>Ga0209749_1000003_pt1 | contig 1144102 bp, 877 predicted proteins | sample EPASupsiteSAE347_FD_187267 | JGI IMG/M metagenome (GOLD analysis project Ga0209749, IMG submission 187267) | Bioremediated contaminated groundwater from EPA Superfund site, New Mexico - Sample SAE3-47 (SPAdes) (version 2) | ecosystem: Environmental > Aquatic > Deep subsurface > Groundwater >... | reverse complement strand
ATCAAAAATCCGCGCGAGCAATTGGAGGCGCGGCAGTTCTCAAAAGTCACGCACTCGGCATTTCTGTCCGTGTAAAAACCGGCTGAAAACATGCCGGACAAACTGTTCCTTGCGATTAACCCGCGAATAGTCACATTCGACCGGGCGATATCCAATGCCCCATGTTTTATCAAACGGCCGATCTGAATTTGGTGTTCCGCCGGCGGGCGATCGTCGGTGATGTGAAAATACAACGTGTTGCTTGTGAATGTGTATGATGCCGGGAATTGCCTGACGGCAGGAAGATCGGCTGCCATGACATAGCGCTTGCGCGCGCCCGCATCCCACATGGGCGGAATTGCGCCGGCCATCCCTGATTCCTTGCCGCGAAATGGCGTGGCATCAGCCTGGTACACCCCGGCCGCTCCTTCCACCGGTTTGGCTTCGCCGGCCGGGAGGCTCAGGGCGCCGTCAATTATGGGCTCTTCGCCATCGGCAGCCCGCAGGAGCAGCGGGGGAAGTTTCCGCCCATCGGCGCCGCGCGGCACGGGCACGGTAAGCGTGCCGAAATACACCCCGCCATGGAACACCACCTCGGTGATTTCAGCGTGTTCGCCAAGCATCGCTTCAAGGCGTTGCAATGTACAAATGGGCATTTCGGCCGCGCCGGACGCAGCGTCATTGCCCTGGGGTGAAATATGAATGACACTTTCGGTCCGCCCGACACCCGGGAATACCAACAGCCAAAGCATAACTGCCGCAACAGACGCTATTCTCATTGGCTTTTACTCCTTCCTGATTCAGTGACTGCTTTTGCCGTCAATGTTTTCGTTATATTTTTCGCACCGCGCTATCATGCTTTCAGGATATCTTCAAAATGCGTTAAAACCGGTGCGCAACATCACCTCATCCTGCATTTCGGGCGAAAGTTTGGTGAAATAATCGGTATAGCCGCCGATGCGCACGACCAGGTCGCGGTATTGTTCGGGATTGGCCTTTGCCTTTTTCAGCGTTTCATTGTCAACCACGTTGATTTGGGTCTCAAATCCACCCCTGCGGAGAAATGTAAGCACAAGATCGCGGAGACGGTCCCGGCCGCAGTCTCCTCGGAACAGCGTCGTGTTGAATTTCATATTGTAGGCCAGGCCGCCGATCATGGGGGAATGGTTCCATGACGTGGTTGACATTATCGCCGAGGTCGGACCGTTCTTTTCCCGGCCCTGCGCCGGGCCGCAGCCGTCGGCGAACGGTGTTCCGGTCTTGCGCCCGTCCGGCGTGGCGCCGCATTCCCGGCCGAGCCGCTCGTGCATGATCCAGCAGAACGCGCCGGGAACAAACGGGCTGTTCTCCGGATCAAGCCGGTATTTCTTGCATTCAGCCTGAACAAATTCAACCATGTCCGAAAACATCGCGTCCACTTCCGGAACATCCTGCCCATACTTGGGATAAACCGAGAGAAACCTCTGCCGAATATTTTCGCCCCCGTCAAAATTCCTGTCCAGAATCCGCCTTAATTCCGGAAACGTCAATTTACGGTCAGCAAAGATTTCCCGTCGTATCACCTCCAGTGAATCTATAAGATTGGCCAACCCGACGAAGGAACATTCAACCCAGTTGTAACGCGCGCCGCCGGCGTCAATATCCCTGCATTTTTCGATGCAATCGTTCGTGAAAACGCTCTGAAGCGGTTTGCCGCCAAATTTTTTCCTGCCCTCGCGCAACTGATTCTGGGCCGCCGCGCCGGCGCAGATAACTCCGGACAGCCGATGTTTGTAAGCTTTAAGAAAATCCGCGAATGTCCGGGGCTTATCCCCGTTTTTCGCCCGGTTTTTGATTTCTTCCAGCAACACTCCGCATACGGAAAAATAGGGCGAAGCAACCCAGACGTTGCTCGCGCCTGAGGGAGTTATTTCAACGCATGTGGAATTTATATATCTGCATGCCTCGTCGTTTGGAACGCCGATTTGTTTAAGACCCTTCTGGATGATTTCATCGCCGAAAAAAGCCGGCGTCGTGTACCCCTTGCTTATCAGCTCTATGGCAAGGGCGGCGAGTTTGTCTGAGGTGCCTTCATGCCAGCATATACCCACCGTGGGGTAGACAAGATTAGTGCGCCGGAGCGCCTCCAAAGCCGTGTAGGAAAGATCGTTGGTCACGTCCGCTCCGGTCGCGTCGCGTCCGCCAACCATAACCGCCATTGCCCCGCCGTTCGGAACGAATTCATTGATCAGAAGGTACAGGCTTTCAAGCAAGGCCAATGCTTTTTCACGGTCCAAACTGCCGTTTTCAATGCCTTTGAAATAAAAAGGCGCCAGGGTCCTGTCAACATGACCGGGCGCCACATAACTGACGCAGTCGGCCATCATAACACCGCAGATCACAAAATACATCAATTGTACGGCGTCACGGAAATTTTCAGGCGGATGATGGGCAATTCGCCGGCAGGATTGAGAAATCTCACATAGTTCTTTCCGCCGCCAGGCGGGAGCGCCGGTTGCTGTCTTTTCCACGGTTTCAGCGGCCGTTTCAATCATGGCGGAAAATCCATCCAGCGCGATCAGGAAGGAATCGCACGCCTCCTTTCCGATGGCGTCGGCTTTGGCATGCTGTTTCAGTATCTTTTCGCGAAGCCCGTCAATCCCGAGCTGTAAAAGCAAGCCGTATTCGGGTTCGCAATGCCCGGTCTGCCCGCCCGGCCACTGGTATTTTGAAAGTTCCGCTTGGGCTTTATTTAGCTCTTCGTCGGAGAATTGGACGTGTTTCATCCGTCCGGCAAGCAGTTCAAGATCATCCATTTCGAAGCTGATGCTTTCGAGAATCTCCCTTGACCTGTACCCCATCCTGATTTGCCATGGAAGTTCCCGGCTTTTTTGCATGGACCTGGCAATCCAGGGCCTTCTCTCTTTCCATTGCTTTGTTTTTCTTTCCAGGCAGCGACTGCGAAGCGTAATGATTCTTTCTTCAATCGAAATCATGGGTGTTTTACCTGGTTTTTGCATGGCAAATAGTTTGGATTATTTAAGATCGCTGTTCACGACGATACTTTGTCCGAACACCCCGCGCGCAAGGTCCGACGCAAGAAAGAGGACAACATCGGCCACTTCTGCCGGCAAAACATAACGCCCCAGCGGCAGTGTTGCCGCAGCGTGATGGGCGCCATCCTCGCATTTCATCATTGATGTTGCCGCCGGGCCCGGCGCGACAGCATTGACCCGAATCCCTTCAGGTGCGAGCCGCAGCGCCAATCCCCTGGTATAGCCGACCACGCCCCATTTCGAGATGCAGTAGGCGTTAGTCGCGCCGCGCATTCCCGCATCGGAAGCCATGTTGATGATTACGCCTGCTTTTTGCTTATCCATAATCTTTGCTGCGGCTTCGCAAAGGAAAAAAAGGGATCGCAGGTTGATATCCATGACATAGTCCCAGGCCGCCGCGGCGGTCTGATCGGGAAAATCCTGTGGAGGCCGCAGGACGCCGGCATTGTTGACCAGAATATCGAGACTGCCGAGAGCATCCCGCGCTTCGCAAAGCCGTTTTCCTGCCTCGGTGATATCGGCAATGTCCCAGGCCATTAGATGGACATGGCGTCCTTTTGCTTTTACTGCTTCGGATGTATCCGTTAACATCGCAACGGTCCGGTCGGTGAGCGCCAGATCGGCGCCGGCTTCGGCAAAGGCCAGCGCGATTGCCCGGCCGATTCCCCGGCCGGCGCCGGTAATGAGCGCTTTTTTTCCCTGCAATAGCTGGACTGGCAAAGGTGTGTTTGACATATTGATTTGTTCCTTTCTGTTTATTGATCTTCCGAAGATTTATCCCACATTTCATGCAGCATTTCGATGATTGTATTGGTCATCATGGTGGCGGCCTCGGGAATCAAATGCCGGGACATGAGCGGCCACTCGCCATAGCCGCCCCTTTCAGCCTGTTCCATCGGCGGAATATAACCCGCCGAACCGTTGGCACAAGCCACAACGAACGTGCGCGCCGCCGGAGAATAACGCTTGATTTCCAGGCCGACCGTCGTGAACGCCTCGCCCGGCAGGGTGACCAAAGCCGTATCACCCAGCCGCAGACATTGCACCACAGCTTCCAGTTCGGCCGGTTCCGTTTCCCAGGCGTCATAATACTGCGGCCATGCTTTTTCGAGGTATCCGGCGTTGGGTTTTCTGCGCATCGCGTCAATCATCCGATCGGTTTCAGGCGTCTTGACCAGGCGCGGTATCTTTAACCTTTTCAGCCTGAAATCAATCGGGACAGGCGTCAGCAACGCAGCTTCCCGCTCAATGGCCATGATGGCGGCGCCGGCAATGCCCCGGCCCACCTGTTCCCTGCTGATTCCAGGCTTGCAGTTAACATCACCCGCCGTGCCCTGCAGGAAAAGACAGGGCGCATCCGCGCCGTAAACCGCGGCCAGTGTCTGCGCCATCTCTCCGGGCCATTCCGCCCAGATCGAATCGCCGGAGCTGTCGGGATGGGCCGCAAAGTTGACGGTCAGGGATCGAATGCGCTTATCCATATCCCGCGCGCACAAAACCTGCACGGACATATCCAGAGGGCCGGACGGACCAATTTCACCAGGGCCGAACGAAAGGTGATGGCGATAAACATCATGCCCGTCTTTTGTGCGGCTCAACTTGTTTATAGAATACCCTGGCGCTTCGACATGCCCAAAGTGGAGAGTGGCATCGAACATTGAATCACAGGCGTCTTTGACCGCACCCACGATCGCGTCCGTCACGATTTCCAGGTGGCCGGGTACGGGATCCGCCCAAGGATCCACCCAAGTGTTTCTATTGATAAGTGCTGGGCCCGTATGCGTATGCGTGGCCGCAATCAGAACCGCATCCGCCGGGATGCCGCAGGTTGCGGCAATCCGTTCCCGGGCCGGATCGGCGAACGCGACGAATGTTTGAATTATCTCGTTAGACACCAGGGCGATACGGCGTCCGCCAGCCTCGATGACCAGCGCTTTTGTATAGAGTTCGCTCTTAACTTCCTTGGCAAAACGTTTATGACAATACCCGGCCAGCCCGGACCCAAGCGGCGGGGTTATTTTCCGTTGGGCCACGCCCACGCGGCAGGTTGTTTGTGCAGTCATGACAGTCTACTCCTCATGTTTTGTTTGTGGAATCAACCTTTTGTTTATTGATCTTCCGGAGATTTATCCCACATTTCATGCAGCATTTCGATGATTGTATTGGTCATCATGGTGGCGGCCTCGGGAATCAAATGCCGGGACATGAGCGGCCACTCGCCATAGCCGCCCCTTTCAGCCTGTTCCAACGGCGGAATATAACCAACCCAGGCATTGGCATAAGCCGCGACGAACGTCCGTGCCGCCGGAGAATAACGCTTGATTTCCAGGCCGAGCGCCGTGAACGCCTCGCCCGGCAGAGTGACAAAAGCCGTATCACCCATCCGCAGGCATTGCACCGTAGCTTCCAGTTCGGCCGGTTCCGCTTTCCAGGCATCATAATACTGCGGCCATGCTTTTTCGAGGTAACCGGCGTTGGGTTTTCTGCGCATCGCGTCAATCATCCGATCGGTTTCAGGCGTCTTGACCAAGCGCGGTATCTTTAACCTTTTCAGCCTGAAATCAATCGGGGCAGGCGTCAGCAACGCAGCTTCCCGCTCAATGGCCATGATGGCGGCGCCGGCAATGCCCCGGCCCACCTGTTCCCTGCTGATTCCAGGCTTGCAGTTAACGTCACCCGCCGTACCCTGCAGGAAGAGAGAGGGCGCATCCGCTCCGTACACTGCTGCCAGTGTCTGCGCCATCTCTCCGGGCCACTCTGCCCAGATCACCTCTCTGCCGCTGTCAGGATGCGCCGCGAAGTTGACAACAAAAGCCCGAATGCGTTTGTCCATATCCCGCGCGCACAATACCTGCACGGAGGTATCCAGAGGGCCGGCTGGACCAATGATTTCCCTTTCGTTCGGCCCTGGCTGGCGATAGACATCATGTCCGTCTTTAGTGCGGCTCAACTTGTTTATGGAATACCCTGGCGCCTCGGCATATCCAAGGTGGAGCGTGGCATCGAACATTGAATCACAAGCGTCTTTGACTGCGCCCACGATCGCTTCCGTCACGATCTTCAGCCAGCCGGGCACTGGATCCACCCAAATGTTTCTTTTGATAAGTGCGGGTCCCGTATGTGTATGCGAGGCCGCAATCAGAACTGCGTCCGCCGGGATGCCGCAGGCTGCGGCAATTCCTTCCCGGGCCGGATCGGCGAACTCGCCGAATGTGTGACACACATCGTTAGACACCAGAGCGATACGGCGTCCACCGGCCTCGATGACCAGCGCCTTTGTATAGAGTTTGCTCTTAACCTCCTTGCCAAAACGTTTATGAAAATGCCCGGCCAGTTCGGATCCGAGCGGCGGTGTGATTTTTTTCTGTGCCACGCCAACGCGGCAGGTTGTTTGTGCATTCATGACAGTCTTTTCCTCATGTTTTGTTTGTAGAATCAACCTCTTGTTTATTGATCTTCCGGAGATTTATCCCACATTTCATGCAGCATTTCGATGATTGTATTGGTCATCATGGTGGCGGCCTCGGGAATCAATTTCCGGCACATGAACGGCCACTCGCCATATCCGCCCCTTTCAGCCTGTTCCAACGGCGGAATATAACCCACCCAGGCATTGGCATAAGCCGCAACAAATGTTTGTGCCGCCGGAGAATAACGCTTGATTTCCAGGCCGACCGTCGTGAACGCCTCGCCCGGCAGAGTGACAAAAGCCGTATCACCCATCCGCAGGCATTGCACCGTAGCTTCCAGTTCGGCCGGTTCCGCTTTCCAGGCATCATAATACTGCGGCCATGCTTTTTCGATGTAACGGGCGTCCGGTTTTCTGCGCATCGCGTCAATCATCCGATCGGTTTCAGGCGTCTTGACCAAGCGCGGTATCTTTAACCTTTTCAGCCTGAAATCAATCGGGGCAGGCGTCAGCGGCGTAGCTTCCCGCTCAATAGCCATGATGGCGGCGCCGGCAATGCCACGGCCCACCTGTTCCCTGCTAATTCCATACATGCAGTTAACATCACCCGCCGTGCCCTGCAGGAAGAGACAGGGCACATCCGCGCCGTAAACCGCGGCCAGTGTCTGCGCCATCTCTCCGGGCCACTCCGCCCATATCACCTCGCTGCCGCTGTCAGGATGCGCCGCGAAGTTGACTGTAAAAGCCCGAATGCGTTTGTTCATGTCACGCGCGCATAATACCTGCACGGACGTATCCAAAGGGCCGGACGGACCAATGATTTCCATTTCGTTCGGCCGTGGTTGGCGATAGACATCATGTCCGTCTTTAGTGCGGCTCAACTTGTTCAAGGAATACCCTGGCGCTTCGGCATATCCAAGGTGGAGCGTGGCATCGAACATTGAATCACAGGCATCTTTGACCGCGCCCACGATCGCTTCCGTCACGATCTTCAGCCAGCCGGGCACGGGATCCACCCAAATGTTTCTTTTGATAAGTGCGGGTCCCGTATGTGTATGCGAGGCCGCAATCAGAACTGCGTCCGCCGGGATGCCGCAGGCTGCGGCAATTCCTTCCCGGGCCGGATCGGCAAACTCGCCGAATGTATGACACACATCGTTAGACACCAAAGCAATACGGCGTCCACCGGCCTCGATGACCAGCGCTTTTGTATAGAGTTCGCTCTTAACTTCCTTGCCAAAACGTTTATGAGCGTACCCGGCCAGTTCAGACCCGAGCGGCGGGGTTATTTTCCGTTGGGCCACGCCCACGCGGCAGGTTGCTTGCTCAGTCATGATTTTCTCCTTTTTTTTACTTACCTTGGAATCCTGTTTTTGGCTTGATGAACATCATTTCGGCGGGTGTCACCCAGTCCTTGCGCAAGTCAACCCGAAACCAACCTTCACTGTTTTTCCGGTGGAAGCGAGCTGGAGAACGCCTGCCAAATTCCTTCAGATCGTACTGGGCCCACGTTTTACCCATATCCAAAGAGACAATCACCCCCGTGTCCATGGGCGAAGCAGGCGCGCAATGCCCCGCCAGGATCACGCCATCCTGGATAATCATGTTGCCGATTTCGGCTCCCGGATTGTACAAAATCGTATGCCGCTTCGGATGAGCTATATCGGCCGGAGCGCATCGAAACACGCCCAAGTCGGCAAGAGCTGTCTTCGTATTTCCGTAAGTATTCGCATCGCTGATCCAATAGAGTTGTCCCCCGATAAAGTGGATACCGGCGGATTTGTAACGCGAAGTTGTGGAATCGGAAACGATGACTTTCCAATCCCACCGGTCGCTGCCGGCGTCGTAAGTGCCGCGCAGCCAGTGGCATTCGTATCCCTCGGGCTGATCATGATCGCCCGTACAGGCATAGAACGCATTTTCGGCGGGATTATATGCCACATCGTGAACGTGGCGGCAAAAGAGCGGATTATCAGGGTCGCCAAGCAGCGTACCTGTTCTCCCGCCACCATTAGACCCGTTGTCGCGATGATTCGGATCTTGCCCGAACGAGTAGGCCCGTTTCACAGTCTGTCCGCCGTCGGTCGAGTAGTAGATGTTGACAGGAGCCGCGCCGCCAATGACGTTGCAATAGTTGCCCCAGACAAGCATTTCTTTGCCGTCCACCTCCCATGTATACACACCATTTTGGCTGTGAAAGTACCAGCCGGGAAGACTTAGATTCTGCGGTGTGTGCGGAATGTAATCGGCGCCGTCGGCCTTCTTCACCACAACTTGTTTGTACGTTTTCAGATTATCGGTGCTCAGGTACAATTTTGCCAAAGCGCTGAATAGAATATTTCCGTTTTTCAGTATGACACTGAAAACAATATGCTTGGCATCGGGAAACGCAGCGCTGTACGGCCAGGTGCGGCCGTTATCTTCCGACAAAAATATCTTGCCCTCGGCATAACCGAAGGCCTTATTATCAAGTTGCGAATCAACGAACAGACCTGCCGGCTGCGGGCGATACCAGAAGTGGGCCGTTGCCGGGAACTCAGGAATTTTTGTGGTGATTTGCGAGTGCATGGCTTTTTTGATCATTTCGTTTAACTTTGTGTTTCAACTTTCTATTTTTTTGATGGTTTGGCTTTCGCGGCTTCAACAATTTTCCTGATTTTATCCGGATCGATTTCGTTCAGGTTTTCGAACACCTTGCAGTAAGCTTCGGCCAAGAGTCCGGCTGTTTTTGTATTGTTCGGCGCGCGCAGCGGCAGATTCAACCCGATATGGGTTTGCGAATGACTCAAGGCCTGGGGATAGTTCTCCGGAATGTATTCGACGCCGGCTCCGGCGTTGTCAATACTCCATGGAGTTCCCAGACCGTACGCGTTTTTGTTCCTGAAAACCCGCATGGCCGGAAGAATGTATCGCTGCCACACTACGACATTCATGCCCTCGGCCAGTAACGCTTGCTGGACAGCGTCGCGGAATACGGTCGGCTCACCGCGCCAGCCGATTTTTTGCATGTCCAGGCGAACCACGTATTCATACCAGCTATGCGTGTGTCCCTTGGGTACAATCGGCAGGATCAAGCCCTTGGCGGCCAGGTGCTTGACCTTTTCATGGAAGGCCAGGGTGTTTTCCTTTTGAACCGCCAAATGGTAATCTAGTTTTTTGAGCTGTGCCCGGCCAAAGGCGGCAACCAATTCGTTATTCCGGTACATCCAGCCGATCATATGGGCGTGATAATCCCGCTCTTCGCCCGGCGCCTTTATCTCGCCGAATGACCATACCTGCTGGGCCTTGGCATGTTTTTCAGGATCATTCGTGACAAATAGGCCGCCCTCACCCGAGCAAAGATTCTTGTTCTGACTGAAGCTGAACGCGGCGCAGTCGCCCATTGTGCCGACCTTCTTGCCCTTGAACAGCGCGCCATGCGATTGGCAGGCATCCTCAATCACCGCCAGCTTGTGTTTTTTGGCAATGGCAAGGACTTTGTCCATGTTTGCGGACAGCCCATGCAAATGAACCACGATAATCGCCCTGGTGCGCGGGGTTATCGCCGCCTCGATCTTGTCCTCATCCATGTTGATGGTATCGAAATTGATGTCCACAAACACCGGTATGGCGCAATGATGTAAAATGCAGGTGGTGCTGGCCGACCAGGAGTAGGCGGTTACCAGCACGTGATCTCCGGCGCCGACCCCGCAGGCTACCAGCCCCATGTGGAGCGCGGCCGTGCCGCTGTTGGTGGTTATGCAGAATTTGTTCCCGTTCCAGGCCGCAAATTCATCCTGCAGCGCCATGCAGTTGGGACCGAATTGATGCTTTTGGCTTCGAAGAGCCGCCAGCACCATCTCCTCGTCCGTCTTGTCAATCGGCGGCCAGGGTCTGATTGCGCCAGCGGGAACCATTTTATTTCCGCCATAAATCGCGAGCTTGTTCATGATAATTTTCCTTTCCTTATTCTGACATTTTCATTCCAACATTTCTATTGATTTTTCGGAAATTTATTCCACATTTCATGCAGCATTTCGATGATTGTATTGGTCATCATGGTGGCGGCCTCTGGAATCAATCTCCGGGACAAGAACGGCCACTCGCCATAGCCGCCCCTTTCAGCCTGTTCCACCGGCGGAATATAACCCACCCAGGCGTTGGCACACGTTACAACGAACGTGCGCTTTGCCGGAGAATAACGCTTGATTTCCAGGCCGAGATTCGTGAACGCCTCGCCCGGCAGGGTGATCAAAGCCGCATCACCCAGCCGCAGGCATTGTACCACGGCTTCCAGTTCGACCGGTTCCGCTTTCCAGGCGTCATAAGCCGCCAGCCATGCTTTTTCGAGATAGCCGGCACTCGCTTTTTCGCGTATCGCGTCAATCATCCGATCGGTTTCAGGCGTCTTGACCAGGCGCGGTATCTTTAACCTTTTCAGCCTGAAATCAATCGGGACAGGCGTCAGTAACGCAGCTTCCCGCTCAATGGCCATGATGGCGGCGCCGGCAATGCCCCGGCCCACCTGTTCCCTGCTAATTCCATACATGCAGTTAACATCACCCGCCGTGCCCTGCAGGAAAAGACAGGGCACATCCGCGCCGTAAACCGCGGCCAGTGTCTGCGCCATCTCTCCGGGCCATTCCGCCCAGATCGAATCGCCGGAGCTGTCGGGATGGGCCGCAAAGTTGACGGTCAGGGATCGAATGCGCTTATCCATATCCCGCGCGCACAAAACCTGCACGGACATATCCAGAGGGCCGGACGGACCAATTTCACCAGGGCCGAACGAAAGGTGATGGCGATAAACATCATGCCCGTCTTTTGTGCGGCTCAACTTGTTTATAGAATACCCTGGCGCTTCGACATGCCCAAAGTGGAGAGTGGCATCGAACATTGAATCACAGGCGTCTTTGACCGCACCCACGATCGCGTCCGTCACGATTTCCAGGCAACCGGGTACCGGATCCACAAAAATGCTTCTTTTGATAAGCTCTGGTCCTGTATGCGTATGCGAGGCCGCAATCAGAACCGCCTCCGCCGGGATGCCGCAGGCCGCGGCAATCCGCTCCCGGGCCGGATCGGCTAACTCACCATGAGTGAGCAGCAGGTCGTTACACACCAAAGCGATACAGCGTCCGCCGGCCTCAATTACCAAGGCCTTCGTGTAAAGATCACTCTTGATGTCCGTGGCAAAACGTTTATGAGCATACCCAGTCAGTTCGGACCCGAGCGGCGGGGTGATCTTTTTCCGGGCCACGCCCACGCGGCAGGTTGCTTGTTCCATCTTTGTTTCTTTCGGCAATGTGTTTGACATAAGATTTATTCCTTTGCTTTAATGTCGCCTGTAATGAGCCGCTCAAGCTGATTTTGCCCTGATGCGTTGCCGGGTTGAGTGCCGCCGTAACCTATATCCCGGGACACCCGTTCCGTGCATTCCAAAACCTGTTTTTCATATTTACGCCAGCGATCAGTGGTAAGACGCGAGGTTATGCCGGAAACGCCCAGACCGGCCACCGCCTTCCCGTTCACGTCGAAGACCGGCGCGCCGATACAATAGATACCGGCAAGGTATTCCTCGCGGTCATAGGCCAATCCGGTTTTCCTGATTGTCCTTAATTCCTCCAGGAGTTTCTTCCGGATGGTGATCGTATTTTTCGTCAAGGCCGGCATGGTTGCAGGGATGATGGAATCTAATTCGGATTCATCCATAAAGGCCAGGACAGCCTTCCCGAAGGCGTTGGCGTGATAATAGACGCGGCTGCCCGGGACGGTTTTGAGATAAAAATCAGCGTTCGGCGTGATGCTGTCCAGGACAATCATCCGATCTTTATCGGGAACTTGTATCTGGCAGGTTTCGCCCGTGTCTTCGCAAAGCTTTTCCAGATGAGGCCGGCTTCTGATGCGGAGATCAAACCGGGAATAGAGCCGCATGCCGATCGTGAAGAGCCTGGTGCTCAACCGGTATTTCCCGGTTGCGGCCAATTCCGCATACCCGTAATTGGCGAGCTGGATCAGAACCCGGTACGCCATGTTGACGGACATGCCGAGTTCCCGCGAAATTTCATTAATCCCGCGCTCCGCGCCGTCCCGCGACATAAAATCAATGATCTTCAGGGCCTGTTCCAGCGCGGGCGCCGCGTATTTGTTTTTTTCTTTTTTCTTTATCATGGTTTTTACCGTTTTTATTTGTTCTTTTTGTAGAATGGTATTACATATATATAATAATTGCAAGCACAAAAAAAATATTTCCACGGCGCCCCACCGGGACGCCGCGTCTGCCGGAAAAACACGGAAGACACACGTTTAAAAAAACCGGAGATGCATTTTCGCGAATTGGCCAGGAAACATTGATGCCAACCGCCCATCCTTAAGATACGGCTGTTTCCTATTTAAGCGCGAGCCCCTTTACCCAATAATAAAGCGAATCGGCCATCTGCTTGTAACCCGGGGAATCCGGATGAACGCCGTTGCACTGGCGCGCATTTTTTTCAGAACTCCGGGCATTGACGGACATCACCCGCCCGGGATAATTATGGACAGTGTCAACATTGAGATAGGCCGGGATGAGGTAAATATTTTCTTTCTCACGCCCGCCATATTTCATAATCATCCTTTCCACGCCCCGGTGCTGATTGCGGCGCACCTGCCAATGCTTAAACCCGCATTTATAATCGGCGCCAAAGGCGTCCTGGGAGGCGGCCGGCGGCGGGTTAAGGAAAAATCCGATTTTGATATCGGCGCGCGCTACATTTGTTTTCATTGTCCGCCAGTCTTCCATTGTATTTCAGCCGGGACCCGGCGTTCCCAGCGCTTCAACGTCCGTGCGCATCCGCCGCATGTCGGCGTCCGCAAGAAAAATTTCCCCCGCCTTGGCGGTCTCGCGGATTTGTTCCGGATGCCGCGCGCCGCAGAGGGCGGCGGTAACACCCGGCTGGGATATGGTCCAGGCCAACACCAGTTGCGCTGTTGTGCAATCATATTGTTCCGTGAGCTTTTTCCATCCGGAAAGCATGTCAAGCACACGCCGGCGGTTTTCCTGTTTGAACCAAGCGATGTTATTACGATACTCGGACTCGGCAATCTTTTTATCCATGCCAATTTTGCCGGTAAGCAACCCCTGTTCAAGCGGCGAATAAACGAGCAGACTGATATTATGCTTCAAGCAATATGGCGCAAGCTCGGTTTCTATTGTCCGGTCAAGCATGCTGTAACGCGGCTGATTGGCGGCGATGTTCCCTGCCCGGCGGTATTCATCCATCTGCGCGCAGTCGGCATTGGATACGGCAATTGACCGTATTTTGCCGGCCGCCTTCAATTTCAAGAGGCATGCCATCGTGTCCGCGATGGAAGTCTTCTCCGGCGGCATGGCCTGCCAATGAGTATGATAGATGTCTATGCAATCAATGCCGAGACGCTTCAGGCTTTGCTCGATTTCAATTTGCAGGGTGTCCGGCCTGAGCGAGCGGTTCACCTTTTTCCTTTCCTGTTCAAAAAAGAACGAGCCGCGCGCGTCATTCCACCAGAGCCCGCACTTGGTGGAAATGACCAGCTTCTCCCGGCGCCCCTTGATCGCCTTGCCGACAACTTCCTCGCTTCTTCCGAACCCATAGGCCGGCGCCGTGTCTATGAGGTTAATGCCGGAATCAATTGCCGCATGGATTGTGCGGACTGATTCGGCATCATCCGTTGTGCCCCACAAGGGGCCGCCGCCGATGGCCCAGGTGCCCAGTCCGATGGGCGATGCTTTTATATCCGTGTTGCCGATGGTGCGGTAGATCATTCTGCTCCTTTTTATTTATTTCAAACGTCTTTCAACTCCTCGTTCAAAACGCGTTAAAACCGGAACGCAGCATTATCTCATCCTGCATTTCCGGCGAAATTCTTGTGAAATAATCGGTATAACCGCCGATGCGCACGACAAGATCGCGGTATTGTTCTGGACACTCCCTGGCTTTTTTCAACGTTTCGTTGTCAATCACGTTGATCTGGGTCTCAAATCCACCCCGGCGAAGGAAGGTAAGCACCAGATCGCGGAGCCGCTCCTTGCCGTAATCGTTTTTGAACAACATCGTATTGAATTTCATATTATAAGCAAGGCCACCGATCATGGGGGAATGGTTCCATGACGTGGTTGACATTATCGCCGAGGTCGGACCGTTCTTTTCCCGGCCCTGCGCCGGTCCGCACCCGTCAGCAAACGGAATTCCCGCCTTGCGTCCGTCCGGCGTGGCGCCGCATTCCCGGCCGAGCCGCTCGTGCATGACCCAGCAAAAGGCGCCGGGAATGAAACATGATTCGCCGGGAAGCACGTGATGGCGCCGGCATTCCTCATCCAAAAAAGCAATCATCCTTTTGAAAAGGGAATCCACCTCAGCGGAGTCGTTCCCGTATTTCTCATACCCTTGCAGGAACCGCAGACGCTCGGCTTCATGGCCCGCATAGTTTGCATCGAGCACCGTTTTCAGTTTTTTAAAGTCCATTGTTTTCTTTATGTATATTTCATTTTTTATCACCTGGAGCGAATCGGCCAGGTTGGCGAGGCCGACGAACGTGCATTCAATCCAGTTGTAGCGGGCTCCGCCGTCATCAATATCGCGCCCGCGGCTGATGCAGTCATTCGTGAACACGCTTTGCAGGGGCTTACCGCCGAATTGCCTGCGTTTTTCCCGCTCTTGGTTCTGCAGGGCTACCTGCCGCCTGACTTCCGCGCCCAATCTTGCCGTATAACTCGCAAAAAAATCATCAAATGAGGCGCTGTTCTTCACGCACTGGCCGGCTATTTCCTCAAGGAGAATTTTACATACCGGGAAGTACGGCGATGCCACCCAGATGTTGCTTGATCCCACGGGCGTAATTTCAACACAGGCTGAATTGATATAATGACAGGCTTCCGGCCGGGAAACTCCGTAATCCATTAATCCCCGCTGAATGGTCTCATCGCCAAAAAATGCCGGCTGGGAATATCCTTGCGCGATCAAATCCACGGCAAGGTCAATGATATCCGGCGGAGTATTCTCATGCCAGCAAATGCCGACGGTCGGATAGACAAGCCTGGTGCGGCGGAGCGCCTCAAGGCAAAGATACGAGAGCTCGCCGGTAAGGTCGCGACCGTGCTCGTCACGGCCGCCCACCATCACCGGCATGGCTAATCCATCCAGGATAAATTCGTTGACAAGAAGATAGAATGATTCAATGAGCAAAAGTGCTTCGTCACGCGTTATCCGGCCGTTGCGCAGGTCGCTTTCATAGAAGCGCCGCAATGTTCTGTCCATATGGCCCGGGCCGGCCATGTACGCATTATCGGCGCACATCACGGCAAGATCCATGAGCCAGAGAAGTTGAAGAGCTTCAAAAAAAGAGGCCGGCGGTTTATGGGCGATGCGCGCGCAGGCCTCGGCCAGACGAAGCAGTTCGTCCTTGCGCGCCGGCAAAGCCTCTTTTAACAATGCTTTCGCGACCTGGCCGGCATGTTCAATGAGCGATGAAAATCCTTCCAGGGCATACAAAAACGACTGATAGGTGTTTTTTGTTTTTTCATCAGTTGTTTCGTCCCGGTGCGCCGTAATTTCTTCGACCAGACCGTCAATGCCGGAATTAAATATCCGGCTCCGGTCAAGTCCGCAATGTCCGGTTTGCCCCGGAGTTACGGAATAAGGCAACTTTGCAAGGTACGCCCTAGCCTGCTCAAATTCATCCTGGTTGTCGGTTGACGGCATCACAATGCGCCCAATCAGGAGCTCGCGATCATCAAGCGCAAACTCCATGCTCGCCAGCCTGGCGCGGGTGCGCATGCCGATCCGCAACGCAAGCGAATCAATATTTTCCGAATGTTTAAACGATTCGCAATCAACGATTGCCCAATCGGGCCGGGATTGGTGTTTCCTTTTCAGGCACCGTTCGCGCAAAAGCGCAATGCGTTCCGTGCTTGAATGCATGATAATTTTATTCCTGATTGTTTTAAGCGTTATGTTCCGTCCGCGCGATAACACTGTCCTGAAGCGCCCGGTCAAGATTAACAAAATACTCGCTGTATCCCCCGATACGGACAATAACGTCCTTGTTTTTTTTCGGTTCCTTTTGGGCGGCCAGCATCTCCTCCGTGCTGATCACGGAAACCTGGATTTGCATCCCCCCCAGGTCAAAGAATGTGCGGATCAGCTTTACGCAGGCTTCCAAACCTTTTTTGGTTGACAGCATCTTTTTCTGGAAGCGGATATTCAACACCGTTGTGCCGATGGCGAGCGACAAAGGAAGCCGGGCCACGGACTTGAGCATGGCGGTGGGACCGTGCGTGTCGCGGCCCTGCGCCGGACCGGTTGAATCCGAAAGCACGGCGCCTTTTTTCCTTCCATCCGGCAGGGCGCCGACATTGGAACCTTGTTCGCCGTACGTAGTAAAGACCGCGCTGTGGGGCAAATACCGGCCGCCACGGGCATGCGGTTGTGAGTACAAATCCTCAAACGCAAACTTCATTATTTCATGCCCGATATCATCAACATACGGGTCGTCATTGCCGAACTTTGGAGCGGCCAAAAGCTTCCTGTGCAGATTTTCATGCCCAACAAAATCATTTTCCAGCGCTTCCAGCAATCCGGTTGCGGTAACGCTCTTGTCATTGAAAATGCACTTTTTTATTGCCGCCAGGCTGTCAATCAGGTTGGCAGCACCTTCATAGATCAGGCAGGTGCCGTTGTAACGCGCACCGCCCGCTTCAAATGATTTGCGTCTTTTCACGCAATCGCGCGTGAAAAAAGTGCGATAGAGCTTCGGATCTCCCTCGGTAAAACGCCGACGATGGTCCTGGTAAAGATTAACCGCGATGCCGGCTTGGATGAATTGAATCTGCCGCTTCACGGCGTCCATAAAGTCTTCAAACCTGGCAAAATCGTCAAAGCGCCCGGTATGAATCCCGACTTGTTGTTGTGCAACAGGATCAAACCCGTCATGGAGTGCTAATTCCACCGCCTTGGCGAGATTGATAATGCCTTCTGTGCTACCGATATTTGATCGGCCTGGAATCATGGTTTCCGTGCAACCGCCAAAACCATAGTCGCGCGCATCCTCCGGAGTCAACCCCAGGTCGGGAGCTATTTCCAGGAGCCTTTTGACATACAGATCGTCATTATACAGGGCCGGCCGGCCGGAGCCTTCGCTTAAAACTTCCATTGTTTCCGTCAGTACATTGTCGGGTGTGCCCTTGGTAATTCGAAAGGCCACATTCGGCCTGCGGAACCGATTGCGCCGGCAGGCAAGTATAAACTCGCGGGTCAGCAGGTTATAGCCATCTGTGCCATCAGGCTTGCAGCCGCCTATCTGAAGATTCCATCCGTTGTAATTTTCGAAATTGGCAAAAAACTCGTCAATCAGTTTGCGGGCAAAATCAATATCAAGAGAGCCGTCTTTGATGTCCTTTTCAAATAATGGACCGAGCGCCTGATCAATTCTTCCGATGCTGTCGCACCCGTCAAGCATCCATGTCATATTTACAGCAAGAAATCCCTGGACAAAATTTTTACTGGGGGAAAGAAAGCATCGCTTAAAGTTTTCGGAAATGATCCTTAATTCCTTTATATTCGGAGTGCTCGTATTTTTAAGCTTTTTGTCAAGGGCGGCAACTATTCTGCCGTGGAAAGAGCGCACCCCGGTTGTGTAGTCTTTCAGTGAGAGTAAAAGGTTTAATTCGCCTTGATCGGCTTTTTCGCCGAGGTTTGACACAGAAGCGAGTTGTTCATCCAGTTCGTGTTCCATGCCGTCAAAACCTTCCGCCAAGACGCGCCCGATATCGGGATTGGAATGAGTCCAGCCCCCGAAATGCGGAAGGAGTGTTTTTAAATCAGCAGACATATCATCAATGAAATCAACAGGATAAATTGTTTTTTTCCTGGAAGAACCTCCGGATCCGGTTACAGTCACGCCGGATACAGGCGGAGGGTACACTGCTTTTTTCTTGGATAAGTCTTCCACAATCATCAGACCTGTCCAATACTGGAAAGAACAGATCAAGTTATCTGCGAATGGCGCACATGGCACAAGCAGACGACTATCGGGTATATTGACCTCCATGTTCTCGTAGAGTCTTCGAAACGCTCGTCCATGGGCTCGCGGCCAGGGCAAATCAATCGCTTCGTAAAAGCCGCAGGCCATCCATTCTTCCATTTCCTGCAATATCCTTAAAGCATCCGGATATTTCCGCAACAACAACGATTTCATTTCATCATCTCCAAGGTATTGTTTACACGTTACGATTTAAAATTCCGGTCATAAACGTTTTTTTTCAAATGATCATATAATCCGCCTTCGTAGCCGATATCCATTGATACCCGCGCGGCGCATTTCAGGATCTGGTTTTCATACCTGCGCCAGCGGTCCGCCGAAAGGCGCGAAATTATTCCGGTTACGCCAAGACCGGCCACTACTTTTTCATTGACATCAAACACGGGCGCGCCGATGCAATAGAGTCCGGAAAGATATTCTTCCCGGTCGTAAGCCAATCCGGTTGCCCTGGTTTTTTTTAATTCTTCCAGAAGTTTTCGCCGGGTGGTAATGGTGTTTTTCGTCAAAGCCGGCAACTTTTCAGGGATGATGGAATCTAATTCGGATTCATCCATAAAGGCCAGGACAGCCTTCCCGAAGGCGTTGGCGTGATAATAAACGCGGCTACCCGGGACGGTCTTGAGATAAAAATCAGCGTTCGGCGTGATGCTGTCCAGGACAATCATCCGATCTTTATCGGGAACTTGTATCTGGCAGGTTTCGCCCGTGTCTTCGCAAAGCTTTTCCAGATGCGGACGGCTTCTGATGCGGAGATCAAACCGGGAATAGAGGCGCATGCCGATCGTGAAGAGCCTGGTGCTCAACCGGTATTTCCCGGTTGCGGCCAATTCCGCATACCCGTAATTGGCAAGCTGAATCAGGATGCGGTACGCCATGTTGACGGACATGCCGAGTTCCCGCGAAATTTCGTTGATCCCGCGCTCCGCGCCGTCCCGCGACATGAAATCAATGATCTTCAGGGCCTGTTCCAGCGCGGGCGCCGCGTATTTGTTTTTTTCTTTTTTCTTTATCATGGTTTTTACCGCTTTCATTTGTTCTTTTTGTAGAATGGTATTACATATATATAATAATTGCAAGCACAAAAAAAATATTTCCACGGCGCCCCACCGGTATGCCGCGTCTGCCGGAAAAACACGGAAGACACACGTTTAAAAAAACCGGAGATGCATTTTCGCGAATTGGCCAGGAAACATTGATGCCGACCGCCCATCCTTAAGATACGGCTGTTTCCTATTTAAGCGTGAGCCCCTTTACCCAATAATAAAGCGAATCGGCCATCTGCTTGTAACCCGGGGAATCCGGATGAACGGCGTTGCACTGGCGCGCAATTTTTTCAGAACTCCGGGCATTGACGGACATCACCCGCCCGGGATAATTATGGACAGTGTCAACATTGACATAGGCCGGGATGAGGTAAATATTTTCTTTCTCACGCCCGCCGTATTTCATAATCATCCTTTCCACGCCCCGGTGCTGATTGCGGCGCACCTGCCAGTGCTTAAACCCGCATTTATAATCGGCGCCAAAGGCGTCCTGGGAGGCGGCCGGCGGCGGGTTAAGAAAAAATCCGATTTTGATATCGGCGCGCACGGAGTGAAACTCGTTGATCAACTTGTCAAAGCTGATCATCATGGCGTCAATGCTCTGATCAATTGTTTCATCGCTGGCCCTGGCGTTATCATTAATTCCCAGGCAAATGGTGATGATGTCCGGCGCCTGCCCCGCATTATTTTCCGCCAGATATCGCTTAAAATCAAGCCGGGGCTTGCCGTCCGGCCCGGGAAACAAGAACGGGCTGGAACGATCATTGATATTTTTCAGCAAAACAAGATTCGTACTATTGGGATTATAGTATGTGACAAATCGTTCGGCCGTCCAACTGCCGTAGCCTTCATGCCTGATTTCCGGTGGATAATTTATGGGATGATGCGTGCCGACCAGGGTGATTTTCGGATTGCCGTTTGACTGGCAGAGTTTAAAAAACTCTTCCGGATACACCGTGGCCTTGGTCAGACTGTCGCCGATAATCAGGCAGGAAAGCGGCTGGTCCGCTCCGGCATCCGGCGGGACAACCCTGATTTTCGTAAAAGCCTCGGCGAGAACGGCATTATCCGCGTCATAAACGATGATTTGCAACTCATGGGTTCCAATGTCATTGGTCGGGTTGGGCACAAAGGTCCAACGCTCCGCCTGTTGCGCTCCCTTAACGCATTTGACGTCAAAAACATAATTTTTAACATTGGGGGCAAGGACGATGTTGTCAAAATAAATATTAACCTCGTGGCCCGGCACGGCCTGGATTTCGGAAGGCAGGACCAACCGCAACTTTCCCGGAAGATTGGTTGTTGCGGTCATTTCCGCGCCCTGGGTTCCGGCAACGGCGCAGGTCATAACCGTCATGATCGGCAATATCCATAATGTTTTCATATCAGAATCATCCTGTTTTTTAAAGTTAATACGAAAGACAAGTAAAAAAAAAATCATTTACCCATGCGCAATCTCAAAATATTGAGCGCTAATTTTGCCGCCCGCTCCCTGACCAAGGCGCGGGCGCCCGGAAAGAAAAACTTTTCGGCATAAATTTCAACTCCTCCTTCCTTCTTTTCCGCCAGGGCGATCCAGACCGTGCCGACCGGCTTTTCGGGCGAGCCGCCATCCGGTCCCGCGACCCCGGTTATGGCAAGGGCATAATCGGCGCCGGAACGTTCCAGCGCCCCTTCCGCCATCTTACACGCGACCGGCTTGCTTACCGCCCCTTCCCGGCAAATCAAATCAGCCGGCACCCCGAGTTGGTCGGTTTTCATTTTATTGGAATAAACGACCCATCCGCCGCAAAAATAAGCGCTGGACCCGGGGGTTTCGGTGAGCATTGCGGCGAGCAATCCGGCGGTGCAGCTCTCGGCAGTCGCAAGAGTTTTGCAAGCGGCCTTGAGCATTCCACCCACCGTTTCCGCCAAACCGATATCGCCCTCGCCGAATATTGATCCGCCGAGCCGCTTTTTTATCTCATCAGCCGTTGCATGCATTTGCCGAACTCCGGCCGCGGCATCGTCAAATTCACCCCGGATGCGGATTGCGCAAATACCGCCGGAGACCGTGGTTCCCACCAGCGGATTACGGTCGCGCCGCATTAATTCGCCGAGTTTTTCACCGACCACTGATTCTCCCAGGCCGAAACAATTCAGTTTCATGGTTAATATTTTGTTTCCGCTTTTTTCCGCCAACATCGGGACAATGTGCTTGAGAAACATTACCTCCATTTCGCGCGGCACGCCGGGCACAACCACCACAATCGCCCGGCCGATGGCAATCCTGAACCCCGGCGCAGTGCCGGCCGGGTTCGCCAGGACTTCGGCGCCGGCCGGAATCATCGCCTGGATGCGGTTGCTTTCACTCATTGTCCAGGCACGGCCCTTGAAAAAAGAAATCAACGCATCGAGCGAGGGCTTGTGCAGGACAAGCGCAACGCCGGCGGTTTTGGCAATCGCCTGCCGCGTCAGGTCATCCTGCGTGGGACCAAGCCCGCCGCTGATGATGACAAGTTCCGCCTGCCCGGCCGCTTCCTTGACCGCGGTGCTGATTGCATCCAGGTCATCCGGCACCGCCCGGTGAGAAAGCGGCATAACGCCCTGCTCAACCAGCCGCGCACTTAACCAGGCCGCGTTGGTATCAACAATCTGGCCGAGGATAAGTTCATCACCGATGGAAAGTATGATTGCACGCATAACGCAAAATCTTATCGCCAAGAACCGTAAAATTGTTTATTGTCGCTTTTTGAATATTTAAATGAATAGCAAAAACAACAGTTTTGAAAAGCATAATCGCAACCTGCCGCCGATCGTGCATGAGGATGAATGGCTGATTGCCTTTGACAAACCGAGCGGGATGCTGCTGGCGCCCGACCGACGGGACCATAAACGCGGCTGCCTCGTGAATCTTATCCATGAAGCGGTCTCACCGGAAGCGTTCCCGGCCCACCGCCTTGACGCCGACACGAGCGGTGTTATTTTATTTGCCAAGAACAAGTCGGCCTTGAAAACTATCGCACTGCTTTTTGAGCGGCGAGAAATCCAGAAGCTTTACCTGACGCTCGTCCATGGCGCCCCACCCGACCCCCACATGACCGTTAAGGAAAATTTAATTCGGGACCCCGCCAGACCAGGCACGATGGCAATTGCCCCAAAAGGCGGCATGAAAGCCGAGACCAAGCTAACAATCGTCAAGCAATGGTCTCGGCACAGTCTTCTTGAAATTTCCCCGCTTACCAGCAAAACTCACCAAATCCGCGTTCACCTGGTCCATGTCGGATGCCCGATTATCGCCGATAATCTTTACGGCAGCGGCACGCCTCTTCTGCTTTCGGAAATTAAGCCGAATTACAATTTCAGCCGGGAGCGGCCGGAAACACCGCTCATCGGCCGGCTTGCCCTGCATGCCTCTTCAATCTCGTTCAAGCATCCGGCAACCGGCAAAGCGATTACGATAGAAGCGCCGTTGCCAAAGGATTTCAAGATTGCCATTAAATATCTGGATAAATTTTCCGGAACAAATTTCATTCAACAGACGTCTAATTGAATGAAAGGACACTGATGGAAGACCCAAGTCATGAACTGCTTGGCAAGGCGCAGGCGGGCGATCTGGCTGCTTTTGAGGAAATTTACCGGCAGACAAGCGGTTTTGTCTTCAATGTGGCCTTAAGAATCGCCCCTTGCCATGCCGATGCCGAAGATGTCGCGCAGGAGGTGTTTGTGAAAATGCATCAAAACCTTAACCAATTCCGGTTCCAATCATCGTTGAAGACGTGGCTTTACCGGATAACGGTCAACACCGCTCTCAGCCGCCGCCGGAAAAACACCGGCGAGGCGAACGCCTTTCTGAAATACAAAAATCATCTGGAGACGCAACCGGCAAACGAGCCATTCCCCGATCCGGTTCATAAAAAAGACAACGAAAACATCGCGGCGGCCATCCTCGCCAGGTTGGACCCGGACCAGCGAGCTTGCATTGTCCTGCGCGAGATGGAAGGGCTTGCTTACGATGAAATCGCGGAAATCCTGAATGTGCCGATGAACACCGTGCGCTCGCGTTTGCACCGCGCCCGCGAAGCGCTCATGGAATTTGCAAAGGATAAGGAGTTAATATGAACAAAACCTGTGAACAGACTTTAGAACTGCTCAAAGACGGCTATTTGGATAATGAACTTGAATCTCCGGAAAGGGAGGAAATTAATCTTCATCTCGCCGAATGTTCCGCCTGCCGGAGCGCCAAGGAAAACCTGGCGGCACTTTCGCTGGCTTTGCGCAATGCGCCCCGGCTCAATCCCCCGGAAAGCCTCTGGCCGCGGATCCGGACGGAAATCGGAAACCGTACGCCATGCATCAAACCGGGGGGACGTTTTTATCTGCGTTTTGCCAATTTGCTTTCCGGAAAAAAAATATTCGCTTACGCGGCGGCCGCGGCGCTGGTTTTAATGGCGGTTGGATTTCATCTGGCCAGCCGGCCGAACGCCGACGCCACGGCGCTCTCATTGACCGCCATCCTGGGCAACGACGAAATACGTGAGCCAACTTTGAATTTTGGAAGCGATATTGAAAACCATTTCCTCTAACCCGGGAACTTTTATCGGCCATAATGCGTCATAGTATTATGAAAGGAAAAATTGCCATGAAAAAAACAAAACAAAGAATATATTGGGCAGGGTTACTGGCGGCCGCGTTAATTCTCCCGGCATTCGCGGCGGATGGCGCCGATAATGCAAAACCGGCGGCGGATAATGAAAACCGCTACGAGGCGGCGGCCAATCGGCTCAATCTCAGCGCCGAGCAGAAGGAAAAAATGAAGGCCCTGCGGCAGAATCAGAAGCAGCAAATGACGGAACTGCAGCAGGCCGTGAAAGAAAAACGCCGGCAACTTAAAGATGAACTCAACAATCCCGGCGCAACCCGGGAAAACCTAGCTCCCCTGGTGAATGAACTGAAAGATATTCACGCAAAAATGATTGACCAGCGCATTGAAATGATTTTTGCCGTGAAAAGCATCCTTACCCCCGAGCAGTTAACAAAACTGCAAGAGATCAGGCAAACAACATCCAAGGATGAACGCGGTTGCCGTCCCTTCTGGCTTGAAAAAAGACGCGCAAACAAAGAAAAACGAAATCAGGAAGAATAATTTTGCAAAATGGTGGATACACATTTTTTCGGCAAGCCGGCAGAAAAGTGAGCGATTAAAAAAAAAGAAAGGAAAACGACCATGAAAACTAGAATGACAATGTCCGCGACAATAGGAATGATATCAATTATGGCATGCTCATCGTTGATGGCGGGAAATAACAATACGGGATCGGCCATTAAGACCCAACGCACTCAACAGAAGAAGGAATGCCAGAACCAAATTCAACAGCAAAAACAGGAAAACAAGGACTTCCGGCAAAGCACCAAGGATTTAAAAGGCACGGAGAAAACGGACGCCATTGTCCAGCACCGGGAGACCCAGTACCAGGAAAACAAGGCTTTTATCCAGCAGCAGCACAATGAAAACATGGCGTTCCTGACAGAAAAGCTGGCAAAAAACACCAAGCTGACCGACGCGCAGAAAACCGAACTGAGCACTTTCTTTGAATCGCAGTACCAGGAAAACGTGTCTTTCCGGGACAAGCAACACGGTGAAAATATCGGTTATTTTGAATCCGTGGCCAACGATTCAACCCTGACTTTTGCCCAGAAAAAAGCCAAGCTCAAAGAGTATTTTACACAACAAAAGTCCGAGACCAAGGACCACATCCAGCAGCAGAAATCCGAACGCAAAGCCGAGCGCGAAAACATTGCCCCGAATAAATAGCTTAAGATGCGCCGGTTAGTCCGCATTTCTCACAGGCGGAGGCCGCCTGCGAGAAATGCGGGGTTAATCCACGGCAATCGGATTGCGACCGCCCTCGCGCGCGTCAGGTTGATGCAACGCCCAACAATAATCCGGCCAGGCGCGCGGTTTTTCATGTTTGTTTTTCGTAAAGCGCATTGACAATCCCCCTGTAATTTGCGAAAAACAAGGCCATTGACTTCATGCAACCAGTAAAAAACATCGGGTTTGACAATGAAAAGTATCTGGCCGAACAGGCGGAGGAAATCTTATCCCGCGCCGGGCGGTTCGGCAGCAAGCTCTACCTGGAATTCGGCGGCAAACTGCTCTTTGATTACCATGCCGCCCGTGTCCTGCCCGGTTATGACCCGAACGTCAAAATCAAACTGCTCCAACGCATGCGCGAACGCACGGACATCATCCTTTGCATTTACGCCGGCGACATTGAACGCCGTAAATTGCGGGGTGATTTTGGAATCACCTACGACGCCGATGCGCTTAAACTGATGGATGATCTCAAGGACTGGGGCCTCACGGTTTGCGCCGTGGTCATTACCCGGTTCAACAACCAGCCATCGGTTCGCACTTTCATCAACCGGCTGGAACGGCGGGGGATAAAGGTCTACATCCATCGGGCGGTTGAAGGATATCCCGGCGCCGTGGACACGATCGTAAGCAACGACGGCTTCGGCTCAAATCCTTATATTGAGACCAACAAGCCGGTGGTTGTGGTCACCGGCCCCGGGCCCGGCAGCGGCAAGATGGCAACATGCCTTTCCCAACTTTACCATGAACATAAACGGGGCATATCGGCCGGTTACGCCAAATTTGAAACGTTCCCCATCTGGAACCTGCCGCTCAAGCATCCGGTCAATATCGCCTATGAAGCCGCCACCGCCGATATCGGCGACTTCAACCAGGTTGATCCGTTTCATCTTGCGGCTTACGGCAAAACCACGGTCAACTATAACCGCGACGTGGAAGTCTTTTCGGTCGTTGAGCGCATTTTGCATAAAATTACTTCCACCGGATCGGTGTACCGGTCGCCGACCGACATGGGCGTAAACCGCGCCGGGCTGGCGATCACCAATGATGAAGTTGTGCGCAAGGCGGCGATCCAGGAAGTGATTCGGCGTTATTTCCGCTGCCGGTGTGAATACGTCATGGGCTTAATTGAACAGGCGGCCGTGGACCGCGTGGCGGGGCTTCTTGAAGAACTTAATGTCCGCCCGGAGGCGCGGCGGGTCGTTGAGCCGGCGCGCACGGCGGCGCAAGAGGCCGAAAAGCATAATCTGGGCAATGAAGGCATCTGCTGCGGCGCCGCTATTGAACTTTTCGACGGCGCCGTTGTAACCGGCAAAAACTCCCCGCTCCTGCACGCTGTTTCAAGCATGGTCTTAAACGCCATCAAGCAATTGTCCGGTGTTCCGGACAAACTGCACCTGCTGGCGCCGAATATCATTGATTCCATCACCACGCTCAAAGGCCGGTTATCAGGCGGCAAACGGCTCAGTCTTAATCTTGACGAGACGCTTATCGCGCTGAGCATCAGCGCCACCAACAACCCGGCCGCCCAATTGGCGATGGAACAACTCCCAAATCTGCGCGGTTGCGACGTGCACATGACGCATATCCCCACCCCGGGCGATGAAGCCGGCCTTAAAAAACTCGGCGTAAACGCCGCCTCGGACCCCAATTTCCCGAGCAAGGCGCTTTTTATTGAATAGTTCATAGGAGTAAGAAAGATAAAAAATTAACCACTGATTGCACCGATAACACGGATGATAATCAAGGATGTAGAGTTAACTCGCCGTATATCGGTGTTATCCGCGCCATCCGTGGTGAAAAATTCAGGAATCATATGAAAAAAACATTCGTGCTGGACACCAACGTTCTCCTGCACAATTCAAACTGCATCGAGGCGTTTGCCGATAACACCGTCGTCATTCCCATGGCCGTCATTGAAGAACTGGACAAATTCAAATCCAACAACGACGAGCTCGGCCGCAACGCCCGGCAGGTGATCCGCCGTCTGGACCGCCTGCGCAAGCGCGGACGGCTCGGGGAAGGCGTGCCGATGGAAAACGGCGGCGTCCTGAAAATTGTCACGGATATTTCCCTCCCGAAGGAAACCGACCTGGACCTGGATATACCCGACAACAAGATCATCCGCGTGGCCTATCACCTGCAGAAAAACGGCGAACGCGTCATCTTTGTGTCCAAGGACATCAACGCCCGCTTGAAATCGGATGCCCTCGGCATCCAGACCATGGACTTTGAAAAACAGAAGGTCAACTTTGACGAGCTTTACACCGGCTACCGGACCGTGCGCCTCTCGGCGCAACGGATCGCCGAGTTTGAACAGAACGGCATCCTGAAAATAAAAATTCCCACCATTTTCACGAATGAGTTCGTATTGCTTGTCGCGGAAAACGGCTCACAAACGGAACCGGGAAACAAAGCGCCCGTGGTGGCCCGCGCCGCCAATGAGGAGACCCTTGTCAAACTTTCGGAGCAATCCGAGGGCGCCTGGAACATCAAGCCGCGCAGTATTGAGCAAAAAATGGCGTTGGATCTGCTGATGGATGAAAAAATCATGCTGGTGACGCTCGTCGGCACGGCCGGCACCGGCAAAACTTTGCTCGCCCTGGCCGCCGGATTGGAACAAACAATAAAACAAAAAAAATACGATAAAATGCTGGTTTCACGCCCGATCATGCCGCTCGGCAAGGACATCGGTTACCTGCCCGGCGACAAGGACACCAAGCTGCTGAACTGGATGCAACCCATCTTTGACAATCTCGCCTACCTGATGCGCGACGGCACCAACCCCCGCCAATCAATCCGCGAAAAGATTGAAAAACTCCAGCGCGATCATATCGTGGAACTGGAAGCCCTGACGTATATCCGCGGCCGTTCCATTCCGAAACAATACGTGATCATTGACGAGGCCCAGAACCTCACCCCGCATGAAATCAAAACGATCATCAGCCGCTCGGGCGAGGGCACCAAGATGGTGCTGACCGGGGATCCTTCGCAGATTGACAATCCTTACCTTGACTCAAACAGCAACGGCCTTTCCTACGCCGTGGAACGCCTGAAGTCACTGCCGCTCCACGGCCACGTGACCCTGACCAAAAGCGAGCGCAGTATCCTGGCCGCCGCCGCGGCGGAATTGCTGTGAAAAACCACCTCAACATATGCGCCATGAAGGATCGGTTTCTCATCCCACCGGGCGAAAACATGATGATCCATATACCATCCTTGAATGATTAGAATTATTGCCATCTTAGTATCTGTCATCCTGTTGACCGGAGGAAGTTTACAGGCCGGATTTGAGCCGATTATTGACACGGCCGGCAGGGCGCAATGGCATGCCGGGCCGAATTCACCCGAGGCGGTCAATACCAGCGCCGGCATAAGTTTCCCGTGCGTGTTTAACTTAAACACAACGCGGGTCTACTGGGATTGTCCGGTTTCCGCTGACCTCACAAAAAGCCTCACGATAGAAATGGAGTTGACCTGCCCCACCCCGGAAGCGGTGCAATCGGTCGGCCTTTACCTCCAAAGCGGCAACGGCTGGTATTTATGGATCAGTCCTATTGTTAAACCGGGCCGCCAGAAGTTTTTTTTCCAAGTTAAGAACGCCGCCATGGAAGGGAAAACCGCCGGCTGGCATAAAATCAAGGCGCTGCGCATCAGTTTCCAGAACAACCTGGCCGCAAACACCGCCATCACGCTGCACCGCATCAGGTCGGGCAGCAGCGGCATCATCCTGGTCAAGGGCACATCGTCGGCGCCGGATAACGGGGAAAGAAAGGTTGCCGAAAAAACAACCGAAAGATTAAGCAAGTGGCTTGAAGATGCCGGCGTAGGCCATTCGGTGCTGGATGATGACGACCTTGCCGCCGGCCGGGTCCGGTCAGCCGCCGTCATCGTGCTTCCCTACAATCCGCATCTCAGTGACCGGGAATTTGGCCAGTTGGAAAAACTATCGGCAAACGGGAGCAAATTAATCGTCTTTTACGGCACGACCCCGCAACTGGCTGACTTGCTCGACGTAAAACTCGGCAAATACCAGGCGGCTTCCGGCCCGGGACAATGGAGCGGTTTCCAATTCAACAGTTCCGCCCCGGCCGGCATTCCGCAAAATATCATCCAGGACTCCGGCAATATTTTTACCGTTTTCCCAATATCCGGGAAAAGCAGGACTATCGCCTATTGGCGGGATATTTCCGGCAAAACGCTTTCTGACCCGGCCTGGATTCTATCCGAAAAGGGCGCGTGGATGACGCATATCCTGCTGGGCGAGGACAGCGAAAACAAGGGGAAAATGCTGACCGCCCTGCTTGGCCATTATGACAGCGGCGCCCGGCAGGAAGCGTCTCAAAATACAACCAGGCAGAGCGAAAACGTTGCCGGAGTAATCCGTGATCAGCACGGAAAGACCGGTGAATTCCGCGCTGTTTGGGACCACTCCGGCCTGGGACTTTATCCGGGCAACTGGAATAAAACCTGTAAAATCCTGGCTGACTCCGGCATCACGGCACTATTCCCGAACATGCTCTGGGCCGGCGCGGCTCATTTCCCGAGCAAATATGTTGATCAGATTGAAAAGTCAAAACCGTTGGGCGACCAGATGGCCCAATGTGTTCCCGCGGCGCATGCCGCCGGGTTGGAAATTCACGTCTGGAAAGTATGCTGGAACCTGGCTTTGGCTCCCAAAAATTTCATTGAAACCATGCGTAAACAGGGGCGTCTGCAAAAAAACACCCGCGGCGAAACGCAAAACTGGCTTTGCCCTTCCGATCCGGCCAACATTGCCCTTGAATTGAATACGATTGCCGAAGTCGTCAACCGCCATGACATTGACGGCATTCACCTTGATTACATCCGTTACCCGGACGCCGACTCGTGCTACTGCGCCGGATGCCGTTCACGATTTGAAAAATTATCCGGACAACCCGTATCCAAATGGCCCGCGGAAGTCTTAAGCGGCCCCCGGGCAAGTAACTTCAAGAACTGGCGCAGCCTGCAAATAACGGAGTTTGTCCGCAAGGTCCGTGCGGAAACAAGAAAAGGAAAACCGGGAGTAAAACTTTCGGCGGCGGTTTATCCCAAATACCCGGACTGCATTGAAAGCATAGGCCAGGATTGGGGCGCGTGGATGAAGGAAGGCCTGGTTGATTTTGTATGCCCGATGGATTATTTTCCGAACGTCTCTTCTTTCCGCGAAATCATAAACCGTCAAATGCCCTTGCAAACCAACGGCCGGCGCATATATCCCGGCATCGGCGTCACGCTTGATGAAGGCGACCTGAAAAGCGAAGTGTTTCTGGGGCAATTAAAAACATTGCGCGAACGCCAGGCCGGCGGATTCATCCTGTTTGACCTCAACCCATCGCTGGCCGCCAATTTCCTGCCATTGATCGGGGAAGGAACAAGATAATAAAACGAAAGGGAAATTTTATGTTTTCACGAAAGAACGCATTATTGCTTGTGATTGACATGCAGGAACGTCTTTTGCGGCAAGTTCCAAACTCGGCCGATTTGATCAAAAACACCGCCATCCTTATAAAATGCTGTAAAATTCTCGGACTGCCGGTGATTGTCACTGAACAATATCCTGAAGGAATCGGCCCGACAGATTCCTCTTTATCTCCCGACCTCGACCAGTGCCCAAAAATAACCAAAAGAACATTCAGTTGCTGTCGTGAGCCGCTGTTCCTGAAGGCGCTTGAAGCAACCGCCCGGAAGCAAATCATAATCGCCGGCATTGAAACACACGTCTGTGTTTTTCAAACCGCCGCCGATCTCATTCAAAATGGATATGAAGTCCAGGTTGTCAAGGATGCCGTGGGATCGCGAACAACCGCCAATATGGAAATCGGCCTGGCACGCATGCGGGACAAAGGCGTTGATATAACCAGCTTGGAAAGCGCCGTCTTTGAACTGCTGGAAACGTCGGCTTGCCCCGAATTCAAACAGATACTACGGCTGATTAAATGAAGGAAACCTTGAAAAATATCCGCATCGTGCTTTGCCGGCCGATATATGGCGGCAACATCGGCTCTGTTTGCCGCGCCATGGCCAACATGGGACTCTCCCAGCTGACACTGGTCGCCGCTGAAAACATCAACTGGGAGGACGCTCAAAAGATGGCCTGTGCGGCGCAGGAAATCCTGGCCAACCGCCATGAAACCGCCACGCTTGACGAAGCCCTGCACGATTGCGTTTTGGTGGTCGGCGCCACGGCCCGGCTTGGATTATACCGCCAGCACGCGACAACTCCGCGGGAATGCGCGTCGTTAATCCTGGATGCGGCCGGCAACGGTAAAGCGGCCCTGGTTTTCGGTCCGGAAGACAACGGCTTGAACAATGTTGAACTGGCCTTGTGCAACCGGCTGATTCAAATCCCATCCACCAACGAGTACCGTTCGCTGAACATCGCGCAAGCCGTAATGGTTTGCGCTTATGAGCTTTTTACGGCCGCCGGCATATTTGAGCCAACCGGCGAGAAATCTCCCCCGACCGACACGCGCACCAAGGAACACATGTTCAAGATGTGGGAAGAAGCCCTCCTGCAAACAGGATTTATGGAGCCGGACAAAGCCCAGCACATGATGCTTGGAGTACGGCGCATTTTTTCACGCGGCAAGCTGACCGAGGATGACGTGCGGATCCTGATGGGCATTGCGCGCCAGACATTATGGTGCGCCGGACAATTGAAGGATAAGCAGGAAAAAGGATGAGCCGGTGGAATGAATTCAATCTTGTTTATCGGCGCCGAAACGGTTAATCTTGCGTTTTAGATCGTTCCGTTAAAACATGACACACATTTGCAGAGAAGTTTGCGGCTGAAATGCCGTCTTGGGCAGAACATATAAAAAAAATGAAATCACGAATCGGCATTTTCGGGGGAACTTTTAATCCGGTGCACATGGGGCACCTGATAATGGCCCAGGACGCGCTTGAAGTCTTTGATCTTTCCAAAGTGCTTTTTGTGCCATGCGACCTCCCCCCGCACAAAGATGCCTCCCGACTCGCCCCGGCCGCGCATCGCGCCACAATGCTTGAAAAGGCAATTGAAGACAACCCTGATTTTGAAATGTGCGACATTGAAATCCGCCGGGGTGGAACAAATTATTCAATTGACACCGTCCGTCATCTCCGGAATTTGTATCCCCGAAATGACCTGTTCTTCATCATCGGCTCGGACAGTCTCATGGAACTGCATCAATGGAAGGATATTGAAGAGCTTTTGCGGCTTTGCCGGTTTGTTACCTTCGTCCGTCCGGGATTTGACCCCCAAAAAGCATCCGGAAAGGCATTGAAACTTGAAAACGGCTTAGGCCGGGATCTCATTAAAAACGTCGTCGCCGTTCATCAAGTTGAGATTTCCGCCTCCGACATACGTCATCGCATCGCCGAGGGGATGAGCATTCGCTATCTGGTTCCCACATTTGTGGAAATTTATATTGCCGAACATAATCTTTATAAAACGTAGCTTATTAGGCTGTAGGCTGAAGGCTATTAGTGACTGAACCGACAGATTTGGAATAAAATGAATAAAACAACACCATATCTCGTGCGCATGGCGGCGGCGGCTATCTCAGACAAACAAGGCGTTGACATTGTCGCTTACGATGTCAGCGCTGTTTCCAGCATTACGGATTATTATTTGGTCGCGTCGGGAATGAACACCGTCCATCTCAGGGCGCTTTTCAATGATACCCGGCTTGTCATGAAGGCCCAGGGGATAAACTGCTGGCGCATGTCCGGAAATCAGGAAAGCGGATGGATCGTGGCGGACTATGTTGACTTTATTATCCATTTCTTTAAAAAAGACGTCCGGGCCTATTATGCAATTGACCAGCTTTGGGAAAGCATGCCAAAGCTTGATTTTCGCGTCGCCCCTTAGTACTCGCGGACACAAATACACTAACGTATGGTGTTGCGCCGCAGCCAGCGGAGCAAGGCGTCTGAGTGGCGGGCATACCCAGAGGGTATGTCCCCGCTCGGAGAACGCAGCTCCACAGGCTGTGCCGTCACATCCCTTTGGGACCGCGATCTTTTCGAGCCCGGCAGTGTTGCGTATTCGAGGACATACCCTCCTGGGTATGCCCGTCGAATGCGCGCCTTGCCGGAGCACGAAAATATCGCGGCCATACGTTAGCGTATTTGCGACCGAGAGTACTTAGGGCAAGCGACCACTTGTCCCGAGACACCGTGATCGGGACGACGTGGGGGATTGTAATTTTTTCCCGTAATGCCAGTCTCGGTGGAGCCGGCCTGCCCCCAGGCCGTTCTGAACGGGACGAGGTCGTCCCGTCTCCAAAAATCCACCCGCGAGACTGTGGGGATACTTTTTCCCAAACATAATTCTTGACAATAACCGGGTGGTCGGTTATGTTATGGATAAACGATTACTCATTGGGGTTTTTACGTGTATTCACAACCGCGCATCACGATAAAAAAGCTGGCCGAGGAGATTGGGTTCTCGGTCTGCACGATCAACAAAGCCTTGAATAATAAGCCGCGCATCAGTCCGGAAACGCGGGAATTGGTGATAAAATCGGCTGAAAAGTTCGGCTACCGACCCAATACGCTGGCCAAGGCCCTGGCCCGTCCGGTGCTTTCAATCGGGTTTGTCTATCCCGACGTATGGCCAAGTCATACCGGATTGCTCATTCGCGGCGCCCGTGACTCCCTGGAACGTCTTCGCGATCATCGGGTCAATTCACTGTTGCGCCCTCTTCCGGCCGGCGATGAAAATCATTTCATATCCGTCATCAAAGACCTGGCCGACAATCAAGTTTCCGGACTTATCATGTGCCTGTTTGATTATAGTCCGGAATGTCTAAACATGGCTTGGCAAATCCTCAAGGAAAAGAAAATACCATTTGTTCTGCTTGGAAGCGATATCCCGGGGGGACCGCAGATTTGCTCCGTATGGCACGATTGCCGCCGGTGCGGACGCATGGCGGCCGAAACGCTCGAATGGATGGCCCCGGATCGTTCGGTCGCGGTTTTTATAGGCCGGAAGGGCGTGCTGGATCATGACTTGAAAATAGAAGGATTTCAGAGCTGGCTGGGTCAATCCAAAATCAAACTGGCCGGGATTGGGGAAACGCATGATGATCCCGCGAAAGGATATCCGGTTGCGCGCGAAGTGTTTGAAAAACACGTGTTTGATAAACACCCGGACATTGCCGGCATTTATATTGGCACTGAAAACGCATCTGGAATTTGCCGTTATCTGGTTGAGTCCGGATTGGCGGGAAAGGTCAGAGTGGTGGCGACCGGCGTATCCGATGATGTTTTGCAAGGACTTCAAATGGGGGTGATTCATTGCAGTATCAACCAGAACCAGCCCATCCAGGGGCGGCAAGCCGCCGGAATTCTCTATGATTATCTGGAACTTGGCCGGATGCCAAAATCTCCCGAAATCCTGATCACCCCGGAACTGATTTTACGGAGCACCATGGACGTGCGTAATCCGGAAGCGTTGTGCGCGGGAGGTATTTAGAAAGGACAAATGACAGATGAAGACATCAATATTGGCAATGATGACGATAGTTGCGGCGATAACGACGGTTTTTTCAGCAGAAGGTGAACGGTCGCATTCGGATAAAATCAATAAACAGGAGAATAAAGTGATTGTCAAGGATGGGACTCAAAAAGGCGACGTTTCATTAAATGAGGAAGTGCGATGCATTGACGATGCCTTCATCAAGCAGAAAGGCTCCCGCTGGGAATTCGGAACGTCCAAGGTCAAGCGCATTGTTGCGCTTGAAAACGGAAAGCTTTTTTTAAAGAGTTTCAAGAATCTGATTTCCGGCGCGGAATTCGCGCCACAGGGCGCAGGATCGGAGGAGTTTGCGTTCTCTATCGGGGAGAGTGGAGCCTTTGCGGAACCCTACGACTTGTCCGGCGTAGCCTTGGCGAAGACGGAAGCCAAGATATGTGGCAACCTCCGTCGCCAAGGCTATGGAGGTCAAGAGCCGCAGGGCATGGCGAAGAAGGGCAATCGCGTGACCAGCGCTGACGGCGGATGGAAACTTATCGGCTCAACGGAAAAAACGCACAAGCAAGGCGAACGGCAATTGGATATAATACTGGAACAAAACGGCATCCAAGTCACCAAGAGTTATATGATTTATCCCGGCTCAAGCATTATTCGGGAATGGATCGCGTTTAAAAATACCGGCAAGACGCCGGTTCAAATCGTGGAACCGACATTCCTTGATTTCACCGCGAAGATCGGGGATGTACCCGCCCTACCCTCCGTTGACTTCCATTGGATGACCGGCGGAGCATGTTTCCCCGGTTCCTGGAAACTTGTGACGGAAAGTCTGAATGCCGGGAAACCGATCACGTTTGATTCCTATGCGCCTTATCCTTATGACGGAATTCGCGGACACGACGGCTTTCCTGGCGACGGCGTCAACGTGAAGATTCTCCTGAACGACACCCAAGTGTGGCCGGCAACCGGCTGGCAGTGCGCCTCAAACGCGATCACAACAGTGAATATTGATGCAAGCGCCGACGTGAAGGCCAGCGACAAGCTGGTGTTCCTGGTCAACATAAACAAGAATGACCGATATGATACCACGGATTTTGATCCAACTATTGTCTACAACGATGGCGAGTCGCACACGGCCTCGCAAGAGTTCTCGGATAAACAGGGAACCAACGGGTGGCAGTACCAGGGCCAAGACGGCAAGGGCAAGTTTGTGGATCTTATCTATTCCGACGGGGATAAGCAGTGGCAAAAACAACTTGAAGAAGGACTGGGTGGAGATAAATCTTTGTTCATCAGGGCCGGTAAACAATGCCCGAAGGCCGGAATGGATGCCGCATTGGTATGGACAGCAAAAAAATCGGGGCATATCCGCATTATCGGATCAGTCTGCAATATCGGAAACTGCAAGAATGCCGGCTACAAACCCGGACGGCAGGGCACGGCAAGCTATGCTCCCTGGTATGCGCTTTACAACAAGCAAACAAAGGACGGCATGTTCATCGGTTGGGATTACTTTGGTCACTGGGGTTCATCCTTCATGCCTGAACCTGACGGAACAATCAAGGTTGCCCTGAAGGTTGCCGGTCACAAACAGACTCTTGCGCCCGGGGATTCGTTCGTTACCCCGAAGGCATTCGTTGGACTTTTTCAGGATGATCTTGATAACGCGGGCAACGAGTGCCTGGACTGGCAATACCGCTATCTGTGGGACTATGCCCGGGAGGGTTGGTTCCCCGCAATCCGTATGTGTGGATATTGGTCCAAAGGCACCGGATATTGGTCCGATCCCATCAGAGGGAATAACATCAAAAGCAGTGAAATCAAGGGTTGGCTGGGCGGCGGAGCGGATCAGGAAAGCGCCTTCCGAAAGGTCTTTCGCGTCGCGGATCTGATGCGCTACTGCGGCGCGGATGTCTACCACCGGGACTGGGGATGGTGGGATTGCGCGGGAGATTGGAATGGTCCCGATTTTAAAGCAACCGGCAAGTACCTGCGTAAATATGGCATGGGTCAACTCATCTACACCTTCCCCTACACGGTGGATAAGAAATCGCGCGTCGCGCAAGAACATCCTGATTGGTTATTAAAGGGAGATTGTCTCGATATGTCAAAGCCGGAGGTGGTGGAATTCATCAAAGGACAACTTGACATGTTTGTGGAGCGCTGGGGTGACTTTGAATGGCGCAACGACAGCACATTCACTGCTCCACACAAGGGTGACGACACTCCTCTGCTGGCGCAGGACCAGGGGTTCCGTCAGATACTTAGGGAATTTCTTGACAAGCATCCGGGGTGTGCCTTCAACGCCGTGAACGGCGGCGGCATGTATGGAGGTTACGACTATATCCGGTACGCATCCGTATTCGACTTTACCGATGATTTTGGTGGAATGGTTCGTATGAACCACTACATCTCACTGCTGTTTCCCCCGGACAAGACGGCGCACTGCTCAACTTCGTCATTAACGGCCAATCACTACGACAAAGCCAAATGCCGTGGATTGCTGTGCGTCAACTTCGCTGTGGATAAAGATAACGGCGATTCTCTTAAGCTGGAAGGCATCCGGGAACTCATTGACATCTACCATTATCTCCATAGCAAGGGAGTCGTGGGCAGATGGGTCAAGGTCTATCGCCCGGTCGTCATCGGCGACGATCCCACGATGTATTTTCAAAGATTAAGCAGGGATCGTACGCGCGGGATCATCATTCCTAAACACCCCGCACCCGGCTCGGTAACCATGAAGCCCAAAGGATTGCTCCCGAACGAAACTTATTTTGTATCGTTCCATGAGTCCCAGGCAAGCGAGGAGCGCAAAGGCGCCGACCTGATGGAATCCGGGATCCGTTTGAAAAAGATGCTTCCCGGCGAGTTGATCTACCTGAATCTGCCACTGCATCCGGGAAGCAAGCTGGATACAGAACCTCCCACGCCACCAAGCGAGATATCAAAACAGGCGGGGGAGAACATGGGTTACCCGGGCGTGGAACTTACCTGGAAACCGGGTTCGGACAACAATTGGGTCTCCTGCTACGAGATATTCCGGAATGGTCTGCTTTTGGACAAAGTGGCAAAAGGTACGTTCTACTTTGACCACTCCGCGGGCGCGGACCAGTCCGCCAAATACGAGGTTCGCACGGTGGACGGCGCCGGCAATTTTTCCGCCAAGACCGCAACCAAAGACACCGGGAAAAAACCGGCCCAGGTCTTTGATGATGCGCCCGGCCAGGGATTTGTGTACAAGGGAGAATGGAAGCATCAAACGAATGTACCGCCCGCCCATGCCGGCACGCTTTCGTTCAGCGACCAGAAGGGCGCAACCGCCGAGTTGGTTTTTGAAGGGAAAACCGTGCTGTTGTTCACCAAACTGGGACCGGATTGCGGCAAGGCGGCGGTGAGCATAGACGGCTCCGCCCCGGATATCGTGGACACTTATTCCGCGGACGACATCTGGGGAATCGGCATCTATCGCAAAGAGCTTGCGGCGGCGGGCCGGCATACGTTGCGCATTGAAGTGATCGGGGAACGATTTGAACACCCGACATACCACGTAAAGAATCCGGATACGATTGTCCACATAGACGGCGTGCGGGTGGAATTGGAATAAGTCTCTGAAAATTTAGAGCTTATTCGACTGTATGAGTGTTTTGTAACGCAATCAGGATGTACCGATAAGGATAAACATGAACGCAAAGTCAGACAAAATATATACATGGGGCGTGGGATAAAACATGAAAATTCTCAGACTCAACAGCCAGACCTTCCCGATTATACCGGAGGAAAGGGAAATTCTTTCATGTTTAAATACGGAGATTATTGAACTGGAGGGAATAAATGATGATGAAATCGCAACTGCGGCCAAGGACTGTGACGCAATCATGGTTGTTTCATCGTTCCTGAGAAACGCGGTTGTCAAACAGCTTGCCAAGTGCCGCATTATTGCCCGAATGGGCACCGGCTACGATAAAATTGACGTTGCGCAGGCTACCCGGCAGGGAATCATGGTAACAAATCTGCCGGCGTTTTGCACCGATGAAGTCGCGGATCACACCATGTCATTATTACTATCCGTGGCCCGGCAACTGGATTATTTCCAGAAACGCATGCGAATTGGCAAAGGCCCTTGCCTTGTGCCGCATATCCACCGGCTTTCAACGCGGATACTCGGCATTGTCGGTTTCGGACGGATCGGACGCGCGGTCGCAAAAAGGGCGAACGCTTTCGGCATGAAGATTCTGGTTGTTGACCCGGCGTTGAAACCTGATGAGGCGCAAGCGCCGGGCATCCAGTCAGCAAATATGGATCGGGCGCTTTCGGAATCCGATTATCTTTGCCTGCTCTGTCCGCTTTCAAACGAAACCAGGCAAATGCTCACAATGAATGAACTCCGGAAAATGAAACCATCCGCGGTTCTGATCAATACCAGCCGGGGCGAACTGGTCAATGAAAACGACCTCGCGCAGGCGTTAAGGGAAAAAACGATCCGATTCGCCGCCATTGACGTCTACGGCACGATCAATGTTTTTGCGCCGGATGGTTTCCCGACCATCCATCCTTATTTTCAGCTTGATAATGTCGTGCTTACGCCGCATGTGGCGGCTCTGTCCGAGGAAGCGATGCTGGAACAGAGAATAAAAAGCAGCGAAGAAGTTGTCCGGGTTCTCTCCGGCAAATGGCCGGAAAACCTGGTCAACCGGCAGGTCAAACCGTGGTTTAAAATCAAGCATCCCGGATAACAAGAACATATTTTGCAAAAACAACAGAAAGGATGAAACAATGAGAGTATGCGAAGGATTATTAAGAAAAAGAATTGCCGCAAAGGAATTGTTAATTACCGGGGCCGTGATTGACAGCCGGACATCTTCCGTAGTGGAGCTTTACAAAGAGCTTGATTACGACGTTGTGCTGATTGACCGTGAACACTCCTGTTTGAACAGTGAAACAATTTGCGATCATATCAGGATTTGCCGCAGCCTGGGACTCCCGTGCATGGTGCGCGTGGCCGAGCCATCCTACGCCGAACTTAACCGCTCCCTGGACCAGGCCCCGGATGGATTTTTCGTGCCCCGGGTTGAAACCGCGGAACAGGTCAAGGAAATCATACAAAAAACAAAATACCGTCCGGTTGGCCGGCGCGGGCTGGCCGGCAGTGTCTGCCCGGTGGGCAAATACATAGGGTGGAATTCAGTCCCGGAACAAATTGAAACAGTGAACCGCAACCTGGTGGTCGGAGTTCAAATTGAAAACGAATCAGCTTTGGCAAACCTTGACGCCATCCTTTCGGTCAAGGGCGTGGACATCGCGGTGGTCGGCAATGACGATTTGACCATGAGTCTTGGCATCCCCGGCCAGTTAACAAACAAAAAGTACCAGGCCGTGATTGAAAAAATCATTCTTTCCTGCCAGCGGCACAATGTCATGCCGGGAATTGCCGTGGGAGCGCCGAATTTGGCGCTTTTCTGGATAAAAAAAGGCATGCGGATGATTTGGTATTCGTGCGATATTTACGGATTGTGGCTGGGCTTGAATCAACAAATGACAGCGCTCAGGAAAGGACTTAAAAAACGATGAAAGCGGCAAAAATTTTCGGACCGGGGGACATAAGAATAGTTGACGTGCCGATACCGGAATTGGGCACCCATGATGTGCTCTGCCGGGTTGTGCGCGCGGGCGTCTGCGGCACCGATTATGCCATCTATACCGGCGAACTTTCCTTTGTCAAATCCGGACTGGTCAAGTACCCCCTGATCCCGGGCCATGAATGGTCCGGGATCGTGGAAAAAACAGGCCCGGAAGTGGAGAATTTTAACCTCGGCGACCGGGTGGTCGGCGATACTTTCGTTGCCTGCGGAAATTGCTTTTCCTGCGCAACAGGCAATGTTTACCAATGCAAAAAATTACGCAGTGTCGGCACGATCAACGCCTGGGACGGCGCCTACGCCGAATATGTCATGATGCCCGAACGCCATCTTTTCCATCTGCCGGATAACGTCAGTCTTGAGAATGGAGCTTTAGTTGAACCGGCGGCCACGGCGCTTTATGCCGTGACGCTGGCCGGGGTGAAAATAGCCGATACTGTCCTGGTTCTCGGTTCGGGCCCCATCGGGATTATAGCGGCCAAAATGGCGAAATTGTCCGGCGCCGGAAAAGTAATAATCGCCGCCCGAAAGGATTTCAAGCTGAAAGCCGCCCTCGCGCTCGGCGCGGACGCAACGGTGAATACAACAAGAGAGTCATTATCGGAAAGCGCCGGCAAATATGCCGGCGAATACGGGATTGACCGGATAATAGAAGCTTCCGGCTCCACCGAACTTTTCAAAGAAGCTTTGAAAATAATCAAACCCGGCGGCGTGATTTCCTGCGTGGCGTTTTACGACCGTCCGGTGGATGGGATTGATCTTGACCGTTTTATCATCAACGACGTAACTATCAGGGCGGTGGCCGGCAGTCAGGGCATGTATCCGCTGGTATTGAAATTGATGGACCTCGACCTGGCAGATTTCTCGTCCTTGATCACCGAAAGACATTCGCTTATGGAAACGCCGCAGATCATGCATGACATGAAACAAGGGAGTGAAACAAAGATAAAAATAATGCTGGAAATGTAAGCGGACGACAACAACTCACCACTGATTACACGGATGGCACGGATAAAAGAGGAAACAATGAATCTTGCAGAAACCATCAGAAAAACGGAAGTTTTACCGGGAAGCATTGCTTTCTTTTTCCTCGGCCAGGCCGGATTTTGCTTCAAATTTTCCAACGGCAGGACGCTTTTCCTTGACGCCTATCTGACCGACAGCTGTTACCGTCTTTTCGGGTTCAAACGCATGACGCCGACCGTTATCCGGCCGGAAGAAGTTTCCACGGATATTTTCTTTTCCACGCACAATCATGCCGACCATTTGGATCCGGATACGCTGGAAATTATCGCCGGGAACAAGGCGATCTATTTCCTCGGCAGTCCGGATTGCGGGGAAATATACCGGAAAGCCGGAATCCCGGATTCCAAGTATGGCACTCTGAAATGCGGGCAGGAGAAGGAAGTCTACGGCCTAAAACTAAAGGCCGTTTACGCGGACCACGGCGACCAGGCGCCCGATGCGATCGGGCTTTTGATTGATTATGACGGCATCAAAATTTATAACGCCGGGGACACTGCGTATGCGCCGGAAAAAATAGTCGCATCGCTGAATTCGGATATTGACGTCATGATCGCGCCGATCAACGGCGCTTTCGGGAACATGAACGCCGTTGAAGCCTGCCGGCTGGCGGGACTTGTGAAACCGAAAATAATAATTCCGGCGCATTTCTGGATGTTCGCGGAACACATGAAGCAGAACGGCGATCCGGCAAAATTCCTGGAAGAGGCGAAAAAACTGCCCGCCGGAATAAAGCCGCTCGTAATGGCTCCCGGTGAAAAATTTATTTATAAAAAATAAAGGAGAAACATGCGCGCAAAAGAAAATTACACTGATATTACCCTGACGCAATCTCCGGAAACGGAGATGCGGTACACGTCGGGCTTGACGGTTTATGACGAACGGTTCGATGAAGGAAGACTGGTCGGCCGTTACTGGTCGGCAACAGGACGGATAAAACCGGAAAGGCAAATTCAACCGTTCGACAAACCGCTTGCGTTTAACGTTCCTGTCCAGTCGTTTTCCCTGAACATTGACGGCCAGGATTGCAATCACGGATGGAAGTTCGTGACGGCGGAAGAGAAGAAAGAAAACGGAATACACCGCGGAACAGTGGAAATTGTCCATGATCTCAAGCCGATCCGCTTGAAGGCCCATACGATTCTTGACGGGACGCCGTTCATCCAACGCTATCTGGAAATTACCAATAACGGCACAAAACCCATGGCGATTTCCTCAGTCGCCCCATGGTGCGGAGTGCTGGCGGGAGGATGGGACTATTTTCCAAAGAGTGATTTTCAGAGAACGTCTTTCCAACTCGGACGATATGCCGGCAATAACTGGGCACAGGAAGGCCGTTTTGTCTGGGAGCCATTGACCAACGGAGTGACCGCGCATCTCCAAGCTTCCGGTCCTTACGGCACCTGCGGATACCAGTGTCCGTTTTTTATTTTAAAAAACGAGGAAACGATTGAATATTTCATGTTTTATCTCGGATGGTCAGGGACATGGTGCGCCGACATTCTCTGCGATACAACGCTTTATCAAATTCTTCACGTAAGCATCGGACCGGCGGCGCCGTCGCCGATGCGGATGATTGAACCCGGAGAAACAACCCAAACCCCCGCCGTTCATGTCGGGTATGTTCAGGGCGATTTTGACGCGTGTGTGCAATCCGCCCATGACCATATCAGGACTTCCGTAATTCCCGTTAACCCGCGCTTGCCACAGCCCGTCGTGGGGTACAATCATTGGGGATATATGCAACACAAAATGGATGAGGCAGGCCTGATTGAAGAAGTTGATATTGCGGTGGAGATCGGCTGTGATTTATTCATGGTTGACGCGGGTTGGTATGGAAAGGGATCCACCGCCTTAAGAAACGATGGTCCTTATTCGCGGTTTCTGGGCGATTGGGTCGCGGGCGAATGGTTGCCCAATGACCTTGACCCTATAATCAGGAAAGTGCATGAAAAGAAAATGCTTTTCGGCCTCTGGATAGAACCGGAAGGCATTGCGGAAAAAAGCGAGATTTACAAACAACATCCGGATTGGGTCGTAAAAGTCCGGGGAAAACAAGTGCCGGCTGTCGGTGAACGGTTTAATCTTGATTACACCAATCCGGAAGCGCGGGCATGGGTGGAATTGGAACTTACCCGCGTCATTGAACGCTACAAACTGGACATTCTGCGAATAGACGGCGCTCCGATGCATGTGCAGGTGGGAGAGACGATGATTCATGGACATGCGGAAAGCACCATCTGGCGTCATTATGAAATACTCTACGACATCCTTGGAAAACTCCGGGGGAAATTCCCGAAACTCATCATTGAAAATTGCGCCGGCGGCGGAGCGCGGCTGGATTTGGGGATTCTGGGGAAGACCCACTGGACAGAAATTACCGATGAGGGCCGGGTTCCCCGGTTAATCCAGATCCTGAATGGGATGACGATCATGCTTCCCCCTGAAATTCATAAATATTTTTACGGTGTTCTCCAGGCAGAAAGAGGAAGTCTTGACACCATGATCAGGGTAATTCTTTTTAGCGGCATGCCGGTTTTCAGCGGAGTCAGCCCGAAATTGAAGGCGGCGAATCCGCTGGTCGTCGCACGAATCAAACATTATGTCTCGTTGTTTAAAACTTTTATTGCGCCCATGCTGAAGACCTGCAAGGTCTATCATCATACGCCGGTCGTTGATATTGATCATCAGCCATTGACGAATTATTGCGTCCTGGAGTATGTCGCGGAAGATATGAGCCGCGGCTTTACGGGCGTGTTCAAGCTGACGAATGACAAGGACCCGTATATCTTTCATCCCCGCGGGCTTGACCCGGGTAAAAAATACCGGATTACGTTTGATAACGGCGGGGGAACAAGCAAACGAGACGGACTTGACCTCATGCAGACGGGAATCCGCTTGGAAATCACCCGGGCATTATCATCGGAATTGATTCTTTTTGAAGCGGAATAAAGCCGCTGGTAACGGCCCATGGTAAAAAATTTGTTTAAAATAAATCAATTCCAGGAGGTATTAAATGCATTCCATACCGGAACATTTGCCGAAAAAACTTACGATTTCATTCTGGTGGAACTATTTTTTGGGCACCCAGAAAGGGGACTATTATTATGATTTGGAAGAAAAGATGATTGAACTGAAAGAGCGCGGCTTTAACACCATCCGCATAGACGCCGGAATTGGTTTATGTTACACCCGCGATGGCAGACGACGCGGAATGATCAAGTTTTCGCGCGCCTTTGGCCAATACAGCTCCGTCATTCGCCAACTGAATGGCAAAGGCGGGAAATGCGATGTTTTGAAACGTTTAACCGGCTTGTTGGAGCTTGCCGCAAAGTATGACGTATATGTTATTCTGTCGAGTTGGTTTTATCTTCATACATTCTGGTATGTAAGCAATAAAATAAAGCAGGACATGTTCGGCCTGCCGGTGGAAGAACGTTTCATGTATATGGCGCAGGAATTCGGCCGTTTGCTTGATTTGTTAAAAGAGAAGGGGCTGGCAAGCCGGATCGCCTTTGTTGAAATAATCAACGAGAATGACGGCGGAGCTGTCTGGGGCCTCTTCAGGGATGCACAGACAAGCGATGTCAGCGAACAAGCCAGGCGCTTGAAATTCAGGACCCTGCACGAGGAAGCCATAGCATTCCTGAGGGCGAGACATCCCGACCTGTTAATAGCATGCGACACCTGCAGCGGGAACGCTCCGCTTGATATTCTTCCAAGGAATATGCAGGTTTGGAATCATCACGCCTACTACCTGTGGCCGATATATAATAATTTTGAAGAGGGACTTTATTCCGCTGATTTTGACCTTAAACATCCGCATAAATATGATTCCAAAAGGCCTTACATCAGGGAAAAGATAATAAGCTTTGAAAAAGTACGCAATGCGCACTTTGACAAGGACATTGAGGATGGATGGTATAGAAGAGTATGGCTGTATAATAATGTGGACAAAAACAAACTAAATCTGCTGGACAAATGGCTTGAAAAAACACTCCAAAAGGACTATGCGGAATATGAAAATGAGGCCATCCGACATGTTGCCGCGGCAGTGGAAACATGCAAAAAACATTTCCCAGGCGTGCCATTGGTCATGGGCGAAGCGGCCTCATATTGCGCGCATACCGGGTTGCGCTGGGAAGAAAAAGCGGAGAAATATTGGGAACTGATTGAATATACCACGAATCTGGTAAAAAAACATGATTATTGGGGGTATATGCTGCGAACTACTTCCGGACCGGAAGACCCCGTTTGGCTGGAATTCCCAGACAGGCTACGATATCTTAATAAATTATTTCTTAAAAACGCACAAAAACAAAAGTGACCAGGAAACATGGCACACAATCAGGAGATATTTAAATGCATTCCATACCGGAACATTTGCCGAAAAAACTTACGATTTCATTCTGGTTTTTAAATTATTTCTTGGGCGCCGGAAAGGGCGACTTCTACCATGACCTGGAAAAGAGAATAATAGAACTGAAAGAAAGGGGGTTCAATACCATCCGGATGGATGCCGGGATCGGATTGTGTTATGGGAAAAATGGGGTTCCCCGGGGAACGATTGAATTTCACGAGCTTTTGCCGGGATACAGCGCGATTATGCGGCAACTCAACTGCAAAGGCGGCAAATGCAATGTTTTAAAAAGACTGCTGGAGCTTTTTACCCTCGCCAAGAAGCACAACGTATATGTAATCCTGTCAAACTGGTTTTATCTTCATACTTTCTGGTTCGTGAGCGATGAAATAAGAAACGAGATGTTTGCCATCCCCGCGGAAGAGCGTTTGATGTACATGGCCAGGGAATACGCCAGAATCCTTGACCTGTTGATCGAGAAAAACCTGCATACCCAGATCGCATTCCTGGAGACAACCAATGAATTCGACGGCGTGATCTGGGGGGCATTCCAAAAATCAAAAGCCACCGCCGCTGATAATCCGGAAGAGTCGGAAAGAATAATGCTCAGGTTTCGCGAACTGCACGAGGAAGCCATCGCCTTTCTCAGGGAGAAATATCCTTTCCTGCTGATCGCCGGCGACACTTTTAGCGCCTGGGCGCCGGTCAACATGCTGCCGAGAAATATGCAGGTCTGGAATTATCATACGTATTATTTATGGGGCTTGTACACAAACTCTTATGAGGCGGAACTTCATAAGCCTGATTTTGACCTGATCAATCCCTATAAATACCCGATGTTGAATGAATTTTTGAGCAAAAAGCTCACCGGTATTGACGAGATATTCAGGAGCGCAAATTTTGACGAGCGGATAGAATACGGCTGGGTGAAAAGAGTCTGGCTGTTCTACAATACGGACAGGGATAAGTTAAAAAAACTGGACGGCTGGTTCAAGAAAAAATTCATTGAAACCATTGCCGTGTACAAGGAAAAAGCCGCGCAAAGTTTCCCCCAGGCCATGGAGGTGAAAAACAAATATTTCCCGGGCATTCCCCTTGTCATCGGGGAATCCGGCTCATATTGCGCGCATGTGGACTTCCGCTGGGAAGAACAATCCGACGAGTACTGGGCCTTGAACGAATTCACGACCAGGCTTGCCAAGAAGAACAACTATTGGGGATATATGGTCAGGACAAATTCCGGGCCGGAAGACCCGGTTTGGCATGCGGCCCCGGACAGGTTAAAATATATTAATGAATTATTCCTTAATGAGAGGAATTAGATCGTTCCGTTAGGACATATGACATATTTGCGGAGATTTTTTTAGGCACCTTCATTTCAGTCAATAATGACGGGTATAATAGGAGCATTTTCAAAAAAAGACTTTGGTTACGGCGGAGAGCGGCTTAAGTCTTGCTCCGCGCAACCGTTGCGGTTGAGCGAAATGAATGATAAGTGATAGGAAAATTTGGTTGCGGCTAAAAAACCGCCTTGGATCATCAAAAAACATGAATACAAAATCAAAAAATAAAATAAAGCGTCAATTCAAGACTCAAAAAGCCGTTGCGCTCGGCATTTCCCTGACATTAGCGATTGCCGGGGTCGCGCAAGGCGTTGACGACGCCTTCATCAGGCAGGAAGGTTCCCGCTGGGAACTCGGAACGTCCAAGGTCAAGCGCATTGTTGCGTTTGAGGACGGGAAACTTCTTTTGAAGAGTTTCAAGAATCTGATTTCCGGCGCGGAATTCACGCCGCAGGGCGCAGGATCGGAGGAGTTTGCGTTCTCCATCGGGGAAAGTGGAGCGAGCAATCGCGTGTCCAGCGCTGACGGCGGATGGAAACTTGTCGGCTCAACGGAAAAAACGCACAAGCAAGGCGAGCGGCAATTGGATATAACACTGGAACGAAACGGCATCCATGTCACCAAGAGTTACATGATCTATCCCGGCTCAAGCATTATTCGGGAATGGATCGCGTTTAAAAATACCGGCAAGGCGCCGGTCCAGATCGTGGAGCCGACATTCCTTGATTTCACCGCGAAGATCTGCGATCTCCCCTCCCTACCCTCGGTTGACTTCCATTGGATGACCGGCGGAGCAAGTTTTCCCGGTTCCTGGAAACTCGTGACGGAACCCCTGATTGCCGGGAAACCGATCACGTTTGACTCCTATGCGCCTTATCCTTATGACGGGATTCGCGGACACGACGGCTTTCCCGGAGACGGCGTCAACGTGAAGATTCTCCTGAACGACACCCAAGTGTGGCCGGCAACCGGCTGGCAGTGCGCGTCAAACGCGATCACAACAGTGAACATTGATGCAAGCGCCGACGTGAAGGCCGGCGACAAACTGGTGTTCCTGGTCAACATAAACAAGAATGACCGATATGACACCACGGATTTTAATCCGACGATTTCCTACAACGATGGCGAGTCGCACACGGCCTCGCAAGAGTTCTCGGATAAACAGGGAACCAACGGATGGCGGTACCAGGGCCGGGACGGCAAGGGCAAGTTTGTGGATCTTATCTATTCCGACGGGGATAAACAGTGGCAAAAACAACTTGAAGAAGGACTGGGTGGAGATAAATCTTTGTTCATCGGGGCCGGCAAACAATGTCCGAAGGCCGGAATGGATTCGGCATTGGCATGGACAGCAAAAAAATCGGGACCCGTCCGCATCTCAGGATCCATCTGCAATATCGGAAACTGCAAGAATGCCGGCCACAAACCCGGACAGCCGGGCACGGCAAGCTATGCTCCCTGGTATGCGCTTTACAACAGGCAAACAAAGGACGGCATGTTCATCGGTTGGGATTACTTTGGTCACTGGGGTTCATCCTTCATGCCTGAACCTGACGGAACAATCAAGGTTGCCCTGAAGGTTGCCGGTCACAAACAGACTCTTGCGCCCGGGGATTCGTTCGTTACCCCGAAGGCATTCGTTGGACTTTTTCAGGATGATCTTGATAACGCGGGCAACGAGTGCCTGGACTGGCAATACCGCTATCTGTGGGACTATGCCCGGGAGGGTTGGTTCCCCGCAATCCGTATGTGTGGATATTGGTCCAAAGGCACCGGATATTGGTCCGATCCCATCAGAGGGAATAACATCAAAAGCAGTGAAATCAAGGGTTGGCTGGGCGGCGGAGCGGATCAGGAAAGCGCCTTCCGAAAGGTCTTTCGCGTCGCGGATCTGATGCGCTACTGCGGCGCGGATGTCTACCACCGGGACTGGGGATGGTGGGATTGCGCGGGAGATTGGAATGGACCCGATTTTAAAGCAACCGGCAATTACCTGCGTAAATATGGCATGGGGCAACTCATCTACACCTTCCCCTACACGGTGGATAAGAAATCGCGTGTCGCGCAAGAACATCCTGATTGGTTATTAAAGGGAGATTGTCTCGATATGTCAAAGCCGGAGGTGGTGGAATTCATCAAAGGACAACTTGACATGTTTGCGGAGCGCTGGGGCGACTTTGAATGGCGCAACGACAGTCACTTCACTGCTCCGCGCAAGGGTGACGACACTCCTCTGCTGGCGCAGGACCAAGGGTTCCGTCAGATACTTAGGGAATTTCTTGACAAGCACCCGGGGGCTGCCTTCAACGCCGTGAACGGCGGCGGCATGTATGGAGGTTACGACTATGTCCGGTATGCGGCGGTGTTTGACGGCACTGATGGCGGGGCTGGTATCCTGGCAAATTACCACGCTTCCCTCCTGTTTCCCCCGGACAAAACGAGTTGCTACCCGCCCAGGATAGATACCTACACAAAAGCCAGATGGCGCGGACTCCTGTGCCAGGGCTTCGACCCGATGGACGACACCTGCGATCCTGGTAAAATGGAAGGGATCCGGGAACTTATTGACATATACCATTATCTCCATAGCAAGGAAGTCGTGGGCAGATGGGTCAAGGTTTATCGTCCCATCGTCACGGGCGATGATTCCACAATGTATTTCCAACGCTTGAGCGGCGATGGCCGGCGCGGAATCATCATTCCCAAACGTCCCGCGCCCAAGCCGGTAACCATCAAGCCCAAAGGATTGATCCCGAACGAAACTTATTTTGTGTCGTTCCATGAGTCCCAGGCAAGCGAAAACCGCAAAGGCGCCGACCTCATGGAATCCGGGATACGTTTGGAAAAAATGACCCCCGGCGAGCTGATCTATCTGAACCTGCCCTTGCATCCGGGAAGCAAGCTGGATACGGAACCGCCCTCGCCGCCCGGCGAGATATCAAAGCAGGCGGGGGAAAACATGGGCTACCCGGGCATGGAAATTACATGGAAACCAGGCGCGGACAATAATTGGGTATCATATTACGAGATATTCCGTAACGGCCTGCTCCTGGACAAAGTGGCAAAAGGCACGTTTTACTTTGACCACTCCGCGGGCGCGGACCCGGCCGCCAAATATGAGGTGCGTACAGTGGACGGCGCCGGCAATTTTTCTACGAAGGTTGCGTCCCATAGCCTTGACGTAAAACTCTCACAGGTTTTTGATGATGCGCCCGGACAAGGATTTACGTACAAGGGAGAGTGGAAACATGAGACGAACGTACTGCCCGCCCACGCAGGCACGCTCTCGCTCAGCAACCAGAAGGGCGCAGTAGCGGAGCTGGTGTTTGAAGGGAAAACCGTGCTGTTGTTCACCAAGCTGGGAGCCGACTGTGGGAAGGCGGCGGTGAGCATTGACGGCGCCGCTCCGGATATCGTGGACACTTATTCCGCGGACGACATATGGGGAATCGGCATCTATCGCAAAGAGCTTGCGGCGGCGGGCCGGCATACGTTGCGCATTGAAGTGCTCGGCGAACGGTTTGAACACCCGACATACCACGTAAAGAATCCGGATACGATTGTCCACATAGACGGCGTGCGAATTGAATAACGCACCAAGCCACGGCGGCCAAGCGGTCTTTAGTCCAGACTCGGAGACCCGTTGTGTGCATTGCTCGCACAAGGCGCGAGAGAAATGCGGGCTAAAGGCCGAGAATTGCCCCGCGCGTTGCGCCGTATAACTTCAAGCTCCAAATCCAAACAAGCCGCCAGACCTCCACAAAGTCAACCGCCAGCCTGGCGGCAAACTGGACCAGGGAAACGGGCGAAACGGCAACGACCAGAAGACCGATGACAAGCGCGTTCATGAAATAAATGAGCGCGTACGAAAACACTTTTCCGTAAAGTTCTATATCGGACTGTTTTGTAGCCAGCGCCGAAACGGTGAAGAACAAATGAAATCCGAGCGTAAAACCCACGGCCGCAAGAAACAATAAATGGCATTTTTGCAGGTCAAAAAAAACAGAGAAAAGAAAATAGGCGCAAATGACAAGAATTGAATAAAGCGGAAAAAAATACGGCGCCAACGCGACAAACATATTGCTTTCCGAGAGTTTTACATTACCACCGGTCTTTGAAACCTTCATCCCCAGCACCGTTGCCCCGAAAAGATGCCCCCACAAAGCATGGGTAAGCTCATGCGCCAAGACATAGCTTTTGACGGGCGCGGGTAAAAACACAAACACCGCCATCCACAAGACAAGCCCGACGCCGATCCCCATCAGGAACGTCGCCCCGCCGGTTCCGCCGGAATTGCCCGTCCCCGCCAGCACAAAATAAACGGAGCGGGAGGCCGCCGCGCAACACGGCAACAGGAATAATCCAATCAACACTCTGGTAAAATTCAACATTTAAACGTATCTTTGCCAAAAATCGGGATCATTTCCAATCTAAAAATTAATATCTGGCTTTGTCCCGGAAAAAGCATTGACATTTATTTCGGTTAACGTATATTTCGGATTATGAACAATTTCCGCCGCCCTGCTCCGCGGGCGAGCCGCTCGCGGCATGCCAGAAATAAAATGAACAACGAGCCCGGCTCGACATGCCGCATGTCGGTTGAACATTTTGCCGACCGGATGACCGCGGTGATGCGTAAAATGGCGCGGAGCATGATCTCCGCCGAACGAAACTATCTGGTGCGGGGGGTCATCACCCTGCCCCAACTTTGGATTCTCCAGGCAATCGCGGACGCGGGAAAATGCCCGATGCTTTCGCTTTCACGCAATTTGAGCCTGAAATCCTCAACCCTGACCGGGATCATGGACCGGCTGGTTGGATTGGGGCTGGTCAGGCGCTTCGCTTCGGAATCCGACCGGCGGCAGGTCCTTTCGGAGTTAACCCCGAAAGGACGCCGGATTCTGGACCATATTCGCATGGAAAGACGCCGTTCTTTAATTGACGCATTCGGACCTTTAAGCGAAAAGGAACGCGTTGCCTACTTGACGATCATTGAAAAAGTGGCGGATCAGATCGCGGCGCGGAAGTGAAAAAAATGCAAAGGGCAGGATGAAGAAACAAAATCACAACAGATTCTGCGCTGCATCCGGAAAAATCAACATCCTGCATTTCCGCCTCGCGCCTCCGTTCGCCGCGGCCATGCTGTTGATTGGAACACTGAACCTCACGGCCGCCACCAATTCCGTAACGGGCATCATCGGCCACCCCGGCGCGTCGGCCTTTATTGATTCCGCCCGGACCAACCGTCTGCTCCGGATCGGGATGGTGGACTGCATCGCCTGGACACTCCAGAACAACTCGGAAATCCTGATAAAAAAGATTGAGCCGAAACTGAAAGAAGACGACGTTAAAATCGCAAAAGCGGCGTTTGAGCCGAATTTTTATGCCAATGTTGAAAAGGATTCCATCAACAGTCCGGTTCCCATGCCGATGAATGTCTACAGTTCCATCGTTACCCGGGCCGTGGACGTCAACGCCGGATTTGCCGGCAAGTTGACGACCGGGACGCGCTACCAGATGGATTTTATCGGTTCACGCAACGATGACGACCCGGCCACCATGCCGGTGAACCCCGTCTACTATACGGAACCCAAGCTGACGATAACCCAGCCGCTTTTTAAGGGCGCGGGAATTGAAGTCAACCGGGCGGAAATTGTCATTACCGCCAATTATCAGCGCATGTCCTCCAAGGACCTCAGGGCAACGGCAATGCAAAGCATCAGCCGCGCCATAATCGCCTACTATAATTATTGTTATTCACAGGAATACAAAACAATCGCCAACGCCTCCCTGAAACGCGCGCAGGACCTGCTCGCCATCAACACCGAACGGCACGCCAAGGGCATCATCAGCTCGGTTGACCTGCTTGAAACCGACACCGCCGTCGCCGAAAGGGAAAAAGCTGTGATCGTCGCCGATGCGCTGGTGTCAAAAACGGAAGATGAATTGAAACTGGTCACCAACCTTGTGGATGATCCCGAATTGTGGAACGCGCGGCTGGAACTGATTGACCGGCCGGAAATTGAACTGCGCAATACGGACTTGGCGCAAAGCCTGAAGAAGGCCTTTGATTTTCGCCCCGATTACCAGATAAAGATGATTGACCTGCAGAACCGCGACGTCGCCATCAAGGTGGCAAACAACAACCTGCTGCCGACGGTTGACCTCGCCGGAAGCTACGGTATGAACGGCTGGGGATCAGACCTGGGGGGCGCGCTGGACACCATTGAACCGGACAACAGCGACTGGACGGTCGGGTTGAAATTTTCCATGCCGTGGGGCGGCGCGGAGCGGGCGCGTTACGACCAGAAAAAGCGGGAAAAAATAAAAGCGCTCCTGGAACTGAAACGTCTTGAACAAAATATAATTTCCGATGTCCGCAACCGGATCAGGGAGGTTGAGACCCAGCGCCGCCAGATGGACGCCGCCGCGCATGCCAGGAACATGGAATTAAAGAACTACGAGGCGCAGAAGGAACGCTACGCCGCCGGGCAGACAAGCACCCATGACATGCTTGATTACCAGGAACGGGTCGCAACGTCCGAGACCGACTACCTTAAGGCTTTGGTTGACTACCAGACCGCCCTGGTTTCGCTTGATAACGCGGAAGGGATCATCCTCGCCAAAAACAACATCGTGCTGGAGGAATAGGCTATGACTAAGACAATAGGGACAAAGGCACAAATTAAGAACAGCATTCTCCGCCACTCTGCGCCTCTGCGCCCCTGGGCCCTTGTGCCTTGCATTATCATTCTCGGATTATGCGGCTGCGGAGGCAAGGAAACAAAAAAAACGGCGAACGAGTCCATCCCGGTGCGCTGCCGGCGCGTCGAGATCCGCAACGTCAAACGCACGCTCGATTATGCCGCCAGCCTGAAGGCCGAAGACCAGGCTTCAGTCTATTCCAAGGTTACCGGCAAAATTATTGAGAAACTCAAGGACGACGGTTCCACGGTCAAAAAAGGCGAAACAATCGCCTATATTGACCGGGACGAAATAGGGTTTAAATTCGAAAAAGCGCCACTCGATTCGCCGCTCACGGGAATCCTCGGCATGGTCACCATTGACCGGGGCGACAGCGTGTCCCCGCAGTCGCCGGTGGCCGAAGTGGTAAGCATTGACAACATGCGCGTCAGCCTCGATATTCCAGAAAAGCACCTGACGGACGTGGCGCTGAACCAGCTCGCGGAAATTTCGGTGGATGCGTTCCCGGACACGTTTTTTTCCGGCAAGGTCACCAAGATCAGTCCGATTGTTGACTTGGAAACGCGCGCCGCGCCCATCGAGCTTTTTATCGCCAATCCCGAACACAAGCTCAAGCCGGGCATGTTCGCGCGCGTAAAACTGATCCTTGAAAACAAGCCGAACGCCCTTCTGATCCCGAAAGAGGCTGTTCTGGGAAAGGGAAACGAACTTTCCGTCTACGCCATCAACGGCAAGACAGCCCATCAACGCAAGGTCAAGGTCGGAGTCAAGGAAGGCGGACAAATTGAAATTGTGGAAGGCCTGCAGGCCGGCGAAACGGTAGTCATCATGGGCCAGCAGCGATTGCGCGACGGCGCGGAAGTGATTGTCGAAGAGGATAACCCGGCAAAATAAAATTTAATTTAAGCGGGAAACAACAACATGAACTTGGCGGAATTTGGCGTTAAGCGGCCGATAACAAACCTGATGATTTTCCTCGTGATAATCGTCATATCCTTGTACAGCCTGACCCGGCTCGGCGTGGACATGATGCCCGAAATCGAGCCGCCGTCAATTTCGGTCATTTCCGCCTACCCCGGCGCGAGCCCGGAGGACGTTGAAATCCGCGTCACCGAACCGCTGGAAAACCAGCTTGCCAGCACGCCGGGAGTTGAAAAAATAACTTCGCGCTCGCTTGAAGGCGTATCGGTCATCAGCCTGAAATTCATCTGGGGCATCAACCTGGACGAGGCTTCCAATGACATCCGCGACCGGATTGACCGCACCAAGCGCTTGTTGCCTGATATTCCGGAAGAAATGGACAATCCCTACCTTTTTAAATTCAACACCGCGATGATGCCGATTATTTATGTCGGCATCACCGCCGAACAGACCTACCCCATTTTATACAACCTGATTGACCGGCGGGTGGCCGATCCATTGCGGCAAATACCCGGGGTCGGCACCGTCCAACTGGGCGGCGGGCTGGAACGGCAAATCAACATCTGGCTTGACCGCAAACGGCTGGAAGGCTACGGGCTTTCCATTCTCGACGTTGTAAAAACCATCGGCGCGGAAAACATCACCCAGCCGGTCGGCAACATCAAGTCGGGCCTTACCGATTACCTGGTGCGCCTGCCGGGAGAATTCGCGTCGCCCGAGGAGGTCAACCTGATCATTCTCGGCAAACACGAGGGGCATCTCATTTACCTGCGGGATGTCGCGCGCATTGAGGATGGCTTCCAGGAAATAACCCACGTCGCCCGCATCAACGGCAAGTCCGGCATGATGATGAGTGTCCAGAAACAGACCGGGGTGAACACCGTGCAAGTAGCCGAAAAGGTCAAGAAAAGGCTGAAAGAGCTCGAAAAGCTGCTCCCGCCGGATGTTAAATTTTACATCGTCCGCGACAGTTCGGAAGACATCATGTACGCGCTCGCCTCGCTGAAAGAAACCGTCTGGATAGCCGTGTTCCTGGTGATTGCCGTAACCTGGTTTTTCCTGAGACGCTTCAAGCCCAGCATCATTATCGCGCTTACCATTCCATTTTCGCTCCTGATCGCCTTCATTTACCTGTTCCTGAGCGGCAGAACGATCAACGTAATCGGGTTGACGGCCATAACAATTGCCATCGGCATGGTGGTGGATGACGCCATCGTCGTCATTGACAACGTCACGCGTCATCTTGACAACGGCGAAAAACCGGCGGAAGCGGCGATATTTGGAACGCGGGAAATGTTCCTATCCGTTGCGGCCTCAACCCTGACCACGGTCGTCGTGTTTTTGCCGCTCCTTTTTCTTTCCGGCATCGTGGGCATAATGTTCGGCGAACTCTCGGCCATCATCTGCATCACGCTTATTGCCTCGCTTTTCACGGCCACGACTTTTACGCCGATGCTTTGTTCAAAATGGCTGAAAAAAACGGACAGTCTCGACGACGCGGCGCGGCAAGGACCGCAGAAAAAGATATCGCTGGCCCGCATATATGCGCTATCCGAAAAGGGATTCAGCGCGCTTGAGACTGGGTATGCCATGGCGCTCGCCTGGAGCCTTAAACATCGCTGGCCCGTCATTATCGGATTTACCGTCGCCTTTTTCCTTACGCTGGCGTTGACGCCGTTTATCGGCAACGAGTTCATCCCGGAGGAGGATTCCGGCCAGATGTCGCTCTCCGCCGAGTTGCCGGTCGGAACAAGGCTCGAGGAAACTGACAAGGTGGCCGAAAGGGTTGAAAAAATAGTCGCCGCCGATGTTCCCGAAAAAATCGCGGCCATGTTCCGGTTCGGCCAGTCGCGCGGATCGGGTGCCGCGTTCGGCGGGCGGTCCGGCAGTCACGTGGTTTCCGCTTTCGTCAAGATGGTCCGGAAAGACAAACGAACGCGTTCCGCGAAGGAAATCGCGCAGGAACTGAGAAACAAACTGAAAAAACTGCCCGGCGTGCTTAGAACCGATGTGACCGCCGGCGATCCTCTTTCCAAATTGATCAGCGGCACGGGCGGTAAAACAATCCAGATTGAAATTATCGGCCATGACTTTGACGAAACGGACGCCATGGCCGCCAAGATTAAAGCCATTATGGAAGGCCTGCCCGGAACGGTGGATGTGAGCATCTCGCGCGACCGCAAAAAACCGGAGATTAAAATCGAAATTGACCGTGAAAAAGCGGCCTCGCTCGGGCTGAACATGATGACCATCGCCGAGACCATGAAGACCGCCATTGAAGGCTCCGCGGCCACCAAGTATCGCGAAAGCGGCCGCACCTATGATGTTTACGTGCGCATGGAGGAATCCTCCCGTTCAAATCCGGAGGATATTGAAAACCTGACGGTCGTTTCGCCTTATACCGGGAAGCAAATCAGGCTTTCCAACTTTGCCGTGGTGCGTGAATCCACCGGCCCGATGGAAATCGAACGCCAGAACCGCGAGCGGGTGGTCAGGGTGGAATGCAATGTCCACGGCCGTTCTTCCGGCGAAGTGGTGAATGATCTCAAGCAACGGATCGCGGCCATCAGCCTGCCCGCGGATATCGCGGTTAATTTCGCGGGCGACATCGAGGAACAGTCAAAAGCATTCCGTGACCTGACGTTATTGCTGCTGCTTGGGATAACGCTGGTCTACATGGTCATGGCCTCGCAATTCGAATCACTGCTGGACCCCTTCACGATCATGTTCGCGATCCCGTTCGCCTTCATGGGGGTCATCATCGGATTCGCCGTCACCGGAACGACCTTGAGCGTCATCACCTTCCTGGGCATTGTGATGCTTCTGGGAATTGTGGTTAAAAACGCCATCGTGCTGATAAGCTACATCAACATCCTCCGCGCGCGCGGCTTTTCCATGGAGGCGGCCGTCACCGAGGGCGGCCGGCACCGTTTGCGACCGGTGGTCATGACAACCATAACCACCCTGGTCGGGATGCTCCCCCTGGCATTGTCGCGCGGCCAGGGCTCGGAGATCTGGCAGCCGCTCGGCATCACAATGATATCCGGGCTGACCGTCTCAACCTTCATCACCATGATTTTCGTGCCGATTTTATACGCAATTCTCGAGGACAAGGCAGGAAAAAAAACATGAAAATGATCATGATCACTTATAACGAAGCCATTGACATGGAAGTCATGGAAATGATGGAAAACTTCGGATTGAAAAGTTACACCAAGATCGGGGAAACTTTCGGAAGCGGAGCTTCCTCCGGGACACATCTGGGCACCGATGTCTGGCCGGGGCTGAATAACGTGTTATTCGCATCATGTCCGGATGACACGGTCCAGAAGGTTCTCTCGGCTGTCCGGGAACTCCGCAAATCGCTTGGAAAAGAAGGCGTAAAGGCCTTTGCCTGGCCACTGGATGAAATGACCTGAAGGTAGGGACAAAGCGGCAGAAGGCACATTGCGCTTTTCTTCTTCACGGCATGCTGATCCGGAGGATCGTTGCCGCGCCCTTCAAGGAAGCCAGGGAATAATTTGACAACACCGCCGGGATCAGCACGGTCATGCCGCCTTTAAGCTGCATTTTTTCAGAGCCGGCCGTCAACTCCACCGCCCCCTCTTCCATAAACAGGACATGAAACGTCTTGCCATCCGTTGCGCACCGCAACGACCGGCGCAGAATCACCTTTTCAAAATTGAAGAAAGGAGTGCGCAACAGGTCAACGACCGCATTTTCTTCCCGGTCAAATTGCGGAGGACGCTTTGTCAAGTCAATCTTCGGCGAATCCGGGTCGTTCCAACGGACAACCTTCATGGCTTTGTTGATCTGCAGAGCCCGGGGCTGACCATCGCGGCCAAGGCGGTTCCAGTCAAAAAGCCGGTAAGTGGTGTTGGAATTCTGCATAACTTCAAGGAGCATGCATCCCGGGCCGATGGCATGAATTCTGCCCCCCGGTATGAAAACAACGTCGCCTTTGGCCACCGGTATATCCTGAAGAAATTCACCCGCTTTTCCCTTTGTCAAGGCGTCCTTGAAAGCGGTCGCGGTTACGCCCGGCTTCAGCCCGGCATAGACCTTGGCCCCCGGCTCGGCCGCGAGCACATACCACATCTCCGTCTTGGGATCGCCGCCGGTATCCCGCGCCCCGGACGCATCCGGATGGACCTGCACGCTGAGCTTTTCTTTCGCATCAATTATTTTAACGAGCAGGGGAAATTCCGCAAAAGTCCGCCCCGTCAATTTCTCGCCGTATAATTTCATCAGGCTGAACAAATCACGCCCGGCAAGCTGGCCGTTCACGACCACGCTCATTCCTTCCGGCCGGTCGGCAATTTCCCAGGACTCCGCATAGACGCCGGGTTTCAACCCGCGCTTGTATTGCACGGCGATTTTGTTTCCACCCCAGATATAATCCTTGTAAACGGGTTGAAATTGAAGCGGATATAAAGGAATGTTTTCCATGGTTTTAGCTACACCCCGCCGCCATAATCACGGCATTCGGCGAACAACGCATCTATGTTGGCCAGCGGCACTTCCGGCTCAAGGATATGGGTCGGCGATATGATCAAGCCGCCGTTTTGTCCGTATTTGTCAATCACTTCCCTGACGCGCGCGCGAACATCCTCCGGCGAGCCAAAGGGCATTGTGGTCTGGGTGCCGATGCAACCGTCAAAAACGAGCCGATTACCGTAACGCTTGTGGATCGCGTCCAGGTCAAGGCATTCCGGCTGGAGCGGATTCAGGATATCAACCCCGGCCTCAATCAAATCACCGACAATCGCGATGATATTGCCGTCGCTGTGATACCATATTTTGCAATCCGGATTTATTTCTTTGATTTTCCCCCATACTTTTCGCCAGCGGGTTAACATCAGTTTCCGCCAGCAATCGGGGGAAAACATGAGATTTTCCTGGTTGGCCACGTCATCACCGGTAATGATCAAATCCGCACCGGCGCGCGCATAGGCTTCCGCCTTGGCCAAATTCTGCTCCATCAGCCGCTCCAGAAGGCATTCGGCCCATGCGGGTTGATCGGCCATATCCATCAAGAACTGCTCATAACCGCGGATCTGCCATGCCGTTTCATACATGTGCCCTACCCATGCCCCGGCAATCTTGCCTTCGGCATGCCGCCGCGCCGCCTGATTTTCCAATTCCGAAAAATCCCATTTTCGGACATCATCAAAAGGATAATTTTCCAGTTCCGATATTTTTTCCGCGTTTCGCAGCGGCGAAAGATACCCCCAGAAATGATAGAATCCGCTCGGAATCATGGCCACGCCGAAACCGTCAAAGGTTGTCCCCTCCGGCAGCTTCTCGCCCTTCCAATAAGACGAATAATCCGGAGCCGGCAGTGCCGCCGGCCGGCTGATGCCAAGCCCGCCGCGGTCGAATATTCCGTAATGCCCGCCCAAATCTTCCGTGCCCGCATGGGCAACGAGGCGTTGGCCCAGGTCGGGAGTGAAATCCGCGTAGCATAGAATCCGCCCTGGCCGGCGGTGGCTGGTGGTCGCGCGAAAAACATCAAGATCGGTTGCCATTATAAACTCCTTTACTTGTCATGTTATTGAGAGAACGCAGAATGTCAATTCAAATCAGGGATCAACGGGTTTGTTCCAAAAAGGCGTCCAAAGCCGCTTCCCACGAGCGGATTTTATAACCGAGAATTTCCTGGATTTTATCCGTGCAAAATCTTGAATTTTTCGGCCGCATGGCCCGCACGGGAAAATCAGAACTCAGACACGGAATTATCCTGTTCGGCAAACCGAGCTTGCGGGCCGCAAACGAAGCCACCTCATAACGGGTTGCATAGCCGGCATTGGCAAAATGGAAAACACCCTCGGCGCGGACGCCGAGCAGGAGGCAAATGGCCCTGGCCATGTCAACCGTCCAGGTCGGCGCGCCGACCTGATCGTTCACAACCTTCAATTCCCCTCCCCCTCCGGCGCGCTCAAGCAACTTGGCGATAAAATTGGTCCCATGTTGCCCGTAGCTCCATTGAACGCGCATGATGGAATGCAGACAACCGCTCGCCCGGATGGCATCCTCGCCGTTTAACTTGGAACTGCCGTAGATACTGACCGGATTCGGACGGTCGGTTTCCAAATACGGCCGGTCGGAACAGCCGTCAAAAACAAAATCGGTTGATATCTGGATTACATATGCGTCATGTTTCTTTGCCCAGGCCCCGAGCAAGCCAACCGCCCCGGCATTCACTTTCATGGCCAGCTCCGGCACTTCCTCGGCTTTGTCAACATTGGTAAAGGCGGCGCAATTGATGATCGTGTTGGCGCCGGCCAGATTGGCTTCAATATGCGCCGGATTGGTCAGGTCAAATTCCGGCAGGTCCAGGGCCCGCGCCTGATAGCCCGCCTTTTCAAGGCATGGCGCCAAATCAGAGCCGAGCATGCCCCGGCCGCCGGTGATTGCGATTGTTGTATTCATATTACGAAAGGCACAAAGGGACATAGGCACAGAGGCACAAAGTTGATCTTTTGAAACCTGATTCTTGACCGCCACGCTCCGACTATGTGCCTTCTGCCTTTGTGCCTATGTGCCTACTTTCATTATAAACAAAATCCCGGCCGATTTCTTTCAGACGCGGATTACGCTTGTCCTTTTCGGAAAGAACCGGATTTTCCACCGGCCAGGCAATGGCCAAATCCGGGTCGTTCCAGATGATGCCGCGCTCGCTGGGCGGATGATAATAATCGGTGCAGGCATAAATAAATTCAGCCGTTTCACTCAACACGCAGAAACCATGGGCAAACCCGGCCGGCACAAAAAGCTGCTTTTTATTGGCCGCGGAAAGAGTTTCGGCGATCCATTTGCCGAACGTGGGCGAGCCGAAGCGGATATCAACCGCAACATCATAAACCTCGCCCTGGATAACCCGCACAAGCTTCCCCTGCGGCTTTTCAGACTGGTAATGCAGGCCGCGCAGTGTGTTTTTCACGCTCGACGAATGATTCCACTGGACAAACTCAACATCAACCCCTCGCTCGCGAAAAAAATCGCGCCGATAGGTTTCAAGGAAAAACCCCCGGTTGTCGCCGAAAACTTTCGGTTCAATCAATATCACGTCCTTAATGGCGGTTGGTGTAAATTTCATATTTATCCGGTTCTAGGTTTCACTGTTCAGGGTTATCTTTGCCTTATCATTTTTCCCCCGCCACCCAGACGCCATCCCATTTGGCGGGCGGCGCGACGATTAATTGCCGGCATCTGGCCGCATACGCCGACGAGGCAGGGTCGTTTTGTTGTAACCGGTCAAAAATCGCCAGGGCTTCGGCTATTTTCCCGGCATAAAAATCATTCAGGGCGACGGAAAACTGTTCCAAGACCGGTTTGCGCAAGTCCCATTCTTCCGTGGTCATGGGCTCAAAAATGCGCACCGCCGCCTTCCGTCCGACCACGGCAACCCTGCCAAGCTCACGGGCCGGGATTTTGTTCCCCATTTTTCCCATTGCAGAATACGTCGTCTCGGAAATGATCGTGTAGGTGCCAAACTGTTTATTGACCCCCTCCAACCGCGAGGCCAGGTTCGCGGCATCGCCGAGAATGGTATAATTGAAACGATTATGGGAGCCCATATTGCCGACCACCACCGCGCCGGTATTGACGCCGATGCGCATAAAAAGGTCTTTCCCCGTGCGCTGGTGCAGTTCCGGCCGCATTTTTGCCAGTTGCGCCTGACAGCGCATGGTGGCGCGCACGGAGCGTTCGGCGTGGTCTTCCTGCGCCAGGGGCGCGTTCCAGAAAGCGATAATGGCATCGCCCTCGTACTTGTCAACCGTTCCCCCCTCCCCCTGAATGATATCGGTCATGGCCGTCAGGTAATCATTCAGGAGCGATGTCAACTGCTGGGGATTCAAACCTTCCGAAATGCCGGTAAACCCCTGCAGGTCGGAAAATAAAATGGAAAGCGTCCTCTGTTCCCCCCCCAAGGCAAGCCGCTCCGGATGTTTAACCAATTGCTCGATCACATCCTCGCTCAGGTATTGTTTGAACGCGCCCCGGATAAAACGTTTCTGTCTCCCCTCCGTGGCATAATTGAAAATAATGGCGGAGACCAGGGCGAATACCGTCGCCGTCTCCGGCGCCATGAACGGCGCCCACCAGCCGCGCTGGTAGGCCAACACGCAAATGATCGCCGGCAAAGGCAGGGCGAGACCCAAGGCGATCACATTGTCCCGCGCCCCCCGGCCAAGCACGGCAACCATTCCCCAAAGCACGGCAAGGCCAAGGATCAGAACGGCCGTGATGCCCCCGGGCAAGTCGCGCATGAAATCACGCACCAGTAAATCGTCAAGCGCGGTGGCATGAAGCTCAACACCAGTATAGATGCGCGCCACCGGCACAGGGCGCAGGTCAAGCAGTGCCGGCGCGTTGCATCCGACAAAGACGTAACAATCTTTCAGGCTGGGCATGTCGGTCGCAGGCGGTTTTTCGCCCGCCTGCAATTTTAATTCCGACTGAATCACGGCCGCGGCGCTGATGCGCTTATGGGTTCCGGATGGGCCGCGGAAATTTAAAATTGCGGCGCCGGCCTGGTCAAGCTCAATTTTGTGCCCGCCGATTTGCACCGCACTTTTGGAAAAAACAACCGATTGATTGGTCGCGGCCGCCAGCCAGGCGGCGACGGCAAGCGAGGGAACGGGAAACCCGTCAAAAACGGTGAAAGGTTTTAAGCGCCGGAAAATGGCGTCCGCGTCCGGCCGGGCCGAAACGTTTCCGAGCAAGGCCGCATTGGCGGCAAGATCGGGAACCGGGAAAGAAGCCTTCGGCATGAATACGCCCCTTTTCCTTTTCAGATTTGCCAGCCAGCCATCCAGCCCGGAAACTTTCAGGCGGGGGGCGGGAATATTCGTCGGCCAGACGGTTTCACTGCCGCTCTCATGGCCGAGAAACACGGCCTCAACAAAAGGCGGCGCGTTTGAGATTGCCGCCGCGAAAGTTTGATCGTCCTCAACACTATAGGTAGATGGTTCCGTGAACACAAGATCAAACGCAACCGCTTTCGCCCCCTGCCGCCGGCAATAATCAAGGATCGGCTGATAAAGCGAACGCGGCCAGGGCCAGCCGTAGGCCATTTCCTTCTTGACCCAGTCGAGGCTGGCCTGGTCAATAAATATGAGGCGGATACGATCGGTAAATTCGCTCGGCTTTGACAAGCTTTGAACGCGCCAGTCCCAGGTCCTGGCCTCAAACCGGTCAAGCTGGCCGGCGCTCCACAAAACCAGGGCCGCCAGGCCGGCGCCGATCCCGATTAAAAATCCGTAAATTACCTTCCTTGCCATTTGTTAAAAATGCTATTATTTTTAAGATCATTGATCAAGAAAAAGAAATACCCCCGAAGCAAAGAAGAATGAAACTTTATGATTGAAAACAAACACAAAAGAAATATAATTCAATCATCAAGTCGTATTTATCGGTTGAACAACCAACAAGGGGGGCGGAGGGCATTAATAAATGAGCAAAAAAATATTATTAGTTGACGACGAGCCAGAACTGGTTGCGATGGTAAAAACGAGACTGGAGGCGAATAATTACGAGGTCATCACCGCCGCGGACGGCAAAGAGGGGCTGGATAAGGCGAGAAAAGAAAAGCCGGACCTGATCATATTGGACATCATGCTTCCCAGGATGGATGGCTACAAGGTCTGCGGCCTGATCAAAACCGATATAAAACACAACAAGATCCCGGTGGTCATGCTGACGGTCAAGTCGCAAGAGGCCGACAAAAAACGGGGCGAAGAGGCAGGCGCTGAAGCGTATATCATCAAGCCGTTTGAGGCGCCCGTGCTGCTGGAAGAGATTCAGAAATTACTGGAAGGACAAGACGCTAAAGTTTAGAGTCTTGCCTGAAGGCACTCATGCGAACATATATATACCGCGCGCGCAACATGACCGGACGGATTGTTGAGGGAACAATCAATGCCGCCGACAACAACGGCGTCTACCAGCAGCTGGCGGAAGAACACCTGGTGCCGGTCGCCATTCACCTGGCGGCGGAAAAAAAGACCGGCCTCCTGGCGCGTTTTTTTTCCGCCCGCGTCAAGGATGAAGACCTGATTGTCTTCAGCCGCCAGTTGAGCGCCATGCTGAAGGCCGGCATCCCGATCCTGCAGTCATTTGACATCCTGCGGGATCAAACCGAAAAGCCGATTTTTAAGGACGTGCTGACCAAAGTGAGCCGCAGCCTGACGGGCGGATCGCGCATGTCGGAGGCGCTGGCCGAATTTCCACGCGTTTTTTCGCCGGAATATGTCAATATCGTGATCGCCGGCGAGACGGGCGGCGACCTGGTGCAGGCCCTGGCCAGCATCGCCGTATGGATGGAACGCGAACTGGAGATGAAAACCTCCATAAAATCGGCGCTGCGTTACCCGGTTGTGGTCATTATCGCGCTGATTGTCGCGGCCATATTGATGGTCGCTTTTGTCGTCCCGCGCTTTGCGCTTTTTTTCAAGCAATATACCGCCACCCTGCCCTTGCCCACGCGCATCCTGATCGGCGTTAATAATGTTTTCCAGAATTACTGGCCGTTGTTGCTCATCATTATTGTCATGGCGGTCGCGGCGGTTTATTTCCTCCTGCGGATCAAGCAGGTCCGGTTGAAGTATGATCAAATGAAATTCCACTTGAAACTTATCGGCCCGCTTTACACCAAGATCATGATTTCCCGTTTCGCCCGCATTTTTTCCATGCTGGTGCGCAGCGGAATCCCCGCCTTGCGGGGCATGGAGGTCGCGGCCGAAGTCATCTCCAACACCTATTTCAAGGAATTGCTCCTGAAGGTGAAACAGGGCATCCAGGATGGCGGCACCATTGCCGACGGTTTTTTCAACGACATGCCCATTTTTCCGCCGATGGTGACCAACCTTATCGCCGTCGGCGAAAAGACCGGCAGTATTGACGACATGCTGGAACAGGTCGTGGATTTTTATGACATGGAAATAAAATACACCCTGCGGAACCTGACCGCCATGATAGAACCGATCATCACGCTGGTTATCGGAGTCGGGGTGCTTTTCCTGGCCTTGGCCATTTTACTGCCGGTCTGGAACATGTCGCAAGTGATGACCAGCCAGGTGAAGTGATTTCGCTCTTCAACCTATCACATCGGCCGGCAAAATCAGGGGGAGCTGTCGTGGCGGAACGAGAAATCAATTGATAAATAACTGCTGTCCGATGATATTTCCAGTTCGGGAAGATTGTTGGTGGTCCAGGCCAGGCCGGTCCAGCGCTGGAAATTCACGTCGTTCTTGTCATCAATCGCCAGGTGATAGAATTCCGATGTGAACGGGTCGGGTTTCAGCACGCACCACTGGCCGTCATCGGTGGACACCAGGCTCCCGAAATTGGTCTTGCTCCCCGCGATTTGCATTCCCGCGTTGGTAACGAGCATATACGATTGTGCATTTTGGTTCTGACGGCTGTAGACCACCATCAACGTGTTGGTCTGGGAGCTCCAGGCAATGTCAAAATCGCGGCGGGTACTGATCTCCATGGTGGCGTTGCTAAAACCGTCATAGGCAGTCGTCCACTTAAATGTGTTGGTGTAATACGCCCCCTGCAAGCGTGTACTGGAATGCAAAAAGGCGGCGTAAGCGGCCGGCGGACGGTTTGTCGGCCCCTTAACGCTGTATTCCACCCGAATCCAGCGCGGTTCCGCGGCCAAGGCGGCGGGCATGGTATTTTGCGCGCTCCAGGCCCCGTTTGTATAGACTCGGTATTTGGGACTTCGTCTTTGGGTGGCTGAACTGCCGTTGATATAGACAACAAGAGCTGAATTGGTTGAATAGGCCGCATCAAAAGTTTCATAGGTGATCGTGCTGGCACAGTTGGTCTCCAAATTTGTCAAACCGGCCCATACCGCGCCGTTCCAGACAATTGCACTGCTATAATTGGCGGCCGATGGCGCCGGTTTGCGCCAGCGCGCCAGGCACATGATTTCGTTCGTACCGGGCTTTGAAACCAGACGAACCCACTGAATCGGGCCATTGGCGGCGACATTGATTGAATTTGGCGACGACCAACCGGTTGAAGTCCAGATTCGGTATTGGGGATACAGGGATCCGTCGCTATAGACCACCATGCCGCGGCCGCTTAAACTTTCATAGGCCACATCAAAACCGCGCGAAGCGGCGGCCGGGACACGGCCGGCGGCGTTCAAGTAAGTATTGGAAACCCATTCCCCGTCAAGATAAGCTTGCGCATATATCCTTCGCTGGTCGTTCTGCGTTACCAGCAGGAACTCGTTGGTCCGGGGACTTGCTTCTATCCTCTGCCATTGCACGGCATCAACGACAGAATTGTTCGTGAATTCTATGCTCAATCCCCAGTTGGTTGAGTAGGCACGATAGCGCGGCTCCGGTTCGGAACCCTCTTTATACGCTATAATTGCCCGTATAATCTCGCTTGGCTTCCACCGGCTGGTCCAACGTGAATTTCCCATAATGCCGGTGGAACTGACGACGATTTTATTTTCGGCATTTGTCGTAATGGCATTCGTAAAAAACGCATTACCGATCCAGCCCATATTGGTCCATGATAGATCGCCGTACCAAGCCGCTTTCGCCCGGCTGATGCCGGTCTCGGCCGCGAAAAATGCCTTGCTCCAGTTCATATCCTGAATACTTTCCATGGAGCTGAAGGTGGTCAGCATGAGCACGCTGGCCCCAAGCATTCCCATCAAGGCAATCATCATGATGATGCCGATCAGGGCCACGCCGGAAGAGGCGTTATTGGAACGCCGAAAATGGAAACTTGAAATTTGAAATTGGGAGGGCAAGATTCTACCCCAGGCTTCGCCAGCCAACGGCACGTCGAGACGAGTTCCGGGCAAATTTCCAATTTCTAATTTCATCCTGTTCATTTCAGCAAATCCCTCTGTATGAAAAAATTTATCTTTAATTCGGAGGATGAAGCATTGTTGGTCGCCCCGATATCCAGCGCCACGCGGCTGATGAGGGCGCGATTGGTAATCGAGAGAGGGAGCGGTCCCAAAAGGCCGTTGGTGGCGTTATAATATCTCAACCCGAACCGGTCCACGCCCGCGGCCAGGCGAGAGTTGTTCATATTCAAGTTCAGGTCGGCCCCGGACCAGGAAAACGTATTCGTCTCGTTATTTACATTTAAGAATTCCCATTCGTTTGAATTGGCGGTAAGGGTCCGGACATGCAGGCGCGCTTCGCGCCGCATGCGGCTCACGGCGCCCATGACTTCGCTGTCGGCCTGCCGCTGCGCAAGCAGGAGAGCATAGAGCCGGCTGGCGCTGACAAGGTAATGGGTGGTGATGCCGGCGGTCAAGGAGAGGAGCACAATGACGATCACCAGTTCAATCAGGGTGAAGCCACCCCGCGATCCGTATTGCTTATATGGTTTCATGATATTGTGAAGAGACGGGTGTTTATAGAATATAGAAATTAGAAACTTGAAATTTGAAATTGGCATAGAACTCTTCTCGGCCTAGATATGATTTTCTCCCTAATTTCGAATTTCCAATTTCGGACTTCTAATTTCAGTCCGCCCCGTCATAGCGACTCACCACCGACATGTTGGAAACAATAAATGCTGTATTGCTGACGATCACCGTAATCCGTTTAAAATCGGAACTATTCGTCACAAAATTGAAATTCGCGGCGGACACGTTCGTCACGATTACCCTCCAGGTTAAATCCGAAAATTCGTCCATGACTTCCCCTTCTATCGTCCTGGGCGGCCCGCCGCCCCGCAGGGTGTTGTAGTCATCCACGCTGTCAAATTTCACGCGGTTGGTTTGCCCCGCCGTCGGGGTCAGAGGATCCAGATATTTTTTTGACCGGATTTCATTCATCAGGTCATCGGCCAGCAGATTGGCCGTCTGAAGCCCCCTCTGCCGGTCCATGTTTTTCAGGGATTCCTGGAACACCATGACCAGCGCCAGGATCGCGATGCTGGCGATCACCACGGTCACAATCAATTCAATGAGCGTAAATGCGCAACTATTCGTGTTGTCTGGTTCAGAGTTCACGGTTCAAGGTTGATTTTCGTGAAGCGTAGAGCGTATTTATCATTCACCCTGCGTTTCCTCATTCTGACTACTGACTTCTGACTACTTCTTTAATCATTCTTCATTCCAACCCCGCATATCCCGTATCGGGCGCGACCGTAACCTTCAGGCCGGAAGCAAAAGTGACGGTTCCGGTCGTGGCCAGACGGATCCGGTTAACATCCAAAGGTATGCCGTTGGTCTCGCTGAAATAAAGGGTGCTATTGCCATTGATATTGACCGATGAGAGGGTAACGCCCGAAAACTTATTGCTGAGATCAACAACCCAATCCTTCTGGATGACCGGATCCTTGGCCGGCAAATAAGAACCGGTCCAGTTACTAACGGCCGCGAACACATCATATCTATTTGAAACAACATCAAATCGCACGCGCAAAGTTTTTTCCTGGCTCACCGCCATATTCCGGATATAGGTCAGGTGCGAGCGGAGCTCGTTGGCGGCTATCAGGTTATTCCGGGCATTAACGCCGGTGAAGTTGAAATTAATGATCACCACCGTCGCCAGGATGGCGATGATCATCATGACGACGACCAATTCTATCAGACTGAAGGCAGCACAAGACAAGAGGTCGAAAGTTGAAGGTCGCAGGTCACAAGTTCTAACCTTTGACCTTTGACTTTCGAATTTTGACCTGCGACTTTTCACCTCTGATCTTTCACCATCAACATTTGACCTTTGACCTGCGACTTTTGACATTTGACACGCTTTTAGCTTACTTCAGCCTGAGCATCATCTGCCGGTCGCCGTTTTTCAACAACACATCACGGTTGTTAACCTTTACGATCGTCCAGCCCGCGACATTCTCGCCTTCCCCGAAGAGCCGGCCGTTGATCATCGCCACCCGCGAGGCGCCGCGCGACAGAATGGCCGTCAATTTAATGCCGGCGTCCGGCGCGGGCGCAACGGGCGGCGCGGGCGCGGCGGGCGCCGTTGTGATCGGCGGCAAGTCGGCAAGCGTGGCACGCGACGGATTGAACGGGTTGTTTTCAGGCAATAGCGCCGCGATCCTTTTTTGTTCGGCTAATATATTGGCGTCAACCGGCGGCAACTGCCGCTTTGACGGCTGAACATCGCCTGCAGGCGAAACAACCCCTGCGCCGGGCAGTGGAGAAACGCCAATCGCCGCCGGCGACTGAGGAGGCGAGCCTCTCCTGACCTTGGCAAGATTGGTCACAAGCAGGTAAATAAATAGCGGCACAAGCACGGCCGTCAGGCAATACGCGATTAAATTTCTTTGTTTTTGTTCCATATTATCACTCAGGTGTTCAGGCTGTAGGCTGCCAGCCCGCATTTCTCACACGCCCCGTGAGAAATGCGCCCAAAGGGCCGAAGTAGAAGCGCTTTGCGCTTCACTTCGGGGTTGCCCCGAAGCGACGTCCCGTCTGCTTCGGCCGGCGCCAATGCCTTCCCAAGGCATTGGCGGACCGGTGCTTATCTCACAACCTGAATCAGGTTGTGAGATAAGCAGGCTAGACTGTCAGTCCCTGCGAATTAAAATTGGAAACTGGAAATTTGGGGGGAACTATTCCAGTTCTGTACCAATTTCTAATTTCAAACCGAGCTGCCTAATCTATTCTATAGTCTGATGTCAATTGCCTGTTTTAGCCTCCATCGGTTGAGCAAGCGAAAAGACCGACAAGACAAGCGAAACCTCAATCCTATCTTCCTCCGCGCCGCGCGCCGGCCCGCCGGCCGGGGCTTCGGATGACTTGCCGTCCCCGGCGGGTATAACCTCCATTGATTCAATTTTATGGCTGATATGCCACAAGGCAAGATTCTGTAAAAATTTAACCAGGGCCGTATATGACCCCTTCAAGGCAATCGCATAGGACACCACCTCTATCGTAAGTCCTTTGCCTTTCGTGACGAGCACTTTCGTCTTTTTATCCTGTTTTGAGGCATTGGTCATTTCCATGCCCGAGATGGATGCCGCCTTGACAACGTCGCGCACCAGCATGTGCGCTTCATAGTCCCGGCCGACAAATTTGCGGGTGATCTTTTCCGTATCAGCCCGCAGCGTTGCCAGGCGTTGGGCATAGTCGGCGATTACGGTTGGATAGGATTTGGCGCCGGTTGTCTGGGCTTGCAGGTTATGACTGGTTTGCGTCAATTCATCCAGGACAACCGTCCGGTTCCGGAGCCAAAGGCCGGCAATGATCACGGCCAGCAAGGTGATGGCCGCTGACACAAGCGACCTGGTATAACCAAACATGAACAACATGGATGCTCCTAATATATCAACTCACATTGAATTTCAAAAGAACCCAGCATGGTTTCCGTCCGATCGCCATGGGCATTGATGATATTTACCTGCCTGAAAAACGGTGAAGTACTGAGCGAAGAAAGGAACGTTGAGAGGATGCCGTCAAAACTGGCGGCGGAAGGCAACACTTTACCCTCAATGGTAATGACATCAGCCAGTTGCGGATCAAACCTCATGCTGAAATGGGTCAAGACGACATCCCTGGGCAGCGCGCCGGCCAAGGCGTTAAAAATACCCGGCCAGAGAGGATCGCGGCCGACCAGTTGCTGCAGGGCGGCGTAATGATCCGATGTTTCCACGAACTGTTGCTGGAGCGTCTCCAAACACTGGCGATCATCGCTGGTCCGCTGGGCCTCCGCCTGGTATTGTTGAACTGTTGTCCGCATGGCTTTAATTTTTATCGCCTGGCACGTCCCTCCCAGGGCAAACGGCAGGAATACCAGCAACAACAAGGCCAAAATCACGCTGGGGATGAAAGTTGTAACCCGCTTCAGGACTTTCGCATACTGCGGCATGAGACTGATCGCCGGTTCTTCCGCCAACGCCAATCCAACCGCCAGCGCGAGGCGCGCCTTGTGTTTTTCAGCATAATGCCGGGTAGCGGCGTCAGCGAATTTAAGGCCGGCAAATGGATCAATGAGCTTAACCGGCAACAACACCAACGACGTTTCCAAATGCGCCTTTAAAGCCGACAGGCAGGATGTTCCTCCGGTTATATAGACGGCTTCCACTTTCTGCCCGGCATTATCCTTGTAAAACTGCATGGAACGCGCAATTTCCGAGGAAATGCGCTCAATCATCGGCCGCACCAGCACATCCATATGTTCCAGTTTTTTTTCCGGGGTTAAGTCCATTTTCTTTTGGCCGGACTGCGGAAGACAGCCGGTTATCTTGACCTCCTCGGCTTCAATATCCGTCAGCTGGACCGGGCCGGAATCAGTTGACACTTCCGTGGTAAGCATCTTGCTGATGGCATCGCCGCCCACCGGTACTTTCCGCACGAACCGCACGGTTTGATGATCAAAGATATAAAAAGTGGAAGATTCGGCGCCCATATCGGCAACGAGAAAAACCGGTGATTCGCGATCCCACTCCTGCCGGCGCGCCAGCGCCGAGTAAGCACACGCTTCCAGCGTGACATCATTGACTTCCCCGCCGCTGCCTTCAATCAGCCGGCACCAGGGCTTGACCGCGGACCAATCGGCCAGTCCCACCAGGTTGCCAGTGTGGTTGCCAAGAAATTCAGAACTGATATGAGCCATGAGCGGATGGTCACTTTCCCAGGAAAGCAGTTTTCTTGCCTGGAGCAGGATGGCGCCTTCCATCTCCGGCTTGCTCATTTTCGGCAGGATCGTGAAACAGCTTTTGACCGCCTCATTTGCCGTGAAAACGACCTGGTACCCGGCCAGGTTTTTTTGGATGAGAAGCCGGCGGACAACATCAAGGGATGACAGCATCTTGCCTTTAACCCGCGACTCAAAAAGGTAATCCTCAATGAAAACATTTTCCACCTGGAAAGCGGAATCGCGACGGCTCAACAATACCAGCTTGGCGCCGCTGGCGCCGCATTCCAACCCAGCCCTGCGCCTAGAAGTGAATTTGAGTCTATTCATGGATACTTGAAGATTATTAAATAAGACAGGGCTAAAAGGCAAATGAAATTTGCATTAATCAGCCTGTCTACCCTGGAAATGATACGAGGGGGAAACTTTTCCCCCTCGTATTGAAACCATTAACTATTTACCGACAACTGCATTATTCACCGCCTGCTACCGACCATATACCACTGGTCTGGGCATACGAGACGTTGGTATAATATTGCCAGGCATTGCTTGTCTGCATGTTTGCCCAAACATTACTCGCGGTCGGCCAGGCATTAGAGCTCGTTTCGCCGTTCAAGATGCTCTGGGCATACAATTTATGCGTGGACGAGCGCAATCCGCCCAGTTGGCCACGGTCGGCCGCTTGCTTGGCCTTAGACGTAATGTCTATATATTTTGGGATTGCGACGGCCATCAATATGCCGAGGATCACGATCACGACCACCAACTCAATTAACGTAAAACCACCCGCTGCGGCAGGCGTTAACTTATTTTTCATTGCTATTTTCCTTTTTTTATATTGTTGATTACGGGCAACAACGGCTTTTCCACCGCAGGCCGATCTGCCTGCGGCATGAAAACCTCGCCATCGCATGATCCTGATATGGCTTTTGGCCTGGTTTGAACCATGCTTGCTTGATAAACCCACATCCGCCGCAACGCGCGGGCAGCATAATGGATTAGCCGTGTCATCCAAGACTAAACTAAACCGCTCACTTCTGTTTCCGGTCACCTCCTTTTTTATTATTCGCCGCCTGTTACCGACCATGTGCCGCTGGTTTGAGCATACGCGACATTGGTATAATATTGCCAGGCATTGCTGGACTGCAAGTTCGCCCAAACATTGCTTGAGGCCGGCCAGGCATTCGTGCCAGTGTTGCCTTCCAAGACGCTTTGGGCATATAACAAATGCGTGGACGTTCGCAGGGCCCCCAGTTGTCCACGATCAGCCGCTTGCTTGGCTTTGGTTGTAACATCCACATACTTCGGGATTGCAACGGCCATTAATATGCCGAGGATCACAATCACGACCACCAACTCAATCAATGTAAAACCACCCATTGCTTCAGGTGTTAGTTTGTTTTTCACTGTTATTCTCCTTCTTATACTTTTGTTGATAGCAGACAACAACGGCTATAAAGCCTCGCCATTGCATGATCCTGTTATGGCTTTTGGCCTGGTTTGAATCATACTTGCTTGGCAATCCCGAGGCGCTGACGCGCCCGGAACTAACCGTATCGTCCAAGACGAACCCGCTAACTGTTTCCTTCCAGCCGCCTCCTTTCGGCCGGACAATATACCGGCATCCATCATTAACACAAGTATATTTTGCCTTCTTTGTTTAAAATGTCAATAAAAAAAATAAAAGATATTTCACTTGAGATTCCGCGATCTTTCTATATCATATAAACTATTTGCGGCTTTATGGCACGGCTATCTGAATCGGTATGAAGCCGGAATGTCAAAATGCGGAAAAGTCATGGCAGACAAGAAAAAAATACTGATAATTGAGGATGAGCCTGATTTCCGGACGATGCTTCGCACACGGCTGGAAGCCAACGGCTACGAAGTGAGCGAGGCCGAGGACGGGGCGATTGGCCTGGAAAAAGCGCGCAACACCTCCCCGGACCTCATCATCCTTGACGTCATGTTGCCGAAAATGGATGGCTTTAAGGTCACCCGGCTGTTGAAATTTGACGAAAAGCACCGGAACATCCCCATTGTCTTGCTGACCGCGCGCTCCCAACAGAGCGACCGGGAAATCGGCATGTCGGTCGGGGGCGATGCTTACCTGACCAAGCCATATGAGTCGGAAGATATCCTGGAAATCGTGGCCAAGCTTTTATCCAGAAGTTCCAGAAACATCTTGACCTGGAGAGGATATGTCAGATAAGAAAAAGATACTGGTGGTTGATGATGAGGCTGATTTCAGGATGATGCTTCGCGCGCGGCTGGAAGCCAACGGCTACGAGGTGAGCGAGGCCGAGGACGGGGCGATTGGCCTGGAAAAAGCGCGCAATACCTCCCCGGACCTCATCATCCTTGACGTCATGATGCCCAAGATGGATGGCTACAAGGTTGCCCGCTTGTTGAAATTTGACGAAAAGCACCGGAACATTCCCGTTGTCTTGCTGACCGCGCGCTCCCAACAGAGCGACCGGGAAACCGGCACGGCGGTCGGGGGCGATGCTTACCTGACCAAGCCATATAAGCCGGAAGAAATGCTGGAAACCGTGGCAAGATTACTGGCGGCGAAAGTCTAAGGCCAAAAACCACGCCAAAGGCCGTGGTCTAAGGTCAACACTTGCTTTTCTTGTGACTGCGGGAAAGCGGCCTAAACACATGAATTAAAGAAACGAATCGTGGCAGACAAAAAAAAGATACTGATAATTGAGGATGAGGCTGAATTCAGGATGATGCTTCGCGCGCGGCTGGAAGCCAACGGCTACGAAGTGAGCGAGGCCGAAGACGGAGCGATTGGCCTAGAAAAAGCGCGCAACACTTCCCCGGACCTCATCATCCTTGACGTCATGATGCCCAAGATGGATGGCTACAAGGTTGCCCGCTTGTTGAAATTTGACGAAAAACACAGGAATATTCCAGTCATCTTGCTGACGGTGCGTTCTCAGAAAAGCGACGTGGAAACCGGCAAGGCCGTCGGGGCTGATGCCTACTTGACCAAGCCATATAAGCCGGAAGAAATGCTGGAAACCGTGGCAAGACTATTGGCGGAACGGAAGTAGTTGAAAAAACCTGGAAATTAGAAAATGGAAATTTGCGCAGAATCGGCTGAACGGCGGCATGATTTTCTCCCCAATTTCCAAATTCAAGTTTCGATCCTGAATATATTCCTTAACAACACAAAAGCGTGGATGTCCAGTTTCTGTTTTCTTCTTTGAACAATGAACCCGGCCAACATAGCACAAACGAATGATGAACTGGCAAAACGCCTGCTAACCAAGGGACTGCTCGGCGAAGAAACTCTTAAAAAGGCAATCTCCCTCAGCAAGGCAACGCAGGAACTGCTGGCGGAAGTGCTTGTCAACCTGGATATGCTCCCAAAACATACGGTCTACGAAGAGCTGGCCGATATTTATGGCGTGCCTTTTGTTGACCTGGAAACGTACACCTTCAGCCAGTCGGTGGTGTCGTTAATTGATGAAAAACTGGCCCGGGAACTGGAAGTTTTTCCGCTTTTTGCCATTGGGAATACCCTGACCGTGGCGCTCGCCGATCCCGGCGATATCACCGTCATTGATCGCGTTACGTCCGCGCTCTCGCATTTTGTGGTGGAATCGTGCCTGGCCGCGCGCAAGGACCTGCATGAAGCGATTAACCGCGTCTACTCCGGCCACGAGGATTTTAAGAAATTAATGGACGATATGGAAGACGGCTCCATGCCCGGCGCGCCGGCCGTTAAATCGCAGGAAGGCGCCCTGCAAGGCAGCAAATCGCCGGTCAGCCAGCTGGTTGACATGATCGTCTCCCATGCGGCCCGCGACCGGGCCAGTGATATCCATATCAGCCCGGGTGAAGGCCAGTTGAAGGTTCGTTTCCGCATAGACGGAATTTTGTACGATATCCCGCCGCCGCCGAAGTACCTCCACCCTTTCATCGTTTCCCGCATCAAGGTCATCAGCAACATGGATATCGCTGAAAGCCGTCTCCCGCAGGATGGTCATTTTCAATCGGTTGTTGACGGACGGATCATTGAGGCCCGTGTTTCCAGCATGCCCACGATGAACGGCGAAAGCATGGTCATTCGTCTATTTGACACGCGCGCGATGGCGATCCCCCTTGAAAACATGGGTGTCTCCGACCAGCAATTGCCCCAGGTGGAGGGGTTCATCCGGCAACCGCACGGAATGATCGTTGTCAGCGGTCCGACCGGATCCGGAAAATCAACCACGCTGTACGCGATGCTTACCAAGGCCAAATCACCGGAACGCAATATAATAACGATTGAGGACCCGGTTGAACGCCGGATTGAAATGGTCAGCCAGATCCAAGTCAACGAAAAAGCCGGGTTGACCTTTGCCATGGCCCTGCGCAGCATCATGCGCCATGACCCGGACGTCATCATGGTCGGGGAAATACGCGACCAGGAAACCGCGCAACTGGCGGTGCGCGCGGCGTTGACCGGCCATCTTGTTCTTTCCACCATTCACACCAATGACGCGCCCGGCGTGATTACCCGCCTGATCAACATGAATGTCGAGCCTTTCCTGGTGTCTTCATCACTGGCGGGGATAATAGCGCAACGGCTGGTGCGATGCATCTGCGCGGAATGCAAGGAACCTTTTGCCATACCGGACAGCTTGTGCCGGCGACTGGCCACCACCGGGGTCGCCTTGCAGCAAAAGGCCTGGCACGGCAAGGGCTGTAAACACTGCCATGAGACCGGCTATCGCGGCCGCATTGCCGTTTTTGAAATGATGGGCATTACCCCGGAACTGTCAGACCTGATTGTTACCAATGTGCCGACGGGCACCCTGCGCGAACAGGCGCGCAAGGATGGCATGACCAGCATCCTGGAGGATGGCTTGGAAAAGGTCGGGCGGGGCGTCACGACCCTGGAAGAAGTCCTGCGGATTGCCGTGCTGGAAAACGTCACCGAGATGATTGCGCCGGAAATGCCGGCGCCGGAGAAAAAACAGGAGACAAAAGTGGAAACTCCCAGGGAAAGCGCGGAAGACATCAGCCTGGACCTTGAAGATTACAAGAATAAAATGACAAATTGGCTCGCGAGTAAAACCTGAAAACGTGTGAGAAAATTAGAATCATCGCGCCAACCCAGGCTTCGCCAAAGGCTCCGCCGAGGCGAGCGGTGTGGCGCTCCTACAAAAAATCCCATGATTTTATAAAAATGTAGGAGCCGAGCCCCGCCTCGGCGATCTTTGTCGATTTTTTCACACGTTCTGAGATAATAGCGGATAGAGTGGATATATGTACGAAGAATACTGGAAAATGAAAGTCCGGCCTTTCCAAAACACCGCTGACCCGAAGTTTTTCTACCATTCGGCCCAGCACGATGAGGCTTTAATGAAACTGACTTATGCCGTGAATGAAAACATGGGCGCGGCCATGCTGACCGGCGCCTATGGTTGCGGCAAAACTCTTCTTTCCCGGGTTCTGCTGCAGCAACTCGGCACCGCGTATGTGTCGCGGACCTGCATGGCCCATCCGGGCATGGCGCCGACTGACCTCCTGCACGCCGTGGCGCGCGCCATGACCGAAGCGCAATCCGGCGCGGAACGCGCCCACCTGGCGGCCGATGCCCTGCTGGAAATTATTGAACGCTCCCTGAAGGAAAACCGCCGCGACGGCAAACACACGGTGTTGATCATTGACGAAGCGAGCCTTCTTGATAATCAGGCGGTGCTGGAAATGTCGCGTATCCTCCTTAATTTCCAGCAGGACAATGAATTCCTGATGACCCTCCTGTTCTTAGGGCATCTGGAGCTGGCGGAACGCGTTTCCGGCATCAAGCAGCTGGCGCAGCGCATTCCGATTACATGCACCCTCGGTCATTTTAACGATGAAGATACCGTTAAATATGTCCAGACGCGCATTACCATCGCCGGGCGCGAAGATAAATTGTTCAACGATGACGCCTTGAACCTGATTTACCGCAACTCGGGGGGCATCCCGCGCCGCATCAACACCCTATGCGACGTGAGCCTTACGCTGGGGTATGCCAAGAAGGCATCCAAGATTGACACGAACCTGGTTCTGGAGGCTTCCGAAAAATTCGGGGTTATCTGAGCGCGAGCGGCGTTGCCACAACGCGGCTCACACCATGAAGGGCATGAAGAAATTGCAAGCGTTCATGAAACGTTGAAACTGGAAATTAGAAATTTGCACAGGATCGGAATCGTCCTTTGTTAATTTCCAATTTCGAGTTTCTAATTACAGGAAGGAAAGCAAGATGACCGACCTTGTTGTCCCGGTAAAAACTATTCTTAAATATTCAGCAATTATTTGTTTTGTTCTTGCGTTTTTGCTGCTGATCCGGCCTGATGTGTTCTCCCGGGCGAACATGTACTGCAAGAAATGGTTTTCAACGACCAAGTTTGAAAAAGAATTGAACCGGACCCGTGATGTTGACGCGCAACTGTTGGGCATGCGCAGGGTCATTGGAATCATCGCCGTTGCGCTGGCGATCATTTTCGTCCTGATGTTGCTCGAGTAGCCTGGACATTCACGGCTTGAACTTTTAAAATGGAAATGGAATAAAACATGAGCGGCAAACGAATTTTCATCGTTGAGGACGAGCGGATCGTCGCGCTGGATTTGCAGAACCGGCTGGCGCGGCTCGGGCATGAGATTGTCGGGAATGTTGCCTCGGGAAACGAGGCAGCCAGGCAAATTGAAGGCATAAAACCGGATCTTGTCTTGACGGACATCAGGCTTGAAGACAACACGGACGGCATAGAGTTCGCCGATACCGTCCACAAACGATACGGTATTCCCGTCATTTTTGTGACCTCCTATTCGGACGCCAAGACCCTGACGCGCGTCAAGGCAAGCAATGCCTGCGGTTTCATCCTCAAACCATTCACGGATGAGGAACTGCAGACGACCATTGACATCGGCCTACACGAACATGACCTGGAAGTCAAATTAAAGCAGAACGAGGAACAATACCGCAGCTTGTTCGACGACGCCCCCATCGGTTATCATGAAATTGACCTGAAGGGGAACGTGGTGCGGGTCAACCGGACCGAATTGGAAATGCTTGGATATGAGGAGGCCGAAATGATCGGGCGGCCGGTATGGGATTTTTCAGAGGAACACGACGCATCCCATGAGGCCGTCATGGAAAAACTTGGCACCGGCAAAATCAATCCCCAGCCATTTGAAAGAAATTACCTGCGGCGCAAAGGACGGCTCATTCCCGTCCTGATAAAAGATTTTCCCATCCGCGCGGACAACGGAACGTTGATTGGAATACGCAGCACAATCATGGACATATCCGTGTTGAAAGCGGAGCAGACCCGGGTGGCGAGTTTCTTTGCCATTGCCGAAAAAAGCACGAGCGGGATAATTATCGCCAATCAAAAAGGAATCGTCCAATATCTTAACCCGACCGCCGAGGAATTGCTCGGCATGCGCAGCGCGGTTCAAGACAAATCAGTGTTGAAAGACGCGGAAACAAAAGAAACCTTGTCGGCCATCGTCGAGGAAAGCGCGGGCGGAAATGCCGTAATCAGCAAGGAAGAATTCAGGCGCAACGCCAACACCGTCGTCAAGCGTATTTTGAAGCGCAGGGAAGAGGATATCCTCGGCAACAAGACGGGCGGGGCGCTGGAACAAAACGCATCGGAAATTGACATCGTGCGTCCCGGCAGCGGTCCCGGCACGGGCGAAGTGCGCATTACCCATACGACCTGGGAAGGGGAACTGGCATACCTGATTTCCGTCTATGATGTCACGGAGCGCAAGAAGGTGGAGGAAGAACTTAAGCGAATAGACCAAATGAAGACAAATTTCATCTCCACTGTTTCCCATGAGCTTCGCACCCCGCTTGCCATTACCAAGGAGGGATTGAGCCTTGTGCTGGACAGGATCCCCGGCCAGATAAATGAAAAACAGGAGATTATTCTTGCCGCGGCGAAAAACAACATCGACCGACTGGCCAGGATAATTAACGCCGTCCTGGATATTTCCAAGATTGAGGCGGGCAAAGTGGAACTGAAGATGGAATCAATGAACATTGTGGACAAGGTAAACGATGTCGTTGCTTCCTTCGCGGCGCAAGCCAAGAACAAGGGATTGGAATTAAAGACAAGTTGCTCAAGCCCGGTGATCAATGTTTATGCCGATGCCGATAAAATAATCCAAATTTTCACCAATCTTTTAAACAACGCGCTTAAGTTCACTGAAAAAGGTTATATTAAAATTCAGGTCAAGGAACTGAAAAATGGCGCGCAATGCGTTGTCGCCGACACCGGCATTGGCATCCCGGCCAATGACCTGCCCAAGGTATTCAGCAAGTTTCAACAGTTTGACAGAATTGACGGGCCCGGCGAAAAAGGGACCGGACTTGGCCTTTCAATCGTCAAGGACCTGGTGGAAATGCACAAGGGCAAAATCCGGGTGGAAAGCAAACGGGGCAGCGGAACCAGATTCATTTTTACCTTACCCAGGGACATAACGGAACATAATCCAGGGAAAAACAAATAAAATCATTATGAACAAGAAGAAAATACTCTTGATTGAAGACGAACCGTCCCAGGTAATGATGGTGAGGTTTCGACTGGAGGCGAATAATTTTGATTTTGTCGCCGCCTATGACGGCGAAGAAGGTTTAAAAAAGGCGCAGGAAGAAAAACCGAACCTGATCCTGCTTGACCTGGTCATGCCCAAGGTAGACGGCTATGAGGTCTGCCGGCGCTTAAGACGGAGCCCGGCGAATAAAAACACCCCCGTCATCATCCTCACCGCCTCCATCGGCAACGAGGTCAGGGAAAAATGCCTGTCGTGCGGCGCGAACGACTACCTTATCAAGCCCTTTGAATCGGCGGATTTGGTGGCAAAAATAAAGGCGCTGCTTGAAAAGAAAGGTTGACAGGCTGCGGGCAGCCAGCCGGCAGATTAGCTGTTATGGGATTGAACAATAAAGAAAAACTGGAACGTTTTTTTCTCGCCGTCATCAGCGGACAACGGGAGGGACGCGGCAGCGACTTCCTGCGCCGCCTTCTGCGTTATCTTTCCTATATCTACGCGACCATCACTTCCTGCCGCAATTTCCTTTACGAAAAAAGGATATTCCGGCATCACACCCTCGGCTGCCAGGTGATCAGCATCGGAAACTTGACGGTCGGCGGCACGGGCAAAACGCCGGTCGTGGAAGTTTTCGCCCGCGCCCTCCAGAAAGAAGGCCGCCGCGTGGCAATCTTGAGCCGCGGCTATAAAAAAGTTGAACACAGCCTGGGTAAAAAAATATTGGACAAAATGACCGGGAGGGAAAGACGGCGGCCGCCGCGGGTTGTTTCCGACGGCACCGCGCTCCTGCTTGATTCGGCGATGAGCGGCGATGAACCCTACATGCTGGCCTCCAACCTGCCGAACGTGGCGGTTCTCGTGGACCGGGACCGCGTCAAGAGCGGACGACACGCAATTGACAAGATGCAGTGCGACACACTGATCCTGGACGACGGTTTTCAATACCGAAGACTGAAACACCGCCTGGAAATCGTCCTCGTTGATTTCACCAATCCCTTTGACAACGGCTATGTGCTGCCGCGCGGCCTGCTCCGCGAATCGGCCGGGAACATCCGCCGCGCTGATTTTATTTTTATAACCAAGTCCACCGGCCGCGATTCCGAAAAACTCAAGGAACAATTGCGGACGTTAAATGCGCGGGCGGAAATATCCGAGTGCACCCACCGTCCGAAGCATCTTCAAAACGTATACACCGGCGAGCGCAAGGACCTGGGTTATTTACAGCAGACCAAGGTGGCGCTCGTCTCGGGCATCGCCGAGCCGGAAGGATTTGAAACCAGCGTCCGCAAAATGGGCGCCACCCTGGTTTACCTGAAACGTTTTGTCGACCACCACCGCTACCGCCAGCAGGAAATCATTGATATCATCAATAAAGCCAAAAAGAACGGGGCAACGGCGATTATCACCACCGAAAAGGACGCCGTCCGTTTCCCGAAAATTGAGCGGCAGGACGTGCCGGTTTTTTTCCTGCGCGTTGAAATTGAACTGATCAGCGGGGCGGAAGACTTTTATGCCTGCATATCCAGAATTTGCTTTCGATGAAATTTAAACCGGCATGCTCGAGAATATGTCAACAACCGTGCAAAAAGAACCCAACCAGCCAAGGCATGAAATCCTGATCGTCGGATTAAACTGGCTGGGTGACAGCATCATGACCATGCCGGCCATTCAGGCCTACCGGCGGGCATTTCCCGGCAAGCGCCTGGTCATGCTGGTCAAGCCATCCCTCGCGGAACTATGGCCGATGCATCCGGCCATTGATGAAACCCTGGTATGTGCCGGCACTTTTCCGGAAATACGGAAGATTTCAGCGCAAATCAGCGCCCGGCATTTCGCGGCCGCCTTTATCCTGCCGCAATCATTCCGCTCCGCCCTGGTTCCATTCCTGGCAAAAGTTCCGCAACGCATCGGGCCGCGCGGCCATTTCCGCAGTTGCCTGCTCACTTCAATTACGCATTTTCAAAACACCAAGCATCTTCATCAACAATATGAATCCATGGCAATCCTGGGCCAAGAAGCAATCCAAAATGAATTACCCGTTTTGAACATAAACACTTCGCTCCTGGCAAAGGCCGACGCAATGCTCCCCGGCCGGCAACCGGGCAAAGTCGGGCGCGGCAGGCAATTTCTGATCGGCTTGATTCCCGGCGCGGCGCGCGGACCGGCAAAATGCTGGCCGGCGGATTATTTCGCGGCTCTGGGGAAAATCATCAGGAAAAATCTGGAATGCGATATTATTCTCTTCGGGTCAAACGCCGACCGTGAACTTTGCGCGCGGATAGCCGCGGCGATCGGGAATGACGAATCAAATCACTCCGCAGGCGTGATAAACCTGGCGGGGAAAACTTCACTGCCGGAACTCGCGGCATTGCTGTCGCGCTGTTCCGTTGTCATCGGCAATGACAGCGGCGGGGTTCACCTGGCGGCGGCGGCGGGCGCGGCCGTCATCGTCATTTTCGGCATAACCGATCCGGCCAAGACAAAACCGCTGGGCCCCAGGGTGATTGTCCTGCAGGACAGCCCGCGCGCCGACCGGGATATACCGCGCCAGTCATCGGCGGCGGAAAAAAGTCTTAAAAACATCTCGCCCGAAATGGCGGCGGAAGCGGTCCGAAGCCTGGTTTAACCCTTTGGGCGCATTTCTCGCGCAAGGTTAAGAGAAATGCGGGTTAAAATTTCATACCGTCAATTTCGCGGTTGTTTTTTCGGTTTGTTCCGTTATATTTGCCTCATTCGACCAATTCCAAAATTATGAAAACCAAAATACTGTCCGAAAATAAAGGCGCGAAAAAAAAGGAAGACAATTTCGCCACCGCCGAAAGCATGGCCTCAAGCCAGAGGGAAATATCGGTTTCCGAATTCTTCCTCAAAAACCGGCACCTGCTGGGTTTCGACAATCCCCGCAAAGCCCTGCTCACCGCCGTCAAGGAAGCCGTTGACAACTCGCTTGACGCCTGTGACGAGGCCGGCATCCTGCCCGAGATCAGCGTGGAAATAAAGCAGATCGCCGCCAAACGGTTTATTGTCTCGGTAACCGATAACGGCCCCGGCATTCTGCGCAACCAGATTCCGAAAATTTTCGCCAAGCTGCTTTACGGCTCAAAATTTCACCGCCTGCGCATGTCGCGCGGCCAGCAGGGCATCGGCATCAGCGCGGCCGGCATGTACGGGCAATTGACAACCGGCAAGCCGACCATAATCAAGTCAAAGATAAAAAAATCAAACGTGGGCCATCATATTGAAGTTCAAATTGACACCCGCCAGAACAAGCCCGTCATCCTGAAAGACCAGGAACTCGATTGGCGGCCGGAATTTATCACATCTGCCGCCGCCGATGATAAAAACGATTCAACAGCAACCGCCAACCACGGCACCTGTGTTACGATCGAAATGGAGGCGGCCTACGCGCGCGGCAAACTTTCGGTTGACGAATATTTGAAACAGTGCGCGATCGTCAACCCGCACCTGCAGCTTCATTACCGAATCATTGCCGCCGAACCGGAAGCGGAGAAGAATTCCGCGGAAGACGGCAAGGATGCGCCGCCAAAGCCGCAGGGCGAAGACTGCCCAAGCTCGGCCAGGGAACCATGGATTACGTTTGAACGGGCAACCAACAAGACCCCCGTCCAGCCGTTTGAAATCAAGCCCCACCCCCACGGCGTTGAACTTGGCATGTTGATTCAAATGCTGAAAGACACATCGGCCAAAACGCTCAAGGCCGCCCTCCAGCACGATTTTTCGCGGGTCAGCGACCGCGTTGCCGCCGAAATATGCGGGAAGGCGGGCTTGAATCCGAAGGAACGCCCGGCCCAAATCGCCCACCGCGAAAGCGAGGCCCTTTTCAAGGCAATCGGCGAAACAAAACTGATGCGCCCGCCGACCGACTGCCTGTCACCGATCGGCGAGAAAGAAATCATTGCGGGCCTGGAAAAAGAAATTAAAGCCGATTTTTACACCGCCGTGACGCGCAGTCCGGAGGTTTATCGCGGCAATCCCTTCCAGGTTGAAGCGGGCGTAGCCTACGCCAAGCCGGGCGACAACCAGGAACTCGGCGCAGAGGAGCCGGTCCGTGTCCTGCGTTTCGCCAATAAAGTGCCCATGCTTTACATGGGCGGCGCCTGCGCGATCATGAAAGCCGTCGTCGGCATAAACTGGAAAAGTTACCGTCTCCCCCAGCCTTCCGGCTCCCTCCCGTTGGGGCCGATGGTGATCCTGGTCCACATCGCCAGCGTTTGGGTTCCGTTCACCAGTGAAAGCAAGGAAGCCATCGCCCACTACCCCGAAATAATCCGCGAAATCACATTTGCCCTGCAGGAATGCGGCCGGCGGCTTTCGGTCTATCTCAGCCGGCGGCAACGGCAGGCCGAATTGGAACGCAAAAAGAATTATATCGAGCTTTATCTTCCGCACCTGGCTTTGGGATTAAAGCATATCCTGAAATTTGACGACCGGCAGGAGAAGCAGGTCATCAACAAACTGCACCGCATGCTGGAAAGGACGCATCTGGAAGCATGAAGAAGAGGGAAAACATGGCAAAAACACAAGACACCGGGAAAACCAAACCAGCGACCTTCAACGTCGTTTCCAAAAAAGACGCCGCCGCAAAAATCACGCGCACGGCGGCCGATATATACGCGGACATAACCACCAAGAACGCACGGCCAAAAATGCGTTTTCCGATCCGCTCGCTCAGCAACGTGAAATACGATCCGCGCAAGGGCCATTTTGAAATCCTCAACAAAGTGGCCACGCGCACGCTTTCTTATAACACTGTCAAGACATTCGCCCAGTCAATGCGCCTGCTGGCAACCACCAAAAACGACCTGCTTGACAAAAACGACATCGCCGGCAAACGCGAGATTTATTACAACAGCAAAAGCTGGGGTGAATGCCGTTTCAACGAACAGCCGGAAAGCGACACGCTCCTGGACGACATGGAAGCGATGCTCGCCGTCAACCGCGAACAGCTCGGCTACATCCCCGAGGAAAGAGGCGGCGAGGTGACCGGCCCCCTGACGGTGATTGACCTTGACCCCGGAACGCGCGATGAAATCAGGATAAACTGCGAAAAACTCGGCACCGGCGCATGGAGCATTCCCTCGCAGGTTGAACACCTGCGGTTTGAGTCCAAGGCAAAATTCGTCCTGGTGATTGAAACCGCATCGCTCTTCCAGCGTCTTGTCCATCACCGTTATTATGAATCGGCCAATTGCATCCTGATTTCAATGAGCGGCGTCCCTACCCGCGCCTGCCGCCGGTTCATCCGCCGCTTGTGCGATGACCGGCATCTGCCGGTGTTCGCCTTTACCGACGGCGATCCGTACGGCTACTGCAATATTTACCGGACGCTCAAGGTCGGTTCCGGCCAGGCCGCGCATATCAACCAGTTTTTCTGCGTGCCGCAGGTTCATTATCTGGGCGTTACCCCGCAGGACATCATTGACTTTGATCTCAAGGACGCCACCCATCCGCTTGAAGAAAACGACATCAAGCGCGCCAAGGACGCATTAAAAAACGATCCTTTTATCAGGCATCACAAGGAATGGCAAGCCGCGCTGGAACAGATGCTTGCCATGGGCGTGCGCATTGAACAACAGGCCTTTGCCAAACACGGCTTAAATTACGTTCTTGAAAAATATCTCCCCGCCAAAATAAAAAAAGGCGCTTTTTTACCCTGACTGCTCGAGGAAAAACATGCTCAAAGACGTTCAAAACCGCCGCGACCGCCGGAAAGTGCCGATTCAAAAAGCCGGGATAAAGGATCTCAGGTATCCGATTTCCGTCCTTGACCGAGAAAACAAGTTTCAGCATACCGTGGCGGAAGTGAGCATGTACGTTGACTTGCCGCACCATTTCAAGGGCACGCACATGTCCCGTTTTGTTGAAATCCTTAATGAATCGCGCGGCAATATATCCCTGCACAACATCAGCTCAATTTTGCAGATGATGATCAAACGCTTTGCCTCGACAACCGCCAACCTTGAAATCCGCTTTCCTTATTTTATAGAAAAACGCGCTCCGGTTTCCGGCGCAAAATCGCTGATGAACTACGATTGCGCATTCCTGGCCCGATACAGCAAACGCACGCGGCGCCCCAGATTTGACCTGATCGTTGAAATCAAAGTGCCGATCTCAACCCTTTGCCCCTGCTCCAAGGAAATCAGCAAGCATAACGCCCACAATCAACGCGCCCGCTTGACGATTCAAATCCGCAGCCACGAGCTGGTATGGATTGAAGAATTGATCGCCCTGGCCGAGGCGGAAGCAAGCGCAAGCCTCTACTCGCTCTTAAAGAGAGAAGATGAAAAATACGTCACCGAGCGCGCCTACCGGCGCCCGCGGTTCACCGAGGATATTGCCCGCGCCGTGGCCAGAAAGCTGAAAAAGGACAAGCGGATTGACTGGTTCAAGGTTGAAAGCGAAAGCATGGAAAGCATTCACAATCACAATGCCTATGCCATGGTAACAAGCGATTTCATAAATCCCGAAAATTTTTGATTTTTATCCCCTCCCCTTAAAAATTAAAATAACGCAAGCCGCCAAGAGCCAATTCGCTTGGCAGCAATAGTTTCCGGGAGAAATGCGCCGGGCTTGCTGATTTTCTTCCTTCAGATTCCTTGACAATTGGCAATATTAAAATATTATGAAAAGTTGTTTTGGCGATGTAGCTCAGTTGGCAGAGCGGAGGACTCATAAGCCTTAGGTCCGGGGTTCGACTCCCCGCGTCGCCACCAGATTCATTAAAAAATATAACATGGGGTGAGATACTATGATTGACACAAAAAACGCGGGCCATGCGAACATGCATCCCGTTATCAACATGCTTGTTCAACTTCAGGACCTCCTTTTGATCCGTTCGGAACAGGAGGCGATCATGGCTTCCAACCGCCTGGCGCATCTTGACTCGGTCATCCAATCACTGCGCGCCAATTTACCGCCTGAAACCAATCAGTTGTTCCAGAAAATAGAAAAGAAAGACCTGCTTATAATCGTGCCGGTTTCCAACAATGTCTGCACGGGCTGCGGGCTTATCTTGCCGGTCAGCCTTGTGCATGCCGTGCGGGCCGGGGAAAAACTGCAGCAATGCCCCAATTGCGCCAGAATTCTTTATTATCAGAATTTTCTGCCCCGCCGGGTCAGCAAGAAAATGGGCGGACGTTTTGCGCCGCGCCGCACGGGTATTGCGCGCTTTTCCTCCCAGGAACTCATGATCCCCACTTTAAAGGCGACGGAACGCGACAATGTTATCGCCGAATTGGCCGGCAAACTGGTTGAGGAAGGCTTTGTTGACAACGGCGCAAAACTGCTGGATGAAGCGCTGAAACGCGAGGCCATCATGCACACCGCCGTGGATAACGGGCTGGCCTTCCCGCACGTGCGCGGAGTTGAAGGCGGCGGCTTGACGCTGGCGCTCGGCATCAGCCGCAAAGGCATTAAATTTGACTCGGCGGACCGCACCCTGAGCCATATAATATTTTTTATTGTTATCCCGACCGCAGCCAGTGTTTTCTACCTGAGGCTGCTCGCCGGCTTGACTCAGTCCTTTTTGAAGAAAGAGGCGCGTGAAAAGCTGATGAACTCGGAAACATCCGAGGATCTCTGGGGCACACTACTTAAGGCGACACGAACAACGATAAAATAAGCGCAAATTTCCGGTTAACCCGATAAGGGACGGGTTAACCGGAAATTTCAGTCAAAGTAAACGCGCACGTCATAATCATCGGCCGAATAATACCCCTTCACTTCAATCACCGTGAGTTGTCCCTCCAGGATATCCAAGTCACCGGAATAGGAGTGAAACCCGTGTTTTTCGTCAATGACAAGCCGATAAAGCCCCGGATTCAAATCCACGAGCTCATGGTCATAATCGCTGACATCAAACACCGACCGGCCATTAACATAAACAAGCAGATCGTCCGCGATGATATTATCAACAATCAGAGTCCCCTGCCCCGCGGGCGGAGTATGATCAAAGCGGTCGTTGTCACACCCCGCAAGACACAAGCCAAGACCGCACGCCAGCGCTGAAAACAACTTCAAAATATTCATCATGATTGCCTCCTGCCGTCCATCCATCTTCATCACCTGATTTCCTGCTCCAGCCGGCGCAGTTTTTCGTCCAGGCCGAAAATGACGATGGTATCCCCCAACTCAACGGTGTCATCCGCGTCCGGACTCACGATTGTTTCCTGTTTGGCGCCATCCTGTTGAACCCGCCGAAGCACAAGCACGGTAACGCCGTATTTTTTCCTTATCTGCAACTCACCCAATGTCTTGCCCACAAATTCCATGGGGGCGGCGATTTCAAGGACACTGATCCCCTCCGCCACCTCAACATAGTCCAGGACAGAGGGAGAAACGAGCGAACGGGCAAGGCGCGCCGCCACGTCGCGGTCCGGATAAACAACGCGATCCGCCCCGACTTTCTGCAGGACTTTTCCGTGAACATCGCCGGCCGCTTTTGCAATAACACATGGAATTTTCATCTCCTTGAGCATAAGCGTGGTCAGCACACTGCTTTCCATGTCGGACCCGACAGCCACCACGGTGATATCGCAGTCGCGGAATCCGGCGGCATCAAGCGTGCCCTCCTCGGTTGCATCGCCTTCCATGGCCTTGGCCACGACACCCGCCATGTGGTCAACAACATCACGATTGCGGTCAATAACAAGAACTTCCACGCCGCGCTCCACAAGCGACCGCGCCAAACTGGAGCCAAACTTACCCGCACCCACAATGCCAACTCGCTTCATATATGCCTCCTGAATCGGGCTAACCGATAATGATGTCTTCCTGCGGATACCTTATCAAATCCCGCTGTTCTTTCATACCGATAAACAGCGCCAACGTTAACGGCCCGACCCGGCCGATAAACATCAAAATAATCATGATTATTTTGCCGGCCGAAGACAGCAAAGTCACGGTGCCGGCCGAAAGTCCAACCGTGCCAAAAGCTGACACGGCGTCAAACAACAGGCAGTCAAAGGTAAATCTTCCCGTCATCAGGCTGCTCTGCTCGGTCAACAACAGCAATCCGAAAAGGCCAACCACAATCAACAAGCTGACCAGAAACACCGCCAACGCCACCCCGACCACGCCGGACGAAATAGTGCGGCCCAGGATTACGATATTACGCTGATTGCGCAGCATGGCGATTGCGGTGAAGACGAGCACAATGGCCGTGGTGGTCTTTATGCCGCCCGCCGTTGATCCCGGCGAGCCGCCGATAAACATCAAGACCACGGTCATAAATCTTGCGCTGGAATGCGTTTGCGCCATGTCAACGACGTTGAAACCCGCGGTCCGGGCGGTGACCGACTGAAACAGGGCGCAGCCCAATTTATCGGAAAATGAAAGCGCGGCAAGCGTGTTGCCCCATTCCAGAACTGCAAACCCGATCCAGCCGGCAATGACCAGGAAGATGGTGCCCGCCACAACCATCCGGCTGTGAAGCGACAGTATCATGTGTTTTTTTCGCAGAGCGCGCCATTCGTAATAAAACTCGCTCAATACCAGAAACCCGATTCCGCCCAGCACAATCAAAAAAATAATTGTCAGTAAAAATATTTTATCGTTCCGTAACCCGATCAAATTATCAGGATAAAGGCTGAAGCCCGCATTGCAGAAAGCGCAGACGGAATGAAAAACGCCGTGATAAAACGCCCTCGCCGCCGGAAACCCGCGTTCAACCATCAGGCGCAACGCAAGAATAAACGCCCCGCCAAGCTCAAGAACAAGCGACAAGACAATCACCCGCAGCAAAAAACGCCTGATTTGATGCGCATCCCGCATGCCCATTGAAAAGGTAATGGCCGTTTCGTTCCGCAAACTGAGCCGGTGGCCGGCAATGATCAGGAAAGTCATGGCCATGGTCATAAAACCCAGCCCCCCGACCTGGACAAGAACCAGCATGACCACCTGGCCGAAATGGGAAAAATAAGAACCGGGGTCAACCAGCGTATGCCCCGTCACGCACATTGAACTGGTGGCCATGAAAAGCGCGGTTAAAGCATCCGTCCATTGCCCCGCCCTGCTTGCGCAAGGCAACATCAGCAGAATGGCGCCGATAACGATCGGGATACCCACCGAGCCGATAATAATCAAATGGGGACTTATTAAAAACTTTTTCAGCCCATTGATAGTCACAAACGCATATTATTTCTTTTAAGTTGACGACGCAAGCATTAGATAAACCTTGCAAACAAGGGCGACCGGCCGAATCCACCGCATAAAGCAAGAATTTATAAAAACAATATCTATCTTAGAATTCGCATCAATTCTTTTATGGCCTTAACCGTTCCTTCCCGATCACTCCCTCCGGCCAAAACTGCGTCCCGGCTTTTGTCGGTGGCATCATAGGAAACATGGTTGATGCTTTCCACCAATTGAATTATGCCGCGTCCTTTCCCCGGATATTTTCCCCCCACTATTTCCGGCACTTTATTGAACACGTAATTTCCGGGCATCTCCAGATGTTTTGCCACGCTGTTTTCGGCGGCACTCCCGATCACAATCAGGTTGGCGTCATCATCAATCACTTTATGACGGTATTTCTCCAGTTCGTATCCATCTTCAACCAGACTCCCTTCAATGACTTTAGTCTTAATCTCATTATCCTTGACAATCGCCACTTCCAATCCCTTTTCCACCAATAGTTTTCTTAACTCCTCGGCCTGTTTCTGCGCATCGCCGTTACACCCATCCCCCACGACAATCTTTAATGGTTTCTTCAATTCAATATACGAACGCAAGGCTCCCTTTGTTGCGTTCACCCATACATCAACCCCCGCCGGACGGATCAGCCAGACTTTGCCCATATATTTTCCCACATCTCCCGTAAATCCATTCTTCCACAGTTCATTAGCGCTGATTTTTTCAATCACGTATTTTACCCGCGCGCCTTCCGGATCGGGTTTCATGTGGCAATTGCCGTCTTTGCTTTTTTCAAACGTAAATCCTTCACCGCTCATATCCACAATTTCATAATCACCATCCGGTATTTGATAGACCTTTATCTTCAATTTCTGTCCCTGATCGTCAAAATTGTTCACCCCGACCAGCCAATAACCTTCCCCTTCCAACAGTCCAGGAATAACCTTCCGCCGGTCCGTCACACCTTCAATCTCCACCTGCTTTTCCACACCTGCTGATTTCAATATGCCCTCAACCAGTTGTGCGAAGCGCTCATGTGATGGAAAACTCTGGTAATAGGTCAGACCGAGATAGCCGCCAAAATACCAGGCTTTTCCGTCTGCGCTTTTCACCAGTACCGGTTGACCACTTTCAGCCGTGGCCATGATTTCCCCGCCGGTGGATTCAAGTTTGACCCCGAAATACTGATTGGTCATTACTGTCTCGCCGGCCTTGTATTCGCTGACATCCTTTTTGATCAATATCCATTTTTGTTCTATGATCTTATCATTGTTTATCTTAGCGCCACACAGTTCGCTCAATCCGAATCCAGGCGATACTTCATTGTTTGCCTTGTCCTTCTGGAAATTAACGCTGTCCCATGTCCCGGCCTCGGGATAGAATAGCACCGTGCCGCCTTTCTTGACATACTCCTTGATCTTCTCCGCCGTCTTCCGGCTCATCACGTTGGCCTGGTAGCCGACAATCAGCACTTTGTATTTGAATATTTCATCAATAATCCGTTCCTCAACGCAGTCAAAGGTCAGGTGCAGGTTGTCAAACAGACTACCTAATGCATAATAATCATGGCCGTCATTTTTTATACTTGTCTGAGAAACCTTTTTCGTCCCGGACAATTTATTTTCAGGATCGTATCCGATCATCCGCGATGCGGTCGTCATCAGAACGGCCACATCCGAGTGCGGCACGCTGGCCGGCAGAACCAGCGATGCGTTTCGCATTACCCATTGCTGGGCCCGCGCAATCTTCATGACAGGCTCTTCAATCACCACGTCGGCTGTGCCGGAGCTGTCATACGGTATTGTCCCGTTCCAGTTTTTGCTTCTGCTCCCTTCGCGCCAACGTTTGTTATAATGGATAAAATTCAAGTAGGCAGCATATTGCAAATCATTTAATTCCCAGTGAAAGGCCTTGTTGCCGTTGAACATCATCTGCATGATATACGGATAGGCTGTTTTTCCTTTTAAATCCACCAGATTATGCCATTCGTTCGTCTTGTTCCATTGTTTGAACTCACAGGCTGAAAAACAAATATCCGCCTCCATCACCTTGCCATACGCCCGGCACGATGCCCGGCCAAGATGCGCCATAGCAGTAGATGCGCTGTATTCCCGCGACACGTCAGTCCATTCCGTCAAGGCCCAGTTATCCACGTCATGCCCCCAAAATGCCCAGCCATATCTTACATCCCCATACGTTTTCTGGCCCATTACAAGCTTGTCGGGCGCCGCGCCCTTGAAGTCCTCGTACATGATCTTTGCGCACTTCACCGTCATCTCGCTCCGCCATAGCTGAAAATTAGCAAAGGTTGCCGTCTGTTCCTTGTATTCCGGAAATTTTACATCATCAAAAGTCCTACAATCCAATCCCCACTCCTCGTTTAGTCTTCCGATCGCGCCGTATTTTTTTGCAAGCCATTCCCGATAACGTTTCAAGTCTTCCGGTCCCTGGGGAACTAAGCTCTTGGGAGACTGCCCCGCCCGCCAGCCCATCTCTTCCCATAAGGATGCGCCAAAGACAGCCGGATGAGTGCCGACTTCGCGTCCAAATACGATATGGCTCTGCCTTAAATATTCCTGGAACAGCGGAGCGGTATGGTTGGGGAATAAATAACCTCCGTCCGTGCCCGCTTTTTTACCATCCGCTGTTCGGGTAATAACCTCCGGATAATTATCAGCCAGATAAGTGCGCGCACGCAGCGTAAAGGCTTCCGCGGAATACAACATCGTCAACATGCCCTGGTCATAATCCAGGCGCGTCTCATTCAAGATCAGACCAATTTCCCACGGCTGGGGATGATATTTATCCCATCCATCTTTTAACCAGATCGGCAGACCAAATATTTCCTTGGCCGCATAAACAGCGCCCATTCTCACGTTGATCAACCCATAATAATTGTAAATCTTCAACACGCTCTCGCGGCCTGCATACCAGGAATTCGCATAAGCCATAAAAAACGGCTTTCCATCCCGACGGATAAAACCGTTCTTGACCTCAAACTTCTGCGCCTTTCCCTTCGGAATTTCCAGATTATATTGTTTTTTGGCGATTTTCTCATAAGTCATATCTTCGGGATCAATCTTTATCTGTTGCTTTTCATACGCCGCCACGCGCTGTTTCATGTCTTCCATATTCCCGAATCCGAGCGCCCCCACCATAAATCCATCGTAATTCGCCATCTTGCTATAAAGATCGGCAGTCAAAGTCACCCGATTGTCACCATTGGACGCGATCCCCTTGACATTGAAGGCATACCAGTAATTGAGATCAGCCGTTGCGTAGGGGCCCCAATTGCTCGCGCTCCTGCACCCGTTATTCATCACAAAATCAACGTCATATTTAAAACGCCAACCCTTGAGTTCCTGCTCGTCTGTCGTATCATATTTCCTGTTCATCTGTCGTGACATAACATGCGGACTGGCCGGCATCCGGAAAATTTCCCCCTGCAGTACTGACCGATCCGGCCCGATTTCAATCCCGTTGACTTCAATCTTCAACAACCCGCCGGGCGCATGTTCAATAGGCCGTCTATCGCAAGCCCTTGCCATGATCCATAAATACGGTTCGTCCACCCGATTCGTCAGCACGAACGTCACGGACGCCTGGTCCTTTTGCAGATGGTAATTAGCAACCTCATTGGTTGCGATAACAACGTCTTTGGTTTCCGCCCCAGATGCGCAAAGGGCCGCAAACGCCATATGTATGCAGGCGATCATGCCGACCGCCAATATCAGTTTTATCCTTTTCATTTTATCTTCCCTCCGGATTTGTTCGTTCATCTAAAATCCGAATTAACTCCTTTATGGCCTTAATTGTTCCTTCCTGATCGCTACCGCCAGCCAGGATCGCGTCCCGCCCCTTGTCGGTGGCGTCATAGGAAACATGATTGATGCTTTCCACCAATTGAATTATGCCGCGGCCTTTCCCGGGATATTTTTCATTCACTATTTCCGGTACCTTGTTGAACACATTGTTCCCCGCCGTCTCCAGATGTTTTGCTATGCTGTTCTCAGCGGCGTTCCCGATCGCGATCAGATTGGCTTCATCATCTATCACCTCATGCCGGTATTTCTCCAATTCATATCCATCTTCAATTAGTTTTCCTTCCACCACTTTCCGCTTGATGGTGTCGTCTTTGACAACTTCTACTTTCAGTCCCTTGGCTTCCAATGTCTTTTTCAATTCCTCAGTGCATTTCTCTTCCTCTCCGTTACTCCGATACCCCGTCACTATCTTCAGCGGCTTCTTCAGTTCAACATATGACTGTAACGCTTTCTTTGTTGCATTCACCCATATTTCAATTCCTGCAGGCCTGATCAGCCAGACTTTGCCCATACATCCCGGCACATTCGCGTCAAACCCGGTCTTTGCCAAGTCTTTCGCGCTGATTTTCTTTGTTACGTATTTTACCCGCGCGCCTTCCGGATCGGGTTTCATGTGGCAATTGCCATCTTTGCTTTTTTCAAACGTAAATCCTTCACCGCTCATATCCACAATTTCATAATCACCATCCGGTATTTGATTGACCTTTATCTTCAATTTCTGTCCCTGATCATCAAAGTTGTTCACTCCGACCAGCCAATATCCTTCCCCTTCCAAAAGACCCGGAATAACCTTTCGGCGATCTGCCATTCCTTCAATCTCCACTCGTGTTTCAACCCCGGCTGACTTCAAGATGTCTTCAATCAGTTGTGCAAAACGCTCATGTGATGGAAAACTCTGGTAATAGGTCAGGCCAAGATACCCGCCAAAATACCAGGCTTTTCCGTCTGCGCTTTGCACCAGTACCGCTTGACCATCTTCAGCCGTGGCCATGATTTCCCCGCCGATGGATTCAAGTTTGACCCCGAAATACTGATTGGTCATTACTGTCTCGCCGGCCTTGTATTCGCTGACATCCTTTTTGATCACGATCCCTTTTTGTTCTATGATCTTATCATTGTTTATCTTAGCACCACACAGTTCGCTCAATCCGAATCCAGGCGATACTTCATTGTTTGCCTTGTCCTTCTGGAAATTAACGCTGTCCCATGTCCCGGCCTCGGGATAGAATAGCACCGTGCCACCTTTCTTGACATACTCCTTGATCTTCTCCGCCGTCTTCCGGCTCATCACGTTCGCCTGATAGCCGACGATCAACACCTTGTATTTGAATATCTCGTCTATAATCCGTTCCTCCACGCAGTCAAATTTCAGATGCATGTTTTCAAACAAATCCCCCAATACATAAAAATCCTGACCGGCATTATCAACCCATGACTGAACAATTTTTTTAGTCCCGGCCAGTTTTTCTTGCGGATCGTGTCCGATCATCCGTGAGGCGGTCATCATCAACACCGCCACATCCGACTTCGGCACGCTGGCCGGCAGAACCAGTGCGGCGTTCCGCATTACCCATTGCTGGGCCCGGGCAATCTTCATTGTCCGTTCCTCTATCATCACATCCGCGGTGCCGGCCTTGGTAAATTTCCCCCAACGATTACTTGTCCCCGTCCAGAGCTTGTTGTAATGGATGAAATTAAAGTAGGCGGCATATTGCAGATCATATACTTCCCAATGGATGGCCTTGTTGCCGTTGAACAGCATCTGCATGATATAGGGATAGGCTGTTTTCCCTTTTGAATCCACCAGATTATGCCATTCGTTCGTCTTGTTCCATTGTTTGAACTCACTTTCTGAAAAACAAATATCCGCCTCCATCACTTTGCCATATGTCCGGCACGACGCCCGGCCAAGATGCGCATGGGAGGTGTCTGAACTGTATTCCCGCGACACGTCCGTCCATTCCGTCAACGCCCAATTGTCAACATCTGCCTTCCAATATTCCCGGCTATGGCCGATATCCCCATACGATTTCTGCCCCATCGCCAGCTGGTCAGGCGCCGCAGCCTTGAAGGCCTCGTACAGAATTTTTGCGCACTTCAGGGTTGCCGCGCTCCGCCATAACTGAAAATTAGCGAAGTTTGCCGTCTGTTCCTTCCATTCCGGAAATCTTATATCATCAAAAATCTTATAATCCACGCTCCACTCCTCGTTGAGTCTTCCAATTGTTCCATATTTTTTTCCAAGCCATTCCCGGTATCGTTTCAGGTCTTCCGGTGACTGGGGAAGCAATTGCTTATCACGCTGACTCCACACCCGCCAAGCCATTTCTTCCCATAAAGATGCGCCAAAGACGGCCGGATTATTCCTGAATTCCCGACCAAGCACGGCATGGCTCTGCCTGAAATATTCCTGGCACAGCGGAGCGGCATGGTTGGGGAAGAAATAACCTCCGTCGGTTATTAACCTTGTCCCGTCCGCCGTTTGCGCAATTACATCCGGATAATTATCAGCCAGATAAGAACGCTTTAACAACCTAAACGATTCCGCGCAATACAACATCGTCAACATGCCATGATCATAGTCCAGGCAGGCGTTGTTTAAAAGCCGGCCTATTTCCCACGGCTGGGGATGATATTTGTCCCATCCGTCTTTTAACCAGATCGGCAATCCGAATATTTCCTCAGAAAAGCCTGGTGTCGCCATTCTCACGTTGATCAACCCATAATAATTATAAATCTTCAGCACGCTGTCACGCCCTTCATACCAGGAATTCGCATAGGCCATGAAAAACGGTTTCCCATCCCGACGGATAAAACTGTTGTCAACCGCGAACTTCTGCACCAGGCCTTTCGGGATTTCAAGATTATAGTTTTCTTTTGCGAATTGCTCACGACTTAATTGCTTTGGGGGCGGGGGCAGGTTGCGATTTTGGTCATAGTCCGCCACTCGCCGCTTCATATCTGCAAAAGAACCAAACGCCAACGATCCTACCGTAAATCCGTCATAGTAAAGCTTTTTCCATCCGCCACTCCACCCAACACCTTCAGTTAATTTCACCCAATTCGCCCCATTAGTTGTGATCCCATTCATGTCAAACGCATACCAATGATTTAAATTCGTTGTCGCATATGGCTCGCCACTTTGATTATTCATTATAAAATCAAGGTCATATTTAAAATACCAGCCTTTACTTTCAGTATTGTATTTCTTATTTTCCGTTTTTCGTTGCGCCAATTTACGTCGCAACGGCATGCGAAAAGTTCCATCTTGCAATACTGACCGATCCGACCCGATTTCAACCCCGTTGACTTCAATCTTCAACAACCCGCCGGGAGCATGTTCAATAGGCCGTTTATCGCAAGCCCTTGCCATGATCCATAAATATGGCTTGTCCACCCGATTCGTCAGCGCGAAGGTTACGGACGCCTGGTCCTTTTGCAGATGGTAATTAGCAACCTCATTGGTTGCGATCACAACGTCGCCCGTTCCCGCACCGGACACGCGGACAGCGGCAACCACCATATAGATTCCCAACAATCGCGCGATTTTCTTCATGTTATTTATTCTCCAATATGCCTTGCTTTATTTCGTCATTTCAATTGTTTCGCCTTTATTCATTTTAAAAGCCAACAATTGACCGGTGAATGGAGAAATCAACCTGCAGGTGTTCGCCTTTTCCGCATAAATATTTACTTTTTTTGTTCTTCCGCCGCGGCGTTCGGCGGAAACCAGGAACGCGCCCTCGGCCCGTAACTTATCAAAACTTACGTTGTCCCATGATTTTGGCACAGCCGGGAAAACCTGGATTCGCCCCCCATAACTTTGCAGCAGCATCTCCTGCACGCCGGCCGCCGCCGCAAAATTAGCCTCCAGCGTCATCGGGCGGTACGTGAAACGGGAATACCCCTTGCCGGATTGATCGCCGTTACAGTTAAAACTATTGCGCAGGGTGAATGCGGACGAAAAGATTTTCAGCATTTTTTCAGCATTTTCACCGCATTTCGCGCGCGCGTACAAACTGGCGTTCCAAGCAAAGGTAAGACCAATCCATTCGCTTGCGCCCAGTTTCTCGCGTGTTTTAATGGAAGCAGAGATAATTTTCCGCGCCCATTCACCGTCTTCCCAATTGATCAATCCAAGATGATGAATCGCTATGAGGTACGCCAGGTTGCGCGCGGACTCCTTTTGCGGATAATTTTTTGCGACAAGCAAATCCCCCTTTTTCCCCAGGGCAAAAAACGGCAATTCGCAGAGAACTCTCCGCCAATATTCGGATTCCTTGTTCCGTCCAAGCAGGGCGGCAAGTTCAGCCGCCGCGCCAAAAACCCAGCGAATCAGGGACAAATCGTAATTGGTTATGCTTTTAAACCAGGCTTCCGGACGATTCTGATTGACCTCCGGCGACGAACTCAACAGCAGCGAGCGTTTTTTTTGACCGCTCCTTTTCCGTGTCATAAATTCCAGGAAAACAGCCACGTCGCGTATATAAGGATAAGCGCGCCGGCGCAGAAATTCCCGGTCAAAAGTATATCGCCAATGCAAGTAAAAACAATGCGCCAGCCAGGCTGACGTTGTTGAAGAATGCGTATGTTGCCGCCATCCTCCCATCTGTCGGCCGCAAAGATCCGCCGTCATGGGAACATTCAAACCCGGGGCCCCGAAAAAACGCCTGGTCCATTCAAATCCGTTACTCCGGGTGTCCCACAACCAATCCACTAACGCCGCACCCTCATCCAGATGGTTGGCGCCGAGATAGGACAAATACGTCAATTCCGTATTACAGTCATGATGATAATCGCCCTTCCACGGAGGCAGGTTTCCGTCATCCGCCGGCCAGGGGCCCTGAAGACTAATGGGCGGCGCTCCGCGCCGGGCGGCAGATCCGAATTTATACTGGTCAAGAAACCACTGGCGTTCAATCATTTTGTCGGGAATTGAAATTGATGATTTTTCCCAGTATGTCCGCCACCAATCGCGATGCGCAGAAAACATCCGGTCAAATCCTTTTTTCAAGGACCGTTCAACCCGTTCCCTCGCATAATTGAACGGTTCCGGACCTTCCGCACTCGACGCGATAGACCATGACATTTCAACGCTATCTCGTTTTGAAACCCAAGCCAGATAAACGGCAAAACTAAATTTCCCCCATCCCTTCTGCTGAAAAGCGAGCCAATTTTTCCCGCCCATCTTTAACGCCGGAGGGTAGCCCAAGGCGCTTAACTGTCCGGCGGAAACGTTTGGGCAATAACAATCTTGACCGGCATCATCATTGTTTTTTCTGGCATCAGAAGGGTTAAAAGGAGGTATTTTCAGCACAGGCAGGATTTTTTCATTTGTCTTTACCAGACACATGCCCACGGCCTCCGTGGCGTGCAAGATGACATCCAGCGATGTTCCCCCGGCAAACAGGAGCGAGGCCGAGGCAGTTGCGATGTTCAGCCGCGCATTTAAAAACTTTTTTCTCCCTTCGCCTAATATTATTTCTATCCTGCCCGCCGGAAGGCGGGTCGGCGCGTCCGAACGGGCATAAGGATCCTCATATAGCCTGATTAATTCACCGGTTTTATTCCGGCAATGCCAGCGATACATTTGCTTGAAGTTATATTGCGGCGATTGAAACTCCGGTATGGGGCGTAAATCCCAAAGATCCGTGCGACCGATGGATATCCTCACCGGATTTCCATCCCCCCAGACCAGTCCGCCTAAAATTCCGTTCCCCAGAGGCAAACCTTCGTCCCAACTATTTGCAGACATCTTATAACGCAACCCATAATCAGCATATTTTGTCGTGTTTTTCATATTTGTTATCAGCTTTTCAGGTTCCGCAACGTTCCATTCTTCAACAATTCCAAGGCTCTTTTCCGGACACCGGCGTTGAGATCAGAATACTTTTTCTTCATGGCCTTCATCCAATGATGGATATCATCCGGAAAACATTTATTTCGCAAAATGCCAACCAGGCGCTTTTCAATAAAATCCAGTTTTTTAAGATCACGGCGGGATAGTTGCAGGGCTTTTTTGATAAGAAACCGATTCACGGGCATATCTTCCGAGATCCATCGTCCGGCGCTGATCGTTTCAGGGCACCATTTGATGAGATGTTCCACGACTTGAAGAAGGAGTTGATTGGCGTCATGCAATCTTTCATCAAAGAGGGGGCCTAAAAATCCATGGATTGTCCTGATATCCCGCACAATATCATAGTCTCCATCCCACATCACTTTTGCAGAAAGCGCGAGCGACTCCAACGCATTATCTAGGGGAGCATAAGCCAGGCTCAGAAAAGCATCCCTGCTCCAACCGGTGGCGACAAGCCCCTTGAGATTTAAACGTTCGGCTTGCGCCGCCCATTGCCGCATATTTTCCGCCCGCCACGCCAGATTCGGCAATATTCCTTCCCCATAGCGATAATTTCCCTCCCCACAGCGATAAGCCCCCGCTCCCCAGAGATTGACGCCCGCTTTCTGAAAGACAGGAATCCCCGGGGGAAGTTTCAATTCAAAATCCAGAGCCAGGCCATATCGCCAAAGCATAAGGTCCGCATAATCCCTGATCTGCCGGACTTCATCCTCTTTCCAGTGACCGAACATGTCGGCCCAAAGTATGGGCCTGACGCCTCGTTTGAGGGCGCATTTCAGAAGGGGCATCATCTGCAGGAGATAAAGACCGCTTCTCCCGTGTTTGGCGGCGTAAGCCCGGCATTTGGGACACACGCCGAGACTGGACACCTCATCCCCGCCCAGATGAATATGTTTTACACCCGGAAAATTATCAATGACCTCATTAATCATGGCCAGGAGAACGTCACGCGCCCCGCCTTTTGTCGGACAAATATCCGAAACATTATATTTTTCCTCCCGAAACTTCATAAAACGCGGCTGGCTGAGAAGATTTTCAGAATGACCGAATGATTGAATGAGCGGTATAATTTCCATTCCTTTGCGGCGGCAAACATCACAAAGTCTTTTTATCTCCGGCGTGGAATAGGCATTTTTTGATTTGAGTTCCGGACAGCTTTTCCATGGAAACATGTCCTCCAACTCAAGAAGTAAAAAATTAATTTTTAATTTTGACAACAATTCTATAATTTTCAGAAGATGAGGGAATTTTGGCGGAAATCCCTTGAGGTCAACATGGATTCCCCTGTTTTTAACGAACGGTTTCTTCCTCTCAAACATGGCAACTCCTCCTGATTCGTTCAATTTTCATTCCGCATGCGCGCGCTGATGGCGACGGACGAGGCCGACATTACCCGCATAATCTCGGTTTTATGGGCGCCTTTGAATCGGAAAGCCGGCAAAAACAACCCCAACGAGGCGACGACCTTTCCGTTTTCGCTGATCGGACAGGCGATTGCAATCAGTTCGGCGAACGGTTGATGGATCACCCATCCCCGGCGGCGGATCGCATTCAACTCAATTTTTATTTTTTTCAGGGAACTTGCTTCCGGCCAGGAGAAACCAGGGAGCCCCTTTTCGGCAATCAAGGCATCCTGTTCTTGCTCGCTCAAATACGCCAGCAGCAGACGCCCGGTGGCGGTCTGGTAAATATTTTCTTGAAAAAACATGTCATGATTGACCTGCACGCTTTGCTTCCCGTCCATTTGAAGAACCACAAAACGTTTATTCCCGCGCAAAATTGCCAGAAGCACGGATTCGTTCACTTTTTTAACCACATCCGCCATTACCGGCTCCGCAGCCGCAACCAAGTCCGCGCGATAGGCGCTGGAACGGGATAAATAATAAATCATCGGCCCGAGCAAATAACCACCCCGGACCTTCTCCTGGTCAACGAACCCGCGCTGAACCAGCGTTTTCAGAATATTGGCGCAGGTCCCCGGATTTATTTTAAAATGCCCGGAAATTTCGTTCAATTTTATGCGCCGCCGTGGATCTTTCGCCAGATATTCAAGCATGTCAAACGCCTTGTTAATTACCTGTATCATGCCCCCCCTCTTTTTTTTCATTAATCACATGTTTTCTTCCGATGCGGCCCGCTCCACCCGGCCCGCATTTCTCACACGCCCCGTGAGAAATGCGCTCGAAGGGCCGAAGTAGAAGCGCTTTGCGCTTCACTTCGGGGCCGCCCCAAAGCGACGTTCCGTCTGCTTCGGCCGGCACCAATGCCTTCCCAAGGCATTGGCAGACCGGTGCTTATCTCACAACCTGATTTAGGTTGCGAGATAAGCAGCCTGGCATCCGATCAAAATAAAAAATCATGTTTCATTGTTAATAAAAAAAACTATCATTTTGTTTTTAATTTGTCAATGTAAAAATATAATTTTATTACAATATAGTAAATCGAGCGCAAGGACGAATTAAACACCGGCAGCCGAAAGAAACAAAGCGGGGAACATGTTCCTCGATTCCGTGGAAGGGCAAGGGGCCGAACCGCGATATGGCAAACACACAGACGGCTCGGCCCAGCCTCGCCCTCCATGAAAAGCGCAAAATCGTCTTTAGGTCTTTACCAAAAAAACCATTAAAAATTCAATCGGAACTGGAAATCTGAAATTAAGGCAATCAAAACGAGGCGATGGATTAGCCTGCTTATCTCACAACCTAAAACAGGTTGCGAGATAAGCACCGGTCTGCCAATGCCTTGGGAAGGGATTGGCGCCAGCCGAAGCAGACGGAACGTCGCTTCGGGGCGGCCCCGAAGTGAAGCGCAAAGCGCTTCTACTTCGGCCCTTCGGGCGCATTTATCACGGGGCGTGTGAGAAATGCGGGTTAGTTCAACCGGATGACAAGCCGGGCTTTTCCATCCTGACGCGCGGTGCATGGCGGTGGTATTCCTGGATACTGCACACTTCGATGCGCTGGTTTTTCACATACGATTCCAATCCGTCCAGGGCGGCCTCCAACCCGTTGACGGTCGTTGTAATCGGGATACCGCGCCCGAGGGCTTCGGCCCGCATCCGGACTTCGTCCAGCATCGGATTCTCGCCGGCGGTCGGTGTATTAATAAGCCAGTTGACCCTGTTTTCGCCCATCAGGTCAATTACATTGGGCCGGCCGGCGGATATCCTGAACGCGGCCTGACTGGGAATGCCGTTGTTTCTTAAAATCGTGCTGGTTCCGTTGGTGGAATATATGATGAACCCGAGTTTTTGGAGGCGCTGCGCCAACAAGACCGTTTTGGCCTTATCCTCATCCCGGACGCTCACAAAAACTCCCCCCGCAAGCGGGAGCGCATTTCCGGCCGCTATCTGGCTCTTTAAAAAAGCCAGGCCGACATTGACGTCAATTCCCATCACTTCGCCGGTGGATTTCATTTCCGGGCTGAGCAGCACGTCAACGCCATGAAACCTGGTGAAGGGAAAAACCGCTTCCTTGACGGAAACATGGCGCGGAATAACTTCGCGCGTGAACCCCAAATCGTTCAATTTTCTACCAGCCATCACCAGCGCGGCCAGCTTGGCCAGCGGAACGCCGATTGCTTTGCTTACAAAAGGAACCGTGCGGGAAGCGCGGGGATTGACTTCCAAAACATATACTTCCTCGTCCCTGACCGCATATTGCACGTTCATCAGGCCACAGACCTTCAATTCAGCCGCAAGCCGCTTGGTATGCGAGCGGATATCCGCCAAAATCTTTTTTGAAAGAGTCCGGGTGGGAATCATGCAGGCGCTGTCGCCGGAATGAATTCCGGCCAGTTCAACGTGTTCCATGATTGCGCCGATCACGGTCGTTTCACCGTCGCTGATGCAGTCAACGTCAACTTCGGTTGCGTTTTCAAGGTAGCGATCAATCAACACCGGCCTGGTTTCCGAAACCTCAACCGCCGCAACCATGTATTTGCGCAGGGCCGGCATGTTATAAACAATAACCATGGCCCGTCCGCCCAGCACAAAAGAAGGCCGCATAAGAACCGGGAACCCGATCCGGGCGGCAATTTCCTCCGCCTCGGCGATGCTTACGGCGATTCCGCTTTCCGGCTGTTTAATGCCGATGCGGTCGCTTAACTGTTTGAATAATTTCCGGTCTTCGGCCATCTCAATGCTGACCGGACTCGTGCCGATAATTTTCAAACCGCATTTCTGCAGTTCGTTGGCCAGATTCAAGGGCGTCTGGCCGCCGAACTGGACAATTACCCCGGCGCATTTTTCCCGCTCGTAAACATGAACCACGTCTTCAACGGTCAAAGGCTCAAAATAAAGCCGGTCGCTGATGTCATAATCGGTGCTGACCGTCTCCGGGTTGCTGTTCACCATTATGGTCGCGTAGCCCGCCTGCCGCAACGCAAAGGAAGCATGCACACAGCAATAATCAAATTCAATCCCCTGCCCGATGCGGTTCGGGCCGCCGCCGAGAATCATGATTTTTTCCCGGGGATCCGGCCGGCTTTCCTCAAGGTCGCCATAAGTGGAATAATAATACGGCGTGAACGCCTCAAATTCCGCGGCGCAGGTGTCAACCAGGCCGTAAACCGGCTTTAAATCCAAGGCGTACCTGGCGGCGCGCACTTCCGCCTCGGCGCATTTCAGAACACAGGCAATCTGCCGGTCCGAATAACCCAGTTCCTTTGCCTGCCGGAATTTTTCCTTCTGCTTCCGCAGTTCCGCAATGGTTCCGGCCGAGGCGATTTCATTTTCATAACTCACCAATTCCACCATTTGCCTTAAAAACCATTGGTCAATCCCGGTCAATTCATTCACGCGTTCAACCGTCCAGCCGCGTTTAAACGCTTCCCGGATGACAAAAAGCCGGCCGGCATTCGGACGCGCAAGTTCACCGGAAAGCTTATCATCGGCAACCGCTTGAAACGGCGCATCCTTGCCGTCGGCGCCGAATCCGGCGCGGCCGGTCTCAAGCGAACGCAGGGCTTTTTGCAGGGCCTGTTTAAAAGTTTTGCCGATGCTCATGGTCTCGCCGACCGATTTCATCTGGGTGCCCAGGGTGGTGTCGGAGTCGGCAAATTTTTCAAACGTGAATCGCGGCACTTTGAGGACGACGTAATCAATGGTCGGCTCAAAACAGGCCGGAGTCTTGCGGGTAATGTCATTGCTCAATTCATCCAGAGTGTAACCGACCGCCAGTTTGGCGGCAATCTTGGCGATCGGATAGCCGGTTGCCTTGGAAGCCAGGGCGCTGGAGCGTGAAACGCGGGGATTCATTTCAATGATAAGCATTCGGCCGGTTTTCGGATCAAGCGCCCATTGAACATTTGAACCGCCGGTTTCCACGCCTATTTCACGCATGACTTTAAACGTGGCGTCGCGCATCCGTTGATACTCGCGATCGGTAAGCGTCTGCACCGGCGCGACGGTAATGCTGTCGCCGGTATGCACCCCCATCGGATCAATATTTTCGATGGAACAGACGATAACACAGTTGTCCTTGTAATCGCGCATGACCTCCAGCTCAAATTCCTTCCAGCCGATGACCGATTCCTCAATCAGCACTTCGGAATTCAGACTGGCTGAGAGACCGCGCGTGACAATCGCCCTGAATTCTTCTTCGTTATACGCAATTCCGCCCCCTGTTCCGCCGAGTGTAAATCCGGGCCGGATAATGAGCGGAAACTTCCCGATGCCGGCCATGACCCGCAAGGCTTCTTCCATGCCATGCGCGGAACCGCTGGCCGGGGTTTCCAAGCCGATGGCGAGCATCGCTTGTTTGAATAAATTGCGGTCTTCCGCCTTATGGATCACTTCGGCACGGGCGCCGATCATTTCCACCCGGTATCTTTCCAAAATACCGCGGTCATGCAGTTCAACCGCAAGATTCAAGGCGGTTTGGCCGCCGAGCGTCGGCAGGAGCGCGTCAGGACGTTCACGCCGGATTATTTCGCCAAGGACATCGGCGGTAAGCGGTTCAATATAAGTGCGGTCGGCAAATTCGGGATCGGTCATGATGGTGGCCGGATTGCTGTTGACCAGGACCAGTTCATAGCCTTCCTCCTTGAGCGCTTTGCAGGCCTGGACCCCGGAATAATCAAACTCGCAGGCCTGGCCGATGACAATCGGGCCGGAGCCAATCAGCATTACTTTCTTGATATCTTCGCGTTTCGGCATAATTTTCAAGAAATGCAGAATGAAGAAGGCAGAATGCAGAATTTAAGACTTGTCTGCCCCCCACGTGTTTCTTCATTCTTCATTCTGCCTTCTGCCTTTCTTTTATCGCCGCGGCCACAAATTCCCGAAAAAGTGGATGGGCTTTCAGCGGCCCGGATTTGAATTCGGGATGAAACTGGCATCCCACAAACCAGGGATGATCGGCCAATTCAACAATTTCAACCAGGTTAGCGCACGAGCATACGCCGGCAATAACCATTCCCTTTGTCTCCAGTTTTTCACGAAACATATTGTTGAACTCGTAGCGATGCCGGTGTCTTTCCACTATATCCGTCGTTTCGTAAGCCGCCTGCGCTTTTGTCTTCGGCCGGAGCGCGCAAGGATAAGACCCCAGACGCATAGTGCCGCCCTTGGCGCTGACTTTTTTCTGCTCCTCCATCAAATCAATCACCGGGCAGGCGGTTACGGGATCAAACTCGGTGCTGTTCGCCCCGGCCAGCCCGCATACATTACGCGCAAATTCAATCACGGCGCATTGCATGCCGAGACAAATGCCAAAAAACGGGATTTTGTTTTCGCGCGCATACTTGACGGCCTGAATTTTACCCTCGATGCCGCGGTTGCCGAATCCGCCGGGGACAAGAATACCATGAACCCCCTCAAAAAACGCTCCAGCACCCCGGGTTTCTATGTCCTCCGATTCTATCATCCTGACATTGACCCGGACGCCGTTGGCTATGCCGCCATGGCTGAGAGCTTCGTAAATGCTCTTATAAGCGTCCCGCAGGCTGATGTATTTGCCGACCACCGCTATTTCCACACTGCCGTTCGCCGGATGAACATGCGCGGCGAGCATTCTTTTCCAGTCTTCTATCTGCAACGGCTTCACGTGCAGGCCAAGCATCTCAAGGATATATACGTCCAACCCCTGCTCCGCCAGGTCAACCGGCACTTCATAGATGGAATGCTGGACATCGGGCTCTTCAATAACCAAATCATTTTCCACGTTGCAGAACAGCGCCAGTTTTTCCTTATGCTCGCGCTCCAGCCGCTTCTCGCAACGACAAATCAGGATATCGGGAATGATGCCGATCGTGCGCAATATTCCGACCGACTGCTGGGAAGGCTTGGTTTTGAACTCGCCCGCCGCCCTAATGAAGGGCACCAGCGTCAAATGGATAAACACGCCGTTGCCCCGCCCTATTTCCTGCCGAAACTGACGGATGGCCTCCAGAAAAGGCAACGACTCAATATCGCCGGCCGTGCCGCCGATTTCAGTGATGACAATATCCACGTCATCGGTCGCCGCCGCGCGGATCGCGGTTTTGATTTCATCGGTAATATGAGGGATTACCTGGACGGTCTTGCCAAGATATCCGCCTTCCCGCTCCCGATGAATGACGGCGTTATATATCCGGCCGGTCGTAAAATTGCTGTTGCGATTACAGGCCACCGAGGCGATTCGCTCGTAATGCCCCAGGTCAAGATCCGTTTCTGTTCCGTCATCGGTAACATAAACCTCGCCATGCTGGTAGGGCGACATGGTTCCCGGGTCAACGTTGAGATACGGGTCCATCTTCTGAATGCAAACCCGGTAACCGCGGCGCGAAAGCAAGAAACCGATTGAAGCGGCGGTTATGCCTTTGCCGAGTGAAGACACCACGCCGCCGGTAATGAACACATATTTTTTCGCCGTGGCGGTGGTTTTGCTCACGGAACTAAAACATACTAAATCACCGGTTTTTTCACAAGCGTTATTTTGAATGTTTTTCTGAATAATTTATTCGGCCGTCTTTCCATGGCTTGACAGATTGAGGGTTGATGTCTATTATTTTGACTTTAATATCAAAAGCCCGAAAGTCCCGGGTTTGAATTACGGTGATTTCCGGCCTGACCGGGAACTTTCGCGACCCGTTTTGCGTCCAACATGAATATACCGGGATACTCAAAATAAAAATGAAAAAAGCTGTTTTATTTCTTATTGCGGCGGCGCTGGCCGCCGGCCAGGATTTACCGGAAAGCCGCGCCCAGGCAGGCGCGGCGGCGCAAGCGCCGATGACTCTTGACGAATGTGTCAAGGAACTGACCGCCAACAACCCCGACCTGTACGTCGCCCGGGAGGGCGTCAACGCGGCAAGAGCGAATCTTCTTGGCAGTTACAGTCCTTTTCTGCCGCAAGTATCCGCGAGCGGCAGCGCCAGCCGGAACAACCAGGAAGTGGATACCGGTTACGAAGCGACGACCGCTTACAACGCGGGCCTCGGGGCCAGCCAGAATCTTTTCAATGGTTTTCAAGACATCGCCCGGCTTAACCAGAGCCGCGCCCAGTTGTCCCAAGCCGAGATCAACCTCCAGCGGGTCAAATCCACCCTGAGCGCCGATGTCAGGCAGGCGTTCACCGAACTCCTGTACGCGCAGGATTCGCTGGTCCTGGTTGAAACGATATTAGGCCGGCGGAAAGAAAACTCCGCCCTCGTTGAAATGCGTTTTGAAGCCGGCAGCGAGGACAAGGGGGCGCTTTTGCGCAGCCAGGCTTTGTACAGCCAGGCCACGCTGGACGTTGTGGAATCCAAACGCCAGATTAACGTCACCCAACGCAACCTGAACAAGGTCCTCGGAAGGCAGGACGGCATTGCCATCACCGTAACCGGCGCCTGGGACCATGTCACGCCGCCACCGCCGCCTGAGTTCCAGGAATTGGCCAAGACCACGCCCGAATACCGCAAGGCCAACGCCCAATGCACAATTGCGCGCGAACAAATCCGCGTGGTCAGATCCGACTTTTTCCCAAGCTGGTCGGTATCGGCCGGGTATGGCCTCAGCGATGACGACAGCTTTATTCCGCATGACAAATCCTGGAACGTCGGCACAAGCATCGGCCTGGATATTTTCAACGGCGGCCAAACAATCTTCGCCTTGCGCGCCGCCCATGCCCAACTGCGCAGCACCGAAGCCCAATTAACGAGCACCGCCAATTCAATCTTTTCCTCCCTGGAAGAAAAATTCACAGCCTGGCAAAACGCCGTTGACCGCGTTCGCGTCCAGGTCCAATTGCTTAAAGCGGCCGAGACCCGGATGGAAATTGCGCGGATAAAATACTCGAACGGGTTAATGTCATTTCAGGATTGGGATACCATTGAAAACGAGCTCATTACCAATCAAAAGAGCATGCTGAGCACCCAACGCAACGCAATAATTATTCAGGCCGAATGGGAAAAAGCGGCCGGCATATCGTCCATTCCGTAAAGAAACAGAATTACCCGCCACGGACAGCACGGATGCGGTCCGGACAGAGAAGTTGTTATCCGTGTCACCCGTGATCTCCGCGGCAAGAAAGAGCAAGAAAGAAAAAAAATGAAAAAAAAAGTTTTGATCATTTGCGCCTTGATTATTCTTGCCGTCGTTTTTGCCGTTGCGTGGTTCAGCCTGCGGCGCAATGACAAAACGGATTATACCGGCATCAAGGTGGAACGCGGCGACCTGGAAATAACCGTGGCAACAACCGGCACGGTAAAACCGCAAACCCGCGTTGAAATCAAGCCGCCCATATCCGGCCGGATTGAAGAATTGCTCTTTGACGAGGGCGACGTGGTGCGCAAAGGGCAAATTCTCGGCTATCTTAGCTCAACCGACCGCGCCGCCCTGCTGGATGCGGCCCGCTCAAAAGGAAAAGCTGAGTTGGAACGATGGGAACAGCTTTATAAACCCATGCCGATTGTCGCCCCGGTTGACGGCAACATTATCGCCCGCAGCGTGGAACCCGGCCAGACGGTCACCGCCAATGAAAAAATGTTCGTCATGGCCGACCGCCTGATCGTTCAGGCGCAAATTGACGAAACCGACATCGGCCGGATCAAACGCGGCCAGCCGGCGGAATTGACGCTGGACGCCTATCCCGCGGATGCCATCACCGGGGTCGTGGACCAAATCGCCTACGAGGCCCTGATTGTCAACAACGTGACGATGTACATGGTTGACATTTTGCCGAATTATGTGCCGCCTTTTATGCGCAGCGGCATGACCGCCAACATCCAGATCATTACCGCCGTCACCAACAACGTGCTTATCCTGCCGACCAGCGCCGTGCAAACTGAAGGCAAAAAAACATGGGTCCGGCAATCCAATCCGGATGACGCCGCCCGGCCGGTCCGCACAAAAGTCAGCACGGGCCTCAGCGACGGCAAAAAGATTGAAATTATTTCCGGCCTGAAAGAAGGCGATTCTGTCCTTACCGTCTCGACCCGGATGCCGGCGGCGAAGACAACGGCAACCAGTCCGTTCAGCCCCTTACGCGCAAGGGGCAGATAATTGCCAATGATCAAAATCGTCAATGCCGTCAAAACCTATGATCGCGGGGAAACCGCGGTCCATGCCCTGCGCGGCGTTTCACTTTCCGTGGCCGAGGGCGACTTTGTGGCCATCATGGGGCCTTCCGGATCGGGCAAGTCAACGCTCCTTCATATTCTCGGTCTCCTGGACGTTCCCGACAGCGGCGAATACAGCATGTGCGGACGGGAAATTCAAAGTCTTTCGGATGACACGCTGGCCGACCTGAGAAACTCGGTGATCGGCTTCGTCTTTCAGCATTTTAACCTGCTCTCCCGGGCAACCGCGCTGGAAAACGTGATGATTCCCGTTCTTTATTCCCGGCACAGACCGAATCCGGAGCAAGGCCGGGAAATGCTGGGAAAAGTGGGATTGGCCAGCCGCATGACCCACAAACCGAACGAACTTTCCGGCGGACAGCAACAGCGCGTTGCAATCGCGCGGGCGCTGATCAATAATCCCCGGCTGATCCTGGCGGACGAGCCGACCGGCAACCTGGATTCAACAAGCGCGCTGGAAATCATGGAAATAATCGCCGGCCTGAATCAACAGGGGCTCACCGTCATCATGGTAACCCACGAGGAAGACATCGCCCGCTACGCCGGCCGGATAATTCACATGCGCGACGGCGTGATTCAAAAAGACGAGATAAATATTGCAAAGCAGAAATTAGAAAATAGAAATTCTAAATTAGAAATTGGCCACCCCGCCCTCCGCGGCTATCCAGGCAAAGAAACATCCCAAGTCGAAAATCCGGCCGGATCCCTGGCCGAATCCAACGGCTTGGGGGTCATAGCCGCCAGCCTGGCCGCCAATTTCAAGCAGGCCTGGCGGGCGCTGACCGTCAACAAGATGCGTTCCTTCCTTTCCATGCTCGGTATCCTGATCGGCGTGGCGGCGGTGATTGCCATGCTGGCCATCGGACAGGGCGCCACAAAATCAATCAAGGATCAACTCTCCAGCATGGGCTCCAACCTGCTGACGATGCGCTCCGGCCCCCCCCATAACCAGGGAATTGCAATGTCGGATGGCATGCTGACCCGCTTCACGCACGATGACATTGCTGATATCAGACGCGAAATTGCCGCAGTCAGCAACGTGGCCGGGGTGGTATCCGGACGCGGCCAGGTGACCTTCGGCGGTAAAAACTGGAACACGCGGGTTATGGGCGGAGAACCGGCCTTCGCCCAGATGCACGCTTCCGAGCCGGTCATCGGCCGTTTTTTTAACAAGGAAGAAATACAGACCAAGGCCCGCGTGGCGGTGATCGGCCTGACAATCGTGCGCGAACTCTTCGGCGACGCGAACCCGCTCGGCGAATTTATAAAAATCAACAAGGTAAATTTCCAGATCATCGGCATCCTGCCGGAAAAGGGCGCGACCCAATGGTGGGACCAGGATGACAACATCGTCATCCCGCTTACCACCGCCATGGACCGCCTGATGGGCAAAAAAAACCTTGATGTAATTGAGATTGAAATTGCCGACTCCAAATATCTGGACAGCTCGCAGGATGACATCAAGGAACTGATCATCCGCACGCACCGCCTGCCGCCGTCGCGGCATGATTCCTTCAATATCCGCAACATGGCGGAGATGCAGGCGGCCTTGACCGAAACAAGCAGGGTTATGTCGTGGCTGTTATCGGCCATCGCGGCCGTCTCCATGCTGGTCGGCGGAATCGGGATCATGAACATCATGCTGGTATCGGTCACGGAACGAATCCGCGAAATCGGCGTCCGCAAGGCGGTCGGCGCAAAACGGCGCGATATCCTTCTGCAATTTCTGACCGAGGCGCTCGTCATCAGCATTCTCGGCGGACTTTTTGGAATCTCACTGGGCTGGCTGATCAGTCTTGCCGTTTCCAACCTGGCCGGCTGGGCCTCAATTGTAACGGCCTATTCCATTATCTTGGCAATATCTTTTTCAGCCGTTATCGGAATTGTATTCGGCCTCTGGCCGGCGCGCAAAGCCTCGCTCCTTAACCCGATTGACGCGTTGCGGTACGAATAAATTCAGATATCCGGATCAAAACAGAAGCAGGTTGAGCCATTTTTCGCCCTCGGCGCTCAAACGCCATTGACCGGCATGCGGCACAACAAGCCGGCATCCGTTGCGCCCAAGGAGAGAACGATCAACATGGCCGACGACATGGCGCTTGATTCCCAACTCAGCCGATTCATTCCCGTTTGCGCAACGGCCGGAAAGCGGCAGGCCATTTTCCGCGCAGGCGATAACCACGGCGCCGCCGTTGAATTCGGGGCCATGCCAAAGCACGGAATAACGCCGGAAAAAATCAATCGGCCGACGGGTTTTTAATATGATTTCAAAAGCCGGCCGCATGGCGCCAAAAGCGGCGGGCAAGTCATATTCACTTCCGTTTTCCTCCTGCCATTCATAAACCGACAAAGGGTCAACGCCGAACAGATTCCAGCCGTTATAATTTCCATGATCAGGGCTTAATTTTTGTCTTTTAAACCACTGATCAAAATGCGAGTTAAGCATCAGTCCAACTTCAAAATGCAAATGGCCGTTTGCCGGCGCAATCCGGTCGGTTGATGTCGCCCCCATGGCGCCCAAAACGGTCCCCTGCTCCACGAGGACGCCTTTTCTGATCGCGGTTCCGATTGCCGAAAGATGAGCATAAAGAGTATAAACCCGGCCCGAACCTGAGCCATGAATCAGAACAACATACTTGCCGTAATTTGAATTGCCGGAATAACGATTGACATAAGCAACTTCGCCGGCGGCGGCAGACATGACAACATCCCGCGGGTATCCAGCCCGGTCGCGTTCAATGGGCGCAATATCAATTCCTTCATGAAACGAAGGCAAGAATCTTCTTCCAATCCTTTCCGTGCGCACCGAACCATAAAAAGCCGACTCCGGCCGGCCGGAAGCGGTCGGTTGAAAATTTTCCATATTGAACCGGTCAAGCTCCCGGTCCGTGGGACAGGCAAATTCAATCCTCATCCCCCTGGCGGCGGCCACTACACCCATGGCTGGAGACTTGGATACCGAATGCAAGGGAGATGAAAAACGATGCCACCACCAGGCAAAAAAAATCACATCAAAGATTACAAGAGGAACAAGCCATAAGAGGTGAAAACGATATTTGGCGGGAATCATTGCTGCTCTATTGCCGTTATTCTACCCCGCCGACCGCCTTGCGTCCGGCGCCGCCCCAGGAAGCATCCAGCAAGAGCCATGTTCCGCCAACCGTCCGGATATACCATTTACCGGCATTCTCATTATACATCGCAAGGTCAGAGATGCCATCGCCATCAAAGTCTCCAGCCACCGGCCTGTATCCCGCCGCCCCCCACAAAATACCGGCGGCAATTATCTCGCCCCGTATATTTACGATATACCAACGGCCGGTTGCCTCGTCATAGACCGCAAAATCCCAGACGCCATCGCCGTCATAATCGCCGGGCACGGGAGAAAAGCCCGGACCTCCCCAATACCCGCCGGCGAGAATGAGCTTTCCGGATACTGTCCGGATATACCACAGCCCGTTTTCTTCATTATACACCGCAAGATCCCATACCCCATCGCCGTCATAATCACCCATCACCGGCTCATACCCCATGTTTCCAAACTGCAATGCCCACATCACCCGCCCGCCGCCGACTTTAAGCGCGTACCATAGCGAATTGACCGTGTCATACACCGCCGGTTCCGTTTTTCCATCGCCGTCATAATCACCCGGCACGACCTGATACCCCGGACCGCCAAACGAGCCGGACACATAAGCATATCCGCTCGCGGAAAGCAACCCATGCCAGTCCCCCCGGCTCTCGTCATATACAACCGGATCCGTCTTGTGATCGCCGTCATAATCACCCATCACCACCACGCCGGCCCCGCCAAACTCAGCGCTGCGCGCCAACTCGCTCCCATCCACCGTGCGAGCATCCCACAATCCCCCGCCATGAACCACAATGTCCGCTATCCCGTCCCCATCGTAATCGTTCATCGCCTGATAATTGATTGATCCAAGACTGCTTACTTCAATCGCCCCCGCCCGCTGCGTCACCCAGCCTCCCTCGCTGGTCGGAGCCAAGGTTGAGGGCCAAACCGGCGCTAGCCGCATGAATAAATAGTATGAGCCCGCCGGGCCGGGCAAAACAATATTACCGCCCGCCACCCGGAATATCCCGCTCGATCCCGCGGAAAGTTCCAGCCGCTCGTCAACTGTTCCGATTACACTATCATCGCCGTCGCCAAAGACCGCATTGATGGACGCATAAAATGTCAGGCGCACCGCCCCATTGTCGCCCGCAAGCGCAGAACCGCCGTTGTTCCCAAGCCGGAACGATACCACAGCGGGCGATCCGCCAACTGCGATCCGGCGCGGCTGGATCACCAATCCCCACAAGGACAAATCAACCGCCGCCGTCGCCGAAGATCCTTCCTCCCTGCTTGAAAACGCGCTCAAGGCCGTCGCGTTCTTGGCCTTCAGCCAATAATAATATTTTACTCCCGCCGTGACGCTTGTGTCATCATAAGTGGTGCCCGACAGCTCGGCAATCTTCACCCCGCCGCCATACGGCGGCAACAGCGTTTGCGTGCTCCGCCACAATTCGTAGGCGGTGGATCCATTTACCGCGTTCCAGATAAGCCTGATTTTATTCACATACTGTCCATCGCTCGCGCTGAACACAACCGGCCGCCCAAGCACATATCCGTTTTCTCCAGCACTCAAAACACTACCGCAGATCGCGTTCGTCGCCTGCACAAAATACGTGTATTCAACCCCCTCGTTCACCATGTTGTCCTCATAATCCGTCCCGGACGTGTAATACACGACTCCGTCCAATCCATTAATACTGCGATAGACATAATAAGCCGACGCCCCGTCCACCGCCGCCCATCCAACCATCACCTTGTTCGTGTATTCACCATCACTCGCAAACAATCCGCTCGGCGCCGCCAGCCGCCGGTATCCGTTGTCAGAGGCGCTGTTCGTTCCCGTTTGACCGTATTGATTAACGCTTCTTACCCAGTAATAATACCTTACCCCGGGTTGCGCCGTCATATCGTCATAATTCGTTACCGTCAGCCCGGAAACGATTGTCTGGGCATACGCTGAATCAAAGGTCGTATGCCGTAAAACATTATAACTCACCGCTCCGCCGATCGGCGAAACCACCGGACGCCAGTACAATCCCACCCGGTCCACATAATCCCCTTTTGTCGCCGTCAACTGCGAAGGCGCATCAGGCGCAGATATCGCCACCACCACCGCCACGCTGCTCGTTGCGCTCCAAGTGCCGGCATACCCGCTTCCATAATTAGTCGCCACCACCGCCACCATTGCCGTGTACACGCCCGCCTGGTATCCCGACAAATTTCGGTAGAATATCCCGATCGTATTATGCTGGCCGGCGCTAACCCCTTCCGCCGGCGACACCCCCTGGATGATACTATAGGCATCATTCGCCACCATTACCCGATACCCCATCCCAACCACCGGCGCAGAACTCCCGTTCCACACCTCAAAATAATCGTTGGTCGGACTGCCCCCGGTATCCAAGAGCTGGCTGAAAGAACCCGGAGTCCTGTTCAACACTGGAGTTGCATACACCCGCATTGAAACTCCCACCACCCCGGTCGCGCCCCCGCCGTAGGGGCTGACCACCGTTACCCGCCCGGTATAATCGCCGGGGGACAATCCGGCGGTTGAATACACGTTTGTCAGGATATTGGTCTCCAGGGCCGCCACATAACCGGCGGTCGGATTTACCGCGAGCCAGCCCGTTCCGCCGTCATCCGCGGATGCGGTGAACGGCATGCTGCCGCCATCCGCGCTCACTTCGAATGTCTGATTGGTCGCAGTGTAACCGCGCAACACGGCATTGGCCAGATTCGTCGGGCTCACGCTCATGCTGAAAACACTCATGACAACCTGGACGGTTTGCGTCTGCCCCTCCCAGTTGGTTGAAATCACGTTAAACGAATTGGAATAAACACCGGGCGACAAGGATGTTGTGTCATAAGTTATCAAAACAGTATTGGTGGCATTGTTCATGAGACTGCCCACGGCATTAGTGGCAATCGTCATGCTCCAGCCGGCGGAAACGTTGTTGGTGATGATATAATAATTTAACTGCCCATCCCCCCTGGAGATCACATTAAAGGATTGGCTCGTGGCGTTAACCTGGTAACGGGTCGTATTGGTCATCGAGGAAGGAGAAACGGATAAAACAGGAAGCATGGCAACGTCATAGATTAACACGTTATCAACATAGCTGGTGGCAAAACCGCCGCTATAAACGTCAAAACCGGACAAACTCGCGGGATTGGTATTGATGAAACCAATGTTGTTGGTAAGTTGAATTGAATTTACATTCAGCCGCCACGTCTTGCTGTTATAATCCAGATATACATCCATCGTGGCAAATGAATTCGTGTCAATCGGAACGGCATCCGCGCCGGAAATCGTCTTCGTAATTGTTGTCCAGCCGTTTGTTCCGTTGCGCACCACGCAATAGCCGTCACTGTTCACATAAAATAAAATCGTTGAGTTTGTGTCATAGGCCACCTCCGTTGTGTCATCATCATAGAGGACGACTTTTGACTGCATGCGCAGCAAGACGTTCGTCGAGGCTGTCGCCGAAAACCGGTTGGAAAGGATCACATCAGCAGGAATCCTCGCCACATTGGTGCTGCCCGGTGCCGCGAAACTGACATTGGACATCACGGTGGCAACAACCGTGGCTTCATTGGAGTCAGTCCAAAGTGACGAATGCCAGTAATTTGTGCCGTTAATCAGCGGCGTGCCATTAACCAGCGGAGTGCCGTTGGTATAAGCTGTGTTCTCAAAATTATCCGTGTAAATGACCGCGTTGGTGGCCGCGAAACCTCCGGATGCCCAAAGGCTGAACGCCAGGGCAAATAAACCTAACGCCTTCCGCATCATAATTATTTTTTTCACCACGGATCGGTATGCTTTTTATAAAAAGAAAACACAAATACTTTTGCTTGAATATTCTACATCAAAACACGTTTATTGCAATAAAAAAAAGTGGTTTTTGAGGCTCCATATTTCGGAACATAAATAATTGACTCAAGCCGGGGATTCCGGTATCTTTTTTATTTACCACATGTGCTCCACGGGCAGGACACCTGCCTGAGGCAAAACAGTCTTCAGCCATGGGCTGACCGGCATCATGGGGGAACAACTTGAAGTTATCATATCGGCCAAATTAAAATATAGGGAGCAAAAAAATGCCACGAACATGTCATGTCTGCGGGAAGGGACTTCACACCGGCAATGTTATTACCCGGCACGGCCTGCCCAAAGCCAAGGGCGGGATCGGCCTGCACACCACCGGTATCAGCCGGCGCACGTTTTCACCAAATCTTCAAAAAATCAAGATTAATGAAAACGGCAACGTCATCACGCGCAATGTATGCGCCAGTTGCATCAAAGCCGGCAAAATTATCAAGGCCTAGCCTGCTTATCTCACGGGGCGCGTGAGAAATGCTGGCTAGTCCGGTCATGTCTGTATCGGCCGTAATTTCCGGCCATACTAAACTGATTTATTCATGAAAAGTCGAAGCCCAAAGGGTGGATTGTTCATGCCCTGCGTGAATAATCCATACTAAATGCCTGTCCAGATTATTTTCAAATTTCTTCAATCGTTCTGGCAAACCAGCGGCGAGATGGCGCCGTATTTGCTGTTTGGATTTTTTGCCACGGCAATTTCCGTCCTGATTGTCAGGCCGGACTTTATCGAGCGCCATCTTGGCCAGAATAGTAATTTTTCAATCCTGAAGGCGGCGCTGATCGGCGTTCCCCTGCCCCTCTGCTCGTGCAGTGTCATCCCGGTCGCCGTCAGTTTGCGCCGTTACGGCGCCAGCCGCGGCGCCACGATCGCCTTCCTGATATCAACCCCGCAAACCGGCATTGACAGCATTGTTGTAACGTACAGTCTCCTGGGGCCGATTTTCACCGTTCTGCGTCCCCTGGCCGCCCTCATCAGCGGCCTGGCCGGCGGGTATTTCGTTGACCGGCTTACCTCCGGACAAAAGCAAACCGAGCCTGCGCCGTCACCCGAAAATGACCCGGAATGCCGTTGCGGAAAAAACGGAAATGAAACATTAAACCGGATTACAACCGCATTGCGTTATGGTTTCTTCATCCTGCCGCGGGATATCGGCAACGCCATGATTCTCGGACTGGCAATTTCCGCCCTGATCGGGGCGTTTCTGCCTGAAAATTTTCTGGGCAATCTAATGGGAACAGGCTTAAAACCGATGCTGATCATGATGATGGTCGCCATCCCCCTTTATGTTTGCGCCACCGCCTCGGTGCCGGTTGCGGCGGCGCTGATCATGAACGGCATCACGCCGGGCGCGGCCTTTGTTTTCCTGATGGCGGGGCCGGCCACCAATGCCGCCACGATTGCCGCCGTCTGGAAAACGCTCGGCAAAAAAACCGCCTTAATCTATCTCCTGGTTGTGGCGGTTTTTTCAATAATATTCGGATTCACGATTGACCATCTTTTTACGGCGGCCAACATCATTCCGGCATCCAACGGCCACCCGGGACATTCCGGGCTTTCGCCGGTAATCAAGGATGTCAGCGCGATTATCCTGTTCGGCCTGATCGGGATCGCGCGCCTGGCCGATTTATGGAAAAAGTCATGAACATTGAAAATAAACGCGAGCTGGAGATTAAATCCTCGGCCATTACTCTCTCCGACATGGAAATCTTTGTTTTTCCCGAGCTGATGTACGCTCTTTTGCTCGCCAACCTGATGTCGCCGCGCATCTGGGAATGGCGCCATGACAAATGGTTTGACGGCATTGAAACAATGAAGCCCTACCGGCGGATCCTGCGCTTAAAGCAATATATCATGGACCATTACGCCTTCAACCTTGATCTTGACACGTGGGGACTGACCACCAAAGAACGCGAAATCAACCGCTTTAAGGACTTTGTTGACATGGCCGCCCTGCGCCAATCCAATGCGCTCTTCGGATATGAAGGTGATAAATATTATTTTGACGTTGATATCCGCCGGCACTTCGGCCTTGATAAATACGACAGCGCCATCATCCCCTACTGGAAAACCGAAACGGTGGAGGCCATGGACGCATTTCAATTCAAGCCGCATTGCCGCACCGGCGCCGGCGAATGTGTTTCGCTCGCCGCGCTCTACGCCGCGGCGCTCTTTATCGTGGCCCGCATCCCGCTTGCCGCCATCTACATGATGGCCACCCCCCTCCATTCGCAAAACTATATTGACATTGAAGACGGCATCCTGACCAATAACCGGCGGCTGGTCACCAAACAGATGTGGTTTAACGGCACCGCCCTCTCGGCCCAGGCGCGCCGCGCGCTGGAAAAGGAACGCGTGACAATCGTCGCCCATGAAACCGGCTGGATTCATTTTTTTTACAAGGAAGCAACCATTGACCCGTCCGCTTACCGGGATTTCGCCGGCAAGCTCGGGACATTCCTGAAAATTGACCTGACCCCGGCAATTCTCGGCAATTTTGTCCGCCACCGCCGCGACCTGCAAAAGTGTTTTTTTGTCCGCCGGCCGATCCGCGGAATTGATCATTATATAACCGCCGAGCGCGTTTTCGCCTACGAACAGGACAGCTCTTTCCGCCTGACCGACGCCACCCGCGAAAAACTGCTGGCGGAAATTGACAACGACGAGTTTCAACCGCAACCCGTCTCCGGGGGAATCGTGCTCAACGACCTTGAGGATTTCCTGCAAACGCAAAAGATTGACCTGGCCGACCCGAAGGATGCGGCCTTATTGACCGAAAAATTCGCCTGCAGCTGCCTTAACGCCAAAACCGCCATGGAACAATTGATTAATTTTTGCCGGGTTATTCCGAAAATTCCGGACAGCCTTTCAAAAAACATCGCCCCCCGGCCGAAAGATCCGCTCGGCATCAATCCCGGGATGGACCGGAACGAACTGATCGCGCAATTGAAAAACATCCGCGGATTGCGCAAGGAAGCCGACCTGGCGTTTTACGCCTACCGCGACCTGAACCTGTCGGAACCGGAACCTTTCCTGCTGGCGGCAATGGAACGTTCGCCCGTTTCCATTGCCGGCGCCGAAAAATTTAAAGACGACGAGCTTCTGGCGAATATTGAAAAGATGGAAAATAAATCAATTTACGATGAGGATGCCCGCCTGGCCCAGCCGGACGAGGTCTGGAATTTTGGCCGCGGCGACGGGCTTGAAAAAGCAGTCCTGCTGGCAAACATTTTCGGAAAACGCCATCCGGACGAACCCGCCGCCATCAACATTACGCCGGCCGAGGCCCGCTTGGCAATCGGCAAAAAAAACTTTGTTTTTGCCACCGCCAAAAACCTGCCCCCGCAAACATGGAACTTGAGCGGCTTTGCCGGACGTTTAGTAAACTAAAGCGGGCTATGCCCGCAACCCAAAAATTAACCACGGATTACACTGATTTCACGGATATGGGAAGCAAGGAATATCTTGCTAAGACATTTCATATCAGTGCTATCCGTGTAATCCGTGGTAATGTTCTTGTTTTTCATCGCGGTTTCTCATGTTTAAGGCACTAAACATCCGTTCTTGATTTTCTATAACAGTTTTAATATCTTATGGGCTTTGCGGATTTTTTATGTACAAAAACATCACAGCGCCGAAGAATTTTCATGAAGTTGAAACGGAAGTCCTGCGCGAATGGGATGCAAAGGGCATTTTTGACAAATCGCTGAAACTCTCCGACCGGGAGATGGTCTTTTACGACGGCCCGCCATTCCCCACCGGCGCTCCGCACTTCGGGACAATATTCGTTTCCATCCTGAAGGATACCCTGGCCAGATTTTTCACCATGAGCGGCTTTACCGTCCCGCGGCGCTGGGGCTGGGACTGCCACGGCCTGCCGATTGAGAACGCGGTTGAAAAACAGCTCGGCATCAAGGACAAGACCGAAATCGAAAAAACCATCGGCGTGACCGGATTCAACCAGGCCTGCCGCAAGCTCGTTTCCGACTGCAATGTTGCCTGGGAAGAATATATCCGCAAGATCGGCCGCTGGGTGGATTACAAGAACGCCTACCGCACGCTTGACCCGAAATACATGGAGTCGGTGCTCTGGGTATTCAAACAATGTTATGACAAAGGGTTGATTTATAAGGATTACCGCGTCACGCCCTATTGCTACCATTGCGAAACCTGCCTTTCCATTTCGGACATCCGCGAATCGGACTCAACCCGGCCGCGGCAGGACCCGGAAGTGATCGTCACCTTCAAAGCCCTTGATGATATCGGCGGGAAAGACACCTTCTATCTGGCTTGGACAACCACTCCCTGGACGCTCATTTCCAACCTCGTCCTGGCCGTCGGTGAAAATTTCCGTTATGTCGCCTTTGAACACGAAGACAAGGTTTTTATCATGGCCAAAGATTTGCTCCCGCGCTGGAAGGATGCTTTCGGGCCTGATCCCAAAATCATCAGGGAATTCGCCGGACGCGAAATGGTCGGCAAGAAATATATCCCCATCTTCCCGCATTACCGCGACCTGGCCGCGCAGGGTTATTTCAGGATTCTCGCCGCTGATTTTGTCACCATGGAAGACGGCGTCGGGATTGTCCATTGCGCCCCGGCCTTCGGCGAGGACGATTACTGGCTCTGCAAACGCAACGGACTCGGAGTAAGGAATCCGGTTGACAACAAGGGTTGCTTCGGCCCGGAAATACCGGAATTTGCCGGACGCAACGTGCATGAAGCCAACAAGGACGTCATCCATTGGCTGAAAGAACATCATCACCTTATCCTGCACCGGACGATGGAACATAATTATCCCCATTGCTGGCGCTGCCGCACGCCGCTTATTTACCGCTCAATGGACGCCTGGTATTTTGCGGTTGAAAAAATCAAAGACCGGCTCATCAGCCACAACAATGAAATAAACTGGGTTCCCGACCACGTCCAGCAAGGCCGGTTCGGCAAATGGCTGGAGGGCGCGCGCGACTGGAATATTTCGCGCTCAAGATACTGGGGCACCCCGATTCCGGTCTGGGAATGTTCATCCCCCGGTTGTGGCGGCAAAATGGTGCTCGGCTCCATGGCCGAAATCAACAAATACGCCCAAGAACCGCTGGCCGACCTGCACAAGGAATTCCTGGATGAGATTACCATCCCCTGTCCGAAATGCTCCCAAACCATGCATCGCATCCCGGAGGTGCTGGACTGCTGGTTTGAGTCGGGCTCCATGCCCTTCGGCCAATGCCACTACCCTTTTGAAAACAAGGAATGGTTTGAAAAACATTTCCCGGCCGATTTCATCGTGGAATATCCCGGCCAGATCCGCGGCTGGTTTTATTACCTCCACGTCCTGGCCACGGCCCTCCTGGATCGCGCCGCCTTCAAGAACTGCCTTGTGCACGGCACCCTGCTTTCGGAGGAAGGCCATAAAATTTCCAAGTCCAAAAAGAATTTCACCGACCCGATGGAGCTCATTGAAAAATTCGGGGCGGACGCCATGCGCCTTTATCTCCTGAACTCACCCGCGGTCGTCATGGAGGACATGAATTTCAAGGATGAGGGCGTCAAGGACCAGATCAAGCAGGTTCTTCTGCCGCTTTGGAACTCCTACTCATTTTTCGCCACCTATGCCGATATTGACGGGTACACGGGAAACAGCGGGGAAATGCCGGAAAGTTTTCAACCTTCTCATTCGCTGGATAAATGGATCCTGGCCGTCCTATACCGGACCGAAAAAAAGGTAAAAACCGCCTTCCGGACATTTTACCTCAACCAGAGCGTTTCGCCGCTCGTGGAATTCATCGCCGAACTTACCAACTGGTACATCCGCCAATCGCGCGAGCGTTTCTGGGGCAACGGGCTGACGGAAGATAAAAAATGCGCTTACGACACGCTTTACTACGCGCTGATTTCGCTCTTGAAAATGCTGGCGCCCTCGGCGCCGTTCATTTCGGATTGTCTTTATAAAATGCTCACGGGCGAGGAATCCGTCCATCTGGCGCAATGGCCGGACGTGCCGGCAAAATACCGCAATGACGAATTGATTGAAGAAACGGCGGTGGTGCGCAATATCGTCTCGCTCGGACTTGCCCTGCGCCAGAAGGCGGGGATAAAAGTCCGCCAGCCGCTGCCCGCCCTAAAGATTGTGCTCCCTTCGGGCGTTCCGCGGGAAAGCGTCAACCGGCAGATGGCGATGATCATGAACGAACTGAACGTCAAGTCCGTGAATTTCATTGAAGATCCCGGCGCGATTGCCACGATCCGCGTTGTGCCCAATCCGCGGGTGGTCGGCCCGAAATTCGGCAAGGACGTCCAAAAAATTATCGCCGCCGCGAAGGCGGGCCGGGCCCGCGAGGCGGGCGACAAGGTCATCATCAATGACGGCAACCGGGAATGGGCGCTGGAACGAACGGACGTTGAAATTTCCTACATCGGCAAGGGGGGCGACGTCCTGTGCGAAAACGGAATTCTGGCCCTGCTGGACACGAACGTTTCCCCCGAATTAAAGGAAGAAGGCATCGCCAACGAATTGAACCGCGCCGTCCAGGTCATGCGCAAAGAAGCCGGATACGCGGTAAGCGACCGGATTCAAATTGAAATTGAGGGCGAACTGGCCGAAACCCGGAAAAAACATATTGCCGACTCGGCCCTGGCCGGGCAAATTAAAATCGCCGCGGAAAAAGCCGACTTGACCAAAGACCTTGAAGTGGAAGGACGCAAGTTCCGGATTTCAATCAAGAAAACTTCAGTGTAATTTTCATTGATTCCCGGGAAGGCAAAGCTGCTTGCGACGGCAGGCCGACATCAATGATCGTGTATCGTTGGGTTAACGGACTCTATAGATATTACCCTGTTTTAAAATCGTCTCATACGCACCCATATCTACAATGCCGTAACGGATACGCGAGTTTCCTTCCAAGTCAACCGCGCCGGTCATCCAATTCTGGTTGGTTCCGGCATTAACGCAGGGCGAATTCACGCGCAGGCGATAATTGCCACCGGCCAAATCAATCATGCGGGGATCATTAGTGATGTTGCCGACGCCATCCACCGCCGGAATCACACAGGAATAACTCAACCCCGTGTTTCCCGCCGTGTTGGTAAAGTTCGCCGCATCGGCCGCCGTGTTGAAATAAATGATGTTGTTTGTCCCGCTGCCATTTGTGGACATATAAACCCCGCCGCCGGCAACCGCAGCGTAATTGCTCACGATCGTGCAACTTTCTATCGTGCCTTTATCAAGCCATATCCCGCCGCCGATATTCGTTGATGACTGATTCCGCGCAATCAGGCAATTCATTATCGCAACATTTGTGCCGCTGTTTTGTCCCGCATGAATTCCGCCGCCTTGATTTGCGGCGCTGTTTCCGATTATGGAACAATCTTTGATTAAGCCGGAATAATACATTTTAATTCCTCCGCCAGCGCCGGTCCCGGAATTCACAACATTCCCCGTAATTGTGCAATTTAAAATAGTATTATCCATACCGTACAAGATAAACAGTCCGCCGCCGTCTATATGACCGTCATTACCTGTAAACACGCAATTTGAAATAATTGCATTAGTGGCATATAACAACGCGCAGCCACCACCATGTGTGCCTGAATTGTTTTCAAACCAGCATCCCGAAATTAGTAAGTTATGGGCCACGGCCGCGTAGATCCCGCCGCCATAATTGTTCACGTTATTTTTAAATAGACAATTGGTAATGATAGCCCCGGTAAATGGATAGACAGCCCCCCTGCCGCCCGTATTTGCGCCAATACTAGAGGTCCTGTTGCTTACAAAACTGCAATTCAGGAAATTATACCCCCTCAGAACCCCGTCATTGCCTTTTGTGCTGTAATTCGTCACCGTGAAGCCGTCAAATACCGCTGATGCGGAACTAAGATACAAACATCGGCTTGTAGTCGCATTGGCTCCGTTCAAGATCGTCACATCGCGCCCGTTTAGGCTACGAAGCGTAATCGAGGCGGAATCGTAAATCTGGTTTGTCACATAATACACGCCGTTGGACACCAGCACCGTATCGTCCGATCCAGCCTCGCTCACCGCCCATATGATATTTGTGGAAGCGTCCGGCCAGTTCGTAAAAGGCGGATTGTTTGTACCTGACAGCGAGACATAATGCGTATCGGCCATGCATTTTAACGCAAGCATTAATCCAATAATTATTATTGCCATTCTTTTCATTGAAATCACTATGTGTAAGTAATTTGCATTAATTTCAAGATCCTTGTCAATTCTTTTATGGCTTTAATTGGAAATAACGACACTTTAAGAACATCACCCAACTCCGAAAGACCATTGTCCGATAGTTTTTTTTCTCGCATTTTATATGTTCATTTCCACTATTTATATTTCCCTGTTCTTTGAACTCAGATCATTGGCGCTTTGTTTTTCGAACAATGAAATGCACCACTCCCAGCCCGTGTTCGGCATACAAATCCAGCAACTGCCAATCCTTCTCCGCCGGATAAAAGGGAGTGCGGCACGGATAATGACCGAATTGATACCGCACGTGACCCGGTTCATATTCAAAAACACGGTGCCGGCGCAGGCAATGCTGTTCCAATTTATGATCGCGCGCCCACTTCGCAAAAGCTATTTTATCTTCCATTGGCATCCTCTTTTATTTAACATACGCGCCGTCTTTTGTTAATACATCCTGTAATTCTTTTACCGACAACGCGTTCGGGATTGTTCCGCGTTTAAGGCAAAGAGCCGCCGCAGTTCCCGCCGCCTGCCCCGTGACCATGCAACAAGGCATGATGCGGATTGACGATTGCGCTTCATGCGTGGAGGAAATGCACCGGCCGGACACCAGCAGATTATTAACCTTTTTCGGAAGCAGACACCGATAAGGAATATCGTAATAAGCGCCCGGTTTTAAAAGGATATCCGACAATTTAACTTTCTTTGAAGTTGGAAGATGAATATCTAACCCGTATGAATTTTTGCCTATGTGGTCAGGAAATTTTTTTGCGCCGAGAATATCCTCTTTGGTCAATACGTATTCACCCAATATGCGGCGGGTTTCCCGAACGCCAAGCACAGGAGCGGTATCAAGGAGATAACAATTTTCAAAACCTTTCAGATACTTTTTAAAAAGCGCCGCCATTTCACGGACACATTCCCTTCCGCGAATAGTCGCCCGCGTAACATCTTCCGCGCTGGTGCCATCAACGTCGAACGTACCCTGGCTATTGACCGAAACCACACCCTGCATCCCCGGAACAACGGTAATACACCCTACGCCATACTTGTCCGAAACATTGCCACGTTTATATTCCAAAAGAAAAATTTCGTCTGCCTTCTGCCGTTCATCGTTACTTTTCATTATGCGTTTCGCCCCCGTCATCACGCCGCCCAGCCGGAAAACCATTGTAACCGCCTGCATTTTACCGTCCTTTTTGCGCCCCTTTTCCCAGGGGGCACCGGCATAAAACGCCAGATCGCCATCTCCGGTCGCATCCACAAATACATCACCGGCAATTTCGGTGATGCCCTGTTTATTCACGACCGACAAGTCTTTTACCGATCCGTTCACAACCCGCGCGCCAACAATCTGGGTGGAATAAAGAATGCGCACGCCCGCCTCAAGGCAAGTCTGTTCGGCAACGAATTTTAACGTTTCGGGATTAAGCGGGATAAAACCGCTGCCGAAACATTCGGCCCCTTCCAAACGTACCAGCTTATTTAAAATTTCGTCCGCTATACCGCCGATGATCTTATTCCCATTCACGCACCTTTTCCGGCATATCATTTTTTCCGAAATCAACCGGCTGTTGTCATAATCCCAGCACGGATCATCATCAACAAACGGCCCCCATACACATAACAATCCCGACGTGGCCACCCCGCCAAGGCAACTTTCCCGTTCCATCAAAATGGTATCGGCGCCATTCCTCGCCGCCGCGATGGCCGCCGTCATCCCCGCCGGACCACCGCCAACCACCACTACCTCCGCCTTCATCGTGTCGTTTTTTATTCTGTTCAACATTGTAATTTCTCCAATAATTTCAATTTTTTATTGCCTTAATCGGCACCTTGCCGGTCGCTACCGCCCGCGAGGATCGCATCCCGTGATTTACACAATCACCAAATTCAGTTAAAAGTCAGCAATTTCAGGTTTAACAAAAAGACGCACGGCGCGCGCGGCCGTAAGTTGACATGGCAAGCAATAGGCCGCCTTCTCTTTCCCGGGCGGAAAGGTAACCTGCTCATACGCCGTCAAATGCCCCTCGGCCTGATGATAGGCAACATGTCCGTAAAGGCTGAAAAGAAAATCTTTCTTTCTTCCGAGCATCCAGAGACCATGCAGATAATCGTAAAGAGTCCAGTCATCCAACCAATCCGCGAAACGCGTCATCCCGCAGAACTGACCGCCCGATATAAGCCGAGCTTCGACAACCCGCCCGGCCAGACGGCGCGGCAAGATTCCGCTTGATAAAAGCTCGGGCCAATACCGGTAATTGGTATAAGACGCGAATCTCGTTTCGGTAATCTTGTTCCCGGGAACCTCATCCGGCGCGAGAGGTTCAACCTGGGGCGGCAGCCACCATTCAACACGCGAATTCCGCCATGTTTTTTCAATTGCCGTGATTGTATTCCCAGCCAGAATTTTAGATTTGGCAAGAATGAGCTTTGCCGGCGTTTTGGATTTTAATCCGCGCCGCCGGCATAACTCGCCCCAGGCAGACAAACCACGCGCAACCCACACATTATTGTGGAAAAATTTACGAACAATGGAATATTCATCCGCTTCGGGAACGCCTTTCACCAATTGCACGTCCTCGTTTTCAGCAACGCCGATCAAACCCAGCAAATATTCCGACATTCTATTAAGGGGCTTGAAACAACTCGATAACCATCCTTCAGCGCCGATTCTTTTATCAACCATATTGGCCAAATTCAACAATTGCCCGTATTCGCTCAAGGACGGTCCCCAATAATCAATGGAACCATTATCTTTGACAAAGACATCCAAGTAATATGTAAAAATCTCTTTTGCCCGTTGCTCCATGCCCCAGGCGGACAAGGCGTCAACCGCCGAAATTACGGTCGGCGGAAATCCGTCATGCCGGTTTTCCGCGTATTCCTTAACTCCGTATTTCGGATGATTTCCCTGAAACGTCGCATCAATCATGGCCAAACCGGTTTTTACTGACAAATCCAGCAATTCATGTCCGGTATTTACAGCGGGAAATGTTTTCAGTCTTGCAATATTACCCTTGATCAATTCTTCATCAAAAGCCGGTTGACCGACTGGCCTTGGAAACAATTTGAGAACAGCATCCAAATCCGGCAGACCATTGTCCGGAAGTTTTTTCCTTACAGGGTCCTCAAGGCTTTCAAGCCATTCAGAGTTTTTGCAGTCCGAATGATTTTTTTCTCGCATTTTATATGTTCATTTCCACTGTTTATATTTCCCTGTTCTTTTGACCAAAACTGAGCGATCTTATCTTGTTTATAGTGCCACACTGCCTACCCAAGCATCGGCCAAGGAGTGCGGCAGCCGCGGCACACCCTTCTTCGTCCAGATGACTTCGCAGGGCAGGCAGTGGCGCGTTACAGTTTTCATAAATAGATCAGGCTAAAAGAAAGGTTCCACAATAATATAGTCAACACTGGAAAGTTTTATCAGCCATGCACCGGTTGAAATCTGGAATATGGCCGGGTCGGCATAATGATCGCCGTCAAAATCAGCCGCCAATGCAATCCAGCCGGTACTGCCGAATGTTGGATCGATAAGCGCCGAAATGTATCCGACCGCAGACAGCAATACCACCCAGTAACCCGTGGGAGCATAATAGACCGCAGGATCTACCAAACCATCGCCGTCAAAATCAGCCGCCAGCGCCGTGTAGCTTGTTCCTCCAAGATAATTATATTCCGACACCATAAGGTAATCGACCGATGAAAGTCTTGTGATCCAAGTTCCAGTCGCGGCACAATACACACCCGGATCAGCTTTCGCGTCGCCGTCAAAATCGCCGGCCAGCGCCACGTAATTCGTGCCGCCGGGATTCGAACCACCCAAAACATCAGCCAGATTGGTGATGCCATAACCGGCGCTGGAAAACCTGACCAGCCAATTACTGGCAGCCGCCTGATACACGCACGGATCAGCCAAAGCATCTCCGTCGAAATCAGCCGCCAAGGCCGTGTAACCCGCGCCGCCCAGATATGCGCTAAGATTGGTCAGCGCATAATCGCTCGCCGATAATTTTACCGCCCAATCGCCGTTGGTCTGGCAATAGATCGCCGGATCGGCTTTCGCATCGCCGTCAAAGTCCGCAGCAAAAACCGAATAAATATTGGTTGTTCCTCCTCCCGATGGCGGGGGCGGGGTGTTGGTGGAATCACCGCCATAGGCAACATTCGTTCCTCCGCCCTCGTTGAAATCCTGCCAAATTTCATCAGCGCTTAAGGCTTTTGAATAGACCTTGACTTCGTCAATCAACCCGTCAAATGTATAATACGCATATTGCCCAATCCAGGTCGGCAAATTGCCAGCGGCAATTTGGCTCACAGTCGTGGATTTATTCGTGTTCAAGACCCCGTTCACGTATAATTTCAGGTATTGGCCGCCCTTGAATACTCCGGCAATATGATACCATGTGTTCAAATCCAAACTGGATTGCGACTGGATTCCGTCGCTCGCCCCATTCTTCAGTTGTTGTGATACAAAAAAGCTGAATTTCCCCAGCTTGGTTGACGACCCGTTCTGAAAATAACCAAGCAGGTAATGCTGCTGAGAATCCCACGCCCACTTTGACAAAATGCCGGCATAATGCTTATAGCTGTTTCCATTTACCCAGGCCTCAACCGTCAGTTCCGGCATGCCTTTCATTTTCGGATTGTCGCCGCAATCCACACAAGCATTCGTCATCCCGTTAAATTTTAATGCAGTCCCGGACGCGCCGTCCATCCAGCAGATGTTCGTATCCATATTCAAGAGCGTTCCGTCAAAGTCGCAGCCGGATGTGTCTCTGGCTGTTCTGCCCGACCCTTCATCAAAATTCCATTCACCCACTTTGATGCCCGCAAGATATTCCCGCCGAATTTCTTCAGCACTTAATGCTTTTGTATGGACCTTGACTTCATCAATCAGACCGTCAAATGGATAACAAGCATATTGCCCGATCCAGGTCGGCAAATTGCCAGCGGCAATTTGGCTCACAGTTGTGGATTTATTCGTGTTCAAGCCCCCGTTCACGTATAATTTCAGGTATTGGCCGCCCTTGAATACTCCGGCAATATGATACCATGTGTTCAAATCCAAACTGGCGAGCGACTGGATTCCGTCGCTCGCCCCATTCTCCAGTTGTTGTGATACGTAAAAGCTGAATGTCCCCAGCTTGGTTGACGACCCGTCCTGAAAATAACCAAACAGGTAATGATTTTGCGAATTATACAACCACTTTGATAAAATGCCGGCATAAGGCTTATAGGTGTTTCCTTTTACCCAGGCTTCAACCGTCAGTTCCGGCATGCCTTTCATTTTCGGATTGTCGCCGCAATCCACATAACCATTCGTCGTCCCGTTAAATCTTAACGCAGTCCTGGAAGCGCCGGCCGTCCAGCAGCTGTTCGTATCCATATTCAAAAGCGTCCCGTCAAAACCGTAGTCGGATGTGTCGTTGGCTATTCCTCCCGCCCCTTCATCAAACTTCCATTCACCCACTTTGTCACCCGCAAGATAATCCTGTCGAATCTCTTCAGCGCTTAATGCCTTTGAATAGACCTTGACTTCATCAATCAATCCATCAAACGGATAACAGTCATAAGCCCCTATATAAGTCGGCCAGATTCCTTTGGGGATTCTGGTTACAGTCGTGGATTTAGTCGCGTTCAAGACCCCGTTCACATATAATTTCAGATATTGGCCGCCCTTGAATACACCCGCAATATGATACCATGTGTTCAAATCCAGATTGGCGCGTGATTGAATTGAGGTGCTTCCGCTCTTCGGTTGTTGTGATACAAAAAAACTGAATTTCCCCAGCTTGGTTGACGACCCGTTCTGAAAATAACCAAGATTGTAATACTGGTGAGAAGCATATGACCACTTTGACAAAATGCCGGCATAAGGCTTATAGCTATTCCCTTTTACCCAGGCCTCAACCGTCAGTTCCGACATGCCCGTGGATTTCGGATCGTCGCCGCAATTCACATAATTCTCCCACCCGTTAAATCTTAACGCAGTTCCGGCAACGCCGCTTGTCCAGCACCTATTTATATCCATATGCAAGAGCGTTCCGTCAAAGCCGTTGCCGGATGTGTCCTTGGCTGTTTCTCCTGACCCTTCATTTAATTTCCATTCACCCACTTTGACACCCGAAATATAATCATTTTGAATCTCTTCATCGCTTAATGCTTTTGCATAGACCTTGACTTCATCAATCAGACCGTCAAATGGATAATAGGCATATTGCCCGATCCAGGTCGGCAAATTGCCAGCGGCAATTTGGCTCACAGTCGTGGATTTATTCGTGTTCAAGACCCCGTTCACGTATAATTTCAGGTATTGGCCGCCCTTGAATACACCCGCGATATGATACCATGTGTTCAAATCCAGATTGGCTTGCGAGTGAATTGTGTCACCTCCGTTCGTCAGCTGTTGTGATACATAAAACCGAAAATTCCCCAGCTTGGTTGATGACCCATTTATAAAACAACCAAGCAGGTAATGCTGCTGAGAATTATATACGCTCTTTGACAAAATACCGGCATAAGGCTTATAATTGCTCCCTTTTACCCAGGCCTCAACCGTCAGTTCCGACATGCCTTTCATTTTCGGATTGTCGCCGCAATCCACATAACCATTCGTCGTCCCGTTAAATCTTAACGCAGTCCCCAAAGCCCCGGTCACACCGTTTGTCCAGCAGGTCTTTGTGTTCATATTAGTTAACGTTCCGTCAAAACCGTTGCCGGATGTGTCCTTGGCTGTTTTGCCCGACCCTTCGTCAAATCTCCATTCACCCACCTTATTGGCTATATCGTAATTCTTCCGGATGGCATCCGCATCCAACGCTTTTGCATAAACCTTGATTTCGTCAATGTTCCCCTGGAACGCCTGTTTCGAACCATAACTGCTCCCTGCCTGAAAATATGCGCCGCCTTTCAATCTGCCGCTTGAGCCGCCGTTAAAACTCGTTTCCCCCTGCAATTCGCAGTTGACATATAATCTCGTTTTATTTCCATCCCACGTGCCGACGATATAATTCCACTTTCCAAGCTTAATTGCGCCCGCCTTGTAATTAATGTACCCGCTGCCGGTCCCATCGGCGCCTTTCAGGTAAAAACCCGCGCCGGCGGTTGTATGCGCATGCAGGAGGAGCGCGTCTCCATCAGTTTTGATAATATTCAAGTTATTCTTTTCCGGATAAATCCACGCCTCAATGCTGATTGAGCTTAATCCCCCGGCAATATTATCGCCGCTATGCTCAATAAAATCGTCCACACCGTCAAAATGAACCGCTTTTTTAATCCAGCCATCAACCCAGGCGTTTACAGGATTGGTATTGCCGTCCGGTCCTAATTGCAATGTGCCATGATTGAGATTGCCGGATATATCCGAGATAAAGCAATTGCTTCCCTCGTTCAACGGCCAGTTAACAACTGTGCTGTCATATGGCACGCACAATTCAATATCCACCGAACTGTTTGTGCTTCCCGTCAGCTTGGCGACTGACTGCAGGCTGTAATAACCGGGCTTGGCGGCCGGATTTACGGTAATGAAAATTACCGCATTGGTTCCGGCGCCCGGCGCCAGTTGGTTAAAGGAGAACGTATTGGTCGGAGTGCCCAGGCCATGCACGTCTTTCAGGTATAAATTACCCGTCAAAGCATGATCGGTGCTGTTGAGGATGGAAACAGTCGCTGTGCAGGATTGCCCGCCGAAAACCCTTCGGTCGCTTAATTGTATACCCAGTAATGGCCGGTCGAGCGCCCGGGTCAACAGGACCGCCCGCCAGTCATAGATTACGGGAATGTTGAATTGCGCCTCTCTTTGACCGTTGTTGGTGACAACATTGACCGCATATCTTTTCGGAAAAGCGCTGATTGATGTTCCGTTCACTTCCGTATTCGGCATTTGATAGGCCCATAACTGGCCGGAAAAATTTCCCGGGATTGCGACCGCCATACCGGCATTTGTAATAGGGATATGATAATCCTGCGGCCAGGTGCCGGTTTGATACTTGTCCATGTCCCATCCCAAAGTCTGAATGCTTTGTCCCGGCTTTACCAGGCGGTTGGCAATTCCTATCAGTATATTGCTTGCCGTGGAGTTGGTGATAATGAATGACTCGGCATCTATTGCGCCGGGCGCTTCATAGCCATTTACCCTGACACAAGGCGTGATGTTTATTGACGCCAGGAAGTCCCTGACAAGATAAGCCACTTCCTTTTGCGGAGTGAGCGCAATACAGGTATCATGCGTCAATAATGAATTCAGATTGGTTGCATAGATGTTCTTAAAAAGATTCCCTTTTGTCCCCGTGTCCGCTGTCCCGCCATAATCGTCCGTCATGCCTACAGATTTTGATCCTCCGGCGTAATGAAAGCCTATCTCCCAGCCCAGGATTAAAACCTTGCCGTTTTCGGTTATTACACCGCAAGGTATTCCATTTGTTGTCCGGGCTACTACGGTATCTCCAGTATTAACAGATACATAGCTTAGAGTGTCGTACGTATAAGTGGATAATGGATATAATGGAGTAATTCTTTCATTTACTTTTATATAGTTAGTTTTTAAAGCGTTTATCGTATTGGTATATCTCTGGTTAAGCGGGAATCGGCTTACAGAAACTATCTCGTTTGATTCATTACGGCTAAAAGCGTAGGGCAGTAAAATCAGGGATTTTCCCGCGGATTTAAAATCCTTTACCTTATTAACCAGGTCGTCCGATGCCAGTTGGGTCCCGGGGCCTATAATTAACGCGTCGTAGCGGCTCAGCAGTTCACAATTATATTCCGACAAAATATCATAATCAACGTTTATATCTTCCAGTAAATTAAGAATTCCCGCCGCCACGTAGTTAATGTTGCCTATAATACACGCTGCCCGCTCGCCGAGAAAAAAGCCCACCTTGGCCGGTCTCCTTTTGGACGTAAGATAATTACCGTCTAATACTTTTCCCAATTGGATAACACCTTTGGCCGTTGTATATTGAGGATCCCGGCGACGGAAATTATCCTCAGAATCTGCCGGCCCAGCGTATGCTCCAGCTGCCTCAGGACTAGCCGGGCATACATAGGTGCTGCCTGACCGCGTGCTATCAAATAAAATTCTAAACTCCTTAAAGGGAACGTCATAGCCCGGCGACATGCATAAAGCTGAACCTGCCTTTCCCGACGATTCGGAAATCTGGCGGATTAATAAAAAATTATATGGCAGAGTATAGGCAATACCATGACGCGCCAAGACATCAACATAATTCGGCACATCCCACCACGCTGTTGGATTTAAGTCCTTAGTAGCCCAAAAATCCATGGAATTTATTACCAGATGCTTCGGGTCAACTTCCTTGATAGCTTGCGAAACCACCCTGATAAAATCCAGATAAGCCCAGCGCTGGAACCACTGCCAATCCGCCATGCGCCTCCCCGGAGTTACCATCTGCGGCATCTCCGGAGAATATATGTACGAGCTCGGTGGCGGCGGTTGTATCTGGGCTCGGGTCAGGTAATTTGTCGCCCAAGCCGCGTTTAATGCTTGAATTGTCCCATATTGCTCCATCATCTTATCACGAAAGACATCAATCGCCTTGGAATTGTAGTCGCCATTGGGAGGATAGCCAAATTCATCCTGCAGATAATAACCGCAGAACCAGGGATTATCTTTTAGATTAGTTGCGACAGAATAAAGTTGATTGACAAGATATGCCCGAAAGCCTTCGTCCAGAAAACAAGGATAATTTCTTGAAAGATGATTACCGGTTGGTCCTATCATTGCCGCTTGCGGGTGCGTTGCTAGATAATCATTTGCAAAACGACGAATAATCACCAGATTTACAAGAGAATACAGCCCTACGCTACCGGCTGTTTCTATTTCATGATCATCATTTAGGGACGTCAAATAAACTGTTTGGCCAAGCTGCGCACAATATGATAAATAATTCGATGACATAATCGAATAGAAGGGATCTGCCATATTAAAGAGAAACGGCTTCCCATCTTTATAGATAAGACTATTGGTTACCGTGAATTCAGCGCCTTTTATTGTTCCGGTAAGAAAAACTGCATAAAAAAATATACCAGCAACAACTCTGCCTGCCCTGATTATTATAGCTTTCTTTTGCGTTTTTATCTCCTCAGATTATTTTTTAACTGTTTCCTGGTTTAGTAACCGCTCATGATGTTTACCTGTTCATGCCACTGCATCAACGGCAGTCGGCCGGCCTGGTCATGCAATATTATCGTCAGATCATAAACCCCTTCCGGCAAACCCTCGGTTCCGCACTCAAACCAGATCCGCCCCGATTCAAGCCCGACAGTTTTTTTCTCCCCAACCATCATGTTCCGGCTGTCAGTCAAACGGACTGTCAATGCAACCTCGTTCAAAGACAAAGAGGATATCCCCAGATTGACCGATCCATTCAACGGTTCGCCGCAAAACAACAGGCGCTTTCTGACCGCGCAAGTCATTAAATTCCGCGGTTTGAACGTCTGATATACCCTCAATAAACGCCTGTTTTGTCCCGAATCCCACATGTCCAATTTCATCCGATGACGCCCGGTTCCGACGCGAATCAGCATTTCCATCCGGCCATCGGCCGCCATGGCAGACTTGGCTTCATACCAATCCGGCGCTGTTTCATTGGCGAGCTGGACAGTCAGGTCCCCACCCTTGCCCGTCGTCTCCACCGCCAGACGATTCCAGCCCCAATCGGTTCCATATTCGCATTTGCTTATCATCGGGGCATCCGAGCCGAATGCCAGGCGGCCGAACAAGTCCGGCTGATGAAACGGGCCGATCAATTGCGACCATGTGCTGTTTTCTTTCTCCCCTGCCTTGCGTCCCCGGCATATGTTCAACCCCCACAACGCGCTTTCCTGCGGCGACGCCAGTTCCCGGAACGGGATGCGCATTTCCACGTTCCACCGTTTTGCTCCGCGCTCAACCGCCACTTCCATTTCCGGATTCCAGCGGGGATCATCATTTTGTCCGCCCATGACCAACGTACAGCAACGAGCATCGTACACTGTGCCCAATGCGTTGATTGCAATGTGATAATATTCCGCCGGATCATTTTTCGGCGATAAAAACAATTCCACGTCGTCATCGCGCCAGACCTCGCTGTCATGTTCCTTGCATTCCGCCCTGATTTTGTCCATCTGCGGTTCTTCGCATTCAATCAATACATAAAGATTTGTCGCATCACGGGCCAGCTTCGCTTCCGTCCGGGCTTGCGGATCTCCGCCGTTATTGAGTAAAAACCCATTCAAAACCGCCGCGTTTTTCCAGAACTCATCATCGCATTTACCGTCAATCACCGGCGCACCGGAAGGTTCCCCAATCACAGCCTGGCGGCCGGTCATGTTTTTTTTCGCATCGTTGCCTTCCAGAAAACGCAGCGAGATTTCCCTGCCGTCAGCATTTGCAGCCGCCAGCGCCACAATTAAAAGGCAGGCCATAATACGTAATATTATTATTTTGCCGTTCATGTTTTTGTCGTCCTCCATAATCCGATTTTGGTTACCGGCTACTTCAGCGCCGTCACGATTTTTTCTGTCTGGCGGGCGGCCATCCAGCGCAACGCATCGGCCGTATCGTTACTGAAATTACCCGACGCCAGATAACTGTTGCCCGTCTGAAAACCTTCAGTCCACGGCACTGAATCAAGGATGGTCTTAATGACCTTGTCGCTTTCATCGGCCAGTTCCGCCAGCCCCTTGGCACGCGCCTGTTCTGTGTAGCGCTTTAATGTGTAAAGATACTTGTAATCCATTATCCCTTCCCGGATGCCCTCCCACTGCAATGTGGAAAGTGTCACTTGCTGGTCGGAAATAGTCCTGGCCGGATAAGTGATGCATTGATCCTTTGGTTCAGCCGGATTTTTCTTTTCACCGTCAAAATCAGTGAACGGATCATCATTCGATCTTTGATATGTCCAACTTATATGCGCTGTCGCGCCGCTTTTATAAAACAGCAAACCACCATACCACCTGTCAGGCATCAGGCCGCCTTCCTGGCCGCCATAACAACCGGCGCCAAGATACCATAACTGCATGCTATGTTGCGCCGCCAATTCGCGATAACGCCGGTTACCCTCCTCCGTTTTGCAGAGAAAGCTATTCGCATCGGCATCCAGGAAGGGCGCCAATTGCTTCAGTCCGTCATATGCATATGCTGTGCAATAGGTCTGGACTCCGGCTTCTTTGAAAATTTCACCCCTGAACAACGCAATCTTCATTTTTTCCGGATTCCCACACGGTTCATCAATAAGCTGTGTATAAAGAGCGTTCGTCAATCCCAAATCACGGATTTCCTTCATTTGGGTTCTGATTTCTTCAAGACAGGCTTTCCGGAAGTCCTTGTTGCTTTCCCAGGCCGACAACACGTCCTCCGGTTTAATCTCCATCTTTTTTGCCGTTGCAGATTCGAAATAAAGCGTACTTACCATCGGCCCCGTGAATCCTGTTTCCTTGATTAGATCAACACTACGCTTGTCCCTGGGAAAACCCATGAGACCATTTATGCCGTATTCCTTCAAATCCAGTAAATATCGTCTCATTTGGCCATCCGAATACTTGGATTTAATATCAGCATACATGATCCAATCAATCCCCTCCGGCGGCATCAATTCAAACGACATGATTTTGATGCGCAACGGCAATTTTATCGTTTTGCCGTTTCCCGTGTTGACCGTGAGTTCGCTTTTATAGTCGCCGGGACCGATGCCGGAGGGTGTTTTTATATCCAGCCAAAACCCGCGGCTCATTTCGGCCGGCAGGGTCCGGGCCGGACTTTCTTCCAATAGTTCCGGAATAATGTAATACGAGAGAGATTTCCAGCTGGTTCGTTGCGGCCAGAACTTGATTTCCTTGATTGTTACGGCTTCCGCCGGGATTGTTTCGCCTTTCTCGTTCACCAATGGATTCTCCAGCTTCACCCCCAGTAAATCCACATTCCGCAACGCATAGACCGTGAAAAACAATCCTTTCCGCTCACCGCGCGTGCCGAACCCGGCAACTTCCTTGATCACCTCGTGCGGTTGAGGCACGCTATCCGGATAAACCATGCGCGGATCACGCTGGTAGATCAATAATCCCGTCTTTTTGTCCCGCCGGCTCACATTGCCCAAAGGCAGGTCTTTTTCCTTGTTGCGCGGGGTAAACAAGAATGTTTTGCCGTTGAACGTTATGTTCTTTTCGGCCATCCGTTCCATCAGTTCAAGGCCGGCAAACTGAAACACGCCTTTGCCATTGAAAAAGATCGTTAATGAAGCGGAAACCGCGTTGGTGGGCGGAACCCATTCGCCGGTCAGGGGTTTCCAGTTCTTTGCCGGCCCCCCGCTGATCCAAAAATAATGACCAAGGACTGCCTTGCCTTCCGCGTCAATAGGCGTAATGCGCACCTGAACCTGTGCGTCGGCCATTTGTTCGGACAATGTATAAGAGGCCGATAATGAATATATTGCGCCGGTTCGGAGCGGAATACGGGACTGATTATTCACATGGGTAATAAACATGTTTCCGGCAGCATTTTTCCCTTCCTTGTTTTCCACACACAGCGCCACGCCTTTTGCCGTCTGCTGAACCTTGAACACCACGTTGCTTTCTTCGCCTTGCGGGGCACGTTGTGACCAGCCTTTAAATTCCTCAGTGAAAGGAAGGTTAGGGAGCACGTTGGCACCCGACTCATTTGTGGTTCCCTTGGCGGTCAACCCGCCATGTCCGATTACCAGCATCAATCCGATCATTGCCGTCTTTAATATTATTGGAACACGCATAATTTCTCCTCCTATTTGTTTCAATGTGATTTTATATCTGCTTTTTTGCATAATTCACATCAGATCGCCCCGGGCAAAAATCGTGATTTGCGCCCTGGGATCAACATGATTCATCCCCGATTCACCCGCAACCCGAATTGAATTGTCGCCGGAAATTAATTCCGGACAAATACCCTGCGGACGGATTTCGCAAATCAGTTTTCCGTCGGGTTTGTACAACTTGCAATCCGTCATGGAATAAAACTCCAGATACTGGCCGGTTTCCATCTCCACCGGAAAAATTATTTCTTTCCCCGCGATTTCAACGCGCGGATTTAACAGCTTTGTGTTTATCAGCGGCAAAGCCTTGACCGGGCTGATATGACATTCAACGGTTTTTCCAGGCGGCAGATTGTTATACCACAAGTTGAATTCCCTGACCTTCGCGTAATCCAGCATACCGCCGAAAACATGATAAGGCGCCCGGTAGAGATGCCGGCTGCTGGCCGCCAAAACTTCCAAGTCTTCGGGGTCGGAAGGCATCTCCATCAATGAATTTTTAAAAAAATACGGCCACTTGTAATTTGCGTAATATTCCGTGTCCGGCTCAATCAATTCAATATATTTCCAACCGATAAAATCAATCATCACGCACCGGTCCCAGTAGAAAGCGGCCTTGGCTTCTTCCGAATTGCGCAATTGAAAATTCAGCACCTCGCCTTGTCCATCGCCATAAATCCATCCCCCAAGCGCCTCATGCCCGGCCAGGTTTACATCCGGCTTATAAATTCTGCCGATTTTCGACCAGGCGCCTTTTCCGGTGGAACCCTTGTTCATGGCCCGATAACAGAGACTGCCCAATCCGGTCCTGGCTTGGCGGGACGATCCCTGCAAACACGACTCAACCCCCGGCGCATTTTCCCGTCCTGTAAAATCATTTGTGCCGTTAAAATCATCCAGGACAACACTGTCCGGCGCGTCGTAGGAACCGGCCGAAGTCAAAAGTTCCAGCCGCATTTGCAGAGGCTGATGGTCAAAATCATTCCTGACCTGTAAATTGCCGCCATCCGGCCGGACCGCCGTTTTTTGTTTGATATATTCCGCCTGTTTCAACCGCCATTTGCCTTTTGTATCCGGCGTTAAAACACATTCAACCCCCGGCTGACGCAAAGTTTCCCTGGTTGCTTCAGCCACGGTTCCGGACTGGCGCAATGTTTCATAACACCGGATTATTTCAGCCTTCCGGCGAATCGTCTCGTTTTGCACAATATTATCGGGATCAATCCCCATAACCGAAAAATTGGCGTCCGTCGCCAGGGCCTTGCCGCAAAGATATTCAACATCATCCGTAAACTCCGTTTCCATGTCGGTGATGGCCTTGATTTTATCCTTATTCCACGGCATCAATCTGATCGTCCACCAGCCCAAATGACCGGGCATAAACATCCGCTGGTCTTTTGTATTGCTGGCAACATGATAATCAATGAAACGCTTATATCCCCGGAACGGGTGGTCCCAGGCGCCGACGCGCGAGCGCAAATGCCAGAGATGATGATGGAAAGTCGCCATCTCCATCAAGGCCGGTTTTTTCAATCGCCGAAAAAGCTCATACACAAACTTCGCCCCGTAATGCCAGCCGAATTCCTTTCCGCCGAAAACCGTTTCGCCATCCAAGGCATCCAGATAAATCGCGTCAAATCCGCAGTAATTAAAGAAATCGGCCGTGCATTTCGCTGTTTCCGCAAACAAAGATGATTCGCCGTCCGGCACAAAATAACGGAAACACTCCTTCAAATGATGCGCCTTGGCGCCTTGCGCATGCGCGGCCGGCCGCGTGCCAAGCGCCCCGCGCTGACAACAAGCAAAACCATACGGCGGCTGTTTATTGACCGCGCCATATATCATCAATTCGTCATCAATCCGGAGCACAACGCTGTTCTGCAAAACACCCGCCCGTGGCAGATGTTCGCCCGCTACCGCGGACATGTTCCCCGTGGACTCCACAACCGGAACAACCCCGGCAGAGGCGTCAATTGAACCGGCAAGGGTAAATATAAAATCCGCGGCCAGCCGCGCATCCGGTATCGGCGTCACCCATGCGCATTTTTTATCAATGCAGAACGAATAGGTATGCAAGATGGCCCCAATACCGGCCGCATGCAGCTTGTCAATCACCGCCTTGAAACTGTCCCAGCCGCGCGGATACAATTCCGGATTCACCGCGCAATCACCGAACCGGAAGGATTTGCCGCCGTGAAAGTCAACCTGCGTAAATCCCAGGCTTTTAACAAGCCGGATCCATGTTGCAACGTTGTTCTCCGAAATATCTCCCGTATCAAAAATAAAAGAACCAAGCCCGCGGGCGGCCTCCAAAGCCCACGCCCCGCCGACCGGCGAACAGGGCAATTCTTCGGCCGCACTGACGATTTCCTTGATTACCGGCCGCAGGTTCCTCAATGGACACCCGATCACGGCGACCTTGGCGCCAATGATCCCGAGCTTGCGATAAGCGATGGCGCGCAGACGTTTGTTCAATCCCGGCATTTCCGGCACGTTGGTTTTCAGGTTCAAGGCCAGGGCACAGGCGGCAAAATCATCTTCCGGCGTTGCGGACAGGTTTAAATAAAAGTTCGCAAACAGCAATTCATCAACCTGCGGATCATTTATGCCGACAACCTCAAACATCAAGCAACAATCATGCGTCATGACGCTGATATCCGCCTGCACCCCTGAATCGCCGAATGACAACCTCAGGCCGCCGTCAATAGGCTGGATTTGGCTTGCGGGATAAGCGCGGCCGGAGCGATTAACACAGGCAAATGCGCCCTGTTTGTGCCCGGTGCAATATTCTTTGCCGGTTTGCTTGTCGGCAAAACTCAAAGATTTGCCGTTAAAACCGACACTGAGCCGCAAATATTGATTTTCAAATTTAATTGTCGGCATAAGTGAAAACCTGCCGTTACCGGGTTATGGTCGGCAAACCGCGCAACATATACGCCTGTAAAATGCCGGTCTCATCCGAGTTGAAAAACGCCGTTGATCCATCGGGGGAAAGGAACGGATGCACATGCAGTCCTTTCTTCCATGATATCCGCGGCGCCAGCAGATAGGTGATGTTTCGGAAAGATTCCAAGCCAGGCTCACCCAATCCTGCCAAATACAGACGCGACCTGGACTCATGGTCCGGGCCGCTGTCCGAAATTAACCAACGCCCCGTGACATCCGTGGCAAAATGGTAAAAATCCGGTTTTTTAAACTTGCGTGACAAATCGTTGCGGCCGCCTTCCGCGGTTTTCAAGCCTTCATGGCCGATATATGGCGCGGCTTTGCCTTCAACGAGTTGGTTTTCCGAAACACTCTTTGTGATTGTTGATGTTATCGCCCATTCAGTGCGGCCGCGCCAACACTGATGCCCCTGGCATTGCTCATCGCCATTGCGCCCCCAGGGCATATTGCGAAAATTCATGCCATCATCACGAATCACGTGGATATCGGCGCCAGGCCCCCCGACAAGCTTGATAATCTTTCCTTGTGCGTCGCAAATATTGCCATGATTTTCCTGGATCAAAACGTCATGCGACAATGCGATGTCTTTTGACCGGCAATACTGCGGATGCATATTGCACCAGGAAACACCCTGCACAACCAGGTCAACGGTTGCCGAGACCAGGTCAAACACCATCAACCCGAAAGGCGCCCCACCCGCCTGGCCGTCGCCAAAAAAAGCAGAAACAGCCAAACGCCGGCCATCGGAAGATATTGTGGACAACGAATACAACCGGCTTGGGCGGTATTTCGTGCCGGGTAAAGGCCCATCCAGCGCCATGATTATTTCCGGAGATGTCCCGTCAATCCTGCGTTTCTTGAGCGCCAATCGGCCGCCGGCCGTATCGGTTTGATCAACAAAATAATAAAAGCAAGAACCGTCCGGCGCGATGGAAGGCGAAGTCGCGCCGATCTCGTCGGTAATGGGGATCAGGCGGCCTTTATCCTCCAAATCACATAAAAGAAAACGATGCTCCGGATCAAGCCTTCCGTTCAAGGCGCCGGCATGCGTATTCGCGGAACGATGCAGGATCATTTTGTTGCCGTCCGGCGTAAAGACCTGCGCTTCCATATAAACATGGCTCGCCGGCGTCTTCGTCTCCGTCGTTAGCTGGAAAACCTCCAGGCCTTCAGCTGATTCATCATCAAGCAAATCCTGTCTTGGTATCATAATAATCGCCTTTTATCATCAGGCCTTGCCAGGCCGGGGCCGGATCGTTTTTTTCGGCTTGCTTCCTGAAGGCGCGGAACATGACTGCCGGATAATCAAACGCGGTTCCAGCCGGCAAACAACGCTCGTATCCGACTGCTTGCCGGCGCAGTAATGCATCACCAGGTCGGCCACCTCGTTCCGGCAATAATCCACCGAGGTCAGTTGCGGGATCCAGGTCGTGCACCAGGGCGTGTTCCCCATCCCGACAATGCTGATATCCGCGGGTATGTTCAAATTCAATTCCGCCGCCGCCTGGTAGATCAAATTAGCCCGGAAATCGTTTTCGCAGATGAAGGCGGTCGGCGCGTTTTTTTGCCGCAACAGATCCAACAGTTTTTTTTTGTCCTCGGTTTCATGATGGGTTTGAACGCGCAATAAAATGGATTGCGCCTGCTCGCCGATGCCATGAAGTATTAATCCCGCCCGATAGGCCGTATAAACGTCATTGTACACTTGTGATATGTATCCGTTTTTATTTGCCTCCGTCCCCCAATCGCCCATTGTGGCCAGCGCGATTTGCCGGTGGCCCAATGAAACCAGGTAATCAACGGCCTTTTGGGTTGCGCGCTGCAGATCATGCAATATATAAAACGCCGGACGGGCAATCCGCGGCGCGACCAGCCCGATCACGATCAGGCGATGATGGCTTTGTTCCAATTCAGATGCCGCCAGGTCATAATAACCGCTGTTGACGATCACGACTTCTGATTCCATTAAATATTCCTTGAGCAGGCCGGCATTGCGTTCACGACACGTATCCGGGTCCAGGCCAACCAGGCGCCAGCCGCGCTCAAGCGCGGCGGCATACAAGGCCGCAAACTGTTCGCTGTGGCCGTGCGTATGCATTGAGCCGATATATATAATGCTCCGCGTTTTATCGCGCCGGTCCAAGACAAAGGTGCCCCGGCCGTGCTGGCGGATAATCCGGCCTTCCCGGCTTAATATGCCCAGGACCTTGCGGATGGTCGTGCGGTTGACCTTGAACATGCGGGCCAAATCCGGCTCCGGCGGCAGGCTCCGGCCAACCTTGAATTCCCCGCTTATTATCCTTCGGCGCAGGTTCCCGGTTATCTCCTCGTACAGGAACTGTCCGTTATCAGCCTTTTTCATAAGCATTACTATACCTTACCGGGAATTAATGTCAACATTTATTTCCACATATTGTCAACATCTATTTTACGCCTGTTTCCCGAGCCAATCCCGGCAGGCGCGGCCCGGCAACCGCCTGCAAACACTTTGTTCTGGACATGGCGTTTTACGTGTTATATAAAGGCATTTTTTCAACCAACAAAAAATAAAAAGGAAGGTATATTTGCCATGGCACATAAAGAGTTGAGGATCGGCGTGATCGGAGCCGGAGGCCGGGGCGCCTTGGCGGCGCATGCTCATCAACCCAAAAACGGTTCGCGCTTGACGGCGGCCTGCGACATCAACCAGAAGCCTCTTCAAGATTTCAAGGAAAAATACGGCCCGGACGTCTTCCTCACCAACGACTACAGGAAAGTGATTGAAAGAGACGATATTGACGCCGTGTTTGTAACTTCGCCCGATTTTTTGCATGAAGAACAGACCCTCGCGGCCCTGGAATCGGGCAAGTCGGTCTATGTGGAGAAACCGATGGCGATAACGATCGCGGGGTGCGACCGGATGTTGAAAGCCGCCTTTAAAAATAAAGTCAAACTTTATGTCGGCCACAACATGCGCCACATGGCCTTCACCAACAAGATGAAGGAACTGATTGACAAGGGCGCCATCGGCGAAGTCAAGGCCGGCTGGTGCCGTCATTTTGTATGTTACGGCTGTGACGCATATTTCAAGGACTGGCATGCCGAACAATCAAAGGCCACCAGCCTGCTTCTCCAGAAAGGCGCGCATGATATTGACATCCTGCACTGGCTCTGCGGCGGGTTCAGCCAACTGGTAAGCGCCGTGGGCGGACTGACAGTCTACGACCAGATCAAGGACAGGCACCCGAAGTCGGAACGCGGCGACGCCAGCTGGAGCCTGGATAATTGGCCGCCGTTGAAACAAAAAGGCCTGAACCCGATCATTGATGTCGAGGATCTTTCCATGATGCTGATGAAACTCAATAACGGGGTCTTCGCCTCCTACCAGCAGTGCCATTATACGCCCGACGGATGGCGCAATTACACGATCATCGGCACCGAGGGCCGGATTGAAAATTTCGGCGACGCTCCCGGTGATTGCGTCGTCCGGTTATGGAACAAGAAAAATTACTACCAGCCTTATGGCGACGAGCAATTTTTCATCGCCCGGGACAGCGGCGGGCACGGCGGCGCGGACCCGCGGATCGTGAACGAATTTTTGAAATACGTCCGCGGTGAAACCAAAATTAAAACTTCGGCCATTGCCGCCCGCTACAGCGTGGCCGCGGGCTGTTCGGCGGCGTATTCCCTGCGGCACGGATCCAAGCCGGTTGAAATTCCGGATTTGCCGAAGAACGTGGCCGACTATTTTAACCGCGACGTTATCCGCTGAAAATGAAAATACTCATAATCGGCGGCGGCGGACGGGAACATGCCCTGGCCTGGAAAATCGGCCGGGACGAACGCCGACCGGCCCTCCATATCGCGCCCGGCAATGCCGGCACGGCCGGACTCGGCACAAACCTCCCCATCCAGGCGGAAGACACGGCCGGCATCATTGACTGGGCCAAAAAAGAAAAACCGGATTTGACCGTTGTCGGCCCCGAAGTTCCGCTTTGCCTGGGAATTGTTGATTTAATGCAGGCGGAAGGATTCCGCGTTTTCGGTCCCGTAAAAGACGCCGCCCGGCTGGAAGGAAGCAAAATTTTCACCAAGGAAATCCTGCGCGCCGCCCGGGTGCCGACGGCAAGCTCCGAATCATTTAATGACGAATCAAAGGCGTTGGCTTATATCAAATCACACCCTTTGCCGGTTGTCATAAAGGCCGACGGGCTCGCCGCGGGCAAGGGCGTGGTCATCTGCGCCACGCTCGCGGAGGCGGAACAGGCCGTTCGCCAGACTTTGACCGCAAAAATATTCGGAAAAGCCGGGCAAAAAATTCTAATTGAAGAATACATGGAAGGCGAAGAGGTGTCGGTGCTCGCCTTTGTTGACGGGAAGAAAGCGGTGCTCCTGCCCACGGCGCGCGACCATAAACGCGTCTTTGATAATGATAAAGGACCAAATACGGGGGGCATGGGCGCCTACTCTCCCGCGGCGGTTGAAAATCCGGAATTTTCAGGAATGGTTCTCAAAAAAATCTTTGAGCCAACCATCAAGGAACTGAACCGACGGGGCATCTGTTACAAGGGAGTGCTTTATGCCGGGCTGATGCTCACGAAGGAAGGCCCTAAAGTTCTTGAATTCAACTGCCGCTTCGGCGACCCGGAAACACAGGCCATCCTGCCGCGGCTGAAAGGTTCCCTGATTTCCGCGATGGAAGCGTGCATTGACGGCAACCTGCGGGAGGAACATGCCGCCTGCCGCGATGAAAGTTGCGCCTGCGTGGTTATGGCGTCCGGCGGTTACCCCGGCCATTATCAAAAAGGCGACGTCATTTCCGGCCTGGATGCGGCTGGCAAACTCAAAAACGTCATGATTTTCCACGCCGGCACAAAACTGGAAAACGGCAAAGTCGTTACCGCCGGCGGGCGCGTGCTCGGCATCACCGCGCTCGGCCCCACCCTTGCCGAGGCCGTCAAGCGCGCTTATGAATCCGCCGCGGCCATCAAATTTAACAATGCGCACTATCGGCGCGATATCGCATCATGCAAAGGGTAAAAAAACGGGTGAGGTCACCCCGGCTTTGCATGAACAGCAGATAATGGAAAACGATTGACTTTCAGGCCAAAAGCGATATTATCCCTAACAGAATTATTGACCAAAACAAATATTACATATGCTCCGCGCTACCGGCGGCGGAAAATTGCATTGAAAGGAAAAAAAATGAATAAGCCCATGTTGCAAATCACATTATGTTTCGCCGTTGTTTTCACAGCCACCGCCCAATTGTTCGCCTTCCGGGCCGACGAGCCTGTTTCCGGCACTGCAAAGACAACAATGGCAACCGCCATGAAGCCCGCTCCCCCGCAAGCACCGACCGATGATCAAAAAGCCGCAGTCAAATCCCTGGATGGCGTCAACGTTGAATGGGATGCGAAAACCGGCGCACCGGCTTCAATCAAAGGCAAGGACTTGTCAGTCAAAAATATCGGCGGCAAGGGACTTGCTTTAAGTCCAAAAAATGATTTCGCCGTTGACGCCGTTGCGGTCATGGACCGGCTTACCAAGGCCTATCGCCTGCGCGATGCTTCCGCCGAATTCAAAACACTTAAACCCGAATCAGACGAGCTTGGATTTCACCACGTGCGGCTGAACCAGATGTATCAGGGACTCAGGGTCGTCGGCGGGCAACTGATCGTTCATTTTAACAAATCGGGACAGGCCTACCAGGTGAACGGGCGGTATATTCCCGGCATTGATGTTGAAACAAAAGCGGTCATTGACCGAAATTCCGCCATTGGAGCCGCCCAACAGGACCTTGTCCGGATGGACAAACCGGCCGGAAATCCCAAGGGCACGGTTGAACTTGTCGTCTACGCCCAGGATGTTGCGCCCGTCTTGGCCTATGAGCTGACACTGGTCTATAATGATAAAAAAGCGGGCACGGGCAACTGGCGCTACTGGATTAACGCGCGCGACGGATCCGTGATCAACCGCTATAACGACATCCGCAAAGCCGATGCCACGATCACCGGTTCGCTTTTAACGGGTGAAGGCGGCGCGGCGGTCAATGTCACGGGCGACAGCAGTGGCGGATATTATTATCTGCGTTATACGGGGAAACACTGGGAAATATATGATTACGTCAACAGCCGGGTTGCCCGGAGCACTACGGCCAGCTGGGGAACAACCACGTCACTCCGTTCGGAAATGTCGGCCGCCTACAATTTTAACAATATTCAAACTTATTATTTAAACATTCATTCCCGCAACAGTTACGATAATGCCGGCGCAAAAGCCACGGCCAACGTCCATGTTACCGGCGGCTATGACAATGCTTTCTGGGACCCGGACACCCAGCAATTTTATTTTTATCCCGGCAGTGATTTCGGGGAACTCACGGTTCTTGACGTTTGCGCCCACGAATTCACCCACGCCGTCACCGAAAAGACGGCCAATCTGGTCTATGAATATGAATCCGGCGCCTTGAACGAATCGTTTTCCGATGTTTTGGGGGCGGCGATCGAGTTCGCCGACCAGCCGGACGGACGCAGTTCTTACCCGAACAAGACGGCCGGATATGCCGACTGGTTACTGGGAGAAGATTGCACCATATCCGAAACCGCATTGCGCGACATGCGAAATCCTCAGCGCTATGACAATCCAAGCAAATATCACGGCACGCACTGGTATTATGGCAGCAGTGACAACGGCGGAGTCCACTACAATAGCGGCGTCCAAAATCATTTCTTTTATCTTCTTTGCGAGGGCGGAAGCGGCAACAACGATGGCCTCGCTTACGACATAACCGGCATCGGCGTTACCAATGCGCAACGCGTGGCCTACCGCGCGCTCACTGTTTACTGCACCATCCACACCGATTACGCCGCCGCGCGCACGGCATGGCTTTCAGCGGCCGCCGACCTGAACCCGGCCTGGACCGGCGCCGTCCAGGCCGCATGGGCGGCCGTCGGGGTAAGCGGCTCCACCCCGACCCATACTTCCCAGTTGCGGGCCCAGGGATTGAACAACGACTTTGACAACGATGATATCGGCGATTACGCGCTCTACAATTATCAATATGGCAACTGGTATATCTGGTCGTCATTGTCTTCCAGTTGGCTCGCCTACGGCAACAATTTCGGCGCCAATGGATATTTGCCGGTGCCGGGTGACTATAACGGCGACGGGAAGTCGGACGTGGTCATTTATTCCCCTTCAACCGCATGGTGGCTGGTTTGCTACACCGGCACGGGCCGCGTCATTACATTTCAATTTGGCGGAGCAGAATGCATCCCCGCCCCGGGCGACTATGACGGCGACGGCACGACCGACTTTGCGCTTTACAACTACGTTAACGGCGCCTGGTATATTTTCCAATCTTCAACCCTGACCTGGCTGACTTACGGCGATGCGTTCGGCGGCTACGGTTACATCCCCGCGCCGGGCGATTACAACGGCGGCGGCAAATCCGATCTTGCGGTTTATTCCGAAGAATCGGGCTTGTGGCTTATTTACTATACGGAAACCCGCACCTGGGCATACCTGCAGAATTTCGGCGGTCCCGGATATATTCCCGCCCCGGGCGATTACGACGGCGATGTTGTTACTGATTTCGCCCTGTATGATTACTGGTATGGCTTCTGGTATATCTGGTCGCCGGTCAACGGGTGGCTCATGAACGGCGATTTCCAATGGGGTGATTATTATTATTCGCCCGTGGCCGGAGATTTTGATGGCGACGGAGTTTCCGACATGGCCGTTTATTCGCGCTACTATGACGACTGGTACTTTTACTATATGGGCGACGGCTCTTCCGCCCGTCTCTCGAATTTCGGCGGCATTCAATATGTGCCGATAACCTATTGGGCGCTTTACTGGTATATGTGACCCGGGCGCGGCAAAACCCGTTGGGCGCATTTCTTACCCAAGGCGTGAGGAATGCGGGTTAAACGTCAATTCTGCCCGCCGCGCCTTGGTATAACCTTTCAAGGCAATGCCTATTTCTGAACGCCGGTTGCGCTTCATCCATAATCTGACAAAACGCGACCGCAATGAAAGCATTTCTTTTTGCAGTGTTTTCAGATTGGCAACGTTGCGATTGCCGTCCGGCGCATTGACATAAATCTTGCGGGCGGCATGACGGATGGTATCCACCGCAAAAATCCAATAAGGGAGAATTTGCAGGGGATCCTTGCCTTTTTTTCCCGAATATCTGCAAAACACTTCGCGAATGACATCAAGCCTGTCGGCCGTTTCTTTTCCAAACCCGGCATTGAGCGCCGCCTTTCCCTCGCGGATTCCCCGGGGGGTCGCAATGGAGGCCGGTTGCGGTTTTGCATCCCAAACCGGGGTGCGGGCACCGGAAAAGAAAATGTGCGACCAAATACTCTGGAAAAATGGCGGAACATGCAAATGGCTGATGCGGCCGAGTTCATCCAGCGCATTGCTGAACCGGGTATCGGCGATATTCATAAAAAGCCGGCTAAAACGTCTGGTGAAATCATTTTTATTTGATCCGGCATTCCAGGCCTGCTCCGCGCCAAACAATAATCCCGGCCACGAGTATTCCATAAAATTATAGTGGCCGCCATCCCCCCAATCCGTGTTTAACATGCCCCGCGCGCCGTATTTGCGGGCGGCCGCGGCCCAACCGGCGATATTTGCCGCAGACTGCGGCAAACGGGGAAACAAGGCGCCATACCCGGAAACACTGGGGCAGACATAAAAATTCAATCCGGCTTTCTTGAAAGTCCGGATTCTTTCAAACGGGTGCTTGTAATGATACCCCCAGTCAAGCACGATCACATCCTTTGGAATTTCAGGGATCAACTCGGGATACTGGTGGATAATATCGCCCCAGAACATCATTTGTTTGCCGTATTTCCTGCTCAACGCATTAAGCTTGATGATATGATTCAGGTATAACCGGCCACGTCCTATTTTCCGGCCCAGGTGATAACTTTGACCGTATCCCAGGTCATAAGTCTCATCGCAACAGGCATTAAACCGCCCAGAACTGAACAAGGGTAAAAATTCGGCAAAGAGTGAATCTAAAAACCGGTATGTTCCCGGATTGGCCGGCGACAAACTATAACCCGGTTCCTTATATTGCCGGAACAAATTTTCAAGCATCTTTCGCTTTTCCCGGTCGGGGGTCACGTATTCGCCCCTGCCCCAGTCTTCGGCCAGATGACGATACTGCGGATGCCTTAAAATATTTGACAAATGACCGAACGAGGCCAACGAAGGCACCAATTCAACATGGCGTTCCCGGCAATAAGCATCCAATTTAAGGATGTCCTCGGCGGAAAGCGGCGAGGCGCCCCGGCCGATGACCGGATGGCCGCGGAATGCAAAAGTATGTTCAATATAAAGCTGGAGCTGGTTGATTTTATATTTTGACAAAATATCGGCCAATTCCAGCAAACGTTCCAATTTTGGAACCCGTCCGCGGCAGACGTCGTAATACACGCCGCGGTCCTGCAGATCAGGCCAATCATCTATTTGCAAACAGGGCAAGGAAGAACCGCTCTGTTGCAATATTTGCAGAAGAGTCTGGGCCGCCCAGAAAGCGGCCCTGACGGAATCGGCTTCAATCATTATCCCTTTCCCGGAGATCTGCAGTTTGTAACCATCGCGTTTCGGCTGCTTAACCAGGCAAATGGAAATATCATCCTTTAAATTACGGGCATGGATATTTATGGTCGCCAAATTGATTGAACGGCGTAATTGGCCGGCAACCGGATAAAGGCTCTGGCCGGTGATGCCGATTATTCCCCGCGCCGGCAAGGCATACTTGTTTCCCTGATATTTGATTTTTTGGGGCTGCGGAATCAAGGCAAGGTTCATGGTTTTTGTCTCCATAATTGTGAAATAATATTGTTTTTGATTCTAATTTAAAGTATGTTTTTGTATATTTCTTCCCGTTTTTGGACGAGTTTGTCCCGAATCCTAAGATTCGGCCGGGCTCTGGGAAAATTCAAAAAACAACAGCGGGCGCAAGGGATTCAACATGCAGAAAATACGACCACCGTCTAAGATTAAATTCGGCATTACGCAATTCAGCGCCGCCTACCGGAAACCCGGGCTGATGACGGAAATCCATCAGCATGACGAAGTGGAGATCAACTACCTCCTGGAAGGTTCGATGGTCTATCTGGTGGCCGGCGCGCCGGTGCCGGTCCCCGCCCGCCAGATAACCGTTTTCTGGGCGGCGGTGCCGCACCAGTTGACCGCCTTGAAAAACGCCGGCTATTGTTACTGGTTTTCCCTGCCGCTTCCATGGTTTCTCCAGCGAAATTTTCCCGCCTGGTTCATGAAGCTTGTCTTTCAGGGCGAATTCCTTGTGGACGCCGCACCGCATCGCTTTGACGAGGAATTCTGCCGGCAAGCCCACGAAGACCTGCGCTCGCCGGAACCGGAGTTGGTCCATGCGGCGCAACTTGAAATTGAAGCCCAGCTCCGCCGATTTATTTTGAGGCAGTCGCGGCCCCCTCCGTCAACCGGATCGCAGCATACGGAATTATCCCCGATACTCTCCAGTTCAAGAATCCAGGGAATACGCCATGTCCAGCAGATGGCCGGATACGTGGCGGCGCACTACACGGAACGGCTGCGGGTCGCGGATATTGCCGGAGCGGTCGGACTTCATCCCAACTATGCCATGAATCGTTTTCGGCGCGCCACCGGCATCAGCCTGCTTGGGTACATTCATCATCACCGCCTGTTCCACGCCAAAAGACTACTCGCCACGACCGACGCAAAAATAATTGATGTGGCCATGGAAAGCGGTTTCGCCACCATGAGCCGATTCTACGAAACATTTCACCGGGCCCTCAAATGCTCCCCCAAGACATACCGGCAAAGATGCCTCCTTGGAAAAGCCCCGGCAACAGCATAGGGCGGCGGAGGAATGGGTTCCGCTGTTATGCGCAAAGAAGCAAGCCTAACAACAAAGAATAAATTCCTGCACATTAAACTACGGGACACTAAAAATAGTTCCCTGCCATATACGCGTTTCATACGCGCCCATGTCCACGATAATCTTCAGGATGCGCGCGTTCCCTTGCAGGTCAACCGCGTTCGTCATCCAAAGCTGGTTTGTCCCGGTATTGACACAGGGCGAAGTCATGCGCAGGCGATAATCACCCCCGGCCAGGTCTTTCAAGACGGGATTATTCGTGATGTTGCCCGTCCCGGCCACCGCGGGAATCACGCAGGAATAATCCAACCCGACGTTGCCCGTCGTATTGGTAAAATTCGCCGCGATTGTATCCGTGTTGGTCGTCGTGTTGAAATAAATGATGTTATTTGTCCCTCTGCCCTGGCCGGATATATAAAGCCCGCCGCCGGAAACTTTGGCATAATTGCTCACGATCGTGCAACTTTCAACAATACCGTTGGTCATCCATATCCCGCCGCCGACATTCGTTGAGGACTGGTTCCGCGCAATCAGGCAATTGATTATCAGCGTATTCGTGCCGGCCGGCGTTGCAGCATAAATCCCGCCGCCGATATTTGTGGAAATATTTCCGATGATGGAGCAATTTCTGATGGTCGTTTTCCCATAATTGACTATTCCCCCGCCATATCCTCTCTTCTCCGCCCCTTTACAATCAACAATATTGTCCGTGAACGTGCAATTTACCACAAGACCGTTTGTAGCGGCTGAATCGATAAGAATCGCTCCGCCGCGCGATGAAGCGCTGTTGCGTAAAAACACGCAATTTGACACGATAAGATTTGAACAGGCAGCATTAACTGCCCCGCCATAATAAGTGCCTGCCCTGTTACCTTCAAAACTACAATCTGTTATTCTTGTAGTCGGAACTAGATAACCACCGGGTATATACACTGCGCCGCCGTATATTGAATAATTATTCCTGAAAATACAGTTTGTGATCGTGGCGCCTCCATGGGCATCCATTATGGCTCCGCCATAACCGGTTAAGTTGGTGTTTCCCGTGAACAAACAGTTGATGACCGTAATTACCGGACCATACACCGTGCCACGGCCCATATCCGGAGAAAAATAATAATTTGTCACCGTGAAACCATCGAACACGCAATACGATGACAGATAGTCAAAATATGTGCATCTGTTTGTGGTTTGACTTCCGTTTAATATCGTCTTGTCGCGTCCATTGACGCTTTGAAGCCGAAATGACGAAGCGTTGGCGATATATATTGAAGCGGTCGGATAATACGTGCCGTTGGTCACCCATACCAGCCTTGGGGTGGTATTGGTCACGGCGGCATTGACCACTTCAACAATGCTCGTGCCGGCGGTCGCCCAGCTTGTATACGGGTCGGCGGGAGTCACGCCGGCTGTTCCGGGCAGCACCACGTAATGCGTGGCGGCCATACATTTTGCCGCAAGCAATAATCCGACAATAATTATTGTCAATCGTTTCATCACATCCAGTCATTGTTTTATCCAAAATCTATATCCATACTTAACCCATGTCAATTATTTTCACAAAACTCATCCCCGCCCGTTGATTGCCGGCAATCATGCTTGACATCTGTTTCCCAAAGAGATACATTGTTTCCCATGAACGAACAAACAATAGGCCGCAATATCCGCCAGTTGCGCCAACGGGCCGGGATGACGTTGACCGCCCTGGCCAAGAAAGCGCGGATGACCAAAAGCTCCTTGTCGAAAATCGAAACCGGCCGGACTTCATCCCCCATTTCCACCCTTTTGCGGATCGCCGAGACGCTTGACGTGACCATATCGGAATTTTTCGCCGGGGAAAAAACCACCCCCCCCTTCATTCTGACCCGCAAAGGACAGGGACAAATCATCTCGCGCGACGGCTCGCAATGGGGATATGCCTATGAGGCGCTGGCCTTGAAGCTGAAACAGAAAATCGGCGAGCCGTTCCTGCTGACCATTCAACCGGGCGACCCCAAGGGACAATTCCAGCACGGGGGCCAGGAATTTATTTATATGCTTTCCGGCCGAATGGAATTCTCCGTCGGCGGCGCGGTCCTGAAACTCACCCCCGGCGACTCGTTGTATTTTGACCCCACTTGTCTGCATACCACCAAGGTAACGGGGAAACACCCGGCCACATTTCTTTGCATGTTCATGAGGAATGTCTCCAAATAAAAAAAGAAAGGAAAGCGGTTATGATTCCAATCAACCTTGCGGGTAAAACTGCCATTGTCACCGGTTCCGGCCAGGGACTCGGCGCAAGCACCGCCGCCTTGCTTGCCCGGGCGGGCGCCAATGTGGTCATCAACTATTTTAACGATCCCCAGGGCATGAACCTCCAGCGGGCAAAAGTCACGGCGGACGCAATCGGCCCCCAGGCATTGTTGCTTGACGCCGATGTGCGTGATCCCGGGGCGGTAAGCGACATGTTCGGCCGGACCATTGATCGTTTCGGCCGAATTGACTTGGTGGTCAACAATGCGGGCATTCTCCGGGACCGGAGCATAAAAAAAATGACCAGCGCGGAATGGAGCGACGTGGTCGCCACTAATTTGACGGGGGTATTCAACGTCTGCAAACTGGCGGCGGAAAAACTGGCCGATGGCGGACGGATCGTGAACGTGTCCTCCATCTCAGCCTTCCAGGGGTTTTTCGGGCAATGCAATTATGCGGCCGCCAAGGGAGGCGTGGTGAGCCTGACAAAGGTGCTCAGCAAGGAACTGGCCAAAAGAAACATTACGGTCAACGCGGTGGCGCCGGGCGTGGTGCTGACTGAAATGGGAAAATCAATTTCGGAAGAAGTCCGCAAGGAAATGCTCAAATCAATTCCCCTGGGCCGTTTTGGAGAACCGGAGGAAATCAGCAATGTGATCTTGTTCCTCTGCAGTGATCTCGCCTCTTATGTTACCGGCCAGACGATTCATGTCAGCGGAGGTTGGTGGGTATGACACGTAATTTGTGCGACAAACTTTGCTCTTCCGATGAGGCCGTTCATTTGATCCAGGATGGGCAAACCGTGGCTTGCAGCGGTTTTATCGGTTCCGCCCATCCGGAAGCCCTCACTTCCGCCATTGAAAGAAAATTCATGTCAACCGGCGCCCCCCGGAACCTGACGCTGGTCTATGCCGCGGGACAAGGAGACGGAAAGACCCGGGGACTGAATCATCTGGCCCATGAAGGGCTCCTGAAAAGAGTCATTGGCGGACATTGGGCGCTGGCGCCGAACCTCGGGAAAATGGCCATTGCGGGAAAGATTGAGGCCTACAATTTTCCGCAGGGCGTTATTTGTCAATTATATCGCGACATTGCCGCCGGCCGTCCGGGTTGTATCACGCACATTGGGCTAAATACATTCATTGACCCGGTCAATCAAGGGGGCCGGCAAAATGACGTCACCCCATCCGGCATGGTTGAACGCATAAAATTGGGAGAAAAAACATGGTTGTGGTACAAGGCCTTTCCCATCCAGGTCGGATTGATCCGCGCCACGGCCGCGGATCAGTCGGGCAATTTGGTCATGGATCAGGAATGCATAATCGGGGAGGTCTTGTCCATCGCCCAGGCCGTCCACAATTCCGGCGGGCTCGTTTTTGCCCAAGTCAGCCGACTGCTCTCCGAACCGGCGTCGCCCCAGAACGTCCGGGTTCCGGGCATCCTGGTGAATCGCATCGTGGTCGCCGATCCGCATGAGCATGAACAAACCTTCGCGGAAACATACAACAAGGATTACTGCCGGCCGGCCCCGGACAGCGAATCCGCCTGGAGCAGGCCGGAGTCTGTCATGCCGATGGATGAACGCCGGGTTATTACGGCCAGGGCTTGCGATGAACTCCCGGAGCATGCCATTGCCAACCTTGGGATCGGAATGCCGGAAGGGATCGCGAAAATTGCCATGGAACGGGGAATCCTCAACACCTTCACTCTGACCGTGGAAAGCGGTCCCATCGGCGGCATGCCGGCATCCGGACTGAGTTTCGGCGCTTCAGTTTATCCCGATGCCATTATTGACCAACCGGCCCAGTTTGATTTTTATGACGGCGGCGGATTGGATTTTGCCGCCCTGGGAGCGGCTCAAATTGACGCGGATGGAAATGTCAATGTATCAAAATTCGGCACACGGCTGGCCGGCGTGGGCGGATTCGTCAACATCACCCAGACCGCCAAAACACTGGTCTTCTGCGGAACATTTACCGCCGGGGAATTGAAAGTGAGCCTGAGCGATGGAAAAATTAAAATCATCAATGAAGGTTCCATCCGCAAATTCGTCAAGCAAGTTGAACAAATATCGTTCAGCAGCAACCGTTCCCGACAGATCAGCCAGAAAGTGCTCTATGTCACGGAACGCGCCGTTTTCAGGCTCACGGGCGAAGGCTTGGAACTCATGGAAGTGGCCCCGGGAATAGACCTGCAAAAACAAGTCCTGGACTTGATGGATTTTAAACCTATTATCCATGACGTTCGCCCCATGCCACCCCATGTTTTTAAAAAAGGTAAATAGGCTGTAGGCTGAAGGCTGTTAGGCCTGGAAAACATCCAGACTCGCAACGTTGGCGCAAGGAATCAGAAGGAGACTCAGGATATGTGGGGCGATGTTGTCTAAAAAAATAACAGTGTTCAGGGCAATCCCTTCGACACAGGCATCTTCCTACAGTCTAACAGCCTACAGTCTATCCACCTTAATAGTCACAAATGAAAGGATATCATGAAAAAATTATTCATTGTCAGCGCAAAACGCACGCCGCAGGGACGATTATTGGGCGCATTGGCCAAATGGTCCGCGGCTGACCTGGCCAAAGAAGCCGGGCGTGAAATGCTCAAAACGATCGCCCCGCAGGATATTGACCAGGTAATCCTTGGCAATGTAATCTCGGCCGGTCAAGGCATGAACATTGCCAGGCAAGTCGGCGTAGGGTTGGGTATTCCCGTGGAACGACCGGCTTATACGGTCAACATGATGTGCGCTTCAGGGATGCAGGCCGTAATCCTGGCGGCCCAAACCATCCTGGCGGGCGAAGCGAATGCCGTTCTATGCGGCGGCGCGGAATCAATGTCCAAGGCACCCTATTTGCTGGACCGCGCCCGGGGAGGCTACAAACTGGGCGATGGAACGCTGATGGATTCCATTCTCCGCGACGGACTGACGGACGTTTTCAGCGGAAAACACATGGGAATAACTGCGGAAGCAATGACGGAAAAATACGGCATAAATCGTGTTGCCCAGGACGCTTTTGCCCTGCAGAGTCAACAAAAATACGCCAACGCCCATGCCAAAAAAGCATTTCACGACGAAATTGTGCCCGTTGATAATCTCGTCCAGGATGAACATCCGCGACCGGACGTGACCATGGAAAAATTGTCGGCAATGAAACCGGTTTTCAAGCCCGACGGCACGATTACCCCCGGCAACGCTTCCGGTATCAATGATGGAGCCGCCATGTTGATCGTCTGCAACGAAACCACATTGGTTCAGAAAGGCTGGACGCCTTTGGCGCGAATCGCCGGATGGAGCGTCGTGGGATGCGATCCCGGTCAAATGGGCTTGGGACCAGTCCATGCCACCCGCGCCCTGTGCCAACGACTCGCTTTGACTATTGATGACTTTGACGCCATTGAGCTTAACGAAGCGTTCGCCGTTCAAGCGCTTGCCTGCATGAAGGAACTCAACATAAAAGCCGGGCGGGTGAATCCAAACGGCGGCGCCATTGCGCTGGGGCACCCGATTGGAGCTTCCGGCGCCAGACTCATCGTCCACCTGGCCCATCGCATCGCCCGCCGGGAAATCGGGAAAGCACTGGCAACGCTGTGTGTTGGCGGAGGAATGGGGACCGCGCTTATGCTCGAGAAAGCATAATCAGAACAACAAATAATACCTGAATATTGCGCGCTTTTCGCACAATATTCACTTTTCGCCAATGATGGAAAGGCATTGTCGAAAAGACGTCGCGTTAAACGGATAACCCAACTGGTTATCCGTTTAACGCAAGTGGTTAACCCCTTGTCAACCAGCATTTATGCTGGTTGACGACGGCCCGAAGGGTGAAAATTGCACGTCTTCGTGCAATTTTCAGGTAATAAATTCACGCCACAATTACCGCGGGATGCTGAAAATGGTTCCCTGCCATATACGCGTTTCATACGCCCCCATGTCCACGATGATCTTCAGGATGCGCGCGTTCCCTTGCAGGTCAACCGCGTTCGTCATCCAGGACTGGTTTGTCCCGGTATTAACGCAGGGCGAGGCCATGCGCAGGCGATAATCACCCCCGGCCAGGTCCTTCAAGACGGGATTGTTTGTGATGTTGCCCGTCCCGGCCACCGCCGGAATCACGCAGGAATAATCCAACCCGATGTTTCCGGATACGTTGGTAAAGTTCGCCGCGATTGTGTCCGTGTTGGTCGTCGTGTTGAAATAAATGATGTTATTTGTCCCTCTGCCCTGGCCGGATATATAAAGCCCGCCGCCGGAAACTTTGGCATAATTGCTCACGATCGTACAGTTTTCCACCATGCTGGTCTGCCCCATTCGTATTCCGCCACCAGTCTGTGTCGTGGCCCGGTTCCGTGCCAGCAGGCTATTCCGAATTGTTATATTGTTCCCATACAATCCCCCGCCGTCGCTCACGGCAATGTTTCCGATGAAGGAACAATTGCCGACGGTCACTTTCCCGTAACTGGCTATTCCACCGCCATACGAACCGGAATTTCCCGTGAACGTGCAATTTACAACAAGACAATTTGTGGCGGCTGAACTGAGATAAACCGCCCCGCCGATTGCTGAAGGGCTGTTGCTTATAAATACGCAATTTGAAATAACCGGGTTAACATGCGTCACATAGCATGCACCGCCATTATCTGCAGTGTTACCTTCAAAACGACAATCGGTTATTCTTGTAAACAAGCTTGCCGCGCTACTGTGGTTGGCTATATACAACGCGCCGCCGGCTAATGAATAATTATTTCTAAAAATACAATTGCTTATCGTGCCGCCGCCATGGCCATCATAAACGGCACCGCCATAATCGGTTAAGACAGTGTTTTTAGTGAACAGGCAGTTGATAACTGTAATTTTCGGACCATATATCGTGCCGCGAATTTCAGAACAAGTATAATTCGTCACCGTGAAACCATTAAACACGCCATACGATGATTGATAGTCAAAATATACGCTCTTGTTTGTGGCTTGACTCCCGTTCAATATCGTCACGTCGCGCCCATTGACGCTCTGGAGAGTAAACGACTGAGCGGCGGTTATATATATTGAATTTGTCGGATAATATGTTCCGTTGGTCACCCAGACCAACCTTGGGGCGGTATTGGTCGCGGCGGCATTGACCACGTCAATAATGTTCGTGCCGGCTGTCGCCCAGCTTGTATACGGGTCGGTTGGATTCGCGCCGGCGGTTCCGGGCGGCACCACGTAATGCGTGGCAGCCATGCATTTTACCGCAAGCAATAACCCGATTAAAATTATTGTCGCTCGTTTCATTACACCCGGTTTTGAAATTTACAGTCACATTTAATCAATGTCAATTTTTTACAAAATAAATATTGACAATTTAATGCCGCCTGATATTTTACATTAAGTCTATGGAAATAGTAGTGTTTAAAGAAAGTATCATTCGGAGTTTTATTTTGAATCATTCAATAAAAATCAATAACACTGAAAAGCGTTTCCCGGTAATCGGAATGCGCAATTCAATGATGCGGACATGCCGGTGCATCTGTATACGCCCGGCAGAAGGTGTTTTATACGAATGATGTGAAACTAATTACAATTCATTCCTTGAAACCCACTGCCGGGCGAAAGACGGCAGTGGGTTTTTTGTTTTTCAACCAAGATCAATAATGAACATATAAAAAAAGTGAGATTAGAAATGCAAATAAAAGTTAATCGTTTGATTGCCAGTCTTCTAATTGCCCTGACGCCGCTTATCGGCGGATTGTCATGGGCAGGCGTTCCATTGAACAACCTGGAAGGAGTCGGCGGCGTTGCGTTCAACCCCCTCGCCTATCCTGCCGGACAAAACGCCGGTACAAACAACACGTGGTACAGTAAACCGCAATTCGGGATATGGTACGTGGCCTTGCCGGATGTCCGGGTAGACTGGACGGCTATCGGCGTGGCGGAAACTATCGGCGGCCGCCTGGAACTATCCTACGGCTACGAAGTCGTTGCCCCGCCGGCGGGAAATGTCCACAAAAACAATATCGGCGCCAAGTTGCTTGTGATCAAGGAAAACGCAGGTGAAACAGCATGGGTGCCGGCAATATCCGTGGGCGGCATCTGGAAAAAGACCGAAAACGTTCCCGACGGAGCGAACAGCGCCGGCAGTGATTTTTACGCGGTCGCAACCAAGTTGATTCCGCAAACACCCGTGCCGATATTGCTGTCAGCCGGCGTATTGGCAACGGATGGACATGCCACCGGCGTGTTCGGATATGATTCCAATTATCGCGCAACCGGTTTTGCCAATATTGACATAATACCGCTAAGCAGTCTTGCGCTTGGCCTGGAATACAAACAGGGCGCCAATTTCGACACTTTCAAAAATGCCGATTATTGGAACGCCCACGCCGCCTGGTTCGCCACTCCCAGCCTTACGCTGGTGGCGGCGTTTGTAAACGCCGGAAACGCCGACTCAACCAGCGCGGTCGGTCTTGGCAGCGGAGTGGTGCTCAGCGCGCAGTATGCGTTTTGAAAAAACATAAAACAAGGAAAGGAATAATAACATGAGCTATAAACTGGATACATTAGCATTGCATGCGGGACAAGTCCCCGACCCGACCACGGGCGCACGGGCGGTCCCGATTTATCAAACGACATCATACGTGTTCAAAAACACGGAACATGCGGCCAATCTCTTCGCCCTGAAGGAATTCGGCAACATCTATACGCGGCTGATGAACCCGACCAATGACGTCTTTGAACAACGGATCGCCGCCATTGAGGGAGGGACCGGAGCGCTGGCCGTGGCTTCGGGCCAGTCTGCCATTTCATATTCCCTGCTGGCCATCACGCGGCTGGGAGATGAAATCGTCGCGGCGAACAACTTGTATGGCGGCACATATCAATTGTTTCACTATACCTTTCCCAAGCTGGGACGCACGGTGAAGTTCGTTGATTCCGGCAACCCGGAAGCATTCAAACGGGCAATCACGCCAAAGACCCGCGCAATATACGCGGAAACGATCGGCAATCCCAAGCTGGACATTCCGGATTTTGAGGCAATTGCCAAGATCGCGCACGCAACCGGCATTCCGTTCGTGGTGGATAACACGGTCGGTATCGGCCTGGTTCGCCCGATTGACTATGGAGTGGATATCTTGGCGAACTCAGCCACCAAGTATATCGGCGGACACGGAACATCAATCGGCGGAGTGATCGTTGATTCCGGCAAATTCAAATGGAACAACGGTAAATTCCCGGAGTTCACCGAGCCGGACCCGAGTTATCACGGATTGGTGTATTGGGATGCCTTAAGCAATGTGCCCGGGCTCGGCAACGTGGCGTTCATCCTGAAAGTCCGCGTGACCCTGCTGCGCGATATCGGCGCGGCCTTGAGCCCGTTCAACGCGCATCAGTTCCTCCTGGGACTGGAAACCCTGCCCTTGCGCCAGCAGCGGCACTCACAAAACGCGCTCGCGGTCGCCGGTTGGCTCAAGGAACATCCACTGGTGAGTTGGGTTGTTTATCCGGGTCTTGCGGATAATCCCAATCACCAGGTTGCGGCCAAGTACCTCAAGAAAGGATTCGGAGGTTTGGTCGGGTTCGGAATAAAGGGCGGATTGGAGGCCGGGAAAAAATTCATCAATTCGGTCAAGCTCCTTTCGCACCTGGCGAACATCGGCGACGCCAAGAGCCTGGTGATTCACCCGGCTTCAACCACGCACCAGCAATTGACGCCGGAAGAACAGGAACAAACGGGGGTAACCGAGGACTATATCCGGCTTTCAATCGGGCTGGAGGACATTGAGGACATCAAGGAGGATATTGACCAGGCGCTGAAAAAGGCGGTGGAGTAACAAAAACAGGTTGTTTAGACTGTAGACTGTTAGGCTTTTAGATTTCAAAGCAATCAAAAATCTTCCGCCTTGGACAGATCCGCCTCTGGCGGAAAATTTCCAAAACAGACCTACAGTCTAAACACCTAACATCTATTCACTTGGAGAACGTCATGCCACAATATAGCAACATTTTAAGGGCAATCGGCGGCACACCACTAGTCCGGCTGAACCGGATCACGGACGGCCTCGCTTCGCCGATTTACGTCAAGGCGGAGATGCTCAATCCGGGCGGTAGTGTCAAGGACCGCATCGGCCTGGCCATGATCGAAGCCGCCGAACGGGAAGGCTTGCTCAAACCGGGCGGAACCATCGTGGAAGCCACCGCCGGAAACACCGGCGTGGGACTGGCACTGGCCGCGGCGGTCAAGGGCTATCGCCTGATTGCCGTAATGCCGGACAAGATGAGCGAGGACAAAATCAGCCTGCTCAAGGCTTATGGCGCCGAGGTGGTCGTTACGGCCACCAACGTGCCGCCCGATTCGCCCGAAAGTTATAACGGCGTGGCCGAGCGCTTGGCCCGGGAAATTCCCGGCGCTTTTCGTCCCAATCAATTTGCCAATCCGAACAATCCCCTTATCCACTATCTCACGACAGGACCGGAAATCTGGGAAGATTCGCAAGGCCGGGTCGAAGTGTTCGTCGCCAGCATGGGAACCGGCGGCACCATTTCGGGCACGGCAAAGTATCTGAAGGAAAAAAATCCGAACATCATTATTGTAGGCGCGGATCCTGAAGGTTCGATTCTCTCGGGCGACAGTCCGCGCTCATACAAGGTTGAAGGCATCGGCGAAGATTTTATACCGAAAACGTTCAACCGCCAGATCGTGGACGAGATGATCCGCGTCAGCGACAAGGATTCGTTCAACACTGCCCGGCGCCTGGCACGGCTGGAAGGCATCCTGGCCGGCGGATCGGCCGGCACGGCCCTGACAGCGGCATTAAAGTATGCGCAACGCCTGGCGAGTCCGAATGAAAAAAAGGAAATCGTTGTTTTATTACCGGATACCGGGCGCAATTATATGACCAAAATTTATTCCGACCGATGGATGCAGGAAAACGGTTTCTGGGAAGACCGCTTGCGCCCATCTTTGACCGCAGGAGAAATTCTTAATGCCAAGCAGCAATTGCAGACTTTGATTTATGTGACCCCGCGGGACAAGCTGAGCCGGGCCATCAACCTGATGCAATCACATAACATCTCCCAGTTGCCCGTATTGACAAATCAGTTCGGAGATTCTGTCGGCAGTCTCAATGAATCGTCAATCATGAAAGTCCTGCATGACGGCCTTGATCCGGCCAACCAGGAAATAGCCGCCGTTATGGCCAAGCCTTTTCTATCCCTTGACGAGAACGTTGATGTTGCCGAGGCATATCGCATACTTCTGGGCGGAACACCGGCGATCATCGTCACCCGGAACAAGGTCGGGATTGTCCGGCGCAAGAGAGAAAGTATCGGGCTGATAACCCGGGCGGACATAATCGCCGCCTGGACTATGAAAAAAGAAAGGACCGGCACTGCCGGCAAGGTTAACCATGAAATTTGAAACGCGCGCAATTCATGACGGGCAGGAACCTGATGCCCTTACCGGCGCGGTAACCGTGCCGGTCTACCAAACATCAACCTATCAACAGGATGGAATCGGCAAACCGCGGGGCTACGAATATTCACGCACCGGCAACCCGACGCGCCATGCCCTGGAACAAGTGTTGGCTTCCCTGGAAGGCGGCAGATACGGCCTGGCGTTCGCCTCCGGTCTTGCGGCAACGACCGCCGTACTTCAACTATTGCGTCCGGGCCAACATATTATAGCTGGTGACGATTTATACGGCGGAACTTATCGGCTGTTGGAACAGGTCTATCGTCCTTGGGGATTACAGATTGACTATGCGGACACCACCAACCCGGCCGCGTTCGCGGCGCATATAAAGCCGAACACGCGCATGATCTGGGTTGAAACGCCGACCAACCCATTGTTGAAAATCGCGGCGATTACGGACTTGGCCACAATCGCCGGCAACGCCAGCGCTTTGCTCGTGGTGGATAACACCTTTGCCAGTCCTTATTTCCAGCGGCCGCTGGAATTGGGCGCGAATATTGTCGTGCACAGCACGACCAAGTATCTCGCCGGACACAGCGACCTTGTGGGTGGCGCGGTTATTACTTCCCGCATCAATGAACACGAGGAAATAAAATTTTACCAGAATGCCGCCGGCGCCGTGCCCGGACCATGGGATTGCTGGCTGGTATTGCGCGGCATCAAGACCCTGGGCGTGAGAATGCGCGAACATGCCGGCAATGCGCTGGCCGTCGCGCAGTTTCTTGAACAACATCCGGCCGTAGAACGGGTTTATTATCCGGGATTGCCGACCCATCCCCAACACACCCTGGCGCGCGCTCAAATGTCCGGCTTCAGCGGGATGGTCAGTTTTAATCTCCGCGGCGGATTTTCAGCCGTGGAACGATTTGTCGGCCGCATTAAGATATTCATTCTGGCGGAAAGCCTCGGCGGCGTGGAGTCGCTGGCCTGCTACCCGCCCAAGATGACCCATGCTTCTTGCCCTCCCTCCGAACAGCGTCAACGCGGGATCGGCGATAATCTCGTCCGTTTATCGGTCGGCCTGGAACATAAGGATGATCTGATCGCTGATTTGGCCCGGGCATTGCCGGAAGGCTGACACAAGGAGGGAACCATTCAAGAATGCGATGAATTGGCGATTTGGAAGGAACCGGACACGTCCGACCGCATTAATTCAGATTGATTATTGGCGAATAATATAGCACATATAGATGCAGGAATTGTATCTTTCGCCGGAGAATGGATTATCATGCAAATTGAACAATTGCTGGATCAATACGGGTATTGGGCGGTTTTTTGCGGCGTCTGCCTGGAAGGTCCGCTCACGCTTACCATGGCCGGTTTTCTGGTTCATCAGGAATATTTGAATATCGCCGGCGTTTTCACGGCCGCTTTTGCGGCTACGTTCCTGAAGATTGAGATTTACTATTTTATCGGCATGATTGCCGGCCAATATTTGCTGGCGCGCTGGCCAGCCTGGCGCAGGAACTATTCCCGTTTCTCGGCCCTGATGGAACGCTATAAGGGATTTTTTATTCTGGGCTTTCGTTTCATTTACGGGGCGCAGACACTCGGTTCCGTTGCGCTCGGCATGGGAAAAACTCGCCCGGCTTATTTTTCAGCCATGAACGCGGCGGGCGCCGCGCTTTGGACGCTTGTTTTCTTCCTTGTCGGATATTTCTCCGGTCAAGCCTTTGAAATATTGATTGATGACATCAAGCAACACGAAAAAACACTTTCCCTGATCCTGGTCGGGCTGGTGATTGTTTATTACCTGGTGTGTCATGTAATGTGGCGCCGGACTTCCAAGGATAAAAATGTTTCGGGCCGTTTTTTTTAAGCTGATTGACTGGAAAACTATGAATAAGCTTTGCATCCTGGTTTGCGTGACTATCCTCGGCTGGGTTGGATGGTGGATAGGAGCTCGTTTCGGATTTATGACCGGATACGTCCTGAGCGGCATCGGCAGTTTGGCGGGAGTCTACCTGGGTTGGCGCATCAACCGTGATTTTCTGAGTTGACCACCGACGTTGACTTGCGTCACCGGAATCACGCAATGAGCCTATTGCCGGCGGCAGGCGGACAGACCGGGATTTGAACATGGACGGCGCGGTATATGGACACGATTGAAAAATTAAAAATTCTGTCGGCGGACTCGCAATATGACCTGGCCTGCGCCTGCGGAACCACGGATCAGGAGCATCGGCGGAGGGGCCTGGACGGCAAGTGGCTCTATCCCGTTTCCATGCCCGGCGGCGGCACGTCAATTCTGCTCAAAACCCTGCTCTCCAATGCCTGCGCGAACGATTGCAAATACTGCCCTCTGCGCCGCGACAGCAACATCCGGCGCTGTACGCTTTCACCGGATGAAACGGCGCAGGCTTTCATGGATTACCAGATGCGCCGGAATATTTATGGATTGTTCCTGAGTTCCGGGGTGATCGGGTCGCCGGACCAGACCATGGAACGCGTCAACGCCGTGGCTTCGATTCTCCGGCGCACCCACCGCTTCAGGGGCTATATTCACCTGAAAATCATTCCCGGCGCGTCCGACGCGGCCATCCGGGAAACTCTCTCCCTGGCCAGCGCCGTCTCGCTTAACATTGAGACGCCCGGCGAAACGCATTTCCGCAAGTTGTCCAGCCGCAAACATTTCCTGGAAGATATCATCCGCCCCCTCAAGCTCATGGCGCAATTGACCGCCCGGGGTGAACAATACGCGCGGGTCAAGACGACCACGCAGTTTGTCGTGGGCGCCTCGGACGAAACCGATTCCGAGATCGTCCGCTACATGTTCGGGCTTTACGACCGCCTGCATATGCGCCGGATTTATTTTTCGGCCTACCAGCCGGGGCTCGGCACGCCGGACATTCCCGGGGAGGCCGCCGGCGCGCCCGGGGCGGACGACCGTTTCATACGCGAGCACCGGCTCTATCAAGCTGATTTTCTGATCCGCAAATACGGTTTCAAGGCGGAGGATTTCACGTTTGAAACGCACCATAATCTCAGGCTGGACAAGGATCCCAAGGAGTGCTGGGCGGAAAATCACCCGGACTTTTATCCGGTCAATGTCAACCGGGCCGACCGGGAAACACTTTTGCGCGTGCCGGGGTTTGGCCCCCTTACGGTTTCGCGGATCTTGAGCCAGCGCCGGGAAGGGCGACTGAATACATTACAGGAGCTGGACCTGCGTGGAAAACGCCGGCAAAAAGCCACGGCATATGTCCGATTTGACTAAGCGAATTATATTGATAAATAGATTACTTTCCCGTATATTACAAGAAGTCTATAGATTTAATAGGAATAGCGATGAAAGTATCCACCAAAGGACGTTATGCTGTCAGGTTCCTGCTTGATCTGGCTTTACACGACCAGTCCAAGCCGGTCACGCTCAATGAAATTGCAAAGAACCAGGATATTTCCGAAAAATACCTCTGGCAAATTGTCGCCCATTTAAAAACGGCAGGATTTGTGTCGGCCGTGTCCGGGAAACGGGGCGGGTTTTTACTGGCCAAATCCCCGGATCAGATTTCATTAAAAGATATCCTGGAAACCCTTGAAGGCAACTGCGCCCTGGTTGACTGCGTCCATGACCCGGCTTCCTGCAAACGCAACACAACGTGCGCGGCCAGGGAAATGTGGCATGATGTAAGCGAACGGATTTCAGAGGTGCTCGTCTCCGTCACGCTGGCCGACTTGCTTTCACGGTCAAAAAAACGCCGTGACCAGGAAACATTATCATATATTATTTGAAAGGAAATCACTGGCGTCCCATAGGGACGCCGAGACTGTAGCGGTTGAGACTGTAGGCTGTAGTGCAAAACACAGAAACCGCATCTTTAAAAAACCGGAGATGCAGTTTTATAAATCGGCCTGAAAATATTGATTTGCCTAATAGTCTTCAGCCTATAGCCTACAACCTGAGCATCCTACGGGATGCTACTGAAAGGAAATCAAACATGGCAATCAAATCAAATATAATATCCACAATCGGCCACACGCCGCTGGTAAAAATCAACCGCCTGATTGATCCGGCCGAAGCGAAAGTTTTCCTTAAAATGGAATCGCACAACCCCTACTCCAGCGTCAAGGACCGCATCGGCGCAGCCATGATTGAAGATGCCGAGCGACGGGGGCTGATCAAGCCGGGAACGGTCATTGTTGAACCGACCAGCGGCAACACCGGCATTGCCCTGGCCTTTGTGTGCCTGGTCCATAAATACCACCTGATCCTGACCATGCCCGATTCAATGAGCGTTGAACGCCGGACAATGCTGAAAGCCCTGGGCGCTGAGCTGGTTTTGACCCCGGCGGAGAAAGGAATGCGCGGCGCCGTCGAAAAGGCGGAAGAACTTCTGGCCAATTCGGCAAACAGCTGGATGCCGCAACAATTTGAAAATCCGGCCAATCCCGCCGTTCACGAAGCCACCACGGGACCGGAAATCTGGGAGGATAGCAACGGCAAAATAGACGCGATTGTGACCGGCGTCGGCACCGGCGGCACGATCACCGGCATAACCCGTTATCTGCGGCGGAAAAACCCGTCTTTTCAAGCTTTTGCCGTGGAACCGGCGGATTCCCCGGTAATCAGCGGCGGCAAGCCGGGACCGCATAAGCTTCAAGGCATCGGCGCCGGCTTCGTGCCGAAAAACCTGGATACCTCCCTGCTGTCCGGCGTGGTGACGGTCAGCAACGACGAGGCTTTTGAATGGGCCCGCCGGCTTTCCCGCGAAGAAGGCGTCTTTGGCGGCATAAGCACCGGCGCAAATATCTGCGCCGTGGCAAAGGCAATCAAAAAGTTTAACCTGAAAGGCAAGCGCATCGTTACCATCGTGGCGAGTTTCGGCGAGCGCTACCTCTCCACGCCATTATACCAGGACTTCGGGGTCAAACCTAACTTTAATACTTAACGGACATTGAAAACCAAACAGCAAACATTGTTATGACTGGCCGTACAAACAAAAACATTCCGCACCACCATTGCCAACCGGGAATGGAACGGAAGATATTGCGCTGGCTACGGGCGGAAGGTTCTGAACTCCGGGCATTATACCGCGAGGCGGACCGTGTCCGCCGGGAATACGTCGGTGACGCGGTATACCTCCGGGGCGTGATAGAATTTTCAAATATATGCGTAAAATCATGCTCATATTGCGGAATTAACAAGCGCAACAAGAAAATCAAGCGTTACCGCATGGATCCGGAAGAAATTATTATCCAATGCGGCCGCGCGCTGGAACAGGGTTGCACTTCGGTCGTATTGCAATCCGGCGAGGACCCATGGTTCACCTGCGAGCGCCTTTGCCGGATGATTCAAGAGATTAAAAACCGTTATCCCCTGGCGATTACGCTTTCAATCGGCGAGCGGCCGCGCGGGGAACTTTTGAAAATGCGCCGCGCCGGCGCGGACCGGTATCTGCTCCGGTTTGAGACTTCCGACCCGGCATTATTCGCGCGGATACATCCCGACGACGTGCTTGCGAAACGACTGGCCTGCCTGGAGGCGATCCGGAAAGCAGGTTTCCAGCCGGGCAGCGGATTCTTGATCGGATTGCCGGAAGCCGGCCATGAAATTATCGCCCGTGATATTATTTTTGCCACCCGCCTGAAACTGGACATGATCGGGTGCGGGCCATTTCTCGCGCACCCGGACACGCCCCTGGCGGACAAACCTTTGCTGGCGGACCGTGAGATCTATTTTAAAACAATTTCAATCTTGCGTTTAATGAACCCTCATGCGCATATTCCGGCGACCACGGCGTTTGACGCCATGGTTGCCGGCGGCCGCGACCGCCTCCTAAGAGTGGGCGCAAACGTGATTATGCCGAACCTGACGCCGATGCGTTACCGGCGCTTGTATATGCTGTATCCGAACAAACCGTGCGTTGACGAGGATGATTCGCGCTGCGGGGCCTGCTTAAAACGGCGGCTGGCCGCATTGAACCGGCCGTTGGGAACTGATTTCGGCCATGGGTGGTCGGCGCAAACAGGAAAACCGCAGTCAGAAGTCAGAGATCAGAGACCGGTACAGAATAAACCCTGAACCATGAATTTTGAACCGTAAAACATAGAAAGGAACAGACATAATGAACAATCAAGGAATCAGCACGTTATCGTTGCATGCGGGACAACAGCCCGACCCGACCACCGGAGCGCGCGCCGTCCCGATTTATCAAACCACGTCCTACGTGTTCAAAAACACGGAACATGCGGCCAACTTGTTCGCGCTGAAAGAATCGGGCAATATTTATACGCGCCTGATGAACCCGACCACCGACGTGTTTGAAAAGCGCGTGGCCGCGCTGGAAGGCGGAACGGGAGCGCTGGCGACAGCATCAGGCATGGCGGCCATCTCGTACGCCCTGCTGGCCATCACGCGATTGGGAGATGCAATCGTGGCCGCCAACAATCTCTATGGCGGGACGTATCAACTCTTTCATTATATGTTTCCCAAGCTGGGGCGGACGGTTAAATTCGTGGACTCCCGGGATCCGGCAGCGTTCCGGAAAGCGATCACGCCAAGAACGCGCGCCATCTACGTTGAAACCATCGGAAACCCCAAACTGGATGTGCCGGACTTTGAAACCATCGCCAAGATAGCGCACGAAAACGAAATCCCGCTGGTGGTGGATAATACCGTTGGCATCGGCCTCGTGCGCCCTTTTGAACATGGCGCGGATATCATTGCTTCTTCCGCCACAAAATACATCGGCGGGCACGGCACTTCACTCGGCGGCATAATCGTTGACTCCGGCAAATTCAGATGGAACAACGGAAAATTCCCGGAATTCACCGAACCCGATCCCGGATATCACGGCTTGGTTTATTGGGATGCGCTGAATAATGTGCCCGGCGCAGGCAACATGGCCTTCATTACAAAAATCAGGGTCACGCTCCTGCGCGACATCGGCGCGGTATTGAGCCCGTTCAACGCGCATCAGTTCCTGCTCGGCCTGGAAACCCTGCCCTTGCGCCAGCAAAAGCATTCGGAGAACGCGCTCGCAATCGCGCGCTGGCTGAAAAAACATCCGCTGGTCAGCTGGGTCGTCTATCCGGGACTGGAAGACAACCAGAACCATAAACTGGCGGCAAAATATCTGAAGCATGGTTTCGGAGGATTGGTCGGGTTCGGGGTCAAAGGCGGGTTGGAGGCCGGTAAAAAATTTATCAACTCGGTCAAGCTTCTTTCGCATTTGGCAAATATCGGCGATGCCAAGAGCCTGGTGATTCACCCCGCCTCCACCACGCATCAGCAGTTGACCGAGGCCGAGCAATTGGAAACGGGCGTCACGCAGGATTATATCCGATTCTCGGTCGGATTGGAGGACTTGGAGGATATCAAGGCGGATATTGACCAGGCCCTGCAAAAGACGGCATAAAGATAGGGACAGAGGGGACAAAGGCACATAGGCACAAAGTCGAAAAAACGCTTCACGAACCGCGCATCACGCAACTATGAATAGTAAAAGTAAAATCGTGGTGGGTCTCAGCGGCGGCATTGACTCCGCCGTGACCGCCGCGCTCCTGCTTCGTGCGGGGCATGAGGTCCAGGCCGTCACCATGCAATTCTGGAGCGGCCGGATAAAACTCCACCCCAACGGACGCGCCGCCTGTTTCGGCCCAGGTGAAGCGGAAGATATTGACACCGCGCGCACGGTCGCCCGATACCTCGGCATTCCACACACCGTCATCCCATTGGCGGAAGAATACGAGGAAAAAGTGCTCAATTATTACCGGCGCGAATACCTTGCCGGACGAACCCCCAACCCGTGCATCGTCTGTAACGCGCTCATCAAGTTCGGTGCTTTATGGGACACGCTTGAACGGTTCGGCATCCATGGCGATCTCCTTGCCATGGGCCATTATGCCCGGGTTGAACCTGACAACGCCGCCGGTATATTCCGGCTCCGGCAGGGAATGGATTTGTCCAAGGATCAGTCGTATTTTCTCCATCGGTTGAACCAGACGCAACTTGCCAGGATTTGCCTGCCGCTCGGCGCGCGCTTGAAACGCGATGTTATCGCGGAAGCAAAAAAACTTGCAATTCCGCGCGTAACGGACAAACCGGAAAGCCAGGATTTTATTGAAAGCGACGATCATGCGGCTTTGTTTGACGGCAACCCCGTCCGCCCGGGGCCGATCGTGGATGCCGGCGGAAAGACCATCGGCGCCCACCGCGGGCTGGTTCATTATACCATCGGCCAGCGCGACGGCCTGGGCATCAGCGCCGGCCAGCGGATGTATGTGAAAGAAATCCGCGCCGCCGATAACACCATCGTTGTCGGCGAACGCAATGAAGTCATGCTGGCGCAAACATCCGTCAAGGACATCAATTGGATTCACGGCGCGCCGCCGGCAAAAGAATTTACCGCCCTGGTCCGCTTGCGTTACCGGCACGCCGGCGTTCAGGCCGAAGTGACACTTGCGGATAACAATCAAGCCCAGCTCGTGTTCAGCGATTCACAGTTTGCCGTAACCCCCGGCCAGGCCGCGGTTTTCTACCAGGGCGACGAAGTGCTCGGCGGCGGATGGATTTCATGAGCAAGTTGACATTCAACATTGAGACTTGAAACGTCAATGTATAGGATATGTATGCATGAAACAAAAATCTTCAACGCGTTTTGCAAGCATTGATTTTGAAACGGCCGACCGTTGCGGCGACAGCGCCTGCGCCGTGGCGGTCATCACGATTGAGAACGGCGAAATAGTTGACCGCTTGTACCAGCTTATCCGGCCGCCCCGGCAGGAATTTGAATTCACCTACCTGCACGGCATTGAATGGGAACACGTCAAGGATCAACCGACTTTTCAGGAGGCCTGGCCGCTGCTTGAAAGACATCTCAAGGATGCAAGATTCGTCGCCGCGCATAACGCCGGATTTGACCGCAACGTGCTTAACACGTGCTGTGTGCAAGCGGGCGTCACTCCGCCCCGGATTCGCTACGAATGCACGATGAAGCTCGCCCGGCAGGTCTGGCGCATTTTCCCCACCAAACTCTCCGACGTCTGCCGCCATTTGAAGATACCGTTGCAACATCATCACGCCGGCTCGGACGCCGAAGCCTGCGCCAGGATCGTCCTGGCCGCCATGGAAAACGGTTTTGAGTTCAAATGAAAAACATGACAAACATACAAAGCAAGCTCCACAATCTGGAAAAATGCCTGCAGAAAATGAAATCGCTCATGGTGGCATACAGCGGCGGACTGGACAGCGCATTTCTGGCGGTTGTGGCCGGAAAGGTGCTCGGGAAAAAGATGCTGGCCGTTACCGGACGCTCCCCTTCCCTCTCCGACCGTGATTGGCGGGACGCGCAAAACGTGGCCAGGACATTCGGGTTCAGGCATGAGACGATTGCCGTCAATGAAATACGTGACAAGCGTTATGCCGTCAATCCGAAAAACCGCTGTTATTACTGCAAATCCGCATTGTTCACGCGCCTGCAAAAAATGGCCGGGACACGCGGATTTGATGCTGTGGCCGACGGCACCAATGCCGATGACCGGCATGATTTCCGTCCAGGCCTTAAAGCCGGCCGGGAATGCGGCATCCGGCATCCCCTGCAGGAATGCGGATTTACAAAAGCTGACATCCGCCTTGCGGCACGCAAATTCGGCCTGGCAATCGCGGATAAACCGGCCTCGCCATGTCTGGCCTCGCGTTTTCCCTACGGCACGCCGATAACGCCCGCCCAACTGCGCGCCATTGATGCCTTGGAAACCAAAATCCGCCGCTTGGGATTCACCGATTGCCGCACCAGGGTTGAGCCCCGCGGCATCGTCAGGATTGAAGTTCCGGAAAACGAACTGCCATTGGCAATTGAAAACAAGATGCGCAAATCAATCTTGACCGCAGCAAAAAAGGCCGGATTCAATTATGCCGTCCTGGATCTGGCCGGACTGCGAAGCGGGAATTTAAATTGGGAAAAGATAGGCACAAAGGCACAAAGGCACAGAGGCACAAAGTGATGAACATTCAAATCAACGGCGAAAATCGCGAAATATCTCCCAGCCAGAGTCTGTCCGGCTTGATCAAAAAACTATATCCCCGCAAACAGCGCATTGCTGTCCTTTTGAACGACGATATGATCCCCGTGGATAAACAAATCGCTCATATTCTGAAAGAAGGTGACCGGGTAGAAATACTGACCTTTGCTGGGGGAGGATAAAACCCGTGCTCAGGGCCCAACAATATGAACGGTATGCCCGCCATCTTGCTCTCCCTGAAATCGGAGAGAAGGGACAAAAAAAGCTAGGGAAAAGCCGTGTGCTGATTATCGGGACGGGAGGGCTCGGTTCTCCTGCCGCGTATTACCTGGCGGCCGCCGGTATTTTTACTCTCGGATTGGCGGATGCCGACGTCGTGGAACCAAGCAATCTTCAGCGCCAGATACTTCACTTCACGGCCGATCTCGGACGCAAAAAAACAGCGTCAGCCGAAGAAAAACTAAAAGCCTTGAATCCCGATATCCAGATTAAAACCTATCCCGTCCGCCTGACTTCCGAAAATGCCCGGACAATTCTCGGTGATTTTGATTTCATCATTGACGCCACGGACAATTTTCCTTCAAAAATCTTGATTGCCGATGCCTGCCATGCGCTGAAGAAGCCCTACTCCCATGCCGGTATTCTCCGGTTCTTCGGGCAGACGATGACGGTCATCCCCGGCCAAACGGCCTGTTACCGTTGTGTTTTTGATTCTCCGCCGGAAGATCCCAAAGTTCCCCAGGGGCCTTTGGGCGCAGTGCCGGGAATTATCGGCTCAATCCAGGCAATAGAGGCAATCAAATACATACTCAACATCGGCGACCTGCTCACCAACCGGCTGCTCACTTTTGACGCGTTAAAAATGAAATTCCGGGAAGTGCCGGTAAAACGCAATCCCCATTGCCGGCTGTGCGCTGATCTTCATTCTACAATTACCGCAAAACCATTCGACAACCGGTTACCATCGAGTGAAATACTATAAATCACCAGCGGACTGGACCCCAGCGGCCCCGAACCCGTTTTCAACTGACGGACGCTATGGTCCGGAATGGACCTGCTTCCAGATTGACGGAATCAACCGCACGAACTGCTGTTGCGGAGGCGGAACGAAAGGATTGTTCACCTTCATCCTCGGCACCGACACTTCTGATCTCAAATGTCGCCTGGCTGATTTCTTGAGATATAATAATCAACACAAACGAAACGTCATCATCGCATGTCCGAAATCCATTAATCTTAAAACTTTTATCGAACAAGCATTGGCGGAAACGCCGGACGAAAACCGTGTGCGCCCCACGGATCCAAAATGGGTAATTCATTCCACAACCCTCGCGGCGTGGGATGACATTCGTCAAGACGCCATGCTCAAATCGCTTGCGCTACTGCGCGAAGAAGGCAAACAGACCATTGGGATGGGAATTGAGAAACTCGGTGATCCGCCGGACTTTGCAAATTACGTCATGCTGGGGTCCATGGAAGCGGTTTCACCTGAAGTTGTGGTCGCATCCCGGGCAAAAAACCAAATCATTGATTACACAGATCGCCCGTATATACCAGGAGTGCGCATTTACATTGACAACCACTTGATTATCCGCGACGGCTTGATTGTACGCGACGGCCTTCATAATACCAAAATTTGCAAATGTCTTCCTCTTTCACCCTACATGTCGGCGGCAATCACCGCAAAAGACTTTCCCCAACAGACGTGGTGTCCCCGGACCTTCAGCAAGGCGGCGAATAATTTCTTTCTTGGAGAAAGGAATCAAGAAGATTGCCAAAAAAATTCAATCTGATATGATATAGTTATTTTACTGGGAAAATTTATGCATGGAACTAAAGACATAATTCGAGAGGCCTCCACCTTGCCGGTGGAAGAACGTGTCATTGTCGTGGATTCCCTGCTTCGCACCCTCAATCCGCCGGACGCTGAAATTGATAAAACGTGGGCCCGGATTGCTCAACGCAGACTCGCGGATCTGCGCTCTGGCCGAGTACGGCCTGTCCCTGGAGACCAGGTTTTTGCCAAGATCAAGAAACGTTTCGCGCGAGGAAATGGTCATTCCATCCTGAAGCCGAGACAGAGTTTCACGACGTAATTGATTACTACGAGGAATGCAAATCCAGTCTCGGCGAGGATTTTGCGATTGAAGTCCATACAGCGATTCAGAACATCCTTACCTACCCTGAAGCATGGCCGACATTGGATGGTGATATCCGCCGCTGTCTTACCAGCCGATTCCCATATGGTGTACTCTACAGCATTGAAACCGGCGGAATATTTATCCTCGCGGTGATACATCTCCACCAACACCCGGATTATTGGAAACACCGAAAATAACTGATCCGAAGCGGGGCGGTGATGAATGGTATCAGTCCGAGAATTGCAACCGCTTTATCTCCTGCAAAACCATTTGACAATCGGCTGTCTTGACTTAATATAAGCAATGAAGTCCATGTATTGCGGGGATGAAATACGTTCAGCCGGAAATCAATTTCCCTTTTAGGCCATGGATTAACGAATGTTTTATCGGCTTTGCGGAGAATGGATCATGACAAGAACTCTCATTGTGACCCCGGTTCAAAAGGAATATAACGCGCTCACCAAGTACCTGATCTCAGAAGGATACATTGCAGAGACACTTGGCATGAAGACCGACTGCTCATTGTTCCAAAACCTTGGAGTAATGGTCGCCGTGGGAGGAATTGGAAAAGCACAGTTTGCAGTTACAACACAGTATCTGATCCATACCTGTGGTCCGTTTAGCCTGGTGATTACCGCAGGAACTGCGGGAGCGCTTAAGAGTGATCTGCATCCCGGAGATGTTATTCTTGGCACAGAGACAGTCGAGCACGATTACAAGGAACGCCTTGATGGAAATACCCCAACGCCCCGGCATGCGGGTTCTGCCAATGCGCGGGCCAGCATCGAACGCGTGCATCGGAGAAGCGCCTCGGTCCGGTTACACATCGGCCCTATTGCGAGCGGAGACGAGGACATTGTGGACGCGGCACGGGCTATGGAACTTCGCCAGCAAACGAACGCTTTGTGCGTTGCGTGGGAGGGAGCGGGCGGAGCGCGGGCCGCTCGGTTCAATGGCATTCCATTCCTGGAAATCCGGGCGATTTCAGATGCCGCCGACAAGAACGCTCTTGACAGCTATCGTGTTCATCTGCCTGACGCAGTCAAGAACATCGGGCGCCTCCTCCTCCCATGGCTTTGTGATCAATTGAAAAATTATGATAAACTTCCAAATTCGATATGAAACATCCGTCTTGATCCGGAAAATCATATGAAGCACAGATGCGAATGGTGCGGGAACGACCCGTTGTATATCGAATACCATGACAAAGAATGGGGCGTGCCCGCACACGATGACCGCCACCTATTTGAGATGCTGGTGCTGGAAGGCGCACAGGCGGGCTTAAGCTGGTTGACGATCCTCAGGAAACGCGAAAACTACCGGAAAGCGTTTCACAACTTTGACCCGAAGAAAATTGCCGCCTATTCAAACGCCGACATCCGGCGCTTACTGAATGATTCAGGCATCGTACGCAATCGCCTGAAAATCGAATCGGCAATCCAAAACGCCAAGGCGGCGTTAAAAATCGTAAAGGAAGAAGGATCGTTCAGTTCGTTCCTCTGGCGCTATGTTGACAACTTTCCCCGCCAGAACGCCTGGAATTCATTAAACGAACTGCCGGCCCGAACCGAACAGTCGGACGCGATGAGCAGGGACCTGAAGAAACTTGGATTCAACTTTGTCGGCTCGACCATCTGCTATTCCTTCATGCAGGCCGTCGGAATGGTCAACGATCATGTTGTCGGCTGTTTCAGGCATGCTGAAATAAAGCAGACGGCCCAACGCTGTTGATAATCTGCTTGATTCCGTTTTTTTCTTCCTGACTTGCATTGCTTTCGGCCCAAACATCATCAAGCAGGGAATTGGCGCCGCCTTTTTCGGTTTCAGCAAGCATTTCCAGCGCGGCCTTTGCGCCAAGCGCGTAACGAACGGGATTAAGTCCCTCCCGCAGGGCCAGGCGCATCGTGCCGATCAGGCGGTCATCCCAGCCCAGCTTGCGGCGCGGATCGCGCACCACCCGGTCCACCATGTCGCGCAGATGCGGGTTAAGCATTCTTTTTAAAAGATCGTCAACGTATCCGGCATAACCGGCCGTTGTGAAAAGCCGGTCCATCCCGCGGTATTTGCGGCACAAAGCGCCGCCGGACTCCTCCATAAACGCCTCCCGCGCCAGACTGAGCAGGTTTTTGTCCTTGGCAACCTCGGACATGAACCGATAGCCCCGGCCGCGCGCCAAATAGCCGATCAAGGCATGGGTGGCGTTATGGCCATAGAGCTTTGCCTCTTCAAATGGCAGCAGATCGTTTTTTTCCTCAAACACCGTTATGCCCCGCTGAAAATCCGGCCAGCGTATTTTGGAAATCAAAATGCGGTTAAACTCTTCCACCAGGAAACAACGGCCGGCCTCACCGGCAACCCGCGCCAGATTCTGCTCCCTGATCTGTGCTTCATCCGCAACGACTCCGCTCATTTTCCCGATGACCGTGTTCAAACACTGGGCCTGGGTTTCGGCCGCGGGCATTGAGTCGCGCAAGAACTCTCCCGTTGATTCCCACAGAATTTCGGCGGCATGATTGTGATTTTCAGCGGCATAAATCACACAGCGTTTGCCGCGGCCCGCTGAAAGACGCTCCTTGAGACCTTCCGCCAGCAAGGCCGCCGCGGATTTTTCACCGCCGGTCTTGTAAAAAGAAACGCTCGGCAAAGCGGTGGCGATTTCATCGGCTTCGGCCAAAGCCCCGACTAAAATCCGGCGTTCTTTTTCGTCATTGGGATTGAATATTTCGAGGCCGGAAACGGCGCGGGATTCAACCCCGTTTTCCGCGGCAATATTAACCCAGCATTTACCGCGGCCGCGGCGCACGGCCGCAACAACATCCGGCATAACCTCGGCGACAACATAACGGTCGAAATTTCCGGATGAGAAAGCCTCATAGAGAAAAAGACCGGCCTGGATCGGGCCAAAACCAACTCCCACAAAAGTTTTTTTATGTTTTTTCATACAATCGCGCCCTGACCCTGCAGCGTTTGGCGCAAGGTGGATAATGGCAACGAGCGAACATCGTTCCAATCATTTTGCGAACATAATGCGGCGGCCGTGCCCGCGGCATGCCCGGTGGCCAGGCATTGCCCCATGACACGCGCCGATCCATTGGCCTCGCGCGTGGATGAGAGACAACGGCCGGCAACCAGCAGGTTTTTAACGTCCCGCGGCACCAGACACTTGTAGGCAATATCATAAGATCCGCCGTCACGCACGGGATAACGCTGTTGGTCGGAACCCGCCCCGTGCACATCAATATGATGAGCGCCCTTGGCGATACAATCATCGCGTTTCCGTCCATTGAGCACATCTTCCGCAGTAAGCACTTCTTCGCCCCGGATACGCCGCGTTTCCCGCATGCCAACCCGGGGCGCGACCGCCGACAAGCTTGCCGCGGCAAATCCCGGGACCTGTTGCGTTAAAAAACGAACTGATTGCACCACCTGCCTGGCCAGCACACCCGCTGATTGCCCCAAGGCACTCGTGTCCATTGGGTTAATCCCTGACACCCTAGTGACATTCAGGCCGATTTCCTTGCGCTGCAACGATGTCGGCCACATATAAACGGCCGTGGTAGGCGCCATGTCGCCATGGGCAATGGCGCGCGAAAGCAACGCCCCCCTGGCGCTCAACGCCGTGTAGGGAAGACCGGATTCAAACACGGCCAGGGCGCATTCAGCCGGACTTTTGGTAATGACCGGACTTTCCGCCAGTAAAAACTCCTCCGGATGTTCGCGCAGGAAGGATAACAGCAAATGAAAATCAACATTTGCCATGCGAAAGATTATTGAAACCGGCTGAAATTCTCCGCACGGCCCTCCCATTTCAACGGGAGCTCCGGCCCAGGCCGCAATATCCGCGTCACCGGTGCAGTCCACATAATGAGCGGCGCACAATTGCTGATGGCCGTTCTTGTTGAACACATTGACACTCTGGATCAATTGGTCCTTCAGCATGATGTTTTCCGCCACGGTATTGAGCAACAAATCCACCCCGTATTCCGCCAAGGCCTCCATGATCGCCAGCTTGACTGTTTCCGGATCAAGGCAAACTCCCCAACACAGCCGCCAGTCAAAGACTTCCCCGATATATCCATCCAATGCCGCGCAACGATTAAATATCTCGCGCGCGATTCCCCCCACAATCCAGTCGCCGCGCGCCGAAAGACAACCATCAACGGGAAGTCCGCAGACGAGATCGCCGCCGACAAACGGCCCCGCTTCAACCAGCAATGTACGGGCGCCGGTTTTCCGGGCGGCCAAAGCGGCGGCCACCCCGGCACAACCTCCGCCGACAACAATTACTTCATGGGTTGGAGACATTAGTTTATTACAACTTTAATTCAGCATGTTTGGAAACAATTGTTTCCACCAGTCCGGAAAGCGCGGTAAAATCCGATTCGCGCGGAAGTCCCCTGCAGAGCACGGGATTCAGCAACTCAACCTTCAAGTTAGGTATCAGGCCGGCAATATGTTCCACGGCCTTGGTGCTCCAGCCATAAGAGCCGATGATTGACGCAAATTTCGCCTTTGGTCTCAGGGAATTCGCCAGTCCGGCGGCATAGCTGACCGCCGGATGCGGGCCGATGTGAACGGTCGGCGTCCCGATCACTATGGTGGCGGCGTCAACCAGCGCAATCGCCAATTTGCCAAGATCGGTTACGGCCAGATCAAACGGCATTACCGATACCTTTTTCTCCACCAGTTCCGTCATCAGGTAATCAACCATTTTCGCGGTACTGCCGTGCATGGAAATGAATGGAATCACAACCAAATTATGCACCGGACCGGAGGCCCAATCGCGATAAGCATCCATGATAAAGGCCGGTTTTGGGTATAACGGGCCATGACTCGGGGCAATCACTCTAATTTCAATATTTTTAAGTTTTTCCAGATTAGCGACAATAACGGTACGGAAAGGCATCATAATTTCGGCGTAATAACGCTTGGCGGCCTCATAGACCACGCCCTCGTTGGTCACATACAGGTCGGAAGTCGCCAGATGCGATCCGAAAAAATCACAACTGAAAAGAATCTTGTTCTCAACCAGGTAAGTTGTCATCGTTTCCGGCCAATGAACCCAGGGCGTATAGATGAACTTCAGCGTCTTTCCGCCAAGATCAATCGTCTCACCATCCGCGACCGTTCTGACCCGTTTTTCCGGAACGGCAAGATGATCAATCACCATCGCCTTGCCCTTGGCGGAAACAATCAATACCGCTTCCGGGTAGCGTTCCAGCACGGCCGGGATCAGTCCGGAATGATCCTGCTCGGAATGATTGGAAACAACAAAATCAATTTTTTTGACGTCCGCAAGCTGGCCCATGAACGTCGCGGCCATGGCCGGGTCCGCGGTGTCAATCAGCGCCGTCTTTTCATTGCCGCGGACAAGATAGGCGTTGTAACTCGTGCCGTCGGGAAGCGGAATTAATGAATCAAAGAGCCGCCGATGCCAGTCAACGCACGGAAGCAAATCCACGTTTTTTATTATCTCTCTCTTTTTCATATTACCTTGCCTTATTTTCTTTCACGGCTCATTATAAGCATTAACTCTCCCCGGTCAAGCGGCAGATCACCCCAATGTTTTCCGGGGCACCGGAAAATGCGACAATTTCAGCGGAGATCGGGAAAGACAGGCAAATTCACGGCAAAAGGCGTTTGGGGCGGACATGCGGGAAAACACGCGCGGGGATAAAACCTTCGGCGTATTTGACGCCGCATTGATAACCGCGGTAACGCGCGGAAGTCCTGACATAATCGGCAAAATCCAGGTTGTCATGGTTCAGCATGAAATCCATCTGCGACTTGTGCGCCATGAGCATTTTTATTTTCGTTTCCATCACCGGCGTAATATCCACGTATTCCTCCGGCCCAAACCCCAGGCCGCACAGGGTGTCCATGTAAAACACCGCCGGGCGCTTTTCAACCGGCGGATTTTTCATTTCATTTTCTCCAAAATGCGGCGCGCCGGACCAGAAAGAAGCATCCAGCACGAGCCGGCTGGTGTAATTGTGGTCGGACATGTAATCATGCGGATAATGGGTGATGACAAGATCGGGTTTAACTTTCCTAATCACTTCCACGATTTTTTTCCGCATGGTCAGCGTAACTTCCACCTGTCCATCCGGAATTTCCAGCGGATAAACCTGGGCGCCGATCACGGCCGCAGATGCCGCCGCTTCCCGCCGCCGAATAGCGGCGATCTTTTCCGGCTGCATTTCAACACTGCCTTTGTCACCCATGGTCAGGTAGCACATCGCAACCTTGTCGCCGCGTTGGGCGCATAATGCCAATGTTCCTGCGCAAAACGCCTCAATATCATCAGGGTTCGCTCCAACTGCTAATATATTCATGCTTGCTCCCTTTTTTAATTCATTCTGACACTTTGTGCCTATGTGCCTTCTGCCTATGTGCCTTTCTTATTTAATGCCACGTAATACGAAAGGTTCCTGGGATTATCCGGGTCACAGCCGACGGCCATTGATTTATAATACGCCATAAACTGCAAGAGCGGCATGTACAAGACGTCCCTGATGCCGTCCGGCAAACCGGTTTTCAGTTCCAGCAGGTAATCCGCATTGCCGGCCAGGCCACGGTCAGCTTTATCACACAAGACCAACACCTTGCCGCCGAGTTTTTTCATATTGCCGGCCAACGCCGCATCATAATTGCGTCCGGCATCGGAGGTTAAAACGGCAACCAGCATGTTTTTATCCACGTTGGACATGGGTCCATGCTGATAATCCAGGGAAACATAGGAATCCGAAGGCAAAAGCACCATTTCCTTGACCTTCAACTGCGCCTCCCGGGCCAAGCCATAATAAGGACCGGTCCCCAGGAAAGCGTATTTCTTGACGGCGGAATCATTGCTGATTTTTCGTCCCAACTCCTCAAAAGATTCCATTCTTTCACGCGCCAGCTCCGGTAGTTTTTTAAACTTCCGGCACCGTTCCGTTTTGCCGCTTAAAAATTCCGCCAGGTAATACCCCGCCAAAACCATGGCGGTCAATGAACGAGTGGTGGTTACGCTCTTTTCCTGCGCTTTTTCAAGGATCAACGGAATATCGGCCGTTTTTGCCATGGTGCTGCCGCCAAAACATGTCAGCGCCACGGTGGCGGCGCCGTGTCTTTTTGCCGTCCGCAACGCCATCACGCTCTCGGTTGTCTGCCCGGAACGCGAAATCAGCACGGCCAATGTTTTGCGTTTCCCGCTGATAAAGCATGCTGGATTGACGACCAAATCCGAGGCATGGACCGCCCGGCAGGTCTTGCCGGAAACCTTTTGCGCATACGGCGCCACGGCGCAGGAAACATTGAAACCGGAACCGCATCCGGCGAAAATAATTTCATCCGCGGCTTTCCACATTTTTTCGAGCCGTTCGCCCGCTCGCTCAACCTGCTCAAATGCTTCCGGCCAGCATCCCGGCTGGATGCGGATTTCTTCAAGCGTATGAACTCCCCGGGACTGTTTTTTATTGATGGCATCCATGTTTTATTGTCTCCTTTAAAATTATGTACAAAACTTTCAATACTGCAATCATCATCGCCCGGATGTCATTCCCGCCTTGAGTGGGAATGACAGATTGAAAAACATTTTTCTGAATTCTGTTTTTATTCGTCCGGTAATTTTTCCGGCAAACCGACACAAGTTACCGCCGCCGCGCCGTATTTATTTCCCAGGCGGACAGCATCCTCGACCGGCTTACCCCGAGCGAGCGCCGCTAAAAATCCGGCGTTAAAACAATCGCCGGCACAACTGGTGTCAACCGCTTCAATGCCGCCCGGTGCGAGATATTTTTCAATTTTACCATTGTTTCTCAAAAATGCGCCATCCTGGCCGGCTTTTACGACCACGCCCTTGACTTCCGAAGGGAAAGAGGCCAGCGCCCGTTTCAATTCGTCTATTCCGGCAATGGATTTAAGTTCTTTTTCGTTCGGCAAAAAAAAGTCCAGATATTGCCAATAAGGTTCCAAGCCTGACAAATCCCATTTGCCGGCCGGATCATGGCCCGGATCCAACGACACGGTCATGCCGGACATTTTTGCCCGGCGGATCAAGTCACCGATGCGGGGTTTGAGATTTTTTTGTAGAAAGTATGCCGCCAGGTGCAGGTGACCGCCTTCAACCAAATATCCTTTCACCATATCATCAAGAAGAGCTGTTGCGACCGTCCCGGAATCGGTGATGTACATGCGGTCCGCCGGATAAGTCAAGGCAACGGTCACTCCGGTGCGTTGTCCGCTTGCCGGGCGGACCGTTCCGGCATCCAGGCCATATTCTTGCAATTCGCCGATCAGCCAACGGCCGAAGAAATCGTCCCCCACGATTCCGTAAAAACGGACCGGACATCCGGCCAATGCCAGCATGCAGGCCGTGTTGGCGGCCGAGCCGCCTATTTTCAGCTGGCAGTCATTACCCAGTATCTCCTGCCCCGGCGCGGGAACAGATTCCAAGCCGGAAAAAATCAGGTCAACGTTTATATCTCCAAGGACTGTAATGGTCTTCATTGTTCTACTCCGAGTTACTTGTAAAAGTCTTTTAGACTGTAGGCTGAAGGCTGTTAGGAATTTTCCGCCTAGGCGGATCCGCATCAGGCGAAAGATTTCCGATTTCAGAACAATCCAAATTCGAAAAAACCTACAGTCTAACTGCCTACAGTCTATCTACCTGAGTAATTAACCGCGCTTTATAACTCCGCTCCAGTCTTTTTCAAACTGCGCAATGCCGCTGGCCGTCAGGGGATTATCAAACAACTGGTCAAACACCTTGTACGGCAGGGTAACGGCATGGGCGCCGACTGCCATGGCTTCCAGGACGTGGAGCGGCGTCCGCACGCTGCCCACGATAATCTCAGATTTAAAACCATACCTGGCGATCATTTCCGCCGTATCACGGACTATTTCCATGCCGTTCACGCCGACCGCGTCCATGCGCCCGACGATGATGCTGACATAGGCGGCGCCACCCTTGCAAGCCAGAAGCGCCTGATTTTGCGAGGCGCACATGGTCAGATTAATCCGGATGCCTTCCCTGCCCAATATTGACAAGGCGCCGATGCCATCGCGCGTGGCCGGCAGTTTCACAACCGCGTTCTTCCCCCACCCGGCCAACGTTTTGGCTTCCCGCACCATATCGGCGCAATTTGAAGACATGGCCTCCACGCTCACGTCACCGGGCACCAACTCTATAATTTCCCGGGCCACTTTCTCAAAGGGTCTTCCCGATTTGGCAATGATGGAAGGATTGGTGGTTACCCCGTCAAGGACTCCGGTTGCCAGGGCTTTTTGAATTTCGGTTATATCGGCCGTATCCAGGAATATTTTCATTCTTCACCTCGTTTGTTTTTTGTTAACGTTGCAATGTTCACATTCACCCGCGGCAAATCGCCCAATTCGGCGACCACAAGATCCGCCTCCGAAAAATCCTCGTTTTCCGTATAGCCGTTCTTGGTAATCACGCATTTCATTCCGGCCGCCTTGGCCGCCAGGAGACCGTTGCGGCTGTCCTCGACAACGATGCAATCGGCCGTTTCCACCTTCAGTCTTTGCGCGGCCAAAAGATATATTTCCGAGTCCGGCTTTTTCCGTTTTACCACATCACCGGCCAAAATCGCCGCAAACGCATTATAACGCGTTTTTCCCAGCAGTTTTTCCACCAGCAGATTGACCGCTTTTTCGTTGGAAGTGGAACAAACCGCCAGCAGAATGCCCGCAGCCATGGCTTCATCCACCAGGCGGGCCACACCCGACCGCAAAGGAACCTGTCCGGATTCAATGATTTTCATAAAATTATCCGTCTTTGATTTGTGCAGTTGGGCAATCAAGGCGTCACTGTCCGTTTCATTGGCCGGCCATCCATGACGGTCAAAATAATAACGCATCCGTTCCTTGCCGCCGGCAATCTTCAAAAGCTCTCCGTACAAGGCCTCATCCCACTGAAACCTGCATCCCCTTTGCGCAAAGGCGCGGTTGAAAGCAACCCGATGACCGTCGCGTTCGGTGTCGGCCAGGACGCCATCGCAGTCAAATATGAGCGCCTTCATGTTTTTTCCCCGGGTTGACCGATGGAGCCGATTGGAGCAAGGACGCGCGCTTCCGCACCCTCCCGGACGAGAATTTTCAACAGGATACCATCCTGTTCCGCCTCTATTTCAAGCACGCCCTTATCCGCTTCCACGGCGCAAATTACTTCACCTTTGCGTACGGCGTCATTTTCTTTCTTCATCCATTCCGTGATTGTTCCCGTTTCAATATTTTCACCCAGTTGGGGCATGATAATCTGCGTTGCCATGTTTTTTACCTCCCAAAAACGATTAAGAATTATTAAATACGCTCATGAATTTTTCCACTTCGCCCTTGATCCGTTCATACTGCGCTTCAATAATTTTCAAAGGATTATTTTCCTCCTGATGTTCGCCGTAATAATCGGCGAAGCCTTGGATAAAGGCGTGCTTGATATGGGTGGAGACATTGACCTTGGCGCACCCGGAACGGATACACCGGCGAAAAGTCTCGTCCGACAAGCCCGTGCCGCCATGCAGGGCCAATGGCCGGCCGGTGCGTTTGGCTATTTCTCCAATACGGTCAAAGGCTATCCTGGGAGTCTCCTTGTAAAAACCGTGCGCCGTGCCGACCGCCGGCGCCAGGCAATCTATTCCGGTCTGCCTGCAAAATTGATCGGCCTCATCCGGATCGGCAAGATTTGCGTCCTGCGTTCTGACCGCCAGCGCGTCTTCAACGCCGCCGATCCGGCCGATCTCGCCTTCAACGCTGATTCCCCCGGGATGCGCCATGGCCACCACTTCCTTTGTCAGGGCGATGTTTTCCGCAAGCGGTTTTGATGAAGCGTCAATCATCACCGAGGTCCAGCCGCCGGCAATGCATGCACGGATCAATTCCAGGTCCTTGCAATGATCCAGATGTAACGCGGCCGGCACAGGCGAATTTTCCGCCAATGCGCGCATCCATCCGCTAATTGCTTTTACACCCCAGAATTTTACCGTGGTGGGCGAAGTTTGAACAATGACCGGCACATCAACCGCTTCCGCCGCTTTAATCACCGCCCGCAGCGAGTTGTAATCGAGGATATTAAAGGCTCCTACGGCATTACCCGCTGCCGCGGCCTTCTTAAGCATGTCAACCATATTTTCAAGCGCCATGGACAACCTCCTTGACCGTTTTGACGATATCCGCAACCTGGGGAACACAAACTTCTTCCAATTTGCCGTTGTACGGAATCGGGGTGTTTTTACCCGCCAGGATCCGTACCGGACCTTTAAGGGAGGTAAACGCTTCCTCCTGAATTATTGAAGCAATGTCCGATGCGATCCCGCCGCGCCGGACGGCTTCCTGGACGATGACGATCCGGCCGGTTTTCCGGGCCGATTCCAGCACGAGTTCTTTATCAAGCGGAACCAGGGAGCGCAGGTCAACAACCTCGGCATCAATCCCCTCCGCCGCCAGTTTTCCGGCCGCCGCCAGCGCCCGTAAAACCATGTTTGACCAGGCAATCAACGTAACGTCATTCCCGCCGCGTTTAATGTCCGCGCGCCCAAGTTCTATCGTGCATTCATTATCCGGCACTTCTCCCCTGGTCATGTACAGCTTTTTATGCTCGATAAAGATGACCGGATCATCATCCCGGATGGCGCTTTTCAGGAGCCCCTTGGCGTCGCAGGGCGTGGCCGGCATAACCACTTTCAGGCCGGGCACATGATAAAAAAACGCCTCCAGGCTCTGGGAATGCTGAGCCGCCAGGGTGTTGCCGCTGCCGCCCTGCGTACGGACCACGATCGGCACTTTTCCCCGTCCACCGGTCATGAAGCGGTATTTGGCCGCCTGGTTGACGATCTGGTCCATGGCCAGCATGATAAAATCAATAAACAGAATCTCCACTACCGGCCGCATGCCCGTTATGGCCGCCCCGACTCCGGCGCCCGTGAAACTCGCCTCGGCAATGGGAGTGTCAAATACCCGCGAAGACCCGAATTCAGCCAACAAACCGGCCGTAACTTTATAGGAACCGCCCCGCTCGGCAATCCCCTCGCCCATGATAAACACGTTTTTATCGCGCCGCATTTCCTCAACCAGGGCTTCGTTCAAAGCCTCGCGATACATGATGGTCCTCATTCGCACACCTCCAGAAATTTTTCAACCGATGGTTCCGGACTGTTCTTGACGTATTCCGCCGCCGATTCAATTTCCGCCTCAACCCGTTTTTCCAGACCAAGCACTTCTTCCCCGGCGCATCCTTCCGCCAGTAATTTCCCGCGCAAATTTTGAATCGGATCGCGCGCCTTGTAATATTCCAGCCTTTCCCGCGGCATATATGTTCCCGGATCGTTTACATGATGCCCGCCATGCCGGTAGGTCTTGGCTTCCACCACCAGCGGTCCCCGGCCGCCACGGCATTCTTCCAACGCGGCGAGTACCGCCGCATATACGGAAACCGCGTCGTTGCCGTCCGTTTGCGAAGCCGGCACCATATAGCCGGCCGCCCGCTTGTATAAATCCGCGGTCCGGCTGGTCTGCTCGATGGGTGTGGAAACAGCGTATCCGTTGTTCTCAATCAAAAACACGACCGGCAAATTCCAGATTGCGGCCAGGTTCAAAGATTCGGCAAAAACTCCGTTATTTGAAGCGCCGTCGGAAAGGAATATTATCACCGCCTGGCCGCTCGCGCGTATTTTTATGCCCAAGGCCGCCCCGACCCCCAACGGAATCCCGCCGCCGACAATGCCGTTCGCTCCGAGATTACCCAGGCTGAAATCCGCGATGTGCATGGACCCGCCCCGGCCAAGACAATAACCGGTTTCCTTGCCGCATATTTCCGCCATCATGGCCTTCAAATCCGCGCCATTGGCGATGCAATGTCCATGGCCGCGATGGGTACTGGCAATATAATCACCCGGCCGCATGGCCGCACAGGCGCCGGAGGCAATCGCCTCCTCGCCGATATAAGAATGCAAGTACCCGCTGATCATTCCCTGGCGATACAAGGCACAGCATTTTTTTTCGAAAGAACGGATCTTAAAAGCCGTTTCATATAGTCTTCTCAATAAATCCAATGAACATGTTAAATTATTCATTTACCCCTCCCCGTCAAACTTAACGCACTATGTTGAGGCAAAAAAAATTTATTCCGCCTCGACGATGAACCGGTATTCCTTGCCGTTATAAACGGATATCTCCATTTCCAAAACCATGTTTTTCCCGCAAAAAGTCACCCCTTCCACCCGAAACGCCGGGGCGGGCTCACGAAGATCAAAAAGACCAAGCACCGCCGGTCCGAGCATTTCCACCCCAAGCGTCTGCTCAATCCGCGTCAAATGGAGCTTATATTCCTTTTCGTATATTTCATACAAGGAGCCTTCCAAATTCTTTTTATCTATGCCGGGACACAGCGTCATTGAAATATAGCGGGTCTCCAGCATCATCGGCACGCCATCGGCCAGCCGCAGGCGATTGATCTTGAAGACCGGCGGCGTCACTGTATGTTTATGCCCGTTTATTACCGCTGAATAATCGGAATTAATGATCCGGCAGTCCAACAGGCGCGTGCCCGGCTTGCGGCCGGACTGGATCATGTTGTGCGTAAAGCTCAATATCTTGTTGATGTGCCGGTCAACGGTTTCCGTCCGGACCAGCGCGCCCTTGCCCTTGACCTTGGTAACCCAGCCCTCATGTTCCGCCTCCTGCAACGCCTTGCGGGCGGTGGTGTTGCTCACTCCATACCGGGAAATGATTTCGTTCTCGGATAACGTGCGCTCCCCCACCTTGATTTTTCCGGCCTTGATCGCCGCAATCATGTCCGCCGCTATCCGCTGATATTTAGGAACATTATCCATATTGTCTCGCACTATCTTAACGCACTACGTCCTTTTGAAGAACAAATAATCATATTTTCTTCGTCATGTCAATAATTATTTTCATTTATTTGCAATGGGGCAAAACGGAGCGCGGGGGCGCTTTCCTTTTCCGGCACCAATGATCATCCTTATCCGCAAGACTCTACCGCCCCTGCACAATCTATCATAAAGCCGAAGATGTTAAACGGGCGAGTATCGCGCCATGGGGATTGCATGGCGCGAGATGATCCGCGCGGCGCATTTTCAGCACCATCACCATGCGAACATCACACAAATACCCGCGAGACTGAGGCATTACCTGATCCGGCATCTTATCCTTGACATTCCATTTGCTTTTGAAAGACAATGTGTCACCGGCAATAATTTATCATTATTGGGCATGGACATTGGAAAAAAACAATGAAACTTGACGAATTGCTGACAATATTGCGTTCAAGCGCGTGCGGCCAACGCGCAATCCAAACCGCCGCCGATTACCGGCCATTTCCCCTCAATTTGAGTTTTGCCTCCTGCAACGCCGGGATTTCATGGTTGTGCGAACAATACCGGAACATGGGCTTAAAGACTGAAAAGATTGATTTTCCGGCCGATGGCAGGACAATCTACGCCGACCGCCACTATCCGCCGGCCCGGGATGTTGAAGACGGCCGGTTGAAGGCAACCGATCCCGCATTTCATCCAAGCACCCTGACAGCAGTCATGGCAAGACTGGAAGGAACCGACCCGCGCGAAAAATCATTCATGATTTCGGCCCAAGCTGATGACGTCGCCGGCGTGGCCGTTTGCGTTGAAGCGGCCCGGATATTGGCTGAATTAATCGGGAAGGGTTCATTGCCAAAACCGCGCCGGGGCATTCAACTATTTCACGGACATGAACCATGCGGCTTATATGCCTATGCGCTGCAAAATCCCGGAATTAAAAACATACTCTGCGGTCTTACGATTGATGGTCCAGGATATCAAGACCGGGGGGCGGCGCCGGAAAGCCTGAAATTGTTGCATTGTTCCCATATGCATCCCTCGTTCTGGCATGCATTGTCCGAACAAATTCTTTCTGCCACGACCGCAAATTATAAAGTGGTTGAAAACGGTTTTGCTTCAAGCGATGACATGCTGAACGACCCGATGTTTGGGCCGGCCTGGAATCTCATTTGCGGCAGGGAATTGGTCAAGGCCGGATTTTATCATTCAAATGCCGGCACGATTGAACGCCTCTCGCAGGCAAGGATGGCCGAATGCGCGGTTTTCGCCGCAGCCTCGGCTTATATGGTGGCAAATGCCGGAAAAGATGACGCGCTCCCCCTCGCCAAATTGACCTGCCAAAACGCCACAAAACAGTTCTTGAGCGAAAATGCCGCCTTAATGGACGGGATTTCATCAAACAATGATGAAATCAGGGAAAGAGGAATTGCCATTCAATCGTACAACACGACGGTTGTGCCAGCGGTAATGGCGGCCATCGAGTCCCCCCTCCAACTCCTTGCCGATGAGGACAAAAATGATTTTCTACAGCCAATGCATGAATTGGCCGCCCAATTCAAGAAAACCGCCGACGTCATAACGGGATCAGCTCTTGACGGGCTTGCGGCAATATTGAACGGCCAGGCAAAAACACTTTTCAAATCCGGCGATACACCGATTGAAAAGAATGCCGCAACCCTGGTTCCGGCACGGTGTTCGCCCGGACTTTTGGGACTCGAAAATCAGACAGAAGAAACAAGAATGGAAGCCGCCCGGCTGGCCGGTTATGGCCTTGATAAAGGCCGGAATTTTATGGCGCCCAAATATTACTGGTTTGACGGACAGAGAACATTGCTTGATGCGGCCATGGCGTATTACGCAACAACCGTCAAAGGCAACCGGGCAAGCCGGGAAACACGGATGGCCATCCTGGAAAGTTTCAAGGAAATGACGGCTTTTCTTGAAAAACACGGATATCTTGACGTGGCCCACGTCCCCCTGCCGCCGCTGGTAAACAACAAAATGATTGTTGATGGATTGAAGAAAATCGGGATACAATCCGGGGATCTGGTCTTTGTGCATTCCAGCTTGAGCCAGTTCGGCGAAATTCAAGGCGGTCCGGACATGGTCATTGACGCCCTGATGGAAGTTATCGGGCATGACGGCATTCTTGCCATGCCGGCTTTTACCCTGACGGCTGACGGTGAAACCGATCCGCCTTTTGACCCGAATTCATCAATCGCTTACACGGGAATGATCAGCAACACATTCTGGCGGAGAAAAGACGTCCTGCGCAACAGCCATCCCACCCATTCAATCGCCGCCTGGGGCAGACGCTCGGCCGAATTTTTAACGGGTGAAAATCCGGGCGACACCTTTGACTGGAACGGCCCCTGGGGCAAACTTTTCCGATGGAATGGCAAAATCCTGACTTTCGGCGAAACCATGGGGGCAACAACCTATTTGCACGCACTGGAGGGATGGTTCCTGTGTTACCTTGACAAAACATACGCAAGGATCAAGGAAGGCGATGGTGAAAAACTTGTTTATATAATCAACTATCCGAACGGCTGCCGGGGAGGATGGTATGACTTAAAACGCGCCGCCCGGCATTTTAAGCGGCTTTACTCCGCGCGCTTGTATCGCGAAACAAAAATCGGAGCGGCGGCGGCGCTGGCAATAAATGTTCGCGACCTTACCCGCGAGATCCATGCCCTGCTCAAGGAAGAGCCCGCCGTGTTCCTTCATAAATCAGGGTGTCTCCCTTGCGCCGAACGGCGCGCCCGGCTGACAGGATGGAAGATTCCTGAAACCCTTCCGGACAACACGACAATTTAGCATCTCCAGCCGGCCCGGAAAGGTCACCCGGCAAACCACACTTGCTTTCTTTCGACCCCGGCAACTGCCAAACCGGCGATCACGCTTGATGGATTGCCGATTAACTGGTCCACGATTGACTTCTTATCGGAACCGGCAACGACGAAAATTATTTGCTGGACCTTTACGAGCAAATCCGGGGTTACACTGACCCGGCGCATGCCATTCGGCGCCGAAACTGAAATCGCATAACGGCCCCGCCCGTGTTCCAAATCATCCTTGCAAAACAGCGAGGCGGTATGGCCATCGGCCCCCAGGCCGAGCAAACCGAGCGAAATCAGCCCGCCGTTGTTGACAAACTTTCGCAGATCCCGGTCATAGCGTTCGGCCGACGATGCCGGATCTAATTCCGGATCAGGAAGGATCAATTGGTCCTCGTTTAAATTTAAGGCCTTGATCATGAACTGCATGTTGCCATAATTGCTTTCGATGGACGTAACCGGCACCAGGCGTTCATCGCTTGGAAAGATCCTCAATCCCGATGATGCCACGCAGGTTTCACCGGCGACAAGGCGATAAGCTCCAAGGGGCGTCTTGCCGCCGGACAGCATGACGGCGTAATTGCGGGAATATTCCCGCTCAAAATGATGCTTGAGCAGGGCGGCAACCGCTTGGTTTAACAACACAATGGTTTCAAACTGATGGAAAATAATATCAGCCATGACAAAACATCCTTTGTTTAAATGACTTGGCAACGCGCAAACTATTTTGCGGGGGTTAAAATCACGAAGGTCGGCAGGCCGACCACCCCGAACTCGCGCAACACCGCCTTGGTTAAGTTATCCTGCGGGTTTTCCGCCTGGAATTTAACACAGACGAACTCATCCATTTTTTTCCTGACAAGCGGGGAATTGAAGGTTGTCGCACTCATGGCCTGGCAGCTCTTGCACCAGCTTGCCCAGAAATAAATCAAAACCGGCTTGTCGCGCGCCTGCCCAAGCGCACGCGGTTGATCGGTTTCACCGGCCGACAACCAGTCGGAAAACAATAGCCAATTACGGTCCGTTTGGGAACCATGAACCGCTTGCCCTGGAATTTTATATTTGCCATAAAGCATCCTGGCGCCCATTATTCCATAGTAAAATGCCGCAAAGATGATAATCACCGCGAAGACCTGTTTAACACGCACCATCCATCGTCCGGGTTTTGGCAAAAAAGACAAACCGGCCCCGGCAAACGGCCACGGCAAGGCCATCCCAACCCCCAAAAGAAACGGCAAGGCCAACCCGATCATTTGTCCCTTCAGGTAAAGATCGGACGACAACAACAAGACGGCGATAACCACCGGCGCGACACAAGCGCCGGCAAGCACCGCCGATACCGCCCCCAGGAAAATGACAAAAACCAGTCCATTCCCTTCCAATTTAAACCGGCCTTGAAACCGCGATAAATCAATCATGAGCACATCAAATAACGCCAGGCCCAGCACCAGGAAAAGAAGCGCAACTCCCAGGTTAAACCAGGGCGACGCGTTAATTGAACCGAACTGCGCGCCGGTCAAGACCGTGATCAAACCAAGCCCGCCGTAGGCCAGGACAATGCCCAAACCGTAAAGCGCTCCCAAAAGAAATCCGCGCCGGACTGAAACCGCCCGGGCGCCCGCGCCGATAATCGCAAGATTAACCGGAATAAGGGGAAGAACGCAGGGCGTCAGGTTAAGCGCCAACCCGCCCAGAAGCATCAACAGCAGGCTGGCCCAGAGCCTGCCAATTTGCCATGTTTTCCGGATAGAACTCGGTTCCGCGCCGGGCTTGCCCGAAAAATCCAGAAAAGACAAAAAGCCGCGCACATCCATATACCCCGATTGAATCGCGGCCGCTTTATAATTGCTTTTGATATTCGCCAACAAGCCGGCATATTCATTATCAACCGACTTGGGAATATTCGTCACCACCGTCAAGGTCCGCGGAGGGCCCGCAATTTTAAGCCGGAATTCTTCTTCGGCCGGCAGGAAGCATCGCGTTTGATCACATCCCTGGTAACGGATTTTAACGCTTAAAATGCCGTTCGTAAAATTTTCAACCAGGTAAACGGCGGAAAACGACCGGTTATAGACTAGCTTGCGCCCGCCGGAAAAAACATCTTTTTCATTTTGCGGCGCCGGCAGGGAAAACGGAACAATCTTGACCGGCGCCGGGACTTCAACCTGAAACTGGTCGGCATAAAGATTATATCCCGCGGGAACGCCGACCCGGACGACCAATTGTGTTTCACGGCGTTCATTGAGCCGCAGGTTTGCCGAGATTGAAAATTGATCCCCGCCGGCAAAAACACACGGCGCATATAATGAAGCAGAAATGAACAGCCTGAACAAAAGTCTGGTTTTCATCGTTTCCGGCATCAAGCCGGCGGACTGATCTGCCCGTTTTTTAAACGGCCGGGTTAATTTGCGGCGGGTGCACTGGCCGCAACTGCCGGCGGAATAAACACCCGCGTTGCCAGTTCTTTATCCACCATGAATAAACCGTTGCCGTCCTTGCCGGCCAGCCGCAAGCGGGCAAGAACGTCATTATCATTGGACTCTTCTTCCACCTGTTCGGTGACATACCATTGCAAGAGCACTTCCGTGGCATGGTCTTTTTCCGTAACCGCCAGATCAACCAGGTCATGGATGCTTTTCGTGATGTAACGTTCATGCTTCAAGGTCTGTTCAAACATATCCATAAGCGACTTGAACTCGGCCGGAGGAGCTTTGACCGCTTTAAGTTCCACGATTTCACCCTGACTCAGGACATAATGATAGAATTTATCAAAATGAACCATTTCTTCCTGATACTGGACATAAAACCAATTGGCCGCTCCTTTTAAGCCGATATAGGCCGAATAGGCCGACATGGACAAATAAAGGTAAGCGGAATAAAACTCACGGTTCATCTGTTCGTTCAACGCCATTGCCATTGTTTTATTCAACATAATCATCATCCTTCCACTATTTAGCTACCAATTTTCAGCCAACAATTCGTAATAACTCTGCGGATGGGCGCAGGCCGGACAACTTTGCGGGGCTTCTTTGCCGGTATACAAATAACCGCAATTGCGGCATCGCCAGACAACGCTTGTTGCCTTCTTGAAAACCGTGTTTTTTTCAATATTGGCCGCCAGGCCAAGATAGCGTTTTTCATGCTGACGTTCGGCGACTGCTATTGCTTCAAATATGACCGCAATCGCCTCAAACCCTTCCTTGCGGGCCGTTGCCGCAAACTCGGGATACATCGTGGTCCATTCATAATGCTCTCCGCCGGCGGCCGCCTTGAGGTTCTGCACCGTGGCCCCGACAATACCGGCCGGAAATGCGCCGGAAATTTCAACCTCTCCGCCCTGCAATAATTTAAACAGGCGATGGGCATGCTCCTTTTCCTGGTTGGCGGTTTCCTCAAAAATATCCACAATCTGCATGAGTCCGTCTTTGCGCGCCTGGCCGGCAAAATAAGTATAACGATTCCGGGCCTGTGATTCCCCGGCAAAAGCGGTTAAAATGTTTTTTTCCGTCTTGCTTCCTTTTAATTCCATTACCTGGCTCCTCCTATGTTTGTATCCACTCGGATTATTTTGTCCTGCAAACTGTCGGCCGGCTGTCATTCCGGCGAAAACTCATCCTTGCCGACCCCGCACTCCGGACAGGTCCATGTATCCGGCAGGTCCTTGAATTCAGTTCCCGGCTTGACGCCGTGTTCCGGATCGCCAAGTTTCGGGTCATATATGTATTGGCAGACATTACAGATATAACGTTTCATAAAACCTCTCCATTTAATTATTTTTCCCGCATTATGAACATTTTGTTTTGATCTGGAAAAACTATAAAGAAAATCATTGTCCTTTGCGAGAAATAAAATAACATTTCCGATCTTAATTTTTTTTTCGACAATGACTTGCGATTCAATGCGTTAACCTGATGCCCAGTTCACGGGCAAGCATTGCGCGGCCTGTGCGATAATCCTGTTCTTCCCTTTCGCTGCAGGGATCCCACCAGGCGGAATGGGTCGGATTATGCTTGCGGCAAATGTCATCGGTTGACGGGATCAGGTTAAGAATCAGGTTCATTAAACGCCGCGCCGGCAGGATAGCGCCATATTGCAAGCCGATTTTCTGTAAAACCCGCAAGTCCCGCCATTCGTTGTTCAGACCGCCCGATCCGTTCACGTTAATACAGGCATTCATGTCCACAACCCGGTACGGGCACGGCGCGCAAACCATCCAATCAGCCCCGCGCTTCAGCTGAACCGGAATGTCAGGCTTTTTCCGGATAATATCAATAAATTCCATTGCATTATGTTCCTTGTTTCCGACCGCATCCCCCTTGCCATAATGCCCAACGGCACACATAATCACATGCGGCCGGATCGCAAGCGCCTTTTTCCGATACATGTCCTGGACGGATTTCCGTTTCTCCGTTTCCATCAGGCATGCGGTCCGGGGCGGGATTAAAACCGTTAATCCTTGAATAACAGCTTGTTCATATGATCCGCTTCTTGTCCTGGAACAACCCCGCCAATGCCTTGAAGAAACGCGGTCATACCCGCAAATGCCGACCGGTGTTTTAATCATTTTAAAAAAACTGTTCAACAGCGCTCTGGCAGGCAGGGTCGCCCCGGGCGGCAAATCCAGTTTTTGCAGGATATCCAAGTCTCTTTTCAGATTATAATCTCTCCCCTCCGGAGTATCATCACCAACCCCCGGATTCTGGTAAGAATACACGTCGCCCGCATTGCAGGCCAGCGTAAACGGCTGGTCGGGATTACGGCGGATGCAGTTTGATATTTTTTTAATCTCCGGCGGCATCTTTCCTGAACTTCCCCGCCCGCCGTAACAAATCAGGCACATGACCTGATAAGGCCTCAACACCAACGAACCCCAGCCAGTACTTTTTTTCATGGAAAACATTCCTCCTTTACGATGTCACCAGCGCATTTAACCCGAATGCAAGCCGGTCTGCCGGCGCGTGATCATTCATACCATTTTCTTCGATTCCATGACAGTTTTTTCAGCGTTATAATTTTCGCCGCACTCATCGGCCATGCCAATGGCATGGCGCCCCGCCCAGCGTTTTGGCGGGCAATGAAAGATCAAAGGCGTGATACTCGGCAACGATGAAGTTGACGGACACGCCGTAAACGTATATGGTAACCTCCAAGTTAATTGTTTGTTTTGATTGGTTTTTATATGTCAACCGGCATTGATATCCGGAAATACCTGCAAAAAATCATTGAGCGGCAGGACCTGACCGCCAATGAAATGGCTTCCATCTTTGACCTGGTCATGGAAGGCCGGCTCACTCCCGCCCAGACCGCCGCCCTGATTTCCACTTTACGCATGAAAGGCGAATCAGTGGATGAAATAACCGGCGCCGCCATGGCCATGCGCCGGCACGCGGTCAAGATTGACACGGGCGGTCTGCCCGTCGTTGACACCTGCGGCACCGGCGGCGACGGAGGAAACACCTTCAATATTTCAACCGCCGCGGCTTTTGTCGTGGCCGGCGCGGGTGTGCCCGTCGCCAAGCACGGCAACCGCGCCGTCTCCAGCAAATGCGGATCTGCCGATGTTCTCGCGGAGCTGGGCGTGAACCTGGAAGCGCCGCCGGAAGCGATCGAGGAGTGCATCCGCACGGTCGGCATCGGCTTTCTCTTCGCGCCAAAAATGCACCCGGCCATGAAACATGCCGCCCCCGTGCGCAAGGAACTCGGTATTCGCACTATTTTCAATATGCTCGGCCCCCTGACAAACCCGGCTGGCGCGCGCGGTCAAATTCTCGGGGTGTTCTCGGCCGAACTTACCGAGCCTTTCGCCCATGTGCTCAATGCGCTCGGCAGTCGGCGCGCTTTCGTTGTCCACGGCAATGACGGCCTGGACGAGATAACGACCACCACCACCACCCGGATCACCGAGCTTAACACCGGGAAAATACGCACTTATGAATTCGATCCCCTGCCCTATATCGGCGAATATCATTCCGCCGCGTCAATTACCGGAGGAGAACCATTCGTAAATGCCGGGATATTGCGCGCTGTCCTGGAAGGCGAAAAAGGCCCGGCGCGGGATATTGTCCTTTTAAACGCCGCGGCGGGCATTGTGGCCGGGGGAAAGGCCGAGACGATCAAGGAAGGTTACAATCTTGCCCAAAAATCAATTGATGCCGGCCAGGCGCAAAAAGCGCTGGACGGCCTGCGGGAATATTTGAAAAAATAAATCAGGCGGCCTGATTTATTATCTTACTTCAACCCCAATTCCTTGTTGATGAAAATGCTTAATTCCTTGCTGAATTCGTAATTTGCGCCATGGCCGGTAGCGACCATGTTGATCATCTTTTTTTCTCCCGGCAGCATATTGAAGGCGGCGTAAACCGAGCAAGGCGGACAAGTGCAGTCAATAAATCCGGCCGACACCAGCGCCTTGGCCTTGATGTTTTGCGCAAAATTGGCGCAATCGTAATAGCGCGAAGCCTCCAGCGAAGCCGTTTCCGGCTTGCCGTCCTTGCCGTACGCCACCCACCTGGGCCAGCCCGCCTCCCGCCCAGCCTCGCGCCCGCCATGATCGCACAAAGCCGGCACGTGTGCCGCGAACGCCGTCACTTTCGGACACAATGATGCCGTGACAAAAGCCTGTCCCCCGCCCTGGCTGCCGCCATAGACCACAAAATGCTTGCCGTCCCATTCATCCCGGCCGGTAAGATACTGCGCCGCGCGGTAACACGAGCAGAACATCCGCAGAAAATACGACTCCTCCCGGCTCTCGCGGCCCATGAGCTGATAACCGGTAAGTTTCAACTGCTCGTAATATTCTTTCGGCTGGCCGTTGAGAATGTCATGCGCGTTAATATCAATTGCAATCACGCCTCTGTTGGCATACCCGAAAACAACGTCGGGACCAATGCCATAGACTCCGGCCGCATGAACCGCCATGTATGCCGGGAATTTACCCGCGCCTTTCGGCTTGGCAAAAAAACCGCGAATCTTCGTGCCGTTGATATTTTTCAGAATAATCGCATAAGTCTCAACCTTGTCGTTGGTCATGTTTGTCACCGGCGTCAGCTCCGGCTCAAACGGCATGGCATCCAGTATTTTTTTCTTTTTGTCCCAGAATGACCGGAAATCGGCCGGCATTTCTTCTCCCGGACGGATTTTTTCAGGCTCGCACATCGCGCCCGCCAGTCTTGTCACCGTCTTGCCCTCCGCGTCTTTCCATTTCGGCGTGACATACAGCAACACCCACCCGGGGTTCTTGAATTCATACTCCACTTTTTTCCCGGAAATAAGATTGAACGTGCCATTCGTTATGGTGGATTGATTGTTCAACTTTAAACTGTAACCCGCCGTTTTCGCATCTTCCGCCGCCAGTTCGGGCGCAACCGCCTCAATTTTGAAACGCACTTTTTCTCCGACCTTGTAGACACCATTCGTGCAATCGGCGATTGCCTTTATATCCGGGACCCGGTTCGTTTGCGCGGTTTCCCCCGACACCGGCAGTCTGAGGGCAAGCATCAAAGCCAGTTGCAGGATCACAAATTTCGCATGGTTTGCAATTATCAGTCGTGACATTTGAGCTTTCTCCCTCCAGGTATATGGTTGGTTCTCTTGTTTCCTCGCTATTGGAAAAACATAATGCCACCAGTTCCGTAAAAATTCAAGCCTTCATCATTTTTGTGCTTTAAATGAAGGCGAATAAAACCGTTGCCATTGAAGACGGGCTGGATTATTGTTCAATTATAAACATCAATGGAACCAGTGAATATCCGATTGGAAAACAGGAATGACGTTTGAGACAGGTAAAATATACAGCGGATTCAGGCTCGTCAAAGAACACAAGGTCAAGGAGACGTGCTCCATCGGCCGCATCTTCCTGCACGAAAAGAGCGGCGCGCAACTGCTCGGCCTGGCCAACGACGACGACAACAAGGTATTCGGCATCACTTTCAGGACGCCGCCGGCCGACAGCACCGGCCTGCCCCACATCCTTGAACACTCGGTGCTCTGCGGCTCGCGCAAGTTCCCGACCAAGGAACCGTTCGTGGATCTCAAAAAAGGATCACTGCATACCTTCCTCAACGCGATGACCTTTCCCGACAAGACCATGTACCCCGTCGCCAGCAGGAACGACAAAGACTTTTTCAACCTGATGGACGTGTACCTGGACGCCGTTTTCCACCCGAAAATTTACGATACGCCCGAGATTTTGATGCAGGAAGGCTGGCATCACGAACTCGACGCCCCGGAAGGCGACATCACCTACAAGGGCGTGGTCTATAACGAAATGCGCGGCACGTTCTCATCGCCTGAACAGATATTGTTCCGCAAGATTTATGAATCGCTCTATCCCGACACCCCCTACGGAATGGAATCGGGCGGCGACCCGGACATGATTCCAAACCTTACGCAGAAACAGTTTGCCGCCTTCCATAAAAAATATTATTCCCCAGCAAACAGCCTTATTTTCCTCTACGGCGACGGCAATCTTGAAAAACAACTCGAATTCATTGATGAAAAATATTTGAGGGAATTCGACGCCATGGGCGTTTCACCCGCGATCCCGCTTCAGAACGCATTCACGGAAGAACGCCGCGAGACGGTTGATTATCCCATCTCCAGCGGGGAACAGGAAACGGAAAAGACATTTTTGAGTCTCAACTGGGTGGCCGGGAATTCAACCGACCCGGAAATGGCGCTCGCGTTTGACATCCTCAAGCACATCCTGCTTGATACACCCGCCGCGCCGCTCAAAAAGGCGCTGATTGAAGCCGGCATCGGCCAGGATGTGTCCGGCGAGTTCGACAGCGACCTTCTCCAACCATTCTTCAGCGTGGTGGCAAGGCATTCAAACGCGGCCCGCGAAGATGATTTCAGAAAAATCGTCTTTGACACGCTGCGCGCGCTCGCCAAAGAAGGAATTGACAAAAAACTTATCGAGGCGTCAATCAACATCCATGAATTTATTCTCCGCGAGGCCGATTACCGGGGAAACCCCAAGGGGCTTTTCTATTATATAAAAAGCCTCCGAAGCTGGCTCCACGGCAAGGATCCTTTCATGCATTTGGAATACGAACCGGTGCTTGAAAAGATCCGCGCTGCGCTGACGGGCGATTATTTTGAAAAGCTGATTCGCACGTCCCTCCTTGAAAACCGGCATCGCGCGCTCATCATCGTCAAACCGAAAAAAGGACTGGCTGAAGCAAAAGCGGCGGAAATCAGCAAGAAGCTCGCGGACTACAAGGCCAAACTCTCGCGAACTGAGATCGCCGGGCTGGTTGAACAGACCGTCCGGCTCAAAAAACGCCAGGCGACACCGGATTCACCCGAGGCACTCGCCGCCATCCCCCTGCTCTCCCGCAAGGATATCAACCCTGAAGCGGAAAAACTGCCCATTGAAGAGCATGACGAAAGCGGCATCAAGACGTTCGCGCACCCCATGTTCACGAACAATATCGCCTATTTGAAACTGTATTTTGATACACGCGCCACGCCGCAGGAGCGCATCCCTTATCTTCAACTCCTCGCGGAGGTCATGGCAAAAATCAGCACGGAAAAGCGCTCCCATGGCGATCTCGCAAACGAAATAAACATCCATACCGGCGGCATATCGCTGGGCGCGCTCGCCCTTGATGTCAATGACGCGGCGCGCACTTATCTTCCGATGCTGAAAGTCTCTTCCAAGGCGCTTATGCCCAAGCTGCCGAAGATGATGGAAATCCTGGGGGAAATTATCGGCCACACAAAGTTTGACGACCCGCAGCGGCTCCGGGAAATCATCCGCGAGATCAAGGCGCGGCTTGAAACGATCATCATGCAGGCTTCGCACTCCATTGCCGCCAGGCGGCTTTTCTCGTATATCTCGGAAACGGGCCAATATGCCGAACTCATCCACGGTCTTTCATATTACAAATTTATCGCCGGCCTTGAGCATGACTTTGATCAAAAGGCAGGGGAAATCGCGCGCACCCTCGCGGAGGTCGCTCAGCTCGTGTTCAACAAGAACGGCCTGACCGCAAGCATCACCTGCGCGGACGATGACTACGGCGATTTCCGGAGGGAATTCCCGACTCTCATCAGCCACCTCAACAATGATCCTGCGCCACATGTTGCTTATGCCTTCAAACCGGGAGAGACGAACGAGGCGCTCATGACGTCCGGCAAGGTGCAGTTTGTGGCCAAGGGTTTTGACTTCCGCCGGCTTGGGCGCGACTACACGGGCGGCATGCACGTGCTCAGCACCATCCTGACGCTCGACTACCTGTGGAACCGTGTCCGCGTTCAGGGCGGCGCGTACGGCTGTTGGGGACAATTCAACCGCAACGGGCAGATGTGTTTTGTCTCCTACCGCGACCCGAACCTTGCGGAAACGCTCAATGTCTATGACGAGGCGGCGGAATTCATCCGCGCCTTCAAGGCGGACAAACGCGGCATGACCAGGCGCATCATCGGCACAATCAGCAACTTTGACATGCCGTTGACGCCGGCAATGAAGGGCGAGTGCGCCGCAGAGCGCCGGCTGGGCCGCATCACCCGGCAGGACATCCAGAAGGAACGGGACGAAGTTTTGAGCACAACATCCGGCGAGATCGCAATGATGGGCGACATGCTTGACGAGGTGATGAAGCAGAACTGTTTCTGCGTGGCCGGCAGCGAGACAAAGATCAAGGAGCACAAAAATCTTTTCAACCGCCTGGTCAACGTGTTGGAATGATTTTCCGGAAAAACAGCGCATATTGCCCGCTCATAATTTCCTTGGCTTTTTTCATGCTTTGATGAAAGATTGTTTCAAACAGCCCATGAATGATTTTCTTAAAAAAATAATCGCCGAACGGCGAAAGGATATTGACCAGGCAAAGAAATTAATGCCGCTGGCCGCCCTGCAGGAAGCGGCAAAAGCAAGCCGGACGTCAAGATCGCTCTTTGCCCGCCTGCATGGCAACCAGGGCGCCAAGCGCGCCAATATCATCGCCGAGATAAAAAGGGCCAGTCCATCCGAAGGCAAACTGCGCCCGGATTTGGATCCGGCAAAAATAGCCCGTGAATATGAGATGGCCGGCGCAACGGCCATTTCAATCCTGACGGAGCCGAAATATTTCCTGGGGCTTGACGAAGATATCCGGTCCGTCCGCAAAGCGGTAAAGCTACCAATCCTGAGGAAAGATTTTACCGTTGATCCCTGGCAGGTTTATCAATCGGCCGTCCTGGGCGCGGACGTCATCCTGCTGATCGCGGCGGCATTGGAGCCTTCCCGCTTGAAGGAGCTGTATCATGCGGCCGATGACGCGAACCTGGAAACGATAATTGAAATCCACACCCTGCCGGAACTGGGGATCGCCCTTCAATTCCCCAAGGCGATCATCGGCGTCAACAGCCGGAACCTGACGACGCTGAAAACAAACCTCTCAACCGCGGTCGTCCTTGCCGGCGCAATCCCGAAACAAAGAATATCAATAGCGGAAAGCGGAATTACGAACCGACGCGAAGTGGAAATGCTTATGAAACTCGGATACCATGGTTTCTTAATCGGCACATCGCTCCTCAAGGCCGAATCGCCCGGAGCGGCGCTGGCGGAGTTGATCGGTGCAGCATAAAAAAACGGAAGAGAAGAATTAAACCACGGATGGCATTGATGTCACGGATAATAGGAAGAAATATGACCTTACTTCCCGCCTCGGCGGGTCCGCTTTCAGGCGGAAAAAGATTCTATATCAGCGTCATCCGTGATATCCGTGGTAAAAATTTTGACATTATATGAAAAACAAATACATGCCGGAAATAAAAATCTGCGGCATAACCAACCTGGATGATGCCCGCGCCGCGATTGACGCCGGCGCCGATTATCTCGGGTTTGTAATTTACGATGAATCGCCCCGCGCCGTTTCACCGGATACATTGCGCCGCATACGCGAAAAACTGGATAAAAACGTAAAATGTGTCGGGGTCTTCGTAAATAAACCGTCACTGGCGGTCGCCAAAATAGCGGCGGATTGCGCGCTTGATTTCGTCCAGCTATGCGGCGAAGAACATTATGACTCCTTCCGGCTTTTGCCATTGCCGATCTGGCGCGTGATCAGGTTCCAGAACAGGCAGGCTTTGCCGGCGCCGGCAAAATGGCCTGCCGAGCGATATGTGCTCGATTCCTCACAGGATGGCTTCTACGGCGGAACAGGCACCGCCATGGATTGGACTATTGCGGCCCAGATTGCCAAAGAACACAAGATAATGCTGGCGGGAGGCTTGACGCCGACCAATATAGCCACTGCCATACGGATTGTCCGGCCGTTCGGCATTGATGTTTCATCCGGCGTCGAATACCGGCACGGCCAGAAAGACCATGAAAAAATGCGCTTTTTCATTGAAGTCGTCAAGAAAGCCTGCAATGATATTTAAAAGACGCAAAGGAACAGAGGCACCCGCCTCCGTCCCTTAACGGACTTTGGCGAGGAAGGCAAAGCAAAAATGAAAAACAACAGGCAACCGGATATAAGCGGTCATTTCGGCCCCTATGGCGGGCGTTATGTGGCGGAAACGCTGATGCCCGCGCTCCAGGCAATTGAAGCGGCCTACCGCAATGCCATAAAAGCCCCCTCGTTTCAGCGCGATTTTGACATTCTTTTGCGCGATTATGTGGGCCGGCCTTCCCCGCTTTATTTTGCGCAACGGTTGACGGCCGCTTACGGCGGCGCGCACATTTATCTCAAACGCGAGGATCTGAACCATACCGGCGCGCACAAGATCAACAACACCATCGGCCAGGCGCTTCTTGCAAAACGCATGGGCAAAACCCGCCTCATGGCAGAGACCGGGGCCGGACAGCACGGCGTGGCCACGGCAACCGCCGCCGCCTTGTTTGGAATGGAATGCGAGATTTTCATGGGCGCGGAAGATATCCGCCGCCAGGCGCCCAATGTCCGCCGCATGGAATTTCTGGGCGCCAAGGTTCATGCGGTCACGAGCGGCACGGCCACGCTGAAGGACGCCATGAGCGAGGCCATGCGCGCCTGGGTCAGCCGCGTTGACGACACGTTTTATGTGATCGGCTCGGTGGCCGGCCCCCATCCCTACCCGACCATGGTGCGGGATTTCCAAAGCGTCATCGGCGTGGAAACGCGCCGGCAAATGCTCAAGCAAACCGGCCGCCTGCCGGATATGATCATCGCCTGCGTGGGCGGCGGGAGCAATTCGGCCGGCATATTTTTCCCGTTCATCAAAGACAAACAAGTGAAACTCGTGGGCGTGGAAGCGGCCGGGCACGGCATCAAGTCCGGAAAACACGCCGCCAGCATCTGCGCCGGACGGGTTGGCATCCTGCATGGAAGCAAGAGCTATGTGCTTCAGACCGGAGACGGGCAGGTGCTGAACGCGCATTCAATCAGCGCCGGTCTTGACTATCCCGGCGTGGGCCCCGAACATGCTTTCTGGGCCGATTCAAAGCGGGTTGAATATTGTTCCATTACCGACACGGAAGCCCTGAAGGCATTCGACGATTTAACCCGTTTGGAGGGAATTCTGCCGGCATTGGAATCATGCCATGCGCTGGCAGAGGCCGGCAAGCGCGCGGCCAAGCTCGGCGCAAAGAAAAATATCGTTGTCAATCTTTCGGGGCGCGGCGACAAAGATCTGGATCATATTCTTTGTTACCGCCCGCTTCGCTAGCGACAGGCAGAGATCGCAGAAATAAAAGAACATGAACAGAATCAAAGCCAAATTTGAAGAACTTAAAAAGCAGGGCAAAAAGGCGCTGATCGGCTACCTGACCGCCGGCGACCCGGACATAAGGGCTTCGGAAAAAAACATGCGCGACGCCCTGGCCAGCGGTGTTGATATTCTTGAAATCGGCGTGCCTTTTTCGGACCCGACCGCCGACGGCCCAACCATCCAGGCCGCCGGCCAGCGCGCGCTCAAGGCCGGCACAAATTTGCAGCAAATCCTGAACCTTGCCAAATATCTGCGCCGTTCATTCAACAACCCCTTCATTCTTTTCAGTTATGTCAACCCGCTGTTCAATTACGGTTATGAAAAAATCTGCCGGGAAGCCGTCGCCGCCGGCATTGACGGCTTCCTGGTGGTGGATTTGCCGTTTGAGGAATCGGATGAATTACGGCGTCACATGCACCGTCACGGCCTGACTTTTATCCAGCTTATCGCCCCCACCACTTCGCCCCGGCGCGCCCTGAAACTACTTAAGAACGCAAATGGTTTTGCATATTATATCATGGTCAAGGGCGTTACCGGCAAGCGGAAAAAACTTGATGACAAGGGCATCGCCGCGCAAATATCCAAATTGCGCAGGATCGCCAAAATCCCGGTCGCGGCCGGTTTCGGCATCGGCAACGCCGCGCAGGCGCGCGCCGCGGCAAAACACGCCGACGCAATCGTGGTGGGAAGCGCATTGATTGAAGCGGCAAGAAAAAACAAGCTCAAATCATTCGTGCGTTCACTGGCCAATACCGTTCATTAAGATTATCCTGATCACCTGCCAGAAAATTAACATGAATTGCCAGATGAGCCGCAATGATGATGCCCCATCTCCAACCCAGGGCGTCCTCCATGACCGGCTTCGTCACTTTGACTGGTGGTGGGCGGCCGGGCTCGTCCTGCTGGCATGGATTCACCGAATTGCCTTTCTGCTTTCCAACCAGGACCGGGCGTTGCCAATGTCCATTTTCTATTATGGCGATGCCCGGCAATTTCACGATTACGCCCGGGCCATTTTGTCCGGACAGCTCTTTGACAGCGGAATCCCTTTTCACCCGCCCGCCTTCGCATATCTCCTGGCAGGAATCCACCTGCTGACCGGCGCCGGAGCCGATGCCCCACGCACCTATTTGGCGGTTAAAATCGTCCTCGCCTTCCTGGGCAGCCTGCCGGTCGGACTGATTTACATCTTGGCGCGTCCCTACCTGGGACGTTTGCCGGCCATGCTGACCAGCCTGCTCTGCCTATACCATTTCGGGTTTTATGTCCTGGCCGTGGCCCCGGCCAATGAGATCCATTACCTGACCCTGTTCCTGTTCGCCTTGATAATCTGGACCAACGGGATGAAACAGCCGCTCTCCTTCTGTCCGGCAAAACCCAGTTCAAATTGGTTGGCTCTTTTTCTAGGCCTGCTGTTGGGGCTCCTTGCCCTGATGCGCGCGGAAGGAATTTGGCTGGCCATCCTGATAGTTGTGACCGGGATCGCAGGCATTCTGATTGAAATTTTACATAACCCCCATGCTAAAACTTCAGCCAATTCAACATGGCGTTCTCATTTGCGCCCCCTGTGGCCGTTAATCCTTTTAATCTTGGGCTGGGGCATTGCGGTTACGCCATGGACGATACGCAATGCCATTCGCCTGAACGAATTCAACCGGCGCATGGCCGGCCGTATCGCCGAACCATTTCCCACCTTCGTTCCTTTAACCATCTATGGCCCCCTCAACATGGCCCTGGCAAATAATGCCGAGGCCGAAGGATTTTTCTCCCGCCGCTTGCTATCCACCGGACCAACTCTCACCAGCCTGAACACAACCAATCCGCAGCACCTCCGGTACCTGCTTCACGGCGATCGCGTTGCCTGGGACTGGATCCGGCAACATCCGCAGGATTACCTCCGCTTGGTATGGCGCAAGTGGGGGTTGTTCTTCGCGGCCTGGAAGCTGGGCTGGACGCAATGGGACTGGCCGGGCGGTTTGTCCGGAATCCGGCGACCGGCAGACATGTTCGTTCCCGACCGCTCATGGAAATTCTACGCGGCGCCGGCTTTATCCCTGCTGGGCATATGTATTTGCCTCGGGCGGCGCGGTAATACTCGCCGGTGGGGATTCCTGGTCATGTTGCTAACCGGCGGAAGCCTTGCTTCCACGGCCATATTTTTCGGATACATCCGCCAGGGGATGCTTTGCATGCCCTTCTGGTTAAGCCTCGCGGCAGTATCGCTTATATGGCTGGGTCAAATCATCGCTCGCATTCTATGGCAGAAAAGCACAGTCCTCGGCCGGCCGACGCCTGAACATGTCCTGGTCCGGCGGTTCGTTCTGTTCATCCTCCCATTCGTCCTGATCCTGATGGCCGCAGAACTGTGGGGCATTTCTGCAAACCGCCAGATATTCGTTTATAAAACACAGATTATCGGCCAGTTTCGCCTCATTATCGGAAACGAGCAACCCAATACAGGCAACTCCGGGATTATTGTTCAGGACAATTAGCTTTCGGGCGCATTGCTCATTTTATCTTTGATAATTGTAATGAAAATGCTATTTTTATTAATCAAAGCGGACTTTTACCGCGGATAATGTGATATTAATATTTTCACAGCAGAACAAAGATGGATAAAACTCACAAAAAACAAATCCGCGCGGCGCTGGCGCAAATCAATATCATCCCCGGCCAGCCGGCATTGAACACCGCGACCATGCTCAGGGCCGTTGCAAGGGCAAAGCGCCAAGAAGCCGAACTAATCGTATTCCCTGAAATGGCGATTCCCGGCTACCTCATCGGCGACAACTGGGAGCGGGAAGCCTTCTTGCGTGAATGCGAGGCCTGCGGGGAAAAAATCCGCGAAGCCGCCCGGGGCATCACGATTATCTTCGGCAACGTCGGGTTGGACTGGGGTAAAAAAAACGAGGATGGGCGCGTCCGCAAATATAACGCGCTCTTTGTGGCTGAAAACAAAATCTTTCTCGGACCCGCCAAAATCCCCTACAAATTCATCATCAAGACCCTGTCGCCGAACTACCGCGAATTTGACGAAAGCCGGTATTTTTATGACTTGCGCAAACTGGCGATCGAGCTTAAGCAAAGGCCCGAAAAACTTATTTCCCCGGTTGCGGCCGGCGGGCTTAATCTGGGCTGCATGCTTTGTGAAGATTCCTGGGACAGGGATTATAACATCTCGCCCCTGCAAATTTTGGCCGGCCACCCGCTGGACCTGATTATTAATTGCAGTTCCTCCCCGTTTACCCTCAACAAAAACCTGCGGCGCAACAAAATATTTTCCGCGCAGTGCGCCAAGCTCGGCAAGCCGTTGATTTACGTCAACAACATCGGCATCCAGAACAACGGCAAGACGGTTTATACTTTTGACGGTTCTTCCTGCATTTATGACCCGGCCGGGAATTGCCGGCAGCTTGCAAAACGATTTGAGGAAAAACTTCTGGTTTTTGACATCCCCCTTGGCGGCGCGTCATTTGGAAACCAAATCAATGAAACCGGCGACGGCCCCGGTTCAATTTATGCGGCGCTGATCTTCGGATTGCGCGCCTTTCTCAAACAGTGCCAGATCAAGCGAATCGTCGTCGGCGTTTCCGGCGGGATTGATTCCGCCGTCGTGGCCGGAGTGTGCAGCCAAATCCTCAGCCGGAAAGATTTATTGCTGGTCAACATGCCAAGCCGCTTTAACTCGCCGACAACCATTTCTTTGGCTCGCGAGGTGGCAAAAAATCTTGGCTGCTATTATGCCGAGATCCCCATTGACCAAGGCGTCAACCTGACCACCGCCCAACTTGACGGACTGGAACTTAAAGCCGCCGACCGCTCTTCGCGCAAACACCTGCGGTTAAGCAATGCCATATTGGAAAACATTCAGGCCCGCGACCGTTCTGCAAGAATCCTGGCGGCGGTGGCGGCGGCCTTCGGCGGCGCGTTCACCTGCAACTCAAACAAAGCCGAGACCACGGTCGGCTATTCAACCTTCTATGGCGACCTGGCCGGGTTCCTGGCGCCGGTCGGCGACCTCTGGAAACACGAGATTTACGCCCTGGCAAGATACATGAACGAGAACATTTTCAAGCGCGAAGCAATCCCCGCCGGATGCTTCACCCTGACGCCCTCCGCGGAACTAAGTCCGGCCCAGAACGTGGATGAACGCAAGGGCGATCCGCTCAATTATCCATATCATGACCGGCTTTTTGCCGCCTGGGTCGAGCGCTGGGACAGGATTACACCGGAGGAAATCATTGAATGGCGCCTGGCCGGCAAACTGGAGCGGGAAATCGGCTATGCCGGCAAGGTGGATGATTTATTCAAGACCAATCGCGATTTCATCGCCGACCTTGAACGCTGGTGGAAACAATATTGCGGGATGGGAGTCGCCAAAAGGATCCAGGCGCCGCCCATCCTGGCCGTGACCAGGCGCGCTTTCGGCTTTGATCACCGCGAATCGCAAATGCCGGTCTGGTTCGGCGCGCGGTACGCGGAATTAAAGCGGAAATTGCTGGCCCGTGATTGACAAAGAACCGATATAGGGATAAAACTATACCAATGATACCGGATCTACAGGCGTGTTTGTTATGCGATGACGTGCGGCAGGAACGCAACGGCAAATTCATATTGATCGGCCTTTTTGACGTCATTAATGCCAGCCAATTGCCGCTGGTTTTCCCGCGCATGTGCCTTGTAACCCGTTGGTGCAACGGCGAGGGTGAATATCATCAAACGAGCCGCTTGCTGAAGCCCGACCAGAAAACCGTTATCGCCCAGGGGCAGACCATTCCCGTCAAATTATCCGGCATGGAAGCCATCGTGACCAATATTGAATTTTTCATCAACATAACCTTCACCGAACCAGGCGTCCACTGGATTGAAGCCCTGCTGGATAAAGACCTTATAATACGGTTTCCCCTGCGCGTGGCCCCGACCCCCCCGCCGGCCGGCCGACCCCAAGGATAGGTTTTCAATAACATGCAAACTCGTGTCGCCCTCGCAAAATGCGCGCAATATCGTCCGGAAGAGATTTCGGCCGCGCTGGAAAAACTTTTCCTGCATCTTGGCGGCTTGAAACAGTTTATTCCGCCGGGCGGCACGGTCCTCATCAAGCCGAACCTGTTGACCGACCGTGAGCCGGAGAAAGCGGTCACGACCCATCCGGAGGTAGTGCGCGCCTTGATCAGGATGGTCCGGCAATACGGCGGAACCCCGCTGGTCGGCGACAGTTCGATCGGCGCGATGAAGATTGAATCCGTCCTTGAAAAGACGGGGTTTCGCGCGTTATGCGCGGAAGAAAAAGTAAGATTTGTTGTCTTTGAAAAAGAACCATGCGTCAAACACGATTACAAAGGCGTGGCGCTGGCCATCGCCAAAGTGGCTTTTGACGCCGATTTAATCATCAATGTGCCCAAGCTGAAGACGCATTCATTTACGCTTTTCACGAACGCGGTAAAAAACATCTTCGGCCTCCTGCCCGGGTTCCAGAAGGCCCTCCTGCACAAGACCTTTCCGAATCCGCGCGAGTTTGGCGATTGCCTGGCGTTTCTTTACGGAGTAGTCAACCCGGGATTGACCGTGTGCGACGCCATAACGGCCATGGAAGGCGACGGGCCTTCGGCCGGAACACCGGTTCAGCTCGGATTCCTGGCGGCTTCGCCCGACGGGGTTGCGCTTGACACGGCGTTGTGCAACATGCTCGGAATACATCCCGGCGACGTGGGTTATTTAAACAGTCTGCGGCGGGCAGGCATCGGCGAATCCAACCCTGAAAACATTGAATTGACCGGAGACAATCATGAGTTAAGCAAGATGCGCCCGATCAAACAGCCCGGAATAGCAAGAGTCATGCGGTTCATTCCCGGCCGGCTCCTGCGGCTTGTTGAACCATATGTCTGGATCGGGCCTTCTTTTACGGAAGCATGCACGGCCTGCGGGCGATGCGTAAAATCGTGCCCGGTCAATGCCCTTGAACTGGGCCATGCCAGCCGGCCGCTGGTCAACCGCCGCAAATGCGTCGGCTGCTGTTGTTGCCATGAAGCGTGCCCCGAGCGCGCGATAAAAATGATCTGCAGTCCTTTGCTCTCAATAACCTCCTGGCGAAAAAGGTCCATGCGTGAAACATAGCCTGAAACATATCGTTGAATATGTCTTTGTGAGGATACTGGCGGCACTGCTCCGCGCCGTTCCTTACCACGGAGCCCTGTTTACAGGGTGGTGCGTCGCCTGGTGCGCTTTTTTCATTTTCCGTTTCCGCGTCAAGGAAGCAAAAAGACGCATTGCGGAAGTGTTTGGCGAACGCTTTTCAAAAGGCGAGATGCGCCATATCGCCTGGATTTCATGGCGCAATTTTATCTTCACGATCGTCGAGGCAATCCGCATCCCGGTTTCCAGCGAGGCCTGGATACGGTCGGTCGTTGACAGCAATCAAACCGACGCCAAGGTAAGCGAGTGGGCAAAGACCGGCCGCGGCGGCATACTCGCCACCGGCCATACCGGTTCATGGGAAATGGCGATACTGGCCTGCCTGACTTATAAAATCCCGCTCTTTTCACTTGGCGCCTCGCAGAAGAACAAACTGGTGGATGAATTCATCAACCGCTCCCGGGCAAACTCCGGTTTTGAAACCGTCCTCCGGAATCCTTCCGTTTTGAAAGCAATCATCCGCAAAATAAAAGAAGGCAAAATGCTCGCCATTTTATCGGATGTGCGCGGCAAGACCGATGCGCTTCCCATCAAGTTTCTCGGGAAAACCGCGAACGTGGCCGAAGGCATGGGATTCATCGCCCGTCAGCTCAACGTGCCGGTGTTCCCCACCATTATCACCCGCATCGGCTGGGGACGCCACCGCTATCGCGTCCATGACCCGATTTTCCCCGACCCGAAAGCCGAAAAGAAAACAGACGTCCTGCGGATAACCCAGTCTTTTTTTGACATTCTGCACGAATGCATTCAGAATGAGCCGGAACAATGGTTCTGGTTCAACCGGCGTTGGCTTTTTGATCCGCTCGTTAAGGAAAAACCGAAGGAATAATTTTTTTTGATCACATGACACAAGGTCACGGGGAGCAAAAGAAAGGAACGACCAGTGGCAAAATATTCACTTGGCCTTGATTTTGGAACCAACTCGGCGCGCGCCCTGCTGGTGGATGTTTCCGACGGCACCGAACTGGGCATGGCGGCGGCAGGCTATCCCGGCGGCGCGGAAGGCATCCTCTTGGACCCGAAGGATGACAACCTGGCGCGCCAATCTCCGCTTGATTACCTGTCGGCCCTTGAAAAAAGCGTCAAATCGGCCTTGCGCGAAGCCAAAAAAAATCACGGCGTCAACCCGGCAGATATCATCGGCATCGGCGTTGACGCCACCGGTTCCACCCCGATCCCGGTGGATGACAAGAACCGGCCGATGTGCGCGCAACCAAAATATAAAAAAAACCTGAACGCCCACGCTTGGCTTTGGAAAGACCATACCTCGATCGCCGAGGCCGCACAGATCACGGAAACCGCCCGGAAAATGAGACCGCAATATCTCGCCAAATGCGGTTTTTCATACTCTTCCGAATGGTATTGGTCAAAAATTTTACATTGCCTGAATGTTGATCCGGATTTGTTTGCCGCCACCTTTACCTGGATTGAAATGGAAGATTATATTCCGGCCGTGCTTTGCGGCATTGACGATCCCGGCCAGGTCTTAAGAGGAGTCTGCGCCGCCGGCCACAAAGCCATGTTCAACAAGCAATGGGGCGGCTATCCTGACAGGGAATTTCTTGCCGCGCTTAATCCGGCCCTGGCCGGACTGCGCAAACGTCTTCCGGACACGACCCACTCCATAGACCATTGTGCCGGGAAATTATCGGCGGAATGGGCCCGCAAACTCGGGCTGCCGGCCGGCATTCCGGTTGCCATCGGCGCCATTGACGCCCATCTGGGCGCGGTGGGTTCCGGAATAAAGACCGGCACCCTCGTTAAAATCGTCGGCACCTCCACCTGCGATATGCTTGTTTTTCCCGACACGACCAAGATCGCGGATATTAAGGGCGTTTGCGGCATCGTAGACGGCTCAATCCTGCCGGGTTATTTTGGAATTGAAGCGGGCCAATCGGCGGTGGGCGACATATTCAAATGGTTCGTGAATGTCGTTTGTGAAGGCAACGATGCGCTCCAGGTCAGGTTAACAAAACAGGCTGAAAAACTGCGACCGGGGGAAAGCGGATTGTTGGCATTGGACTGGAACAACGGCAACCGGACAATCCTTGTTGACCCGCAGTTGACCGGGTTGATAACCGGGCTTACGCTTCACACCGCGCGGCACGAGATTTACCGCGCCCTGCTGGAAGCGACCGCATTCGGCGCGCTGACCATCATCAACCGCATTGAGGAATATGGGATAAAGATTGAAAGAATCATCTGTTGCGGCGGCATTGCGGAAAAGAATGAATTGTTCATGCAGATTTATGCCGACGTTTTAAACCGGCCGATGTGTGTCTCGCGCTCAAAACAAACTTGCGCCTTGGGCGCGGCCATTGCCGGCGCGCGCGCGGCAAAAATTTACCCGGCGATTGAACCGGCCGTCAAGGCCATGACCGGCATCAAGCCGAAAATCTACAAACCCATCGCAAAAAATGCCGCTGTCTACCGGAATATTTACCGCCTTTACAAGACATTGCATGACGCTTTCGGCCTCCCCGGCAATGTGCCCGTTGACCGGGTCATGAAAGATCTCCTGCAGATCAAGACAAAAACACGGAAAGAAAAATAACGCTTTGCCCCCCCCAAAAAAAGAAGGAAGCGTTTCAGAACGCTTCCTTCTTCTGGATTCAATCAACTTTGAAAGTCAGTTATTGAGCCACAGGCGCCGCCGGAGCCGCTGCAGGAGCTGCCGCTCCAGCCGCTTCCTCGGTAACGCTGACGATCTTCCTGACCTTGATCACTTTCTTGCCTTCTACCATCTTTTCACTGCCCTTGACAACGACCTTGACGTTCTTGCCGACCAATGCGGCCATATCAACGGCTTTCTCGCCGGGTTTGGCTTTGGGCTCGGGCAGAGCAACCTCACCATCCGCTGTTTCCAGGGCATACTTGCAAATAATGGTTTCGCTTCCCTTTACCTTGACGACTTCCTCATCCTTCTTGACCTGGTCCGTGACCTTGACATCACCCTTGATATCCTCTTTCAGGATAAGCTTGCCGGTCAACGTCAATTCCTGGCCGACCTTCCTGGCGCCGGATTCCTTGTCTTCAGCCATGGCGTTAAACGAAACAACGGCAAACGCCGCAATTACCAATCCGACCATCAATCTCTTCAAACTCATTTTCTTCACTCCTAATTTAAAATTTTACTGATTAAAATGCTTACCCCAACATTCCGCTCGCTGAAAAAATGCCGTGGCCTCCTTTCTTTGCCTAAAAATTGTTTTAAATTATTACCACCTGTCATCCTGAATGCAAGAAAATAAACAATCGGTTTTCCCCACGGGTGTAGGACAAATTCTTTGATTTATCCCCATAGTCACCCACCCCGGCCTTCCGCCGTCGCTCAAGGAGCTATGGCGGACAAGTCGGCCACCCCTCCGACGGAGGGGATATTAAGAAGTTCAAGAACAAAAGGTTATGTTCCCCTCCTTGGAGGGGTGCCCAACGGGCGGGGTGGGTCGGATTGTATCTGTTATCATGCAATATCAAAATTTTTGTTTTACACCCTCTCTCCACGGACTATTTATGAATGCCTCCAGCTTAACACTGCATTCAGTCGTTGTTTAAGACCGGTGCGGCGTTCGGCCATGTGATTGTTGCGAATGGCGATGGCCACGGCCTTTTTTGACCCGACAAGACATACCAGCTTCCGTCCACGGGTAAGCGCCGTGTACAGCAGGTTGCGCTGGAGGAGCTTAAAATGCTGGGTGGTCATCAAAATTATCACCGCCGGATGCTCGCTGCCCTGGGACTTGTGAATGGAAGAAGCATAAGCCAGATTCAACTCATCGGCTTCGCCAAAATCATATAAAACCGTCCGGCCCTCGTAATCAACCGCCAGCTGCTGCTCGCCATTATCAATCGTCCGGATGATCCCGATATCGCCGTTATAAACATCCTTGTCATAATTATTGCGCAACTGCATGACGCGGTCGCCGATCCGGTATATTCTTCCGAACCGCGTGAACTCTTCTCCGCGCGGATTAATGACCCCCTGCAAGATCATATTCATATTATCCACGCCAAGCTGGAAACGGCGCATGGGCGTTAAAAGCTGGATATCGGTGCGCGGACTCAAACCGAACCGCTGTGGAATCCGCTTTGAAATCAGCTCAACGACATGGGCGATGACCCGCTCCGGATCATTTTCATCAATGAAGAAAAAATCTGGCAAACGGTCCCCGCCTTCATCGGCCAGCTCAAAAAACCGCCCTGAATTGATTAAATGCGCATTGCGCACAATCAGGCTTTTTTCAGACTGCCGGAATATTTTATCCAGCTTGATTGCGGGGACAGCGCCGCAATCAATAAGATCGCGCAAAACATTGCCCGGGCCGACGCTCGGCAATTGGTCGGCGTCGCCGATCAGCAAAAGGCGCGCATGGGAAGGCAAGGCGCGCAGAAAACAATTCATGAGCACGACATCAATCATTGACACCTCATCCAGGATAAAAACATCGCCTTCAAGCTGTTTTTGCGTGCCATATTCAAACTTCCCCCGGCCGGGCTGAAATTTCAGCATGCGGTGCATGGTCATGGCCTGGCGGGTTGTGGCTTCCTCCATCCTTTTGGCCGCCCGGCCGGTCGGCGCCGCAAGCCGGACAATCAGTTTCTTGGCCGAAAAAACATCAACCAGCGCCCGGATGATCGTGGTTTTACCCACCCCCGGTCCGCCGGTGATTATGCCGACCTTTTCCGTCATGGCCATATTAAGCGCCTCCGCCTGCGCCGCTGAAAACGTGATGTTCATCCTTTTGGCAGCCCATTCAACGGCCTTGCCGGCGTTGATTTCCAGCCGGTTGATTTCAGCGCCGCTTTGAATCCTTTTCAGGTGCTCCGCACAGCCGGACTCGGCATGGTAAAGCAGGGGAGGATAGATATGTTCGCCCTCGCTGATCAAGGCGCCGGACGCCAGTTCCAGCGCAAGCGCTTCTTCCAGCAGGGCGCGCCCGATCTCAAGTTGTTTTTCGGCCTGGACAACAAGCTCTTCTTTCGGACAATAACAATGCCCGTCGTCAGCCATAGTCTGCAAAGTATAGACAAGGCCCGCCCGGGCGCGGATCACCGACTGGACGGGAATGCCCATGTTCATCGCGATTTTATCGGCCGATTTGAAACCGATCCCCCAGACATCGGCGGCAAGCTGGTATGGATTTTTCCGGAGGATGGCGATGGCGTCATCGCCGTAAACGCGGTAAATACGGGCGGCCTGCGAAGCGCTGATGCCGTGCGCGTGCAGGAAAATCATTATTTCGCGCACCGCTTTTTGTTCAACCCACGACTGCCTGATCCGTTCGCGTTTATTGCGGCCGATGCCCTCAACCGATTCCAGGCGCGCCGATTCCTGGTCAATTACCCTGAGCGTGTCGCCGCCGAATTTTTTCACCAGTCTTTCGGCCAGGACTTCCCCGACACCCTTGATCAAACCGCTCGCCAGGTATTTTTTGATTCCTGAAACCGTGTGCGGTTCAATGCAGATGATTTTATCGGCATTAAACTGGAACCCGTGCACTTTATGGCGCGCCCATTTGCCTTCGGCCTTGATTTGTTCACCGGGCCAGATGGCGGCGCTGTTGCCCACCAGGATGACTTCCTCCCGGGAATGCTCGGCCGTCAACGCACAGACGGTATAGCCCGTGTCTTCCGCGCGATAAATGATTCGTTCGACCGTGCCGGACAAAGTTTCTTCGGTTTTATCTTGTTGGGGCGCCATACTACAACGAAGGTATGGGCATGCGCAGTTTTGTATCCTCCGCGACCGGGGCTGAAATGAAATCAATCTTTTTGGCCTGTCCGGGAGCGGACGGCGCGCCGGCGGTTTTATCTTGGGCTTCATTAAGCCGCGCATTAAGGGCTAAAATCGCGTCCTGCTGGCGTTGAAGCATTTCCTGGATGGAAGCCGATGAGTCAGGGGGCTTGGATTTCAAAAGATTTGAAGCGGCGTTAATATTTTTCTCAAGCCGGGCAACGTCTTCGCGATTCAAAGCCGGCGGAGTTTTCATATCGGGCTCTTCCGGGGGCATCGGCGTTTTATCCGCGGTAAAGACGGACTTGTCCGCCATAGCCATCCGCGCGACGGCGGAAAGCGAGCCGTTTGCCCCTGCCCCGCCGGCCATCATCCGCCAGGTTTGCTCCGTGAGCTGGCGTTCTTCCCGCAATTGGCCCAGCAATTGCCGGGCGAACCAGATTCCGGCGCCGAGCATTACAAAAAAGAACACGAGAAAAAAAACGCTGATACGGACAAATTCCATCCGCGCCCGGCGGCGCTCATTCGCCAATATCTGCTCAATAATCTGCTTTACAACCTCCGCCGCCGGGGAGGAACCGGGAGCCGCCGGCAAGCCAGATGAAGCGCCTGGCAGGCGTTCCGCTTCGTTCAAATGAAGGACATTCTTGTCGGACTGCTCTTTTCCGCTATCGCCACTCATGAATTCAGAGTTTATTCAAGTTCAGATGAATGTCAACAAGAGTATAAGACGCACCCAACCTTGCCCAAAAAAAGTGATATTTTAATTTGACGGCAAAAAAAATACTTGATATTTTCAAGGTCAAAAGACGGTTATCCGGCAATTGAATTTCAACCTTGGCGGGCAATAAAAAATATGTTGAAGAAATACGGGAAAAGCAAATACCGGCGGGTTCTTTTAAAACTGAGCGGCGAGACGATGCAAAACGCGCACACCGGCCAAAGCATTGATCCGCGCAGCGTGGCCAATGTCGCCAGAAGCATCAAAGCCGGCAGGACCATGGGCTCCCAGATGGCAATCGTCATCGGCGGCGGCAATATTTTTCGGGGCGGAATCGGCCAGGCGCACGGCATTGACCGCAACACGGGCGATTACATGGGGATGCTGGCAACCGTGATTAACGCCCTGGCCCTGCAGGACGCGCTGGAGAAAAACGGCATTGACACCCGGGTGCAAACGGCCATTGAAATGAAACAGGTCGCGGAACCGTTTATCAGGCGGCGCGCCATCCGTCACCTGGAAAAGGGGCGGATCGTAATTTTTGCGGGCGGAACGGGCAACCCCTATTTCACCACCGACAGCGCCGCCGCCCTCCGGGCAAACGAAATCAACGCGGACGTCCTGATCAAGGCCACCAAGGTGGACGGGGTTTATAATCGTGATCCGATGAAGGATTCCTCGGCTAAAAAATACATAAAAATTTCATACCGCAAGGCTATCCGGGACACCCTGAAAATAATGGATTCGGCCGCGTTTTCATTGTGCATGGAAAACAACATCCCCATCATTGTTTTTGATTTCTTTAAAGATGGAAACATCCAGCGCGTTCTGGCCGGCGAACGGATCGGCACGCTGATATCAAACTAATCCGCGCCCGGCGCGCGGCAAATATTGCGAAAGGATGGAAAAAATGGCGTTGCTTGATGACATCCTCCTTGAGACTGAGGACCAGATGGACAAGGTTTTGGGGTTTATCCACCAGCAGTTCGACGGGCTGCGGACCGGCAAAGCCTCGGCAAGCATGGTTGAACACCTGCAGGTTTCCTATTACGGATCATCGGTGCGCCTCAGGGAAATCGCCAACATCTCGACTCCGGACGTGCGGCTGATTGTTATTAACGCCTATGATCCCACGGCCCTGGCCGCCATTGAAAAGGCGATCATTGCCGCCAACCTCGGCATCACCCCCATGAACGACGGCCGCGTCATCCGGGTTCCCATCCCGGAATTAAGCGAAGAACGCCGGCGCGAGATCGGCAAGGTCGCCCGCCAAATGACGGAAAAAGGGCGCGTTTCCATCAGGGGCATCCGGCAGGAAGCGAATGAAAAGGTCAAGGCGCTCTCCAAGGAAAGCCGGATAACCGAAGATGAAGAAGAAAAAGGCCTGAAAGAAATCCAGTCTTTTACGGATAATTACATTAAAAAACTGGATGAGACGCTTGAGCGCAAAGAAAAAGAAATAATGACGATTTAGTTCGCTTGTTCCTTAACCTGGCCGCTGACTATTGACCGCTGACGTCTGATTAGTTACAAGGCGACGACCATGGATGATAGTTCTTCAGATCAAAAACCGAGCGACTCGGAAATAGAAGCCCTGAAAAAGACGACCAGGATTTCACTTGAAGAGGCTTTGAACGTCAAGACCGTTCCCAAAAAGACAACCTCAACATTGATTGATCAAGCCGAAAAAAATGCGACCGGCATAATAGCGGGCATTCCAACCCATACCTCGCCCATTCCCCAGACAATCCGGCTGAAACGTCCATCCACGTCGCCGATCGTCATCAACCCGCCCGACATTACATCGGCGCCGACCGTGATCAAAACCGCGCATGCCAGGGTTCCAACCTCACCGCTCGGCGACAACGCGACCGTGATAAAAAAACCCATGGCCCCCAGGCCATTAAACGAAACTTCGCGAATAATCCTTGATATGGGATCGCAACCGGCCGATCTCAAGCAGAAAACCGCCCCCCTGCCTGTCATATCGGCCAGCGAACCGACCCCCGGTCCGAAAACAATCCGCTTGAAACGTCCGTCAACAATCATCGCGTCGGATAAAATTCCGGGGGCCGATCTTCCCGACGTGCAAACCGCCAAAAAATCAGAGACGGCAAAAATTGAACTGCCGCAAGGCGCGGCCTTTGAGACGCCGACCACCCAGCGCAAAACAATCAAAATCAAGCGAACCGACCGGAACGTCATGGCGCCGCGGACCGTGGTCATGCAACGGCAGGCGGAAGTCAAACCCCAGACGGAAACCGTCATTCAACAAGGAGGAGCGCCGGCTCCGATTCAAGAACCCGGTCAAGACGACCCCATGCCTGTTTTCCCCATCCTGGCCGGAATGGCGGTGGTTTGCCTTGCCTTGCTGGTATATCTGCTCGCGGCACAAGCCTTCGGGCCGAAACTGCTTCTGCCCGTCCCGTCGGGTTTGTTCTAAAATACAAGGAGGAAATACCATGAGCGGCGAAGAAATTATTCATCTGAATGAAAACAACTGGGAAAGCGAAGTGACCAAATCCGCCGTGCCGGTCCTGGTTGACTTCTGGGCCGAATGGTGCGGGCCATGCAAAATGATCGCCCCGGTGTTGGCGGAGGTGGCCGGCGAACTTTCCGGCAAAATAAAGATCGGCAAGGTAAATGTTGATGAAAGCCAGGCCCTGGCGGAAAAATTCCACATCCGTTCCGTCCCGACCCTGCTCGTCATGAAAAACGGGGCCGTTCAGGAACAAATCGTCGGCGCGATGCGCAAAGACGACCTGAAGGCCAAATTAAATCCGTATTTATAAGTTTATGAATCTGCCGGACATCAACCGGTTCGGAACATGCGCCGGCGCCCCTGAACGTTGAACCGTGAACTTGGCTCTTGCAACGCTTTTGCAAGGGCATTATTCATCCGTACATCTTGCGGTAATAATCCTGGTAAGCTCCGCTCCGCACCCGTTCCAACCACGAATGGTTGGACTGATACCATTCAACCGTCTGCCGCAACGCCGTTTCAAAGTCAAATTCCGGCTCCCAGCCAAGTTCTTCCTTGATTTTCGTCGTATCCATCGCATAACGCCGGTCATGGCCGGGCCGGTCATTGACGTATTTAATAAGCGATTCCGGTTTATTCAGCAATTTCAGCAACATGCGGATCACTTCCAGGTTGGTGACATCATGCAGGCCGCCGATATTATAAATCTCGCCCGGCTTGCCCTTCCTTAAAACAAAATCAACGCCGCGGCAATGATCGCGGACATATATCCAGTCGCGCACCTGCAATCCGTCGCCATAAACCGGCAGGGGCTTGTCCTCCATGGCATTGGCAATCATCAGGGGAATAAGCTTTTCAGGGAACTGGTATGGACCGAAATTATTCGAACATCTGGTAATGAGGGCATTTACTCCATATGATTTCATGGCGGCCCGGACCATGAAGTCCGAGGCGGCTTTCGACGCCGCATAAGGACTATTGGGCTGAACCGGCGTTTTTTCGGTAAAGCGGCCTTCGCGGCCCAGGCTGCCATAGACTTCATCGGTTGAAACATGGACAAAACGCGGCACGGAGAACTCGCGGCAGGCATCCAACAGGCGCTGGGTTCCGAGGATATTGGTCAGGATAAACGGTTCCGGATCAAGCAGGCTGCGATCCACGTGGCTTTCGGCGGCAAAATGAACCACGGCGTCGAACGCCTGCGATTTAAACACGGATTGGACATCTTCCCGCAAGGCAATATTGCCCTTGAAAAACCGGTAACGTTTATCTTGCTCGATGGATTTTAAATTTTCCAGATTGCCGGCATAGGTGAGCGCATCGAAATTAACGATTTGCAACTGCGCGTGTTGCGCGAGCATGTAATGGATAAAATTGCTTCCAATGAACCCGGCCCCGCCGGTTACCAATAGTTTCATAATGTTTTAATCCTTATTTTATCGTCGCGCATATCTGCGACAGGTCATCCCCGCCTGCCTGAACAAAGAGGCCACCTGCCGGCTGTAATGGTAATCACTCTCGTAAATCACTTTTTTAATCCCCGCGCTGATAATCATCTTGGCGCACAACAGGCAGGGACTGTCGGTGCAATACAAGGTGGCGCCCTTCAATGCCACGCCGTAATTTGCGGCCTGGATAATCGCGTTTTCCTCGGCGTGCGCGCATATGCACTCGCCCAGATTCTTGCCGGAACGGACATTGCTGGCACAGCGCGGACACCCCCCGTCAAAACAGTTCCGGATACCGCTCGGCGTGCCGTTGTAGCCGGTTGAAATAATACGGCGGTCCTTGACGATTACCGCCGCCACCTGCCGGCGCAGGCAGTTCCCCCGGGTCTTAACGACCCGCGCAATGTTCATGAAATAATCATCCCAGCCGGGCCGTTGTATAACCGAAAACTTCATGCCGGAAAAGCTATAATTATTTCACAACAAGGTCAAGATTAACCGGCCAAAATTGTTACGTTTTTTTCTTGCAAACAAGCCGGAAAGATGTTTATGTTTTTTAAGTAAATTCATATTTGTTTTACAGCACTTTTTATGAAACTCAAGACGCAATCCTGCGCCGTGGCGCTCCTGGCGTTTTTGGCCGTTTGTTTCCAATCCGGCGCCGCCACTTATTACGTGGCAACCAACGGAACCGGAGACGGAACAAGTTGGGCAAATGCCACGAACAACATTCAGGACGCGATCAGCCTGGCGGCTGTTGCGGGCGACATTGTCCTGGTCAGCAACGGCGTGTATCAAACCGGCGGAACAAATTGGCCCATCGGCACAGCTCTGACCAACCGGGTGGCGATTACCAATGAGATCACCGTGCGCAGCGCGAACGGTCCGGCAGTGACAACGATCAAGGGCGCCTGGGACCCTGTCACGACAAACGGTCTGGCGGCCATACGTTGCGTCTATATGACCAACAACGCGACCTTGAGCGGATTCACCATAACCAACGGGGCAACCACAACGGGGGGGAACGGCGGCGGAGTCATGTGCGAAGGCACAAATATTGTCATAACCAACTGCATCATTGCCGGAAACACGGCCGCCTCGGAAGGCGGCGGAGTATATTCAGGCATGGTCTATTATTGCACGATCACCAATAATGCAGCGAATGATTCTGGCGGCGGCGCGGCGCAGAGCACGCTATATAATTGCACCCTGAACGGAAATGCCGCAAATGGCGGCGGCGGAGTAAAAAGAGCCACTTTATATAACTGCACATTGATCAATAATGCGGCGACAAATTACGGCGGTGGAGCCGACCAAGGCACATTGTATAACTGCTTGTTTACCGGCAATCGGGCGGGAAACTCCGGCGGCGGCGGAGCGTATAGCAGCATCTTGTATAACTGCACGGTAGTCAGCAATTCGGCGGATAATGCGGGCGGCGGAATATACGCCGGCACCTCTGTAAACAGTATCGTGTACTTCAATTATATAGGGGCGGCCGTATCAAACTGGAGCGGCGTGATCTTTTTTACAAATTCCTGCACAACACCGACCAATAATGTTTGGGCAGCCGGTAATATCACGAATGACCCGATATTTGTTAACCGGGGCGCCGGCAACTATCGTCTGCTGGACGGATCGCCCTGCGTCAACACCGGCACAAACCAGGACTGGATGACAAACTCACTTGATCTTGACGGACACAAGCGCATTATTTACAGCACGGTTGACATGGGAGCTTATGAAACTGTCCTCAATGACGTAAGCCCCTCCGCGGTCACCAACACCCTGATGCGCGGCTCGGTCACAAACTTCACCATCTCCCTGAGGAACACCAACGACACGACCCTTTACTGGAAAACATTCAAAACAAATGATTGGGTCACATTGAGCGCGTCCAGCGGCACAATTGCTTCAAACTCAATCAGCGCGGCAATCGTCACCAATAGCGCCGTTTCCTTGACGCCGGGAACACATTCCAGCCGCCTGACCGTTTATCTGACCAATGCCGCTTACAATTCAACCGGCACCGTTGACATGATCTTGAACGTGGCCGAATTCGGATATTCGCCGACCCAAATGACGGCGACCGTGAAACAGTCCGGCGCAACAAATGATATTTTACGCCTCTGGAACGCGGGCGCCGGCAACCTCCCCTACTCCGTGTACACAAATGTCTCCTGGCTGACAGTGTCTCCGGTCAGCGGGACGCTGACCGGTCAAACCGCCGAATTAACCGTTCTCTTCACCAACCTCCCCCCGCAAATCGGCACATATGACGGGGTACTGACGCTGGTCTCCGGCCTGGACGGGTCCACGGTGGCAATAAATTTCGGCCTGACGGTAACCAACGGACCGCAAATGGCGGTCAATCCGCTTTCCCTGACCAACTCGGTCATGATGGGACAGAATGCGGCCAGCCAGACCCAGCGCGTTTCCAACCTGAGCGCCACGGACCAGATCGGCTATGGCATAACGGTGGATAAATCATGGCTGACGGTCAGTCCCACAAACGGCGTCTTGGATCCGCTGGCAACAAACGAACTGACCGTAAGTTACCAAACCACCGGGCTGACAACGAACTCCACCGGGCCTTCCAACTATTATGCGACGATCACGATCACCGCCACAAATTCCAGCGTCTTAGGTTCACCGGCCAACATAACCGTCAACCTGGCGGTGAACCCCAAGGCCCGGCTGGCGCTGAATACAACGTCATTGACAAATGTTATCACCGAAGGCCAAAACGCGGCCAACCGCACTTTTGAAATATTCAACTCAAGCGGTTATTATACGTTAAGTTATTCCGCCAGCGACAACCGGGATTGGATCAGGTTGACGCCGTCATCGGGAACAAGCGCCGGCGAACACAAAACCGTCACGGTGGAGTTTGATACCGCCCATTTCACGCCCGGGATTTCCAATGCCGTCATTACCGTGGTGGGCCGCACCTATGACGGCGTGAATTGGGATAACGCCCTTGACGCAACCCAGAGGATTGACGTCCTGCTGACGGTTAACCCGACGCCGACGCTGGCCACGGATGCTTCCGATCTGTATGCGTTTTCCGTGCGCATGGGCCACCCGGTTTACCCAACAAGTTTCCACGTGTGGAATTCAACCACCGCCGGAGGAGTCCTGCAGTATTCAATCGTTTCGGACACGAGCTGGTTGACCGTGTCTCCGGATTCCGGCGTGAGCGCCGGGGAAATGGACGAAATCACCTTCGCCTGCGATGCCATCGGCATGCAGCCCGGCAAACATACCGGCACGCTGACCGTCAGCGGGATAGACCAGTCCACCGGGATAGAAGCTTATAACTCGCCGACAAATATAATCGTGGAAGTGACGATTATCAGGAATACCGGCTTTGATTTCTCCGGTGAAGGAAGCGGCGCATCCGATCTTGTGGTCTACAATGAATCTTCCGGACTGTGGGCTATCAGAAATCTGGCCACCGGCTTCACCTCTAACACCACATTCGGCGGTTACGGCTACGTGCCGGTGCCGGGCGATTATGACGGCAACGGCTTCACCGATCTTGGCGTCTACTATTATTCCAGCGGTTACTGGTATCTGCGGAGACTAACGGACCAACAGTTGACGATATTCGGCGGAAGTTACTGGGCCGGGCCGAAACTTGCAAGCGCCGGGGGTTACGTGTCGGTGGCCGGAGATTATGACGGCGACGGCCTGATTGATCCGGCCATGTATCACGAACAGAGCGGACTCTGGTCCGGTCTCTTCTCGGCCAGCGGATACGCCTTTGTTTCCGGAACATTCGGCGGGCCGGGCTACACTGCCGTGCAGGGCGATTATGACGGCGACGGAATAACCGATCTTGCCCTATATAATGAAACAACGGCCCAATGGTATGCGCTCTATTCAAGCGATAATTACCGGAGCGTTTCAGGTATTTTTGGCGGTCCCGGCTGGACGGCAGCCATCGCCGATTACGACGGCGACGGCAAGGTGGACCCCTCCGTTTACAAGGAATCTACCGGACTCTGGGTCATCCTGCTTTCAAGCACCTTCACCCCCCGCGGCTATTCGGCTGTCAGCGGCATATTTGGCGGACCGGGCTTCGTACCGGTTCCAGCCGATTACGACGGCAACGGAATGGATGACGCCTGCGTCTATGATGAAGCCACGGGGAACTGGTATATTGTCGCCATTGACGGCACCCGCGTGGCTTGGCCGGTTCAACACGGCGGCTATGGTTTTTCGCCCGTCAAACCGTAACCGGCAGGCGGTACTTACCAGCCTTCAGCCTGCCAGTCTAAGCCCTATTTACACGCCCGGGGCACAATCGTAACTTCGGCATGCGGAATTTCCTTTTCAAGATTTGCCTTGATGCTGTCGCTGATCCCCTGCACGTCGCCCAGCATTTTGCCGGCATCAAAACCCAGGAATATCTCAATAAAAATCTGGCGGCCGGAATAGCGGGAACGAACGCCGTCCAACGATGTGTATTCATTAAAATAACCGACCAACTGCCTGGTAATCAGCATTTGCAAGGGTTCGTCCAGCGAACGGTCCAGCAGGTCGTGAATGGAATACGCAAGCAAATGCCAGCCGCTGTTGATCATGAAGAAAAGCGTAATGCAGCTGGTCAGGGGATCAAGATACATCACCCATGAACCGGTCATGCTTATGCTTAAAACAAAATTAAAAAACATGCAGGCGTTGGACAGCATCTTGACGGCGAACAACCGCTTTTGCGCTTCAACAATCGGCGAAGGAGCGATCCGCTGATGCTGCCGGCTCCGCCACCATAAGCGCGCGTTGACCAGCCCGAAAACAAACGTGCAGGCAATTCCCATCCAGATGCCGAATCCCTTTAATCTTACCGGGTGAAGCAGGCGGTTAACGATCAAAAAAATCATGATCAGAACGCTGACCAGCATGAATACACCGATCACCATGCTGGCCAGGTTTTCAATCTTGCCCAGGCCGTAGTTAAACATGGCCCGGTTATCGCGCCGGAGACGGCGCAGCGTGAACCAGGATAAATATACCGAGCAGAATGCCAGCAGGGAATTAAAAAAATCGGCGACCAGGACAAGGGAGTTGGCCAGGACCACGGAAATGATGTTGAGCACAAGCCCCAACCCGCAGGTGACCACGCCGGTCAATGCCGTCTGTTCCGTCCGCCGCCGTTCACCATCCGTCATATTTTTACACCTTTTTTAAAACAAATATTTTTAACCTGATCGCGCATGCAGATGACTCCCGACCGTGATTGCCAGGCCGGAAATGATCATCAGGCTGCCGCCGACCATGAAGGAATTGATATGCTCCCCCAGGATGCCGGCCGCCAAAACGGAGGCCAGCACCGGCTTGAGAAAAAACATCATGGACGCCTGGAAAGCCGTGCAATGCCGCAACCCGTAGTAATAAAGACCATAGGCCAGCGTTGTGCCGGCAAGCGTGACATAAAGCACCGGCCGCCATGATGCGGCCAGGCCTCCCAGGCCGTTATAAAAAACGCTGGCCAATGCAAACGGAAAAATCATCAGGCTGCCGAACAAGGCTGAAAAACCCATCAATATAAAAACCCCGTAACGGGTAATCAGCCGGCGCGAGATGCAAATGCTCAATGCAAAAAAAATTGCCGAGAGAGTCATAATGCCCATCGCCGCCAGCGACTGGATTGCAAAAGCACCCGACTCCCATGCAAAAAGAACAATACCGGCCGCACCCAGCAGCAAGGCCGACCATTTGGGGATGGTCCAGGGCTCATTGTTCACAAAACGCGCTAGAATAATGACAAAGATCGGATTGGCGCTGAAGACCACCGCGCAGGAAGCGGCTTTCTCAAAAACAAGGATGGCAAGGTGAAAGAGCGACAATGAAACGGCAATCCCAACGGCGCCGTTGAGCGCAAACCAGCCGAAATCGGCCGGTTTTAACCCCAGGCCGCTTTTAAGAAACACAGGCAATGCAAATGCCAGCAGAACAACCCCGGTGAAAAAAAAACGGATAAAAACCATTTGAAACGGAAGCGCGTTTTTTCCGATTATTTTAGCGCCGACTTCCACCGTGCTGAAAAGAGCCACCCCCCCCAGCAAGGCCAGCAATCCCGCTGTTTTAGATTTGATTGCCATCAAGTATTTTCTCGCATCATTGAGGCGGCAGGCGAAATACGGTTGGGCATAATCAGAAAAAAACACACGGGAAAAACGAAGAGATTCTTTTTCTTTCTTCTGGCTTCTGCCTGCTGAATACTGACTTATGGATTCTTTTTGTAGGATTTCTCAATTTTGGCGGCAACGTCCCGGAAACTGATATCCGTCTGGTATATTTCTTTGTAATAGCGGTCGGCCGCCTGGTCAACATTGCCGGTTTTTTCCAACAAACTTCCAAGCTGGTAATATATTTCTTTTTTGAGGGCGTTCATTTCCGTCAGGTCTTCGGCGGCCTTTTCCAACTGTTCCCTGGCCAGGTCAAACTGCGTTTTCTGCATAAAACACATGCCCAGGTAGTAAAGCGACTGGGCATGAAACTTCGGATTGCGCTGGGCGAGCTGGAACTGCTGGACAGCTTCGTTGTATTGGCCGCCTTCATAAAGCAATTTTCCGAACTCAAAACGAAGCGGCAGGTCGTTGGGATAGCGTTCAACGTGCGTCTGGATGCTTTTGAAATGGAATGCGCTTTTTGCCTTTTCTTTCGCGGCCGCGCCCGCCGAATCGCCGTTCTCCCGGCATTGGCTTATTTCCGAGTCATATTGTTTCAGCTTTATCTCCGTCAAGGCCTGATCCAATTGCGGATCGGCGCCGCCGGAAGCGCGCCGGCCCTCTTCCAGGATGCGGACGGCGTCTTCAAAGCGGTTGATCTGGACATAAAGCTTGGCGAGCGCGCGGCGGTAATTGGTGTTGTCCGGCTCACGCTTCATCTTTGCCTCAGTGTCCTTGATAAGCATCTCCGTGTTGGATTCGTCCCGGACGGCTTTGCTGTCGGCCTCAAGCACCGCGGCTTCTTTTACATCCTTGATGACCTTGCGGTAACTGCCTTCCTTCGCGGACTCATCCCAGCCGCCTTTGAGCATGGTGTCGCGCGCCATCGCGTTTTTCAAAGCCTGAAGCGCCGGGGCATCATTGGGCCGCAAGGCAACAATCGTCTCGTAACACTTGCGGGCTTCATCCGGCAGGTTGACTTCCATGTAAAGATTGCCGAGATCGCGCAGCAGCGCCACATCCTGCTGATAATATTCGCGGACCACGTTCAGCGTGTGAATCGCCACCTCCGGCATATCCGCCTTCTGCGCGGCGGCGCACAAAAAACGCACAAACCACATGTTCAACGGATCGGTGCGCAGAAGTTTTTCCGCGATATTGAGCGCCCGGATGGCGTCGCCGGAACGGAGGGCCATTTTGCCGCTGATAAGCATGGGCAGGCCGGAAAGCGTGGAGGCCAGATGGGAAACATTGCCGCCCTTTGTTTCATTAAGGAACTTAATGCCGGCGGCGCGCAGAAACTTCCGGCACTTGAGAAACCGCGGTTCCAATTCCAGGACGGCCATGAACATATCCATGGCATACGGGAGGTTGTCGCGCTCCATCGCCACGAGCCCCTTGTCAAACAGCTCGCGGGTTCTGCGCGAAATATTTGCCTCTGAGACTTCAGCCATATGAAAAAACCTTTCGCTTAATGAATAAATAGTTTATAGTTCCTGTTCACCGTGTCAAGAAAGAACAAACATAAAACAGGACAAAGTCGGCGCGAATTTGTTTTTCTTTTGCCATTTTACATAATTTTCCCATGACAAATGCATTTCATGTTATTTTTCGGGCGGTTTTTTCAGTTTTGCCGGCGGCGATCTTCCTGAGCGGCGCCATTTGCAGCGGGGCGGCAAAAGTCAAGTCATATGCCGATGTCAGTCCTAAAACCACGATATCGTTGAGTCAAATGTCCGCCCGGTGCGGGTTCAGCGCCATGACCGTGAACGGCAAACAGATAACCATGCGCACGAAATTCAACGTTCTTGCCATGGAAGGCGACAGCCGCCGGGCAACTTTTAACGGCACGGATATCTGGCTCAACGGACCGATTACGCGGCATTGGGGATCGTGGCACATTCTCCAAACCGATATTGACCGCACGATCTTGCCCCTTCTGAACCCGAACAATGCGCTGGCCTCGGAAGAATACCGGATTGTCGTGCTTGATCCCGGCCACGGCGGCGACGACCGGGGCGCCCAGTCCCGGTCAGGGCTTAATGAAAAAGCAATCGTGCTTGACCTGGCGCGTAAAGTACGCTCCATTCTTTTGCAATACCGGATAGACACCCGCTTGACGCGCAACGGCGATCAGAAGCTTGATCTTGAAGAGCGCACCGACCTGGCCGGCCGATGGAAAAGCTCGCTGTTTGTGAGCATTCACCTCAATGCCGCCGATAATTCCTCGCCCGCCGGAATTGAAACCCATATCCTTCCGCCGGCGGGATGCTCCAGCACCGCCAATAACAGCCTTGGTGTTTATGACCAGGTGGTTCATCCTGGCAACCGGCATGACCGCGCCAACATAGTGCTAGGATATCTTATGCAAAAAAGCCTTTTAAAACACACCGGAAGCGAGGATCGCGGGGTCCGCCGGTCGCGTTTTGTTGTCCTGAAAAACAGTTCCGCTCCGGCCTGCCTGGTTGAGTGCGGTTTTTTATCCAACCGCTCCGAAGGATCCAAAATGGGCAGCCCGGCCCATATTGACAATCTGGCCCGCGGCATTGCCGAGGGAATAATCTCATATTTGAACAGCGTCAAACGCGCCAACCAGATTAATCCATGATAAAAAGCATCATATATTGATGTTTTTTTATTTGCTTTCGGGCAGGCGGAAACACAAGATTGACGGTTATGGATGCTTTCATATGAAGCACGCATTTACTTCAAAAATCCGGGATTTAACGAAAATGCTTTCGCATCACCGGCGCCGGCGGTTCATTGCGCTTGGCGTCCTTATCGTCTTGATCATTGCCGGCATCGCGGTGTTTTACGGCGGAAACAAATCCGGCGCGCAGGACGGATCACAGCTGACGGCGGAAGTGCGGCGCGGTCCGTTGACAATATCCGTCAAGGCAACCGGAGAGATCCGTTCCACCAATCCCAACAAGGTTGTTCCCGCCATTAAACGCCAGGCCGCAATAAAATTTCTTATTGCCGAGGGCACCCGCGTTAAAAAAGGCGACGTCGTGGCCCGCTTGAACACGGAAGAGATGGAAAGACGCATCCTGGAACTTGAAAACAAGCTCCTGGAACAAAAGAGCAAGCTTAACATCTCCCAGACCCAGTTGGAAATCCAGATCCTGGACAATAATTCCAATTTTAAAAAAGCCGGGCAGGACCTGATTGAAAAGGAAATGGAACTTGACAAGTTTTACATGGGCGCCGCCCTCATTGATCAATACAAGTCCGAGGCAAAAAAGGAAAATGCCGAGGGTGAAATGCTGAAAAAATACAAGGTCTACGACCAGTATTTGAAACTGCGGGCAAAAGGCTTCGCTTCCGCCCCGGAAGTTGATGAAAAAAAACTTGATTATAACAAGACCTATGCCGACTTTGAAACCGCCCGCCTGGAATTGAACCAGCTGGAAGAATATGATTTTTGGATAAACGAGACAAAATGCAAAGGCGAGGTTGACAAGGCAAAGACGGAGCTGGATAAGACCAAAAAGGCGAATAAAACCAATTTGCAAAGCAAGGAGCAGGAGGTTGAAACGGCCCGGCGCACCATGGAAGCGACGGAAAAAGACCTGAAATCAGCCCGGGAAGAGCTGGAAGCGTTCGAAGTCAAGGCGCCCTTTGACAGCGCGGTCATGTATGGCGATGCCAACCAGTGGTGGACACGAAGAAACATAGAGATTGGCAAAAATTTATCCCCCGGCCAGGTTCTGGTCTCGCTCCCCGACATGGGATCGTTGCAGGCGGTCGTGAACGTTCCGGAAACGGACATCCACAAACTGCAAGTCGGCCAGGAAGTGAACCTTACCGTTGAGGCCGTCAACGGCAAGGTAATCAGCGGAAAAGTTTTAACGGTGTCTGAAATCGCCAACGCCGGCGAGAGCTGGATATCATCCGACGTCAAGGAATTCAAGGTGGAAATCTCGCTGGCCGACATAAAAAGACTCAAACCGGGATTGTCCTGCCAGGCGGATATTATTGTGGATAAAACCGACTCCGTCCTGTTGCTTCCCGTTCAGGCCGTCTTCCGGGACGCCGACCACCATGTGGTCAACCCGGAAAAAGACGGCAGTCAAGAGTCCAATGCCCTGAGCTGGACGACCCATGGCTACGTGGTCTACCCGGAAAAAGGCGGCCGCCGGGTGATAAGCATCGGCAAAGCATCTTCGCGCGAAGTTGAAATATACGGCGACATCAAGCCCGGAACGAAAGTGTTATTGATGCCGCCGGAAGGCTCTGTGCTGGAACAATAAGCGTATGATCCGTTTTGTTAATGTATCCAAGCGTTATGGCACAACGGTCCGCGTCAACGCCCTGCAGAACGTCAACCTGCATATCGTCCCCAATGACTACCTCGGCATACTGGGACCTTCCGGCTCCGGCAAGTCAACCCTGCTGCACATCATGGGGTTGTTGGACCGTCCCACGGAAGGCCAGGTTTTCCTGGAAGGAAAAAACGTCTCAAGATTATCCGACCTTGAAATATCCGGATTGCGGGGAAAAACCATCGGGTTTGTGTTTCAAGCTTACCACCTGATCGCCCACATGAACATGGTGGAAAATACCGCCCTGCCCCTTTTTTACCAGGGAGTTGCCGCTCCTGAAAGACGGCAAAAAGCGGAATCATTATTGAAGATGATGCGGCTTTCCCACCGGCTTCATCATCTCCCCGGCCAGCTTTCGGGCGGCGAATGCCAGCGGGTGGCCATTGCCAGGGCCTTGGCGGCTGATCCGCCGTTCCTCCTGGCGGATGAACCGACCGGCAACCTGGACTCGGAAAACGGCGCGCAAATCATGGCGATTTTTGACGAACTCCACAAGCAGGGCAAAACGATCGTGATAATTACCCATGATGCCAAGGTCGCATCCCGGGCGCACCGCATCGTCCAGATAAACGATGGAATACTGACGGAGGATCCCCAAAAATGAACATTGCCTGGTTGACTGAACTGGGGCGTGAAGGAGCGCGCAATTTATTCCGGCACAAAGTGCGTTCCCTGCTGACTTTGCTGGGAATTGTCTTCGGGGTGGCCGCCGTCATCGCCATGCTGGCCATCGGCGAAGGCGCCCAAAAATCCGTCTTGCAGGAAATAGAGGGGCTTGGGCTTAACAATATCATCATTGATTCAACCCAGCCGGAGGCGTCACAGCGCAAGAAACAATCGAACGACAACGAAGACACGCTCTTAAATTATGGCATTACCTGGAAGGACATGGAACAGATAAGCGCTTTGTTCCCGGACGCGCGTCTTTCCGCCGCTCATCTTGTGAAGGGCAAAGTTCATTTTCGCGGCATCCGGCAGGATGCAAAGATATTGGGCGTTGAACCGGATTATTTCAGATTATTCCGGACTGAAGTTATTCGGGGCAAATTACTCTCCGAACTCCAGAATCAAAACCAAAACCGTGTGGCGGTAATATCCGAGCAGATCGCCCGGGAATTGCCGGCGCTCGGCGGCCCCATCGGCCAGACGATTCAAATCGGCAAATACGCCTTTGAAATCATCGGCGTGGTAAAGATGGCCGGCGTTGATCGCCAGATATTCATTCCATACAAAACGGCAAAATTTCAATATGGTTCAACTTATATCGCGGCTGAAACCGGAGGATTTGAAATGTCCCGCACCGAAATCGGCCAGCTTGTGATCCATATTTCCCGGATCAAGATGGCGCCGGAAGCCGGGCGGGTAATAAAACGGATATTAAGCCAGAACCATTCATCTCCTGATTTTACGCTTAAAGTTCCGCTGGAACTGCTGATGGCCAGGCAAAAAACACAGCGCATCTGGAACGCCGTGTTGATCACGATCGCGAGCATATCGCTCCTGGTGGGCGGGATCGGGATCATGAACGTCATGCTGGCGATCGTGATGGAACGCGTGCCGGAAATCGGCATCCGCCGGGCGGTCGGCGCTTCGCATTTTGATATTCTCTGGCAATTCCTGGCGGAGGCGGTTGTGTTGTCAACACTGGGCGGAGTGCTGGGTTGTTTGATCGGCGCGCTGGCCGTGCCGCTCGCCTCACGGCTGACCGGCTTTCCCGGGATAATAACTCCTTCCGCCGTGCTGATTTCAATCACCGTCTCCTGGCTGGTGGGCGTGGTTTTCGGCCTGGCGCCCGCTTCGCGCGCCGCCGATCTGGATCCGGTCGAATGTCTTAGAATTTCTTCCATTTAATTCCAAAGCGGGCTATGCCCGCAACCCAAAAAATCAACCACTGATTACACTGATAACACGGATGGGGGAAACCCGCCCCATTCCATATCAGTGCTATCCGTGCCATCCGTGGTTAACATTCTTTTTTTTTATCGCTGTTTCTCGTACATCAGGTACTATTCCAAAAAAACAATGACCCATAAAAATAGTCCAAAAAAAACGCCAATCATTCATCTTGCCCGGACGGCCGGATTCTGCTTCGGCGTCAAACGGGCGATTCGCATGGCGCATGAACTGGCCAAAAGCGGCGGCACCACCCAGGCTCCGCCGGAGGCTTCGCCGAGGCGAGTTCACATGCTGGGCGACCTCGTGCATAATCAGGCGGTGATTGCCGGGCTTGAAAATGCCGGCATAAAAAAAATCACCCGCCTCGGCAACGGCCGCGGCAAGACACTTCTCATCCGGGCCCATGGCGCCGGCCGGCGCCTGATGGCGCAAGCCGCAAGCCACGGATATAAAATAGTCGACGCCACCTGCCCGATGGTCCGCGCCATCCATGAAATCGTCAGGAGAATGGATGGCAAAGGATACCGGATCATCGTGCTTGGCGACCGCCGCCACGAGGAGGTCCAGGGCATCGTCGGCCAGATTGCCGGGAAAACGCTGATAATTGACAAGATTAAAAACATCCCCTGGCCGCAAATTAAAAAAATCAGGAAGGCGGCGATTGTCGTCCAGTCAACCCAAAACATGGATCATATCCTCCCGATTGTCACAGCTTTGAAAGGAAAGATTAATGAGATAAAATTTTTCAACACCATTTGCCGGCCGACCAGGATGAAGCAAGCCGAGATGAAAACCATGCCGTTGCAGCATGATGTTGTCATTGTCATCGGCTCGCGCTCCAGCGCCAACACAAGACGGCTTCACGAAATTTCCCGCGCGCTTAATCCGCGCACCTGTCGGATCGAATCCGCCGCCGAAATAAAGGCGGACTGGTTCAAAAAATCAAAAATGATCGGCATTACCGCCGGCGCATCAACGCCGCAATCGGCGATACGCTCCGTGATTGGGCGCATCAAGGAACTGACCCGTTGAATCGGATTGCACAAAAACAGGGAAAAACGCCAATGGCTGATACAAACATTTTAACATGGGACCAAATTGCCCCGGTTCCGGACGTTGTCGGTTGCTGGCAATTTGAAAAAGACATGCACTTTACTTACCGCGTGCCGTCACATCATCTTCTGCTTGTGGAATCGGGGCATATTGCGGGAATCACGCCGCAAGGTCATTTTGACGCCCCGCCCGGGACCATGTTGTGTTTTCGGCCGGCCGAAAAAAATGAATATCGCGCCGCGGCCCACACCATCTATTATCAGGGCCATGTCAGCTTTGCGCCTTTCCCGCACCACCGCCATACTCCTTTTTTCCCGGGACTTGGAATTCTCCCCGTCCGAATCCAATTGGATGACGCGTTTGATGAAATGCGCGGGTTGTTTGAAACCTTGTTGTTAATGGTCCCGGGCAAAGATGCGGCAAGCCATTTTCGGGCTCAAGCCGCCGTCTATAACATGCTGGCGCTGATTGCATCCGCCATGAAGCCGGCGGATGACGAGTCCATACGGCTGGATGCATGGGAACGCGTTCGGCTCAGACTGCATTCCATAAGTGGTTTTTCCGCCAAAATCAACGATCTTGCCGGAGAAATGGGGATAAGCGGGCAACATTTCAACCGGGTTTTCCGCCGGCGCTTCGGCTGTGGACCGAAGGAATACCAGACGCGGGCGCGGCTGAATGAAGCCATCCGCCGCATTCGCGGGACGGAACTATCCATAAAAACGATCGCCGGCGATCTTGGATTCGACAATCCCCGAAGCATGAGCCGGCTTATTCACCGGAAATTTTCCGTCTTGCCGCTGGAACTGCGCCAAACCATGCCGGAAGCATCGTCCGCTTTTGAAGACAAAAACACACCGAAACGCCCCTACCCGATGAACCAACACCTTGTTCCTCCGGAAGCTCCCGCCGATTGGGCGAAGCAATATCTGATTGCCAGGCCAAATCCATCCTGACGGGCTGAAAGTTCATTTTAGTCACCTCTTTGTCCGTATTTGGCCCTTGATTTTCATTGAGCTCCCATGCCTTTGCGCCGATACTGTGCTCATATTGAAATATGAATGTTGTAATTTTTGATAAAAAAAACCGACACCATAAGCGGAGAATCAAACCATGAAAGTTGCCGGCGATCATTTGGCGGATTATTCATTCACGCACGGCGGGTTGAAGCCTTTCCAGCATCCACGGCTGGGGGTTGAAGTGCAGGGCGAGACGGCAATCCGGTATCTCAGGTTCATGCGACCCGTCAAAATTGACCGGCTGGAATTGGGCCGGATCCTCTGCGGGCGCTGCCTTCCCAACGTGCCCTCGCACCCGGCGCACATCATCATCTCAAAACTGAACAGAAATAATCATCGCTGGGAAATTATCCGCGAGGCGGATTTGCCGTTTGATTCCCGGATAGCCGGCGAAGGACTCTCATGGGAGATGAGTCACGAGGAAATGAACGCTCATTTCCAGAAAGTTTTGAATGAGCCGCCGCAGATAATCAAACTGGAAGGACTGGAGACGGATCATTTACGGGTGGAGTGCGACCGCGAGCATCCGGTCTGGTCAAACCAGGGTGAAAAATCGGGCGGAACGCACAATGTGCCGTTTGGCATCCTGAATTCATTACGGGCCTATGGCACGGCAACCAGGGAGACATTGGGAATGGCGCCTTACAATCCGTTATTGCATCAAGGCGCAATAAAGCCAAAGGCGCCCGGGGGGATGAAAATAAAAAGGGACGCCATGATGCTGTTTTATGAAAGCGGTGAATTTTCGGTCGGGTTTTCATTGCGGCGTCCGATGATTATGCATTTGGGATGGGATGCTTTCGGCGGGGAAGCAAAAAGAAACAATCGCCTGATGCTAAGACGCACAGCGGGGTATTGGTGGGACATGCAGTTGAAAGGATTGAACGGGCCGTTGCTTGCCACGGTTGACATGGATATTGGCGCGCACTTGTGGACGGGGGACGTGGAGGTGTCGGGCAACAGGGTGATGTACCGCGGATTGCATTCCATAAAAGGGCTGATGTTGGACGCAACATTTACCGTTCAGCCGGATGGAATAATAATGGAATTGCACCAGGATGTTGAACGGGATATTCCTGTCCTGGAGTATGAAGCATGGCGCTTGGCGTGGGATTTAAGGAAGGGCATTGTCGGCGCGGCGGCCATGCCGAGCGCCGAATGGGGCCGCAACGGCGACGTGTGCTGGCCGGTATGCTTTGCGGTTGACAACGGCGCCGGCTGCCTGGCGTTAAACCTGCGGGAGGGAAAGCCGCGCTGCCAGGTTGAAAGTTACCGGTCGGCGGCGGCAATAAGCGGCGGCGTATCCCTGATCAGACGCGGCGGGGTGAATGAGGCCATCGTGATTCCCGCCGGGAAAAATCAGGCGGTTGTGGAAATGAAAATTGAGAATTTTGAACCGGCCTTTACAATCGGGAAAGGGAAGGAGGCGGAAGGCGTCAAAAGGAATTGGGGAACGGTTTTTTCATGTTTTCGACCGGAATGGCGCGGATTTTCCAACCATTCGGCGTCGGCAAACTGTCACCTCTCACAGTCGTTGCCGCTGGAAGTGGCAATGAGAACAAAGAAGCCGCAGCATGGCCCCGATCCGGCGGAAATGACCCGCTTCACTCTTCAACGGGCCTTGCTGGATGGCGGCGGATATGGATATTGGCGTAATCTGTTTATGGACAGCGACCCGAACCTGGTATGCGCGGCCGGACGTCTCCATCAGATGTTTCCGGACATGAACTGGCTAAAACAGGTGGACCCGGGACTGGTCGAAGCGCTGGAAAGAATGGGAGGCAACATCGGCCCGGAAGGCCTGGCCATATGCCGTGATCTTTCCGGCAATACCGGGACATGCCGTTACAGCACAAATTCCTGGGATAACATCGGCTTCGGTCATCTGGACGCATATTCAAACGCATGGATTTACCGCGCATTTAAAAACGCAATGCCGCTGATGCGGGCGCTGGGACACAAAACGTTGGCGGACCAGTGCCGGCATTGGTCGGAAGGGATGTTGAAAAGCTATGAAAAGACATTCATAAACAAGGAAACCGGATGGATTGCGTGCTGGATCAGCCGTGACGGACAAATCCACGATTATGGCGCATTGTTTGTAAATGGAATAGCCATCGCATACGGGCTTTTAAGCCCGAAGGCGGCGAAACGCGCGTTGAACGGCCTGGAGAAATTGCGCAACGAATTATGTCCTGATTCGGAAATTTTTGGCGTGCCGTGCATGTTGCTGCCTTTGCGGGATCGCGATCATATCCTGGGAATTGGAAATCCGCCCGCCCGCATTCAACCTAATTTTGAAGTCTACACCGGGGGCAGTCTCAATGCATGGTCAGCGCCTTACTATTTACGGGCATTATCGCTGAATGGATTCAAACGAGCGGCGCAAAAACTGGCGAAAGGATTGGCGAAGGGTTATCTTGCCGGATATCATAGCGGCGGCGACATGTCCGGAACGGAATTCAGGACGTGGGAAGGATTGCCCTGCGCCTATGAGGGAACATTAATCGGCAATTTCGGGGCCCTTTACAGCGTCGCGGTGGAACTGGGGTACCTGAAGCCCACCGAACCCGAATGGTGGCCGGACAATGGATAAAAAAAATATGTCAAATAAACAAGAATTGAAATATTATCCGATCACCCATGCGCATCTGAACCCGGCCTTTCATCCCGGGCTTAAAACAGAAGTCATGGGGCGCAGTGTGGTGCGATATCTCCGGTTCCTGCGCAAAACGCGCGTTGACCGTCTGGAATTGGGAAGAGTTGTGGCGCGTAAAATACCGGCAATCCCCGCCCATCCCGCGCATTTGATAATTTCCACGTTGGATCAAAAAACATGCAAATGGCGGATTATCCGGGAAATCAGCCTGCCGTCTGATCCGCGCATTGAAGGAAAGGGTATTTCCCCGAAAATGTCTTATGAGCAAATCGAAGATTTCTTCAGGAAGGTCATGCAAACGGAGCCGTGGAAAATTGATCTTGGCGGAATAGAGACGGATCACCTGCGCATTGAATGCGATCGGGAACATCCGGTCTATCAGAGCCACGGCGAATATAACGGCGGACTATTCAATGTGCCGTTCAGCACGCTGGATAATCTGAAGGCTTACGGGGAATATCTGGAGGAAAAGACCTCTGATCCTTTGTATGCACCGCTCTTGAAGTTGAATAAATTTGCGGCCAAGGCTCCCGCCGGGATGAGAATAGAGGACCGGCCGGATATGATTTTATTCCAGGGCAAAAAGTTGTCCATCGGATTTTCATTGCGCCGGCCGTTAATAATGCATCTGGGCTGGGATATTCTGGGTGAAAAGGCGACAAACAACCGATTGCTCTGTTTCATCAATTATGGCAATCCGGTCGGATTATCCGGTCCATTATTGAGGACGCTCCAATATGATTGTTATCCGCAATTCTGGACCGGAAATGTATCCGTTATTGGAAACAAGGTGGCCTATTCCGATTTGCAGATTATTCCCGACCTTACCATTAACGTTTCTTTCACGGTTGAAAATGAAAAAGTGACGATGGAGCTTGAGCAAACGTGCAAACGGGATATACCGGTATTGGAAACGGAAGCATGGAGATTCGGCTGGGATTTAAAGGCAGGGATTACCGGCACGGCGGTCAAGCCGAGCTTGGAATCCGGTCGTTCAGGTGACGCGGCGTTTCCGGCCATGTGGGCAAGCGACGGTGTGGGATGTCTGGAATGCCGTCTTCTGGAGGGGAATCCAAAAACAGCCCGACTGCAGGTGGAAAGCTACAGAACGAACAGTTACGTAACGGGAGGATTTTTGCTGTCGCCACGCGCTAAACCGGATGAGATCATGGTTCTTGGCAAGGGAAAATATCGCGCTGTATATGAAATCAGGGTCGCCAATCTGTCGCCGAAAGGAACCATTTCGGACAATAAAATTCCGGCGAAAGTATCGGAAGCGTTGACTAGACATTGGGCAAGCACGTTTTCCTGTTTTCGGCCTGAGTTTCGCGGGTTTTCAAACCATTCGGCTTCGATTAACTGTCATATGGTACAACATCTTCCCATAGATATAGCTTCATTTACCGACAAACCCAAGTTGGGAATCAACCCCGTTGATTTGGCCAGGTTTACGATTGAAACCGCATTGCTGGATGGCGGCGGATATGGATATTTCCGCAATCTTTATCTTGATTCAGATCCTTCTTTGATAAGCGCCTCGGGCAGAATTCATCAGGTGGAACCGGATTTAAAATGGCTGAAAAAGATAGCGCCCGGTTTGAATGCGGGCGTCAAGAGAATATTGAATTCAATCGGCGACGAGGGATTGGTTGTCTGCAAGGATTTGACCGGCAATTCCGGGTCATATCGCTGGAGCACCAATGCCATGGACATAATCGGTTTTGGTCATATAGACGCATATTCCAATGCCTTTGCCTATCGCGCGTTGCGGAATGCCTCCGCCCTTTTTGCCGAGTTGAAACGGAAAGATTTATCCGGAATATGCCTGGAAAAGGCGTTGAAGCTCAGGACGGCTTATGAACAAAAACTGGTCAATCCGAAGACGGGCTGGGTAGCGGCCTGGTTGAGCAGGGACGGCCAACTGCACGATCATGCCAGTCTTTTCGTGAACGGGCCGGCGCTGGCTTTCGGGCTGCTTGGGTCGGAGAAGGCAAGGAAAGCGGTCGCCAATCTGGAAGCGTTAAGAAATAAAGTCGGACTGAAATCAGCCCGGCTCGGTCTGCCGGTGAATCTTTTGCCGATTCCCGATGCGGACCACATGTTGCCGCGAATAAGCGGCGCGATCAGCCAGACGTTTGAAATGTACACGAACGGAGGGATATTGGGACAATCCGCGACGTATTATCTGAGAGCGCTCTCCCTCTATGGATCGAAAACGGTGGCGAGAAAAATGGCTGAAGAACTGGCGGAAGGATTTGCCGCCGGCATGTTTACCGGCGGGGATAAAACCGGTCGCGAGTTTTTGGTCTGGAGCGGAGTTCCCTGTGGTTATGAAGGCACGCATATTTGCAGTGTTTCCGCAATGTATTCCATTGCCATTGAATTCGGGATTATAAAACCGACCAATCCCGAATGGTGGCCGGAGATATAAAGCGGCAACCAATCAGTCCACCCTGCGGCAAGGGCGAATTACGCCTCAACATCGTTTGATTGTTTCCATTCGGGGGACGCAATTAAGGGCTGACGCAGCACCTGGCTGACGACGTCTTCCACCGTTGCCCCCACCGGAACTAAATCCTGTTCCCGGCATAATCGCCCGATGGATTGAAGCGCCAGTTCAAGCCGCCGGCGCGATTCGCTGGCGGCATCCTCAAACGGCTGGTCATTATGCGCAACCAGATGAATCACCGGGACGGCCGGTTGCCCCTCGGCCAGCCGCGCGATAATATCCTTCAGCACCTGTTCCGTGCTCACGCCCCGCGCCGTGGGCCGCAAGTCCTGGTAATAGAATGTCCCCCGGACATGCATGGGCATTTTAAAATTCACGCTCAGCGGTATATTGGCAAATTCCAGGTCGCCCCGCACCTGGCGAAAAGCGCGATGCGCGCGGTGCGGATCAGGCTCGGCCCCGGCCCAGACGCAATAACGCTCGGGCCAAATCCGGCCCGGAACGCTGAGCGATCCCCCGGTAAACCCCATTTCCGCCAGCACCGGGAAAGTCGCGTCGTTGGCGCTGAATGCCCCCGGCCGGAAATATCTGGGATACTTGCCGAGCGCCTTGAACCATTCTTCCCTGCCCTCCGAAAGGATATTTTTCTGCTCATCCGCCGAATAATACCCGAACTCATATTTCCAGAACGGGTAGCGGTACTTCATGGCGTGAATATGCAACCCCAAACACGCCCCCTCGCCTTCAAGTTTCCGGAACAGCTCCTGATGCGGCCGGGCAATCTCCGGATGAACGAAAAAACTGATGGGGAACCCGCTCTTTTGCCCCAACTCCCAATAAGCCCGGATGGCGCGCTCTGATTCAGCCAAATCTTCCGGTCCGGTCCAGATTGGATTCATCTTCACCGGTTCCACATCCATCGTAATCATGACAAACACTTTTTTCATTTATACTCTCCTTGTCCGGCGGATAGAATTGATCAGTCTCACAAAACATCGGCAAAACATGGTTTTAATTTCCGGAAAATAATCCTGCCCGCCACCAGCAACAGAATCGTGATCATCCAGAAATAAGCCGCCCCGCCCCATCCGGCGGCAAACGGCGAGTTAAAAAGCAGGCTGTTCCGATAGCCTTCAACGATGTAGACAACCGGATTGAGCCGGAGCAGTTTGACTAAAAGAGAATGCTCCTGAAACATGGTAAAATTCCAGAATACCGGGGTTACCCAGAAGCCGAACTGGAGGCCGACATTGACAATCTGGCCGACATCCCGCGAAAAGACATGAAGGGTGGCCGTAATGTAACTTAACCCGGCCAGGAGAACCGCGGCGGCAAACAAGTAATAAAACACCGCCAGCCAGCTCCATGAAACGGATACTCGGCTGAAAAGCAGGACCGCGGCCACAAGCAGCAAAAAGACGACATGCACAACCAACGCCGCCAGGATTTTTATCAACGGCAGGTTAAACAGCCTGAAATTGACCTTCCTGACAAGAAAAGCGTATTCGCAGAAAACGTTCGTGGCCTGGTTCAAGGCATCGGAAAAAAAAGACCAGGCGCTCATGCCGGCCAACAACCATGCAATAAACGGCACGCCCTGGACCGCATTCGCCTTGAAAGCCACGCCCACCACAAACCACAAAATAATCGTCATCACGAACGGCTGGATAAAAGCCCAGACAAAACCGAGCATGGAACCCAGACAACGATTGCGCAGGTCATGCACCGCAAGGCGTAAAACAAGATCAAATCCCATCCGTATATCGCTTAACCATTTCATGATTTTTATAAATGTTCAGGACACTGGTGTTGACCTTCAGTCTATCCAACGGTCTGACAGTATCCGTGCCATCCGTGTAATCAGTGGTATAATTTTAAGCTTCTCTGCTTTGAATCAGCAGACGTGATAATCGCGATACCATTTAACAAACTTCGGGACTCCTTCGGAAAGCGCGGTCGCCGGATTGAATTTAAGGGCTTTTTGTGCCTTCCGGATATCCGCATAGGTATCTTTCATATCCCCGGGCTGAATCGGCAGAAATTCCATTTTCGGTTCCTTGCCAAGGCAACCGGCGATTATGCCGATAAGGTCCATGAGTTTTTCCGAGCGATGATTACCCAGGTTATAAACATCATTCTGCGGCAGGCCTTTGGCAAAAAGGGCGCCCTGAATCCCGTTCACTATATCATCAATAAACGTAAAATCACGGCGCATATTGCCGTGATTAAACACCTTGATTGTTTTCCCCCGCGATATCGCCTCGGTGAACAGCCAGATGGCCATGTCAGGACGGCCCCACGGCCCGTAAACGGTAAAAAGCCGCAATCCTATTGCTTGAATGCCGTACAAGTGGCTGTAAGCATGGGCGGTGAGCTCATTTGATTTCTTCGTGACCGCATACAGGCTGATCGGGGCATCAACGCGGTCTTTTTCACTGAACGGCAGATCACGGTTGCCGCCGTAAACGCTTGAACTGGATGCATAGACGAGTCTTTTTAATCCCGTCCGGCGGCCGGCCTCAAGAATATTTAAAAAGCCCTCGCTGTTGGACTTGTGATATACAAACGGATTGACCAGCGAATAACGCACCCCGACCTGCGCGGCCAGATGACAGACAACTTGAAAACGGTGTTTCTTGAAAAGTCCCTGCAATTTCTTGAAATCACACAAGTCGCATTCAATGCCGGAAAAACCGGCCCGTTTCCGCAGGAGTCCGTCCCGACGGCGTTTCAGTTCCACCGGGTAGTAATCGTTGAAGTTATCCAGCCCGACAACTTCATGCCCGTCAGCAAGAAGACGGGAAGCGACATGGAACCCGATAAAACCAGCCGATCCGGTAACAAGAATTTTCATTTGCGTGCGACTATATTACACATTACTATCTTTGACAAGCGTGAATAGAAACATGTCAATTGAAGGACGTTGCCGATGATTACCGCTGTGGGCGCATTTTTCTGGCTGATTGCTTTTGCCGCCGTATTGCGTCTCGTGCGCATCGGCAACGGGACAAGCCGTTCCAAATGGCTGGAACTGGCAATATTAATCTTCTTTGCCGGCCTGCTTCTCTTCCGTCCGCATGAAGACATTTTCGGCGGCCAGGATCCGGGCTCTTACATCAATTCCGGCATAACCTATAACCGCCAAAAGCAATTGGTTTATGTGGACGAACTTCTTTCAAAAGTTCCGACGGAAATTCGCCCCTCATTTTATTACCAAAAGGGCCACCCCGGATATGGACCGACCAAAGACGCCTGCCTTTGGATCCGCAACGCCGACCTCGCCATGGTCGGCCCGCATTTTCAACCCGCCTATCCCCTCTTGATCGGCGTTGCTTCACGCCTTGGCTCTTCATTCTGGGCGCTTTTCGTCGTGCCGCTCTTTGCCATTTTCACCGCCCTGGCCCTGCGCGCGCTCGCTTTCCAGACCATCCCGAACCGGTGGGCGGGAACAATCGCCTTCATTTTGTACATTTGCGCTCCTTTGACAATCTGGCATGGACGCTGTGCGCGGCCTGAAATAATCGCCTGCTTCATGTTTTTTGCCGGTTGCGCACTGACCCTTCAGGCCTGGCAATCCCGGCCCTGGAGAAACCTCATTGATCTTGCGCTCGGCGCCTTATGCATCGGCGCCGCCCCGTTCTTTCATATCACCGCCTGGCTGTTGGTTATCCCAGCAGTCTTGGCGGTTGTTACCGCCCTGGTTTTCAAGGGACGGGTTGATTTTCTGCCGCATTTGCTGATTGTCGGCCTGATGACATTCGTGTTTTATGCTCAGACAATATATATAACCGATTACTATACGGTCAAACGCTTCCTTGATCTGATTTTCCTTCACCCGCTGATCATTGCCGCCGGTTTTATCTTGCTGACGGTTTTAACGTTTTTAATCAAAACAAAAAAAATACGGTTCCGCCCCCAAACTGAAACGCCGTCGAAATCTTCTCCCCTTTGCCAGGACGAATCGGCCGGGCAACTTGGCCCGGAACTTCCTCCGCCGCCGACCGGCTCCGGCGCGACCTGCGCCACGGTAAACTTCGTCACAGGTTTATTGATCGGGATGGTGTTGATCGCTTTCCTGATGAGTCTTGTCTTTTTCCGTCAAATATACGGCAATTTACCGATCCTCGGCCGGCCGATCAGCCATTATCTTTATCTCACTGATTTCAGGGTCGTGGCCAATATGCTTTCCATTCCCGTCATGGTTTTAATTCTCGCCGGCCTGGTCGCCTGGTTGACGGGCCGGGACGATAAAAGAGATTTCCGGATTGTTTTGCTGATGGTTTTATTCCCGGCGGTCATGTTGACCGGCAACATAAATGATTTCATGATGACGCGCTATTTAACGGTGGCTTTCATTCCGCTCTCCGCCCTTTTGCTGACGGCGCTGATTTTTTCAATACTGCCGAAGGAAACGGGAATTTGGAAGCCGCTCATCCTTTGCGCTTTGTTATGCCTGATGGCCGTCAACAAGCGGTCCCACCTGGTTACGACAACGGAGCACAAGGGCTTTTGCCGTTTCCTGCGGCCTTATGCCGAAGTCGTCAAAAACAATAATGGCATGTTATTATGCGAATATTCGCGCATCGCCGCGCCGCTTGAACACTTTTTCGGCGTGCCGACGCTTGGCCTGGATAATGAAAGGCAGACTGATTACGGACCGATGGAAAAGGCGTGGGCTGACATCATGAAATCAGAACCGGAACGCCCCGCATTCTTTATTACCCCCTGGCACAACATTCCGGCCAGCGCATTTTTTGATTTTGAGCCTGTTTTCACCGATTCATTTCAAGATCGTCGCCTGGAGCAGTCCCGGCAAAGCCTGCCGGTCAAGGTCGGGGAATCAGAACTGACCCTGAGTCTCTATCGCATGAAATTAAAACAACCCAAGCCACAGATTAAGGCAGTCATTCCGGCAACAATCATCAAGCCCGACGCCGGCAACATGGGCTTGCGCCATTTTGCCAACATGCGCAATGAGCCGTGGTCAAGCCCGACCAACAATCCCGCCCCATCCATTTTATCAAAGTACAGTGCTCTGCCGGAAAATATCATCCCAAGCGCCGAAGCGCTGATGGTCATGCCCCCGCAAAATACAATTCAAGCGCGCTGGGCCCGGGCGCACGCCGAAATCCTGCTCCCCGCCTCGCACCGGTATTCCTCCCTGCTGTTGATTTATTTCAAGGCGCCTGATCCGGATGGATCCGGTTTTGTTTTGTTGCAATTGACACGGGGTAAAGAGGATAAAAAAAATATCGGTGAAAAACGCGAAATAAAATCCGATGAATGGCAATGGCAGGCCTGGCTGATACCTCCCAATTTCTCCGACCCGGCCGGCGATCTGGAATGGCTGGCATTGGAGATAAATCCGCCCTGGAACCCGGGCAAGCCGGGTTTTCCAACCGACCTGGGCATTCTCATCAGCCAGATTATTGCCCTGCCGATTCAATGACAACGGATGACAAGGCATGTAATCCTTCAGTCTCGCGGGTGGATTTTTGGAGACGGGACGACCTCGTCCCGTTCAGAGCGGCCTGGGGGCAGGCCGGCTCCACCGAGACTGAGGCCTTGCCAAGGCATTGATAAGGCGCTTGCCTTAAAGTCAATTCTCGTGTTATATCCTATTTCATTTTGCTACTGCGGGGTGTAGCGCAGCCTGGTAGCGCGCCAGCCTTGGGCGCTGGAAGTCGTGGGTTCAAATCCCACCGCCCCGACCCACCAAACCATTGTTAAACATAGCTTATTTACTCATCAGCATAATTAGCGAACTTCCTTATACCGTGTTTAGGGTACAAAAATGGGCAAGATCAGATGCAGGATCTTCCCGATCCGCTTGGCGCCTGGACCTTCAACATTCAAAGCTATGCTTGATCTGCAGGGTATCAGAATTTGCAAAAAAACGCGCGCCGCTGGCGGACTTGGATATCTATTCAACCGCCGGTCGCTTTTAACACGGCTTCCAGTTCCTCCCACTGACGGTAAACGGTTTCGATCTCGATGGCCAGCGCTTTACTACGTTGCCTGGCGCGCGCAATGCTCTCGCCATCCTGGCGGTAGAAATCCGGATCGGCCAGGCGGGCATGCCACTGGGCTTGTTCCGATTCCAGCGCTTCAATCCGGCTGGGCAATCCTGCCAGCTCGCGCTTTTCCCGTTCTGAAAGACGCCGCTTCTTTGCCGCAGGCTCACGCCGGGGATGCGCTTGCTTCTCCGCCGGCTCGGGCTCCGGCGGCAAGAGGCGATGCTTTGCCCAGTCGTCGTACCCGCCCACGTAGTCATTGATAAACCAGCCGTCCGTTAATCCGAGCCATTGGCCCGGCATATCGAGTGAATACTTTTCGAAGACCAGCGTGCCGGTCGCAACGTTGTTCAAAAACGTTCGGTCGTGACTGACAAGCAGCACGGTGCCGTTGTAGGCGGCCAGCTGTTCCTCCAGCAGTTCCAACGTATCGAGATCGAGGTCATTTGTGGGCTCATCCAGCACCAGCAAGTTGGACGGCTGGGCGAACAACCGGGCCAGGAGCAGCCGGTTGCGCTCGCCGCCCGACAGGACTCCGACTGGCTGGCGCGCGCGGTCGGGGGTGAACAGAAAATCCTGCAGATAGCCGTAGACATGCCGGCGCGTTCCCTGGATCGTCACAAATTCCTGGCCTTGACCGATGTTTTCCGCCAGTGACCGCCGATCGTCGAGTTGCGCGCGGAGCTGATCAGCATAGGCGATCTGAAGGTTCGTACCGTGAGTTATTCGGCCCGACAGTGGCGCAAGGCTGTTTCCCTCGCCGGCGGGGTCTAACCTGCTTATCTCACAACCTGAATCAGGTTGTGAGAGAGGCACCGGACTGCCAATGCCTTGGGAAGGTATTGGCGCCGGCCGAAGCAGACGGAACGTCGCTTCGGGGCAGCCCCGAAGTGAAGCACCATGCGCTTCTACTTCGGCCCTTCGGGCGCATTTCTCACGGGGCGTGTGAGAAATGCGGGCTAAAAGCAGGCGCAGTAACGTGGTCTTGCCGCATCCGTTCGGTCCCAGGATGCCAACTTTGTCGCCGCGCGTTATGACCGTTGAAAAGTCACGGATCATTGGCCGATCCTCAAACCCAAACGACACATGCTCGGCCTTGATGACGACCTGCCCTGTCCGGTCCGCCTCCTGGATGGCCATCTGCACGGCGCCAGTGCGCTCCCGGCGCCGAAGACGCTCAGCACGCAGGTCTTCCAAGGCGCGGACGCGGCCCTGGTTCCGCACGGTACGCGCCTTGACACCCTGCCGCCGCCACTCCTCCTCCTGTTTCAGGCGGCGGTCGAGCCCTTTCCATTGCTTGGCTTCGGCATCGAGAAACTCCGCTTTGCGGCACAGGAATGTGTCGTAATCGCAATGCCAGTTGCTGATCCGGCCACGATCCAGTTCGACAACCCGCGAGGCGAGCCGGCGCAGAAAAGACCGGTCATGCGTGACAAAAAGTATGGTGCGGCAGTAACGCAGCAGGAAAGTTTCGAGCCACGCGATGGAATCCAAGTCGAGGTGATTAGTGGGCTCGTCAAGGAGCACCACGTCCGGCGCGCCGCTCAAAGTCCGCGCGAGCAAAACACGCCGCTGGGTACCGCCGGAAAGTGTTTCAAAATCGGCGTCCGGATCAAGGTTGAGCCGGCTGATGATCTGCCGGGCATCGAGGTCCTGCTGATCCGCCGCCGCTGACGTCGCGCCGGCACAGACAATATCAAGGACGCGGCCCTGTAAATGGGACGGCACCTGCTGGGGCAGCCGGGCCAAGCGCAGGCCGGTGGAACGGATCACCTGGCCGGAATCCGGTTTCGTTTCCCCGGCCAGGATCCGCAGCAGCGAGCTTTTGCCCGTGCCATTAACACCCAGCAGGCAAATGCGGTCGCCTTTCTCGATATGGAGTTCCACATTATCGAGCAAAGGGTTCCCGCCATAGTTCAGGCTGACATTTTTAACGCTTAAGAGCGCCATGAATACCTACGTCACCAAGTTTACGAAAAACGCACGCGAGTCTTTTACCGGTATGCGAGGCAGTAGCAAGCCCGTCCGCAGATGATCGTTTTGACCAGGCTTCCGCGCGGCAGTTTACCAATAGTGTGCCGGTAATCCCGCTCCATGCGGAGCGAATTACCCAACTCTTCTTTCAGCAATTATTTGATCGCCATAAAAACCGCTTACCTAACATCCTTATCAATAAACATATTCTGTTTGGTAATAGGCGTCAAGTTGCCAAACATAGTGTCCGAGTCAGTTGCAAAACTCCAGAAAGCTTGCCCGACACTAGCCAGGGAATCGGCTCGTCGGTGCGAGCCTCCTACATTTCTTAGGAAAATCACGATTGTAGGAGCGCCATACCGTTGGCGCGATGAGTTTTGCAATTAACTCGTCTGTTTATCATTATATGTTTGGTAACACCACAGGCGCAATGGTCGCGTCACGGCCTGCGGCAATTAAGCATTTGCGAACGGAGTCAGGCGCCTGTCCATGCCGGCGGCGGTATTCAACTGTTGCATTTTTTGCAACAGTTCAACATGAGGAATTGGTAGCGTTGTGAGATCACTGTGCGCCCGTATAACTTGCCTACGGAACCGGAAAGCCAAGCGGAATGGACTACTGAAAATAATAAAAAAATAGGGATTGATAAATATATCAATTCTGATATAAGGTAAAAACAATGAAAGAAGGAAGAAAGCCAGCTTGGCTGGCTGCATGGTGAAATTAAGACACCGCCTTTTTCCGCCGAAGCGCGAATTGAGGCGGGCTGGCTGCTTGGCAGACTGCAACGCGGCGAGTTGTTGGCGATGCCGTATTCTCGGCCTATGCCGGGCATTGGGCCACGCTGTCATGAACTGCGCGTGAAGGATGCGCGGGCCGAATGGCGAATTATTTATCGGATAGACCAAGATGTAATTCTGGTTGTGGAGGTATTTAACAAGAAGACACGGGAAACCCCCGATCAAATTATCAAAACCTGTCGTAGGCGTCTGCGCGAATACGACATAACAACGGGAGAATAAACACATGAATCCGGAAAAACAAAAACGGCTTGAAAAGGCGGGGTGGAAGTTCGGGAATGCGGACGATTTTCTCAATCTGACCCCTGACGAACAAGCCTATGTTGAAATGAAACTGACTTTGGCAAAAACGCTGGAGGAAACCCGGAAGCAAAAGGGGCTTACGCAAAAAACACTTGCGGATAAGTTGCACACCAGTCAGCCCCGGGTAGCCATGATGGAAAAGGGCGATCCGTCTGTTTCCCTTGACCTACTGATCCGCGCATTGCTGATCCTTGGCATCCCTCCAAGGAAACTGGCCGTAGCGGTATGATCAGACAAGTTTAACGTATTAGATTTACCCAGCCTTGTCCTTCGTAGCGCTTTGGCGCAGGAGGGGCCGCTCCAGCGGCATCGGTTTGGATTAGTGTTGATTTTGTAAACTATTAGTTTACATTAGAGGGGTCAAATCAAACCAGATAGTTGGCTCACTTTCCGTCGGCTACTTGCGCTATTCTCAATTCGCGAATTGCGTATCTCATTGTCAATTAAGCCACAAGATATCTATGTCGCCCAACCTCTTCACGAGGAGTTCAGGTCTTCCAGTTCATCTTCTTTAGAAGGCAATGACGGCCAGGTTAATGCAGACAACGGACAAAACAGCCGTGCCTCTTCTTTTCGCTTTAGGGATATGCGGCGACATCGTCCTATACAAAACGAAGGATGGTCGCGTGGCCTTGGATGTGCGGCTGGAGCAAGAAACACTTTGGCTGAGCCAGAAGCAGATGTCCGCGCTGTTCGATAAGGATGCCGACACGATTGGCCTTCACATCCGCAATGTCTTCAAAGAAGGTGAGTTAGGGAAGTCGGCAACTACCGAGGAATACTCGGTAGTTCAAAACGAGGGCGGGCGTTCAGTGAATCGTTCGGTTCGCTTCTACAACCTTGACGTTGTTATCTCCGTAGGTTACCGGGTAAAGTCCCAACACGGTACGCAGTTCCGCAGCTGGGCAACGCAAGTCCTCAAGGACCACATTCTCAAAGGTAACTCCTGAAAAGCCCCTGTTTCCGCCTTGCCTCCCCCCCCTTTTTTATCTTATCTTTCTCAAATCATTGAGATTTTTTCTCAAACCGGGCGAGAAAATACTCGTCTGCGGGTTAGAGAAATCTGATAATCCTGGATAAACAGACCGAAAGCTGCATCATGTTAAGAATTATGCGGTAAAGATTGCCAAGAAGGAAGAACACATGAAAGTCATTTTTTTTACATTGCTCGCGATCGGTTCCTTGCTCATCACTGGCTGCACGACAATAACATCCACCAACAATCAAGCATCAACGGGTTGCGCGGAAACCCGCACGGCAACGACCGAACAAGAAATCGCATCATTGTTTGACAGGTGGAACCAATCGCTGCAAACCGGTGATCCGCAAAAAGTCGTCGCCAACTATGCTGAACGATCAATTCTTTTACCCACCGTCTCAAACAAGCCTCGCCTCACGCCGGCTGAGAAAGCGGATTATTTTTACCACTTTCTTAAAAACCAACCGTCGGGAGAAATCAATATGCGACAGATAACGATCGCCGGCAACATGGCGGTAGACTCCGGTCTTTATACCTTCCACTTTGCGAAGACGGGCGATAAGATCAGGGCGCGATACAGTTTTACTTATCGCTGGGATGGCAAGCAATGGCTCATTATCAGCCATCACTCGTCTGCAATGCCGGAAAAGTGAACGGCCAGCCATGCGATCAGCATAAGAACAAGACAGAGATCAAAGGATCCGGCGACAACATCACCCCCTGCCGTTCGCCTGAGGCCAGGCGATTGAAAGATGTTATTGCCCGTGATAAAAATAAGTGCCGAGACCGATCGTGAACACGAAACAGCCATAAAGAGCGTGTTCCATGGAGGAAATTGCCAGGGATTTTGTCCGGAGGTAAGTTTGCGCAAAGATGACTCCGCCGATAAACGAGAGCCCCACCGCCAACAGGTTGCCAAACACCAGATGAACCATGGCAAACGCAACGGCGCTCGCGATTATCATGACCGGCGGCGTTGAAAACAAATCACAATATCGGTTAAAAATGAAACTCCGATAGACGATCCCCTGCGGATACACGGAAAGCACGGGATACAGCAACATGATAATCAACCACAGGACCGGACGAGTCTGAATCAAATGGAATAGTTGGCCGGGGGCAAACCGAGCAACGAAAACTCCGATAATGACGGCCAATATGATGAATCTTGCCAGGATGCGGAAAATATTCTGATCCTGCCTTGAAAACGACCAGAGTTCCGAACGTTTAAATGCCGGCTTACGCCACAGCCAGGCAAAACACAGGACGGCCGCAATCCATAGCAACGGCAGTAAAAAACGTCCCGGGAAATACACTCGCAAACATACCGGCAAAAAGATAAACACCGATACAAATTCCATGCCAAGATATGCTTTTCGCGGTAAATGCAAGTTCTGCTCCGATATTAAACTGCCCGCAGATTTTTACGGCAACAGCCGTAAACCGGGATCATGCTGATTTCACCTGTGGAAACGATATCATTTCCGGCGGATATTTACCATTATTTCGATAACATGCGGTCTTCATGTCAGCACCGGTCCAAAACGGACGATTTTCGCCGGTTTGAAAATGGATTAAAAATACACTATGGCGCCGCCTTTGGCGGCAACTGTTCTACAGGTGGGGCGAACCCTCCGGGTGAGCCGTTCTTTCCGCCCAGGCGGATATGCCTCTGGCACGACATCAGACGGCTCGGCAGGGACGCCTCGCCCTACCATTGCGGTAATCCTATGAGAAAGCCATACCGAGCGAACCAAATAAGAATATCTTTAAAAAAAGGTTCCGAACTATATCCATTTTCAAACCGGCCGTTTTAGGTAGAATTAGAACGGCGTTTGCGGTATTCAAGTTTCCGAAGGCGCTGAATGACCGGCTGGAAGGCTTTGGTCTCCATCTGTTTGATGGGCTTCAGAAGCAAATGCTCGCCATCGCAGATAATGATCATTTTCGATCCGGCGGAAAGCCGGAGCAGGTCGCGGAACTTGCCGGGAATGGTGAACTGTCCTTTCGAAGTCAAAGCGGCAATATCAATATGCATAATCACCTCATCGCGTAAGGATTCCTTACGCGATTAAAATACAATCAATGGAGTGAGAAGTCAATTCTGTTTTCAAGTAATAATGTTTTCAAATAATAAAAAGGGAGCGCGAACGGCCATTTTGAAAATTCCGTCCGCATCCATTTGTAGAAAAACAAGCCTCTACTCCGCCGACCATCCTTCGCCCACCGAAGCTGGGCTTCGCGAAGGCGGGGAGCCATAGGGCTTTCCCTGGCCGAGCTCCCTGGCCGAGCTCCCTGGCCGGCGCTCCCTGGCCAGCGCTCGGGCATAGGCGGACACAGGCGGGCAGGTTGGCGAAGAAGGGTAACCGTTATTACTGTAACACCGTTTACTCTAAAATCAAAACAAGGCCTGAATTTTAACGCCACAGGAAGGTGCAAGGACTATAGTTAGCTGACATTATTCTTTAGAAGGCTGATTTTAAGCTTGCATTTGTAAGGAAATGTAGTCATATTTCCTTACAAAGGGAAACGATATAATACTATGTTAGACATTGAAAATAAGATACTTAGGCGTATCCGTGCCAACAGGGATGGTTGGTGCTTTACTTCAGGTGATTTTGACGACTTTGGCGGCAAATCTGCCTTATGGACGGCATTGCACCGCCTGGCCAAGCGGGGGACCATTCGCCGGTTGGCGCAAGGTCTTTATGATTATCCCAAGACGCATGCGGAATTAGGTATACTTTCGCCCGATCCTGAGGTGGTGATGCAGGCTTTGGCCAGGGAAAGAAAAATCCGTGTCCAGTCAACCGGCTCTTATGCGGCCAACCTGCTGGGGATGTCAGAACAGGTTCCGGCGCGTATTGTTTTCCTGACCGATGGGTCGCCGCGTCGGATTCGAATCGGCAACCAGGAGATTATCTTGCGGCGGACGACGCCCCGAAATATGGCTACGGCCGGACGAATCAGCGGTACGGTCATCCAGGCGCTGAGGTATATCGGCAAAAATCGGATCACGCCCGCGCACCGCCAAATTCTCACGCGGCGATTGAGCGCGTCCGATAAAAAACAGGTTTACAAGGACCGGTTGTATGCGCCGGAGTGGATCCGTCGGTTGATGGAAGAAATTTCCGGGGAGGGATCATCGCATGCTTGAGTTCGCTCGGCGACCGTCTGAAAATCGCAAGGACATTTTCCGCCAGGTGGGAATACAGCGCACCATTGGTCCGCACATCATTGAAAAGGATTTCTGGGTTTGTTGGTTGTTGCGCTTGATCTTTGCCGACCCGGAACTCGGCGGACACCTGGTGTTCAAAGGCGGCACATCATTGTCAAAGGTGTTTGGGATCATTCAGCGGTTTTCTGAGGACATTGATTTTTCGGTGGACCCGGATTGGCTTGGGTTTGGTGGTGATTTGCGCCTGGAAGCCTCTGCCAGCCGTTCACAATTTGATAAGCGCACCAAGGCGCTTGAAGACGCTTGTATTGCAGCGGTTCGCGATCGGTTTCTACCGGCCTTAAAACGTCATGTTGCCATAAATCTCCCTGGTCATACAGAGTCAGCGCTGACTTTTGAGGTAGATGAATCCACTCATTCGCCAGTGCTATTGTTTGCCTATCCGCGTGAGGAGCAGACCGGTTCGTTGCGTCCGCAGGTGAAGCTGGAATTCGGATCGCTTTACGACCAGCGGCCAACCGGCGCACATTCGATTAAATCACTGACGGCAGAGGTGTTCCCCGCGCTTTTTCGCGAACCATCCTGCCAAGTTGTGGCATTGGAAGCGGAAAGGACATTCTGGGAGAAGGCCACAATTTTGCACGCCGAGTATCACCGGCCAGCAGGAAAACAGTTGCCGGTCGGAATTTCGCGGCATTATTATGATCTGTATTGCCTGAGTCTGACCACAATTGGAGAACGGGCGCTGACCGATACAAAACTACTGGATCGGGTACGCGCACATAAACAAACCTATTTCCGCTCCGGTTGGGCACATTACGAGACCGCCGTTGCCGGTGGCTTTCGTCTGATGCCATCATCTGAACGGCAAACCCAGATTGAGCGCGATTACCGCGGCATGGCGGACATGTTCATGGCAACTCCGCCAAAGTTTGATAAGATTATGGCGCAGTTGAAGATTATGGAGAAGCGAATCAATGGCGCATAATCATGCTTTAACAAACCGACATTATCGCCACAGAACTCTTTATGTTAAGTATTAAAGTTAGGTTTTCTCTGACCCGAATGGCGCTAAGTTAAGCGTTTTTGCGCCATGCATTTAGCGGCTCAGCGCAGCTTCGCCCTCCATTTTGCTTGGCAAATACGGTTAGTGGAGGGCGAGCCGGGGCTTATCTTAGCGCCATTTAGGTTTGCCCCCGATTTTCGGATAAGAATTGCATGAACGCCAGGAAATGGTATCATGATTTTTACACGACCGACATTTCGCACAAATAATTTAAAACAGGAGGTCACATGAAAGTCATCGGTTTTTCGGGAAGTCCCAGGAAAGACGCCAATACGGATCGGCTCGTACGTCAAGTGCTTGCCGGAGCCAAGGCGGCCGGCGCCGAAACCAAATTCATCCGGATTGCGGACCTTAAAATATCGGGCTGTACAAGCTGTTACTACTGCAAGACTCACGACACGTGTTCCATCAAAGACGATATGCAGGATATTTACAAGGACATCCACGCTGCGGATGCGTGTGTAATCGGATCCCCCGTATACATGGGGCAGGTTTCAGGACAAACAAAACTCTTCTGGGACCGGTTGCTCCCCCTGTTTAATGCCGACTTTTCAACACGACTGAAAAAACACCCGGCGCTTGTACTGGTGTTCACCCAGGGACAACCCGACGCCGGCATATACAAGCCTTACATGGAAAACACAAAGAAGGTGTTTGGCTTCATGGGATTCAAGCCCGGTGAAATAATCGTTGCCGGCGGCACGCGGGAGAAAGCTGACGTGGATAAACAGAAAGATTTAATGGCCAGGGCAAAAGCAACCGGGGCTGGACTGGTAAAATGACTCCTCGCAAAACCCGCTGACTTCTCCATAACCTTGCCAAAGGAGGGTGAAGATACGGTACTGATTTTTACCTGAGGCCAAGTAATTGATGAGACACAACCTGATTTAACGTTAAGTATTTCCGCCAGAGGCGGATCTGCCTGCTATGGCATGAAAAGTTAGGTTTTCTCTGACCCCGATTTTCTAATGGCTTTTCTGGATTTGCCCTGCTACATTCAAAACCGCCGGGAATGTGCATGCAGGGTAAGCACAGAAAAGACTTGGTTGCGAACTCTTTTGATAAAGGTCAATATGGCAAGACAGAATAGAACGCCGATAGAAATAATTAAAAAAGAATTAGTTAAGCTGTTATGGGGGATCGTTGTCGCAGCGGTTGGCTTACTAATTCTTTGGTTTGTCGCGAGGCCAATCCTTCAAAATCTATTCCAAAATCTGGGTCGCGATATTAGCGCCACTTCTTCACAATTAACGAATGACCATAAAGTGGCGAAATGAATAATAGGCAGTGAAATGTGAAGACATGACGCCATGCACAGAGACACGTCCTTCTTCTCCGAAAATTCCATCCGCATCAATTTGTAAAAACAAGCCTCTGTTAAGCATTAATTCGCCCAAGCGGATCAAGTTATACTACCCCATCCACCGCAAGCAGACAGGTGGTTGACACCGTTTTTTATACAAGAAAAGCAAAATATTGATTCCGCTGCATTTTCATCTATAATGTCAGACAGGTCAAAATATGCCTGTTCCGCAAGAAATTATAAAATTGGTTGAACGCTTTGAATCGCAACGCGAGGCGTATCAATCCGGCAAGTATAACGAGGCGCAAATCCGCGCTGAATTCATTGATCCGTTTTTCAAAGCCCTCGGCTGGGACATCCACAACGAACGGGGTTACGCCGAAGCCTATAAGGACGTTGTCCATGAGGACGCGCTCAAAATGGGCGGCGCTACCAAGGCCCCGGACCTGTGTTTCCGTATCGGCGGCACGCGCAAGTTCTTTGTAGAATGCAAGAAGCCCTCCATAAATATCAAGGAGGCCGTTCATCCTGCCTACCAGCTCAGGCGTTATGCATGGTCGGCCCGGCTTCCCTTGAGCATTCTGACCGATTTTGACGAATTGGCTGTTTACGACTGCCGGGCCAAGCCCAACAAGGACGACTCGGCATCGGTCTGCCGCCTGATCTATATGACCGGCAAACAATATGCCGAAAAATGGGATGAACTGGCGGCAATTTTCTCGCACGAGGCAGTCCTCAAGGGCTCGTTTGACAAATACGCCGAGAGCGCCAAGGGCAAGAAAGGGACAACCAGCGTTGACGACGCTTTCCTCGAGGAGATTGAACGCTGGCGCGCTTTGCTTGCTCTCAATATTGCCATTCGGAACGAAAAGCTTTCGCAACGCGAATTGAATTTTGCCGTGCAGCGCACGATTGACCGGATTATTTTCCTGCGCATCAGCGAGGACCGCGGCATTGAGCCCTATGGCCGCTTACTGACCTTGAAAAACGGCGAGCGGGCTTATCCACGTCTTTGCGAATTATTCCGGCGAGCCGATGAACGCTATAATTCAGGCCTGTTTCACTTCCAGCCGGAAAAGGATAGACCGGAAACACCGGATGAATTGACCTTAAACCTCAAAATAGATGACAAGGTTTTGAAAGATATTCTTGGCAATCTATATTATCCCGAAAGTCCCTATGAATTTTCAGTCCTTCCCGCCGATATTCTCGGCCAGGTGTATGAACGGTTCCTCGGCAAGGTGATAAGGCTTACGGCCGGACACCAGGCAAAAGTAGAAGATAAACCCGAAGTCCGCAAGGCGGGTGGAGTTTATTACACACCGACCTACATCGTGGATTACATCGTTAAAAACACGGTCGGGAAACTGCTGGAAGGCATAACTCCCAGGCAGGCGGCAAAGTTGAAAATTCTTGACCCGGCCTGTGGCTCCGGCTCATTCCTGCTTGGCGCGTATCAATTTTTGCTTGATTGGCACCTTGTGCAATACATGAAGGAGCTGGAAAAGTGGACAAAAGGCAAGGAACCAAAACTTTATCAGCATCACAAAGGTGGATGGAGACTGACCACCGCCGAACGCAAGCGCATCTTACTAGCGAACATTTTCGGCGTGGATATTGACTCGCAGGCAGTAGAGGTAACCAAACTTTCGCTCCTGCTGAAAGTTTTGGAGGGCGAATCGCAGGAAACGATCATAAAACAATTTGAACTTTTCCATCAACGCGCCCTACCCGACCTTGGAAGTAACATCAAATGCGGCAATTCATTGATCGGCTCGGATTTCTACCAACAGCAGGAACTGAACTTGCTGGACGATGAAGCTCGCTACCGCATCAATGCCTTTGATTGGCATGCCGAGTTTTCCGAAATCATGACCTTCGGAGGATTTGACGCCGTCATCGGCAATCCACCGTATGTCCGCCAAGAATCGCTGGGCGATGATTTCAAAGCCTATGCGAAAAATCATTTTCAAACTTTTGCCGGCACGGCTGATTTGTATGTCTATTTCTTCGAACAGGCGCACCGCCTGTTGCGGCAGGACGGCTATTTCGGCATGATTTGTTCTAACAAATTCATGCGCGCCAATTACGGACAGGCTTTGCGTAATTTTCTATCCAAGAAGACAGAACTGATCCAGATTATAGACTTTGGTGAATTGCCGGTTTTTGTAGGAGCAGCCACGTTTCCCGCCGTATTTCTTACAATAAACAAGCCCGTTACCAACCAAAATTGCCTTTACGCTCCGATCAAACGCTTAGACTTTCAGATGCTCGAAAATGAAGTCCAGTCTGTCGGATATATTCTTGAAAATGTTTCTTTAGGCGACACAAACTGGACTTTGGCACACGCTGAAAATGCCATAGTTCTTGAAAAAATCCGCGCCGCCGGAAAGCCGCTCGACGAATATGTGAACGGGAAAATATACAGAGGCGTTTTAACAGGTTTTAATGAAGCTTTTGTGATTGATACCAAGACACGTTCTGAATTGATCAAAGCGGATAAAAAGAGCAGCGAGTTAATTAAACTGTTTGTAGTGGGTGATGACATTCGAAAATACCATATTCGTTTTAGTGATACATTTTTGATTCTCATTCCAAAGGGTTGGACTAACGAAAATGCGGGCGGCGCAAAAGATGTTTGGCGCTGGTTTCAGGACAACTATCCGGCACTAGCACGTCATCTGTCCCCCTTCGCGGATAAAGCCGAGAAAAGATGTGATAAGGGTGATTACTGGTGGGAGCTTAGAGCCTGCGATTATTATGATCTTTTTACCAAGACTAAAATTCTTTATCCAGACATCGCTAAAGAAAGCCGTTTTACTATTGACCATAATGGAATCTATTTTGGAAACACCGTATATTTTATTCCAAGCAATGACCTTTATTTGCTTGGCGTTCTCAACTCTCGTCTGATTTGGGAATACTATAAAACGATTGCAAGCGTTTTAGGAGATGCTAATAAAGGTGGTCGTCTCCGTTGGTTTACACAAGATGTCCTGAATCTGCCTATTCCACCCCCAGATTTAAATCCTTCGCTTGCCGATCGCCTACGGCGTCTGGTTGACCAAATGCTTGACCTGCAAAAGAAACTGGCGGAGGCAAAAGCGCCGCACGACAAAGAATCGTTCCAGCGTCAGATTTCCGCCACCGACCGCGAGATTGACCAACTGGTTTACGAGCTTTATGGACTGACAGATGAAGAAATTAAGATTGTGGAAAACAGAAAATAAAAGTTTGATGTATAATAGCGAGGCGGAAAATTAAACATGAAAAAACGAGCCCAGCTTGTCTGCCAGCATCTTGAAAACATCTCCCGCGAGGCGTTGGAGAGGAATCCGGAAATTATTTATCAATACGTTCGCGGACGACAGGGTGTGTATGCTTTGTACCGGCACGGAAAGTTGTACTACGTGGGACTTGCCACAAACTTGCGCAACCGGCTGAAGCATCATCTCAAGGACCGACACGGGCATTCATGGGACAGGTTTTCGGTGTATCTAACCATCGGAGACCATCATCTGCGAGAGCTTGAAGCTTTAATTCTGCGCACGGTCAAGCCCGCTGGTAATAAGCAGAAAGGCAAATTCGCCCGGTCGGAAGACCTGCATCGCCGATTCCGGCGCGATAGCAAACGAAATGCCCTGGCGCAGGTTGACGGGTTGTTTGGAGAATACCGGCCAGCATGGAGGCAGAGACCGAATGAATTAGAGGAAAGCGAACGCAAACCAGCGCTTGTGGCATATATCTCCGGTCCTATGAAACTCAGAGCATTCTTCAAGGGAAAGAAACTCACAGCCCGGGTGCGCCGTAATGGCACCATCCGCTTTGCCGGCAAAATCTACAACTCTCCATCTGTAGCCGGTGCCGCCGCCGTCAAACGCCGCTCCTGCAACGGCTGGACCTTCTGGGAATACGAACGCGCCCCCGGAGATTGGGTGAAAATTGACAAATTGCGGAGATAGATGGAAAAACACGGTAATATTAACACGCCGAGCGTCATCGCATGACAACGAATTGGTAAATCACGAATTATGACACCAGAAATAATCACTGTTTGGGCATCAATTATTATCGCCTTGGTCGCGCTGTTTGTCGCTGTCTGGCAAGGCTACCTGATGAGAAAGCACAATCGCCTCAGCCTTCGACCCCACCTTACTTTTCTACATAAGCTATCCGATCAAGATCCTCGCTTCTTTCTGGAAATCCAGAACAATGGTGTTGGTCCTGCAGAGATTCGTCAGTTCCGTGTATTCCTCGATAGTAAACCTCAAGAGCACTTTGAACCCGCATCATGGATTCCGATGCTAAGTATCATCGGACTGAAAGGCAGAACGTGTGGCACATCTCTTGATTCGGGTGAGTTCATTGCCGCCGGACAAAAACTTCAAATGCTTAAGTATGATTCCGGGAATGAGCCGCTAGGCTCTCGGCAGATTCGACAAGCCCTACAACGCATTATGGTGCAAGTCACATATCGATCTGTTTATGGAGAGTCGTACGAGACGAGCTTCTGCGTGCGTCCATCTCTCTTTGATTGTTATGAGACTGGTTCGCCAGATTTGTAGTGCCTAATAATGCTGCTGCTTGGTATCCGGTATTTTACTTAGGAAAGGAATTTGGATAACATCGTTGCGCTTTCTTTCACAATAAGATTTGACAGAATTGCCCATCAGAATAAACTATCCCAGAGGTAGAAACGCAATTGTTTCTGACGATTGAATTAATAAAAAGTTTAGTAGCAAATCTCAACTTTCCAAATGAATTGATAAATTCAAAAATATTTACATTCGTTTTTAGAGCGAATTATTGAAAATTAAGACACTAAATGTTTCCAATAAGTTGAAGAACAAAGGACTTTTGATGCAACTTTTGGGATTCTTGATCCTGCTGGCGGAGACAAGATGATTTTTGGTATTCAAAGGAACACCTTTGTATTTCCCGGCGTTGATCACAGGTGTTGTAATCTTCGCCATTTACCTGTTCTGGGGCAGCTCTTTGGTCAACAAGAACAGATAAGAGTGCGAGAAGTAAAGTATTCTTGGGTGAAGTGTTGAACGGTAGGTGATAGTAACAATGTACTCAGAATTACTGAAAAAACTGGACAAGCTGAGATGTCGGACAGCACGTTTTCGTCGGGTCATACTTCATCTTCATTCTCCCCAGAGTTTTGATTGGGCTCGATCGGCCTCTGCGGATAAAGTCAGAAACGACAAGAGTCGCTTTCTTGCCGATAAAGGCACGGATTCATTCATACAAGAACTGAAACCGCATTATGATCTGGTTGCCATTACTGATCATATGCGGTCAGGATATGCTTCAATACTTAGCCAAACGACCTCTCCGGCAGACAATTGTATCATATTGCCGGGTATGGAGGTCAATTTCATACCAGAATCCGCCTTAGGAATAGCGCGAATTCACCTGGTCGTCATTTTACCAGAACACGCTTCTGTGGAGGATTTTGCCCGCTTGTTCTATGCGCAGAATCACATTCCTGCTGACGACAGCAGAACGGGGCAAGAAGATGTAAAAGGCGTTAACCTCAAAGATTGGGTTGATCGTGTAAAGAAGCAGAATGGTATTTGCATTGCTGCTCATATCGATAATCAGCAGGGCATTCGTTGTAGATTCAGGCAAACGGCGGTTGAGACCTTAAGACTTTTTGCAGATGCGGATAAGGATGGTCTTGAGAAAGAAAATGAAGTTCCTGAGGCGCTCAAGAAATATCTGTTTGAGTCCGGTCTTACTGCTGTTGAGATTCAACAAGCATCACACGCTGAGCACTATAGATGGGAATCAGAAGTGGATGGCAAGACTCAGTGGCTTCCCACCGTTCTGACCTCTGATGCACATTGCGTTGAGGATTTCACAAAAAAGGACCGCATAACATATATCAAAATGACAGAACGGTCTCTTCAGGGCATCAAAGATGCATTTTCCTTCCCTGATACACGAATCAGATTTCCAGATAATCTGCCTGAAGCCCCAAACCCAAGATTGCTTGGAATACAGATTGCTGGCAATGACACATCTTTTTTCAAAGACGTGACAATTGCGTTTGCGGAAAACCTTAACTGTCTTATTGGTGTAAGAGGTTCGGGTAAATCAACGCTTGTTGAGGCCATGCGCTATCTATTCGGCTATAACAGGACATTGGCCGAGGTCGGCGAATCTCTAGAAACTTCAATAAGAGAGATGCAACAGTCAAACCTAACCGGCTCGGTCATACGCTTGGTCTACAGAACGAAAGAGGGAGATGAAAGATTTCTCCAAGCGACCTATGATAGTAAAGAAGACTACGCCACCAAGATCTATTCTGCTTCTGGGGATTTCATAAATGTCCCTGATGTTGAGAAAAGTGGGGACTATCCTCTCAGACTCTATGGCTGGAGCGAAATAGAGAACCTCGGAAGAATCCCCGCCAGGCGTTAGGCGTCAGGTCTACACACTACACATTAAACATTTAGAGTAATTGCGCTGCCGGCAATAAGATTTGACAGGATTGCACATCAGGATAAATCACGCCTTTCTGCCTTTCCGCCTCTGGCGGATCTGCCTCTGGGAGCCAGGGGCAGCCCTTGATTTAGGACTTAGCCATCTTAGGCGGACAAGCGGGAATATTTCCATCTTTCACAATAAGATTTGATCCTTCTTCACCAGTCCAGCCCACCTCCCCGTCAACTGACGGATCAACTGACAGCCGCAATATTGCGGGCATGGTAAATTCTTGCCCGCATTCACAACAGCAATATTCTTTAACAAGACGACAACATGATGAAGTAAGAATTTCTTACTTCATGACCTTTATCAACAAAGTTGATTTTTTACAATGATCTATTATGATCAGGTAAGAAATTCTTACTTGATCATAACCGGAGGCGAGCATGAACTATTTTGAAGTTGCAATTGTTTCATCCAAGGGCCAGGTAGTCATCCCGCTGGACTTCAGGAAAAGACTCGGCATCCGACCAGGCACAAAACTCATGGTGATTTCCGATGGCCACAACCTGCTGCTCAAGCCGCTCGAAGCGCCAAGTTTAAACCCATTCCGCCGGTTGCTGAAAAAATCCGTTGCCTTATCAAGCAAGCAAGGTTAACCCATAAAATCAGCGCCGCATCTTCACTTTTCACAAACCCCAAAGCAACATCCCAACACATATCCGCAATTGGCTGATTGCACAGCGAAACGCAACACGGATTTAACCGGATAATATTGCTTGACTTTATCGGTGTTCATAAATATATTTGTGAACATAAATAACTTAGTATTAATTGAGGCGCCATATGGATTCCAAGGAGAAATATCTTGGCAAAAAGGTCGTGGAACTCCTTTTGAAACGGGGCTTTAAAAAAGGGAATGCCGAAAAGGCCGTTATCAACGGGGTAAGATGCGAAGCAATATTTCGCAAAGGGGCGGATTTTGCCCTTCTTGTAGAGTGTAAATGTGTTAATGCCTATCGAGCCCCGGAGTTTCGTTCCCTGATTGGCGATGCTATCCTGCGGTTTCAATACGACATAAAGAGCGGCCATGAAGCCAACAACCGTGTATTGCTGGCGATTTTGATGGGCCGCCTGAGCAGGAAGGCAGAGGCCGATCTGCAAGAGTATGCGCAAAAATATTTACCTGATCTGAATTGGATTTTGCTCGATGAGTTCGGGGCAGGCTTTATGCACATGGACGGTAAAGACGAAGAAGTTGCCGTTTCCGATCCTTTGAAGAAAGAGTCAGCCTGTCATCCGAGCCCAGCCCAAGGAAGTCTCTTTTCTCCCAAGAACCAATGGCTGCTCAAAGTATTGCTGCTACCGGGGATTGATCAACGATATTGGGGTGGACCCAATCAGAAACCACGAAGCGTTGGTGAATTGGCTGAGGTATCCGGCGTTTCTCAACCATCCGTCTCTGCTTTCATCAACAGGGCTGAGCAGGCCGGATTTCTAAAACGTTCTTCAAAAGGATTCATTATACAACGCCACCAGGAACTACTGGAAAATTGGGCCTACGCACTCAAGCATAAAGGCAGAGATCAGATTGGATTGCGATTCCTTTATGAAAACGACCCGGAAGAACGTTTCCTGAAAAGGATCCGTGATTATTGTAAAAAGTCCAAGGGGCCCAAAAAGGGGTTGCCGATAGTTATAGGCCGGCACCTGGCCTGCCATCTGATGGGTATGGGGCGGTCAAATGTCCGCTCTGCTTTTTTGTATGCAAACCGTCCGCAAGAAGAAATTTTATCCGCGCTGGATCTTGTGGTAGACGAATCAAGATCGGCAGCCTCTTTGGTACTGGTTAGGGCGCCATTCCAAAAAGTAATCTTTGAGAGTTCCGTATTGATTAACCATGTGCCCGTATCGGATATTGTGCAATGCTATTTGGATGTATATCCTTTAATGGACCGCGGACGGGAACAGGCGGAGTATATTTATCAAAAAGTGCTTGGTCCATATTTTGAAAGGGACCATTGATGTTGCTGGACAAAGAATTTGATCGCTTTTTCCAGGAGGTCATTCAGTCATTGTCCCCGTACCTTGACGACCTGATCTGTATCGGCGGATGTGCCAATACCCTTTATCGCTTCCACGAGCTGGCAAGCTCCACTTCACCAGCTTACCTTGGCACCAAGGATATTGACTGGGCTGTTCCTCAAAAATTACCACTACGGGATCGTAAGCCTCTTTCCTGGTTCATGGCTGAAGCTGGATTTATTGAAAAATATTTTGGCAGTGGTGATCAGGCGGTAATTAAATATTGCCCGACCAATCCTGCCCTTTCAGCCGACTTGGAATTTCTTTGTCCCTGGTCAGGACTGCCGGGAAACAGGCGTAAAGCTTCATCGTCCGTGTCGCATGCAGTCCAGGCCGGATTAATGGCGCAACCGCTCCGTTATCTTGAAATCCTGTTCCGAAAGCCCTGGCTTGTTGATCTCGGCCGGATTCATGAATTTAAAGCATTACGCGGCAAACGCGTCCAGGTGCCTAATCCCGCCGCCTACGTAGTCCAGAAGGTGCTGATCCGAGATCAACGGCGGGGATTACCATCATTTGCCAAGGATTGCTACTACATGTATGAAATCTCCGTCCTCTTTCACGAAGCCCTTGACGCCATGGCCAAGGAGTATTCAAGTCTCAAATCCGGATTGCCTCAAGCCTGGATCAAGCGATTCAGAACCAAGGCGAATCAACTCTTCAAAAATGAACATGCCGAGGGGCCCACGTCAGCCCTGCGAGTTTATGAAGAAGCCATAGCAGGCGGACGAGGAAACAGCAGTAAACTGAATACGGACATGATCTTCCATGCCGTAAACAAAATGCTTGAGAGGATGCTGTAAGTGGACCGGGGTAGCTAGCCCTTGATTTAGAACTTAGCCATCTTGCGGACAAGCGGGAATATTTCCATTTTCACAATAAGATTTGATCCTTTTTCGCCACTCCAGCCCACCTCCCCGTCAACTGACGGATCGGCTGACAGACGCAGCATTGCGGGCAGAATGATTCAGTCGATCCAGGCCTGGCGGGTGCGCGGGCCATCGAACTCGCAGAAATAGATCGCCTGCCACGTCCCGAGTTGCAGCCGGCCGTTTTCCACAAGCACCCGGACTGATGAGCCCATCAAGCCGGCCTTGATGTGTGCCGCCGAATTGCCCTCGCCATGCCGGTAATGACTATTCCAAGGGATAATTTTTTCCAATCCGGCCTTGATGTCGGTCACGACATCCGGATCGGCATTTTCATTGATCGTGATCCCGGCCGTCGTGTGCGGCACAAAGACGGTGACCGCCCCCGCTTTCATGCCGAGTTCCACCAAGACCGCCTGGATCCGAGCGGTGATATCCACAAACTCAGTCCTTTCCTGCGTCTGAATCGTCAGCGTTTTCATGTTTTGGAATATAGCACTGAGTATCCGGTATCGCCAGCGAAAACGGCTTGGGCAGAACAGAAATCCAGGAAAATCAGCCTGCTTATCTCACGGGGCGTGTGAGAAATGCGGGTTAACGCTTCCAGTCCGAGGGGAAGTTTCTGAAGAGAGGTGAAGTGCATCATTCCGATACAGGCCTGTCAGGCAATCCACGGGCCGCCAGCTTTCCAGTGACCGAGGATAAGACCTTGGCCGGTCGCAGCATTCATAACAGGGAGGAGGAATTCCCTGAGCAACGACAACACGTCCAAAAATGCCGGCGCTTTTTGGGAAATGCCGCTCTTACGGATAAACGCGTTCCATTGCGTGCTTTTCGTTTTGTCTCGACCGAACTCTTCCGTGAGCGCCATCGGTGGCACGGAAGGAATCGCCGTTTTGCGCCTTTGGAAAGTTGCCTTTACGGCTTTGATGAGAATCGGACCGTCGAACACGAACCGGCTCGCCAACGCGTGCAAGTCGTAGAAGTCTTTCATCCGGCTGTTGGCGATACCCAAGATGACCATTGCGTGCAACTTCTCTGAGATGACCGTGGGTTGCGGACATGCCCGGATTCGCGGGGCAGGCATATCCAAGAGCGTGGGATAGACGATCAGTTCTGCCTTGGGCGTGATCACGTCGCCGAATCCGATGTCCACCTGAACCGGAATGCGCGCCTTGCCAAGATACGCCAGGAGATTGACTCTGCGCCCATGGTATTCCGCCTCTTCACGAATCGCCACGACTCGGATACTCTTTTCATCGAACGTCAGCCCGTCGTTCGCGACATCCATTCGGCAAATCCGCCGGAAGATATTTTCCATCCGTTCGCTGGAATCCTCGCCGTGTCCAAAAAGGTCCAGGTCCATCGTTGGCCGGTGAGGTTCCTTTGACCAGACCATGAATAGGGCCGCTCCCTTAAGCACGAATTTCCCCGAGAACTCTGAGACGGACAACCGATAGAGCAAACGTTCCGCAGCATATCGTGACCAAATCAGGTTGGGATCATCACCGGTCTTGGCGGCAAGGTTCAGGAGTTTCTGACGGATGGATGCCGCAATATTTGTCGGCAGGCCCTTGGTCATACCATGGCCTCCATGTAGGGTCGCATCACCTTGGAGACCCGGCAAATATTCGCGTATCGCCAAAGATCGTCCACGGTGCATTTGTGTTCCCGAAGCGTTTCTCGCAGAGCTTCAAGCGCGACATCGAGGCCGATCTTGTTCCGATACTTAAAGCAGTCCGCCACCGTTTTGGCGGGGTTGTAGATGCGCACTCGCACACCCGCAATGTCGTGTTCCACAATACCCGCAATAAGGGATTCACCGGAGAATCGCACTACTTTGATTTTCGGACGCGCCAGATGGGGGTGGGCAGATCTCCGATCCATCGCAATCCAAACCTGATGGGGAGCCTGGGTCCCGATTTCATGGAAACGCAAGGCCGAGAGCAGACAGACCACGCTCTTTGGGATAGCCTTGGCGACCTGCGCCAGCCCAATATGCACAGTCTCGGGGCCACCGGAAGTCATATACAGACCGTGGTCGGTTTTCACAAGGAACCCCTCGGCGCAAAGCCTCCCGAGGTATCGCCGGGGGATGCCGAACGGGGCCAGATCACGGGCATGAAGAACACCGGTTTGTCGCGCAAGCTCCCTAAGGCGCTTGATTTTTGTATCCCCTTTTTTCATGTCCACTAATATAGACAGAAAATCGTAAATGTCAAGAGATGTGGACAACCGATTGAAATACCGGGACCATTTCATTTGGGTCAATCATTAAAGGCTCGTTGTCAATAGACATAATACCTCCCTTCCGCACGGAGTGCGGATTTTTTCTCTTTGATAACGTTTTACCGCGCGCTGAAAGGATGCCATTTCTTATTCCGTCCGATCCCGACTTAATTACGTTCAACCGGAAGCAAAACGTTTAACCGTTTCGTTCAGTCACGCATCTGGTTCTTACGTGCGGAAAATTAGGACCGCATCTTCACTTTTCACAAATGGGAAACGAGGGTGTGGATTGAGAAAAGACGGCCACGATAACACGTGGCCCTCCAATATCAAGGAAAACCGCCTGTTTTTGGCGGTGGAGGGACGCGCGCCGTCGCGTCCGCAGGACTTTTGCAATCGACTCGATTGATAAATGATAATTGAAACGGCGGAAAATAAATCTGGATTCCCGTTTTCACGGGAATGACAATCTCAAACTTCAGCGAAGCATGTTTTAAACATGCCGTTGATATTTGCAATCGGGTATGGTATAAGACAATCATGAACGATAAGGATCCCACCGATGCGATTGAGCCGAAAGAGCGGCCGCCGTTCAACGAGGTGTCGGTGTTGTTTCCCCTGCTCTCCATTTACACGTCCGGATATCTTGGATTGATGGTCGCCGATTTTTTCCTTATGCATTCGCTTTCCCTGCTCGACGGGCTGATGACCATTTATATCGCGCTCCTGGGCGCCTATGCCGCCGACAAGGAAATCCGGCGTTGGATGGGCACGCCCGAGCCGCCGCGGAAAGGTTCCATCTTTGTCTATATCTGGACTCTGTTCGCCCTTATGGCTTTCATCGTCCACAGTTTCCGTCCGGAATATGTCCTGCCCGCTAACCTGGTAACGGTCTGCTTGCAGGTGCTCGGCATCTTTTTCGGCAGCAAGGCCTCAAAATACGTCTATGAAAAACGCTCAGGATCCGGAGAGTTTGACCCCGGACGAGAAAAGCTGGTGCTGGATATGATTGCCGCCAAGGGCCAGGTAACACGGCAGATGGCGGTCGAGGAACTCAACGTTTCCCGCGCCACGGCCGGCCGCCTGCTGGCCGGGCTGGAAATCAGGGGGCTGATTGTCAGAAAGGGAGAAGGCAAAGGCGTTTATTATGTCACAGCCACCCATTCTGCCCCTGACAAATGACATCTCATTGCAACTCATTACGACTCATTACGGCTCATTGCGGCTCATCCGACGCTGTTGTGCCGTTTTCAGCGGCTCATTGCGGCTCAAATGCAGCTCAATGCGGCTCATTACGGCTCAGTACCATCTATACCAGCGCTTGACTAATAACTTGACTAATGCTTGACTAATGCGGTATAAATGATGGCATGAGTTACGAACCACTATTTACCATTACGCCAAATCTGTTAACTCGGATCGAGAGTATTGCCGCCCTCCGGGAACGGATTATGACCGCCACGGTGGACGTGGCTTGGATGCCCACCCTGCAAATGGACGCGCGCGTGCGCAACGCACATTCTTCCACCGCCATTGAGGGCAATCCGTTGACACTGGAGCAAGTCCGGGCGGTTGAGGAAGGCCGGGATATGCCGGCCATTTCTGATCGCGCCCGCCAGGAAGTGGTAAATTATTTTGCCGGCCTGCGCTTTATCGAAAAAAACACCAGGAAGAAAGCGATTGGGCATGATGGTGTTCTGGAGCTTCACAGGATTGTCGCCGGCAAGGTCATGGACCAGGGAGAAGCGGGGCGCTACCGGACTATGCGGGTGCGGGTGGGGCCATACCTGCCGCCCCCGCCTGAAGATATTTCCGGCCTTATGTTTGAATTGCTGGAGTGGTGGAACAAACAGGCCGCTAACTTTTCACCCGTCCTCTCGTCGGCAATTTTGCACTATCGTTTTGAAGCGATTCATCCCTTCGCAGATGGAAATGGCCGCACGGGACGGGCGTTGGCACTGTGGGAGCTTTACCGGCGCGGATTCGATACCCACCATATATTTTCCGTGGATGAATTCTACTGGGATGATAGAGATCGCTACTACGAAGCATTGCAATCTGTCCGCAAAGCTGGTGATTATTTAACCGCGTGGCTTGAATACGCGGCGGAAGGCATCGAAAAGACTCTGACCGCCGTATGGAAGCGGATCGAGCGGTTTTCAGTCCAGGCCATCGCTCCAAAACTCACGCTGCGTCCGCGCCAGGAACAACTTTTGCACTTCCTGCGCGAACGAGGAGCGATGACACCTGCCGAGATATGGGAAGCTATCGGCGTTTCCAGACAAGGCGCGATGGATTTACTCAAGCCCTTGCTTAAAGCGGAGCTTGTGATTCGTGAGGGCAGCAAAAAAAACGGGCGTTACCGGCTTGCCGACAGGAACATATCAAAGACACGCCCGAGCCAATAAGTAAACGAAAAAGACTCTGGCTGAAAAAAGCCGCAATTCGCCCCACCCTTCCCGACACGTCGCTCCTGCAATAAAACGCATCTCAGAACTATGTTGACCTGAACGTGGTAAAAGTGTATTAGTTTTGGTAAACTTAGGAAAAGTTTATCATTCAACAAACACAATACAGCCATGACGCAGAAAGGCAAAACCAAAAAAGCGCCGCAAAAAACGGCTATGAATGCCCGCAAGGCGGATATCCTTGATAATGATCCCCTGGATGGTTTTCAAAAGGAGGGCGATTTATATCGTATATTTGCCGAAGCGTCGCCGGACATGATCTATTTGCTTGACCGGGATGGCCGTGTTCTCTTCGGCAATCTTAACGCGGCCCGGCAGTGGAATTATCAAGAAGCCGAAGAAATAATTGACAAGCGCCAGGAAGAATTGTTCCCGCCGCATATTGCCGAGCGCCACAAACAGGTTATTCAAAAAATATTTGATACCGGGCAACCGGTATTTTTTAACGATCATGAAAAGATCGGCGAGCAGCATTGCTGGGTGGATGCGCGCATGATCCCGGTCCTCAACAAGGATGGCCGCGTAACGGCGGTCCTGGGCATTTCCCGCGATATCACCGAGCACAAGCGCGTGAAGGAAACGTTACGGATAAAGGATGTCGCCATCGCATCCTCCCTGAACGGGATGGCCATTACTGATCTGGGCCGCAAACTGATCTACGTTAACGATTCTTTCCTCAAACTTTTGGGATATGACAGCGAGCAGGAGGTTATTGGCAAATCATATTCTGCGTTTTTTGAGGATCCGGCGCAGGCGCGGGTTGTTGCTGACGCCATCCAGCAAAACGGGCAATGGTCGGGAGAATTGAACGGGAAAAAGAAGGATGGCGCCATCATCACCGCCCAGTTTTCTGGCAATATCCTGATGGACTCAGCCGGTAACATTATCGGCATGATGGCAACATTCATTGACATCACCGAACGCAGGCAGGCGGAAAAGGCCCTGCACGAGTCGGAGGAAAGATACCGGGAGATGTTCGAGCAGATCGCCGTCGGCGTGCTGATGATCAACATGGAGACCAAACAGTTCGGCTACGTCAACCCGGCCATATGCCAAATGTTCGGTTATTCAAAAGAGGAATTTATGCGGCTGAGCATAGCGGATATTCACCCGAAGGGTGCACTGGATCATGTCGCAGCCGACTTTGAAGCCCAAGTGCAGAAGTTGTTGCCGGCCTTTCCCTGCCGGCGGAAAGACGGCACGGTCTTTTACGCAGATATCACCGGCACGTCAGCCATATTGCAGGGAAAGAAATTGAACATCGGCTTCTTCGTCGACATCACCGAGCGCAAGCAGACGGAAGGTTTGCTACAGCAAGAGCGCGCCATGTTGAACTCCATTATTGACCTGAACCCCTACGGGATTCAAATCTATGACGCCGAAGGCCATCATGTCCGGGCGAACAAGGCGTTTCTCAACATGTTCCAGGCGGTGCCGCCGGCCGACTATTGTTTTTTTGACGATCCCATTGCCGCCAAGGCAGGATTCCGTGAAGCCAATCTGGCCGTCAAGGAGGGCAAAACGCATATGGCGCCCGAGATTTGGTATAATCCCCATTGGTTGCATCCGGAACTGCCGGACAAACTGTCATGTTTCCGCTCCACCGTGTTTCCCATCATGAACGCCGAGGGCAAAATGAAATATTTCGTGGTGATGTTTGAAGACATCACCGAGCACAAGCGGGCGGAGGAGGCGTTAAAGGAAAGCAACGCGAACTTCCAAAATTTTGTCATGGCGGCGTCGGACCCGATCCAGCTGCTTGATGTTGACGGCACGATCCGCATCTGTAATGAAACGATGGCGCGGGCCTTTGGCTCAACCGCGGCGGAAATGATCGGCCGGAACGTATTTGTCGGCATTCCGCCGGAAATCGCGGCGGAACGAAGCGCGCTGCTGGATCAAGTCGTCAAGACCAAACAAGCGATTCATTATGAGGAACAGGTCGGAGATTTCGTCTACGACACCGTATTGACTCCGATCATGAACTCAAAGGGCGAGGTGGTCAACATTGCAGTCTTTCCGCATGACATCACCGCGTACAAGAAGGTAGAGGAAGAGCTAAAAAGCATAGATCAAATGAAGACAAACTTCATCACCACTGTTTCCCACGAGCTGCGCACCCCCCTTTCAATTACCAACGAGGGGCTAAGCCTTGTCCTGGACAGGATCGCCGGCCAGATAAACGAAAAACAGGAGGTCATTCTTTCCGCGGCGAAAAACAACGTAGAGCGATTGGCCAGGATAATTTATGCCGTTTGTGATATTTCAAATATTGAGTCGGGGAAAGTTAAGCTTAAAATGGAATTGGTGAATATTGTGGACAAGGCAAATGAAGTTGTTGCTTCCTTCGCACAGCAAGCCAAAAACAAAGGATTAGAATTAAAGACCGGTTTTTCAAGCCCGGCGATCAATATTTACCTTGATCCCGATAAAACAATCCGAATCTTCACCAATCTTATAAGCAACGCGATCAAGTTTACGCAAGAAGGCCATGTTGATATTCGGATCAAGGAAATGGAAAATGAGGTGGAATGCCTTGTGGCCGACACCGGCATCGGCATCCCGGAAAATGACCTGCCCAAGGTATTCAGCAAGTTTCAACAGTTTGACAGAGTTTACGGGCCCGGCGAAAAGGGAACCGGCCTGGGCCTTGCCATCGTCAAGGATCTCGTGGAAATGCACGGGGGCAAAATCCGGGTGGAAAGCAAGCGGGACAGCGGAACAAAATTTATGTTTACTTTTCCAAGATCCAAAGATCCGGGCCAAGCATAACGACTAACCTCAGAAGCTGTGAAAAAATCGGCAAAGATCGCCGAGGCGGGGCTCGGCTCCTACATTTTTAAAAATTATGGGATTTTTTGTAGGAGCGCCACACCTGCCCGCAATGCTACGCATAGCGTTGCAGGCGGGCCGTTGGCGCGATGATTCTATTTTTTTCGAATATTGTAAACCGCTCCCGGCTCAGCCAAAGGCTTCGCCCTGCCTTCGAAAATTCGGGCATTTTGGCAGGGCGAACATCGCACCTTGCTCGTGAAATGTTCGGGCTAAAACTCCACCTTTGGCGCGGTTTTCGCCTTTTCATCAGCTTCAAAATAGGCATCCCGCTTCACAAATCCCAGCGTGCCGGCCAGCATGTTGGCCGGGAAACGCCGGATGGCGACATTGTACTCCCGGACCGCGTCATTATATCGCCGACGCTCGACGGAAATCCGGTTTTCCGTGCCGGCCAATTCATCCTGGAGAGCGAGAAAATTCTGATTGGCCTTCAAGTCCGGGTATTTTTCCACCACAACCATCAAACGCCCCAGCGCGCTTTCAAGTTCGGTCGCGGCTTTGGCCTTGGCTTCCGAACCCTTGGCCGCGCCCCACTGGCTGCGCAGCCGGGTGACTTCCTCAAGCAATCCGCGTTCATGCTGGGCATACCCCTTGACCGTGTTGACCAGGTTCGGGATCAGGTCATAACGCCGTTGTAACACGGTTTCAACCTGCGCCCAGGAGGTATTGACACCCTCATCGAGATTTACCAGGCTGTTATAGACGGAAATACCGCCGATCACCATCACAACCGCAACAACCACCAGAACAATTAATCCTTTTTTCATTTTTTTCTCCCGCGTTTATCCATGCCTTCGAAAATTGCAATTACCACAGAATCAGTTGCAAAAGTCCCGGAAAAGACGGCCACGATGAAACGTGGCCCTCCACCGCCTCGGAAAACAGCAGGACTTTTGCAATTAGCTCCAAATTTACCCTTCACCATCCCCGGCTCGCGCCTCCGCCGCCGGAACTGCCGCCTCCGAAACCTCCGCCGCCGGAGCTGCTGCCGCCGGAACTGCCGCCGCCAAATCCACCACCGAATCCGCCGCCGGCCGAGCCGTTTCCTCTTCCAGAACGCCCCTTCCCCTTGCTAATTGCCCAGATAAAGAAGAAAATAAAGATAGCTATAACAAATATAAAAAAAGCCGATTCCACCTTGCTTGCTTTTCTTTCCGGTTCGACAACCGGCGTGACGGCTGAGGTCGCCATATTCGTCAGCGTCACCCCCGCGCTTTGCGCGATAATCCCGCCGATAGTCTCAACCACCTTAATGATGCCCTCGGCATAACGCGCCTGGCGGAAGAATGGCAACATGACTTCATCAAGAATCCGTCCGGCCTTGGCATCGGGCATGATCCCCTCGAGGCCGTAACCGACCTCAATCCTGGCCTTCCGGTCCTGGATGGCAACGAGGATCAGGATGCCGTTATCCTTCTTTTTGTCACCGATACCCCATTTCTGGAAAAGGCGGCTGGCAAAATCATTGATTTCCCCGCCTTCCAGCGAAGGCAACGTTACCACGGCCACTTGGGCGGCGGTTTTCCCCCCGATCTCGGATAAATAACCGGCGCAGGTTTGTTTTTGTGCGGCATCGAAGACCCGCGCAAAATCGCTCAATTGTCCTTCCGGACTAAGTTTGTTTAACAGGTCGTCAGTCGCCGCCCGGCAAATATTGAGCGCCGCGAAAACACAAACTGTTATGATTATGATTCGTTTCATTAACATGGCTTCCCGACTCCGCATGTTATTTAACTTGTTTTATGTAAAATTCACAAGATCATTTTTGGAACTTTGGATTAATGTTGATTTTACGGACGATTAGTTTACATTACGAGCAATTCGTATCCGCATTTTTCGATTAAAAAGCTAAAAATCATAAACCGTAGGATCAAAATCATCAGAAAGGTCGTGCACAATGGCGGACAAGCTGGAAGAACTATTCAAACTGCAGGGCGAACTCAACCGGAAAATCGGGATTGACACGCTGAGCGTGCCGGAGGGTAAAAAGCCGGAATGGATTTTAAATTACTGCCGGGCGCTTTCGCAGGAAATCGCGGAACTGACCGACAGCGTCCCCTGGAAATGGTGGGCAAAATACCAGACCTTTGACAAGCAGAACGCCCGGGTGGAAGTGGTTGACATGTTTCATTTCCTGATTTCGCTCGCCCAGGTTCTTGACATGTCCGCCGAAGAAGTGTTCAACACCTACCAGCAAAAACACAAAGTGAACGTTGAACGGCAGGATTCCGGCTACAAGGTCAAGAACGAGAACGACAGCAAGCACATCTGACATCTTGCGTCAGGTATACCGCAGGACTTCGTCGGCGGTGGTGTAACCGTCAAGGATATTCCGGATACCGTCATCGCGCAGCATCCGCATGCCCTGTTCAATGGACTTATTCCGGATTTCAAGCGTCGGTTTCTTCTCGTTGATCAAAATACGGATCGGCTCGGTAATCGTCAAATACTCGTAGATGCCTTTGCGGCCCCGGTAACCGGTTTCATGGCATTCGGCGCATCCTTTGCCGTAATAAAAAGGCCGGCCGCCGACGGTTTCTTCAGTCAAGTTCAGGCGGTCAAGCAAAGGCTTGTCGGGCTGAAATTGCAACTTGCATTTCTGGCAGATTCTCCGCACCAGCCGCTGGGCAAGAACGGACTCCAGGGTGGATGAAATCATAAAAGGTTCAACGTTCATATCTATCAACCTGGTAACGGCCCCGGCCGCATCATTGGTGTGCAGGGTCGTCAAGACCAGATGCCCGGTGAGCGAGGCCTGAATGGCAACCTGGGCGGTATCAAAGTCGCGCACCTCACCGACCATGATGACATCCGGGTCCTGACGGAGGAAAGCCCGCAGACACCGCAAAAATGTCACGCCGATGGCATCGTTTGTCTGGACCTGCACCAGCCCCTCAATGTCATATTCAACCGGTTCTTCGACGGTCAGGATTTTTGCCTCGATGGAATTGATCCGGCGCAGAGCGGAATAGAGCGTCGTCGTCTTGCCCGAACCGGTCGGTCCGGTAACGATAATGATCCCGTTCGGCTTGTGGATATCGGAGCAAAAGGAGTCATAAACATCCGTCGGCATCCCGAGATTTTCAAGCTCCAGCGACACGGTTGAGCGGTCCAAGATACGGAGCACAACGCTTTCCCCATGCTGGCATGGCAGGGTGGAAACACGGAAATCAATCTGCCGGCCGAGCATGGTCATCTGCAGACGGCCGTCCTGCGGCAGACGGCGCTCGGCAATATTGAGGTTGGACATGACTTTTATGCGGGAGATGACCGGCAGGGCCAGTTTCTTCGGCGGCGGCGACATTTCATAAAGCGCGCCGTCAACCCGGTAACGGATTTTAAATTCATTTTCGAACGGCTCAAAATGGATGTCCGAAGCCTTGGCCTGGACCGCCTCGTACAAAACCACGTTGACGAAACGAACAACGGGCTTGGCGTTGGCCGCCTGCTCAATCCCCGTTTCGTCTTCCTTGCCCTCCTGCAGTTCAACCAGGTCGCCCTCAATATCGGATTCAAGGGAAGAGAGCATGTCGTTCATGGAATGACTGTCCTCGCCGTAAAATTTGGCAATCAGGTTTTTGACATCTTCATCGCGGGCCAGGACAAAGGTGACATCCTTGGTCAGGACGAACCGGATTTCATCCACCACTTCCGGCGACAGCAACTGGGAGACGGCCAGCACGACCGAATTTGAATCAACCGAAATCGGCACGACATTATACATGCGGGCAACGCTGGCCGGGATTGACTTGACCATCTCCTCGTGGATTTCGCGTTCCGCCAGCTTGACGACCGACGTGCCGAGATGGCTGGCGATCAGGACAAGCAGGTCGTCTTCCTTGATGATGCCGAGATCAATCGCAATCCGTTGCATCGGGTTGCCGGTGCGCTTCTGCTCCTCCAGCATGTCCCCGGCCTGCTCGTCTTTGACGACATGATGATCAACCAACAGCTGCAATAAAGGCTCGTATTTTATCAATTCCGCCATCGCGCCGCCTTTCGTGTATTATTTTTTGCCGCCCTGTAATTTGGCCGTGATTGAATCAGGGTCCTGCGCCTTGATGATCATATGCTCGTAACTGATCATTCCGCGTTCAAAGAGCGAAAGCAAATAGGCATCCAGGGTGACCATCCCCCACTTCGCGCCGGTCTGGATATCGGACACGATGCGGAATGTCTTGTTGTCGCGGATGAGCGACTGGATGGAGGGGGTCGTGATCATCAGCTCAAACGCCGCGACCCGGCCGGGTTTATCCTTGCGGACCATGAGCAACTGGGAAATGGCCGCGACAAGAGTTGAGGAAAGCTGCGTCCGGATCTGCTCCTGCTGATCGGTCGGGAAAGCATCCACGATCCGGTCCACGGTGCGCGCGGCGCCGGTCGTATGGAGCGTGGCAAAAACAAGATGGCCGGTCTCAGCGGCGGTGATCGCCGCCTCCATTGTTTCCAAATCGCGCATTTCACCGACCAGGATGACATCGGGATCCTGACGCAGGGCACGGCGCAGGGCTTCCTTGAAGTTGGGCACGTCCACGCCGATTTCACGCTGGGTGATTATTGATCGCTTGTGCTGGTGATAATATTCAATGGGGTCTTCAACCGTGATGATATGGCAGTCGCGCTCGGCGTTGATCAGGTCAATCATGCTGGCCAGGGTCGTCGTCTTGCCCGAACCGGTCGGCCCGGTAACAAGGATAAGGCCGCGTTGGCGGTAAAGCAAATCCTTGACCTGCGGCGGCAGCCCGAGCTGGTCAAGCGACATTAACTTGGAAGGAATCTGCCGCAAAACCATGCCGATATTTCCGCGCTCCCTCAGAACGCTTACGCGGAAACGAGCCTGTTCGCCGAACGAAAATCCAAAATCCACGCCGCCGATTTCACGCACCTTCTGCTGGTTGCTGTCCGAGGTGATGCTCTTCATCAGCTTTTCCGTGTCTTCGGCCCGCAGGACCGGACAGTCCACCGCCTGGAGGGCGCCGTGCAGTCTCAGCATCGGCGGCAAACCGACCGTGATATGCAAATCCGAAGCGCCCTCTTCAACCACCACCGACAAGAGCTCATTCATGCCATGCGTGAACAATTTATTTTCCGTCATTCGGTTAATCCCCCATTGTAACGCCAATTACTTCTTCCAACGTTGTTATTCCGGAAAGCACCTTGCGCAGGCCGTCCTCGCGCAGGGTGCGCATGCCGAGTTCCCGCGCCTTGATGCGCAAATCAGACGCCGGCAACTGCTTGTAAATAAGCGCCTGAACATCTTCCGTAATGACAAATATTTCATAAATACCCCGGCGGCCCAGGTAGCCGGTTTGCCCGCAAGCGCCGCATCCCTTCCCCCGATAAAGCTGGACATTGGCAAACTGCGCCGCCGCCGCGCCCAAGCCCTTCAACTCCGCCTCCGTGGGCGTGTAGGCTTCCTTGCATTTCTCGCAGATCACCCGCACGAGACGCTGGGCCATGGTACAACGCAGGGAAGACGAGAGCAGAAAGGGCTTGATCCCGAGGTCAAGCAGACGGGTAATGGCGCTGGGCGCGTCATTGGTATGCAATGTGCTGAAGACCAGATGACCGGTCAGGGATGCATTAATGGCTATTTCCGCCGTGTCAAAATCGCGTATTTCACCAACCATGATAACGTTCGGGGCTTGGCGCAAAATTGACCGCAAAACGGCCGGGAAAGTCAGGCCGATGTCCTCGCGCACATGGACCTGGTTGATGCCGGAAATCTGGTATTCCACCGGGTCCTCAACCGTTATTATTTTACGGTCGGGGCGGTTAAGATGATTGAGGCAGGCATACAAGGTGGTTGTTTTTCCTGAACCGGTCGGGCCGGTGATCAGGATAATGCCGTCGGGCATTGAAATCATTTTTTCAAATATCTGCTGGTCATCGGCAAACAAGCCGAGCTTGGCCATACCGAGCTGAAGACTCTTTTTTGAAAGCAGACGCATAACGATGCTTTCGCCGTGCGAAGAAGGCACGGTTGACACGCGCAAATCAAGGTCCTCGCCGGCGGCATTGATCTGGATCCGGCCGTCCTGCGGGATGCGTTTTTCGGCGATTTTCATCCCGGCCATTAATTTAATCCGGCTGAGAATCACCGGTTGCAGCCTTTTGGGCGGATTCTGAACTTCGCGCAGGACGCCGTCAATGCGGTAACGGACGCGGAAACGTTTTTCCATCGGTTCAAGATGGATATCGGAAGCCCGGTTTCTCTGCGCTTCAAGGATGATCAGGCTGACAAGCTTGATAATCTGCGAATCGGCCTCGGTGGCCGGCGTCCCGTCATCACCGTCGCCCGTCCGCACAGTGAGGCTGTCGCCGGAAGAGGAGTCATCTTCCATGATTTCCTCAACCGTTTTTTCCTCGCGCCCGTAATAATGATCAAGGGCAATCGCGATTTCCTCGTCCGAGGCGACCACCCCTTCCACGTTGCGTTTGAGGATGTAACGCAGGCTGTCGAGGACTTCAATGTTGACCGGGTCGCTGATCGCAACCGTCAGGGCGCCATCCGAGTCAAAGAGGGGAATAACCTTGTAGCGGCGCGCGATGGCCGCCGGCACCTGCTGAATTATCTCCCGGGCAATATCATGATCGGCCAGGACCACAACATCCATCCCGAGCTGCATTGCCACGGTCTTCAGGACTTCCATCTTGGAAAGCACGCCTCTTTCAATCAGCACGTCCAGCAGGCTGCCGTGATGCTCCCCGGCCATGGCCCGCGCCTCTTCAAGCTGTTCAACCTTGACAAGGCCGACGTCCTTCAGGATCTCCAGAATATATTCATCATTTGAAGTCAATTGATCAACCCTCCCCCGAAGACCCAGTCACAAAGGGACAAAGGCAGAAGGCCACGCCATGGCGTGGTGAACACAAAGCTTGCCCCGCAAGGCGGGGTGACAAACAAGAATAAAACTATTCGAACATTCTTCATTTCCGCATCTTCCCCTTTGTGCCTATGTGCCTTCTGCCTTTGTGCCTTCCTTAATCAACTCTTTCTTCAGCAATTCCTGGGCAATCTGCGGGTTCGCCTTGCCGCGGCTCAGGCGCATAACCTGTCCGACCAGATGTTTCAAAGCCACCTCCTTGCCGCCCCGGTAGTCGGCGACGGATTTCGGATTATCGGCAATCGCCTGTTTGGCAATCTTCTCCAATTCCGCGGTGTCGCTGACCTGAACAAGGCCCAGCTCGCGGATTATCTGTTCCGGACGGCCGCCCTTTTCAAACATGACCGCAAAGACCTGCCGGGCGCTGTTTGAATTCACCGTTCCCCCGTCGGCCAGCTTGACCAATTCCGCCAGGGCCGGCGGCGTAATTTTTGCGGCGTTGATCTCCAGTTCTTTCTCGGACAATAAACGCAGCATGTCGGTCATGACCCAGTTGGAAACCGCCTTGGGATTGGCCGACAAACCGGCCGCCTCTTCAAAAAAGTCGGCCACGGCCTTGTCCGCCGATAAAACCTTGGCATCATACTCCGGGATGCCGTACTGACTGATAATCCTTTCGCACCTCTGCCGCGGCAGTTCGGGAATGTCCTTTTTCCAGAGCTCAACCTGTTCATCCCGCAACACCACCGGCAAAAGGTCGGGATCGGGAAAATAGCGGTAATCATGGGCTTCTTCCTTGGAACGCATGCTTTCGGTCAGTCCCCGGTCAGAATCCCAGCGCCGCGTTTCCTGCACGATCACGCCGCCGGATTTCAAAACTTCGGTCTGCCGTTCAATTTCATGCTGCAAGGCCTGGAAAACGCCCTTGAAAGTATTCAGGTTTTTTATCTCCGATTTAACGCCCAATTGCTCCTGGCCTTCCGGCCGGATACTGCAATTAACATCACAACGGACATTGCCATCCTCCAGGTTACAACCGCTGACATGGCCGTAAACCAGGATCTGCTTGAGGGCCAGGAGGAAGGCAAACGCCTCTTCGGGCGAATTCATGTCCGGGTCGGTGACAATCTCCATGAGCGGATGGCCGGCGCGGTTAAAATCAACACTGCTTGTGTCCCCAAGATGCATGTTTTTGCCGACATCCTCCTCAAGATGGATGCGGGTTAATTTCACTTTTTTTGCGCGGCCGGCGCAGACAATTTCAACTTCGCCGCCGGAGCAAAACGGGCAGTCATACTGGGAGATCTGGTAATTCTTGGGCATATCCGGGTAAAAATAATTTTTCCGGTCAAATTTGCTGAAAGCATTGATTTTTGAGCCAAGCATCAAGCCGGTCAAGACCGTCAACCGGACGGCTTCCTCATTGATCACGGGCAAAGCGCCCGGATAGCCGAGGCAAACCGGGCAAACCTGCGTATTGGGCGCCGAACCGTAATCGGTTTTGCAGGCACAGAACATTTTTGTCCTTGTCAGCAGTTGAACGTGAACTTCAAGGCCTATGGTGGCTAAGTACTTCATAAGTCAATATCAGCTATCTCTCACCCGCTCGCAAAGCTCGCTAGAGCTCACAGAGAGTACGGAGAAGAACCTTGGATTTATTTTTTGCGCTTTCGCAAAAAAATAAGGCCAACACTCTGCTCGTTTTCTCTCTGTGGACTCTGTGTGCTCTGTGAGAAACATCCTTCTTTTTATCATTTCAACATTTCCAATAGTGGTTTTTGCAAATGCCAATCGGTCGCCTGTTCATAGGCGTATCCCGCGCGTAAAACAAGGTCTTCCCGGAAGGCCGGCCCCAGGATCTGCAGTCCGACCGGCAATTTGGCCGCGGTAAACCCGCAGGGCACGGAGAGGGCGCAGATCCCGGCCAGATTGGCGGGAATGGTAAGGATATCACCCAGATACATCTGCAGCGGATCGGCAATTTTTTCGCCTATTTTATAGGCGGCGGTCGGCGCCACCGGCGCCAGGAGCACGTCGCATTCATTCGCAAACACCCGTTCAAAGTCACGGCGGATCAGCGCGCGCACTTTTTGCGCCCGTAAATAATAGGCGTCGTAATAACCGCTGCTGAGGACATACGTTCCCAGGATAATCCTGCGCTTGACCTCGGCGCCAAACCCCGCCGCCCTTGTCCGGCAATACATTTCATAAGGATCGGCCGCATCCTTGGCCCGGAAACCATAGCGCACGCCGTCAAAACGCGCCAGATTGGCGGAAGCTTCCGCGCAGGCGATGATATAATAAACAGCCACCGCATGGGGCGTCATCGGCAGGCTGACTTCAACCGCCTTGGCCCCCAGTTTTTCACACTGGCGGACGGCCGCGGAAATACTGCTTTCAACTTCCGGGTCCATGCCTTCAATAAAATATTCCCGCGGCAATCCGATTCGCAAGCCATCAAGATTTTTGTCAAGGCAAGCCGCATAATCCGGGACCGGCTGATTGGCCGCGGTTGAATCCATCACGTCCCGCCCGCTGATAATTTTCATCAATACGGCGGCGTCGCGCACGCATTTTGTCATCGGCCCGATCTGGTCCAGCGACGAGGCGAAGGCCGTCAGGCCATAGCGGGAAACGCGCCCATAGGTCGGCTTTAATCCCACGCACCCGCAGAAGGCCGCCGGCTGGCGCACCGATCCGCCGGTATCGCTCCCAAGCGCGGCAAAAGTTTCATCGGCGGCAACAGCCGCCGCCGAGCCGCCGCTTGATCCGCCCGGCACACGCGCCAGGTCCCAGGGATTGCGGGTCGGCTTGCACGATGAATTTTCAGTGCTGGATCCCATGGCAAACTCATCCATGTTGGTCCTTCCTAAAAAAACCACGCCTTCCGCCCGCAGGCGCGCAATGGCCGTGGCGTCATAAGGCGCGACATAGCCGGAAAGGATTTTTGAAGCGCAGGTGCAGGGCTGGCCCTTTACATTAATGACGTCCTTGATTGCCAGCGGAATGCCCAGCAGTTCGCCCCCGCCGCCCTTCTGGCGCGCCTCATCAGCCGACCGCGCCTGCGCAAGAGCGTATTCTTCGTCCAAACTGATATATGCGGCCACCTGCGGGTCCCGGGCGTTGATGACCGATATCAACTGCCGGACAAGTTCAACCGACGAACATGAGCGGCTCTGCAACAAGCCTCCGACTTCGCCAATATTTTGTCCGTTCCACGCTGTCATTTTTATTCCTAATCAGGTTATTTTGAAATTGGAAACTGGAAATTAGGGAGAAAAAATCCGACTCCGTGCCAATTTCTAATTTCAGCTCACATTCCTCATACAATTTTTGGAACGAGAAAATTCTGGCCATCACTCAGGGGCGCATTTTTTAAAACCGTCTCCCGCTCCAGGCCGGGCCGGGGTTCATCAGGCCGAAACACGTTTTGACTCGCTGTGGAGCGCGCCATCGGCTCGACGCCGGTCACGTCCACGAGGGAAATATCATTCACATAGCCGACAATCTCCTCCAACTGCTTCTGGAAAAGCGCCTGTTCCTCCCCGCTGAGCGACACCCTGGCAAGTTTCGCCACGTATTCCACGTTGATTTTTTTTACTGCGTCAGTTTTAGTTGTCATTCTTCCCTATCCGCTACCCGCTCTATGCTATTCTATTCACATTATAACCTAAGGCGGCATTTTAGCCGCAACCAAGTTCCTGTTATGGAGGGCGAACCTGCTTGCCAAGCCGCAGCTTCCGAGCGAAGGCTGGAGGTGAGCCGATCTCAGAAAGGCTCGGCACAGCCTCGCCCTCCAACTTCTCCGCAAATATGTCATATGTCTTAACGAAACGATCTAAACTACCTATCCTAATAGCGCGGTATTGGTCCATTGTCAATTCCAATTCCCCGCCAATCAATAATTTCAAGCCCAATACAGCAAAACCGCGAGGAAAACAAAAACACACCCCAGTGCGCATTTGGCCCAAAAAAAATCTTTTTTACTCCATTCAATAAAAGCCCGGTGACTCGCGCCGTAATATGCCAGGCCGAATACCGCCACAAGCGGCAGGACAAACATGATGTTATACAGCGCCAGGCCAAGGACCGCCTGGATTTTCATCGGCGAAGCGCGCGCCAGAAATGCAAGGGCCGGCACATATAACTGACCGGTGCATACGCTCTCCAGAAGGGTAATAGCGCATCCCAGCAGGAAACTGCCCGCAAAATAATGCTTTCGCGGCAGATTGGAGCGGATAACCGCATGAACAAGCCGGTTGATCGGTCCGGGTAATTTCAGGACAACATCCTTCGGCCGGCCCGTGCGCCGGAACTGCCGGGCATCGCGGAATGAAACAAAGGCCATGACAAGGAGCCCGGCAATCAACAGCCAGTTCACAATATTGCCCAGCCAGAGGCGCATAAAGCTCAGGCGAAAAACCTGGAACAATCCCAGGCCGAGCAGGAAATAAGTCAGATAAACGGAAATACAGAACCCAAGCCCGATCAAAAAAAGGTTCGCTCTCCGGCCCCCACCCGCCAGCAGACTGCTTATCAGGAAAACAATCGCGGCAAAAGCGCAGGGATTAATGCCGTCTACAAGCCCCGCGATCAACAAGACCGACAGGGAACACGGGAAAGAATAACCGCCGCCGGCCGGAGACTCCGGGCCGGGCGGCGTCAAACCGGGACCGGACAAGAGCCGTTCTTCAACCGCCGCAATCAGGTTCGCGCGAATATCCTTGAGCCCGCCGACATAGACGCTTCCGTCAATAATAAAGAAAACATTATCATCCCTTTCAATCCCCAGCGCCGCGCGCGTTTTGAGCATTTCGGCGTACTCACCAGAATCATAAAGATTATGTTGCCGGATGCTCACCCGGTCGCCGAATAGTTCCCCGATTTGCGAGAACATGTTTTCCCCGACCTGACGGCATTGCTCGCACCCCGGGGTATAATAAAAATCAACCCGGCATTGCGAATCATTGGTCTGCCCGAACACAACCGGCAGGCAGGCGGCCGCCGAAACCGCGCCCAAAATGAATCGTAATAAAAAAGAATTGAACATTTGGCCGAATTTTATAATAATGCCGCTGGAAAATCAAAACGTATTCGTTATAATCTCGGAAAGACGGCAAACGATGCCAAATAACGATCTAAGCCCGACCGAAGCGGAAGCATTGTTAAAACGCAACGAGCGTCTCCTGATGGCCTCGTCCGAGGCCGTCAATATGCTTCTTTCCGAGACGAATGTCCCGGCGGGTATTTTGCATGCGCTCTCAATTATCGGCCAGGCGGCCGAGGTTGATCGCGTCTACATATTTGAAAATCATGCCGATCCCAAGACAGGCAAAGTGCTTGCCAGCCAGCGCCATGAATGGGTGCGCGACGGCATCACGGCGCAGATCGCCAATCCTGTCATGCAAAATGTTGACTATATGCAGGGATTTCAACGCTGGTATGAAACATTCTCTTCCGGACAACCGATCAGCGGATTGACCCGCGATTTCCCCGAACAGGAAAAACCCATCCTTGAATCGCAGGACATCGTATCCGTCCTGACCGTGCCCATAAAAATCAGCGGAAATTTATGGGGATTCATCGGCTTTGATGATTGCCGGAGGGAACGCATGTGGACTCCGGCGGAAATAGCCATTCTCACCACCATTTCCGCAAATATCGGCCATCTTCTTCTTCAAAAACGATCCGATCAATCGCTCAAGCTTTTTCAGGCCGCAATGGATGGATCCGGCGACCTAATCGGCATGTCGGACATGCAAGGCCGTCATTTTTACCAAAACAAGGCTTTTTTCAATCTTTTAGGATACACCGTTGATGACCTGGAAAAGGCCGGGGGCCCCATCTCTGTATTCCACGACCAATCCATCGGCCGGGAAATTTTCGATTCAATCCTTGCCGGCAAATCATGGCATGGCGAGGGTGAAATGCGCAGCCGTTCCGGACGCGTCATACCCATGCTGATCAGTGCCGATGCAATCAAAGGCGAAGACGGCGCGCTGGCGGCGGTGGTCGGAATTTTTTCAGACATCACCGAGCGGAAAAAAGCGGAAAAAGCGCTCCAAGAAAACGAACTGCGCTATCGGCGGCTGGTTGAGGCAATCACCGACTACATTTATACCGTCAAAGTTGAAAACGGGCGGGCGACAAGCACCACCCACGCTCCAAACTGCATCTCAGTCACCGGTTATTCTTCCGAGGAATTTCAGGCCGACCAGAATCTCTGGCTTAAGATGGTCTATCCCGACGACCGGCAGAATGTCGTCCAACAGGCGCAACGCATCCTGAACGGAGAAACGTTCCAGCCGATTGAACACCGGATTTACCATAAAAACGGAACAATCCGCTGGGTCAGGAACACACCGGTTCCGCATTTTGACGCCGCCAACAAACTTGTCTCCTATGACGGCTTGGTCCATGACGTTACCGACCGGAAAAATGCCGAGGAACGCTTGAAAGAACATGCCGCCAAGCTTGAAATCCTGAACCGGATCATTACGGCGGTGAACCGGGCTGACAACCTGAACATGCTTCTCAATGAATCACTGAAAGCATCCATGGAGATGATTTCGTTCGGCAGCGGCGGCATTTATCTGGTCAACTCCGATGCAATCGCCGAAATTGTCTGCCAGCAGGGACTGTCGGAGGATTTCATCAGGAAAGCGGGAACGCTGCAAACCTCCTCCGCCGACTGCCGCATGCTGTTTGTTGAAGGCAACCCGATTTTCACCGACAACTACTCGTTAGTATCATCCGAACGCTCCGCAAAATGGAACATTCACAGTGTTGCCCGAATCCCCCTTATTTCCAAGGATAAAATTATCGGCGCGATGGCGCTGATCAATTCCGAGCGGCATACATTTGACAAAAATGAAAAAGAATTATTGCTCGCCATCGGCCGGCAGATCGGGACCGCGATCGCCAAGATGCGGTCAGAAACGGCGCTCAGGGAAAGCGAAAGAAAATACCGCACCATCACCGAACAGTCGCTGGTCGGCATTCATATCATCAAGGACGCCTTGATGATTTTCGTCAACGACGGCTGGACAAAAATCACCGGTTACAACACCGATGAAGTGAAGGCCTGGAGCGTTGAGGAATATTTAAAGATTATTCATCCCGAAGACCGTTCCTTGTTCCTGCAACAATCCCGCATGAAGCAAATGGGAATCACCAAAGGCACCCTGCCCATATATGACTGCCGTTTCCTTTCCAAAACGGGCGACGTCAAATGGGTTTCCATTCATTCCAAGAGCGTGGAATTTGCCGACGGCCGCGCGATTGTCGGCATGCTGGTTGAAATCACCGACCGCAAGCTGGCGACCACCGCGCTCGTCGCCGCCAACAAACAACTGACAACTATTAACGAACATCTCAGCCGGCGCGAGCAGGAACTGCTGAAAGCCAACGGTGAAAAAGAAATATTGCTGAAGGAAATCCATCACCGTGTAAAAAACAACCTGCAGATAATCAACAGCCTGATTAACCTCCAGATTCATAATATCGCCGACCCCAACGCCGTCAGCCTGCTCAAGGAATGCCAAAGCCGGATCAAGACCATCGCCATGGTTCACGAAAAAATGTACCAGATCGGCGACCTGGTGCGCGTGGACATCGGCAAATACCTGGACAGCCTGCTCCACCATATCAGCCAGATGTATCTGGCAAACACTTCCTCGGTGGCAATCAAAGTGAACGTCAAAGGCATTTGCCTGCCCGTTGACCAGGCCATCCCCTGCGCACTGCTGATCAACGAACTCGTCTCCAACTCCTTGAAACATGCCTTTCCCAAGCATAAAACCGGAGAAATTAACATCAGCATGCTGGCCGATGGAAACAACAATTATATCCTTACCGTAAGCGATAATGGAATAGGCCTGCCATCCGGGACCGATTACCACAAGACAAAGTCGCTGGGGATGCAGCTGGTGACAACTTTTGTCAGCCAATTGCACGGCACAATTGAGCTGGGGAACAAGCCCGGGCTGCGAGCCGAGACGAGGCGAACGGGGACCAGTTTCACGATCATTTTTGCGCAATCCCAGGCAATCCCGGAAAAACGCGCCCAAGGAGAGTCGAACTCCTCTTCCCAGGATGAAAACCTGGTGTCCTGACCGATAGACGATGGGCGCCGATGGTCGCATCCGCCCCGGGCGGATTTGCGCGTGGCATGATTTATAAATAATCCGGCCGTAAAGATCAACCTATTTATTTCCTTAAATGCAAGGCCTCCGTCTCGGGGTGGGACGGACTGTGCTGGCCCGTATTTCTCACACGCCCCGTGATAAATGCGCCCGAAGGGCCGAAGTAGAAGCGCTTTGCGTTTCACTTCGGGGCCGCCCCGAAGCGACGTTCCGTCTGCTTCGGCCGGATTATTTCCCGGCCTTGCCAGATTCGGGGAACAGTTCTTTCAAGATGATTTCCGCGCATAATTGATCATATTCGCGCAACGCCTCCGATGAGCGGTCAAAACCACGGTTCAATTTATCAAAACGCGCGCGCAGTTTTTCGTCTGCTTTCGGATTATCCTCAAGCCATTTTGCCAAAAACTGTTGTTGTTTTTCGCATTCCGATCTTATCCTACCCGCGGATTCGCAGGTAATCCCGATTTGTTCACGTCTCTTTTGCGCCGCCGCATCGTCGTTTTGCCAGGCCGGCGCGCCGTTTATTTCCCCGTGATTCCCATTGCCTGACTTGTCCCGAATCACAACGACATCGCCGGCCGGCATCAATTCCGCATTTTTGTCCTTCATGGGATACCACGCCAGCATCCCGTTCGTTACGCCGTCAAAACCTTCCCCGCGATACACCGCAAAAACCTCCGCAGCCGTCAAGGCCCTGTTATAAACCCGAAAATCCTCCAAGGCGCCCTTAAAGGGCCCGATAACGTGATTGAACCTCCCCGCCAGAAACAAAGATCCGCCCCCAAGCCCCCCGTTGGTTCCCCCGGCATATTCCAGTTCGTTTTGCTGCTTGATCCCATCCACATACAATTTCATCCGGCCGTCGCCCGCCGCGGGATTGCTCCACACCGCCGTCAAATGCCGCCAATTCCTGCTTGCAGTCACGTCCGCATCCCAATCAAGATAGCCGCTGCCCGTCCCGCGGCGGGCTTTTAAAGCAAATGCCAAACGATAAAAATGCAAGATAATCGGACCGGTCACCAAATTGCCGGGCTTGTATTCCCCCTTGACCCACATCGCAAACGTGATGGCAGTCATCCCGTCCGTCACGGACTTTTTTATCACCACCCGGTCATTCTTGCCGTCAAACCTCAGCCCGCCTTGCGCAAACATGAGCGGCATGGCCAGCGCCGCAAGGCCGGCAATAAAAACTTTCTTATAACATCGCATTTGCACTGGATATTCAATCCTTAAACACCATTTCCAACGTCATCCGCGCGACGCAATCATCGCTGTGCTGCGGCAAATTCGTGATGACATGGCGCGCCGCCATAAGCTCCCGCCAATCAGGAGCCGACTGCGCCGCCAGCTTTGCGACCTGGTCCCATATGGCCAGCAGGTTTTCCGCCTCAACCCGCTGATTTTCAGATTTTCGCGCATTGATCAAATCCTGCCGATAGCCGGCCGCACGCCCGGCCAGCTTTCTGATTTTTTCATGCAGATCCTGGAAATAAGATCCGTTGAGCGCTTGCTCCTCATCGGCAACCTTGTCCCCGGACATTCCCTTGAATACAAACCGCCCGAAGTTCGGCACGTCATGGAAGTTTTTTTTGAGAAGCGGCCAACTGCTAAACCGTTCGTCGGCCGGGCCCGTGAGAAGGTTCCGCGCCAGATTCACCGGCCACTCATCCCCTTCTTTCGGTGTTTTCGCCATTAAAACCGCAAATGGAATACGCAGTTCCACACCCCATTCCGTCTTCCCCACCGTCGCCTTTGCGTCCCAATCCATCACATCCAGCTCCCGCTCTCGCTTATTCCCCCGGCTTCCCACGCTGTTGGCCGTCAACTGGGTATAGGTCGGCGCACCGGAAGGCAGGAAGAACAACTCAATGCTGTCTTCTCTCCAAATTTGAAGGCCGTTTTTCGCCGTCGCAACAATTTTTTCCGGCGTGTTCTCCTCTAAGCGAACCGCCAGATAAACGGCATCATCAGTCCACCCGGCCTTGAAATAAGTCTGTTTTTCAACGGCGTATTTTTCACCTCCGCCGTAAACATAAAACCCGGTCGCCTCGGGTATGTTTTCCCAGGCCTTGTCATCCGTCTTTCCATCAACCACCGGCGCCTGCGTTAGACGATGGCACGGATAAGTGCGCCGTTCGCCAGCATCAGCGCATGATAGAACCGCAACGAGAACAACCGCCGCAAACATCATCTTGATTATGTTCATAAAAAACTTTCCTTTCTTATTTCGCGTATTTTCGCGGGAGATATTTACTGCTTTTTCTATTTCCGCTCTTCTACCGAAAAACTCTGTTCCGCAGTCGCGCCGGTTGCCACATCCCGTATCCGGATCGTCCACTTTCCAACCGTCTCGTTGAGCGCCAACGCAACGGAGCCTTTGCCCTTTCCGGTTTCGCCGACAATATTTTCGGCATAATAAGACATGCCATCACCTTTCGGCGACACCAACTCAACGTGAAACACATGCCGGCCCGGACGCTCCGTGCCTTCAATTTCCGTCTCGTATGCCAAAGATTCGCCCTGCCCGATCCGATCAGGCGCATTGAGCTTTATCCCTTTCACCTCATAAGGCAGGAGCGCGAACAGCATGCCCTTTGCCGGCTCAATCATGGTCTTTATCCGGTCGGAACAGCCAAGATATTTCCCCTGGCGCGAATCATAGATGTGCCTTTTCTCCCATAGCTTCAACTCCGCCTTTTTGGCAACGAGCGGCTTTGCCTCGCCCGCTTCATAGGCCATATTCGGCTCCGGTAATTCCTGCAGGACGCCAAGATATGCGATTGCATCCATCCGGCCAAACCGATACAGGCGCACGCGGGCAAGCTCCGGTTCAATCCTCACCGGCTCATCCATCCCGGTCCGGGCCATCAGCGCCTTGAATAATTCCCTGATTTCCGCCGAATCATCGCCGATCTTGACCGCGCTGTTTTCCAAATCCCCCACCACGCCGGCATAGTTCGCCAGCGAGAAATTAAGCAGGATCGCCTTGCCTTTCTCATACCGGTTGATGATCAGCGCCGGCTTTCCTCCCGCCAACGCCGCAAATGCCTCGCCGGTCCCCAGGCCGACCGACAAGTCACAATCCACCTTGTTCAGCGTTTTTGCATATCCTTCCAGTTTAATATTCACATCGCAGTTGGTTGTGACCGGAGCTGACGTCATTTGTTTCACCCCGAACACTTTGTCCAATATGCCGCCGCCTTCATACGGCTTTCCATGCTCATCCCTGACGCCCGGCCGCAAATCCGCGATAACCGTTCCGCCGGCGCGCACGAAAGATTCAATCTCCGCCGCCTCTTTCCGTGAAAGCGCCTGGACATACGGCATCCACAATATTTTATATCCGCCCTTCTGCAATTCCCCGTCCGCCGCCTGTTCATAGGAAACAATCCTGAACTGATGCCCGGTATCCTCAAACAAAGGCGTCAGCGCATTCAGCACATTCGCCATCTGGGGCAGTCCTTCCGTCAACGTGGAAACATGCACGCTGGCGGCCGAATATAATATTGCAACCCCGACATCGGCCCTATTGGCCGTCATCAACAGCTTGCCTATCCCGCGTTTGATCTCTTGCACCTCCGCCACGTTGGCCTTGAAGAAATCATACAGGGAAAAATCCGGGGCCATGCCGCTTTGTTGTTCTCGCGCGCCGACGGTATAGATCCAAAACGAGTTCGCACCGCGAAACAATTGCCGCCAGGTTGTGTAACGCTGATATTCCGGAGAACGGCCACCATTATATCCGCCGTACCAGCCGAGTCCGACCAGCGTCCCCGGTTGGGCAAACGACACCACCGCATACGGAACAAACGCGCCGTCATAAGTCCCGTTCACCCGCATGGCCTTCATGAGCTTGTAAAAATCAGCGGCCCGGTAGCTGTTGACTTGCGTATCGCTCCCGTTGTAACCCATCTTGCCCTCCGGCACAATTTTCCGAATTACATCCGATGCGTACGCATAAATGCCCGCCCAGGTGTTTTCCATATGCCGCCGGTAATCAATCCAAAGCGGCTGGAGATTATTTTTCTCCTTGGCTTGATCAAAGGTGACCGGCTGGACCTCGGCAAACGACTTATATTGCGTCCCATATTCCCGGTTCATGGCTTCCACGGTCCGATACTCGTCCGCCAAAAACACATGAAAGGCCGCCACGCAATTGGGGCAAAAACAGACTTCATATGCCCCGCCCACAAAATTACACTCATCGCCCGTGGTAAATTCCGTCGTGGAAAACGGCCGCAACTTTTCCGCGATTTTAATCCAGGTCGCGCTCAATTCCTTGCGATAGGCCGGATCCATCAGGCACGGCAGGCGTACATGGTCGTCCTTGGTGCGATTGGGAATATCCGGATGCGGATACCAATCCGACTTCCGGTCAAACAGTTTCCCGCACAGGGGCACATGCCGGATGTTGTTTGGAATCAAGCACGCGCTGAAATGCGTATAATGCGTGTCAAACCCGGCCTTGGCCAACTCGGCAAACATATGGTAGCCGGCATAGGGCGGCGCCCCCCAGACGGTACACCAGGCGATATACCGGATATCGTCCCGGGGCGACAGGTTTGAAATCAAAAAAGCTTTTTCTTTCCGATCCAGGATCTCATCCCCGTTGCGCAACTCCGCTTCCAGGTACTGGGCAATTGTCAGCGGTTGACTGCCGGAAAGCTCAAAGCTCACATCCTGGGTCATGTTGGCCGGGAACGCCGGAACTTTCACATGCGTTTCCGCCGTCATCCGGCCATAAGTATCCCTCTGGCGGAGAACCAGGCTCATCCCGTCCGCCGCCGTCCGGGCGGTGATTTTTATTTTTCCGGCCACCTTGTCTTCGCAACGATAAGCCTGATTCAAATCAATGTCCGCTATCGTAGAATCACCGGTTAATTCCGCGAAAGAGGATCCGAACGCCAACACCTTCCCGCCCTCTTTCACCCATAAATCCGCAAAATACCGGCCGGCCGGGACGCGCGGAACATCAAAAAATATCTCCGTTCCGCCGGCGGAAAGTTTCAACTCCTTCTCCTGGTTGTCCGTTATCTGATTCTTGTCGTTGCGGAAGGCGAAAGCGCAGGTCACCGTCTGACCTTCCGCTCCGGAAACCAGATATTTCACCTTGCCCGGATTGCCGCGGTCCGCCGTCATGCAATCGGCGCCCGATATCCGCGCCGGCGTCCTGTCCGCCGCAAACCGCAGTAACTGCCCGATCCAGGCCAGATAATAGTCATATTCCACAAACTTCGGTTCCAGAAAGTTCTCGTCCGGACCGGGACTCAAAACCTGCAAATTGGGGACCTTATATCCTTTCAAGCTCAATATTTTCCCCTTGCCGAACACGGCATAATCCGTCGTGGCGCTGAGCCAAGCAGCCGCATCCTTATACTTGGCAAAGACCGGCAGGCCCTTGAAAGGAACCAGGGCCGGCAAATCCAATTTTTCTTTTTTGAACATCGCCCGCTTGAAATTATCATCCTGATCTGGCACAAACCCGACCAAAGATGTTCCCTCTTTCACCTTCTTCAAAATGGTCGCCTGAATAATCAACGGAAACGAACGCCACGCCACGTTTCCCAGCACGATCACGTCGCAAGGTTCCTTAAGTTTCAGTTTAAGATCATCCGTGAGCGCATCCGGATCGCGGGTGCGGACAGGATCAAACTTATCCGTCCCGCAAAACGAATTCTTGGAACCGCCGCCGCAGGCAAAGACCGTATATTGAATATCCATCCGCTGGGCCAATTCCACCACCTCGCGCATTCCGCCCCGATAGACGATAAAAAGGACTTTTATCGGTCCGCGCGCGTCCGGTTTTGCCCACTTGATGTGCGGCGTCACGACTTCCTCCGTCGGACTCCAATATTTCGGCCCATAATCACCCGGCAACGCCCAGGCCGTCGCCGATATGGCAACAACAACCAATGCCACGCACCACGTTAATGTTTTATTTCTCATTGCGTTTTCCTCTTATGTTATTCCGACTTGATATCCATATCCCGATTATTTCCAACTACTGTTTTCCTGATTTCATCTTCTGCAGGTGTTCGTTAATTTTTGTTCCCGCCGCGTCAAGACCTTCCTTGGATATGCCATGACCGCAGAGCGGCATGTTTATGATTTGCTTGGAACCTTTGATGTTATTGTATGCGGCATAAACGGAAGACGGGGCGCAGGTGGTGTCAATAAAACCCACGGTTATCAACGTATCCGCTTTTATTTTGGAGGCAAAATTAGCGGCATCGAAATAGGGGACGGTCCTTACAATGTTTTCGTTTTCCGGTTTTCCGTCTTTCAATTTTATGAAACGCGGCCAGCCGCTGGACTGATCGGCCAAAATCCCGGTATGGTCACACAGCGCCGGAACATGCGCGATGCACAAAGTCACCCGGGGGTCCAGCCCCGCGGCGACCAGGGCCTGGCCGCCGCCCTGGCTGCTCCCTGATACGATCAATGTTTTTCCATCCCACTCCGGCCGGGACTTGATGAAATCCAAGGAGCGGATTAACCTCAAGAACATGCCTTTGAAATATATTTTATCACTGTCGTCACTGTTAAAAAAAGGATATCCTTTTAATTTTCCTTCAGCCAATTCCTTATAGAAATTTTCCGGCTTGCCGTTTTCAATCCCGTGCGCGTTGATATCCAGCGCCAGCATCCCCCTGGCGGCATAGCCGAAGGGCTTGCTGGAACTCCTTACACCCGCCGCGTGATAAAAGACGATCGCCGGCAGGCTGCCTTGCGCCGCCTTGCCAGGCTTGGCAAAATAACCGGAAACAGGCATTCCGCCCGCGCAGTCTATTTTGACATCAAAACACTCCACCTTATCCTTCAGGTTGTCGGGAACTTCGACCGGTTCCAGGGAAGATTTCAGGGGCACTTTCGCCAGCTCTTCCCTGCGCTCCTGCCAGAACTTGTCAAAGTCTTCCGGCGCGGGGCGGCTTGCTTTAATATTCAATGGATCAACAGCGGCGCCGGCGACGCCCGTGATGTTTTCCCCGGTTTTATACTCACATGAAACCCAACAAAGCACAAAACCGGGTTCTTTTAATTCCGTTTCGATCGCAACCGGTTCCGTTTTTGAGACCACAGTGCCTTTCTGAGTTTTTTCTTTATCTCTTGTTATGGTATATTTAACTGTTTTCCCTTCAATCGGTTTGTTATCTTCGCTGAGCAGGACATTGAACTTGATCTTTTCGCCTTTCCGGTAAATCGCATCCGGCTTGTCGGTGACGGCTTTTATCTGCGCCTTCCCTGTTTGATCTTCGGCCAATGCCATCTGTATGGCCGCAATCATCCCAACCATTAACATTAATTTCAACTTTTTCACTTCCTCGTCCTCCGCTTTGTTTCATTCATTTCATAATCCGCGTTAATTCCTTGATGGTTTTGACCGTCCCTTCACGGTCGCTTCCACCAGCCAGGATTGCATCGCGGGCTTTGCCTGTGGCGTCATAGGAAACGTGATTTATGCTTTCCACCAATTGAATTATGCCACGTCCTTTCCCGGGATATTTTCCATCAACTATTTCCGGCACCTTGTTGAACACGTAATTTCCCGCCGTCTCCAGATGTTTTACTACGTTATTCTCCGAGGCATTGCCGATCACAATCAGGTTGGCATCATCGTCAATCACCTTATGAGAATATTTCTCCAATTCATATCCATCCTCAACTAATTTTCCTTCCACCACTCTGGTCTTAATCTCATTATCCTTGACCACTTTTACCGTCAATCCCTTGTCCGTTAATAGTTGCCTTAATTCTTCTACTTCTTTCTGCTCATCGCCGTTACTCCCATACCCCGTTACTATCTTCACCGGCTTCTTCAGTTCTACGTACGAACGCAACGCTTCTTTTGTTGCGTTCACCCAGACTTCAGCTCCCGCCGGACGCACCAGCCAGACCTTGCTCATATATTTTTCCACATCTCCCGTAAACCCGTTCTGGCCCAAGTCTTTCCCGCTGATTTTCTCCGTTACGTATTTCGCCTTAGCGCCTTCCGGATCGGGTTTCATGTGATTATTCCCATCTTTTCCCTTCTCAAACGTGAATTTTTCGCCACTTATGTCCACCACCTCGTACTCGCGTTCAGGTATCCCATTGACCTTTATTTTCAACTTCTGCCCCTGATCGTCAAAGTTATTTACCCCAACCAGCCAGTATCCTTCCCCTTCCAGCAGACCCGGAATAGCCTTGCGACGGTCGGCCATCCCTTCTATCTCCACCCGCTTTTCCACCCCGGCTGACTTCAATATGCCTTCAACCAGTTGTGCGAAGCGTTCATGTTCGTCATAACTTTGATAATAGGTCAAACCAAGATACCCGCCAAAATACCAGGCCTTGCCGTTCGCCCCTTTTACCAATACCGGCTGGCCGTCTTCAGTCGTGGCCATGACTTCCCCTCCGGTTGACTCAAGCTTGACGCCGTAATACCTGTTGGTCATCACTGTTTCCCCGGCCTTGTATCCGTTTATCTCTTTTTTGACGACTATCCCGTTTTGGTCAACTATCTTCCCATTATCAATTCTGGCCCCGCACAGGTCGCTCAGTCCGAACCCGGGTGATATTTCCTTGACGGCCTTGTCTTTCTGGAAATTAACGCTGTCCCACGTGCCGCCTTCCGGATAGAAAATGACCGTCCCACCTTTCTTTACAAAGTGAATGATCTTCTCCGCCGTCTTCCGGCTCATCACGTTGGCCTGGTAGCCCACGATCAATACCTTGTATTTAAATATTTCATCTATAACCCGTTCTTCCACATAGTCAAAGGTCAGGTGCAGGTTATCAAACAAACTACCCAGCAACCTAAAATCATGTCCCGCATTATCCATCCATCCCCGGATAAATCTTTTGGTTAATGACAGTTTGTTTTTCGGATCATGTCCAATCATCCGTGAGGCGGTTGTCATCAACACCGCCACTTCCGACTTTGGCACGTTTGCCGGCAGAACCAGCGAAACGTTGCGCATAATCCACTGCTGGGCTCGGGCAATTTTCAGAGTCCGATCCTCAATCACCACGTCCGCAGTGCCGGCGCTGTCAAATCCAATCACCCCCCCCGTCGCTAATGCCATGCCGCCGTCATACCATCGCTTGTTGTAATGGATGAAATGAAAGCGTGCATCGTATTTCAGATCATACATTTCCCAATGCAGGGCTTTATTGCCGTTGAAGACCATCTGCATTATATACGGATGAGCCGCATTGCCTTGCAAATCCAACAGATTATGCCATTCGTTGGTGCTGTCCCATTGCCTGAACTCACAGGCTGAAAAACAAATGTCCGCCTCCATCGCCTTGCCACCATATGCCAGACACGACGCCCGGCCAAGATGCGCATAGGAAGCGTCTGAACTGTATTCCCGCGACACATCCGTCCATTCCGTCAACGCCCAATTATCAACATCGTGCGTCCAATATCCGGCGCTTGCCCCGATATCCCCATACGTTTTCTGACCCATCACAAGCTGGTTCGGCGCAGCGCCCTTGAAGGCCTTGTACATAATCTCGGCACATTTCACCGTTGCCTCGCCTCGCCATGACTGGAAATCAGCGAAATTGGCCGTTTGTTCCTTGTATTCCGGGAATTTGACATCCTCAAAAGCCTTGTAATCCACCCCCCACTTCTCGTTGAGTTTTCCGATCACGCCATATTTATTTTCCAGCCATTTCCAATATCGTTTCAGGTCTTCCGGCCCCTGGGGAATCAGCTTCTTATTACCCTGTGATACCCGCCAGCCCATTTCCTCCCAAAGACTTCCGCCAAAAACGCCCGGATGATTCCGAAATTCCCGGCCAAGCACAGTATAACTCTGCTTTAAATATTCCTGGAACAACGGATCGGCATGGTTGCCAAAATTTTCATCACCAGGATTTTTCGTCTTCATTCCATCCGCGGTTTGCGCGACTACTTCAGGATAATTATCCGGCAGGTAAGAGCTCAAGAACCCATACGGCTCCAGGCAATACAACATGGTCAAGATGCCCTGATCATAGTTTAACCGCGTCTCGTTTAAGAGAGTTCCGATTTCCCACGGCTGGGGACGATATTTATCCCACCCATCCTTTAACCAAATCGGCAGACCGAATATTTCCTGGGACGGCCGGCAGCCGGCGCCTGACATTCTCACGTTGATTAACCCGTAATAATTATAGATATTCAGCACACTGTCGCGGCCAGCACTAAAAGGATTTGCATAGGCCATGAAAAACGGTTTGGCATCCCGACAGATTAATCCATTATTGACCTCAAACGTCTGTACCGCGTCCTTTGGGATTTCAAGATTATACTTCTTTGTAATGATTTTTTCCCAGCTCAATTCGTCGGGATCAATCTTGATCTGTTGCTTTTCATAGGCCGCCACGCGCTGTTTCATGTCTTCCAGATTTCCAAATCCGAGCGCTCCCACCATGAATCCATCGTAATATCTTGATTTCCATGAACCAGGACCGACCTGTTCAGTCAGCGTTATCCGATTTTCGCCGTTAGTCGCAATCCCCTTGACGTTGAATGCATACCAGTGATTGAGATCAAGCGTAGTGTAGGTTGAGAAACTGCTCGTGATCGCGCACCCATTATTCATAATAAAATCAACGTCAAATTTAAAATACCAGCCCTTGTTTTTCTGGTCGTCTGTCACGTCATATTTCTTGATCATCCGCTGCCTTGTGGACGGATTCTGACTGACCGGCATTCGGAAAGTTTTCCCCTGCAGCACCGACCGGTCCGGCCCGATCTCCATCCCGTTGACTTCAATCTTTAATTGCCCGCCGGGCGCATGTTCAATTTTCCGATTGTCGCACGCTCTTGCCATTACCCACAAATACGGCTCGTCCGCATTATTTGTCAGCACAAACGCCACGGCCGGTTGATTTTTTTGCAGATGATAACTTACAACCTCATTGGTTGCGATGACAACATCTCCCGTTCCCGCGCCGGACACGCAAACAGACCCAAACGCCATCTGCAGACCTGCAATCAGCCCAACCGTCAACATCAGTTTCATGTTTTTCATCTTATCATCCTCTAAGCTTTCCATCGTGCGGAAAGGGTTAACTGTCCATGTTTAATTACTTATGCAAAATCATCGAAAACCGGCCACGACAACGCGTGGCCCTCCATTTTTAACCTTGGAGGGACGTGCTCCCTGGCCGACGCTCCCTGGCCGGCCCGAGTCCGGCTCGGGCACAGGCGGGCAGGCCGTCGCGTCCGGATGGTCATCAAACTGTAAAAGCTTCTTCCATAACGAAGTCCTTCGCGGAGGATGGAACGCTCCTGGCTTAACATGACTTTTACTAAAGCGCGACATATCCCGTGGAATACGCCTGGGAGGCCGAGCAAATATATCCCGGTTTGTCATTCATTAATGTTCCCCATTGTTGCCCGTGAATGATTTTTTCTTTTCTCTCCTCCAGTTGTTCTATCTTATCTATTTTCCCCTTTAAATATGCATCCAGCATTTCTTTTGAATATTCCAGCATATTTAAAAGCGAGCCATAGCGTCTTTCCAGAACCTCCCAGCCCAAAGCCTTATAATTCTTGTGCCACATTTTTCGGTGCGCCTTGTTGAGTTCCACGGTTTTCCGGATTACAGCCGGGAGGATCGTCAGGGATATCTCCTTCAATTTTCTTATATCCCTTCGCCGGTATGCCCCCTGGAGAATAGCCGGCAGGTCACCCTTCAAGGCGAGAAGTTCTGACAAAAGAAAAGGCACACACAGGCGTTCATTCCCTTTCTTTTTTACGATTTTTTTCAGATCAGCGCTTAACTTTTTATAAAACCCGTTTACGCTTTCTCCGCAAAGTTCCGGCTGCCAGAGTCCAAGCAGCGGGTCTTCCCAGAGAAGCCCCTTGGATATGTTCACAAAATAATTTTTATGTTTGCTTGCAACGGGCGGCTGGTCAATGAGCGCCGCTTTCCTCCAGTCGCTGAAATCTATTCCAAGCGTTCCTTTCAGGTTTTTTTCCGTGTATTTCCTGTCCGCTTTGCCGGTGAAGTTTATATCCGCAGCATACTGGATCATGGGCATGGCCGAGAAAAAGTCGCACTCCGTGCCATCATCGCCCCAGATTGTCACAATGACATCTTTAACTCCTTTTTTTACGGCGTTTTTGAGTCCCGGCCCCATGGTTTTTTCCGCTTGCTCATAGGTTGTCCAAAATCGTCCCCATGACCAGATCCCGGTCGCGAAAACAGGAACGCCGCCCAACTCGATATGTTTATCGGTCATGACCGCGTATTCCGACTCCTTGAAACGGGAATAGCACCAATATACCAGGTCAACATCAGCGGGAATCCGTTTTTTCATCTTCTCCGTAAAGACCACATCCGGGGCGTGATATACATGGTCTTTTGACAGGGCGCGAAAGAACATATCGCTCCACATCATGGGTTGCAGTCCAAGTTTTCGTGTGATTGCAAGCACCCGGCCGAGATGCCCGGTCATAATATCGAAAGGCTTCTCGTATCCGTAACGGTCAAGGAATGCCCCCCGGCCGAGGTCCCCGGCTTCGTCCATGCCGATGTGGATCCGTCGGGAACGAAAAGGCTTTACGGCCGCCTTGATAATTTTCTCTATGAATTTATAAGTTTCTTCCTTTTTACACAGCATAACAACCGAAGTATCCTTGATTTTCCGGTAACATTCATAACTGAGTATTCGCGCGAGATGGGCCAGGGTCTGGATGCACGGAATCAGTTCTATCCCAAAATTTGCGGCCAGGTTGTCATATTCCTTCAATTCTTTTATGGTAAGTTTCCCGCGCATGTAACCGAACATTTTTTCGCCAGGCACTTCGTAGGTATCCTCGGTATAAAACATAAAACCGTTTACTCCGGCAAGCGCCATGAACTTGAAAAACCTTATGACCGAATCCCGGTTAAGGACGGCGTTGCGCGACGCATCCATCATTAAATAAACGTTTTTAAAACGCCGCCGCTCCTTAATTTTTAAATTCTTTAATTCTTTATCCGTGCGCGAATTAATGATGCCGAGCGAACGGAAGGCATCATTTATACTTTCATATTTTATATTTATTTTCCCGGCGCAACCGGATATCGCCAAATCTCCGCCGGTTTCCCTGTTGAATACAAGTTCAAAACCGTTTTTTTCGCCGGAAACATTCAGCCAGCCATCCGCCGCAATAATCTTCAAACCGCCGGCCAGCTCTTCAGGCGCTTTTTTCGGGTCTACAAAAAACCGTGCCATCTTGTTTCTCCTCCTGATTTTTTCACAAGTCATGGTCCCTTCATTTTCCATTCCGTTTCCCATTCCGGTATTTTTTCAATCCCGCCTTGTGCGCCGAATAACCGGAAACGCATCCTGCCGGCGGATATCCCTTCCTTTAAGGAAAACGTCTCGCGGTTGACGTCACTTTTTGTCTGTTCCAGCAATATTTTCTCCAGGTCCGGCACATCAAAGAATGCGGCAAGAATATGACAGGAAGTCTTGTCCTCAACCGCCAGCCATGGCCCGGCAATTTCAGCCGGCTTGTGCTCTTCTTCTTTACCGCGACTTTCCCATTTCAACTCCCGCACCCCATTCTTCAGGGGCACATACATGATATTATTTGTGCACGCGTCATTCTTTGACATCCGTGAACTCAAGGTGATTTTATCATTATTCATCAAATTTGTTCCCTTCAGATCATAGCTTACGTCCAGGAATTCCTGCCCGGGCTTAAGGGTCGCCGTCATGCCGGCCGTCTTTGACAAAAGCGTTATCTGCCCCGCTTCCATCTTCTTAAGCTTCCATCCTCTCCGGTTATACCAAATTAACCCGCACGAATAATGATCCGGACTCAGCAGTTCCATCCCTGTCCGGCGCACGATCAAGTTATGCAGATTGCCGTTGTCAATCATAAACCTGGCAATCAAATGTTCGTTCTCCAGGCAGACAAACTTTATATCCAAAGCATCATTCAGCGTATTATAGACCCGTCCTCTTCCGGTTTCACGGTACGCGGTCGTTCCGGCGGTAACACGCAAAGGTTGTGACCATTCGCGTTTTGTTCCGTCAATAAAATCGCCGCGCACGATCACCTTGCCCACCTCTGTGATGTTGTTAGTCTGCGGAGTCTTGGCGGTGAAAACAAAGGCATGCTCCTTTGCGCCGTCCAGGGGCCATTCCTCCTTGTTTTTTACAAACTCATGTTTCGCAAAACCTTCAAGTTCAGCGCTGATTACGCCCTTTATTTTATCATCGCGCAGGACGACTTTTACCTCCATTTTTACCGGCGCATCCGGCTTGACATAAAGATAGCCGTTTTCAGGCTTCATTGTGATCGTGACCGGTTCAAGCACCCGGACTTCCAATCCCATGGATTCCGCGACCGCCCCATTCGCGCCGATTGCCTCCGCCTTGAGGTTGTAATAACCGATTTTTATATCGGCCGCCACCGCAAGACTCATATCAGCAGTTTTTGTCTCGCCCGGGCGCAGTTCATAAGCGACCGGCACGGGACGCTCCTTGCAGAGACCATCCTCATCCTTAAGGCTTAATTCGCCCTTGATCGTCTCGGCCGAAGCGTTCAGCAGCGTCATTTTTACATTGACGCTCTTTGCTCCCCGGGCTATTTCCCGATGTTCAATTTCCATTCCGGCAAGCGGCTTATAGCTTGGGGACAATACCACCGCGGCCCAATCGTCAATCCTGCCAAGCGTGAACGTGGCCGATTTCTCCCTCCCCGTTTTTACAATTTCCGCCGGCAGTTCTTCCGGCACGGCTGTAATCCGTTCACCAATCACCTTCATGTTCGGCATAAGATAACATTTTGCCGTGTCAGGAAAGTTTTCCGGCAACCTGACGCATACCACGGCATTCGTTATCGGCACATGCAAATCAGCCGGCCAGGCGCCGCCATTCTCTGGATATTTCTCGGTGTCCCATTCAAATCCTTTCATGCTCTGGCCCTCTTTAACCACCCTATTCGCGATACCCACCCAAACATCAGGACCGGCGGTGAATGATTCGGCATGAAGCAATCCGGGCGTTTCACGCCCCCTCACAACAACACCGGGCGTCACCCGCCGGGCCGCCAGAAAATCCTGAATCCAAGCGGCAATCCGGCGTTGCGGCTGAAGACCGGCCGCCACATCAAACTTTAACAGACTGCCCGCATCAGCGCCAAAAGCGTTTTCACGCAACGCCGCTTGATCAGAATCATCATTCCCCACGTCAGCAAAATCATAGGACCAAGTCTGTTTGTAAGGAACACCAACGTCCCATCCGACGAAAAGAGTCTTTCCGTCCCCGGAAATTACCGCGGCCGCCTCATTGGTCCGCCCGGCAGCTTCACTCTGAGGCTCTCCTCGCCCTGAGGCTTCGGAACGGGTCGGAACGAGTATCCGCGCCAAAACCTTGTCACCTGATTTGACCTCCACCGGACAGACATTCGAAGCGTTCAAAACAGGAATTTCAACCCCATCGGCAATCACTCCTTCACAGGGAACCGGTTGGCCGAAACGGCCTGAAGCCGGGAAACGATTTGTCGAAGAAGATTCGTTCCATTCATTCTTTTCAAACGCCCCCGGCATAAGAATCACCGCGCCGCCGTCCTGGACATATTTATTGATGGCAGCCACCATTGCCTCCGAAGCCAGTTGCATTTCAGGACCGATAATCACGGCCTGAAAACGTTTCAACGGAGCATAATTATGTTCTGACACAACTTCAAAATTAAGATTGAGGTCAGTGAGAATTTCCATCATCCCTGCTATGCCGTCCGCATTGCCGCCGGCAATGGTAACCTTTTGGTCGCCCACCAGATATCCGACCTGCGGCGGGCTGCGTTTTGAAGCAAGATAAGTATCGCCCAGGTAATGTTGAAGCTGAATGATGCCCTTGGCCGGAGTATATTGCGGCTCGCGGCGGCGGAATGCATCCTCGCTGTCGGCCGACCCGCGATATCCACCAGATGTAATACTTCCCGCCGGACATACATATGAAAGCCCGACACGGCCCGCGTCCAGAAGTTGCATAAACCGGGTGAAAGAAGGACTGCATCCCGGCGGCATGCACAAGGCGGCGCCCGCCTTGCCGGACCATTCGGCAACGTCGCGGAGAACCAGGAAATTAAATCCAAGGGAATAACCGATCCCGTGCCGCATGAGAACATCCATATAGGGCGGCTCAATCCACCACGAAGCGGCGGCAACCTGATATGGCCAGTAATCCATGGAGTTGATGATTATATGATTTGGATCAACTTCCTTGATCGCCTGGTAACAGACCCGCAACAGGTCGGTGTAAGCCCAGCGCCGGAACAACTGCCAGTCCGCCCAACGCCGGCCGGCTTGCTCGTCGGGCTTGGGCGGAACAATATCTTCCTTATTGGCGTATTTCGTTCCCCAGGCCGCATTGAGTTTCTCAAGGGCGCCGTATTGCGTCATCATCCTGTCCCGGAAAACATTCACGGATGCCGCCTCATACCCTCCCCATCCGGGATACGAAAACTCGTCCTGCAAATAATATCCCAGGAAATACGGCTTGTCCTTGCAATGTTTTCCCAGGTCCCTGAGCGCCTTTACCAACGCATCCCGGTACCCCTCATGCGTGAAACTGGGATATTGTCTGTGAATTTCGCTTCCGGCGGGGCCTGTCATCGCCGCATTAGTATTTATCATTGCATATTGACGACCAAACCCTGCAACAAAGGGATTAACCACCGAATAAATTCCAAATTTAGCGGCCCGGTCAATTACCAGGTCAATTTTTGTGAAATCCTGTTTCTCAACAGGACGAATGGCGGGGGTCAGAACGTAGTGACACGTCCCGCCCATGCGCGACCAGTAACGAAAGAATTCATCGGTCGGCCCGGTGCTCCACGTAAAATCCATGATGAGCGGAAACGGCTTACCGTCGGCATAAATGACGCTGTCTTTTACCTTGAATTCCCGCGCATAAGAAGCCTGGATATTCCGGGCGTTTGTATGGCATACCGCATACATGCCCGCAATCATCCCAACCGCCAATACCAGCTTCAATCTTTTCATTTTATACTCCTGATTCCGGAACGGGATTTACCGCCCTGGTTTAAAATAAAACTTCATTTATCCAGATAAGCCCGCATCTCATAAATCCTCGCTTCAGGCGCGCCCCAGGTTGATTTTACCGATACACGAAGCCGTGAGGTTTTTACCTGTTTAAAACAATGGACTTTTCTCCGGTCAATATTATCCGCGACCGACAGGACTTTGCGCCACGAACCATTGACAAAAGCCTCAAGATCATAATCCCGGACGGTAACCGGCGAAGGCGTCACGGACGGACGGAAGGCGTCAATGTCATTGTCAAAAATCAGATGAATGCAATTGAAGGTTTGTGCCGTTTCCCATTTCAAGACCAGGCTTTGAGGCATTTTTTTCTTCTGATCGGAAACCCAGAGATTTGGAAAAACTTCCGGCCGGCTAAGGCCGTTGTTAATCATTGCCGCCGCATAGGCTTTGCTGGATGGCGTTAACTTAAAACACGGGCATGGCAGCTTGATGATTTCCGGTGCGCCGCCGGCGTGCCAGACTGTATTCCGTTCCCAGCCGGTCTTCAGTTTGCCGGGATTTGGCGCGAGGAAACCGCCGTTCTTATCAAATAAGCCATCCGAAGCTTTCGTGTCCGTCATCCATTTCAATGTCTTTACCCCCTGCGGATAAAACGGCGCCAGCTTTTTCAATTCATCCGGATTCTGCTCGCCAAAATAAACGCCGACCGGGTATTTCCTATTGGCAGCCCAGCTGATATTTTTTTCGGATGGAAGGGAAACCCAATATAACCCCGGCGTTAATCTACAAGCAAAATTGAACGCAATCCAACCGGTCCCCGGTTTGACCGCCGCCGGCGCCTCGGCCAGGATTTCCTCCTGATAGAAATCGCCGGGATAAAGAGCTTTTCGCAATTGTGCGGTTAAAATCACCTCTTTTTCACCGCCATTTTTCAACGACAACTCAACCGTATCAATTCTGCCGGACGTTACCGGGAACATTACTCCCCGTGGTTTATTTAGTTCCAGGAATTCATTGCCCGATGTCAACTCACAAGCCGCTTCGCTCGTTGCTTCGGCCACGGCCATCCGCGCCAGGTCGCGCGGGTCTTCGTTTTTCTTCCATGGAATATACCCGCCATTCATCAAAATATCCTGCTGGACTTTCTGATAATCGTCCTTTGCCGCCCGGGAACAGGTTTTCTTCTTTTTTACGGCGATGCCGGCGGCGTATCCCGCCGCCTCGCCGCAAATACCCAATGTGGCCATGATCCTTGTGGAGCCGAACGCGATCTTGGAAACACTGATATTCCTGCCCGCCAGCCATAAATTATCAAAATCCTTGCCATACAGGCATCGCAACGGGATGGAATAAATCCAATCATGCATGCCATGGAAAGCATAGACCCCCTTTCCCTTGAATCCTTCGGGATCATGAATATCAATCGGCCATCCGCCGTAGGCGATGGCATCATCAAAAGGATTGATTTTCCGCAAATCATTTTCCGTCAAAACGTACTCCCCGATGAAACGTCTGCCCTCCCGCTTTCCCGGAACCAGGCCGACCCAGGTCAGCTGGTAATGTTCCATGTCATGTCCCGGCGTGTTTTTCAGATGATCCCACACGCCGTAAAGGCATTTTAGCAATTCCTCCCGGATCTCCTGCATGTCATGGACCGAATCAATCACCCCGCCGTATTCCATCCAGGCGAATCCGCTTTTTTTTATTCCAGCAACAAAGTTTAACTTAAAGGGCAATGAGTTGTCGTCCGGATAATGATAGGCCCACTCCGGCCTGACAAACGCCACCGGATGCCCCATGTCTTCCGCCTGAAAACACAAACTTGCCCCCATGGTCAGATCATTGGCCTTATCCGGCGCCAGGGATTCTCCGTACTCGTGTTTTGCCTCAAACCCGATCCGGTATCCTGCCCCGGCCGCGGCCGCCACAATACCATCGCCGGAGGCATCAATAAAATGTTTTGCCTCAAATCTGTATTTCTTCTCGGTTGATAGTTGGACGGCCCTGACCGAATTGATGACCCTTTTATTTTTCTTTTCTATCTCATAAACGCAGGTATCCAGGAAAAGCGAAAGTTTTTTTTCATTTTTACACAATTCCCACATCACGACGCTGATGCCAGCCTCGCGGTTTTCGGGGTTAAATCTTATGGATTTTTCAATAATTTCGCCGACAATGCCCTCCTCCCTGGCATTGGGCAGCACTCCGCCGCAGGCGGCGCCGGAAATCCGAACCCGAATCTCCGATGAGGCATTGCCGCCCAACACGGAACGATCATTGATCAATGCGACCTGAACGCCTTTACGCGCGGCGGCGATTGCGGCACAAACACCGGCTATCCCCCCGCCCACGACAACAACGTCATATTTGCCCGTTGTTTCTTTTTTTATATAATTACCTTTTGATTGTTTTGCGCGTTTTTTGATATCAAGTCTCATCTTGTTTCATTCCCCTTAATTTCCATAAGTAATCATATCCTGATCTTCATCCAATCATGCCAGCATAATGTCTTTCCGGCTCAGTAGCCAGATTGTTCCAATTTGTCGGGAACATACGGTCGGTTGTTCTCAATTATAGCCTGTAACGTTGAAACAATGTTGTTCAAAATCTGCGAGACGGCCAATAACGATTAAGTGCTCTCCCACGCCAGCCCCCCGATGTTTGTCAGTATCTTTTTCATTATGATATATCGTTTTAGCTTAACAATAGTACACAAATCGACGGGGACAATGTCAAACATTTTTACAGTTGAGTTCTTTTAGAAAACGTATCGCGCTTGACATGCCGAGACGGGAACCTGTGTTGTAGTCTTCCATACCATTCAAAATCCAACGAGAGATAATCATTGCAGCCGGATTCATAACCAATAACTTTGGAAACAATCCTCGTGTCTATTTGTCATTTTTGCATATAGAGCATTTGTTTTACAGAATCTTTAACGGTAAAATTCTCGGGTTAACGAACCCGGTAAATATTTCCCTGCCTTAAAACCGCCTCATAGGCGCCCATGTCAACGATGCCGTAACGGATGCGCGCATTCCCCTGCAGGTCAACCGCATTCTCCATCCAGGGCTGGTTTGTCCCGGCATTAACGCATGGCGAATTCATGCGCAGACAATAATCACCCCCGGCTAAATCTTTTAAAAGGGGATTATTGGTGATGTTGCCCGTCCCGCCCACCGCCGGAATCACGCAGGAACAATTCAACCCCGTGGCGCCAACCGTATCATTAGTGAAGTTCGCTCCATCCGCCGCCGCGTTAAAATAAACGATGTTGTTTGTCCCGCTGCTATCTGAACCAGTAACATAAATCCCGCCGCCGGAAACCGCGGCATAATTGCTCACGATTGTACAGTTTTCAACAACGCTATTAGTCATCCATATTCCGCCGCCGGTATTCGTCACGGAAATATTACGGACAATCAGACAGTTTTGAATTGTAGCGTTTGTCCCCCAAAGACCCCCGCCTTGATTAGTGGCAATGTTCCCGATAATGGAACAATTCCTGACGGTCGTGTTCCCTCCACATCGTATTGCCCCGCCGTATTGCTCCAATGCCCCACCCACTACATTTCCGGCAAACGTACAATCCACAACAATATCATTCGTTGTAGTTGAGCTGAGAAAAAGCGCGCCGCCATATACTTTTGCCCTGTTATTTATAAACACGCAATTTGAAATAACATTATTACTGGTGCCTCGGATATCACATGCGCCGCCATAATTTGCGGCGTAATTGCCCTCAAAATGACATCCCACAATCGTTATCCCACGTGCGCCAGATGTATAGATGGCTCCTGAATAGACGGTCGCTATATTATTTTTAAAAATGCAATTGGTAACGGAGAAAGGATATGCCAATGCCCCGCCCCTTACCGCATTGTCAACAAAAAGACAGTTTCGTACCGTGCTGATTGATAACAATCCAGTAATTTTAGTGCTATTGCAGTTCGTCACCGTGAAGCCGTCAAACACAGACCCGATTGCCAAAGACGCGCAGATGTTTGTGTTATTTTCCCCGTCTATGATCGTCATATCGCGCCCGATTACGCTCCGGAGCGTAATCGTGGAAGCGTTGTAGATGCGTTGCGTGGGATAATAAACGCCGTTCGTCACCAGCACGGTATCGTTTGCTCCGGCCGCGGTGACCGCCCAAGTTATGTCAGTGGCCGCGTCCTCCCATGTCAAATACGGTGAATTATTCGTACCCGACAAGGAAACATAATGCGTGTCGGCAAAACCTTCCATTCCGACAAGCGTCAGAATCGCCAGAATAAACAATAACAGTTGTTGCCGTCTAATCATCCACTCCTCTTATTGTATGGTTTTGACCATCTTATGCGCAATGAAATGGAACGCAATAAAAATGCCACAACAAAAACCTGGGATTGCCATTCTTGCAAATCGCGGGAAGGGCGAGTGATCAGTCTCATTGCCCTGCGCCTTTCCATACTTTTTCCCATTCCTTGATTTTCTCCGTCCCGCCTTGCGCACCGAATAACCGAAAATATATCTTTCCGCCGGACACCCCGTCCTTTAAATAAAAAGTTTCATAATTTAATCCATTTAGTCCGGGCGCCAGCGATATCTTTTCCAGGGCCGGCACGTCGAAGAACGCGCCGAGAATATGACAGGAAGCCTTGTCCTCAACCGCCAGCCACGGCTTGGTAATTTCATCCGGCTTATATTCTTTGTTCTGACTCTTCCATTTCATCTCCCGCACTCCGTTCTTTAAGGGAACATGGATGACATCCTGCTTATAGTTTCCTTCCGTTCCTATGCGCGATATCAGAAGGAAACAATCCTTGTTGGTCAGTTTTGTGCCCGCGAAATCATAACTTACATCCACGCATTCCTGTCCGGCTTGAATGGATGCCGTCATGCCGATCTCGCCGCAGGCAAGTGTAATTTGCCCCGCTTCCATTTTCTCAAGCGTCCAGTTCTTTTTCCGGTTATACCACGTCAATCCAAACGGATACTTATCCGGGCTCAGCAGCTCCATCCTCGTCCGGCGCACAATCAAGTTATGCAAAACGCCGCTGGCAATAATAAATCTGGCGATTAAATGCTCGTTTTCCAGACAGGCAAACTCAATGTCCGAAATTTCGGACGAACTGTTATCAATCTTACCTTGCCTGGTTTCACGATACGCCGTCGTTCCCGCGGTAACGCGCAATGACTGTGACCATTCCTGTTTTATTCCGTCCGTAAAATTGCCGCGCATCGACAAATTCCCCGCTTCGCTTATATTGTTAGTCTGTGGCGTCTTGACCGTGAACATAAATGTATGATCTTTTGCGCCGTCCAACGTCCATACCTCCTTGTTTTTTTCAAACGCAAAATTCGTGAATCCTTCAAGTTCAACGCTGATCACGCCCTTTATTTTATCATCGCGCAGGACAACTTTTACCTCCATTTTTACCGGCGCATCCGGCTTGACATAAAGATAGCCGTTTTCAGGCTTCATTGTGATTGCGACCGGTTCAAGCACCCGAACCTCCAATCCCATGGATTCCGCGACCGCCCCATTCGCGCCGACTGCTTCCGCCTTGAGGTTGTAATAACCGATTTTTATATCGGACGCCACCGCAAGACTCATATCAGCATTTTTTGTCTCCCCCGGGCGCAGTTCATAAGCGACCGGCACGGGACGCTCCTTGCAGAGGCCGTCCTCATCCTTCAGGCTCAATGCGCCCTTGATCGGTTTGTCCGAGGCATTCAGGAGCGTCATTTTTACATTGACGGTCTTTGCTCCCTGAACTATTTCCCGACGTTCAAGTTCCAATCCGGCCAGCGGCCGGTATCCCGGCGACAGCACCACCGCGGCCCAATCGTCAATCCTGCCAAGCGTGAACGTGGCCGATTTCTCCCTCCCCGTTTTTACAATTTCCGCCGGCAGTTCTTCCGGCACGGCTGTAATCCGTTCACCAATCACCTTCATGTTCGGCATAAGGAAACATCTTGCCTTGTCCGGAAAGTTTTCAGGCAACTTGACGGATATCTCGGCGTTCGTTATAGGAACATGAAAATCGACCGGCCATGCGCCGCCCTTTTCAGGATATTTTTCCAAATCCCATTCAAATCCTTTATGATTCTGTCCCTGTTTGATCACCCGATTGGCTATGCCCATCCAAATGTCAAAACCGGACGTGAATGATTTTGCATGGACCAATCCAGGTGTTTCCTGTCCTTTCACAATGACACAGGGTGTCACTTGCTGTGTTGCCAAAAAATCCTTAATCCAGGCGGCAATCCGGCGTTGTGACCGGACGCCGGTTGCCGTCTCAACTTTTAATGAATCACGCGCGTTAGGGCCAAAAGCATTTTCGAACAAGGCCGTTTGAACGTCATCGTCTTGCCCTACGTTGGCAAAATCCTCGGACCATGTTTGTCGGTAGGGAACTCCGGCATCCCATCCCAGGAAAAGGGTCTTCCCGTCTCCGGAAACTACCGCGGCCGCCTCATTTGTCTGCCCGGCCGCCAGCCGCGCCAAAACATTGTCATCCGGCTTGACCTCCACCGGACAAACAGTCTTGGCGTTCAACACCGGGATTTCACCACCATCGGCTATCACGGTTTTACAGGAAACCGGCTTGCCAAAACGGCCTAAAGCCTGGAAAAGATTTATTGAAGCCGGTTCATTCCATTCATTTTTTTCAAACGCCCCCGGAATAAGAATCACCGCGCCGCCGTCCCGGGCATATTTATTAACGGCCGTCACCATTTCATCCGATGCCTGTTGCATCTCGGGTCCGATGATAATTGCCTGGAAACGTTTCAACGGGGCAAAATTATGTTCGGATACTATCTCAAAATCAATGTTCAAATCAGTGAGTATCTCCATCATTCCGGCTATGCCGGCCGCATTCCCGCCGGCGACGGTAACCTTTTGAGCACCGATAAGATATCCAACCTGCGGCGAGCTGTTTTTTGAGGTTAGATAGGTATCGCCCAGATAATGTTGAAGCTGAATAATTGCCTTGGCCGGAGTGTATTGCGGCTCGCGCCGACGGTATCCATCACTCTTATCGGCCGCGCCGCAACAGACACCATCCGAAATGACTCCCGCAGGACACACATAGGAAAGGCCGACACGGCTCGAGTCAAGCAGATACATATAAAAAACAAAAGAAGGGCTGGATCCCGGCGGCATGCATAACGCCGCCCCGGCCTTGCCGGACCATTCCGCAATGTCACGAATAGCAAATAAATTAAATCCGATTTCGTAACCGATCCCGTGCCGCATCAGAATGTCCATATAGGGCGAATCATTCCACCATGAAGCCGCACAGCTCTGATATGGCCAGAAAGACATGGAATTGATGACAAGATGCTTGGGATCAACTTCCTTGATTGTTTGGTAGCATAAGCGCAACAGATCGGTATAAGCCCAACTCCGGAACAGTTGCCAGTCAGCCCAACGACGTCCGCTTTGCTCCTTGGGTGTAGGCGGAACAATGTTTTCCTTGTTGACATATTTCGTCCCCCAGGCCGCGTTGAGTTTATCCAGACTGCCGTATTGAGTCATTATTCTATCCCGGAAAACATTTACAGACGCCGCCTCGTATCCACACCATCCGGAATAAGAAAACTCGTCCTGCAAATAATATCCCAGGAAATACGGCTTATCCTTGCAATGCGCGGCTAGTTCCCTGAGCGCTTTCACACACAACGCCCGATAACCTTCGTGCGTGAAACTGCCACACGACTTGGGCGCGTCTTTCCCGTCGGGGTCTTTTGTTGCCGCCGAGGGATCAATCCTGGCATACCCCCACTTACCGCCAAAATATGATATATTGGGGGAAACCACTGAATAAAGTCCATACTTTGCCGCCAGTTCAATTTCCTTGTCAATCTTCGTGAAATCCTGTTTCTCAACAGGTTGAATGGCGCGAGTCATAATAATATGGCACGTACCACCCATGCGAGCCCAGTAACGAAAAAAATCATCATTCTGTTCAAGAACGATCCAATTATAATCAGTGATTAGCAAAAACGGCTTACCGTCGGCATAAATGACGCCGTCTTTTACGTTGAACTCCCGCGCATAGGATGCCTCCATGTTTTTGGCGTTTGCATTGAATACTGCTTGCACGCATGCGATCATTCCAAGCGTCAATATTAATTTGATTTTTTTCATTTTCACTGTCATCCTATGGTTTTGTCGAATGTTTTTTATCTTTCGCAACCAACCTCATGGTCTCGTCAAAAGCCGGAAGATACATGGGATGAAGAATTTCTTCCGTAGCACGCTTTGAAAGATCAAGCCGCTCAAATCGCAAGAAGATACCATCGGCCTTACCGCCATTTGAATCAAGCACAATAAGCACTTCGTGTTTCCCCTTGGCCGCGTTAAAAATTATCTTCGCGGCATCAGGAATAGCCGGATTAGTCCCGTTTGGATCGTAATACACCTCCTTGCCGTCAATCCAGACTTTTACCGGACCGTCGTAGCCGAGCAGGAGCTTGAGTTTCATAGCGGCGGCGCAACGGATGTTGGCAGCATAATAAACCAGCACGGAGCCCTCCTTCTTCAAGTCAACATGCAAACTTAAAAAGTTGCCGCCAAAAGTTCTCGACTTCAGACCGAGCGCCTTTTTGTTTTTCGGAAAGGCAAGCTTTTCCAGTGATGAGTGAGGAAGAAATTTACTGACAAATGGCGATTGAATATAATCCGTCAACGCAATTGTTTCCTTGGTTTTTTCCGGCGGCACGGTCTTAAATGGCCGCCCCTCGGGTTCATCATCCGGAAAGCCGACGACTTTCCAGAAGTCGGTATGAGTGAAGGCGTTCCGGCGCAGGTCAGGGATGGCAATCGGTGCCCCGCCCAAGTCGGCAGACTGCGCGGCTATAATGCCGGGCAGTGAATATTCAATGCTCCGGTAGACATCAATGGGCACGGTGCCGTTCTTGAGCAGGCAACGGACGAAATGTTTCGCCATGGTAATATCAGTGCCGCCATGGCCGGCATGGGGGTCAACATCGCGCGCGGCCAGCCCGATATCCACAACCTCCCATCCATCCGATTCTTTGCGTTTTTTGTCAAAGCGCCGGCAAAACTTCTCGTATAACGACCATTCCAAACTGCCCTCAATACCAAACAGCCGGAAACGATGCTCGCCGGGGCGCAATGTATTGAGAGTGACCATGATTTGAATGAGCATACCCTTGGCGGTATGGAACAATGCAATCTGGCCGTCAGACCGCAGAGGAGCTTCCTTGCAACGCCAACCCGCGTTACGGCAACTGACGGAAACCACGCGGTCATCGAGAACTTCCAACAAGGGACCCAAATCATGGGTCAGATAACAAATCGGCGGCATGTCGGCGCGCCAGGTAGGCTTTACATTTGTCAATCCGCGCATTTTAACTTCACTGGGGGTAAAAAAATCCCCCGCCTTATTGGTCATAGTCTCCGGCAGGTAGTGAATATATTCGGCCTCGGCAATGGACATTTCGCCATAGCGGCCAGCCTCAATCCACTTGCGCCAGTAACGGATAAAGTCCATGAAACACAGGTTCTCACCCATCATGTACTGTAGGCCGGTGCGCTCGACAGTGTCACGAATTTTCAGCCATTCCTCAAGACTGAAGGCGCCGGGCACTTCGGAAAACACATTACAACCGGCATCGAGGGCTTGTACCGAGTGTTGGCACTGCAGGCGGCCGTTGCTGGCGACAACGACAACATCAGGCTTCAGGGCAAGCAGATCGTCATACTCGGCAAGAATGCTGCCCTTGTTGCCGCCCTTGCGCATGACTGCCTCAGCATCGGCCCGCCGATTCGGCAGACGGTCGGCAATGCCGATTACCTCCACATCCTTGATAGCCAGAAAACTATACAGGTGGGTCATACCCCGCCCCATCCCAAGAATTCCTACACTTAACTTATCCACTTTCATCCTCCTTTCCATATCATGCAAAAGACTTACAGTTGAATTTTCATCCCGTCATGCGCCAATACGATCCCTTTTCGGCTTAGGACCGGAGCAATCTTGTCATGCACCGGCGTGGCATGCGGACAAATGTGCGATGTGCAGAATTTTGCCCCGGGTTTCAAGAGCCCATCCTTTGCAAACAAGGCCCTGGCTTTTTCCAACTTCGGAAAATTGAAATGCTCCTCCGAATCCACCCCGTTCCCGAAGGTGCCTTCAATGACAACCAAATCATATTGATACTGCCTGATTTTTTCGTAGGTTTCCGGGAAAAACCAGCCCGTATCCAGCGCATAAAGGATTGTCCGCCCGTCTGTCTTGATAATATAATTCAACGCCGGCTCGGCCGCCTTTTTCAGGTGGTTGGCCTTCAACGGCATGAGATCAAGTTTTCCCAGCCGGCAGGCTTGGAACGGCGCAACCTCATGCAATTCAATATCCGCCGCCTTGACGGGCAGGTTGATTTTCGCAAACAACTCCCTGACCATCTCCAGCACGCGCTTGTTCCCGATGATGTGCAGGGTTTTCAACGGTGTGAACCGCGGGCCGCCCATTTCGACCATCGTCTCCTTGACCGACCGGCCTTTCCGGACCGGAATGGGATGACGCCAGAAGAGCGGCCAGGGCTGCCAATGATCCTCGTGCGGATGGGTGATTAATAAATATTCAACATCCAGCATTGAAACGCCAAAGCGTTCCGCCTGCATGAAAATTTCCGCCGGGAAATCTATGAGCACACTCGGATGAATTATGGCGCATGAATTTTTCCGGATATTTTTACCGCCCAGTCGCCGCGCTTTGGCGCAATATTCGCAGGCGCACCAAAACCCGGGATATTGTTCGCCCGCCGATGTTCCTAAAAATTGAAATGTCATTTTGTCCTCTCCAGTTATGATTGAGCTACTAAAAATATTTTTCGCTCGGACCCACCCCCCACTTCGTGTACCCCTCCAAGGAGGGGATCATAAACTATTGTCCTTTAATTTCTTTCCGCCAGAGGCGGATCTGCCTTTGGCAGAAAGTTCCCCTCCTACGGAGGAGTGGCCAGAGGCCGGGGTGGGTTCCGGACCAACTTTTGTAATTGACTCGATTTTACGCATATATGCTCTTATATTATTCATCCTACAGTCTAAACAGCTACAGCCTATTCGTGCACATCCAGTAATTCCTCCAATGTTTGTCCGAGTATATATTTCTTCTCTTCTTCGCTGATCGGCCAGTCTTGAATGCGCTCCAGGTCTTGCGCCACCGCTCCCGCGCCGTTAAACGGATAATCCGCGCCATAAATTATCCTCCGGGCACCCAATTTTGCAATAAGCTCGCATATTTTCTCCGCTGAAAGATAACTGGAGTTTTCCACGGGCTTTGCGACGTCCGGCCGCCCGGCCTCGGTTACCGCGTGCAAAGTGGAAGTCAATCCCGCGTAACAATTTTCACATCGTTCAACCACCGCCAAGGCTTCTTCAAAATAATTCCGCCCGCCCATGTGCTCCACGATGATTTTCAACCGCCGGTATTTTTCGGCCAGCAGGCCGATCAGGCTCGGCCGGTATCTTTCCGGATGCCAGCCATGCGAACTGGTATGGATCAATAATGGCAGTCCGATTGCTTCCGCTTGGGCGCACAACCGCGCCATGACCGGCTCATCCAATCCGACCTGAAAAACCGGCGGATGGATTTTAATCCCCTTGAACCCCCTGCCGGCATAACGTTCAATGATTTTTTCCGCATCCGGATTCTTGGGATTGACCGTCACAAACCCGACTATCCCAGGATATTCCGGGAGCATATTGCAAAGCCACTCGTTACAGGCAGCCTCATCGGGCAACGGATTCTGATACCAGGCATCGTTCGGCATGCAATGCATGAACGGCGCCAAAGCCACCGCCCTGGTTATGCCGGTTTTCTGCATCAATTCCGCCAAGCCGCGCAAGGAGCCCATGGCCGGATCGCTCCGGCTACAAGTTCCCTCCGGCGCCACATGAGAATGATTCAAGAATATTTTCATGGATTTTTTTTCAGTGTCATCCTTAAGTTAAATTTTTAAATTCCGGCTCGGCGGCGCAGCTATTCAAATTCAAGCGTCCCAAAACCAAGCGGATTGCCAAAGCCTCCTTCGTCCAGATTCGGAGACCAGACGGAATATTCCACGCCGCTTTTACCGGTCGCCTTGTCCTGGTAATAATGCTCGCGGGCGACATTCATGGTCCAGGCCGCCCCCGAAGCCGGCCTGGACACGCCGAGCGTGGCAAAAGGAATTTTTACCTCCGCGGTCCAACGCCCGTTTTTCTCGTCCACCCTGACCGCATATTCCCAATCGCCGTTCCATAGTTTATCCTCCTTTCCAACCAGAGGATGCTGGGGATCATCAATGAATCCAGTCCGGCCGTCACAAAAAGAATTCGCGACAGGGTTGAAAATAAAATGATATTTTTTCTGGCGCGTTCCAAACGGATCAAGAAAGATTTCAAGACACTCCATATCCCAGCATTGTCCGTCCCGGCCATACGGCGCAAAGTCAGTCTGCTTGATACCGGCGAATTCGCAGGTAAAAGCGAAATAGATATTCTTTTCGTCATACGCAGCCTGAAAAGCCGTTTTTTCCCCCAGGGCGACTTTCATGTCCATTGCACCCAGCTGCTCCACGGTAATATTCTTCCAAACGCCATCATCCGGAACGCCATCCATGACCGGAGGCGTTACCGCCTTGACGGCTTTAAGCAGTTTTGGGCCGACCGCCTGTCCGCCCTCTTCTTTCATTTTTCTCATTTTCTTCATATCCCATGTGAACGGGGCGGCAAGCGTTCCAAGCAACCGCCCGCCCGCCTTAAGGGCATCTTTGTCGAAAGGGCCGAAAGTCGTGAATCCGTCCTCCATTTTCTTTTTCCATTTCGGTCCCTTGGGATCATTTTCCGCCCGCTCGTTCACAAACCAGGAATCAATGAGCGCATTGCGCTTGTCAAGCTCGGCCTCCAGCAGGTCAAATACCGCCCATGACCCGCTCAGGCGGTACGCCCGGTAATAAGTGAAGATTGAAACCATACTCTTGAGATAAACGAATTCGCGCTGAACCAGTTTCATCCTGGCCTGCACGCGCGGATCGTTGTCCATTTTCAACGCCTGTTTCAAACTATCCTCCATACGCAGAATAACGGCGGGCGAAAATATATAACAAATCAGTTCTTCGGGACTGCGTTCCCATAAAATATCCTGCGCGTTGGCGCCGCCCCCTATGAAAACAGGCCTTTCGCCATTCTTAAAATCAAGGCGTTCATGCAGGGCGTCAAAAAACGCTTTCATCGGCATGCAAGCCTTGCCATAGGCGGCGCGATAAAAGTCGTCCGCCAGCTTTTGCGGGTCGGCGGAAGGATCAAAAAGAAGCTTGCTGTAGACATAATACACCGGGCCTTCCAGGCCGAAGGATTCGCCAAACCAGCATTTAAAAATGCCCTTGACATTGTTTTCCGCGAAGAGCCGGAGTTGTCGCGCCGCGAAGGCGGGCGAACGTTTGGGCAAAAAACCGACCCGGTGATATGTTCCCCAGTTATAGACATAAACCAATTTCTCGCAGGAGAACTTCTTCCACATTTCAAAATCTTCCGGCGAGTAACGGCACATCTCAATAACCACGTTATCGGGAAATTTCTTGAATGTCCTGGGGGGTTTGCAGGTGGGACCGTAGGAAAGAATCACCACTTTTTTGCCCGGCCGGCGCTTTTGCATCTCCTCGGCCAGTTTGCGATGCACAATCCACAATGCCTCGGGATTAAGATATTGCGGCAAATCGCCGGTGCCGTCATATTCCCGGCAACCGGCTGTAAGCGCCTTGCATTTGTCGCATTCACAGGCGCGATATCCGTCGGTCTGGGCCAACTGCACCCGTTCATATCCAAGGTCAAGCTGTTTTTCCATTTCTTTCAGCATAAGCTCCTGCACCTCGGGATTGGAGATGCAAAGGTGCTTGCATTTTTCCCCGGGGCTGCGTTTCCCGCCGATGAGCGCAAAATACTCGGGATGCGTTTCGGCATACTTTTCCACCGGCACCGCGCTATAATAGGAATGTCCGCCGTAACACGCATAAAACACCATATCAAAATGATTATTGGCGATATCAATTGTCTGGTCGCGATAACCAATCGCCGCAGGCCGCCTCTCCTGGCCGCCATAGCAATATGGAATTTTTGGGGCGGCGATAACGTTCAACCCCGCATCCACCGCGAGCTCCGGCAGCTTGGGAACATATAATCCGTTTGTGCCGGGAAGAAGAAACCGGCCCCCGACCTCATCCTCAAGAAAAGACGTAACCGCCTTGAAAGTGCCCAAATATTCTTTATCCTCCCGGTTGGTGATATTGGCCGAGGCATCCAGTCCGGCCAGAAAAAGGTCTTTCCCGGCCACCCGCTTGCAAAAAGTCCATTCTTTCAACTTGTCCACCGGCACATCGGCGCCCAAGGCCGCCTTCGTTTTACCAAGATAGATATGCGGCTTATCAAGCGGCGCTTCCGCCTCTTTGCAAACCGGCAGTTTGCATCCCGCGGCCTCCTCCAGGATTGTTTGCAGAAGATCGGCGGCCTTTTTTACGCGATCCTGGGGATCATCCCCGTCCGGAACAACGATGACATAGTCCGATGCGCCGTTCGTTGCCAGGATGATTACGGGTTTGGCAGTATCTTTTTGCCCACTACCGGCAGTTCCGCCGGCGTTATCGGCCTGCGCGCAAATGCCGGCGCAAAATGCGAAAATCAAAACAACGAGTTCACACCAATAACACTTTTGTCGCATCGTCATATCTTCCTCCTGATTCCGTGACGGCTTTCGCCGTCACGCATTTTTTCCGGATAATTAAATTCTGATCGGCATCGCTCCGGAGTTCACGAAAGCCGAACTTTTTTTTACGATTTTCAGTCACTGCGGCAACAAACCAATGCATATTCCTCATCCCCGGGTCGCTCCGGTCATAAACGCCATCCGGCGCAACATGACAATGATTTAAAAATATATTCACAAGTATGATGAAATTTCCGAATAAATTTTATTTCATTCTAAAATCAATTCTTGCCGGGGGCGGATGAAGACGGCACGCCTCCGCCTTCAAGTTGTCGTCTATTATCCTCCCCGTCTCCAACGCCAATCGCTTTTCCCACATGCCGAACCATAAATCCGTCAACGCCGTCTCGCCTTCCCGGATCACGGCATACTCGCGCCGCAAGACGGCTTCCACCACGTCCAGTTCCCCGCGGTTCAGCGCGATCTTGCCGCGGATAATCTGGATCCGGTCAAATTCTTTTACCGCATCGGGCAGTTCATGATAAACCAAGCCGGCTTGGTCGTATTCTCCCGAATCAAACAGCGCCTGCAACAATTCCTGGGCCAACGCCGTTTGCGCGCAGAGCGAACCGGCCGTCATGTCCCATGCTTTTTTATAATCCCGCAAGGCGTCGGCATTCCGTTTCTGCCGCATGGCCAGCGCCGCCAGGTTGCGATAGGCCCAGGCCGATGGCCGATGGCGGATGGAATCCTCCCAGGCCCGCCGCGCGCCGGCTTCGTCAAAATTTTCCATGCGCATCACCCCGGCCTGCAGCAAGGCGTACCAATTCCCGTCATTTTTCAAACTCTCTTCCAACAACTCGAGCCATTCCTCCTGAATCATCCATTCGCCCGGTTCTTCCGCCGGATCCTGCTCGGGCAATCGCCCTTTTTCCAGCAAATGAATCCATTTGTTTTGCTCGATCCCCAGCGTGGATTCCGGAAAAGCAAATGATTCAGGCAGCGGACCAGCGTTTTGGGCCGTTTTACGGCGCCGGATCTCCAGGGCGCCCCATCCGCTCCCTTCATGCATAATTTTTTCCGGCGGACGATCAGTCATCGTGCCGCAGGCGGCGGACAATTCATTCAACTTGCCCGGCGAAAGATATTTTTTCAGTTCCTTATCCACCCCCTGCCACGCCGTCTGCCAATCAGGATTATGCGCCAGGCAAGGATCAACCTCCATATACCCGAAAGCCTCCAACCACTTGTATTCCCCGTTCGGCGGCATCTCCAGACCGTGCAATTGTGTCGGCGCCAACCCGGCCTGAATTTCAATATATGCCTCTCCCGCCACGGAAAGATATTCCTGCCATCTCCGCCCACCGACACCATGCCCCCAGCAAAACAGCTTTCGGTAATTCAACGGCCTGGTGGAACCCTCGATAAAACCAGTCCCGTTTTGGTCCAGAGCCGCCTCCCATAACAGATCGGCTTTTTCAGTCTGGAAAAAATATTCATCTGAAAAATTGAAATTCAAGGGATAACTGGCATCCTTGCCGGGTAATATGGAAAGTTCCGGCAGGTTGGCCATACCAATGGAGGGCATGGTATAAATGGCATGGCTGGCCGGCGCCAGGACACGCGTTCCTTCTCTTTCTGGCACTGCCATGTTCGTCCACCAGAACATCGAGGACGGCCGGTTAAAGGGATTCAATACCCGGACCGACGCGAGCAGAAACGGAAAGTTTTCCGGGAGGAAAAAATCTATCTGCCAGAAATGGCCCTTGCAACGCTCGAACTCGTAAATGCGCAGCCCCGGCTCGCCATGCGGGCCGCAAATTTCAGCCGCAAAAACCGGAGAACAAGTATGAAAGGCATGGCCGTACTGTCCCGTGTTCCATTCTATCCCTCCCGAAAACCAGGCGTTGCGAAGGGCAAGATTGGCCGGCTGAAACACCGGATTGCGCGCCAGCAATTCCCGTTTTAAGGGCTTGTGGAAAAGCGACACCAGCCGGCCGCCTAGTTCCGGAAGAAAAACCGCCCGAAGCATTTCATTCTCCAGGACGGCGGACTTGAAGGTCAGCAGCTCTTTTGTACGAGTGTAGCGGTCCTGCAGGCGGTAGGGAAGCGCACGCCAACCCGTTTGCCATCCCAAGCGTTCCCGCTTTTCGGGCGACAGCGACTGATCCGGAGACGGCATCCCGTTTCGCGGACAATCCGGGTCGGCCGGCCTGAAAATCGGCAGAGGATTTTCCGCCCCAAGCCGCGCCCCCTGAATATGATATTTTTCAGATCTTAGTTCAGTCATGATTCATATCCCGACTTTATTCTCAATGGCGGATTACTCCGCAATTAATTTTGAAACCGACTCTTCCGACAAAAATCCTTTGGGATCGATCTGGTCAAGCTTGTGCGCGTCCGTGCCCAGGTAAAATTTTACACCAAGACTTTTGCCGAATGTCAGGTAACGGCGCATAAAATCTTTATCTCTGGCAATAACGTTCGTGTTTATTTCCCAGGCCACACCTCTTTCCTTTCCCAACTTCAGAATATCGTTCAGTTCTGCGTCCGTGACGGACCTGGTCACCACGGTCGGGTCTTGAAACTTTTTTTTCAAATAGGCCGTGGCAAACGGATGGGCAATGCAGTCCGCCCTGCCTGACTTGATCAGCTCGTGCGCAACAGCCAGCATGTGCAGGGCATAACCGCGCGGCGACCTGTCCCGCGGCTGTTCCCAGTAATCCAGATTATAATGCGTGCAGGCGTAAAGCCGGTAGTCAATCTGCCGGTTGACTTCCTCACTGTCGGAATATTTCCCTATGCCGTAGGCCGACAATTCAGCCCCGAAAATAACCTTGATATCAGCATCGTCCTTCTCCATTTCATTCTTCAGGCAACGAATATCGCCAAGAAGCGGAGCGCCAGGATGATTATGATCGGTCAGCGCAATTATTTTAAGGTTAGCTGATTTGGCCCGCGCGAGTATGTCGGCCAGCGTCATGTCCCTGTCCGCGCATGCGGAAAATATGGTATGAATATGCATATTGCTGTTGAGCAACGTTATTTCATTTCCAATATCTCTGATGTTCATACGTCGCCATTAATCAAGCAATCAGTTTTTCAAAATTCCCGCCCAGAACCTTGTTCTGCTCATCCTGCGTCATGCCCCAACCGGAGATCCACCGAATATCGTCAAGCAATCCCTGCTTGTCGCTATTCCAGGGATAATCCACTCCGTATATCATCCGATCAACACCGACTTTCTCAAGCAGCAGATTTATCTTCTCACGCTTCAAATGATACCTGGCGCACCGCCCGGAGTTTTGCGTCAGGCCGGCATAACAGTTTTTATTATTGACCAGCACGGACAAGGCCTGTTCAAAATAATCATTACCGCCCACATGTTCCAGTATCATCTTCAGTCCGGGAAACTTTGCCGCCACGTTCCCCAGCAGCGCAGGAACATAATTTTCCGGTTTCCAGCCGTGCACGCCGGTATGTATCGCAAGCGGAAGACCGGAACGCTCGATAACGCGGTAATACTCATCATAACGCGGATCGTCCAGCCTTATTTGGCAGCATGGCGGATGGAGTTTTACCCCCCTGAATCCCTTTTCAAAAAACTCATCGAGAATATCAACGCACTCCGGATTTTTGGGATTTACATTCGCAAACCCAGTGATATTCCGATGTTTCTTGAGCGATTGATACAGCCATTCATTGCATTCACGCTCGGTACTGTATTTTATCTTGTACCACGTATCCTCCGGCATGCAGGCAATGCCAGGCGCAAAGGCCACTGCCCGCGCAACACTGGCACTTTCCATTATCCGCGCCACCTCCTCCAACGTGCCATCGCCCCGGACATAAGGCGCCTGCATCCGGTCTATCGTGCCTTCAGGAAACACATGCCAATGATTGATGAACATTTGAGATATCTCCATTAGACCCCGCAAAGCGGGACAACTGAAAACTATTTTTCACCGACCGTTTTGCAACTGTTTCTAATTATCAAAGAGGTTTGCACAATTTTCTCCTCACCCTTGTTTCTCTCCACACGCCCTTCAATTCGTTCCAATAACATTCGTGCCGCTACTTGTCCCGCAGTTCGTCTCGGCAGACACACCGTCGTCAACGGCGGATCGCTATACTCACCCCAAGTTATTCCGTCGCAGCCGATGATGGAAATGTCTTCCGGTATTTTCATTCCGGCTTCACGGACAGCCTTCATCAGTCCGATGGCCATAATGTCGTTATACACCAATAAAGCCGTGAGTCCCTGCAGGAACTCACGATGCCCCCGACCGGTTTTATACCCCATTTCCGTATTGTAACCATTAACATCTAAAACACGGTTCGGCTCAACCGCTACCCCGTGTTCCCGTAATGCCTTTATGTATCCATCCTTTCTCCTGCTGACCAGCAATCGGTCAAAATACCGATTCAATAATCCGATGCGAACATGTCCAAGCTTAATCAAATAATTCGTGGCCTTGTAGAAACCGCCCGCCACATCAAACGACACGCTGTCAACCCGAATTCCACTGCCAGTGGTACGCAAACCCGAAATACGCAACAGCGGTAAAAGGCGCGCGTATTTACCGTAATATCCCGGATCGTTCATCGCCAATATCACTACGCCCTCGACCCGGCGTTCCACGGCCTGCTTCAGCAGAACCTGTTCACGATCCGGATCACGCCCACAGTGTTGAATCAAGGTATCATAGCCCCGCGTTGCCAGTTCCTCCTGTACTCCGACGGCAATATTCAAAAAAGAAGGATTTGAAAGGTCCGGCAAAATCAGGCTCACGGCGGAACTGCGCTGGCGCCGCAGGGCCAGCGCCACCGGATGGGGCCGATATGCAAGCCGGGCGGCGCACGCGGTGATTTTGGCCTTGGCCTCGTCACTGAGCCGCATGCCGGGCATCTTGTTCAAGACCTGCGAGACGGCCGACACCGAATAGCCGCTTTCCCGCGCCACGTCCCGGATTGTGATTGTCATAACATATCCCTTTGATATATCGTTTTAGCAATACCATATCACCCCGGATAATTTATGTCAATTTTTATTTGATAAAAAATAACCCCCGGTTATGTTGGTGGATTTATGGAGACGGAACCCGACTTCGCCCAAGGGCTACGACGGGCAAGCAGACCACGTCCCGCTTCTTACGGCCTGTGGTCCCTGGCCGAGCTTGGGCAGGCAGGCCGTCTCCACCCAAGACTGAGAACGTGTGAAAAAATTAGCCTGCTTATCTCACAACCTGAATCAGGTTGTGAGATAGGCACTGGCCTGCCAATGCCTTGGGAAGGCATTGGCGCCGGCCGAAGCAGACGGAACGTCGCTTCGGGGCGGGTTAGAATCATCGCGCCAACCCAGGCTTCGCCGAGGCGAGCGGTGTGGTCCTTCGACTCTGCTCAGGACACTGAGCCTGCCGAAGTGCGCTCCTACAAAAAAGCCCCTTATTTTATGAAAAAATGTAGGAGCCGAGCCCCGTCTCGGCGATCTTTGCCGATTTTTCAAATGTTCTGAGGCCTTTTTAAAAAAATCAGTAGCCGCACAACACCTTGAAGTGCCGGTCCAGGTGGGCGGTCAATTCGGTTTCATACTCGGCCAGGTTTTCGCGGAGCGTTTGCTCCATTTTATCGGCAAACCGCGGCCGGGCGTCATCGCCCCGCGCGGTCAGGACCGACCCGTAAGTAACGTGCAAAACCTGGCGTAAATCATCATTGCCCGCGCCGGATTGAAGCAGCCTGGCGATCATGGCTCCATCCAATTTTGACAAATCCGGGATCCGGGCGGTATCAACGCTTAATTCATAGGTGGCCCGGTCCTTTTCAAACTGGGCGAATGAAAATTTATAAATATCCATGAACAACGCCAGGTTGTGCCGGGCCACAATTTTCAAATCTTCCAGGTAATATGTTCCGGCGGTTTTCAGGTGAAAGTTGTTTTTCAAAACCCTGGCGATAATGGGATAGATCGTGAACTTATCGCTCCCCGAATGGATGCAGACCCGGAAGTTATTTTCCCGGCCGGCTTCGGCAATCTGCTGAAGATAACGCTCAAAATCGCGCGTGTCATTGAATCGTTTTCCATCCTTGATGGCGCGGTAATAATCAATCGCCTTTTCAAAATAACCGGGAAAACGGGGGGCGATCTCGTTGATAATAATTCGCTTTCCTTTCAGGACCGACAGGAGCTTGGCCGTTTCCTCAATGCTTGTCGTGCTCTCGCCCTCGTCCAACGAAATCTCCGTCGTAAATTTTTGCGCGCCCTTGATCCCGCGCGTCAAATTATAAAGCCGGACAACCTTATCCGCAACGGCGCCAAAGCCTTCTTTCAACTCGGCGGAAACATCGTATGTGAAATGCGTGCAACCGGCCTGCGCCGCGGCGGTCACTTCCCGGTCGTTGCGCAGATGGTCGCCATCGGCCCCCCAGGGCAATTTCAAATCGGCCTGGAAGGCGCTGATCGTGGCGCTGTCAATGACGTCCTGGAATGACCGGCCCGTGCGTTCAATTTCCCGCGCCGATTGCTGGGCCAACATGACGCGCAGTCCATGCTTCGCGGCCAAGCGGGCCTGGCAAACATTGCCCAGCCGCCACGGCGGCCGATATCCCAACCCGATGATCGGCCCCTGGGAAATGACGGAGGGCCTGGTGAACGGATGATCGTTTCTTAATTCTGCCGCATTTTTACTCATTTTTATTTTATCCTTTTTTGTCTTTTATTTTCAGCGCCTCATTAATCATGACAAGCGGCATTCCCTTGGATTGACCTGGAACCGCACGCTTTTTATCACATCCGCCCCGATTTCACCCTGAATTTTACGCAAAATATTGCCGGCATGATAACGCGTAATCTCAGTCAGCCACGTTGAGTTATCAACATACACATAAAGAACATTTTCGTTCAGCCGGCCGGGACGGGAATGAGCGGCAACGTTCTCACCGGCGATAACTTTCCAGTTGCCGCATATTTTCCGGATAACCGCCCCGGTCCGGCCGTCCAGGCTCTTAAAAAGACCGGAGATCGCGCCGCGCAGGGACAAATCAGGCTCAGAATGCGGCGGCGCAGGATCGGGCAACCGGAACCGGTCCCTTGCAACCATCCACCTGGTCTGATCCGATTTACTCCTTGCTCCCATTATTTTTCACCGGTTGCCTGGTCACTGATTGTTTAATCACGGCCGCCCCGCCCAGGTCGCCGAGACGCGCTTTTTCAAGATCAGTCCATAACGTGCCTTCGCCGGCATGCAGGATGGTGATGTCAATGTCATCATTTAAGCATGAGGCAAATTCCCAAAGGCTGTAAGCCGCCGGATCATTAAAGGCCTGCGCCTTGAGCGTTTGTCCTTTTGCCTTCTCCCCCTCAACCAGCTGGACAACCTTGGCTTCCGCCTCGCCGATTTTTCGCGTTTTTTGCGCTCTTATAGAAGCCGTTTCCTTTTCGATTTCCGCGACTGTTTTCAAGGCCAAAGCGCGCGTTTCGGCCACCTGTTTATCCTGGTCAGCCTTGATTTCCGCCTTGAGCTTTTCGGTTTCCTGGATAACCTGTCCCTGTTTTTGATCAATCATGCCCGTTTCGGTGTTGAGATCGGCCTGTTTGCGGGCGGTGTTTTGCATCTCCTTGTTTGTCAAATCCTGCTCAACCGCGATGCTGGACTGCTGGATGGGATCAAGGATTTCGTTCGGAACCGAGACATGCCGGATAAGCGCCTCATGGATAATGATGTTCCGCTCCTTGAGAATTGCCGCAAGGGACTCGGTCAAATCATTCTGGAATTTCTCCCGCCCCTCGCCGACAATAAAGTCCTTGGCGCGATAGGCGGATCCTTTCAAACGGGAAACGGAAAGGATCTGCGGCAGAATAATTTTATCCACCACGGCCGGCAAATCGCCGTATGTCTTGAAGACCGTGGCGATTGCCTCCGGCAATAATTCAAATTCAACGGTCATGTCCAGGCTGATATCAAACCCGTCCCGCGAGGGAAATTCAACGAATTGCGACAGCGCAAAAGTTGCCAGGCTATCCTTCTTGCCCTCGGTCTTCGGCTTTAACGGCGCAGCCTGGGACGGCATTTTCCCGCCCAGCACGCCGGCGGCCATCTTTTTGTCATGCTTGCGAATGTCCTGGGGCGATGCCGCAACCTGGGAGCGTTCCAGATATTCCTCGCGTTTCTGGCGTTGTTCCATAAGGACGTTGCTCTGCAGCTCATCGGTCGCCTTATTCTGGGTGGTTATCCGCCGCTTGGTAACGATCTCGCTGCCTTTCTCGCCGAGCAATGAGACCTGGTTCAGGCCAACCTCCAACAGGTCAACCGTATATTCTTTCGGGTTGATATAATACAATCCCGGCTGAAGGATATCGCGGCGGACGCCCTTTTGATTATCACGGGCAAACTGCCCGTCGGCCGCTTTTTCGCCGGACAATGATGTAACCACGCCGACATAACCCACCGGAATGCTGACGGCGTCAATCACGTCAATTCTATAACCGTAGGGATTCAAGCGATATTTGCCGGGACCAAGGACAGAACGCCATATTCCTTTCTGCCCCTGATTGGCCAAAAATTCACCCGGCGGCAAATCAGCGCCGACCTTGGAGGTAACCAAGCCAACCTTGGCCGGCGGAATAATTGTAACCGGGACTATTTCCCAATCGTAAAGCACGGGATTCAAGAAATACCGGCCTTCGCCAAGGACATCTTCCTGGATGCCCTTTTGTCCCTTTTGGGCGAGAATTTGTCCCGCGGGCAGATTAGCGCCGATTTTGGCGGTAATAATCGCCAAATGATTTACCGGAACGTAAAACCGGCAAAAGAACCACATCCAAATAACCCAGCAAACGACCATAATCGCAACAACGGTCGTCACAAGTTTAACAATATTTTTCATATTTTCCTTTCAGATGAAACGGTTGCAAATCATTTTACCGGCAAAAACGGGGTGAAAAGCGTTCCCAAGCCGCCCGGCTGATCGCCGCTCAGGATGGTTTTTATTTGCGGCCCAATCCGCTGGTAAAAGACATATTTCGCGTAGTTAATGCCCGATCCAAACGCCTTGACCTGCTCGCCGAAAACATCGGCCTGGGCCTTGTTGGTCAGCCGGATCACGTCCCGGTCCGCTTCGGCCTTGAAAAGCATGGCCTGCGCCTGAAACGATGCCGCGTCATTTTCCAGTTTTACAACCTCAAGTTCCCGGTTGGCGGCAACGGTTTTTACCGCCTGGTCCTGTTTCGCCTCAATCACCGCGCGGATGCGCGCCGTATCGGCGGCCACCTTTTCCCGGTTTTGAACCGCCAGCGTTTCCTGGCGGGTCAGTTCGGCCTTGGATTTTGCCTGTTCTATCTGCTGTTCATATTTTCTTGCGCTTTGCACGGCAATTTCACGGTCACGGATGATGCTCGCGATTTGTTCCGGGACGATGATATTGCGAACCAGGGCGGATTTGATCGTTATGCCCCACGGCCGGCATTTTTCCTTAAGATGGGTCTCAAGGTTGTTTTGGAACTTCTGCCTCGTCTCGCCGACAATATAATTGATGGCCGGACTCTTGCTCCCTTCCAAGCGGCTGAATCCGCGCGCCCGCGGCAGGATAATTTTCTTGATTATATCCTCCATGTCACCCACGCGATGAGTAAGCAGGGCGGCCGAGTCGCGCTCGATTGCGAACTCAAGAGTCCCTTCCACGTCCACCGTAAAGCCATCCATCGTCAGGAATGTAATCGCGTCATCGCCGCTCATCACAAATCTCTGGCTCTGTAAATTAACTTCCACCACGTTGAAGATATACGGATTCAGGTAATATGTTCCCGGATCAAGCACCAGCGGCAAAACGCCCTTCAATTCATTGTCCACCAGAAAAGTATTGCGCTTATTTTCCGGCAGCTGGCTGTTCAGCGAATCCAGGCCGATTTGAGATAAAACCACGCCAACACAGCCGGCCCGGATTGAAATGGCTTCAAACAAATTGATTTGATAGGCAAACGGATTGATGCGGTATTTACCCGGCCGGAGAATATCGGCAACGATCCCCCTGCTGTCTTCATTGGCAATGATCTTGCCCCGTTCCAGATCTTTCCCGTAAAGACGGGTTAAAACGCCCACCTTCCCCGCCGGAATATCGGTAATGGGCGCGATGATCCATCCCCAGTTATATGGATTGCGAAAGTAACGGCCTTCCGGCAAGACTTCCAGGATAATGCCTTTTTGACCGGGCTGAATTGCGATTATCTGGCCGGAAGGCAGGCTTGCGCCGGTTTTATGGACAAGCACGGCAATTTTATCCGATCCGGGTTCAATCCGGCAAAAAAACCAGACAAAGATAAAAGCGCCAAATACCAGGCAAAGCAGGCCGCCCCACAAAGCGGATATTTTCGGGAAATAAATATTCAGGGGCTTTTTTGCCCCCCGGTAATTAAGCGGCGGCGATGAATTATTCTGATCCATATTGACTCCTATCATTCATAACTGTTAAGGTTATTCAGACTGTAGGCTGAAGACTGTCAGGATTTTCCCGCCCAGACGGATCCGCATCAGGCGAAAGATTGCCGATTTTGGTTTTCAAAACAATCAAAAATCAAGAAAACCTACAGTCTAAATGCCTACAACCTATCCACCTTATGATTAGATTGACATTATTAACTTGGCAGGTATTATCTTAAAAATGTCAACCAGCTCAAGCAAATTAAGAGTATATTTCCTGATCATCTTGGCGACAACGCTGGCGCTGGTTGTCATGCTCGGCATCAGCCGCTATCACCGGATGCACGCCTATGACGATCTTATCGCCAAGAACGCCGCAAGCCGCGGCCTTGATCCTAAATTAATCCGGGCGGTTATCTGGCGTGAAAGCCGGTTCAAGTATAATTGCCGCGGGAATCGCGGTGAAATCGGCTTGATGCAGGTCACGGAAAACGCGGCCAAGGAATGGGCGGAAGCCAACAATATCGTCAATTTTCACAAAAATGATTTATTTAACCCGGAAACGAATATCCAGGCCGGGACATGGTATCTGAAGCGTTCCATTTCACGCTGGTCCAACAAAATCACCCCCCTGCCCTATGCGCTCGCGGAATATAATGCCGGCCGCTCAAATACTACGCGTTGGGCCGCAAGCGACGGCGACGACGCAAATAAATTCTGGAATGGAATCACTTATCCCTCAACAAAACGATATGTCCGCGATATTCTCACCTATTATCGCCGGTAGAAATAAAAAATATTGAATGCGGCTCGCCCCCATGACCAATTCAGCGGATATCGGCTCACCGCCAGCCTTTGCTCGGAAGCTGCGGCTTGGCAAGCAGGTTCGCCCTCCATAACCGATTCCATATCCAATCTTGGAGGGCGAGGCTGTGCCGAGCCGCTTGCTGTAATTCGGCTCACCGCCAGCCTTTGCCCGGAAGCTATGGCCTGGCAAGCAGGTTCGCCCCCATAACCGATTCTGTATCCGATGGAGGGCGACGCTGTGCGGAGCCGTCCAAACGTTCACCAGCGTAAGGAGTGCAACTCCCCCTGCCAAGGCCAATCTTCAACCCGATTGACCAATCCCTTGCGGACAGGGTTCTGCCGCACATACTCCCATTTCTGATGGTAATGATCCTGATTCCGCATTTGTGTGTCCCAACAGTCCGATTGCCACTTCCAGCAGAAACGGTTCGTATCAACCAGGCTCACCACAGGTTCGCCCTCCATTACCAATTCCGTATCCGATGGAGGGCGACGCTGTGCGGAGCCGTTTGTCACAATCAGGGCACCCTCCATTACCAAGTCATTCAGCGGATCTCGGCTCACCGCCAGCCTTTGCTCGGAAGCTGCGGCTTGGCAAGCAGGTTCGCCCTCCATTACCAATTCCGTATCCGATGGAGGGCGAGGCTGTGCCGAGCCGTTTGCTATAATTCGGCTCACCGCCAGTCTTCGCCCGGAAGCTATGGCCTGGCCCTCCACGGTCCTGGACAAGTCTGGGCCGAGCCGCTTCTTCAGCCTTTTCGTAATTCTCTCCTTCAAATATCCGACCCATCGCTTGATCGAAACCAGCGGCCATTTGGCTGGCGAACAGAACAAATGAATATGGTCGGGCATAATCATAAAACGCCCCACGCTCCAGGCATCAGCATCGGCACAAGCCTGACTGAATGCCGACAGTAACCGAATATTCGACAAGGCCGGGAATCTTGGTTGAATCCCAATCGTCACAAACACAATGATCGGATCGTTGTGACGTTCCATCGGCAGCATGTGCACAGGATGTTTGCGCTGAGGCAGGGTGTTACTCATGCAATATTTTACCATACATCTTCGGCAAGCGGCTCACCACAGGTTCGCCCCCCATCACCAATTCCGCATCCAATCTTGGAGGGCGACGCCGCCTGCCATGAGCTGAGTCGAATGGTGCCGAGCCGTTTGCTGCTTCATATCCAATTCATTTGGATTCCGTCTGGATATTCGCGAACTGCAGGTCGTAAAGCCGGCGATAGACGCCGTTTAACTTCAGAAGTTCATCGTGCGCGCCCAGCTCAACAATTCCCCCGTTCTCCAGCACGATGATCTTGTCGCAATGCATGATGGTGGAAAGACGGTGCGCAATCGCAAAAACGGTCCGGCCTTGCATCAAGGCGTCCAGCGCGGCCTGCACCAGCCTTTCCGACTCGGTATCAAGGGCGCTGGTTGCCTCATCCAGGATTAAAATCGGCGGGTTGCGCAAAATGGCGCGCGCAATCGCCAGCCGCTGGCATTGGCCGCCGGAAAGACGAAGCCCGCGTTCACCGATCACGGTTTCATAGCCGCTTGCAAGCTGTTGGATAAACTCATGGGCATTGGCCCGGCAAGCCGCCTCTTCAATCGCGGCGCGCGAGGCCTCCGCATGGCCATAGGCGATATTCGCCGCCACCGTATCGTTAAAAAGAATTGTTTCCTGGGTCACCATGCCGATCATTGAACGGAGGGATTGGACCGTGAACTTGCGGACATCGGTTCCGTTTATCGTCAATGCCCCCGCGCTGACATCATAAAATCTGGGGATAAGGTTGACCAAGGTTGTCTTGCCCGCCCCGGAACCGCCGACAATCGCCACCCGTTCCCCGGCATGAACCTTGAGGCTTATATTCCGCAAAACCGGCGCATCGTCATAAGCAAAACTGACGTCCTCAAAACAAATTGACTCCAGGTCGCCCTTGAGATCAACCGCATCGGGCCGGTCAAAAATCAAGACCGGCGTGTCAAGAATTTCAAAAATCCGGTCGGCCGAGGCGGAGGTCTGCTGGATGTTAAGATGCACCTTGCTGAGCTTTTTTACCGGCTCATAAAGGGCGATCATGGCAATTGCAAATGTTATAAAATTTTCCGCCGGCATCTTCATCCAGCGGGCATAAACCAGCACCAAGGCCAGGCCGATGACGGAAACAAAAACAATCAGCGGTTCAATAATGGCCTTGTCACGCGCAACGCGCATGATCCGGTTGAAGAAATGATCGCATTGTTCTGAAAATCTCCCGATTTCATACTGTTCCATGCCGAACGCCTTGACAATCCGGATGCCCACCAGCGTTTCCTGCATGATGGACACCAACGAAGCCAGCCGTTCCTGGCCATGCCGGGAATAACGGCGCACCCGCCGGCCGAACAAGGCAATCGGGATGATACAGACCGGGAATAAAACCAGGCTCGCAAAAGCCAGCAGGGGATCAAGCCAGAACAAAAAACCAACCGCACCAAGAAAAGCAAACGGCTCCTTGACCAGGTCGCCGAGCACAACTGAAACCGCCCGCTCAACCATCATGGAATCGTTGATTGTCCGCGACATCAGTTCCCCGGTCTTGCTTTTTGTGAAAAAGCGCACGGATAAATCCTGCAGATGCGCAAAAGTCCGGATACGCAAATCCATCACGACGCGGTTCCCGACCCATTGAATATAATAATCGCTTAAAAACTGGCCGATACTGCGCACCAATGCCACCAAAGGCAGCACAAGGGCAACCAGAACGACTTGATAAAAGGCGGCGTTTTGAAAAACCTGCTTTAAAACTTCCTTCGCCCCCAGGAGCAAACCGGCAATTGAAAAACCGAAAATAATGCCGAAAATACTGCCGACGACCAGCCGCCAGATATACGGCCGCGCATAGGCGATCAAACGCTTATAAGTCTGCCACTCTTTTGTCCATTTTTTCATGTGATGTTAATCTTAAACCGTTTCTCACCCGCTCTCAAAGTTCGCTAGAGCTCACAGAGTTCACAGAGGGAGAATATGGCTGGAAAATTTTTGCGCCACCCAAAAATCTTCCAGCCACGTCCGCTCGGCTTTCGCCCCTCTCTCAGTGCTCTCTGTGGGCTCCGTGAGAAATATCTTCTTTCCTTATCCTTTCGCCAGGAAACGTTCCGCCTCAATCGCCGCCATGCACCCCGAACCGGCCGCCGTAATCGCCTGCCGGTAGAAATGATCCTGCACGTCTCCGGCCGCAAAAACGCCCTCCACGCTGGTCCGGGTGTTATTGGCAACAAGATACCCCGTCTCGTCCATTGCCAACTGCCCCTTGAAAATCTCCGTCTTCGGCCTGTGGCCGATGGCAACAAAAAGCCCCGCCACCGGCAAGCGGCTGATTTCCCCGGTTTTGACGTTCTTGATGCTTAACGCTTCCACATCCATCTTTGAAACGTCAAAAACTTCGGTCACAATACTGTCCCAGATTATTTTTATTTTTGGATGTTGAACAACCCTTGCAGCCATGATTTTTGAGGCGCGGAATTGGTCGCGACGGTGAATCACCGTCACTTTGGACGCAAACCGCGTCAGGAACAAGGCGTCTTCCATGGCGGTATCGCCCCCCCCGACGACCGCCACCTCCTTGTTCCGATAAAGCGCGCCGTCACAGGTCGCGCACCCCGACACGCCGTGGCCGATAAGTTTTCGCTCGGAATCCAAACCCATATACACCGCCCCAGCGCCGGTGGCAATAATGACACATTTCGCCTCAAGCGCCGGGCCATTGCCAAAATTGACAAGAAATGGCCGGCGGCTAAAATCAACTTTTGTAACTTCGTCCGCCATCATTCTGGCGCCGAAGCGCTCGCACTGGGCGCGCATCAACTCCATTAATTCCACGCCGTTGATTCCTTTTGGAAACCCCGGGAAATTCTCAATTTCCGTGGTGGTGATCAACTGGCCGCCGGTCTGCATTCCCTCAACGACCACCGGCTTGAGATTGGCGCGCGCGCAATAAATCGCGGCGGTATATCCCGCCGGCCCGGATCCGATGATTACGACCTGTTCCATGACTTTTAGCCCCGTTATTTATCGCAACGTTATAAAATTGACTCTCAAAAAATAATTGCTATACTTTTCCTTATTCTTGAAGAATACAACATGGAGGGAAAGAATGCAAAAAATATTGTTGGCAACTTTATTGAGCCTGGCAGTTTCGGCAAATCTCCGCGCTGGAGACGCAAACAGCGGATGGATAACCGACTTTGAGGCGGCCAAAAAGACGGCGGCCGAGAAAAAACTTCCCATCCTGGCGGATTTTTCCGGCTCGGACTGGTGCGGCTGGTGCATAAAACTCGACCAGGAAGTATTTTCCCAAAAAGAATTCAAGGAATTTGCCCGGGATAATTTTGTGCTGTTCATGGCCGATTTTCCGCGCGCGAAAAACCAGGACGAGAAGACCAGGAAACAAAACGCCGAGCTGATGAAAAAGTATGACGTGGAAGGTTTTCCGACCGTGCTCCTGATGGACGCCGAAGGCAAGGTTTTGGCCCGTACCGGATACGAACGGGGCGGCGCCGCGGCGTACGTGGAACATCTGAAAAAATTAATTTCGGGCGGGAAAAAGAAATAAGGATACTTGCATGGCGCGTTTACTGCTGATTGATGATGAAGCCGACTTATTGCGCGCCCTGACCATGATCCTCAAGAGCCGGGGACATGAGGTTACCGCCATCGCGGACGCCCTGACGGCAAGCAAGATTGTCCAAAATGATAATTTTGACCTGATCATATCCGATATCCGCATGCAACCCATGGATGGGCTCCAACTCCTGGATTTTCTCCACCAACATCACATTAAAACGCCGGTTATCATGCTGACCGCCTATGCCACGCTTGATGTGGCCCTGCAGGCGATAAAGAAAGGCGCCTTTGATTTTATCACCAAGCCATTCAAGCCGGATGCCCTGCTTGAAATGGTCCAACAAGTCATGGAACAACCGGTCATCAACGGCTCCGACCTTTCCCTGGACGAATCGGCGCACAGCCAGTGGCTCTGGCACGGCATCGTTGCGCGGAGCCATCAAATGCAGGATGTCTGCACTTGCCTGCGGCAGATCGCGCCCACGAATGAAACCGTTCTCCTCATGGGAGAAAAAGGGACCGGCAAGCGGTTTTTAGCCGAAATTATCCATACTTTAAGCCAGCGCGCCGACATGCCATTTCAAAGCCTGGATTGTTCGGCATTAGACAAAGACGGGGCTTGCTCCGCATTGTTCGGGTCAAAACCGGATTCCAGGGGAATAATTGAAAATAAGCCGGGCGGAACAATATTGCTGGAAAACATAGAATACTTGTCCCCGGCATCCGGCAAAAAGCTGGCGGAAATTATCCAGTCAAAAAAATTATTGCCGCCAAACGAGCAGCCTCAAGACATTGACGCGCGGTTTTTGTTGACTTGCCGGGAAATGAATGAATCCATCAACTGGGTCCGCCCCCTGGCCGCTTTTACCGTATCCTTGCCGTCTTTAAGAGACCGCATCCAGGATCTCCTGCCGTTGATCAGTTACCTGATCCAAAAACATGCTGATAAAACCCCGGCGAATGCGGCCTGGACCATTTCAACGGATGCCTATAAAATGCTTGCCCAATATCTCTGGCCGCGAAATGTGGACGAACTGGATGAGATCCTCGATTCCGCCATGGCGGCCGCCAAGGAACGGAAACTGACCATCAAGGAATTCCCCTCCGGGCTCGTTCCCGAAACAACCGCAGAAACGCGTTCCACCCCCCGCTCTTTTACAGTTGAAGAAGTGCGCGGAAAATCATTCCGCGATTACGTGCGCCGCAAACAAATGGAAATGAAGGGGAATTGAAGCAACGCGCGGAAAAATTACGGGGAAACCACTCGTTTTTTTTCTTACCTTTAGCGTGTTTAGCGGGCAATAGCTTATCTTATCGCGGGCTATCATGCCGGATTTCAGGCAAGCAAACTCCTGACCTTGTCAACAAATTGCTTGAAATCAAAAGGCTTTGCAAGGCAGGCGTCGCAGCCCATGGTCATTATTTCCCTGATCTCGTCCGGATACCCTGACACCGCAAGGAATTTCATCCGGCGCGCCGGATCGCCCTTGCTCATTGACTGGAAAACTTTTTTGCCGTCTATATCGGGCAGATGCAAATCAAGGACAACCAGATCGGGCCGCCAATCGCCGAAATGGATGCAGGCGTCATAACCGGAGGTGGTTGACCTGACATCAAGTTTCTCGTCCACCTTGGCAAGAAGTTCGGTCATCATCTTCAAGACCGGGGCATCATCGTCAATCACCAGCACCCGCTTAACCCGCTCCGTTTCGCGCGAAATCGGCAAGGATTCCAGCATGGCCATGGCCCGCGCCAGATATTCTCCCGGGGAACCGGCCTGGTCCGGCTGGAAGCAGGCAAATGACACCGAAAAATTCCCGGCATGCAGTCTCGACTTTATTTCAGCCTGAAGACGGCTGACAATTGTTTCCCGGTTGAGATCAGACCGGTCGGTCAGCGCCACGATTAAATTCCCCGATTCATACAAGAACGTCTGTAATTCCACGCAACCCAAAGCGGCCGCGACCGCCGTCCGAAATTGACTCATGAGGGGCGGCCCGTCAGTTGCCGCATCTTTGCCGGCGCAGCCGGCAAGCTCGCAACGCACAACAACCATCATCGGCTTCCGGTTCCTGGCCTGCATAAACCGCAGGCGGTCGTTGACAAAGGCCTCAAAGGCTTTTTGCTCAACATAAAGCGGCAAGGTGAAGAAAAAACAACTGCCTTTCCCGGTCTGGCTTTCAACCTTCAACGCCCCCTCATGGGCTTCAACAATCTGCTTGCTGATCGTAAGCCCCAACCCGGTGCCTTTACTGCCTGACCCGCCTTCCGGCCGGTCAATTTGCGTGAACGCCTCAAAAAGGCGCGACTGATCGTCGGTGGCAATCCCGGGACCGTTATCAACCACGTCAATGCGGGCATTTTCGCCTTCGCGGCCCAGGCTGACCGTAATCTCACCGCCATCGGGAGTGAATTTATTGGCGTTGCCCATCAGGTTCGTCAAAACCTGGGCAATTTTATCAGGATCGCCCAAGGCATCCGGGAACGCCTCTTCATTTATTTCCAGGTTCAACTGTTGATGTTTCAGGAGGAATTTCGGCAGAAAGTCATGATGACATTGCCGCAGCAAATCAGGCAGACAGAGCCGGCGGCGCTTGAATTCCTCCCGGCCGGACTCAATCCGCCCGAGGTCCAGGACGTCGTCAATCAGGTTTGCGAGACGGTCGCAATTGCGCAGGACCGTCGCCAGGCATTCTTTTTGCTGGTCAGAAATTGCGCCGGCAATCCCGTCGTGGACCAGCGAAACAAACGAGTTGATGATGGTCAAGGGCGTGCGCAGTTCATGCGACACATTCGCCACCAGGCGCGACTTGGCGTTATCCAGTTCCTTTAATCTTGAAACCGTCTGAATCAGTTCTTCCTCGGCTTTTTTACGCCGCGTAACATCCCGGAGGAAAAAGCATAAATGGCCTTCCTTGGTCAGCACCAGCCGGTTGGTGGCGATTTCCGCGGGGAAGGTCGTCTTGTCCTTCCGGATACAATAGGCATCTATCAGGGTAAACCGGTTGGTTTCTATGTTTTTGCAAATATTCTTAAGCAACTGGTCATTGGCGCCGACGATGATATCCAGCACGTTCAGCCGGCTCAGTTCATTCTGATCGTATTGCAGTTGCCTGATTGCCCGCGCATTGACATCCACGATCTGGCCCGAAGCCTTGGTTATCAAGACGCCGTCATAAAGGCTGTGAAGCAATTCCTGATAACGATCGGCGCCCATCTCTTCGGTTTGCGTCACGATCCACGAGGTCTGGCCGGCGACATGCGCCTTTTTGACGATTTTGGGAACCTTGGCCGTGGCGGCCGGTTCTTCCTGCAAAGGAATGGCGATTCGCACCGTCCGTGAAAATTGTTGATTGTCCGTCACTTTTTCACTTCACTATTGACTTGGCGCCGCTGGATTCTGCAGACATTTATCAATGGCCGACTTCAAATCCTCGTCTTTATACGGTTTTTCCATATAGACCGAAACACCGAGCTCAATAACCTGGCGTTTGACCGCCTCATCCTTCATACCCGTCAAAATGATTACCGGAATAAAACGGACCCTGGATGAGTTCCTTATATTTCTCAGGGTTGAAATGCCGCCGCCGGCGGGAAGCATAAGATCCAAGATCACCAGGTCCGGCTTCTGGTCCATCGCCAGTTTTGTGCCTTCGTATGCGTCAATGGCGACAATCGTTTCATACTTCCAGTCGGCCAGCCTCATTTGAAGCGCCTTCACCAGGTCCACTTCATCCTCCACGAGAAGTATTTTTTTCATTTGTGCAACCGATTGATGTCATGCGCCGTGAAAGTCACGGATACATGGTTCACAGCCGAAGATAAGGGCCAGCAAGGCCACCCTGATCCACATGCCGTTGCGCACCTGGCGCCAATAAACTGCGCGCGGATCACGATCAACCTCAACGGCGATTTCATGGCGCCGCGGCAAGGGATGCATGATCACCGCCTGGGCCGGCAAACGTTTGAGATGCTCCGCCGTGAAATAATATTTCTCGGTGTTGATTTTTCCGCTTTCGCCCTTCGTTTCATCCCATTCATCCTGGATGCGGGTCATGTAGACCGCATCGGCTTCCGCGATATACTTGTCCATGTCCGAACCCAATTCATAATCAACGCCGGCTTTGCTGAGAATATCCTGGATATCCTGGCCGATTTGCAGTTGCGGCGGCGCGATAAAACACTGCTTGACGTTCTCATAGTTCGTAAGGAGATATGCCAGGGAACGGACCGTCCGGCCGCGCGCCAAATCCCCGACAAAAACCACCTTCTTGCGGTCTATCCCGCCCCTTTTTTCAAAACTGCGGTGCAGAGTATAGATATCAAGCAAAGCCTGGGTGGGGTGTTGATCCTTCCCCGAACCGGCGTTGATAATCGGCACGGGCCGCTCCGTGTTGGAAAGGACCCAGGCCATTTTCTCGGCCAGCCCCCCGATGGCGCTGCGCATGATAATGAGATCGGAAAACGAGCTGAAAGTCCGCACGGAATCCTCCTGTGTCTCGCCCTTCATTTCACTGGAGGTGGAAGTATCGCGCACTTCAACCGTGCGCATGCCCATGATCTGGCAGGCGGAATGAAAAGAAAGAAAGGTCCTGGTGCTCGGCTGGGAAAAATAGAGCATGGCCGTCCGATGGGACAATTGATTGCGCAAGAAATCCATCCCGGACTTCGTCTTGGCAATATGCCGGATAATCGTGGCCAATTCCCCCAATTCCTCCAGCAGTTTCCGGTCAAACTGCTGGGCAATCAGCACATGATAAGGCTTGTGGTCCAGGTTGAAGCATTCCGCTTTCTGTTTCAGGCCAAGCTTCTGGAACGCATCCCATTCCATTTCACCCAAGGCCGCATTTTGCGCGCTCATCATGTTATTCTCCATCTGTTAACGTCGCCACCATGATCGCCTTGATGGTGTGCAGACGATTCTCCGCCTGGTCAAACACCCTTGAAAACGGCGCCTCAAACACTTCCTCCGTGACTTCCAGCGCGCCGGTCTTCCTGGTCACTTCCGTTTCCGTGTTATGAAAAGCCGGCAGGCAATGCAAAAAAATCACCCCGCCATTTTTCAGCCTGCCGGTTTTATTCATAAGATCCATGTTGACCTGGTAAGGCGTCAGGAGCTTGATGCGTTCGTCAAACCGCTTTTCCTCGCCCATTGAAATCCAGACATCGGTATAAACCACATGGGCGCCTTGAACGGCGGCGAGCGGGTCATGGCTGATTTGCAGGGAACAATCATGCGTCCCGGCAATCTCCTTGGCGCGGTTAATAATTTTTGCATCCGGCATGAGTTCGCGGGGCGTGCAATCCACGAAATTTATGCCGGTCTTCAAGCAACCCATCATCAAGGAAACACACACGTTGTTGCGGCCATCGCCGATATAAACCACCTTGAGGCCGCGCAGGCCGTGAAAATACTCGCGAATGGTCATCAAATCGGCCAGGGTCTGCGTCGGGTGACTATCATCCGTCAGTCCGTTCCAGACCGGTATGCCGGCATACTTGGCGAGGGTTTCCACCGTTTCCTGGCTGAACCCGCGAAACATTATGCCGTCAAACATCCGGCCGAGCACGCGCGCCGAATCTTTGATTGATTCTTTTTTCCCGAGATGCAGGTCATGCACGTCCAGATATTCAACGCTCCCCCCCTCGTCCACCGCCGCCACCGTGCAGGCCGACCTGGTCCGGGTTGAAGGCTTTTCAAAAATCATGGCAATGTTCTTGCGGAGCAGGTTATTGCCCTGGACATGGCGCTTCTTCATTTCCTTCAGGCGATCGGCCAAATCAATAAGATAAACAAGCTCCTCGTCGCTCAAATCGGCGAGCTTTAACAGGGAACGGCCTTTAAGATTTATTTTCTTCTTGGACTCCATATCTTCTTTTTTGAATTTATCACATTTTCAGGCCACAAAAGCAAGTGAATTTGCATAATGAGTGATCGCCGCCGGCTACCCCTGATATGTCACGGCCGATCTTAACCATACAATGGCCGGACTAACCCTTTGGGTGCATTTCTCGCACAAGGCGTGAGAAATGCGGGCTAAGAAGCCCGTCATTCCTTGATTTCTTCAAGAAGGACGCTGACGCGTTCCCGGCCGACCTGCACAAAACCGGCGCCGGCTTGATAAACGGATTCCTTCCCATCGCGGGTGATCTTGAGCCTGCCCGGCGCCAGCCGCGCAATCAACGGCGCATGGCCGGCCAAAACGCCGAAGCAGCCGGTCGCGCCGCTCAGCACGAGCGCCTCGGCTTTTCCAATGTAGACCGCCTTCCGGGGAGTTAATATTTCCGTCTGAAATGATTTCATGGTCTTGAATTATGAAAAGCACAATTTGACGACATCATCGAAAGTATCAACAAAATGGATTTTTATTCCCCGCCGGATATGCGCCGGCAATTCCTCATAATCCTTCCGGTTGGCGGACGGGAAAACCAGGTTAATCACTCCCGACCGCTTGGCGGCGATGGTTTTTTCCTTGATCCCGCCCACCGGCATCACCAGGCCGGTCAAACTCAACTCGCCGGTCATGGCCCATTTCGGTTTAACCGCCTTGTCAAGGGCAAGCGAATAGAGCGCGGAAGCCATGGTAATCCCCGCCGAAGGCCCGTCCTTGGGCGTGGCGCCGGAGGGCACATGCAAATGAATGAAGTTTTTTTCAAACACCGCCGTGGCCGCCGGATTCTTGTTTAAAAACGCGCGCACCATGGTATAGGCAATTTCCGAAGATTCAACCATCACGCTGCCCAGCTGGCCGGTCTGCTTGAAGCCGGGCTTGTCGGCCGCCACCCTGGTCGCCTCAATATAAAGCGTTTCACCCCCCATGTTTGTCCAGGCCAGCCCCATGACCACGCCGGGACGCGGTTTTTTGAAGAGGTCTTCATTCAAGAATATCCGCTTGCCGAGCAGTTCCGGCAGGTTTTTATTATCAACGGCCAGCTTTCTTGCCTTGCCGGTTGCAATTTTACGCGCCGCCTTGCGGCAAATCCGCTTGATGTTGTTTTCAATCCCGCGCACGCCGGGCTCGCGCGCATAGCCGTCAATTATTTCGCGCAAGGCGCGGTTGGTTATGGTCAACTGGCGCGGTTTAAGCCCGCCGGCCTTGAGCTGTTTCGGGATGAGGTATTTCCTGGCGATCTGCAGTTTTTCCTCAAGGATATACCCCGACAATTTTATGACTTCCATGCGGTCCAGGAGCGGGCGCGGGATTGTATCCAGGATGTTCGCGGTGCAGACAAAAAGGACCCTTGATAAATCAAACCGGACGTCAAGGTAATGGTCCAAAAAATCACGGTTTTGCTCCGGATCAAGAACTTCCAGCAAGGCGGAGGCCGGATCGCCCTGGAAACTGGCGCCGATTTTATCTACCTCATCAAGCATGATCAGGGGATTGGCGCTTTTGCAGAGTTTCATGGCCTGGATAAACTTGCCCGGCATGGCGCCGATATAAGTCCGCCGGTGGCCCTTGATTTCCGCCTCATCCCGCATCCCGCCCAGCGAAAAGCGATAAAACTTGCGGCCGATGCTGGCGGCAATTGACTGGCCGACCGATGTTTTGCCGACGCCCGGCGGCCCGACAAAACAGATGATGGAACCGGAAACGCTCCCCTTGAGAATGCCGACGGAGAGAAACTCAAGGATGCGTTCCTTGACGTCTTCCAGCCCGTAATGATCGCGGTTCAAGACCGCCTCCGCCCTTTTTAAATCATAATTTTCGGGCGTATAAACGCCCCAGGGCAGGGACGTCAGCCATTCCAGGTAAGTGCGGGTTACGTTGAACTCCGGCGAAACCGGCTCAATCATGCTGAGCTTGTTCATTTCCTCTTCAATCCGTTCCCGGGCCTCATCCGTCAGGACAAGCGATTTAAGCCGCTCGCGGAATTGATCAAGATCGGCCTCCTTGCCTTCCTTGGCAAGGCCCAGCTCCTTTTTAATGGCCTTGAACTGTTCGCGCAGGAAGAAATCACGTTGTTGCTTGGAAAGCTTTTCTTCTATCTGCTGGTTGATTTTGGCCTGAATCTTGGAAACATCCAGTTCTTTTTTGAGGAGGACCAGCGCTTTTTCAATGCGCTGGCGGACACTGATTGTTTCCAGGATTTCCTGGAGCTCCGCGGCCGAAGCGGTTGTCATGGCCGAGGAAAAATCTGCCAGCCGCCCCGGCTCGTTCAGGTTGGCGCGGGTCAGGAAAAGATTGAGTTCGTCCTTGAACAACGGGTTTAATTTAATCAGGTCCTTGATGGCGGTGACGATTGAAACCGAATAGGCCTTCAATTCCTCATTCACCGACATTTCGGTTTCAATCAGATATTTTACCCGCGCCTGGATGACCGGCTCTTCGGTGATTATTTTTTCTATGATAAAGCGTTCCAACGCCCCGAGCATGATCTGAACCGGGGCTTCCGGGGAAGACTGGGTGACGCGGATGATTTCGCACGCCACGCCCACCGAATACAAATCAACCGCCTTGACAATCTCCCCCTGTTCCTGGTGCTCGGCGCGCGGCCTGACCAGGACAATTCCCACATATTTTGAATTGGCCCGCAACGCCTCTTGAACCGCCTTTTTGCCGTGCGGATCATCAATGACCAGCGGCACAATCATCTTGGGAAAAAGCGGCCGGGCGACAATCGGGATAATGGGCAGATGGTCCGGCAGGATATCGCGGGCAAGGACAAGCTGTTTTTCCGCCGGCCGGGAATCGTCTTTCCCCGGGGCGGGACTGGCTCCATTTTTTTTATTATCGCCGCTCATAAGCTATAAGGCTGTTTCGACTCGTGCTTAGCGTAGCGAGACTCCCTGTCGGCTACGAAGACCGGGAATGCTTTGCGCAGAGCAGCACTGCAGGCTGAATGCCTAAGCCTTTCACCTTACGTTCTTATTGACCGACGGCATACGCGGGCCCAGCCCCTGGCCGGACTGCTGTTCGCGAGGCTTGGGCAAGACCGGCATGGTTGTCCAAAGGATATCGCGGTTGAGACGCATATCGGCAAGTTCCTTGTCGGTTTCCATGATCTTGTTGATCTGGCCTTGCATTTCAATCATCTGCCCGCGGTAAGCCTTTATCTGGGGATTTGATTCATAAAGATAATTTTGTCTTTCGGCAATCTGCTTTTTGCATTCCTCAATGCGGGCGCTGGTTTCCATCACCTTTTTTATAAAATCCGCGCTGATTTCCGCGGAAAACGGCGAGGACTTCGGCTGACCGGCCGGCAGGTTGGTGGAAAATAAAACTCCCGCAGGAGACGTCGCGTTTTTTCCGCCTTTATCCTTGTCATCCGCCGCCGAACAAAGCGCGGCGCCCAAGGCAAGCATGACAGCCAATCTCATTATTTTAAAATTAATCATAGCCAACCCTTTCTTTATTGTGTTTTTTTAAGGAAAGTAATATATACAAAAAAAAATGCAAGCAAAAAAACGGCCGGACGGGGCCGACGGGGATAAACGCCGCGGAAAGCCTCACTTGATCAGATATTCGGCAATCTGGACCGCATTGGTTGCCGCGCCCTTGCGGATATTGTCCCCGCTGACAAACAACGCCAGGCCGTTCTTGACGCTTTCATCAAGACGGATGCGGCCGACAAAGACATTGTCCTGGCCGGAAACTTTAATCGGCATCGGGTATTCATCCGCCTGGAGATTGTCATAAACAACAACGCCCGGGGTCTTGGCAAGGATGGCGCGGGCTTCATCCACGTTCACCGGCCGGTCAAATTCAATATTAATCGCCTCGCAGTGCCCGTTTATTACCGGAACGCGGACACACGTGGCGCATACCCTGATTTTCTTGTCCTCAAGGATTTTACGGGTTTCATTCACCATTTTGACTTCCTCGCTCGTATAGCCCGGAACATCCTGCTTCATGCCGCCGATTTTCGGGATCAGATTGAAGGCAATCTGGTGAGGATAGGCGGAGTGCTTTAATTCCTTGCCGGCGGCATAATCCTTCACTTGCTGTTCAAGCTCCAGGATAGCCGGGCGCCCCGTGCCGGACACGGCCTGATACGTGCTCACCACAAACCGGCGGATGCGCGCCACCCGATGCAAGGGTCCCAAGGCCATAAGCGCGATGATGGTGCTGCAATTCGGATTGGCAATAAATCCCTTGTGCCCGGCCAACGCCTGGGGATTAATCTCCGGGATGACGAGCGGTACGCGCGAATCCATGCGATAATCGTCGCCGTTATCAATAACTATCACGCCCTTTTCCGCCGCCTGCCAGCCCAATTGCTGGGATGCGCCTTTCGCGCCCTCGGTGCCCGCAAAAAATGCAAACTTCAACCCGTCAAACGCTTCCGGAGCGGCCGGGATAACGTGATACGTTTCGCCGTCAATCACTTCATCCCGCTCCGACCGCGCCAGGATTCTTATTTCCTCAGCCGGAAAATTGCGCTGACGGAGCACGCGGATCATTTCCGCCCCGACCGCGCCGATCCCGACCACGCCTACTCTATATTTTTTCATTTTTTACCCCAAATTTTTCTATTCTATCCGAATAAATAAGGTCAACATTTATTATTCAGAAGAAACGTTCAACTTCCAACATGCAACTTTGAACATTGGACAAAATTAAAACGCTTTTCATTCGTTGAAAGTTGGACGTTGAATGTTCAACTTTTTTTAATTCGCCAAGTTATCCGGCCACTTTTTTGGCGACCAAATCGCCCACCTCGGTTGTTGAATACCCCATTTTGCCGGCGGCAAGGCTCTTCAGTTTATTCGCCGTGACATCCATGACCGCCTTTTCAATCGTGTCCGCCGCCATGGTTTCGCCAAGATCGCCTAACATCATTTGCCCGGCGCAAATAGCCGCGAGGGGATTAATGACGTTTTGGCCGGTGTATTTCGGCGCCGAACCGCCGATGGGCTCAAACATGCTCACGCCTTCCGGATTAAGATTGCCGCCGGCGGCGATGCCCATGCCGCCCTGGGTCATTGCGCCGAGGTCGGTGATGATGTCGCCGAACAGGTTTTCGGTGACAATCACGTCAAACCATTCCGGATTTTTCACCATCCACATCGTCGTGGCGTCCACATGGTAATATTCCCGCTTGATATCGGGATAATCCTTCTCGCCGATTTCGTGAAAAGCCCGTTCCCAGAGGTCAAAGACAAAAGTGAGCACATTGGTCTTGCCGCTCAGCGCCAGGGTCTTGCGCTTGTTGCGCTTGCGGGTGTATTCAAACGCGTAACGCAGGCAGCGCTCAACCTGGAAACGCGAATAGAGCATGTTCTGCACCGCCACCTCGTTGGGCGTGCCCTTCATCATTATGCCGCCCGTGCCGGTGTACATGCCGCCCGAGTTTTCACGGACAACCACATAGTCAATCTGTTCCGGGCCTTTGTTCTTGAGCGGACAATCCACGCCGGGGAACAGCTTCACCGGCCGCAGGTTGATATACTGGTCCAGCTCAAAACGAATCGTCAGCAAAATCCCCTTTTCCAGGATGCCCGGCTTAACATCCGGGTGGCCGATCGCCCCGAGATAAATCGCGTCAAAGGCGCGCAGTTCCCGGATCACCGAGGGCGGACACGTCTCGCCGGTCTTTAAATAACGGTCGCCGCCGATATCATAATTGGTCAAATCAAGTTTAAATCCGAACTTGGAAGCGGCCGCCTTGAGAACTTTTACGCCTTCGGCCATCACTTCCGGACCGGTCCCATCGCCTGGAATCACTGCAATTTTATATGTTTTTCCCATAAAATTCCTTTCTTGAATCAAAACAAGGCCATTAATTTAACAATATTTGCAGTCAGCGCAATCTTTTTTTTGCGGATTGTGCATTCCAATGCAAAACAATCCATCCAAACATTGACAAACCGGAAGGACCCGTTAATATGACCTGGCAAAAAACAAATATCATCTGTTTTTCAGCCGGCATGCAATTATCAACCCCACATTAAGGAAGATACATAATGCAAACATCATGCAGTTCATGGAGTTATCACCGGACCATTGCGGCCGGCAAAATGGACCAGCTCGGCTGGATACGGGAATGCGCCAAGCTCGAATTGGATGGCGTTGAGTTGCTGGGCTGTCATTTCCCGAGAACCGACCGCGAGTACCTGGTTGAACTCAAAAAAACCTGCGCGGATAATTACCTCACCATCGCCATGGTTTCGGCCAACGGCCATTTGACGGTCGCCGATGATGCCCAGCGGGAAAAGGAAATAGAAGATATCAGGAAATGGGCGGAAATAGCGGAGTTCATGGGCGCGCCCCGCGTCCGGTTCTTCTGCGGCAGCGGCGCGGAACTTGAGGCCGGCGGCCGGGAACTTTACGAAAAAGTCAAAACCGCGATGCAGAAAATAGCCCGGTTTGGCGCGGACCGCGGAATCATCATGGCGCTGGAAAACCACGGCGGCACAACGGCCAAACAACTCCTCTCGTTCATCAAGGACGTGAACAGCCCCTGGCTTAAATTCACGCTTGATACGGGCAATTTCCCGCCGACCAGCCAGGTCGGACCCGACACTTACAAGAGCATAAAAAAATGCGCGCCCCATGCCGCCATCGTGCATGCAAAGTTTTTTAACGTGGACCCCGACGGCCACGATCGCGATTTTGACTGGCCGAAAATCAAGCGCATCCTGAAAAAAGCGGGATTTAAAGGATTTTTGTCGGTGGAATACGAAGGCGAGGATGCCAACGAAGTTGAGGTCATGCAACGAATCGCATGCTTCCTGAAAAAATTGAGAAAATGATTTAAACATAACAAATTCCCAACAAAAGGAACATCCATGCATAAAGACAAAGTAAAAGTCGGCATTATCGGGCTTGGCGCCATAGGCGCCGTTCACGCGGACGCTTACCATGCCACGGCCGGGGCTGAAGTTGCGGCTATTTGCGACATTTCCGGCGCCCGACTGGCCGAAATCGGGAACAAATACAACATCAAGCAGCGTTTTGAAGATTACCGCGACCTGCTTAAAACCGATGTTGACGCGGTCAGCGTCTGCGTCGGCAATGTTTTGCACCGTGAAGTTGCGATTGCCGCGCTTCAAGCCGGCAAGCATATTCTTCTGGAAAAACCAATGGCCATGAATGCCGGCCAAGCCGCCCAAATAGTGGCGGCCGGGAAAAAGGCAAAAAAGGTCATCCAAATCGGAATGGTAAATCGTCAATCACAACAGGCAAAGGTCGTCAGGGATTACGTTCAAAAAGGACTCTTTGGGGAAATTTATCATATACGCGCCGTATTAATCCGCCGGCGGGGCATTCCCGGCCTCGGCGGATGGTTCACCACCAAGTCCGCTTCCGGGGGCGGTCCGTTAATTGATATTGGCGTGCACTGGTTTGACGCCTCGATGTATATCAGCGGGCTTTGGAAACCAACCCACGTCAGCGCCATGAATTATGCCAAATTCGGCCGGGACATGCGCAATTACCGCTACGTCAGCATGTGGGCCGGTCCGCCCAAATACGACGGGATATGCGATGTTGAGGATTATTCCGTCGGCCTGGTGCGGTTCGGCAAAAAAGCGTCAATGGTTTTTGAGATAACCTGGGCGGCCAACACGGAAGACACCGCGTTTATTGAAATCCTTGGCGACAAGGGCGGCGCCCGGCTGTTTGACGGCAAACCGCTGGCCATTTACACCGAGAACAACAACCACGTGGCCAATGTTTCGCCGCTGATAGATGATTCCGCCAACCGCTTCCACAAGCAGGCGGGTATATTCATCAAAGCCTGCCGGGGCGAATGCCCGCCGGCGGCCACGGCCGAGGAAGGCCTGACGGTCATGAAACTGATTGACGCCGTTTACGCCTCCAGCAAAATCGGACGGGAAGTGGCTATTTAGAGCTTATCCGTAAATTACTTTGACCATGACATCGTGGATTTTGATAAATCCGCAAGGCGCTGGCGAGGGAGCAATGCCTGAAAGGCCTTGCCCCTCGCCAGGAACGCCGCGGATTTACAAAAGCCACGATGCCCGAACGGGTTACGCCAGGTTTCGCACGTGGCGGCGTTGGCCGCGGAAGGACATACCTTTCAGGTATGCCACTTCCGCAGCCGCCTTGCCATGCGCGAAACTGAACAGTAATCATGGTTCAAATTAATTTACGGATAAGCTCTTAGGCAGTTTCTGTTTGGCCAGGGCAAGCTTTTGCGAGAATTTTCCCTTTTTAAAATCGGAAGACCAGCGCCGCATGGTAAGCCAGCCGCCGAAGCGGATGATGGAGTTCCGCCAGCTGCGATACCACTTGCGCCAGCCAAAGGTAATATTGCCGAGCGAAAAGATCATCGCCGGGAAAATCAATATGTTCAGGCCGATGACAAAAAAGTACCTGAACCGGTAAAAGCGCCCCATGATCTTTTGCAAGGCCGCCTGCATATCTTCCGGCGTAAGCGGTTCATCCGGCCAGAACAGCGGAAAGTTGCCGTCATAATATTCCCAGCCAATGCTGCTCAGCGGAAAAACCCGGTTCCGGGCGGCAAGGCGCGCCGTCATCTCCGTTCCGGGCAACGGAATGGGCAGGAGCAACTGGAGCGTATCAAGCCTTGCCTTCCTGATAAATGTCCTGAAATGTTTCACGCGCTCTTTAATCGGCATAACCAGCCGCGCGCCTTCGGGAAGCGGATAGCCGAAGATGAACATGCCGTGAACAAGGAAACCGGCCTGATGATACAACCGCGTCATTTCAAGCATGTCTTCCGGCTTGATGTGTTTATTCATGGCCGCCAGCTCCGCGGCAATCGGCGATTCAAACCCGATGCAGATTTTATTGACGCCGGCCATGCGCATCGCCTTTAACAATTCCGCGTCCTTCGCCCGGTCCAGCCTGATTTGAATGGTGATATCCAGGTTTATGTCGATCGCCTTTTGATAATCGGCCAGCATGCCGCAAAGCCGCAGGGTGTCTTCGCGCTTGTTCCCGAACAAATCGTCCACGATGAAAAAATGCCGGGCGTTGTGCTTTTCCAACGCGGTGGCAATCTGCTCGACAACCCGTTCAACCGGCGCGGAACGGGGTTTCCCCTTGACCGTGCAAAACTCGCAGTTCATCCCGCAACCGCGAATCCAGCCGACCGGATAAAGATCAATCCTGGCGTAACGGACAAGGTCAAAGTCGGGCAGCGGCAGTTTGTCAAAGTCGGTGATCTGCGGTCGTTCCCCGGTCTGGATGAGCTCGCCATCGCGCATGAATGCCAGGCCGTTAATTTCAGCGGGATCGCGTCCTTCCCGGATTGCGCTGAGCAGTTCGCGGATGGTTTCCTCCCCCTCGCCGATGACAACGTAATCAATGCCGTTCTCCAACGCCGTGCGTATATTTTCCCCCGCAAAATGCTGGCCGCCGGCGATGGTCGTGACGCCCCTTTGCTTATAGAAACGCGCCAACTCATGCAGGCGGGGAACCGTGCTGCTCAACCCCCCATAGAAACCCGCCGCATCCGCGTGCCGGATGGTCTGGAGATTGTTGTGATCGGGCAGTCCCGCGTCATCCCGCGGGCCAAACTTGCGGTAATTGTTTTCATCAATTACTTCAACGTCCCAGCCCTCCATCCGGCTGACAACCGTCGCCACGCAGACCGGGCCAAGGGCGGTCGTCATCCGCGCTATTCGGGAATATATATTGAACGCGGGAAAAGCCGGCACAACCATCCTGAAACGCATTCTGTTCTTTCTTGTTTCCATGATGCTGATCCCCTGTTATTAATATTTCAAATAATAACGCACAACATTCACGGCAATATATAACAAAATTGTCGTAATATTAAAATGAAAATTTTCAAAAAGACCATCACCGTCAATAGGCAGTGAATCCGGGTGTAACCTCAGTCTCGCGGGTGGATTTTTGGAGACGGGACGACCTCGTCCCGTTCAGAGCGGCCTGGGGGCAGGCCGGCTCCACCAAAGACTGAGGTTACATCCGGGTTTGACTTTAAGAAAGTGTTTTGTCATTATAACATATTTATGGTTGTCAAGCAGGCGGCCAGAGGGCATTTTTAATAAACCGCGTGGCGATAAACATTTCCCGGCTTGGTTGATACAGGCAATCCCCAGGACTGATAATGAAAAACAGATGGTTACAATGGCATAGCCGGTTTATCTCCGGATGGCGGGCCGCCATCACTCACCGGGAATCCCTGGCCGCCGACGTGCCCCCATTACGGGCGGAGCTTTTTGGCATGTTACAATTGGAGTCGCATGCCCGCCAGACCGGGGCCCTGCATACGATTGATCCTTCCCATGGTCCTGAAAGGTTGCTGCGCCGGCTGGCCCGGAACGAGGAAGTCATCCATGAGTCTTACCGTGTCGTGGTTGATGCTACGCGCAATAAGCGGTATGTGGCTCCCGCGGCTGAATGGCTGCTGGATAACTATTACCTGATCAAAGAACAGATCCGCATGGCGCGCTTGCACCTGCCGAGCGGTTACAGCCGGCAGTTGCCCCGCCTGAAAACCGGCCCCGGCCAGGGACTGCCGCGGGTGTATGACCTGATCCTGCAGCTCGTGTCTCATACCGACGGACGCGTGGACGTTGAAAATCTTTCCCGTTTCGTGGCTGCTTATCAGTCCGTGAATACGCTCTCCCTTGGCGAACTCTGGGCGGTCCCGATCATGTTGCGCCTGACTTTGATCGAGAATCTACGCCGCGTGGCCTACCGGATTGCCTGGCGCCGCCGGCTGCGGGACCAGGCGTCCGAATGGGCCCAGCGCTTCCTGCGGGCTGCGCACGACGATCCGAAGCACTTCATCATGGAGCTGGCCGATTTTGTCCGCTCCGATCCGCCCGAGGCAGGCCCCTTTGTCGCCGAATTGGTCACAAGCCTTGAAGGGCACGATCCCAGCCTGGGACTTGTGATCAACTGGCTGGAACAGCAGTTCGCCGCGCATGGTCAAACACTTGAGCTTGTCCACCAGGCGGAAAACCATGAGCAGGCAACCGACCAGGCATCAATTGCCAACACGATTACCAGCCTGCGCTGGATGGACCGGATTGACTGGCAGGAGTTCACGGAAGACTTGAGCGCGACGGAAGCAACATTGCGGCATGACCCGGCGGACATCTATCCTCGCATGGATTTTGCCACGCGGGACCGTTACCGGCACATCGTGGAGCGCCTGGCGAAGGAGTGCCGGCAAAAGGAAGAAGAAGTTGCAAAGATGGCCGTGCATCTCGCCCGACAAAATGCCGGCAATTCGCCGGCGGGTGACCATGCCGGGTATTACCTCGCCGGTGAGGGCCGCGATGTCCTGGAACGGGAACTCGGGATCCGTCCGCGTTTCACCGGTCATATCGCCCGTTGGTTACAACGGCACGCTCCGGTTATTTATCTTGCTTCCATCGCCGCGCTGACGGCGTGCCTGACGGCGCCGATCGCGTTCTTGGCGTTCACGGCAAATGGCCCCCCACCCTGGATGCTTTATGCGGCAGCGGCCGTGCTCGCGCTGGCCTTGTCGCGCCCGGCAATCAGGTTCATCCAGTGGTTCTGCAGCCTGATCGTGCCGCCGCGCAACATGCCGCGGCTTGATTTCTCGCATGGTATTCCCCGGGAACACATGACGGCGGTCGTGGTGCCGGCCCTGTTGACCGCCGCGAATGTCCGCAACTTGCTGGAGAATATCGAAGTTCATTTCCTGGCAAACCGCAGTCCTCATCTTTTGTTCGGGCTGCTCACGGATTTTCCCGATGCAGACCAGGCGGTGCTTCCCGGGGATGAGGAACTGCTTCGTACGGCCGGCGATGGCATTCGGGAGCTGAACGCCCGCTATGCGGATAAAGCCGGCCCCTTGTTTTTCCTGTTGCACCGCCCGCGCCTGTGGAATGCATCCGAACGGGTTTGGATGGGGTACGAGCGCAAGCGCGGCAAGCTCGAACAGTTCAACCGGCTTGTGCGCGGGGGAGAGACCGCCCCGTTCGGAACCATTGAGATGGACATGCGCGCCCTGGGCGCGGTCCGCTACGTGATCACGCTCGACACCGACACGCAGTTGCCGCCAGGTTCCATCTGGAGAATGGTCGGCGCCATGGCCCATCCGCTCAATCGTCCCCGCCTGGACACGACCAAGCGGCGCGTCGTGGACGGGTACGCGATCTTGCAGCCACGCCTGGCCGTCAGCTTGCCGGCGGCCCGGAGATCCATGTTCAGCGCTGTTTTTGCCGGCGAGGTCGGGCTTGATCCGTACACCCGCGAGGTGTCCAACTTCTATTACGATTTGTTCGGCCAGAGCCAGTACGTCGGCAAAGGAATCTATGACGTTGAGGCGGTTGACGCGGTGCTTGGCAACCGATTCCCGGAAAACCGCATCCTGAGTCATGATTTGATCGAAGGGTGCTATGCACGGTGCGGATTCATGAACGACGTCGAACTGCTGGAAGATCATCCCGCCACGTATACGGCGGACGCCCACCGGCGGCACCGCTGGGTGCGCGGCGACTGGCAAATCGCCCGCTGGCTGTGGCCGGGCGTCCCCTCAAGGACGCTTCGATCGGTTTCTAATTCTCTCTCTCTCCTTTCGCGCTGGATGATTTTCGACAACCTGCGGCGCAGCCTCGCGCCATTCGCAATCGTTCTTGCCCTGGGATTTGGCTGGGTCGCATTGCCCCGGGCGGCGGCCGGTTGGACAATCTCCTTGCTCGGTCTCTTGATCCTGCCGGAGGTGGCGCGCACGCTTCGAAACCTGGCGACAAAAAGCCGCTCGGTCGCCTGGATCGCCCATCTGCGGTACGTAATCCGAACCGAAGCTCGCGCCTGGTGTGCCACGCTGTTTGAAATCATAAACCTGCCTTATGAGGCTTGCATGCACATGGATGCGATCGTGCGGACCCTCTGGCGTTTATGGATAACCCGGCGCGGCCTGCTTTGCTGGCGCACGGCCGCGGAACAGGAAAGCGCATCATCAGGCGGCCTTTTCAGCGCCTTCAAGGCAATGGCGTCAGCGCCGCTCCTTGCCGCCGGAACCGTCATGCTGGTTTATGTTGTTTCCGGATACGGCAACTTGCCGGTGGCGGCCTTCATGGCCCTGATATGGTTCTGCAGCCCGCTCCTCATGTGGTTTTTCAGCCGGCCCATGACGCGCCGCATGATGCACCTGGCCGAACACGATGAAACCCTGGTCGGCGCGTTTGCGTTTCGCACCTGGATGTATTTCAAACGTTTCTCGGGAGCGGAAGATAACTGGTTGCCGCCGGATAATATCCAGGAAACCGAGGGTGAACTGATGATCACGCGCCGCACCTCACCCACCAACATTGCCATGGATTTATTGGGCAGCCTCGCGGCCTATGACCTCGGCTATATTCCCGCCGGCAATGTATTGGAACGAACCGCGCGGAGTTTCGCAACCTTGGAAAAACTGGAGCGCCATCACGGGCACTTCTATAACTGGTACGACACCCAGTCGCTCCAGCCGCTGCGCCCGCGTTATGTGTCCACGGTGGATAGCGGCAACCTGAATACGGCGCTTATCACGCTGCGATCGGGACTGTTGGAACTTGCGAACGCGCGTTGTCTCTCGCTGCGCTGGCGGAAAGGATTTGCGGAAATGGCGGAGAATGCCCGCATGGAAAACCCGGCCGGGGATTTTGGCGCGTTGCGGGAATGTTTTATTGAGCCATCAGAAACCGTAACCGGAATCCATGGATCTTTGATAAAGGCGCATGAAACCCTGAAGCGGCTGAAATCCGCGGGGACGCATCCTGAAGCGGTCCGGTACTGGCTTGAGGTGATTGAAGACCACGCGGAAAACGCGCTGGGGGAAATATTGCATTTTGCTCCCTGGTTGTCGGATCAGGACCTCTTGCACCAGGCCGGCGCCAACGGCTCGGATAACGAATTAACAACATTTCTTGAGCAAGCAAGCGCCGCCCCGCTCGCGGATTTGGCGAAATCGGAAATGTTCTGGGGGACGGATCTTGACGTTTTTATCCGGCGCGCCGGGCTTGAACCGGAAGCGGCCGGCCGGCTGAGGGCAAGCCTGGTGCTTGCCTCGCGCCGGGCGGCGGAACGGCTGGACCTCATCCGCGAATTAACGACACGTTGCGAGGAACTTGCCGAAGTGGACATGAAATTCCTTTATAACCCGGAAGTTAAACTGTTCAGGATAGGTTTTAACGCTGACACGCACGAACCGGATCCGGCCTGTTACGATTTGCTGGCTTCCGAGTCACGCCTCGGCAGTTATGTGGCGGTGGCCCGCAGGATGGTACCCCTGGAACATTGGTTTCACCTGGGCCGCACGCTTGCGCCGGGCGGCAGCGCCCCGGTGCTGCAGTCGTGGAGCGGGTCAATGTTTGAATACATCATGCCGGAACTGTTCATGCCTGTTTTCGCGGGCACGCTCCTGGGCGAGTCGTCCCGGAACGCAGTTACACGCCAGATTGCCTATGCCCGGACACACCGGATTCCGTGGGGTATCTCCGAATCCGGTTACAACCAGGTGGACGCGCAAATGATCTACCAGTACCGGGCCTTCGGCATTCCGGACCTGGGCTTGAAGCGCGGACTGACCGACGACCTGGTTGTTGCGCCTTATGCCACCGCATTGGCATTGATGCTTGAGCCGTTAAAAGCCGCCGCCAACCTGCGGGTTCTCGCGCAGGCCGGAGCCCTGGGGCGTTTCGGTTTCTATGAAGCCCTCGACTATACCCCGGAACGGGTGCAGAATAATGAACGCCCGGCCATTGTGCGTTCGCACATGGCGCATCACAGCGGCATGAGCCTGCTGGCCTTTGCCAGCGTGCTATGCGATCAGCCCATGCAACGGCGTTTCCGGGCGGACCCGGAAATGCGGGCGAATGAACTGCTTTTGCAGGAACGTATTCCGCCGGCCAGGCCGCGCCTTACTCCTGAAGAGCTCCAGACGCCTGAAACCCGCCGGCCCGCCCAATCCGGCGAACCGCCGACCAGGCTGATCGAGTCCGCCAATACGCCCATCCCGGAAGTCCACCTCCTTTCCAATGGACATTATTATGTCATGGTAACCAATTCCGGCGGCGGTTATAGCCGATGGAACGATTTGGCCCTGACCCGCTGGCGGGAAGACGCAACGCGCGATGCTTGGGGCACCTTCTTCTATCTCCGGGACGTAAAATCAAAGGACATCTGGTCCGCCACTCCTCAACCCACGGGCGGCACATTTGAGCGTTATATGGTCAACTACGCCCAGGGAGTGGCGTCGTTTGACGCAGTCCGCAACCAGATTCAGACCTTGCTGCGGATTGCCGTTTCCCCGGAAGACGACCTGGAACTTCGCCGCCTGACGGTCAAAAACTTGTCAAATACCAAGCGCACCCTTGAGGTCACCAGCTACGCTGAAGTCGTCCTGCTCCAGCAGTCAAGCGAGGCATCCCATCCTGCCCTGCAGGGACTCTTCGTGGAAACCGCTCTGATTCCCGGGAAATCAGCCATCTATTTTACGCGGCGCCGGCGTTCATCCCTGGAAAACTGGCCGGGACTGTTTCACATTTTTCTCCGGCGCGGCGATCACCCGGCCGCGCCGACTTTTGAAACCAGCCGCGAACGTTTCATCGGGCGCGGAAAAACCACGGTCCATCCCGCGGCCGTTTCAGCCGGCGGCGACCTGGCAAATACCGGCGGCGCGCCGCTTGATCCGGTTGCGGCGATCCGTCACCGGATTGTGCTCGCGCCGGGCGAGACGGTTATTCTTGACTCCATCATGGGCGTCGGGCGGACGCCGGAAGACGTCACATTGCTGGTGGATAAATACCAGGACAGCCGCCTTGCCGAGCGGGTCTTTGATCTTACCTGGACCCACAGCCAGATGCTTATGCATCAATTGAAGGCTTCCGAAGCGGATGCCCAGTTGTATGGTCATCTTGCCGGATCACTGCTGTTTGCCAACCGTCGTTACCGGGCCAATCCCAGCCTCATTGCCCGGAATCGCAAGGGACAGTCCGGCCTGTGGAGTTACGCCGTCAGCGGCGACCGGCCAATCCTGCTGCTCCGGATCAGTGACGAGGCAAATTTGAACCTGGTCCGCCGCATGCTCCAGGCCCACAGCTACTGGCGTTACAAGGGACTGGGCGTGGACCTGGTAATCTGGGCGGAAGCTTATGCGGGTTACCGGCAAAGCCTTCTTGATACGATCATGGGCATGATTCACGCCGGCGTCGAGGCCAAGGAGTTGGATCAACCCGGGGGAATTTTTGTACGCAACAGCGAGCAGGTCACGGAAGAAGACCGGCTGCTCTTCCAGGCCGCGGCGCGGGTCATCATCAGCGATCGCGGGGGAACGCTCGAAAGTCAATTGGAGCGCCAACGCCCGGTTGCTCCTCTTCCGCCGCGCTTGCGGCCGGTCCGCGCCCGGGACCATGTTGTACCCGAAAAAGCGCGGCCGATGCCACGGAAGCTTGCGTTTCCCAACGGAATCGGAGGGTTCACCGAGGACGGCCGGGAGTATGTGATCGTGCTCAAGCCCGGCGCGGCTACGCCGGCGCCGTGGGTCAACGTGCTGGCTAATCCGCTTGGTTTCGGCTCCGTGATGTCGGAAAACGGGGGAAGTTACACTTGGGCCGAAAACGCCCACGAATTCCGCCTTACGCCCTGGTACAATGACCAGGTATCGGATACCAGCGGCGAGGCCTTCTATATCCGGGATGAAGAAACAGGCGCATTCTGGTCCCCTTCGCCCAAGCCTGCAACCGGCCGGACAACCTACGTTTGCCGGCATGGGCTCGGTTACTCCGCCTACGAGCACACTGAGGAGAAGTTGGTCAGCGAAATGCAGGTCTTCGTTGCTTCCGACGCGCCGGTGAAATGCAGCATTATCACCCTGCGCAACATCTCTGACCGCCCGCGCCGGGTGAGCGTTACCGGATTTTGCGAATGGGTGCTGGGCGAGCAGCGCGGCCAGCAGGCCATGCATGTTGTGACCCGCTTGGACGCGCAAACCGGCGCCGTGTTTGCCACCAACGCATTCAACTTTGACTTCCCGGGGCGCGTGGCCTTCTTCCAATGCAGCGAGGTTGATCGCACAATCAGCGGCGACCGGACCGAGTTCATGGGGCGTAACGGCGACCCGGCCGCGCCGGCAGGGCTGCGGCGCGAAGGTCTCAGCAATAATGTCGGCGCCGGCCTGGATCCCTGCGCGGCTATCCAGTCCTACCTGGAAATCCCCCCCCAAGAAGAGCGCCAGCTTTCCTTTGTGATGGGTTGTGCAAAAAATGAGGATGAAGCCCACGGATTGTTGCGGAGATTTGGCGGTCACGACGGCGCACGCCAGGCCCTGGAGGGTATCTGGCAGTTCTGGAAACACCAGCTCGGGGGCGTGTACCTGGAAACGCCGGATAGCTCCCTGAACTTCCTCGTGAACCACTGGTTGCTCTATCAGGTTTTGACTTCGCGTTTTTGGGGCCGGAGCGGATTCTACCAGTCCGGGGGCGCCTATGGGTTTCGTGACCAGTTGCAGGATTCGCTGGCATTCCTTTATGAATGCCCCAGCCTCACGCGTCAACACCTGCTCCTGTGCGCCGCGCGCCAGTTCAAGCAGGGTGACGCCCAGCATTGGTGGCATGTTCCTTCCGGCCGCGGCGTTCGCACGCGAATTTCGGATACGGCCCTGTGGATGCCATACGTCACCAGCCGCTATGTGGAAACAACCGGCGATGTCGGCGTGCTGGATGAACCGGTTCCGTTCCTGGAAGGCCGGACGCTCAGGCCGGACGAGGAAAGCTATTACGAACTCTCACGGGTCAGCGAAGAAAAAGCCTCATTGTACGAACACTGCGTTCGTGCCATCCGGAACTCGTTCCAGACCGGGGAGCACGGCCTGCCGCTGATGGGCGGCGGCGACTGGAACGACGGGATGAACCGGGTCGGCCACGGCGGCAAGGGCGAAAGCGTATGGCTTGCTTTTTTCCTGCACGATATCCTTAACCGGTTTGCCAAAGTGGCCGAACAGCGCGGCGATGAAACATTCACGCGTGAATGCCGCCAGAAGGCAAGCGCGCTTGCGCTGGCCGCCCAGGGCGAAGCATGGGACGGCAATTGGTACCGGCGCGCCTTTTTTGACGACGGCACACCGCTCGGTTCCGCCCAAAACGATGAATGCCGCATTGATGCGCTTCCGCAAAGCTGGGCCCTGCTTTCCGGCGCGGGTGAGCCGGAACGTTGCGCCCAGGCCCTGCGCGCGGCGCGTGAATATCTGGTGGATGAACGCTTGCGGCTGATCAGGATCTTTACGCCGCCCTTCAGCAACGGTCGCCACGATCCCGGCTATATCCGCGGCTACGTGCCGGGGGTGCGCGAAAACGGCGGCCAATACACCCACGCGGCCATCTGGCTTGCGATAGCTTTTGCCCGTGAAAAAGACGCCGCCACGGCGTGGCAGCTCTGTTCGTTTCTGAACCCCATCCATCAGGCCAGCGCGGAAAACATCGAGCGCTACCGCGTGGAACCATATGTGATTGCGGCGGACGTGTATACCAACGAAGCCCATGAAGGTCGCGGCGGCTGGACCTGGTACACCGGCGCGGCCGGCTGGATGTATCAATTGCTGGTGGAACACCTGCTGGGATTGCGCATAAACGTGGATACACTGGGCATTGAGCCCCTTTTCCATCCGGATTGGAAGGAATACAAAATGCACTACCGTTACCGCAACACTTTCTACCATATTCAGGTGCGCAAAACCAGTCCGGATGCAAACTCTAAAAAGGTTTTCGTGGACAACGTTGAACAGCCGGACAAACTCATTCACCTGGTTGACGATGGCCGTGAAAGAAACATCGTGGTGGAAATCGGATAAAAAAAATGTTTTAATCTCAACGATCCAGGATAAACAGCAAGAGGGTTGACAACCGGGGATCATCATCTTAAAGAGAAGAAACGTCCGGGTTGAAAAATTAAGATATAATAAGAGTCAGTTGCAAAACTCCAGAAAGCTTGCCCGACGCTAGCCAGGGAGTCGGCTCGTCGGGGCGAGCCTCCTACATTTCTTAGGAAAATCAAGATTGTAGGAGCGCACTTCGGCAAGCTCAGTGTCCTGAGCAGAGTCGAAGGACCACACCGCTCGCCTCGGCGGAGCCTTTGGCGAAGCCTGGGTTGGCGCGATAAGTTTTGCAATTAGCTCATAAGATATGGAATATTTCTCGATGGTCGCAAAATGGATTTCCAATAAAGCCGCGCAGCCACTTGCGTGCTTTTTTGCATTTCTTATTATTCTGGCTTGGGGCCTGTTGGGCCCGCTTCTTCATTTCAACAATACGTGGCAGCTCATCATCAGCACGCTCGCTGCGGTTATTTCCATCCTCATGCTTTTTATAATTCAAAACAGCCAGCACCGCCACACGATCGCAATCCAGTTAAAACTTGACGAAATCATCCGCGCCACCAAAGGCGCTCACAACGAAATGATGGACATTGAAAAACTGACGGACGAGGACCTGGAAAAGATTCAGAAAAAGTATGGCTTACTGGCGGAGAAAACCAAAGATGATTTGAAGGAAGGCAAACTGGACACTCACACGCCCGATATTGATAATACAATCATCAAAAAATAACTTTTACCGATAAACGCCAAAGGCCCAAGAAATCCCAAAATTCCGAGTGTGCTTAAAATCTGTTTGAATCTGGCCGGGCGGACAGGCCGTCGTGTCCGAATAATTTTTTCACACGCTCTGAGGCATTCCGGGAATATTGACATTCCATCAGGGATCAGGTACAAAGAATTTCGTCATTACAATTTAAGCCCCTGTGGTTTATATGGGAACGACTTACAGGCACGCTGAGAATAAAAGAATTACCAAAGACCTGTCGCATTGAAAAAGGAACTTAACATAGCGGTATCGCCGGCCCAGGCGCACGACATTTCAAGGCTGAAAACAATTGTTTCGGAAAACCTGCAAATTGAAAGCGCGCGCATTCATGATCTTGTGGTCCGACACCGGTCAATTGACGCGCGAAACTCTAATATTCGCGTCAATCTGGGCTTGGACGTTTTTATTGATGAAGCGTTGCCCTTGGCTGAAAAACCCGCTTTCCTCTATCCCGATGTTTCGAAAAGGCCCCCGGTAGTGATTGTCGGCGCCGGTCCGGCGGGCCTGTTTGCCGCTCTCCACCTTATTGAGCTCGGTTTTAAACCCGTGATTTTTGAACGGGGAAAGACGGTGAGCGAGCGGAAGCGGGATATCGCGGCCATTCATGGCAAACATATCGTTGATCCTGATTCCAATTATGGATTCGGCGAAGGGGGCGCAGGCGCTTTTTCTGATGGCAAGTTATATACCCGGTCGAAAAAAAGGGGCGATGTACGGAAAATTCTTGAAGTGCTCAATTTCCATGGCGCCCAGGATGAAATCCTGGTCGAGGCTCATCCTCATATTGGCACAAACGTCCTGCCCCGGGTGATTGTTGCCATCCGTAACAGCATCCTCAATGCCGGGGGCGAGTTGCATTTTAATTCACGCATTACAAACCTGGTTATCCGGAACCAGGAAGCAAAAGGGGTGGTGCTCCGTGATGGTTCAATTGCCGAGGGTGTTGCAGTTATCCTGGCTACCGGTCACTCAGCAAGGGATATTTATAGGATGCTTCATGAAAACAGGATTCTCCTCGAAGCCAAGCCATTTGCGGTCGGGGTCAGGGTGGAACATCCGCAGGAACTGATTGACCTGATCCAGTACCACGGCATGAAAAGAGGCGATTATTTGCCCGCCGCGACTTATTCGTTTGCGGAGCAGGTTCACGATCGCGGCGTTTATTCATTTTGCATGTGCCCGGGCGGGATGGTTGTGCCTGCCGCAACCGCGCCCGGGGAACTCGTGCTGAACGGCATGTCGCCATCCGACCGGGGAGGTCGTTTTGCCAATGCGGGCATGGTGGTTGAAATAAGGCCGGGTGATCTGCCGGTTAACGATAAGCTTCCCGGGATGTTTGCCGGTCTTCGTTTTCAGGAAGACATCGAGAAGCTGTGTTTTGCGATGGCAGGAAACACACAATTCGCCCCGGCCCAACGTCTTGCCGATTTTGTGAGTGGTCATAGAAGCGCGAACCTGCCGGAATCTTCTTACCAACCCGGATTAATTGAATCCCCGCTTCACGAATGGTTGCCCCGTTTAATAGGATCGGGTTTGCAAGAAGGGCTTAAACTTATCGGGCGTAAAACCAAAGGGTATCTTACCAATGAGGCCATTGTGCTTGGCGTTGAATCGCGGACTTCTTCCCCCGTCAGGATTCCAAGAGACAGGCAAACGCTTGAGCATGTGCAGATCAAGAAGCTTTTCCCTTGCGGGGAAGGATCGGGATATGCCGGGGGAATTACGTCTTCAGCCGTGGATGGCGAACGGGTGGCCGATATGATCGCTAACCTTTATAAATAATTTTAACCCTGTCGGCGGGCAAAAGCCTGAGCGGAACCCCGAGAAGCACACATTGATTAACAAGCAATTTTGCCTTTACATGTGATGAACGAACTCTTCAACCGTTAAATCGGCAAGGCGAATCAAGGCGCGCAGTATTTATTTCGTCAATCCGCCTTTGGCATACGAAGCAACTCTTTTTGCAAACGCATTTTTATCCAGATGTTTTTGCCAGAGCTGGTGCCGCCGGACCGATTCCATTATATCTGAACGACATCGCCGGGTAACTTGCGCCGGCGCGGAGTGCGGTCAAAAGATTCGTCAAAACTGATCAGCTCCAGGCCATATTTGTCGGCGGCCGTATATTGATAAGCGTCGTCAAAATCAAGCCGATACGTTATTGCCGCATGAGCAATGGAGCGCATATCATGGGGTTCAAGGCTCAGAAGCGTGATTTCGCCTTCTCCAAAGAGATCATCAGTAAAACGGATTAACTCCTCCGGCTTGCCGAGTTTCAGCATAATTACCCCGATAGAGTGAAATGCAAAATCCGTGATAGCCAATTCTGATTCCGGTATGGCCGCAAGAAAACGGGATACATCCAATGCCCGCTCCTGCTCAAGCAACCGCTCCAGCCAAATGTTGGTATCCAGCAAATACATGCGTTTATCCCGCCCGCCACTCTAACACTTTCTTTTGCAAGGCCACGGATGTAAACTTGTCGCGGTATTCTTTCAACGCTCCGGCCCAATCCTGCCGTAACGTGCGCGTTGAACAAGGTTTCTCCTGTTTGGTCAGAAACAAGGCGAAATCCTCAACTTCTTTTTGAAGCCGAGGCGGCAACTTGCTGACGGTTTCTGCTATCTGCGAACTCATAAATTTAGCTCCTTTTGCTAACAGTATTTAATTTTATATTCAGCGAATAAAGCACACACAATAACCATATCTTTATAATCAAACGCTAACATAAATTCTTACGATGTCAATTTTTTAAAAGCCGTTTCAAAACTCCCGGACAAGGTGTTGTTTAATTTGCGCTGGGTCATGTTTTTGATATTGATAAAGTTTTCAATTCATTTCTGACGGCGTGCCAGTTTTGCGCGTTCAACTTTTCGACCAGGGCCCGGAACTTCTCCCCCTATGCCGTCTGGTAGCCGGCAATTGATCTGATAACCGGCACCCTCCGCTGAACTGTTTTTTTTATCTTGCCATTGATAGTCTCTTGTTCTAATTTTCGTCCATGACGTTTTGGTCGTAACAAAGTGGAGAGGTGGTTGCCTGTCCGGCGTAGCCCGAAGGGCGAAGGCGGAACCCGCCTTCGTTTGGAAACTACGGCGGGCAAGGTGGCTTGCCACGCCACGTCGGCCCGAAGGGCCAAGTGGTCCCTTGCCACGATACGCCAATGTGTATCGTGGCGACGGGAAAGACACATCGCAGTGAAACGGAGAGGTGGCTGAGTGGTCGAAAGCAACGGTTTGCTAAACCGTCGTACCGCTAACGCGGTACCGGGGGTTCGAATCCCCCCCTCTCCGCCACGCAGTAGAGTTTACTTTCTTATCAACCGGTTTGAGAATCCTGAAAGAAGCCGAATTATCCTAAAACAAACTGAAAATCAATGACTTATGAAGATTATGCTGGCTGAGGGTGGTTTGAGAATAAAAAAGCCTAAATCGGCAGAATCTCAACGGTTTGAGAAAAAAAAGAGCCGGGTTTAACCGGTTTGAGAATGGATTTCAAAGGCCGGACAAGAGGTTTGCAAACCCCTCCTGCCCGGCTTTTGTTTTTACCGTCAGGCCAAGTTATGGATCAGGAGTTCAAAACGTTCCTTTGACCTGGTGTCGCTGCAGGTGCGACTGTTGCCGGAACTATATTTCGTGGCTAATTTGACCTGCCGGAACTGTTTGAACATCTTTCTGATGTCTTCGTGATCGTTCAAAGACAGGATAAATCGGCCTTTTATAGCAGTTAAAGCCTCGTAAAGACGCAGGAAATCGGCATCCTCAAACGGCCGGAAGTAACTTTGGGAGGTATGATAATATGGCGGATCAATATAGAAGAAGGTGTCTTTCCGGTCATATTTATCAATGCATTTACAGGCGTCGAGGTTTTCGATCGTGACGCGTTCCAGACGCCAGTGGGTTTCCAGCAATGAATCTTCCAGCGTGGTGAGGTTGAGATTCGTTGGCCGCATTGCGCCGGCGCCGAAGGTTCGGCCGGATGTTTTCCCGCCAAAGCCAAGGCGCTGGAGGTAATAATAACGCACGGCGCGTTGAAGATCGGTGAGGGTTGTCGGATCCCGGCGATTTTCAAGTTGAAACAACTTGCGCGAAACGACGGCATATTTGAAATACTCAAGAAACGGCTGGAGATGGTTCTGAACTATGCGCCAGAAATTTACCAACTCGCCATCCAGATCGTTGATCACTTCTGTAATGCTTGGTTCTTTTTTGAACAAAATCCACGCGGCACCGCAGAACGGCTCGCAATAACAGGTGTGCGCTGGGATCATGGGAACGATGCGTTTGGCCAGGCGGGATTTACCGCCGGAATATGAGATTGGACTATTCATGGAATTATCCTTTGATATGATGCCGGACTATTCGGCTGGGAGCCAGCTGGAGGATAGCCTTGGCTAGGTGGGTCCGTTGATAGCGGATTCAGTGGAGGGGAAATAGCCCTTTGTTTATTCTCTGGCACTGTTTATCTTATGGGCACCTCCTTTCTGATGAGTATACATTCTTCAGATTTTACCTTGTAGCCACTTCTGAACTGACTGTTTTTTGTTGCTTCAATTCGTTCCCAAATCCAACGGTTATCCGGATATAATTCCCGGATGAGCGGCGAGTCATAATAGGTGCAAACGACCTTTGCGCGGCAGTCGGAGAGTTGATGTGCCAAAAAAACATGATCCGCCCGGGAGAAAAGCATTGAATAATATCGTTCAGTTCCGTCATACGGCGGATCCACAAATAAAACGACATTCGGTTTTACCCCATACAAACTGATGATTTTACTGTAATCCTTATGCTCAATCATGGTCTCGCGGAAAAAATGTCCGATTGAAATTAATCGTCGCAAAGTATTATGATAACGCACGATCTCTTTGATGCCGTGCCGATTGCCGGTTGATACCGCAAATCCTCCGTTGTGAACTTTTCCTCCGAAAGAAAAGCAATGACGATAAAACACCGCGCACGCGCGCTCGACCGGATCCTTAATCAGACTTAACGAAAAACAACCGCGAATGTATAAGTCATGATATTGATCAAATATCTGACGGCTCGGCGGTGTATAGCGAAGACGTCGAATAAGAACCCGGCGATTAACGTCATCCGCAAGTACCTGGAAGAATACGACCAGATCACCGCTGGCATCATTATAGATGCGCTTTTTGAAACCGGCATTTAACAAAACGGATGCTGAACCCCCAAAAACATCAACAAGGGTATCCGCGCCGGTCGCGTGAAGCCGTTTGGCAATTTCGCGTGCCGCACGATGTTTACCACCAATATACGGGATTATGCTGTTCATTTGATTCCTGCCATTAAGATTTGGCCGGTGTCGCGTTCAAAGACCAGGGACGGACGGCGGAGCTGGCGGGTCAGGGTCATGCGAAGTCGGCGCTTGGCTCGGAGGTTGACGAGGGCCATGATGTTATGTTTGCGTTCGCGCATGTAATGCTCTTCCCATTCCGTCGGCGTGGCCAGGGAAATGTGTTTGAATCCCTTATTCCCGCTGATTGCAATCATGGTGCAAAGCCCGGGGCGATCATCAACGGCCCGCATCTGACGTTCGGTAACGCCGAAGCGTTCGCACAACTCGCGGGATTTGACCCAGTCGCCGCGCTCTAAAAGATAGGATTCAATTTATGGGGACAAATTCATTTTCAATTTTCGATTGCCGATTTTCGATATTCCACACTTACACCGTCAAAATCTTCCGAAGGCGGCGCTCAATGAACTGGCGGACGGTCTTCTGCGTATCGGGGCATTCCAGGCATTCCTGCAACTTGGCTGCGTTCATCTGCTTCGCGGCGTCGATCCGACTTTTTGTGTCGCACCATGCCGGACGGATGCCGTTGTATATATTTCCGGTTTCCCACGGATTTCTCATGACTTAATCCTCTTTCCAACACTCGGTTATGTTGATCGGTTTCATTCAATCACTCCCGCATTTCATCCCGTCTGTAGTGGTTCTGAATCATTACCTTTAGAACATTTCTCATGCCTGAACATTGTTTGGCCGTTGTCAAGTTCTTCAATATCCACCGGAGACATCGGTAATATTTCACATCTGCATTCTGGACAGATGGGATGGCGGATCTGTATAAATAACCAATGCTTGGGATGTAATAAAAGTTGTCCCATATTTAACCTTTAATCATTCAATCACCCCAGCCTCTTTCAGTTCCTTGTCAATCACGGCCTGATTCCGCTCGATGTATTCGACCACGACCGGCCATGAATCAATCCAGTCCTGCCCCATCAGCCAGTCAAGATATGGCCCTGGCACTTTCTCCATCGGCGTGCCTTTATATTTTCCGAAGGGAAACGGATCGTTGTCGGTTAAGGGTTTCATTAAAGATTCCTCTCCCACGGCTCTTTCCATGGAACACCAATCAGATCGAAGAGGTCGCGTTCTTCGCGGACAGTAATTCTCTGGACGCCTTTGAACAGGCAACCCTCAAAACTATGATAGCCGGCGCGGCACCAGCCGGCGGCAAGGACGTGGTGCGAGAACGCCGCGCTGCCGGTCCGAATGGCGAAGATCAGGCCCCAGTTATCCGTATCGGCCATGAAGAGATCGAGGTTGATTCCTTCCGGCAGGATCCGCTGAGTATATTTCCCCGTGGGTTTCCCTTTTACGGCTGGCCAGCGGTTGACAAGTATACAGAATTTTGGATGCGTCACCATATTGCTGAACAGCATTCCTTCCTCAACGCGCTTAGGAATTGCCACGATTTCAATGTCGCCGACCTCCGGTTTGCGCCGGCGAATGCTTCCCGCGATCTCGATGCGATCGCAGAATGGCGCAAGTTCGGATTTGATTCGTTCAGCGATTTCTGTTGCTTGGTTGAGTTTCATGATTTTAATCTCTAACAAACTTGGGACACCGTCCATGATGGTTTCACCACATCCTTAAAAAGAACGGGGCAAAATTTCCGACCAGAACCCGCTTCAACCACGTGGCCGCGCGCGCCTTGTACGTCGCATTTGGCACATAGACCGAGGTCGCGCTCCACCACATCGCATACCATTAGGTCAAACACATGAGCCGGGATCAAACCAGGCAGAAGAGAATCTTGATATATATATGGATCCCCTCTCTTCTTCTTTAACCAAAGCCAATACGTCATTAATAATTTCCTTTCATGCGCTCGCTAAAACCTCTTCTTGTTTATGCCGTTTATTGTGGCGGATTAAAGCGTTCCAGATGCGCCAGAGGTGATCTGCCGGCAAGGTGTCCAGGTCTTCGCGGAAACCCATGTTCCGGGCGATGCCTTGAACATACGCCTCCGTGACAACGCCCTGTTCAATGGATCGCCGGATATTATGCAAGTGCCGGCGCTCAGCGGCGCTACTGAAATAATCAATCAAATTCTGGTCGCCGGCGATGATGGCGAAGTGGAGCATGAGCTTGTCATAGTCGGCGATCGGATCCGCCTGCTTGGTCGTATAGATTCCGCAGGCATCCAGCAACTGCCGGCGATACCAGGTCTCGCGGGCGCCATCCAGATCGGGATGACACCTGGACCGCAGACATTCCGCCTGCCAGGCCCTTTCTACCAAGGGGCGGTATTTCCACTGCTGACCTTTGCTAAATCCTTTTTTCATTTATTCCCGCCTTCCTCCGTCGCTCCAGGAGCTATGGAGGACAAGCCTTCTTTTTTAATTGCCTTCATCATTTCCTCAGCGGAAATTCCGTCGTGATAAAGTTCCGCAAACTGCGCCGCGAATCCTTCCTCAACCCAAATTTCATACGCCTTGCGCCAGCCGATATCCACGCCGACAATCTGACTGCGCTCCCACTTGAACGCCTCCACGCATTTGTGCTGGATCAGTAGACGTTCCGACAACCGCACTAGCGGTTCAAGAGGGCAATATTCAATACCCGCGCACAAACATTGCGCTCGTAGTTGACGTAGGACTTTTTCAGTCATTCCGATTTCTCTTTTGTCTCAAAGCTCACGCGGGGAGAGCTATCGGTTGAGCAAAGTTTTGATATTTTACGCGCCTCCGGAACACTGAATAAAGTGTCCAGGTTCTTGCGGAAGTCCGGCTTGGTCTTCCAAGCTGGGGCCTGTTCAAAGAGCATGGGGAACCGATTGCCGCAGATCTTCATAATCGTTTCAATGGCTTTGCCGACTCCATTGATTTTGTCTTTCAACGCCGGCACGGGGAAATTCACACGGGCAATGTTTCCCTCCGCATCTTCCGCCGTCCAAGCCTGCCCGCCACCCTCCGTGGCAGTGCATTCCTCGGAACGATATTCCGCCTCTTTGATAAGTTCGGCCTTGATCTCCTTCAGCCGGGCACTGCGTTCGGCAATCAGGCGATCAAGAACGACCGCCTCCGTGACGAGCATTTTAAGTTTCTGATTATGCATGGACTGTCTCCTCAATTAGGTGTTTTTCGACATGAGAAATTAAAGGGAACTGGATTCCCGCCTTCCGGCTTCGTTCGGAAACTACGCCGGGACAAGTCGCGGGAATGACAGAATCGGATTTCTGCTGACGGATGATTTCGGCGACCTCTGCCGCTGAAGGCAATCCGAATTCCTCCATGACCTTTGCCAGTTGTTTCAATTCACCGAGAGTTTCCAGTGACGTAATAAACCGCTGTAGTTTGTATATGAATTTTTCAAACAACCGGTCCTTGATAGGATCGGCATACTCCAATTCCTTATGCAGGACTTCTAACTTTACCTTCAGATCCCCCGCATAAAATCTGATCGCATCCAGATCCATCTCCAGCAGCGCCGCCGTGGAGCGCACCTGCGCGTCGTCTATGGTTCTTGTTTCTTTGTTCATTGTTCTCCTCCTTTTTCCCGGCATAATTGCCGGTAGTTATTTAATCCGTCTCCATCCATCATTTCTGACGATGTATTTTCTATCATCGCTGAAATACGCGATTCCGTTCCTTATGACCGGAAAATAACATCGTCTGTTCATCCAGTTTCGATATCCTCTTGTTCGCTCGTAATTCATGCTCCTCCTTAATTATTGTTTCTTTTCGCTCTTCTCGCTCAACCGCTTAATGATGTCATGGGCCGTGATAAAATGATCCCAGTTCATTTTCTCTCCGCGTTTGAACGCCAATTTGCTGGCCGCCTTCAGGAACTTGTGATATTTTCCCAGACCGTTTTCGTGGTTAATATCCATCATTAATTCCAAGGCTTCGCCCGTAGCCGGTTGCAACCCGAACACCTTTGCGATGGCGTCCAAGTCCTTTTTTGGAGCGTAGTCCGGCAATTGTAATTTTACGATTCCGCGCCGGTTCAACTGTTCCAGCATCTTGTGTTCTTTCCCTTCTGCGAATTCATCCCGCATGGTATTTGTGCCGCAAAGGACCATGCCGCAGTTAGTCCGGTCATGGATCTCCCGCAACATTTCAAGCACCATAATTCGACCTTGCTTGTGATAGGTTTGAAATGCCTGATGAATTTCATCCGCGATGAACAAGGTATATGGGTCAATCGCATTCAGAACGCGCTTGCGTGTGTTTTCAAAACAGTTTTTCTGACTGAGCCGACAAGCCTTTGCGATTTCCTTCATCACTAATTGGACGCCGGCGGTGCAGGGCATTCGGATGTATTTTGTTTGACCATGATTATGCCGCCGGGCAAATTCCATCAATGCTATGGTTTTTCCGATCTGAGACTCACCATAAATGAACACCACAGAATTTGTATTCAGCGCCCATTCGCAGCATTGCCAAATTTTTTTCATGATGGAAGTCATGACAAGTTCAGTGGCGCAGAAATTTCCCGGTTCGTCGGACAACTTGTGATATTTCTCGATCGCTTGAACCACGTTATTAATATTGCCTTCGTATTTTCCGTGAAAAAGGCGATTAACAACGGTATGGTCGTATCCAATTCTTTTTGCCGCTTCCGAAAGGGTAATTTCTTCCTCAACGATGTGACCAAAATACCAGCGAATGGCATTGCGTTGATTTTCCGGCAGTTCAGAGGTTTTACTCCAGACCTCATCCCCGGCGATATTTATTTGATAACCCGAATTTTCTCTTTTTTCCAACGCCTGTCCTGAATCTTCCGAATGGTCCGCTTCTTCGCCGCTTGTAATCAAATTTTCCGGCATATCTGTTCCTCCTCTATAACAATTCGCTCAAATCCCCGTCGTTTTTTGCTTCCGATTCCGCAGGGGTTTCGTTCGCCAACCCTGCAGGAACACCAACCAATTCTTCGATGTCGCCATCCGCGTTCCTGATCCGCTTCTGGATCCGCGCCGCCTTTTCTCGTTCTTCCGCCGTCACCGGTTTCCCGGCCAGAACCGACGTGTTCCACTTGGCGTCCGCCGTCCGCCGGCGCATCTCTTCCGTATGCCGCGCCTGGTATGGCATAAGCCGGCGCGTCTCTTCCTTCGCCGCCGCACCCATTTGCCGCTTGAGGGCTTCCACGTCGTCACGCCTTATGCTGTTCCAGCGCGCACACGCGCCTATGTATGAACCCTTGATTTCCCCGCCTTTGCAGACGTATAGAACGTCCGGTTCAAAGGGGTTGCAAAAGGTCAGGTAAGTCTCGCCTTCCGCGAGTTGTTCTTCGCTTCCATCAATCTTCCGCGCCTGGGCAAGATAGCGGTATGTACCCGGCCCGACGTTGCTATCCTCAAATTCAAATAAGCCGTTCTTACCGACCTTCCGCTCAACGCCGTTTTCCGGTCCGATAATCTGCGGCGCAAGATATCCCGGCAGTCTGACCAGCCGCCCCCGCCCCCGGGAAAACACCTCCGCCGGACTCATCTTCCTGACGCGCGTGTATCCCGGCAGATTAATCAATGCGTCAATGGCCTTGCGCTCATGTTCCGGCGCCGTCAGCAACCGTTCCGTGTTCATCCAGGACAAATCTTCACCAAGGCGGAATTCGCTCGCCGTTAAGCCGGCCTCCAGCCATCCCTCCAGATTATGCCAGTCGCGGTTATTTATTTTCTCATAGACTTCCGCCGCGAATTTCATGAACTCGTTAAATTCCAAGAATGGCAGTTTCAGTAAGGCCGCCCTTTCAGGGGCTAAAAATGATGCCGCCTTAATAAGCGCGTTATTGTTTCTTTCTCGCCCATGAAGTTCTTCAGGTGAATGATCGCGGTCCTTGCCCATCTGCCCGGATAATGCCGCCAGTTCATTGTGCGCAAGATTATGCGAACTCTCCAACCCCGCCTTGAACCGGAAGTTGCCTTTCCCACGTCCCTCATAAACCAGCGAGGCCGCGCCCTCCATACCGGAGCGCGCGACCTGGATTGCGCCGTCGCTGGATTCATCAAGAATTTTCTCAACATCTTCTGATATCGCCGCTGTGCCGTGTTCCACGCATAACGTCGTCCCCGCCGGCCGATATCCGATCTTCGTCAAAACATAAGCCAGTAAAAAACGCATTTCATAGTCTTTGAGTTTCCGTTTGATTCCCTCGTCATCAATCGTCGGCTTCATCCCCCAGGCAATCTTGCATCCCGAAAACAAATCCATGCACCCGAGCTCAAGCGGCCGCATTGCCTTCCGGTTCACACCAAGAAAATTGACCTTTACGTCATGTTCCAAATCGTCAAAAAACATAAACTGCCCGACCTCCAGCCCGACCCGCGTCGTGTGCACAAGCGGACGATAATTAGCCGCCGCGCTCCGCCCGATCCGCGCCACGGATAGTTCATATTCGCTTGGCGCATAGCGCATAAGGTTGCCATAACTCCACCCAGCCGGAACGCCATGGATTGCCGCCGGCGGAGTCTGAGGATATCCTGCGATTGCCTCTCCGTGTTTCCATCGTTCTATCAACTCCCTCCATGCCGGTTTGCTTTTGCGCTGGTTCCGTTCGCAAAGCATCTTCCAGAACTCGATAAATGCTTCAGGAAGTTTTTCGTTGTCTTCGCGCGGAAGTTTTGCCCGGTCAACCAGGCAGTGCCAACTGCCGCTTTTTTTCACCTCGTAATATTTCCGGATCATTGACTTCACCGAAAACCCCCGCATGCCCCTGAACCTGCCGCTCATCGCCTCGATCGCCGCCAGCGGCCTTTCCGCCGTGCACACAGCATTCATCACGTCAATCCACAGCCGCGTTTCATCTTTTACCTTGTCAGGAAACTTGGCGATCAAAGCGTTGTCGGCGGATGTCAGTGCAAGTGAAGAGGAAATATTCATTTTTTCAGGGCCTCCATGATTTCTTTTTTGACGTCAATAAGCGTTCCATGGAGTTCTTCCAGTTCGCGCCGATCGAGGTAGGAATAAGTTTTTTTCTCAAGCCCGTTCTCGCGCAAGCCCCTGATCAGGTTCCGCCAAACCGCCTGATAAGTTACGCGATTGAATTGTTCGGAAGTCGGGATTCCGCCGGCGCGCAAATGTTTCTCCCATTCTTTTTTCACGTCCTTCGGCAACTCCCGGAGACTCATCTTCAGGTATTCCGGATGATCCGGATATTTCTCCCTCAAAAACGCGTGCAGTTGATTCGCCCCGCCCTTCGGCTTTTTATCGCGGACCTGAATCCCATATTCCGCAAACAACTCCGCCTGGGATCTTCCGCCGATGAAATCTAAAAGGAGTTGCTCGGTCTTTGCGCACCTATCCTTATAGGCGGCCGTCTCACCGGGCGGCTCCGTCAAAAGCAATAACTCATTCTTTTCAAGTTTCTTTTGCTCAATGAACGCTTCCGCAAGGGCACGGAAATTATATGCCTGGCGTAGTCGGACGGTTCTTACGGATTTATGTATCCATTTAAGATAGTCTCCGTGATCGCACAACTCCTTGGCCACAACCATCGTCACCCCGATTCTTAGGGCAAAGAACATGGCCGCGCGTTCGTGCTTTTCGTATTCGTTAAAATCCGTATCAATTTGTGATGCAAGAGATTGTAAAGTTGCAACTGTTGCAACTTTGCCTTTTCCAATTTTCACCACCGCCTGTTCCGGTGGAAGAATTTCAACCGCTTCAGTCTTCTTCTCGCTCATTGATTCCCTCCGTTTAATTTCGCGTATTTCGCGGGCAAAAAATTCCTTACCTTTGCCCAATATTTCTCCGTACTCGCCTTCTTATGTCCGGCCGGTCCGCCGTTCCAGATCCGGGCGCATATCTCTAATTTTTGAATTTCTGTGAGAGCTGGCTTGCCCCTCGTAGCTCCTTGAGCGAAGTGGGGGCGTGCCCAGTGCCGCAAATACAATTCGCAAATCTCTTTTGCCAGGACGGGATTCAATGCGTCCTCGTGCCGGAAATGCGTCTTGTAAATCCTGTTCACGTCCGCAATCACTTCCTTATGGATCTGCAGACATCCCAGTGCCTGGCCATGATCTCCGACAATCCGTGGACTATGGTCCGTGGACTGTGGGCCTGATTCAACAATCATCATCGCCGCAATCAGTGCCGGTAAAAAATTCATATCGTCCTCAATATTCATTCTGACTTCTTCTTCAGAGTCTTCTTGCATTCCAAAACTCCTCCACGCTCCGCCGCGTGATCCTCAGTGCCGGCTTCGGAGTGATCGCGGATCTCACGTCCACCGCCTCTAAACTTCCCTCTTCCATCAAATGCTCCACGTGTCTGGTTGAGCACCCAAGTATTCTCGCCACTTCATCCGGTCGCAAAGTTGGTTTCTCCGGCATCTCTGGCGGCGTCTCTACTCGCCTTCTTAACATCATCTCCACCATCTTATTTTCCTCCGATAGAAGCGGGCGCGCCGTTCCGGACGGCGAACAATCCTGAACTCCGCCGGTTGCTCCCAACGCACCTGCTGTTTTGTTCTTGTTGATTTTTCACAACGTTGTTATCCTTCCGGCATGGTTTCACTCGCTTCAGTCCATCAGCGATGTCTTGAACTTCTTGCCGACGTGCCGAAGTTCCGTTTCGGGTTTCGGCCGAAAGCCGATCCCCACGGACTGCCGGCAACCGAACATGAGATTTTTGTCTCCCTCCGCGAATTAGATTCCCGCGAACGCGCCAGGATAGATGTATTGACGCGGCAGATTGTCCTCGATTGGAAGCGGATCGAAGAGGCCCCTCAGACCTGGTTTTTGATTGAACAACGAGTTCGAGCGGCCGTATTCTTGCTTGAACACATCCTCGGCACGCTGGGGACGGAAGATGAATTAAGTCTTCATAAAGACTCGGCAGACGAAGCCCTCGAATGGGCGCTTGTGAAACTCTGGCCATTTTCCGGCCCGTTGTGGTTTCATCGCGCTTGCCGCTTGATGCATGCCGGCCTTGATCTTTCTTCACGCGAATCTCTGGGACCTTGATCCTCATTTTTCCCCCGATGTTCCGACATCGCTCTGAGCAATCCGCCGCTGGCGAAGCGTCGAGGGGCAACCTTGTTTTTTCTTCCATTCCGCGAACGCTCTCTTCAAAACAAAACTTTCCCTCCGCCCGGAGAGAACCTTCCAGGCATGCGTCCGGCAGCATCCATAAGCCCGGCAGAAGTTCATTAAGCCCGGAATCCCAGGCCGCCTAATTTTTTTCTTGTGTTTCCTCGTGATTTTCATTCTTATATCTCCTTGATTCATAGTGCGCGCTTCATGGCAAAGAATATTTCACAATTTGTTCACACTGTCAACGAAAAAGTGAAAGAAAAGTGAACATGCTTAAAAGGCTGGAAAATCTCAAAAAAGCTAAGACTTTTTCCTGGGGGGAACTCTGTAATTTATTGGAAATATCCAGGACAATGTTGCATTATATCAAAACAGGGGAACGAGAACTAAGCGCTAAGGCGTTGCGCCGTTTAGCTCAAGCAGAAAAGGAAGCGGGCATAGCCATTGTTGGTTTAATTGAACCAGTCAAGCTCACCCGCCGCACGGTTGGCATATATGGCATTGCCCATTGTAGAACCCATAAACCACAGTTTTACGACGCCAAGCAACCCGACCATTTGGTCCCTCAAGTCGAAGTTCCTCCGGGATTATCCCGCGTCAAGCGTCTTGCAGCCTTCAGGGCCAGCGATAATTCCATGGCGCCTATCATCAATGAAAATGACATTATTTTTTTCTCTCCTGATCATGAACTTATAAACGGGAACGTCTGTGTCCTGAAGTATGATGACACGATCGTCTGTAAGCGGTTCTATAAAAATGACAGTATCGTCTCGCTCTCATCCGATGCCACCGGCATCGCCCCCATTGTGCTCAAGCCTGACCAGATTGACTGGGCCTACCGCGCGTTGGAGGTTATAAGCGTGAGAAAGTTGTAATTCAGGAAAGGTAAATTAGTTTATGATTTTTGTTGCAATATTATCCTAACATGTTAGGATATTGCCAGAAAGGGAGAAACAGGTAACATGCTCTGCCCCGCCTGTAAAAAGAAAGTTAAGCCCAGCCATTTCGCCTGCGCCCATATGCGCGATATTGGCAAAATCATGACGGCAAAAAAGCTTGCCGCCGTGCGGCGAAATGCAAAACTCGGCGGGAGACCAAAGAAAAAAGGATAAAACCATGAAAACATTCAATCTGAAGCTGCTGAACGAGACCGGGACGTTATTCATCAAGTACTTCGTATGCCTTGCAATCGTTTTGCTGTCCTCGACCGTATTTGGGCAGATAAATGTTCCGCCGGTTGTCAATCATCAAATCTCTTTTCAGGTCAAGCGTCAAGCAACCAGGGCGACCAGTAAGACCAATTGGCAAACAGAATGGGGGTCTTCGGATAAGGACACATATCGCCAGTTGACAGTGGCAATCGAAATCCGAAATGTGAATAAAACCAACGATTCTTTTACTGTAAATTGGTTTTTTCTCTCGCGTTCTTTAAATAACCGGGCGCTTAAAATCTTTGATTCCGGCAATGAATATATATCTCTGCAATCAACTGAATCAAAGAAACTGTTGAAACAGTCAAAAGAGATAATGTCGAACAATATTGTTTTCGCCACCGAAGGATCTTCAACAAAGACCGGCGAAAAACTTGAAGGATATATTGTCACCCTGACAGATAAAGATGGCAAACCATTTGCCTTTGCCGCATCCTCACATCCGCTGGAAGAATTAGCAAAGAATACCGAGAAAATGAATCAGTTGATTGATAAAAGCATGTCTGACGAAAAATGAAAGATCATGCGTTCCTGCGCCGTGATTGCACTTCGAATTGATCGCTGACTAATTTGCCTGATATTTTGCTTTCCCCCCAAAAAGTCCTGATTCTTAACGGATCGGGGCTTTTTTTTGTCTTTTCACGCCCTCACTCTGACATTTTTCCGCCTTGTCCGGCGTAGTTTCTGCCTGCCCTCCATAACTCCTTGAGCGACGGAGGGGAACGAAGACGGATGAAAATTTCTTGCGAACCGTGCGAACGGGAATTTCCGGCTTCATGTTATTTTCTATCAAAAGACCGAATTCCGCCCCGGTTATGCAGGCGCTAAGAAGGCGTGCAACATCACGATCGCTTGCCTGCATAATCCACGGGGCGAAAGCCCGTAAAAGTATAAATGAACTGTGAACGGTGAACCATGAAAATTACAAACCCATAATGAATAGTTGCCGGGGGATCGGACGTTGCCGTGAACACCAATTGTGCGCGGTTGATGATCCGAACCCCGGCGGCGCTATTGAAAATCATGAATAATATAACTCCCGATCCGCTTTTCTTCCTCGGCTTCATCCTCTGCGTAATTTTTCTCCTCGGAATCGTTAAAATCATCATTGACATCATTCATTCACTCCGCCGCAAGCCGCCGCTCGAGGACGAATTCGCCAAAAAGGGCGAACTTGAAAAACTGGAAATAACCACCAAGCATGAACTCAGCAAACTTGAATTGGCAATCGGCAGCATGCGCGAAGAAATGCGCGCCAACTACGACCGCGTAAACTCCAATGATGAAATCCGCTCCTCAAAAATCCACCGCCGCATTGATGATGTGTTCGGCGCCGTCAGCGAGGTAAAGGGCATCATAAAAAACGTCCCTTGCCTGCGCGGTGCCAAACCCGGCTGTACGGAGTAAAAAAACCATGAATATTTTACCTGAAGAACGCGAAACCCAACTCCGCCTCGGCATCCTCCGCATCCTTGATCAATGCGCCGGCTACCTCCTGCCGGAATCCACCCTTTTCGTTCATCTCAATTGCGAGATTGCGCCTCCGGTAATCAGCTCCGAATTTAACACTTCGCTCCGTTATCTCGATGGCCTGGGTGCCGTCTCTAATATCCGCCCCGAAATCGGTGGTCCCGTCAAGTGGAAAATCACCGATAAGGGCCGCGCCCTTCTCAACGAGGCTTTGAACGCATGAAGAAACCGAGATCAGATGCCAAACTCCTGAATCTTCCGGAAGAGCAACAAGCTCTTCTTGCGGAACATTTGCTTTCCGGCATGCGCTATCATGATGCAAAGAAATTCGTCCAGGCCGAATTTCAAGTAACAACTTCATTAGCTTCCTTGTCCGCTTTTTGGGACGAGGTATGCACCTCGGCGCTGATCACCCGGCGTCAGCAAGCCGTTACCACGGCCGACGAAATAGCCGCCGAGGTACAAAAAAAGCCGGGACAATTTGATTCCGCAACCATTGACGCCATCAAACAAAAAGCCTTTGAACTTTCAATTTCACCCCGCTCCGCCCCGGGTGAAGTCCATGACCTGTTCTCCCTGATCCTCAAGGCCAAGGATCAGGAACTCAAAAACAAGGATATTGATATCAAGATCAGGCGGTTGGAACTGGCGGAACAGCAATTGGACAAAGTCAAATCGGCGTTGACCGATGGCTCCAAATCCATGACCCAGCGCGAAGCGCGCATGAAGGAAATTTTCGGTTTATGAAATCTCAAATCGTTAAATCTGAAATCCCGTGGATAAATCCTTATCCCAAGGATGATCCGCGTTCCTTGCTCCTGGAATATCAGGACCGCTTCTGGCGCGATGAGTCCCGATTCAAATTCGGCCTTTGGTCTCGTCAGACCGGCAAGGATTTTACTTTGGAAGGCGAGGCGGTCGAGGATTGTTTGAAGCGCCCTAAGACTCAGTGGATGATCGCCGCCCCCTCCGAACGCCAATCCCTGGAATCGCTTGATAAGGCCAAGGATTGGGCCACTGCCTTTAAACTCCTGATTGATGACTACACCGAGCGGCGCGAGTCCAGTAATCCGGAATCCATGATCAGGAGCGCCGAAATTACTTTCCGTAATGGCTCCCGGATCCGCGCGGTCCCCGGCAAGCCCGATACCGTGCGCGGCACTTCCGCCAATATCGGTCTGACCGAATTTGATTTCTTCGAGGATCCCGATAAAACTTGGCGCGCCATCCTACCTTCAATTACAAATCCCCTGCGCGGCGGCCAGAAACGGGCCATCATTATCACCACGCCAAACGGCGTCGGTAGCGCCGGTCATAAAATCTGGACCAAGAAAGACGGCAAAACAAAATGGTCGCGGCACTTGGTCACGATTTATGATGCCGTGCGCATGGGCCTGCCCGTTGACATCGAGGAACTGAAAGAAATCTTTGACGATCCCGATGGATGGGCGCAGGAATTTGAATGCCAATGGCTCGATGGCGTGGCCTACCTATTGCCCTATGATCTCCTTGCCATGGCCGAGAGCGCCGACGCCACGGAATCATGGAGCGGCCTTTTCGATGTGCGCCACGTCAACCCGGTTTTCTGCGGCATTGACTTCGGCCGCCAGAACGATCCGACTGTCTGCTGGACCTTGGAACAGATTGGCGACGTGCTCTGGACGCGCGAGGTGCTTGTCCTAAATAAGATCAGTTCCCCGGATCAGGAACAGATCCTCCGCAATCGCATCGCCGCATCCCGGCGTTCCTGCTTCGATTACACCGGTCCCGGCATTGGTCTGGGCGATTATCTGGTCAAGGCGCATCAGGAATGGAAACCTGAACAGGATAAATTCGGCAAGGTCGAACTCTGTACGTTCACACCAAATTTCAAACGTGAACTCTTCCCGCGTCTGCGCCGTAAATTTGAAGCTCCAGTAAAACTCCGCATTCCGATCTCCCGCGTCATCCGTGAAGATCTCCATGAAATGAAACAGGTCATAACCAACGGCCAGTATAATTACTGGAGTCCGCGCACGCGCGAAGGTCATTCCGACCGTTGCACCGCCCTTGCATTGGCCGTGCGCGCAGCCGGAAAGGCCTCTGGCCCATTTTGTTTCCAATCCGTCTCCAATCCCCGAATTTCATCCGTCCGCCGCTCGCGTAAAGGAATCTTGATCTAATGCCTTCAAAATCCAAAATCAAAAAATCTACGCTCGTCAGCGCCGCGCGCGTCCAATCCTACATCCGCTCCCGTTTCAATCCCATCCGTTCTTTGACTCCGGAACTGCTCTCTCAATATCTTGACGCTTTCAAGACCGGTTATTTGCGCCAGTGCGCCCTGGTCTGGGACGCCATTGAAGAGCGCGATTATATCCTCTCCACCGTCATTCCAAAGCGCAAAGCGGCCGCCGCCCGGCATGGATGGGAAATCCTCACACTGGATTCAGTTGACGAGTCCATAAAAAAAGAGGCCGAGCTTCACAAACAAGCGCTCGAGGCGTTCTACAACAATCTTACCGTCACCAACGCGATTGATGAAAACGAGCGCGGCGAAGTCTCGCTCCTCCTGCGCCAAATGATGTCCGCCGTCGGCTATCGCTACGCGGTTCATGAAATCGTCTGGCATCCTGATGTAGGAGTCTCGCCCCGCCGAGACGATCAGCAATTTAGTCTTTCCGCCGAACTCCGCTTCGTCCCCGTCTGGTTTTTTGAAAACACCAAGGGGAAACTCCGCTATCTCCAGTCCGAAGGCGCCATTGAAGGCGTGGACATGGAAGATGGTTCCTGGCTTGTTTCCGTCGCCCAGGGACTCATGACCGCCTGTTCCGTAGCCTATATCTACAAATCCATGTCTCTCAAGGACTGGGTCATTTACAACGAGCGCCACGGCATGCCCGGGATCCACGGTAAAACCGATGCCGCCAAGGATTCCGATGAATGGAATTCGCTCTTTACCGCTGTCCAAAACTTTTCCCAGGATTGGGGCATGGTCACCAACCAAGGCGCCACGATTGAAAAAATTGACATGGCCACCACCGGCCAACTCCCTTATCCGCCCCTGGTTGAGCTCATGGACCGCGCCATGTCCGCCCTCTGGCGCGGCGCGGATCTCTCCACGATCAGCGGAAAAACCTCCGAGGGCGGCCAGGGCGCCAGCCTACAGGGCGATGAATCAAAAACCTTGGAAGAGGATGACGCCAAATGGCTTTCCGAAACACTTTCCCGCAATCTTGATCGCCGCGTGATTGAATACACTTTCGGCAAAGGCGTCCAGCCGTTGGCCTACATCAAAATCAAGACCGCGCAAAAGAAGGAAATCCCCACGGAAATTCAGGTTGATCAATTCCTCCTCGCCGCCGGCGCCCCGGTCGGCGTCAAAAACACTCTTGAGCGCTATAATCGGCCTATGCCGGATCCGAACGATAAACTTCTTACTCCTCCATCAGCCTTCAGCCTACAGCCTTCAGCCTTTTCTTCATCACCCGCCCCGGCCATCTCCCCGGGGCAACCCACCGACGGGGACGCTGGTAACCGCCCCAGCGAGAAAACGAGGGTATCAACTTCCGCCCTCGGCCCCGTCGGCCTCTCTTTAAGAAATGCAGAGGGTAGAATGCAGAATGCAGAATTTTATCCTCCTGGAAATAGTCAGTTAGTTTCCGCCGCAGTGGCGGAAACATTAGGCGTCCGTTCCGAATGGCTTGCGCCGTTCTTCGCGCATCTTGAGGACATTGCGCAAAACGGCTTACTCTCCGATGCCGAATTGCTGGATGCCATCGAGGACTTTGCCAAATCGCTCCCGGAGATTCTGTCCGCCGATAAAGTGCAGCAAACTGCCGCCGTTCTTAAGAAAATCATCTCCGAATCAATTAAACAGGGGTTGCAATCATGATCTTAATTCAAAATCGCCAACCCGGATTGCCAAAATGCCCTACAAAGCCCGATCGTCGCCATTTTCCCTCCACCCGCACAAAACCTCGTTCGACCGGGCGATCGCCAGATTGCAATGGATTGCAGTCAAATTGCAATGGCATCCTGAAAAAAGGTGGAAAAGATGAAAATTAAAATCCAGAATATGAAATTGAAAATCTTTGGCGCCGCATTGGCCATCTCTGCCTTCCTGCTCATTGGCCTGCCATTTTATTCCTTCGCAGTCGAGCCCGCTCATAAAGGGGCTGAAGTTACCAAGCGCACTTTTTTCGCCACTGGCGGAAAGGCGCTAAGTTTCCCCCTCAAACAATCGCTGTTCTGGTGGGATGGCGGCACGTCGGACCGCAGAAATGCCTCCTCCACCTGGGATTGGATGGCGCGTGATATAAGCGACGCAAAGCGTTCACGGATGTATGCCAAGTTGAATTCCTACGGCATCAACACGATAACATTTATCGTGTTCAATATGGTGGATACAAGCAAGGGTGTCGTCAATCCGTTCCTTGGCTGCCCAAAGGCCGCTCAGATCATGGCCGGTAATATGGCCGTTGATGAGCCGGAACTTGCGCGTTGGAAAGAACGCCTTGAGTTGGGGAAATCCGCCGGCGTGAATCTGATTCCCTGCCTGTTCTGCGGTGATGATTCCGCCACTACACGGAATACTGCCTTTCATGAATTCTTTTTGAAATATGCGATACCCTGGCTTGATCCTTACAGTGCCGGTTATCTCATATCCACCGAAGCCTCCAAGAGTATGAACGCCGTGCAGATGTATAACATGATTGAGTACATCAAGCGTTACACCTCCAAACCGGTCGGCGTGCATCTCGCGGTGGACGATATTGATCTCTTGCCTTCGAACGCCGACTGGCTTGCCATGGAGAACAGTTATAACCCCTGGGATTGCGACGAAAACAGCGTCGCGGATGCGATCGCGGAATTGAAAGCCGCAATCAAGTATTGCTCGGCACGCGGCATCGCGGTCTTTTGGCTTGAGGAAGGCGTCTATTGTGAAGGCAGTTTGTCACGTCAGAAATCCCGGACTGCGGCAGGCATCGCCGGCTGTTATGGCCTGCCCGGACCAAATTGATGAAAGGGAGAACTATGCACAAAATAAAAATCTTCGTCTTCGTTTCCCTGGTCGCTGTCTGCCTTTGTACTTTTCTCCCCTCCTGCGCCCGCTTGAATATTCACACGGCATATTGGGATATGAACGCCAATACGTTTTGCAAGGAAATTCAGGTTCCTGAAACTACCGTGTCTATCGTTACCTCAAAAGCCGGTTATTCAAATACCAGCATTTGCGTGAAAGGTTATCATTCAACAGTCAACGCCGCAGCCTTTGAAAGTATAATGACCAAGGTAATGGAAGATGTTGTTGCGATGGGAATCAAGGCATGGGTAATGAAATGAAAAGACTCTTCGTCAGATCAGGCGGCGGAATGCCCGGACTTGATATTCATGCCGGAATGTGGAAGGCCCTGCATGAAGCCGGCATTGATTCCACCGATTGCATCGGCACTTCCGCCGGCGCAATCATTTCCGGCGTGGATGCCGCCGGCCATAGCTCCACGGAATTTTCCACGTTCCTCGCCTCCCTGGCCGATGACGATGTCCGCCATGAACGGCTTTTTTGGAAAGCTCGCTTTGCCTTAATTGATTACTTTATGGAATCCGACCGTATCTTGAAATTAATCCGCGACTGGACTTACCCCTCGCTGAAGCCGCTTTCCGTTGTCGCCACTCGCGCCCGCGATGGTGCGCGAAAAGACTTTTATTTTAATGGTTCTTATCTGGATGATTTCTCTCTCTGCATCCTCGCCTCCATGTCAATCTGCGGAGTTTTTCCAAAAGTCACGATCGGCGAGGAAGAATACGTTGATGGCGGCGTCCGCGCAAATTTACCGCTCCCGCTGAATTGGAAGGAATACGACGAGGTCTATCTGTTGATCGCCTCCGGCCGCCCGGAAGTTTATCATAAGGAAACCGGTCTCCTGACCAACCTTTTTAAAAATATCGGTTGGCTCATGCAGGACCAGATTCTTGATGTGCTTGATCAATCCACCAATGCCTCCGCCTTTGGCGAGACCTCGCCTTCTTTTGGCGGGCAATACGTCCACGTCCTTTGGCCGCCTCTTAACACTCCCAAAGGCACTCTCCGTTTTGATCACGATCTCATTGACCAAGCGTATCAATGGACCGCTTCCAAAATCGCAGAACTCAAAACTCAATCAAGAAAGGACTCACTATGAAACTTCTAAACACCCTCACGCCGATACTTCTTCTCTGCGTCCTCTGCGTCTCTGCGGTGCAATTATTCGCCGATGGCTTCTTTGTCGCCTCCGACACTTACGTCGTCACCAACTCTTCCACCGCCGTGATCTCCGTGACCAATCATCCGCAGTTTGCCGGCGCCAACAGCGCCTGGCGTCCGGCTGGCATCCTGGCCAATTTCCACGATTCGCCCACCGGCGCGGTCCTGCGTGTTGACCATGTCCGCACCGGAGTTTCCAATCCGCACATCAGCACAAATTTAATCGCCGTCACCAATACGCTCTTTTCAACCAACGCCGCCGGCGCCACGGCCTCCTTTATCTGGATCCCGGGCGCCGCCTATACGGTTGTGCCAGCCACCGATCACTTGCTCATCACAACCTCCAGTACCAATGCCGAAATCATTCTTAATAAAAACGGGGAGTAAAAACTATGACTGAAAAAATCGCAAATCGGCAATCGCAAATCGAAAATTTGAGTTGCCTCTCCAACTCTTTCTCCATTCAAGCCGATTGGCTCCGGATTCCCTACGGCGATCATCCGCATCCTCAAAATGCCGTCCAGCGCCTGACGCGTCAGACCGCTGAAGCTCTCTCAAATAACTTTCACGGCATCGCCGCCCGTCTCGGCCGCTTCTTCGGTGGCAAGCCAATCTTCGTCGGCCATCCCGATGATCCCCGGCTGGCCAATGAATATCCCGATAAAAAATCCTACGGCTGGATCATGGACATGGAAGCCCGCGAGGATGGACTCTACCTGAAACCCAAATGGAGCCGCGATGGGGAGGAACTCATCGCCAACGCGCATTATAAATGGTTCAGCCCGTTCTGGGGCTGTAGCGACCTGGTCCGCGAAAACGGCAAACGCATTGTGACCCCGATGCGCCTCATTTCCCTCGGCCTCACAAATTCACCCGTTATCAACGGCATGATGCCGTTGGCAAATGAAGCGTCCGGCATAGCCGCTGCGGCGACGACGGAACAAACAACACAAAATCCGCCTGAAGCGGAGAAAGGAACAATGAAAAATAAACTAATAACGTTACTCGGCCTCGCCAACGAGGCCACCGAGGAGCAGATCCTCGCCACCGCAACCGCCCTCAAGACCGGCGCCGCCACGGCAGAATCTGCGCTCGCCAATGAAAAAACGGCATCTGCCGGCAAGGATTCCGAGATCTCAAATTTGAAATCTGAAATCGCCGTTTCGACGACCAACCTCGCCAATGAGCGCACCGAGCGCACAGCGAAGGAAACGGCCTTGCAGACCGAAATCGCCAATGAGCGCAAGGCGCGAATCGTCCTTGTTCTGGATAACGCCATCGCCGTCGGCAAAATCACCGCCGCCCAGCGTCCGCAATGGGCCGCCGATTTGGAGAAGGATCTCGATGGCAAACTGGTTGAGCTCTCCAACGCCAAGTCCGTCATGAACACGGAATCCAAGACCAAGGGTCTCGGCACGCGTAATGCCAATGCCGTCGCTGATCGTGACGCCTCAATCCGCCGCGATAAGGTACTCAACCTCGTTAATGAAAAAATGCAGAAAACCGGCGAAGATTATGAAACCGCCTTCGCCAATATACGAAAGGAGCAACCCGCGCTGTTCGCTGATATGAAACAGCCGCAAAAGAAATAATCAACTTTGATTCTGTCCGAAACCGTGAACCCTGAACTAAACAAAAAAAAATAGAAAGAGGAACATCATGATCCGTTACTTAATTCATAAATTGAAAGTGAGAGCATGCGCCAGGCGTTTTTCGCTCTTCGCCAACATCGCCGAGGGAACCCATGGCGATGGCAACATCACCAAAAAGGTTGATGCCGTCCAGGCGCTCCGCCATGCCCTGGTCAAGTTCGGCTCCGACGCCGATCACGTCGCCGTCACGACCGCCGACACGGAGATCCCGCTCGGCATCTGCGACGACGAAGCCGCCACGATTGAGGACAATATCAATGTCCAGGTCCTTGGTCAAAAACCGGGAACCATTCTCGGCCGTGCCCATGCCGCGATTGACGCCGGCGATTTGCTGGTCCCCGCCGCCGCCGGCCGTGTCCAGACGATTGATGGTCTCTCAAGCGTCACAACTTATGTCATCGGCATTGCCCTCAATGCCGCCACAACCCAGGACGACCTGGTGGAAATCGCCCACTGCGTCCCCGTCCAACGCGTCATCGCGTAACCGTGGAGGGACGCGCTCCCTGGCCGACGCTCCCTGGCCGGCCCGAGTCCGGCTCGGGCACAGGCGGGAAGGCTGTCGCGTCCTTTCCGTTAATCCAAAATCCATAACCTGAACCCCAAAAAAATAAGGAACAAGAAAATATGAAAAAAGAACTCATTCTCTCCAACGCCGGTCTCCTGGCCCTCCGCCGGGATGACGGCAATCTCGCCCCCGGTGAAATCTGCCTGGCAAACGAAGCCCGTTTCACCGAGCAGTTTTACTCGGAGCCCCTGACAGCTTTCGGCATCGGCTTCCGGGATCCGGCCGATATCGAGGGCGAGCTTGAATTCGTCGCCCCGCGCGTCCCCACCGGCCGCCGGTTTGAATTCAAAAAGGCCACCAACGCCGAGGAGTTCTACTCCGAAACGGATGACGAGCGCGGGATCGGCGCGGACTTCAAACGCGTTGCATACACCGGCACGTCGGTCAATGAAAAGACCATCAACAAGGGACTGACGTTCCGCGCGGACCTTGACCAGTATGCCGACCAGCCCAACTGGCGCGAATCCATCACCGGCAAACTGATCCGCCGCATCTGGCGCAATGACCTGCGCCGGGCCAAGACGGTCCTCGCCGCCGCCGCCAACAACACGGCCAAGACGTGGGACACCACCGCCCTCAAGGATCCCGATCTGGATGTTCTCAATGACTTGGTGGCCGCCGCCGATGTCAGCGGCATTCAGCCTAACCGGATACTGTACGGCCAAACGGCCTGGGCAAAACGCCTCCTGTCTCTGCGCGCCCAGAACCTCAAGGGCCAGGGCAACAGCGCCACGCTGACCCCGGCTGAACTGGCCGCATGGTTGGGTGTTGATGATCTCCGTGTCTCCAAGGCGCGTTATGCCTCGTCCGCGACCGCCAAGACCCAGCTTGTCGCCAACCTGGTGCTGATGTACTACGCCGAGGCCGGCCAGTCACCGGATGAAGCCTCCAACATCAAGCGCTTCGTCAGCGCAGTTGAAGGCGGCGGATTCCTCCGCGTCTATGAACAGCAGGTCAGCGCTAAACTGGTTGACATCACGGTTGAGCATTACAGCAACATCGTGATCACCAGCTCGGGTAACAGCATTCGCAAATTCACGGTCTCGTAAGCGGATATCAGAAGTCATATTTTCAGAGGTCAGTCCGATCCTGGCCTCTGACTTCTGGCCGCTGAATTCTCGTTCCTGAAAAATAAAAACACGAAAGGATTTTCCATGAAATTTTCAAAAATAAATTCGCTGATGGCCATGCTGTTCTGGCTGTTCATTTTAGCCTTCAGCTTTCAGCCTTCAGCCTTTTCGGACGGCGGCGCTGATTACGGTCGCGGCCCGGAGACCGATCCGGTCGCCATGGCCGCCCTCGCGGGATCTTCGAATGCCATGACCATCGGCACGCTGACCGCCAATAACGAAACAATCCGGACCAACCTCACTATGAGCGCCTTGACGGCCAACAAGGTGGTATTCAGTGGCGCCACCAAAATTCTGACCACCACCGCGCCCGACGAGGTTAAGAAGCTGGCGGTTACGAATGCCACGGCAACTGCGACGATCACGCCGCAAGCGCCCAGCGCGCATACTCCGACGATTACGGTTACGCCGCAATCTCCGAGTGCGCATACACCGACGATTACATTGACACCGGAAACGGCCGATGTGGTCACGAGTATTGGCGTAGTTGATGAAGCCCCCAGCGCGGTTACTCCGACGATCACGGTGACACCTCAGGCTCCGTCCACGGTTACGCCGACGATTACGATTACGTTGTATTCTACAACGTTCTACGATTCAACCGGCGCGGCTTGCACGAATGCGGCCGGCGCAATTGCTGCGGTTGTTACCGGAGTTACAGCTACGTGTTCGGCTCTGCCGGATTTCGTTACGAATGCAACGGCGGCGTGTTCGGCACTGCCTTTATTTATTACCAACACAGTGTTGAGCTATACGAGCGGAGCGGCCGCCTGGACTAATGCAACGGCGGCGTGTTCGGCGCTGCCTTTGTTTGCTACGAACGCGACGGCAACAAGTTCGGCTTTGCCTTTGTTTGCGACCAATGCCACGTCCACAGTAACGATTACACCGGAAACAGATACGTTCTTGGTTCCGTAACTTACCATGTCCTGGACAACCATAACCGTCTCTGACCTCAAAGATGCAAAGGTCTCCGCCCTTGTGGAGGCCTGCCGCACTGCCGCCCTCGGTGCCGGCCAGGCTGATCCCGTGCCGGGAATAATCTCGAACGTGATCACCCGGGTCCGGGCCGAGGTGGCAAGCTGTGAAGAAAACAGTCTGGATGCGGATGTCGCCACGATCCCGGCGGATCTCAAGACTCTCGCCTGCCGGATGATCATGCGCGAGGCGGTTTCCCGTCTCCGCAAATCCCTGACCGATGATGAGCGCGAGGAACAACGTAACGACCTGCGTTACCTTGAACGTATCGCCGAAGGCAAGGTCAAGGTCTCCTCCACTGATAATCCGATCTCCACCGAGGTGCAGAGCGGTGGCGCGATCGAACAAGTCTCAACCCCGGTCCGCACCGCCACCCGCACTAAATTGGCCGGCTTATGAAATCTGTAATCTCAAATCTGAAATTTATTTTCTTCACTTTGTGCCTTTGTGCCTCTGCCCCTTTGTGCCTTTCCCTGGAACCCGCCACGGCGACCATCACCAACTTCCGCGACGAAGCCGAGGCTTACGTCCTTGATTCCACCGGCGCAAAACTCACCTGCTACCACAATGCGCCCCTTCTGTTGACCAATTGCATTGCCTTTGCAGGACCGACCACCAATTCCGCGCGCCTCAACCTTACCGGTGTTACTTCCACTCTTAAACTCGGCACTGCAACTTCAAATTTTTTATACACCGTTTATGCCGCGAACGCCACAAACGGCACCTGGTGGGCGCTAATCAGTTCCGTCCCCACAAATTGGACCGAAGACTACCTTCAGTTAAAATGCACCAACTCCTCAACCATCTTTATTTTTCCGTGGAAAATCTTAAAAACAAAATCTCCATTATGAAAACCGAAATCAGCATGAAATGCCTATAAAAATCACAACTTCACCTTTGCCGGCCGCCGTTGAATATCTCGGCCGCAAATCGCTCGTCCCTTCCGCGATGCGCTCCGCCGACTGGGCGCGGATTCTTCCGCAATTAACCGCCCGCTCGCAACTCTCCGCCGGTGTCGAGGACGTCCGCTTCCTCCAGACCGTCCAGGATAAACTATTGAACGTCGTTAAAATGCAGCGTGAACAGGTCGCCCATGGGGAAGCCTATGTTAACCGCGATTCCTTCATCGCCGATTTGCGCCGGGTTGCCCGCGAACAAGGAATCGGTTTATCCCCCGAAGCCTTGGCGAAGGGGGACGCCGGCACTCTTAAAGATGTCCAATCCTCCGCCCGCCTGGGGCTGATTTATGACATGCAAATTAGCCAGGCACAAAATTTTGTCCGCTGGAAAACGGATCAGGATCCGGATGTCCTCAATGCCTTCCCCGCCCAGGAACTGCTCCGCGTGGAAGAACGCGTCAATAAACGCGACTGGCCATCCCGCTGGCGCGCCGCTGGTGGCAAGTTCTACAACGGTTTTATGATAGCCCTGAAGAACGATCCCGTCTGGGTAAATATTTCCACTTTCAGAACTCCTTGGCCACCCTTTGACTGGGGTTCTGGCATGGGTGTCCGAGATGTTGACCGCCGCGCCGCCATCGCTCTCGGCCTTCTGGATCCCGGGGAACAGATCGCCCCCGACGACATAGGGTTCAATGATAACCTCGAAATTGATATCGCCACGCTCGCCCCGGCGTTCATTGATCAACTCACATCCATCTTTGGAAACCTCATCAAAATTTCAGAAGGTAAATTAAAATGGATGGGCTCTTAACCCTTATAAAAACATGTTATCCATAAACATACAATCACCCGATCTCGCCCCGGAAGTTACACGCCTCATTGCTCTCGAAAAAAGCGTGGAACCGGTGCGCATTCTGAAAGCCGCCGGCAAACAGCTTGAAACGGATCTGCAGGACCATTTCAGCGCTCGGAATTCGGAGCCGAACAAGCGGGGTTTTCCCAAGCGCAATTTCTGGGCCGGCATTCGGCGCTCTACCGCTCTCGCTTCCGTTTCCGATTCCGAAGCCGTAGTATCTATTTCCAATCCGGCCATCAATCAGAAAGTTTATGGCGGAACCATCACTCCCAAGAGCGGTCGTGCGCTTGCCCTCCCCATGAATGCGGATGCCGACAAAGCCGGTTCGCCGCGCGCACTGCCGACAAATTTCCTCCACCTCATCGTCACCAAATCCGGCGTTTATCTGGTCGAACGCGAGGCCACCAAAATCGGCCTGAGTCGCAGGAAAAAAGGCGGTTACAGACCGACGGGTGAAATGGGCGGCCGGTTCTGGTATCACCTTGTCCCATCCGTCACGCAAAAAAAAGATGAACGCGCCTTGCCGGAGCCATCTTATTTGGAAGGTAGTGTCACGGCCGCCATTCGCGGCGTCTTTGAAAAGGAACTTGAAAAATCATAAAGGTAGGGCGGGACAGCCGGCCCCGCCGTCCGGATCCCCTCCATAGGAGGGGTGGCCGAACGGCCGGGGTTGGGTTGTTCCAATCTTAAATCGAAAATGAGTTTACTCCAGTCATTACAGACCGATTGCCAGACCCGCCTGCAGGCGCAGTCCTTTTTCTCGGCCGCGCCAATTATTCCGGTTTATTATCAGATACAAAAAGACATCCAGTCGGAATTGAACGAAACCCTCCTTCGGCTGGGCGTCGGCGTCATCATGCTCTCCGCGCGCTTGGGCAACAAATCCCCGGCCGCCGGCTCTTACCCAAAATGGGACCGTGTCGAAATCGTCGCCCGCGTGATCGAGGACGTGACCATCAATCGCGGTTCTTCCGGTACCGGTCAATCCGCCGATCTCATCGCCGAGGCCGTCGCCTATTATCTCCACTCCTGGGCGCCGGCCTGCACCGGATACAAACTTATTTGCGACGATGTCCACATCGTTGATGACCCGGAAAATTTAATTTACGACGTGCATCTGTTTTCAGGAGGTTTGAGCAATTCCGAACCAGTAAGGATTTAAATAAAGAAAGGAACATATATGAGCGCAAAAACAGAAAGCTTACCTGCCGGTTCTTCAATCGAAAATCGGCAATCGGCAATCGAAAATTCAAAGATAGTCGTCCGCAACAAGGCCGGCATCAGTCGAAGGGCCCGCAAATCAGAACTCAAATGGTTTGCCGACCGAGGCTTCGTTCCGGAGGAAAACCAGAAGTCAGAATCTTAAATCGCAAATCGAAAATAAAGAAAGGATACCACCATGGCAGACAAAGCAATATTATACGGAGCCTCCGAAGGCTTCGGCGCAATCAGCGGCTGGAACGCAAAATCCACCAAGTCGCCCGAAACCCACGAGCGCAAAACCGCCCACGACGATAAAGGTGATGAAGCCGCCTCAAAACTCGTCGGCGAAAAGACGGAAGTCTCGTCCGATTACGAGTGCGAACAGGATGCTAACACCATCCCCTCCGCGATCGGCGCCCTGGTGAACAGCTTCATCCTCACCGAGATCGCCATCAAGACGTCCGCCGAGGCCGCCCAGATGTCCCTGCGCGGACATAATCACGGTGAAAACGCCCATGCCTCCTCGCCCGCGCTCCGGACCGCCACCCATGCCATCGCCGTGACGAAAGCTTTCGGCGCGATTGACTTCCTTGGCGGAACCGCCGGAACAGATGCATCCGTCGTCAGTGGTGACTGCACCATCAAGTGCGATCATCATGATCAGGATGATGGCGACGGCGATCACCTCGTCGGCGAAAATTGCAACGCCATGATCGAGTGCGTCACGACTTGGTCGGGCGTGCCCTCCGTGGTCGCCGAGGCAGGCTGGGATGTCACGGTTGAATCAAGCGAAGACGAAGCGACCGGATTCATTAAAACCGTCGTAACCGGAACCAAGAAAATTGCGATGACATAATCTGAATTCCGCTCTGCTCTTCGGATCCCCTCCTTGGAGGGGTGCCCGAAGGGCGGGGGTGGGTTCTTTCAATCCAAAATCGCAAAACGGAAATCGAAAATGATTATACCAAAGCCCAAATTCCACCGCCTCGCCCAGGAGGCCGTTGACCAGCTCGCCAGGGAAGGCATCGTCTGCACGCCGGATGAAATTTTATGGCTGCAATATATGGCTGAGAAAGCAAGCAGACCGGCACGCTCTGATGAATTATTATTCCTTGACCTGCCTGTTCCCTGCGGCAATGTCCTGCTCTGGCCGATCTCGATTGGCGCGCGAATATGGCTTGCGCAATACGGCAAGCCGTGGTTCGCCGGTACAGGCGATCTCGAGGAGTTGGTCTTCGCCTTCGCCATGGCGCACAGCCGGGATCCGGAAGTTTTTGCCGGCTTGAATTCCTGCCTCAAGGCCCGCATGAAAGTCGCCCTCTGGGCCCGTAAAATCAAGGCCACACGCCGCGAGTTGAACGAGGCCATAAGCCGTTGCCTTACCCCGGAAGATTCCGACCTGATTGAAGTCGAAGGACCGAAACCGAAGAACCCAACCGCGAGCGCTTCCGATTACGGCGATTGCCTTGCCCTGCTTTGCTATTTTTACGGCGAGTCACCGAGCCACTGGTTATGGAAAATCGGCGAGGATGAATGCGCTGATCTGCTCAATAAAATCGCGGGAGTGCTCCCGGCCGATAAACGGGTTGATTCCGCCGATGCGAAATTTATCGCCCTGTCGAAATTCCGCCTGGTGGTAAATCATATCAGGAAGCTTCGGAACGAGTCTGACTCCACCGATCAACCGGAGGGGAATAAATGAGAGGTGTCTTGCATAACCTCGTCGCCCTTTGCCTTCGCGGCCGCAAAAATAGCGGACCCAAAATGCGCGACAACAATCAGGAACGTCAGTTCGTACTGCGAATCAAAAAAGAAATACCATCCCAGCCCCGCCGTAATTATCCAGCATATTGCCGGGAATATACTGCCAAGGAGCAATTGCCCAAGACCGGGGACTATAAGAGAGATCAAAAAATACCAAGCCGGAGAAGTTGGCGAGGGTTGATTTTCGTAATGCGGCTGAGTTGGCGGAACCGGTTTACGGGATTTTATCGGCGGATCCGATCGGCGCCGGAATTCAATTTCTGGACCATCATTAAATGCAACCATTTTTTCCTCTTTTCTGATTTTAAAATAGCATAACCCCATCCAATGTCAACTGAATTGCAATATAAAATCCTTTTCAACGCCGATACTTCCGGCGCCCGCGCCGCCGCCGCTGCGCTTACCTCCCTTTCAGCCGATGGTCGCGCGGGATTGGAAGCCCTGGGGAAAGAATCCGGCGGCACAGGAAATGCCCTGGATGCCATGGCTTCCAGATCCGGATATGCCCGCCAGTCATTCGTGGGCATGGAAATGGCCGCGCGCGGCAATACGTCCGCTATTTTCGGCGTTGCTCAATCTGTTCGCGCCCTGATTCAATCATTCTCCGCCGGCATGGGCCCCATCTCCGTTATCACTCTTGCCTTGACCGCCGGAGCCAAGGTCATGGAGTATTTCACGAATAAATACAACGAGGAAGCCAAAGCCTCGCTTGACGCCGCCAATAAAACAGCCGAATTTTCCAAGGCGTTAAAATCGCTCATGGAAAAACAACGCGAGGTATCCTATTCGCTGGAACAGCAAATAAAATGGCTGGATAAAATCGGCTCCTATTATGACTACGCCGCCGGCGCCACGGATAAATATGCCGATGCTCTCAAAAAATCACAGGCCGCCGAAATTGCCATAAAATCGGCCAGGGTTGACGTGAAAGAAGCCGGAGCTTTATTGCGTTCCGGTAACGCGCCAGGCGCCGCCGACGCCATCAAGCTCCAAGCCGAACGTGATCGCGGAATCATTGAGCGCGAACAAAAAAAGACGGAACTGCTGAATGAGAAATGGGCGCTCCAGCGCAAACAGCAAATCACTGGAGAAACAATCCGTGATCTCGGCGTCCAGCGCGCGCCTGCCCCGGATATCGCCAAGGCTGAAAACCGGCTTTCAGCCTTGAAAGAACAACGTGACGCTTCCCGGCAAAATCACGAAGAATATTTAAAACTCCAGACGGCGATCGTCGAACTGGAAGCAAAACTCAAGGAACTCAAACACCAGGAAAAACAGCGCCTTGAAACCCTTGAAGATCAATTACAGGAAAAGAACAGTCAACTGCTCGCACTCCAGCAGGATCTCGATGACAATGCAAAATTACAGACTGCATTGGAACTTCAAGGCAAGGCCGAGGAAGCACGCCTGAAACAGCAGGAAAAAATCAATGCCGAAAACCTGAAGGAACTCCAGCTTAAAAACCAGGCCGCCGAGCTCACGAAAGCGATCGGTGAACAACAGAATGCAAATGCTAAAGCCCTGGATGCCGCCCGTGCAAAAGAACAAGGGCTCGCCGGAAAAGCGAAAGCCGCCTGGGTACGCGCTGAAACACCGGGCCCGATTCCCAAAACACCGCAAGAACGAATTGATAAAGCAAAAAAGAAGGCCGCGCACGGTATCCGTTCGCCGGAAATTTCCGCTCTCACCGATCCTGAAAATCAGAAAAGAATCGCGGCAGGCGAAAATATTGACGAAGTTATAAGGAGAGCCAAGGCGTTAAACTGGGCACAGAACAGGCGAGGGTACGGAAATCGCCGCGCCGATGCTTACTCCGAAGCCGGCGGACTTCGCGGCGCGGCCGAGGCGGCCAAAGCCGCGCGTGAAAAAATGGAAGCAAAACAAGCCGAGGATATCGGCAAGATGGAAGCGCATTTGAAAAATATTAAAACCGCCATAGAAAAAGGCGCATTCCAAAGGACTTGATAATTATGTCCGACGGCTGGCTAAATACTCCAGTTGAAATCATAGACAACTACCGCGTAGTGGATGAATACCAGTTCATTTACTGGGTGGCCGGCACCATCTCTTACCGCAAGCGGAAACTTACCTATACCACATACCGCTACGTCGGTTGCGGCTACACCGCCGCGCAAGCCAAGGCGGATGAACTCAATAACGATGATGATTTCAGCGATATCAATGTTGCCCCCGTAGAGGGCGGCCAATATCACGTTATAGGAACACAAAAGGTCAAGGGTGAATGGAGCGCGTGGATATACGACTCTTCCGGCGAGGAACCCGAATCATAGGAATAAAAATGTACCCGTTGAAAAACAATCACAAATCCGGTGAGGGCCTGCGCTTTCTTTCCGCCGACGAGATTAACACGATCGCAAACATGCTCAATGGTTTACGGGTTGACGTGGACCAGAATCTTGACCATGCCGAGGTCCAGGCCCCGAACCAGGACGGCCGCGAGTGGGTTATCAGGATTCCTTTCGGCGGTGGAAGCATAACCATTGAAGAAACCGATGGAGATCCAAGCATTGATGCGGTTTCAAAAATAAAATTTGATAAGGATCATTTTGAATTGACCGATGATGGCGATGGCGAAGCAACTGTTGCCGCAAAGGTGGAAGAAAAAACCGTCGTGCTTGATGTGCGATTTGACGCATCCACCCTGCAACTTCAAAAGAAAACACAGAAAATGAAGGTGATTTTAATTGATGGAGAGGAAGAGAGCGAATGGACGCTGATTGAAGGCGGGCAGATGGAGACTTGCCCATGACTATAAAATTAGCAACCCGCGCCGACGGAAGGTTAATGACTCATGCGGTCCGTTATTGGACGTACACAAAATATCCATACGGTAATGCTTGGGAAGGCAATTTTCCGGCAACAATCTACCTTGTAGGATGCAAGCCTGCCTGGTCAACGTTTTTGTGCTGTAGCGACGAACCGAACAAGAAGGTTATTTATCATCGAGGAGCATGTTCCATCATTGCCCCAGCCAGCGAGTATATATATTCCTGGGATAGGAGAGCGCTGTGTTCCTGGACGGATAGCAGGTTTTGCGGAGATTTGGAATATCCGCCCGATCCGGGGAATGTTGCTGACGGAGGTGAAAGCACGCTAGACTTGTGTCTTACGATTGGCAGTCCAGCTGGTTTAAAGGGACCACTGATGGAATCGTATATTTATAATGAGCTGACATATTACAATTTCCAAGGCTTTGTTGAGCCGGACAATTATTTGGATGGCACTGAATGCAAACCAAAAACTTATAATACAGTAGGAACTTTTGGACCGTATGAAGACGGCATAATGTCCGGTGGATCTGCAGGACCATGGCAGCGCGGTCCGGTAACTATAGATGTTGATGGTCATGTTACGTTTGGTCAAAGCTTCATGTTTCCCGCCTCACCAGCTTGGGGATATTTAATTGATTATTCCGGCGAAGCTGATCTTTCTTTAGACCCTGACTCTGATCTGCCGGTTGGAAGCGTCGAAATAGAGGTTTTTGCTATTCGTGTGCATAACGATTATCAATGGTATTGGATCAACAGATTCTGTGAGGACGATACTCCGGAGTGCGGAGCTCCTTGCGAGTGTTCGTCTGGTACTATTAGTATCACCGTCAGCGTTACGGAGGACGAATCGTGCTCGTAAAGGTGTATACCGCTCCGGATAAGTGGCATTTTGTTCAAACCGAAGAACCTGAAAATTCTTTACCGGTGAAGGTCAAAAATATTCAATCGGCTGGTAAATCTGAATTATCAAAAAAACGTTTTGATATCTGCAAAACCTGTGACAACGCAAGTGAAACCGGCTTTAAATGCTCGTTATACAAGGGCTGCTGTTTTGGTAAATGGCGGACAATCGCAACAAATCAATGCCCCCTCGGCAAGTGGCCGGCCATTGAAAAACCGGCTAAAGATAAGGAATAAAACATGTCTTCATCCCGTCAAATAATTCCGGTCTCGTTTGATCAGTCCACAACCCGGCGCGTTGTTGTTGTTGGATCCACGTTGGCCGATCCGGATTCCAATCAGCAAATGACGCTATACTATGGAACAAGAGTCTTATTTCAGGCGACGATCTACACGGCTTTGCCGTCGGTTGGATATAGTCCCGCCAATGGTGCGACCTGGCTTTTCGGGTTTGATGATGTGCCGTTTTCCGATCAATTGGATTATGTTGTAAGCAATAATTCCATGTTTAACGTCGCCGATGACTGGTCAGAAATGAACGTTGCGGCAGGTAAAATCTGTTTCCGCGTAGACTGCGACACTCCGGAACTCAAGGCCCGATTACAAGGTGTTTCTGGCGCCACAACGCCGATGTATGGCAATCTCTGGATGATAACGGCTGAGGGCAATGTCCTGATTGCAAGCTGGCTTATCACGGTTGCTAAAACCTATATAGACCCCACAACGGCGAAGCATGTTGTGGGGATTACCCACCTGACCACCGAAGCCGCCCGTGAACTTTATGTCCCCAAATGGGGCGATCAATCCCGCTGGCGCTGGAATGGGACCGGCTGGGAATATCTATTTTCGGATGGCTACTGGCGCGAAATGATCCCGGACCTGGTTGAAGGCAAACCTGTTATCGGCTGGGGCGAACCAAAGGAGTAAAAATATGAAATCTCAAATTCCCTCAAATCTGAAATCTTTCCTACATGCAACCTTTTCCGATATGCTCCCCTCCTTGGAGGGGTGGCCAACGGCCGGGGTGGGTTCTTTACTCCGTCACGCCGTTACCTTCCTCGTTTCTGCATTCTGCATTCTACATTCTGCCTTTCCCGTTTGTGCAGCTCTTGAAGTCCAAAACGGCGCGGTCTCAAATGTCACCGCCACAAACGCCGCGCTGTCTGTCAGTTTAGTTTCAACGAACAGCACCAATGCGGCCGTAACTGTTTTTTATGGCACAGCCGCCGGCGGAACAAACACGGCTTTTTGGCAATACTCAAACTATTTCGGTGTGGTTTCCACGGGGATATATTCGTTCGTCACGACAAATCTTACGCCCCGGGTGTATTATTATTTTTGTGCCTATGCGAGCGAAACGACCAACACGGATTGGACGGGAATGTCCAATTTTACGACCTTGGCGCGCACTGTCACCAACTGGCCGGCATTAACCAATGATATCACTCAAATGGTTGACACAGACGGCAATTGGAAAACCCCGTCAAAGGCAAAAATAATCGCCGCAAACGGCCTTGCTTCCACGTCAGATCTGTCGGGTTATAACGCTCAAATCATCGTCGTCTCGGCTCGCGTTGACGTTGCGGAAAGCAACATTGCCACAAACGCCTCTGAAATCTCAAATGTTAAATCTGATATAACAACCGTCTCCAACCAAGCGGCCGCCCATATCACAAATAATATCAATCCCCATGGTGTCACCGCCGCGCAGGCTGGGGCGGCATCCACGGCGGCACTCGCCGGGGTACAAAGCAATGTCGGCATTGTCTCCAACCAGGCGGCCGCCCACATCACGAATAACATCAATCCCCATGGTGTCACCGCCGCCCAGGCTGGAGCGGCATCCACGGCTGAGCTCGCCGGCGTGCAGAGCAATGTTGGTATTGTCTCCAACCAGGCGGCCGCCCACATCACAAACAATCTTAATCCTCATGCCGTCACCACCGATCAGATCGGAGCGGTCCCGACCAATGATGCCCTCTATGGCACTATCGGATTGAGCATGACAAATTATGTCCATGTCCCCAGCTCGACCAACTGGCTCAATTATGATCCAGCTACGCGGCTATTTTCAGGATGTGCTACCAATATCGGATCCGGCGGAACAGTGGCTGGTGATTCCGTCGTTTTCACCAACCTTCGCGTGATTTCCGACGGCTGCGTTCCTGTTCCGGACGTGCGCGGTGACTACGTGTGGGGCGGCGAATATAACGGAGCAAATTATTTCAGTTCGACAAACGGCCAGACGATTTATTTTAACTCCGGCATTGAATGGGATATCGGCTCGTCCCTAGGCGGGGGAATGAGTTTTTATACAGAAGCGGCGCAACGGCCGGCTGGGGCGTATTTGGGCGGCACCGATGGCACTCAACTAGTCACGGCAGCATTTTATTATACGACGAACGTTCAGTGGGCGGTTGACAAAATTAAGGTGAACGAATCGGATGTGCAAAGGTCAACCAATGCGATCAGCGCGCGCATGTCTGCCGCAGAATCAGCGACTCAAAACCTTGCCACCACAAAGGCAAATTTGTCCGGCGTGATCTTTACCGGCCCCATATCAAATGCGGCTGGCTACTTCGGAAACGCCGGCGGGCTTACAAATATTCCCGGCACATTGAACACGGCAGAGAAACTCCTTGCCACGAACTCGGTTCAGACTGGCGGCGCGGCGAGCGTGGCGAGTTTGCAGGTGACGGGTGGCAGTCCGACAAATAATGCGCGTTTTGTTTCCACAAACTCAAGTGGGCAAGGCGTATGGATGCGTAATTCAACAAAAACATGGTCTTTAACAACTCAAAGCACCAACACTGCGAACATAACCGTTTCTGGAATCGGGTTTAGACCTTCCGGAGCGATTATTTTTGCGACTGCGAACGGAGCGGTTGCAGGAACAATTTTTTCGCAGGGCAGTATTGATAGTACAGGAGGGGCGCAATGTGTTACACATTTTTTTAGCGTTGGTGGCATCTCGTCACCAGAGCCAAACACAGTTCCGGCAAAGTGTTACATGTACGGCGCGTCGTATGCTTGGAGTTTAAATTGGGCGTCATGGACGGACGATGGCGCGACGTTTACCACAACGTGTCCAGCGTGGACAAATAATATTTATCTTAATGGATTATTTTTCCCATGATCTCCCTCTCTTCACCAGTCCCACCTGCCCCCCATAGCCGCTTCGGCGTCGGGGGGTTCCGCGAAGCCCTTGATTCTCTGAACTCCAAGGGCCTCCTTCCGACTTCCCTTTCGTCCGATCAGATTGCAAGTTTTATTGACCCTTTTACCCCGCGTCTTTTTCGTTACTTTTAACCCTTTTCATTCTTTTCGGTGCGTTACCCTACAAGGGCTGCTGTTTTGGCCTCTGGCACTCCCAACCCACTAGCCAATGCCCAGCTTCCCCTCCCCAAATGGCCGGCTATAACGCCCAATGCACCCCGCCTTGCATACCTCCTGAAAAGCTCCTGCTTCCACCTTGCCTTCCCCCTCCTTTTATCCTATCTTTCTCAAACCATTGAGATTTTTTCTCAAACTGGGCGAGAAAATACTGTTTCGCAAAGCGAAACACACTGCGTGGCTGCCCTGAAGTGTGCCGAGCCACGAGGCTCTACTTCAAGGGCGCCAATGTTTCTAATCGCAGTAGAGTTTCGCAAAGCGAAACACACTGCGTGGCTGCCCTGAAGTGTGCCAAGCCACGAGGCTCTACTTCAAGGGCGCCAATGTTTCTAATCGCAGTAGAGTTTCGCAAAGCGAAACACACTGCGTGGCTGCCCTGAAGTGTGCCAAGCCACGAGGCTCTACTTCAAGGGCGCCAATGTTTCCGATCGCAGTAGAGTTTCGCAAGGCGAAACATACTGCGTGGCCGCCAAGCGTAGAAGGGCGAATAACGCTTTGCACCGCATTCGACTTGATGTAGAAAAGTAAAAAGCAACTTTATTTCGGGGGAGTCGAGTGAGAGGGGGAAAATTTATACTGGCGGCAGCAGTGATTGCCCTCACCGCTGGCACGCCGGTTTTCTCACAAAACAACACAGGACTAGACATGAAAATAGAGGATATTGATAAAAATTTCCAGACGGCGAAAGTCGGCAATCTTGATGTCTGTTATTTTAACGTGTTGAAAGCGCCTTTTGAGCTGGAGGGTTTCCCATGGCGCGACCCGGCGCGGATTTTCAACCGCCTGCCGGCGGCATTCACGGAAAAAGATGTGAACGCCGGGGCGCTGTCCCTCGCGCAACACACAACCGGGGGCGCGGTGAGATTCCGGACAGACTCCCCCTATCTCACCCTGCGGACTGTTCTCGCCAACTCCTGCGACATGAACCACATGCCGCGCGCCGGCAGCGCCGGGTTTGACCTTTACAGCGGCTCTGGAAAAGATATTCAATACCGGAAAACCGTTCAGCCCAACAGCGGCCAAAAGGATTTGGAGACGCTGTTGCTGAGCGGCCAGCCCAAACAAATGACCGAATGGATTCTTTATCTGCCGCTTTACGGGGCCGCCTCAAAAATTGAGATTGGCGTTGCCCCCGGGGCAAAACTTGAAAAGCCGACACCGCATGCGGTGTCCAAGCCGGTTCTCTTTTACGGATCGTCAATCACCCAGGGCGGATGCGCATCGCGCCCCGGCAACGCCTACTCAACGATGCTTTGCCGCGCTGTTGACGCGCCGCAGATAAACCTCGGGTTTTCCGGTTCGGGCAAGGGCGAGAGCGCCGTGGCCGAGGCGATTGCCGGCTTGGACCTTGCCGCTTTCGTTATGGACTATGACCATAACGCGCCGTCCCTTGAACACCTTAAAAACACCCATGAGAAATTTTTTAAAATCATCCGCGGAAAAAAACCCGGGCTACCGGTCATAATCATGTCCAAATGCGATTTTCAGGGCTCAAAAGATGATAAAGACCGGCGCGATGTCATCCGGCAGACTTATGCGAACGCCGTCCGGGCCGGGGATAAAAAAGTCTGGTTTATTGATGGGGAGACTTTGTTTGGAGCGGAATACCGCGACGCCTGCACCGTTGACGGCTGCCATCCCAACGACCTAGGATTTTACCGCATGTTCCGCACAATCCTGCCAACGCTTGAAAAGGCCCTGAAAAAGCAAAAATAACCGCGGTCATGTTTTCGTGAAATACAGGCGAAATACTGGGACAGATATAGCTCTTCCCTGTTCCCGTTGCCTGAACAACAGCGGTGCATTTGCTTTTAGCCTGCATTTCTCACACCTTGCGCAAGAAATACACCCAACGGGTTTCGCCCCTTCGACCTTGCTCAGGAACTGCGTCGCGCCCTAAGGCTTGCCTGCCCTGAGAGAAGCGAACGGGCAAGGCGTAATATACACCGCGCCGAAAAAAAAATTACGGAAAATGATTGGTTAAGGAAAAATTATCCATTACATTGCCAGAGCATTGAAGTGCAAAGTGTTGTTTCTTATCAAGGATGCGGGTTTTTAGAGAAAAATCGAGCGGCATATCCGCCCCCGTTTTCATTAACCTTTCCCCACCAGTGGGGAAAGTTACGCCTCACTTTCGGCGCAGAACGCGACTTAAAGTGGCCTTTCATTTCTGTCTTTTCTTTCTCGGCCTTGATTTCTTCGCCACTTTCTTCTCCAAAACCGTTCGCTCTTGTTTCTTCAATTGGCTAATTTGTGCTTCAAGTCTGTCGACTTGTTGTTTTAGACGTGCATGATCCTGCAATGCGATATTGAGGACGTAGACCTCAACACTTGGAGCTTGGTGCTCAACAAGGTGATTGTCCTTGTCAAAACTTCGTATTTCTACACCATCGTTATCGTACGGATCAAATCGTGGATGGAAGAACCTCTGTCTGATTTTCGTCCACCCCCACGCAACCAGGGGAATGAGTCCGACGAGAGAGGCGATAGAACCGGCAGCTCCAATGATTTCCAAGCCAGTTTCGTGTTGGACCAGAATGGCACAACGGCGTTCGCTGTGTTTAACAAGCCATGCCTGTTCACCGAAATCATTCCCCAGCGGTTCAACTTTAACCCCGGGTCGTGTCTTCAAGTAACCATCGATGAAACGGGAGTAGTCTGCACTGGAAACGCAATGTTCCCGATACTTGAACGAGATCAACTCTTGGATTGTCTGGGTATCCAAAAGTGACTGTGCATTTCTGAACCTACGCATGAATTGCTCTATTCTGTAATCCATGTTCACTTCCTTTCTTTCGACCAACAGGGCGAGCTGAGCGCAGGCCCCCCTAAGACGGCGCGCCTCGCCACTCAATGACTGCCCTTAGGGGCGCACGATTTAGTGTGTACCATCAAGGGCTTGATTGGCCATCAAGTTTGTTATGAAATTCTGAGACCAGCTTCCCTATCTTTTCGCACTGATTGCCTTCCATCGGCCAGATGAAAGTATGTGAATGAAGAGCCAGAAACTCAACCGCTTTCAGGATTGTCGTGCAGGCAGTGCGAATACCAGACACATAGATAGTGTAGGACTTGGGCTTGAAATGCATAAGGTCGTTTCGAACGTGATTGTGGAGCCAAACGATGTGCTTAATCTCATCATCGGTCAATTTGAGAGCCTTACTGATGGTTAGACGAGCCATCCAGTACGTCGAATCCTGAACGCGAGCGAGAGCGGTCCAGAAGCCGATAAGGGGGTGTTTGTCCTGCTCACGAAGGATCTCTATCGGGTCACGAGGCCGAGGATATTCATCTGAGACATGGTCTTCAGTAGGTTCCCATTTAATTCGATACGCCGGGCCTCCATCTACATAGACACGGCATGACTTCAGCCACGGACTGCTCCCAATCTGGCAGTAGTGACCTTCATCCTCTTTCTTGCCGGATGATATGACAAAGCCCGGGTTTCCCATCGTGAGAGACGTAATGCAAAATGAACACAAGGAATGATGCATTGCGAACGCGACCCACTTCCATTTGAACGAATCGGTGCGGTCAAGAAGCGAATATGCCGTTTCGAAGGAATCGATAGCGTTCGTCAGTTGGTCAAGAGTGAGGGACTCATACGTCAGTAGCACTGGTTCCTTGTTATTCATCTGTATAGTGCGAACGTTCGCGTTCAACCTTGAGCAACCGCAGGTTGCGAATAGGTTGAGCTTTGTTAGCCCTTTCCTTTATCCCAGAAGGCTTTATCACCAAACATTTCGTAGTCACGCATCATCATTTGAAACAACTCTGAATTTGCCGCTTTGTCGGGATCTTTTTCGAGTGTTTTAATAATTTGTGCCTGCTGAGCATCTGACATCTGCCGATACTCAAGAGTTTCTTTTTCGGCACGTTCTTTGAGATATCCGAAGAACGACTGCGGAACATTAATGTTGCCACCCAATTCGCCCTCTTTCACATGGATTTTAGTCCCCTTCCATTGTTTTCGCACTTTGACATTGATAAAGCCGAGCAAAGTCATTTTGCCCATTTTGATGTAAATGAAATACGGCATGCCATCACGGACGGCCATATTGATGTGCAGTCCGCGCGTTAGGAAGCGGTTAATATTTGGCGGAAAATCGAAACTTCCGTGATGCTCCTCAATGTAATCGAACAGAATGACATGCTGTTCATATTGCTCAGGATGAGTCCTCTTTCCGAGAAGAACATCCATCCAGGTCATCATTGCACTATCTATGGTTTTCCTCCCTTCACTACTGACTGAGAATTTTGGATGAGCAACGTACCATTTCATAGCTCTCCATGAGACAGAAACCGCAAACTTGAGCATCCACGGGCCGTATTGTGGTCGTGGATTCAGCCGATTCGCCCACGGTAAATACACGTTATTTGCGACGGGAGTTTCCCACTCATTGAGCCGTGCTTCACATTCGATACACAACAGCTTGGCTTTTGGTCCATCCTGTTCGCGTTTATTGATTACGGATGATTTGCGCAAGAATCCCGTGGCCGACGTCAACAGATCCTGTTTGACTACAAACTTCGGAATTATGTGGCTCACGCATAGCTCCGCCTCCTTCTCGCAAAGAGCACATTTTTCGGTGGTCTTCATTCTTCAGGACTAACGTCACGCATGAGCCTCGTCTTGCCCGCGGCGGGCAAGACGTACGGCTCCATGCACTTGTTGGCACTTCTATCTTCTCTGTCTATCTTGGCCACCCTCGCCCGTGCGGCGAAGTCGTCCCTTATCTTCGCTCTCCCTGATCAATTGATTCGGAGGTGGCGACGGTTTAGGGGGTGGTGGGTTGGGACGCTGCTCCGGCGGCTTGTTATGGTTGGGGGTTTGGTTTTGATTGCACATGTTTCTGTACCTCCAATGGTTTATTTATGATCTCTATCTTCTGTGGTCCTGGCTCTTTCTTGAAGCACATTATCGGCAGATACGCGATGACAGCCATGATAATACTGTAGATCAATGTCCGTGTGGCTAGATGACAGTACCTCCTGCGGGTAGCGTTGTTGCTACTATTTGTAGCAGTGGCTAAGACATACGCGTTGGTCAGGTATTGACGGAAATCATCTTCGACAGTTCCCTGCCCGGGGTATTGAGCGTGGTATGCAACGAGGTCGGAATAGTACCGATCTATCACTTCGGGAGGAGCGAGATATTCATATTGAAAGTTATGAAATGCTCGAACGATGAAATAGGCAGTCAAAACAACAAACACCACCAGCGTAGCAAGGAAAATGAGCGTTGCAGTAACGGAACAATTGTTCAGACCGGATTTAGCAATCTCGGGCAATAGGGTCTCAAAAAACTGATTTGCGTAGAAAGCAACGCCTGCCAAAACCAGACCATAGGGAATCATCACAAAAGAGAGTGTGTTGAGCAGGCTGTCTCTCTGCTCCAGATGGAAAGAATATTGTTCCTTGAAAAATTTATATCTCATAGTTGCCTCTAATTTATTACCAACATGGATTAGTTTGATGTTTAATATTGAAATACCAAGACAATCTAACCCGAATTGCATACGTGCAATGCAAGCATTTATACGTTAATAAATTTTCCCAAATTGTCAATCGTGGTTCAAAATAATAATGGCGAAAATGTCCCCGCTATGACCCTTCTTCGCCAGAAAGCCCTGTGGCTCTTGACCTCCATAGCCTTGGCGACGGAGGTTGCCACATATCTTGGCTTCCGTCTTCGCCAAGGCTTCGCCGGACAGGTCGCAGGGTTCCGCAAAGATGCCCCGTCCCGACCTCTTCGAGTCGGGACTGCGGGGTGCTTCACTTCAAAGTACAGGGAGTTCAATATTGCACTGGATTCCCGACCTGATCGGGAATCCAGAAAAGTTGCGGCTTTGCCGCCTAATTTAAGGGCGCCAGTTCCCGATTATTTAAGATAGATCCCCGATCCCAGCCACAACGTTTGGTCTATCTTGACAACATAGCCGAGTTTGCGGCCCTCTTTGCCGGTGGCAGGATCATTCCAGCCGAACTCGACAAAACCTTTCCCGTCTTTGGCCGCAGTATCCCGTAAGTTTTGAATTACAAACAATCCCGCGCTGTCTTTTTTATCGGTTAAATCCTTGCCGACCAGCTTCGGCGTATAGCCGTGCGCCAGGCAAACGCAGTTGAAATCATAAGCGTAAATATACAATTCACCGCCCGCGCGCACGAACTTGCCTTTCGGATCGGAAAACTCCCCGAGGGCCGCCTCTTTGCCGACCTGCCTGACATACGCGGCGGCCTCCTCGACAAATTTAACCATCTCTTCCCTGGAAACGAATTGCGCCGCGCCGGTCGCCCCGGCTTCCACCACAGCGGCTTGCTGTTGCGCGGCTACCGCACCGGCAACCAAAAACGACCATGCCAACAATTGTATTTTATTCATTTGAATCTCTTACTGATGATATTCACAGAGGCTGTTTTAAAATATTTTTTGCCACAAAAAAGCACAAGAAGAGCACAAAAAACATTTACCCCTGTCACTTCTTCGCCCGCACCCACGAGAAGCCACAGGGTTCGTGCGGAGAGATGATGTCACGGTCGGCAAGATCCAGATGATCAATCGGGAAGTTACGGCAGTTCGGGGGGCGATACAGGGTATAGAGCCGGCAAGATGGAACGCCATCTTTTTCGCTGAAATAGCGGCACCGCCAGACCAACCGGCAACAGGCCCCGCACCGCTGGCACTCGCCCGAGCGTCGGGCCAGGCTCGCGCGCACGTAACCAGGACGGCACACGCTCCAGAACAGCCGGCGCGGCGTGCCCCAAATCAGTTTCAGCCGCAAGCTGGATATTTTTTTCAACAAACGCATAGTATAAATAAACCAAACAGACAAAATTGCGATGATATAGGCCACATACAAACCCCGTACCGGCCAAAGACCGGCCAAGGATCGCAGACGGTGGATTTTACCCGATGTCAATATCGGGAAATACTGTAGCGAAATTACCGGCTCAGGGTCAATAAAAATCCATCCTTAACCTAATCCATCCTTAACCCAACGTCACATGCGAAGGCCGCTGCGGGACATTCGGGTTAGCGGAGTTTCGGCTTGGGTTACTTCAATACCACAATCTCATATTCATTAATTTTCGGCACAATGAATGTCACCCGGCCGTTCTTTTTCTTGAACCTCAGATTGCGGCCGGAAGAGAGCGACGTGACGTTCCGGCATTTTACCTTATTTACCTTTACCGAGATTTCAATATCGCGCAACGGCACGATTGCCCCCATCGGCCGTTTCATGTCGCCGGTTACATTGACCAAATGAAGCATAAGTCCGCTTTTGTTATTCCGCAGTTCAACCGCCAGGCTGCCGGGGGCGTTGGTTTCCACCAGCAGTTGCCGGTCCGGTCCATAAGCCATCCGGACAAGGCTGTCAATCAATCGCAAATGATCATTGATTGAAAATTTTTTGTAGGTTTCAAACAACGGCGCGCAAACATAGATAACTTTTCCCTTGCCGCGCTTCACCGACATAATTGCCGGATATTTTGAAATCCCGGCAAGTTTCTGGTATGACATGCCGACCGGCTCGTTGAATTTGGCCAGGACTTGCGCGTCAGGCTCCGGAACTATCTTAAGCGCATGATACGTCCGCGGCATCATCAGCCCCTTGGCAAAAGACGGCAATTTATCGCTTGTTATCGTGAGATAATCTTCGGTCCGCGATGGCGCGAAAACCCCTTCAATTTGTTTAATTCCCAAAAACTTCAGCCAGGTCTTCCGCACGGAAGGCCTGCCCCATTCATCGTAGAAACCGCCTTCAAACGTAACGATCAGATTGCCGCCCCCGTGAACATAGCCGGCCAGAATTTTCAACTGGGCCCCGGAAAGACAAGCCGGGTTGGGCGCGATCAGAACCTTGACGCGCTTAAGGCTGTCGGCCGCCAGGTATTTATCCCAGACAACGCGCAAGGGAACATGCGAATAAGTCAGGGCGTCAAAACATCCCTCATATTCGCCGTTGATTATCTCTTCCGAAGCTTTGCGCATGCCCGCAAAATCGGCGCGGAGTTTGCCCGTGCCCCGTTCCTGGACGAGGTTTTCTTCCCGGCCGCTGCCGATATCCTTTGAAATGCCCTTTAACCGGGAAATATAATTATTCAGCGTTTTCCGGGAGGTCAGGACGGCGACATCCGCCGCCGAAGTTGTTCCGGCGATATATTTCTCCTGCTCTTCTAAAAAACGATGGATATTTTCAACACCTTCAAACGATTCCCTGGCCCGGGTCTTCATTGAGTCCATGAAAATGGCGAACCAGGGATTTGAGCCGCCGGCCACGGTCTGCGCCAGGGCGGTTTTCATCTCGGGCGCGCAAAGCGGATTATAATGCCAGGTTGACAGCGCGTGATGGGTAAAGACGACGCCGGGTTTCTTCCCGGCCGACAGAAACCGGGATAAATGCAACGAGCGATACGGCGAGATATAACTTTGCGTACAATGGAAAAACTCCTCGGCGCCGGTAAAGTTTTGGAATTCCTCAAGTCCTTCCGGCTCGCGCCCGTAAATACAATCATAAGTCGAATAATGCCCGCCGTTCAGGAAGATAACGCCATCAGGATTGATTTCTGTCACCGCGCGTTGGGCGTCGCGCAAAAACCGGATCATTGAATTACTGCGGAATTGCAGAAAATGCCTGAACCATGGATCAGACCAGTCGTTGAATGACGGCAGTTTTTTCTGCCCGGTCATTTTCGCGAACAATCGCCGGCAGGTTTCGCAATAACAAGCCCCCGGAAAGGCGACGGGGCCATCCAGGAAACATCCGTCGGCGCCGGTCTTGATGACTTCGCGGATCATGTCAAAGGCAAAATCGCGCCAGCCGGAATTGATGCAAAGGGTCGTGCCGTTGCCGTAAAGCGGATTTTTTACGCCGTAAGCAGTGCCATCCTCAAGCAGTTGCTCCCAGCCGGGGTGCTTTTTGGCAAAATCGTAGGAAAACCAGTGCATGTTGACGTAGGGCACGAGCTTAATGCCGTATTTACGGGCATGCGGCAAATAAGAACGGATCAAATCAAAATCACCCATGCCCGGCATTTTTTCAAATTTCGGCGTGTTGAACGTGGTCAGGTGCGCGGTGCCGGGCGACGCGCCGGGGGTGGCCATCATCCATTCAAAATTAATATGCCAGCGTTCCCTGGCCTCGCGCGCCAGCTGGTTGAGGTCGGCCCTCAGCAATTGCCCGAAATCGGAATTATAATCACGCCGCATCATCCGCACCGGCTTCCGCCACCATTCTGTTTCCTGCATATTTATTGTTCCTTCCAATTCCAGGCATTTACAAGGGAAGATCAAGCAGTTTAATCGCGTTTTCGCGCGCGATTTTCTGGAAGACCTTTTCGCTGATTGTTTTTTCACGACGAAAATCAAGAAGAAGTTGAGCCAGGAGCGACTTGCCATCGGGAGTACAGATATGCTTGCCGTCGGGAACACAAACATCAGTGCCGAACAAAAGCCGGTCCTGGAATTCATTTAAAAACCTGACCGCATAATCGCGGTCGCGATTGAGCGCATTAAATCCGCTATAGGCCGAAAGATCGCCGTAAAGGTTTGGATATCGGCGCATCAGTTTGGGAACAACCCCCTCCTCTTTTACAGGACAATTCAGATAACCGCGATCCTGAAGGTTTTCAAGCCGGCCAATTTCAGCCCAGAACACCTGACCATGGCCAAGAAATATCAGTTTTGAAAAACGTTGCAGACATTTTTCAATCTGTGGCAAGCCGGGCTCGTCATAAAGGCCGTATGCTTTGCCGATTGCGGGGCTCATGTCAAAGCACAGCGGGAACCCGACATCCTGCACGTGCTTGAATAAATTCAAAACAAGCGGGTCAAGAAAAGGCAGGTTCGGCATGAGTTCTCCAAGTCCTTTTACGCCCATATCACGATAATATCTCAACAAGTCGCCGAGGGGGGCGTCGCAAGAATTTGTCAAAGCCCGCGGGTCAATATTACAAAAGGCGATAAACTTGCCGCCGGAATTTTGCGCCATTTCAATAATATCGTCATTGGATTGGGGCAGATAAACTTCGGGGCTGACGAGCGGTTGCAAAACCCCGCGCTCAATGCCTGTTTTTTCATAAAAAGCCAACAGCTCATCCGGAAGGCAGAACCGGTTTGGGAAAGGACAAGGTCTTCGATACACATGGGAATGAACATCAATGAACATTTTTCATCCTTGTGTTGATACGCTGCAAACCTAAAACAACAGCCTGATCGCGGCGGCGGCGGCCAGCAACTGGACGATCAGCCGGAATGGTTTTTCCGCGATCATTTTTAAGATCCAAATGCCCATCACCGCGCCCAGCGCGATCAGCGGGATTTGAATGAGATTACAGGTAACCGAAGACCAGGTCAGCAGTCCCAGCTGAATGCTGAACGGGACTTTCAGCAGGTTGCCGATCAGGTAATACCACGAACCGGTGCCGATAAATTCATGTTTATTCAATCCCATTGCCAGCAGATACAGGGTCATAATCGGCCCGGCCGCATTGGCCAGCATCGTGGTAATTCCGGCCAGGACGCCCATGATGGCCGCAAACCACCACTTGGTAGGAATGGATTGATTCATTTTGAAGCCCAAAACCACGTTTAATCCCAGGATCACGAACACAATCACGGAAATAATCGTCTTGAGCTGAGCATCGTTGATTACGGCCATGATGCGCCATCCGGCCACAATACCGATGACCACCCAGGGAATAAGCCGGATCAGGTGGGGCCAGACGGCATGCCGCCGGTAATAGGCCACGGTCATGATGTCCGCAATTATCAAGGCCGGTAAGACCAGGGCCGTGGAAATGCGCGCCGGAAAAATCCAAGCCATCAACGGCGCCACCACCAGGCCCAATCCGGGCACCCCGGTTTTACTGAATCCAATCAAAAAGCCGCATAGCAAAAGCACAACCAACTGGCTTCCGTTCAGTGTTTCCAGCATTTTATCTCCAGAATGACCCTCAATTTCGCCCCTTCGGGACAGCGTTAAAAAACATGCGGGTCAAAAATCATTGCATGCCACACAAAATAATTTTTCGTCGGCAACCCGTTGCGCAGTCAGTGCTACCCAGGATGATCGCAAGACTTGATCCGTTGTCAAGCCGCCATCCCGTGTCTGCCCCCGGATATCACCCAAAAAATCAGTCCGCCATGATTCATGAACTGATGTTTCAGCCGGCACGCAAATCGGCCGGCGTTCTCCGTCACATGCCATCAGGAGATCGGGCGCGCAATGATAGGCCTCCAAAGCGCCCCGCGTTCCGTGAACGGTAAAACGCCATCCGGGCGGATAAATACGCGCATCATTCTCCAGGCGTTCACAATGATCAGCCGCCAGATAAGACACATCGCCGATAACCCCCCCATTGTTATCCAACCTCAGCATGACCTGCGCGCAATCTTTGAAATGCGGATAAGGCTTGGCCTTGGCGTTCCAATCACGGGCGGAAACAACTTCCACAATTTTATGCCCCGTAATCCACATGAGCGCATCCACCCCGTGAATGGACAAATCATTGATCGTGCCACCATGTTGGCCGGGTTCGAAATACCAGCGCGGACGAGTGTCAAGATACAACGCATGCTGGCCATGGAAAGTAACCGTTTGGATTTCGCCGATTTTCCCGTCTAAAATCAACCGCCGCGCCGTCCGCAAAGCCCCATCCCCGCGAAGATCCAGCACACATCCGATTTTAAGCCCCTTTTGAACGGACAACGCGCGGATTTCACGCAACTCATCCGGCCGCGTACAAACGGGCTTGTCGCACAACACGTGTTTCCCGGCCTGAAGCGCGCGAATGACCATTGCTCCCCGGCGGCCGTATGTGTCGGCAATCACCACCACGTCGCAGTCAGCTTCAGCCAGCATGCGTTCATAACTATCATGCGTCACGCTGAGAAGATTTTCCCCGGCCAACTCCCGCCGCCGGGCCGGATCTTCCTCGCAGGCGGCCGCGATCGTCACCCCCGGACAGGATATTATCTCCTTGACGATGGTTATAATGTGGCCATGCCGGAACCCCGCAAAAGCAAAGCGAATGCTCATGGCAAACATCTCCTGTTTTTCTTTGACGATATGCGGTCAGCGATGGGTAAAACTCCAATTGCCAAGCGAGGGCGGATCGCCCGCGTCATCCTTGAGCAACTCCTTGTAATACCGCGCCGCCTTTTTGAACGCGTTGGCATATTGGGCGATTGCGCGCGGCTGGTATTTCTTGAACCACGGGACCCAAATTGTCCTTGTCCCGATTTTTTCCGAAACCGGCAAGGAACCGGGCGGCTGGCGCAGATCGCGTTTTGAATTTGCGATCCGGGTCGGCTTGCCGTGCCCATACACGTCACACGTGTTGAAAAGAGGATGCAGGTGCAGGGCGGAATTGGCGCCGGGAAGGGCATCCTTGATTCCTTCCGCCCGAACCGCCTCGCAAAACCTGGTTACCGACAATCCCTCCAATTCCTCCGGAACATACAGGCCGTGGGCCGCATACCAGCCGCCCATCGTGCTCCCGGAATCCTTGGCCGGACGATGGGCGCGAATGCCCGGCGTGCCCTCCATTAAATCCCAGAAATGATTCATGGCCTGCTGGATTTCCTTGATCCGCCGGTCATAATGTTTCAACTGCACCCGGCCGACGGCCGAGCTCAACTGGTGCATGCGATATTTGTACCCGCCAAACGGCAGGCCGATAAACGGACGCAAGTATGGCGTTTCAATTGAATCATTGAAATGCTCGTAATGCCCCAGGGCAATGGCGCGTTCATAAATCTCACGGTTATTGGTGGTCAGCATGCCGGCTTCACCGGCGATAAGCGACTTCCCGCTCATCAGCGAATAGCCGGCAACGTCGCCGATCGTTCCCACCTTGCGGCCCTTGTAGAATCCGCCCTGGGCATGGGAACCATCCTCAATCACCTTGACGTTATGCTTGCGCGCAATGGCCATGATCGGATCCATGTCGGCCGGATGGCTCAGATAATGGACCACAACGATCGCCTTGGTCCTCTCCGTGATGCGATGTTCAATATCCTTGGGATCAATACAGAGAGTTTGCGGATCAATCTCCGCAAAAACAACCGTGGCGCCCAGCGAGAAAGCCGGCAGGCATGAAGCCCAATAGGTGACGCTCGGGCATATTATTTCGTCGCCGATCCCGACCTTGCAACCATACATCGCGCACTGCAAGGACGCCGTGCCGCTTGAGCATCCCAGCGCATACTTGACGCCCTGCCAGGCGGCGTATTCCTTCTCAAATTCCTTCGTAACTTCGGTGCCCGACATGCCGCCCCGCCGCAGGACTTCCAGGACCGCTTTTTCATCCTCCTTGGTGATAATCGGCCAGGCAAAAAGTTTCGGATTGGCTGATTTAACCGCTTTCGTTCCGCCAAACAGAGCCAGCTTTGATTCGCTCATTTTAATCCTCCCGGGTTGTTTTTTAATTCAACTGCAATATAGAGCAAGGGGCGGCGGGACACAATGTCAGATACTGCTGCCGAGGTGTGAATTCCTGCTATAGACGGCGGGGGTAATTCCGACCAGCAACTTGAACATCCGGTTAAATACGCCGAAATTTTCAAAACCGACGCTTTCAGCCACGGAAGCCATTTTCACGCCGGGATTTTCAGCCAACTGCCTTCGGGCCTCGGCGATCCGCCGCTGAAGCAGGTAATGCTTGATGCCAAACCGCATATGTTGCTTGAAGACATGCGACAGATAACTTTCCGAATATCCGAACCGGGCGGCTAATGCGGGAATGCTCAATTTCTGCGTAAAGTGTTGTTCAATATAATCGGCAATTTGCTGGGCCAGCGGATTAATAACGGGCGGCGGGGACGTCCGCCCCCCGGCCCGTTGCAACAGCCACAGGAATTCGCCCAAATTGAGCCGGACAATTTCCTTCCAATGTGTCGCCTGACGGTTTAATTCATCCTGCATGCGATGAAGCAACAGCACCATGACAGCCGACTCATTCCCCGTCAGGGGCACCTGGTGCGGAAGGGATGCAAGGGCGCGCCGCAGTGTCGCATCACGCAAAAAAGCGGGCAAAAACATAAGCCGCCATTTTTCCATCATGCATCCCGGCGTCAGCGCATAATAATGCGTCTGGTTGGGGTTAATGGCAAACACCGTGTTGGGCTGAAACGCATGTTTTTTGCCGGCAATGAAATAGAAACCCCTGCCCGTCAGGATAAATTGAAATTCCCATTCCCGATGATAAGCCAATGCCGAGGGTGATGCATTATCGCTGGAACGACCGACGGCGACGGGACATTTTGACGAGGCAGAAAATATCTTTTCGTGAAACGACTTTGTTCTATGGTTTTTAGTCATGAAATGTCCGGGTTAAAACCCATCGGCAATGATATCGGCCCCCGTATTTTTGTCAACGGCCTGCTTCCGTTGAAGATCAATTTGATTGACGCGACGACAAAGAAAGATTATCTTATAATATTATTTTTAATATTAACCAGGATATTTCACATAAATCATGAAAGACAATCTTCCACAGAAAGAAACAGACGCCGCTAAAGACGATAATGAATCATTGATGTTCAGAAACCGATTATTAATGTTGCATCAGATCGGCAACGACCTCTCAACTTCCGATTCCTTTGACGAGTTGTGCCGGCAAGCCGTGATCCGGGGACGCCAGATTCTGAACTGCCAACGGATCGGCCTCTGGTTTCGCAATGGCGACTCAATGCTGGTGGCCGGCTCCTTCGGCATAGATGAAAACGGAAACGTTCGCGATGAACGCGCGCAGTTGCTGACCGCAAACCGCCATTCGCCGATGGGCCAGGTGCTGGGCAACAAGCATCCCATGTTGGTCAACAAAAATTGCGATCTTTTAAACGACAAGGGCGAGGCGGTGGGCAAAGGCGAGCACATCATCGCCGCCTTGTGGAACGGCAAGCAAATCATCGGATGCATTTGCATAGACAACCTTCTGGACCAGAAACAGTTCAACGAGGCGGATTGCGACATATTGGGCATGTATGCTTCCATCATCGGCCATTTGGCTTTCGGGAAACGGACGGAAGATGCGCTCAAAAAGTCGTTGCGCGAGAAGGAGATACTGTCGCAGGAAATCAATCATCGCGTCAAAAATAATCTCCAGGTGATTTCCAGCCTCTTGAACCTCCAGGCCGCTTATATCCAGGACGCGCATAATGCTGAATTGTTCCGGCAAACCCAGACCCGGATTAAATCCATGGCAAAAGTCTACGATGTGTTTCAACAGTCGGAAGATCTAACCAGGATCAACATCCATGACTATATCATGGGTATTATCCAGGACCTGTTTCAATTTTACCAAATTGACACTGAAGCCGTCATCCTGCGCTGGGAAGGCCACAACGAGTCTTTTTCCCTGGCACAGGCAATTCCGTGCAGTTTAATCGTAAACGAGCTTGTGACAAACGCTTTAAAACACGGGCTCAAACACAAAAAATCCGACGACGGCCAACCCAAAGGCGAACTCTCCATTGCCATTCGGAGGACGGATCAATCTTTATCCATCACCATCGGCAACGACGGCGAAATCTTCCCTCCCGATGTTGACATCTACCATCCGCTTTCCCTTGGATTACAGCTGGTGAACGTCCTGGTGGCGCAACTGAACGGAACCCTCACCCTGGACAAGACCCGCGGCGCGCGTTTTACCGTCACGTTCCCGGACAACGCCAACGGCCTCATCCCGATCACGAACGCCATCCATGCTCCCGCTCCCGCGGGGCTGGCGCGCCAGAAATAAGTTGGCCGGTTCAGGATTTAATAACTTCCCGGACGTTTTGGCTGGGGCGCGGGAGGATTCCCGCGCTGGCGCAACCGTTGCTTGTATTCAATCGTTTCGGGCGGAGTTATAAAACCGCCCCCCTTTTCAAGCATCATGATCTTGGGATCGTCAGCGAAATAAAGTTTCCGCACGGGAAGTTTTAACCGGTCGTACAAAAGCAAGTTCTTATTTTTGATGTGCTCCGATATCCGCCATGAACCTTCCAGCATGTTCCATGATCGCCCGCCATTCTCAGACACGGCCAGAATATAGGAATTTAAAATATAGTTTCCATCCTTGGCGCTATAGCAGTGTTTTTCCGGGATGACAACAAACTGCCGCGCCGCCCCATCGGAAACAACCGGTCCCGGCTCTTCCACGGTCATTGTTTCCAATTTCATATGATGAAGTTTCAACGCCTCCTCGGTGGCGTGGTAATGATTAAGAACGGCTATTTTGCCGCCCAAGTCATTGACAATCCCCCCGCCCATCATTCCAAGACAGGTTTCGTAGTCCCTGTGAAGATAAGCCGCAAGATATGATTCCGCCTCTGCCATCAGGAAAGAACGCAGATCGGACGCGGCCTGGACCGGTTCCGGCTTGAGGATGAGGATAAATGCGGCAACGATAATTACCAAAAGACGACACGCGTTTTTCATAAATATCATTTCTGATTCAAAACCGGCAAACTGCCGGTCAACGCCTTAATGCCCGGCGGACAATTTCCTCGACGGACATGCTTTCGCCGCCGCCGGCCGCGGCTGAAGCCGCCATCCGGCCGGCTTCGGCCGGCTTATAACCGAGCGAAACAAGCGCCATGATTGCGTCGGCCGTCTTGATGTTCTGTTTTCCGACCCCGGTCCCGGCCGTCATTTCGGACGAGGCGAGTTTATCGCGCAGTTCAACGACCATTCTTTCGGCCATTTTCTTGCCGATGCCGGTAATGGTGGTCAACCGCGTAATGTCGCCGGAAACAATGGCGGCGTTCAAATCGGACACCGCCAGGCTGCTCAAGGCGCTCATGGCCAGTTTCGGCCCGATTCCGTTGACGTTCATAAGAAGCCCGAAAGTCTTGCGTTCAACATCGGTCATAAAGCCGAAAAGCGAATGCTGGTCCTCGCGGATATAGTCATAGACGAGAACGCGGCAGTTTTGATTTTCAGCCGGCAAGCGGTCGTAACTGCTGAGGGGAATAAAGACTTCATACCCCACCCCGCCGGCGCTGATTACCACCCGGGCCGGTGATTTTTCAATTAACGTGCCTTCCAGAAAAGTAATCATCTTATATTTTCCTTGGATGCAGGATTTGCAAATGCTTGCTGTTATGCGCGTGGCAGATGGCGATTGCCAGGGCGTCGGCCGCATCGCTGTGCGGCTCCTCATCCAATTTCAAAATCGCCATGACCATTTTTTGCACCTGGCCCTTGCCGGCCGCGCCGTATCCGACCACGGCCTGTTTTACCCGGCGCGGCGGATATTCAAAAACGGGCACGCCCGCCGTGGCGCAGGCGGCGATCGCGGCGCCGCGCGCCTCCCCCAGGGCCACCGCGGTCTTAAAATTTTTGCAGAAAAAAATGCCTTCAATTGCCGCCGCCGGCGGCCGGCAGCGTTCCAGGACATCCAGGACCCCGCGGAAAACATGCAACAGGCATTCCGAAACGGGACGGCCGGGAGGGTTTTTAATCACCCGGTATTCAACTGTCTTTAAAACCGGCCCCGCCGATTCAATGACCGCCAACCCCGAAGAACGCAGGGACATGTCCATTCCCATGATCCGTCCGGCCGAAGCCTGTGGCATTTTAAACCTTTCCGGAAGATTCTCCCGCAACGATTGCAAAGAAACCAGACTTTACTTCTGCTCAAGTTCCTTCATGATTTTTTCGTCAACATCCATGTTGGAATAAACATTCTGGACGTCGTCGTTATCCTCAAGCGTCTCAATAAACTTCAGCGCGTTCGAGGCGATGGTTTTGTCGGTGATGGTCACGTAACTGTCGGGGATCAGCGTTATTTCGGCGCTGGCGGTTTTGATGCCCGCCTTTTCCAAGGCATCAACCACGGCCTGGAAACCGGAGGGTTCGGTTACAATGTCAAAAACATCGTCGTCCTGTTGCATATCCTCGGCGCCGGCGTCAAGGACGATATTCATGAGTTTATCCTCCTCCACCGTCGCCGACTCCACCAGGATTTGCCCTTTCCGCTTAAAATTCCGAACAACCGCGCCCTGCACGGCAAGGTTGCTTCCGAATCGCGTGAAAATATGCCGGATCTCCGAGGCCGCCCGGTTTTTATTGTCGGTTAAGACCTTGATGACAAGCGCAACCCCGCCGCCGGCAAAACCCTCGTAAGTCACCTCATCAAGCTGTCCGCCCTCAAGTTCACCCGTCCCTTTCTTGATGGCCCTTTCAACATTATCCGCCGGCATATTGGATTCCTTGGCCTTGATGATCAGGTTGCGCAAGCTGGCGTTCATGTTCGGATCGCCGCCGCCGGCCCGGGCGGCAATCGTCAACTCTTTGCTGACTTTGCTGAATATCTTGCCGCGCTTTGCATCCGCCGCGCCCTTTTTGTGCTGAATGGTTTTCCATTTACTGTGTCCGCTCATATTTGCTCCTATTCTAATTTATATCGCGTATTTCGTGCAACGTATCTCGCAAAGCATATTTCCGGCCTGCGGCAGAACCATCCCGAAGGACGCCTCATGCTTCACGAGAAACAAAATTCATCGCCGGCATTTTAAATCCGGCCAGTTCCGAATCAGGCCGCCCATCATAGTCCTGAATCCAGCCGTTAGTAAATCCTTTTTTTTCAACTTCGCAGCGGACCTGCCGGTATTCATCATAAGAAATCGGCCGGTTCCATTTTTCAATTCTCCTGGCCTTATAGGCCGGAGCATACTGTGCCATGATGCTCAAGGCAACATCCGGGCCGATATTATCGGCCAGCCAGCGGATATTTTCACAGGCTTCATCAGCCAAGCCCGGCAATATCAATATCCTGCCGATTACGCCCGAAAGCGCAATGCCATCCGGCGTCATCCGCAACGGGCCGGCTTGCCGCCACATTTCCAGGAATGCCATGCGCGCCAGCTCCACGTAATCGCCGGCGGCCGAACCTTCGCGTGCCGTGCTCGCGCGGGCATAACGCAAATCAGCCAGGTAAACATCAACCATTCCTTCCAGCGCCCGTAATGTCGGAACCCGCTCGTAACTGCCCGTATTGTAAACTATCGGAAGCAATTTGCCATCCTTTTTAACCATTTCCAGGGCCGCATAAATCATCGGAAGCCAATGGGTGGGACTGACCAGATTCCAGTTATGACAGCCGGCATCCCGAAGCTCGCGCAAAACAGCCGCCAGGTTCTCAACCGATATTTTCGTCCCCGCCCCCTCCTGGCTCCAGGGATAATTTTGACAATAAATACAATTCAGCGTGCAACGGCTGAAAAAAACCGTGCCGGAACCGCGGGTTCCGGATATGGGCGGCTCCTCGCCATAATGCGGGGCATACCGGTATATTTCCGTTTCCCTTCCCGCCCGGCAAAACCCCGATTCCCCGGACAGGCGGTTGACGCCGCATTGCCGCGGACAGAGTTCGCAATGGGATAGAACTGTGTTAAAATCAACGCTCTCCATTGGCATCAATGCTTGAGTTTGGCGCGCTGCAGTCTGAAAACCCGGTCCCTTGCAAGTGACGTATCCATTTAGCCAACTGCAGTAATCGGTTTTGGTGAAATCTTTGCCCTCAATGCGGATTATCCGCCATGCGGATCCCTCGGAGCCCGTCGGCTGACGGGCGAGAATGAGCTATTCCTCTTCCTCTTTTACTTTTTCAGCGCCGGCAATGACCTTTTGCGCGATATTGCTTGGCACAATATCATAACGCGCAAAACTCATTTCAAAGGATCCCCTGCCCCCCGTAATACTCCTTAATTCCGAACAATAACGGAACATTTCAGCCATGGGAACCTCGGCGATTATCACCTGAACTCCGTCATCCACCTCAACTCCCAAAATCCGTCCGCGCCGGTGGTTGAGATCGCCGTTAATGTCGCCCATGAACTGTTCGGGAACCATGACTTTCGCGGTCATGATCGGCTCCAGCAAAACCGGCTTGGCCTTGCTCATCGCCTCGCGCAAGGCGCGGGCGGCGGCGATTTTAAAGGCAATTTCGGAAGAATCAACGTCATGATACGAGCCGTCATAAACGGTAACCTTGACGTCCACCACCGGGTAGCCGGCCAAAACACCGTGCGGCATGGCTTCAAGAAATCCCTTCTCGCAGGCCGGTATGAAATTCCGGGGTATCACCCCGCCGACCACCGCGTCATTAAACCACTCCTCATCCGGTTTCTTCGGGGCAACCTTGCAATAAACTTCCGCATACTGGCCGCGGCCGCCCGACTGTTTCTTGTGTTTATAATGCCCCTCGCTCAACGCCGTGACTGTTTCCTTGTAAGGCACCTTTGGAACGCGATATTCAGCCGTAACATTGCTCCTGCGCTTCATGATGGCCAGGGCGACATCAAGATGGGCGTCGCCCATTCCGGATATGACAATCTCGTTCGTATCAACCCGGTGTTCAACCTTGAGGGTCGGATCATCCTCCGCCACGCGCGCCAATGCCATGCCGATTTTATCCTCATCGCTCTGTTCCTTGGTCAGGACCGCCATGGAAACAACCGGATGGGGAAAAGCTATCGGCGGGAATTCAGCCTTGTGGCCGACCGCGCAAAGAACGTCATTCATGGCCGTATTTTTCAGCTTGGGCAGGGCGATAATATCGCCCGCCTTGGCCTCGCTGCCGGTCCCTGGTTTCTTCCCCTGCGGAATCAGCAAGGCGCCGATGCGTTCCTTGTGCCCCTTGGCCACATTAATCACCTCGGTGTTTTCCTTCAACGTTCCGCCGCAAACACGGACATAGGCCAACTTGCCCGCATAGGGATCGGTGACTATCCGCCAGACATGGCCGACAAACGGCGCATCCGGCGCGGGATTGACGGGCTTGTCCTGCGCATCCTTGACCGGATCGTCTCCCGGGGACGGAAAGATCGCGACGATTTTTTTCAGCAATTCAGCGATCCCCTCGTTTTTCAGGGCCATGACCGCGAACACCGGGATCAACGATCCTTTCAGGACCGCCCGCCGCAATCCTTTTTGAATCTCTTCGTCGGTAAGCTTTTCACCGCCGAGATATTTTTCCAGCAAGGCATCGTCGCCTTCCGCCGCGCACTCAATCAAGGCGTTCCGGCTCGTTTCAACCAGTTCTTTGACCGAAGCAGGAATGTTATTTCCCGCCAATACGTCAACAAATTTTCCCTCTGCAAAAACGGTGACCGGGATGCATTTCGGCCCTAATGTATTTTGAATGCCGGCAACGGCCTTGGAAAATGACGCATTTTCCTTGTCAAGGCCGGTGACCACAATGCCCCTCGGCAATCCCATCGCCAGGCAACGCCGCCACATCTTGGTGGTACCCACCTGAATTCCGCTGGAAGCATCCACCGAGATAAGCGCCGAATTGACCGCCCGGCAGGCGCAGATTACCTGGCCGACGAAATCATCAACCCCGGGACTGTCTATCATCACGATTTGATTCTTTTTGCCGCCATCGGCATAAACACCGGAAAAAACCTTTGCATAGACAGTGCTTTTCCTGCTAATTTCCTCCTCGTTAAAATCGCTCACGCTCGTCCCGGCGCTGACCAAGCCCTGCCGGTCGGTCAAGCCCATTTTAAGGAGAACAGCATCGCACAAGGTTGTTTTGCCGCTTCCCGTGTGGCCCAGGATAACAAATGATCTTACGTCATTGATGGCGATATCTTTCAATTTTCCCCCCTTCTTCCGACGCTCTGGATTAATAAATAATCCATTTTTGTCCGCATGTTTAACATATTATTGCCAACTTAAAGTTTGATATAATACCGGCAACACCGGGTCAAGGCAAATAAAAAAAGCGCGGAACAAGGGGCGGCGGTTATTTTGATATAACCGCAATAACATCCACCTCCACCAGTGCGCCAAACGGCATTTTGGCCTGAACCGTGGTACGGACCGGCGGCGGATCCGCCTTGAAGTATTCGCCATAGACGGCGTTGAACGCCGGATAATCCTCAAGGTTGGAAAGGAACGCCGTCACCTTGACAACATCAGCCATTGCCAGGCCGGCCTTTTCAACTATTGCCTTTATGCTCTCAAAAACGCGGCGCGCCTGAAGGGCGATGGGACCCTCCACAAGTTTGTTTGTTTTCGGGTCAAGGGCAATCACGCCCTGGACATAGAGGGTATTGCCCGCAAGAATGCCCTGCGAATAACGCGCCACCGGCTGGGGGGCGCTGTCGGATATTATTGCCTGTTTGGACATGAATTTTGTAAAATATTATTTTATCTTATCTTCCAAATGGCCCGCCAGCTCGTCAATTTTCAAGCGGATTTGCCTCATTGAATCGCGATCGCGCACCGTGATGGTATTATCATCGAGCGTTTGAAAATCAATCGTAATGCCGAACGGCGTGCCGATTTCATCCTGGCGGCGATAGCGCCTTCCAATGGCGCCCGTCTGGTCCCAGAATACCGGCCATTTTTTCTGGAGCGTGCCAAAAACTTCGCGCGCCCGCGCGACCAATTCCGGCTTGTTCTTCAACAGCGGAAACACCGCCGCCTTGATCGGCGCGATCAGCGGCGCGAACCGCAGCACCGTGCGCGCTTCGTATCCCTGCGGCGCCGGTTTGCCCGGTTCGGCTTCCTGCAGTTCGCCGCCGCTGTTGTCGCCCGCCGGCACCCATTCCTCGCGATAGGCCTCGCACAGCAAAGCCAGCGTGATCCGGTCCACCCCCGCGGAAGGCTCGATGACGTGCGGCACGTATTTTTCCTTCGTATCGGCGTCAAAATACTCCATTGATTTGCCGCTGAATTTCTGGTGCTGGGTCAGGTCAAAGGCGCCGCGCGCGGCGATGCCTTCCAGCTCCTGCACGCCAAAAGGAAAATCATACATGACGTCAACACAGGCGCTGGCGTAATGCGCCAATTCCTTGGGATCATAATTATATTTTGAAATGCTTTCCGGCGGCAAGCCGATTTGCGCATACCATTGCAGGCGCTGCTCCACCCAATAATCGTGCCATTGCTGGTCGGTCCCGGGCTTGATAAAATATTCAAGCTCCATCTGCTCAAACTCGCGCGAACGGAAGGTGAAATTGCGCGGGTTAATCTCGTTGCGGAACGCCTTGCCGATCTGGGCAATCCCGAAAGGCACCTTGCGCCGCGAAACTTCCAGGACATTCTGGAACTGGACAAAAATTCCCTGCGCCGTCTCGGGCCGGAGGTAGGCGGCGGAAGAATCTTCCTCCACCGGGCCGACAAACGTTTTGAACATCAGGTTGAACGACCGCGGAACGGTCAGCTCGGTCGCGCCGCAGGCCGAACATTTAATTCCGGGCGGCAGGGCAAAACCGGTTTCAGTTTTGATCAACTTCTGCCCCTGGTCCTCGCAGAGCATGTCGGCGCGGAAACGCTTCCGGCATTTCCGGCAATCAACCATCGGATCCACGAAACTCGTGGCATGCCCCGACGCCTCCCAGACCTTGGGATGCATGATGATTGAACTGTCAAGCCCGACGACGTCCTCGCGCATTTGCACGACGTTTTTCCACCAGGCCTCGCGGACATTGCGTTTCAGCTCACAGCCGAGCGGGCCATAATCCCAAAAACCGTTTATGCCCTCATAAATTTCAGAACTCTGAAAGATAAAACCGCGCCGCTTGCACAGCGACACCAACTGATCCATGCCGACTTTGTGTTTGTTTCTCATGGCTGATAATCCTGCAGGAGATAAACGGACTGGTCAAGTTGAAAATCCCTAAAAATTGCCGCCGCGCTTCGTCCTCGCTCTAAAACTAAGGCCTCAGTCTTGGATGGAGACGGCCTGACCACAGGCCGCTCTGAACAGGACGAGCTCTGATTGCCCTTCGTAGCCCTTGGGCGAAGTTGGGTCCCGTCTCCATAAATCCGCCCACATAATTGAGGGGGCCCCTCTAAAACTCAAAGAAAGCTTGACTTACGGTATTTTTTTGCGCATTTTATTCCTTACCTTTTTGCGGGGTAAAAAGGAATGATTTGAAGCGGCGGCTTTTGTCGCCGCCGAAAGCGCCGGCAATTAAAAAAAACAAGGAGAACACAGGAATGCCTAACATTAAAAGCGCGATGAAACGCGTGCGCACATCGGAAAAAGCGCGCGTCAGAAACACTGCCATCCGTTCGGCCATCACATCGGCCCGCCGGAAATTTTTGGAACTGCTTGCCGCCAAGGATAAGGAAAAAATCGGCGCGGCATTCAGGCAATACTGCTCGGTGCTGGACAAGGCCGCCAAAAAGGGCGTGATAAAAAAGCAAAAGGCTGTACGGCGTAAACGCCGGGCGGCGGCCAAGATGGCGCTTCTGGCGTAGCTCATCATATCAGGCTAGACACTGGATTCCCGTGTTCACGGGAATGACATAACGGTTTTTCTCTTGCCGCTTTTGCGCCTATGTGACCGTGCCACTTTGCGTATGATTTGTCGTCACCAGGCTTCAATCGCTTTTTCCACGATTCGCTTGGCCAAATCCTCGGCCGCGCGCGGCGTAGCCGCCTGCTTGGCGCTGACCAGGTTGCCATAAAACGGGAACGTGGACTCGCCGATTACGCTGGCCTCGCACAATATTTCCTGATCCCGGATGCGCTTTAACGTAAACGACGCCGAAAGCGTCAGCCGGTATTCATTCGGCTTGGTAACATCGGAGCGATTATAGCGCAAGGGATTCAACGACACGCTGGTAAGGGTGCATTCCAGGATAACATCGGCACTTTGCGCGTTGACCACCTTCAAGGTTCCGTCTTTCTGCAGTTCGGCGATTGTTGCCGACGTGGCGTCGTTTTCAATCAGCGGTTCCCTGGATTTGTTCGCAAAAAGGGGCACATAGACAGTCTTGATGTCCGGCGGAAGAGTGCTTCCCAGGCGATACCCGGTGCATCCGGCCAGGAAAAACATGGCCAGGAAAAAGAAAAGAAAGACTGATAAGCGGTTGTTTTTCATTTCATTTGTTTCAATTGATCATCTATTTGTCTAATTCTGGACCTGGCCGTGTCAGCCCAGCGGGAGCTGGGGTATTCATAGATCAACCTCTGGAAGCCTATTCTTGCGCTCGTGAGGCATTTTTTGACCTCTTCCTGGCTATCAACGGAATGGGTAGCGCTCAAATATATCTGGGCCTGCTGATAAAGCAACGCCACTGATTCCATCTCAAGCTCCTCAAGATAACGGCGCGCCTGGGGAGCCATGGCGCTCCGGGGATACCAATCAAGAAACCCCTTGAGCGTCACGGCGGCGTTTTCGCGCAAATCGGCCGCATTGCGATTGCTTTTGGCATAAGAATAACAGCATTTCGCCTGGCCGAAGAAAGCCTGTTCCGCCAATGGCCCCATCGGGTAACGCTGGTGATAAAGCGCATAGGAATCTATGGCCAAATCATACTGTTCTGTCTTTTCGTAAATCCGCGCGATGCGGAACTGCAATTCCGACGACCTTTTCCACTGCAAGCCGTTTTGAATCATTTTTTCAAACAAGGGAATGGCGTCTTCCGGCGCCTCAAACCTGAACAAGAGAAAATACCGGCGGCGCCCGGCCATTTTATCGGCAATATTATACTGCCGTTCAAGCACCTCCTGGAAAGGGAAAAAGCCGGGATAAGTCTCAATCAGGAATTGGTATTCGTCAAAGGCTTTTTCCGGCTTGCCGCGCTGTTCAAGCAGTTGCGCGTAACTGTATTGGGCCACGGGAGCCTGGGGCGACTCCGGCCAGGCATAGACCAACGCGCGATACTCCTTCATGGCCGATTTAATTGAGCCGGCGGTTTTAAGACTGTCGGCATACGCCAGCTGGGTCTCGGGCGACGCGCCCTTCGGATGCATCCTGTTCCACCAGCTCCGTTCATGCTTGACCCGTTTTGCATCTTTGCCGGCATCCTCGGTCTGCGCCGGAACTGTCGAACCGGTCAGCAAAATGAACCCGATAATATAGAAAAGATAAATTGGCGTGCGCATTTGGAGAAATACTAACCACAACCCGCCCGCAGGTCAATATCAGAAAACGTTAACACAGGGTCAGCCCTTGAATTAGGACTTTATATTTCAAACCGATTTTACCATCCGGTTCTTTTTCTCCTCATCAAGTCGTTTCTCGACCGCTTCTACAATCCGCCTCATCCGTCCATTCATATCTTCGACATGACGATTGAGCTGTTTGCTGATTGCCGCACCGCTTCCGGCATCGAGCAGTCCGGCCACTCCGCGTTGATCCAGGCCGGAATAGCGGATCAAATATCGCGCCGCTACAGCCCGCAAAGGACTGTTGCGACGACGACACCGGAAGTCTTCAACATTAACCTTGAATATTCCCGCAATAATCTCAAGCACCAATATGGGATCCAGGGGCTCTGTTATGCGCCGGAACGAGATGTCTTCAGGTGCACCGTGGCCTTCGACCCGCTTGTCGTACATTTCATCAATCCACGCCCGGAATCTAGCACTGCCTATACTCCGGGGCGACTCATTCAGCGCCGCTTTGAATTCCTCGTCGTCTTCGGCCAGCCCTGTCTCAACAAACTGACGATATTGTTTCGGCCATTCCATTTGCTTGCCGCTCATCTCTCCCAAGATCGGACCGTATTCAACATAATCAAATCTTTTCCGTTCACCAATATACCCTTGGTATGTGCTCCACGGATATTGCCGTAAATATTGGATTTTCTCTCCAATTGGTTTCTGCTTCATCGTCTCTGTCCGCACCGGATTGAGGTGCACGTAGCGCGTCAACGACAGCAGGTATTCTTCCCCCTCTACCAACTTGGCTTTGTAGCGTCCATCTAACAAGTGCCCATGCCGCCTGTGCCGTAGGTTGTAGTACACAGTATAAGCTGTGCATAATGACTGCATGAACTTCGAGCAGTTCCCTTCCGGAGTCTCGAATACCAAGTGGAAATGGTTAGCCATCAGAACAAACAGATAAAGCCGGATGTTATACTGCTCAACCCGTTCGGATAATCCCTCGAGAAAGCGTTTCCGGTCCGCATCGTCTTTAAAAAGCATCGTCTGTTCCGTCCGCCAGTCGCCTATCATCCGACAGGTAACATGGTAGATCGCGCCAGCGTACTCAATCCTTAATTGCCTTGCCATGCCATTACTATGCCATCTCCCCCGCCAACTTGTAAAGCATTAAGTCCTAATTCAAGGGCTGACCCTTATCTTCCCGGGTTTTCGCCCTGCCACTCTTTTCAAAGAACAATTTTATTAATATCAATCCTTAAGAACGATTGGATGTTATATAATAAAATTTAGTACGGTTTGAACCACGTGATGATAAAGGCTACAAACAGACTAACTCCTGTGATCCATCCATCTATTGGCATCCAGTATTGTGTAAAAATAAAGAGCTTGGATACCCCGTAGATGAACCCCATGAGGGCAAGTCCACCAATAATCATCTTGGTAATACGTATTTTATTTGCACGTGTCATTGTCATGTAAATTACCAAGGACATCTTCTCCGGCTTCCCAAATAGTCCACCCAACATCCGCAGCTTGCAAAGACTCGACTGCACGACCAAGATCGGTAGGATCAGTAACATAAACACGTTCCAATCCAAAACGATCAAGTTGCCCTAACGAATTAATTGCCGCGTTCCTTGCCTGTATGCCAGTTAGCAAGTCAGTTGTAAGGTCGACGATATTTGCTAAACGTTGAGCCTGCTGATTACCAGGACTAGTAAGCTCGGCTACATCCGTCGCCAGCGAACCGCGGGAAGAAGAATTTCTATCAAGAATAGCATCTGACAAGTTACGGATGTTTGCCCCATAGCCATAGCCAGATTTCAACATTATAGCAACACCAGCAACTTTTGTGATCATTGTCGGCTCCGGCAAAAGTCCAACTCCAATTCCTACCGCAATACCTGCAGAATTACCAATAATACCTAATGTGGCTCTTGCTGCCTGTTTCCATTTTACAAGACCATAAGGATCTCTAAACATTACCGGGTTATCCGAACAGAAGACATATTGATCCAATCCGCCAGCAATGCCAATCGGATCGTTGGAAAGCCAACGCCCCGTTTCTGAATCATAGTATCTTGCACGGAAATAATTTAGCTTTGTTTTGAAGGAATACTCACGCCCCTGCCACAGATACCGATTGCCGACCGCTGAGGTCTGCATAACCCCACCAGTTGAATCGTAAACACCCAGCACGTTGCCCCACGCATCATACCGATAGGATTCCTTGGTGACGCCGGATTCATCCACCAAGGCATTAACCGTTCCAACTCTATCTTTCACGTAGTAATACGTTTGTGTCGTTACCCCATAGACCTTCATTGCCAGAATGTCGTCTACGGCGGGCGAGTAGACATAACTGCGAGTCAACGAGCCATCGGATGCCGTTTCAGCAATGACATGCGAGCCATCGTAGATAAGATAGGTCGCGGCAGAGCCATCGGAAATCGAAATCCTCCTGCCCAAGGCATCATACCCATAGCTTTCTGCCAAGGTTCCGTTGGTATAAACAGCGGTCAGACTGTAGCGACTGTCCCACGTCACGGACAACTGCCGACCTGAATCGTCCTGCAGATTTGTCACGTTTCCAGCGGCGTCAAATTGCTGGCTGCCATTCGTGCCCCAACTGGTCAAGCGGTTAGCGGATAGCGTATAGTTTATAGACTGGCCGTTGATCACGGCTTGAGTCCTATTCCCCACAAGGTCATACTGGTAACTCGCGGAATGAACGACTCCGCCGGTCGTGTTATACCATTGCTCACTGGTCAATCTGTCAAGGTCATAATAAGAAAACGCCGCACTTTCGCCGTTCTCCCTCGTCATATTCGTGGCGAGACCAGCGGCATTATAGCCGTAACTGAAACTCCGCACCACCGCATTGGAAATGTTACGCCATTCCAAGCCAGTCGGACGATCCAGCACGTCATACGTGTATGTCGCCGAAACGCCCGACGTGCAGATCATGCCAGAAAGCAGACCGTTATATACATTGTAACTGTAACTGAATGTCCCGGCAGGACTGACAATCGAGCTCAATCGGTCTCCGGAATCCAGAGAATAATTTACAACGCCAACAACAGAAGTAACGGCCGAGACTTGGCCGGCTGGCTTATAGCCGTAGCTAACCACACTGGGGACCAAGCCCATAATTCTTTGTCAACCGATTCAAGGTGTTATACTCGTTTGAGACCGCCACACCGGGGACGCGTCTTAACTTTTAACATTTCCCCTTTTTGCTTAATCTTAATTTGTTATATGTTAAGACGCGTCCCCGATTCTTCTGTGTCCTGTTTCTTTTATCGCCCGTTATTCCGGCAGGCGACCAATTCACGTTCAGATCCCCGCCAACTTGTAAAGCATTAAGTCCTAATTCAAGGGCTGACCCTTATCTTCCTTTGACTGGACCACCCCATCGCCATAGCCCGTTTGTTAACTTTTGCGTTCCATATCCCTCAACACCTGCCGGGAAACCGACAATTTTTGTTCTGACCGGGGCAGTTAAGCAAATCTGGATTTGATTCGTGCGAATAAGAATATAGTCTGGATTCAATTTCCTGATAGATAATGGGACATTAGTTCCTATCCCGTTTTTTTCCGCAGATAACGCCGTTTCACCTTCCCGATAGTTTGGTTCTCCTAAACTGTCATTTCTGTATTTCCCCCTATTATCTATCATCATTTGGCAGTCAGCAACCAACTCTTTGGGGTCTATTTTGGAAATTAGGTAGTCTCCATAAATATTCCTTCTCATAATATCTATCGCAAGAAAAACGTAACTCCCAATAAAATACAGAGGCACAAGCAAAAGAATTGCAACAACAACACCTAAAATCTTTTTATAACTTTTCATTTATTTCCATTCGGGCATTCAGAGTTATTCTGTTCAGATTTCCACATTTCTATTCCAATATCATTTTGTTCAAAACTACCTACAGGGTCAAACCAAAAGACAGTGAATAGATTGTAACTGCTTCTTTCAAATGGAGCCACCATTTCTGCCCCTCTAGTCATTATCCAAGCCCAAACTGGTCCGTAAACTTCAGAAAGAGCATAACCAGCCTTTACATTGCCCATCTGGGAGCCTCCACCGGCATATCCTTTAAAACGCAATGTCTCGTTATCCCATTTTGTGTCTCTTCCTTCTGAAATAGAAAATTTATAAAGTTTCTTGACCTGCCACCATTTCAGATTCGCTTTTTTTAAATCTTTAACATATTTATCCACATCACGATCAATATCACGCAACAACCCCATCGGGTCTTTGAAATTAACGGGGTTATTATCCGCGAACACATACTGGTTCAGCCCCCCACTTATCCCAATCGGGTCGTTACTCAACCACCTGCCCGTCACAGGCTCATACCATCTGGCACGGAAATAATACAAACCCGTCTTCCAGCTGTATTCCCTGCCCTGCCAGAGGTATCTGTTTCCGACAGCCGACGCCTGAATCACCCCGCCAGTGGAATCATACACGCCAAGCACGTTCCCCCAGGCATCATATTTATAGGATTCAATAACCGAGCCAGAAGAGTCAACTACCGCCTGCACGGAACCCAGGTGGTCCTTGACGTAATAATACGTGTTGGTTGTGCCGCCATAGACAGTCATGGACAGGATGTTGTCGATCCCAGGACCGAAATTATAAGACTTCAGGAGATTGCCGGAAGAATCGGTCTCAGCAACACAATGAATGCCATCATAGACGAGATACGTTGTCGTAGCCCCATCAGAAATTGAGACTCTCCTGCCTAAAGCGTCGTAACCGTAACTTTCAGCCGTGGTTCCATTGGTGGCGATGGAAGTCACCCGATACCGGCTGTCCCACGCAAGGACTCTGGTATTGCCCCCACCCAGGCTTATTTCAGTCACACAGCCAGCCGTATTGTAACTGAGCGTGTTTTCGCCATTCGTTCCCCAGGAAGTCAAGCGGTTGGCGGAACCATATGTATAGTCCACGGCGGTCTGTCCATTGACCACAGCCTGAGTCCGGTTGCCGACCAAGTCGTAGCTATAAAGACTAACGGCTGAAGTCTGAGAGCTGAAGGAAGATTCAGAAACAAGCCGATCCAAGTCGTCATATTCATAAAGGTTTGTAGACTGTAGGCTGTTAGCGGTAGTTACTTTCTGTGTGACCATGCCCACGGCGTTGTAGGCGTAGGCAAAACTCCTGACCACGCTGTTCGTTGAATTCTGCCATGTTATACCCGTGACACGGTCAAGGACATCAAACGTGTTGGACACGCCGAGAACAGAGCAGAAGACACGGGAAATCAAGCCGTTGTTAGCGTTATAACTGTAATTAAATGTGCCAGCGTCACTTGCGATAGCATTTAATCGGTCTCCCGCATCCAAGGAATAACTCACCACACCCACAACGGAAGTGACGGCAGAGACTTGGCCGGCTGGGTGGTAACCGTAGCTCACTTCGCTACCGCTCGTTACGCCCTTCGTCTTTATAAGCCGATTCAGAGTATTATATTCGTTAGAAACTGTTCCAGAGGAATCGCCCACTGATCTGACCATGCCGTCAGCATAATAGTCAAAAGTCAGGGTAGCATTCGGATACGAAATCTGGCTCAGGCGACCGTCGCCGTTATAGGTATTGTTCACCATAGTCCCGTCAAACCGCGTCATGGATTTGACAAAATTCTCAACGCCATAAGTAACGGACATGGTCTGACCGTCAATATTGGTAATCGTGACAGGGCGATCCTGAATGTCGAGCTGATAACCTTCCACGGGACGGTTCAAGGCGTCACGGATGACCAAGGTATTCATTTGCTGGTCGTAGGAATAAGCAATGGTTACTGGTTGTCCATTCAGATCACGACTGACAGACGCCATTTTGCGAGTCGGCAGATATGTCATGCGAGTGGTCCTGCCAGCCTGATCCACATGATTAGTCAGATTGCCGATGCCGTCGTAGGCAAAGGTCTCAGTGGAATTATCAGGATAGGTGATGGTTTTCACCCAGCCCTGGGCATCGGAGTCGTAATCAATGTGGCGATTGTCCGGCCAGGTGACTTTTTCCAGATGCCCGAGCTGGCTGTATTGGTAAGTCAGGGCCGAACCGGCGGAGGGCGTCATGGTCGCCGGATGGCCATAGGCATCATAGGTGTAGCTTACTGTGGCACCATTTGGTGTTGCAACCTGCGACACCAAGCCGTTGCCATTATAGGTATATATTGTATCGTAACTGTTATAGGCGGTGTAATATGCCTTGACGCGGCTGATCGCGCCGTTCTGGTATTCAAACCCGGTCTTGTTGCCTTCCGGATCGGTAACCAGCGTCGGCAATTGATAAGTGGCATTCCATTCATATGTGTTGGGATTTGCCGGAGTTGCGTTATAGCCGATGGCCGCCTGAGTCACATTATGGTTTGTGTCATACTGCCGCCAAGCAGTCAGCGTGTCGCTCGATCCGGTGGTAATTTCATTCGTGATATTGTCGTTGTTATCGTATTGATATGTGACTCCCTTGTCGGCCGGTCCATTCACTTCGGTCAGTCTCAGAATTTCAGGATTATAATGATATTCAATGGTTTGATTCACTGCCCCGCGAGTATAAGTGACCGTGGTCTTATTGGTGTCATAGGCGAGAGAATGGGTATAATAGCCGCCAAAATTCAGGCTATTGCCTTTCACAGCAGCACCGGCCGCATTCGTGGTGTAACCGTATTCGCCCTCATCGCCCCGGGAGTTGGTGCGCCGGGTAACAGCCGAATCGTTATTATATTCATACGTGGTCACGAAGGTTTTGCCGCTGACATGCCGCGTGGCCGAGGTCAGGCGACCTTGGCCATCATAGCCGAAACCAACCATCAGATTGGTGGCGGCCAAGACATTGGCCAACCGGCCGTTACCATCATAAGTGAAGGTCAACGACTGGCCGTTGCCGTGCGCCACCTGAGTCAAATTGTTGCCGGTATAGCTCAAGGTAAGGGTGTTATTCCAGGCATCCTTGATATTCTCAAGGGCGCCGTTCGCGTTAAAGGAATAGACCACGCCGGCAGGGAATGTGACACTGTATCCGGATCCGGACGTTTCCAGCTTCAGGTTGTTTTCCACGCAGGGACCAAAAGATTCGCCATCTTTTGGAAACCTGAATTCACGGCCATCAGCGGTCCGCAACATCATCCAATCCAACGGTTCCGCGGCATAATTGATGATCGGCGTCAGACTCCACTCGTACGAATGCGTCCAGCCTTTTCCAAAGGTCCCGGTTGAAGAAAACGCGCTGTTATATCCCCGGACAAATTCAAGGGACAACCCTGGACATGGAATAACCAAGTCGTTTTCGTTGAAGTAATTGGCACCGCTCATGGTGTTGATCGGCTCAGTAGTGCTGGACTTATCCGGTTGCGGACTATTAGTATCACGCCCGCCGGAATTATCCCTGTTCGGTATATGGACAATGCAGGTATCTGAGCATTCCGGCAATGCGGTGGATTCCGCAGTCACTATGTATGTCCCGGGGGCAACATTAGCGGGATTGAACGAGATACTGCTTCCTGATCCCGATATGCCGATCGGCGAACTAGTCCAATCGGCCGTCTTGTCCCCAAGGCAACTATTTGTCATGTCCAGCGTAACGTTCGCACTGCCAACCCATACGTTTGTCTCTGTCTGACGAATGTCAATATTGATCAAATGCACCGTTTTATTATCCCCGCACGACGGCAGGTTACTGGATACCACATGAATATTATAACTTGCAGCATTGGAACCAAAGTATAGAACACCATTATTGCTGGCCCCGCCGCTCCAGATCAGTCCGGCGGGAGAATAGATATCCGCCAACTCATCATTCATGTTATGATACCCGTTTTGCGTCCAAGGCAAATTAAGAGGGTCGTTATTTACAAACTCCGCTTTAATGCCCTCCACATTCAACGTCAATGATTTCTGACCCTTGGAGACGCTGATTGCATGGGCTCCCGGTGAAGCCAGATTCAGGTTGCCTGTAAGTGTATTGCCAGAACTGTGCTGATCGCTCACCGGCCCGCTGATCCAAGTGTTCCATGGACAATTGCCGCAGAACTTTGTCGCCGTGATTCCGGGATGCTGGTCATATGCAATATACAGCGTCTTGCTTTCATCCGTAACGGTTACCCCGCCACAACCCAAGCTTTGCAGATCATCCGCATAGGTGGCAAAATGATTGGTTATGCCATCGGCAGTGACAATAAAATTATTACTAGGCCCCATTGGCTCCACACTACAGTATGGCGTGTTGGTCGTGTTCTCCGGCACACCGTCCCCGGTCCAGTTCGCATTACCGAATTTATTAGTTCCCCCTATAGATTCTATATAGCTAAAGCCTATCACGCTGCATACAGCACAGGGATGTTCGGGATATTGGGAAATCCACCTCCCATCACCATGTAGCGGCTCATCAGGCTCCTCAGGCTCGACAATACATTCCCCGGTGATCGAATGACCAAACAAAGACGCCGTCACCTTATACTTTCCACCATTCGCCCCTCCAGCAGAATAATATGTTTCCAGCTTTTCATATGTCATGGTTGCCCGATCGCCATAGCCCGCCGGATCGGTAATGGCCGTGGCGCTGGGTTCGGATGGCGCCGTAACGGTATTCCCTTCCACGCCAATCAACCATGGAGAGTCAAGTTTCAGGTGAGGGAAGGGATATTGCGGATCGCCAATGGTCAGGCTGACCGGCAACGAACACGGCTCCAAGATCGTTATCTTTATGCAGGCGCCATTAACCACCGTAACCAGCGGCACGTTCTCAACCACCTGCCAACCGATGGATTGCGCCAAATTTGCCGGTTCAGTGATAGCGCGCAACCATACCGAGTCGCCGGGCGGCACGACCGCTACCGCTTTTGCCGGATCGGTAAGCGGCAGGGACATATTTGTCATCCCGCTCCATGCATTGCATGCCTGCAATTGAATCGTTCCCACGGTAAAATCGCGGCGAAATAGTTCTATAGGCTCACCATAACAGGAAGTGACAGCTTTCAACCGCATGTTCTTCAGTCCGGAAGAGATTCCCATTCCGCGGACCAGGATGTTCGTGCTTCCATTGACCTGCAGGTTCGTGCTCCCGTCATCAAAGGTCGCCCAACCGCTTGCTCCGGATTCGCGGGTTAAAACAAGCGAATATGACAGGGAAGAAGTCGAGACCGTAATTGACAGGGGAACAACAGAGTTCATCGGCACAAAGTTAAAATCCCCCGCCGAGGCATATACCGGTTTCACGAACACACTGCGCCGGCTCTCATCCGCATCCAGTTCCTGGTCATTATCCGCGTCATGCCACATCCGCAGGACAAAATCCCTGCCCTCCACGTTTGTTCCGCCAGTCCAGGTAATAGTGTTGGAATAAATTCCATTCTGATACAAATAACCATTGGTTGCGTTCCATCCCTCCACCGCGCCGGCATCGTAACGGTTTGTCAGTGTCCAATAAAAACGCATACCGTCCTGGACCGGCACAGGACTTGGCTCCAATTCCTGCAATCCGGTCTGGCCCGGCAATAATTTTTCATGCAGGGTTAGCTGGCCCGTGCCATTGGTGTTGATCATCAGATATAATATATTGGTGCCTTCTGCCGTGGCATCCACCGCCCCATACCAGGCGTTGGAAGCAACCAAACGGTCAAAACTCAACACCTTGGCATTCAAATAATAACCAGACTCACCGGATTCCAGCTGGCCGTTAGTATTGGCATCAAATCCAATCCGGACAATATAATCCCGGTTAGTTGCCTCGGGACCGCCCGACCAGGTCAGACGGTTGGTGCTTGAATTAGTGACCAAACCACCAAGGGCGGACCAGCGCCAGAGATCATTCGTGGTTCCATCGGCGCTCTCAATTTGCCACATAACGCCCGTTACTCCAGGCGACCATGCCACTTTTAGATCCATCCAGGCATTACTCTGGGCATTTTCAACGGGATACACGGTGTTATCCGACGGATAATACGGGGAAGAGCAATCATAGGCAGCCTGGTTGTCAACTGCCGTCAGGGAAAACTCATCCAATTTGACTATGTTCACGACAATGGTGGCACAACAAGAAGGATTTGCTGCCGACTGGGCTTCAACCTGGTGTTTTCCCCATCCAAAATTGAGCATCATCAAACCGTCTGAATCAATTCCGGCCTCAGTGCCGGCAAGGGTCGTCAGCGACCAGTTAATATTGGTTCTCGTTGAATAAGACGTGAGCCACCATTTAGCGTCGCAGATATCACAAAATGTCATCATAATAAAATCTTCGGCACGATTAAAAGCCAAAACGGGACACGGCGCGGCCACCAGCGTCATTTCGTCCCAGGAATTGGTTTTAACATTCGAGACCGCCCTGACCAAATATTCACCGCCATTATATCCCCAGCTCACCACTCCGCACGAACTCACCTGCGCCGTATCCCCGGACACGGTCTGGACGCTCCAGGTCATGCGGGAAAGGTCATGGCAATTTGTCGCCAGATTGGCAAAGGCATCGTAGCTATTGGCTAATGAAAGCGCCACAAAGTTTGTCGTGAAGGCAAGCTTGAACACCTCAAGGTTCATTTCCACGGCGCTGTTGGTTACGCCGGGCAATGCCGCCCCAATGCGGTATTTTCCGCCGCCTGGGCCATAACTCAGAATGCCGCTTGAATTGATAGAGGCGGATGATCCGGAAAGCGAGGAAACGCTCCAGACGGTTTGGTTTTTATCCGCGGCGCTGGCGATAAGTCTTTCGCCCGCATCATAATTTCCGCTCGCCTGCCAGAGCGCTGTATCCGAATAACGGTCAAACAACAGGCGCATCTGGTTGTTGGGCATTGTCGGATCGGTTTTTACATCATATTCCTGAGAACCGGACAAGCCATCGTGGTCATCATCCCGGCCGGCAATGCCGAGGGAATAAACCTGGTTGGAAGACAAGGCCGTTTTATAGATCATCACGTGGTCCAGCCGGCCGCACAAGCCGGCTGTGCCGCTGATGTCATTGCCCAGCACCAGGCCGGAATTCGTGGAAAGCACGAGGGACGCGGGACGATTCGTCACCGGCACGATTATGCCGTCCACGTACAATTCCGCATTGGTTCCATCAAAGACCCCGGTGACATGGTACCAGATCCCGGTGCCTACAAAATTTGTGACAGTGGCCAGCGCCAGATTGGTGTGACCAAGCGAGTTGGTCAATTCAAAGACCAAGGCATTGTCCGAAGATTTATACAAGGCATAGGCGCAGTTGCTCGTAGAATCAGGCCGGCTCAAGATCGTCATGCGGTCTGCAAAGCCCTCATTAGTGGAGCCGGCAAGGGAATCAAAATTAACGTAAACGAGCGCGGTCAATTGCGGCGTCTTGTAAACCGAACTATTGGCAATGGAAATCCTGTTTGATGCCTCAAGCCCGTTAAACGCCCAGGCGCCATGAATCACGCCACCTTCGACTCCGCTCAGGGCAGGCGTGGCGGGCTGTGCGCCGTAAGCCGTGCCGTTATTGCCATGGCTGCAATCCGCCACAACAACCCCGTTGGTTTCATCCAGTTTCCAGCAGCCAATCAGACTTGCCGGAGGCGCGCTGACCGAATTCAGGCCGTATTGATTTTCCCAGCCGTCGGGCAGGCCGTCAAAATCCGTATCGGGGTTATGCGGATCAGTGCCAAGCTGATATTCCTGAAGATTGGTCAATCCGTCGTTATCCGGGTCTGAAGCCGCATCGTTCACCAGGGGATAAGTTCCCTGCGCCACTTCCCAAACGTCAGGCAATCCATCGCTGTCCGTATCGGAGCTATGTGGATCGGTGTTATACTGACACTCCTGGAGATCGGTCAAGCCATCCGCATCGGAATCAAGACTTACGTCATTCACCAAGGGATTGAAGCCATGTTCCAGTTCCCAGCCATCAAGCAATCCGTCATTATCCGTGTCGCCACAATTCGGATCAGTCCCGTGTTGATATTCCTGGAGATTGGTCAGGCCGTCCTCATCGGCATCATTGTTCGCATCATTCACTAAAGGATCGAGTTGTTCAGAATGATAGGTCACTTCCCAGGCATCCGGCATGCCGTCGTAGTCCGTGTCGGCATAATTCGGATCAGTCCCGTTTTGATATTCCGCATAATTACTCAGACTATCATTATCCGGGTCGCCGGCCGCATCGTTTAAAACAGGATTAAGGCCATGGGTAACTTCCCAGTAGTCAGGCATCAGATCGCCATCGCTTTCGTTGCTATCCGGATAAGTCCCCAGCCGGTATTCCTGGAGATTGCTCAGACCGTCGCCGTCATGGTCCGAGGCAGCGTCATTTGACAATAAAATTAACCCGTGATCATGTTCCCAGCCATCAGGCATGCCGTCATTATCAGTGTCGCAATCATTTGGCAAAGTCTGATGAGTATATTCCTCAATATTATTCAGCCCATCGCCGTCATAATCATCTTGCGTATCATCCACGCAGGGATTGAGACCGTATGTTACCTCCCACACGTCCGGCATACCATCGTCGTCTGTGTCAGACTTCCACGGATCAGTGCCGTGCTGAAATTCCTGGAGATTGGTTAATCCATCACTGTCATTGTCCGAGGCGGCGTCGTTTTCACACGGGTAACACTCATGCGCCACTTCCCAGCCATCCGGCATGCCGTCGTCATCGGTATCATAATCATTCGGCTCTGTCCACCATTCCGAATATTCCGCAATATTACTCAATCCGTCACCGTCATAATCAGATTCCGCATCATTCAGGCAAGGATTGAGACCATGCTCTACCTCCCAGCCATCCGGCATGCCGTCGTCATCCGAGTCGGTATCAGACGGACTTGTGCCGATGGCTATTTCCCACCAGTCCGGCAAACCATCCCCGTCAGAATCCGGACCTGAAAGCGTTATGTTCGCATTCGTCACATTCCCGGCCAGATACACAGGATTTGCGGTTGAATTGCCCTGGGCTTCCCATGAATCGTTGGAAAAATTCCCATTGGACTCCCGCCATGCCATGATCCAATATGTCCGCAGGACCGAAAGATTAGTGAACGCATACAACCCGGTCTGGCTTAACGACTGATATGCCACCGTTCCGCCGCCAACCTCGTTTGTTGCCAGCACCACGTAGATGGTCCCCGCCTGCGGACCGGCAGACGTTATCCGCCCCGATATTCCGGCGTGCGGAATTGATGATGTCGAGGACTGGTCGCTTCCCCATTGCGCTTCCATCCAGTCAGAGTAACCATCCCCATCCGAATCCCTGGATGAATTGAAGCTGAAGACATATTTGGCCTGGCCGATATTGGCCATTGCATAATCGTTGGTGCCGGAAGAATTGCCCCAGGGATAATGACCCGGCATGTTGGCGGGCAAAGTATTGGTAAGGTTCAATTCATAAAGGCGGTCATAAAATTTACTGCCCACGTATTTGAGCTGGCCGATGTTGGCCAGGCGGTATCCATTGGTGGTAGAGAAAGAATTGACCATGGCCGCGATGTTGGAGCCGGCGCCCATAAGCGATTCCATTTCGTTATAAGCGCATTTGGCCATCCATTTCAACTGCCCCTGCTCTAGGGGGGCGTAGTCGTTGGGGGTGCGGTTGGTGTCAATTACCCCGCGCGTGTACCACCATTGTGGCGCCTGCGCCAGGAGGCTTGTCGCCAAGAAGAAAGTAGTCAGGAGACAGAAGACAGTAGTCAGAATATTACGAACTGTCTTATTGGTTTTAGTTTTGTCCATTTCAAATTTCATAAAATTACTGACTACTGACTTCTGTTTCTCACTGTCCTGCATAGATAATGAAATTGACTGCCACGTATGGCGGCATGTTTGAATGACTTCCATTCCCGCCCGTACTACTGCTATCCTGATGACCAGCTATACTAGCAAACTGAACCCAACCACCTTCACCAGTATCAGAATTAGCATGTGGACCACTAAAATTAACCGTGTTATGCACATGTGCCGGCATTTGATCAACCGTCAAAGTCACAGTTTGCGCCCCGCCTGTCACCCCGAGATTATTGGTTGTGCCGAAGGCAAATCGCTGCCGCAAGTCCGGCAAATTAAAATTTGTACTGCCATTCCCGCCATAGCTGGTGCCGATGACTGCGAACAGGTTGCTGTAGGTTGTCCGGCTCACAGGCGTCCCATTGCACAGGAGCCAGCCGGAGGGCGCATTGCTGGCGGCATACATCTGGATGGCGCCGACAGGACTGGCACCGGGCATCATGGCCGGTGAATTGGTGCCGGAGCCGCCACCAGCCTGGTTCGTAAATGAACCCATGGAGACATCGCCGCCGGGCACATAGGCGTGCACAGCGCCATAAAACGAGGCATCCTGCTGCACGGAGATGTTGTCCACGGTCAGGTCACCCGTATAGGCCGAAAAGGCCGGCAGGAGAACAGCCGCTAATATAACTATTTTCTTGACCATTCTCTATCTCCTTTTAAATTTTTTTCGTATTTTGCGGGCTATTCTTCGCTTCACTGTCCTGCATAAATAATGAAATTAACTGCCACGTATGGCGGCATGTTTGAATGCGCCTGGCCGCCGCCGGTTGAGTCCGAATAATATTCAGAGCCTGATGTCCAGTATCTTGGCCCCCATTCTTCGGTCGCCGCCCCCGCGGCTACTCCAATCCCCATAATGCGTAAGATGTAGTGAGAATGAGCCGGCATTTGAGCTGTCGTCAACGTCACGGTTTGCGCCCCACCTGTCACCCCGAGATTATTGGTAGTGCCGAAGGCAAATCGCTGCCGCAAATCCGGCAAATTAAAATTTGTGCTGCCATTCCCGCCATAGGTTGTGCCGATGACTGCAAACAGGTTGCTGTAAGTCGTCCGGCTCACGGCCACGCCGTTACACGGCAGCCAGCCGGAGGGCGCATTGCTGGCGGCGAACATGTGGATATCGCCAATAGGATTAACACCCAGCATCGGGGCTGGGGAATTGGTGCCGGAACCGCCGCCATACTGGTTCGTGAAGGCACCCATAGAGACATCACCCCCGGGCACATAGGCATGCACCGCGCCATAAAACGAGGCATCCTGCTGCACGGAGAGGTTGTCCACAGTCAACTCACCCGCCCAAACTGAGATGGCCGACAGGCAAAGGACAGCCGTTGTCATTATTAATTGTTTTATTTTCATTCCGAGTTCCTTAAACTCCTTGCATTCGCTATTAATAAAATACAAATATCAAATAATTCAAACGAAAGACGGCTCGGCAGAGACTCATTCCGAAGCATCAGAGCGAGCGCCTCGCCCTACATCTTCTCATCAGACCATTGACTTTCGACATGCGACTTTAGACTTCTACAGCTTGACGTTCCCCTCAATAATCACTTTCACGTTTTTTCCCTGGATATTCAGATTTTCGTTATACGTACCGGACCGGATAATGATCGTGTCATTTGTTTCGGCAATTGAAAGACCGCCATGAACCGTCTTTTTCGGCCCTTTGATGGAAACGGAACGGCTCGGCACAGCCTCGCCCTCCAGGTTGGAATTTATGTCGGATTTTTTACCGGAATTAACATTAGAAGAGCGGCCGGTATAGGTGTCGTTGCCTTTTGCCTGGTCAACGTAGATTACGCCCTTTTTCTTATTTTTCTCATTTTTCTCATCACCATCATGATCATCTCCATCCCCGCTATTATCTCCATCGTCTCCGCCGCCACCGCCCGGATTATTGGTTGAACTGCCGGAATTAAAACATTCGTCATAGTCGTTGATGCCATTGCCGTTGGAATCAACACTATAGTCAGATGTGCCGAGTTGGCGCTCCTGGTCGGCGTCAAGCCCGTCTCCGTCTTCATCTATGTATAATAAGCCTTCGTACACGGCAAGTTCGCCGGTTTTGCACCGGAGTTGAATGACGGCGGCAGAGGGGAAGGTTGCCAGCGGCACATTCAGGATTAAAACCAAATCGTTTGCAGAATAAGCGGACGCGACCCGGTCTTCGCCTGTGGCTGCGCCGAGGCAGGCAGAGCGCGTCCCTCCACTGTAGGCATTATTAGGACTGGACGCGACAGCGCACGTCCCTCCACTGTAAGCATTATTAGGACCGGACGCGACGGCGCGCGTCCCTCCACTGTAAGCATTATTAGGACCGGACGCGACAGCGCGCGTCCCTCCACTGTAAGCATTATTAGGACCGGACGCGACGGCGCGCGTCCCTCCACTGTAAGAATTGCTGACGGACAGCAGATTGCCAAAGAGGTTTTCGGCAATCACCAGGCCGTTGGTATCGAGAAGGTCAATGCTGACCTCAGGCCAAACTGAACGGGACGAGGTCGGCCCGTCTCCAGATTCCCGCGAAGCAACATTTGAATCAGAAGGCCGCGCAGGCTGTGCGGCGCTACCTAAACGAACCGCATAACGCAGGTTGTTGGTCAAGATGGTCCGGTCAAGATCAATGGACAAACTATCAACACCTTTACCCCCATGCCTCGATACATACCAACATGACTGCGTCGTCTCCTGATCGTAAATCCATTCCCCGCCGTTCTTGTATGCGCCCAACAACCAGTCGGGATGGGCATATTCATATTCGTCGCCGGTCGTAAAATGCGGATTTCCCCATTGGAGCCAGGCGCGGCTGACAGCATTGCTGTCAACCAAATCGTTGAAACCGTCACGATCCGTGTCCCGGCAAAATGGGTCGGTCAATATTTTGCCTTCTTCAATATTCAAAAGCGCATCACCGTCATAATCAAGACCGGCATCATTGGAAGCGGGATCCAGGCCGAAGAATAACTCATAGGCATCATCCATGCCGTCATTGTCGGTATCATCGGCCAAGCTTTGGCAATATTTGTCTTCCAATGCCGGGGATTGAGTCAGGCCGGCCATGATAAGCATGATAAAAACCGATGCCATCACCGGAGCGGCGGGAAGCAGAAATTTTCTTTTCTTCTTAAACCAACAAGTTATTTTGCCCATGTTTTTCCGTTCAAGTACCAGCCCCCGCGCTGAATGTCAATATTATTTTACATTTTTTGTAATAACAGAGTCAGTTGCAAAAGAAAAGACGGCCACGATCCATTCGACGGATTCGACCGGCTCACCGCAGGCATGCTCAGGACAGGTAAAACGCCATGTCGCTTCGCAAGTGGCCACTTGGCCCCTCCAAAGGTGGGGCTGACGTGGTGGCTCTCCACCGCCTCGGAAAACAGCCTATTTTTCCGCCTGTGGCGGATGGAGGGACGCGCTCCGCCTGCCTCGGCGAAGCCACAGGCGAAGACCGGGTCGCGTCCGCAGGACTTTTGCAATTAGCTCAACAGTTACAAATTGACCACAAGTCCGTCATGGGCAAGACAGGCTTCCGGGGAAATTTCCGCGTTGACCTGGCGATGATCAAGCTCGTGGCAAATATGCGTCAAAAAGGATTGACGGGCGTTAATTCTTTTTAACACGGCCAGGCTTTGGGAAAGGCTGAAATGAGTCGGATGCGGACGGCGGCGAAGCGTGTCAAGGATCATGACGTCCAAGCCCTGTAAACAGGCGAACGCCTTTTCATCCAGTTCCTGGCAATCGGGAATATAGGCCAAAGCGCGTCCCTCCGCCTCAAGCCGATAACCATATGTGGGAATATCCGCATGCCGCACCGGGATCGGAATGACATTCAGCCCGCCTATTTTAAACGGCCCCGCGACAACATTGAAGCGCACGCGCGGATATGAAAGGCCCGGCTTTTCCTGCTGATGGATGTAAGGAAATATGCGCGAGATATCCGCCAGTGTTTCCGGGGAGCCATAGATCGGGATGGACTCCTTCTGCACCTGGTTAAAACGGCGAATGTCGTCAAAACCAAGGATATGATCAACATGCGCGTGGGTAAAAAGCACGGCATCAAGGCGCTTCACCTTGAATTCCAGCACCTGCTCGCGAAAATCAGGCGGAGTATCAATAATAACATGGAGACCGGCCGCTTCAACATAAAGGCTGGCCCGCCGCCGCTTATTGCCCGGATCGGCGGAAACGCACACCGGGCAGTCACAGCCAATGGCGGGAACGCCGATTGAAGTGCCGGTGCCGAGAAAAGTAAATTTCATTGGAAATTGGAAATTAGAAATTTGACCTTACCGGCTTGCCTTCGCATTATTGCCCGGCCTCTTCCGGAATACGCATGCTATAGAACGAACGATAGACAAAAACCAGGGCCACGACGGCAAAGAAAGCGCCGATCGCCGTCTTCAACGCCGCCGACTGCATGGTAACGGCTATTTCCACCGCCAGCAGGCCGAAGAGCGTCGTGAACTTGATGACCGGGTTCATGGCAACCGATGACGTGTCCTTGAAAGGATCGCCGACGGTGTCGCCGACCACGGTCGCGGCATGAAGTTCGGTGCCTTTCTGACGGAGATCCACTTCCACGATTTTCTTGGCGTTATCCCATGCGCCGCCCGCATTGGCCATGAAGATGGCCTGGAACAGGCCGAAAAACGCGATGGCAATCAGATAGCCGATAAAAAAGTACGGATTAAAGAAAGGTAAGGCCAGCGCAAAACAAAACACCACGATAAAGATGTTCCACATGCCCTTCTGCGCATAAACGGTGCAGATGCGGACAACTTCCTTGCTGTCCTTCTCCGAGGCCGTGGAGGCGTCAAGTTTCATGTGCTCCTTGATGTACACCACGGCGCGATACGCGCCGGTCACAACCGCCTGGCAGGATGCGCCCGTGAACCAGTAAATCACCGCGCCGCCCATGATGAGGCCGAGGATGATTTCCGGCTGGACAATACTGAGCTTGGCAACAACGCCGCCGAAAATGTTTTCCAGCAGGATGATTATGCCGAACACCATGGTTGTTGCGCCGACGACCGCGGTGCCGATCAGCACCGGCTTGGCGGTGGCCTTGAATGTGTTGCCCGCGCCATCGGCCTTTTCAAGCAGATATTTGGCGTTTTCAAAGTCCGGTTTGAATCCAAAGTTCTTCTCAATATCCTCCGCGATGCCCTTCCGGCCTTCAATCTGGCTCAACTCATAGACCGACTGGGCGTTATCCGTAACCGGTCCGTAGCTGTCCACGGCAATGGTCACCGGGCCCATGCCCAGGAAACCGAATGCCACCAGGCCGAAAGCAAAGATCGGCGCGGCAAACAGGAATTTTTCAGGCATGATGGAAAGCAGGGCCGGGTTCTGCGAGAAGTAATACGAAACGGCCATCAGGAGCATGATTACCAGCCCCATCCAGAATGCCGAAAAATTGCCGGCCACAAAGCCGGACAAAATATTCAGCGAGGCGCCGCCGTGTTTGGAGCAATTGGTAACCTCCTTGACATGCCGCGAGTTGGTGCTTGTGAATATCTTGGTGAACTCCGGAATCAAGGCGCCGGCAATCGTGCCGCAACTGATTATGCTTGAGAGCACCCACCATAGCGCGGGTTGAACCACGCCGGCGTCGTTCTTGAAGTCGCCCAGGAGCATTTTGCTGGCGACAAACGTAATGGCGATTGAAATCGCCGAGGTGATCCAAACCAGATGGGTCAGCGGCGCTTCAAAGTCAAAGTCTTTCTTGCCGCCGAACATGGCCTTGCTGATGATTTCGTTCACGAAGTAGGAAACCAGGGAGGTCACGATCATCAACACCCGCATGACAAAGATCCAGATGATGAGCGTCGCGCAGACAACAGGACTGGCCACCAACGCCAGGGCAAGGAAAGCAATCAAGGCCACGCCGGTTACCCCGTAGGTTTCAAAGCCGTCCGCGGTGGGTCCAACCGAGTCGCCGGCGTTGTCGCCGGTGCAGTCGGCAATCACACCCGGATTCTTGGGATCATCCTCGGGAAGCTTGAAGACAATCTTCATCAGATCGGAGCCGATATCGGCAATCTTGGTAAAGATTCCGCCGCAGATACGCAGGACGCTGGCGCCCAACGACTCGCCGATGGCGAAGCCGATAAAGCAGGGACCGATAAGGTCTTTCGGCAAAAACATCAGGATACAAATCATGAAAAACAATTCCACGGCAACAAGCAATAGGCCGACGCTCATGCCGGAACGGACAGGAATGGCCAGCGTGGCAAAGGGGTTGCCCTTCAACGCGGAAAAGGCGGTGCGCGAGTTGGCGACCGTATTGATGCGGATACCGAACCAAGCCACGCCGTATGAACCGAGAATACCCAGGATTGAGCAGAGCAGGATGATGCCGACCTTGCCGAAGGTTTCGTGCTGGAGCCCCATGAAATAATATACCATGCAGGCAGCGATCAGCACCCAGAGACCGGCCAGGAATTTACCCTGCTGGAAAAGGTAGGTTTTGCAGGTCTCCCAGATGGAGTTGGAAACCTTGGCCATGCTTTCATGCACCGGCAGGGACTTGGTTTGCACATATTGCACCAGACCAAACGCCGCGCCGATGGCGCAGATGACAATACCAAGATACATGAGGGAAGATCCGCTCACACCGCCCAAGCCGTCAAATCTTACCTGGGATAGGTCGGGAACCTTAATGTCCGCCTCTCCGCCATAGCTCAAGGAAGCAAAGGCAACCAATGCGATTCCAGCCAGCACAAACTTCATGCCCGCAACGAACTTTCGATTGAACATTATTTTCCCTTTCTGTCTGTTGTATTTTTTGACAAAAACAAAACGTTTGAAAAAATATCATAACGTCGCGGATCAGTCAAACATTTTGAGATTACATTTTCATGGACCGGCTTTTCGGCAATTTTCTACTGGGGGGGGGGCTTTTACAATGACGCAATCATTTGAGCTAATTGCAAAACTCATCGCGCCAACCTAGGCTTCGCCAAAGGCTCCGCCGAGGCGAGCGGTGTGGTCCTTCGACTCTGCTCAGGACACTGAGCCTGCCGAAGTGCGCTCCTACAATCGTGATTTTCCTAAGAAATGTAGGAGGCTCGCACCGACGAGCCGATTCCCTGGCTAGCGCCGGGCAAGCTTTCTGGAGTTTTGCAACTGACTCATTTGTAAAGGTTATTTCTTCCCAAGCCAGCCCCCCTCCCAGTTATGTCTGTATGGGCCGGAACACCCTCGTTCCGTCTTCCTCGCCTCAGCGTAGCTCCGGCGTGCCTGGCTCCGGCCTGGGGTCAGGCCGTCTCCAACGAAGATTGAGGTTACCCCCAGGCCCTTATCGCACGATGCCGAGGGGCGGAGTATCTTTCCACCGGCCGCGTGTGAAATCGGGAATTTCGACGGGCGCGTTCCCTTTCCTCACAGATTCTTCACTCAGGGGGCCAATGACCGACCATGCCGCGGCGTCGTAGACATCCTGGTCAAGCGGCACTCCGTTCCGCAGGCAGTAGATTAGCCGCCACATCATCAGGAAGTCCATTCCCCCGTGGCCTCCGGCTTTCACCGCTTCTTCGCCCATCCTCTTCCACAATGGATGATCAAACTCGTCGTACCAGGGTTTCAGTCCATCTCCCTGGACCCACTCGTGCGTCGAGGGAGTACGGCCCTCCACGACCAGCCGGGGCGGGTATCCGGCCCAGCATCCTTTTGTGCCCTGGATCAGGTTGTGCAGCGTGTAAGGGCGCGGCGAGGTCTCGTCCCATTGGACCAGGATGGTCCGGCCAAGCGCGGTACTGATCAGCGAGGAGTTCATATCGCCGCATTTCCATTCCGCAACCTTGTTCCATTTGTGGTCCGCCGGGAAATGATCAACAGCGTACCGTTTCCTTCCCGCCGCCGGCGAACTCATCGAGGTCAGGCGCTCAAAACGGTCGCCCCGGTTGATGTTCATGTACTGCGCGATGGGACCGAGCCCATGCGTGGGATAAAGATTCCCGTTCCGTTCCACGTAATGGAGCGTCCGCCATGTTCCTATGGTTTCTACCACGTCATGCATCTGGGTGCGAAGATCATGGATGTACGCGGCCTCGCCGTGCAGGAGCGTGCCCAGCACGCCCTGCCTGACCATGTTCAGGACCATAAGCTCTTCCCGGCCATAACAGACATTCTCCAGCATCATGCAATTCAGGCGGGTCTTTTCCGCTGTTTCCACGAGCGCCCAGCACTGATCCGTCGTAACGGCTGCCGGGACCTCCATGAACGCGTGTTTGCCGGCTTGCATGGCCTGCACGGCCATGGGCGCGTGCGTGTTCCAGTCGGTTGTAATGAAGACGACATCAATATCATCGCGCTCCAGCATGCGCTGGTAATCGTTGCGGTCCGGTCCGTACAGCGCCGGTCTCGGCCGGCCTTTGTCAACGACCAGCTTCGCTCCTTTTTCCAATGCATCCGCTTTCATTTCGCAGAGCGCCGTTACTTCCGTGCCTTCGAGCATGAGCAGATGCTCGAGATGTCCCCAACCCCGGCTCGCGAACCCGATCATGGCGGCCCGGACTGTTTTCATGGGCGGGAGGACCAGGCCGGAAACACCGCTTGATCGCGGCTCAGCGGAAACGCCACGGGACTTGGTTGTTTGTGCCCTGGATTTTTTCTGGCAAGTTTTCTCCATGTGTGTATTTCTCCTCGTTGGTTTTATCATTAAGATCGCAGGGAAATTACCCCCGCCGATGCTTCTTGTAAAGTCCGATCTGCGCCTTGATCAACTCTGTTTAATTTCCGGCAATACTACCACTTGTTTGCCGGCAAAAAGAGCGTTACCCGATGTTCGTCCGATAGATCGCGCAAAATTTCCCGCACCGTGGCCGTTTGCGCCGGAACGACCAAGTCCGGGCGAACGTCGCTCAAGGGCTGCACGACAAAACGGCGTTGAAACCAGCGCGGATGTGGAACGGTGATCTCCTTAAACTCAACACGCAAATCACCGGCATAAATGATGTCAATGTCCATCGGACGCCGCGCGTTGGGCGGGGCATCCGGCGCGCGCCCTTGTCGGCGCTCAATCCGCTTGCATAAGGACAATAATTCCGGCGCGGGAAGCAAAGTTTCCACGATAAGCATGGCATTCAGGAAAAGCAGGCCGGTATCCATGACCGGAACCCCGACCGGTTCCGTTTCATACACCGGCGACTGGGCGACAAGCGAGATGCCGCCCGCGGAAATTATCTGTTTTTTCGCCGTTTGCAATTGAAGAAGCCGATTGCCGAGATTTGATCCCAGGCTTAATCCGATTTCCATTTTATCACTGTTCACTTTGGATTTACATAACGGCCGACATCAGGTTGAGCCCGCCACAAGTGGTTGATAGCCTGTTGCGCGAGATTGTGTCTTTGAACACCGTGCTCGCTTCCTCAAATGAAACGCCATGCTTGCGCAGGTTTGATTCGGCCTTTTCTTAATTCGATAATTATTTCAGACCGAGAAGACTTTCAACGGAGATATCTTCATCTATTTCTTCCCAATGGATGCCAATGCCTCCGCCAATCAATCTCCATTTTCTCCGCTGAGCCGGGGTTGCTTTTTGAAGACGAGGAAACCATGCGAGAGGAACCGACACCTCTCTGCCATCCTCAAGCACCACAACGAGGGCATCCGTTGTGCATTTGATGTCCATGGCCAGTGGTTCATAATCAACGGCTAAAGTATTCATTCCATTTTCCTTCCAAAATATTAATGTTGTTTTCAACTATTTCGGTAATATCGTTTATTTCGTGATCGCGAAAACCTCGGGATCTCGCGAGACACACCGGCTTCAGCCAGAATTTTGCGTAATTATCTCCTTTTTCAACATGGATATGGGGCGGTTCACCTCTATCCAGACTGAAAAAGAAAAAACGATATCCTCTATATCTCAGCACTGTCGGCATGTTGTAAATCTATCAAAAGAATATGTCCGCTTCAAGATAAGTTTTTTTTCTTAAATCGAACTGTGCGGTTCAGCCGCGCGTCGCAGGCGCGTAGGCTGAAACCGTTTGTTGGCGACTGTTGTCTACAGCGGGTTAATGCTGTTTTGCCAGCAATCGTCCGGCGGCAAACTTGTGCAACACGCTGGCAATGAATGTTTGATAGGGAAGCCCTTCCTCAACTGCTTTTGTCTGCAACGCTTCCAAATCAGTCGAGGAGATGCGGATATTCACGCGCTTGTCCTTCCGTAGTGTATTTCTGGCGTATTGCAGATGCTTTCCGATCTCATCTTTTATGTTTTTTACGGAACGCCAATCTCCGCGATTGAGCGCTTCTTCCAGATCCTGTTCTTCCTCATCCAAATAAAGTGATTTTTTCATGTTGCCTCCAGATATTTTCTTGTGGCTTTTCTGCTGGGCATTATAGTTTTCAAGAACCAATCATCCCCATCTTTTATAAATGGCACCGCAAACATATAGTTTCTGATCCTGACAAATAGAATCTTCTGGCCGCGATACTTAACTTGATCGGGGTGGTCAATAATGTCCATCAAATCACCCTGCTCAATATGCAAAACAACCTGTTCAAAACTGACACCCCGTGTGCGCTTTAGCAATTCGTTCTTGTCAGGGTTCCATTTGTACTTGGTCATGGTGGAAAAAGTATCACAACGTGTGCATTATGGCAACATTATTATTTATCGCTTTTACTCAACGTTGCGACCCAGCAACCGTGAGTTTGGCGAGCGGTACGCTGAAGCCGATGGTGTGAGATAAAGCCTTTCTCGTAGATTCAGGCCATGGTGTCCCAGTCAAATGATTTCCAGGCGGGCATCAGCACCTCGCAGATTTATCTGCACATGATGAAAAAAACCGGGTTTGGAGTAAAGAGTCCGTTGGTGGAATAAAAATCTTTTTGAAATGCTACGGCTTATTCCTTGGTTATTTATACCGCTTCTATTCCTTCAATCCCAGAACATCGCGCATGTCATAGAAGCCCGGCAGACGCTTGGCGATCCATTGCGCCGCCCGCAGAGCGCCAAGCGCAAAGCAATCCCGGCTTGAAGCCCGATGGGTCAATTCAAGCCGTTCGCCTTCGGTGGCAAAAATTACGGTATGATCGCCGACCACGTCGCCGGCCCTGACCGCATGAATACCGATCTGCCCCGGCAGCCTTTCGCCGATATTACCCTCGCGGCCATAAACGGCAACATTATCAAGGCTTACCCCGCGCGCGGCAGCGGCCGTCCCGGCCAGTCGCAATGCCGTTCCGCTGGGCGCATCGGTTTTGCGCGAGTGATGCGTTTCAACGATCTCCAGGTCGTAATTGGCAAGTTTTGCGGCAATCTGGCCGATAAGCGCGTTGAGAATATTGACGCCAAGACTCATGTTGGGCGACCATAAAACCGCGGTTTTACCGGACACCTTTTTGAGGCTTTCGTTCTCTTCCTTGTTTAATCCGGTTATGCCGATAATAATCGGTTTTTTTATTTCCGCGGCTATCAAGGCATGCTTGACGGAAGATGAGGGAAAACTGAAATCTATCAACACATCCGCCTTTTCCGCTCCTTTGCGGGCATCATCGGAAAGCAGCACGCCGATATCCATCGTGCCGGCGACAATGCCGGCATCCTTGCCGAGCAGCGGTCCCCCCTTGGATTCAATGGCGGCAACAACCTGAAGATCATTCATCCGTCGGGCACAGCGGATAATCGTCTGCCCCATCCGCCCCCCCGCCCCGAAAATCGCGATTTTAATCATTTGTTCACCTTAATATTAAACAGCACTGCAAGCAAACGCCTACCGAGTTACAGAATAATTCTCCGGCATGTTCATCAATGCAATCACACTCTTGGAGTGCACCGAATGCTCAATCCTCTTCTGGTTTAGTTCATCAGGCCTCAGCACCGTCATCCTGCGGAATGGCGGCTTCAGACTGATGAAGCCGAATTTTTCCCGCTTTGCGCGCTCAACCGCCCGTTTGGCCCCGGCCTTGATCATTTCACGCGCCTTGACCGGCTGGAGGTGAACCGCCGCGGTATTGAAATCCATATATGATTTCCTGGCAAGCGATTTGCCCGACTCGGTATTGAGCCCGCGCTTGACAGCAACGGTTTCAATGCCCGGCACAAGCTTTTTCGCCTCCGAGGCCAGCGCCTGTTCCCCGGCGGCAAATATTGCCCTGACCCCGAGTTCGCTCGCACACATCGCCAATTGGCCGAATTCACCGATAGAAATGCCGTTTATTGACAGATCCTGATAAATAAAATCCTGGGTATGCGTGAGATGAGAACGGGTGGTTCCCGACTTTGCATGCTGTCCCACCCATGCGATTGCGTCAAACGAAGAATCCAGGCCGAGCGGCCAGGGTCCCGGAGGCCAACCGCGCATAAGTTGAACCCGGGAGTCAAGAAGCTTGACATTGACCGCCCCGGGGCCGTGTCCATCGGCAACGACGATAGACGATGCGCCGCCATCAAAAAAGCCTTCAATCGCGGCATTCGTTTCCAAGGTGAGGAATTCCTTCGCCGTTTCATAATAGCGCGCTTCAGGAGCACACCAGTTGAGGAAATCCATAACCCCGGCAACGCCTTCGAGATCAGTCATCAGATAAATTTTCATATTGATTTTAACGCTTCCCCTCCAAGGCAAGCGCCGCTTTAAGAACCGCCTCCCTTTTATCAAGGAGCGTCTCCGGGCAATGATCATAATAATGGGGATGACAAAAGACTTCCGGAGTCAAAGAAAGCGCCGGTTCAATTTTGGAGCCGTATTTCCGCCGGAGGGCGTTAAAAATGGCGATATCTTCCATACCGTCCCGCAGAATTTTAAGCCGCAGGGAAGGAAGCGCCGGGCCGGATGGTGTTTTGGGGGGATATACCAAGAAACCATTGCCATGATGAATCCCGCCGTAAGGGAACGGAGCTTCCTTGTTTTTAACAACGAGCGTGGTCCAGAAGTCATCATCCAACTGGTCTTTCCAACCATGATTACCGGCCCAGATAAAAATCCCTTTTGCCTGATAATGCCACGACATCCACAACGCCAACCGGTGTTCAAGCGCCGGATTATCAACAAGCATGTTCGGGGCAAGAGTCAAAGGCGCGCGCATTTGAAAATTAATGGGCAGATGGCAGTAATAATGCCACAGCTCCGGTTTTTCCGGCGGCGTGAAAACACGGGGATCATACTTGCTGCTGGAAAGATCCGTCAACCAGATGTCACAGGCTTCATGAAGACGGGGATGATATTCCGCGGCCAGGAATATTTTCAATTGCGGATATTTGGCGCGCATTTCCAGGGCATAGGGAATGTTCTTTTCCTGGAGCGTTTTTTCAGAAGGTTCATCGGCGTTGCTATAAAACATGACGGTATTTGAAGTTTCGCCCGGCTGTTGGAAAAAGTCCTGCATTTTCACCATTTTTTCATCAGGCGCGGGAAGCTGGAACACGGTCTGTCCCCGCTCGCGCGAAAACCTGATAAAATCCCCAAATGGTTTCGGGGCATCTGGTTTCCAGATGAATTTCAAGTAATCAGCGCCCAAAGGCTGAAGATGATGTTCCAAAACCAGCTCGCACATGCCTTGATATTGCTCGTCCGTCAAATTCGATTTAGCAAACATGGCCACCAACGGAAATTGTTTGGGTTGAACATCCAGCTTCACGACCCTGACCGGAACGGAAAAAACAACCTTTTCCCCGCTGGAATTACAGGTAACGACGACTTCGTTGCTGATATCATCCTGAGCATTTGACGGGATTTTAAGCTCAACCAGGAAGACGCCAAGATTCACGCCGCTTATCGCGCAGGTATTCTCGGGAACCAGGGGGTCCGGCCAGGATTCGGACTGAAAACAAACATACGGCGCATCGCCGAGTTTCACAAATTCTTCCCGGTAAATTTTATATTCGGCGGTTGACTTCAATTCCACCCGGTATGTTTCCTGAGTGGCCCCGATTTTGGGAAGCACGGCAACTTGAAAGCTGACCGTCCCGCCGGTCACGCCCAAAACAGGCTTCAAGGTTGCCCGGTTGGAAGACGTAATAATTTCACCGCGAAACCAGTACTTGTTCGGCCATATCTTGACAAGATTATGCGTGTAACCCGCGACAAAACCGGCCTGCGGCGCTTCCTGGAAGTGCGTTTTGAACCGATCCAGCGAATCGGCAAAAGCCAAGCCCCAGGGATCAACCGAGTTGGCCAGTTTTTGTTCTTCCTCCGGCAGTTGTTTCATAAAAGCCTTCGGCTCAGCCCGACATGTACAGATTAATCCGGTGATAAAGATTAATCCGGCCAGTAAATGCCTCATGCAACATCTTCCCTTCTGTTGAGACTCCGATACGCAACGAAAAGCCCCCGCCGGCATCAATCAAATCAACTTCAACTCCCGCAGGCAATCGGCCAGCTTGTCCTTGAGCGTTTTGCTCATCGCACAGAGCGGCAGGCGATATTCCTCTTCAATCAGGCCGAGCATGGCCATGGCGGCCTTGACGGGGATCGGGTTGGAATCCAAAAAAACGTCAGCATAGAGCCGGAAATATTTCCGGTGCATGGCCATGGCTTTTTTCCAGTTGCCAGCCAGCGCGAAATGCACCATTTCCGCAACCGCTTTCGGCGCGACATTGGAGGCAACGCTGATGACACCCTGCGCGCCGACGGCCATCATGGGAATCGTCAGGGGATCATCGCCCGAAAGAACGCAGATATCGCATTTGGCAAGCACCTGGCTCACGCGCAACACGCTGGCGCCGGCCTCTTTCAAGGTCGTAATCTTCGGATGTTTCGCCAGCCGCGCAACAGTGTCAACCGCGATTTCAACCCCGGTGCGTCCGGGCACGTTGTAAAGAACGACCGGCAGGCCAATATCGGCCACTTCCAGAAAATGCCGCGCCAAGCCTTCCTGATTTGGTTTGTTATAATAGGGAGAAACCTGGAGCGTGCCGTCCGCGCCGATTTCGGCGGCAAAACGGGTCAATTCAATCGCCTCGCGGGTTGAATTGGCCCCCGTCCCGGCGATAACTTTAATTCTTTTCCGGCAGGTTTCCACCGCCGTCTCAATCACCTTGCGGTGCTCGTCATAATCCAAGGTGGGCGACTCGCCGGTTGTGCCCACCGGCACAATACCGTCAATACCGCCCTTGATCTGCCGCTCAATCAACTCGCGCAATTTCCGATAATCCACCTCGCCTTTCGTATTGAAAGGCGTCACAATCGCCGTATAAGCTCCTTTGAACATAATTGCCCCCATTTATTTGACATCAATTGAAAGGATTGTATTAATCCCTTTGCATAAATCAACGTTTAAGTGAGGGAATTTTCCCGGGATCAAAGCGAATTGCCCGGGACAAAGACCGGCACAATCCTCTCGCGGACCGGCCGTGATTCGCGCATAACGCCCAGAAGCTGATTGACGGCCCCGGCATAGAGCCGGCCGAAGGAAATATCCAAAGTGGCCAACCGGATCGGCAAGGTATGAATAAAAGGAAGATTGTCATACCCAATCAACGCCGTGTCCGCCGGAATGCGAATGCGTTTTTCCAGCAACGCATAAATCACGCCCACCGCCGTCAAATCATTGACCACAAAAACACAATCAATCTCACCGGAACGAATCCGCGGCGCCAGGGCAAGCGCCGATTTATATCCGCCCTGGATATCCGGCGCGCCGTCATGCAAAACAACCGGATGCCCTTCCCAGCCGGCGCGATACCCTTCCCAGCGCGCCCGACAAACATCCGCCCGGCGCACCGACCAGGTAATATGCGCCGGCCTGACCAGATTCCGCTCGCGGAACTTCAAGGCCGCCAGCCGGCCGCCGGCGAATTCATCAATATAACAAACGTTAAGACCGGGATAACAGTCGGTCTGGACGCAACATACATACGGCAAGCCAAGCCGCCTTAAAAAACGCGCCATCACCGGATTGACCAGCCCATGGCCGACAATCAAGCCGTCGCAGGGATACCTGCCCAGAATTTTTTCAAGGCTTTCGCCCGGATGCATGACGGCCAATTGCAAGCGAAAGAGCGTCGGGTCAATAACCTCCTGAACACTCTGGACCGCTTCGGCATACAACCAGCCATAAACACTGCTCACATCGGCCGGATTATTCCGCCGGCCGGCCATGACCAGCAAAATTGTTCCGGTCCCCCTCCGCCGCAGTGCGCTTGCGTTGCGATCCGGGAAATAAGCAAGACTCCTGGCCGCCCGAAGGATTCGCCCCAATTTCCCCTTTGAAACCAGCCGGGGCGTATTGAAGGCGCGCGATACGGTCGCCGAACTGACCCCGGCCCGCGCGGCGACTTCATCGCGACGGCACGGCTTGCGTTTCTTATTCCGATATTTATCACAAGACGCCAATTGAACCTCCAGGATTACTTACAAAAGTCTTTAACTGTTTTTTTCAAGCCACCGGCAAAAATCATCAACCTCGCCCGTCGTTTTCGCATTGACGCAATAAACCAATCCGGCCGGGCTAAGCTGACGATGAATACTTTTGGCCTCATCAATTGTCAAATCGTAAATCTGAAGTCCTTTGCCGGCCTTTTGGCAACGCTTCAGGACGTCCAGCCATTCCGGCTGCCACATCTTCGGCTGGCCGGCGCTGGAAACCCACTGAATCACATCAATCTTTTTGATGGCGAGAATATCAGCGAGATGCGGCAACGCGCCCGGCCCGTCAAGATGATAAACGCAATGATCCAGGAACTCCGCTTCCTCCTCAAGCGCCGGCAGGATATACCGGCGGCTGATTTCCGGACTTACGAGGCAAATAAAATCGCACTGAATCGTGGCAAATTTACCTTCACACCAGAACGGCGTCCAGCCGGAAGTGCCCGTTTCACGGCTGTAACCGGCGGCGGCATAAAGACGATTATAAACCGGTTGATACAATTGCCGCACATCGCGCATGGCCCGCTCCACCAATTCCGGAGAATCATAAAAATCGAGGCACAAACGGTCCGGACCGCGAATGGCGCTCAAGGCATCCGCGTTTGAATGCAGATCGCAAACTCCAACCAGATATTTTCCACGCGCATGCTCGCCCAACAGCCGGGTGAACTTCAACCATGACTGCCAGACAACGTTTTTTTCATCCAGCCCGAGCGGCAAGACCTTGTGCCAGTCGTCAACAAACGGCTTGATCCAGGCAGTCCCGGGCGAATCGGGCGAAGAACAGAGTGTTGTTCCCAAACAGGCGGCGAATTGGTCCGGACCATGGTCCGGACCGAAGGCCGGGATCGTTTCCGCCGGATAAACATGACTTTCCATCCAGGCTTCAATTAAATCCAGGCTCTGCTGATAATTGCCCTGGAGCGCGTAAAAATAACGTTTTTCCCAGGGCGAATTCGTTACAATCCCCGGATTTTTCAGGATAGGATCGGGAACAACCAGGGGGCGCCTCCATTTTTCCCCGGCCCAATAATGGTTCCAGGCCACGCGCGCTTCGCTGAAATCCGGCTTATACTTCAACTGCATGCTTGATCCTCCTTTTTACGTATTTTTTTGTACACGTGTACAGAATAACAGAACATTTTTCCCTGTCAACAAATTTAACACAGGTGAAGTATCCCCTCAGTCTCGCGGGTGGATTTTTGGAGACGGGACCCGACTTCGCCCAAGGGCTACGACAGGCAAGCAGCCCTCGTCCCGTTCAGAGCGGCCTGGGGGCAGGCCGGCTCCACCGAGACTGAGACATTAACAGGTGAATTACATTCTGGCCGGGGCCGAATACGGCGCGCAAGCGCCTGGACCCTAAGAAACACCGGCTGTTCGGAACAGATCCCGGATGGTTTCGGCCCGCCTGATTTTTACGATCGCGCTGTTTTCCGCAACCAGGTATTCCGCGTTCCGCATCCGGGTATTGTAATTATGCCCCATCGCATAGGCATGCGCGCCGGCATTATGGATGGCGATCAAATCCCCCACCCTGACAACCGGCAGCAAACGATCTTTCGCAAATTGATCGTTATTTTCGCAAAGCCGCCCGACGATGTTGATTTTTTCCTTTATTGCCTTTCCGCCGGTCATTTTTTTACCGACCACGGTAACGTGGTGATACGCGTCATAAATCGCCGGCCGCGGCAAATCATTCATCCCGGCGTCAATACCGGCAAACTTTTTTGCGCTCTCTTTTATCACATTAACCCGGCCAACGAGCCAGCCGGTATCGGCCATGATCATGCGGCCGGGTTCGGCCATGAGCACCGGTTCGGGCATGGCGTATTTTGCGCATTGCCGGTCAAACGCCCGGCGGACACCTTTTGCCACCTGCAAGAGGTCCAGGCTTTTTTCCTCCGGCCGATAAGGCATGCCGAACCCGCCGCCGATGTTCAGGCGTTCCATGCGGATACCGAGTTCTTTATATAGCTTTCCGGCCGTATCAAGGAGAATCATGGCCACGGATTCAAAATAAGATTCATCCAGCACATTGCTCCCGGTCATGGCATGAATGCCGAATCTTTTTGCACCGAGCGTCCTGACGCGCCGATACGCCTCGCTTATCCGTCCAAGCGGCAAGCCGTATTTCGCATCGGGCCCGGCCAGGTAAAGGCTCTTCATCCCGCCCTTGCTGATGCCCGGATTGACGCGGAATGAAATAAATTCCGGCACGCCGATCTTTTTGACGGTTGCGATCATGCTGATGTCATCAAGATTAAGCAGCAAGCCCCCCAACTCCATGACGAACCGGAATTCCTGCTCGGTCGTATAATTGCCGGTGTACATGCCTTGCGCGCCGAGCTTTTTGGCGATCCAGGCCTCGGCCTCGCTGGAAGCATCCGCGCCGAAGCCTTCCGAGAAAATGATTTTCAGGAGGCGCGGGTTGCTGTTGGCCTTGACCGCATACAAGGGCTCAAACGTCGGGAAAAAAGAGCGGAAAGCATTCTTAAAACACCGGCAGTTTTCACGGATTTTCTTTTCCGAATAAAGAAAAAACGGCGTCGGATATTTTGCGGCCGCCCGCCGGATGTCGGCAACCGGCAAATCAGTCACCTTGGGATTAGTCATACCCCCTCTTGAAAATCATAATGTCAGAAATCCTGATCCAGGTGGAAAACAAAATGGCACATTTTAACTGATTGACTGGAGGGCGAAGCTGTGCTGAGCCACGGGAACGGTTCGCCGCAGGCTCACACTCCATTGCCATTGTAGTATTGCGGCTGCACATAAGAATGTAGAATGAAGAAACATTAAATCTTCATTCAGTATTTCTTTCACAGGCGGATTCGCCTGCGAAAGACTTAATTCTGTTTTTCTTCGACTGCGGGTTCCGTTGCGGCCGGCACGCCATGCCATTCGGCGCAAACATCATCAAGCATTTCCAACGCCTCATCAATCTCGCCCGGCTTGACATTGAGCGGCGGCAGGAAGCGGAGAACTTTCTCGGCCGTGGCGATGGCAAGCAGGCCGATCTCCATCAATTTGGCCTCCAATTCCTTGGCCGGCTTGTCCAGCACCAGCCCGATCATGAGCCCGGCTCCGCGGACCTCCTTGAGATGCTCGTATTTATCAACCAGCGCCTGCAAGCCCTGCATGAACTTTGCGCCCATGCCCCGGGCGTTGAGCAGCAAACCCTCATCCTGGATCGCCTTGATGGTCGCCAGCGCCGCGGCGCAAACCACCGGCCCGCCGCCGAATGTCGAGGCGTGTTTTCCGGCCTGCAAGACGTCGGCCACCTTCGGCGCGGCGACGACCGCCCCCATCGGGAAACCTCCGGCCAGGGCCTTGGCCAGTGAAAAAGCGTCGGGAATAACCTTGTAATTTTGAAACGCAAACCACTCGCCCGTGCGCCCCATGCCGCATTGGACCTCGTCAAACAAAAGCAGGATATTTTTCTCGTCACACAGCGCGCGCAGGCCCTGCAGGAAATCCTTCTCGGCCGGAACAACGCCGCCCTCGCCCTGGATCGGTTCAACCAGCACAGCGGCGGTTTTATCGGTGATGGCCGACTTGACTGAATCCAGGTTGTTGAAGTCGGCATAGACAAAACCGGAAGGCAGGGGTTCAAAACCTTTCTGGACCTTGCTTTGCCCGGTGGCCGTCAGGGTGGCCAATGTCCGGCCATGGAAGGAATTGCGCATGGTAATGACTTCATAGCGTTTTTGCTCATGCCCCCAAAGCCGCGCCAGCTTGATCAGAGTTTCATTCGCCTCCGCCCCGGAGTTGCAAAAAAAGCATTTGCCCTGGCCGGCCAGCCCGGACAGCGCCTTGGCAAGCAGTCCCTGGTTTTCGGTGTAATAAAGATTGGAAACATGATTCAGCTGCTCGATCTGCCGCTTAACCGCCTCGTTGACCGCCGGGTGGCAGTGGCCGAGATTATTGACCGCAATGCCCGCTATAAAATCCAGATAGACTTTTCCATCCGCATCCCACACTTTTGTTCCCTTGCCGCGCACCAGGACCACCGGCTTGCGAGCATAAGTGGGAATTACATATTGATCATACAACGCTTCGATGTCTGCAGTTTTAATTGTCATTGATTATCTCCGTTCCGATGCCTTTGTCTGTGAATATTTCCAACAATAGAGAATGAAGCATGTGGCCGTCAATGATATGGACCTTCTTGACGCCGGCGTCAATGGCCGACAAGGCGCCCTGAATCTTCGGCACCATGCCCGCGTGAATAATGCCGTCGCCGATCAGGCGCTCGATTTTCGAGCGCGTCAGCGATGAAATGACCGAATCGGCCTTTTGGGGATCCCGCATGACGCCGGGAACATCTGAAAGAAAAACAAGCTTGAAGGCGTTAATGGCGACCGCGATGGCGGTGGCCGAATCATCCGCGTTGATGTTGTAAATCTGGCCGTCGGCGCCGCGCCCCAGCGGAGTAATCACCGGGATAATATCGGCCTTCAAGCAGGCCATGATCGGATTGATGTCCACGGCAACGACCTTGCCGACAAACCCCAGATCAATTTCTTTTCCGCTTTTTGCGTCCCGCGCTTTTGTTTTTTCAGCGCTGATCATGCCCGGTCCGTGAAGACCGGCGGCCCGGGCGCCATTGGCAATCAGGGTTTCCACGATTTCCACGTTGACTTCATGGTTCAGGACCTGCTCCACGACGGCGATTGACTCCTGGTCGGTAACCCGCAAACCGTTGACAAATTTTGATTGCAGCCCGGCTTCCGCCATTTTCCTGGATATGGCCTTGCCGCCGCCATGCACCACCACCGGCCGGATGCCGACGCATTCCATAAAGGCGACATCCGCCAGGATGCTCCGGTTGTTCGCCGGATTTTCCATGGCGCTGCCGCCGAATTTAATCACCACGGATTTTCCCCGGAACAGCCGGATATAAGGCATGGCCTCCATCAACACGGACGTTTTATCAATCAGGGTCTTCATAAAATCACGTCATATAATCGGCGTTAATCCGCACATATTCAAGACTGCAATCGCAGGTCAGCATGGAATAAGCCGCCTTGCCCTGGCGCAAATTCACTTCAATCGTAAATTCCTTGCCGGAAATAATCTTATGCAATTTATCCGGCGATAAGCCGGCCGATTGGCCGTTGATCACCGCCGCCTGGCCGTTGTAATGAATGTTGATTTTATCCGGAACAATTTCAGCCCCGGAATAACCGACGGCGCAGATAACCCGCCCCCAGTTCGGATCAGCCCCAAACCACGAGGTCTTGACCAGCATTGAACGCGCAATTGAACGCGCCACCTTTTCGGCCCCGGCCTGATTTTTACCGCCCCGGACAGCAATCCTGACCACCTTTGTGACGCCTTCGCCGTCCTTGACAATCAAATAGGCCAGTTTCTGGCAGACGGCTGTCAGGGCAGATTTAAAAATCGCCCAGTCCGGCATCGTCTTCGTCAGCGATTTATTGCCGGCCAGGCCGTTGGCGAGGCAGAGAACGGTATCGTTCGTGCTCTGATCGCCGTCAACCAGGATGCGGTTAAAGCTCAGGTCAACCGCGGCAGAAAGCGCCGCCTGCAAGGCTGAAGATTCAATGGCGGCATCGGTTGTAATAAAAACAAGGAGCGTGGCCATGTTGGGGGCAATCATGCCGGCGCCCTTGGCTATCGCGCCGATGGTGATTTTTTTCCCGCCCAGCCGCAGACGAACCGCAACCTGCTTGGGCATCGTGTCCGTTGTCATTATCGCCCGGGCGGCGTCATTGCCGCCGTTACGACTGAGACTTTTGACGGCGAGATTGATTCCGGATTTAATCTTTTGCATCGGAAGCGGTATGCCGATTGTGCCGGTTGAACAGACAAGCACCTGCGCCGGATTGATCTTGAGCGCGGCGCCGGCGGCCGCGGCCATTGATTCGGCATCCGCCGATCCTTTCCGGCCCGTGCAGGCGTTGGCATTGCCGCTGTTGACAATAATGGCCCGCGCCGATCGGCTCTTTTGGAGATGTTGCCGGCATAAAATCACGGGCGCGGCCTTGACGGAATTTACCGTAAAAACACCGGCCGCCGCGGAAGGACGATCGGCGACGATCAAGGCCATGTCTTTCTTACCCTGCTTTATGCCCGCCTGGATGCCGGCGGCAGAAAACCCGCACGGGGCGGTAACCCCGCCGGCGAACCAATCAAATTTAACATGGCGCTGCATCTAATCGTTGCAAAACACGGGCATCGCGTCCGTCCTGCCTTACGCGGCTCTCATCACGGGGCGGTCGGTATGCCAGAAAAAATTGAAATCAGCGTTTGGAGAATTGAAAACGTTTCCTTGCTCCCGGCTGTCCCGGTTTCTTGCGTTCCTTGAGGCGCGAATCGCGGGTCAAAAAACCGCTGCTTTTAAGGACGGTGCGCAAGGAAGAATCCACGATCAGCAAAGCGCGCGCCAAACCATGCCGCAGGGCGCCCGCCTGCCCGACAATTCCGCCGCCCTTCACATGCGCGGCGATGTCGAACCGCTCGCTCGTATTCGTCAGCATCAACGGCTGAAGGATAAAGTTACGAATGGTCAACAAAGGGAAGTATTCCTTGAAATCCCTGCCGTTGACGATGATTTTGCCGGCGCCGCCGGTCAAGCGGACCGAGGCCATGGCCACTTTCCTGCGACCGGTCGCCACAACCGTTGTGAATGCGCCGGGTTTTTCCACTTTTATTGTTTCTTCCGCCATATTAAAGCTCCAGTACTTTGGGGTTTTGCGCCTGATGAGGATGATTCTCCTTGCCGTAAATAAAGACCCGCTTGAAGGCTTTGCGCATGAGGCGGTTTTTCGGAAGCATGCGCTTGACGGCGTCGCTGACCAACCGTTCCGGCTTTGTCGCCCGAATGACCGAAGCCTTCTGCTCGCGATATCCGCCGCGGAAACCCGAGTAATCCGGATAAACTTTTTGCTCCTCTTTTTTCCCGGTCAATTTCACCTTGGCGGCATTGACGACAATGACAAAATCGCCCAGATCAATGTGCGGCGTATAATTAACTTTGTTCTTGCCGCTGACAATGTTGGCGATTTTCACCGCCAACCTTCCCAGCACCTTGCCGTCCGCATTGACTACATGCCACGCACGGACGACCTCACCCTCTTTGGGTATTGTTGTTTTCATAATATATCCCTTCCAAATGAGATGAAACTTAATTATTCTGAACTGCTTGTCAATCTAAAAAAAATAAAATATTTGACTTTCGGCCCGACATATAATATTTATGTCGGATTCAGTTGGAAACGTTAACTTATTACCGGAGGACAAAACTGTTGTGGTTGAGATAAAACTCAAAAGAGGTGAAAGCGTAGAAAAAGCCCTTCGCCGGCTTAAGAAAAAAATGGACAAAGAAGGCACGATGAAGGAAATCAGGGGTCATCGCTACTTTGAAAAGCCGAGTGAAAAACGGCGCCGCAAAGCGGCGCGCGCCAGGATAGGCGCCAGGATCAACACAAGAATGAGTTACTAGGCAAGCAGTAGCCGGGAGACAGAAGCCAGCAGGCAGAATTCTGAAAAAGAGAAAGAAAAGATAAAAGGGGGCGCAAGTAAATTAGAGCCCGCAAAGCGGGGCGACTATTACCATTGCGCCGTCATCCTGAGCAGAGCGCAGGATCTCGTCAGCGGCCCAGATCCCAAACGAGATACCTCGCACAGCTCGGAATGACAAATTTTGAAATTCATATACTTGCACTTTTCCGCCAAGCTGACTACTGGCTACTGACTTCTTCTTTAATTATGAAAGCATTAATCAGCGGAGTCACCGGACAAGACGGTTCTTACCTGGCCGAATTCCTTCTTGAGAAGGGATATGAAGTCTACGGCATGGTCCGCCGCTCAAGCACCGAAAACTTTGAGCGGATTGCGCACCTGACCAGCAAGCTCAAACTCCGGCAGGCCGACCTGCTGGACCAACTCTCGTTGATTGAGTTGATGGACGATGTCCAGCCGGATGAAATTTACAATCTGGCGGCCATGTCTTTTGTGCCGACCTCGTGGACGCAGCCGATGCTGACGGGTGAATTCACCGCCATCGGCGTCACGCGGATGCTGGAAGCCATGCGGCAGGTCTGTCCGAAGGCTAAATTTTACCAGGCTTCCAGCAGTGAAATGTTCGGCAAGGTGCGGGAAGTGCCGCAAACCGAGTTGACCCCCTTTCATCCGCGCAGTCCTTACGGGGCGGCCAAGGCCTACGGCCATTACATAACGGTCAATTACCGCGAAAGTTACGGTCTCTTTGCGGTTTCCGGCATCCTCTTCAATCATGAAAGTCCGCGGCGCGGACGGGAATTTGTCACCCGTAAAATCAGCGATGGCGTGGCGCGCATCAAGCTCGGCCTGGCCAAGGAACTGCGCATGGGGAACCTGGATGCCGCCCGGGACTGGGGATTTGCCGGCGATTATGTCAAAGCCATGTGGCTTATGCTGCAGCAGAAACAAGCCGATGATTATGTTGTCGCCACCGGCATTGCCCATTCGGTAAAAGATTTCATCGAGCTGGCCTTTGACCATGTAAAACTTGACTGGAAAAAATTTATCGTCCAGGATCCGCAGTTTGTCAGGCCGGCGGAAGTTGATCATCTTCTCGGGGACAGTTCCAAAGCGCACAAGACGCTGGGCTGGAAACCTTCGGTTGACTTCGCCGAACTGGTCAGGATGATGGTTGATTCCGACCTGGCAAAACTCAAACAACAAGTCAACATCCTTTAAAATGCGCGTTTTGGTTACAGGTTCGCAAGGATTTGTTGGCCGCCACTTGATTAACGAATTACGCCGGCACGACTGGACGATTGGCGCCTTTGATCTCGCCCCGGCCAATGGCCAATCTGCCGGTATAGACTACCAGCAGGGCGACATTCAGGACCAAAAGGCGGTTGAACGGGTTGTAAAACATTTTCTTCCCGAGGCTTGCATTCACCTGAGCGGGCTGGCCTTTGTTCCCGAAGGATGGATAAATACCGAGGCGCTTGTTTCGGTCAATCTCATCGGAACGATTCACCTTTTGGAGGCATGCCGCCAGCATGCGCACTCTGCCAAGGTGCTCGTGATATCCTCCGCTGAAGTCTATGGCCGGCAGGCCGGGGAACACCCGCTGGACGAAACATGTCCATTTTATCCCGACAATCCCTATGCGGTTTCAAAGGCCGCGGCGGACCGCATTGCGCTTCTTTATGCCCGGCAACACGCCATGCACACCATGGTCGCAAGGCCGGGCAATCACATCGGCCCCGGACAGTCATCCAATTTTGCCGTCTCTTCGTTCGCCGCCCAGTTGGGCGCCATCGCCGCAAAAAAATGCCCGGCCGTCATTAAAGTCGGCAACCTGGAAAGCCGGCGCGACTTCACCGATGTGCGCGACGTGGCCCGCGCTTACCGGCTGCTGATTGAAAAAGGACGCGCGGGCGAAGCGTATAATATCGCCTCAAGCCACGAAACATCCCTGCGCATCATCCTGGACCGGCTCTGTGAAATCACCGGCATCAAACCGAAAATTGAGGTCGCTCCGGAACGCTATCGTCAACCGGAAAAAAGACCCCAACTTGACACCGCCAAGATAGCCCGGGAAGCCGGCTGGAATCCGGAAATTACCCTTGAGACGACATTGCAGGACATTATGGCCGAATTGACAAAAAAAAAGAATATTGCCTGACAAAATATTGAAATGAAAAAAACCGTCAGAAAATTAGCCGGCGGAATATTGCGCTTTGGGATCGGCTTGGGCATCATCCTGTTTCTTTTATTCAGGGTTAACCTGAAAGAAATGCTTGCCGTTCTGCACGAGAGTCTTCTGCAATGGCCATGGCTGGCCCTGGGCATCGCATTCTATATCGGCGGCCTATTGATCGGCGTTGGGCGCTGGAAAATCATCCTGGACGCCCAGGGGTTAAAAATGGCGTGGTCGCGTGTTTTCTGCATTTCATTTATCGGACAGTTTTTTAATTCATTCATGTTCGGCTCAACCGGCGGCGACTTTGCGCGCGCCTTTTACGCGGCCAAGGAAACTCATCACAAAAAGACCGAGGCGGTGGCGACCGTGGTGATTGACCGCATGATCGGGCTGGTGGTTCTCAACCTGATCGCCGGGGTAATGCTCATTGCGCGTTTTAATTTTTACATGCAGCACTGGGCCACCCACCTGCCGGCGCTGATCATGATCGGGATGATTTTGGCGACCATCGCGGCCTTGTTTGTTGTGTATAACATCCGGCTGTTCAAGGGCTGGCCGATTTTCAGGTTCATTGAACATCATCCGCGCCTCGGGCCGGTCGTCCGCCGCCTGCTTATTTCAATCTACCTCTATCATCGGCGCATCAATATCCTGTTCAAAACGGCGCTGCTTACGCTCGCCATTCACTCGCTCATCGTCCTGCAATGCTTCTGTTTCGGCAAAAGCCTGCAGATTGACATGACGGTCATTGATTATTTCACCGTCATCCCGTTAATCATATCAATCGCGGCCATCCCCGTCACGCCGGGCGGATTGGGCGTCAGGGAGGGATTGGCCGTCACGATGCTGGGCGCCTTGAACGTGAGCGCCCATCAGGCGCTTCCGCTTTCACTCATGATTTATTTTGTCTCTGTTGCCCTGAGCCTGATCGGCGGCTTTATTTTCCTGGGTTACACCGCCGGCGCCGGGCACACGGTTCATGATGAAATCGTTGAAATTGAAGACGAGACCGCGGGCGAACACCGGTAAATCCGGGTCACGGGCCCCCATCAATAAAATTGCGTCGCCGGCCGCGGCCGATTTGAACAGAACCGGGAGCAAATCCGCGTAATTTTCAACATAACAAGCCGGCAGACCGCTGCGCTCCAGGTCATCGGCCAACATGCGGGCGGTTACTTCCTTATTAGCTGTTCCGCCGGCAAAATAAACGCTCATGATGACAATTTTATCCTCCGGCCGGACATGCCTCGTAAAAACTTCAATTAACTCGCGGCGCATGAGGGCCAGCGGAGCATAGCCATGCGGGCGCCAAACGGCTATCATCCTGCGATAGAAAGGCGCTACGGCCCGCCAGGCGGCGGCTATTTTTGCCGGATTATGCGCATAATCATCAATCACCGTAATTCCGCCGGGACGCCCCGCCACCTCAAGCCGCCGTTCAATACCCTTGAATTTCTCCAACGCTTTGCTGACTGTGCTTAAATCAAGCCCCAGTTTTTCACACAACATGACGCAATGCAGCGCGTTTTCGGCGTTATGCCTGCCAAGCAAATGCAAGCGGAATTCAACCCCCCGATAATGAAAACTTATGCCATGCTCTGTCAGGGATGGAGAAAAATCCACCGGCGGCTTCCCCGACCCATTCACCGGATCGTATCCAACAATTCCGTTTCTGACCTGTTTGGCAAAAAGCGCAAACAATTTTTCAACCTCAGCGAGTTCAAAATGATCCTTGGAAATGTTGGTCACAACCGCCCAATCCGGGGAAAAATTCAGCAATGACCGGTCGCTTTCATCCAATTCCAGCACCCATATTTTTGAACGGCCGAAACGGAAATTGCCGGGATTCTGCGCGCTGACCCAATTCAAGACAGCGGCGCCGTTCACCACGGTCGGATCAAATCCCAGCTCGGCCAGCGTCCAGCCGATCATGCCGGTAACGGTTGACTTTCCAGCCGTACCCGTCACGGCAACACACTGTTTGCCACGCGCCAGATTCGCCAGCATTTCGGCCCGATGAACAACGGGAATTCCTTTTGACCGGGCGGCAATGATATCCGGATTGTCGTTTTCAATGGCGGTGCTGACAACAAGCGCATTCAGGTCAAGGTTTTCCGTCACACCCCGGCCGTCCTGCGCCTTGAGTTCAACGCCCAGTGCGCGCAATTTTTTCAGGATATCCAGCTCGCGGCCCTGGTCACAATAGCGGTCGGACCCCGACACGCGGAATCCCAGCGCCAGCAATAACTGCGCGAGCGCGCTCATCCCCACCCCACCGACCCCAACCAGATGATAATTTTTCATACAGGATCAGACGTTAATCATGGATACTTGGGCGGCTGGCGCAGGCCCTCGTTTTCGGGCAATCCGAAAACAAGATTCATGTTTTGCAGCGCCGAACCGGCCTGACCCTTGAGCAAGTTGTCAATATGGGACACAATCCTGACCCGTTTTGTCCTTTCATCCAGATCAACAATCAGCTTGCAGAAATTTGTGCCGCGCACATGGGAGCTGCCAATGCCGCAATCACGGTCATAAACCTGGACAAAAAAACTGTCCTTGTAAAAATCTTTATAAAGCTTCATGAGCGCTTCGCGGTCAATCGCCTGACTTAAATCGGCGTAAAGCGTTGACATAATGCCGCGGCAAACCGGCACAACCTGCGCCGTAAAAGTGATTTTTACGCTTTGCTCCGCCAGCAATGAAAATTCCCGTTCTATTTCACAGACGTGCTGATGCCCCGCGAGTTTATAGGCGTTCATATGGTCATATCTGGCCGGATAATGAAACCCCGCGCTCGGTTTTTTACCCGCGCCGGAAACCCCGGTTTTGCAATCGCAGATGACACTATCCAACCGCACTATGCCCCGCTTCACGGCCGGCGCCAAGCCCAGGATACAGCTTACGGCGAAACAACCCGGGTTGCCGACAATTCTTGTCTTCTTGTTCAATTCCTTCCGGTGTAATTCCGCCAATCCGTAGACCGCCTCCTTCAACAGGCCGGGCGAACCATGGACCGGGTCACGCCCGATTCGTTTGGCATAATCGGCATAAGCTTCCGGCGTGTTGAACCGGAAATCACCGCTATAATCAATCACTTTCGCGCCTTTGTTCAGTTCGCTCTCGCTTGCTTTCATGCCCACGCCGTCGGGCGTGGCAAAGAAGACCGCGTCCACCGGCTCCAAGGCCTTTGGGTCCGTCACGGAAACTATCGGCAGGTCGCAAAAGCCGGCCAGATGCGGATAAAGGCGGCTGATCGGCGTTCCCACATCGTTTACATCGGCCAGACACGCAATCTCGGCCTGTTTATGCCCCAGCAATAACTCAACAATACCGACACCGCCATAACCGCCGGCTCCAACTATTTTTACTTTGATCATTTTTTGCTTCCTTTTGTTTTTATGCGATTCAAGGTTAAATTTAAATATTCTTGACCAAACGCTCCCTTGTCATTCCCGACTTGGCCGGGAATCCAGAAATAACACAAAACGCTGGATTCCCGCTTTCGCGGGAATGACAGGCGAGAAGAACTCTGCCGTAATGATTAAACACATCAGTATTGACAATACAAGTATTTAATACTAACAATATTCTTTTATGCGCCCCAAAAATACAACAAAAAAAATACTGGTAACCGGCGCGGCCGGATATATCGGGTCCATCCTGGTTCCCTGCCTGCTGCGGCACGGGCACCACGTGACGGCCCTTGACAACTTCATGTACGGCCAAACTTCACTGCTGGAGGATTGCATTGACGAACGGCTTAAAATCGTCCGCGGCGACGCGCGCGACCGTGATTTGATGCGCAAGTTGCTGGCCGGCAACGACTGCATCTACCCGCTTGCCAGCCTTGTCGGCGCGCCGGTTTGCGATAAAAAACCGGATGAAGCCCGGGCCACAAACCTTGAAGCGATCAAGATGCTCCTTGACCTGAGCAGCCGTCAGCAACAGTTTGTGATGCCGACCACCAACAGCGGCTACGGCGTGGGCCAGCCCGGCGCTTTTTGCACCGAAGAATCCCCGCTCAACCCCGTCAGCCTTTATGGCCGGCTGAAAGTTGAAGCCGAAAAATACCTGCTTGATTCCGGGCACGGCATATCCCTGCGCCTGGCAACGGCCTTCGGCTTGAGCCCGCGCATGCGCCTTGATCTCCTGGTGAATGATTTCACTTACCGGGCGGTTACCGACCGTTTCGTTGTCCTGTTTGAAGCCCACTTCAAGCGCAATTATATCCATGTACGGGACATTGCGCGCGCCTTTGTTCACGCGCTGGATAATTTTTCGGCCATGCAAGGCAATGCGTTCAACATTGGCTTGAGCGACGCCAACCTTTCCAAGATGGAACTTTGCCTGGAAATCCAAAAACAGATTCCCGATTTCGTCTTTCTGGAAGCCAAAATCGGGAAAGATCCCGACCAGCGCAATTACATTGTCTGCAACGCCAGGATAGAGAAGACAGGGTTTAAGCCGCAGGTTTCCCTGCAACAGGGCATCAGCGAGCTTATCAAGGGCTATCAGATAATCCGGCGGAACCAGTTTAGTAATCTCTAAACATAAGAAAAGAAACGTTCAACTTCCAATACTCAACTTTTCCGCCTGAGGCGGATCCGCCAAGGCGGAGAACGGTCAACATTATTGAAAGTTCAACGTTGAATGTTGAAAGTTTCCTGTTTCTTATACTTTGAATTGATGCATCATGAATAAAGTTTTCAAGCGCATCCTCGTCACCGGCGCAACCGGCTTTCTGGGACACCATATCCTCCCCGCCCTGCAATCAAATTTTGACGCGGAAATTATCGCCGTTGGAAGCCGCGACTTTGACCTGCTGCAGCCGGGAATTCCCGAAAAGATGCTGGGCGAAATTCGCCCGGATTGCGTCGTTCACCTGGCGGCGAAATCCGGCGGAATAGTGGACAACCGCCAAAGGCCGGCCGACTATTATTTTGAAAACATCGTCATCAACACCCACGTGTTTCACGCCGCCTTCCGCGCGGGCGCAAAAAAATTCCTGGCGCTGATGGGCGGCTGTTCGTACCCGGCCAAGGCGCCCTCCCCAATCGGCGAAGACCAGATGTGGAACGGATTCCCGCAGATTGAGAGCGCCGGTTATTCAACGGCAAAAAAAATGCTCCTGGTCCAGTCGTGGGCCTACCGGCAACAGCACGGGTTCAACTCAATTGTCCTGATCCCCGGCAACGTCTATGGCGAGTGGGACAATTTCAACCTGACAAAGGCCCACGCCATTCCCGCCCTGATCCGCAAATGCATTGAGGCAAAAGAAAATCGCCTGCCTTTCATCACCGCCCTCGGCACCGGCCGGCCCACCCGCGATTTCGTCTATGCCGGCGACGTCGCCGCGGTGATCCCCTGGTTCCTGGCCAATTACAACACCAGCGACCCGGTCAATATTTCCACAGGGGAACCCACCTCAATCAAGGAGCTTGTGGAAACCGTCAAGGCGGCGGCTTCTTATCCGGGTGAAATCCGGTGGGATGCGTCCCAGCCGGACGGCCAGATGGAAAAAATATTTGACCCAAGCCGGCTTCACCGGCTCGGGTTGAAATGCCCCACCCCGCTGGCGGAAGGCCTGCGTAAAACCGTAAAATGGTTTTTAGAAAACCGATCAGCGGGAATGATGCGGCTTTAGCCCGCCGGTGAAAATCGAAAAATGAACAAAAAAGCGATAATTCTCGGGGGACATGGTTTTCTCGGATCAGCCCTTGCCGCCGAGGCCAAAAAGCGCGGCTGGGAAACGATCCCCGTCAACCGCGCCGATTATGCGCAATGCGCCGGCATGTCCTGCGATGTGCTGATCAACGCCAACGGCAATTCCAAAAAATATCTGGCCGACCAGGACATAAATCTTGATTTCGACCTTTCGGTCCGTTCCGTTTCGCTCTCGCTCCACGATCTACGGCCAAAATTGTACGTCTATCTCTCCTCAATAGACGTCTATTCCAACAAAAGCAATCCGGCCTGTAATCATGAAGAATCATTAATCGCGCCCGAGCGCCTCAGCTCTTACGGATTTCACAAGTTTCTGGCGGAACAGCTCGTCCGCCATCATGCCAAGTCATGGCTTATCCTGAGGCTGGGCGGATTTGTCGGGCCGGGTTTGAAAAAAAATTCCATCTACGACATGTTGAAAAGCCGGCCCGTGCGCGTTCATCCGGATTCGCGTTACCAATATATCGGCGCCGGCGACATGGCCGCCATCGTGTTTCAAATGATTGAAAACGGCCTCCAAAAGGCGACTTTTAACCTGGCCGGCGACGGCGCGATCAGCATCAGGGAAATCGCCAAGCTTTTTCCGGGCGATCCGTTGGCCGGCGCCCCCCTGGACATTCCCCCTGAAAATTATGAAATTAATATTTCAAAAATAAAAACAGTCGCCGCCATACCGTCCACCCGCAAGACGGTTGAGCGGTTCATCAAGGACGCCCGGGAAGGCGTCATTCAATTATCATGATTATTTCCAGGACACCATTCAGGATCAGTTTTTTCGGGGGCGGATCCGATTTCCCGGAGTTTTACCGGGACCATCCGGGTTGCACGCTTTCCACGACCATTGACAAATACTGTTATATTTCCCTGCATTATCTTTCGCCGTTCTTCAAGTTCAAGTTCCGCGCCAGCTATGCCAAGACCGAGACCGTCATGAAGGCGGATGAATTTCAGCATCCCCTGATCCGCGAATGCCTGCGTTACCTGCCGACCGAACACGGCCTGGAAATATCGCACGTGTCCGACCTCCCGGGCCGGACCGGGCTCGGAACATCTTCCTCTTTCACGGTCGGATTGCTGAACGCCCTCCACGAAATCCGGCACGACAAAAACACGTCCGGGGATACGCTCGCCGCGGAGGCCATTTTGATCGAACGCGAGCGGGTGGGCGACATCGGCGGACATCAAGACCAGTATGCCGCGGCCCACGGCGGCTTCCTAAGGATTGATTACCAGGGCAAGCAGGCCCGCATCAACCGGCCCGCCCTATCCGCCAAACGCCTGGCGCAACTCAAGCAACATCTGCAACTTTTCTTCATGGGCACCGAACGGACCTCGGACGCGATTCTCCAGGATCAGAAAAAGCGCACCGTCCTGAACATACCCGCCCTGGAACGGATGGCCGCAATGGCGGGCCGGGCCCAGTCAATCCTGGAACGTGACTCAACCCTTCTTGAATTCGGCGAATTACTGGACGAAGCCTGGCGGCTGAAAAAAAGCCTCGCGAACGGCATAAGCAACAAGGCCGTTGACGAAGCCTACGAAGCGGCGCGTTCCGCGGGCGCCCTGGGGGGGAAACTTCTCGGCGCCGGCGGCTGTGGATTCATCCTCATTTTCGCTCCCCCTGAAAAACAGGATAAAATCCGCGCGCAACTGGCACATTTGATGGAGGTGCCGTTCAACTTCAGTCCCGAAGGCAGTCGCATAATTTTTAAAGACCCGGAATGAATGCCCCCCAAGACAAGCGGCAAATCGCCTTCTGGTTCCGTTACGGACCGGCCGAACATGCCGAACTTTTCCATTGCATCCCCGACATCATTGAAGGCCTCGCGCGCGATTGCACGGTTCACTATTACGGACTAAGGAGTTCCCGGCCCGTCCCGGAACGCATCAAACAAAACGCCCGCCTGCATATTCTGCCGCTGGGCATCAACCGGGCCAGCACCGCCGATAAAATAATCAAAACTTTCATCTGGATACTGCTGATACCGCTGATAGGTCTCCATTGCCGGCTGAAAAAGATTGACGCGGTTTATATTGATGAAACCCTCCCCCTGAGCGCGGGGCTGGCAAGATTTTTTTTCGGACGCAAAACGGCGGTGACGGTCACCGATTTTTTCCTGAACATTTACGCCGGGAAAATGCCGTGGCTCCGGCCGTTCTGCCGGGTAATCAACCAACTGGACATGATCGCCTGGCGGCGACTGCCATTAATTTTTACCCGCGCCAAAAGCACCCGCAATTATCTGACAAGATCGGGCGTTCCGGCGGGAATTGTTTTCCCGGTCTACGATCCGTGCGATACAACCATTTATCATCCGCTTGCAAAAGCGGATTGCCGGCAGAAACTGGGCTTTTCCGCCGACGAAATAGTCCTTGTCCATCACGGCATCCTTCATCCAAACAAGGGCAACGACCGGATCATCGAGGCATTGCCCGCCCTGCTGAAGGAATGCCCGAAGCTCCGCTTCCTGCTGGTCGGCGACGGGCCGGAATTGCCGCGCCTGCGCCAAATGGTCAAAAAGATGAACCTGAAAAACATTGTGACTTTTACCGGATGGCTGAAAAAACCGGCCGAGGTCAACTGCGCCCTCAATGCGGGCGACATCGGCCTGGTGATGCGCACCGGGCTTGACACTGATCATTACGCGATGACCGGCGCGCTGATTCACAACATGGCCTGCGCCCTGCCCATCCTGGCCGTCCGGCTCCGCAGTATTGAAGAGGTGATCCAAGACACCCAAAACGGATTTTTGTTTGATCCGGAAAACATGAATGAATTCAAGACAAAATTGATCATGCTGGCCGACAATCCGGACTTGCGCCGGGAATTCGGCAACAAGGTTGTTGCCATCGTCCATGAACAGTTTGACATGCAAAAAGTCGCCCAACAAACCATTGAACCTTTGCTCCGGCTATGCATGTAAAAAAAGCAATAATATTACTCGGCGGCAAAGGAACGCGTTTGAGCGGTCTTTTTCCCGATCGGCCGAAAGCATTGGTTCCCGTGGCCGGGCGCCCCTTCCTGGCATGGCAGCTTGACTGGCTTTTCAGCCGGGGATTTACTTCGGTATTATTGGCGGCCGGTTACCTGGGCGATAAAATCCGGGATTGGGTCGGACAACAGTCATTTAGGGACAAGGTGCAGGTTTTCATTGAACCCGCCCTTCACGGAACGGGCGGCGGACTGAAATACCTGGAAAACATGGTCTGCTGTGATTCATTCTGGGCATTCAACGGCGACAGTCTCCTGCCGAACCTGGACTTCAAACTCATGGAAGAAACCCATCGTAAATCCGTGGCCCTGGCCACGCTGGCCGTAACCACGATGGAAGATGCCGCCCGCTACGGCACAATTCTTTTTGATGACAAGGGTGAAAAGGGTGAAAAGGGTAAAAAGGGTAAAATTATCAATTTCAACGAAAAAGGGACAAGCGGTCCCGGATGGGTCAACGCCGGCATCTACCTGCTTGAGCCGGCGCTTTTATCGGTCATCATTCCCGGCAAACCGGTTTCAATCGAGAAGGAAGTCTTTCCCAAGCTGGTCTCCACGGATAAATTGTTTGTTTTTAAATCCGCACCCCCGCTGCTGGACATGGGCACGCCGGAAGGATTGAAGAACATGGAAAATTATCTTCTCCGGAAGTGAAGCTCCCCGCGGCACTTGTCCCGCATAGTCTCGGCGAAGCCTAGTCAAAATCCGGTGTATTTTTTATCCCTGAATATTGCGCGCTTTTCGCACAATATTCACTTTTCGCCAATGATGGAAAGGCATTGGCGAAAAGACGTCGCGTTAAACGGATAACCCAACTGGTTATCCGTTTAACGCAAGTGGTTAACCCCTTGTCAGCCAGCATTTATGCTGGTTGACAAGGGCCCGAAGGGTGAAAATTGCACGTTTTCGTGCAATTTTCAGGTTATCCATGATTCAGGCACACTGGCGTCCCATAGGGACGCCGAGACTGTAGCGGTTTTCCGCCACGGGCGGATCCGCCTTCGGCGGAAGACTGTAGGCTGTAGTGCAAAACACAGAAAGCGCATCTTTAAAAAACCGGAAATGCAGTTTTATAAATCGGCCTGAAAAATATTAATTTGCCTAATAGTCTACAGCCTATAGCCTAACAACCTGAGCATCCTATGGGATGCTACTGAGGCAGAATTATGAATTATTTTTCATTCTGCATTTCTTAATGCTCAGATCCCGGCCTGGTCTGAAAAGTTCAACCCATTGCGCCAGGCCGTAAGCCAAATGCATGCCGGGAATCATGAAGGCTATCAGGAGGGCTTTTGAATTTTTTTCGTCACGCAATTTAAGGCAGGCGCACCAGGCGACAAAAAGAAAGTACGATGCCGACAAGACAAACAGCAATGCCAGCATTATTTTTGAAAAAAAAGCCCCCGCCGCAAAAAGAATGAAAGAAGCGAATAAAAACATCGGCGCAAGGGTCGCGGGCTCAACATCCGTGCCGGCGCGGATAAGCCTGATGCGCGTCGCGCCATAACCATACATTTGTTCCAAAAACCGCCAATAACCCGCGCGGGGATAATGATAAAGAACCGCCTTGGGCTGAAAAACCAGCGTATGGCCCTTGCGGACAGTGGCGATGTAGGCGGCGATCATTTCTTCGCCCGGCCAGAATTTCACATCGAATCCATTTATTTCTTCCAATACCTTGCGACGGTAAGCCATATTGCATCCGATCAGCCGCGACCATTTAACCGGCTTCGGCGCAACGCCTTCGGCCAAATAACGCTCCTGCACATAACCGGCCGCCCGGGAAGCCAAGGTCCATCCCGCCAGACGGGCCATCAGGGGAATATCAGCCGGCACAAGCCCCGGTCCGCTGATCAAACCCACGGCGTTGTCCGCAAACGGCTCCACAATGCCCGCCGGCCAATCGGCGCCGACGATAACATCATCATCAACAAAAGCGACCAGCTCGGAATGCGCGGCGCGCCATCCGGCGTTCTTTTTTTCGCTGGAATCGCCGCGTTCAAACGAAACCGGCAGATGGATTATCTGCGGATTGTTTTTGATCAATCCTTCCAGCCGCTCCGCAACGGCGGGATCCATGATCGCGCCCACGACAATAATCTCCAATTCAGAAGATTGCCTGCCCGGCCAGGGATTTGCCGCGAGAAGCGACTCCACCGCCCGCAAAACCATCGGCCGGCCGATGGTGGGAATTACGACGGAAAGAATTGGTTTTTTATTCATTGATCGCTCGTTATCCGGAAGGCGGCAGCCAGGAGCCGGAAGCCGGAAGTTAAAAATTTGGCCGGGTTTTATTCTGTCTGCTTTATTTTACATTCTGTTTTTTTGTTTGCACAACAGCAAAACCGCCGCCCCGGCAAAAAGCAGGAACCCAACCGCCTGAATGACGAACGGCAATTTTGACGGCGAATATTCAAGAAGCACCTCGTGCATGCCGGACTCCACAAAAACCCCCTGAAAAATAAAATCCACCCGCATCACATCCGCCTTTTTGCCGTCAATCCACACCTTCCAATCAGAATCATATTTGTCGGCCACGCGCAGGACCGCCGGACAAGTTGATGATGTTCTCAAGCTTATTTGCCCCGGCCTGCAGGCAAGCACCTGCACCTGCCCGCACTCGTTTGAACCTCCCGAAGCCGGAAGACTTGCCCGGGCCGCGCTTCCCGGCGCAATCATTGCTTTTTCAAACAAATGATAATCATTTGCGCCAAGACGCCGCAAGGCTTCGTCATCGGCGACGACCTCCCACCCGCCAATCAAAGCAAAGCGCGGCGCCGGTTTAAGCAAACGCATGATTATATGCTGGCCGGGTTGTTCGGGCGTGGCCGGGATCACCTCAACATAAGAATCGGCCGGCTTGACATTATAAGCATACACTACCTCAAACGCGCCTTTCATGGCCGGATCATTCTGAAACTGCCCCCAGGCTTGCGCCGGGGCCAGCACAAAACCAACCGCCGACAACTGCCACTTCCGCAAAGGATTCCGATCAACGGCCTCAAAGAATTTCCGGTAATCGTCCGGCATGCGCGGCATCTGGGTAACATTCATGGTTTTAATGCCGTGATATGGAAACAAATATGTGAGCCAATAGTTGTAAAAGCCTTCCTGGGTCAACAAAACCGCCCTTTTTTCGGGCAGAGCGGTTTTGAGCACGCGGATGACGTCATTCTCCTCAAAAGCTTTCATCGGCATGGTTTTGATATAATGGCGCGACAAAAAAAACGCATCCAGCACAACAATTGCCACCAGGAGCCATTGCGCCGCTTTCCGGGCATGCGGATTCCAGGCGCTTTTTCCATAAAAGAACCAGATAAAAACACCCGCACAAACCGTCATGAACGCGGCATGCCAGAGCGCGTAAATCTTGTTTTGAATAATAACCTGCGCGAACTTGCCCCAGCCCAATGCCGCCAGCCGATAATCCAGCGCATTAAAATCCGACATAGTGGCCAAGGCGCGCAAACCCATAATCAGCGCAAAAAACAGCACAATGCCGGCGAACCACTTGACGCGCCGCAAACTCAAATCGGCGGCGCGGGACGCGTTCCCAGCCGCTTTGTTCCTGTTTCCGTCAGTTGCCATCTTTTCCGTCCGTTCAAAAAAAAATCCAAAACATGCCGGCAGAACTGATTCAGCTGCCAACTGCCAAGTCTTCATTTTTGTATAATCTCAGCCCATTCCGCAAGCCTATTCTTCAACGTTTATTTTTCACAACCAAACCCTGATTTCCGGCATTGACATTTCAGAGCGATACACATACAATCGGTCGTTTTAGTTAAAACAGCTAAGGAGAAAAGCACCTATGAATTATGGATTGACTGAACAACAGCAAATGATCCGCGATCTGTCCCGGCAGATTGCCAATGAAAAAATAAAGCCAATCCGGGCGCACTACGACGAAACCGGCGAATTCCCGCATGAAATTTTCAAGGTGTTCGCCCAATCCGACCTTTGCGGGCTCTATATAGAAGAAAAATACGGCGGAATGGGCGGCGGCATCCTCGATCTCTCCATTGCCGTGGAAGAGCTTTCAAAAATTTGCAGCGGCATCGCGCTCAGCCTGGCGGCAACCGCCCTGGGAACCTTCCCCATCCTCCTTTTCGGAACCGACGAGCAAAAACAGCGATACCTGCCGCGAATTTCTTCCGGCCAGTCTTTGGCGGCATTCGGCCTGACCGAGGCCAACGCCGGAAGCGACGCCGGCGCAATCGCCACCACCGCCAAGCGCGACGGCGATGACTATATCCTGAACGGAACCAAGCAATGGATTACCAACGGCGGTGAAGCCGATATTTACACGATTGTCGCCAAAACCGACAAATCCAAGGGGGCGCGCGGCGCAAGCGCCATTATCGTTGAGAAGGGAATGCCCGGATTCACGTTCGGCAAAAAAGAGAACAAAATGGGAATCCGCGCCTCGGCCACCCGCGAACTGGTTTTTCAGGATTGCCGAGTGCCGAAGAACAACCTGCTCGCCAAGGAAGGCATGGGCTTTATCGTCGCCATGAAGACGCTGGATGTATCCCGCCCCGGAGTCGCCGCGCAGGCGCTCGGAATCGCCGCCGGCGCGCTTGATGAAGCAATCCGATACAGCCGCGAACGGCGCCAGTTCGGGAAACCCATCTGCGGATTCCAGGGCGTTCAATTCATGCTGGCCGACATGGCCACACAGGTTGAAGCCGCGCGGACGCTTGTTTATCAGGCCGCCCGCTATATTGACGGCGGCGGAAAAAACATCAGCAAAATATCAGCCATGTGCAAACTGTTCGCCTCCGACACCGCCATGCGCGTTACCACCGACGCCGTGCAGATATTCGGCGGCTACGGATACATGCGGGAATACCCGGTTGAAAAAATGATGCGCGACGCCAAAATCACGCAGATTTACGAGGGCACCAACCAGATCCAGCGCGAAGTCATCGCCTTGAACATGATCAAGGAAGCCGCCGGCAAGAAGGCCTAGCCTGCCAATGCCTTGGGAAGGTATTGGCGCCGGCCGAAGCAGACGGAACGTCGCTTCGGGGCGGCCCCGAAGTGAAACAATGCGCTTCTACTTCCGGCCCTTCGGGCGCATTTCTCACGGGGCGTGTAAGAAATTCGGGCTAGCCTGAATGGGCGCTAAGATAAGCCCCGGCTCGCCACAGGCTCGCCCCCCACTAACCGTATTTGCCAAGCAAAATAGAGGGCGAAGCTGCGCTGAGCCGCTAAATGCATGGCGCAAAAACGCTTAACTTAGCGCCATTCCGGGCTAGCCTTATATAGCAATCAGATTGACGTGGGGAGTGTTTCTGCCTCGCGCGACAGGCTCACGCACTTGCGCGCAAGTATTTCGGTCGGATCCAAAATTACCACCTTTTTGCCGGCCACCGGAAAGTCATCGGACTGCGAAAGCAAGAGCGGCAGCTCGGTGCAGCCAAGGATAATTACATCCGCACCTCTCCGCACCAGATGCTCCAGGGCTTGCATCAAATTTTCCCGGCATTGCCCTTCAGTATAACCGGCCTTCACGCCTTTCTCGCCGTAGATTGCGTCCATCACCTTCCGTTGATATTCATCTTCCGGCACGATCAAGCGAATGCCGGCTTTGTCCGCAAAATCGCGGTAGACACCGCTTTTTAGCGTCCCGGATGTTGCCAACAAACCCACGCCATGGTCCCGGCCGTAATTATTGCGGATATTCTCCATGGTCTCGGACAACATATTGATGATGGGGATTGAGAGATAAGGCTGGATGCGTTCCACGAAGGCGTGCGCGGTATTGCACGGAATGGCAATCATGTTGGCATCGGCCGCCTCAAGCCTTTTGCAGGCCGAGTATAACGCGACGGTGGGATCCGGCCCCCCGGCCGTCAAGCTTTCGGTGCGATCGGGAATTTGCGGGTTATGCTCAACCACCAGCTTGATATGTTCCTGATCCTTTTTGGCCCTGGTGTTGCGAATAATTTTGTTCATGAAGTCAACGGTGGCCATGGGCCCGACGCCGCCAATGATGCCGACCTTGAAAATATTCGCGGGAAAATCACCCGCGTGCATGACGGCATACTGCACGTACACCTGATTGGCATCAAATATCGGCAAACCGGACTCGCGCAGCGCATCAACCACCATGGATACCTCGGCAAAGCCGGGAAGAATCACTTCTGCGCCTTGCTCCATCAAATCGCGACCGGCCTTGTAAAGGAGTTCGAACGGCTCGCCCTGCAGATTACCGGTCTTAATCCCGTGCGGCCCATAGATCGCCGGCATGAGCCAGTCCTCCTGCGCCTGCGAAGCGGGATAGATCAGCTTATAACGCGGCGGCGGAAAGAAGCGGTCGAAGAGGCCCCTTTGCCTCACGTAACTGGAAGTGAGCACGCCCAACCTCCGCGCTTCCGGATAGCGCCGCTCCACGTGCAAACGCAACGCCTTCATGATATTGACGACAGGCAACTTAATCTCGGACTCTATCTCATCAAGGAAAGAGTGGCTGATAAAGCAGGGGAGAATGACCGCATCAATCTTTCTCCGCTCAAACTGCCGGATCATGTCAAAGACATATAGCTTGCGGGCATTCTGGCCGGCCGTCGCGCTGCCGGCGGCTTGATCTTCGGCAAAAGGATGTTGTTCAAAAACGATCTCAAATTTTTTATTGTCGCCGCAGGCGGCAATGAGCTTGATGAGTTTAAAGAAGACATCGGCCCCGGCAATGGCGCCCAAGCCGCCAATGACGCCAAGGCGTTTCGTTCTGAATTTAACCGCGTTGTTTTCCATCCGCAGGTCCGATTGCATACCGTCTTTTAATAAAGAGGATAAAATCAAAAAAGAAAGGCGCGGATAATTTTACCCGCACTGATCGTTATCCTATCAACACTCATCCCGAATGCAACTTTTTTATCTTCCGCTCAACATCGGCGCAAATTGCCGGCAATCTTTTCTTCAAGGCCGGCGACAATTTTTCACCGAAAGATGAGACGGGCCTGATTTCAATTCCTATAAGCTGAACGATTGCCGGCAGTTTAAGCTTCAATTTGCGTCCCATGACGAGCGCCTGGGACAGATTAACGCCGTGGAAACAGCCGGACTTCATGTTCCGGCAAATTTGCTTTTCCGTGAAAAGACGGACAGCGCCTTCCGGATAACGGCCGGTAATAATGGCGTCAATGATACAGACCTTTTGACGGCCATCCAGATCAAGCACAAAATCCAGCGCCGAGCCGGCATATTCCGGAATCACCTCGAAATCCCGCTTCGGCAACACCCGCTTTAAATGCCGCCCGACCACAGAACCAATGCCGTCATCCCCCCCGATCGGATTGCCGAGACAGCAAATTAACATTGTGGCAAAAAGTGACATAGGCATAAAGTTCAGGAAGTCTGAAGTTAAGAAAAAAAATGCGGTTGTTTATCTGCCTAAACGGCGCACTTCATTTCCGCGATGATCGCGGATGAATATCTGCATCGGCATCCGGCCGAGGGCGGCATGCGTGGCGCAGGAAAAGCACGGATCATAGGCGCGAAAAGCCATTTCAACCATATTGAGAATGCCTTCATCCACGTTGCCTTCCTTGATCAGCGCCCGGGCGACGTTGCGCACGTCAATATTCATGGCGCCGTAATTCTGGGAAGTGGCCACCAGCAGGTTCAAATCCGTCATCATGCCGTTCGCATCGGTCTTGTAATGATGGAACAGCGTCCCGCGCGGCGCCTCAATGATCCCCACCCCTTCACCTTCAACCTTGCGGCACAACGTGCGCAACTTTTTGCCGAGAATATCCTCATCGGCGGCCAGTTCCCGCAGACGCTCGGCGGCGTATAACGCCTCAATGGCCCGCGCCCAGTGGTAGGCCAGCGAATTCTGCACCGGCTTTTTCCCGAGCTTGTTGAAAAAGTTTTCATAAGCCTGCTGGGCCTTGGGAGTTTTCATTCCGCTGCAGACATTCAACCGCGAAAGAGGCGCCACGCGGTAAAGGCCGCTTTCCTTGCCGTCAACCAGCCCTTTCCAGCCGATCTTCTTCAAATACGGGAACTTCAAATACGACCATTCCACCGGGTGCTCGGCAACATGGTCCAGATATTCCCCGCCCTTGAATTCGGCGATATATTTTCCTTCCTGGTCCATGACCTTTAATTTGCCGCCGTAAAACGTCAATTTACCTTCATCATCCGTCATGCCCATATGATACGAGTTGTGATAATACATGTTTTTATCGGTCAAAAGCGCCATGTATTCGGGATTGGAAAGAATCACCTTGTCAACGAGCCCCAGCGTCAATTCGCAGAAAGGAACCAGTTTTTCGGCCAGTTCGCGGATGCGCTTGCGCTGTTCGGCGGTGATGGGATGCGATACGCCGCCCGGCAGGCTGAAAACAGGATGGGTTGATTTGCCGCCGATGATATTTTCAATTTCAACGGCATAACCGCGATGCTGAATAACCTTTGCGCCAAGCTCCATGCCGACCTTGGCGATCACGCCCAATATGTTTCGCTGAAGCGGATTTGCCTTCGGGCCGACAACAAAGTCCGGCGCCATGCCCAGCACAAAGAAATGCTCCAGATGACTTTCAATCATGTGGGCGCAATAGCCCAGTTCGCGGATTTTATGCGCGGCCGGGGGCGGCTCGGCGGCAAACACCTTGTCCAGCGCCAGGGTTGAAGCCAAATGGTGCGGCCACGGACAGACCCCGCAAAGCCGGGTGACGATCCGCGGAATTTCCTCGGCCGGACGCCCCTTGCAGAACTCCTCGAACCCGCGCAATTCCACCACCTGGAAATAAGTATTTTCAACATTGCCCTGTTCATCCAAAAAAATATCTATTTTTGCGTGCCCCTCCAGCCGGGTGACAGGTTCAATATGAATCGTTCTTTTCATTGTTTATCTTCCCTCAAAAACTATTTGTCTTCAACGACCTTGCGCAGTTCCGACTTCGGCAGTGAATACCGGTAAAAATAACCCAGGGGATCAAGAATCTCGTCCATCAGTTTGACAATCTGTTCCTCGCTCAACTCGGCTTCGCGATCCGTCAGGCCGTAAAGCGAGGCAATGGCCGAAAGCATGGAAGCGCCCTGTTCACAGACGGCCGCCGTCGGGCCCATGCACCCGCGGCAGGGCATATTGACCTTCGTGCAGACGGCATCACAGCCGCCCCTGGTCGCGGGACCAAGGCAAAGGATCCCCTGCTCCAGAAGGCACTTGTCAGGATCAATTTCAACCTGATGCAGGCGGGCAAACGAGGTAAACTTGAGCTTGGGTGATTTTTTCCGCAGGCATTCTTCGCAAAGCGTGCGTTCGGACGCAATCACGGCGCCTTTCGGCGGGAGCGGTTTCCCCTTCTCCACAAAATCCTTGACCATCGCCAGGATCTTCATATTGATGGCCGGCGGCGGCGGACAGGCCGGGACATAATAGTCAACATCCACCACGTCATCCAACGCCATGACCTCCTCGTAAAATTCCGGCAGAGTGAGTTCATGGCCCGCCTTATCATGGCTTTTTTCCTGCGGAAACACTTTTCCCGGATTGACCGTTGAGACCGTATTGCAATAGACCTGCTCAAATATTTTCTTCTTCGTCGTGCAATTGGCCAACCCCGGTATGCCGCCCAGGTGCGCGCAGGCGCCGTAGGCGATCAATATCAGGCATTTCTGGCGCATGATCTTGGCCAGCTCGGCATTGTCGGAATTACGCACCGCGCCATGATAGAAGCCGATGGTGATGGACTTATCCGGCATTTTCCGCAAATCGTCATATTTGACGTCCAGGATCGTCGGCGCAAAGACAATATCGGCCACGGCCAGGAGCGAGAGCAATTCCTCGTTAAAATTTAAAACGGCAATATCACAGCCGACGCAGGATGCGCCGCGCTTCAGGGCGATTGTAATCTTTTTTTTCATTCCTGTACTTTACTTCGATTTATCCACACGTGTTTTTTCCTTCCGATACGGACTCGGACCAAGCTCGGAAACGCGGGAAACAAAATCATTCACCACCCGGGCGAATTTCTCACCCTCGGAGGCCGAAACCCATTCCAGGCGCAGGCGGTCGGCGTTCAGGCCGAACTGCTTGATCAAGGTTTGCAGCAGCGCGATGCGCCGCCGGGCGCGATAGTTCCCGCCGAGATAATGACAGTCCCCGGGATGGCATCCGGCCACCATGACGCCGTCGGCCCCCTTGCGGAACGAGCGCAAAATGAATTCCGGATCAATCCGCGCCGAGCACATGCTCCGGATGACGCGGAAATGCGGGCTGATCTTCATGCGCGATATGCCCGCCAGGTCCGCCCCGGCATAGGAGCACCAGTTACAGCAAAATATGATTATTTTCGGTTCAAAACTCATTTTCTTATCTTCAGATTTATCTCACCCGCTCGCTGACTCGCTTAAGCTCACAGAGAACACTGAGAAGAATATTGTTTTTATTTTTTCGCCACGCGAAAAAACAAAAACAATGCTTAATCTTTCACGCTTGCCCTCTCTTCTCTGTGAACTCTGTGGTCTCTGTGAGACACATCTTTTCTTCATCCTTCCAACGCCGCGTCAATCATCGCCAAGATCTGTATATTCTTGAATCCCTTCTGTTCCATTGCCCCGCTCGGGCAGGCGGCCACGCATCCGCCGCATCCCTTGCAGAGCGCCTCGGTCACTTTTACAAATTTTCTTTCAACGCCTTTCGCATCCCGTTGGGTTACGACCTCCAACGCGCCGTAATCGCAGACCGGCGCGCAAACGCCGCACCCATCGCACAAATCCTCGTTGACCATGGCGATGATCGGCTCGGACTCTATCTCGTTTTTGGATATGATCGTGCAAACCCGCGCGGCGGCGGCCGTGGCCTGGGCGGTTGATTCCTCGATTGATTTCGGCGAATGGGCTGTCCCGGCCATGAAAACGCCCTCGGTCGCAAAATCAACCGGCCGCAGCTTGACATGCGCCTCAAGGAAATATTTATCGGCGTTCAACGGCACCTTCAGCAGCTTTGAAAGGAGCGCGTTATCCGGGTTCGGATCAATGCGGGCGCTGAGCACCAGCAAATCCGCGGCAAGGTCAACTTGCTGTTGCAGGATCTCATCAAAGATTGAAATCCCGATCCGCTTGCCGCCGGGCTTGACAACGGGCTTTTGCTTCTCGGGATCAAAGCGCACGAACTGAACACCCAGGTCGCGGCACCGGGTATAATATTCTTCAAGGAACCCATAGGAACGCAAGTCACGGAAGAGAATGGTTACATCGGTTTTCACATCTTGCTCCTTGATCCTGATCGCGTTCTTGAGGGCCGTGGAACAGCAGACGCGGCTGCAATACATGTGCCCATCTTCACGCGAACCCACGCATTGAATCATGACCACGGCCGCCGGCGGCTTGAAAGAAGGCTTTGCGATCTTTTTCTCAAACTCAAGCTGGGTCATGATCCCGGGCTTGCCGTAGCCGTATTCCTGCGGCACGCTTTCGGAGGCGCCGATCGCCACGACCACCGCCCCATGCTTGATTTCTTGCCGTTTTCCGGCTGACAAAAACCTGGTGGTATAATTCCCGACATAGCCGTGCACATCAAGCAAGGATGCGTTAAGGAAAGTGGAAATGCCCTTATGGTCCCGAACCTGTTTTGCAAGCGATTCGGCCAGGGCGGAAGGCGAACGTCCGTCAATGGTGCGGTCAAGATTATGGAGATTGCCGCCGAGCTGTTTGCTTTTTTCAAGCAGATAAACCTTGAACCCCTGATCGGCGATCGCAAGCGCGGAGGTCATGCCGGATACTCCGCCGCCGATCACCAGCGCCGACTGCGTCACCGGCAGGCTGATGGGATAAAGCTGTTCGGCCAGCGCCACTTTGGCCGCCGCCATGCGCACCAGGTCGCAGGCCTTGACCGTGGCGGCTTGGGCGGCATCCGCGTGGATCCAGGAACACTGGTCGCGGATATTGGCCATTTCAAAAAGGTGGGGATTGAGCCCGGTTTCCCGCAGGGTGGCCTGGAATAACGGCTCATGCGTGCGCGGCGAGCAAGATGCGACCACCAGGCGATTGATTTGATGCTGCTTGATGATGGCAGAAATATGCTTCTGCGCCTCCTGGGAACAGGCATACATGCTCGTTTCCGCGTAAACCACGTTCGGAACGGTCTGCGCATATTGCGCGACCGCCTTGACATCCACCACCCCGGCGATGTTGATTCCGCAATGGCAAACGATAACGCCGATCCGCGGCAATTCAGCGGTCGGGCCAACCGCGCCGGTTGTTTCTCTCTTCTTTTCTTTCCCGGCCGGTTTCGAGCGGGATCCGGCCAGCAGCCGGCCGGCTTCCGCCGCCGCGCCGCTGGCCTGCATGACCGTTTCGGGAATATCTTTCGGCCCGCATGATACTCCGGCCGTAAACACCCCCGGCCGCGACGCGCATAACGGCGCCGCCGGATCGGTCCAGATAAAACCATGCGCGTTGAGCTTGACTCCCAGCCGCCGCGCAAGCCGCCTGATCTCCGCCGGCGGCTCAAGGCCGACCGACAGGACAACCAAGTCAAACGTCTCCGATTTAATTCCGCCGGCCGGCGGGGCGTAACTCACGGCCAGACCGTTCTGATCTTTTTCAACGGCATGGACCCTGGCTCTTTCAAAGCGGACGTTGTATTCCCGGCGGGCGCGCTCGTAATACCGGTCAAAATCCTTGCCGAACGCGCGCACATCCATGTTGAAAATAACGCTTTCCAGTCCGCGCAAATGTTCCCGGCCGATGATGGCCTGCTTGATGGCATACATGCAACAAACCGATGAACAGTAACTGTTGCGGCAGGAAATATCGCGCGATCCCACGCACTGCAGAAAAGCCACGCGTTTCGGCTCGCGTCCGTCCGAGGGACAGCGCACATGCCCGGAAAACGGCCCTGAGGCGCACAAGATGCGCTCATATTCCATGCCGGTCACCACGTCCGGGAACCGGCTGTAACCATACTCCAGCTTGGGATAAGGCATGAATTTTTCATAACCCGGCGCGACAATGACCGCCCCGACCTCCAGTTCCTCCACCCGGTCGTGATCGTCATAGCGGATGGCGCCGGCCTGGCACACTTTCTGGCAAACGCCGCAGGTTCCCTTGGTCAATTTCAGACACGTTTGACAATCAATGGCCGGCGCGTTCGGCAGGGCCTGCGCATAAGGACGCGCGATGGCGGTCTTCATGCGCAACTGCCATTCATAAGGCGACAATTTGTTCTTCGGAACTTCAACACCGCGCAGATAGGGATGCAAGACGTACTTCCGCGGGCATTTTTCAAGGCAGACGCCGCACCCGGTGCATTTTTCCAAATCAACATACCTTGCCCGCCTGATAATCTTTGCCTGAAAGTTACCGGCGGAACCGGTCAGCCCGGCCACATCGGCCAGGGTCATGATATTGATGTTTTTATTCCGTCCGCATTCAACAAGTTTCGGAGAAAGGATGCAGAGCGAACAATCATTGGTGGGGAAAGTTTTATCAAGCATGGCCATGTTGCCGCCGATGGCCGGGCTGCTCTCGGCTAAATGGACTTTAAAACCCGCCCCGGCAAGGTCAAGCGCGGCCTGGATGCCGCCCACCCCGCCGCCGATCACCAGCACGGCGTCTGACTTGCCTGATTTTATCCGTTTAAGATTCATTTATTTTTTTAATTCGGATTGAATACGTTCCTTCACCGCATCGTATTTGCCCTTGTCGCTCAAAATAATTTTTACCAGCTCATTGCGCGTTTCCGCTGCAAAGCGGTCAAGCTTTAAAATTTCCTCGGCCAACTCCGGCTTGACATGGCCATCGGCCACGGCCATTGAACGCAAAGCGCGGACCACGTCACGGAACTTGACGTTCTGCGGACAGGTGGCGTAACAGGCATAACATTGCAGGCACTTCCAGATTTCCGGCGAAGACAACACCTCGCGGCGCAGGCCGGCGAGAATCTTCCGGATAATGCGGCGCGGATTGAATTCGTTATCCACGGCGGCAACCGGGCAGGCCGCAGTGCACGTGCCGCAGGCGAAGCACAACTTGACGTTTTCACCGCCCGCCGCCGCCGAAATATCAAATTTAAAATTCGGATCCATCTTTTGCTCATTCTTTGTTTCCATGCTTCCCTCGCTTGATTTTTGATTCTTGATTTTGGATTGTTCTGTAATCGGAGATCTAAAATCCAAAATCGAAAATTATCCTAAATTTCAGGCCGGGGCGCCAGCCCCGCCTTCTGGATTATTTCGCCGACCTTGCTTTCCCATTCAATCGCCATTAAATGGATCCCGGCCACCCCCTCGATATTCCGCAATTCATGAATCTGTTCAACACAAATATTGATGCCTTCCACCTTGGGGTCGGCCGACTTCTGCAAGCGTTCCACATAATAGTTCGGCATCTTGATCCCGGCCACGCCGTCGCGCATATATTTCGCCATGCCGACGCTCTTCAAGGGCGTAAGCCCGGCCAATATTTTACAACGCCGGTGCAACCCCCTGGCACGCACCAGCTCCATCCAGCGCTTGAAGCGCTCCATGTCAAAGATGCACTGCGTCTGCACAAAATCCACCCCGGCCTCAATCTTTTTTTCCAAACGCGCCACCCGGAACTCGAACGGGTCCGCAAACGGGTTGGCGGCGCCGCCGATAAACATGCGCGGCTCCTTGGGTTCTGATTTGGCCGTGTTTTTTATCGGCTCGCCGCAGGCAAAAACCTTCTTGTCGCGCATATCCCTGACCATTTGGATCAACTGCAGGGAATCCAGGTCAAACACGTTCCTGGCCGTGGGATGATTGCCAAAACATTGATGGTCACCGCTCAGGCAGACCATGTTCCGGATACCGAGCAAATAAGCCCCGAGAATATCGGCCTGCATGGCAAGGCGGTTGCGGTCGCGGCAGGTCATCTGGATCACGGGCTCCAAGCCGAGATCCAGGACCAGCTTGGCCGCCGCAATGCTCGCGACGCGCACGATCGCCGTCTGGTTGTCGGTGATATTGGCCGCATCCACCCAGCCCTTGAGCTGCGCGGCCTTGGTCTTGATAACTTCCAAGTCGGCGCTCTTGGGCGGACCAAGCTCGGCCGTCACGACAAACTTGCCGGAGGCAAAAATCTTTTCCAGCCTGCTTCCTGATTTGAGATTGTCTGTGGTCATAATCATTTAAATATCATTTTCAAATTTTATCTCACCCGCTCGTAAGACTCGCTAGAGTTCACGGAGAACACAGAGAGAATATGGCCGATAAATTTTGCGTAGCGCAAAAATTTATCGGCCACGTCCGTCCGGCTTTCGCCCCTCTCAGTGAACTCTGTGGACTCTGTGAGATAATTCTTATCTTCATCTTGGTTTTTCCGCGTCCGCCCGGTTCAATCGCCGCGGGCCGCCGCTGTGCGTTTTTGACCAGTCGCGCGGCGGCTGCACCGTCATCAAGTCGGAAAACCTTCCCAAGGCCTTCAAGCGGTCGTGAATCAATTGCCAGCCGCATTCTATATTGTCCGGGTCAACCTCGCATTTGCCATCCTCCGAGCCGCCGCACGGTCCGTTCGCAAGCGACTTGGAACAACGGGTGACCGGGCAAATCCCGCCGAACAACCCCAGCTTGCAATCGCCGCAAGCCAAGCAATTTTCGGCCCATTGCCCAGCCGCCTCGTTGGTGCCCATGAATTTCGTATTAAGCGCCGGATAAACAGGTTTTTTGTCAAAGATACGCGCGCACATCTGGACCCCGACGCCACAAGCCAGGGAAAGGATGGCGTCGCATTGTTCCGCCTCGGCGCGCACCGTTTCAAAAAATTCGGCGTCACACTGCCGTTCAATTGTCAGGTCTTTGGCCTTGGTGCTGCCGTCGAGCCGCAGGATTGCGGCCAGTTCGGCGGCCTCGCGTTCCCCGCCCGCCAGGCACACCGTCACGCAAGTGCCGCATCCGAGCACAAGGACTTTCTTGCATCCTTTCAGGTAGCCTTTTATTTCGTCAATTTTCTTCTGCTCGGCAATAATCATTTTTTGGCCCTTGCATGAAAATGTTTGGCCGACTCAACGGTATTAAAAAGCAGCATGGTAATCGTCATCGGCCCCACCCCACCCGGCACGGGGGTAATGAGGCTCGCCTTTTTGCTGACACCCTCAAAATCAACGTCGCCGACCAGCCGGAACCCGGCTTTCTTTGTTGCATCGTTGATCCGGTTTACGCCCACGTCAATTACAACAGCGCCTTCCTTGATCATGTCGGCCGTGATTGTATTGGGACGGCCCGCGGCGGCCACGACCACATCAGCCTGCCGGGTGAAATAAGCGATGTCCTTCGTGCCCGTATGACAAACCGTCACGGTGGCATTGGCGCTCTCGTTTTTCTGGATGAGCATGTTCGCCAGCGGCTTCCCCACGATATTACTGCGGCCCACCACCACAACATGGGCGCCCTTCAAACGCACGCCGGAGCGCACCAGGAGCTGGACCACGCCGTGCGGCGTGCAGGGTAAAAACGCCTTTTGACCGAGCATCATCCGGCCGACGTTCATCGGATGAAAACCATCCACGTCCTTGTCGGGATCAATCGCCAGCAGGACCTCATTCTCATCAAGATGGTCCGGCAGGGGCAGTTGCACGAGAATGCCGCTGATTTTGGGATCGTTGTTCATCCGGGCGATTGAATCCAGGAGCTCGCGCTGGGAAAGCGAAGCCGGCAGGCGGTTGTCGTCGGAATAGATGCCGATTTCCCCGCAGGCCTTTTCCTTGGCGGTGACATAGGATTTTGACGCGGGATTGTCGCCGACCAGGATGACGCCGAGCCCCGGCACAATGCCTTTTGCCTTCAAGGCTTGGACTTCCTTTTTCAACTCGGCGCGGATATCCGCCGCCACCTGTTTGCCGTCAATGATTTTTGCCGCCATCTTCTCCTCCTAATGCGAACTGCACCCGCAACCCATTTTCGATTTGCGATTTCGGATTTGCAAGACATTTACACTCTCATCCAAATTTCGAATTTCCAATTTCATATTTTATATTCAGACTGATTAAGACGCTATCTTACCATCTCCAAAAATTTTCCGGTTTCAAATTCCGTCAGGTTGCCGACCACCAGGCTATCGGCTTTTAATCCGGCCTGTTCCAGCTTCTTCCGCAACGCGTCAATTCGCTTGGACGCATAATCGGCGCCGGCCAGGTACCGGCAGTTTTCACGGTGGCATCCAAGCAGGATGACCTTTGCGGCCCCGTTTTCAAACGCGCGCAAGATCATTTTTGAATCGGTCTTGCCGGCGCAAGGCACCGGAACAAGCTGGACTTCCGCCCCGTATGACTGCCGCCCAACACCGGCCGCCGTGGCGGCTTTCCAAGCCGAATTCTGGCAGGCAAAAACCGTCACCTTGCCTGTCCGTTCCAACTCGCCTTGCGCCTGCGCATCCGTGAACCGCGGAAGCTGGATCGCCTGCGCCGGACAAAGCGCCGCACAAATGCCGCATCGCCGGCAAGCGCTCTCGCTGACCGCAACCTGCGGTTTGGGTTTCTCATCCCCTTTCACGGGAGCGATTGTCAACGCCGCGTGGGGACATGACCGCACACAAGTCAGGCACAAAACGCATTTATCCGCATCCACCCGCGCCTGGTCTTCGGCCACCGTAACCCGGCCGCTACCCAACAGGACGTCAATCGCCGCCGCCGCTCCGGAAGCGTCGTTAAACGCCTCCCGAAAATCGTTGTTGCCCCGCGCCGCGCCGACGATGAAAATACCTGGCCGGTTGCTCAAGGTCGGCAAAAGCCAGACATTATCGGCCTGCAGCCATCCTTCCGGACCAGGACGAATATTCGCCTTGCGCGCCATATCGCTCACGGCCTCATCAGGCACCGAATCGGCCGTAACCACAAGATCAAACCGCTCGAATTCGCCCGCGTCGTCACTCCCGCCTCGCAAAATTATTCCCTCCTCTTCCACGGAAATACCGGGCGACTTGTCGGAACGCTCAACCACCACGCCGGCGGAGCGCGCACGCCGGTAGAGGTCTTCCATGCCGGTCGCGGCCACCCGCGCATGATGGCAATAAACCTTGACGTCACTTTTCATTTCCCGGACAAGCAGTTCCGCCGCTCCCAAGGCCAAGGCATCCACCGCACGCGTCTGCTCACCGCAGATATCCAGCAGGATGGCAATCCTGGCGGGAAGCTTATCGCCTTTGGCAAGCATGGATGAAAGCCCCACCAAATCAATGATCTTCGCTGATTGAGCAATCCCCGCCTTTTGGAACGGAAAGGCTGAGAATGAGCCGACCGCAAGAATAACGGCGCCGGCTTCAACCTTCATCATGCCCGACCGGTCCGCAACGCTGACATTGAAATCGCCGCATGAGCCTTCAATTGCCCTGACCTCGGCATTGGATATCAGCCGGATATTTTTTGAATTTGCCGCCCGCGCGATTGAATCTCCCAGGACTTCCTTCATTTCCCCGGCGCCGGCGCGGGAATCACTTTCCAGGTAACCGAAAAATGGCGCCATCATTTCCGCCGTCCCGCCCAATTGCGGCGCGCGATGCACCAGGGTAACCTGCCGCCCCGTCTCCGCAAGGCACAACGCCGCCTGGATTCCCGCCATACCGCCGCCCAGCACGGCAACATTTGGTCGCATTTTCCTGATGCAATTGCCGATTGGTTCCTGTTCACGCGCCCGGGCGATTGACGAAACAAGCAGCCGGACGGCTTTATCCGTCGCTTCTTTGCGGTTGGAATGAACAAAGGCGCAATGCTCCTTGAGGTTGACCGAGGAAATCAAGCCCGCGTTAAATTTGACCTTCTTTAAATTTTCCATAAGCGACGCGGAGCAATCATCACATCCGCAGGCGCCGATTACCAGGCACGCCGGCTTGCTTTTGAGCGCCTTGGACAAAGTCTTCCGGCAATCATTATTGTCGCAGAAACGGGAGGTTGGCTGGACAATAATCCGGTCCCGGCCATATTCCTTCAGCGCAGCGGCAATTTCATCAAACGCAAGGTTGGCCCCCAGCGTTTTGCCGCAATCACAGAGGATCACTGCCGCCGACTTGTCGGGTTCGCTCTTCATTTTATTGTTGCCAGCAATTTTTGACACACGGCCTCGGCCTGGCCGATGCAGGCCGTGATGTCCTTGGGCGCTTCACATGCGCCAATCACAAAAATATTTTTCTTTTGCGGATCCGCCAGCCCCCCGGCCGTTTTGATCCCGAAGAAACCGTATTCGTCCAGCGAAATCCGGAGCCGGCCGGCAAGGGAGGAGAAATCATCCGCCGGGCGCATGCCGATTGAGAGCACGACCAGGTCATATTCCTCCTCAACCACGGCGCCTTTGTCACGGTCCTCGTACCTGACAACGGCATTGCCGTCTTTTCCCGCCAAAACGTCAGATGGCCGGGCCCGGACAAACCTGACATCCCCCATGTCTTTCCGGTAAAAGCCGGTAAAATTTTTGCCGAAATTCTGCAAGTCCATGTAAAAGATCGTTATGGCCGAATCCGGGTTGGAGTGTTTTATCTTGCGCGCCGTGCGCATGGCATAAGCACAGCAAACCGTCGAGCAATAATTTGTGTCCTCGGGCCGCCGATGAGCAAGCTCACTGCGCGAGCCGACGCACTGAATAAACGCCATCCGTTTCGGAACCTGCCCGTCGGAAGGCCGGACGATCCGGCGGGCGGCGGCAAGCTGGCGTTCCGCCTCAAGCCCGGTAATGACGTTCGGCACAGCCTTGTAACCATAGCAGGATTGAACACCGGGATCAAATGGCTGGAAGCCCGCGGCAACCACCACGGCATCCACGGGAAGATTAACTTGACGCGGCTTGTCATTAAAATCAATGGCGTCAAACGGACAGACCTTGGCGCATTTATCGCATTTCCTGCCTTTGGCGCGCAGGCACTTGCCCATCTCAATCAATGGTTTCCCGCCATAAATTCCGGGGTAAGGCTGGTAAATACACCTGGCCGGGCACACCTTGAGGCAGGCGCCGCAGGCCGTGCACAGGGAATGATTGATAAACTGCGGACTCCTTGTCAGTTGCGCCGTATAGGCCGTTTTGGAATCGGCATGGTCTTCCAGGGCCATCAATTGAGTATCCGGCAAGACATGCGTTTTATTGTTTGCCAGGACAGCGCGGAAAATATCGTGGGCAACGCAGACGTTGCATTTCAGGCAGACATCCGCCGCCTTGCAGCCAAATTGCGCGGCATGGCCGCCGATAAAAGGCTTGCGTTCAATCAGCCACGATTCAACGCCATGTTCGGAAAACTTATTGGCGGCACAAGCCCCGGAAACTCCTCCGCCGACAATTAAAACCCTTAATGATGACCTTGCAATAGTCGCCACAATAAAAATTCTTTCCAATAATTGCAGAAGATGGAGGCAATATAAATTTACCCCCCCGAAATGTCAAATGAATTTGCAGGAACGCTGGCAGCTCAGATAGGCCGGCATGAACCAGGCTACAATGTTTTCCCCTTGGCCACGGCGTCGTCAATGGAGCCGACCATGAAAAACGCCTGCTCCGGAAGATTATCATGCCGGCCATCAAGGATTTCCTTGAAACCGCGCACGGTTTCCTTGACCGTGACATATTTGCCGGACGTGTTTAAAAACTGTTCCGTCACAAAAAATGGCTGGGACAAAAACCGCTGGATTTTTCTGGCGCGGGCAACGGTCAATTTATCCTCATCCGACAATTCCTCCACGCCGAGAATTGCGATGATATCCTGCAGTTCCTTGTATTTTTGAAGCGTCTTCTGCACGTTGCGCGCCACCTGGTAATGCTCATCACCCACCGCTTCGGGGCTTAAAATTTTGGAGGATGAATCCAGCGGGTCAACCGCCGGATAAAGCCCCTGCTCGGAAATCGCGCGGGAAAGCACGGTGGTTGCATCCAAATGGCTGAACACCGTGGCCGGCGCCGGATCGGTCAAATCGTCCGCCGGAACGTAAATCGCCTGCACGGAAGTCACCGAGCCGCGCCGCGTGGAAGTTATGCGCTCCTCCAGCTCGCCAATTTCCGACGACAAGGTCGGCTGATAGCCCACGGCCGAGGGGATTCTTCCCAGCAGGGTTGAAACTTCCTGGCCGGCCTGGGCAAACCGGAAAATATTGTCAATAAAGAGCAAAACCTCCAGCCCGGAATCATCGCGAAAATGCTCGGCCATGGTCAAGGCCGTCAGGGCCACCCGCAGACGCGCTCCCGGCGGTTCGTTCATCTGGCCGTAGACCAGGATGGCCTTCTCCAGAACCTTGGATTCCTTCATTTCCAGCCAGAGGTCATTGCCCTCGCGCGTGCGTTCGCCGACACCGGCAAAAACCGACATGCCGCCGTGCTCAACCGCGATATTGTGAATCAGCTCTTCAATCAAGACCGTCTTGCCCACCCCGGCGCCGCCGAACAGGCCGATTTTGCCGCCGCGCGAATAGGGAACGAGCAGATCAATCACCTTGATGCCGGTTTCAAGCATGCGCGCCTTCGGTTCCTGATCCTGGAGCGATGGCGGCGGCTTGTGGATGGACTCGAATTTTTCGGCATTGACCGGCCCCAACCCGTCAATCGGCTCCCCAAGCACGTTAAAGAGGCGGCCGAGATTTGCCTGGCCGACCGGAACCATGATCGGCAAACGGGTGTTCAGGACATCATTACCCCGCCTTAAACCGTCGGTTGTGGAAATGGCGATGCACCGGACGGTATCATCGCCGAGATGCTGTTGAACTTCGGCCACGACCTCCAGACGGCCCTGGTCATCGGGTTGATCGCGCTTGATGTGCAGGGCGACATTGATCAGCGGCAATTCGCCGCCAAGAAACTCAACGTCAACAACATTGCCGATGATCTGAACCACTTTGCCTTGATACTCGTTATTCATAACATCTCGTTCCTCATATCGCGTGAAGCGTGAAGCGCAAAACAAAAACCAGATAACGCTTCACGAATTACGTTTTTTAAATTATCCGACCGCTTCCGCGCCGGTTGTTATATCCGCCAGTTCTCTTGTAATTAAAAGCTGCCGCAGCTTGTTCATGGTCAACTGCATGGTTGAGATCAAATCATCGGCGTTTTTTGTCGCCAAATCCATCATGAGCATCCGCGCGGCGTGTTCGGCCACTTCGGCCTCCAGCAGGATTTTTTGCACCGCGCCGGTTACGCCGGCGGAAACCACGTCGGCCAGCATTTCATCCGCCGCCGGCTCAAAAATAAAATTACCGGGCTTTTTTTGAACCGCGGCCCGGCGTGCTCCTGAAAAATCAAACGGCAAGAGCGTAAAAAGCCGCGGACGATGTTGCATGGACGAGACCATCTCGTTATAAAACACCTCAATCCGGTCATATTCTTTCTTCCCATAAAGCCCGCAAAACATTTTACCCAATTGCCGGGCATCCGCCGCGCCGAAATTCCCGGCATCGCGAATCTTAAACGAAAGCCCGCCGGCGGGCGTACTCTGGCGGGATTTGAAAAAATCCCGCGCCTTGCGGCCGATTAAAAAGAGTTCAATTTCCGGCTTCGGTTCCGCCGTCTTTAAATCGTCAATATGTTTCATGACCTGACGAAATATATTCGTATTCATGCTTCCGCAAAGGCCGCGGTCGGCGGCCACGACAATCATGAGGACTTTTTCCCGCCCCGGCGAAGCCTTGGAGCCCGCCCGCCGCGAAAAAAACTGATTCTCGGCCGGCGGTTGGTCAATATTGGCCAACAGGTTGGCCGTGAGTTCCTGGATGCGTTCGGCGTAAGGCCGGGCGGCCGCCAGCGCCGCCTGGGCATGGCGCAACTTGACCGTGGCAACCATTTTCATGGCGCGGGTAATTTGCTGGGTTTTGCGCACCCCGCGCAAACGGGTTTTAACTTCGCGTGTGTTAGCCATCAGATTTTCTTAAAGCCGCCCTTGAATTTGCCAAAAAGATCGCACAACCTTTTTTCCAAGCCCTCGTTGAGCTCTCCCTTTTCACGAATCTGCAAAAGAAGGTCGCTCGCGTTTTCATCAAGATAGCGGAACAACCCCGACTCAAAATCTTTTACGGCCGCAACGGACAAATCGTCAAGGAATCCGCTGATCCCGGCAAAAATAATGACCACCTGCTTTTCAACGGTCAGCGGCTTGTATTGGTCCTGCTTCAATATTTCCGTCAGGCGTTCGCCGCGGGTAAGCTGGTCGCGGGTGGCCTTGTCCAAGTCCGACGAGAACTGCGCAAAGGCCTTCAACTCGCGGTACTGGGCCTGATCAAGGCGCAAACGTCCGGCCACTTTTTTCATGGCTTTAATCTGGGCTTTGCCGCCGACGCGCGAAACTGAAAGACCGGCGTTGACCGCCGGGCGGTTGCCGGCGTAGAAAAGACCGGTTTCCAGGTAAATTTGCCCGTCGGTGATTGAAATGACGTTGGTCGGGATATAGGCCGAGATATCTCCCGCCTGGGTTTCAATAATGGGCAGCGCCGTGATGCTCCCCCCGCCTTTCGCGTCATTGTATTTGGCGGCCCGTTCCAGCAGGCGCGAATGCAGGTAAAACACGTCACCGGGATAAGCTTCGCGCCCGGGCGGACGCCGCAGGAGAAGCGAAAGCTGGCGGTAAGCCACGGCGTGTTTTGACAAATCATCATATACAACCAGCGCATGGCCGCCTTTTTCACAGAATTCCTCCGCCATTGCGCATCCGCTGTAAGGGGCGATATATTGCAGCGACGCCGGATCCGAGGCGGAGGCGTTGACGACGATCGTCTTGTTCATCACGCCATTGTCCTCAAAAGCCCTGATCACCCGCGCCACGGTTGAATTCTTCTGGCCGATGGCGACATAAATGCAGACAACATCCGTGTCCTTCTGGTTGATGATGGCGTCAACCGCCACCGCCGTCTTGCCGGTCTGCCGGTCGCCGATGATCAGCTCACGCTGCCCGCGGCCGATCGGAACCATTGAATCAATGGCCTTCAATCCGGTCTGCATCGGCTGGCAAACCGGCTGGCGCTCCGTCACGGTCGGCGCGCGTTTTTCAATCGGCCGCGTCTTCTTTGTCGGCACCAACCCCTTGCCGTCCACCGGCTGACCGAGGGCATTCACCACCCGGCCGAGCAACTCGGGCCCCACCGGGACTTCAATAATCCGCCCCGTACAGCGGACCTGGTCACCCTCCTCAATCTTGGTGTCGTCGCCGAGAACGATGCAGCCGACGTTATCCCGTTCAAGATTCATTGCCAGGCCGTAAATCTGATGCGGGAACTCCAGCAGCTCGCTGGCCATGACCCGCGAAAGGCCGTAAATGCGGGCGATACCGTCGCCGACCTGCAGAACGGTTCCGACATCGGTTTCCTGCACAACCGAACGATAGTTCTCAAGCTGTTTCTTTAAAACCTCGGTAACTTCTTCCGGACGTATTTTGATTTGTTCAGTCATATGTTCCTAACAATTTGCCATTGCCGTTCTGATTTGCGCCAGCCGCCCCAAACCGCTGCCGTCATAAAACCGGTCGCCGATGCGGATTTGAATGCCGCATAAAAGCGCGGGAATATGCGCCACCGTCAGCTGGATCGTGCACCCGAGCATTTTTTCAAGACGCCGGCAAAGATTATCCCGGCCGCGGTCGTCAACCGGCAGGGCGCTCGCCACGCTCACCGATACGATGCCCTTCATGTCCTGGATCAGCGCATCCAGCGCCTCGCTTATGGCAGACAGCAACACAAACCTTTTCTTTTCAACCAACAGACACAGAAAATCAACCGTAAGCCGCAAAGTTTTACCGGCAAACAGGGCGGTGATGATTTTCTTTTTTTCGTTCTCGGATACAAGCGGCGAAGCCAGGCTGATGGACAATTCGCTTTCGGCCGAGCAGAACCCGGCCAACGCCCTTAGCTCGTCGGCCGCCCTTTCCGTTGAACCTTCCTTTGAAGCCGCATCCAGCAGCGCCCGGGCATATCGTTTTGCAAGTCCACCGGTCAGCATGATTATTTCCGCTCCTCAATCTGCGCAAAAACCTGATTAACAAGGCGCTCCTGCAAATCGGCGTTAATTGTTTCGCCGATGGCCTTTTCGGCCACAAGCAGCGAGACCTCAAGAACTTGCCGGCGGAGATCCCGGATCGCCTTTTCCTTTTCAAATCCTATCTGCTCGACCGCGCGCGCAAGAATTGCCTGCCCCTGTTCTTTGGCGCCGTTCACAATTTCATCGCGGATGGATTGGGCGTCCTTGACCGCCTTGCTCATCATTTTCTGCGTTTCATCCGCCAACCGCGCCATCTGCGCCTCATAATCCGACTTGAGACGCTCCACGTCCTGCCGCGCCTTTTCAGCGGCATCAAGATCACCGCTGATTTTATCGGCGCGCTGCTTGAATATGCCGGTTATCGGCTTATAGGCAATGCGCCAGAGAACGGCCATGCCGATCAAAAACGTGAGAATTTGCCCGATAATCAGATATATGTTGATGTTAAGCATGGCCTGCCAGAATATAACAGGGACAAAGCGGCAAAGGCACACAGGCACAAAGTGACAGAGGAAGAACGGCACAGAAAGATAAAGTTACCGGAATGTTTTTCATTCTTACTTTGTGCCTTTGTCCCTTCTGCCTTTGTGCCTTCTTAATTTATTTCGCTTCCGCCGCCGCTGCTTTCGGCAAGGCGTCATACTGCGCCTGGAGCTGGGATTGCTGGATCTTCAATTTCAGAATCTCAACCTGCGACTGGGCGTCCTTTTCCGCCATGGCCGACTTGGTGTAAGGATCGGCAAAGAGCAGAAGAAGCGCAACCACCAGCGCGTAAATCGTCAGGGATTCAATAAAGGCCAGGCCGATGATCAGGTTGGTCCCGATTGTGCCGGCGGCCTCCGGCTGGCGGGATATGCCCTGCATGGCGCCGTTGACCGCAATGCCCTGGGCCACCCCGGGGCCAATTGTTCCAATTCCCATCACAAGCGCTGAAGCGAACACCGATGCCGTTAATATATCCATTTTCTTACCTCCTGTATTGTTATCTGATCTTTTCTTTGACTAATGTTTCTCAAATGCACTGCCGACATAGGCCATTGAAAGCGCGGTGAACACCAGCGCCTGAACCACGCCGACCAGAAACCCAAGCAAAATGATCGCCGGCCGCAAAATAAGCGGAACCGGCAAAAGCATTTTGGACATTATGCCCGACGACAAAAAAAAGAGCGTTGCCATGTAGACCAAAACTCCCAAAATGATTTCTTTGGCAACCATATTACCGAAAAGACGCATTGTCAATGACAACGGACGGGTAAAAATTTCCAACCCGCGGATGATGATGAACATCGGCGCAAGCCAATAGGGCGGCCCGCAAAAATGTTTTGCATACCCCAGCACCCCTTTTTGGCGGATGTTCATAAATTCCGTGGAAAACGCCACGATCAACGCCATGGCGGCATTGACGCTCACGTTCGTGGTCGGCGACGCAAACCCGGGAATGAGACCGATCCAGTTTGAAAACATGATGAAAATGAAAAGCGTCGCATAAAGGGGCATAAACCGCAGGTTTTCATGGCCGCCGAGCTGAACGCAAAGCCCGGAAACCGACTCCCAGACAAATTCAAAAAAATTCTGGAGCCCGCCCGGCCGCAAACTGACGCGCCGGAACGCGCAACCGGCCAGAACAACCAGGATGGCCATCACAAACCAGCAGGTCAACAGATCGCGGGACAGCCCATGCCCCAGATGTTCGCTCAGCCATTCAAAAAAAAGCGGACCTTCAATATCGCCCATAACTTACCTGCCTGCGCCCGATTTCTTTTTTTGCTGCAGGACGGCCAGCAACATGGTCAGCGCGCCGAGTACCGCCAACACTATCAGCGCAATCATCCGCTCGTTCATCCTCATCAGCCAAAACACCACCAACCCGATCAGAAGATAACGCAGAAGATAGCTGAGAATGATAATCAGCGCCGCCCAAACCCGGCCGGCATTTTTGAGCGCAAGCCGGACAAATATGCGCATGAGATAAAAATTAACCGCGCCAACCGCCAGGCCGACCAGCAATCCCGCCAGTATTTTATAAATCAACATCATTCGCCTTTTTTGTTTTGACGGACTTTAAAATATATATTGATCAACGCCGCCGCAAAACCGGCCAGCAAAAGCAAAATCAGGAATATTGGGCTCGTGCCCAAACGACTGTCAAGCCAAAAACCAACCGCAAAGCCGGCAAAAGTCGCCGCCACAATCGTAAAGCCCACCGACCCGAAAACCGCCATTAAAACGGCGGGCTTTTGACCGGGATCCTGTTTCATATTATTCAAAGCACAAGAATGTTTTTACCGCAGAGATCGCAGAGGCAAAACAAGTTTTTTTTAAAATCAGAACCAAAAAAAAATCCCATCTCTGCGCACTCCGCGACTCAAGCAAAGCGGGCGGTGAAAATTATTATTTTAATTTTTCATTCTTATCGTTTTTTTGTTCAGGCGCGTCGCTTTCGCTTTCATCGCGGCCTTTTTTAAACTCGCGCAGGCTTTTGCCGAGCGAACGGGCCAGCTCCGGCAGGCGCTTGGCGCCGAAAAGCAAAAGAATTATCAATAATACTACAAGAATTTCACTCCAGCCTATATTCATATTTGCCTCCGCTCTTTGAATTTTATACGCCTGACTACAGCTTTCTGATTTGAAACTTTGTGCCTTCTGCCTATGCGCCTTTGTCCCTCTCCTGTCGAATACGTTCTTTTTCCTCTTCCGCCTTTTCCCGGATTTTGGCAATTTCCCGCTGATGATTGCTTTTTATCTTTTCCGCCTTTTCCATATCATCCCCGGCCTGCGCCAGGCGCGAATTAAGCATGATTTCCAACTCCGCCGTCTTTACCTTTGCGTTCTGCTGCACCCCGGCAATGGCTTTCTTCTGCTGATCCGAAAGGCATTTGCCCTGACCCTCGCGACCCGCGAGGCGTTCCATCGCCAGGTCAAACGAGCTTTTCAATGAAGTTTTTTTATCATCCGCCATGACTTGTTCTTATCCTTGCCTCCAATGCGTTTAAAGACTATTCTCACCAATAACTTTTGTTCATACATTATTCAGATGACAGGCAACAGTCAAGAAGACATTACTTATATGCGGCTTGCGCTCCGGCAGGCGGAGGAAGCGGTTGAGACCGGCGACGTGCCGGTCGGCGCGGTGATTGTCCGCGGCAAAACCGTGATTGCGCGGGCGCACAACCAGACCGAACTGCTCAAGGACCCCACCGCCCATGCCGAGATGATCGCCATTACCCAGGCGGCGAGCGCCGTCGGCGACTGGCGCCTGACCGAATGCGCCCTCTATGTCACCAAGGAGCCCTGCCCGATGTGCGCCGGCGCGATTACCCTGGCGCGTATTCCACGGGTGGTGTTCGGCGCCTACGACCCGATAAATTCAGGTCTTGTCAAATCAGCCGAAGTTTCCGGGGGAGTGCTTGAGGATGAATGCAAGGAGCTGCTGCAAAATTTCTTTAAAACCCTGAGAACACAGGCAAAAAATTCATTCCCAAAACAAGACTCTTGAACGCAACAAATGCCTTGGCGTATAAAATGAGTCTCTTTCTTATTTTTCAACCAGCGTTTCGCTGATTTTCATGCCGAAGTGCCTTCCGCCGGCCTCAAGATGCGCAAGTACGCGGTCACCCACCTTGAGCTTGGCCACCGAAACCGGCTGGCCGTCAGGGCGGACAAGATTGATGGTCTCGGCATTCTGCAGGTAGACCGATATTGTGCGGCCTTCAATTTCGGCCTCAACAAGAATCATCGGGCGGGTTTCAATCTTGCACCGGCCGATCTGCGCCGTCTTTGTCCCGCCTTTGGCATCAACGATCAAAACCGGGGCGCCCATCCGCAGGTCGGATAGATAAGCCGTCTTGTTTTCCGGCAATAAAATATAGGCATGGAGCGCGCTGGCGTTGACCCGGAAGGGGCGCGCGGCCACATACTGGTTTTCAATGCTTTCCGAATGCACCAGGAAAAAAGCGCTGCTGGCGTTCCCGATCAGCATGCCCTCGCCGATGGTCATGGCGGAACAAGTGTCAATGCAAACCCGGTCCCCCATCCCGCTCGGTTCAATCCTTTTCACGGTTGCGGTTTTGATTTCAATTTTCGGCGAAAGCCCGTGGACCAGCCGGACAATCTTCCTGATTTCGTTCTGATCGCGGCTGACAACCGACACGCCGTCAACGCCTTTTTCCAGGATGCCGATCATGGTGCGCGCTTCTTCCGAATCCTTGACTTCCGCCATGACCCGGTCGCGCTGGGCCAGGATATTTTCAAGCGGGATGATGGTCCAATCGGAAAGCCGCAACAAAACAATGGCTTTCCGGTCAACCTTGGCCGCCAGGTTTTCATCGTCCTTGGAACGGATTTCCATGACGACCACGTCCTTTCCAAGGACAATGTCGCCATCCTCGGCCACGGTCTTTATCCGGCCAAGTTCCTTGACCTTTCCGGAACAGCCCCGCCCCACAACAACGGCGTCCGCGCCGCTTTCAATCGCGGCGATAGCCAGTGACTTATCCCACGGAATGGCCTGTACCCAGACTTGTTTCATTTTTTCACGCTCAGCAGTTTTGCGGCTTCCTTGGCCGAAACTTTCTCATGCACGATCGCCGAAATGGCTCCGATGATACGGCGCGGATCGGCGTGCTGAAAAACATTGCGGCCGATTGAGACGCCAGCGCCGCCCGCCTTGATGGCGCCTTCCACCATGTTCAAAACGTCAAGATCGGATTCCATCTTCTCTCCGCCGGCAATGACCACCGGAACCGGACAGCCGCTGGTGACTTCTTCAAATTCCCGCGGACTGCCGGGGTAATTAACCTTGACAATATCGGCGCCGAGTTCCGCGCCGACCCGCGCGGCGTGCTTGATATATTTGACGTCAAATTCGCTTTTTATTTTCGCGCCGCGCGTGTACATCATGGCCAGGAGCGGCATCCCCCAGTCCTGGCACTTGCGGGATACTTCCCCCAAGTGATCGAGCATCTCATCTTCGGTCGGCGCGCCGAGATTAACATGAATTGAAACGCCATCCGCCCCCATTTTTATCGCTTCTTCAACCGTGCACACCAGGACCTTGCCGGTCGGATCGGGCGACATGACCGTACTGGCCGACATATGAATAATGAGCCCAACATCCCTCCCCGCCTGCCGATGGCCGGCGCGGACGATACCCTTGTGAATAACGATGGCGTTTGCCCCGCCCTCTACCATGTTGCCCACCGCATTCTTGATGTCAATCAAGCCGGTAATCGGACCGACCGTGACACCATGATCCATGGGAACGATTACGGTCTTGCCGGTTTGCCGGTTAATAATCCGTTCCAGCCTTATGCTTTTTCCTGTCATCATTTTAAAACCTCTTTAAAAAAAATATCCGGTTAATCTTTAAACAATTGATTGCGCGGATATTTCTACTAGAATGGAGTCCATGAAGCAATTAAAAAAGAACGTTTCCGGTGGAGCCAAGCGGAACTCCGCCGGCTCGCCTTGGCGAAACGCTCCGGCAAAGGCGAGAAAACCCAGGGAATTATTTCTCGGCCTTGACTTGAGCACCCAGGCCCTGAAGGCCGTAATGATAGACCAGGCCGGGCAGGTCTGCCATGAAACTGCCGTAAATTTTGACCAGGACCTGCCGGAGTTTAAAACAAAAGGCGGAGTGCACCGGCATGCCGACGGTTTGACGGTCACTTCTCCCGCCCGCATGTGGACTGCGGCGCTTGACTTGCTGCTTGAACGCTTGCAGGCCAAAAAATATCCACTGGCTGAAATCGCCGCCATATCAGGCTCGGGACAGCAGCATGGCAGCGTCTATTTGCGGCCCGGAACTTCCGCCAATCTCAACTCGCTTGCCCCCAAAAGGAGCTTAAAGGCGCAGTTGGCAAACGCTTTTTCAATTGAGGATTCCCCGGTCTGGATGGATTCCAGCACCGCAAAAGAATGTCTCCGGAGAGACGCCGTTCTGGGCGGACCGGAGGCAACCGCAAAACTTACCGGCTCGCGCTCCTATGAACGCTTCACCGGGAACCAAATCGCCAAAATCGCGGAAAAATTTCCGGAAAAATACGCCGCCACGGAACACATCGCGCTCGTCAGTTCATTCCTGGCCTCATTATTGATCGGCGGTTACGCCCCGATTGACACCGCCGACGGGTCCGGAATGAATCTCATGAATATTTTCACGAAACAATGGGATCAGCGCGCCTTGGATTGCACCGGCGCCGGTCTGGCGGAAAAGCTCGGACCGCTGACCGCCCCGCACAAACCAATCGGGCGAATCAGCAATTATTACGCCGTCCGCTACGGTTTTTCGCCCGCAACGGTGATAATCGCATTCTCGGGCGACAATCCGAACAGCCTGGCCGCCTTCGGCCTGGAACGGCCCGGCGCGGCCGCAATCAGCCTCGGAACCAGCGACACGATTTTTGGCGCGCTTGCCAACCCAAAACCTTCGGCCGATGAAGGCCATATTTTCTGCAATCCGATCAACCCGGAAGGCTACATGGCGCTGCTCTGCCGCAAAAACGGATCGTTGACCCGCGAATTCATCCGCGACTCATCCGCCCGCCGCTCCTGGCCGGTTTTTAACTTTTTCTTAAAAAAGACCTTGCCCGGCAACGGCGGGCGCATCGGATTTTATTTCAAGGAGCCGGAAATTACCCCGCCCGTATTAAAGCCCGGCATCCGCCTTTTTGATCCGCACGGGAAGCCGGCGCAATATTTTACGCCGGAACAGAATGTCCGCGCCGTCCTTGAAAACCAGTTTCTTTCCATGCGCCTGCATTGCGGCAACATCGGATTGAAACCAACAATGATTATCGCCACCGGCGGCGCATCGGTTAATATTTCCCTGCTCCGGATTATCGCCGACGTCTTCGGACAGAATGTTTATACCATGGACCGGCCAAATTCGGCCTCGCTCGGCGCGGCTTTGCGCGCGCTTCACGGCTGGAAATGCCTGCAGGCGGGAAAATTCATCCCATTCAACAAGGCCATTGACCTGGAAAAACCGGATTTAAAGGCAAAACCCGACCCGGTCAACCACAAAATTTACACCGGCTTGCTACCCCGCTACCGCCGGTTGGAAAACATTGCCACGAATCGGCAGAAATGATATTTTCCATTGTTAAGGAAATACCAATGACCATTACTGATGAACTACAGGGATTAATCCAACTACTGCGCAACGCGAAAATAGAATACGCGCTTTGCGGCGGACTTGCCATGGCCACCCACGGCTGGCCGCGGACAACCATGGATATAGACATTCTGATAGAGGAAAAAAATTTAGCGCCGGTGCGCGCAATCGGCAAATCGCTCGGGTTCAGGCATGAAGCGCATAAAATGTCGTTTTGTAACGGTAAAATCAAAATTCACCGCCTTGTCAAAATAGTCGGCGAAGAGGCGGTTCCGCTTGATTTATTGACGGTTACTCCGGCTTTGCTTTCCGTATGGAAACAACGCGAAATGCTTGAATCCGCTTATGGCCCGATTTGCACCGTCTCCGCGAAAGGCTTGGCGGTGATGAAAAGCATGCGGAAGAGCGGCCAGGACAAGGATGATATCCGTAAATTAAAAGGAAAAGATGCGGCAAAAAACTGATTATTCTTCTGCGGCGGTGACGCGGCGTCTGAAACAAGTTGACGATTTGCGCCGCGTCTGCCTTATGCTGGCCGGTCCGCGCCTGAAATGGGATTGGCGCAAAACGTCCGTTGTTGTTGCCAAGACTGAAAAAAAACGGCAGAAAAATTGTCGCTCAGGGCGATGACAGCTTCTTTATCGCGAAAACAACGTGCTGTTCTTCCGGAATGACGGTTATCAAACCAAACGGCGCCAACGCTTTTTGAATATCAATTTCCTCCCCACCCCGCCATAAGACGGGCCTTTGGCCGTTCAGTTTAAAATTCCACTCGTGCATTCCCAAATAATTTGTCCTTTTGGCCTCGTTTTCCCGGTGACGGACAGAAACGTAACCGCCGGTTTTCACCACCCGGAGCATTTCCAGCAGGGCTTGGAGGGGATCCCGGCAATGATCAATTGAATTGTTCGCGGTTACATAATCAAACGATTCCCCGGCAAACTCGTCCGTAAGATGCTCGGCATCGGCATAAATGGTCGGCACGGGCGGCGTAACGCGGTAGCGGCGGAGCAGGCGCGCATATTTTTCCGCCAAAACATCAGTGGCAACTATTTCAATTTCTTTTGACGGATGGGTCTTGCCGAGACCGGTCAGGGGACCGGCACCGACATCAAGGATTTTTATCTTTAATTGCGGAAGATGGTCAATGAATTGCCGGTGGAAAGACGATAACGGCGCTGATTTATCAAGCTGGGTCCGGTACAATTGCGAAAGTTTCCCGCCCTTGGCGGCAAGCCATCTGCGCCAATATAAACTTTCAAGGCAAATGCCGATCCAGCGTCGGAGGTATGCAAAAAGAAGCATTTTTTTCCTTATCAAACCGGGTTTAGCCCGCATTTCTCACACCTTGTGCGAGAAATGCACCCAACGGGTTTCGACGCGCCCCGAAACCGGGGCTTGCTCAGGGTTTGCCTTTTGTCGCGGCGAAGGGCTATCTTGAGCAAGGTGCGTCAGCATCGCGCCGAAACTTTTGCCGCACCACGTTGCGGCAAAAGCGAATGTCTCGCAGACGGCCTTCGCCTGTGAGACATTCGGGTTAGGGGGAAAGATTATTTAATAATAATCTTTTCCGGCACCACAACCGGCTGACGGGAACGATGCACCCAGTATTGCCTGCCGATAACAACAAGCTCCCGGAAGAGAAGCGCTTTTAACTGGGAACGGTTGCCCTTGACAAAACATATTGTCCGCGGCTGGCCGCCCGGGTCGGTAACTACCAGCCGGAAATCGGAAGGACTGCGCACAAGAAAATTCTTGGTCTTGAGCGTGCCCTCAAACTGTTTTATTTGTCCCTGGCCGATTTCCGGAATCAAATCAAGATCTTCCGGAGGCTTTATGGCGGGGGTTTTAGCAGCTTCCCGGGTTTTAATCTCCTCGCTTCCGGCAACAACCGCTGTGTTGGTCATTAGCACAACTTTTGGCGGCTCGGCTGGTTCCGGTTTCTTCGGGACGGATTGAGCCGCCTTGTCGGCAGTGGATCCGGCGCTGCCGGGACGAGGAACCACTGAATCAACCGGGACCGGCGGTTTAACCGCTTGCACCCTGATCGGCGCCGGCGGCGGCGTTTGCTGCACAATTTCCACCAAAGGACGGGAAACCCACAACGAACAGCTTTCGGCCGGGGCAATTTTAATCCAGCCCGTATGGCTCCCCCGTATTTCAACCTTGTCGCCGTTGCGCAATTGGCCGACGATGCTGAAGTTAAGCCCCGGACCAACGCGCACATTGACCGTCTGGCGGCAAACCACCAAGTCATCCTTCAAATAATCGCCCAATACCCAGAAATCAATATTAGTCGGCGCAACGACCTCAACCCATTCGAAATCCATGCTTTTGACGGTCAGTTCCTGGTTGACCGCCACCTGGCCGGCAACTTCAACATTAAGTCCGGCCTTGGCGCGTAAATTGGTATTATCCTTCAACGCCCGCACCTTGACCGGCGAAGCGTTTTGGCCAAAGCCATGGGATGCAAGGCAAACGACGGCAATTAATGAAATAAAAAACTTTTTCATGGATGAATTCCTCATAATTGTTGACTTAAAGGAATTATATTCAATCCACGATTTAATTCAATCATAACATTCATACAAAATAGAACCAAGCAGGAAGCACGTTCCCGCCTGCATCGCTATGTGAGACATTGCGGGCAGGTGCGCGCGATAATCATCCGCAACCGGCTTTGCCCGGCGGGCTTCGCCGCGTCTCGATATACCGCCAAAGCTCATTCAGTTCCTGTCCGGTCAGATAGCGCCACTGCCCTGCCCGCAAATTTCCCAACTTCAACGTGCCGACGGCGATACGTTTCAAGGAAAGCACATCCAAATTCAGGCCGGCAAACATGCGCCGGATATGGCGTTTTTTTCCTTCACCGGTTTTCACCTCATAAACATGCTTGTTTTGCGCGTCGGCCGCCGGCCGGATGGCCAGGATGCGCAACAGTTCACCCTCGCTATGAATCCCCGCCCTGAGCAGTTGTTGTTCCTCGGCGGTCAAGGCGCGGTTCACCGCAACCAGATAAATCTTTTCAACCATATTCCGCGGATGACTGACCGCCTGGGCAAGCTCGCCGTCGCTGGTTATCATCAAAAGCCCCTCGCTCTCGCGGTCAAGACGGCCGATGGTAAAAACACGGGCGGGTAATTCCGGCAAAAACGCATGGAACGTCCGGCGGCCCTGCGGATCGGAAGAAGTGCAAATGACGTCGCGCGGCTTGTTAAAGAGAAGATAAAGTTTCGGCCCGGGAACGAGGCCATGTCCGTCCAAGGCAACAACCTGAGCAAGCGGGTTTACTTTCGTTCCCTGCTGGTTGACGACTTTGCCGTCAACCGTCACCCGGCCTTCGTCAATCAGCCGTTCGCAGGCGCGGCGCGAGCCGGCGCCGCATAAAGCCAGGAATTTCTGAAGCCTTTGCTCCGGATCAGATTTGGGACTTTGTTTTTGGCAAGCCAAGGGCGCGGTCACCATCCTTCCACTTGCCGCGCGTGCGCATCAGGTCTATGCGCTCAAAGCGTTTCATTACATTGCGCTTGGCAGTGATTTTATTGGCCGATTTCAAGCTTGTATGCTGACTCATTGTTTTCTCCCGTCAATGAAAATATTTCCTTTTTCCCCTTCCTCGTTTACCGCGCCAAAGATACAAACCCCCGCCGGCCAGGTCAATAAAAAAAACATGCCCCTTTTATTTTTTGTAATCCGGAACGATTCCCGGCGTTTCGTGGTTGAAAATTATAGCAACAATCACTCAAGGTTGCTTGCCGTCAGATTCCGGCCCGCAAGCAATGTTTTTATCTTTGGAAATCCTGCGCCAAACCAGGCGGCGCGCCAGGTAATAAACGATCACCAGCGCAACCAGGACTAGGGAAAGCGGTTTTTCATATTGCTTGATATCATCAATCAGCATTTCAAAAGCATGGCCGAAAAAATATCCGACCAGGCAAAAGGCAAGCGTCCAGAGCGCGGCGCCCGCCGCATTCATGGTTGAAAAATAAGCCGGGCGAACCTTTGCCATGCCGATTGCGATGGAAGCGGGCGTCTGGGCCCCGTAAATAAAACGGAAAACCAGAATAAAAAACGCCTTGTGCCGTTCAATCAGCGCCGAGAAACGGGAGTAATGCTTGCGCCAGACAGGCCAACGCGTCAGCAGATATTGGCCGGCAAGCAAACCGACAAAATAGCAAACCTCGATCGTAAGGAACGTGGCCACAAAAGCGGTCAGGAAAACGCCGATTATGTTTAAATATCCCTGATGCGCCAGAAAACCCGCCATGGACAGTGTCAGCGGACCTTCCATGCAGATCCCGCAAAAAAGCGCCAAATATCCGTATTGTTCCAGCCAGTTTTCCATGGGTATGACATCCAAATCAGGTAATTCTCAAACAACCGGCAATGATTAATAAGATATCAGAATATGAATCGGTTGTGAAAGCATTTATCTCCAAAATCGCAATCTGGGGCTGAAACTGGTGCGGGTGGAAAGTTGGCAGGGGCAAAAAAGAAAGGAAAACCTGTGGGACGGGAGTGGTTAGACATTCTCCAGTTTTGTCATCAATATTCTCCCGCCTTTCTCAAGTGGTATGGACTTCTTCTTTTCGTAATCATTGATAAAACCTTTCAGAGAATCAGGTAAATGCTTTTTCAGCCAATAGGCACTGCTGTCCAAAATAATCCGATTTTGGACAGCAGTGCCTATTATTATTTTGCATGCTGAGCCCATTCCTGATCATCTTTCTCAACTTTACAATTAGGCAGTACCTTGCGAAGCTCTTTTATACCCGCATTAGAAATACTACTGCATCCACCCAACAATATTTCTTTAAGATGTTGCATTTTACTTAAGTAATCAAGACCTCGATCTGTAATACCTGTGCAACCACGTAAATCGAGTGTTTCTAGACTGGCTGCGGATGTAAGATTTGCCAGTCCGACATCTGTAATACGAGGGCATGGCGCCAAGCTCAAGTATTTCAAAGTCTTAATTGTCGCTACAAACTGCATTCCATTGTCTGTGATATTATTACAGTAACCGAGCATCAATTGTTCAAGTTTTGGCAAATTTAGTTCAGATAAATTTTTTAAACCTACGTCAGTTAATTTTGCATCTTCAGCTTTATAACCAGCGGCAAAATCAAGATCATCCAGCAAACTAAATTGCTGTAGCAGCATTATATCAGCGTCGGAAAGGGAGCGTGCCCTAAGCTGGGTCAATGATTTGTCTCTTTTTTGAAGATCAGCACTGTTATTAACAATAGAAGAGCATCTTGACTCATGCTGTGGAATGTAAATTATGGCAAAAACAATTACAGCGGCAGCGAAAATTGCGCTGGCCCATAATAGCCAATTCCAAACTTTTGGCACGAGCCGCAACATACGATGCTGTTCTTTTGCCTGGCTATATTCCCTTATTATCCCTATCACAAAACCTAAAATCCCTCCTAAAAATAACCCCGCAGGTCCTGTGAAGAATATTCCTAATAGTGGCCCTTGATTGGAATTCGGCATAAGGATCATGGGGCCAACAAATCCAAGGACAAACGCCGTTGCGCCCAAAACTAATGCCGAGGTCAGAACGGATGATGCTATTTTTGTTGTATTCACACTGTTTTCCCGATCAGGGCTCTTAAACCTTATTGCAAGATATCCTGAAAACAACACACCTGCCAGAGCTCCAGCAAAACCGCTGACTAGAATTACTATTGTCCGTGCCGTGAACGGGCGATGAAAAATAAAAATAGGCGGCAGGTTGAATATAATAACGCAAGCAATGCCAAAAATAATTGCATCAGTCCATGACGGAGTTTTTATCTGCCATCCTACCCACATGCCGCCGAGCAAAAAAAGGACAGCATTGCCAATCAGATGAATTGTATATGAACTCCTTATGAAACTGCCTAGAACCAAATACAAAATTGCGTCTATGACGATTATCAAAAGCAGTCCAAACAGCATTATTCTTGCTTTGTTATTTGCATTCATATTGCAGTTTGATTTGTTATTTGTTGAGACGTTTCCCGATATGACTCTTTTTACAAACAAATTACTTTATTGGGTAATTTCTGCCGCTTTCTTCTTCGCTGATTCTACCCCGTTGACCAGGGACAATACAGCATGGAATTCAAGCCTATGCCCACAAAAGTACAAGTCAACGTCAAAACCAATCAATACATAATAACGATGTTAGATGGCATTGCGAGGATATTTGCCCTTAAAACGCTTTGAAATCCTGGCATATCTGACAGCCCCGAATGGTTTTGAGAGCGTACAGGCGGCATCACGAATTTCCTGGGGCAAGATACAGAAGCATCGGTTATGGGGCGAGTGGGATAAATTACAGGTAATGGGAAATATACCCCCAAAAAAAATCGTCCACATTCTGCTTTTAGTGGCAAACCCGTCTGAATGACCAAAAATTACCCGATTGCGGAAAAATATGGTCAGCATTGGGGAAAAAATGGTCGCCCTCGGATTGAAGGCGACCAAAAATGGGAGGGCTTGCCCTCCGTAGCCAGGAACAACGTGACGGCGAAGGAGGGTCGGGGCAATGAAACTGCTTCGCCCTTCGCGGCCACGCAGGTCAGATATTTTCCGCCACAGGCTGATCAGCCTGCGGCTGAGAACTCGTGACCTTTTGCACCCCAAGCGCAAACCACCCCTTTCAATGGCTTCAAAAATCAATGTTTTATGATTTGTAACTTATTAATAATCAATTAATACTGCGTGCGGTCTGCATTTTTCCATTTTAGTCAATTTTGGCCTATGTTTTCCCTTAACTGTCACTTATTTGTCACTTATTTTGACTTGGTTTTTGTCGGACGGATTGCCCAACGTCATCCAGATGGGACAGTACATCCCGCTTCAAAAGCTCATATGCTTCCAGATGGGAATACGCAATTCCATCGCGTAGTAATTCGTCGGCATCCTGAAGAAACTCGGGGTTGAGCATTTTACTCTCCATGTTCGACAGGTATTCTCTGGCCGTAACGCGCAATCCTGATGCTGACATATACCGGTGGAAACATTGGACGATTTGCATAGGTTCCGCGTGTCCTTGTGTTAAGCCAAGCCACAGATCAAAAAGGTCTCGTCCTTTCCTGCGCTGATATAAGGCCCGGAGTTTGGTGCCCAACAATTCTTCCAACCGGAAGATCGGGATTTCGCAATGACCATTGAACCATCGCGATTCCACCTTGAAAAGACTTTTTTCCAGGCCAAGAACTGAAAAATGCTCCCGCGAATTGATCTCCACTTTTAAACGCAATGGCGTGACCGGAGGAGATTCTGATTGCATCCTGAAGATCATGTTGACGACGCCCGGCCCCTGTTTCCTCTGGGGTTTGCCAAGAAACGGCATTAAAACCTCGCGGACGGAATCGAAAATTGACCCGATAGGGCCGGGAACCATCTGGACAAGGTCAATATCTTCCGAGTAGCGTGACGGCGGCGCGAGGCGAATTTTATGCAGAGCCGTCCCGCCGCGGAATGCCAGCCGGGCTGACAACACCGGATGGGAGAAAATGGTAACCAGGGCGCGGTTAATAATCAGGTCCTGCTCGACCATGTTCTCGTACTTCCATGGCGCGAATGCCTTCCACTCGGTAATGAACGGAATAGGAATCACGTCAAATCCCCTTCGACATCAGTATTGAGCCACACATTCCAGCGCTTATCCCGCTTGCATCCCTTTATCGGCAATGAAGGATTGAGCCTTACAGGTAATGGCGTTTGTTTGGCCGTCCAGTTATGGATTGCGACCGCCTTGTCTGCGAACGTCGTTTGTTCCAGCAGCCATCCGAGCCTTTGTGCATACGGCAGGCAATCGTCTGCCTTCGCGGCTTGTACCAGCCGGCGGGGATCGATCTTTTCACCGAGTTCTTGCAGGACGGTCATCACACGTCCCAGGCCGCCGGCACGGCGATAATATTGCACAACATCCAATGCCGTCGCTTCCGGCGAGGAAACCGGCAGATACCCTGCATAGCCCTTCATCTGCTCAAGTGGCGTTGCATGGATATTCGTCTTGCGGAAAAAGCGGATCACCACGCCTCGGCACCTTATATCCCGCATGGAGCGATTCGTCACGACATGATATGCCTGGATTTTCTGGTGAGACGCACCGTGATAAGCGGCGGCGGATAGCACACCGACATAAAACGGGCGTTTCATAAATTTCATCAAGTCGTGGATAAACCAGTCCGGCGGCAGGATTCCGGCTGACTGATGCTCTAACGGTATGATGGCATAGAATCCGCGGTGGATAAGCGCCAGGCGATTTTTCGCAGCCAACCTCGAAACAGCACGATCAAAAGCCATTCGGCTGAGATTCATAGCGGCAAGCGCTTCATCTCGGGTAAACGTGTAGAACCCGCGCATCTGCCGGGAATCCACCCACGCAGAGAGCGATTTATTTGCTTGATCCTTGGAAGCGTTCATTTTTGACCTGTGTTATTTAATGCAAAGTAAGACATATTCTGTCCGTATTTGCAATAATTATTTTAGGCAGATAAAACGAGATCCCGATGGATTTCTCTCTAAAGTCTGCGCTAATCGTAATAAACTCCGGTATTTTATTATACAATATAGATTTATCATGCCGTTTGGCCGCTTGGATCGGTTTTCTGAACGCTGAACCATACCCATACCCCTGGCGCGCGTTTTCGCCTTGGCCGTGTTCGCACGTGATAAAGGATTCTGCCGGCATTTGCCGTTGACATGCAACATCCGGAAGTTTACCGTTTTTTCGTAATAAAGCCGTGATATTGGAACATGGAAAAAGCGCCTGAAGACAATTCCAATAGTTGGGTCGGTAGATATGATGAACAAACTGATTTCTGATTCAGTCCGTGAACATCTGGTGAATGTCAATAGAATACGACCATGAGCGTACAACAAACAGAACAGGTCTTGGCAGCCATCACTGATGAAGGGGTCTTTGAACGCCTGGCTACAGCGATCCTGAGGGAAACCAATCCGACGTACGCTCGTCTCGTTCATCCTGGCGTGAACGTCGCGGGCAAGACTGTCAAGTCACCCTTAGATGGTATTTGCTTCGAGCAAGGCGCCGATCCCCCTCATATGATTGCCGTCCACCATACGACCACTACCCGAAACGGTTTGGAGAAGAAATGGCTTCACGACCCCTCTAAAGTGAAATCGCGCAAGGATTCTGGCCCTACGGCGCCCGCTGGAGACCTTATAAAGACTGCGAAGATTGTAGCGGAAGAGCGAATACGAACACCAAGTCTGCGCGCGACGTTGGTGCTCACGACCAATCAAGAGCCAGACCAATCCTTGGTTCGTTCCGTCGAGGCAGCAGGGCGTAGTTATGAATTGGAGATTGATATATGGTCACGCTCAAGGCTCAGCCATTCCCTGGACAACAAGTCCACTGGACAGTGGCTACGCCACTTATATCTGGGCATCGAGCAGGAGCAACTCTCGCCCGAGTTGCTCCACGAGCTTTCTAATACGAGCTTGAAGATCAACTGTCCTTCGGACAATCCGAGCGCCTGGATTCCACGCACTCTCGATGCCGCGTTGACGATCAGCCTTCATCGTGACGTGACTTTCTTGGTGGCAGGATCTGGCCTGGGCAAGTCGGTGGCCTGCTTTCGCAAGCTCAAAGAGCACGTAGAAGGCGGTGGTTTTGGAATTGTCCTAACACATGAGACTGTCACCTCGGCAAGGACCATCGAACAGGCGATTACCATGGCGCTGCACGAACTTCATCCGGCTCTAGCCGTCACATCAATGTCCGCTTTGTCTTTTTGCACACCCGATCAGCCGCTGTTCTTGGTTGTTGAAGACATAAATCGTTCAGGACACCCGCACCTGTTGGCGAAGAAGCTTGCCGCTTGGAGTTGCGCTTCAACAAATGATAAGAATTGGTCGCCATCCCGCTGGCGCCTCGTATGCCCTCTATGGCCGGAGGTGTTTGCATCTCTAGAAGATCCGGCTCGGAAGAGCATCGAAAAAATGATGGTATCAACTAGTGGGTTCACAGAGAGTGAAGGCCGTGACGCTGTTCTTGCACGGGCGCGACTGACTGGTATCACAATGAGCGCGTTGAGCGCCAAGGCGATTTCGCGCGCTCTTGGTCAAGACCCCCTCCTCATTGCTCTCCAGGATCTGAGAGTGGCGTCGGATCCGCATCAGATCATCGGTCGATTTGTCGATGGTTCCCTTTCACGGGTTGCAGCCGATGCAAAAGATCACACGGCCACAGACTACCGTAAGGCACTTCGAGATCTTGCCGGAAAGATGCTTGCAAACCACCACATTGAACTCACTTGGAGCGAAGTCAGCGAAGGGGCGGGGCTGCCGGACAAATCTGTGTGTTTACTGAGTCGTCTCGCGCACCAAGGTGATCTGATACGACTCGTAGGTCCATCCAATAACGAACGGCTCTTGTTTCGACACGACCGAGTGCGCGACTGGCTTCTTGCTGATGCCGCCGCAGAACTGGACCGCCAAGGCCTTTTGACCGACCAGACAATAGCTGAGCCATATTTTGCAGAGGTAATGGGCGCCGTCATCATTTTTGGCCAGCCCAAACCAAACTTCTTGCAGCGGGTCACATCTTCGAACCCTTTGGCTCTCTTCTATACGTTTCGCCTGTTGGGTAATGCAAGCACACCAAATCGGGCCGCAATTCTTCATGCAATCAACAAATGGCTTGACGATCCGGCGACGCATGATCGATCCCACCTTCATCTGAGATGGGAAGCAATGGCCCTGATGGCCGAAGTAGATTCTCCCGAGGTCCTTGCGCTTGTCGGCAAATTCCGCGATCGAACTCCTAACGTTGAGCTCGCGCGACTCCGCAACGGTGATCTTTCCGGTGGAATAAAACTCTGTATTTACATGGAACCCGGCGTTGGAGCTCCGTGGCGAGACATCCAAATCGAGCATGCAAAGCTCCACCATGGTCTCAACCTGACAAAGTCCCTAGATGGCTTCCTCAGGCGGACAGATTTAAGCATGGCCGAAAGGGTAGGTTCTTTACGTCTGGCCGGACACATCGCTGACCCTAGCTTGATCTTGGCGATCGAAAAGTGCTGGACCGCCGATGACAAGAGAGTGGACCATCTCGAAGACTACCTTTGGGCATTCGGAGAATGCTGCTCAGATGCCCCGGCACGTTACCTTGGACCAGTCTGTGATGCTTGGGCGGCGCTTTCGGATCAGTCAGACAAAAATGGTGGGTCGCCGCGTTATGCGTTAGCGGCCTACGGGCTTCGATGGGCCTTCCAAAAATGGCCGCCGCTTACCGCAATAGACTACTTCGTTCAGCGTGGATCGAAAGACGATCTGAGAGGACCCATCACCCACATGCTCCATGGCATCGACCACCCAAAAGCGATCTTGTTTGTGGTCCAAGAACTTGCGGCAATTCGACGGCGCCTTGAAGGGACTAAGTCGTTTAGCCCGTTTGTTATGTCGGCGAAGGACGATTGGCGGCGGGCACAGGAAGACCAGAGTCGTCCGATGTCAAAGGCGTCTCGTGACCTCCTGCTCGGACTTTGGCGAGACGATACAAACGACAAACACCTGCGTTACCAAGCCTTCACATTTTGGGCGGCCACCCAAGATTATAAGGACATAGAGGTGCTCAGTGCTGCGAAGCCATCGGATGAACTGGACAACAGCATACTTACGGAACGATTAATCCGCGGAGACCAGCAAGCGATCCCGGCGATGATCGGCAAGCTGGCTACAGATGACGATGGCTACTGGTGGCAATGCGGCCGACATATTTGGTCACCGAAACTCACCGAGGCTCTAGACGAGTTCTTGGGCAGGCGCGGTACCCGGGCAAAACTGACGTGGGGAGAGTCCTTAGAGTCCGACTGGTTTACCCATGAGATGATAATGCGTCTGCCAGAGAGTGAGGCCGAGCGGCTTCTGCTGAAACACTGGACGCATCTCCGCTTCGATTCACACTTCGTCCAGTCCGCCCTCTATGTGTCGACGCCACACCTATTGGAAGTCGCAAAATCCACCATCAATGAGTGTCCGGAACCTACTAAGCTATTTAAGTATCTGAGTCTAAACTTTGGGATTCATATCAAAGGCCACCCGGGGTTGACCCGTGAAACCCAAGTGCTTGCGTTAGCCCCTTACCTGCATTTCCTGTCGCCGAGGGATCTTGCGATACTTTGGGATGCATGCAACGACCTTGGCTGGTTTACGATACGCCGCGAACTCTTGGACGGTCGCCTGCAATCACAGTACCTGCAACGCGAGTGGAACCGAAATTGTGCCATGTCAACGCTAGACGAGATTGTTGCCAAGAAAAACGTTGGTAGGCTCTCTTATTGGATCGATGACTTTCTAAAGACCGATGTTTCTTGGGGCGAGATTCTCGCTACTATGACAGAATGGATGAAGGAACGGCATTCAATGGAGGCTATGCGTGTCATTGCCGCTGCTGTCGAGCACCGAGGTACACGCGAAGATCTAAGCGTCCTTAACATCCTTGCAGGTATGCCCGATAGCGCAGCCAAACAACTGATCGAGGACACTCAATTCGCAGTGTGCAGACGATCTCTTTGCTAAAACTATAGATTCTGGCATTCGTGTGGTTTGTGCGAGACATTTCAGCTTGACTGGTAGTTGACTTTCCAGTGGCGAGTGACACTCTATGACGGACGACTGAATCTACCGGAGCCCCGAATAGAATAGGCGTCAAGTCTCATTTTCTGTCAAATTGCCCCATAAGTACATGCCAGCGTAAAGGAAAGTATTACAGATGGGACGTAATACCTCCAATATAGTCCATTTGTTAAAAAAAATCCGAGGCACCAATGGATTTAATAGCCCGGGCACCCCGACGAGTCGGCCAAGCCCCCCCCGCCCACCTGCACGATCGCACCTATGTCTGACTTCGTATGGCTGGCGCCTTGGTTTCGCGCCATGGCGGTAGGCACCCTTGGTCAGTCTTCCTTGAGCGTGATCTTAACCTTGCCGGCCAGATATGCGCGGACAAGTTTCTCAACGGCTCCAGCAATCGGCAGGCCGTCCATCGCACACTTCGCTTTCAGTTTCCGGTGTGTCTGCTCTGGTAGCCGGATGTTCAACTGTTTCACAGTATCGGTCATGGTTTCTGCCCTTTCTTCAGGTAGGCCAAGGTCCGTTCTGTATTCACTTCCCCGGCGCCAATCATCCGGGATAGTTCTTTCATGGCGGGGTGAGCGGTAAGTTTGCCGGCCTTGTGCTTAGTCTTCTTGTCATGCTTCGACCGATGTATGACAGTCGCCTTCTTCATGCCGCTTGCCTTTCAAGTATTTGCTTCACGCTCTGCGGGTGCCAGTGTGTCCGACCAGTCTTCGTCCGGTAGCCACGTGCTTCCAGTTTCCGCGCAATCTGCCGGAGGGAATTACCTGCCTTGTGAAGCATACGGATTAATGCAATAGCCTTCTGTTCGCCTGCGTCCTTGATAAGGCGCCCATCTTCCAGCTGGTAGCCATAGGGAACATCTCCTCCAGTCTTCTCGCCGCTCGCTCGTTTGTGGGCCAGGGCAAAGCGGGTTCGTTCGCTCACCTGGTCACGCTCAAACTCGGATAGCACCGCCAGCATACGAAAGACCATCTTGCCGGCGGCGGTCGTGGTGTCAATCTTCTCCGATAGGCTCACCAAGTCCGCTTCCCTCTTCGCCAGCAGTTCGGAAATGGCGATAGTGTCCTTTGTGGACCGGGCCAGCCGGGATAAGGAATAGACAATCAAGGCATCGCCCTTCCCAACAGCGTTTAAGGCTTCCTGAAGGCCAGGCCGATTGTCTGCGCGCTTCCCGGACAATCCGGCATCCCGATATATGGTCACACTCTCCGCACCGTTCAGGTCCGCCCAGGCCCGAAGTTTCGCTTCCTGCGCTTCCAGTGAAACACCGTCTTGTGCTTGTCCATCCGTGCTCACTCTTACATACCCGATTATTTTCATGGTAGTCCCCTTTCTTTTGGGTTTGATAGCAAGCTATCATACTACCATGATTATTGCCAAAGTAAATTATGGTTTTAATTCCAGTCGTTGAGAATTCCGTCCAGGCAGACGCTGGATCCGGGTATCTCCCACATATGTAATGACGTTGAAATACCGCTCTGTTCCAAATTGCCAGCTTCCATCGCGGCCACCGTCAAACCATAGTTGACGGTACAAAGGAAACGCACCGGTCGTTCTTTGTTTCTGAACGATAAACATGGCGTCGTTTTTTTGGTCAATTTCCTGAAGCTTTGTTTCAAACACGGCACGCTGTTCGGCGGTTAAGGTCGATTTTCTCAATTCCTGATAGATTATCTCCCTACAGGTCTGTTTGGCCTCGTTTCTCCACATACAGATGACGTTCCATGCGCCATTGGGTAAATCGCTCGATCCGGATATATCCAACTCCCCGGGCCAGTTTTTCTCTTTGGGATGCTTGGTGTCCGGTTTTTTGCTATGCGCCACCAGGTGGACATGAACTTTGAATGTTTTTGCAAAGTCATTCAGGCGATTCATCAGCCCTTTCTGCGCGTCAAAGTCCATGCTTGGAACGTCTTGAAGCCGCATTAGGGAATCCATGACAAAATGATGAATACCGTATTTTTTTGCGGCATACTCCCAGCACTCAAGCACCTTGCGAGAATCGGCTGAACCTACAAAGTCATAGACCCATAAATACTCGTCCAGCCAGTCCATAGCCTTGTCAAAATCCTCGCGGGTGGCCGGCTTTCCGCAGCCAATGGCCTGGCGTACCATGTTTTGCAGAGTCATGCTGGCAGGCATTTCCAAGCTTGCCACACAGGAACGCCGTCCATGCGCCGCGAACTGGATCAGACAGTGGTCCAAAGCAATAGTCTTGCCATGACCGTTATATCCGTGCCAGACCGTTACTTCACCGTCTCGGAACATGAAGGGAATAGGAAGGGAATCCGGATCGGACGTTGTTGACCAGGGTAAATCATCTCCAGGTTCGACACCTGCCACCGGATAAAAGCGTTCCCAGACTTCCTCCCGGAAATGACTTGGTTTTTTAAGCTCCTCCGGATCAAGGTCGTGGGCATGTTCAATCAAGCTGTCAATTCCAAGCCCCTTTACCATGCACTCGTTGCCGTCCTTGCATCCTGTAGGATAATCAATAACCATGACCCGTTCGCGTCCCAGCCGGGGAATCAGGAGCTTGGCGGCCTGACGACCAGGCTCGTCGCCGTCCATAGCGAGATAGATCGTCACAAAAGCCTCCAGCCAGTCATAATCGGCCTCTATCCAGGCATCGTGGGAGCATTTATCATCCGTGTCATGTGGTTGGGCGCCAATCGGAACCGATACTGCTGGATAACCACACTCGGCGAATGAAAGTGCATCAATTTCGCCTTCAGTTATTACGACAATACCAGTTTTGTCTGTAACTCCCTGGATCCCGAAAAGGTGAAGGGGTGCCCCATGTTTGTATGCTGCCGCATCCGCGGCTTTCGGATGCAGGAACATGTATCCTTTGTCGTTAATGTCGCGAAACTTCATCCGAACAAGGTTGCCGGCCGGATCGAAGAACGGGAAAACAACACAATGCCTTTGCCCCTTCTGAATGAATGCCTCGCCAATCCTGTATTTCCGGATTGTTTCGGCTCCAATTTTACGGGTTTCTGTCAGCCACTGCCAGACCGGAGAGCCTTCAACTACCGGCTTTAATTCGTCCTCAAGCCTTTTAGGGCCCCCTTGCTGCAGTCTGCCTACCAATCGTTTTCCTTCCATCCGTTGCCAGGCATCATCTCGCACACCCAAGAATTCCTTGGCCTGGCGCAGTGCATCCCGGAAAGGAATACCTTTCACTTGGCACCAAAGTTCCAGCAGATTATTCCCTTTTACGGAAGGATCGGCAAAATCATGGAATATCCCGCATTTATCACCGCTGATCCCGATTTTAAAGCTGTCTCCGGGTGTTCTATGTATATCCCCAATGACATAATTGTTCTTTTCCGCTTTGCCGCCCGGCAGCAGCAGTTCGCATACTTCCAGCGCCCGCTGGTTTAACATCTCCTTGATTTGTCTGCCGTCCATATATATCTATGCTCCAGTGCTCGAATACTTACATAACAAATGCCGACCGTAATTTCTCCTGCGAGTCTTCATTCCCAGCCGACGCGGCGGGTGTTTTTGCGTAAAATTCCACATCCACGTGCTTTTGAATCTGCCGCCGCCAGAATAAAGCCGGATTCCTGATCTGTTCCGTCATCAATTCCGCTTCTGCAACCGTCCGGTGGGCCAAAGCCACCAAGTCCAGGGAGCGCGGCGTTGCCTTAAAATCCTGTCTGACCCTCAAATCCTGTTCATAGGTCATTGCACGCAATTTTGTGCTTCCTACGAGTATTTGATGCACTTGATCGCCCCCGGAGAGGGATTCTTCTTTATGCCCTTCTTCATCATTCTTCTCTGCGGTATCGGGGGAATGTGGATTTCCTGCGGTTTGCCTATGGTCAACTTCGTGGTTCTCGTAATTTCCCGGGTCTTGGTACTTGCCATAATTGCACACTGTTACAATCAAACCGTGTGTAGTTCGCCGTGCGGTGATCATGCCGGCCTTCTTGAGCCATTTCATCGCGCTTTCGCATTTGGACTTCGAATACCGCTCTTTACGCCAGCCGATACACCAGGAAAGGTCGTTCTGAATCTCCGCGTAACTGGTGCTCGCTTCGCCCCGCTTAAGCCATGTGCCGTTCTTGAATAGCGCTTTTCGAAGGAAGTAGTCCCATATCTCCCTTACATGCGGCGGAGCGTGCGCTACGGCGCTATCAGCAACGCATCGTGCCTTGAGGTAATAGCCGCCTGGGATCCAATTTGACGAAATTGATCTCAACACATCACTCCATTCTGTATCTATATTGCCCAAATTTCCCCGTCTTCAAACCCATTCGAAAAGCCGTTATTCCTGACTGTGCAAGTTGTTCCATCGCTCTAAACCTTTTTTCTATTGCTACAAAAATCAAATCAGCCCTGTGAGCGCGCTGGTACGCTTCGAATAATTAATTGCGAGTCTAAATTCGGCCGCAAAAAAACGCCGCGCGCCTTCACTTCCACTCAACGGGCTTGCCACCGGTAAATACATCTCGTGGATCGACGCCCAGTTGCCTTGAGCACGCGTCTTTTACGGCAACCATGAAGGCGTAAAGTATTTCCGGATTCATATCGACTTTTTCATGAAGGTGATACCACCATTCAACCAACTCGCCGGCGGATGAAATTTGTCGCAGATCTATTTCATATAGGCTGCAATTAGATCCCCGCCGAATTTCAATAGCCCGTCCATCCGCTGATAATTTTACTCTGTCTTTATCCTGCATAATTCAGCCCTCCTCTTTGCTTATTTTGTTTGTCTCCCAAATCGCGAATTAAGCTTTCCCGCGCTCCCTCGTGTGACGAATCTCGCGGAGTTCCTGCCGTCGCTTTGCACATGCGTCGCTTCGCAGATATTCCAGGACACGTGAACGGCGATAACGCGGCCTGCCGCCGAAATTATCGGCTACAGACTTGACGCCAAGCTTCCATAGGCTCGTGTAGTGTTTATAGCCCAAGGCTGCCGCCACCTCCTTGAGTGACAAATACCGCTCTGCTTCTTCGGCATCCACTCCATCCAATGCGCGAAGGCCGGCCGCAAGCGCCGCCTGCTTGCGATAGTCCGGTGCAGTTGCGTACCGCGCCATGAAACTATCTAATGTGATATTCTCTTTCATATCCTGAATCTCTTGCCGGTCACTCCGGCCCTAAAACAAAACGCCCGCAAGAACCTGTTTGGTCCCTGCGAGCGTATGGTCGCAAATATATCAGTAAAACGTAAAGAGACTTAGAATCAAATGGACACGTCTGGACGCATCCGGACGCTTTTGGTCAGGTGCTTTATCCGCTATCTAAGACCTTCTTTGCCGTTGGTAAGTGGAAGTAAGGCCATTTCTTGCCAGTGATCTTCTTCGAAGGAATCAGATGCCGGATTTTCTTGAAGTGTCGTCGAGAAATCTTGCACTTATCTAAGATGGTTGACTGCCAAGCCCATTCCGCCGGGTCAAAGTCACTCACAGGCTGAAGTGTTCGGGGGATCGTAGCTTGGGATGCTTGAAGTTTGATACGACATTTCTCGACTTCAATTTTGATCTCTGCCCGCGCAGCTTCGTTCGGTGCCACAAGCCGAAAAAGCTCCTCGTCCTTCTCGTCATGGACACAGCGAATTATGACTTGAATCGGGACGATGATATTGTCTTCAAAGACGGCCACAAAATGAACTCGCTCCAGAATACGCTGTCTGGCTTCAGTTTCTTCAATCTTTTCCGCCTCTGCCGTTTCCTTTGCCCATACATCGACATGCGACTTCATGCCGGATGAGTAGGCAAAAAAGACCCGCTCCGCGATATTCTCCCCGGTCAATTCCTCGACTTTCGCCAGAACGCGACGGAGAGTCACGTCCCGGATAACGGGATTCATGCAGTTGCCCTGGCAAACGTCTTCTTGGATAAATTCATAAAGCGTCTTCAGCTTCGCCTTGTCGAAATTCTTAATACCGTAGGCGGACAAGGTCCGGCCTAGCTCGGTCAGTGCTTCCGCTTCGATCTCAGCTGCCCGTTTCGCTTTTTCAGCCTCGATCCGCTTCCGGTGCTTCGCCTCGATCTGTGCCCGGTGTTTGGCAATCCGTTTCTGTTCCTTCATATAGGCTTCAGAATCGGAAATGATCTTGAGGATTGCGAAGGCTTGATCGGAAATCTCCTGCCGTTTCTTGACTATTGTTTGGCGATATTCTGCGGCTTTCTGCTCCATCTGCTCGCGCCTGAGACCTTCTGCTCTCCACTGGTCGATTTGATCCGATGTTGGCGTGTCAACATCATACGACAACAACCCCGTTTCTTTTATACGCTTGGCCAGCCCATTCTTGATCCATTCCTCGTCCCGCGCCTTGTGTGCCTTCGTTTTTGCTTTATTATACTTGGCCGTATCCGGTAACTTTTGCGCGGACACCCACTTCTGCAATTCGGCATTCGTTGCTTCGTCTATCTCGCTTTCCCAGTTGCGGAGATCATTATTAACGTTCTTCTGTGCTACATAGTGAACAGTCCACTCCAGGTCTCGGAAAATGGAATCAATCCGCTTCGGTACAGAATGCATTGCCTTTGCGGGTGCGAGCGGGGATTGATACGGGATTACCACAAGGGTTTTGTTCCCGTCCATGATAAAACGCCAGACTGTTCCCGAATTTGTGTCCGGTTGCGTCCGGTGCGTGAAGACGGCATCGACACTACCGTCGTATCTCATGAATCGCGTTAACATATCCATATCAATTTTCCCTTACTTCCGCATTCGACAGCGGCAAACCCGTCTCATCAGATACCGGTTGTTTTCTTGTCAGTTCCGCGTGATCGCTTAAAGCCCCATTCATGGCCGCAGGTCTTACAATGGAAGCTGGGATCATTATCCCCAACGCAGCAGCCACCTAACTCAACTTCCCCGCGTTTCGACGCCTTGCACAAATCCGGCCCGGGATAACCGTAAATGATCCGCACTCCGGCCTCTTGGCCGCACTTTTGGCATTTATATTTCCTGATGTTCATATCTTTTAGGATTCTCATCGAACGTAAATCATCATTGTGATCAAATAAATAGCTACGCCGGCCTGGGTATCTCCATTCTGGGATTACGAATGGACATTATCTGAGCTATGCGTGACGGAGACAATGCGATGACAGAATTATTGCCGGCGTTTACGCGTTTCCTGCACGTCAAGGAATGTGTATTCATACTTTATGGTGTTGTCCGGAGTCGTGGATACGACTTCGCGGATACTGACGTTGTAAAGTACTGCTTTTTGCACGCCCCGTGATAAAGTAACGATCTCTTGCTGAACATCGGGGGCAAGATGTCCGGTGACAGATCGATTTGTCGCAGTGTCCAGAAACTCAAAGCGCCCGGTATGTAGTGAACCGGCAGTAAAAAGACCGGTAGCTTCAAATACAGTTTCCTTTGAAACGGCCAACTGACTAACTTGATCAACGATCTCTGTGACCAGTTCGGCTGACCACTCAGACTCCCAAGCGGTTTGCCGGCGGGGGCTTCCCCATTGCAGTTTAACCCCAGCTTCGGTCTTGCTCAGGGATGTCAAGTAGGAGAGATAGCTGGATTTTATCCTTGGCGGATATTCGCTGAGAATACGACACAACTGGGCCACATCAGATGGCTCTGTCAGTTTGGCAAGAAAGGATGCGCCTTTGTGAACTACGTCAAATTCTTCAATCAATTCTGGACTTCGAATCGATTCAATACGGAGCTGGACCGATCCAGCGGCAACAGCGGTCAACGCGAATTGACTGGCGTGCTCAACGGAATGTGACACGTATCCCCGCCGGCCGAAGTTCTGAGAATCTGACCCGAACATTGCAAGGTTTGTGAGGAGACGTTGCAGAGCCTTGCCAACATCAGCCAAATTTGTCAGCGGCAAAAGATTTGGGAGCATTCGTTGGCCCAAGAGACGTAAGTAGAAAACCTCGGCCATGCATTGCCGGGCATAGGATGCAATAGGTGCAAATTCGGCACTGAGGTAGTGCAGGAACTCATCCTCGAAGAAACGGAATGAAGAATTGGGAAGGCATTTGGCTAAGGCATCCAGGGACTCACATGCTTGAAAGTCTCTGAATTCAAACGTGTGTTCGTTCCGCTTAGAAATCTGTCCGATAAGGCGGTGATGGCTTGGAATGTCGGAAAGCGCCGTATTGAGTGACACCTGGCCTGACAAGAGGCGTGGAATCAAGGCGTCGCTGATGGGGACAATATACCAATACTCGGCCCCGTGTTTCTCACAACCGCAGAAGTGTGCCAGGTAGCGACGACCTAGAGAATCGCGAAGAAGAACGCAAAGTGGTACGTCTACACGCACAAGTTCAAGCTCGATCTCCAGTACGGCCATGAATGGGATGACCAAAGACGACGAGCGTGGAGGCTGGAATTGAGGGATCACGATTCCTCCTCATGATACATATTCATCGAGTTGAGGATTTCATGTCGGTTCGCCCTTTCAAAGAGCCAAAAACTAATATGCGTACTAGATCCTCTAGGGGAGCTGACGCGAATACGTCCCCACTCTGGCAAAGGGCGAAGGCCTGCTATTTGTCCTCCGCGAGCCCATTGATAGCTCTGAATTAGCCTGTGGACACCTTGGGGTTTCTTGTACATCGATAGAGCTCTGCCATCACAATGATTGGCATGCGGCCAACTTAATTCGTATGGCGACTTGAGGGCTTCTAATGTAAGCGGATTGTGCACAAGTCGGTAATACTCCCTCTTACCGTCAGGCGGTTCAGCGGAGTCAGGAGGACACGATACGGGATAGTGCTCCGGAAAATTCTTGTTCATTAAGGTCATGGTCATCTTATACTGAGTTATCTGTCACAACTCAACAGAAAAGGTCTGTCAAAAATCTTTTACAATATTCCCTTGTGATGATACAGCAGATTGACTTTTTGAAGATCTGCAAATCGCCGTGTATATCAGCAAAGTGGCGACGAGTTTGCTGCCTTCGTTGTCACAGTTGTGCTTTCAATCCTTGATACGAGAAGAACGCTCCAGCCTTGGCCTTGAAGTCTCTACCCACCTGGGTATTGTTCGTTGCACCGTCTCTCTGGAAGTGTTTCATACGAATTCGTCTCTCGCCCCTACTTGCGTTCGGTTGCATACCAGCGCAACGCCCCAGTCCTCATCCCCCCGGTAAATCACCTTGTTATCATGGAATGGAATCGCCGGCCATCCAGGAATCACCTTCAGACGCGGGAACCCATCTGTCGGAAAAGGTTTCTCCACATCCTGGAAACGCAGGCTCTCTATTTGCGTAAGCTGCAATCCGACAAGCGAACCACTTGTGACCTCCTTGAACAGAGAACCTTTACCGGTCAACCAGCATACAATGCCTCTCTTTCGGAGGTTCATGCAGACGGGCAGGTCCATATCGACAGGCAACTTCATGAGTTGATCGAACGGAACGTGACCGAAAGCAAATCCAAAACCGTCGAGCATGCCATGATTCACATGCAGATCATTCAGAAAAGCGAGAGAATGGAGATCCTCTTCCTCGACATCTGCGACCCGCCAGCCGACCGTTGTGACGAACGACCAGCTGGTGAGACCCTCGATGTATGTGACAAGCCAGCCCAAGCTGCACAAACCCGAAATCATGTCCGCACTGAGTTCGATGTTTGCACCGCAGACACGAATTGTTGCATTGTCACCCGTGCAGCATTTTAGAAACGGGGCTATGTCAGCCGCGCAAAGCCGTTCAACATGCATTTCAGGATCAGCATCTGTCTCAACCCGATGGACATGCTGATTGCCAGCTTTGACGGCTTTCGAGAACCTGATGAAAACCCCCGAGTCATGGCTGTAACCGAACCACTCGTTTAGGGAACGGCGCTCAAACGTAGCGCGTATGCTCCCATGGGAGTTGGTTGCCTCTATTTCGGTATGTCCACTGGCCGTTAACAACGGCCCGCCGATGAGAATTGGACGCGGAAGATCCTTCAAAACATCTCGTACTTTCGGGTGCAGGGGCAAACGAGCGAGCCGCTGCTCAAGTAGATCGCTCCGACCGAAGACGGCCTGATGCAGTTGATCCTGGGCACGGGGTGCAGTTACGTCGAACTGATCCAGAAAATTGGAAGAGATGATGACCGAATAACCACCATGACCGTCGTGAACTACATGCAAACGGAGGACCTTGAGAACTGCACCCAATCTTAGTTCAACTTTCAGATGAGAGAGTCGATCCTGATAACTCCGGTGGAAGAGCCGCTCGACGTTATATCGAATGGCAGCGAGGTCGGTACAGCTATCGCTGAATCTGATCGAGTGAGAGTCAGCCGTACTGCACAAGAATAAATGGAGTTCCCGAATGAAAGACTCATCCCCGAAGCGAATGGACACCTGCCCCGCCTTACCGATGGGAGCCCTTCTTACCATGACTAACACGATCAACGTGTTGCTCAATATCAAGTTGGCGTCGGAACGCGACAGCACTACTTTCTGACCATCCTCCTCGGTGGATCGGACCGTTGCCAAGAAGACTCTCCCTGGCATTGTCGAGGAGGCCTTGCCCGACGTCTTGTCACCTTTGACTTGACAGAGATAGTCAATGCCATGGTCCGGGATAATCTTGGTCGGGTAAAAACCGGCCTTGGTGGCCCAGGGAACAAATTCAGATTCGCCGATATATCCCATGTCCTGGGTTTCACTGACTTTCTTCACGTCGCACATATTCATGTTCCTTTTGAAGCCTCTCACTGACGGCAACACTGATGCTCAGCAAGTCTTAATTGTTCAGTTTCTGATGACAGGTCCCAAGACCGGACCGTAGTCATTGCCGAAGTGGATGACACCAAGCCACTTCTTTGCTCGCGTCGCACACACATAGTATAGGCGCCGTTTTTCATCGAGTGCTGACTTGGTACTCTCGCACCGCGGATCCACTACCAGAATCACGAAATCGAACTCACGCCCCTTGGCCTTGTGGTAAGTTAGAGCATGTGTCTTTCCCTTCCAGGCGTCGTAACCGGACAAACCTTTGGGCGTCCGTGCGGATCGGAAACTTTCAAACAGCGAAAGTTGTGGGTCGTCGACCATAATACGCTCCGTCTGCAAATGTCCATGAGCAGATATCCGCGCGGCAGTTACGGAAAACATCTTCAGTCCAGCCAAGCAATCAATGAAGGCAGGAACTCTAGATGCTAGATCATGTTCCATTTTGAGACCGACAATGAACTCGCCCAATGGCATCGATGGCATTGGTAGTTGAGCCATCAACCCCTTGGCAATGCTTTCGACCTGACCCGCCTTGATCTTCACTCGGCTATTCCAATGTGTGTTAAGAGCCAGAAGAGAAACGGCTGCTTTTCTGCTGGTCAAGTCCGATGGGGAATACGCCAAATCATGGAGCGCAGCTACAGCCAGAACGACAGCGTCATAGGCTGCTTCATCACGAGCCATCTGAACGTGCACCGGGAACCGTATAGGGGAGTCCTTTGGGGGGCTCCTTAGTTCAACAGCGATCTTCTCGACAAGGACATTAGACGGGGCCAAAACGGCGATGGTTTCTGACTTGCCTACTTTATCTTGAATGGCCTTCCAGATGAGCGCCACAATGCCACGACGTTTCGTCCGATAATCAACATTAAAGATGTGCACGTTGTCAGTCTTCCTGGACCCAAAAGGTATGCCGTTAAGCAAACAGTCCGCAAACTTGAGAATGTCTCCGTCTGAGCAACGGAAGTTCTTGGTGGAAAAGGGAGTAGCTGCGACACGTTTCCACTCCTCGAATTCACGCATACGCTGCACTGTGGCGGCATGTATACTCGCGTAGATGATCTGATTAGGATCGGCAAATGCAATCACCTGAGAATCAGCACCCAATGCCTGCAGCAATCTCCACTGTGACTCACTTGTATCCTGGAATTCATCCACAACGATGAGAGGGTAGTGCCGCGCGATGACCGTTCGGAGTCCAGCGGAACTCCGGAGCAGCTTGTCGGCAAGTGGGATGAGGATGTCAAAACTGAGCAACCCCTTCGTCTTGGCGACCTCTATGAGGCCGCACTTGCTTGCCTCATCGTCTTCGGCCCATCCACTCTCGATGCAAAGCAATCGTTCTTCCAATTTGTCGGCTATGCGTATGTTGGGGGGGAGGCCGACAAACCTCCCGTAGTGACGCAAGATACTTGCCGCGCAGGAATGATATGTCATGAAACACAGGTGCTTCTTCTCTTCTGGAGTGAAATACACCCCCGCCGTTGAGGCGAGTCGTTCGATGGCCGCGTTAGAGAATGACAGAAAGAGAATACGACGACGCAGCTCTTCATCCAACAACCACACCTTCCGCCGTGCAACCTCGATGGCTATCCTGGTCTTTCCCGTGCCCGGCCCGGCCACGACCAACGCCGATGACCCCGTGTCCAATGCGTCCTCAATCACGGACTTTTGCTCGGTTGTGGGGGTGAAAGGGTTCATGTTACACACTTAACGAATCAAACTGCAGGTGCCAACATCACTATTAGCAACCACATAGCCCAGCACCATATCTACAATATCCTTGAGGGTGTTCGGGAGAGACGTCTCATCCACCAGCGAGATGATCCACTCGTGCATAAAATGAGACCCTTTGTTTCGAATCAACATCTCACGGCACGCAGTGCGCGCATCCGACTCGGTCATGGCGGAGACATCTGCAGCCGCAGCAAGAGGAGTCTTGCTGTGGGGAGCCTCCGTCAGAATGCGTCTTACAAGAGCGAGTGAAAGATTCTGCGCCAGAACGTCCTCCAGCCCAGTCTGCTTTATGAAGATCGCGGGGAATTGACCCGCACATAGATCAGAGACAAGTGTCGAGTCCGAGATATTGTCAATAACTGCGACGACCTTTAACCCGGCATCGGCGAGGAACTTGCCAGTCTTACAGATATCACCGTTAGTGTCTGTGCTGACTACAGCTATGCCCTGTAACTCGAAAGCCTCGCACTGCCTGTTATTCCAAACCTTGCCGCTAAGGATGCGACTTGAAGCAGCAATCCACCATCGGTCAGAATCCCCCTCAACGATCACGGCTCCTCTGCCAAGAAGCGCCTCACAGAAGCCATGCTGAAGTCGTCGGGAATAGAGGTTCACCTGCTTTACGTTGGCGGCCGGCAGAACGTTCCAAGTGACCGTTCCGTCCACTCTTCGGTCAATTCGGCCAACACCCTCCACAGGAATTCTCTCCAAGACATATGGTGAATGCGTCGTGACGAACGACTGACTGGACAGAGCCAGGCACTCATCTATGACTCGGCGCTGGGCATGAGGGAAAAGAAAAGTTTCGGGCTCCTCCAAGGCTAGGATCCCTTTCCCTCGGCGGCGCATTATCAGCGTCAGGAAAGCCAATATAGCCAAGCTACGTGTGCCCGCGCCACTCGTCTGGAGCGGCAAAGGGACCGTGTCCAGAGCGTACATTTGAGAAATTGCCTTGAGCTCAGAACGCGTCCCGTCAGTCAGTTCGAACGAAAGGCGTGATGTACTTGTCGGCGAAAGCAGAAGATATCGCTCCAGTTCCGCCTTGTACGCGTTGAGTATTGCTGCAAACTCCGGTTCAAGTGTCATGGGATCCAAGGCACCGTGCAAATGGTTGAGCACCTCTTCAAAGTGCTGTGGTGTTACGTCCTGACTCTGCAGAAGACGCCCGAAAAGAGCCCCTGGATCGAGATTGACTGGTCGGGTCAGAGCGCGGAAATCACGGTAGATCAAGAAACCAATATGGCGCTTGTGTTCCCTGGTGAGCTTTTGGCAATCCTCCCGGGCCACTCCTTCAGCCGGCAAAAGAAACGTCTCATAATAAAAATCGTCTTCCTCAACGTCATACCATGCCTCAAACACGCCCCTTATGGCTTTCTTGGCGTTCTCAAATGGGTCTTGGCCTGCCTCAGTCGCCTCGATCACGCTAGGAGGAACGTCACACCACGGTACCAGCCAATCACGAAAGAGATCTTCATCCTCTTCATTCAAGTCAACCAGAACTGCTTCAATGCGGATGACCGGTGCTGGAACCGGCGCTATTGGGCTTACTGGGGTCGCGGACGGAATACTGTCAGCACCTGATCCCGGAACATCTACAGGGGCTACGATTGCTGCAGGTGTAGTAGTCGCCTGATAGCATCGGCAGAAGAAGTCGTTCTCGTCGATTGCATGAGAGTAAGTTGAGATTTCGGGATTCAACAGGAGATTCAAGCCTTCCAAGACGGCTGTCTTTCCTGAGTTGTTCGGTCCCAGCAGTACATTGTGCTTTGTGGGGAACAACTCCGCCTGACGGATGCAACGGAAATTCTGGATCCGAACACGGACTATCCTCATATCGATTACTCCTCTCTCTTTGGCGTGCCGTTACTTAGTTCACCCTTTTCAATCCCCATTCGGCTGACTGGATGAATTTATTGAAAACTGAACTTGGTTCTATTTTACGCTTTCCCCAGTTTGACGTGGGGCTCCAGCCAGTTTCTTCAGGGCCTCCGTGGCTAAGACAAGGCTTGAAATATCAGCGCCAGATGGAGGATTGGCGCCATGATACTTAGTAATGTAGTCGGTGATCTGCTCGATGCGCATGCAATAGACGGCGCCGGTGGTACCCCAGTTGGCCTCCACGCGGGTACGGGGGAACACGAATATTCCCTGAATGAATGGGTCAAGTTTTGTCAGGGCCTTCAAACGCTCCTTAAGGTCCATCACCCGGCGGGTGAAAGCACGAACCTGAGGTTTAGAAGTTGGTTGGCCGTTGAACAGGAGTTCTCCCTGCCCGTCAGCGGAGACTGTGCCGCGCCAGTTTTTAACGTCGATTGCGAATACACCACTGGGACCGATGACCAGGTGATCGATATTTCCAAAACTATCCGCGAAGTTGAGGTCACAGACAACCGTAAACGAGTCGGGGAGTTCCTTGAGATAGGGCAAGATTTCCAGTTCCCCCGCAGCTCCGCTCTCATCTAAACTGGCCATGCGAATCTGTTTGTCAAAAAGTTTTCCACTTATTTTGTAGACTGGAATAGCAGTGACAGCGGCAAGTAAACTCCACCAAAGAGACATCTTTGCGGAAACAAACCCGAGCACGAAGAACACCACAAGCATTAGAAGAATGAATATTAGAATGGCGTTCATTCTTCGGTTAACGCTCCGCTCCTTCTGAAATTCGCCGGCCTTTCCAATAAACTTGACCATAGGTATTATTACTTTCGCAGTTTGTCCAATTTCACCCAATCCCCAGGGGCGCGTTCGTATTCCCAGAAGGTCCATCCGTTGCAGGAGCGGCGTTTGACGGCGGCGGCACCGGCTACAGAGGGAGAAGTATAGATTTTGCCGGCAAAGCGGATGGTGCCATTACGGCGCACCCGGGCTGTGAGTTTCTTTCCCTTGAAGAATGCCCTGAGTTTCATAGGGCCGGAGATATATTCCATTAGCACTGTTTTATGTCCGCTTTTCTCTAATTCATTCAGTCTCTGCCTCGGTGACCGATACTCTATAAACAACTCATCAATCTGCGCCAGGGCATTTCGTTTGCTATCGCGCCGGAACCGGCGATGCAGGTCTTCCGACCGGGCAAATTTGCCTTTCTGCTTGTTACCTGCAGGCTTTACCGTGCGCAGGATTAAAGCTTCAAGCTCTCGCAGATGATAATCGCCGATGGTTAGATACACCGAAAACCGGTCCCATGAATGCCCGTGCCGGTCCTTGAGATGATGCTTCAGCCGATTGCGTAAATTTGTGGCAAGGCCAACGTAGTACAACTTGCCGCGCCGGTACAAAACATACACGCCCTGACGACCGCGGACGTATTGATAGATGATCTCCGGATTTCTCTCAAGCGCCTCGCGGGAGATGTTTTCCAGATGCTGGCAAACAAGTTGTGCTCGTTTTTTCATATTATCCCTCCATCACGTCTATTGTTTGGTCAGAATGCAATGCCGTTTTCCAAGAAACTGAAATGGTTATTCCTGTTGAAAATCAGATGATCAAGGACGGTGATTCCCATGAGTTCCCCGGCTTCCCTGAGTCTGCGTGTTGTTGCTATATCGGCCTCAGAGGGCTGTAGTGTTCCAGTCGGGTGATTGTGGGCGAGAATTACGGCACAAGCCCGGTCCGTGAGCGGATCAGCAAAAACCTCCCTGGGATGTGCTGGACTTCTGTCAATGAGGCCAATGGAAACGACACGGACATTCATAACTTCATTAGCGCCGTTTACAGAAGCGCAAAGAAAGTGTTCCTGCTTTCGGTCAGCATAATGCCGTAAAAGCGGCAAAACATCGGCGGGTGATTCTATTTTCAGACCCTCCGGCTTGATGCGACGACGAGCAAACTCTATGGCGGCAAGAAGAAGCGATGCCTTTGCCTGACCAATACCTTGGAGTTGAGTCAGGTCGTCCCCTTTGACGTTAAGCCCCTTCTCATCCATCACTCGTGCCAGTTTTGCGGCCAAAGCCATTACATCAGTGCCGGCAGTGCCTTTACCGAGCAAGACAGCGAGTAGCTCCTGATCTGTGAGAGCGCTGGCGCCCTTTGCCATGAGTTTCTCGCGTGGTCGGTCCTGCTTCGGTATCTGTGCGATAGTCTTTCCCATAGTATCTTCAGGCTGCGGATGCCTTCTCCAAATTGTATTGAATAACTGTCAACGCCATGATATCGAAAATGGCACCGGTATCAGTGTATTTCACGTCTGCAAGTTCATCATAACGACCACGCTCCGCATAGGCCGCTTGGATTTGACCATTGACCTGTCCGTGGAAAGGCCCCTCCAGGTAGACGTGATCTTCCTTGTGCGTCTGTACGGTTGACTGAATCACGGGATCTTTGGTCTTTTCTTCTGTCACTTCCTTGATGTAGAGCGCTTCCTCATCAGTGATTTTGTGTTTTTCCCGTATGTCATCAATCATATCCTGCAAGGAAACCTTTATTGTTGGCGGACCGTTCCCTTTGACATGTTTGCCGGGCTTAAGTTTAACTGCTCCGGGGACGCGCACTTCGCCTATATACTGCACGGCCGCCTTCACGACTTCTGTCTGTCGGATCAACTTCATCATTTCAGAAACACTACCCTGTTTGACGAGTTGAGGTCCGACGTATTTCGCAAATATAGCCAGTTCACGATATTCCTCCGGATAGGAAAAGAAACACGTTAGAAAATGAAAACTTTTCACAAAACGCGCCAGCAGGTAAACAAACGCTTTTCTGGCTTCAACGTCGGTAATCCTGGCATGAAACCGGGATCTAAGGCCGTTTACAGTGAATTGCACCTGGGCATCATTTTCTCTTTGGAGGAGTTTTACAAAATTGCGCGCATCATCCTGCGTAAAAACCCCTTCGGAAAGGATCTCGTCGCGTAGTTTCACACACTGCTCCTGGCTCGGTTCCTCCGGCTCAAACGGGGTCCCTTTGCGGTATTTGACGAAAGCCTTCAGAATCGCCTGCGCATTGTTTGTGAAGTCTACCACCACAACGTCTTCCTTGCCTTCGGTCTTGCGGTTCAGGCGTGAAATGGTCTGCACGGCGTTTCGATCAAACACGGGCTTATCGAGGAACATCCCGGCCAAGAGCGGCTGATCGAATCCCGTCTGGAATTTGTTCGCGACTATCATCAGACGATAGTCTTCGCCTTCAAACCGGTCCTCAATCTGCTCGCCCTCTTTCAGCTCGTTTACTGCATACTCGCTGATGGCCGCATTAGTCTGCGGATGAACGAAATCCGAGAAAGCATACAGCGCCTTGTAGTTCGTGCCACGTTCTTTGAGCTTTTCCTTGATAATTTGGAAATACCGAAGACCTGCCACGCGCGAACTCGTAATAATCATCGCCTTGGCTCGTCCGCCGATGAGTTTCTTTATGTCTTCCTCGAATATCCGAAGCATAACTTCTGCTTTATACTGGATGAGCCCGTCATCCTGAAACGCCACATTCTTCAACGCCTTGGCCACCACACCTTTCGGGTATAGCTTCTCTTCGTCTAGCTTAGGAACCACACGGCAATGCAGGTGATAGAGTGTCTTGTATGAAATGATACTTGCCGCAACGTCCACGATATATCCCTCGGAGATAGCTTCTGCCTCAGTATATGTGTCGAAAGCTTGCCCGAACAGCGTAACCGTTGCCGGTGCCGGGGTTGCCGTAAATGCTACGAAGAGCTGGTTGCGATCATGTTCCCGGATAATCCGGGCAATCTCCTCTTCTTCATCTCCCGGCTCTTTCTCGGTATCTGCATCAGCATTGTCCGTGACCGCTTGCTCGCGAAATGGCTTCCGAATAGCCGCGCCCATTTTGCCTTCCTGCGATCGATGCGCCTCGTCTATCAAGAATGCCACGCGCAATTTTCTCAACTCCTCGTTCTTCTCAATCTCCTCAAGCACGTACTCAAACTTCTGTTGTGTGGTGACAATGATCGGCTTTCGCCCTGTCATAAATCGCGGGAGATCGTCTGCCTTTCGAGCAAGCCCAATTATGTCCTTGAGATGGGTGAAGTTCTCCACATCGTCCTTGATGTTCTTGTCCAACGCCTTCCGGTCAGTCAGTATGAATACCATGTCCACCAGTTTTTCGCTGGTGCCGGGTTTGAAAAGGCTGTGGATGCGGTCGGCCAGCCAGCAGATGGAGAGAGTCTTCCCGCTGCCGGCGGAATGGTTAATGAGGTACTTCCGCCCGATCTCGCCGGTCGAGGCGAAATACGCCAGCGCGTCATCCGTTACCCGGCGTACCATACGGCTTTGGTGGTAACGAGGGAACAGCGTGAATGCCGGGCGTTCCGGCTTGTCTTCTTCTGCCTCACGCCTAGGAACATGTACAAGAAAGAACGAGAGCGCTTCAAGCAACTGGTCTTGCGACAGAACCTCGCGATACAGGAATTCCACCGGATATTCGCCTGGGCTATGCGGCGTATTGGTGAGCCCCATGTTATGCCAACGAAAATTCTCCACCCGGCGCGGGTCGGTAGCGGCCATTACATCACTCGTATCTGCCGCGAGATAGAGGAACGGATGCTGGAATATCTTCTTTCCGTGGTCACGGGTTGTAAACTGCAACACGGCATCGTGCACGTTCTGGTTCTTCTCGTGTTTCAACTCCAGCGTCACGATTGGCAGACCGTTGAGGAAGAATACAAAATCAATTTCCTCGTTCGTTTCGCCAAAGTAAAAATGCGGACGAAACGTGATCCGGTTTTCAGCGTATTTCTTGACCGCGGCGCTTTCGGTGGAGCGTGGTTTTGGATAAAAGAGGCGGAATTCCAGGCCGCGCACCGGCAAGCCTTGACGTAAGATCATCCAAAGCGGTGTATGCTCCAATTCCTTGTGCAGAGCGCAGAAGATTTCATCCCGCGCATCAGTGCCGTAGTCATCTTTCAGTTTCTTGAGGGTATCGGCCTGAGTGGCATTGAGAAACGCCCAGAGCAGGTCTTCGGCAATAAAGCGTTCGGTGTCGGTAATGTCGGTTTGTTCTAATACGCCATATTTGTGCACGCGAACGAGGTAATCCGCGATATGCTCTTGAAAGGTTAATTCGGGTTGTTTCTTACGCGCCATTGATCCGCCTCTCCATAATCTTCAACTGCGTCATAATTTTTTCAAACTTTGGTGGAGTTGCCATGAACATGTCCGCCATGCCACGGTAATCGCGCTCGATTTGAGCTTGCCGTTCAGAAGATGGCAACAGACGAAAGCCGCCGGGAATGGCGGTTTCGTAATGCACCCAACCGGAGCGGAAATAGGTTTGTTTATGTGCGCGTACCCGGTCCAGTAATTTTATGTCGGCCAATGCCCGTTCTCCAACTGTGGTCAGACTCAGGCAATACAGATCATAATAATGCCGCGAAATGCCGATTGGTAAATGTTTTTCTGCTGGCCGATGACACTCGGCGTGCAAAATTGTGGCCTTCTCCCAGAATGTCCTTTCCGCTTCCAATGCCACAACCGGGCAGGACGGTTCGCGAAAAAGCGCGGGGAACACCTCGGCTGTTAGTGATTTGATCAAATGTGCACCGGTTGGTCGCTGATCGTAAAGCGATCCGAATTCCAGTTTCACCTGCGGACGCAACGAACCGGTCTGCTCCTCACGCGGATAGGCAAACAATAGCACTGGCGAATGAGTGGCTTCATCTACCTCAAAAGTCAGCGCTGACTCTGTATGACCAGGGAGATTTATGGCAACATGGCGTTTCAAGGCCGGCAGAAACCGGTCGCGAACTGCCGCGATGCAAGCGTCTTCAAGCGCTCTGGCGCGCTTCTCAAATTGTGAACGGCTGGCAGAGGCTTCCAGGCGCAAATCATCACCAAATCCAAGCCAGTCCGGGGCCACCGAAAGATCAATGTCCTCGGAAAACCGCTTGATGATGCCAAACACCTTTGATAATGATGTGCCGCCTTTGAACACCAGGTGTCCGCCGAGTTCCGGGTCGGCAAAGATCAACCTCAACAGCCAGCAGACCCAGAAATCTTTTTCAATGATGTGTGGACCAATATCAAGCCGATCGCTCACTTCCTTAAAAATGGCGAACCGCTCTGATATCGTTTTTCTGGCAAAATCAAGCATTGGTTGGACTCTCCTCGCTGATTTGCCGGAACACTTTGTGCATCCATGCCGGCGCGTGAAGACGATCCTTCGTCAAACATCTCTTATCCTCGGCGCTCAATTTTTTTCTCAACATGCCAATATGTTCCTTAGTCAGCCGATCTTTTCCGATATAACGGAGGGCCTGAATAATCATTCCGCTGATCCGGCCGGCTGTAGTCATATTCCTATGGGTGGTGCTCTTCAATCGGATTTCACGGTTTCCGAGCTTCACGCGCCTGGCTCTCCCGTCTGTCAGATACACGATCTTGGCAGGCACTTGTTCAGACAATCCCAGCAGGTTCGCGGCATACGCGCCAGTTGGCTGAATACGAGTCTTATCACGATGCGCCAATGCCTGGGCAATGGTATCAGTGTCGGGTGAAAGCAAGCCCAACTGTTTATGTTTTTTGGGATAATCATATAACCCCTTGGCCAGTCGTCGGATAATTTTCTTTTTAGCCAGTCGGAATAAAGAAATCCGTACAGATTCAGGGCTTCCGATATCCGCGAAATCATTTGGTGTAAAGCACCAACCCCTGCCGTGGCCATATATGCGACTAATAACTTTATTATCAATAGTTTGCATGTTTTAGTTATCTTTTTCTTGTAACGAAATATGCATAATATTCGTTACAAATGCAAGCCTAAAATCAGCCGCCTGCCCGCCAAATGTCCGCATCCGTAATCCGCCGCTGGCCAGTGACGCATTCGTGAATCAAAGATTTGCGGTAGGCAATAAGTGTGGCAATTTGGGTTTCGATGCCAAAGCGAATGCCTTTTTGTTTTGCGTCCTGTTGTTCAAGTGCGTTGACAGTACCGCGTTGAATATCAATCGCTGGCAACGGAATCGAAATGAAACCAAGCTCCTTATGGCTCAAACCTTGGCGTGATGCTCCCGTAAAGGATGAGAGAATTTGACCTTGTCCCATCGGTGAGGAAAGGAATGCAGCAAGAAAACGATGGTCTAACTTATGATTGACTCGAATAATGCAGACGTGTTGGTTGACGTTCCCTTCGCCAAACGTCTCGGGTACGAAAGTGCACCGACCAATCGAAGCCCCCGTGATGTTGAGCAGAACGTCTCGCGGCTTGATCTGACTAGCCGCCATTTCGGCATGCGTTTCCGTGGAAATAAAAGCCACGTCATCGAGCCGCAAGCCTTCAAAATGCACGTTCTGACTTCGGATCAACGGGATTCCATTGTCAAGGTAACCCGATGCTCCGCCTTTGGGCGTTACTCCGCTCCCAATCTTCTTGGCAACATCCTTGATCCTTTCGACCGGCCAATTCTCATTGGCAAACGAGGCGTGGAGTGTCGCCCGGCGGAGTTCGTCGAGAGTTTCAAGTTGGCGCCGTTTGGCGGCTACCGCCGCATCAATCGCCGCGCAACTTGTATCCAAATACGCTGCAATGCGCTGTTGCTCAAGTGGTGGGGGAAGTGGAAACCGTGCTGCTCGGAAAGCATACTGCGAAAGTCCGAAGCGAGTGACACCAACGGCCTTGGCCTCGTATTGCGCCCGAAATTGCTTAGAAGCATGTGTCCATGCTATGAATGGACCATGCGCGTTTTTGTATCGTGGCCGAATCATTGCAAGATGATAACCGCAAAGAACATCTGGAATATCTTCTGTCACGAGCGAAGGAATCGCAATGTCATCTGGTTCTTCGGAATCTTTTGTTGCAAGTACATCCCCCCGCCTAATCTGAAACTTCTTAACCTCTCGTGGCTCGGCAGTCGCCTCCATAAAATCAAGCGTGCCGGTAATCCGCTCGTTCTTGTAAACATCCACATAGTTGCAGAGTCGAACGGTCTGTTCGCCCTCTATAGTATGTTTATCTACATTGCTAAAGAGAACATCGGCGACAGCATCAAGTCGAGTTGCCCGCCAGTCGGCCGGCAAACTCTCGGCCCATGGAGCAAGCGCCTTTGTTTCTTCAATCAAGGTCATCTTGCCAATCCCTCCAGTAACTTCTCCGCATCCTTCTCAAGTTTCCAGAACTCGGCCAGCAACTCCTTGGCTGGCGTTGGCGGCTGATAGCGGTAGAAGTATTTGTTTGGAAGGATTTCATAGCCGAGCTGCGGACTGTCTTCCCAGCGGATGATCGGCTTGGCAATTTCGCGTTTTAGGAACGCTTCAATGTCCTCACCGTGCTGAATGTATTCGTCGTCCTGAACATAGTGGCGATGTGTCCATTCAACGGATAGAACCTCCGGCCTGTTCTCCATCAGCGCCTTAAACTTTCTGGCGACGTTGTCTTTTGGGATGAGAATCAGTGTTTCTGTTTTCTCGCCGCGCTCAGTTTTCAACCGCACCTGGAAAGTAAGGTCGCTTTCGTAGAATTCATGCTCCTTCTTCAGGTTCGCGGCTGTGAAGGGCTTGTCGTAGGGCTCGGTGACAATGGCCGGTTTGTCGTTTTCGTCGAATTGCCAGAAGACGACACTGACCTTGTGATAGGCAAAGTCCTCGCGCCGGAAGATCTTCACGCATTCATCGGTATAATCTTTCTTCCAACCTTCCCGGTAGTGCTTTTCAATCCAGACACGATGAACATCGGTGATCCGATTGCGTTTGTTGCCGAAAGATTTCGGCTCTTTTTCAAATTGTTTCCGGGCGTCTATCAACATTACTCGCCCCTTGTGACCGGTAGGCTTGTCATTCCGCAGCAACCAGACATAGGTGAAGATGCCGGTGTTGTAGAAAAGCTGGTCGGGAAGCATGACGATGGCGTCGAGCCAGTCGTTCTCCAGAATCCAGCGTCGTATTTCGCTCTCGCCAGAACCGCAGTCGCCGTTGGAGAGAGGCGAGCCGTTGAAGATGATGGCGATATGGCTTCCGCTTTTTTCCGGCGGCTGCATCTTGGCCAGCATGGTTTGCAGGAATAACAGTGCGCCGTCGTTTACTCGTGGCATTCCCGCCCGATAGCGTGTCTGCTCCAGTTTCCGCGCCTCGGTCTCATAGCCGTCCTTGCCACCCCAAGTTACGCCAAAGGGCGGATTGGAGAGCATGAAATCAAAGCGGTCATCTTTTCCCGCGAGTTGATCGCCAGGGTCCTTGCTGTGCGGATCATGCGGAATGAGCGAATTTCCCATATACACCTTGGCTTGCTTATCATTCTTAATGAGTAAATCCGCCTGACAAATAGCGTAGTTGGTGGGCGACAATTCCTGACCATGGACAGTGATGTATTTATCAACTCTGGCCCTTTCTGTATCGTTCTCGGCCCGGTCAAGCAAGTGTTCTTTCGCTACCGACAGCATTCCGCCAGTCCCGCAGGCCGGGTCGTAGATGGAGAGGTGTTTATCCGGGATGGGAATATCCAGTAATTCAACCATCAACCGAATCACCTCGCGCGGGGTAAAATGTTCTCCGGCTTCTTCGCCGCTTTGTTCTGAGAATCGCCTGAGCAATTCCTCGTAAATATAACCCATTTCCAGATTCGAGATATGGTCGGAACCGACCTCCAACTCTTTGTATTGATTTAAAATCGGGGCAAGGCGGTTATTCTTCACCATCAATGCGATGGTTGCCCGGTAGTTGAAGTTCTCAATAATGTCTTCAACATTCTTGGAGAAGCCGTTGATGTAAGCACGGAAGTTGTCCGCAAGAAGCGCGTGATCTTCTTCATAAACCTTACGAAGAGTCCAGGCGGTTTTGTTGGAAAATGGGGCCGTGCCTGTCTCCAATCCTTTCACGAGTTTAGCGAGTTGCTTCTCCGGCGTGTTGGGCCTCTTGGCCAGCACCTCGGCGCGTTTTGCCTCTCTCCAGGCAACAAGGACACACTCCAGCCTGCGAATTACAATAATTGGCAGGATAACATTCTGATACTCGTAGGGCTTAAACTTGCCGCGCAATCGTTCGGCGGATTTCCAAATTTCATCCGCCAAATTATCCAGTCTGCTCTTATTCAATACCGTTGCCATGTCATCAATCCTTGCTTATCTGTCTATCCGGTTCCGCCCGCAACACTGCGACTTGAATGGTTTCCAAGGTCGTTAAAAACTGTCGATGCGATACGTCGCACCTTCACAGTGGTTTTGAATATATCAGGACAATCATGAAAAGCCAGTTGAAAGAAATCTTTTGATTGAGTCGGCCATTCCCATCCAATGCCCAATCTAGCCGCATGAATCCCTGCATTTTTCCTCTTTCTCCGTTAATCTCTCCACTAGCTGATCGATACGATCGGAATGCAGTGCCACGTGAGCACGAATGGCCGGTGTCTTGAGTAGTGCCTCGATCACGGATTGATCGCATGCTCTATACTTGGCCATGATCCAGACCAGTTCGACTGTATAGTCTGGGATCAGGCATAACAGACTCCGGCGCACATTTTTAATTGACGCCAAGTCTTCCGGGATCCATTTGGCACCGTACTTGACCAGGAGATGCAGCATTTTCATCTTTTCCCGTGCTTTCTCTGTATCGAGATGCCTGCGTTCCCGTGTCGAATCCCATCCCATATAATTCAACAGTGATTCTATGTATGATGAACCGCCATTCTTCTGGTCATTGACAGGATATTCCAGATCAAGCAGGCGCTTCAGCAAATCGGCGGTTTCGTTGTAGCAAGCCATCCGAATCAGGCCATGCGCGTGTTCATGTTTTGGATCGAGGCGTATCTGCTTGAGTTTAAAGATCTCGAAATGTTCGTAAAATGCCGCAAGTTCCAAGGCGTTATCGTCACACTCAGTATCCGGTTCTTCTTCCGGACTATCCGGCCCTTTGACATACGGGTCGGCACCGGCCCATAACATCAAGGAAATCCATTTGAGATTACCTTCCTTACAATGATACCGAAGCGCAATGTTAGCCTGTTCCTGGAAGCTTGGAAAACGATCCTTGTATTTCTTGAAGATATTTAACGCCGTGCGAATTCGCCAGCAGAATGCCTGAGCAAGTGGATTACCAGTTTCGACATTGGCACCACGCTCAATGAAATACTCCATGATTTCAGGTTGCCAAGTGTCAATAACCGTGACCATATCAACCGATTTTACATCAGCTCCGTGTTCCACGAGCAACTTGGCTATTTCAAATTGCCGGGATTCCAGTGCATTTTGGAGTGAAGAGTACCTGCAATTATGTTCGATCTCAGCTCCGCCCGCCAGAAGCACCTGCACGAGACTATGAAACCCTGTGTTGATAGCATACTGGAGCGGGCTGCGCTTCCGCGCGCCTTTTTCAGGCGGGGGAGGCGGATTGACCGGATTGCCGGATGCAATCCACACTTGTACGTCGAATAGCTTACCTGCCTTGCATAACTCGATAAGCGGTTTGATCTCCTCATGATTCTTGGCCCGATTCATCCTAATTCCCTTACCAGAACGCCTGCCGTTCGGTCGGTCGGTACTTCTCTTCGTCATCCAAAATCGACGGAGGACTTTCCTTCAGAGGATCTATGCGATCAGCCTGCTTTTGCGCCCAGGCAATCCACTTCCCAAGTTCACTCTCTTTGCCTATGTCTTTATTTTGAGCAAGGGCATTTTGCTTCACGGCTTCGATGTAGGTCCGGATCTGCCTGCTTTCTTCCCATGCTGCAGCGTCGGATCGCAACTTTTCGCATTTGGTTTGTTCTTTTTGGATCTTTTCCCACATCGCGGCGCGTAACATTTCCCGTTCTTTACGCTGCTTTTCCTCTTCTTGCCGCTCGCGCTCCCACCGCTCGTGCTCTAATTCAGTTTCCCGCTTTGCGGTTGCCACGTTAATGATGCCGGCAACGAACTGGTTCAAATAACTCTCAATCCTGCCGCGCTGACCGTCCGTCCATTTACGCCGCTGACCGTGCCCTCGTGAGTAATAGCCGACGTGTGGTTCAATTTCCAAACGCAAGTCCCCAGATGGTACAGTCTTTGACTGGAATTTACTGTGCTGGAACTCATATCGCCCTTTGATATTCCCGGCCTCATTGACTTCTTCCTTTTTTGGTACGAGGATTTCGGAGATTCCAATGGACACCCGTGTCTCCATCAGTTCAACAACGGTTCCTTCCACATCCTTCCCTGCCACCATTACCTTATATCCTCGGGCCTCAAATGCTTTGATCAAGGCATCCATGATCAGAAGCGCTCGTCGCAGAGAGTTCTTTGAGACCAATACATCCAGACAACCGCCCGCTGGCACCTGCAGTAGTCCATACTGGTCCTTCTCGGCAAACTCCAGAGTATGAAGTGACCGTGCCACAAGAGTATGGGCGCCCCGAAGGGAATCCGAAACCGCGATGGGTGTTTCTTGTGCCGCCATAGCCAATTCCTTTTCGGCTTCTGCGCGCAAGGATGGATCTTGTATGACTATTTTGTGCGGTGTGATCTTGATCTCCCAGTCCTCAGTAACCCGTGGCAAAGGAGGCTTGGCCGATTTGTACCCAGATGCCTTTTTGGCCCAGTATCCCCGCGGAGGACGTGGAATCTCGTTTCGCTTGCAAAGTTTTGCGAACCCAACATCCGAAAGGCCAAACTCCTTAGCCAACTTAGTCACCGGCTCCGACCATACGCGTTGATATAACTCCTTCCGTTTAACCTGCATGGAGTCCACCATTATGTTTTGATGCCTTAAACGAATGATCGCGGTTGTGGGTAGTCTTGGTTACAGGTCGGGGCATGACGGAGATTTCCGTCATGGTTTCAACAGCGCAGTGCGGGAGTTCGAAGGTAGAGGATGGGGATTGCCCCACGCTGCTGCTTGTAGGTCGCGCTCTTTCTGCATGCGGCGCATCAAATCCGGACAACCAAATTTACAGGGCCTCGTCGGATAAATGATTGATTTCTTTTTCATCGTGGGCGGCTTGCGTTTCGGTAAGATCATAAACCTCCTCTTAATAGTATCCTACGCTCTGCCGGGGATACCGACCCGCGCTTGCCGGGCCCAGACGAAACTTAATCATCATTGCTTAGGAAGGCTCGTCTTCAATCAATAGTATTTTCTTTTTATTCACAATGCTTTTTCTCTCTTCGCTGAATGATCCTTTGTTTTGTGCTTTGGAAAAGTAAAGGCGAATTTGGTTCCGCTGCCCCGCTTGCTTTCCACCCGGATTTTGCCCCTGTGCATTTCCACAAGATTCTTGACGATGGAAAGGCCAAGGCCGGTTCCTTTTTCACCGGGCACGGCAACTCTGTCAAACTGTCGAAACTTGCTGAATACCATGGGCAGGTCATTTTCCGGGATGCCAATACCGGTGTCGGTAACAAGGCATTCCACTTCATGCTCCAGCTCCACGATCCGAATATGAATATGGCCTTTTTTGGTAAACTTAAGCGCGTTGCTTATAAGATTGGAGAAGATTTGGATTATTTTATCGGAATCAATATAAATATTGATTGCCGGACTTGAAAAACTTGTCTTTAATTCCAATCCTATATTTTTGGCTTGCGGCGCAAAGGAAGCCACAACTTCATTTGCCTTATCCACAATATTCACCAATTCCATTTTAAGCTCAACTTGACCCGCCTCAATCTTTGAAATTTCCAAAACGGCATTAATTGTCCGGGCTAATCTATCTATGTTATTTTTCGCCGCGGCAAGAATGCCCTCCTGTTGTTCGTTTATCTGGCCGGGGATCCTGTCCAGGACAAGGTTTAGCCCCTCTTTGGTAATGGCAAGGGGGGTGCGCAGCTCATGGGAAAGAGTGGTGATAAAGTTTGTCTTCATTTGATCTATTCTTTTTAGCTCTTCCTCCACCTTCTTGCGTTCGGTGATGTCATGAGGAAAGACTGCAATATTGATCACCTCGCCCTTTGAGTTCATGATCGGAGTCACCATGGTGTCGTAGAAGCGCGCTCCGACCTGATCCTCATAATAAATCGCTTTTTTCGTCTTGATGACTTGATCCAGCAAAGCGCTTCGTTCGGCCGCGAGTTCCGGCGGAATACCGACAAGCGTGTTACGGCCGATCATTTCCGCTGCGGTTAAGCCAAATGCCCGTGCCATCGTTTCATTACAGATGCGGATCGTGCCATCGACATCAAGCAACTGGATCGGGTCCGATGCCGCCATGACAAAGTTCCTGAAGTTTACATTGCTTTCCTTTAACGCCTCCTCCGCCCGCTTGCGTTCGGTGATGTCTTCAAACATCACCACGAAATATTTCATTTTGCCCTCGGCGTTCATGATGGGAAACACGGTGGAGCGGAAACATGACAGTTTATCCGGTAGTTCCGGATTCAACCAATGGGGATTATACCACATCTCGGGTGCCACATGCGTTTTACCCTCTTTGACGGCCAGATTGGCTTCACGGAACCCGGCCTTGGCGGCAATGGGATCGTCAAAAAAACAATAGTCGGCCGGCGGCGTCGACTGGAACATGTTGAGAAACGCCTGGTTTGCCCGGACATGATGGCCCTCGGCGTCATAGATTTGAATCCCGTAGGGGTTCAGGTCAATAATGGAATTCAACATGACGCGCTCTTGTTGCAGCAAGCCTTCCGCCCGCTTGCGCTCGGTGATGTCGACGAAGAAGCCAATGTTCCATTTCTTCCCCTGCAATATGGCTGTCGCACCGGTCATATCTGCGTAAAAGATCGTGCCGTCTTTCCGCAGGCAGGGAAGCGCTGGCAACAGCTTCTCGCGCAAGTCGGATTCGAAATCGGCTATGATATGATGATCCAGTGCACCCTTCGGGTGAATATCCGCTATACTCAGCCGCATAAATTCCTCTTTGGAATAACCGAACATTTGGCATATGGCCGGGTTGGCGTAGCCGAAGTGTTTGGTCTCCAAGTCGATCATCAGCACGCCGACGGCGATCTGCTCGAACATCCCCCGGTATTTTTCTTCCGACTCGCGCAGGGCCTCCTGCGCCTTAAAGAGGTAAAAAGCCATCTCGATTGAGGAATGGAGCACGACATCGTTGGAGTCCTTGACTACGTATCCGTAGCCGGCGATCCCTTTTATTCGCTCCACATATTCCTTTTCCGTGTGCGAGGAGAGAAACACGATGGGGAGATTACGCTTCCCGAGAATCTGCTTGGCTGCTTCCGGGCCATCTATGCCGGTGCCCAGATTGACATCCATGAGAATAAGATCTATTTTTTCACTGCCGGTTGTGACTTGGACCGCCTCTTCGCCGGATCTTGCGGTGACAACCTTATAACCGAAGCCCTCGATCATCGGCACCTCGACCATCGTGGTGACGAGGTCATCTTCAACAAGCAGGATGGTTTTCAATTCCTGATTTTTCATGGCATTGAATCGCAATTAATCTTTTCGGTAAAACCGTCATTTAATACACTTTTACCACGTTTAGGTCAACGCAGTTCCGAGATGCGCCGGAGATTTTCTCCCCCCGTTCGCACGAATAAAACGGTTGCGGACGCTCGCGCTGGCCATATTGCCAACCCGCAATTAATTCGCATCCTGCGTTTTCGTTCTCTTGTTATAACCTCGGTCAAGAATTGATTAAATTATTTCCCACCTGTTCGTGTTGTAAGCCCCAGGGCAAAATAACGCATGCGAACGTCAGGAAAATAAACACAAATGATTCTTCCTCCTTGAAAAAATAATGGCTTATGATGGCAATGACCGTGCAACCCAGTCCTAAAACTATAGTTGTCCATGAAAAGACATGACAGCCGGTGCGTTTATACGGAAGAAAAGTTGCTGTGGGGAGAAACAGAAAGATAATAAAAATCCAAAGATAACGATGAATTAATTGAATATGATCCAACTTTAACAAAAACTCCGTCCAGGAACAGAAACAGACAGTAAAGATCATAAGGCATATTAAAAAACCTATTCCATCCAATATTTTAAGGACACTTTTCATTCTGCCCCATTTTTTGCAGACCCGAGATTGATCGTATCGGCAATGGGCGGCATAGATAGCCGTCCGGCGAAGGCTCCCCAGGCCATCCCAGCTAAGGCCAGCATAAGCGCAATGCCCATATTATGTCTTGCCGTCATTTAGTTTGGCTCCCTATTGAAAACACAATACAGCCGATCGGCTGTGTATATCAAGCAAAAAATATGATTATGTGAGTACATGGTTATGAGGAAATCAAAAGATCGCCGGCTCAAACAGATCGGCCTAAATCTTCGCTCCTATCGTGAAGCGTTGCGAATGACACAAGAACAGCTGGCAGAAAAAGCCGATCTCCATGACCGGACTTTGGGTAAAATAGAGCGCGGAGAATTGAATTTCTCGATTCTAATTTTAGTCCGGCTTTGTAAAGCAATGCACCTTACGGCCGACAAGATTCTTTCAAGCATACCTGATTAAAATGGTGTGAATTTGTGGGCGATCCCCCGTCGAAAGACAATCAAAATAATTCGACACTTGCGCCCACCGCGCCGGTTGGCGGCCTTAACGTCAGCGTTGAGGCCGAGGCACGCCTTGCACGCCGATAGCCTCCGACGGTTGGTTTGCTACTTTCTTCTTCCTGATGAACACAACTCGCTTGCCGTCTGCCGCCACGGCCTTCAGGGCCTTGCCGAACCTCTCGACATGGAATCGCGAATCGAAGTCGATCTGTAGTTCAGAGAGGCGGAGAAGACAGATGCTTGATAGCATGGGGTTGGGGTAGTTGGTTGGAGCGACAAAAAGTGTCGGAAGTTGTCGTTTAGACTGTTTGTCCAGCTGAATCATGTAGCGTCCGGTCATTTCGACCATCTTACCCTGCTTGACCTCTGACCATTCCACAATGCCGTTGGTGTAAAACGTGATGTCTTTGATGTCCTGCCACATTTCCGGTGGGGGTTGCGAAATCAGTCTTTCGCCTGGTTGCCACGCTCCAACGATCTCTGCTGAAATGTTGGAGGCATTCGTCTGTGCCCCAGCAAAATCACACAGAGCAATGCATACAGTAATGATTCCGATTATCGTCTTCATTTTGTCAGCCAACGCTCGCGGTCATCCTCGCCGGTGGAACGCAACGAAACCGGCGTAATGATGTGACACGTTGTTGGCATTTCCCGTTTTCAGTCCTTGATGTTCTCCGCTTGCTCCAGGGGGATCGGATCATGCTTCTGAATTTCGATGGCGCTCTTGCGTTGTCGATCATTCGGGTTAAAGGCGTCAACCAGCACCATCGTGACATCCACGAGTTCAGCATCCTTGTACTTGGCAAGACCGGCCTTGTCCCACTTCGACGCGAGCGCATTCACGCCAGCCTTTTCTTTGATCGCTGGCAGTCTGTCCTTGATCTGGTCAAGAATGTTATCCACGGGTGCCGTACTGAAGCCCTGCTTGTGCATGAGCTTCTGTCGGGCGGCTGCTTCTGCCTCAAGTTCCGCGATTCGCTTCTGATCCCCCGCCGCTTTGGCCTTATCGTTTCCCGCTTTCAGGTCGCCCATCCATTTACTGAACGCTTCGGAACCGACAAATGCCACGGCTATCGCGCGTGAATCATACGTTCCGACACGTATTTTGGCGTCAGATGTTTTTGCACCGGACTCCTCGGCCACACCAGTGACTGCAGTGAGGACCAGACCAACAGTAACCAGACATATTATCTTATGAATCATTTTGTGTTTCTCCTTTTTTGGCCAACGTTCCAACTCGCGTGCAGTTGGTTATTGGCTCATCTCTTGATCTCTGCGTGAGACGCAAGAACTTCGTTTAGTGTGGCTATAAGTTCAACCTGTTCCTGTCTCGTGACAACCCCGTCTTCGCAAACCTTCTCTATCTTGTCGGCTACCACGCTCATGGGATAGATATGAGTAAACGGACAAGCGGAAATCCACTCCTGGAGCGAAACGATTTCCCTTTCATTTAGCATCCCGTCCGCAATGATTCCTCTGCAAAGGCCAAGTAGTTCGTTCGCGTACGCCTTGATCTCGGATACACTTGAACGGTAGTCGGAAAGTGACTCAGGGACGGGCACCGTCTTCTCCTTCCTTTTTCTCGGCTTCTTATGCTTGGGTGCAGGGACAACCTCTGAGAAATCCGGAATCTGAGAAGCGAGCGCCCATTCCACCATGCCATGCCGCCAGACGTAACAGTCGTTTCCGCCGGCGAGTTCGACAATCTGCCTTACCCTGAACGGCCCTGCTGTCTTATTGTCTTCCGTCAGCACATGCCAAACGGATTTTTCGCCAACAGCCTTCTGGATTTCCTCCAGACACCGCGCGATCGGCGTCCTGCAGGAGAACCGGGCCACGGCCTCAAACCCCCTGATGCCAGAAGCTTCAAGTCGCTCCCTAAATATCGACTGGAACAAGCGCACGACGGCCTGCACGTCGTTCAGTCCCTTGTGGGACGGGCCTTCTGACAGCCTGAAATAGTTCTTGAGTGTTTCCAGTTTGTAGTTGTCGGTCTCGGTTATGACCCGTCTTGCCAATGTCATGGCACAGAAGCCCCTTGCACCGGAGCAAGACACCCCAAGGCGGATATACTCGGGTTTCAGAACCCTGTTCCAGTCGAATGAGATATTGTAAGACACAACTGGCAAACTACCAGCATAGTCATGAAACGCTCGGTGTGCAGCGACTGGATTCTGACCATGTTTTCGCAGGTATTCACGCGAGTATCCGTGAAGTGCCTCCGCCATGGGTTCTATGGAAACATCGTGATTGAGTAGAATCTGAAAGGGTTCGCCATGAGGTTCCCATCCTATCATTCGCTGGGCCGCAATTTCTACGGTACAGATAGGTGGCATGAGTCCATTCGTTTCTGTATCAACCACAAGCCATTCTTCGTTTCTCATTTTTCATCCTTTGAGCCGACGGGCGTAGCAGCTCAACCGTCTTGTTCGCCATCCTCGTTTCCCAATTCCTTGATCAGTTCCCTCAGTTCTTTCGGATTCACAGATGACGTTGCCGCATTGTAATCCAATGTCTCACGATCATATTTGTTGTGAATGCGAGAGAAGACAATCAAGGTATCCTTGACAAACGCTTGTATCTCAGAAGGGGAGAGTGATGATTCGGGAGCTTCCGTCGAGTGGGCGAAGTGGTTCCTTTGCCCCGAAATCCGATGCCACTGAGCGGAGTACATGGGTCGGTCCGCTTCGACGCAGTCTGTCTTGAAAGTCCCATGGCCAAGGCGACTGTATAGTTGGAGTTGTCGTTGACGCCCACGGTATGCGTCAAGAAGTGGTGAGATCAGGAAGTCGGCCTCCTCCCACGAACTATTGAACACAGCCATGATTCTGAGTTGTTGCTTCATCATGTCTTCGAGACACGCGGAAAGAAGCAGGCACGAGAAACGCTCATAGTGTGGCTGATCGGAAGGTGCATCGAGAACAACCTGCAGTATCTCTCGGATAGAAGGATCTGGCCACTCCTCGTTCCTATCGATCTTCCCGCAACTAGAGCATTTAAGTTGGCCATCTCCCACATGTGGCAAAGCATCAACGGCGGCCGTTTGGCCGCAGCTATTACAGATTCTGTAAGCTGGGAGTTTCGAGTCCACAGTTATTATCTCGTATTGGCAAAAGATATCACTTCTTAGAATTACTATATTGCAATATGACAATTTTGCCGTATGGCACTTTGTTTTCCGAACAATACCCACCCGCCTACAATTACTTTACTCAATACAGTGAAGGCGTCAAAGGGATTATACAATAATGACAAATTCTCCGGCGCAGGCGATGCTATAAAAAGGGTGGCGGTGGAGTTCCGGGGCAAATCATGGGTGACGATACGTTGTATTGTGCATTTGATGATTAGCGTTATTGCCCCGCCCGGGTATCCGGAACGCTCGGTAATACATAATTATCCACCAAATAATGAATAACAGGACCACTCCCATTGCCGGGTAAAACACCAGAAGATTCAATCTGACAGGTTTTGTAAGATTCGCCTGAATCGTGAGCAGTCCCACGATTAGTAAAAAAATGAATATCATCACGCCAAATTGCAATGTAAGATACTGGAGCTTCTCCATGGTCCGAGCTTTATTCGCCGGGCTCAGCCAGTATTCCTTGTTCGGAAGATTAATCCACTTGAGCGGAAACAAAAGGGCGATGCGATGACCAAAATAAAGGGAACAAAACAAAAGTACATATGTGCCTGTCATGAGAAGGGCGTTGACATAATTGGGCGCCCAGCCGGTTGCCATCCCATTGGCGCCATAATGGATGGCAACACGCGAGGGTAACACGGTGAGTGAGATAAGCATCACCACCATGTTAGCCACGAACGTCAGAATAAAGAGTGCACGCATTTGTCTCCTCCCGCCGAACGTCAGCCCTCAATAGCACTTGGCCCGCCGCGGACCGAGCATACACTGGAAGCACAGGTTGGGCAGTCATTTTATCGATGAACCTTTGATAATCCTGGTGTTTGCATACAAGTCGCAGGAGATACCGGTGTAGTAGTTCTCGCGTCTTGAGAAAGGGCCTTGATACTGGGCGACTATCCGAAGCAACACATGAAACGTGCCAGCTTCCACTTTCTCGACAAGGTTGCTGGGGTTGCCTGTGATTGGGAACCTGAACCCACAACTGGCTGTCGACTCATCTTCTGCCGCTATGCTGACAACGCCAGGCGGTTCTGCAAAAGGCGTGTTCTCGATCCGCCCGTCTGAATGGCATTCGCTTACGTAGTCCGAGAACTGGATGTTCATTGCAGGTGTCTGGCCGCAGTTCTTGAGCTTCAGAGTGTAGGAAAGAACATAATTGGTGCCCTCGACAGACGCCCTGAGAAATCTGCCGTTCTCGGGGACGAAATCCATCGTTAGATAGGGACGTGCAGCCAGACTGGAATTTCTGTTCGCTTGGCAAGAGTAGCCGAGAGAGATGATGGATATGACTACTGCTACACATACAACAACGAGTTGATAGATGTGTTCGTATTTTTTTACGTGTGATGTCCAGTAAGCGCTCATGTCATTGTTTTGCCCAACTTCTTAATATGGCGCAGTTTTCTGCGCTGCTTATCCAGAACTATCAGATCCCCTAAAATCGGCACAACTTTTTTATATTACGGGTTCGACCAAGGTCCGTCCAGCGAATAGCGAACACGTCTGTTTCAGCGCACTCATGAATCATACGGTCGCCAGCAAGTCCAGAAGTCGCGCCTTGTCCTGCTTCCAAGTCTTCGGGGTCATGCCCTCAATGATCTCCCTTAATTGCTCATCCCGGCTTTTTGCACCGTTCATCAGCAGTTTCGGCATGGCTGCCTGGAGCGCTACTCGGAATTGCTCCCGGCCTGGACGGAAATAATGTTTTAAGACAACATCCGCTGTTGAATGTCCACTCACGCGTCGGACCAGTTCCATTGGCAGGCCGGCGCTCAGGGCAAGGGTAATCCACGTTGTCCTGAAACTGTGCCAGCCTTTCACGTTGGCCAGCTTTAATCGTTTTCCATTGCCGTTCGCGTGAATGATTCCGCGAATAGCGCTCGGTTGGAGCAGGACAGGGCGCCGGATAATCTGCGCCTTGATCATTCCTTCTATTTCATTCAGTAGTCCCGATGCGCTTCCTCTGCTTACGCTCAATTCCGCCGAGATTGCCGGAATACTACGGCCGCTCATATAAGCTTCAAATATACGCCGCATACGATCCCGCTTGCCGGCGGTTATTTTTGCCTGTGCAATGGCTTCAAGCCCCTTCTGTCGGGTCGTGTCCAATGGCAGTACCGCTAAATTAGACTTTGCGTTATCCCGAATTCGCTCCGCAGTTTTCTCGTCCACAAATCCCGCTCGTGCCAGGACCTGCTGCAGGCGCCAGTTGATCCCATCCGGATTCTTCAAATACATCTCGGCCACCGACGGAAAAACATATTCGCCTTTTGTGCGGGGAAGGCGTTTAAATTCTTCGTTAAGCATGGGCAAAATTGGAATTTCGACTGTGTCGCCGGTCTTACCCGTCTTGACCGTGATAAATCCGGATTTCATGTCAACGGCGGACCATTTCAGCAAACAGCAGTCGCCACGCCTCATGGCTGTGCAAAGGGCCGTCACAATTACGGGCCGGATAAGAATATCTTCCTGCGTTGCGTCGAGGATCGCTTTCAGTTCTTCCGGCGTAAAGGGTTCGCGGTGGATAGTATCTTCTTCTTTGCCGGGGGCACCAACTAGGTAGTTCTTATAGGCATCCGCGCCTGGTTCCAGCCGTTTGAAGACTCCACGGATCAGGCTCAACTTCATATTCCAGGTGCGGGGTGATACACCCCGCTTTTCTTCAGAGTCCATGAAAGCCTGCATCATAGGAGCCGTCACGTCCGCGGTTTCCTTGGCGTCCGGATAATGTTCGCCCATGAAATTAAGAAAGCATTGGAGTACCATCTTGCAGGTCTTGGCATGGGTTGCGGAAGGCTTCCGTTTGCGTGGTATCTTTTCCCAGGAATCGGGCAGGTCTTCCAGCTTTACAGTCCTGGCCCGTGATCCGGTTTTGATTTCGATAATCTTCTGGGTCAGGTCTTCAAGGTTATGGTCGTCCCGAATCTTCGCCAGGATTCGGTCATGTTCCTGCAAGGCGCGCCCGCGTGATTCAACGAAAACCGGGTCAACGCCGGAGCCGCTGGCACTAATACTGGCCGGGCGTTTCCCCTGGATCTTAATCTTCAGCCGAACCAGTTTAGCCCTGCCATGCCGTGAATAACGGGCATACCACCATTGGCTTGTCTGTTTCCAGTCGAGCGCCATGATTATTATTTCCCCCTGAAATTTTCCGGAAGTATCCGGGATGACATGTTTTCCATACAGGTCTTTATCGTTCAATTCCATTCCATAGTCAAGATAAATTGTCACTTATTTATCACTTATTTTGACTAAGGGACGGGTATGGAGGCAGGGGAAGAGCGTGAAATTCGTTGAAAACACTAAGAATATTAGGGTTTTGAAGGGTCGGGGCGATGAGATTTGAACTCATGACCTTTTGCACCCCAAGCAAACGCGCTACCAGTCTGCGCTACGCCCCGATGGTCATGCAAGTTAAGGTTTAAAAACAGAAATGTCAATTTCTATTCATGACTGCATCTGCCACCAAAGGAATTTTCCACGGGAAATCAAAAACATCCCCGGGCAGCCAAGCGCCCCGTGACACGCCAGTTGATTTCGAAGGATTGTCTTATCCAAAAAAGATGAATCGGGGCGGTGGGATTTTCCGCCAGAGGCGGACCCGCCTGCGGCGGGGAACCCTCTATGATGATTTTATCACGACATTTCGTTTGTCATTTTATCAATTGAATGAATCGGGGCGGTGGGATTTGAACCCACGACTTTTTGGACCCGAACCAAACGCGCTACCAGTCTGCGCTACGCCCCGATCAAAGAAGCAACTAAAATACCGGATATAACGAAACAGTCAATCATATCTCTTAAAAATTGTATTTGATGGATTGACGCGTCAAATAAGAAAATATACTATAAAAACATGAAGTTAATCCACCATGTTGCGATTTCAATCGCGGTTTCGGCGTTAGTCTGGGCAATCTTCCGTTCGTCCACGGCGGCCCTGGCCTGTTTTCTGACAGGCGTGTTTCTTGATATTGACCATCTGATTGATTATGTCGTCAACTACGGCTGGCATTTCAGGTTCCGGCGTTTTTTCCGGGCCTTTGAATTTGAAGTGTTTGAAAACATATTTGTTTTCCTGCACTCGTGGGAATTCATTGTCATTTATCTGGCTTTATTATGGCTCATTGACTGGCAACCGGTTGCCATCGGCGCCGTGATCGGCATTATTGTTCATCTTCTCCTGGATCATTTCTTTAATGAGCACAGCAAGTTGGCCTATTTTTTATCCTACCGCCTCTTCCATCGTTTTTCCGGCAGGCATTTTTACGGTCCCGACGAATATAACCGGCGGCTTAAACGCCAAATGACAATAAAACACGCAAATAATTAACAAGGAGACAAAAGAAAATGACTAAAAATCCGACCACCAAGATGAATGAAATGTTTTCACTGGAAGGCAAAGTGGCGGCCATAACCGGGGCGGGTGGAGTGCTTTTTGGCGCGGTTGCCCGCGGCCTGGCGGAGCTTGGCGTAAAAGTAGCGTCCCTGGACTTGCGGTTAAACGAGGCGCAAAAGACGGCCGACGACATTATTAAATCCGGTGGGGAAGCCATCGGCCTGGAAGTCAACGTCTTAAAGCAGGAAAGCGTGCAACAGGCCCGCGATCAAATAATGGCCAAATACAACCGCATTGATATTCTCATCAACGGGGCGGGTGGAAACCATCCCAAGGCCATCACCAAAAAGGAAGAAGGATTTAACTTCACGGACCTGACGATTGACGGCATCCGTTTCGTCTTTGAACTGAACATCATCGGGACGGTGATTCCCAGCCTTGTTTTTGCAAAAGACATGATAAAACAAGGCGAAGGAGTCATCATCAACACATCGTCAATGAGCGCCGATACACCCTTGAGCCGGACTCCGGCTTACTCCGCCGCCAAAGCCGGCATCAGTAATTTTACAAAATGGCTTGCGGCCGACATGGCGATGAATCATTCGCCGAAAATCAGGGTTAATGAGATCCGCCCCGGCTTCTTCCCCACCCTGCAAAACGCCGACCTGATCAACAAGACGCCAGGGGTACTGACCGCTTCGCGCGGCTCCGATATTCTGGGCGGCACGCCCATGAAAAGATACGGCCAACCGGCAGATTTGCTGGGCGGCATCGTCTTTTTATGTTCACCCTCGGCGGCGTTCGTGACCGGAAGCAGCCTGGCGATTGACGGCGGATTCGGATCGTTCTGCGGAGTGTGATTCTTACCGGACAATCACTTTGATTGAATGGCCGAGGGCCAGACCGACGGCGACTGCCGGTAATGCTGGAATTCCATGATTTGGAAGACGAGCACGGCGGCAATTGCGGCCACGGCAATCAGCGCCAGGACACCAACAACCATGCGCATGCGTTCCGGCGACAATATTTGATTCATATTGGTTTTGTATTTTGCCTGTTTTTACCGGAGTGTCAAATAAATATTTGACATTTTTGCCAATTCGTTTAAGTTATGCATACGTTTTATATTGCGGGGTGGAGCAGCCTGGTAGCTCGTCAGGCTCATAACCTGAAGGTCGCTGGTTCAAATCCAGCCCCCGCTACCCTTTCTTCGCACGGCCGCAACATGAGATGCGGGCCTTGCGCCTCGAAGGGCAGCACCGGAGTCCGGAGCAGTTACGGCTATTTTTTTTGATAAAACATGGAGGGCTTATAATGAATATTAAATTGAGAATCGGTATGTTTGCGCTGGTTTTGACTTCTTGTTGTATCTCCGGTTGTTCCGCCGAGGACAAGCCGGCCGCCCCGGCGCCGGCCAATGAAAACATGGCGCCGGCAAAAAATATATTCCAGCCCTCGGCGATTGATCCGGCGCTGGTCAGGCAAAGCATGCAGGCCCGGTCTGAATATGAAGAAATGAACCGGAAAGTCACGGCGCGCATGAACAAGCTGTGCGAGGAAAACCCGGAAATTAAAGATCTGCAGGCCAAGATGCGCGATTTGCAGAAAAAAATCGACGCTTTATTGGCCGAGGATGAAGAACTGGCAAAATTAAAAAAGAAATTTCAGTCAATCGCGCCGGAAATCCCGACCATGCCGCGCAAACCCGGCGCACCGGTTTCCGCAGGCGGAAACAAATAGAAGACAGGATGAAGAGATATTCCGTCGTCTTATTGACAAGATGTTTCTGATGTCCTGGTTTTTGTCTCCTGGTTACTGACTACGGTCAACCGAGGTATCCATGCCACATCGCACTTTTTCGCTCAACGAGGCCGCCGAGTATCTTCATTTGCCGCCGACCGATGTTGAACAACTGGTACGGCAAAAGGAAATTCCGTTTGAACAAAACGGCAAGCGGATTGTTTTTCGCAAAATAGACATGGATGCCTGGGCCTCGCGGCGGATCCTCGGCTTAAGCGACAAAAAACTGACCGACTACCATAAAACGACATCAGCCAAAGCGGACAACCTGGCTGATTGCCGGACCATCATCTCCGATTTGACAAAATTATCAGCCATCAAGACCGACCTGGCTTCCCGGACAAAGCCATCGCTGTTGCGCGACATGGTGGCGCTGGCCGACAAGAGCGGACTGCTCCTGAATGCCAAGGGGCTTTTGCAGAGCCTGGAGCTCCGGGAAGGCCTATGCTCAACTGCCCTGGCCGATGGTTTTGCCTTGCTTCATCCGCGCCATCAGGATCCTTATATGTTTGAGGATTCGTTTATTGCTTTCGGAAGGACGATCAACGCGATACCCTTTGGAGCTTCTGACGGAAAGGAAACCGATATATTTTTTTTGATCTGCTGCCAAAATGACCGGCTTCACCTGCACGTGCTTGCGCGCTTATGCCTGATGTGCCGGCAAAAAAACTTCCTGCTTCATTTACGGCAGGCCAACACCCCTGCTGATATCCACCAAAGCCTGCGGCTTCAGGAATTGGAGGCGCTCAAACAGACATCGGCCTCCCATAACCGCCGATGACAAATGCCGATTATATGAATTTTAAACGCGATTCGTGTCCGGCTATATCAAGCCGGGCCAATGCAAATTTTAAAAAATTGTTCAGCCTGCAGACGTCAAAAGGCATAAAACAAAACGGCGTTTTTTTGGCCGGCGGCGAAAAAATCATCAGAGAAGTCATAAGGGATAACAAGGAACAAGTTATTACCTGGATTCGCGCGCCTGATATGCCGGGCATGCCCCCCGCTCTTCCCGGCACGAAGCAGATTACTTTCTCAAAAGAACGTTTCAACGAGATCAATCTGATCGGAACGGCCGGACCTTTGATTGAGCTCCGCCTCCCCGATATCCGGCGGTTTGGCGCGAAGGAACCATGGCCGGAGGGTTGTTCGCTTTTTGTCCCTTTCGGCGATCCGGAAAACATCGGGGCGGTCATCCGGTCCGCAGTCGGGATGGGAGTCGCCCGCGTCGTTTTACTGAGCGAGGCCGCCTGTCCTTTTCTGCCGCGGGCCATTCGCGCTTCAGCCGGTTCAATCCTGCGAATCCGGCTGGAATACGGGCCGGCCTTGGCTGATATCGCATCCCTGTCCGAAAAAAATTCCTTATATTCGCTGGACATGCACGGACAGCATTTGGCCGGCGTTACCTGGCCGCAAACTTTCGGATTAATCGCCGGCATGGAGGGAACCGGGCTTCCCGCCGGGGTTAAGGAAAAATGCCAATCAGTGTCCATCCCGCTTGAGAACGGGCTTGATTCGTTGAACGCGGCGGCGGCGGTTTCCATCGCCTTATGGGATTGGAAAACAAAGAAAAGCAAAGATATCCCGCCCCCCCTTGTTCGCTGAAGCCACGGCAACCCCATGCAAAGGCAAACACCTGCCCTGGACCGCTCATCTCAACCCTGGACATTCAGGGTCAAAGCGGACGTGTGCTTTTCAAACCCCTGTTTGCCTTCCATTCCGGCCACATCAACCTTGTATTTTCCACAAAAACAGGACGTGCAATAATCGGATGCATTTTCAAAGGGCGACATCAAACCTTCCAGGCTAATGTAGCCCAAGCTGTCAGCGCCTATGAATTGGCGGATTGTATCAACATCCTTCTCAGCGGCAACCAACTCGGTCTTTGTCGGAAAATCAATGCCGAAGAAACACGGGAACATGGCCGGCGGACTTGAAACGCGCAAGTGAATTTCACGCGCGCCCGCCTTGCGCAGGGCGGAGACGCGGCGGCGCGACGTGGTCCCGCGGATAATGGAATCATCCACAACAACAACGCGTTTGTTGCGAACGACGTCGGCGACCACCGCCAGTTTCAGATCAACGCTGTCGGCCCGCTGGCCGGAGATGGGCATAATGAACGTTCGCCCGATATAATGATTACGGATAAAACCATAATCCAGCGGAATTCCGCTACCCCGGGCAAACCCCAACGCCGCCGAATTGCCGCTATCCGGCACGGCGATCACCACGTCCGCTTCAACCGGATGCTCTTTGGCAAGCCGTAATCCGAGCTTGCACCGGATATCATGGACATTATGTCCAAAAACGATACTGTCCGGCCGCGCAAAATAAACGTGTTCAAAGACACATTGCGCGAGTCCTTCCGGGTTGCGGTCGGCAAATATAAAACTGCTCAAGCCGGTCTGATCGGCAACGACAAGCTCGCCCGGCAAAATATCCCTGACAAACTCCGCGCCGATCTGATTTAAGGCGCAGGTCTCGCTGGCAAAAACATGTCCTTTGCCAAAACGTCCGATTGAAAGCGGCTTGAACCCGCTCGGATCGCGGGCCGCCATTACGCAATCCTTGGTCATAATTAAATATGAGAACGATCCCTTTAATTCGCCCAAAGCCCGGGCCACGCGCCGCGGCCGGTTCCTGAACATCGGATCGGCCAGAAGATGAATCAAGACCTCGCTATCGGTGCTCGTTTGAAAGATGGCCCCGGCCTCCTGATACATTCGCCGCAATTTGGCGGCATTGACAAGATTGCCGTTGTGAGCTATGGCCCAGATGCCGTCGGAACATTCAACAACCAACGGCTGAACGTTTTGAATGAGATCCGAGCCGGTCGTTGAATAGCGGACATGCCCGATTCCGATATTCCCGGTCATTTCCGAGCAATTTTTCTTGTTAAAAACGGAATCAACCAAGCCGAGTCCCTTGTTTGAACGGACATTGGCCCCATCGCTGACAACGATTCCGCATCCTTCCTGACCGCGATGCTGGAGCGAAAAAAGCCCCTGATAAATTGCGCGTGAAGCGTTTGCAACGCCATAGACGCCAAAGAGTCCGCAGGCTTCGCGCGGTTTTAAGGATATTTCATGATCATTCATTGCATTTTTTTGTTTGGAACGGCCCGACTGACATACGAATTTTCGCGAATATAAAACCTCCAAGGCAAACGCGCGTCTTGCCCGGCGTATGCAACTCCAATCCGGGGCGAAGCGCAAACCATGGCCGGGGAAACAGCGCCGCCTTTTTCAAGCCATATCTCGCGGCCGACAAGACTCGCTCCGGTATGCCGGCCGCAAATCCCCAAAGCCTGAGCAACGGCGCCCGGACCGGACGTGATCCGGCGATCATCTTTTTCTTTACGGCGCCGTTCAAGCATCAAGTCAATCCCCTCCACCGGCTGGATAGCGCGGATCAAGACCGCATGCGGCACGCCTTCAATGTTTGTTATTATATTGAACAACCAGTGAAGTCCATAACATAAATAAACATAAGCGACCGGCCCGCGCCGGTACATCACTTCCGTGCGCCGGGTGTGTTTATTGCCATAGGCATGCGACGCCCTGTCATGCGGGGCGGCATAAGCTTCCGTCTCAACAATAATGCCGCCGGTTACAACCTTGCCGCCGATTCTGGTAAAAAGACCTTTTCCCAAAAGATCCCGGCTGATTTTGACCACATCCGGCCGCAAAAAAAACGATGCCGTCAATTTACGCGACGACATATTTAAAAACCTCAATTAAACCCATTAATGCCCAGATTGTTCAGGTTTGCAGACCGTCAGGATTTCAGGCTTCAATCCAGCCACCTTAAGATTTGCCAAGATTCTGAATAATGCCGATGAGGGGCATAAACATGGCAATCACAATTGTCCCGACAATAACGGCCAGGAAAATAATCAGGAGCGGCTCAATGATTGACGTCATGCCATCAACGGCCGAGTCAACTTCATTGTCATAAATATCGGCAATTTTAACGAGCATTTCAGGCAGGCGCCCGGTTTCTTCGCCAACCGCGACCATGCTTACGACCATCGTCGGGAAAATGCCCGAAGCCTCGAGCGGCCCGGCAACCGATTCCCCCTCCTTGATGCTGTCATGAACCGACTGGATCGCCCGGGCAATGACCTCATTGCCGGCGGTGTCGCGAACAATTATCAAGGCCTGCAGAATCTGCACGCCCGAGTTTGACAAAGTCCCCAATGTCCTTGAAAAACGCGATATGCCGACCCGCAAATTCAAATTTCCGAAAATCGGGATTTTAAGCTTAATGACATCAAGCCAATACTTGCCGATTTTGGTGCGGGTCGCCAAATTGAGAAGAACGATGACTCCCACCACGGCCGCGACAACGAACGGCGCCCGATGGATCAACACGTTACTGGCTTTAACCACAAAGGCGGTAAGCGCCGGCAACTCCTGGCCGCCAAGCAGGTCTTTGAAAATTTCGCCGAATTTCGGGACTATGGTAACAAGCAAAAAACCCATAATGCCAAGCGCCATGACCAGCACCACGATCGGGTAGATCATCGCCCCCTTGACCTTGGCTTTTATTGCCTCGGCTTTTTCAATAAACTCAGCCAGCCGGTTCAGGGTTATTTGCAAAACACCGCCCACTTCACCGGCTTTGGCCATATTGACATACAATTTGTCAAATATCTTCGGATGCTGGCCGAGCGCTTCGGCAAATGTGCTGCCCCCCTCAACCGCCTCGCACAATTCACCGGTCACGCGCTTAAGCACCGCATTGGTTTCCTGTTTCTGGATAATTTGCAGGGCCCGCAACAAAGGCACGCCGGCATCGTTCATGGTTGCCAGCTGACGCGTAAATATCATCAGCTGTTTGCGTTTGATGCGGCCTGAAAACCAGCGCGGCAAGGTGATTTTTTTGGAGGAAACGACAACGGCTGGCTTGGCGCCTCTGCTCACTGCGGCAACCGCCGGCTTTGCCGTGGCAGAGACTTCTGTGACCGATGATGATGAAAGCCCGATTTCTTTAAGCCGGAGAAGAGCCGCCGGCCGGTTGACAGCCTCGATTATACCGTTTTTTTCCTTGCCCGCCGAATCAGATGCCGTGTATTTAAACTTGGGCATGGCAATTAATCACTGGGTTTTCTTTTCTTCAACCTTTTCTTTCTTCTGCCGGTCAACCTGGGTGAGCCCCACCCATTCAAGAATGGCCATAAGCGAGGCATCACTCCGTCGTGAGCCGGTCTTTATAATCCGGCAATACCCGCCGTGACGATCCTTGAAATTGGGAGCCAGATCGGCAAAAAGAACCCTGACGGCCTGTTTATCACCAAGGAATTGAATCGCGCGGCGCCGCGCGACCAATGTTCCGCTTTTTGCCAAAGTCATCATTTTCTCGGCCAGACTTCGCGCTGCCTTGGCTTTCTGGAGGGTTGTTGTGATCCGGCGCTCACGAACAAGCGCACAAACCAGGCTCGCCATCAAAGCCGCCCGATGAGCGGACTTTCTGCCAAATGTTTTTGATTGAACTCTATGTCTCATTAATAACCGTTAAATTTTATGCCCAACTAATTATTTGCGTTCGGCGCCTTGAACCGCGGCCAACAATTCCGGGTCAACTTTCATATTCAGCGAAAGTCCCAATTCGCGCAACTTGTCAACAATTTCCTGCAATGATTTTTTCCCGAAATTCCTGTATTTCAGCATTTCCGGCTCGGTCTTTTGAATAAGCTCGCCAACCGTTAGAATGTTGGCGTTATTCAGGCAATTTGCGGCCCGGACGCTCAATTCTATTTCATTAACGCTCATGTTCAACTTCTTGCGCATTTCTTCATGATCGCGGTCAATAATTCTTTCCCGCTGTTCAAACTCAAGCAAATCCTCGTCATAATTCACAAAGACATCCAAATGGTGGCGCAAAATACTGGCCGCCTGGACAAGGGCGTCATCCGGCGTGATGCGTTCATCGGTCCATATTTCCATGATCATTTTTTCATAGTCCGTGCGCCGCCCCACGCGCGTGTTTTCAACCGAAAAATTCACCCTTTGCACGGGCGAAAAGATGCAATCAACGGGAATAATCCCGATTTCCTGTTCCTTATCCTCTTTCCATTCGGCGGCCTTGAACCCGCGGCCCAGGGAGACCTCCATCTCCGCCTCAAACTTGCCGTCTTCGGACAGAGTGGCGATATAATGGGCTGGGTTAAGGATTTCAACCGTTTGATCAGTCTGAATGTTTGCCGCCGTTATTTCTCCCGGTCCGCGCATTTTGATTGTTACCCGGCGCGGCTCACGCGTATACATTCTAAAAAGAACTTTCTTAAGATTCAAAATTATATCGGTCACATCTTCAACAACCCCGGGAATTGCGCAAAACTCATGGAATACGCCTTCTATTTTGATGGCGGAAACAGCCGCCCCTTCAAGCGAAGAAAGCAGGACACGGCGCAGCGAATTGCCGATGGTATATCCATAACCTGACTCAAAAGGTTCGGCGATGAACTTCGCATACATGCTGGTCGCCGATTGTTCATCCTTGACAACCATTTTCGGCATTTCAAATCGTCCAATTTTTACTGTCATTAAGTTAATCCTTCCACATTCTAATTGAACATCACTTCTTGGAGCACAATTCAACCACTAACTGTTCGTCCACGAGCGGAGCAATTTCATCCCTGGACGGAAGATGCAATATTTCGGCGCGGAAATTACCGCTATCCAGCAAAAGCCACGGGGAAATTGTTTTCCCTTCCAGGGAATCCAACGATTTCTTGGCCAGCTCACGGCTTCCCTTCCTGTTCTTCACGTCAATATGATCGCCCGGCTTCAAAACCATTGAGGGGACATTCGCCCTTTTCCCGTTAACCTGCACATGACCATGAAGCACAAATTGCCGCGCCGCGCGCCGGGAACGGACAAAACCGACACGATAAACAAGATTATCAAGCCGCATCTCAAGCATCTGCAACAAGGTTTCACCGGTTATGCCGCGACGCCGTGCGGCGCGCTGAAAGAAAACCCGGAATTGATTATCCTGCATGCCATAAAAACGGCGCAGCCGCTGTTTTTCACGGAATTGCCGGCCATAGTCAGACAATTTGGTTCTTTTTTCGCCGTGCATTCCCGGCGCATTCCGGCCGGTTTCTATCGGACACTTCGCCATATTGCATCGCTCGCCTTTGAGAAAAAGTTTTATCCTTTCTCTCCGACAGATACGACATGCTGGACCTACGTATCTTCCCACACCTATTATCCTTTCAATTCGGCGATTTACACAACCGCCTTAAAATTTACCGCATCAGACTCTGCGTCTTTTTCGAGCCCTGCAGCCATTATGCGGCATAGGCGTAACATCTTTAATAACCGTAATAATCATTCCGGCCGCCTGGAGCGCACGAATGGCGGATTCCCGCCCCGATCCGGGCCCCTGGACACGAACTTCAATTTCCTGCATGCGATACGGCGAAACAAGCCGCGCCGTTTCCTGCGCCACAACCGTTGCCGCATAAGCAGTGCTTTTCCGCGTGCCTTTGAACCCCATTCTCCCGGCGCTGCTCCAAGCCAATACACCGCCTTTTAAATCCGTTATTGTAACCTGCGTGTTATTGAAGGTTGAATTGATATGCACGATTCCGGCCGGGACATTCCGCAGAGCCTTGGCCTTAACCGGCTTGGCCGCAACGGCCGCATCGGGAGAAGCCGGAGCCGCCTTGTTTTCCCCGTCAGCTTGCTGAGGGCGCTTGGCTTTATTTTCGCCTTCCGGCTGAACTTTCTTTTCTTTTCCCGGCTTGCTATCCGCTTCCGTTTTATTATTTTTTTCCGTCATTGTATCTTGTTCGCTTCCTTAAGCAGCTTGATCACGCCCCGCGGCGTGGTTTATTTCAGGTCTTGACATCAGTTTTCACGGCCGCTCTTGCATCGCCGCGGACAACGCCGACGGTTTTTCTCGGTCCCTTGCGAGTGCGCGCATTGGTCCGGGTTCTCTGGCCGCGGACCGGGAGCCCCTTGCGATGCCGCAACCCGCGGTAACAGCCGATACTCATCAAACGCCTGACATTCTGGGAAACTTCACGCCGCAGATCGCCCTCAAGCGCGTAGCCCTTCTGTAAAATATTTGTGATTTTTGTTATCTCTTCCCCGGTGAGATCATCGGCCCGTTTATTCGGATCCACGTTGGCTTGCTTGACGATTAATTGCGCCCTTGACAATCCAATGCCATAAATATACCGCAACGAATACTCAATTCGTTTTTTACCAGGAATATCAATACCCATCAATTTTGGCATAACCCGCTCCTACCCTTGCCGCTGCCTATGCCGCGGATTGGCGCATACGACATGGACAACGCCGCGACGTTTTACGATTTTGCATCTTTCACAAATGCGCTTGACTGAACTTCTTACTTTCATAGTCTCATGAATAAAAAATTTAGGAACCTGAAATTTGCGATAGAAAAGATTTGTTTAGCATTTTTTTTTATCCGTGTCAATAAAGTTTTTATCTCTAAATAGTCGTTAAAATTTCCGCCATCCCCCGCCCCACAACAACCGTGTGTTCAAAGTGCGCCGACAATTTCCGATCACGCGTCACCGCCGTCCAGCCGTCGCTCAAGACCTCCACCTCGGACACGCCCATGTTAAGCATCGGCTCAATTGCCAGGGTCATGGCCTCTTTAAGGACCGGCCCCTTGCCCGGCGGGCCGAAATTGGGGATCTGCGGTTCCTCATGCATATTCCGGCCAATACCATGTCCGACAAACTGCTGGACAACAGAAAATCCATTCCGGCTTGCGCACGTTTCTATGGCATGGGAAATATCCGACAACCGGTTGCCGTCAACCGCCTTTTCAATTCCCGCACAAAGCGCCTTTTCAGCGGTATCAACCAGTCGCACCGTTTTGGGATCATGAACGCCGATCATAATCGTCCTGGCCATATCACCATGAAACGAATCAATTACAACTCCAATGTCAATACTGACAATATCGCCCATCTGAATCCGCCGCGGTCCCGGGATGCCATGCACAACTTCCTCATTGACTGAAACACATATTGACCCCGGATACCCGCGATATCCAAGGAAAGCGCTTCTGGCCCCAAAGTCTTTGATCAATGCGGCCGCAAACCGGTCAATTTCCTCCGTTGTCATTCCCGGACATATATGATTGGCAACCTGCTCGCATACCATGGCGGTAATTTTGCCGGCGGCACGCATCCGTTCCAGCTCGTCAGAATTTTTAACAAGCACCATTCCCTCAAATCACCTTTCACGCCGTTTTACAAGAATTCAGTTCAATAAATTCATAACATCGGAAACAGTCTGTTCGCGCGAACGCGACGAATCAATTCGGGCCAAAATGCCGCGGCTCGTGTAATAGGCAATCAGTGCCGCCGTCTGCTGGTGAAAAACTTCCAACCGGTTAAGGATGGTCGCTTCCATATCATCCGGCCGTTGATCCAGCGGACCGCCGCATTTATCGCAAATACCGCTCTTTTTCGGTGGAATATTATGAACATGAAAATTCGCCCCGCAGTTGCGGCAAATTCTCCGCCCGGTCAGCCGCTGCAAAGTCACTTCCTTCGGCACGTCCAGTAAAAACACCTTGGTCAAGACCGCATTACGGCTTTTAAACTCCGCGTCCAGCAGACGCGCCTGGGCCAAAGTCCGCGGAAAACCGTCAAACATATATTTGGCATCATTTTTACCGCAATCAATTCTTTGCATGACGATCGCAACGATCAGGTTATCCGGCACAAGATTGCCCTTCGTCATATATTGTTCAGCCTGCTTGCCGACCGGAGTGCCTTGTTTAATCGCCGCGCGCAACATGTCGCCCGTGGAAACATGAACATAATCGGTGGCCTGGCGAACGCCCTCGGCGATGGTGCCCTTGCCGGCGCCCGGCGCGCCCAAAAGAATAATTGCCTGGATGCCCATCAACTTCTCCCGCGCAATCTGCCTTTTTTCAGAAAACCATCGTAATGGCGCATGATCAGGTGTGACTCAACCTGACGCATGGTATCCAACATGACGCCCACGATAATCAGCAGGCTTGTCCCCCCGAAGAATGACGACACAATCCAGGGGATGTTAAACTGCCGAGCCATAATAGTCGGGATAACCGCAATGATGGTCAGGAAAACGGCGCCGGCAAGAGTGATCCTTGTCATGGTGCGATCTAAAAAATCAGCGGTGGGCGTGCCGGGACGAATACCGGGAACGTATCCGCCCGCTTTTTTCAGGTCGTCGGCGATTTGCACCGGATTAAAAACCGTCGCCACCCAGAAATACGAAAAAAACAGGATCATTAAACCATACAAAACAAGATACAATGTTTTTTCCATGTGAAACGCGACCGCAAGGTGCTTGAAAAATTCCCCCGGCATCATTTCAAATATTTTCTGCGGGAACATAAGAATGGCCGAAGCAAAGATAATGGGCATAACGCCGGAATAATTTACCCGCAAAGGCATATAAGTGCTCTGGCCGCCGTACACTTTACGCCCGACGACGCGCTTGGCGTACTGAATCGGAATTTTTCTTTGCGCCTGGGTCACGGCAATGGTGCCGGCAACGACCAGAAACATCATGATCAATAGCCCGACAAGATGAAACACGGTAAACTGCGCTTCCCCGCCTCCAACCGGCCTGAACATGCGGAATGCCGCCTGAACCGCACCGGGCAATCGGCTGATAATATTGATCGTGATAATGAGCGAGATTCCGTTGCCGATTCCGCTTTGAGTTATCTGCTCGCCCAACCACATGAGAACAACCGTGCCGGTTGTCATGGTCAGCACGGTCAAAAGACGGAACCCGAAAACCGAATCCATATTGACGATTGAACCGACATTCCGCCCGAACAGGGCGGAAGGATTTTGCAGGGCGGTGGCCATGAAATATCCCTGGATAAGGCAAATAATGACCGTCAAATAGCGCGTATACTGCGTGATTTTCTGGCGCCCCACGTCGCCCTCGCGCGCCAGACGTTCAAGTGAGGGCACAACCGCCGTGAGCAATTGGAGAATAATTGACGCGCTTATATACGGCATGATCCCCAGTGCGCCGATGGCGCAATTGCTCATGGCCCCGCCGCTGAACAGGTCCACGAGACCAAGGAGTCCGCCGCCCACCTGGCTGGAGATATGCTGAATGAGATTTTGCAGTTCGGTGGCATCAACGCCGGGCGTCGGCACAACGCTGACAAGACGACAAAGGAAAACAATGCCAAAAGTAAACAAAATACGTTTGCGCAGTTCTTCAACTTTAAACGAATTGATAAACGCGGATAACATAATTTAATTCGTATTTCGTGAAGCGTATCTCGTATTTCGTCTGATGCATCCCTGGCCGATGATTGGGCAGGCATGCGCTACGTTTCCAGAACGATGCCGCATCAAGCCAGAACGCATTTCCCGCCAGCCTCTTCAATTTTTTGCCGCGCGGTGCGGCTGAAAGCATGGGCTTTAACCACAAGTTTGCGCTTCAGCTGGATTGACCCAAGAATCTTGACATCCGACTTGCCCTTGAAAATCCCCTGCTCGCGGAGAACCTCCGGCGTTATTTCAGCGCCGTCGGCGAATCCTTCCAAGGCGGAAAGATTGACAACTGCATAACGCCGCGCATAGGCATTATTATTAAATCCTCTTTTGGGGATGCGTCGGATAAGACGCATCTGGCCGCCTTCAAATGCCGGTTTATGTTTATGACCTGAACGGGCATATTGCCCCTTGTGGCCGCGTCCGCAGGTTTTTCCCTTCCCGGAACTCATACCGCAACCAACCCGCATTTTGGGGCGCCGGGCGCCAACGACATTTGATAACGACTGTAAATTTAAACTTGCCATTTTTATACTCTCAAGTCCTGATTTCCGTTTGACACTTTATTATTCCTCATTCATCCGTTTGCCGGCGTGTCACTCCCGCGAAACGCATCCGGCCCGCCACGCCGTGATTCGCAAAATCATTATTCCTGCCGTTGCTGACGCATATGGCTCGATTCGGCAAGCGTTCTCAGGCTCTTCAGCGCCACCACGGTGGCCTGAACAACATTCCACTTGTCATTGCTTCCCAGCGACTTGGCAATGATATCGTGAATTCCAGCCAAATTAAGCACGGCCCGCGCCCCGCCGCCGGCGATCACACCGGTTCCTTCCACCGCCGGCTTAAGAAGAATGACTGAAGCTGAAAATTTTCCGATTGTCTCATGCGGTATGGTTTTATTGTTCAATTTAATGGAAAACATTGATTTCCGCGCAAGATCCCCGCCTTTTCTTATGGCGTCGGCAACTTCATTCGCTTTCCCCAAGCCATATCCAACCCTGCCATGATGATCACCGACGACGACGACCGCGGTAAAACTCATGCGCCGCCCGCCTTTTACAACCTTGGAGCATCTTTTAATGCGCACGACGTATTCATCTACTTCGGTTGAAAACGCCTCTTCCCCGGCGATCAAGGCGTCATCAACTACCGGATCTTTTAATTGCGAATTCATAATTTAATTCCCATTTCTCGCGCCGTTTCCGCTATTGCCTTAATCCGCCCGCTATAGGCCCGACCGCCGCGGTCAAAGACAACCTGTTTAATTCCTTTGCCGAGCGCAGCTTCCACCGCTTTTTTCCCGACTTCCTTGGCCGTGGCCACGTTGAGTTTTTTTTCCTGATCCAAACAGACCGTTGAAAAAGATGCCAGCGTATTCCCGGCCTCATCGTCAATAAATTGGATGTAAATATGTTTATTCGTTATGCAAACGCTCATTCTCGGGCGAACGGCGCTACCCCGCACTTTTTTCCGCAAACGGCGATGCCGTCGCAATTTATAATCAAGTCTTGTTTTTAATTTCATCGCTATGCCACCGTTTTGCCGACTTTCCGCCGGATATATTCGCCTTTAAATCTGATTCCTTTACCCTTATAAGGTTCAGCCGGAAACAAATCCTTGACATGCGCCGCAAAATCGCCCAACTGCTGTTTGTCCGGCCCGCTGATTGTCAAGTTGACGTTTTCGGTAACCTTAAAATCTATTCCGGCAGGAATATCCATTTCAATCGGGCGGGAATATCCAAGATTGAAAACGACTTTTTTTCCCTGCACCGCGGCTTTAAAACCCACGCCCTGGATTTCAAGTTCCTTCACATACCCGGCCGTCACGCCCTTGACCATGTTGGCAATCATACTGCGGTAAAGCCCGTGCAGAGCTCCGATTTCATCCCCCTCTTCTTCCTTCTGCGGCGAAATAAAAATGGTTTTATCCTTTATAACGGCGCTAAAACTGCCGGGGATGCTCATTTTTAATTGCCCCTTGGGCCCCTTGACGGATAATTCCTGGCCGTTCAACTGCACTTCCGCTCCCGGCGGAATGATTATCGGTTGTTTTCCAACTCTGGACATTGCGGATATTCCCTAATTTGTTTTATTTATCACCAAATCGTGCACAGCCACTCGCCGCCGACGTTTTTTTCCCTGACTTCGCTGTCCGTAAAGATACCCAGGGAGGTGCTGACGATTGCGATCCCCGTCCCGTTTTTAACCGGCAAGATTGTCTTGGCGGCAACATAACGGCGCAACCCCGGCTTGCTGATTCTGCGCAAGCCCCGGATAACCGGCTCGCCGTTTTCGGCGTATTTCAGGAACAAGCGCAATAATTTATGGGGGGCGCCGCCCTCCGCCGTAAAATCATGAATAAACCCTTCGCGCTTTAAAATCCGCGCGATAGTCCCCTTGATTTTTGAATGAGGCATTTCAACAATATCGGCGCGAATCATATTCGCATTGCGAATTCGCGTAAGCATATCGGCAATAGGATCAGTTTGATTCATGGCGTTTTACCAACTTGCTTTGATCACTCCTGGTATCTGGCCGATTGAAGCCAGTTCGCGAAAACATATCCGGCAAACCTGAAATTTGCGAATAAAAGCTCTCCGGCGCCCGCACCGCCGGCAGCGCCGGTAAGCGCGCGAGCTGAATTTCGGCTTGCGAAGCGCCTTTACCATTTGTGAAGTCTTTGCCAAAGTTGATCCTCCTTATTTCTCTGCTCTTGGCACGGCAAACGGCATGCCCATCAGGCGCAAGAGATCTTTAGCCTCGTCGTTTGTTGAGGCGGTTGTTACTATCACAATATTCATGCCCTGCACTTTTTTCACGCTGTCAGCATTTATCTCGGGGAAAATTGTCTGTTCCGCAAGCCCGAACGCATAATTTCCGCGACCGTCAAACATGGCGGGGGAAATACCGCGGAAGTCCCGCATTCTTGGGAGCACAACATTTACCAGCCGGTCAAAAAACTCATACATCCGGTCGCCGCGCATGGTGACCCGCGCCCCCACCGGCATGCCCTGACGAAGCTTGAAATTCGCAATACTCTTGCGCGCCTTGCAGATGACCGGGTATTGTCCGGTTATAATCGCCAGTTCATTCGCGATGACCTTGACCGCATCCTTTTCAACGGATGAATTGATGCCCATGTTGACGACAATTTTCACCATGCGGGGAACCTGCATTTTGTTCTTATAACCCCGCAGGCTGATCAACTGCGGCATGATTTCCTTCACATATTTTTCTTTTAATCTTGCGCTCATAATCGTCAATCAAATTTATTGCCGCATTTCACACATTTTCTTATTTTGCGGCGATTGTCATCCATTTCCCTTTTGATCCTGACTCCTTTTTTGCAATGCGGGCAATAAAGCATCAGGTTGGCCAGGGCAATCCTGGCCTCTTTCTTGACAATGCCGCCCTTGGGATTGTCCTGGCTTTTGCGCAGGGTCTTATGGACAAAGTTCAGGCCTTCCACGATGGCGCTGTTGCGCTTGCGAAACACTTGCAGAACCTTGCCCGTCTTCTGGCCCAACGCCGAACTGCCGGAACGGGCCAGGACAACATCATTTTTACGTATATGGCTTTTAAAAATCACGTTCACTCTCCCTATAAAACTTCCGGCGCCAGAGAAATAATCTTGGCATATTGTTTTTCACGCAGTTCCCGCGCCACCGGCCCGAATATTCGCGTTCCGATCGGATTAAAAGTGTCGTCAACCAGAACCACGGCATTGCTGTCAAAACGCAACAGCGACCCGTCCGCCCGCCGGATCGGCTTGCGGGTTCGCACGATAACCGCCAGCCTGACTTCGCCCTTTTTGACCAAGCCCCCCGGTTGCGCCTCGCGGATGGCGACTCTAATCAAATCGCCGATATAGCCATAGCGTTTTTTTTGTCCAAGAATACGAAAGCATTTTGCGAGACGGGCGCCCGTATTATCGGCGACATCAAGAATTGTTTCCTCGGTGATCATAATAGTCTACTCGTGTTGTTTTATCACTGCCCCGGTCTGCAATATTTGCACCAATCGCCAGCGTTTCAATTTGCTCAAGGGCCTTGTTTCGTCAATGACGACCTTGTCGCCGACCTTGGCTTCATCCTTCTCGTCGTGCGCATACATTTTCTGGGAAACTCTCATTTCCTTGCCGTACAGCGGGTGCCGAACCCGGCGCTCCACCTTAACCACGATGGTTTTCTGCATTTTATGACTGATTACAAAACCAGTTCTTTGCTTACGATTTCCCCGACTTTGATCCTGTTGCGTCATTATTCTCTCCAACTTCCGCCTTTGCGCGCATTCTTTCATTTAAGACAGTTTTAATCCTGGCGATGCCACGCCGGACTTGCCTCAGTTGCAAGGGATTATCCAGCTTGCCCGTCACCTTGATCTTGCGAAGATCAAAATATTCCTTCAACCGGTCCTGATACGACTGATTCAGTTCATCCGTTGCCAATTCGCGCAGTTGTTTCGCCTTTGTTTTCATAATGTTTAATATTGGCCGATAGTGCGAGAAACGAAACGGGTTCTGATCGGCAGCTTGGAAGCCGCCAGGCGCAATGATGCGCGCGCCACATGATCGCTCACCCCGTCAATTTCAAATAACATCCGCCCCTTTTTAACAACCGCCACCCAGCATTCCGGATCGCCTTTGCCGTGCCCCATCCGCGTCTCAAGCGGCTTTTTACTGATCGGCTTATCCGGGAAAATGCGCACCCAAACTTTTCCCTTCCGATTCAAATACCGGTTTATGGAAACACGGCACGCCTCAATCTGAATTGCCTTGACCCACGATGTGCCAAGCGCCTGCAAACCATATTGGCCGAACGCAAGCTCATTGCCGGCCTGCGCGCAGCCTTTCATGTTGCCGCGTTGAACCTTGCGATGTTTAGCGTGGCTAGGCATTCCCGGCATGACGCACCTCGCCTTTCTCAACATTATCTTCCGGCTTGCGGCAGATCCACACCTTTACACCCACCTTGCCGGCCACGGTATGCGCTTCGGCAAATCCGTATTCAATATTTGCACGCAAAGTATGCAACGGCACTTTCCCTTCCTTATAGTTCTCCCGCCGCGCCAATTCAGCACCGCCCAATCGGCCTGAAACCGACACCTTAATCCCCAGGGCCTTCAGATCCATTGCCGTCTTGATCGCTTTTTTCATTGCCCGGCGAAAGGACACGCGGCGCTCAAGTTGAACCGCAATATTCTCCGCCACAAGCTGGGCATTCAGATCGGCGTCTCGGATTTCCTTGATTTCCAAATAGACTTCTTTTGCTGTCAGCTTGGCCAATTCTTCGCGCAGCTTTTCAACATCCTGTCCCTTGTGGCCGATTACGATACCGGGTCTTGCGGTATAAATCGTCGCCCGCACACGACTGGCATAACGTTCAATCAAAATTTCAGCTATCGCCCCGTTTTGGAGCCGCTGTTTGATGATTTCCCTTATTTTCAAATCTTCATGCAACAAATCGCCGAATTGTCGTTTATTTGCATACCACTTTGAACGCCAATTTTTATTGACGGTCACGCGCATACTGATCGGATTTACTTTTTGACCCAAACGAACCACTCCTTTCGATTTTCTTTATCACGCTTTTCCGGCCGATGCGGATCAGCTTAAGGCGGAAAGACGTGATTTATTGTCGGCCAACACTATCCTGATATGACTTGTCCGTTTTATAACCGGACGAGCCATGCCCCGTGATCTCGGCCAAAAACGTTTCAAGACCGGCCCCTGTTCAATTGCCACCTGGGCAATATGATAATCATTCTCATTCAGTTTGTTGCCGGCCAAGTTCGCCACCATGGATTTCAGCAGTTTCCCGATAAAAAAAGCGCCCTTTTTGTCGCTGAACTCTGCGGCCGCCATGGCCTCCTCGATGGACATCCCTTTTAACAGGCGCGCAAAAGGCCTGACTTTTGAAGGCGATATTCTGACAAACCGCGCCGATGCACTCAGTTTCATTTTACGTCTTTTCCTGTGTCGTTTCAGTATGCATGCCGTGTTTTCTGAAGATCCGCGTGGGGGCAAATTCGCCCAGCCGATGGCCGACCATGTTTTCCGTGATAAACACCGAAATATGCGACTTGCCATTGTGGACGGCAAAAGTATGCCCGATAAAATCAGGAATAACCATGGAACGCCGCGACCACGTTTTAATCGGCCGTTTTTCGCCCGATTTGTTCAATTTCTCCACTTTCAACAACAAACAGGAGTCAACAAACGGTCCTTTTTTTAGTGAACGCGACATGGCTATTTTCTCCGTGAAACAATAAACCTGTTTGACTTACTGCGAACGTTTCTGGTCTTCTTGCCCTTGGCATACTGCCCCCAAGGCGAACGCGGATGTCCGCCGGTTGACTTGCCTTCACCGCCGCCAAGCGGATGATCAACGGGATTCATGGCGCGACCGCGCACGGTCGGCCTGATTCCGCGCCAGCGGGCGGCGCCGGCCTTGCCGTACACAATCGTTTCATGCTCCAAATTGCCCACCTGGCCGATCGTCGCCCGGCATTTTATGTTGACCATGCGGATTTCACCCGACGGCATCTTGATATGCGCATAGATTCCTTCCCGCGCCATCAGGATTGCGCCGATTCCCGCGCCGCGGGCAAGTTGACCGCCATATCCCGGCCGCAATTCAATATTATGAATTGTCAACCCGAGCGGAATTTTTTCCAGCGGCAGCATGTTCCCGAGCGCCGGCTCAACGGCATTGCCGGAAACAACCGTTGCTCCGACCTTGAGGCCCAGCGGAGCGATGATATATCTTTTTTCACCGTCCACGTAATTAAGCAAAGCTATGCAAGCCGAACGGCCGGGATCATATTCCACGGCCGCCACTTTGGCGGGAATATCAAATTTGTCACGTTTAAAATCAACCATCCGGCAATGCCGCCGGCATCCGCCGCCACGGTGGCGGACGGTAATCCGGCCCGCAAAATTGCGGCCGCCCGTGGAATGCCCTGAAATCAACAACCCCTTTTCCGGTTTAAACTTCGTGATTTCATCGCCGCCCGCAACCGATCTGAACCGGTGCGACGGTGTTGTTGGCCTATAGTTTTTCAAGCTCATTTTTTATCTCAAACAATTTCAATCTTTTCGCCTTTTGCCAAGGTAACCATCGCCTTTTTATATGAGGATGTCATGCCATACTTCATGCTCCGCTCCCTTTTCATTTTCCCCCGGCAATTCATCGTATTGACCTTGACAACATGCACTTTGAAAATGGTTTCCACCGCTTTTTTAATTTCAGGCTTGTTGGCGGATTTGTCAACTTTAAATAAATAGCAATTGTGCTTCTCGGTTTCGCGCGAACCCTTCTCCGACAAACTCAAAGTTTCAATAATTTTATACGGCGACTTCATGATTTAGCCCTCTTCCCCGGCCGCTTTCCTGAGCCGGCCGACCAGCACGTCCATCGCCGGTTTTGTGGCGAGCAAATTCGGATAACGCATCAATTGATAAACATGGACGTCGCCCGCCAAACACACCGCCGCATTGCTCAGGTTGCGCACGGCGCGTTTAAGCTTTTCATCCTGCTTTTCAACAATCATCAACGAGCGCCCCTTGGTCTTCAATTCCTTCATCAGGGTCATGATCTCCCTGGTTTTGCCGTCTTTCAAGACCAGTTCACTAAGCACTTTTAATGCTCCGTCTTTTATTTTTTCGCTCATGACCCGGGCAAACGCAAGCGCGGCAACCTGTTTTGTAACTTTTTTCGCATACGAACGCGGATGCGGCCCAAAAACAACTCCGCCTCCGCGCCAGACCGGCGACTGCCGATATCCGGCCCGCGCCCGCCCAAGCCCCTTCTGCTGCCACGGCTTTTTATTGCTTCCGGCAACAAGCCCCTTGCTCAGGGTTGAAGCGGTGCCCGCCCGCAATCCGGCGCGATAGGCAACGACAACATCCTGAACCGCCTGCTTGCCGCGTTTCAAGACCAGCAGTTCATCGGCGACTTCATAATCGCCAATACCGCCTCCATGAAAATCAAACATCGGCACTTTACTCATTTCGTTTTAACCTTCTTAAGAGCTTTTCGCACGGTGACAATGCAACCATCCGCCCCAGGAACGGCCCCGCCTATCAAAATTACATTTTCTTCCGGGCGCACTTGGACCACTTTAAGGTTCTGCTGGGTAACATTGACCTGCCCCATATGCCCCGGCATCCGTTTGCCCTTGTGAATCCTGCCGGGCAATTCGCGGCAACCGACCGAACCAACGCGCCGCTTGGAATGACCGCCGTGGGTCATGGGCCCGCCGCTCATCCGATAACGGCGGATGACGCCCTGAAATCCCTTGCCCTTTGATACTCCGCTGACATCAACATAACCGACCCCGTCAAAAAGTTTCACGGTAATCACGTCGCCAACCTTCAGACCATCGCCTTCTTCCAGCGCAAACTCATGCCGGTATTTCTGGGGTGCAAGCTTGGATTTCCGGAAAAATCCCAGATCGGGCTTTGCAAGCCGGCTTTCCTTGACTGCGCCATATCCAAGCTGAACCGATTCATAGCCGTCAAGGCCGCGTTCTTTACGCTGTAAAACAACGCATGGCCCGCATTCAACGACGGTCACGGCCACCTGCCGGCCATCGCCGTCAAAAACGCTCGTCATTCCAAGTTTTTTTCCAATTAAGCCGCGCATAATTATAAACTCAAATTTTAATTGCGATATCAACGCCCGCCGGTAAATTTAATTTTTTCAACTCATCCACCGTTTTTGCGGTGGGATTGATGATATCCAGCAGGCGCTTGTGTGTTCTGACCTCAAATTGTTCCATGGACTTCTTATCGGCATGCGGGCTGCGATTTACGCAATATCTTTCTATTCTGGTCGGCAACGGCATCGGCCCCGCGACCCTTGCACCGGTTCTTTTGGCGGTTTCAATTATTTCACAGGCCGACTGATCCAATGCCCGGAAATCATAAGACGTTAACTTTATTCGTATGCGTTGATCTTCCATATGTGTTTACCGGCTTAAAACTTTCTTTTGAATATTATCAGGCACAATTTCAAATGCAACCGGCTCCATGGTATGGCTGCCCCTTCCCCGTGTCAACGAACGAAGAGTGGTGGTATATCCAAAGAGCTCAACAAGGGGAACATCCGCCCGAATTACCTGGACGGGAGGCTTGCTGACAACACTCGCTATTTTACCCCGGCGCGCATTAACATCTCCGAGAACATCGCCGATATATTCATCCGGGGTTATTATTTCCAGCACCATAATCGGCTCAAGCAGAACCGGCTGGGCGTGTTTGACCGCCTCGCGAAAGGCCATGACCGCGGCGGTTCGGAAAGCAACGTCGGTTGAGTCATAATTATCAAACCGGACTCCGATGACCTCAATTTTAACGTCCATCATCGGATAATGCCCCAGAACACCCGTAACCAACGCGTCGTTAATTCCAGATTCAACGCCGGCGCGATATTCAGAAGGCAACTGTTCATTGTTAACATTGAACACCACTTCGTTGCCCTGCTTTCGGGAACGCGGTGAAACGCGAAGCGTTAATCCGGCAAACTGGCGTTTGCCGCCTATTTCCCTGTCAAAAACAAATTCCGCCTCCGCTTCCGAACAAATACTTTCACGATAAGCGACGATCGGCTGACCGGCATTGGCCGGCACTTTATACTCGCGCCAGATACGATCCTTAATGATTTCCAAATGCAATTCGCCCATGCCGCTGATCAGGGTCTGGCCGGTATCCGGATTAATCGTGACCCGGAACGTGGGATCCTCGTCAATCAGGGCATTAAGCGCGTTGGTCAGCTCATCGCGATCGGCCTTGGTGCGCGGCTCAATCGCCATGGAAACCACCGGTTCCGGGAAACGGATCCTTTCCAGCACGATGGGCTTATTTTCAACACAAAGCGTATCACCCGTGGTTGTATCCTTCAGGCCGACAATCACCCCGATTTCGCCGGAATAGAGAACATCAACATCCTGATGCTCGTCGGCATGCATCCGCAACAGACGGGAAATTTTTTCACGTTTTTTGGAACGCGGATTATAGACATTCTGCCCTTTTTTGAGCATGCCGCTGTAAAGACGCACAAATATCATCTTGCCCATATACTGGCTGTGCATGACCTTGAAAGCGATTGCGGTCAGAGGCTCAAAATCTCCTGTTTCCCGCACGATCGGCTCTTCTGTTTTCGGATGAAAACCGCGAATCGCCGGCACGTCAACGGGCGAAGGCAAATAATCAACAACCGCATCAAGCACCGGCTGAATCCCCTTATTGCGCAGCGCCGTGCCGCATAAAACCGGGACCAGGCGGCGGGCGATGGTCGCGCGCCGCAATCCCGCCTTGAGCAGCGGAGCGGGCACGTCGGGGCTTTCCAAAAAAGCCGCCAACACCTGCTCGTCATCTTCAGCAATCGCCTCAATCATTTTGGCGCGCAATCGTTCGGCGTGGCCGGCCAATTCCTGCGGGACTTCGCTGCTTTTCAGCACCGACCCAAAACTGCCCTCGTCAAAAGTTATGCATTTCATTTCAATCAGATCCACCACGCCCTTGAATTGGTCTTCCTTGCCATACGGCAGACAAACGGCAACGGCCGGCGCATGCAGACGAACCCTGATTTCATTTAAAACTTTTTCAAAATCAGCCCCGACCCGATCCATTTTATTGACAAACGCGATACGCGGGATGCCATAGCGGTCCGCCTGATGCCAGACCGTTTCCGACTGCGGCTGGACGCCGCCAACGGCGCAGAAAACAGCAACGGCGCCATCCAGGACACGCAACGAACGTTCAACTTCCGCCGTAAAATCAACATGACCGGGCGTATCAATGATATTAACCTGGCAATCCTTCCAGGAACAAGTGGTTGCCGCGCTGGTGATCGTAATGCCACGCTCCTGTTCCTGGGCCATCCAATCCATCTTGGCCGTGCCCTCGTGCACCTCGCCCATCCGGTGCAGACGGCCGGCATAGAACAAAATCCGCTCGGTCAAAGTCGTTTTGCCGGCGTCAATATGCGCCATAATCCCAAAATTGCGCACGTCCGCCAGGGACTTCATCCGCCCATCGGCTTCCCGCGCCGACTGACTGCCCGAAAGCGCATCATGTTTTAAGTTTTCCAAAACAACCACCATATATTTACCATTTATAATGAGCAAATGCTTTATTGGCCTGGGCCATCTTGTGGGTATCGTCCCTTTTTTTAATGGCATTCCCCTGATTTTTGAAAGCATCCAGAATTTCAAGCGCCAGCGCCTTGCGCATCGGAATTCCCTTGCGCGCCATGGAACATTGGATTAACCAGCGAAACGCCATTGACACCTGCCGCTCGCTGCTTACCTCCACCGGAATCTGATAGGTGGCGCCGCCAACCCGGCGCGCCTTTACTTCCACCTTGGGCTTGACATTGTCAACGGACCGCATCAAAACCTCCAGCGGGTCTTCCTTGGTCTGTTCCTTAACCTGATCCAAGACGCCATAAACTATGCCCGCGGCGGTTGAATATTTCCCCCGACGCATTATCCCCTTGATCAAGCGGCCGACCAACGGACTGTTAAACTTAAGATCGGGTACGATCTCCCTTTTTTCAGCTCTGTGTCTTCGCGCCATTCTTCACCACCAATTATCCAGCACTCGGTTTAGTTTTCTTTACGCCATATTGGGACCGTCCGCGCTTTCTTCCTTCAACGCCGGAAGCGTCAAGCGTCCCGCGGACGATATGATAACGGACACCCGAAAGATCTTTCACGCGGCCGCCGCGCACAAGAACAATGCTGTGTTCCTGCAAATTATGCCCCACCCCGGGAATATACGCCGTAACCTCATACCCGTTTGTCAACCGCACCCGGGCGACTTTCCGCAAAGCGGAGTTTGGTTTCTTGGGAGTCATCACCCGGACAGCGATACAAACGCCGCGGCGTTGCGGGCACTTGGCAAGCGCGGGCGACTTGCTGTGATATCTGACTTTCCTGCGCCCAAGCCTTACGAGTTGATTAATTGTCGGCATATATATTCCTTCACCAAAAAAAGTCCACTCTATCAGTCTGTAAAAAAAACACCAGCATTAATTTAATTTGTTTTTTCCTGTTCCTTGTCCGGCTCCTCAGCTTCCACCAAGCGCGGCGCCACCGGCTCCGGCTCACCGAGCATCAGTAATTTTATTTTACTGTTGGTGACAAATCCGACTCCCGCCGGGATGAGATGGCCCATGATCACGTTCTCCTTGAAGCCATACAGCTTGTCAACTTTTCCGAGGGTAGCGGCCTTCGTAAGGACACGGGTTGTATCCTGGAATGAGGCGGCCGAAATAAAGCTCTCGGTTTCCACCGAGGCCTTGGTCACGCCCAAAATGGCCGGCGCGGCCTCGGCCGGACGCTTGCCTTCCGCCATGGCCTTGCGATTAATCTCATGGAAAACATTTTTGTCAACAAGCTCGTTCCACAAGAATTCGGTATCGCCGCAATCCGTGATCCTGACTTTTTTCAGCATCTGCCGCACGATGACTTCAATATGCTTGTCATTGATTTCCACGCCCTGCAGACGATACACTTCCTGAACTTCATTCACCAGATATTCCTGAAGTTCCTGCGGGCCGCAGACCTCAAGAATTTCCTGCGGCACAATCGGCCCCTCGGTCAACGGCTCTCCCTTTTCAACATGATCGCCCTTGAATACGATAATATGCTTGCCGAGCGGAATGACGTGCTCTTCTTCCGAGCCGCTCACGGTATCTTTTACGATAACTTTCCTTGCGCCCCTTTGAATTCCGCCCAGTTCAACAAGACCGGCAATTTTTGATATTTCCGCGGCATCCTTTGGCCGCCGCGCTTCAAACAATTCGGCCACCCGCGGCAAACCGCCGGTAATATCTTTTGTTTTCGCTTCCTTGCGCGGAGTTTTGGCAAGCACAGAACCGGGAGTAACCGCGCCCCCGTCGGCGACGAAGACATATGCTCCGGCCGGAATACTGTAAGTCGCCAGGACCGCATTCGTTTTTGCGTCTTTCAACAATATCTGCGGGTGGAGATCCTCGCGATAATCAAGAATCAAAATCCGCTTAAAGCCCGTAATGGCGTCAACTTCAATTTTCATGGACACGTTTTCAACAAAATCACGGAATTGAACAACGCCGCCATGTTCGGCAATGATCGGCACGCTGTGCGGTTCCCAGCGCACGAACACCTGTCCCTTGGCAACCTCATCGCCTTCGTTCAACGAAATAATTGAACCGACCACCAATTGATGGCGTTCAAGCTCGCGCCCGTCCTTGGCACGAATGATCGCCGAACAGCTCTTGTTGAGAACGATATTATTCCCCTGCACGTCCTTGACCATGCGGGCATTTTCAAAACCAAGCACGCCGCCGTTCTTTACCCGGATTTCGCTTTGCCCGGCCCTTGAGCTGGCCGCGCCGCCGATATGGAAGGTGCGCATTGTCAGCTGGGTGCCCGGCTCACCGATTGATTGCGCCGCAATAATCCCAACCGCCGTTCCCATATCCACCAAACGATCCGTCGTCAAATCGCGGCCATAACACTTCGCGCATACGCCGCGCTTGGCCTCACACGTCAACACGCTCCGGATCTTGACGGTTTCAATATCACTTTTATCAATAAGTTCGGCCTCCGTCTCGCTTATATCCTGTCCGGACGCGATGATCATATCCTTGGTAACCGGATTGCGGATGTCTTCGAGCACGGTGCGCCCGACAATACGCATGCCCAACGGTATATCAACCGCGCCGCTGATGGACGAAATACGGATGCCATTGAGCGTATTGCAATCATGTTCGGTAATGATCACGTCCTGCGCAACATCAACCAGCTTGCGGGTCAGGTAACCGGCATCGGCGGTCTTCAGGGCGGTATCGGCCAATCCTTTTCTGGCGCCATGGGTACTGATGAAATATTCAAGCACCGTCAATCCCTCTCTGAAATTGGAGATAATCGGCCGTTCAATAATTTCACCGGAAGGTTTTGCCATCAATCCCCGCATGCCCGCCAACTGCCTGATTTGCTGGCGACTGCCGCGGGCGCCGGAATCAACCATCATGAAAAGCGGATTCGGATTGGCGGTCGTCTGCAGGCGTTGCATCTCATCAATCATGATGGAAGCCGTCTCGTCCGTCGCCCTGGTCCAAATATCAATGATTTTATTATAACGTTCCCCTTCGGTTATGATGCCGCGCTGATATTGTTTATCAACTTCCTTCACCTGGCGGCGCGCCTCGGCGACAATTGTTTTTTTGCTTTCCGGGGCAATCATGTCTTCCAGCCCGATTGAGACGCCGGCCAGCGTCGCGTATTTAAAACCGATATTTTTAAGGGCATCCAAAAGCTTCACGGTTTCCGCGTGCCCGGCCATGTGATAGCACTTCCAGATGATTGAATTCAGCAGTTTTTTCACGACGGTATCGTTGATAAAACCGATCATGTGGGGAAAGATGGCGTTAAAGAAAACACGGCCGACCGTCGTGGTGATCACTTTTTGATCCGCCTTGCCGTAGATGGTCTTGTTCAGATAATCGGGATTGCGCAGACGGATGGGGGTGCGGACCTTAACCTGGCCAAGGTCAAAGGCAAACTGGACCTCCTTGGCATCGGCAAAAACCGGCAAATGGCTTATCTTGTCTCCGGTGGTCTGCAAGCCGAATGACTCGCCTTTTGAAATATTGGGCCCGAGCGTCAGGTAATAAATGCCCAGCGCAATATCCTGAGTGGGAGTCGTCACCGGTTTCCCGCTGGATGGTGAAAAAAGATTGTTCGTTGACAGCATCAACAGGCGCGATTCAAGCTGGGCCTCAATTGACAACGGAACGTGAACCGCCATTTGATCGCCGTCAAAGTCGGCGTTAAAGGCGGTGCAAACCAGAGGATGGATTTGAATGGCATCCCCCTCAATGAGAACCGGCTCAAACGACTGAATACTGAGCCGATGCAGGGTCGGCGCGCGGTTCAGCATCACCGTTCTGCCCTTGATGACCTCATCGAGCGCATCCCAAACCACGTCGCTCTGCGTTTCAATCAATTTCTTCGCGTTGCGGACAGTATGGACGATGCCCTTTTCCTTCAAGCGGCGGATAATAAAAGGCTCAAAAAGAACGAGCGCCATTCTCTTGGGCAGGCCGCATTGCCTTAACTGCAGATCCGGGCCAACCACAATAACCGAACGACCAGAATAATCAACCCGCTTGCCGAGCAGATTCTGACGGAAACGCCCCTGCTTGCCCTTCAACATGTCGCTGAGCGATTTAAGCGGACGATTACCGGTGCCAACCACCGGTCTTCCATGCCGTCCATTATCAAGCAATGCGTCAACCGCCTCCTGGAGCATTCTCTTTTCATTGCGAATAATGACTTCCGGCGTCTTCAGCATCAATAAGTTTTTCAACCGATTGTTCCTGTTGATCACGCGGCGATAAAGATCATTGAGGTCGGATGTGGCAAAACGGCCGCCCTCCAGGGGAACGAGCGGCCTGAGATCCGGCGGAATAACCGGCAACACTTCCATGATCATCCACTCCGGGCGCATGTTGTTGGCGCGCAACCCCTCAATTAATTTCATGCGCTTGGCAAGTTTCTTGCGGGTCTGCTGACTGCGCGAATGTTCCATCTGGTTTTCCAGGTCCCGCATCAGCTCGGCCATGTCAACTTTTTTCATCAGGTCGCGGATTGCTTCCGCCCCCATTTTCGCCGTGAAATCATCGCCATATTTCGCAACGGCCTCGCGATATTCTTCCTGGACAAGAATCTGCTTTTCCTTAAGCGGAGTATTTCCGGGATCGGTAACAATATAATCTTCGTAATAAACGAGGCGTTCCAATGCCCGGGCGGTAAAATCCAGGATCAGTCCAATGCGGCTGGGAGTGGCCTTGCTGAACCAGATATGCGTGACGGGAACGGCCAGCTCAATATGCCCCATGCGTTCGCGCCTGACCCTTGAAACCGTAACTTCCACCCCGCAACGGTCGCAGACAACCCCCTTGTGCTTGATCCGCTTGTATTTCCCGCAACTGCATTCCCAATCGCGCTGGGGGCCGAAAATCCTTTCGCAAAAAAGTCCGCCACGTTCCGGCTTGTAGGTTCGATAGTTGATCGTCTCCGGATTTTTTACTTCCCCATAGCTCCACGACCTGATGATGTCCGGCGACGCCAATCCGATGCTCACGCAGTCAAAACTAATCTGTTTGACATCTTCAACGCCTTTTTTTAAACCTAAACCTTCCACTTTTCCTCCTCTTGCATCAGGACACGTGTTTAACTTTTAGGAGTTTCCGCCTTTGGACCTTCCGCATTCCCCAATCGCAAATCAAGACACAAACTCTGCAGTTCCTTCACGAGGACATTAAATGATTCCGGCACACCCGGTTCAATGACATTTTCGCCCTTGATGATCGCCTCATAGATGCGCGTCCGGCCATGAACATCATCGCTTTTCACGGTTAAAATTTCCTGCAGGGCAAAAGCCGCGGAATAGGCCTCCAGCGCCCACACTTCCATTTCGCCAAAACGCTGTCCGCCGTACTGGGCCTTGCCGCCAAGCGGCTGCTGCGTGACCAGGGAATACGGCCCGACCGCCCGGGCATGGATTTTATCACTCACAAGATGGTGCAGTTTTAGCATGTAAATAACGCCCACCGTGACCGGCTGTTCAAACATGACGCCGCTCCGTCCGTCATACAACGGCGTCTTGCCGTTCTCCGGCAGCTTGGCTTGCTTGAGCTTTTCACGTATTTCAGACTCCGAAATACCGTCAAATATCGGCGTAATGACTTGTAAGCCCAACTCCTTGCATACCCACCCCAATTGCGTTTCATACAACTGGCCGACGTTCATGCGCGAAGGCACGCCAAGCGGATTGAGCACCATATCCACCGGAGTGCCATCAGGCATAAACGGCATGTCTTCGTCCTTCACGATCCGCGCGACGACGCCCTTGTTGCCGTGCCTTCCGGCCATTTTGTCGCCGACTTCCAGATGCTTCTTGCTGGCAACATAAACCCTGACCTGCTTGACAATGCCCTCTTCAACATCATCGCCGCTGGTGATGCGATGCAGGGCATTCTCGCGCTCCATTTCCATCTCGGCAAAACGATTCTTATGTTCGTTGATGATCCCCTGAATCCGCACCTGGATCGGGCTGGGGTCAATTTCAATATGCTCCCAGGATGAAGCCAATTTACGAAGCAAAAACTTGGTTATTTTTCGATTGGCCGGAATAATTATCTCGCCCGTTTCGGCATTAACCACGTCCAGCGGTATTTTTTCGCCGAGAAGAACATTGCTCAAAGCATCGGTCAAGGTATCCAGCATGCTTTGTTTTTTATCCTTATAGTCATCTTCAATCTGCTTGGTTTGCTGGCGGCGCGCCTTTGCGCTCATTTTTTCCCTGATCATGTTCTGCTGGGCGGAGGCCCGCACTTCCATCACAATGCCGGAAGTGCCGCTGGGGACGCGGAGCGACGTGTCGCGGACATCGGCCGCCTTCTCGCCAAAAATGGCGCGCAACAGTCTTTCCTCGGGCGCCAACTCAGTCTCGCTCTTCGGCGTCACTTTGCCGACAAGAATATCACCCGGCTTGACACGGGCGCCGATCCGGATTACGCCGTCCTGGCCGAGATCCCGCAGGGCTTCCTCGCCGACATTGGGAATATCCCGGGTTATTTCTTCCGGTCCAAGCTTGGTATCGCGGGCATTGACTTCAAATTTTTCAATATGCACGGACGTGAAATAATCCTCGCGCACGAGCCGTTCACTGACCAGGATGGCGTCTTCAAAATTATAACCGCACCACGGCATAAACGCCACAAGCACGTTCCGGCCCAAGGCCAGGTCGCCTTGCGCCGTGCAGGGCCCGTCGGCCAGAACCATGCCCTGGGAAACTTTCTGCCCGACCTTTACAATCGGTTTCTGATTCACACAAGTGCCGGCATTGGAACGCATGAATTTCCGCAATTCATAATCCTGGGCGTCATCCCACTGCCTTGATCCTTTTTTGGGAAGCTTTCCGTCGGGCGTGACAACAATCCTGGTGGCGGACACATACGCAACCTTGCCCGACGCCGAAGCGGTCACCATCACGCGCGAATCCAAGGCCACGCGTTTTTCAAGCCCGGTTGAAACATACGCGTGTTCCGTGCGCAAAAGCGGAACGCCCTGGCGCATCATGTTCGACCCCATCAAGGCGCGGTTGGCGTCATTATGTTCAAGGAATGGAATCAATCCGGCCGCCACGCTGACAACCTGCTTGGGCGAAGCATCTATATACTGGACGCTGTCCCGGCTTTTTTCCAGGAATTCACCCTTGTATCTGACCGAGACGGTTTCTTCGCGCAAACGGCCCTTTTCATCAACCAACGCGTTGGCCTGCGCAATGACAAAAGTTTCTTCCTGATCCGCCATTAAATAGTCAACTTCATTGGTCACGCGGCCATCCACAACCTTCACATAGGGCGTCTCAAGAAAACCGAAATCATTCGCCCGCGCATAAGTGCCCAGCGAAGATATCAAGCCGATATTCGGGCCTTCCGGAGTTTCAATCGGGCAGATCCGCCCATAATGGCTCGTATGCACGTCGCGCACCTCAAAACCCGCTCTTTCCCGGCTTAAGCCCCCCGGACCAAGCGCGCTCATGCGGCGTTTGTGGGTCAATTCCGACAACGGATTGGTCTGGTCCATGAACTGGCTCAACTGGCTGCGCGCAAAGAAATCCTGGACCGATGCGGACAATGATTTCGGATTAATCAGCCTTTGCGGCGTCGGCTTTTCAACCGAGGTGTCAATATACATGATTCTTTCCCGCAAAGTCCGCTGCGCCCGCGCCAGCCCCAAACGGCATTGATTTTCCAGCAACTCGCCCACCACGCGCAAACGCCGGCTGCCGAGGTGATCAATGTCATCAATCATCCCGTTCCCGCGGAAAAGATTTATCAGGTAACGGACCGCCTCAACCATGTCCTCGTTATCTATCGCCCGCAAGTCTTTTTTCTCGTTTAATTTTAATTTTTGATTGATTTTGTACCGGCCCACGCGGCCCAGGTCAAAACGGCGCGGATCAAAGAAAAGATTCTTGAGCATCTGGCGCGCGCCATTGACCGTCGGCGGATCGCCCGGACGGAGCTTCATGAATATTTCCTTGAGAGCTTCTTCTTCCGAATTTGTGCTGTCTTTCTGCAAGTTGCGCAAAAACAGCCCCTCGTCCCAGGAGACATCAACAATGTCCACCTTCTCGTATTTTGCGCCCTTCATCTGTTTCAGGAGACTGGGCGTGACGTAATCATAACGCCGGCCGATGATGGTCTGCGATTCAACGTCAATAACATCATCCTTTAAAACATAAAACTTCAGCTTGTCATCGGGCAAGTCGCCGAGCAGGTCAATTTTTTCAAAACGATAATAAAGACGGAGCAGTTCGTCGTTTGTTCCGTATCCGATCGCCCGCAAAAAGGTGACGGCCAGGAATTTCCGCCGGCGATGCTGGCGGTCAAGGTAAATGTGAATCATGTGGCTGGCATCAAACTGGACCTCAACCCAGGAACCATGATCGGGAATCAGGCGAAACGAATATATGGGAGCGCCGTTGGAATGAATGGTCCGTTCAAAACAGATGCCGGGCGACCGGTGCAATTGACTCACAATGCACCTTTCGGCTCCGTTGATGACAAAACTGCCGCTTTCGGTGCTGATCGGGATCTCGCCCATGTAAACGACTTCTTCGCAAACTTCGTCGCCGTTTTTCAGCCTGAACTTCACATGCAGGGGGGCGGAATAGCTTTCCCCGTCTTTTAAACACTGGTCCGGGCTTTTTTTGGGGAGCGAAAACTCATAACTGACAAAATCAAGCACACATCTTCCGTCATAACTCTCAATGGGAAATACTTCTTTGAAAACCGCCTGTAGCCCGACGGCCTTCCGGCGGTTCGGCGGCACATTCAGTTGAAGGAATTCCCGGTAGGAATGCTTCTGCAGATCAATTAAATCAGGTGGTTGGATTATGTCTTTAAGTTTTCCAAAATTTATTGTTTCTGCCATGCAAATATCCTTCGCGTTCATGAACAGAAGACAAAAGACAGAATTAAAACGATGCGTCATTCCCGCCCGGACACCGCGGCCGGAACGGAACGACAAACCTTCAAATCATCTATTTATACAGGACCGCTATTCTGAATTATGACTTCTGAATACCTGGCCGGTTACTTATTTGATTTCCACTTTTGCGCCGACAGCTTCAAGCTTTTCTTTCATCTTGGCCGCGTCTTCCTTGGAGACTCCCTCTTTAACCGTCTTGGGAGCGCCTTCCACAAGGTCCTTGGATTCTTTCAGTCCCAAGCCGGTAATGGTGCGGATTTCCTTGATCACCTGAATTTTCTGGGCGCCGGCACTGGTCAAGACCACGGCAAATTCCGTCTTGGCTTCCGGGGCTGCGCCGCCCGCCGCACCAGCCGCCATCCCGGGCATGGCCATCATCGGGGCCGAAGCGCTAACTCCAAAACGGCTTTCCAGAGCCTTGACAAGCTGGGAAAGTTCCAACACGCTGATTGTCTCAACCCAGTCAATAAACTCTTTCATCTTCCCTTCGAGTTTAACCTCGGGAGCCTTCGTCTCTTCTTTCACGCCTTCCACTTTAACTTCATCTGCCATAGCTATCTCCTTCATTATTTACTGCCGGATTTACTCTTCAATTCATGAACCGCCTGCAGAGCATAAACCACGCTGGCCAGTTTCTGCCGCATAACGCCTGCCAAGCCGCTGATTGGCGCGGCCAACCCTCCCGCCAGCATGCCAAGCAAAGTTATCCTTGGGGGAAGCTTGATCAATTGCCCGAATTCGGCCGCCGACCAGCGGCGTCCGCCCAAAAAACCAAATTCAATCGGGAACACGTTAAATTCACGCTTGAAATTATCCAGGATTTTAACCGTCTCAATCCCATCGCCCTCGCCAAAGACAATTGCCAGCGGCTTATCAAGCGGCTCATCTATTTTAATTTTGGAGTCGGAAATCGCCTTTTTAAAAAAACTGTTTTTGACCACATGGAAATAAGACTTTTGTTTTACAAGCCGCTTGCGCAACTCCATGGCCGGGCCTGTCTTCAGTCCCTTATAATTTGTTAAAATCAGGAATGATGATCCCGATACCTGCGAGCGAATCTCCGCAACAATTGAAATTTTCTCCGGTCTCATGTTAATTAACAGCCTTTTATTCCGAAACGGAAGCGTCGTGCACCTGAATTGGCAACCCGACCCCCATGGTTGAACTGACTACACATCTTTTGATAAATATTCCTTTTGCCGCCGGCGGACGGGCGGCCGCCACGGCATTAATAATCGCGTGGGCATTCTCGGCCAATTTTTGAGCGTCAAAAGATCGTTTCCCAAACGGAACCATCACGTTGCCATGGCGATCCATGCGAAACTCGACCCGGCCGGCTTTGCATTGTTTTACGGCAGCGGCAACATCATCGGTGACCGTGCCGGTCTTTGGATTCGGCATCAACCCCCGCGGACCAAGGAATTTGCCCAGCTTGCGAACTTCCTTCATGGCATCCGGGGTGGCAACCGCCACGTCAAAATCCAGCCAGCCACCCTGAATTTTTGCGATCATGTCTTCAAAGCCGACCATATCCGCACCGCCCGCGCGGGCCGCATCCGCCGCCGCCCCCGTCGCAAAAACCAGGACTTTTACGGTTTTACCCGTTCCATGCGGCAAAGAAACCAAGCCGCGCACCGTCAGCTCCGATTTTGTAAAATCAATGCCAAGCCTGAAGGCAATATCCATCGTCTCGTCAAATTTTGCCCCCGGATTATCCTTGATGAACGCGATCGCATCCGCGAGCGCATATTGCTTGCTTTCCGTCTTTTCCTTTATGGCGCGATATTTTTTTCCGTGCTTAATCATGACTAGTCCACCACATCCACGCCCATGCTGCGGGCGGAACCCTCAATCTGCCGGGCAGCCCGTTTTTCGTCGGACGTATTTAAATCCTGCAGTTTCATTTTCACGATCTCCAAGATTTGCGCCCGGGTAATCTTGCCCACCTTGTCGCGGTTCGGCACTCCGGAACCTTTTGCCAAATTGGCGGCCTGTTTAATAAGCGCCGCCGCCGGGGGACTTTTGGTTATAAAAGAAAACGATTTGTCCTGAAAAATAGTAATGACCACCGGCAAAATCATGCCGGCCTTGCCCTGGGTGGCCGCATTGAATTCCTTGCAAAAAGCCATGATATTGACGCCCTGCTGGCCGAGCGCCGGGCCAACCGGCGGCGCCGGATTGGCCTGCCCGGCTGGAATTTGTAATTTTACGATCGCCGTAACTTTTTTTGCCATTTTTTACACCCAAAAAATTATGCCAACATATTAAGTATTAAAGTTAGGTTTGACCCCGTTTTTTAAGACCGTTCCACCTGCCAGTATTCAAGTTCAACCGGGGCGGTCCGTCCGAAAATATTAACCAACACTTTTAATTTTCCTTTTTCAGGATCAACTTCTTCAATCACGCCGGTAAAATTCAGGAAAGGCCCGTCCGTGATTTTCACCGTCTCGCCGGGTTCAAAAATAACCTTCGGCTTGACCTTCTCTTTTTTATCTTCAATCTGATATAAAATTGATTCTACTTCCTTGGGACGCAGGGGAACAGGCTTGGATCCGCCGATGAATCCGATTACTCCGGGAGTGTCATTGACATAATACCATGACTTTTCGTTGATTTTGCCGTTTTCGTTATACAACCCGATCTCAATCAGGACATAGCCGGGATAAAACATTCTGGTTGTGGTGCTTTTTTTGCCTTTTTTAACCTCGGAAACTTTTTCCGAGGGAATCGTCACCTCCCCGACCAAATCGCTCATTTCCTCGACCTTGATCCTCCGCAACAGGTTATCCTTTACCTTGCTTTCTTTGCCGGTCAGCGTATGAATGACGAACCACTGCTTTTCCATATTTTACGCCCCACGGGAACTACGATATTACCCTGCGAAGTAAACCTCCGCCACGAAACACAAGTTATTTTTTTCAAATAACCAGCTTTAGCAACCGCATGAGAACCAGATCGCAAACGCCCACAAAAACCGCCAGCATGACAACCGAGACAATCACCATTACCGTTGACTCAAGCAACTCCGGGCGGGTCGGCCAGGCTGACTTCTTTAACTCCTCGCCAACTTCATAAATAAAGGCCGTCAATTTGTCAGCTGTTTCAAAGATTTTCATTCCGCCCCCATCGCGCGCAAACAATTCCTTCCCCGGCCGCACAACCAAAACAAAACCTTATTGGCAGGCCAGGGGGGATTTGAACCCTCAACACCCGGTTTTGGAGACCGGTACTCTGCCAATTGAGCTACTGGCCTACCTCATTCCGCGGGCAAATCCGCCCGTCCCAAAACTTCAGAGCGATCCGATGGCGGAATTACCTCAAACCATATCAGCGAATTTCACGATGAACAGTATGTTTTCGCTCAAATTTGCAATATTTTTTCAATTCCAGCCTGTCCGGCGTCAGCTTCTTATCCTTCGTCGTCGTATAATTGCGCCGCTTGCACCCACTGCACGCCAGTGTAACAATTTCTCTCGGCATGAACACTCCTTCAAATTATGCCCGCTTTGCAGAATAAACGACCGACACAATTCATTACGCAATGATTTCTATTACCTGGCCCGCCCCAACCGTTCGCCCGCCTTCCCTTATGGCAAACCGGACTCCTTTTTCCATGGCAATAGGCACGATCAACTTGACTTCCACCTCAACGTTGTCGCCCGGCATGACCATTTCCACGTTCGCCGGCAAGGTAACTTCGCCGGTAACATCCGTCGTTCGGAAATAAAATTGAGGACGATACCCCTTGAAAAACGACGTATGCCGTCCGCCTTCCTCTTTTGAGAGCACATAAACCTGGCCCTTGAAATGGGTGTGCGGGGTGATTGAACCGGGCTTTGCCAGAACCTGCCCGCGCTGCACGTCTTCTTTCTTGGTGCTCCGCAGGAGACAACCGACGTTATCGCCGGCCTGGCCCTGATCCAAGAGCTTGCGGAACATTTCCACGCCGGTGATGACCGTCTTTTGCGTATCGCGCAAACCGACGATTTCCACTTCGTCTGAAACCTTGATCACGCCGCGCTCAACTCGACCGGTAACAACCGTGCCCCGGCCTTCAATTGAAAACACGTCCTCGATCGGCATCAGGAATGCCTGGTCAATAATGCGAACCGGCTCCGGGATGTAGCTGTCCAGCGCCGCCATGAGGTCAAGAATGCACTTGGCATCCGGATCATCGGCTTTTGCCGCATTCAACGCCTTGATTGAACTGCCGCGGATGATCGGCGTTTTATCGCCCGGGAACTGATAACTGGTCAGCAAATCACGAATTTCCAACTCAACCAGGTCAAGCAGTTCGGGATCATCAACCATGTCAATTTTGTTCAGGAAAACCACGATTGAAGGCACCCCCACCTGGCGGGCCAGCAATATATGCTCGCGCGTCTGGGGCATCGGGCCGTCAGCGGCGCTGACCACCAAAATGGCGCCGTCCATCTGGGCCGCGCCGGTGATCATGTTCTTGACATAATCAGCATGGCCTGGGCAATCCACATGGGCATAATGCCTTTTCTCGGTCGAATACTCAACGTGCGACGTCGCAATGGTCAGAATCTTGGTCGGATCCCTGCGCCCCTGCGACTCGGAAGCCTTTGCCACCTGATCATAACTGATATAATCACTCATTCCCCTCAGCGACTGAATTTTTGTGATTGCCGCCGTCAAGGTCGTTTTGCCATGATCCACGTGACCGATTGTACCCACGTTAACATGCGGCTTTGTTCGCTCAAATTTACCCTTTGCCATATTTATATCCTCCTTAACCTGCTTATTTTCATACTACAGACGGCCTGGCCGAACGCTGCCCGGGCAATTCGCCCGCGGCGAACCGGTTCCAAGCCCACGAACGGAATTGAACCGTTGACCTCATCCTTACCAAGGATGTGCTCTACCGACTGAGCTACGTGGGCAACTAGCATAAAAAATCCCAGCCGCACATCCCCGTAAAATACAAAAAAACACCTCTCTGTCTTTCAACGCTTTTTACATTGAATCCAGCTTATAGAGGCTTTGTGCGCAACTGGCCGCCCGGCCTACCCGATTCAATACGGCCATCTATATAAATAAAATGTGGTTGGTTTTTAGCAAAAAACTGAATTATGTCAATAACTTTTTTAAAATTATTTTTCGCAACGAGCGTCGCCTGATAAATTTCGGCTTCCAGGTTAATTTAGCCGCGCAGATTTCGCTCGTAAATTCCGCGGCTGATCCAGCTCAAAACATTCCGCTTTTTAGCCGGCATTTTTATCGCCAGTAAATGTGCCGCAGCGGATTTTCGTGGAGCATCTTGTCAATCCATGCCGGCTTAATGCCGGCCTTCGTCATCCTGGACAACACTCTCGTGACAAGCTGTTCATATCCGCCGCGATTCCGGTGGATCAGCCGGCCATTTTTCAAATACAGATACATATCAACGGATATCAATATCTGGTTCAAACGGCCGCGCCGGATCATGTCCCTTATCTGGGCAATGATCACGTCTTCCGGAACGATGTCTTCTCCGCCAAAATTAGTAAAAAGCATCATTGCTCCCCTTGCAGATATTCTCAGCACGTCTTCCCAGGGACTTACTTCAACGTGGCCCAGCGCCACGGCTTCCGCCGGCACTCCCAATTCCGCAAGCTTATCAAGGTGGGCCAGCGGCGCCTTCGGCGAATGGGTGGTAATCGGCGCGCCGGTTTCCCGGTATGCCATCGCCGCCGCAATAAACGCTTTTTCCTCCGCCTTTTTCAGCACACAGCCATGGCTCGCCACCTTGATCACGCCAGCCCGACAAGTTGTGCCGTCAATGCCATCCACAAGCTCCCTGACAAACAAGCGGGCCATTGATGCAACCGGCTTGCGCTTCTCCGCCAACGGGATGTGGTTTTCCGCATAATATCCCGTCGCCGCGACAACGTTCATGCCGGTCATGGCCGCAACCCTGCGCCACATTTCAACCGGCCGGGAATAACCGGCCGGCGTAACTTCAACAAAAAGATTGACGCCTTTTGAAACAAGATTTTTAAAATCCCGCGTCATTCTTTTTTCGATTTCCGGCAGACGCCTTTCAACTTCTTCCGGCGACTCATTGTTCAACGCCAGAAAGCCGTGTTCATGACACATCGCATAACGAACATCGCGCGGACTGATATCGCCGCCGATTGTCCTGATAAAACCGCGTATCGGTCGTTTTTTTTCAGATTTCATAACGTTTTAAAAATAAAAGTTTTACATTCCGCCAATTCTAATGTTTTTTTTAACTTCGCCCCGACGTCGCATGTCGAAATTTTTTAAAGCCTTTTAATCTTGAACTGCCGGGAACATGGTCTCCAATCCGATTTCAGTTTCCAAGCCGGTGTAACCGCGCAATACCTCCAGCGGATTACAAAATTCATTCGTTTTGATCGAGTCAAATTGCCGGTTTAATTCGTCAAAGCGCCGGCGACTCCTTTCGATATCCGGCGAATTCACCTCAAACAATTTCTCCAGGTTTCTCCGCCGTTCATTGCATTTGATTTTACTCTTCTCCATCAAGGCGCATGTCTTTTCAATTTGCCTTTGCCTGGCCGCCTTTTCCCATTCGTAATTTTTCCCAACCCAAACCGGCGCACCCATAATTTTCCCGTGATTATCCTTGCCGGAACGGTCCAAAATAACATCACCATCGTTTCCCTCCGCCGTTTCCGTCTCACGCTCCTTCAACGGATACCATACAATCATTCCGTTCGTCCCGCCGCCCGGCTCCTTCCCGGCATATGCCGCAAAAATTTCACTCGCCGGCAATTCCCGGTCATAAACCCTAATATCTTCCGCTTCTCCCTGAAAAGGCCCGATGCTCGGGTTGAATCTGCCGCAAAATTGCAGACTTCCGGCGGCCAACGCTCCATTCGTGCCCCCGGCAAAGAACAGGTCGTTCTCCTGGCGGATACCATCAATGTACAATTTCATCTTTCCGTCTCCGCCGGACGCAGGACTGCGCCATGACGCCGCCAGATGCTGCCAGAGTTCGCTCCTGGGATCCATTTCTTTATCCCAAGCAAGATAGCCGCCCGCCCCTCCGCCATTTGCCGACAAATGAAAACCGAAGTTCGAATTAAAATGCAGCGTTACCGGACCGCGCACCAGATTGCCACCCCTGCGTTCCCCCTTCACCCACAGCATCACGGTCACGGCATTCATGCCGCTTGTAACCACAGTTTTTTCCGTCACAATATAATCGTTTTTGCCGTCAAACCACAGACCGCCCGGCGCAACAGGCGGCGGCAAAGTCTTTTTTACGGCCTTATTGTTTGCACCGAAAAACCCAATAAATACGATAATGGCCGCCGCCATAAGGACCGATAACGGGAATACTTTCTTAAAAAATATCATAAAGCCTGCTCATAAAAATTTTACCGGAGCGTGTGATGCAACAGTGCAGGACCATCACACGCATGGCATCTACAATAAGGCGCTATTTTTTCTGAAAAAGCGGTTCAAAACGCGCGTCCCATTCAAGCTCATTAAATTGTTTAAGAATGGACGCATATTGTTCCAAGATGGCTTCATATTCCCGGTAACAAGCGTTCAATTCGGCGCCAGGCCGGGAAAGCATCCGCGCAAGTTGGTCAATCTTGCCGCTGTTTTCCTCAAACACGCCCTGCAGTTTTTTGGCAACCTCATGATTTCTGCCGAGGGCCGCGGCAACTTTTTCCTTTTCCGCCAGACATGCCTTGGCCATGAATTCCCTGAACACAAGATGCCCGAACAGTTTCGGCTGATGATGGCTGCCATATATGGCGCCAAAATATGACCTTCCAAAATCGCCGGCGGTATGACGGTTCCGGCAGAGGGCAAATCCCCAGACCGCCGCGCCAAAAGCTTTCCGATCCTGCGGTCCCTGATCAAACGCCGCAAACGGAATGCGCAGTTCAACCGTCCAGGCGCCGCTCGTCACGCTTGTTTTGACGTCCCAGTCCGGATCCCATTTTTTGCCGATTTTTTTACAGCCGTCATACTTCTCTCCCTTTGAATTGACGACCAGCTGATATTCGTTCTCATGGGAATGCGCCGGATCAAAGAAAATCTCAACACTGTCATCCTCATACACCTTTGAATCGCGCCCCTCATATCTGGCAACCAATCCAGCGGTATCAGGATCTTCGCATTCAATTCCCAGATAAAAATACTGGCCGTCATAAAGCGCCGCAAACGAAGTCTTGATCTCCGCCTTTTTGCCGGCGCTTGCCATGAACCCGTCCCATTTGCGGGCCGTTTGCCAGCACTCATCGTCAAGCCGGCCGTTGATTTCCGGCACAGCCTGAATCCTTGACGCCTCATGGATAAACAATTCGGGACTCTCTGCCTGTGCCAACGACAAGCCAACCCCCGCCAGTAAAACAAACATAACAGCCGGTAGCATGCTGAATGTCATCCGTGTGTTCATAAATCATCCTTTCTTTTGAAATTATTTTTCTTTCCGTTCCTCGACCGTAAACGTCCGTTCTGCGGTTATTCCCGTAGCCGCGTCTTTTACTCGAACCCTCCATTCGCCGGGCAGATCATTCAGCGCAAACAAAACGCTGCCTTTTGCCATGCCGTTTTCGCCGGTGATATTTTCCGAATAACAGGACAAGGGATCTTCTTTCGGCGGCACCAGTTCAACGTGAAACACGTGCAGGCCGGGGTGTTCAACGCCCTCGATCGCAGCCTCATATTCAAATTTCTCTCCCTGTCCAATCCGCTTCGGCGCATTCAGCTTTACCCCCTTGATCTCATAAGGCATTAATGCAAACAACATGGCCCTGGCAGGCTCAATTTCCACTTTTATCCGGTCGGTATATCCGAGATACTTTCCCTTCCGCGAGTCATATATGTGTTTTTTCCCGGACAATTTCAGTTCCACCGGTTTAGTGACAAGCGGTTTTGCCACGCCAAGCACATAGGCCTTGGACGGCTCAGGCAATTCCTGCAGAACACCGAGATATGTAATGCCGTCCCTGACAAACCGGTACATGCGAACGCCATCCACCTCCGGCTCAACCTTGGCCGGCTCTTCAATCCCGGCCTGCGCCATCAATATCTTGAACAATTCCAGGATTCCCCCGGAATCATCGCCTTTATTGACCGCGCTGCTTTCCAAATCGCCCTTTACCCCGGCATAATTCGCAAGGGAAAAGTTCAGCAGGATTGCACTGCCTTTGCCATATCGGCTCATGATCAGCGCCGGCTTTTCAGCCGCCAAAGATGCATGCGCTTCGCCTGTCACCAATTTAACCGATTGGTCGCAATCCGCTTTATGCAGCGCGTTTGGGCATCCTTCCATTTCAATCTTCACGGCGCAGTTGGTCGGCGCCGCCTTGTCCGTCATCTGTCTCACTCCGAAAACTTTATCCAATATTCCGCCGCCCTCATACGGTTTGCCGTGTTCATCCCGCACTCCAGGCCGCAAGTCAGCAATAACTACTCCGCCTTCGCCGACAAAGGTTTCAATTTCCTTGGCTTCTTTCCGCGACAATGCCTGGACATACGGCATCCACAGCAGCCGGTATTTCCCGTTTTTCAATTCACCATCGGCAACCTGCTCATAGGAAACAATCCTGAACTGGCGGCCGCTATCCTCAAACAACGGCGTTAACGCATTCAGCACGTCCTGCATCTGCGGCAGGCCTTCCGTCAAGGTTGCGGCATGGATGCTTGAGGCTGAATACAATATGGCGACTCCGTCATCAGCCCGTTGGGAAGTCATCAGCAGTTTTCCAATACCGCTTTTAATCTCCCTCAATTCCGTCATGTTCGCCTTTGCAAAATCATACAAGGACATGTCCGGCGCCATAATGCTCTGGCTTCCCTGTGCCGCCGCATGGGCGGTAAAAACCCAATATGAATTTGCGCCGCGAAACAGACGCCGCCACGCCATGTAGCGCTGATATTCCGGGCAACGCGTTCCATTATATCCCCCATACCAGCCAAGACCTAAAAGCGTGCCAGGCTGTGCAAAACACAGCACGGCATAAGGCACAAACGCGCCGTCATAAGTTCCGTTCAACTGCATGTTTTTCATCAGCTTATAATGGTCGGCGGCGCGGTAACTACTGATAAGAGTATCGCTGCCCTCATACCCAACCCTGGCTGACGGCAGTATTTTCCGGACCACATCCCCGCCATAAGAATATGCCCCGGCCCAGGTGTTTTCCATGTGCCGCCGGAAATCAACCCAGAGCGGCTGGAGGTTTGCATTCTTTTTTGCCTCCTTGAGCGTGAGCGGTTGTACCTCATCAAAGGTTTTGTAATGCGCTCCGTATTCCATGTTCATGTTTTCAACAGAGCCGTATTCCTCCGCCAGAAACTTATGGAACGCCGCCACACAATACTTGCAAAAACAAAGCTCATAATTACCACATTCAAAATGGCATTCATCGCCCATGGAAAGCTCCGAGGTGGAATACGGGCGGCATTTTCCGGCTGCTTTGGACAGGATCTCCGCCAATTGTTTCCGGTATGCCGGGTCCGTCAGACACGGTTCGCGCACGTGATCGTCCATTGTGCGATGGGGAATTTTCTTGGGATAATAATCAGTTTTCCGGTCAATAATCCGAACGGCATAAGGCAGATAACGGATGTTTGAGAGAAAAGCTATTTCAGAAAATGATAATTGCGTGTCAAATCCCGCCCGGGCCAATTCGTCAAACATATAATATTCCGGATATGAATTAAAACCATCACCCCATCCGATAACCCGGATATCATTCCGCGGCGGCAAGTCGGAAATGGAAAAAAACTTTTCCACTCGGCACAGAACCTCATCGCCTTTGCACAAGTCAGCTTCCAAATATTGCACGATTGTGATGGGCTGACTGCCCGAAAGTTCAAAATTTATCTCACGCGCTGCATTGGCCGGAATATCCGGCACTTCATATCGTGCCCGGGCCGTTACACGGCCATACGTGTCTCTCTGCCGCAGAACAAGCGCCAGAGCTTTCCCCGCCTCTTTCGCCGCGCTAACTTTAATTTTACCCGTCACTTTATCGTTACAGCGGTAGTCATTTTTTATATCAATCGCCGCAATCGCCGGATCGCCGGTCAATTTTACAAAAGACGATCCATAAGCCAGAGTTTTTCCTCCATCCTTGATCCAGATATCCGCAAAATATTTGCCGGCCGGAGAACGCGGAACATCAAAGCGCACCTCTGTGCCGCCGGATGCCAGCTTGATTTTCTGTTCATGAGAGCCGATTAACAATCCCCCGTCATTGCGAAATGCAAATACACATGCCGCCTCTTTTCCGTCCGGACCGGAAACAAAAAATTCGATATTAGTCAAAGTTCTGCGATCTGTTGTCATATAATCGCTGCCGGAGATTTTTACCGCACTCCGCCCTGCCGCAAACCGCAGCAAATGTCCGATCCAGGCCAGGTAATAATCATATTCCGCAAGCTTCGGCTCCAGAAGATTGCCGGCCGGCCCGGGCATAACCGCCTGCAATGCAGGAACCTCATACCCCTTTAATAACAATATTTTACCCTTGCCGAACACGGCATAATCAACCGTGGCGTCAATCCATGCCGGCGCATCTTTATATCCGTTAAACGCCGGAAGACCCTTGAAAGGAACCAATGCCGCCAAATCCAGTTTTTCTTTCTTTGCCGTTGCCCGTTGCAGGTATTTATCCGGATTGGAGACAACTCCAAGCAGCGGCGTACCGTCATGCGCTTTTTTCAACAACTTGTAGCGGAGGTTGATGGGAAATGAACTCCAGTCAATATTTCCCAACACGATTACGTCATAAGTGCCGTCCAGCTTAGTATCAAGGTCATCGGCGAGCGCCTGCTTGTCGCGGGCAATGGCGGGATCATATCTGTAATTTGAACTGAATTCGCTGGGGTTATTGCCGTATGAATGCGTCGTTGAGCCGCCGGCGGCAAAAACCGTATATTTTATATCCATCCGCTGGGCCAGTTCAATCACCTCGCGCATCCCCGCCCGCCAGACAATAAACAAAACCCTCAACGACCCTTGCGCATCAGGTTTTGCCCACTTGATGTGCGGGGTTACCACTTCTTCCGTTGGCGCCAGATATTTCGGGCCGTAATCAGGGAAAACCGGCTCCGCAATTGCGTTTGCGACCGCCATCATAATTGCCGTCATGCAAAAAATAACTGCTCTTTTCTTCATGCCATTTCCTCCTATTCTTTTTAATATTACATATGTTTAATCATGTATATGTCAGCATCAAAAAAAACCGCGACGTTACCGCACCGTAAAGATAGTTCCTTGAGGACTATATTCATAGACTCCCATGTCAACGATCCCTGAATACCGGTCAATCCTTAAACGCCCGTCCAAGTCAGGCATGCCTGACATCCATGGCTGGTTCGTACCGCTATTAATGCAAGGCGACCATTTGCTCAACCGGTAATTGGCGATTTGAGAACTGACATAGCGCGGATTACCATCGATAGATCCGGAGCACATGGCGGAATTGGGATAATTGATCGGCGCAAAACAGCAATTGGTGAACGTGGAATTTGTGCCGGCAGACGGATGCCAGGAAAAATTAGAAGAGGAAACAGCGTAATTCATATATATGATGGTGTTTTGGAATTTAACCCTGTCGCTGGTACTATCCAGACCGATATACACCCCTCCGGAACCATCGCTTGACGCGTTGCCTGCTATGGTGCAGTTTTCCACCCATCGCGTTTTGCGGCAATATAAGCCGGCGCCGTATTTGGCCGTATTGGTATAAATAAGACAATTTCTGATCGTGCTCCCCTGCTCACCATATACGCCACCCGCAAAAGGTTGATATGGGTTGGGACAAGCATTGCTGTATACCTGGCAATATTGCATCGTCCCGCTTTTTATAAACACTCCCGCTCCTCCGCCCATGCCGCCAAAGAGGGAAACATCGTTGCTGACAATATTGTTATGTATTGTGCTGTTTAAAATTTTAACATTGCTCCCTTCCGCGTATATCCCCCCGCCGACCGCCGCAGCCCAATTGCCGTAGATTTCGCAATTGGTCACCATTGAATATCCGTTCGTCATATAAATGCCGCCGCCAAAATTGGTGGAATTATTGCCGCACACACGGCAATTGCGGAGTTGTCCGTTTATCATGTACACGCCGCCGCCATTGCCGTTGCTCGAACTGGAGGCAAAACCATTGGAAATAGTAAAGCCTTCAACAAGAAGAGAGGCATTATTGTATCCCATATATACGCATCGGTTTGTCATATTCGGATAATTGCCATTGATAAATGTCGCGCCGAGACCATTGGCACTGCGCACGGTGATTAATTTGCGGATTGAGATCTCATTTGTCAGCGCATAGTTTCCATTCGTCACCATAACAACCGTGTTATCATTGTGTATCGCAACATCCACCGCGTCCTGGATATTCGTGGCCGCCGTGTCCCAGTTGGTGTAATTCGGCGTTGGAATAATCCCCAATGTGCCGGGCGGCACCACGTAATTCGTAATCGCAAACCCGGTAAAACATATTAAAAAATAAAACATAACATTCAAAAACGCGCCTATAAATACAGCGATGTGCCATCTAAACATAATCCACCTCCTGTCTTATAGACACACGCATGTTTTGTTCATCGGAACCGCCCGGTCCAGTCCTTTTTCCTTTATGGGCCCAAATCTTCACAAATCCGCGCCCGACTTAATCAATAATTCCCTTACATTTGCTCCGTTGATTTGAGACGGCTTCAGATTTTCTCTTATCGCCATGGCGGCCGCGGTTCCCGCCGCCTGGCCAAGATTCATGCACGTGCCGGACATGCGCAACGAGCCGTTCGCCTCCCGGTCGCTGGAAATACATCGGCCGGCCGCAAGAAGTCCTTCAACGCCTTTCGGAATCAAACAACGGTATGGAATCTCGTACCAGTCCCCCTTCGGGCAAGAATGGGTCCTGACATATTTTTCAAGGTCAAACGTGGACTCTTCGGCGTTTGCCGGGTCATGAAGATCTATCGTGTGCGCGGCGCGGCAGATACCGTCCGCAAACTTTCGCCCCGCCAACACGTCCGCCTTCGTCAGCACATATTCACCGATAATCCGCCGCGTCTCGCGCACGCCGATATAGGAACCAGTCTGGATCAAATAGGCGTTCTTCCACCCCGGAACATGCCGTCGGACAAACGATAACATCTCCCATACACGTTTCCGTCCCTCGATTTCAGCCTTTGTCAGCTGGAACCGGTCAGTGGCGTCAATTTCCGTGACCATATCAAGATTAAACGTTCGCTCTCCATGGACACCTTCTCCGCCGGCGTCCAACCACCTGGTTGTGTACCAGGGCATGTTGACCACGCCTTTTTTTCTTTCCTCTTCCAGGATTGCATTGATCTTCTTCCAGTTTGTATCGGGTAAATTATTGACGCCGCCTATGCGCGAGCGCAGGGTAATCCCCTGCATCCTTCCATCCTGTTTTCTTCCTTTTTCAAACGGCGCCCCGGCGCTGGCCGCCGCATCGCCATCGCCGGTGGCGTCAATGACCACTTTGGCGCGCAAAAGCCCCAGCCCTCCCTTGCCGGCGACAACAATTCCCCCAACGGCAGCGCCTTCGCAACGGGTTGATTCAACAAAGGAATGAAACAAAATATCGGCCCCGGACTCTTCAACCATTAGTTGCGCCACATATTTCGCGGTTTCAGGATCAAAATTTGTCGTCTGTTCCGGCGTGCCCGGCTTATCACCCAGCGAAAAAACAAATGTCTCAACGTGAAGGCCGCCTGACTTTTCCATGCGATCCCGCAACTCCTTGTAAATGCCGCCGTTCATGCCCAGATCAATTATATACTGGGTCATAACCCGGTTTGTCCATGTTCCGCCCAGGCAATTTGAGCTTTCCACGATCAGCGTTTTTGCGCCGTTCCGGGCCGAAGCAATCGCCGCCCCCACTCCGGCCGGCCCGCCGCCGCAGACAATGACGTCGAATTCGCCAAGGATTGGAATCTGTTTTTGAAAATTGATGGAAGTTTTCTCGTTCTCCGTACGCATCTTGTCTTTCCTTATCCGTGTCAATCCGTGTTCATCTGTGGTAAATATTTTTTGTTTCCCAGCAGGTCATTACAATACTACCTTGCCGCCAATCCGTTTAAAAAATCCCTTGCGCGCAAGGATGACTTGCGGGCATCGGCAAAATTGCTCCTTATTTCAAAACTGGCATAAGGAAGCGCGTAAAACTCCGCAAGATGTTTGACCACTCGTTTCCAGTCAATATTCCCGGCGCCGGGCACCAGATGATCATCTGCCTTGCCGGAATTGTCATGAAGATGAAGGTGCACAAGCCGTTCTCCGAATTCCTCCAGAAAAATCTTTACCGGGTCCGGACAATTCGCCGGCAGCATGCTGCTGCCAGGAAGATTGATATGCCCGATATCCAGAATTATCTTCAAATTCGGAGATTTGCCGCCTATGGCCAGAAAGTTTTTCAAAGATTCAAAGCGGCCGTTTTCCAGGGCCAGGATCACATTGTTTTTTTCAGCAAGTTTAATAACCTCGCCGAGATACTTTTTGTCAATGGCGAGTTTTTCCTCGGCCTCAACCACCCCGAAATTCAAGACATGAACGATCAGCAGACGCGCCTTAAGATAAGCGGTCAATTCTATCTCTTTTCTGATCGCCTCAAAGTCCTTTTCCTGACATTCGCTGTGAATCGTAAGGCTCCTGCAGCCATCAACCCACTTCCTGATATTAAGCCAGTTTGAGCGGTCAAACACGCTCTTGTCCGGAGTCCAATTCATCCAAAGTTCCACCCCGAAACCGTCGTTTTTTATTTCCTCCAGAATGGTTTTCAAGTCCGGTTTCCCACACCCAGGCCCCGGATAGCTTCCCAGTTTTATATAGTTCCCCAGGCTTATATTGAAAACCCAATTTTTTGCGCCCATGCGAATAACTCCTTTAGTTACAAATTCACGGCTCCTGGCGGCCGTCTACTCCCAAATGGACCGTAATTTTCGCACCTCAACATGCCCAAGCCGGACAGGCTTCCTGACGGCTTGAAACGTCAATTCTGTTTGGCTGCCTGCCGGGACAAAGCAAGAACTCAAGGAAATCTCGCCCCGGTTCCAGAAAACTTCCAATGATGTGCAATCCACAAGCATGCGAAGATGCATGTCCCCGTCCATAACCGGCAACCGGATAGATCCGGCCGGACAGGTCAGGATGTTTTTCTCGTAGGAGACCATCGCGCCATGAAAACCTATCTTGAAGCCGCTGCCCCGCCCCGCGGCAACATCCATCTCTATGTCAAAAGCGATCCCTGATATGCCGGCAAACGGATTCATTCCAGGCTGGGCAACTAAATTACCCAGCCTGAACTTTTCCGCATGGATTTTTTTTATTTCCCGCACCGGGTTGCGGCACAATCTGATGCCCCGGAGCGTGTTGCGCAAGGTCAGTTCGCAGGGAAATGTCATCTGCTGGCTGAAAGGCATGCCCGGATACTTGCCGCCGCGCATCCAGGCAATCTGCATGACCCGCGCAGCGGTATTGTTCCAGGTTTGCGCTGCATAGAAATTGGAACCGAAATCTCCCCGAAACGGCCCCTCTTCAGGCCGGAACGTCCTGCCGTCAAACGCACCTATCCAATAATGGAATGCCGCATCATGCAGCACCCATTTTTTGCTTCGTTTTTCACCTGCAACGGGCAGCTCAAAAAGGTCGGGGCATTCATAGAATTCTTCGCCGACAAAATCACCCGTAAAAATCCATTCTCTTAAATTGCTTGAGTTGAAGAAACGCACCCTGTTTTTTTGCACCCAAAGCGCCATTACCCATTTTTGAGTGGGCTTGTGCCAGAAAATTTTCGGATCGCGCTCGCCGAGGTCCAGTCCCTGATTGGGGACGACATGTTCGCCATGGTTGTACAATTTCCAGCTGCATCCCTTGTCGTTGCTGCAGGCGATTGCCTGGCCGTATGGTTTCCGCGCATGCGTAAAAGCCGCCACTAGCGGCGGAGCATGGCCATCACCAAGCCCGGAAGAATTCTTCCAATCCACCACCGCGGAACCGGAAAAAATGGCGCCGCCACCATATGGAAAAAGAGCATGCGGCAATTGACGCCAGCGCACAAGGTCCTTGCTGACGGCATGCCCCCATGTCATGTTCCCCCATTCCACGCCCTTCGGATTATGCTGGAAGAAAAGATGATAATCCCCTTGATAAAACACGCATCCGTTCGGATCATTCAGCCAGTTTTTCCTCGCGCTGAAATGAAATCTCGGGCGGTATTGTTCGGCGTATGTAATTCCATGTGCCATCAGTAACAGGTCTTGTCTTTTATTCAATTGACGACAATTTACACGCAATTTTGACCGGCAGTTCCGGCAGCGGTTTTTTATGGATGCGCAGACTGAGGATGCGGATCAGTTCACGGGCGAAATCCGCCGGTGAAAACTCGTTGCGGACAACCGGAATCCCGTACCAATGATGGATGCCTTTATTGGCCATTGTGACCACCGTCATCCGGCGGAGCACGTCCCTGCCCCTCTGGGCCAGAGCCATGGCCACCCCGCGCATCGCGATATCATCGGATACAAGCAATCCCTGCGGCCATTGACGCCGCGCATCCCAATTCCGCATTAGAAACAGCATATCGTCATACACCGACTGTTCCAGACACGCATCACTTTCCCAATTCCTCAACTGGTGAATTTCCACGTCCGGAATTTTCAGTTTCCGCGCCGCAGATTGAATGCCGCGGACATCCAGGCCGTCGCTCGTCACATCCTTCATGAGCCGGAAATAGGCGATTTTTTTCAATCCTTTCCCGGCCAGGTAACCGATACTGCCGCGCCCGAATTCCTCATAATCAAGCGTTACATCAGTCTTTGAATCCAATGGCGGGCCAAAACTCACCACCGGCAAATCCTTCAAGACAGGGCCGAGTTTCCGGCTGACAATATTCCCCAACAGCTGAAGAAATCCGACAAAATGATAATTTTTCAAGTCATTGATCAGCGGCCGGCAGGCGGATGATTGCCGGACGGACAAATCAGACTTCAACTCCCTGAACCCATCGTAAGCACGGTATGTCCAGAAGCAATCCTTCCTGTTCTCGAGTTCGGCGGAAACCGCGTGAAGGACCGCGCGCTGGAAATGGGCATTCTCGTCAGTCAGGCGCGGATTGAAAATAATGCCGATGTACGAGGTCTGCGTCCCGGCCTTTACAAAAGTCCCGCGCATGGGCTTGCGCTCTATCCAGCCATCCCTGGCCAAGGCGCTCAAGGCCCGGTGAACAGCATCGCGTCCGACCCCCAATTGCCGCACCAGTTCATCCGTAGACGGCAATCTTTGATGAGGCGCCAATTCTCCGTTCTGGATCTGCCGGCGCAAAGCGCGTTCAATTTGCATGTGAACGGGCTCTGCCACCTGGACATTGAGATCTATTTTCACAGATTATTCCTAGTTATTTGATAATAAAATAACAAGGAATATTTAAAAAGTCAAATTCTTTCTGTATATTTTTTTTTCCAGCCCGGATTTTGACGTTCACGGATCAGATATCCACCGCCAAACCATCCCGTGCCATAAATGCGCGGGGAAATATGCGGCGAACATCTTCCATCACGATGTCTTTCTCGTCGCGATGGATCAAATACAAGCGCTCCGCGTCCGCCATTTTTGCGATCCGGGCGGCTTCCTCCGGCGTGCTATGGGCGGCGTCATGGATAAGCAAAGGCGTTTTTCTGGCAAATTCGGCCAGCGGCGGATGAAACAAAGTATCCCCGCTGAAAACCATTGATTTCCCCGTTGCAGGCCAGGTGACCTTGCCCGACAGGGCATCTTCCATCACATTTGCCCCGGAAACGTGCCTTGCCGCCATCGTTTCCAGGAGGAAATCATCGCCTTTGTATGACTCGCCCGGAACGAGCGGCGCGACGACAATATCCATCACAATTTCAGGGAACCGTTTCCATTGCAGGAACCGCTTGGTTGTTTCCACGATTTCATCCAGATGCTGCGACGGCCCGATAATCACCAACGGACGGACGAGCTTGCGGGACGCCCTGTGCCCCCACAGATAAAAAAGAAACTGCGGCAATCCCAGGTAATGGTCCTGGTGCATATGGGTTAAAACCAGATAGTGGATATCCATGGGATCAAGACCATATTCGCGCATTTTTAAAACATTGCACCAGCCGGTATCAACCAGGATATTTCCGTTGATCACAAATGACGCAACTTCTTTCCCGACTTCCGGAGTGCAGGGCGCCGTGCCGATAAAAACAACTTTCATATTTTCCTCCAATTATTGAGCATATGTGATTAAGCTCACCCAGCCAAATGGGTATTTAAAAATTCCAGCATTTCTTTTTCAAATAAAAATTTTACTTTGTCTTTTGGCATGTCATCTTCCGCAGTCAGAGTATGCCCTCGCCCATCGGCCTTGAGAAAAACCGGATGAAGTCCATTGCGTTCCAGGGCTTCAACCATCCGGCGCGATTGTTCAAACGGGACCACTTGATCCTTGTCGCCATGGGCAATCCAAATGGCGGGCGCGCGCCGGTGAATGTGAAAAACGGGCGAGGCTTCCCGGTAAAGAAGCGATTTCTCCGCCGGCGTTCCCCCCATGAAATCCAGCGTCATCGTGCTGCCCCGTTTTTGATCAGCCTGAAATTGATCGGCCAGATTCATAATGCCGCAATAATCCACCACGGCCCGAACATGACAAATCCCGGTTTCCTCACGCGCGGCCCTCAATCCGAGCAACATGGCCAGATGGCCGCCTGCGGAACCCCCGAGCAGCGCACAACGACCAGCATCCAGCTGATACCCGGCGCCGTTTTTCGCCAACCATTTGAGAACCGCCAGCAAATCCTGGTAGGCCGCCGGGAACGGCGCTTCCTGAAAAATACGGTAACTGCAAAGCACAAAAGCCAGCCCCGCCGATTTGATGCGCGGCCAAAAATGATCGTAGGATGTCCGGTCGCCACTCAACCATCCGCCGCCATGGATTCCAAGAACAAACGGGAAAGGCCCCTTGCCCCCGGGCAGATAAATATTAACCAAGCCTCTTTCGCCCAATTTCGGATTGCTTTGAATATCCGCATGTGCTGGTTTCATTTTATGACAATTAACCCCCGTATTGCCGGAGCAATTCCATGGCAAATTTATAGTTTTCAAAACTGACCGAAGGCGGCACGGAATGATCCGAATGATAAATATATCCGCCGTTTTGTTTCGCAATCAACACTTTACCCTTGATTTCTCCTTCAATTTCTTCATGGCTGCCGCTCAGCTTTTGCACGTCAATATTCCCGACAAAAACAAGGCGGCGGCCGTAAAGTTCCTTCAATTTGCGCACGTCATTCCCGGCCCGCGCTTCAATGGGTTGAATGGCGGTGATCCCGGCATCCAAAGCCAACGGCAACACTTCATCCAGCTTGCCGTCAGTATGATACATTACGGGAAGGCCTTGCGACTTGAAATATTTACACAGTTTTTTATGACACGGCAATAACAATTCCCGGTAAACCCCGGGTGAAAAAAGCATGCCGTTTTTATACGCGATGTCGTCGCTGAAATGAAAACCGTCCACGAGGATCCCGGCCCGCGCCAAGCGCCGATGTGATTCTATAATCAAATCGGTAATGGTGGAAAACATATCGGAAATGAGGTCCGGTTCCTCCAACATTTTCAGATAAACGTCCTGCGCCGCCATCATGTGGGTCGTGTTTTCCAGCGGACCGGCCGCAAGGAAGAACATGAATTTATTTTTCTCCCGCGCCCGGGCATATCCGGCCAAGGTGTCCTTCCAAGGCATGGGACGTGAAACGACGTTATGCTCGTCAACCGCTTCATACGACCCCCAACGAATGATTCTCGCCTTTTCCTCAATATCGGGACGCAGGAGCTTTTTGTAATTATCCCAATCTGCTCGGTTTTTAACCAGATAATCGAGCACCAATGGAGCGCCGGTCTTCCCGCGCATCACCTTGTTGGTTACGCCGTTGGCATCCGCGTAAATCATGAATTCCTCGTTTTTTTCAATGATTTTCGCCGGCAGTCCAAGGGAAGTATCCAACAACAAACATTCATCCACGTCATATTTAAAATACTCATTAACGTGAACATCCGCCGGCAGGCCTTCCATGCGCCAGCGGGCCACGGTTTCCGGCCAGGGCGCATCAAAAATCCCGACACGGTCAGGAATTTGGAAATTGAATATTCTCTTTATTCTTTCGCGGGAGTTCACCAAAACATCCTTTCGTATATGCACCGGATCCAGACACAGGCCATTATTTTCCCGCCCACAATCAATATCCCTGCGTCTTTAAAAATTCGTCCGCTCTGAAAAACAGCCGGTTTGTGGCCGCAAAGAATTCAAACAAAACCGAATAGTTCCCGTTGGAAAGACCGGCGACGTCGGCATAAAAGGGGCTGTCCATCAGCGCCCGCCCGTCAAATGAAAACGATTTTACAACCTGCGCGTCCCGTGTGACGTCCATTTTCAAACGCGTATTATCCATCCGATTGGACGACATATTGACTTTGCCGGCGATAACCAACGGTTCTGAGGGGAACACGATTTTTGAAACAATTTTAACAAATACGGGGGATTCAATGAGACAATTGAAAACTTCTTCATATAAAATCATTTTTGCGTCCGGATCATACAAGCTGAATTTATACGCAAACTTTCCCTGTTCGCCGATAACGAACGGAATGGTTATCTCCTTTTCTCCGCCGCCGGGCGCCTCGCAGGAAACGCTGCCGGCCGGCTTATCCGGATTCTGAAAGTCAAACTCCTGTGAATATTCTCCAACAAAGGCTATGCGGCCCTCCAGGTTCCTGGCTTTGTCCCCCTGATTGTGCAATATAACCGTGAAACGGTTGTCGCCCAGGACAACAGTCTCCGGCGGTTGAATCCGGTCCACCATGATCGTCTGGTAGCGCGGGACATGGATTCCCTGCAAACGCCCGAATTTTTTGGGATTATGAAAATCCTTTAATTGTGTCCAGGACACGTTTTCCTGCGGCTTTGACACGTTACGGCAGAAATTAACGCTCCATTCCTGTCCCATCCCCAACTGCAATATCCGGAAAGGGATGGCGATTTCCACCGCGAAACCATCCTTCTGCTTTTTGGCTTTTGCTTTCCAGGCGCCGTCCCATGACGTGGAAAACGCCTGTGAATCCTTGCGGCGCACGCCGTCAAACTGGGTTCCGATGCAATTGACCGCGAATTGATAATACGAATTGCCATCGGTGCCGGGATCCAAGAACACTTCCACGGAATCTTCGCCGAATATGTTTCCATCGCGGTCAAGAACCGCCCCCTTGATCTGTTCTGGCTGGCGATGCCGGCATATAAAGCCGACATAGAGGTAATCGTCGTCATATCCCACGAGCGCCTTCGTTTGCTCACTGCCGGCAATCTCCGCCGGCGCCGCTTCCTTCTCCCAACACGGTTCGCTTAAATTGCCGTCAATGGCGGGCGCCGCGGAAAATCGGCCGGCCTTTATGGCCGGCGCCGCACAGGCCGCCGTAAAAGAAGCGACACAAACAATCAGAACTAAAATAAATAAAAAATGTTTTTTCATGTTTATTTTCCTTTCGACGTTTCCGTTGGTTTTGTCTTTTGGGCGCTATTCAAGGCCAAAGCCTCCTTCATCCTGATAATTTCAGAAGCCAACAGCCATCGGCATCTCTGCGCCAGTTCATTGTCAAATTTTCTTTCTATGATCACATCGGTAAAATCATAGTCTTTTTTGCCGGGAAACAATGAAAGCGCGTATTGCAGGCGGTTCAGCGCCTGTTCCGCCAGATTCCCCAAGCCTGCCGACCGGCATTGGTCCGCAACCTGAACGAGGGTAAAGCAATACCGATAATCACTAATGCCCTCCCGGATTCCTTCCCATTGCAAAGTGGCAATAGTATTTGTGATCCCCGCCTCCGGCCAGGGTGGGTAAGTAATATTAGCCTTATTACCAGTCATAATCTCATCGTACGGGTTGCCTCCAAAACCCCACTGATACGTCCAACTGACGCTGGCCTGGGCGCCATTTTTATAAAATTGAAATCCTGAAAGGTAACGATCCGGCATGAGCCCCCCTTCCTGACGGCCATAGCATCCGCCGTCAAGGCTCCACCATGGCTCACCGGCAGGCGCGTCGTCTCCACGACGCGACCCGCAATCTAATTGAATTTCACAGACATCGCGAAGCTGATTGTAGGCGGCGCCATAACAGGTATCCATGCCCGGCACCCCCGCTTCCTTTGCCAGGGAATACATTTGCCTGGCCCTGTTCATGGCATACTCACACCAAGCCGGCTCATCCAGTCCGTAATAATACCATTTGCCGTATTCCTCCCCGCCATATCGTTTCACAGCCTTGTCAATGGCTTTGAATGCATCCACTATGCCCCGGCGTAATTCCGGATTGTTCAAATCCACTTTATAGAAGCCGGCCTTCACATTTATATCCATTCGTTCTGATTTCAATCCCATATCCGCGGCAACACGTTCCTCCACCATCCCATGCCACCATAACGATAATGGTCCCGTCATTTTAGCCCGTACCCGCGCCCGTTGGATCCGTTCCAGATAATCGGATTTAAAATCAGTAATCTGCCCATCCGTCGTGACAAAAGACCAGGGCGTGTTCGCATAATACAAACGCATGATTAACCCCGTAAAACCGTAGCTTTTCAAATACTTAAATTCCTCGGTCATCTGGTCTTCCGTCATCTCGCCGAATATTTTTGGGGTCACGTATATTTGCCACCAGTTCTTCTTCGGATCAGGGGTCAGCAACTCAAACGGCAGGACGTTCAAGCGCAGTGGAATATTGATGGTTTCACCGCTATTGAACGTGAAAGCGATCTGACCCTTGTAATTGCCCGCGGGACACCCGGCGGGAATAGACGCCTGAAGCCAGAAGCTCTGTGAAGAGTTTGCGGGAATTTTTTCCACCAATGTTTTGTCAATCAGTAATTCCGGTATGATATAGACACTGGAACCTACGTCGATGGTGTATTGCGGCCAGAATCGGACGGTTTTGATCCGGATGGCGGAAGCCGCCATGCCTTGTCCCTGTTCGTTTTTCAAATCCGCAGTTATGGCCGCCTGCGCGTTCGTCAAATCACGCAGGGCATAGACTGAAAACCAGAACGCGGCAACCTGACCGCCGGCCGCAAATCCGGCCACTTCGCTCTTCATTTCATTGGGGCGCGGGACTGAATCGGGATACACGTCCCGCAAGTCGCCGCGCAGATACCATACCATGCCTTGCCGCTGGTGTTCCGCCTGGATCAATCCGGCCTGGAGCTTTTCCTGGCCGGCGCGACGCGGCGTCAGGGGATACTGGTTGGTTCCAATAGTGATCGTCTCCGCCGCCGCCCCAAGCGCGCCGGCCAAGATCGCCATTACAAAAACAAACCTAATTCCCCTGCCGAAAACATTAGTTCGTTGACTCATATTCTTTTCCTCCTGCTTTTGTAACTACTCCTTGATTCTATGACATGATTTCCTGTCACGTAATCAGGCTACAGTCTATCCACCTTTTTCTTAACTATCGCGAACAGGAATTCACCACGCCGGATTCACTGCTCGGACAAACCGCCAGTTTAATCCTGCGATAGCGCATAATCCCTCCGTCTGCATTTTGTAAATCAATCAACAGCGCGGTCGTGCCCGGCAGGGTTGTAAAACAAAACTCCATCGCGCGCCAGGGATACGTTCCAACCGGCGGGAAATGACATATTTCGCGATCCCATTCATTTTTCACCGGCGCATCGCGCTGGCGCACGACGATTTGCGGCTTCTGGCAATCGCTGGCGCTGACTTCCAGCGCAAGCCGGCAGGAAACATTTGCGCCGACCGGCGCCGGTACGGTCAACCGGAACACTCCGTACCCTTGATAGCCGATATTCCTGATTTCCAGGAATGATTCCCCGCCGGCGTCGGACGCTATTTGCAGATCATATCCAGCTCCGTTTTTGACGCTCCAGCTGATTGGATGCCATGTCTTGTCAAGTTGTGATTTCGGCGATAAATCCGTGATAATCCAATCGTTCGTCGCCATGGCCGGGCCTGCCATTAATGCCAGGCACAACATCCACCCAGCCAAGCCAATTTGATGACTGTAGTTTAGCGATATAATTTTATAACCTGAAAATAACGCGATTGTGACTGTTTCCTGATGCGGCATTTTAGTTTATACTTCTCCGCAAATATGTCATATATCTCAACAAAACGATCTAATCATGGCAGACTTCCTTTAGGGCGAGAATGGCATCAACAAGCTTACGCCGCAGGGCCTGGTAATCATCATCGCTCAGATCGGCGCAGAATTCGCTCTGGACCTGTTTCAAGTTCTCGTCGCTGCCCATCACATCGGCCAGCGCTGCAAGCGCGCGGTCGGCGGCGGGTTTGCCCTCCGGAGTCTTGGCGGCCAGCGCGGCGTAATGCTTGAGCGTGGCGATGTAGCGCATGTCATCAACGCTCTCGCGGATCGCCTCCCAGTCCGTGGTCGGAATCTGTTCGTTGTTCGGCCCCGGATATGCGGCGCAAGTATCGCGCGATACGCCGTCAAAATCATTGAACGGATCGCCGGTGTATGACTGGTAGTGCCAGTAGAACATGGCCTCGGCCGGCCGGCGGTAAAAACCAAATCCGCTGCAGGCGCGCGTCTTCCGCGCGTTGTTATTATAGGCCGAGCCGTAACGCATGTAGCGTTTGCCGCGCGCGAGCAATTTTTGTTCCTGCTCGGCCGTGTACATGACGTTGCCACACCAGATGTCAAACGTATCACCCCATTTTTCGCCCGCCTTGTAGCTGTTCACAGTGATGAAGCTGGTGGCGCCCGGAACCTTCGCAATGAGCGCGCACTCGTGTTGGGCTTTCTCGCCGCGTTCCTTACCGCCGCCGATCTCATCCACGGGGAAGTAGAGCAATTTCGGCGTATCGGAAGGAGACATGGCCTCTTCCGTCCGGCGGATGACTTCAACATAAAGTTCGTCAAGTTTGTCCTGCGGCGCATCCGGAAATGCCCGCTTGATGTGCGCCAACGGACTCCAATAGAATGGGATCGGCCCCTGAATGCCGAGCTTCTTGATTTCACGGAGATATTGGCAGAGTTCATCTGTATCCAGCGCCAGTTTGCCGCCGTCATTGCGTATTACAGGTTCTATACCATTCATCTCAATAGTTGTCATTCCATGGGCAACCATGTCGCGCACCTGGGCATCGCGTAACGGAGTGTTGTTCATCACCGGAAACCAGCACATGCCCACGGGCCGCTCATTGGGCTGGAGCGTGAACGGCAGGACTTCAACGGTCATTGGAATTGACGCCTCGCCCGCGTCGGACGCGCGGATGGTGACCGTGCCATTGTAAATGCCGGGCTTCGCGTCGGACGGCACGCGGATCGTGAGCCAGAACTCCTGGGTTTTATCGGCCGCCACGTCCACGCTTTCCCTCGCCTCAAGCAGTTCCGGCATCACGCGCCACTCGGTGCCCCAACTGCTCCCGATACGCTGCGGCCAACAGCGCACGATGCGAACATCAACGGCCGCGGCGGGGATGGCGCCCGGCCCCTTCAGGTCGCTCACGGTACATTTCACGGCCTTCAGCGGTTTGAGCGCGCGGAAAGCGACAACCATCGGCTCGTATTCGCCGGGACAGGCAAAGCAACCCAGCGGCCGTTTCATGTCCGCCGGACGCGGCACGCTGTTCGGATAAATGTTCGTCATCCACTGCGGCACAAACGTCACGTAGCCGCGCGTCTGGTCGGCGTCGGACACCGGCGGCATTTTCTCATCTTCCACCCAGGGCTTTTCGGTGAATTCCACTCCGGGAGATTCTTTCCGTTCGCGCTCAATCTCGGCATTGATGAACGCAAGCTTGCTCTCGGCAAACTCCTTCTGGGCGGGGGTGTTGATCGGCAGGACGACGAGGCCGTTGATTGAGACGCCGGCTATTTTCTTGGGATCAGTGGGTTTGGAATCAAAATCAAGTGTGAGCTGTCCATCCGTCACATCTGTTTCAAATTTTGTTTCCACGCTTTGCAGGCGATAGGATTTCAGGAACATGTCGAGCGGGCTTTCGTTTGGATCAAACGTCGGCTGCGGATAATCCGGAAACACCACCTTCTCCACCACCCGCTTGCCCTCGGCTTCAATCCACCAGGTCTGCTCACCAGGCGCGCCGTAGGTATAATCAGCATGGAAAGTCACAACGCGGTAGCGGCCGTTCGGCACGTCCAACAGGAAGGTCTGCCGCACCTGGGTATGGTAAGAGGCTGAGGAAGCCACGAAATCGCGGTAAAGACTCTCTCCGCGTTTCTTGCCCAGCCGGTCGCGTTCACCCAAGCCCGGCACGGCGGCGCTCTCGGAACCGAAATTGCTCAGCATCACCGGCTTCCCTTTGTGATAGGGCTGGAAGCCGTAACCGCGTCCGGGCGTGTAGACCACGTCCTTGGACACGCCCGTGAAATTGGCAAATACGGGTGAATTGGTGGGACCAAAGTCAAATGCATACCATTCAATGTCACCCTCATGGATGGCCTTCCCGCCAAATTTACCGGTATCAGTTGGAACGGCCGGCTTTGCGGAATCGGGTGCCTCAACACCCCAGACCTCAACCTCCGACACCGTTATCTGACTGCGGCCTTCCATCGCCGTGAAACGCAAACGGACGCCGTCTGCCAGCACGTCAAGTCCATCAAACGTATTCCAGCCATCCTTTGCCTCAGTCTCGGCAAGCTTGAGCAACTCCGGAAACTCGGCAACATCGCCCGCCTTGAACAATTCAATGTGCGCGACGCCATTGGACTCGTTATTGTTAATGCACACCCGCACCCGGCGGATACGGAAGCTCTTGAGCAGTTCAATGGTCAGATCAGCCAGCTTCACATTGGTCCATTGGGCATAAGGCAACGGCTTCCGTTCCTGGAACGATGCGTCGCCATCGGTAAGCCTTCCAATGGCGAACGACTCGGATGCGGCATTCGGATTGGAAAACGCCGGTTCGGCAACATAACGTCCGCCGGTCCGCAAATGCGGGGCGTCCTTATACTCACTGGACACGGAATTCGACAACCCGTTATCGGTCAGCAATCGCGCTTCGTCGGCGCCCGCCGCTCCCCCTAACGTAACCCAACCGCAGACCAATAACAACCGGACGGATAATCTTAACATGGCCAACCTCCTATTTGTGACTGTTTCCCAGGTTGCACTGCTATAATGAGATTCAGTTTTTCAAGCAAATCATGCTTATTATACCTGTTTATACCTGTGCATATGATCTAAACATAATCATCAAAATTGTCAACGATATTTTGTAACCTCAGTCTCGCGGGTGGATTTTTGGAGACGGGACGCCCTCGTCCCGTTCAGCGCGGCCTGGGGTCAGGCCGGCTCCACCAAAGACTGAGGTTACGATATTTTCACTAAAATAGCCTTGTCTTATCTTTCTTATTTATACAATCTTGCCTACGCAACAATGAAAGCTTTAATTCAACGGGCGAACAAGGGACGCGTCCTCATTGACGGCAAACTGAACGGCGAAATCGGGCCGGGGTTTGTCGTTTTCATCGGAGTCCGGCAGGGTGATACCGAGGATGACGCAAAATACCTGGCGGAAAAGACGGCCGCCCTGCGTATTTTCCCCGATGATAATGACCGGATGAACCGGTCAATAATTGAAGCAAACGGATCGGCCCTGGTTATCTCGCAATTTACCTTACACGCGGACACGCGCAAAGGCAACCGCCCGAGTTTCATCCTGGCCGCCCCGGCCGAGGAAGCCAGGCGCCTTTATGAATTTTATATCAGCGCGTTAAAGCGGATTCTCGGCGAGGATAAAGTGGCAAGCGGAATATTTCAGGCCAAGATGCTGGTCGAAATTTTCAACGACGGGCCGGTGACAATTGAAATAAAAAGCCGGAGCGAACCATAAACATCAGGCCTTGATCTCCATCAAAATTGACGAATAAGGCGGAATTTTAACCGCGGGTTTAAACGGCAGAAACCTTTTGAATCTTTCCCGGCCGGCATCGCTCCAGCGCAGTCTTGCCGTCTGTTTTTTCCCGCCCAGGTTGGCGCAATAAACCAGCAACACCCGATCGTTGAAATAAACCGACGCATACACTTTGTCCACGCCTGTTTTCAGCGGACTCCTCCGCGCCGGGATAAACCGTAATTTTCCCAGGTCATATCCCTTGAATTTCGCGATTTCGGCCATTAAAAAACGGCTGTTATCCGTTTGATTGATTATGCCCGGATATGGCGGCCAGCCTTCCAAAAGGCAGGCCAGATGCTGGGGACGGTAAATTTCCGGCTCCGGCGAATTATTGCCGCAGGTTGAAACCGTATGCCGCGGCGTGATCGGCACAAACTCGCACAAGGGATCAAATCCGCCCGGCAATGGACGGCATGAAAAATAATCTTCGCTGACAAACACCAGGTCCGCCATGTTTTCCGCCACCATGCTCGGCGTTCCCGAGCAATGGATGAACATAATTCCCTTGTCGCCAACCCGCGCCCTGGTCCAAAAATAAAAATCAAGCACCTCATCAACGTCCGTATGGACGCGGCCAGCGCAGTGTTCCGGATGCCGGCATATATGGAACCACATATGATCGTAGTAGACGCCGTCAAAGGCATGTTTTTTCAGGACCAGGTCAATTGACTTTTTCCGGTATTCCAGCCAGCCCGATTTCATGCACATATAACCGCCAAACGGACCATCCTCGCCGAGAATCATGCCGCTCCGGTCAATTTGACGTTTCCACTCCCGCGCCTTTTTTGCATAAACCGGACAGCTTGGATGGAATTCCTTCAGGGAAAAGTAGGGCGTTATTTTCATTCCCAGCCGGTGCGCCGTGGCAATAACCCGGTCCAGCTCGCGCATATCTTCCGGCGCATACGGCGGATACTTGCCATCCGGCCACCCCTTCGGCTTGAAAGTGTTGTCATCATGGTGCCGCAACAATTTAACCCCTTGCTTGGACAAGGATTCAAGCGCCGTATCGGCCGGCCAGTTGGAATCAGTCCAGGCATGAAACACCACATTCCCCGTTTTTTCCGGATCCTTGACAAACGGCAGGCCCAAATAATATTCCCAGGCCTGGCGGCCAGCTTTAAACGCACCCGGATTGCTCCAATCGCAGTATGACTCGCACCGGATATAAAAATAATCGTTTTTTAACCCGCGCTCATGAGTAAAGATGGAACGGCCTTCTTCCGGCAACCCGAACGGCCGGTTCCAGACGACAGAATCGCTCCCGCGATAAAACTCCAGTCCCTCCACCCCCCTTTGCATGGCGCAAAAATAAATCGGAATAAGCCGCTCCGGAACCGGATCGCGCGAATCCCGATATGACCGGTTGAATCCGACTTCTTCCCACCGGCAAAATATAGTATCCTGCATAAGGGCCGACGGAGTGGAAGGACGATAACCGATCGTATCAATCGCCGGCGATAAATAAAAATTGCACGGACTGAATTCGTAGACCCGCTCAAGCTTTTTTTCCACCACGAATTCAATGCTTGCCTTGACCAGCCCCCACGCGCGATATTCATAACGCTGGCAGAAAGCAACCGGCAGGCCGTTCCCGAATTCATCGTAAAAACGCCCGTTACATACAACCTGAACGGATGAAGGCGTTGAGCGGGTTTTCACTTGCGTATTCCGGCAAAATGACTGCCGGTAAAATACGACTTTTTTTCCTTCACCGACCGCCACGTGGGCATGGATGGGCTTGCGCAGGATATTCTCGCCCGTGCCGTTGAAAAATCGCAACGAAACAATTGCGCCGCCCTGTTCAGCGTCGTGAATGCTCTCCCAATATTCATTCCGCAGCATGACAAGATTATTCTTAGTCCTTACGGATGGTATGTTTTTAATATGATTTTGCATGTCAATGCTCTTCACTTTACGATTCTTATCAATTCTTTTATTGCTTTGATCGTCCCCTCCCGGTCGCTCCCGCCCGCCAGGATCGCATCCCGGCCCTTGCCGGTGGCGTCATAGGAAAAGTGATTTATGCTTTCCACCAATTGAATTACGCCGCGCCCTTTCCCGGGATATTTTTCACTCACTATTTCCGGCACCTTGTTGAACACGTAATTCCCGGCCGTCTCCAGATGTTTTACCACGCTATTCTCCGAGGCATTGCCGATCAGGATCAGATTGGAATCGTCGTCAATCACCTCATGCCGGTACTTCTCCAGTTCATATCCGCCTTCAACCAATGTTCCTTCCACCACCCTGGTCTTGATCTCATTATCCTTAACCACATTCACCGTCAATCCCTTGTCCGTTAATAGCTTCCTCAATTCTTCTGCTTCTTTCTGTTCGTCGCCGTTACTCCGACACCCCATTACAATCTTCAACGGTTTCCTCAGTTCCACGTATGAACGCAATGCTTCTTTCGTTGCGTTCACCCACACCTCAACTCCCGCCGGACGGATCAGCCAGACTTTGCCCATATATTTTCCCACATCCCCCGCAAATCCATCCTGGCCCAAGTCTTTCCCGCTGATCTTTTCCGTCACATACTTTACCCGCGCGCCTTCCGGATCGGGCTTCATGTGGCAATTGCCGTCTTTTCCCTTTTCAAACGTGAATCCTTCACCGCTGATATCCACCACTTCATATTTTTTATCAGGTATCCCATGCACCTTTATTTTCAGTTTCTGTTCCTGGTCGTCAAAATTGTTCACCCCGACCAGCCAATAACCTTCCCCTTCCAGCAGCCCCGGAATTACCTTCCGACGGTCGGCCATCCCTTCAAGTTCCACCGGTTTTTCAACCCCGGCTGATTTCAATATGCCCTCAATCAGTTGGGTGAAGCGTCCATGTGCGTCATAACTTTGATAATAGGCCAAACCAAGATACCCGGAAAAATACCATACCTTCCCGTTCGCGCCTTTCACCAACACCGGTTTACCATCTTCAGTCGTGGCCACAACCTCGCCTCCGGTTGACTCAAGCTTGACGCCGTAATAACGGTTGGTCATCACCGTTCCGGCCTTGTATCCGTTTATCTCTTTTTTGACGACTATCCCGTTTTGGTCTATGATTTTATCATTATCTATCCTGGCCCCGCACAGGTCGCTCAAGCCGAACCCGGGTGATATTTCGTTGACGGACTTGTCTTTCTGGAAATTAACACTATCCCATGTGCCGCCTTCAGGATAGAACAGTACCGTGCCGCCTTTCTTGACATAATCCTTGATCTTTTCCGCCGTCTTCCGGCTCATCACGTTGGCCTGATAGCCGACGACCAGCACCTTGTATTTGAATATTTCATCAATGATCCGTTCTTCCACGCAATCAAACTTCAGATGCATGTTGTTAAACAGGCTGCCCAATATGTAAAAATCCTGGCCGGGGTTAATCACCCATCCCTGGCCTATTTTTTTGGTTCCGGCCAATTTCTCTTTCGGATCATATCCGATCATCCGCGAGGCGGTTGTCATCAGCACCGCCACATCCGATTGCGGCACGCGTGCCGGCAGGAACAATGACGCGTTGCGCACGATCAATTGTTGCGCGCGCGCAATCTTCATTGTCCGCTCCTCTATCACCACATCCGCTGTGCCGGCATTATCATATCCGACTTTTGTCCCATTATATATTTTAGCCCCTTCGCGCCAGAGTTTGTTGTAATGGATGAAATGGAAGCCAGCATCATGACCCAAATCATATATTTCCCAATGTAAGGCCTTATTGCCGTTGAAGACCATCTGCATTATATACGGATGCGCCGCCTTGCCTTTCAAATCCAGCAGGGAATGCCAATTGTTGGTCCTGTTCCATTCCCTGAACTCACAGGCTGCAAAACAAATATCCGCCTCCATCGCCTTGCCGCCATATGCCCGGCACGATGCCCGGCCAAGATGCGCATGAGAAGTATCCGAACTGTATTCCCGCGACACATCCACCCATTCCGTCAATGCCCAATTATCAATGGCGAGTTTCCAATATTCGACGCTGAATCCGATATCCCCGTACGTTTTCTGGCCCAGCACAAGCTGGTCCGGCGTTACTCCCTTGAAAGCCTCGTACTGAACCTGCGCGCATTTCACCGTCGCCTCGCTCCGCCATAATTGAAAATTGGCAAAGTTTGCCGTCTGTTCCCTGTATTCCGGGAATTCTATTTCATCAAAAGCATTGCAAGCCGCCCCCCATTCCTCGTTGAGCCGTTTAATTGTTCCATATTTTTTCATCAGCCATTCCCGATACCGTCTCAGGTCTTCCGGACTCTGGGGAACTAATTTATTGGGATCCTGCGCCGCCCGCCAGCCCATTTCCTCCCAAAAACTCGCCCCCAAAACCCCCGGATGATCCTTGAATTCCCGGCCAAGCACCGTATGGCTCTGCCGTAAATATTCCTGGTACAGCGGATGAGTCATGTCGCCGAACAATCCAATTTCCGCCGGGACCTTCGTCCCATCCGCAAATTGCGCAACTAACTCCGGATAATTATCAATCAGATATGAAGGGTTCCGCAGCCCAAATGGCTCAAGACAATACAAAATGGTCAAAATGCCCTGGTCATAGTTTAACCGTGTCTCGTTTAAAAGCGTCCCGACTTCCCACGGCTGGGGATGATATTTATCCCACCCCTCCTTTAACCAGATCGGCAAACCGAATATTTCCTGGGATGGACCTGAGCCGGCGCCCGACATCCTCACGTTGACCAGCCCGTAATAATTATAAATCTTCAGCACACTGTCACAGCCCGGTGCAAACGGATTCGCATAGGCCATGAAAAACGGCTTGCCGTCCCGGCGGATGAAACCGTTGTTCACCGCGAATTTCTGCACCAGGCCTTTTGGGACTTCAAGATTATATTTCCTTTTAACAACCTTTTCCCAATTCCACTCGTCGGGATCAACCTTCATCTGTTGCTTTTCATAGGCCGCCACCCGCTGTTTCACGTCTTCCAGAGGTCCAAATTCAAGCGCCCCCACCATGAATCCGTCGTAATATCCCGATTTCCATGGGCCAGGACCGACCAGTTCCGTCAACACTATCCGGTTTTCGCCATTAGTCGCAATCCCCGCGACATTAAAGGCATACCAGTGATTCAAATCAACGGTCGTATAGGGCCCCCAGTTGGTCGTGGCCCCGCACTGGTTATTCATCACAAAATCCACGTCAAACTTAAAAAGCCATCCTTTTTTTTCATTATTATATTTGTCGAACACATTCCGCCATCCTGTCGGGTGGACCGGCATCCGGCCGGTTTCCCCCTGCAAAACCGACCGATCCTTCCCGATTTCCACTCCGTTGACTTCTATTTTCAATATCTGGCCCGCACCATGCTCCATCTTCCGATTGTCGCAGAATCGGCCCATGATCCACAAATACGGCTCGTCCACCCGATTCGTCAGCAGGAATGTTACGGAGGGCTGATTCTTTTGCAGATGATAATTGACAACCTCATTGGTTGCGATGACAACATCCTTGTTTTCCGCGCCAAACGCGCGAACGGCCGCAAACGCCACCGCCATGCCGGCAATCAATCCAACCGTCAATATTATTTTCAATCTGTATCTGGTCATTGATGATCTCCTCGTTTGGGTTTGTTTTATATTCCCTGTTATTTTCTTTCGTCCCGCGCAATCCGGCGCTACTAATTTTTTAATGTGAATCAAACAACAGCATGGCTTTTTGCCTGTACGGTTTTACGAGCGATGACCGTGGCCTTGTTCCCGTAATTGACCAACACGCGCGTTCCATTGGAATACGCGGTTTCAAAGACTTTATCCTCAACTCGGCGATGCGATTCGATGAACTCTTTTTGAAGCCACCCCGTGCCTTTGCAGATCCATTCATATTCCTTCTTCATCCAGCCGATATGTTCTTCCTGAAAATTTCCGAAAGACGATGGACGGAAGGCAACCTCATTCCGCGGCATGGCCCCCCACTCGATTTCCTTTAAGATGCCGTTGATTACGGAACCGAACAATTTCGGATAAACGCGCCAGTCCATCAAATGATAAATTATCAAGCCGTGCACGGCGATATGAAAGAACGGCGTCACCTCGTCCACCAGATTTTTAAACTCGGGGCGCAAAGGCCATAGTCCGAGACAAGGGATGTGCGCCGCTTCATCAACGGACGGCAGGACAAAGGCGGTCGGCATTTCCACCGCGCATCCGCCGAAAAACGCGCGCACGGCCTGAAATTGATCCGCGATCCCCTCGGCTTCCGCCCTCCTGGTCAACGGATGACCATGCGTCTTGTCATAACATCCGCGTAATGCCCGCGGCGTCCCATCCAGATAATACCAGCCGTTAACTCCCAGCTCCCTGACGCGCGGCAAATCACGATGCATAAAGCGCTTCGCCGCCAAGCGGGGACAGGGAAAATAGCTTTGGCCGCCCGCCCATACTCCGCCCGGATACAAATGCCCCTGCCGGTCGCGGATCATGATGCTTTCATCCCAATCAGGAGAATTACGGTAAGCATCGCTGTAATTATCATGAAAAGTCACCTGATAATTTATTTCCGATGCGGCGGCAATCAGTTGTTTAAGCCCGGCCTCGCCCCCCAGCCTTTGATCCACGGGAAAACGCGCCGGGTATCGCCCGTCGTGTCCATCCCAGTTCCACCCCACCAGAATACACCGGACTTTTTCCAACCCTTCCTGTTTCAGCCGCTTCAGGATCTGCAATGCCTCGGCAAACGTGGTATAAACACGATACTGAGCTGAACCATCCGGCAGTTGGACCTTGCCGGCGCAAAATATCTTGAGGAAGCCATAGGCTTCGCACATATAAGCCGCTTCGGGTGAAAACACCGCCTTGTCTCGCAAGGACAAAACGCCCTTGGTCTTCACAAGATATTCCCGGTAGCGCTTGGCCATCCCGACATAACCGGCGTCACTACCGGAAAGGAAATGATATGATACAACCCGATCAACCGGATCAACCGCGTCCGCGTGATGATATCGGTAATGAAATTCAGGATGAATGGCATTGGCCTGCCGCTCGCCCCAGTTGAATGAAGCGACAACGCCGGCGTCAAAATCGCCGCTTTCAATAATCGCCGCAAAGGCCGCCTTCCCGTGAACCGCGCCAAATACCGGCAACACCGTTATATCCTCCCATTGCGGCTGAGGAACATATAACAAAAACCGGTGCTGTTGCGGCGCACGATTCTTGAAACGGGAGGCCAGGCCGCTGTAATTGGGCAGCAACAAATACCCCTCTGCTCCGGTCCGCGCGGCAAACCCGCCGGGCATCAGTTCTATGCTCATCAAGGCAAACGACTGTCTTTTGCCTTCCACCACCTCTTCATGCGGGATTGATATCCTAATTATGTCCCTATCCAGCGTAAAACGAACCATAAACCGAATTCCAACATCATCGCAATTTACATTGACCCCCGCCTCTTTGCTTGCGCGATATGCCAAACTCATGCTGATTTTTTCCACGGCGGGCGCATAAGGGCGATCGCATCCCACATCATGCGTTTTTACAGTGAACAGGGCGTCACCCGAGACCCAGCGATGTTTTGACCTTTTATCCTCAACGGTCATGGCGCCCGGCTTATTAAGATCAACAAAAACAGTCAACATATCGTTTGCGATTTTGACGGTATTAGCCATTTTGCTCCTTCCTTGGTTGCATCACGCTTTCGCGCACTTTTAAAACCGGCTTGAAAACCACCGGCTGAATACTTCCCTGATTCCGCCGCTGAATATCCAAAAACATTTTTCCGGCCGCCTGGCCAATTCCGTAATTATCCACATGCATGGTTGTCAGCAAGGGATCGCTCAAGGCCGCGGCTTCAATATCGTCGAAGCCGATTACGGAAATATCCTCCGGCACGCGCAATCCTTCCCGCCGGATGGCGCGCATGGCGGCCAACGCCATAAAATCACTGATTGCAAAAATGGCCGTCGGCCGGTTCGCCCTCCGAATTATCCTCAGCGCCGCGCGGCCGGATTGTTGAAAATCAAAATTGCCGCAGGCCACCAGGCCGGCGTCATACCGGATACGCGCGGCCGCCAACGCCCGGCGATAGCCTTCCAACCGGGCTTCCTTCCCGCCCGCGCTGCCGGAAATACATCCGATCCTGACATGCCCCTTTTGAATCAAATGGTTTACCGCATCCATGGCGCCTTGCATGAAATCCACGGATATTTTATTGGACACGGCATCCAAACACGGCTCAATCATCATATGCATTGGAAACATGGTTTTAAGCTCCATGACGGCCGACGCATGGATTGGACGCAAGTCGGTGATTACGCCGTCAAAATGATATTCGGACAATGCCTCCCTGATAATCCACCGCCCATTACCCTGCCTGGATTCATGCGTTCCGATCATTACCGCGTGATACTGCGTTTCGCGCAGCGCCGTCTCGATGCCCATAAACTTCTGCATAAAAGTCTCGCCGCGGCTTAAATAATAATCCGACATGACATAGCCGATCAATCCGCTCCGCCCCGCGCGCAGGTTCCGGGCATTCAAATTGGGCTGATAACCGTGCTTTTCAGCCAGGGCCAGCACCTTGCGCCGCGTGCTCTCGGCCAGCACAATGTCGCGCCGCCGGTTGATGGCGACGCTCGCGGTACTGCGCGAGACGCCAGCCAGCCGCGCCAACTCAACCAAGGTCAATCGCTGTTTGTGAACAACCATGTCAATTTCCTTAACTAGCCCGCATTTCTCACACGCCCCGTGATAAATGTTGGCTAGAACGTTCTAGTATTAACAAAAACGAATATATCACGCTTTGGCCGGAATGCAATAAAAAAAATCTTTTTTGTTCCTGAAAAATAACGGACCAGCTTCACTGGAAATTAATACGCCGTTTCTCCAATGGCGGCAGGGGCGCCAGGCCGCGGTTCACTCCGCGCTGATACCAGAAAGCCACGCTTGAATAATCGTTGGCCTTGTTATTGCCATGCCCGTGCTCCAGTGTCGCCCGAAGCGATTGGCGGAACCGGATGGGGTCCGTTATGTAAAAACGGTACATGCCATTGGTCCCCCACCAGTCATAATTCGCGCGATTCTCTATGCAATGAAACCCGGTGTAAGGGCCTGAATATTCAGCGGCCGGACAAGCACCGCCGCCGAAAATCTCTTCCGTGCCCGTACCGTGAATTGAAGGGGGGAAACCTTCCCCGTCAATAAATATCATATCGTCGCCTTCCCCCCACCAGGCGCGCTCATGGTTGACTACCGTGAGAAAATATCCGGCGAATTGTCCGTCACCCGCCACGTCAAGAATGGTATAATTATCCTTGCCGGAAAGATTTTTTATTTCATTTTCAGGAAGCCGGATGGCCTCCGTGGGATTCTCCCTGTTCCACCATGCATGGAGTCGGCCCGCATCCTCGGCAAAACCATGTCCGCCGGCATATAACTCATAATCAATGTGAAACCATATTCTTGCGTCAATACCGCCCTGATTTTCAATTTCGATGCGCCCGCCGCGCGCAAAAGGCATGGATAAATAACAATTGAATCCCCAGGAGCCGCGCCCGCCACGGTCGTAACCGGGATTGGTGGCAAATACCAGGGAGCTAATCGGCTTTACCTGGCCGTTGCTCACCCCAAAACAATCACCCAAGGGAACCTCCATGCTGGGGAGAGCTTCGCCATCCCAGAAAGCGCGCAACACCAAGCCCCGGAAGAGATTGAGCCGCGCCTCATGTTCATGCTCTGCGATATATGTCCAGTAAAAGTGCCTGACGCATCCCGCGCCTTGCTCATCAAGCAGCACCTGGGTCTTGCCGCCGGGAATTGTAATATAGTCGTTATTGCCGCCGGTGCGATCCCAACTCGACGCTCGCTTGCTCTGGAAATCGCGCAGATGGGCAAGGCCCGCAATCGAACCGGCACCTTGTTGTTCAAACATTTGAATTGCTCCTCCTCCTGATTAACGACTATTTATGCCTTCAACAAAACTGCATCCAAAATACCTCTTGCGGGCTTTTTGGGGAATACATAATATTATGAAACATTTGTGTAATATTATGGCCTCAAAATGGTTCGCCCGTTGGTTTGCGCCTCCCCTGAATGTTTCTACTGATTTATGAATCAGGGGTATGGGGATTCGGAATTGATGCGGCCATGCGTTGTGGACCGCTCGGCCTGCTCGTTGTCTATCTTTTTAACCGGTCCTTACCGGGGCATTCACGGTCCCTTGGTCTTCCATTCCGCTTCCCATTCCGGGATTTTTTCCATGCCGCCCGTCGCGCCGAACAGACGGAAATGAATCTTTCCGGAAGACAGCCCTTCCTTTAAATAAAAGACTTGATAGTTGAAATTTTCCGTTTGCACCGATATTTTTTCCAAGCCCGGTACATCAAAGAACGTGGCGAGAATATGACGGGAAGCCTTGTCCTCAACCGCCATCCATGGCTTGACGATTTCATCCGGCTTGTATTCTTTACTACCGCCACCCCATTTTATCGCCCGCACCCCATTCTTCAAGGGAACATGCATGACATTCTCCTTATATATTCCTTCCGCACCTATCCGCGCCATGAGATAAAACGAATCCTTCCCGGTCAATTTTACTCCCTTGGCGTCATAGCTCACGTCCAGGAATTCCTTCCCCGGTTTAAGGGTTGCCGTCATGCTGATCGCACCGGATGAAAGCGTAACCTGCCCCGCTTCCATGCTCTTAATCTTCCCTCCGACCCTTCGATTATACCAGGTCAACCCCATCGGGTATTTATCCGGGCTCAAGAGTTCCATTCCCGTCCGGCGCACGATCAAGTTATGCAGAATGCCGTTGGCAAGAAACCTGGCAATCAAATGTTCGTTCTCCAGGCAGACAAACTCATTTTCACGGTACGCCGCCGTTCCGGCGGTAACGCGCAGGGACTGCGACCATTCGCGTTTTATTCCGTCCGCAAAATTGCCGCGCACCGACAATTTGCCCGCTTCGGTCATATTGTTAGTCGGCGGCGTCTTGACGATGAACTCAAATGTATGCTCTTTTGCGCCGTTCAGGGTCCACTGCTCGCTGTTTTTTTCAAAGACAAAATTTGTGAATCCTTCAAGCTCAACGCCGATCACGCCCTTCGTCTTGTCATCATGGAGAACAGCTTTCACCTCCACTTTTGCCGGCGCGTCCGGTTTTACATAAAGACATCCGTTTTCAGGCTTCATTATGACTGTGACCGGCTCAAGCACCCGAACCTCCAATCCCATGGATTCGGCGACAGTCCCGTCCGCGCCAAGCGCAGTCGTTTTCAAACTGTAATAGCCGACCTTGACATCGGCTGCCACCGGGATTGAAAGATCGGCGGTTTTGATCTCGCCCGGGCGAAGTTCATAGGCGACCGGCGCGGGAGGCTCCTTGCAGAGGCCATCCTCATCCTTCAGGCTTAATTCGCCCTTGATCTGCTTGTCCGAGGCGTTCAAAAGCGTCATTTTTACATTGGCGTTTGTTACTCCCTGGCCTATTTCCCGGCGTTCAATCTCAAGCCCGGCCAGCGGCTTGTAGCCCGGCGACAGAACCACCGTGGCCCAGTCGTCAATCCTGCCGATCGTGAACCGGGCTTTTTTCTCATTCCCCGTTTTTACGATCTCCATTGGCAATTCTTCCGGCACGGCCGTGAAACGTTCGCCGGCCGTTTTCATATTCGGCATGAGGAAGCATTTTATCCGCTCCGGAAAGTTTTCCGACAGCCTGACGAACACCTCGGCATTCATTATCGGCGCATGGAAGTCAGCCGGCCAGGCGCCGCCCTTGTCAGGATATTTCTCAATATCCCATTGCCATCCCGTAAGATTCTGGCCGGGCTTGACCACCCGATTGGCAATGCCCAGCCAAATATCAGAACCGGCCGTGAACGACTTGGCATAGACCAATGCCGGCGTTTCGTGTCCTTGCACCACGACATAGGGGGTGATCTGCCGCGCCGCCAGAAAGTCCTTTATCCAGGCGGCAATCCGGCGTTGCGGCTGGAGGCCGACCGCCGTATCAACCTTTAATAAATTGCCCGCATCAGCGCCAAAAGCATTTTCGCGCAATGCCGCTTGAACAGAATCATCCTTCCCCACGTTGGCAAAATCCTCCGCCCAGTTTTGCTTGTAAGGAATGCCGGCATCCCATCCCAGGAAAAGAGTCTTGCCGTCTCCCGCAATGACCGCGGCCGCCTCATTGGTCTGCCCGATCGCCAATCGCGCCAAAACCTTGTCATCCGGCTTGACCTCCACCGGACAAACGCTCTTGGCATCCATCACGGAAATTTCAGCCCCATCGGCAATCACCGCTTTGCATGGAACCGGCTTGCCGAAACGCCCCGACGGCAGGAAAATATTAGTTGCCGCAATTTCATTCCATTCATTCTTTTCAAACGCCCCGGGCATAAGAATCACCGCGCCGCCTTCCTGGACATATTTATTGACGACGGCCACCATTTCATCCGATGCCAGCTGCATCTCGGGCCCGATAATGACGGCCTGGAAACGTTTCAGCGGCGCGTAATTATGTTCGGATACTATTTCAAAATCCAAGCTCAGATCAGTGAGAATTTCCATCATGCCGGCAATGCCGTTCGCATTGCCGCCGGCGATGGTAATCTTTTGATCGCCCACCAGATATGCGACCTGCGGCGGCCGGCGTTTTGAAACAAAATAAGTGGCGCCCAGGTAATGTTCAAGCTGAATGATTGACTTGGCCGGAGTGTATTGCGGCTCGCGGCGGCGATATCCATCTTCACTGTCGGCCGGGCCGCGATAATGGGCATTACTTTTCTTTCCCGCCACGCACACATACGAAAGCCCGACACGGCTCGCATCCAGGAGATGCATGAACCGGGTGAAAGAAGGACTGCAGCCCGGCGGCATGCACAAGGCGGCGCCGGCCTTGCCGGACCATTCGGCAATGTCGCGGAGAACCATAATATTAAATCCGAGTGAATAACCGATCCCGTGCCGCATAAGAACGTCCATATAGGGCGGCTCAATCCACCACGAAGCGGCGGCGACCTGATACGGCCAGTAATCCATGGAGTTGATGATTATATGGTTGGGATCAACCTCCTTGATCGCCTGGTAGCAGACGCGCAACAGATCGGTGTAGGCCCAACGCCGAAACAATTGCCAGTCGGCCCAACGCCGTCCGGTTCGCTCTCCAGCTCCAGGATTGGGCGGAATAATGTCCTCTTTATTGGCGTATTTCGTACCCCAGGCCGTGTTGAGTTTATCCAGACTGCCGTATTGCGTCATCATCCTGTCCCGGAAGACATTCACGGAAGCCGCCTCATACCCGCCGAATCCAGGATATGAAAACTCATCATTTAAATAATAGCCCAGGAAATACGGCTTGTCCTTGCAATGTGTTCCCAGGTCCTTGAGCGCCTTTACCAATGCAGCGCGGTACCCCTCATGCGTGAAACTGGGATATTCCCGGTGGACTTTGCTCCCATCAGGCCCTTTCATTTCCGCCGAGGGATCAATCTTGGCATAACCCCAAACACCGCCGAACGTTGCAATATTGGGAGTAACCACCGAATAAATTCCATGTTTGGCCGCCAGTTCAATTTCCTTGTCAATTTTCGTGAAATCCTGTTTTTCATCAGAACGGATGGCGGAACCCCCGACATAATGACACGTTCCGCCCATGCGCGACCAGTAATGAAAGAAGTCATCATTCTGCTCGGCGCTCCACGTGAAATCCATGATGAGCGGAAACGGCTTGCCATCGGCATAGATAACGCTGTCCTTCACCTTGAACTCCCGCGCATAAGCCGCCGGGGTGTTCTGGGCGTTTGCAGTGAACATCGCTTGCAGGCCTGCGACCGTTGCAAGCATCAACCCCAATTTTAATGTTTTCATCTTACCTCGCATTCTATTTGTTTGTTCATTTCATAAACCGTAACCACTCGGTCTCGTGGGTGGATTTTTGGAGACCCGACTTCGCCCAAGGGCTACGACGGGCAAGCAGACCTCGTCCCGTTCAGAGCGGCCTGGGGGCCCTGGCCGAGCTTGGGCAGGCAGGCCGACTCCACCGAAGACTAAGGCCTTACCAAAATCCGCGTTAATTCCTTGACAGCCTTGATGGTCCCATCCCGGTCGCTCCCGCCCGCCAGGATGGCGTCCCGGCCCTTGCCGGTGGCGTCATAGGAAAAGTGATTTATGCTTTCCACCAATTGAATTATGCCGCGCCCTTTCCCGGGATATTTTTCATCCACTATTTCCGGCACCTTGTTGAACACATAGTTGCCCGCCGTCTCCAGATATTTTACTACGCTATTCTCCGAGGCGTTGCCGATCAGGATCAAATTGGCGTCATCATCAATCACCTTATGAGAATATTTCTCCAGTTCATATCCGTCATCCATCAAATTACCCTCAAGCACCTTGGTCTTGATCTCATTATCCTTGACAACGGACACCGTTAATCCTTGCTTCGCCAATATCTGGCTCAACTCCGCGGCCAGTTTCTGCTCCTCTTCGTTCCCACCATGCCCCATCACAATCTTTAACGGCTTCTTCAATTCCACGCATGATTTTAACGCCGACACCATAGTGTTCACCCATACTTCCTTGCCCGCCGGCCGGATCAACCAGACTTTGCCCATATATTTTTCCACATCTCCCGTAAATCCGTTCTGGCCCAAGTTTTTCCCGCTGATTTTCTTCGTCACGTATTTCGCCTTAGCGCCTTCCGGGTCGGGTTTCATGTGGCAATTGCCATCTTTTCCTTTTTCAAACGTGAATCCTTCACCGCTGATATCCACCACCTCATATTCCCCGGCCGGCATTTGATTGACCTTTATCTTCAGATCATAGGCATTGTCGTCAAAGTTATTTACCCCGACCAGCCAGTAACCCTTTCCCTCTCCTTCCAGCAGACCGGGAATAACCTTCCGTCTGTCTGCCATCCCTTCAAGCGAGCTGATTCCAAAAGCCCTGCAGATGGGACAATTCGCCATGCGCAGCTTCAGCGAAGCAAGGATCGCATCCCTCCACTGCCTAAACGGGCTGGTTTTTGCGCCAGGAATTTTTAAAATTGACTTTAGTTCCACCCGCTTTTCCACCCCCGCTGATTTCAAGATGCCTTCAACCAGTTGGGCAAAGCGTTCGTGTTCGTCATAACTCTGATAATATGCCAAACCAAGATACCCGCCGAAATACCAGGCCTTGCCGTTCGCGCCTTTCACCAGCACCGGCTGGCCGTCTTCGGTCGTGGCCACAACCTCGCCTCCGGTTGACTCAAGCTTGACGCCGTAATACCTGTTGGTCATCACCGTTTCCCCGGCCTTGTATCCGTTTATCTCTTTTTTGACGACTATCCCGTTTTGGTCTATGATTTTATCATTATCTATCCTGGCCCCGCACAGGTCGCTCAAGCCGAATCCGGGCGATATTTCCTTGACGGACTTGTCTTTCTGGAAATTAACACTGTCCCACGTGCCGCCTTCAGGATAGAACAGGACCGTCCCGCCTTTTTTGACATAATCCTTGATTTTTTCCGCCGTCTTCCGGCTCATCACGTTGGCCTGGTAACCGACGATCAACACCTTGTATTTGAATATTTCATCAATGACCCGTTCCTCAACGCAGTCAAACGTCAGGTGCATGTTGTCAAACAGACTTCCCAACACATAATAATCCTGGCCGGGATTATTCACCCAGGTTTGAATAAGGCTTTTCGTCTTGGCCAGCTTATCCTGCGGATCGTGTCCGATCATTCTTGACACGGTTGTAATCAGAACCGCCACATCAGACTTGGGCGCCTGGGCCGGCAGGAACAAGGATGCGTTCCGCATTACCAATTGTTGCGCGCGCGCAATCTTCATGGTCCGTTCCTCAATCACCACGTCCGCTGTTCCGGGACTGTCGTATCCGATTCCCTTCCCGTCCCACGTTTTGCCCCCTTTTTGCCAGTGTTTATTGTAATGGATAAAATGATAGTCGCCGCCATGGCCCAAGTCATAGGTCTCCCAATGAATGGCTTTATTGCCATTGAACACCATTTGCATGATATAGGGATAAGCTGCTTTACCCTTCAAATCCAGGAGATAATGCCATTCGTTGGTCCGGGTCCATTGTCTGAATTCACAGGATCCAAAACAGATATCCGCTTCCATCGCCTTGCCGCCAAATGCCCGGCACGACGCCCGGCCGAGATGCGCCATGGCGGGGGTTGCGCTGTATTCCCGCGACACGTCCGTCCACTCCGTCAAGGCCCAATTGTCAACATCATGGGTCCAGGCGCCGGAACTTGCCCCAAGATCCCCGTAAGTTTTCTGGCCCAGCACGAGCTGGTCCGGCACCGCTCCTTTAAATGCCTCATACTGGATCCGCGCGCATTTCACCGTTTCCCCGCTCCGCCATGACTGGAAGTTGGCAAAGTTGGCCGTCTGCTCCCTCCCCTCCGGAAATGTTACATCATCAAAAGTCTTATAATCCACGCCCCATTCCTCATTGAGTCTTCCGATCGTTCCATATTTTTTTGCCAGCCAGGCCCGGTAGCGCTTCAGGTCTTCCGGTCCCTGGGGAACTAATTTTTTAAGCGACTGCGGCGTCCGCCAGCCCATTTCCTCCCATGGACTTACCCCGAAAACACCCGGATGATCTTTGAACTCCCGGCCCAGCACGGTATGACTCTGTCTTAAATATTCCTGGTAGAGCGGAGCGGCATGGTTGGGAAAAAACTCCCCGTTTTCCGGAGATTTTGCCGGTTTCCCATCCGCGGTCTGCGCAATCAGCTCCGGAAAATTATCGGGAAGGTACGGGCTGGTCATGCCGTATGGCTCCAGGCAATACAACATGGTCAAGATACCCTGGTCGTAGTTTAAGCGTGTTTCATGCAAAAGCCGGCCGATTTCCCATGGTTGAGGACGGTATTTATCCCACCCCTCCTTTAACCAGATCGGCAGACCGAATATTTCCTGGGACGGCGCGCCCCCGGGACCCGACATTCTCACGTTGATCAATCCATAATAATCATAAATTTTCAGCACGCTGTCGCGGCCAACCGAAAACGGATTCGCATAGGCCATGAAAAACGGCTTCCCGTCCCGCAAGATAAAACCGTTGTTAACCGCGAACTTTTGCGCCAACCCCTTTGGGATTTCCAGATTATATTGCTTTTTGGCGTTTTTTTCATAACTCATTTCTTCGGGCTTGATTTTTATCTGGCGCTTTGCATAAGCGGCCACCCGCTGTTTCATATCTTCCAGATTCCCAAAGCCAAGCGCCCCCACCATGAACCCGTCGTAATATCCCGATTTCCATTGTCCGGGCCGGATCTGTTCAATTATTTTAACCTGATTGACGCCATTACTCGCCGCCCCCTTGACATTAAAAGCATACCAATAATTCAGATCAGCAGTCGTATAAGCCCCCCAATTGCTTGTCGCCCCGCACTGATTGTTCGCGATAAAATCCACGTCATATTTAAACCGCCAGCCTTTTGTTTCATTATCATATTTCTTCCACGCCTTCCGCCACGAGGTCGCATGCACCGGCATGGCGAAAGTCGCGCCCTGCAACACCAACCGGTCCGGTCCGATTTCCACCCCGTTGACTTCAACCTTCAACAACCCGCCGGGCGCGTGTTCTATCTTCCGGTTGTCGCAGGCCCTGGCCATGATCCATAAATACGGCTCAGGCGCATTATTTGTCATCGCAAACGTCACGGAAGGCTGATTCTTTTGCAGATGATAATTGACAACCTCATTGGTCGCGATAACAACCTCGCCCTTTCCAGCACCGGACGCGCAAATGGCCGCAAACGCCATGAAGACTCCCAGCCCGACGCCAAACAAACGTTTAAACTTCACCATGATATCGCCTCCAATTGCTTTGTTTAAAAAATCAGGCCCGGCAAGACATGACAACTCAAACTGCAACCACTCACAACGGAAATACCGGAAAGCTGCGCCTCATCGTCATTTGCCTTTCCATTCCGCCTCCCATCCCGTGATTTTTTCAACCCCGCCCTGGGCGCCGAACAAACGGAAATGGATCTTGCCGGCCGACGCCCCTTCCTTTAAATAAAAGATTTGATAATTGAATCCATTTTGTCCAGGCGCCAGCGATATTTTTTCCAGGTTCGGCACATCAAAGAATGCGGCAAGAATATGACGGGAAGCCTTGTCCTCAACGGCCAGCCACGGCTTGGCGATTTCATCCGGCTTGTATTCCTTGCCGCGCCCCCCCCATTTCATCTCCCACAGCTCGTTCTTTAAGGGAACATGCATGATGTTCTGTTTGTATATTCCATCCATTCCGATCCGCGACATGAGATAAAATGAATCTTTCCCGGTCAATTTTATCCCCGGGGCGTCATAACTCACATCCACGCATTCCTGTCCGGGCTTCAGGGTCGCCGTCAGGCTGACCTCCCCGGATGAGAGCGTAAATTTCCCCGTTTCCATACTCTTGAGCGCCCAGCCCTCTTTCCGGTTATACCAGGTCAACCCGAACGGGTATTTATCAGGGCTCAGGAGTTCCACCCCCGTCCGGCGCACGATCAGGTTATGCAGGACACCGTTGGCAATCATGAATTTGGCAATCAAATGCTCGTTCTCCAGGCAGGCAAATTCAATATCCGACACGTCAGACGACGCGTTGGTTATTTTTCCCCTTCTGGTTTCACGATAGGCCACCGTGCCCATTGTGGCGCGCAACGGCAACGACCATTCGCGTTTCAAGCCTCCGGCAAAACTTCCCCGCACCATCACTTTCCCCGCTTCACTTATATTGCCAGGCTGCGGATTCTTGACGGTGAAAACAAACGTATGCTCCTTGGCGCCATCCAGCGTCCATTCTTCCTTGTTCTTCTCAAACGCAAATTTCGTGAACCCTTCAAGCTCAACACTGACCGCGCCCTTGGCCTTATCATCGCACAGAACGGCCTTTACCTCCACTTTTACCGGCGCATCCGGCTTGACATAAAGATATCCGCTTTCAGGATTCAGCGTGATTGCGACCGGGTCAAGCACCCGGACCTCCAATCCCATGGATTCGGTAACTGTTCCGTCCAATCCGACGGCTTCCGTCTTCAAACTGTAATAACCGATTTTAACATCGGACGCCACCGGAAGCGTCAAGCCTGCGGTTTTGATCTCGCCCGGGCGAAGTTCATAGGCGACCGGCGCGGGCCGCTCCTGGCAGAGACCATCCTCATCCTTCAGTCTCAATTCGCCCTTGATCGTCTTGTCCGAAGCGTTCAGGAGCGTCATTTTTACATTGGCGCTTGTTACTCCCTGGGCTATTTCCCGGTGTTCCAATTCCAGGCCGGCAAGCGGCTTGTAGCCCGGCGACAGAACGACCACGGCCCAGTCGTCAATCCTGCCAATCGTGAACCGGGCTTTTTTTTCATTCCCAGTTTTTACGATCTCCACCGGCAGTTCCTCCGGCACGGCCGCGAAACGTTCGCCGATCACGTTCATGTTCGGCATGAGGAAACATTTTACCCCCTCCGGAAAGTTTTCCGGCAGCCTGACAAATACCTCGGCTTTCGTTATCGGCGCATGAAAATCAGCGGGCCAGGCGCCGCCATTCCCCGGGTATTTCTCAATGTCCCATTCAAATCCTTTCAGATTCTGGCCCTGTTTGACCAACCGATTGGCGATGCCCACCCAGATATCAGATCCGGCCGTGAATGATTTGGCAAGGACCAATCCGGGGGCCTCGTGTCCTTTCACCATGACACAGGGCGATGCCTGCCGGGCCGCCAGAAACTCCTGAATCCAAGAGGCAATCCGGCGCTGCGGCTGGATGCCGGCGGACGTATCAACTTTTAACAGGTTGCCCGCATCGGCGCCAAAAGCATTTTCACGCAATGCCGCTTGAGTGGCATCATCTTTTCCCACGTTGGCAAAATCCTCAGCCCAGGTCTGTTGATAAGGAATGCCGGCATCCCATCCCAGGAAAAGAATCTTTCCATCGCCCGAAATTACCGCCGCCGCCTCGTTGGTTCCGGCCGCCATGCGCGCCAAAACCTTGTCATCCGGCTTGGCTTCCACCGGGCAAACGCTCTTGGCGTTCATCACCGGGATTGCAACCCCATCGGCAATCACCCCTTCACACGAAACCGGCTTGCCGAAACGGCCTGAAGCCGGGAAACGATTTGTCGAAGAAAATTCGTTCCGTTCATTCTTTTCAAACGCCCCCGGCATAAGAATCACCGCGCCGCCGCCTTGCACATATTCGTTGACTGCGGCTGCAAATTTATCCGACGCCAGTTTCATCTCGGGACCGATGATGACCGCCTGGAAACGTTTCAGCGGGACATAATTATTCTCCGACACAACCTCAAAATCAACACTCAGATCAGTGAGAATTTCCAGCATGCCGGCGATGCCATCCGCGTTACCGCCGGCAAGCGTAATCTTTTGATCGCCCACCAGATATGCGACCTGCGGCGGCCGGCGTTTTGAGGTGAGATATGTGTCGCCCAGGTAATGCTGAAGCTGCATGATTGACTTGGCCGTGGTGTATTGCGGCTCGCGGCGGCGGTACCCGTCTTCGCTGTCGGCCGCTCCGCGATATACGCCGGCGCTTTTCTCTCCCGCCACGCAAACATAAGACAAACCATTGCGGCTTGCGTCCAGAAGATGCATGAACCGGGTGAATGAGGGACTGCATCCCGGCGGCATGCACATCGCATTTCCCGCCTTGCCGGACCATTCCGCAATATCGCGGATGACCATAAAATTATATCCAAGGGAATAGCCGATCCCATGCCGCATCAAAACGTCCATCTGGGGCGGCGCACCCCACCAGGATGAAGCGGTAATTTGACCCGGCCAGAAATCCATGGAATTGATGACAAGATGGTTGGGATCAACCTCCTTGATCGCCTGGTAGCAGACCCGCAACAGGTCGGTGTAAGCCCAGCGCCGGAACAACTGCCAGTCGGCCCAACGAGGACCGGCTTGCTCCCCGGGCTTGGGCGGGACAATATCTTCCTTGTTGGCGTATTTCGTTCCCCAGGCCGCATTGAGTTTATCCAGGCTGCCGTATTGCGCCAGCATCCTCTCCCGGAAAACATTCACGGATGCCGCCTCATACCCGCCCCACCCGGGATAAGAAAACTCGTCGTTTAAATAATAACCCAGGAAATACGGCTTGTCCTTGCAATGTGTGCCCAATTCCTTGAGCGCCTTCACAAGCGCCGACCGGCAACCCTCATGCGTGAAACTGGCATATGGCCGGCCGACTTCGCTTCCGCCGGGACCTTTCATCGCCGCGGAGGGATCAGTCTTGGCATAACCCCAATTGCCGCCAAACGTTGCAATATTGGGAGTAACCACCGAATAAATTCCATGTTTGGCCGCCAGCTCAATTTCCTTGTCGATTTTCGTAAAATCCTGTTTTTCAACAGATCTAATGGCGGCGTCCAAAACAAGGTGGCATGTCCCACCCATCCGCGACCAGTAATGAAAGAAATCATCATTCAGTTCGGCGCTCCACGTGGCATCCATGACGAGCGGAAACGGCTTGCCGTCGGCATAAATGACGCTGTCTTTTACCTTGAACTCCCGCGCATAAGCCGCCGGGGTGTTCTGGGCGTTTGCATTGAACACCGCTTGCAGGCCTGCGACCGTTGCAAGCATCAACCCCAATTTTAATGTTTTCATCTTACCTCGCATTCTATTTGTTTGTTCATTTCAAAATCCGCGTTAATTCCTTGATAGCCTTAATCGTACCATCGCGGTCGCTCCCGCCCGCCAGGATCGCGTCCCGGCCCTTGTCGGTGGCGTCCGGAAATAGAGCCGTGACTTAATTTGACAAAACTATGGACATTTCAAGCTGAAAAGCCAAGTTTTATGACCTGACGTTTTTTACGATGGACCTGACGTTTTTTACGATTTTTAATCGTAGTGGTTCATTCCCGCAGGAGGCGGTGCTTCAAATCCAGGACTTCTGAAACCTTTACCACGCGGTTTTTAACCCGCGCAAGTTCACAGGCCTCCCCCACGGCCACGCTCCATGCGCCGTCAATGCCCGACGCCGTCGGCCGCAGGCCTTTTTTTATGCACCGGACAAATTCGGCGCACATCACGGGATCGGCTCCGCCGTGGCCGCCGGCGGATTCGGCAATTTTATACTCAATCCGGTCCGACGACCAGCGCGGCAGGACTTCAATCCGGTTCTCGTGCAAATTTACCTCGGCATGCCCCTTGGTGCCTTCAATAAAATAGTGACGGTTGGTCTTGGGCGTCACGAAATACTCGGAATGCATGGCCGTTGCGCCGTTATCGTAGAGTACGACCGCCACGCCCTGGTCATGGGTATCCTTGTCGGAAAGATACATGCACAGATTTTTCCGGTAGCCGTCAACAACGGCCGCCTTGTCGCCGAACATCCCGGCCCGCTCCGCGGCGTCAAGATCAAATTCACCTTCCGGCATCACATCCGGGCATTCTTTCGCATATTGACAAAGCGAGCAGGTCGGGCCTGGCTTGACCCCCGCGCGCGGCTTGAACGGCAGATGCTCCGGGTTCAAGGTAAAGACATTGGCAAAACATGACACCTGCGCGGGACGCGCCCGGCCCATGATCCAGTTGATTATGTCAAAGTCATGCGAACCCTTGTGAATAAAAAGACCGCCCGTAAATTTCTTCAACCGGTTCCAGCGGGCCATGTAGGTGCGGCCGCCGTTGTAATATTCAATGGCCTGGATGGAAAATATTTCACCGAAGGCGCCGGCCGATGCCATTTCCTTTGTCTTGCGCAGGACCGGCGCATGGCGCAGATTAAATCCCATGTAGAGCAGTTTGCCGGACTTGTGCGCCGCTTCCATGACGTTCAGGCATCCCATGGCGGACGTGGCCAGGGGTTTATCAACCAGCACATGTTTTCCATGCTTGAAAGCCATCACACAGAGGGATTCATGCAGATAATCGGTCGCGGTTACCACCACGGCCTGCACGTCCTTGCGCCTGATCAATTCTTCCGCGCTTTCATGAACGGGCGCCGTGATCTTCAACAAACCCAGGCCGGCTTCCGCCCTGATCCGGTTGGGATCGGCCAACCCGACGATTTCAACCTCGCCGGCAAACTGCGTTGCAAACAACTTGCCAAAACAATGAATTCCTCTTCCGCCCGCGCCAATTATTCCGATGCGAATAGCCGACATTTTTACGCCTCCTTATATTAAAACCTTTACGGACACGACGGCGCGTGGCCCTCCACTTTACAAACACATGACCATGTGATGATTGTGGAGGGACGCGCTCCGTCGCGTCCGTGCTTTTGCGGAGTTTTTCGATGAAATTGCTTCCGTATACACAGCATTGTGCTTATAAATATTATGTCATATCAAAAAGACACTTTCAAATCCAGCCAATCCGCAAACAAAGGCAGGGGAAGCTTTAAGTTTTCTTCCATTCCATCCACAATCAGGTCCAGTTCATGCACCGACTGCAGATCAACCTGGAACCACAAGGGTTCTTTGCGCCGCCCGATTGTTGCCGACCAAAGCTCACGGCCGTCGCCCAGAATGCGGAAACACAATTTAACATCATCCATCGGAGCGGATTCATTCGGGTTAAAATCATCAATACCCGTACCGCCCGTCAATTGGCAAAAATCACCCTTTAAGATATATCGCACTTTTGAATCCGGACAGGCTCCGATTCCCTTCCCGTAACGTTTCCCCCCCACAACCAACGCCATGCCGCCCAGATTACAGTCGGCGCCAATGGGCAGATGCCGCGATGTTTCGGATTTATCCAAAGGCAAATCGGATAAATAAAGCGCCGGCGGCAGGGATTCTCCCGTAATAACGCTGATTGATTGCGTTCTCGTCCCCAACCAGCCGTTCAAATCCGCCGCCCCCACTTCAAAATCATGCCGGCTTTTGTAAGCCAGCCCGCTTACCAGCACACGGTTGGAAAAAGCATACCCCAACAACTGGCCGTCCATCCTGATACAATAGGCGGCCGGCGAGCCCGAAGCCGACCAGCTGATTTCAACCGTCCAGGGATCAATATCACGCGTACCCATCCAATATGGACCGGCTTCCCTGGCATGGGGAGTATGGATTTCAACCTCTTTGAATACTGCGCTCCAGTCCGCTAATCCGCTTTCACCGGGTGTCCAGCGGACCTGGGCAAATCCGCGCCCGGAAGTGATTTGACAAGGCGACTTCAATCCCGCCGAAAAATGATCAAGTGTAAATGTTTTATTGCCCGAAACCGGCGCGGCAAATGACAAAAGATAAGATTCACCGGCGATGACCCGGCTGGTCCCTTTTATTGCATATGCTTCCCGGCACTCCTCATATTTCTGAATATCCGGCCAGCCTTGAACGATATGCCGGCTGGTTGATATCAAGGCGGGGAATGCGCCCTCGGGATAAAGCGTGATTACCCGGCATCCGGCCGGCGGCACTTCAAGGAAAAGCCCCTTTTCATATATACCCAAATATTCGGATGCCCAAAAATCATACACATGAAAACGCCCTTCCAAGCCCAACTTGTGAAAATTGATATACTCACAGCGTTGCTTCTCCGCGTCAATATTGAACAAACCAACCACGTCATAGGCTCGGCCCAAATGATTGACCTTGAGATCAAATATCCGTTTAAGCCGGGAAGCCGGAAACAAATCAAAAGGCACGATCGCGGCGGACGGCAGGATGGTTTTGAGCAGATCCACGCGTTCAGGCGACAAATCCGGCAGACGGTCCCCCAAAAACAGCATCTGGCCGGTCAGTCCAAACAACGATACCCAAGACCGGGCCGTCGCAAAAGCCAGGGGAGGACGCACCAGACAGCAATCCGGATCGCTATACCAGGCAATCCGGTGCAGATAATATCCGCTCATGGTCGCGCGAAGCGAATTGAGAAAACCGTTACGCAGTTCCGGATTAGTATCGTTGCCCGTCCGATTACCGTGACACAACCCCGCGCTTTCAAGGCAGAGAACGCCACAGCCCCCGACAAACACGTCCGGACCGGCCGCCGCCGTCACGGCGCCGAGATATTTTCTAAAAGCCTCATCGCCGGAAACCGAGAGATCGGCAAACAACTTTTGGTTTTGCCGGTAACATTCCAACACACCGTATCCCGGCACGCTGAAATGAATGCCGTCCAGTTTCAGGAAGGCATACCCCCATTCGCGGGTGATTTTTCCGGTCAGGTTGAGAAGATAATCAATTCCTTTCGGGGAAGTCGGATCAACCGTGAACGGCCCTCCAAACGTCTTGCAATCCATGAATCCGCCGGTCTTTTCAACAAACGCCCGATTATCCTGGCCGTGGGGGCAAATCCATAATCCCGGGATAAATCCCATGCTTTTTATTTCACGCGCCAGCCAGGCCATGCCGCGCGAAAAGGAAGCGCGCAGGCCTTCCCAATCACGCATATCCGCCTGCCAGCCATCATCCAGAAGAATAAGGCTCACCCCATATTCACCCAGATTGTCCCGGATCCATCCGGCATTGAGCAACACCTCTTCCGGCGTAACATCACGACCGTAATACGGCCAGGAACACCAGCCGGAGGGACATTTCGGAAAGACGGACTTGGCCATGGGACGATAATATTTCACGCCCAGTTCTTGGCGGTAATAATCGTTTATAACCCGGCCGGAATTCATAATGATCCGGTCTTCTTCCGCGTCAAAGCAGGCCTGCTGAAGCGGGCTTGCAACCGGGCCGAACGCCATCACCATGATGTCCGGCGAATCAGCGTCATTGACTCGGCAGGGAATATGACTGGTCATATATTTCTCTTCTGAATAATATCCGGATCAATGACCGCGAACATGGCTGGAAATGAAATTATTCCGTTCGGCCTGAAATTTTTCATCCGCCGGCGCGTGCCCCCTCAAGGGGGCCGCCAGCATCCGTTTGGGACCGGCCAAAACATTATAGGCCGCATAAACGGTCATCGGCGGACAGACGGTATCAATCAGGCCGACCACCATGATCGTCTCGCACTTCGCATAACGGGCAAAGTTCACGGCATCATAATAAGCCGAAACCTGCGCGACGACCGGATCGCCTTTCACAATCAGCTGGGGCCATCCTGATGGCCGGCCATGCAGGCAACCGGCATGATCGCACAAGGCCGGCACTTCCGGCGCAATGGCGGACACGCGCTGATCAAGGCCGGCGGTGATAATGGAAAGCGCCCCGCCCTGGCTCCAGCCCCTGACCACAATATGTTTGCCGTCCCAGTCCGGCCTGGAGGCGAGATAGTCAACCGCGCGCACACAACCAAGGAATACGCGCAGAAAGTAATACGTATCGCGGCTTTGCATGCCCTGCTTTTGATAATTGGCCAATTCGTTTTTTTCCAATTGCTTTAATTTCTCCTCCGGCATTTCAGGATCAATATCGTGGATGCCGAGCCCCAAGGACAGGAAACCGCTGCGCGCCCATGAAGTCCAGCCAACCGCCGCCGTGCCAACGCCGGCGCACGGAACGGTTATGATTGCCGGGAAAGGACCTTTTTTCTTCGGAACCCCGAGCCAGCCGTAAACATAGGCATTGGAAACATTATTCATCCGCACTTTGTAGACCGTTACATTGGCGTCCGAATAACGCGGCATTTCCGTCAATTGCGCGTCCACCGGCACGGCCGCCAGTTCGCGCTTCTTTTGGTCCCAGAAAGTTTTGAAATCAGCCGGCTCGGTCGCGGAGGGCTTGATCTGCTCAGGATCAAACGCCGCGGCGGCAAGAATGGTTTTTGGATAATTTGAAACAGTTACCGCGCATTGAAGAATACCGGGGGAATCAAGCTTGCCCTTGATCTCCAGCGGCTTTCCGCCGGATATCAGTTTCCCTTCCGCCAAGCGGGTTGCGCCGTCCAGGGTCAGACGATAAGCTATTTCGCCGGCAAGGTTGCTTTGCACGGACACGATGAAGACAGCTTCCTCGCCGCATTTATACAGCGCATTGGTCCGGTCGGTAACTACCGACAAGGCGCCCTCATCCGCCGCATAAACGGCCGAAGATACAAGGACGGCCAGCACAACAAAAATATATGACAAGCGCATGGCGAAGGCGCTCATTATGCAATCTTTCTCATTGGTGACACCAGGCAATCAACGAACCCTGTAAACATTCCCCTGCCGTAAAACCGTTTCATACGATCCCATGTCCGTGATACCGTAACGGATGCGCGCATTCCATTCCAGGTCAACCGCACCGGACATCCAAGTCTGGTTTGTGCCGGCATTAACGCAGGGCGAGTTCACGCACAGACGATAATTGCCGCCGGCCAAATCAATCATGCGGGGATCATTGGTGATGTTGCCGGCTCCATTCACAGCCGGGATCACGCAGGAATAATTCAACCCTGCATTTCCCGCCGTGTTGGTAAAGTTCGCCGCGTCCGGCGCCGTATTGAAATAAATGATGTTATTCGTCCCATCCCCTGTGCCATCAAGATAAACTCCGCCGCCGACAACTGCGGCGTAATTGCTCACGATCGTGCAACTTTCAACATTGCCGTTTGTCATCCATATACCGCCGCCGGTGTTCGTTGTGGACTGGTTCCTCGCAATCAGGCAATTTCTTATTATCGCATTCGTACCGCCATCTCCGACCACATAAATTCCGCCACCCAAATTTATTGCTGCGTTTTCAATGATAGAACAATCTTTGATTACCCCAAACCCATTCATCCAAATTCCCCCACCACTGCCCCCCGACGCATTCGCAACATTTCCCGTAATCGTACAGTTTAACACACTATGATTTGTGCCGGATGTAACATAAAGTCCGCCGCCCACAGTCCAGCCACTGTTATTTATAAATACACAGTTTGAAACGATCAAATTATTGCCATATAGCCCGCACCCGCCGCCATTAGCGGACGTGTTACCCTCAAACCGGCACCCGGAAATTCTTAATGAAGTAAAAGGATTCGCATAAATTCCACCGCCTATCATTGAGTTATAATTATTTTTGAAGATACAATTGGTAACAATGCCACCAGTAACCAATTTAACTGTTCCGCGCCCCCCAATGTTGGGAGGAATAATCGAGCAGTAATTGCTTACAAACGAACAATTGTAAAATTTATAACCATAAACCACCCCATCGTTGCCTTTTGTGCTGTAATTCGTCACCGTGAAGCCGTCAAGCACTGCCGCTGATGAACTAAGATACACACACCGGCTTGTGGTCGCATTGGCTCCGTTCAAGATCGTCACATCGCGCCCGTTGACGCTTTGAATGGTAATCGAGCCGACGGAGTAAATCTGACCCGTCGGATAATACACGCCGTTTGTTACCCAAACCACACGGGGGGTAGAATTGGTCCGCGCGGCATTGACAACTTCAATGATGTTTGTGCCCGCCGTGGCCCAGTTTGTATAGGGATCGGCTGGATTCGCGCCGACTGTTCCTGGTGGCACCACGTAATGAGTGTCAGCCGGGCATTCCACGCCCGCGACAAGCGCCAGAATCACCAGCATAAATGACAGTTGTTGCCGTTTAAATCTTATCATTATAGCCTCTATTCATTTATTTGACGCTTATTTTATACGTAATGAAATAGAACGCAATAAAAATCAAAGTGAAGCACCCCGCGGTCCCGACTCGAAGAGGTCGGGACGGGGCATCTTTGCGGAACCCTGCGACCTGTCCGGCGAAGCCTTGGCGAAGACGGAAGCCAAGATATGTGGCAACCTCCGTCGCCAAGGCTATGGAGGTCAAGAGCCACAGGGCTTTCCCTGGCCGAGCTTGGGCAGGCTGGCGAAGAAGGGTAACGGATGTCGCATAGATATTTATCTCATAATCCTTGTCAATTCCTTTATGGTCTTAACCATCCCTTTCCGGTCGCTCCCTCCCGCCAGGATTGTGTCCCATTCCGGCGTATAAAACGTTCTGAATCTTTCCATTGATTCATAATTCGTTCCTGTGTTCCCGGATTTTGGCGACGGCCGCGATTATATCCTGCATATCGCCCGGCTCGGCCAGTAAATCCGACTGTTTGATCCAGCAGGCTTCCCGGCAGATTTGTTCGGCATTCGGACAACTGACGCGCGTGTAATCCATTTTTTTGCCGTAATAGGGACAGGATATCGGGCAATAGCGCGGCCCCTTGCCGCTTTTCTGGAACAACGGATTTTTATAAAGTGGGATCGGATAACCGACGTAGGCCGGTATGCCTTCGGCTTGCAATGCCTTGAGGAATGTCTCCTGGCTGACGCCGCCCCATTTTTCCGTCACGAACCGGAAAATATATAAATGATAAGACCGGCGGGTAACCCGCGGATCATTTTTCAACAGCGCTATTCCGGGAATATTTTTCAATCCCTTGTCCAGCAATGCGGCGTTTTTCTGCCGCTTGAGGGTTTGCTCTTTAAGCCGGGTCAATTGACCCAGCAGGATGGCCGCCTGCAGTTCCGTCATGCGCAGGTTGCTTCCAAGCAGATAATGTTCGTAAAAAGCCTTGCCCTTGCCGCGTCCGCAATTGGAATAGCTTCGGGCGGTATCCGCGATTTCCTCGTTATCGGTCAGCAAAATGCCGCCTTCCCCGGCGGTGATGTTCTTGCTCATCTGGAAGCTGAACACCCCGCAATCGCCGATGGCGCCGGTGCCCTTGCCTTTCCATTGACTGCCCCAGCTGTGGCAGGCATCCTCGATGAGGCGCAGTTTATATTTGCGGGCCAGGGCTTTGAAGGCATCCATGTCCGCCGGTAATCCGGCAATGTGGACGGGCATAATTGCCTTGGTTTTGGAAGTGATGGCTTTTTCCGCCGCCTTCGGGTCCAGGTTGCCGGTATTCAAGTCAATATCCGCGAACACGGGGATGGCGTTCACCTTCAACACGGCGCTGGCCGTGGCCATGAAAGTATAGGGCGGCACGATCACCTCGTCGCCCGCGCCGATTCCGCAGGCCAAAAGGGCGATTTCTATCGCCACGGTGCCGTTTGAGCAGGAAACACCGTACTTGGCGTTATGGAACGCCGCGTATTTCTTTTCAAACTCCGCCACCTTTTCGCCATACCACCATTTGCCGCTGTCAAAGACATTAAGGAGATTCTGCCGTTCCTCCTTGCCGGTTACCGGCCATTTCACCGGAAAAGGTTTCGTCCGCACCGGTTTCCCGCCCGTAACGGCCAGTTTGTCTTTAGCGCGTGTCTTCATCTTTCTTTTCCTTTTGTTTATTTTATTTCCATGATCGCCAATCATCAACTTGTTAATACGATTCCATGATTTCAAAGGTGTTTTTGGATGAAGACAGCACGGTACCCCTTGAGTTCAACAGGGCAACCGACAGGATATAGTCCCCTTTCGCCATTCCGGTTGTATCCAAGCTCAGCACAAGATTGGAAATTTTGAGACATGGGCAGTTTTTGCCGATCAATATGTGTTGGTCCTTTTCAACGATGACCCGGAAGGTCAATTCATCCAACGCATCATCGGCAATGCCTCCCAGTTTGATATCGGCCTCCAGCGCCTTGTCCCCAACCATCAGCAGTTTATTGCGTAAAACAAGCGTCATTAACTGCGGAATAAAATAACCCTTTTCGAATCCAAAATAGACTGCCTTGGACGCCTCATCCTCGATAACGACCGACAGTTTCCCGGCGCCCGGCCGGTCAATATCGAATGAAAGCGACATTGTGTTTGTTCCGTCCGCGGGAATTTCCCCTGCAACGGCGTTGCCGTTGAGCCGAACATTCACCTTCCGGGATGTATGATCTTCATTTCGAAGTTTCATTTTCAATTGGTTATGGCCATAGCAAAAGGTTGGAAATTGAACATCGGTTGCGGTATAGGTTTCTTGTTTAAAAACCATTCTTCCAAATCGATCCGGTTGATGAAAATATCCCACCAGATAGGCCCACGTGCTGCATTCTTTCTCCGCGTATCGTTCCCTTCCAAAGTTGATGCTCCAAAGGTCATTTCGCTCCCCCGACCGTATCTTCGCCAGAGGAACCGACATTTCCGCACTCCAGAAATCCTTTCCGACAAAGGTTTTGCAGGTAAGTCCCGCATCCCAGTTCAGATCATGTTTCTCGGTTTTCACATCGTTCAGCCCGTCTCCCCTCGTGATTTCACCGATTTCATCCAGACTTGTCCCCCTGCTGTTGACTATCCAATGATAGTAATTCATGCCATCGTTGTCCGTGTCGACGAACACCTCGACGCAATCCTCCGCCCAGATTGGCCCATCATGCGCAGTGACCTCGCCTTTCAGCTTGCCAATCAACGGTTCCTCGCAGTGGAATCCGATGTATATATTCCGCTCGTCATAAGTGACCATGGCTTGCGTCTGGGCCTTCGCCGGCTTTTTCTTGTCGGCGATGAGGGAAAAGCGGTCGGCTTTCGCCGCTGTCTGCCAGCAGGCATCATCCAGTTTGCCGTCGATGACTGGTGGCACCGTGGTTTTAGCGACAATCAGTTCGCGGAAGGGATCGGCTTCGATTTGCTTTGGAGTGTCACCCGAGAGCAAGGATATCTTTTGCGCAGCGACGCTCAAGATCGTTCCGGCGCAGAAGACGATAGAGAGAATGGGGCATGATATTTTGCTCAGCATTTTCATTCTCCTATGATTTTCTGCAGTTTCATGATTTCCTGGGCGATCCACCAACGGTGCTTGACCGCCGTGTCGTTGGAAAAATTGCCCGGTTTCGAATAGCAGTTGCCGCATTGATAGTCCTCGCTCCATGGAACGCCTTCCATCAATGCATTCAGCCTTTGCTCAGACTTGGCGGCCTCCTCCTGATGCCCTTTCTCGCGAGCCTTTTTGATCCACTGGGTCAGCGTGTAGGCATATTTGTAATCATCGATGCCTTCACGTATCCCCTCCCATTGCAGGGTCATTATGGACACCTCGTCGTCGGTCGGCTTCCGAGCGGGATATGTTATGGCATACTCCTTCGGCTGGCCACCCTTCGTGGTCCCGTCGAAATCACTGTACGGATCCCCCTTGTAGGCCAAAGGACGCTGATACGTCCAGCTCTCGTGAACCGGTAATCCGGTCTTGTAAAAGTCATACCCCGACAAGTACCTGTCAGGTGTCAAACCACCTTCCTGGCCAGTGTAAATGCCCCCGCCTAAAAACCAGAGTGACGCATTGTTCGTTTGCGCCAATGATTTGAATTTGGCTAGTTTGCCGTGATCGGTTGTGATGATGCCGGCGTCAATGAAGGGCATAAGCTTCGCCAAATCGTCATAGTTGTAGCATGTACAATACGTTTTGACGCCCACATCTTTCGCCCATTTATATATTCGGAGAGCTATCTCCATCCTTGCTGGCACGCATCCCGGCTCATCTATGCCCTGCCAGCACCACTCGTTGACCCCATTCTTTTTCATGAAACAATCTATTGCGCACAGCACTTTCTTCAGCTTTTGCTCGTCAAAGTTTCTGATGGAGTCATTAGAGAGTCCAACTACCTTGTCCATGCCTAAACTTTTGAGAGTTTTGAGGGCATGCGCCAGGAAGTCCGAATGATAACTTAAGGTACCGTCTTCGCCATCTATGAATCCCCTATCATATGTTTGCTGGATGATGACACCTGTGATTCCATATTCCTTCATGTCTTTCAGATATCGCGTCATCCGTGAAAGAGGTTGGTACGTAAGGTCGCTGCACATAAGCCAGTTGATCCCCTGCGGCGTTTCGAGTGCGAACGGTAGGACTTTTATGTTGACGTCAAGATTGCGCGACGAGCCTCTCGCCACATCGATGCGCACTCTTGTGGCCCAATCCCCCGGTTTGGCGCCCGGCGGTATTTTCACCTGGATCCAGAATCCCTGTGTCTCGTTCTTGGGTATGTCCGTTTTCTCGAACCGTTCCAGGCATTCGGGGATCACATAATAGGAATTGCCACCCCACGCGGCACGTTGCGGCCAGCAGCGGATCAGCTTGACATTGACATCTTCCTTCCTGATTGCGTTTTCACTGTCGAGGCTCAAGTCGTCCATGACCTTGACTGTCACGTCCTTCAAGTCTTCCAGCGCGTACACGCAAAACCATAGAGCCACATATTGTCCTGGTGTTCCGAATGAGCGCAGTTCGCGGGTCATCTCACCGGGCTGGGGGACGCTGTTCGGGTAGATCCAGCGGGGGTCTTTGCGTTGATAGGTTATATAACCTTTCCAGCGATCCCAGAAACCGACATCGGACAATGGCGGGTCTTCTTTTTCATAGCGCGGTTTGTAAAGGAACGTGGAGCCGTCGAAAGTCGCCGTTTTCGGGTTGTCCGCTTCAAGCAGGCTAAGCTCGTCGAACCAGAAGGTGCCTTTGCCTGTGTTGAAGAAATGAAACTTGACGGCTTTCGTCCCTTTGGGGGTGAGGAAGGACACCTCTTTTTTCGTCCATTCATAGGAGCCTTTGTCAAAATCATCTAACACCTGCGGATGTCCCGTGTTTGGGAAGGAGACCTGGAAATAACCAGTCGTTGCGTTTTTCGCCCTGACGTAAAAGCTTGCGATGTAGCTTGTATTTTCCTTGACTGCGATGCCCTTAGGCGTCCACCAGCCAGCCTTGCCGGTGTCACCGACATTCCTGACCATCACCGACGCCTTGCCGGAATGTTTGGTATCCGCATCAAACTTGCCTTCGTATTTGTCGGCTCCATCCCAATAGCCGAATGAAAGAAAACTTTTCTTATCACAGTTGCCGTTAATGTTCGTGATGGCGATGGTGTCATCCGCATCAGCCCGGCACTCCCCCGATAAGACGAGAGGAATGATCGCAGGCAAACACATTAGGATTATTTTCAGCAGGCAATCGTTTTTATCATGCAATGATATCTTCATCGTATTCTCCCTTCAATTGTGATTGATCTCACCTTGCGTTTGTTTCCTTTGGAATTAATCTCAGCAAAACACACCCGTGCGATGGAATGTCCAGGTTTATGGAGCCAGCGCTTTCGCCCATGCTCTCATGTTTCCATACATCACATATTTCAAATTCCGCTTTTATATCCAGGTCTTTCCAAGCGCGGGAAAATGAGACCTGTTTTTCACTGCGATTAAAAAAGCCTATCGCCAGATTATTATTGACCAGGTCTTTCCTCCAAACTTCAACGGCATCATCCTGATAAATTCTGTATCCCTGCCTTCCCAATGGGTCCTGGTCTATGGCAATCGCCTCATGGTTCATCAGGATATTCCTTGTCGCCTCATTCATGTTTCCAGGGTCGCAGCTTGCCATCAACGGCGCAGCCAAAAGGCACCAGAGTGAAAAATGAGAACGATATTCAACGTCGGCACACCCTTTGCCCGGCACCGCCCCCTTGCTATAAAGCCCCACGACCAGCATGTCCGGATCATTCCAATGTCCCGGCCCCGCATACTTTTCCAGGCCGTTCTGGCTGAATCCGATATGGTCAATGCTGTTCTTGAAATTTGCGCCATACTCCATTTTTTCTTTCCCATCCCAGGTGTCCACCAAGTCCAGCGTGGTGCGCCACATATGCGCCCCGGCGCCATGGGCCCAAAGCCAGGGCTCATATTTTCCCGGAATAGAAATGCTGAAAACAACCTCCCGGCCGGATTTTTTCAACAAATCGCCCATCTTGGCGTAAAGTTTTTTTACTTTTTCCTCGGAGAACAGGACTTGCGCCGAGCAAGCGTCATATTTCAGAAAGTCCATATTCCATGACAAAAACAATTCCACGTCCTGTTCTTCATGTTCATAGCTTCCCGGGAACTGGGCGCAAGTCAGGGGCCCGGGACTTGAGTAAATGCCGAATTTCAAACCCTTGTCATGAATATAATCCGAAAGGGCCTTCATGCCGCCGGGGAACCGGATCGGATCCGGTTTCAAATTGCCGCGCTGGTCTCTCTCCTTGCTTTGCCAGCTGTCGTCTATGACCAGATATTTATATCCCGCCTTGAACATGCCGGAATCAATCATTGCATTTGCGGTCTTTTTTATCTGATCTTCAGTGACCTTCATGCTGAAAAAGTTCCAGCTGTTCCACCCCATGGGCGGAACAGCGGCAATAGACGAACCGGTCTTGCTTTCACATCCTTTATTTGTGGTTTGTTTCATTTTCTTATTCAACCTTTCTGATGAATTCCTTTATCGCCTGCACCGTGCCGGCGTCATCACTGCCACCCAGGATAATTGCGTCGCGCGCGCGGTCAGTCGCGTCATAGGATATCATATTAATGCATTCCGCTATCTGGATGATTCCCCGCCCCTTGCCGGGATATTTTTCACCCAACATTTCCGGCACCTTGCAATACGCATAGTTCCCGGCCGTTTGTAGATGTTTCACTACGTTATTCTCCGAGGCATTGCCGATCAGGATCAAATTGGCGTCATCATCAATCACCACATGAGAATATTTCTCCAGTTCATATCCGTCTTCAACCAGCGTTCCTTCCATTACCTTGGTCTTGATTTCACTGTCCTTGACCACGGCCACGCTTAACCCTTTGTCCGTTAATACCTTCCTTAATTCCTCAACGGCTTTCTCCTCGTCGTAGTTATTACTCCGAGCCCCCGTTACTATCTTCAACGGCTTTTTCAATTCAACATACGACCGCAACGCTTCATCCGTGCTGTTCACCCAGACTTTCTCGTCGGCCGGCCGGATTAACATGATTTTGCTGAAATACGCCGGCACAGTCAGTTTCATCCCTTCGCTGTTGAGTTGGGAAGGGGGCACGGATGTTTTCATATAACGCGGCTGTGCTTCTTCAAAATTAGACTTCAAATGATAGTTCCCATCCTCGCTTCTTGTGATAATCGGGCGCTCGCCGCTGATGTCAATGACCTCGTGTTTTCCCTGGGCGGGAATATTCAGTTTCACAACCAAACTCTGCTCCTTATCACTGAAATTATTCACGCACGCCAGATAATAATCCCTGCCCTGCATCAGTGCCGGAACGACCAGGCGCGGATTACTCGCCCCCTCAACTTCAATCGGCCGGATCACGCCGGCCTTGGTTAATAATGCGTCAAACAACTTCACGAACTGGTCCTGATCCGGATAACTTGAAAAGTAAGCGAGACCGAGATAACCGCCGAAATAATAGCATTTGCCGGAAGGATCGCCGGTTAACACCGGCTCGTTATCCAGGCTGGTTGACAGGACCACGGCGCCGGCCTGCGGCTGAAGTTTGACCGCAAAAAATTTATTTGTAGAGAGACTTTCATCCTTCTTGAAAGCAGGAAAGAGCGATGAATCACCGATTTTAATTCCCCTGTTTTGAATAACTTTCGTGGTATCAATCGTCGTCATACACAATGCATCCAACCCGAAGCCGGGCGATTTCGGCGTGTTGGCGAAATCAACGGCGTCAAAAGAAACCGCCTCAGGATAGAAAAGGATGGTTCCGCCCTTCTGCGCAAAAGCCTTGATTTTCCCGGCGGTTGCCGAGCAGGCTGCATTGGCCTGATATCCGACAACAAGGACTTTATACTTAAAAATGGCGTCAATATTCCGCTCTTCCACGCAATCAAACTTCAAATGCAAATGATCAAACAGATAGCCCAACATGTAGAAATCCTGTCCGGCATTGTCGCCGCCGGGACCGGTCAGCCGCCTGGCATGCACTAATTTGTATTGCGGGTCATAGCCGATCAGACGCGAGGCGGTTGATACCAGCACGGCCACGTCCGGCTTGACAACTTTTGCGGGCAAGACCAGCGATGAATTGCGAATACACCACTGTTGCATGCGTGCTATGTTTAAAGTGGCGGAGGGGATGACGGCATCCGCCGTGCCGGCCTTTTCAAAGTCAAACGGCTTGCCATCCATGGTTTCATTACGACTCTTCCAATATTTACCGTGAAAGACAAAACCAAACCTGACCCAGCGGCCAAGGTCGTACATTTCCCAATGAAACGCCTTGTTGCCGTTGAAAATATCTTCCATAAAGTTTGGGTATGCTGCCAAGGTCAGCGGATCCAAATCACACCACGGAATGGGCTTATCCCATTTCTTGACAAAACACTTGGTCGACTGGTAACAGCTGTTCGCCTCCATCGCTTTGCCGTAATATTCAGCCGACGATCTTCCCAGGTGCGCCATGGCAGGTGTTGCGCCATATTCCCGGGATACATCCGTGTATTTGGTCAGCTCCCAGTTGTCAATGGCATGCGACCAATAGGTTATTCCGGAAATCAGGTCGCCATAAGTTTTCTGCCCCAGGACAAGATGGTCCGGATTGCCTTTTTTCAAAGTTTCATACGCTATCCTGGCGCAATCCAGAATGGCGGCACATTTCCACTGTTGGTAATTCGCAAAATTAGCCGACTGTTCCTTGGCGACCGGGAATTTAATCTCTGAAAAATCATTATATTGACCATGCCATTCATCGTTCAACGCCTTAATGGCCTTATATTTTTGCCTGAGATAATCACGATATGACGGCAAATCGGCATCATTTTGCGGCATCAAGGGCGCCTTTTCACTGAAATACATTCTCCATCCCATTTCCTCCCAGGCCGAGTAGCCGCAAACACCCGCATTGCCATTATAAGTTTTTGCATACATTGTATACATTTGGCGCAGATATTCCTTGAATAATGGATACGTAAAGTTCGGAAAAAGCGCGTCACGGTTATGGGCGAGTCTTACCTGCCCGCCGCTTGCATCGCGGATGCATATATCAGGATAATTAGTTTCCAGATATTTCCCCAGGCCCTGTTCGGTATAATATATTACATAGGGAAAGGACAAAATGCCGTGCTTATAGGCAATTACCGTTTCATTAAGCGAGTTGGCGATTTGCAATGGTTCAACATTTTTTTCTTCCCATCCGTCTTTCAAATAAATCGGCAATCCGCTGATTTCCCCGCGGGTCTTGCCGCCCCCTTGCATGGTCGTGTTGATTAACGCATAATAATTATAGATATCCAGCAGGCCTTCCCGCCCCGCGACCGAGGAAAAATGGTTCAGATAAGTCATAAAAAAGGGCTTGGAATCCTTCATGATATAGCCGTCCTTAACGGCATATTTCTGGGACCGCGCCTGGGGAGGCATGGTGATTTCCATCTTCTTTCGCCTGGCCAGGTCAACCTTGTCCCAGTCCAACTCATCCGGGTTAATTTTTATTTGCGACGAATCATATCCCCGGATTTTCGCCTTGATATCCGCTTCCGGGCAAAGCGCCAGTTCGCCGATACAAAACCCGTCGTAATATCTTATTTTCCATGAATCGTTTCCGGAAGGAACCTGCTCGCTGATGACCACGCGATTTTCCCCGGGCTTGACGATGCCTTTCAAATCAAACGCATACCAGTGATTCAGGCCGGTCGTCGTATAAGTGCCCCAATTGCCAGGCCCACCACCTTGATTGTTCATGACAAAATCCGTGTCATACCTGAAGAGCCACGCGGTTTCCTTCTGGTCAAATTTTTCTTGAGGATTAAATCGGCCGCTGGCATGTAATGGCGTTTGATAGACTAACGGCTGGAACAGGCACTGGTTGGTTCCCAGCGTCACGCCATTGACTTCAATCTTTAAACAACCGCCGCCATGTTCAATTCCACGTTTATCCCGCGCATGGGCCTTGATCCAGAGACAGGTATCGCCTGTTGCCGGATGAAAAATGAACGCGACGGATTTCTGTTCCTTTTCAAGGACATGGTTTTCAATCCGGTTGGAAGATGCGGAAATTACCACGGCATTTGTGTTCGTGGTCAAATCCGCGCTCCAGGCAAAATCACGGACAAAGAAACAGGCCAGGACGGACAGGAAAAACAACCGCGTTTTTAACATATGCTTCATAATGCATTCCCTTTCAATCAATGATTATCACCATCGTGCTTGTTTTCGGTCATGTTCAACGTTGCCTGCCCGATTTGCGCCGGTACTTTACCTGCAAAACCAAATCCCGCGCATAATTACCGAAATGGCGGCCGAACAAATTTATGCCGCTCTTGTTCGCCGCATCCGGCTTGTGACCGATCCGGACACGGATAAACTTGTCCTTGAACAAACGCAAATCACGGGGAGTGACATCGGAAAGCTTCATCCCGTCTATCCGGCTCCCTTTTGGATTGATATACCAGGTTTTTAACAAACCGTGCTGGTTGGCCGAGATATCCACCCAGGACGGCGTATAACGGCCGCGCGTCCCCGTGAAAAATCCCGGGCAGGTCCAGGTGCCGATTTCCACCCCGTTGATCCACAGCGTGATGTCCGAAGGGCATTCCGTCTGGCCGACCGGTAAATCGGCATTACTGGAAACTTCCGCCGAGAAAAGCACCTCTTCCACTTCCACACCCTGCGAAAACTCGCGCGGAAAATTATATTCCAGATATCCCTGGCCGATCCAGAGCATCTGGGCATCCAGGCGCTTGGGATGGGCAAATATCTGCTCCCGGTCCACGACCTGGATGGGGCCGGAGGCGTCGCACATGCCGCAGGGCGGCCGGACGGAAAAGTCCACAAACGCGCCGATGGGCATCTCGCATCGGGCAACCTTGAAGTCGTCGGATTGTCGCGGCCCGGAAAGACGGATTTTTATTTCATCGTAACAAAGATAGACATACTTCAAGGAATAACGCTCCCTTTTAAAGATCTCCAGCTTGACCAGGCCCGCCTTGCGCAAAATTTCAACATGCTGGGAAACGGCCGGCTGGGTTATCCGCAAAGCGCGCGCCAAATCCTGGATGCCCATCGTTTTTTTGTCCAGCAGGGCGAGAATGGCCAGACGGCATTTATTGCCGAGCGCCTTCATGACTTCGGATAATTTTTTATCGGTGATGGCCAGTTCAATTTGTTCCATATAAGTATTTCCTTATTCAGTTAAGCGTATTCTTTCATATCAAAGACAAAATGTCAACGCTTTTTTTTATTTTTTGTAATGCCGTGGTCGCGAGTGGAGACGGCCTGCCTGCCCAAGCTCGGCCAGGGACCAGAGGCCGTAAGAAGCGGCCCGAACCGGACGTCAAGGCACTCTGAAAATCGTCCCCTGCCATATCCGCGTTTCATACGCGCCCATGTCAACGATGATCTTCAGGATGCGCGCGTTCCCATCCAGGTCAACCGCATTGGTCATCCATGGCAGGTTGGTTCCGGCATTAACGCAGGGCGAGGTAATGCGCAGGCGATAATCACCCCCGGCCAGGTTTTTCAAGATGGGATTATTCGTGGTATTACCAATCCCCCCCACCGCCGGAATCACGCAGGAATAATTCAACCCGACGGCGCCAACCGTATTGTTGGTGAAGTTCGCCCCATTCGCCGCCGTGTTAAAATAAATGACGTTATTTGTCCCGCTGCTGTCTGAACCGGTAATGTACACACCCCCGCCGGCAACTTTGGCGTAATTGCTCACGATCGTGCAACTTTCAATAATGCCGTTGGTCATCCATATCCCGCCGCCGGTATTCGTCAAGGAACTATTGCGGGCAATCAGGCAGTTTTGAATTGTAATATTTGTCCCCCAGATTCCACCGCCCTGATTGGTGGCAATGTTCCCGATGATGGAACAATTCCTGACGGTCGTTTTCCCGCTGCTTCGTATTGCCCCGCCATATCCCTCCGTTCCACCCGCCACGACATTTCCGGTAAACGTGCAATTTACAACAAGATTATTCGTTGCATATTGGCTGAGAAAAAGAGCCCCGCCAAGTATTTTTGCGCTATTGTTGACAAACACACAATTTGAAATTATATTATTTTTGCAGCGTATATCACACGCCCCGCCATAATAGGTGCTGGATCTATTGCCTTCAAAATGACATCCCGCAATCGTTATTCCTGCCCCGGATTCCACCTCTATGGCTCCTGCCAACGATGATGCAGAATTATTTTTAAAGATGCAGTTAGTGCAATTGGTAATTGCCAGAGTATCGCTGCCCACTGTTCCCCCCCTTACCGTATTATTAACAAAGAGGCAGTTCCTTACCGTGGAGATTGCCAATAACCCCTCAATTTTAGTGTTATTGCAATTCGTCACCGTGAAGCCGTCAAGCACGGCGCCGCCCCCCAAAAGCGCGCATATGTTTGTGTTATTTGTCCCGTTGATGATCGTCACATCGCGGCCGTTGACGCTTTGGAGCGCAATTGCGGAAGCATTGTAGCATCGTTGCGTGGGATAATAAACGCCGTTCGTTACCAGCACCGTGTCGTTTGCCGCCGCCGCGGTGACCGCCCAGGTCACGTCCGTGGCCGCGTCCGCCCAATTCAAATACGGGGAATTATTCGTACCGGTCAGTGAAACATAATGGGTATCGGCCGGGCATTCCCTGCCCGCGACAAGCGCCAGAATCACCAGTATAAATAATAATTGTTGCCGTCTGAATCTCACTCGAATAACCTCGCTCCGTTTAATTTAAAAATTACCATCAAAATATCCTGTTTTCTGTCCGGCTGTCAAGGCGATACACGGGTCATACGTATCCCCCTTAGTCTCGCGGGCGGATTGTTGGAGACGGGCCCCGACTCCGCCCAAGGGCTACGACGGGCAAGCAGCCCTCGTCCCGTTCAGAGCGGCCTGGGGGCCCTGGCCGAGCTTGGGCAGGCAGGCCGGCTCCACCAAAGATTGAGGTATTACGGTCCTATATTTTTAAATAACACCGGCTGGCATAGCTTTCTCTCGGAACGGGTCCCTGCGGAGGACGCAGCCAAGCCGGTTTCATTGTCCAGGTTTGCAACCGCGCATGTTCAGCCATGGCCTCACACGAAAAGTCCAGGGGCATCGCCCAGGATTCGCCGATCCATTTCCGGATAAGCGTTGAGATTTCCAATGCTATTTCCGGATAGCGCGGAATACTGGGAACGGCCAGCTTTTCGTATTTATCATGGCGCGCCAGCGCCAGGTAGCTTTTGGCCGCCAAAAAAGCTATCTGCCCCACTCCAACGCGCGCATCACCGGCAATGGCATTGGCGGAAAGATGTCCGCTTGACTCCACCTCGCCAACAACCTGCCGGCAAATTGAGACAACCTCTTCCTGCGTGACAATATCCTTCTCCTGGGCAATGACCGGACGGCTGACCGGACCCAGGACATTCCTGCGGGTTACCTTCTCCGGGAGATTTCCCGCCCCGGCATAATGAATGAGCGAATCGGCCAGGCCACAAACCATCTCAGCCGGGGAAAAAGTGCTGTGAAAAACCACTTTCTCGCTTGCAACCATTTCGGCGGCGTACAAGACCATCGCATCACGATCAATATGCGCCGGCTGGGTGGAGAACAATCGCGTCGCCTCCTCTATTCCAACGACATTTAAATCGCGGTGTTCTTTCAAATACAGGCAAAGACGTTTGAAATTCGCCTTGGCCCGCTCCTCCTCTTCGCGGGGCTTGACGTCATAATGCCACCCTATTTCGCCGGGCGAGCGCGATTTGCCGGTCGTCAACGCATGTGCTTCCAGCCATCCGCGCGCCATGACCTTGACGGGATGGCACGCATAAAGCGTTATCCACTCATCACCGCGCGCCAGGCAGCCCGTTATGAATTTATCAATGTCCTTCAGTTGTTTCTCAAAAACCTCGTCGCGGCTGTAGACTGAATCGGCAATGCCATAATAGTTTTCACACAGTTCGCTCCCGGCCATCTCGGGGAACGTCAATGTGCCGGCATACCAAAGCGGTTGATGTGACCCCGGCAACTGGGAGATCATGTACAGGTAGGAAATTCCGCGCTCGCCGGCCACCGCCACATGCTGGGGCGCAAAATAAACGTTATGCCGCGAAAAGGCCGCCGGATCCTTGCCAAAGGCGGCGCGGATTTGTTCCTTGACCCAGTCTTCGTAACGGCGCGCGGCTTCAACTCCTTCCCGCCAGCCCTTGCCTTCAACCACTTGCGGAACCAAAGGGTAGCGGTTGCCATGCTGGTGGGAGGCAATGTCATGTTCCGCCATTTTCTTCAAGACATCGTGCCGCCCCCGCGCCATGAGGATTTCCGCTTTCTCCCCAAAAACACAAAAAGTGCCGCGCAGCCCGACTTCGGACATGATCTCGGCCAGCCACCCGGGAATATCGTCTATCCGATATTCGGGCGGATAATAAACATCCTCAACATCAAACGCCAATATCACGTACATTTTTCTTCCCTCCTTTTATGTTTTGACAAACGCCGAAACGCACCGCCCATGTGCCAGTGGCCGCCCTGGCGGATATGCATGACCATGGCTTTCCGGAGCGAGTTATCCTGGGGGGCATCCTCAATCCGGTCAAAATACCGGCCAAACACCCGCTCAAACATCTGGCGGTCAGTCGCCCCGGGCATTGGAAATAAATGAAATAAACCGGCAAACTGTACAACATTGGATGTGGACGGCAAATACCGTCCCAACTGATTGTCAAACAACCACGAGGCTGAATACAGACAGGTGGCGGACACGTCCGGAAAATAAACCGGCAATTCCTTCTCCGCCCGGCGCAATGATTCCCGGCAGGCTTCAGTGTCCAACGCGGTGCCGGCCGGAATATGCACGCCGAAAACCGGACTGTTCCTGGCAAGGATCTCATGCCAGTCCCCGCGGCTGAATGTTTGCGGACCGGCGGCGATGCGCCCTTCCGGCAGCACCGGGTACCCCGTGACACGATCCGGCTCCAAGACATACGTCGTTACAAACGCCTCCGGGTCCAAAACCCCGATGACACCATCAAACTGCCCGTCGCGCCGGATGCGCGCCCCGGGTGGCGCGAGCATCACGATCTCGTCGCGCCGGTCATGTTCCCACACGTGAAAATCAAAAGGAAACAAATCAGCCTGGAATTGCAGACGGCCCAACTGCACCAGCCGCGCACGAACGTGATGACTCATTCAACCGATTGCTGCGAATCCCCATGTTCCGAACCGCTGGCGGTAATCGCGCATCCACACTTCCAAGTCATGAAAACCATCCACCATCACGGATTCAGGTATATTCCGGGCCGCATAGCGGTGCCGCGCTTCAGGCAACGCGCCGAGCATGACAAATGCGTACAGCATCCGGAACGGCTCAGGTTGGCCGGCCTGGAACACCGGCCATCGGATCGCATCCCCTTGGGTAGACAGCGCATCATTTGTCAACAGCCAATGGCAATGCCATGCCAATCGTTGCAGGCGCTTATCCGCCTGAAACATGGGCAGCGCCTGCAACAACGCTTCCAACGCATCCGCCTCCATCCGCAACCATTGCGCCTGGCTTCGGACATAGGCCTCCGTCAGCCATGCGATGCCGTCCGCCGGGAAGGATGCTTCCGACAGCGGCCAATCCTTCTGCCATATATCCGCCACTGCTTCCAGGTTGAATTCCGATATAATGGATTGAAATGACATTATACTTTCTATTCCTTCAGATTAATGATTTCCTGCGCGATTTTCCAGCGATTTGCATCATAATCCTCGGCCCGCCACCAGTTCCCGCGCATATACCAGGAATAATCGTAATTTATCCCGTTCATGATTTCATCCAGCGTCTTTTGCGCCTGGTCGGCCAAAGCCACCCGCTTCGCATCGCCGGATTTCCTGGCCTGCTCAATCAGGCGGGAAAGCGTATGCAGGTATTTCGCGTCGTCAATCCCCTCCCGGCTCTCATGATATTTGAGGAGATGATATATCTCGCCATCCGGACCGATCTTGACCACGTCTTCGCCGCCGTAGTGAATACGCGCGGCGGCCAGTTGATTGAACTGATCGCCTTCGGCCGTATTGTAGAACTCGGTGACGGTCCCCCTGGCGCCCATGCGCCAGTAATAAAATCCGTAACCGAACCGATTGTAGGCCTGGTAATGAAACAGCGTTTTGCCCTTGCTCTTCACGCGGGAAATATTTTCCTCATTCAGCGGCGTGCCATTGTTCATACCGACAATATTGAAACAGGGCGTCAGGATTTTCACCTCATTCTCCCCGTTAAACATACCGGCATATTCATATCCGGACAGGGTACAAAGAAATGATTTCATCATATCTTCTACCGCCCGGATCGTCGGCAGTCCGCCATTGCTCGTTTCGCCGGCGGTGTAAAAAACAGGCCTTAATCCGTTGCGACGCACCATACCGTCAAATGACGCCAGGATATATTTTGCCGCCGTTTTCCATTCCTCGGTCGGATAAAAGTAACCACCCATATCATAAAACCACGAACCGGTCTTGTGCTTCCCCGCTGTGCCGAAAATCCGGTAAAGCGTTATGATGGCACTTCCGTTGGTCGGAAAGACTTGTCCGCACAGTTGAAAATATTTTTCCGCGTCGTCAATATTATACGCGCCAATATTCCATCGGCCTTCCGCCCGCCCGTCCTTGACGGTGATGCCCTTGAACGGCCACGATGTGATCCAGCATGCGCCGTTGCATCCCATCTCGCGCTGGTCAACCAACTGCTTTTCAATCATGGGCCAATAGATTTCATCCGGCACCGGATACTGCTGACGGACATAGCACAAGAATGGGAACCACTGGAAACTGATGCTGTGTCCTTCCAGGGGCGCCAGCCGAAAAGGCAGGATCCTGATTTTCAACGCCAAGTCACGGGAAGGTTTACCTTCCGCGCTGAACGTTACTTTCCCCTCATACATGCCCGGCTTGGCGTCCTCCGGCGCCTTGATTGTCAACAAATATTCCTTGGTTGTTCCCTGTTTGATATCAAAATCAGGCCGGACCATCCCGTATTGCGGAATGATTGTATATTCCGAGGTGCCCCGTTCCGCCGCCACATTGTAGACAATCAGCTCCACCTTGATCGCTTCCTTGGGGAGAACATTACCATCCTTGCTCGCCAGGTCGCCGACCGTTACCCGCGCCTTCCTTAAATCCGTCAGCGGATACACCCCGAACGCCACCGGCTCATACTCGCCGGGCGTCATGAACGCTTTCAGATCTCCGGAGGCTTCCGTTATCCGCGGCTTGCTCCGCGGATAGATGCGGTCCAGGTAATGACGAGTGAACAACACATAGCCGCGCTCATTATCCTCCTTGTTCGGAACATATACGTCCGCGGCATCTTTTCCCTGAACCTGTTCCATCCAGCAGGCGTCATATCCTTTCTGCCGCATCCGGTCAACCCGCCGCAACTCCTGTTCGGTCGCCTCCTTGTTATCCGCGGAACACACCAGCATGCCGCTGACCGGACAATAGGCGCACCAACTATCCGACGAATGGTTGATCTTTTCTGATTTCCACCGCAGATTAAGCTGGCCGTCCTTAACGGTAACCGCAAAACGCCGGAGTGGAAAATGCGGCGAAATATAAGTTTTCCACAAACTGTCGCCCGGATTGAAATCCACGCCGCATAACGGCGCAAAATAGTTATGATAGAAATTTGTTGCGCTAATTTGCTCCCCGCACACCGCCGCACCTTCCGCCGTAACCTCAAATGACCGGTCGGGAAATACATAATACCCCAGTCGCCCCATCCAGAAAAAGACTTCATACTGACCGTTGGGCACATCCAGACAAAATTCCTGGGCACAGTCCGGCCCTTCCATAGGCGAGGAATAAACACAGGAACGCGCCAAGTCATCGCCCACCGGCTCCTCCGAGGTCCGGGCGTTCAGTTTGCAATTCGTACTCCAGCCATAGCCGGCGGCAGGAGTGTACCGGTCAGCCGGGGACGCCAGCACGAAATCGGAAAACTTCGGAGCATTCGTCGGCCCGAACTGGAATTTCCACAGCTGCCCTTCGGCCCGCGCCGTTGAAACCGTCACGGCCATTAGCGCCGATATAATCATCAAATACCGCTTACTCATGATTATCCCTCCTGTGATTTGTTACTGATTCCGTGACAAAACTTGGCTTTACACTTTTTTGACCCTTCCGCCGAAAAAGACTTCTGTTCAATGACAGCAACCGAAAGGCCTCATGCTTGGGTGGAGACGGCCTGACCACAGGCCGTAAGAAGCGGGACGAGGTCTGCTTGCCCGTCGTAGCTCTTGGGCGAAGTTGGGTCCCGTCTCCATAAATCCACCAACATAACCGAGGGGTTACCAGCAACCCGTTAAAAACACTTGTCTGATCGGCCGCGCCTGTATATACTATTTTTTCAGTAGCATCCCATAGGATGCTCAGGTTGTTAGGCTATAGGCTGTAGACTATTAGGCAAATCAATATTTTTCAGGCCAATTTATAAAACTGCATTTCCGGTTTTTTAAAGATGCGGTTTCTGTATTTTGCACTACAGCCTACAGTCTTCCGCCGAAGGCGGATCCGCCCGTGGCGGAAAACCGCTACAGTCTCGGCGTCCCTATGGGACGCCAGTGACTTTTTTTCATTATACAAACTGGAGGCAATGCACTTTTATCTTTATCGTTAATTTATTCAAACAAGCCTCCCGAAACAATCTAAATTCCATGTATTATTGGTTGTAAAAATTGTATCCATGAAACAAACCGGCCGGCTTTTACCCATCAGGCGCCTGGAATCATCCGTCACGCCGGAATCACCCATCCTGGCTTATAAAGGGCACTATGATTTGCCCCAGAAACAATTTGCGTGTGACATGCATTTTGCTTTTGAATTGGGGGTGGTGCTGCGTGGCAGCATGCAACGCCTGTGTCCTCAATGGAAAAAGACACTCGGACCGGGGCAAATGTGGCTGTGCGGCGTTTGGGAACCTCATGGATATAAAACAGTAACGGCCCCCTGCGATGTGGCAGTCTTTTTAATTTGGCCGGCGGCGGTGGCGGAAATCTCCTATCCGGAAGCGCCGCGCTTTAACTGGATGGCGCCCTTTGTCGTGCCCGCCAAAAATCGCCCCGGCATCCCCGACGCCCTTCGTCCATCAATCATTGCGCTGGGAAAACGCGCGGCCGCCCTCGCAAATCGTCCCTTGCTCGATGAACACACCAAGCTGAAACTGCGCCTGTATCTTATGGAAGCGTTATTGGCATTGACGGAAGAATGGCGGCCGCCAACGGACCGTAAGCCGCGCTTGATTCCCTTTTATGCCCGCCTGAATCAAGTTATTGAACAGGTGTTTAATCAACGCCGGTTCATGGCCGAACATGAAGCCGCCCACATCTGCCGGATGTCACGCTATGCGTTTTGCAACGCATTTCATCAAATGATGGGAATAACATTCGGCGATTTTATGTTCAGATACCGTTTAAACGGCGCACGCAATCAATTGTTGTCCACAACCAATTCCATCAAGGAAATTGCCGATAATTGGGGGTTTTTCGATCAAAGTCATCTTCACCATGCCTTCACCCGCCACTATGGATGCCCCCCTTCCACTTATAAAAATAAAAATTGCAATGTTGATTAAACGGCTTGCCGCGGAATGCTTCACTTCATTCTGAAATCAATCCTTGCCGGGGGCGGATGAAGACGGCACGCCTCCGCTTTCAAGTTGTCGTCTATTGTCCTCCCCGTCTCCAACGCCAATCGCTTTTCCCACATGCCGAACCATAAATCCGTCAACGCCGTCTCGCCTTCCTGGATCACGGCATACTCGCGCCGCAAGACGGCTTCCACCACATCCAGTTCCCCGCGGTTCAGTGCTATCTTGCCGCGGATAATCTGGATCCGGTCAAATTCTTTTACCGCATCGGGCAGTTCATGATAAACCAGGCCGGCCTGGTCGTATTCTCCTGAATCAAACAGCGCCTGCAACAATTCCTGGGCCAACGCCGTTTGCGCGCAGAGCGAACCGGCCGCCATGTCCCATGCTTTTTTATAATCCCGCAAGGCGTCGGCATTCCGTTTCTGCCGCATGGCCAGCGCCGCCAGGTTGCGGTAGGCCCAGGCCGAAGGCCGATGGCGGATGGAATCTTCCCAGGCCCGCCGCGCGCCGGCTTCGTCAAAATTTTCCATGCGCATCACCCCGGTCTGCAGCAAGGCGTACCAATTCCCGTCATTTTTCAAACTGTCTTCCAACAACTCGCGCCATTCCTCCTGAATCATCCATTCGCCCGGTTCTTCCGCCGGATCCTGCTCGGGCAATCGCCCTTTTTCCAGCAAATGAATCCATTTTTTTTGCTCGATCCCCAGCGTGGATTCCGGAAAAGCAAATGATTCAGGCAGCGGACCAGCGTTTTTGGCAGTTTTACGGCGCCGGATCTCCAGGGCGCCCCACCCGCTCCCTTCATGCATAATTTTTTCCGGCGGACGATCAGTCATCGTGCCGCAGGCCGCGGACAATTCATTCAGCTTGTCCAACGGCAGCCGTTTTTTCAGTTCCTTATCCACCCCCTGCCACGCCGTCTGCCAATCAGGATTATGCGCCAGGACCGGGTCAACCTCCATATACCCGAAAGCCTCCAGCCATTTATATTCCCCGTTGGGCGGCATGGCCAGGCCATGCGATTGCGACGGCGCCAACCCGGCCTGAATTTCAATATAGGCGCGGCCCGGCACGGAAAGATATTCCTGCCATCTCCGCCCGCCGACGCCATGCCCCCAGCAAAACAGTTTCCGGTAATTTAACGGATGGGTGGAAGCTTCAATCAAGCCGGTCCCTTTTCCATCCAAGGCGGCCTCCCACAGCATGTCCGCTTTTTCACACTGGAAAAAATACTCATTTGCAAAGGGAAAATTCATAGAATAGCTGGCGTCCTTTCCCGGCAATATGGGCAATTCCGGCATGTCGGACATGTTCATGGCATGCATGGGATAAAGGGCTTGCCGGGCCGGCGCCAGCACCCGCACGTCTTTCGCTTCCGGAACGGCAATGTTGGTCCACCAGTACATTGACGAGGAACGGTCAAAAGGGTTCATCACCCGCACGGAAGCCAGCAGGAAAGGAAATCCCGGCGGCAGGAAAAAATCAATCTGCCAGAAATGATTCTTGCACCGCTCGTAATCGTAGATCCGCAGGGCCGGCTCACCCTGCAGACCGCGGATTTGCGCGGCAAAGACCGGCGAGCAGGTGTAAAAGGCGTGGCCCAATTGCCCCGTGTTCCATTCAACCCCGCCGGAAAACCAGGCGTTGCGAATGGCCAGGTTGGCGGGTTGAAACACCGCATTGCGCTCCAGCAGTTCGCGTTTCAAGGGCTTATAAACAAGGGAAACCAGCCGGCCGCCAAGCTCCGGGAGAAAGACCGCCCTGAGAATCTCATTCTCCAAAACCGCCGACTTGAACGCCAGCGGTTCCTTGTTCCTGGTGTACCGATCCTGCATGCGATAAGGCAACGCCCGCCAGCCGGTCTGCCAGCCCGCCAGGTTGCGTTTTTCGGACGGCAGGGCCGGATCAAAAATTAACTTATTATTATCCGGTTCAGGATTACGAAACACCGGCAACGGGTTTTCCCCTCCAAGCCGGGCGCCGGAAATACAGTATGCTTCCGATTTAAGCTCAGTCATGATATATCCCTTCAATTTTTCACACGTTCTGACAGATAACGTTAAACATCCCATCACCAATGGTGTTTTGTTTTTTACCCGGCAAGGTGGGAAATCAATATTTTCAACGCAATGACGATTAAAATCAGGCCGCCGGCCGTTTCAAGCTTATTTTCAAAAATATGCCCGAAACGGTTCCCCAGCCAGACGCCGGCAAAACAAAGAACAAAGGTCACCGCGCCGATTATTGCGGAGGGGACCATGATCCGCTCATTCAAAAAAGCAAAACTGATTCCCACCGCAAGCGCGTCAATGCTGGTGGCCACCGACAGCACCAGCAGCTCCCCGAGCGACACGACATTGCCGCAGGAACTTTTATTTTCCTTCCTGAATGACCCGTAAATCATCTTGCAGCCGATGCCAAAGAGCAAAACAAATGCAATCCAATGATCAAACGAGGCGATAACCATCCGCAGGCTTACCCCCGCCGCCCAGCCAAGAATGGGCATGAAGGTCTGAAATGCGCCGAAGGAAAATGCGATCCGGAAGGCGTAACCCGCCCTTAACGGCTTGACGGCCAAGCCGCAGGCTACGGCCACGGCAAAGGCGTCAAGCGCCAGCCCGATCGCAATTAAGAAAAATGAAATTAATGACATTTTTTGCTTAAATATTTCTTGCAACAAAGACGCGGCGGCGGCTGACTAGACCCCATTCGAAAAGGTTTTTGGATTTTTACATGACGCAATACCTTTTCGAGTAAGCTCTGACTAACCGGAATCATGCCTGCCAGAGACCGATGGCGGGATTGGAAATGAAGAAAAATTCCTCCCCGGCCGCTTGGTGAAACCCGTCCTTAAGCTTTTCCGGATTGTATTTTTCAAGACACTCCCGCAAACCGGTGGATTGGAAACCGACGGATTCAATTTCTTTCCGGCTCAACCCGCCGGATGCGTAAATAATCTTAAAGCGGCCCTCGCTGGAACCGTGGATAAGATGAGCGGCGGCGCCGAGATTTTGCCGCAAATCCTCATTTTCGGCCACGGCTTTCAACGTAAACGGCGTTCCGTGGTAACCGTATTTGCGGATCAATCTTTCGTTTATTTCAGCTTCCCCGAATTCCACCAGCCCCGGCGCAAGAATCAGCAACTCCCCGCCGTCGGCAATGGCCATCCGCGTGCGGTAAATAGCCTTGTTGCCCAGCCAGGTGCTCTTGAATTCCGCCGGATCAAGATAAACGACAACCTTCTTCAACGGGTTGACCTTGACAATATTGACCTGCTGGCTGAGCCGCGCCGCCGCGCGATAACACGCGCGGTCCCGGCCGGCAAACACGCCGCGCGTAACCATTACGCCTTCCTCATCCCTTGCCCGGACATTCAGGATATACATCAAGGGAAGGCCGGCCAAAAAACGGTCTTCGGCTTCATTGAGCAATTGGCGCACCGGGCTGTCAATCTGCCCCATGATTTTTTCCATATTGCACACCGCCCCGAGAAAATGGCTTTTGTTGATCGTGTCCGGCCCGGCGCATCCCACGAGAAGATTTTTATTGCCGCCGGCCATGCCCACGACTTCATGCGGCACAATCTGGCTGACGGAAATGATGGCGTCATATTTCCCCTCAATTATGCGGCAGGCCAATTCCACGCGCACCGGATAATCCACCTTGCCGCCGCTTAGTTTGGCGACAAATTCGCCCGGTATTTCCCCGAGGGAACATATGCCGTTTTGCCAGTCATGAACATAAATCCGGCCGTGGGGTATGCCCGGGAACATCCGGTCCATTTCTTCCCTGGTCATCGGCCGATGCGTGCCAAGCGCGGGCAAAAGGTCAACTTCAACACTTCCGGAAATCAGGCGGTAAAGAATGCTGCATATCTCGCCGGCGCCCGAATGAAAGCGCGAGAAATCCGGGGGTATGATCAATATTTTTTTCGCGCCGGAAGGAATTGAGTCCACGACGGCGCGCATTATTTTTTCCAATTCGGCGCCGCCGATTTTATCCTTTGGTCCGCCTTTGTTTATCATCGTTGTCATTTTATACCCCTCGGAATGTTTTTTTAACTTTTCTTCATGCTTAAACTGCTTTTTTTTAATTTTTCGTCCAAGAAGGCATAGGCGGCTTCCCGCTGTTCCCTGATAAAACCATGGCCTTTGGCATGCAAAAGCATCCTGAAATTACCACCGGCCCCGAGAAGATCAAACACTTTTTCAACATTCTCCGCCATATTCTCAAATGCCGGCCGGATAATGCCTTCTTCCTCCGGAACATACATAAAATCATTCAGCGCGCTGGAAACAAATATCGCCCTGGGCGCGATCATTGCCAGGTATTCATGCAAATCAATTGGAAATTGCTTTCCGGCCAGGCAGTAAGGTCTCAGGAACGGACGCCCCACCCACCAACCGGTCCTGGCCTCGCCGAAAGGATTCTTGGAAATCCTTGCCGGGCATAAACCGCAGCTGGAAACACCCGCTTTTATTCTTTCGTCCAACGCCATGGCATGGATAGTGATGCCACCGCCTTGCGAATGGCCGACCGATCCTATTCGCGCCGTATCCACCTCTTTCATGGTATACAACAAATCAATCGCCCTGGTCGCATCCCAGAGATCTTTTCCGCGAACGGACCATTTAGGGTGTTTTTTATAGAATGGCTCCGTATCAAACGCTTTTAAACCGGGATAACAACGCTCTCCGGCGCTTAATAAATCGTAAGCCAGGGTGATATATCCGCGCCGAACCAGGTGAAGGGCGCAAGCATAGTCCTGGCCTTCCTCACTGGGATCGTTTCCTATCGTCTGTTCCTTTCCCAAAGGCGTTGTCTGATGAATACAAATTACTGCCGGTGATTTTCCGGATATATTCCTTGGTATCAGCACGTAGGCGCAAATTCGCTCATCAGGCTCCAGGGAATAGGCAACTTTGCGCCGGATATGATCCTTGCATTCGGCTTCCTCAATAATCTGCGGCAAGAGGGGGGAACTCACGGCGGAAGACTCACCCAACGTCTGGCGAAAAATTTCTCTTAATGCTTCCGCCTTGCTTTTCCACTCATCCGCCGTAATGATTTTTTCAATCCGCGACGGCCTATACCCAAGGGTCAGGTCGGCAGATCCCTTCCGTATGCATAAAAGATCATCAAAGATCATATTGCCGATATTATTGCCGTTTTGATTGATTTGCATAGAAAGCACCAACAAAAACGTTGCAAATAAGCCGACGCCTGTTGTAAGGCATTTTCTTAATCAAGTCAACATGACAAAATTCTGCGGGGTTGATGAATGGGAATGGTCCGGCCAGGAAAAGTGCGCGCCAAGCACAGCGCCTTTTGGCCAACAAGCAAAATTAAATGTGGACAAGCCTAACCCGCATTTCTCACACGCCCCGTGAGAAATGCGCCCGAAGGCTAAAACGGACTGAAGGCAGGCACCGCAGGAACATAATCCAAACTCAAAGACCTTATCAGCCATTCAGCGGTTGAAGGCGAATAAACAGCCGGCTCGGCATAATTATCGCCGTCAAAGTCGGCTGCCACTGCGGTCCAGTCGTCGCCGCCAAACTTGGGATCGAGAAGTGCCGGCATGTATCCGTCCGCCGACAGCAACACCCCCCAGAAACCAATGGAATCACAATAAACCGCAGGATCAGCTTTCGCATCACCGTCAAAGTCGCCCGCTACGGCCGCATAACCCGTCCCGCCCAGCAAGCTATTTTCCGGCACCGTAAGATAATCGAGCGATGAAAATCTGAATATCCAGGTCCCGGTCTCCGCCTGATACACACACGGATCAGCCAGCTGATCACCGTCAAAATCGCCCGCCAGCGCTACGGTATAATTCGTGCCGCCTAAAAAGCCATCAAGCGTAGTCAGGGCATAATCAGTGCTGGAGAACTTGACCTGCCAGTTACCGGTCGCGACCTGATAGACCGCCGGATCGGCTTTCGCATCGCCGTCAAAATCAGCCGCCAACGCCGTGTAACCGGCGCCACCAAGATATGCGCCAAGATAGACCGGCGCATAATCGCTCCCCGATAATTTCACCTCCCAATCGCCGTTCGTCCGGCAATAGATTACCGGATCAGCCAATTTATCCCCGTCAAGGTCAGCGGCAAAAACCGAATAAGCATCCTGATTGGCCAAGGTTCCTGCCGGCAGTGCATCGTCCGCCATGCTGTTGGAACCTGGCGTTTCTTCCGCAGCCTGAATCGGCGATCCGGAATCATTATTTACACTACCCGAAAACCCTTTCATTCCGCCGGCCATATCTGCAAGATAATCCTGCTGAATTTCCGTGGCACTCAATGCCTTGGCATAGACCCTGACCTCATCTATCAGCCCGTCAAAGGCATAAGGGGCATATTGCCCGATACTCGTCGGCAATGCACCGTTGGCAATCCGGGTCACGGTCGTGGCTTTGTTCGTGTTCAAGACCCCGTTCACATATAATTTAATGTATTGGCCGCCCTTGAACACGCCCGCTATATGATACCACGTATTCAGATCCAGATTGGTCTGTGATTGCAGCGAGTCGCTCGCACCCGTCGTCAGCTGTTGTGATACGCCAAAGCTGAATTTCCCCAGCTTGCTGGACGATCCGTTCTGAAAATAACCTAACAGGTAATGCTGCTGGCTATTCCAGGACCACTTTGACAAGACACCGGCATAGATCTTATAACTGTTTCCCTTGACCCAGGCTTCAACCGTCAATTCCGGCATGCCCTTGAATTTCAGATCATCCCCGCAATTCACATAATCATTAAATCCGTCGAACTTCAACGCACCCCCGGAAGCGCCGTTCGTCCAGCAAGTATTCGTGTTCATATTAGTCAGCATTCCGTCAAAGCCGTTGCCCGACGTGTCCCGGGCTGTGCCGCCCGCCCCATCATCAAATTTCCATTCACCCACTTTGACGTTGGAAGAATACTCCTGTTGAATTTCCTCATCACTTAATGCCCTGCTGTAAATCTTGACCTCGTCCATTACGCCGTTGAAACAGGCACGTGAAGCATCTCTTCCAATGTATCTAAGTGCACCATTAAAAAGGATTGGACCGGTAAAACTTGAAGAACTACCGCTTGCAACTCCGTCAACATACATTTGCATCGTATCTCCATCCCATGTCCCAGCGACATGATGCCACGTATTTAATGCGAATGCAGCTGAAGTTGCATATCCACGGTCTGTTCCATTTCCCAATCGTAATCGTATTGTATTTGAATACATATCGAAAGATATCCCTTTTCTCGCGTAGTAATCGTATCCAAAGTATATAACATTATCAACTCCAACATTGGCTGTAGGTTTTACCCACGCCTCAATCGTAATCTCATCAGTGATATCCAAACTCGCATTATTCCCGCAATCAACATAATCATCTACGCCGTCAAACTCCAAGGCCTTGCCGATCTTTCCATCTACCCAGGCATTGGCCGGATCTGTATTTCCACTTGTTCCCAAATAGAGTGTCCCATCGTTGGCATTGCCTGAAGAGTCTGCTGCTGTTGTCCCTTCCCCTTCGTCAAATTTCCAATAGCCCGATATTTGATGCGGAAGCAATCCGATGCGCGTGGTGTCAATCTCTTCGAACCCGAGCTCGAACGCAGGGGAGCCTGGTTGAAGGGAGTAGTCGTCATTGTCCGGGTCCATGAACAGCGGATCAGCAACAGTCGAGTGCGTGTCAAAGCCATGCGTTTGCCAGCCAGCAAACGATACCGAACCAAAGCTGTCGGTCGTGAATGCCAAGTACTCGTCCCCACCGTGAATGAAATAAAGGTTGTAGTCGCTCACGAGGCCATTCTCCTTATCGCATAGACGCCTCCACGCTTCAATTATCCCTCGCCACATCGCTAAGCCTTCGGGACGTTCTCTTCCCATCTGCGTGCAACAAAAGATGTTTCTCTCTAATACCAACTCATCGGAGTTGTCATTGATGTTGGCGAAAACTATGTTGCCGTCCACGAAGATATTGTTTTCGATAGTGTTATACTTACCTGCGGTAAAGGCGAGCGCAAACGGCCCACTTCGGTAGACGATGTTGTTAGTTATCGTGTAGCCGCTCGCGTAGCCGTCCAGACAAATGCCACAGCCGCGGAACACGTCAATCCCGCCGACCGATGAATAACCGATCGTGTCCCCCACAATGTTGTATCTGATGACGGTGCCGCTCTCGTATTCCTCATTGCATGTACGGATCGCGGTTGACGCCTCGATTCCGCCGGCATCGTAGGTCTCCGTGCAAGTGCGGAGAATGCGGTTGTACTCGATCACGTTTTGTCCTCCGGTGAACTTATCAGATATGCCGTAGCGAGGAATGTCGTGAATCAGATTGTGGGAAATAACATTTTCAGTCGTGCTGCCGCTATCGGCAGGCTCGTCGTACGCTGCGTCGCCATACATCGTTACGCCCCCGATATGCTTGCACACGCGGCCAAGGTCGTGAATGTGGTTGTTCAAAATGGTGTTCTGCGAGCTGTTCATGAGATGGACGCCTCCTTGAGCGCCATCGGATATCTCGTTTCCACTGATCACGTGGCTGCCGCCGCCGTTACAGACTACTGCCCATCCGCCTATGTTTCGGAAAGTACAGTTCTCAATGGTGCAATTGGTCGCCTCTCCTATGGATACGACGCCCTCCGTAACTATGCCATAGGGCTGATAGATAGGGGAATTTAAGTCGTAGGCGGTGCCCTTGATGGTAAGCCCCGCTATCCTGATATGGCCGACACCGCCTTCCACTCTAAATATGACCTGTGCGACAGGGGCTATCACTTCCGACTCCTCCGAAAACCCTTGCTTCGGCCAGTAGTAGAGATAGCCTGTCTGCTTGTTGAGATACCACTCACCAGGGCTGTCCAGTTCCTCGAACACATTCTCTACAAAATACCGATCGCCTCTCTTCAGTTCTCTGCCGCCCTGCTCCACCGTGACCGTGCATGTTTCTTCCTCCACGTTTTCAATCGCGACTATCGAGCTTAGCTCTCCGGAGCCGCCCCCGATGAAGATGTGCATCTCAGCGTCCGGCGCCTCGGCCCAGGCCGGGTTGAAAGTTCCCTGCTCGTATCGAAACATAGTCCTGCTACTGCCCTCCGAGAAGGCTATTCTCTTAACGCTCACAACCCTCCTGTAACCTTGCTCATAGTCCTCTGCTTGAAACAAGATAAGATACTTCCCCACCGCAGGGTCGGGAATATTGGTTCCATCCGGCTCCCAGTCAGGATCGTCCGTTAGGACAAATGCGTCGAAACCAATTGCTTTGCCCTCCACGTTCTGCCACTTTAGTAAGCACTCGCCGTGGGTGAGATATACCATAGCGCACTCATTATCAGACCACTTCGAGGTCCACTTGTCTCCCGCAGAAAGGTTCAGCAACGGGATAGCTTCTCCCCCATCCACGCTCAGAGCGGTTCGTCCACTCATGTCATACGGGCATCCATAGAACATCCAAAACCGGTACTCCCCATCAGCCGGAATGTTCGCCTTATACTCAAGCCAGTCTCCTGGACTATGGATACCATGCACCTGAACTCCAAAGTCGCCGATCCCACGGTGAACATACATAAATCCCTTCCTGCAGGGGTCGGAGTAGTCGAAGTTGGGATACCGGGCCCGTATCTGGCGCTCGCTGTCAACGAATAGCTGCCTGAAATACCACTCTCCGTTCTCCACCTCGGGAAGGAAGACGGAATAGATACCCCCACCTGCAGGTTGCAAACCTTCGATTCTCCGTCCTCCGCACAACACCGGCTCCTCACCTGGATAGGCAACATACGAAATGGGGTGTTCCTCTGTGCCGGAATCCTGCGGGGTGAACGTGATCGGCTCTGAGATATAATACGTCCCTCCTCTGGCCTGGACCGTTACAGTCACCCCGATCAACTCGCCGGAGTCTTTGCCCTGCCTAATTGCATTCCTCGCCCTGACAAAGGTTGCGAATGGGCCGTCACTCCGGTCGTAATTCGGCGCGGCCAGCTGGCCCGACCATGTATCATCGCCATTAGGTGATACAAAAAAGGTTGCATCACTCGATGCTGCTACAGAACTTGCCAAACCCAACATTAGCACCAATGCAATTACTATGAGAACAAATTTCTTGACCACAACTTCTCCTGCGTTTAATCTGCCTTTAATCATTTTTATTTCTCATTTTATTTTCTTCCCCTAATTGATAAGAAATCGCTTTTTGGGCGGTACGGGCAGGCCCCCGTTGAGACCGGCCTGAAACAGTGTTTCCTCCTACGGTGGATCTTCGACATGGTGGGGAGCATCTCCCTCCAAACCGCACACCACGCTGATCCAGCCGCTCCATTAGGACTCGGCCGACTTCATAACTCTCCGCGCTGCCCACCTCAAAATCCAGCATCCGTTTGCGTCCGTCCCCCAAGACGCCCAGGGCGACTATAACCACCAATTCTCCGCTCAACACAATCCCATCCAGCATCAGGATCGCCAGCGGTTCCGCTCGTAGATCGCGACTCCGCAGCATCTCCAGATAGCGCGAACTGCCTTCCGCCCAGTGACGGCTCACTTCACTGGCACTGAATCCCCGCCCGTTCGGATGTACCCGCCGCACATCCCGGGTACTCACCCCGCTGGTCACCGCCCGCAATATATCCTCCTGGACTTGGCCGGCATCCCGGACCGCCGCATACATCTTCAGCCACACTTCCCGGCCCTGCTTCCGCCTGACTCGTGGCCGGGCAAACCGTGCCTCCGCTCCGTTCAGCCGAAACTGCCCTGACGCACTGCCCGCCCGTCGATGCGCGGCTTCTGGAGCCGGATGATAATGCGGCCCACATAACGCAGCCACTTCCTCCTTCATCTGATCCACCAGCGCTTTAACCATTATGCCGCGCAACGCTTCGCTCAGGGCTTCTTTGCAATCACTAACTCCTGCTTGCCCATCCAATACTGTCCTGATAATATCCATTTCCATGTGGTGGTTTCCTTTCTATTGTTATCCAATCCGATTGTATCGGATCAGACTGGAAACCATCACTTTATTTTAACAACCAACGGCACGTTACCACTCGTTTCATGGTCTTTCTATCCTCCTGTGTTTGTGACACCATCGATGTCACTGTTTTTATCATTTTACCCGGCTTCGTTTATTTGCGGGATATGCCATCGCCTTTCTGACTTATACTGTAGCAACAAACCTGCCAATTACAGCCGTTGATCACCGTTGAGTATCAACCTGTTTGCAGACAACATGTTAAATGAAAATAGAGGCGGAAGTATGGGTAGCAGAAGGGTGTAACCAAAGGAACGGTATTCGGCAGGTTTCCCAGTGTTACTTTTTGATCAACAACGACTTAAGTGTGATTGTACAAAAAGTTGCGGTTGTGCAAAAAGTTACACCCTTCCGGTATGATCAAGAAGAAAGACTTAAGGGAACGAGGAACAATCCGGTCGGACGGGTCAATGAGCGGTCTTGAGGCGTTTGCTCAGAGCAGGCCGGGATATTCCCAACAGGCTGGCAGCAAGGGTCTGATTCCCATTGGCCCGTTGCATGGCTTCCCGAATCAGCAAATGCATGGTCTGCGCTATGGTGGGGAGCGGAGAGGAAAAAACCAGCGCCGATTCCTGCGGAGGATCAACGGCAGTTATATTACGGTTCGTCGTGCCCTTGGCATGCTGTCGTCCCATCACCGCCTTAAACGAATCCATGGACAACTTTCCGGATTTGTGTTGGCTGACCGTGTCAAAAATCATGGATTCCAACTCCCGCACATTACCGGGAAAATGATATGTGGATAAAAGCGTGACCAATTCCGGGGGTGGAGTCGGTTTCTTCTTCTTTAACCCGCAAGCGGCTTTTTCCAGAAAATGATTCAACAACAAGGGCAGATCACCCAACCGTTCCCGGAGGGGCGGAAGGTGAATATGATGCGTGCACAACCGGTAATACAGGTCATTTCGAAATTGTCCGGATTCCATGGCCGCCTTGAGATTGGTGTTGGTGGCGACAATGATTCGGGCATTGGTGTGTTTGCCCCGATCGCTTCCCAACGGTATGTATTCGCCTTCCTGCAGGAGGCGGAGCAGTTTGGCCTGCGATGTCGGGCTTAAATCGCCGATTTCGTCCAAGAAAAGTGTGCCGTTTTCAGCCTGGGTCACAAGCCCCAGCCGGGGCATGTCCGCTCCCGTGTAAGCCCCCTTGATATGCCCGAAAAGCGTGTCGGAAAAGAAGTGATCGTCCTGACCGGCCACATTCACCGGCACCCAGGGGTTCTGATAACGACTTGATCTATGAACCGCCCGCGCCATCAGTTCCTTGCCGGTTCCGCTTTCGCCGGTGATCAACACCGGCTGGGAGGAAGGCGTAATCGCCTCAATGTACTTGAAAATGGACCGCATGGTTTTATGGCCGGTCACCATGGCGGAAAAAATCTCCGGGTGCTCCAGCCGGTCATGGAGGAAACAATCCTGCATCTTCAGGTTTTCCTGTTGCAGTTCGCTCATTTGAAGCGCCCGCCGAACCGCCAGCAGAAGCCGGTTTTCTTCAACCCCTTTCACGTAATAATCAAAGGCCCCGCCCTGGACACACTCCACCGCGGTCTTGATTTCATTGATCCCGGTAATGACTATCACGGGAATATGCGGGTATTGGAGAACTATTTTGGAAAGAAGTTCCCGCCCCGAGATGTACGGCATGGCATAGTCCAGAAGAACCAGCCCAATCCCGTGACGGGCAAGAACATCCATGACTTCCCGGCTGTCCTGGCAGAGAATTGTATGATTGATTCCGGACCGTTCCAGAACCAACGATAAGGTGCGCAGCCATTGCGGTTCGTCATCCACCAGCAAAACCGGAAAAAGAGGATATTTGGTTTTATTCATGGATTCGGCGCCATCCCGGTTGGAATTTCCAGAGTCACGGTTGTCCCCGCTCCCACGGCGGATTTAAACCGGAGCAATCCGCCATGTTCTTTGACAATGTCGGACGAAATCGCGAGCCCCAGCCCCGTGCCGCCTTTATCCCGCCGGGTGGTGAAAAACGGTTCGGCGAGATGATCGAGGTATTCCTCCGGAATGCCCATCCCTTCATCCCTGACTTCCACAAACGCTTTCGGTTCGTCAGGATGCACACGGGTGGTCACCCGGATGGATTTGTGCAAGTCGGTCATCGCCTGGCAGGCATTCAAAACCAGGTTGACGACCACCTGTTCAATGCGCTGGGAATTCCCATAAATGGACGGGATATGGGGGGCATATTCCGCGGTAAAATGATGCGTGGCTTTCCGAATCGCGCTTTCCATAAGGCGAACGGCGCTTTGCACGACCCGGTTGAGATCAAAATGCTCTGAAAAATCAGGTTCCCGCGGACGGGAAAACTCCTTGAGGTCTTCAACGATCCGGTTGATCCGGGTGGCCGATTGAATAATTTCATCCAAATGGAAAAAAAGCTGGGTCCGCATCCGCGAATAGGGAAATCCACCCAGATCAAAATCACCGTTCTGCTTCCAATGGGCATCCAGGATTGATATGCTGTCCTGCAAGGCTTCCTTGAGAATCGGCGTATTGAGGACGATCAGGCCGTTCGGATTATTGATTTCGTGCGCAACGCCCGCGACAAGAATCCCGAGCGACCGCATTTTATCCGCCTGGATAAGCTGACGCTGGCGCAGTTGCGCCGCCTCTTCCGCCTGTTTGCGCCGGGTCATATCCCGGATAAAAAAGCACAAATGCTCTTCTTTCCCAAGATGCAGTTTGTTGGCCGCTATTTCGGCAAAAAACAAGCTTTGATCCTTCCGCATGCAACAGGCCTCGATCAAGGTAAAGCGGTTTTCATCCAGATTGCGGCAAACGGTATTGATGATCGTTTGATCCATGCCGCTCACGATTTCCGAAAGTGTCAGCCCGCATAGTTCCTCTTCCTTGTATTGCAGGAATTTACGGGCGCGGATGTTTGCATCCGCAATATATCCGCTCAAATTCGTGACGATGACCGCGTCATAGGTAATCTGCATGAATTCGCGATAGAGCGCATACTCGGATGTGCCCGGCTTGAGCTTCACCCCGGGCCGAGGGCGGCCGGGCGCTTGCGGAACCGCTTTTTGCTGTTCCAGAATCCGGATCGTTTTCGCCTTGTCGGTGGGGATTTTAATCCGCACGGTCCTGAGATATGGATCGGACAAGCTTCATCTCCATTATATGAATTCATCCACGATTTTTGCATATTAAAACAAAACATAAATCATCTTGTCAATAAAAAACACGCGGTCCCGTGAATTTTATTTTATGTATTTTCCTTGCCAACCGGGTTTTAAAAAATATATTTATTGTTTTCCGGCCAGCGCGCGTATTGTCAATTTAATCAGGCCGCCAAAGGCGGCGACTTTTTGCGGACGCCTCAACGGAGTGAGGTCTTAACGACAGTCAAGAAAGGATTTTATTTCATGAAAAAAGCATTAATCCCGACCAAGCTTGAAAGCGTGGCCCGCCAGATCCTTGAAAAACACGGCGGCTACAAGGTCGTCCAGGACGACAAGACCGATATCATGGAACTCGCCAAGCAACACCCCGATTGTCATGCCTTAATCGTCCGCAGCGAAAAAATCACACCCGCCATAATGGACAAACTGCCCGCCCTCAGGGTAATCGTGCGCGCCGGCAGCGGTTACGACACGATTGACATCAAATACGCCCGCAAGAAAAAAATTGACGTGCTCAATACGCCCGGCGCAAACGCCAACGCGGTCGCCGAGGAAGTCATCGCCCTCATGCTGGCCGACGCCCGCTTCATCGTTCCCGCCGACATCACCACCCGCGCCGGCAAATGGGAAAAGAAAAAATACATGGGCCGCGAACTGACCGGCAAAACCGTCGGGATTGTGGGCTTGGGCAATATCGGCCAGCTTGTCGCCCGGCGTCTCGCCGGCTTTGAAGTCAAACTGCTCGGCTTTGACCCTCTGATTTCCCAGGAACGCGCCGATGCCATGCAGGTGGACCTGGTGGAATTGCCCGAGCTTTTCGCGCAGGCGGATTATGTCACCCTCCATATCCCGGAAAACAAGGAAACCAGGGGAATGGTCAATGCAAACCTTTTATCCAAAATGAAGGAAGGCGCCACGCTGATCAACTGCGCCCGCGCCGGCATTATTGACGAGGATGCCATGCGTAAAATAAAGACCGAAAAGAAAATTCATTTTTTGAACGATGTTTATAAAAAGGATGAAGAAGGCCCGAAGAGCGTGGCCGATATAGCCGACATTATGCTTCCGCACCTCGGCGCCAGCACGGTCGAGGCCAATACCAACGCCGCCCGCCGCGCCGCCGAAGAACTGATCGAACTTGACGAGGAAGGCATCACCACTTTTGTCGTCAACCGCGAGGTGCCAGAGGGGCTGGATGAGGCCTATGGCAAGCTGGCCTACACGATCACCAAGCTTTGCCGCCATTTGGCGGGAAGCTCCACGAAACTGGCGGCCATTGAAACGAGTTTTTACGGCTCGCTGAAACCTTTCAGCAACTGGCTTATGATCCCCATCGTAAGGGCCCTTGGCAATCTTGATAACCAGCCAAGCGACCATAAGGAAGCCCTGCAACAACTGAAGGACATGGGCATCCAGGTCAACAACCGGCCGACCGATCCCGGCAAGGGGTTTGAAAATTCCATGACCATTGATTTAATCAGCTCGGTTGATTCCGACAAACTTCGCCGGGTCAGCGTGCGCGGCACGGTAACCGAGGGAACCCTGATGATTGCCCGGATCAATGACTTTGATAAGCTGTATTTTGAGCCGAAGGGTCCGACGGTGTTCTTCATCTACGAGGATCGCCCGGGCGTGCTCGGCCAGATCGGCTCCGCGCTCGCCGCCGCCGACATCAACATTGAGGATGTCCGCAACCCGCACCACCTGAAAGCTAACCAGTCGCTCGTGATCATGCGGGTCAACAAGCCGCTGGCGGAAACTTTGCTGAATGAGATTTCCGGAAAAATCAAGGCGCTGGCCTCATTCTATTACGATTTCGGGTAAATGAAATAACAACACATGGTGCCAGATACCTTGGCCCGGTTTGAGGTTCAATTCGCCGTGGCGAACTGAACCGTGAACGATAAACCTGTCTGCAACCGTTTTACACTTTTCCATGTCCACTATGCCGGAAAACCGGTCAATCCGGTAATGGCCACTCAAGATCAAACGCTCCTGCCATCCAATCCTCGTTCGTGCCTAGCCCGAATGTCTCACAGGCGAAGGCCGCCTGCGAGACATTCGCTTTTGCCGCAACGTGTTGCGACAAAAGTTTCGGCGCGGTGCTGACGCGCCTTGCTCAAGATAGCCCTTCAACGCGCCGAAAGGCAAACCCTGAGCCCTTCGACTGCGCTCAGGGCAGGCAAGCCTTGGGGCGCGACGCAGTCCCTGAGCATGGTCGAAGGGTCGAAACCCATCGGGTGCATTTCTCGCACAAGGTGTGAGAAATGCGGGCCAGAGTCAATATTATGACAAACAATAATTATGTCGTTTTCAACTTGATATATCCTTATGAAACGGATACATTTTTGTCGACATATCCGTTTAAGGAGGACAATACATGCGAGAAATCATCCGGCAGAAAATCATTGACGCTTTAGTGATGCCGCCGCCCTCGTTTACCCGGCGGGATATACGCCTGCCGGAAGTGCCAGGCAAGGCCAAGGCAGTGATCGGACCGCGACGCGGCGGAAAAACCACATTTCTATGGCAGATATTGACAGAGCGACTGGCATCGGGAGTCAGCCGGGATGGGCTGCTCTACTTTAACTTTGAAGATGAACGTTTGGCCGGAATGACCACGGCGGACCTGCATCTGGTAATTGAAGAATATTACCGGTTGCATCCGGAATGGCGGGATCAACGTCGGGCCGTGTTATTTCTCGATGAAATTCAGACCGTGCCGGGATGGGAAACCTTCGTACGCCGACTCCTCGATACTGAAAAGGTGGAGATATTCCTTTCCGGGTCGTCGGCACGACTGCTCAGCCGGGAAGTGGCGACAAGCATGCGTGGCCGCGCGATGGAAGCCTTGGTCTATCCATTCAGCTTTCGCGAGTTTCTGCGCCACCACGGCAAGGAACCGATCAAGTCCGTAAACCAACTGCCGAAAGCCGCGCGTTCCGCCTTGGACAAGGAGGTCTTGGAATACCTGATTTACGGAGGATTTCCCGAGGCTCAGGGTGTTGCAGTCAGGGATCGTTTTGACTTGCTGCGAAATTATGTGGATACGGCGATGTTGCGGGATGTGCTGGAACGTTATGCCGTGTCGCAACCCACGGCATTGCGCTGGATGGTGCAGCATCTGCTCGGCAACGCCGGCGGGATGTTCAGCGTCAATAAATTCCATGGCGACCTGCGTTCCCAAGGTATTCCGGTGGCCAAGGATACGTTGCATTCCTTGCTCGCGCATATCGAGGACGCCTTCCTGATCCGCACTGTGACTATTGCCACAGAATCGGAACGTCGCCGCATGGTTAATCCTAGAAAAGCCTATCCAATAGACCCGGGACTGATACCGGTGTTCGACCGCTCCGGCAGTGCAAATCTGGGACATGCGCTGGAAACAGTCGTAGCACTTGAGCTTGAAAGGCGCGGAGCCGAACTCGCCTACGTGCGGACAGCTTCGGACTTGGAAGTGGATTTTCTGGCGCGCTATCCGAATGGCCGGCGCGAATTGATTCAAGTGTGCGTAAAACTGGATGACGCCGGGACACGGGAACGGGAGTTTCGGGCGCTGATGGAAGCGGCTAAGGAATATCGCGGGACAAAACTGCAAGTAATCACGCTATCCACCGATTTCTTGCGTGAACAGCCGGCCGGACTGAACATTCTTCCGGCCGCCGCTTGGTTGCTTGAATTTTGATCAACACCAACAGGAACCGGCTCAATTCGGGCTGAAGTTTCTGTTGTCGTTCCACATTATTCATGGCGTCAACATTATATTCCCCTGCCGTAAAACCGTTTCATACGCGCCCATGTCCACTATGGTTTTCAGGTTACGCGGGTTCCCTTCCAGGTCAACCGCGCTGATCATCCAATTCTGGTTTATGCCTTGAATTTTTCCGCCGGCCAAAAACCAAAGCCGGCTTTTTCGCCGTTCCATATTCCGACCGTGTCCTGTTCGCGCCAGCGTTGCACGGCTTACTTCCTGTATTTATCAGGATTTTCGCACGCGTGCCTGTCCAATCCGTCCATAATTGCCTTGCAACTGTCCTGCCAGCGGTGCTCCGGAATATCTTCCGTTATCCCGTATATGATTCCATCAATTGAGTTCAATTCGCTCAGCATATCGCCGGCGCATCGTTCGACCTCAGTGTTATTTTTGAGGTGTACTGATGAGGGAAAATTAATCCAAATGACTTTGTCCGGCCATGCCTTGCGGGCCTGCGCCAGCGTCATGTCCGTATCGGGGGCGGGAGTGAACGCTTCAATATAGTCAAGTTTCGTCGCCGCGATGGCGCCGGACAGGAGTCCGCAATCGTCATCAAAGTGGCATCCTATCAGTTTGCCGTGCTTATGAAATACCTCGGCGGCTTCGTTATAGTGCGGAACATAGTATTTTTTAAAATTTTCCAACCCGATTATTTCAGGCACGACATTGCCGCCGTAATTTGCGTGAAGCACGGGGGATGCCGCGATGATTTTATAGAGTTTTCTGCGGTTTTCCACAATGGCGTCGTAAATTTTTAATATCTCGTCGCGGTTGTCCATCCATTCCGTGCAGAATGTTTCCATGGCCATGTATGAACTGGAAATGAGCATCTGCAAAGGCTCGAGTCCCATTCCGGCGCGGAAAACGGCGTCGCCGCCGAATAAATCCTGCGCTTTTATCAGATTTTCATAACACGGCATGTAATTTTCATCTTTGACAAGGGCCAGGATGGCTTTGTAATCTTCGGGTGATTTGAACATTTTTTCATGTGTCCAACTCGTGAAACCCGCCGCTTCGACAAGGATTGATAATGTTCCGACGGGTGTTTCATAATAAGTCTTTGTAAATTTCCTGCCGTTTTCCCAGTATGTTTGCTGTGTGGTCCTGACATTAGGCGTGTAAACGATGTACGGCTGGACATCCCTTTTTACTATGCAGAGCCCACGGTTTCGCAGTTCCCTCTCCCTCTGGCACTGGGGTATTTGCGCTTCATATATTGTAAACGGAACTTTATCGGCGCATCCGCCTTTCAGAACGGTTTCAACTCTTTCTCTCGATGTCATGGGCAAACTCCATATATTGTTTTATTAATTATTCTTTGGATTACATTTTGATCCAGTTGGCACACTAAAAACTTCTCCTTTAGTCTTTTTGCATCTGATTCCGTGACAGTTTTCTTGTCCCGGAATCAGGCGTTTTTATACGGCCTGCCCCGCTTGCCTTCTTCCGCGGAGGGTTCCGCAAAATCATTATACAACCAGATACAGCGCCGGCAGACGGGCGAAGGGCCCGCGGTTTCCAACGCCCGGCGGAACCGCGCGGCTTTGTCGCCGTTCCATATTCCGGCAACACCCTGTTCGCGGATATTGCCGATGATGTAATCCGGAAAATCATTGCAAAAATTACAATCACCATTCGGCATAACGTTCATTTTTTTCCAGGGCACCCGGCAACATTTTCTCCCGCCCGTATCCGTCGTGTTCTCATGCCATTGCCGGAGTGATATGCCTTTCGGCAGGTTCGTTTCCAGTTCCACCCCGCAATGAATGCGCGGCAAAGAATCCAGTATCGGCTGGACAATTTCGGGATTAACGCCCAGGCCGCCGACGTCCCAACTGGCCGAGCATTTCCATTCCATTCCAAAATTGCGCCAGATATACTCCCGCTGTTCCACGGCCCGGTCTTGCTCAATAAACATCAAGGGAGAATAAATCAGGCGGTCAATGCCCAGTTCAGCCGCCACATCGCCCAGGGAGGCCAGGATTTCCTCGTTATCGCGTTGCATGGTCGTCAAGGCTATCAAAAAAGGCCTCTTTCCTTTCCCCCGGGCTTTCCGCAACGCTTTGACGCCTTCCGCGATCTGACGGAACGTTCCCGCTCTCCCGCGAATCGCGTCATGATGCCTTGCATCGCCATCCAATGACAAATAAATGACGCGCACGTTCGGCGCAGTCAATGCGGCCGCATGTTCTTTCAACAGAGTCCCATTGGTGACGATCGAAGTCGCCAGACCGAGTTTGCCGAGCGTTGCCAGGATGACCGAAAAATCATCGCGCAATAACGGTTCCCCACCCCACAACAATATTTCCGGCCGATGCGGTGAAATTTCAGAAAAAAACTTTATCCAGGCTTCGGCATCCAGCTCCTTCCGGCGCAAGTCCGCAACTTTGTTGATAAAAAGTCCTTTTGCGCCCCATTGTCCGCACATTTTACAGCGCAGATTGCACAGGTAAGTAAGCTGAATGTCTATGATTTCCGGATATGATTTTTCCACCGGGTAGGGCGAACCCTCTGGGTGAGCCATCTTTTCCCAAACGGCTCGGCAGGGACGCCTCGCCCTACCAATATTGAAATTCCAATGCATTGAACTATCTGTTTTCATTTTGCATTTTGTCCCTGCCCAATCTCCCGCAAATACGCCAAATCATCCTGAGTGCCAATTTCCGCGTCTTCGGCCTTTTCGTATTCCAGACAGACATATCCCCGGTATTCCGGGAACAAGGCCGGCCAGATCGTCCGATAATCAATCACGCCGTCACGCAAACGGCAATACTCGGCATGGCCCCCGGGGAAACGGACGTTCTTGAAATGAACAAAACGGACAAATGGCCTGATTTCCCGCAAGGTCTTGAGCGGGTCCTCCCCATAATACGCATAATTGGCCGGATCATAATTAACCCCCACGTTCTCCAGGCCGATGGCCTCCATCAAGCGGCGGGTTTGCTTGCCGGTCTTCATGATACCGCCATGATTTTCCACTATGATCGTGAAGGGCAGTTTTTTTGCGGATTCTCCCAGCTTCCTTATCACGCCGGATATTTTTGCGAACACATCCTCGGAATCCGGCCAGATATCGCAAAGCCGGAAATACTTTACCCCAATGCGCTGGGCCCAGCGCATTTGTTCAACCGTTATATCGAATTCACGCTGTGCCGACTCCGGATTCAGATAATCCCCGCCGCCGGCAATTTCAATTATCTTCAATCCAAAGTCATTGAGAGTTTTTTTGATTTCCGTTACGTCCATTTCGGATGGAACGCGCGAAAATGCCAGCGGCAGTTTGGCCGGATCGCCGAACATTGTGCAAATCTCCCGAATCCCAATCCGTTTCATAAATGCGCAATAATCATGGAACCGATGGAAACGGAACCCCCACGGCGAACTGGTTATGGGATTAATCATATTTACCTCCATACATGACTACTAACGTAGTCAAGGCTGAAGCTGTTTAGGCTGTAGGCTATTAGGGAAAATGCAGGAATTGGCTGTCTCGAATCACCAGACATGGGGCTACAGCACAAAAACGACATCTTCCTAACAGCCTACAGTCTACAGCCTATTTAACTGAACACTTACCCCCATGAAAATAATATTTTCGGGATTTCATCACGCTTTCTGTTCATCAGCTCATAAGCCGCCGGTGCTTCCTTGATCGGCATTTCCATGGTAATCAAACTTTGCGCGTCAAATTTTTTATCGCGGATCAAGGCCAGCATGGCCTCCTTATCGCCCGGATTTACGGCGCAGGAGGTGGAAATGGTCAGGTTTTTGTCAAACCAGCGCCAGTAGGGATTGATGATTATCGGATCCGGATATTCGCCCTGAAGATGAATCCTTCCGCCGTTGTCGCCATTCTCCCATCCGCCGTCCCGGACAAACCGATACGTCTCCGCCGCGGAAGCCGAGGAACCCGACGCTTCAATCACCACGTCCGCCAGGCGGTTATCCGTCATTTCCGCCAAAGATCGTACGGCGGCCTCAATATCCTTGCCCAAATGAATGCACAGGTCGGTAAATTTTTTAGCGCGTTGCAGGCGTGGTTCCGCCGTATCCATGGCGATTACTTTCCCGGCGCCGGCCAGTTTGGCCAACTGCAGGGCGGAAAGCCCCACGTTCCCCATCCCGATTACCAGGATGGTTTCGCCCTGTTTGATGGCCGTCTTATCTATCCCTTTTTTGGCCACGCAGGCCAGATACGCCGCCACCGCCTCCTGGTATGTAACTCCATCCGGGATTAACGCGCACCGGTCAAACGGCGCACCGGCGGTTTTCCGGTTCTTAACCGCGTATTCCACCTGCCCGCCCCAGGCGGCGCAATATTCCGGGTATTTCCGGACCTCGTTGGCCATTACCCGGTCGCCGATTTTTAGCGTTTCACCGGCATAAGTCCTGGCCGCCTTGTCACCCACAAACACGACTTCACCGACTCCTTCATAACCGGGAACCAGCGGATACCATAAATTCCCGCCCAGCGATCCGGTAATTCCGTTATACACCTTCATTTCCGTGCCGGTGCTGAGAGCGCTATAATGAATCCGCACCACGATGGTTTCGTCATCAACCTCCGGCAATCTGATTTCCTTCAAGACCGCTTGTTTCGGACGTTCAAACACTATCGCCGATGATTTGCTGTACATATTTATTTCCTTTCCGCTATTTCTCGCATGACGGCCGGCAACAACTGTTGCCGACATGGGGCGCCGGCATCCCGCAGACGCCGGAAAAGCAATTGCGCGCCCTGCCGCCCCATCTCCTCCGCCGGCTGTTCGATCATGAATACCTGTTGATCAACCAACAGATCAGAACATCCTTCCGCACCCGGGATGGATTCCTCCGCCAACCGGTCAAACCCCATCAAAGCAATGTTGCTTTTCAACTGGTTCAAGGCGTGGAGCGTCTTGGCGGCATAGGAAAGCGATTCAATGAAAATGGCCGTCGGCGGCGTCTTCATCCTGCCGAGCGCCATTGTCGCGGCAAACAATTCATCCGGACCATGCACCTTGCGGCAATAGTCCCTGCGGACCGGCAGGCCGGCCCCGGATAACGCCTTGCAATACCCCGCATAACGTTCCGCCGTTGCCGACAATCCCGCAACCTGCCCCAGATAGCCGATGACCTTATGCCCTTTTTGAATCAAGGACAGCACGCCGCGATATGCCGCCGTCACGTTATCCGTGCCGACAAAATCCCCTTTCAATCCGTATTTGCACGTATCAACCATCACCAGCGGATAATTCCGGGCAAGCAGGGAACGGATCAGCGGCAGGCTTTTACGGCCGCGCACCGGGGTGAGAATAATGCCTTCCGCCTGGCGGCCGATAAATTGTTGCAGAAAATCAGCTTCTTTTTCTTCGTCAAGGTTGGAACTGCCCACCAGCGTCATATACCCCGCGGACGTGATCACATCCGCGATGCCCTTGAACAAGGCGTAATTATATGGCCGCACCAGGTCGGGAAGCACGACGCCGATGGTATTGGTCTTTTTGGTCCGGAATTGCCGGGCCAGCAGACTGGGTTTATAGCCCATTTCCCGGGCGCGGCGTTGCACCCGCCGGGCCAGTTTCAGGCTGATTTGCTGCTCCCGCCAGCGGTCGTTCAGGATGTACGACACCGTCGAAACCCCGACCCCGAGCTCCCTGGCCAAATCAACGATCGTGATCATAAACCCCGCCCCTGCCTTTCTGAAAATTACTATACCTTAAAATGCATACTGAAACGTTTCAGGAGAGATATAATCATATTCCGCAAGGTTGGTCAATAAAAAAAAATAATAAAAAGGCGGAGAAAACTGACTCACGATAAAAGACGCCCAAAAAGGAGGCACGAAAACCATGAAGGGTCAACAAAGCAGGCAAGAATATCTTCAAAGGATCTGGCCACGGTATCAAGGGGTCGGCCGGCGTCACAATCAATTAACGTACCTGCACGAATATTATTCACCGCAGAATCAATATCAACCTTCTTATGGCCTTGATCGTCCCTTCCTGGTCACTCCCGCCCGCCAGGATTGCATCCCGGCCCTTGTCGGTGGCGTCATAGGAAACATGATTTATGCTTTCCACCAACTGAATAATGCCGCGGCCTTTCCCGGGATATTTATCATCCACTATTTCCGGCACCTTGTTGAACACATAGTTCCCGGCCGTCTCCAGATGTTTTACTACGTTATTCTCCGAGGCATTGCCGATCAGGATCAAATTGGCGTCGTCGTCAATCACTTCATGCCGGTATTTCTCCAGTTCATACCCATCCTCAACCAGATTGCCTTCCACCACTTTGGTTTTTATCTCATTATCCTTGACCACTTTTACCGTCAATTCTTTCCCCGCTAATATTTTTCTCAGCTCCTCAACGTGTTTCTGCTCCTCTTCGTTACACCCATGACCAAGAACGATTTTCAGCGGTTTCTTCAAATCCACATATGAGCGCAAAGCTTCTTTCGTGCTGTTCATCCAAACATCAACTCCGGCCGGCCGGATCAGCCAGACCTTGCCCATATATTTTCCCACATCTCCTTCAAACCCGGTCTTGGCCAGGTCTGTTCCAGTGACCTTCTCCGTCAAGTATTTTACCTTAGCGCCTTCCGGATCGGGTTTCATATGGCAATTGCCGTCTTGTCCCTTCTCAAACGTAAATCCCTCGCCGCTGATATCCACAACTTCATATTTTTCATCAGGTATCCCGTTCACTTTTATTTTCAATTTCTGCGCCTGATCGTCAAAATTGTTCACCCCAACCAGCCAGTAACCTTCCCCCTCCAGCAGACCGGGAATAACCTTCCGGCGGTCTGTCGTTCCCTCAATCTCCACGCGCTTTTCCACCCCGGCTGATTTCAATATGCCTTCAACCAACCGGGCGAAGCGTTCATGTTCGTCATGACTTTGATAATAGGCCAATCCAAGATACCCGGAAAAATACCAGGCCTTGCCGTTCGCGCCTTTCACCAATACCGGTTGGCCGTCTTCAGTCGTGGCTATGACTTCTCCACCGGTTGACTCAAGTTTGACACCGTAATACCGGTTGGTCATCACCGTTCCGGCCTTGTATCCATTTATCTCTGTTTTGACCACTATTCCCTTTTGTTCGATTATTTTCTCGTTATCTATTTTTGCCCCACACAGCTCGCTCAATCCGAAGCCGGGTGACATCTCGTTGACGGACTTGTCTTTCTGGAAATTAACACTGTCCCACGTCCCGGCTTCAGGATAGAACAGGACCGTGCCGCCTTTCTTCACATACTCCTTGATTTTTTCCGCCGTCTTCCGGCTCATCACGTTGGCCTGATAGCCGACAATCAACACTTTGTATTTGAAGATATCATCAATGATCCGCTCCTCAACACAGTCAAACGTCAGGTGCAGGTTGTCAAACAGGCTGCCCAACACGTAAAAATCATGGCCGGGGTTATTCACCCAGCCTTGAATAAGGGTTTTCGTCTTGGCCAGTTTGTCTTGCGGATCGTGTCCGATCATTCGCGAGGCAGTTGTCATAAGCATTGCCACGTCCGACTTCGGCACGCTTGCCGGCAGGAACAAGGATGCGTTCCGCATTACCAATTGTTGTGCGCGCGCAATCTTCAGGGTACGTTCCTCGACCACAACATCCGCCGTCCCGATGTTCTCGTAATGAAACGTCTGCGGACCGGCAGGCCTGACAGCTCCCCAGAGTTTATTATAATGGATGAAATGAAAAGACGGCTCGCGTAATAAATCATACATTTCCCAGTGAATTGCCTTGCTGCCATTAAAAACGATTTTCATGACATGCGGGTATGCGGCTTTCCCTTTCAAATCCAACAGATTATGCCACTCGTTCGTTTTGTCCCATTGCCTGAATTCACAGGCTGAAAAACAAAGATTGGCTTCCATGGTCTTGCCGCCGGATGCCCGGCACGACGCCCGGCCAAGGTGCGCCATGGCAACGCCTGCGCTGTATTCCCGCGACACGTCCACCCATTCCGTCAATGCCCAGTTGTCAACGTCGTGTTCCCAATAATAGGCACTCAACCCGATGTCCCCATACGTTTTCTGGCCCAGCACAAGCTGGTCCGGCGCCGCGCCCTTGAAAGCCTCGTACATGATTTCCGCACATTTCACAGTTGCCTCGGCGCGCCATAACTGAAAATTGGCAAAGTTGGCTGTTTGTTCCCTGTATTCCGGAAATTTTAGATCGTCAAAGAATTTATAATCCAATCCCCATTCCTCGTTGAGTCTTCCGATCGTGCCGTACTTTTTTACCAGCCATTCCCGGTAGCGTTTCAGGTCTTCCGGGGACTGCGGGATCAATTTCTTAACCTGCCCCCATACCCGCCAGCCCATTTCCTCCCATAAACTCGCGCCAAAAACTCCCGGATGATCCTTGAATTCCCGGCCCAGCATAGTATGACTCTGCCTTAAATATTCCTGATAGAGCGGAGCGGCGTGGTTGCCGAACGGATTGTTTCCCGCAAACGGCTCAGTTAACGCCCATTTTCCATCAACAGTTTGCGCAAACAGCCCCGGATAATTTTTTTCTATATAATTTCCGGCATGATGTGCCGCCAGGGTATATAAGATCGTCAGCATTTTACCGCCATATATCAAGTTGGATTCGTGCAAAAACGTTCTGATTTCGTCCGGCTTCGGATGATATTTTTCCCACCCGGGCTTCAGATAAACCGGCAAATTCATTACTTCCTCGTAAGTCCTGAACGAATCACCGGCGGATATCACGCTGATCAGGCCAAAGTAGTTGTAGATGGCATAAACACTTTCCCTTCCCCGGTTACCGGGCATGCAGGGATTTCCGTAGGCCATGAAAAACGGCTTCCCATCCCGGTGAATATAACCCTCCTGCACCGCAAAGCGCTGTCCTTTCCCTTCGGGAATATACGCCTTGTCAAACTCCTTTTTGTATTTTTCTTCAGTATACATTTCCGCGGAATCAATTTTGGAATTCTGCTGCTTTTCATAATCCGCAACCCGCTGCTGCATGTCTTCCAGACTCCCAAATCCGAGCGCTCCCACCATGAATCCATCGTAATTGCCGCTTTTAAACGCGCCGGGCGCAACCTGTTCGCTCAGCGTTACCCGATTGACGCCATTGGTCGCAATCCCCCTGACATTGAACGCATACCAGTGATTGAGCCCGTCTGTTGCATAGCGCCGGTTCCAATGATGTTTGGGCAGACAGAGAATCTGGTCATTCATTACAAAATCAGCGTCATATTTGAAAAACCAGCCGGAATTTTCTTCCCGCTGCCAGACTGCCGGGCGATATTTTACATGGGGTTCCAGCGCCTTGTACGGCGTTGGATGAAGCGGTGTCCGATATTCCGCCCCTTGCAAAACTGACCGATCCGGCCCGATTTCCACGCCGTTGACTTCAATCTTCAACAAGCCGCCGGGAGCATGTTCGATCTTCCGTTTGTCACTGCCCCTTGCCATGATCCATAAATACGGCTCCTCCAACTGGTTCGTCAGCGCAAACATTACGGAAGGCCGGTCCTTTTGCAGATGATAATTAACGACCGCATTGGTCGCGATGATAATCTCTTCTGTTCCCATGCCGGAAGCACGGACAACAGCAGCAAAAGCCATATACAGGCATGCAATCATTCCAAGCGCCACTATCAATCTGAATTTTCGCCTGGTGAACATATCAACCTCCTCTTCATGTCTCTCGTTCTCATGTTTTCTTTCTCAGGTCCATCACTGATTCGCGCTCAATCAGCGCATTTGGAACCGCAAGCCTGACCGGCCGGCGCGCCGGATGTTCCGCCAGGTCAATTGCGGTTTTCACGCTGAGAGCGCCCAATTCCTCAAACGGCTGGGAAATGGTTGTATGCATCGGCGTCAAATATCTGGAAATACCCGCGTTCTCAAACGAAATAACCGACACATCTTCCGGTATCCGTTTACCCAGCAAGTGCAAGGCGGAGACAACCGGCAAGGCCATGTCTTCGCCGCCCACGATCAATGCCGTCGGATTGGCCTTCATTACTCCTGCCACGGCCTCCAGCAGGGTCTGGGCCAACCGTGATTGAACCAGCCTTTCATCCTTTTCCAGTCCATGGCGTTCCACGCCCGCCCAATATCCCTTCTGGCGCTCGCGGCTTCCCCAGCCGTCAAGCACCCCCATTATCAAGCCGATCCTTCGATGACCGCGCTTGGCCAGATATTCCACTCCAAGTTCAACGCCCTGTTCATGATCCGAATACACGGAATGAAACTTTTCAACAGGACAATTGATCAGCACCAGCGGAACCCGCCGGATTTTTTTGACTTTTGCAATACTATTCTCGCCGTTCAGGACGCAGATCGCGCCCTTGATGAACAAATCCAGCAAAATATCTATTTCATCCACCGATATGATCTCAAACCGGTATCTTTGAGCGATCAGGTTCCGGCAAATCGCATCAACCAGCAAGGTGTCGTAATTGCTCAATCTGATCGCGCCGCTACCCTCCATGACCAGGGCGATGTTATCTTTTCTGGCGGTCACCCGCGGCAGATATGTCAGCTTCTCCGCAGCGGCCAGCACCTGTTTTGCGACTGATTCCGAGACATAGGGATGACGATTGAACACCCGCGAAACCGTCGCCGGGGACACCCCCGCCATGTGCGCCACTTTAAATATCGTTGCCATATAAAATTGTTCCCGTTTTTATGAAATTATTTCATATACTACCCGAGAACAGGAAAGCGGTCAATAAAAAAAGCGGGCTTTTCTTCACCGCCGGTAATGGCCGGGAATGATGCCGAGCTGTTTTATCTTGTAATTGATGATGCGCTTGGTGGAACACAAGTGCCGCGTCACGGTCGTGGCATTGCCGTTGAACTTCTTCAGCGCGTCAACGATGAGTTCCCGCTCATAGGATTGCATCATGGTTTTCAGGCTGATCCGCTCGGAAGGCAATATCTCGGTATGCGTCGCTTCGCTGGTCTGCAACGAGGGCGGCAGGGAATAACCGTGGATGACATCGTCCGAAGCCGTCAGGACCGCCCGTTCAATGCAGTTTTCCAGCTCGCGCACGTTGCCCGGCCAGTGATACATCATCATCATGTTGATGGCCGGCGTGGAGATGCGCTTGATATTTTTATGATGCAATGCATTGTACTTTTGCAGGAAATGGTCCGCCAAAAGGATGATATCGGAACGCCGTTCGCGCAAAGGCGGCAGATGAATGGGAAACACGTTCAGGCGGTAATAAAGGTCCTCCCGGAACTTGTGCTGATGGATGGCTTCCTCCAGATTCTTGCTGGTGGCCGCGATCAAACGCACATTGACCGAAACGGTTTCATCGCCGCCCACCCTTTCAAAAGACCGTTCCTGAATCACGCGCAGGAGGCGCACCTGCACCGCCGGGGAAATATCGCCGATTTCATCAAGGAAAAGCGTGCCGCCATGCGCCAGTTCAAAACGACCGTGGCGCTGCTGGACCGCGCCGGTAAAAGACCCCTTTTCATGCCCGAAAAGTTCGCTCTCGATCAGGTTTTCCGGCAAGGCCGCGCAGTTGACGCTGATAAATTTTCCCTCCTTGCAGGAACTGGCGTGATGAATGGCGCGGGCCACCAGCTCCTTGCCGGTGCCCGATTCGCCGCGAATCAGCACCGTTGCGGAACTGTCGGCCACCTGCGCAATCTGGTCGAAAACAGCGCGCATACTGCTGCAATTGCCGATGATATTGGCCGGACGATAGCGGTCATCCAATTGGCGGCGCAAGCGCGTGTTTTCTTCAAGCAGATTCGCGCGTTCTTCCAATTGCTCACGGATGCCGGCCACGGCTTCGGCCAGCACATTGGCAACCAACTGAAGAAAAGCGAGGTCTTTTTGCAGTTCTTCCGCGCTGGCCACCTTGCGGTCAATGCTGATCGTCCCGATGACATCGCGCCGATGGATAATCGGAACGCAAAGGAATGCCACTTGTTTCATCTTGCGCGAACCGGTCAAATTGAGGAAACCCGGCTCCTTGCTTATGTCGGGCACAATCACTGACCTTCCGCTCTTGGCGACCCGGCCGGTAATACCTTCGCCGATCTTGTATTGCCCCCTTTTCTGTTCCTCTTCGCTTAAGCCCCGCGAAGCCTCAATGATAAAAACGTCCGTTCCCGGCTGCCGCAATGTCAATGTGCCGCGCGCCATGCCCATTTCGTTTTCCATGATGTCAAACACTTCCTTGAACAAGGCGGATACATTGTGCTGGCGGGCCATGGCCTGCGAAATGCGATAGATAATTTCCAACTCTATGTCGGCTTGTCGTTTCATTGATTAAACTTACTACAATTATGTATCATAAAGCAAATAGAATCTACATTTTTGTATCATAACGAATTGGCGGTCTGTATTTCTTTAAAAATTATAACATTGGATCGGCACGCTCAAACATGGAGAAAAAACTATGACAAGGGATTATCCACTATGTTTTTTTTACTTGGCACGGAAGTTGCTAATACTAAAGCGTAATATGAAAATCAGTTTTAAAACAAGCGCCTATTGCGCGGCGGCGGTTATACTGGCCGCAACGACGGCGGCGGCCGGGGAAATTTCCCCGCCCAAGGTGGATGCCGGGGATACGGCCTGGGTGCTTATCAGCGCGGCGCTGGTTTTATTAATGACTCCCGGCCTGGCATTCTTTTACGGCGGGCTGGTCAGGAAAAAAAATGTTCTCTCGATCCTGATGCAATGTTTTATCGTGCTGTGCTTGATCAGCATTCAATGGGTTCTTTTCGGCTACAGCCTGGCATTCGGTCCCGATAAAGGCGGGAGCATCGGCAGCCTCGCCTGGTCGTTTCTGAACGGCGTCGGCCCAGCGCCGAACGCCGATTACGCCGCCACAATTCCGCACCAGGTCTTTATGATCTTCCAGATGATGTTCGCCATTATTACGCCGGCCCTTATCCTGGGAGCGTTCGCGGAGCGCATGAAGTTCAGCTCATTCTGCGTGTTTATTTTATTGTGGTCAACGTTTGTCTATGACCCGGTGGCGCACTGGGTATGGGGCACGGGCGGATTTTTGCGCAATATGGGGGCGCTGGATTTTGCCGGCGGAACCGTCGTTCATATTAATGCCGGCATCGCGGCATTGGTTGCCGCCATCGTGTTCAAAAAGCGGCTTGGCTACGAAAAATCAATCTCACCGCCGCATAATCTGCCAATCGCCGTTCTTGGCGCGGCGTTGCTTTGGTTCGGTTGGTTTGGGTTTAACGCCGGCAGCGCCCTGGCGGCGAACGGATTGGCCGGCAATGCGTTTGTCGTGACGCACGTTGCCGCGGCCATGGCCGGACTGACCTGGGCGTTCCTGGATTGGATATTCAACGGTCGGCCGACCATGCTGGGCATGATCACCGGGGCCGTGGCAGGCCTTGTGGCCATCACTCCGGCGGCCGGTTTTGTCAACACAAGCGGCGCTTTGGGCATAGGCACGGGGGCCGCAGTCCTATGCTTTTTATTTGTGGTGTACGTCAAGCCAAAATGTGGATATGACGATTCACTGGACGCATTCGGTGTGCACGGCATTGGCGGGATATGGGGCGCATTGGCGACAGGACTCTGGGCCACCAAAGCCGTGAATTCAACGGGGGCCGACGGCTTGTTCTACGGAAATCCAATTCAGTTTCTCATCCAAATCAAGACGGTCCTGGTGACTTTGATTTATTCGTTTGCCGCCTCATTTGTAATTCTCAAAGTCATCAAAGCCATTATGGGGCTTAGGGTTTCCGAACAGGAAGAGCGGATCGGACTTGACCTGACCCAACACCGAGAGGCCGGGTATACGGTAATTGACTAGCTCGCATTGGAGATGATATCGGAATTATGAAATATATCATAGCAATCATTCAGCCCGACAGGCTTGAAGATGTTCTGGAAAAACTCACGGAAAAAGAAATTCATCTTGTAACCGTGTCAAACGTCGTCGGACGCGGCCGGCAAAAAGGAATTGCCGAAGTCTACCGGAGCCACAAGGAAGCCGGCAGTCTGCTGAAGAAAATAAAACTTGAAATTGCCGTAAATGACAACTATCTTCAACCGGCGGTTGAGGCAATTGCCGGCGCGGGCCATACCGGCCAGGTTGGTGACGGGAAAATATTTATTTTTGATTTGACGGAATGCATCCGTATTCGCACGGGCGAGACAGGCAACGAGGCGATCGGATAAGATAGCCCGCAAAACACGCGAACGGTCGCGAAAAAGGAAAATATTTGCTTTTAAAAATCAGCGTAATTTTGCGTATTTGGCGGGGAAATTTTAAACATGCCTGAGAGTTTTTTTCCGAGGAAACAATAATCATTAAAGGAGGCCAGATAAAATGAACGAACTCAAAACGCCGCGTGATATCGTAAATTTCATCCAGAAGGAAAAAGTCGAGGTCGTTGACCTGCGTTTCATGGACTTTCCGGGCCTGTGGCAGCACTTCTCGGTCCCGGCAAAGACAATCAGCGAAGACACTTTTGAAAAAGGCCTGGGCTTCGACGGCTCCAGCATCCGCGGCTGGCAGGCCATCAATGAATCGGACATGCTTGTCAAACCGGATTCCGAAACCGCGTTCATTGATCCTTTTTTCTCGGCCAAGACCCTGGTCATTATCTGCAATATCTGCGATCCGGTAACGGGCGAGGATTACACCCGCGACCCGCGCAATATCGCCCGCAAAGCCGAGCATTACCTGAAACGCACCGGCCTGGCCGACATCGCTTATCTCGGTCCGGAGGCTGAATTCTTTATTTTTGACGGCGCCCGCTTTGACCAGAATGAGCACGAAGGTTATTACCATATAGATTCCGGCGAAGGACAATGGACAAGCGGCCGGGAAGAAAATCCAAACCTGGCGTATAAAATCCGCTACAAGGAGGGTTATTTCCCCGTCCCCCCCACCGACAGCCTGCAGGATATCCGCAGCGAAATGATGCTCACCCTGGAAAATATCGGCGTGCCGATTGAAGCCCAGCATCACGAGGTGGCCACCGGCGGCCAGTGCGAAATTGACATGCGTTTTTCATCGCTGGTGAAAATGGGCGACAGCACCCTCAAGTACAAATACGTCATTAAAAATGTGGCCAGGAAGCACAATAAAACCGCAACATTCATGCCGAAACCGCTCTTCAGCGACAACGGCAGCGGGATGCACGTGCATTTATCATTATGGAAAAACGACAAGAATCTATTCGCCGGCGAGGGATATGCCGGCATGTCGGAAATGGCAATGTTCGCCATTGGCGGCATATTAAAGCATGCGCCGGCGCTTTTGGCGTTTACCAGCCCGACCACCAACAGCTACAAACGCCTCGTGCCGGGTTTTGAGGCGCCGGTCAACCTGGCTTATTCGCGGCGGAACCGCAGCGCGGCCATCCGCCTCCCGATGTACTCGCCGTCGGCCAAGGCCAAGCGCATCGAGTTCCGTTGTCCGGACCCGAGTTGTAATCCCTACCTCGCTTTCTCCGCCATTTTGATGGCGGCGATTGACGGGATCGTCAACAAAATCAATCCCGGCGATCCGCTGGACAAGGATATTTACGACCTGCCGCCGGAGGAACTGGCGAAGGTGCCGCAGGCGCCGGGATCATTGCGCGACGCATTAATGGCGCTGGAAGCGGATCATTCATTCCTGCTGAAGAACGATGTGTTCACGCAGGACGTGATTGAAACCTGGATCAGATACAAGATGGACAAGGAAGTCAAAGCCCTTGACCTGCGCCCGCATCCGTGGGAATTCGTGCTGTATTATGACATTTAACAAAAGTTTTCCTTCGCCGCAGGGGCTTTATGATCCCCTCTCGGAACACGATAATTGCGGGGTCGGGTTTGTCGTGAACATTGACGGACGCCCTTCCCGCGCGATTATCGAGCACGGGATTGAAGTATTAAAAAATCTTTTGCACCGGGGCGCCGTTGGCGGAGACAAAGACACCGGTGACGGCGCCGGAATTCTTATCCAAATCCCGGACACATTCTTCCGCGGTGAATGCGCCGCCGCTGGAATTATTTTGCCGCCGGCCGGCCGATACGGCGCAGGCATGATTTTTCTGCCTCAATCCGCCGATCTTTGCCGCCGATGCACGGACCTGATTGAGAAAACGGTATTGGAAGAAGGCTTGGATTTTCTCGGTTGGCGCGCGCTGCCCATTGATAAGTCCGTCCTCGGCAAGAAAGCCGCCGCCGAATGCCCGGTGATAAAGCAATGTTTCATCGGAAGCCGGCCATCCGATCCCGCCGCTTTCGAACGCAAACTCTATCTTGTACGCAGGGAAATCGAGCATCGTACGTACGCTTTTCTTGGCCCGGAAGACTGTTTTTATATTCCAAGCCTGTCATCGCGAACCATCATCTACAAGGGTTTATTTACGGCGCCCCAATTATCGGCCTTTTATCATGACCTGAATCAGCCGGCTTTTGTCAGCGCCCTGGCTGTTATTCACCAGCGTTACAGCACCAACACGTTTCCGTCATGGAACCTCGCCCAGCCGTTCCGCTATCTCGCCCATAACGGCGAGATCAATACCCTCCGCGGAAACATCAGCCAGATGAAGGCAAGGGAACAATCGCTCTCCTCGGATGCTTTCGGCAATGACATTGCCAAGCTCTTCCCGGTCATTGATTCTGGCGGCAGTGATTCAGCATGCCTCGACAACGCGCTCGAATTGCTCGTGACCGCCGGGCGTTCGCTTCCGCATGCCATGATGATGCTCATCCCGGAGGCATGGGGCGTAAAATATCCCATGGGTCCGGACCAGAGAGGTTTTTTTGAGTATCATGCCGGAATCATGGAGCCATGGGATGGTCCTGCCGCGGTTGCTTTTTCCGATGGAACGATCGTCGGCGCCATTCTGGACCGCAACGGATTGCGCCCTGCTCGTTATACCCTGACCCGGCAAGGCATGATGGTTCTTGCTTCGGAAGCCGGATCGCTTGACCTTGACCCGGCCGATATTGTTGAAAAGGGTTCCCTGCGTCCGGGTCAGATGATCCTGGTTGATCTCGCCCAACAACGCGTATTGAAGGACGGGGAAATCAAGGCTTATTACTCCCGCCGCCAGCCTTACCGCCGCTGGGTGGAAGAAAACAAAATATCATTGCACGGATTCTTCGATGCCGTGGCCCCGGTGCAACCGGATGAATCCACCCTGTTGCAGCGCCAAAAACTTTTCGGCTATACCCGCGAAGACCTGAAACTCGTCCTGGAACCGATGGCTTCCCGGGGCCATGAACCGGTGGGATCCATGGGAGCCGACATTCCGCTGGCCGTGTTTTCAGAAAAGCCGCAATTGCTGTACTCCTATTTCCGCCAGCTATTCGCCCAAGTCACCAACCCGCCGATTGATTCAATCCGCGAGGAATTGGTCATGTCGCTGATGACCTTTATCGGCAACCCGCCGAACATTCTTTCGGAGGCGCCGCAAAACAGCCGCCTGATAAAACTGCGCCATCCCGTGCTGTCAAACGAAGATTTATATCGCATTCAAACGTTGAACATGAAGTCCTTTGCAACCCAGACCATTCCCATCGGTTTTCCCGCCGGAGGTTCCGGAAAAGACCTGGAGGAAGCTCTTTCCACACTTTGCCGGCAAGCGCAAGCCTCCGTTGCCGGAGGACGCAACGTACTCATTCTAAGCGACCGCAATTTGCCGGACAATATCGCGCCCATACCGGCACTCCTGGCAGTTTCCGCCGTCAATCAGCACTTGATCCGCCATGAACTGCGCATATCTTCTGGCCTGATCCTGGAAACCGGCGAAGCTCGCGAAGTAATGCATCTGGCATTGCTCCTGGGTTTTGGCGCCACGGCGGTGAACCCGTACCTGGCCTTTGAAACCGCCGCCCAAATGGCCTTGAAGCATGAACTGAGCGCCTCTATCGGCGCCGTGCAGGCCGTTGATTATTATATTCACGCGCTCTGTAAGGGATTGTTGAAAATCATGTCGAAAATGGGCATTTCGACACTGCGCAGTTACCGCAGCGCCCAGGTTTTTGAAGCCATCGGACTCAGTCACGCTTTGATCGGCGCTTATTTCAAAGGAACTCAGTCGCGAATCGGCGGCATCGGGTTGGCGGAGATCGCCGCCGAGGCGAATGAACGTTACCGAACGGCGCATGCCCCCGCCCCGCGGCAAGCCTTCCTGCCCGCCGGCGGACGCTACCAATTCCGCTCTGATGGCGAGCGGCATTTATGGACCCCGGAAGCCATCTTCAAGCTCCAGCAGGCGACCCGCACAAACAATACTGTGTTATATCGCGAATACGCCGAACTTATCAATAATCAAACCGAAAAATTGAGCACCCTGCGGGGCATGTTTCGGTTCAAAACGGTCCGGCCGATACCCATTGCGGAAGTGGAACCGGCGTCTGAAATCGTCAAGCGGTTTGTCACGGGCGCAATGTCTTTCGGATCGCTCAGCCGCGAAGCACATGAAACCATCGCCGCCGCCATGAACCGCCTGCAAGGCATGAGCAACAGCGGCGAAGGGGGCGAAGCCCCGCGCCGATTCCACCCTTTACCGAATGGTGAAAACCTGTGCAGTGCGGTCAAGCAAGTCGCGAGCGGACGATTCGGAGTCACGACGGAATACCTGGTCAACGCCCGCGAAATTCAAATAAAAATCGCGCAGGGCGCCAAGCCAGGCGAAGGCGGGCAGCTTCCCGGCCATAAAGTCAACGCGGAAATAGCCGCTGTCCGTCATTCAACGCCGGGCGTTACGCTCATATCCCCACCACCGCACCACGATATTTATTCCATTGAGGACATTGCCCAGCTGATTTACGATTTGAAGCAAGTCAATCCGCAAGCGCGGGTTTCCGTCAAACTGGTTTCCGAGTTGGGGGTCGGCACCATCGCGGCCGGCGTAGTCAAGGCCCATGCCGACATGGTGCTGATAAGCGGATCCGACGGCGGCACCGGCGCCTCGCCGCTCTCCTCAATCCACCACACGGGCATGCCCTGGGAACTGGGACTGGCTGAAACCCAGCAGACGCTTATCCTTAATGGTCTCCGTTCCCGCGTGCGGCTCCAGGCGGATGGCCAGATAAAAACCGGCCGCGACGTCATGATCGCCGCCTTGCTCGGCGCCGAGGAATTCGGCTTCGCGACCGCGCCGCTGGTCGTCTGCGGCTGTGTGATGATGCGAAAGTGTCATCAGAATACCTGCCCGGTCGGCGTGGCCACCCAGGACCCGGAACTGCGCAAGCGTTTCGCCGGCAAGCCGGAATACCTGATTGCATTTTTCAACATGATCGCGGAAGAAGTCCGTGGACTCATGGCGCAACTCGGCTTCCGCACATTGGACGAAGCCGTTGGCCGCTCCGAGCTGCTGGAAATTAATCCGGCCGTCTCCTTCTGGAAAGCGAAAGACCTCGATTTTTCAGCTATCTTATATCAGCCAGGAGGTCCTGAGTTTTGTCATTCTTCGTCCGCCGCGACGGACAAAGAATCCCGGCGGCAAACAAGTCCATGGCCGATATCCCTCACCCCCGCTCGGGATGACACAAACACCAATTCCAACATCTCCCAACCAAATTTCCCGGAACCTGCCCTTGACAGCGAAATTCTTTCGCGGACAGAGGATTCATTGAACAGCCGCCGCCCCATTTCCATTGAAATGCCGATTCGGAACATTCATCGCACCGTCGGCGCGGAACTTTCCGGCCGCATCGCAAAACGTTACGGCGCCGGCGGTTTGCCGGACGACACGATTACGTGCGCATTTACCGGTTCAGCCGGCCAGAGTTTCGGCGCGTTCGGCATGCAAGGCCTGACGCTGATTCTTGAGGGCGAGGCCAATGATTACCTCGGCAAGGGACTTTCGGGAGCGCGCATCATCGTCAAGCCTCCCCGCGACGCAACATTTGATCCATCCCGGAACATAATTGCCGGCAACACGCTCTTGTATGGCGCCACTTCGGGCGAAGTCTACATTTGCGGCCGCGTCGGAGAACGCTTTGCCGTCCGCAACAGCGGCGCGCTGGCCGTGGTTGAAGGCGTTGGCAATCACGGCTGCGAGTATATGACCGGCGGACGAATCGTAGTCCTCGGCGAAACCGGCTTGAATTTCGCCGCCGGCATGAGCGGCGGCATCGCTTATGTCTTCGATGAAACCCGCGAGTTCGATATCCGATGCAACCTCGACATGGTGGACCTGGAATCGCTTTCCGAGCCGAAAGACGAGGATGAGTTGAAGGCGCTGATTCAACGGCATCGGGCGCACACGAACAGCACAAAAGCGGCGGCCATCCTGCGGAACTGGCAGGCTTCGCTGCCCCTCTTTGTCAAGGTTTTCCCGATGGAATACCGGCGCATTCTCGGGCGGATGAGCCGCGACGACGAAGCGACCGAACGCCAGGAGGTCGTCCATGGGTAAACCAGGCGGATTTCTTGAATATCGGCGCCGCGAAGCGGGGTATCGTCCTTGCGAGGAACGGCTCCGGGATTTCAATGCCGTGGAGTTATCCTTGCCTGCGGAAGAAATCAAGGAACAGGCCGCCCGATGCATGGATTGTGCGACGCCGTTTTGCCATGCTTTCGGATGTCCCTTGCGAAATATTATTCCAGAATTAAACGACTTGGCGTACCGCGGCCACTGGCAAGCCGCATTGGACCTTTTGCTTTCCACGAACAATTTTCCGGAATTCACCGGACGCATCTGTCCGGCGTTATGCGAGGGATCCTGCGTGCTGGGAATCAATGATGAACCGGTGACAATCCGCCAGATTGAATTGGCAGTCATTGAGAAGGCTTTCCATGACGGCCTGCTGCGACCCACGCTCCCCAAAAGCCGCCGGCCGGAAAAAATCGCGGTCATCGGTTCCGGACCAGCGGGATTGGCCGCCGCCGACACGCTCAATCATGCCGGTTACCGTGTTACGATTTTCGACAGCGACCCGAAACCGGGCGGTATCCTGAGCTACGGCATCCCGGACTTTAAACTCGAAAAATGGGTCATTGACCGGAGAGTCCGGTTCATGAAAGAGGAAGGGGTTGAATTCGAAATGCGGGCCGCGATCGGGGAAGATATCTCGGCGCGTTTCCTGCAAAGCCGCTTTGACATTATCCTCCTCGCCGGCGGCGCGCGCCAGCCGCGCGACTTAAATGTACCCGGCCGCGGATTGCAGGGAATTTATTTCGCGCTCGATTACCTGGTCGGCCAAAACTTGAGAAACGCGGGTGAAGTCTCAGCGGAATCCTCCGTAGACATTCGGGCCGACAATAAAAACGTGGTCATCATCGGCGGCGGCGATACCGGTTCCGATTGCCTCGGCACCGCCCTGCGGCAGGGCGCAAAAAAAGTTTACCAGATTGATATACTTCCCGAACCGCCGCCGACCCGTTCGGAAGCGACCCCCTGGCCGCTCTGGCCGCACATGCTGAGAAAATCCAGCAGTCACAAGGAAGGCGGCGAACGCTTTTGGGGGGTGTTGACCAAAGAATTCATCGGTTCAAACGGAAAATTATCCGCCGTGCGCTGTGTGGAAGCGGAATGGTCGTCTCCGGAACAGGGAAAGCCGCCGGTCGTGAAGGAGAAAACCGGTTCCGATTTCGAATTACGGGCTGATTTGGCGTTGATCGCCATGGGATTTACCGGATGCAAAAAGAACCGGTTAATTGCCGACTTGAACATCGAACAAAACGACCGCGGCCTGATTCCGGCAAACGCCGATTTTATGACTTCGGCGTCCAATATTTTCGTGGCCGGCGACATGGCCCGCGGCGCCTCGCTCGTCGTCCACGCCATCGCCGACGGCCGTAAGGCCGCCGCAGGCATCCTGCGCCGACTGGAATAGAACGCGAATTGCTGCCGGAGGAACTGGCGCAGGCGCCCACGCGCCGGAATTCCATGCCGGTGTTGAGATTTAAATAAGCTTGTTGGATTGCAGCGCAATAACGATCAACTTGGCGGCCGTGGCAAAATCGTCGTCTTTTCTGAAAAACCCCGAGACACCGAGCCGTTCGGCTTCTTCCATGTCCTTCGGCGTGCCGTGGGCGGTAATCATGATGACCGGGAGGGCCTTGTCACTTTCCCTGATCTTGCGCAGGGTTTCAATGCCGTTCATGCCGGGCATTTTCATGTCCAGGTAGACGATCGTGGGCTTTTCCCGCCCGATCATCACCAGGCCTTCTTCACCGCTGGCCGCGCCGGTCACCTGGTAGCCCTTGGCCTTGAGCCAGAATTCCATCGGACGCCGGAATCCGTCTTCGTCGTCAATCAGTAATATGCGTATGTCTTTCGGTTCCATTCTTCTCCTTTTTATCATTTTTTTTACGATGCTTCACGGGGCAGGCTGAATGAAAATGTGCTCCCTTTGCCGATCTCGCTTTTAACCACGACCTTACCGCCATGTTTTTCCACGATCTCCTTGGCGAGGTGCAGTCCCAGTCCGGTGCCGTTTACCCCGTTGGGATGGCTCACGCTGACTTGTTCAAACTTGTTAAAAATCCGGAGAATGTCCTTCGGAGCGATTCCGATGCCCGTGTCCGTCACGGACACCTCAACTGGGTCGGCGGCGTTCATGGCCACCAGGATCTCCCCTTGCACCGGCGTGAATTTCAAGGCATTACTCAACAGGTTGTTCAGCACTTGCGTGATTTTGTCGGAATCCAGGTCAAATTCAACCGGCTGGTCGGGCAACTGCAGGCGATATTTGATGCGTTTTTCACCAAACCATCCGGAAAAGGACGCGACCGCCTTTCGGACCAGCTCCACAAGATCGGTGCGAACTTTTTTCATCTCCATCTTGCCGGACTCAATCTTTGAAATATCCAGGAGATCGTTGATCAACCGCGTCAACCGCTCAACGTTTTCCTTCGCCAGCGACAGGAATTCCTGCTGGTTATCGTTGAGCTCGCCGGCGGTTTTGTCCAGGATGACCGTCAGGTTTTTCTGGATGGCGGCAAGCGGGGAACGGAGCTCATGGGAAACATTGGCCACAAAGTCCGATTTTAACTGTTCCACTTCCTTCATCTTGGTAATATCGGAAAGCACCGACACCATGCCGATTGTTCGGCCATCCCCGTCTTCAATGACCGCATTGGAAGTCCTGAGCACGCGGCGGGTCTCGTCATCTTTGCCGGCCATCTCAATCTCCGTGACCGATTCCGAACTCCCCTTAGAGAGCACCAGCGAGTGTTCTTCGTTGAGGGTTTCCTTCAGCGCCTGGCCGACGATGGCGTGACCGCGCCGGCCCAAAAGTTTTTCAGCGGCGGGATTGGCCATCAGGATGTTGCCGTCATTGCCCACCACAACCACGCCTTCGCCGACATTGCGCATGATGGAGTCCATCCTGTCTTTTTCAAACGCCAGATGCTTGTTCTCCATTTCATAACGCCGGGTGGCATCATGCACGCGCCGGTCCAGTTCGGACTTGAACTGGGCGCGGATGGCGTACAATTCCTTGAGTTCTTCCGGGGAAGGCATGGGCGACGTTGCATCCGCGGCAGACGGCGGCGCCGGAACGCGATCCGCGCCAAAGCGAGCGCCGGCAGGCATGCGATTGTCGGCCATGCGCAGGGCCTTGATAAAATCATCGTCAACGGACGTTTTTTGTCCGTCCTTGTTTTTATCCTTGTCCGGCCGCTTATCCCCGTCCTTGGTGATGCGGCCATAAGTGACATCATTGGCTTGGACATGCTGGAGTCTTCTATCGGCCAGGGCTTTTTTCATGCCGCCGGATTCGTTCAGCTGTTCCGGCTTGACGGACATGCATTCAAGGAAAGAACGCAGTTCCTGCGGGGTAAGTCCCGGCTGAATCGTGATCGTATCAACATGCAGGATTTCAAAATACCGGGCCATGTCATTGGTTTGCGCCGGATCGGCGTCAACCGGCTCGCCATTGATCATGAGCTTTTTTTCAACAAACCCGAAAGAAAAATCCTTGCCGGAAGCGAGCGCGTCCTGAAAGAGCGTGAACAGCACGGAAAGGCTTTCCTGGACCAGGGAATGGGTGGCCGGATAAAACCGGACGTTCCGCAGCGCCAGGAAAAACTTATTTAAGATGGTAACCGCATCGGTCATGGCATTCTCTTGTTTCCGGAACCAATCAAGCAGTTGTGAATATGATTGATAATAATCACGCCGCCCTTGCTGTCAATATTTATTCATGTCAATAAGTATCCCCTCAGTCTCGCGGGTGGATTTTTGGAGACGGGACGACCTCGTCCCGTTCAGAACGGCCTGGGGGCAGGCCGGCTCCACCGAGGTTACGTCAATAAATAAATTTCTTTGCGTAGCGGCGGTAATTGTAGTATCAATAAGTTCAAACCATGAAGGCGGAAGATATATTATCGTTAAAAAATGAGGCGGAGCGGGATCTCAAGGCCGCGAAGAACGCGGAAGACCTTGAAAAAGCGCGCATAAAATATCTCGGGCGCAAAGGGCTTTTGCCGGAAATAATGAAGGACCTTAAAACTCTTCCCCCGGAGGAACGGCCCTTGGCCGGCAAATATTCAAATGAGTTCAAAGGCGCTTGTGAAGCGCTTTTTACCTCAAGACTCGCTGAACTGAAATGCGCCGGCGCCGCGGAACAGAAAGATTCTTTTGACCCCACCCTGCCCGGGCATTGGCAGGCCATCGGCTCGGTTCATCCGATCACCGCGATCATCTCGGAAGCGGTGACAATATTTTCATCGCTCGGGTTCACAATCGCCGATGGGCCCGACATTGAAACGGAATATTACAATTTTGACGCGCTTAACACCCCCGCCGATCATCCCTCGCGCGACACGCAGGACACCTTCTGGCTTGACCGGAAAATGCTGTTGCGCACACAAACTTCGCCGGTGCAAATCCGCGTCATGGAAAAGCAGAAGCCCCCCATCCGTATCATCGCCCCCGGCCGCTGTTACCGCCGCGACACGACCGACGCCACCCACAGCGCAAATTTTCACCAGATTGAAGGGCTTTATGTTGACCGGAATGTTTCCATGGCAGATTTAAAAAGCGACATCGCCTATTTTGCCAGGCGCATGATGGGACCGGACGTAAAGGTAAGGTTCCGCCCTCATTTTTTCCCCTTCACCGAACCGAGCGTTGAATATGATTTTTCATGCCATCTCTGCCAAGGCCGGGGCTGCCGGATCTGCAAACAGAGCGGCTGGATTGAAATTTCCGGCGCCGGCATGGTGAATCCACTGGTGTTTGCCAAGGTCGGTTACGACCCCGAAATCACAACCGGTTATGCCTTCGGCATGGGGGTGGAACGCATCGCCATGATCAAGTTCGGCATTCCCGATATCCGTATGCTTTACGATAATGACGTCCGTTTTCTGAGGCAATTGGCATGAAAGTCCCGTTAAATTGGTTAAAAGATTATGTTGACTTGGAGTGCGACGCCAAAACCCTGGCCGAGCGGCTCACTTTCGCCGGCATTGAAGTGGAAGGCATTGAACTCAAGGGCGCCGTTTCAAAGGATATCATTATCGGCGAAATAACCGAAGTGGAACCGCACCGGCATGCCAACCACCTCCACGTCTGCCTCGTGAACAACGGCACGGAAGTTTTACGGGTGGTTTCCGGCGCGGGCAACTGCCGCGTGGGCGACCGCGTGCCGCTGGCGGGGGACGGCGCAATGCTTCCCAACGGAACGAAAGTCAATGCGCAAAAAATTCGCGGTGAATTATCGCAGGGCATCCTGTGCGCCGAGGATGAACTGGGGCTTTCGGAAGATCATTCCGGCCTGATGGTTCTGCCGCCCGAGGCAAAAGTCGGCCGGCCGCTCATTGACTTTATCGGACCGGCCGATTATGTGCTTTCCCTGGAAATCACGCCCAACCGGCCGGATTTGCTCGGACTGCTCGGCATCGCGCGCGAGACGGCGGCGCTCTTCGGGGCAAGGCTGAAATGGCCGGCGTTTGATTTGCGCGAAGAAGGCGAACCGGTTGAAGGCCTTGTTTCCGTCGCGGTGGAAAACGGCGCGGATTGCCCGCGCTATACCGCCCGCCTCATGACCGGCGCGGTTGTCGGCCAAAGTCCTTTCCAAATGCGCCGCCGCCTCGCCTTGGCGGGCGTCAAACCAATCAATAATATCGTTGACATCACAAATTACGTCCTGCTGGAATGCGGCCAGCCCTTGCATGCGTTTGATTTAAACCTGCTGGCCGGGAAAAAAATAATCGTCCGCCGCGCCAAAGACGGCGAAAAAATCACCGCCCTGGACGGAATGGAATATGAACTCAACCCGCAGATGCTGGTCATTGCCGATGATCTTCAACCCGCGGCGATCGCCGGCGTCATGGGCGGGGAAAAAAGCGGAATCCAGCCGGGCACTTCATCCATTTTGCTGGAAAGCGCCTGTTTCAAGCCCGCCCTCATCCGGCAGACGTCCAAGGCGCTCGGCTTGGCGAGCGAATCATCCTACCGGTTTGAACGCGGCGTTGACGTCAACCAGGTTGATTTTGCCGGCCGGAGGGCCTGCGCGCTGATGGCGCAAATCGCCGGCGCCAAGCCCGCCAAAGGCGTGATTGATGTTTTCACATCCCGTCCGGCGGAAAGAAAAATAATCTGCCGGTATGGCCGGGTCTCCAGCCTGTTGGGCACGGATGTTCCGGCGCAACGCATAACCGCCATTTTTAATTCCCTGGACCTGCCGGTCGTTGAAGAACAAAAAACTCAATGCACGGTTTCTGTCAAAACTTTCCGCCCCGACCTTGTAACCGAGGCGGATTTAATTGAAGAGATCGCCCGCATTCACGGTTTGGATAAAATCCCCTGCGCGGATCCGCACTGTCATCTGATCGCCAAAATTGACGACAAGCCGGTCCGGGCGCAATTGCACTGCCGCCAATTGCTGGCGGCCCTGGGCCTGCGGGAAATTGTCAATTATAGTTTTATTTCCGAAAAATTGTTGGACATGTTTGACGCCTCCAACGCCGGGCATCGCATAAAAATTCCCCGGCCGGTCAACGCCGAGCATACCATCTTGCGCGACTCATTATTGCCGCACATGGCGGAAACGCTCGGCAGGAACCGGTCGCGCCAGATTGAGGAAGCCGCATTTTTTGAAATCGCCCGCGTTTTTACCAAAACAAGCTCTTCGCCCGCCACTCCTTTCCATGAAGAAACAATGACCGCGGTCGGGTTAATGGGCGCCGCGGGACGGCCGCTCCTGCAAAAACGCCGCGCGCTTGCGGAAACGGAAATTTTCTCGTGGCTCAAGGGCATTTTACATAATTTTCACGAAAAGCTCCTGCAGGAAGAGGGCCTGCCGAATCCCCGCAACGGCGATCCGGCAAAGGGATTGGCGCTGGAGGAAATCAACGGCCGGGCGCCCGCCGGATTTTATGCCGCCTGCTTTAAGCCGAACCGAAGCGCGCTGATAACACTTGACGGCAAACCCTGCGGCATCATGGGGCTTCTCAAAGATGAAATACGCCGGGAATGGCGCATCCTTGATCCGGTCGGATTGATGGAATTCATGCTGGATCCGTTTTTGAAACGCGCCTTCCGAACGCCGCAGGCCAGGATCTTGCCGATGTATCCTTCCGTGACGAGGGATATCGCCCTGCGGGCGCCTTCCGCCATCCGCCACGCCGACATCACAAAAACAATCTGGAAAAATTCCCCGAAAGAATTGACATCCGTTGTATTGTTTGATATATATTCGTCAAAGGAAATAGGCGAAGGTTTTAAGAGCATGGCCTATGGCCTGACGTATCAGTCGTTGGATCGTACGCTGACAGACGAGGAAGTAAACAAGCTTCATGAGTCCGTCAAGAAACAGCTCAAAAATGAGTTGATGGTGGAGATACGGGAAGGGTAATTGAAAATTATATGAACGGAGCAATTGCATTTGGTTTCTGGAGAATATGGAGTTATCTCGCGGGACTGCGCCGGCGGCCCGCTTTATTACATTGCGGAAACATTGGATTGTCGGAACAAAATCCGCGGAGCAAACTGACGCCTCTGCGGCCAAGAACAAAAGAAGGACAAAACATGAATGGGATTTTTCCCGGTTCTCTTTTGTTAAGGCCTCATTGCCGCCCCTTTGCCTGTTCTTTCATAGTTTAAAAGACTCCGTTTGAAAATACCCTGCCTGGCGCGTGGCTTCGGACCCACCATCTGACCCATTAATTAGCTATAAGGGAGTTTGAATCAAATGGCGCCCATATGCCCTTAGCGGGGACTTGGAAACCATTTGCTAAAACACCCACTTTGTTTTGAAGGAACAGAGGCTGGTTACGACACGGCTATGGCGGGGTATTTTTTTTGGAGCAGACCAGAATGGAACTTTTCAACCGGGGAAAGAGCGACAAAACAAATTCAAAGCCGCCGCTGGCCGCGCGCATGCGGCCGCGGACGCTTGAGGAAATAGCCGGCCAGGAACATCTGGTCGCCCCGGGCAAACTCCTGCGCCGGGCAATTGAATCCGACCGGCTCGGCAGCATCATCCTTTATGGGCCGCCCGGATGCGGCAAAACTTCCCTGGCCGAGGTCATCGCCCTCCTGACCAGCCGGCATTTTGAAAAAGCAAGCGGCGTGCTGGCCAATGTGTCGTTGCTCCGCGAGATACTGGATACCGCCTTTCAACGCCGCAAGCGCGATGACAAGGAAACCATCCTCTTCATTGATGAAATCCACCACTTCAACAAATCCCAGCAGGACGTCCTCCTGCCCTACGTTGAAGAGGGCCATGTCATCCTCATCGGCGCGACAACCCATAATCCGTTCTTTTTTATAAACAGCCCGCTTACTTCCCGCTCGCAAATTTTTGAACTGGAACCCCTCCCTGAAAAAGCAATCGCCGGGCTTTTACGACGCGCGCTCATGGAGGAACGCGGTCTCGGAACAATTTCCGTCAATATGGATGAAGACGCCCTGCTCCACCTGGCAAAAGTGTGCGAGGGCGACGCGCGCCGCGCCCTGAACGCCCTTGAAATCGCCGTATTAACCACGCCGCCATCCGAAAACGGCCGCATCCATGTAACCCGCAATATCGCCGAAGACTCCATCCAGAAAAAAGCGGTTGTCTACGACCGCGATGACGACGGCCATTACGACACCATATCGGCCTTCATCAAAAGCGTGCGCGGTTCCGATCCGCAGGCCGCCGTCTACTGGCTTGCAAAAATGATTTATGCCGGCGAAGACCCGCGTTTTATCGCCCGCCGGCTCATCATCCTCGCCGCGGAGGATATCGGCAACGCCGATCCGCGCGGATTGCTCCTGGCGGTTGCGGCAAAAGAGGCCGTGGAATTTGTCGGTATGCCCGAAGCGCGCATCATCCTGGCCCAGGCCGTGACATACCTGGCCTCCGCCCCGAAAAGCAACGCCTCCTACCTGGCCGTTGAAAAGGCCCTGGCCGACGTCAAGGAGGGGAAAGTTCTGCCCGTGCCCAAGCCTTTGCGCGGCTCAAATTACGCGGGCGCAAAACGACTCGGCCATACCGGCTACAAATACGCGCATGATTACCAGGACCATTTTGTTGACCAGGAATATATGCCCTCCAGCGCGGTCTACTACGAACCAACCTGCCAGGGATATGAGGAAACAATTGCACAGCGCATGATTCAGCGGAAAAAAAATATAAATACAAGCAAAACAGGACAAGCATGAACAAGAGACAAAGCATTAGAAACCAAATTCGCACGGCGCGGCGCTCGCTTGAACCGTTATTCGTCAAGACCGCCAGCGCGGCCGTGCAGCGGGAGGTTCTCAACCTCGATGAATGGCATTCGGCCGAAAATGTCTGCTGTTATCTGGCCATGCCGGTTGAAATTCAAACCGACACGATCATCACAAAATGCCGCGCCGAGGGAAAACAGCTCTTCGTCCCCGCATTTCTGGACACGCTCCGGAAATACGTGCCAGCCTTTTTTGATCCGGACGACGAAATCGGGCTGGGCCGATTCAATGTTCTTGAACCGACAAGCCCGAAATGGATCAAGGCGCAGAAAATCGATCTGGTGCTCGTGCCGGGACTGGCTTTTGACCGGCAGGGCGGAAGGCTCGGCCACGGCGGCGGACATTATGACCAGCTCCTTGCGCAGGAATCGCTTCGCTCCGCCTGCAAAGTGGGGCTGGCATTTGATTTTCAAATATTCAATCGTCTGCCCCTGCATGCCAAGGATGTGCGGATGGACGTCGTTATCACCGAATCCGGAATATATCGTTGTTGAGCGATCGCGCGGTAAAACCGGCAGGCAAATTGAAAGTTCAGCGTTTGGCAAGCTTGCCGTAAATTTGAATACATGAGCAAATAAGTAATAATATAGAAATAGAGGTGGATATGACACAATGGTGGATGGGCGCACTGGTTGTTTTACTGGCGGCAACACTCGGTTATTACATCCGGTTTATTATCGGCCGTTATGCGGCCAAAACGGCGGAGCACGAGGCGCGCCGCCTGCTTGAAGACACCAAGCGCGATACCAACTCAATCCGCCAGCAGGCCGACCTGCAGGCGAAAGCGGCCATGCTTAAAGTCCGCGACGAATTTGAAGGCGAAGTTAAAACCCGTCGCCAGGAACTGACCGCGCTTGAAGAACGACTCGCCCAACGCGAGCTTAATCTTGACCGGAAGGTGGCCATGATTGACAAGAAATATCAGGGCGTCGAGCAGAAGACGGCGGAAATTGAAAAAAAGGAGACGGAGATCGCCCAGCAAAGGGAGGAGTACGCCAGCCTGGTCAAAACCGAACGCGAGAAACTTCAAAGGATCGCCGGCCTGACGCAGGAAGAAGCGCGCCGGGCGCTGATGACGCGCACCGAGGAGGAGATTCGCGGTGAAACCGGCATGCTGATCCGCCGCCTGCAGGAAGAGGCCAAGGAAACCGCCGAGCGCGAGGCAAAAAAAATCATTGCCATCGCCGTCCAGCGTTACGCCTCCGGGCATGCCAGTGAAATCATGACCAGCACGGTCAGCCTGCCAAGCGATGATTTAAAGGGCCGGATTATCGGCCGCGAGGGACGCAATATCCGCGCCCTTGAATCAACGACCGGCGTTGACCTGCTGGTTGACGACACGCCGGAAGCGGTTGTTATTTCCGCCTTTGACCCCATGCGGCGTGAAATCGCCAAGCAGGCCCTTGAAAAATTAATTGCCGATGGACGTATTCACCCGGCCCGGATTGAGGAAGTTGTCGCCAAAGTCAAAGAAGAAATTGAAGAAACCGTCCGCGCCTCGGGCGAAGAGGCAATATTCGCGGTCGGCTTGCATGGCTTGGACCCGGAATTGGTCCGGACCATCGGGCGGCTTAAATTCCGCACCAGTTACGCCCAGAATGTCCTGATGCACTCGGTTGAAGTTGCGCACCTGATGGGCATCATGGCCGGCGAACTCGGGCTTGACGTCATTTTAGCCAAGCGCATCGGGCTCCTGCACGATATCGGCAAGGCGCTTGACAGTGAAATTGAAGGCAATCATGCCGTCATCGGCGCGGATTTTCTCCGCCGGCGCGGCGAAAACCAGGTTCTGCTCAATGCGGTTGCGGCGCATCACAGCGACGTGGAACCGGAAAGCATCTATGCCATGCTTTGCTCGGCGGCCGACGCCATCTCGGCGGCCCGCCCGGGGGCGCGTTCCGAAGTGACCGAGGTCTACGTCAAGCGCCTGGAACAGCTTGAGGCCATCGCTTCCGGTTTCGGCGGCGTGGAAAAAAGTTACGCCATCCAGGCGGGACGCGAAGTGCGCGTGCTGGTCATCCCCGAAAAAATTGACGATTCGGCCGCCATGCACCTGGCGCGCGATATAAGCAAAAAAATCCAGCAGGATTTGCAGTATCCGGGGCAGATCAAAGTGACCGTTATCCGTGAAAACCGGTTTGTTGAATACGCAAGGTGAAAGAAAGGCGCAAAGTGGCAAAGGCACATAGGCACAAAGGATGAAACATTTGCTATCTTCTTTACTTTGTGCCTTCTGCCTGTGTGCCTTTGTGCCTGAATAGGCATATGAATACAGAAAACCGCAAAATCTACGGTGTCAGCGAACTAACGCGCCTGATCAAAAGCGTCCTTGAGGACGAAGTAGGCGAAATATGGGTTGAAGGTGAAATTTCCAACCTGCGCCGGCCGGCCTCCGGGCACTGGTATTTCACCGTCAAGGATGAGAATGCCCAGATCTCGGCCGTCATGTTCCGCGGCAATCAGCGCGAGGCACACTGTGAATTAAAAGAAGGCATAAAAGTCCGTATTTTCGGCCTGATCAGCGTCTACGAAAAAAGCGGGCAGTATCAGATGCTTGTCCGCATTCTTGAGCCGGCCGGGATCGGCGCTCTCCAGGCCGCATTTGAGGCGTTGAAAAAGAAACTGGCCGGCGAAGGCCTTTTTGATCCCGCGCGCAAGAAACCGATTCCCCTCCTGCCCCGCCACATCGGCATCGTCACCTCTCCGACCGGCGCGGTAATTCACGATATTCTCAATATTATATCACGCCGTTTTGCAAACGTTCATATTATCCTTGCTCCGGTCCGGGTCCAGGGCGAAGGCGCCGCCGCGGAAATAGCGGAAGCCATTGATCTTTTCAACGCGGCCGGGAATGTGGAGGTGTTGATCGTCGGCCGCGGCGGCGGCAGCCTGGAGGACCTCTGGGCATTCAACGAGGAAATCGTGGCGCGGGCCGTTGCCCGCTCGGCCATCCCGGTCATTTCTGCGGTCGGCCACGAGACCGATTTTACCATTTTAGATTTTGTCGCCGACCTGCGCGCGCCGACGCCCTCGGCCGCGGCGGAACTCGTGGTCGGGCAGAAGGCCGATTTTGAAACCGAACTGGCCAATTTTGCGCGGCGCCTGACACGGACAATCCGTGAGTGTGCGAAAAATCTCAAGGCCCGCCTGGCCGCCGCCCAGGGCAGTTATGTCTTTCGCGAACCGGGTAATATCGCCAGACAAACCCGCGAACGCCTCAAGCACATTGCAAGCCGGCTTGAACACGGCCTGCAAGGTCTTTTGCGCGAAAAACAACAGAACGCCGACGAATTCAACCTGCGCTTGATGCACGCCGCGCAAGCCTTGGTGCAACTGCGCAAAACCGACCTTGAGCGCCTGAAAGCCCAGATCGCCAGCATCAACCCCATGGCCGTCCTTGAAAGGGGCTACAGCATAACTTATCTGGAAAACGGATGCATCCTGAAATCCGCGGCGCAGACGCGCCCCGGCGAACGGCTCACGACCCGGCTGGCTGCAGATACGGTTGAATCCGAGGTGCGCGCATGCCGGGAAACGAATATTTCATAAAACTAAATGCACATTACATTCATTTTTTTTCATTGTGACAAGCATTGGATTTATCATAATAATGAGCGCCACAGGCGTTATACAGGTTTGACATCCATACGGTAGAACCCTGTCATAAATATTATTCTGTTTCTGTCTGGCAAATTATAATTTTACGAAAGGCAAAAAAAATGACAAAAAAAACGGAAACACAATTGAGTTTTGACAAGGCCCTGGCGCAACTGGAGAAAATCGTCCAGGACATGGAGAGCGGATCGCTCCCCCTGGAAAAAATGATGGAACAGTTCGAGGAAGGCATGCGCCTGATCGCGCTGTGCTCGACCAAGCTGAATGAGGTTGAAAAGAAGATCGAGCTTATGGTAAAAAAGGGCGACAAGATCGTGACGGAGCCGTTTGATCCGGAGGAGAAGAAGGAGTCAGAAGCCAGTAGACAGTAGACAGAATAAACTTCTATATACCCAATCTGGCGTAAAAGTTTTATTTTTTAAAATTCTGACTCCTGACTTCTGAATACTGACTACTTTTAAGATTATGACCAACATACTCGAAACAATCAATAACCCCGCGGACCTGAAAAAGGTCGCCCAGGGAGAACTGCCCCATCTCGCGGAGGAAATCCGGGCGCTCATCATCAACACGGTCAGCAAGACCGGCGGGCACTTGTCCTCAAACCTCGGCACGGTTGACCTTACAATCGCCCTCCTGCGGGTGTTTGATCCGCCGCGCGACAAGCTGATCTGGGACGTCAGCCACCAGGCTTATACCTACAAGATCCTGACCGGACGCCGGCAGGCATTCAACACCCTGCGGCAAACCGACGGCATATCGGGCTTCCTTTCAAGGAGCGAAAGCGAATATGACGCCTTTGGCGCCGGCCACGCCGGCACCGCGCTTTCAGCGGCGCTCGGCATGGCCGCGGCCCGCGACCGGCTGGCTGAAAACGACCACGTTGTCGCCATTGTCGGCGACGGCGCGCTCGGCTGTGGAACTTCGTTTGAGGCGTTAAACAATCTCGCCTCCACCACCAAACGCCTGGTCGTTATATTGAACGACAATGAAATGTCCATTTCCGCCAACGTCGGCGCGATCAGCCGCTATCTCGGCCAACTCCTGGCGCACCCGCGCTACAACCGCTGGAAAGCGTCCGTTGAACGTTTCGCCCGGGAACGGCTGAAAATGAGCTGGCTGAGCAAGATTTACCTGCGTTCGGAAGAGGCGCTGAAAAGTCTGTTTCTGCGAAGCGTTTTATTTGAGGAATTCGGCCTTCGTTACATCGGCCCGATTGACGGCCATAATATCCCGACGCTCATTTCATCCCTGGAAATTGCCAGGAATTCCGATGAGCCGATCCTCGTCCACGTCGCGACCCAAAAAGGCCGGGGCTATACCTTTGCCGAGGCGGAACCGGAAATCTGGCACGGCACCGGCGCCTTTGAATGCAAGACCGGGCTCCCCCTGAAAAACGCGGCGGTGTTAAAATATTCCGACGTCTTCGGCCAGACCGTGGAACGGCTTGCGGCGGCAAACGACAAAATTGTCGCGATTACGGCGGCCATGGCGGTCGGCACCGGACTGGTTAATTTTGCCCGGAAATTCCCAAACCGTTTTTTTGACGTCGGCATCGCGGAAGAACACGCGGTAATTTTCGCCGCCGGGCTCGCCACGCGGGGATTCACCCCGATTCTGGCAATTTATTCCACGTTCACCCAGCGCGTTGTTGACTTCGTGATTCACGACGTCTGCCTCCAACAACTGCCGGTTATTTTCTGCCTGGATCGGGCCGGGATTGTCGGCGACGACGGTCCGACCCATCACGGCCTTTTTGACATCGCTCTCTTCCGTTCCGTGCCCAACCTCGTCATAATGCAGCCGAAAGACGAAGCGGAACTGGCCAATATGCTTGCCTCCGCCGTCACCTGGCAAAAACCGGTTGTCATCCGCTATCCGCGCGGATGTGGTCCGGGCGCGGCCATGCCGGCTGAATTTTCGAAAATTACGCCCGGCAAGGCCGAAGTGTTGACGGAAGGCGCCGCGGTTCAAATCTGGGCCCTGGGCGACATGCTGCCCCTTGCGCAACGCGCCGCCGACAGGATAAAACAAGCCGGATTGAGCGCCGGGGTCGTCAACCCGCGCTTTATCGTCCCGCTTGACCGCGAGCTGTTGCAAGAACAGGCCGGGAAAGCACAGTGCATTGTCACCATTGAAAACGCCATGGCAAATGGCGGTTTCGGATCAATCGTCGGCGAGACGCTGGCGGCAGGCAATTTTAAGGGCACAGTCCTGCGCTTCGGCTGGCCGGATAAATTCGTCCCGCACGGGTCCTTTGACAAACTGGCCGAGCGCTACGGGCTGACTGACGAGGCAATCGCGGCAGCCGTGCTTAAAGAGCTTGACCGCCCGCTTCGCTAGAGATAGAGAGAAAAAGAATTCTGCCTCTGCGAACTCTGCGTCTCGGCGGTGTAAATATTCTCCATGAAAACCGGCAAACAAAGATTAGACATGGCGCTCGTCGAGCGCGGATTGGCGGAAAGCCGCGCCAAAGCACAGGGTCTTATTTACGCCGGGCAGGCGCTGGTTAACGGACAAACCATTTCAAAACCCAGCCACCAGGTTGAGCTTGGCGCAATTGTCGCGCTGAAAAACCAGGCAAAATTTGTGAGCCGCGGAGGCGACAAGCTGGATCATGCCCTGAATCTATTCGGTATCAACGTTGCCGGAAAGATATGCCTTGACGCGGGCGCTTCCACGGGCGGGTTCACCGACTGCCTCCTGCAGAGGGGCGCCCAAAAAGTCTACGCCGTGGATGTCGGCAAAGGCCAGCTCCATTGGAAATTAACCAATGATTCACGCGTAATGGCGCTTGATAAAACCAATGCCCGATACCTGGCCCGCGAATCACTGCCCGAAAAACCGCAAATGGCCGTAATTGATGTTTCATTCATTTCATTGACAAAAGTACTGCCGGCTGTTATCAATATTCTGGCTTCCGGCGCTATTGTTGTCGTTTTGGTAAAGCCGCAGTTTGAGGCGGAACGGAACGAGAACAAGCGCGGGGTCGTCAATAATCCGGAGGTGCGGGCGCGTATCGTGGAAACGATAAAGCAATTCGGAATGCAAAAGCTGGGGCTTGAATTCAAGGGATCCTGCGAGTCGCCCCTCAAAGGACCGGCGGGCAATGTGGAATTTTTTATTTATTGGACTAAGACACAGATATGAAAACAATCGGAATTTTTGCAAATTGTCAGAAACCATCAGCCCCGGAAGTCCTGCGCAAAGCGGCGGCATTAGCCAAGCAACATGGTTTAAAAATTGCGGCCTGCGACGAAACCGCCCGGCTCGTGCCCGAGGCAAAATCATTCGCGCCGGCTGATTTTATTGAAAGCATTGATATTCTCATGGCATTTGGCGGGGACGGCACGATGTTAAACGCGGTCCGCCTTCTGAACGGCCGCGATATTCCGGTGCTGGGCGTAAACCTGGGAAGCCTGGGATTTCTAACCAGCGTTTCGCAGGCGGACATTGAGCACGCGATAGAATGCCTGGCCGGCGGGCAATTCACGACCAGCCGGCGGGCAATGGTGGAATGTTCCATCAAAAGAAAATCACTGGAAATCTGCCGGCATCGCGCTTTAAATGATATCGTGATTGACCGGGGGGCTTCCCTGCGGATTGTGACCCTTAACATGGCGATTGAGGGCGAGGATGTCAGCTCGTTCGTCTGCGATGGATTAATTGTTTCCACGCCGACCGGCAGCACAGGGCACTCGCTCTCGGCCGGCGGCCCGATCTTGCACCCGGAAAGCGCTGTTTTTGTCATCAGCCTGGTTTGCCCGCATACCTTGAGCATGCGCCCATTGGTCATCCCCGACAACAAGCTTGTTGCCGTGGAAGTGGCAAAAAGCGCCGGTGATCTCAGCCTGTCGGTTGACGGTCAAATAGGCGAACCGTTGAAAATTGCCGACCGGATTGAAATCAGGCGCGGTGCGGCCCATGTCCGGTTCGTCCATTTGCCGGATTACAGTTATTTTTCCGTTCTGCGCCATAAGCTGCAATGGCGGGGCTCAACGAGTCCGGCCGGCTGATCAGCCCGCGCCGAAACTTTGGCGGCCGGATTGGCGTCAAAGGTTAATGAAAGGGAAAGCCATGCCGCCCAAAACCACAATCAAGCAATTGATATCATTCGGGTTAATGCTGGCTGCGATCTCATATTGCGGCGCAAAAACAGACTCCCTTGAAAACGAAGTGCGCCGCCTGGAAATGGATATTCCGTCGCTTTATCTCATTAACGGAATGTTTCTGTCCGCCGACCAGGCAAGGCAACTCGCCGGATTCCTGGCGGAAAGCGCCAGGATCAACGGGCAGAATCGCAAAGACATACGCCAATTTGTTCTAAACCATCAAAGGGAAATTGACTTGCTCCTGGACCAGATGATTACCGGGAAAAAAGAAACTGCGCCGCCGGCCTTCGCAAAAGGCAGGCCGGACATGCAGCTGGGCAAAGTGCGCAATGAATGGCAGGATATTATCAACCGCGGCCAGCACGGTCTTGACGAGCTTGCCCGGAAAACCCTGGCAATATTGACCCCGGCCCAACGCGACATTCTTGGCCGCTTTGTTCCCTGTTTTATCCCTCCCGGCGATTTCCGCAATCCGGAGCGGGTCGGCCAGTCCGACGGCGACACCTCCCAGGGAGAAGCAATGCTCACCCGCCTCCGGCGCTCTCCCCCGGAAAACTTGAATAACGTAATTGAACGGGCGCTTGACGGGCTGGCGCCCCATATCATGAAAGAACAGCACGCGGAGCTTACCAAGCCGCAAATTGACGAGCTGCGCGATGAACTGCGCCCTTCCTTGAAAGAACTGACAACCCGCATCCGCAACATGAACGACAGCGACTTTGAATTGGAAAAGTCAAAACTCGCCAATGAATTTTTCCGCCTTTATTCCGCCCCGGAAAGCAAATCGGACGGCGGTGAATCCGTAAAAATCAAGCGCTATATTCTCAACCCGGGCATTACCGCGGTCATTGCCCAACGCGCCGGCAATCCGCGCTCACTCGCACTCTATAAGGAAGAGGTTACGCCGGCGGCCGTGATGGAGGAAATCAAGCAAAAGACCGAAGCCTTTCAGGCCGCTAACCTGATAAACAACCTTCAATTGACCGCCGGGCAGGCCCGCCAATTGCTTCCCTGCATCCGGAAAGCCGTAAATGCGCGGGCGGAAATTGACCTTGAGGCGGCCGCAATCTTTCCCCAGGCGCTCACGGCTTATGCCGCCCTGAAAAAAGAACTTGAAAACCAGCAAATCTCACAGCCGACGGAAAAGGAAGCCCAAAAATTCAACCACCAGCTTAAAATGCTTTACCTGGAGAAATTGTCCAGAAGCATCCTTGACTGTCAGTCGGAAATGGACCGCCTGCTCTCCGTCGAGCAGGTTGCTTTTCTGATGGGGCGCCAAAAAGAAATGCAAGGCGACCGCGCGCCGATTGAACAGATCAAAAAAAACATATCCGTCGTCCGGGCGCGCGCCGGGGAAGCATTTGACAAAATGGATAAAATGAAAGACGCTGAATTCACCGTTCATTCCCGCAACTTATGCGCCCAGTTTATAGAATCCTGCGTGTCAATCGGCGCCGTTGACGGGAACGACGTTGATAAGGACGCGGAAATCATCCGGGCGGAACAGATTCTCGCGCGCGCCAGGCGGATGAACCGGTCGGAGTACAATAAAAACCGCGACGATCTGATCGCCGAAATCTGTCCGCGGCGCAATAAACCAAGGCCGGAAATGTTCGGCTGGCATAAATCAATGGGAGATCAACTGGAGACCGTGAACCCAAGCACCCAGCTTCTGCTCAGCCAAACCGGAATGACAATGGTGGAAAAGAAAATCAAGGCCGGTAACTGAACAGCGCTAAGAAGGACCCGGGCGAGAATGATAAAAGACATTTCCCGACGCGACTTCATGCGCGGATGCCTTGCTTTCGGCATTTGCGCCGGGTGCGGTATCGGCGCCAGCGCCCAGACGCCTTTCCGTCCGGAAATGAAATCAAATTTCCCGCTCAAGGAAGCCGCCTTCTGGAAGCCTCTTCCGGACGGAAGGACAAAATGCACGAGCTGTCCGAATGAATGCGAAAGCGCCGAGGAAGGCATCACCCGATGCAACACCCGCATCAACCGCGGCGGAAAACTTTATTCGCTGACCTACGGCCGGCCGTGCGTGATTTATACCGACGCCCTTGAAAAAAATCCGCTTTATCATGTCGCCCCCGGCCAAAGCGCAATCGCGACGGCCACCGCCGGATGCAACCTGATTTGCGCCTACTGCCAGAACTGGGACATATCCCAGGTTGGTCCCTCAAGAACCCGCAACATGGAACTTCCTCCGGAAGCCCTCGTCCAGCAGGCCATTGAGCGCAAATTAAACTGGCTGACTTTTTCGTACACGGAACCGGTGGCCTATCTTGAGTATCTGCTCGATACCGCCGACCTGGCCCGCCGGCAAGGCATCAAGGTGGCCGTTGTCACCGCCGGCTACATAAACTCAAAACCACTTGAAAAATTAATTTCAGTTTCCGACGCGTTCAGCGTAACACTCAAGGGGTACTCGGAAGAGTTCTATCGCGATATCTGCGGCGCGCGGCTCGATAAAGTCTGGGAATCCATCAGGACCATAGCCCGCGCAAAAAAATGGATGGAAATCGTCACGCTGGTGGTGCCCGGATTGAATGACCGGCCGGAAGGATTGCGGACACTGGCGGCCGGTATCGCGCGACTCGACCCGAACATTCCGCTCCATTATCTTAAATTTTTCCCGGCCTACAAACTCAAGCATCTTCCCATGACGCCCTTGAAGACGCTCGAAAACGCGAGGGAAGCCGCCCGGAAAGAAGGCTTGAAATATGTGTATCTTTCCAACCTGCCCGGGCATGCCGCCGCCAACACCCTCTGCCCGGCTTGTTCAAAAATCATGGTTGAACGCATCGGCTTCAAGGTGATCAGGAACGTTCTGCGGAACAATCGCTGTCCGTTCTGCCGGCAACCAATCGCCGGAATGTGGTGAAATGAACAGGACCGGCGCCGCGGTAAACTTCACTTGCCGGATGGTTCGCCTGGCTTGGCGGGCGGGGCAGACTGATCGGATGCGGCCGGCTTATTCGCCGGTGTTTTTGAAAGATCAGCCGGTTCGGCGACAACGCGAAATCCAAGGTTGATATATTTATAACCGGCAGCATAGGAGTTACGCCGGGTGGTGCGCAAAAAAAGAGGGGCGCAATCCGCCCATGAGGCGCCCTTCAGAACGTGTGTTGCATTTTGGGCATCATCCACGTCCCGGCACCATTCCCAGACATTGCCGCCGACGCCATATAATCCCCATTCGTTTGCGCCGCTTTTGTTAACCGGCGCGGAAACACGATGGCCGTCATAGCTTTCCAGCATTTGAGCGGCGCTTTTGTTTTCCCGGCCGAAATAATTCAAATTCTTCGGCGGCGGCCATGCGCCCCATGGAAACTCGCTGTTGGCCCCGCAAGTTGCGTAACATTCCCATTCTTTTTCATCCGGCAGACGGAAATTCAGCTTGCCGGCCGCGGTGGCCTCGTATTTTTTTGCAAGCCAGTCACAGAATGCGCGCGCGTCATTCCAACTGACATTAACCACGGGCTGGCTGTCGCCGTCAAGGCTCATGCCTTCATGAACGCCGCTGGAATGTTCCGGGCGGAAACAACGGTATTCCTTATTACTGACCTCGTACTTCCCGACGAATATCTTTAACGGCTCAACATAGATCAACCGCAGTTTGACCCCGGGAGCAAGCTTGACGGCAACCGTCTTGCCCTGCGATTTGAACTGGCCGCATCCGGCCTGAAACAGCAAAAGGACAGCTATCGTGAATAAGGCGCTGCGCGCCAAAACCGGTTGGGAAAGCGACATAAATTTAAGCATCCTGAACTTGAATGCGGACGGTGGCATGTTTCAAGGCCTCAAGACTCACGCCCGCATCCGCGGGTACGACTCCACTGCTTTGACTTTCCAGCAGTTTGCCAACGGCGTTCCGGAATGAATCGTTATCTTTGCGGATGACTTTAAGGCAGGGCGTGCCTTCCGGCAGGATCAATTGTGTTTTCAGATGATCGGACTGCGATAAAATAATAAACGGCTTGCTGCAATTGGGACAGCGCCCGCGTTTCCCCACGTCCGTATCACGCAACCAGAGTTTTTGCCCGCAGGAAGGACAGCTGATTTTAAAATCCAACTCGCCCTTGTCACGAAGGTAAAAAACCGCCTTTGGAATGGATTCGGCCTGGGCCAGATGATGATATATATTCCTGATTTTATCAAGCGACAGCACATCGAGGAAACGCACCAATATTGTAATCGCATGCGCCTTGGCAACGCGTTCCGCAAAAGAAGGATCATCAGCCGGGTCCCCCACAAAAACATCCAGCATCATCACATGGTTGCCGATCGTCAAGTCTTTGCCGTCCTCGGACGCAATCGTGCCGAGAAAATCATCCGCCAAGTCACGGTAAACCGCAACAACCAGGATATTGAATACTTTTTTGCCGGCCGTGTCGCTCATTGATGTAAGTTCTTTCCTTGCTTATTATATTTTCAAATCAGATTTAACTCTAAACTTTTTCTGGAAATAATCAACAATATTTTTAAATAATTTTACTGCTTTTTGCCGAGTTCGTTCTCCAGCCATTCCAGCGCCGCGGCGCGACCATCAAATCTGCCTTCCAGTTGGGCATCGTAGACGGCTTTTTTTAATTTTCCCACCAAAGGACCGCGGGAAACGCCCAAGGCGACAATATCATTGCCGGTGACCAGCGGCGGAGGCAAAACCGGCTCGGCCTGAAATCCTTTCTTGAAATCATTCAAAAAAACATGGTTTTGCATATCGCCGTGGCTGGCCTCGCAATCAAGGCGGTGCAATTCAAGCTCATCCGTGAAAGTTTCCGCCGTGACCAGGCGCCGCAGGGTGGACCTTCTCATCCGGCGCACGTCCATAAAGCGCATATGGTTGCCGACGATGTGACATACGGCCTTGATATCGGCCGACGGCAGGCGCAATCTCTGGAGAATGACCGCGGCCATATCCGCTCCGCATGCCGCGTGACGGTTAAACCGGATGCGGTCCGGCGCCTTCACGGCCGTTGCCGGCTTGCCGACATCATGAAGCAAAACTGAATAAGCCAGACGAAGCGATGGTTTGTTCATCGCATTCAACATCAGAAGCGTGTGTATCCAAACGTCGCCTTCCGGATGGAATTGCGGGGGTTGTTCCTGCCCGCGCATCGCCTCCAGCTCCGGCAGAATTTCCCCGAGCAACCCCAGCTCGCGCGCGAGTTCAAACGCATCGCCCACCCGGGCCGACTCAAGCAATATCCTGTTCAATTCCTGCTGGATCCTTTCGGCGCTGACGCGCGCGATCAAAGCGGCATTCTGCTTGATCGCGGCGGCGGTTTGCGGCTCGATGGAAAATCCGAGCGTCGCGGCAAAACGCACCGCGCGCAGCATCCGCAGGTGGTCCTCCTGAAAACGCCTTTGCGGATCGCCCACGGTCCGGATAATTTTTTTCTCCAAGTCCGCCCGCCCCCCGGCATAATCCAGCAGTTTATCATCAACCGGGTCAAAAAACATTGCGTTGATCGTAAAATCACGGCGTTCGGCGTCGGTTCTTTCGTCGGCAAAAACAACCGACTGCGGGTGCCGTCCGTCGTCGTAAGCGCCGTCGCTCCGGAAAGTGGCCACATCATAAAACACTTCCCTGCCCGGCGGCGGCCCATTCTTCGCCAAGGCTACGCAGGGCAAGCCGGTCATTACGCCGACCCGCACCACGCCGAACGCCTTGCCGACGGCAACCGACCGGGGAAACAGTTTAAGCACCGTGTCAGGCCGGGCATCGGTAACAACGTCAAAATCCTTCGGTTCGCGGCCCAGGATCATGTCGCGGACGCATCCGCCGGCGTACAAAGCTTTGAATCCCGCGCTGCGCAAATTCAAGACAATCTTTTTTGCGCCTTCCGCCAGCGACGAATATGTAAAGTTGTTGTTCATTTTTTCCATCGGTTAAAATTGAAACACTTTTCAGGCTCGGCGCAGCCTCGCCCAAACCGGAATTGATTGAATGTTTTTGTCCGTTTATGGAGGGCGAACCTTCGGTGAGCCGGGTTTTTCAGCGGCATCAAATTTAAAGACCCGCGGGAGCAAATCACGCAATTGATAAACTTGCATTCCTGCCGGAGAACCCGCCTTGCCCGTAATTATCAGAAAATCCGGCCCGCAAAATTCGGCCAGCGCCTGGAGACAGGCCCCGCAAGGCACCGCTTTCTTGCCGCCTTTTGTGCAGACGGCTATGGCCTTGAACCGGCGGAAACCGGCCGTTACCGCGGCAACCAAGGCCGCCCTTTCGGCGCAAAGCGTGAGGCCGTACGAAGCGTTTTCAACATTGACGCCGGTCACCACGCGGCCGCCGACCGTCAATAAGGCCGCCCCGACGCGGAATTTTGAATAAGGCGCATAAGCGTTGTTTCCCGCCCCGGAAGCTTTGTCCAACAACCGGCCCTGCCACTTTAGGTTTTTCATGCCGTAATTCCTTCCATTGCCAATATCTTCCAAAACGCTTCCAATAAAGTTTTTATTTTATTTTGCGCTTCCTTGCCGGCATTAAGGACGGCTTCATGTTCCACCGGGGCCTTGCCCGCTTGGGCCGCAACGTTGGCAATCAAGGAAAGTCCCAAGACCCTCATTCCGGCGGCGCCGGCCAGCATCGCCTCCGGCACGGTTGACATGCCGACCGCGTCGGCGCCCAGCCTTTTGAAGGCCGTGATTTCAGCCGGGGTTTCGTAAGTCGGCCCGGTCACGCCAAGATAAACGCCTTCTTGTATTTTGATTTTACACCGGCGCGCGGTTGTTTTCAACAGGGCACGCAAGGAAGGATCATAGACATTGCCCTGGTCGGCAAACCGTTTCCCCCAGAATGGATCATGTTTGCCGAGGAGCGGATTCACGCCCATGAGATTGATGTGATCCTTGATCGCCATCAACGCGCCGCGCTTGAGGCCGGAACGGATGCCGCCGGCGGAGTTGGTCAATATGACGGCCTTTGCCCCCAGTTTTTTCAAAAGGTAAATCGGGAAAACCACCGGCTCCCAGCCCGCCCCCTCATACCAGTGGCGGCGGCCCTGGAATACAAGCGTTTCAATCCCGGCCAGTTCCGCCCAGAGCAGAACGCCGGCATGACCGGCCACCTCCGTTTTACCCAATGCCGGCAAACAAGAATATGAAATCCTTTTCCTGATGGAAAAGGCGTCAAGCACATTTGTCCAGCCCGAGCCCAATATCAGGCCGCAAGCCGGCCGACACCCCTTGAAATGACGGCTGACAACGTTTGCCGATTCAGAAAGAATCTTTGTGTTCATAATACAAATCGCCTCATATCTGAATTTTGTAAATATCCTATATTTCGCCAACCATCAGCCTTGGCGGACTGACGCGGTTCGCGCCGATTTTAAACGCTTTGGCCGCCAATAGCTTGGCAAGCGCAAGGCGTTCCTTTGAATTGGCGTAAATCCGGGCCAGCGGCTCACCGCGTCCGACAGAACATCCGATTTTCTTCAACCCCGTCATCCCGACCGAATGATCAATTTTGTCTCCCAGCTTACTCCTTCCCGCCCCCAAAGCAATCAAAGCTTGGCCGATTAATTCGGCATTCACTTCCTGGACATAGCCGGCTGACGGCGCTTTGAGCGGGCATACGATCGCCGTACGGGTAATGCTTTCAGCGCCATCCAGACAGCCGGGATCGCCGCCGTGCAGACGAACCATTAATTTAAACCGTTCAAACGCTTCTCCCGTATGCAGCTTTTTAAGCAGCGCGTTGCGGGCTGAAGCGCTGTTTTTAAAGGCACCCGCCATCAAAAGCATTTTTGCGCCAAGCGCCAGGGTAAGTTCAACAATATCTTCCGGACCTTTGCCTTGCAGCGTTTCCACGGCTTCAACCACCTCAAGCGCGTTGCCGGCCGAGCGGCCAAGCGGCTGGTTCATATCCGTGATAAGCGCGCTTGAACGCAACTTGGCAAGCCGGCTCACTTTAACCAGCGTTTCGGCAAGTTTTTTCGCATCCTGTTTCGTTTTCATAAAAGCGCCCCGGCCGCATTTGACGTCAAAAACAATCCCGTCCAGGCCGGCCGCCAATTTCTTGCTGAGGATGCTGGCCGTAATCAGGGGAATGGAAGGAACGGTCCCGGTTACATCCCGCAAGGCATATAATTTCTTATCGGCCGGCGCAATCCGGTCAGAAGCCCCGGCGATTGAACATCCGCACTCGCCGACAATCCGCAGGAATTCTTTCCCCGTGAGATTGACGCGATAACCCGGTATTGCTTCCAGTTTATCCAGTGTACCGCCGGTTATTCCCAGCCCCCGGCCGGCGATCATCGGAACCGCAACGCCGCAGGAGGCAACCAACGGGGCCAGGACAAGCGAAATTTTATCCCCGATGCCGCCGGTGGAATGCTTGTCAATCTTTGGCCGGTGAATTGGTGAAGCATCAAGAACGATGCCGGAGGCGACCATGCATTTCGTCAAGCAACAGGTTTCCTCCAGAGTCATGCCCCGGATGGCAATTGCCATCGCCAAGGCGGCCATCTGGTAGTCCGGGATCGCGCCGGCGACATAACCGCGCATAAAAAATTCAATTTCAGCGGCGCTCATCGCGGCGCCATCCCTCTTTTTTTCAATTATCCATTGCGGAAACATCTTTTTTGACTATACTATTAGGCGTTGTTTATGTCAAATGGCGATAAATTTACCGAAGCGGAATAAAGGAATGCATAACACAGAACAACGGCCAAGCAAATCCGGAATATTTCATGACTTTGCGCCTTTATGCCGGAGCCTGCCCGCCATAGCCTTGGCGACGGCGGGCGCCTTTGCGCTTGTCTTCCTTGCAACGGGATGTGAGGACAGCCAAAGCCATTTGAGTGACGGACATGACTTCGGCAGTAATAACCCGGCCTTGTACGTCGCTTTCGGCGACAGCATCACCTATGGCTCCGGCGTGGCGGATGCCGACAACTACCCGACCAAACTGGCCGGCATGATGATGCGCACGGTAATCAACGAAGGATATCCCGGCGCCGAATCATATGTTGGCGCTGACTTGGTTAATGACATCCTTAACGATTACAAGCCCGGTTTTCTTTTGATTTTATTCGGCGTCAATGACCTGATCATGGGCCACGATGAAGGAGAAACCATCGGTTATCTTCAATATATCTGCCAGGCGGCAATAGACAACAAAACCATTCCCGTTATTGCCACGCTTACCCCCGTTACCGGGGAACACCATGCGTTTGCCAGCGGCATTGACCGCCTGAACGTCTTGATCCGCCAGATGGCCGCCGATATGAACGTGGCGCTTGTTGACCTGGACGCCGCTTTTAAGTGGGACCCGCTTTATTTGCAGGAAGACGGTCTCCATCCGAATGAACTGGGATATAATCTCATGGCCCTTACGTTTTATGACGTGGTCAACTGAGCAGTAGTCAGAATTTCTGCATTCTATATTCTTCATTCTGCATTTTAACCCCCCTATGGCAGGGCAATAAGACAATAATGATTAACTTAGGTCGGAAACGGGAAGCCTGGCTCACGGAACCTGCGGATATTGAAACGGCCTCGGATGATTACGCCCGCCGTTTCGCCGGGCAGGTCGGCCAATGGATGCTCAAGATCCAGGAGAGTATCGTTCTTCGTTTTTTGCGCCAGGAAAACGCCTCTCACGCCAAAGGCGTGATTTCCACGGTTCTTGACGTCGGCGGCGGCCATGGACAACTGGCCGTCCCGCTTTGCCGGGAAGGTTTTGCAGTCACCGTTGTCGGCAGCGCCGATTCCTGCAATCGGCGCATAAGCGACATGATTGATGCGGGAATCTGCCGGTTCCAGACGGCTGATTTGCTAAAACTGCCCTACCCCGCAAAATCATTTGACGCCGTCATCTGCTTCCGGCTGGCAACGCACTGCGAACGCTGGCCGAGCCTGATCGCGGAACTGTGCCGTGTCGCACGGACAGCCGTGGTCATGGACTATCCCACAATCCAGAGCGTGAATTTCGCCGCCGGGAAACTTTTCGGGGCGAAAAAACGGCTGGAAGGAAACACGCGAACCTTCAAACTCTTCCGCCATGATGAAATTGAAAGTTTTTTTTCAGCCAATGGGTTTAGCATAGAAGCCCGTGAAGGCCAGTTTTTTCTGCCGATGGTTTTGCACCGCACCCTTAAATCCCGGCGTTTATCGGCCTGGCTTGAAGATAAATGCAAACATTACGGCCTGACCAGGAAATGGGGGTCGCCGGTAATCGTCAAGGCCACGCGTTGAAAATAATTCGCGGGTTAATCTCGGCAATTGTGAAGCTCATGGGCGAGAAAAAATGCAAACCGTAATTGACATTTAGGCGACTAAATGGTAAGTATGGTTTTATGATTAACAGAGAATTTTGGGTAAAAAAGATTGAAAAAGCCTGGCAATCGCGCCCGATTGTCTGGCTTTCCGGTGTCCGCCGTGTAGGGAAGACTTCTCTCGCGCGGATGATTCCCGACACAATCTTCTTAAATTGTGATTTGGCTTCAACAATCAGCCGGATTGAAGATGCCGAGTCATTTTTTAGGTCTCAGACTCAAGGCAGTATAATTATTTTAGATGAAATCCATCGTCTGCCTGATCCGAGCAATGTTCTCAAAATAGCCGCTGATGAATTCCCCGGGTTGCGAATTCTGGCTACCGGTTCTTCAACGCTGTCGGCGACCCGTAAATTCAGGGATTCTCTGACCGGCCGGAAATGGACCGTTTACCTGTCTCCTGTCCTTTGGGATGAATGCCGGACTGGATTTGGCGTTTTAGACCTTGATAAACGCCTGCTTAGCGGCGGTCTGCCGGAGGTGTTGTTGGCCAAAATAAAGACCTCGGATTTCTTTGCGGAATGGATAGACAGCTATTACGCGCGTGATATCGCCGAGTTGTTCGGCGTGCGGGATCGTGCCGGCTTTTTACGTTTACTCCGGCTCCTTTTTTATCAAAGCGGGGGATTAACCGACATTTCCAAACTGGCGTCAGAATCAGGGCTCAGCCGCCAGACCGTGAAAGTTCATATAGAGGCGATGACTCTGGCGCACGCCTTGTTTTCTCTCCGTCCCTTTCACGGCGGCGGAAGGCGTGAAATTATTCGCCGTCCTAAAATTTACGCCTTTGATACCGGCTTTGTCGCTTTTGCGCGCGGCTGGACTTCCATCAGAAGCGAAGACAGCGGCATTCTTTGGGAACACCTGGTGCTTGACACGTTGCGGGCCGCAGGGTTGGAGCCAAATCTTGGTTATTGGCGCGATAAAACCGGACGCGAGATAGACTTTGTACTACAGCGCGGAGATGGGCGCGTGGATACAATTGAGTGCAAGATTAATCCGGACAAGTTTGACGTCAATGTGCTTCGTCAATTCCGGTCGCTTTATCGCAGTGGAGACAATTGGGTGGTCTGTCCGATGGTAACTGATAAATATACGCGAAATTTCGACGATCTCAAGGTTCAATTCATGTCCACACGGCATATTTTCCCTCCAAATATCGGGATAACCTAAATTGAGCGATCCTTTACCCAGCATTACAATCCCCGTCGGCGCCAAAGTCCTGGTAACCGGCGCCACCGGCTTTACCGGCTCCCTGCTCGTCCGCAAGCTGGCCAATGCCGGCGCGGAAGTTCATGCCATCGCCCGGGATTTTGCCAAGATAAGCACGCTCGGTGACCTGAAAATATGCTGGCATCAAGGCCAAGTCTATGACGAGGCCGTTGTGGCCGCGGCCGCAAAGGACGTTCAATTTGTTTTCCACCTCGCGGCGGCCTATCGCGAGGCAAAATACGGCGATGAAATGTACGAAAAAGTCCATGTAACCAGCACCCGGCTACTGGCACATGCGGCCTTAAAAAATAAAAATTTCAAGCGGTTTGTCCATGTTTCCACGGTCGGCGTTCACGGTCACATTGCCAATCCGCCGGCGGACGAAAATTATCCCTTTAATCCCGGCGATATTTACCAGGAAACCAAGGCAGAAGCCGAACTATGGCTGCGGCGCTTTGCCCTGGAAAACAAACTGCCGTTCACGGTTATCCGGCCGGCGGCAATCTATGGTCCGGGCGATACGCGCCTCCTGAAATTTTTCCGGATGGCATCACAACGCTGGCTGGTCCTGCCGGGAACAAAACGCGGGCTTTATCACCTGGTCCACGTTGATGACCTGACCAACGTGATCATGCTGGCCGCCGTGCATCCGGCGGCATTGAATGAAATTTTTATCTGCGGCAACCCGGAATGCATGACCCTGGAACGGATCGCGGCCGTGGTGGCCGGCGAACTCGGCACACATTTCAAGGTTGTGCGCCTGTCGGCGGCGCCATTCTTCTTAATCGCGGATATTTGTGAAAAAATATGCCGGACGTTCGGCGTTGAGCCCCCCATCCACCGGCGGCGGCTGGCGTTTTTCACCAAGGACCGCTCATTCAATACCGGCAAACTGCGGGAAAAACTGGGCTATACCATGCAGCATGGCAATGAAGAAGGTTTGATTGAAACAACCCGGTGGTATTGCGCGCATGGATTATTGCGCGGTAAACGATGAGTAGCGCATTATAACCTGGTATTTGGGAAATATTACGACTGTTCGCCCTCCGAATTCCGCCAACGCCATAATTTTTAATTTCATTAGCCACAAAAAAAACAGAAGAGAGAGAATAAAATTAATTAAAATTTTCCCGCTAAACACACTAAATTACGCTAAATTTTAAATTCCTTTCTAGCGTCCTTTCGCGTGTTTAGCGGGCTATCTCTTTTTCTTCCAATGAGTCTTTACGAAACCATCCGAAGCCAATAACGCCATTTTACCCACCGTGGCAAATCGGGGGCGAAGGATGGTGAAACAGGCGCCAGAGGCGATAACCGGATCCCTCGCGCAGGATGGCCCATAGAATCTGGAACCCGTCGCGCAGGGCGTGCGATTTCATTATTCCGCCGGAGCGGCGGTTTTCGTGGGTGCTTACTTCAACGATTAAATATCCCTTGCGGACAGCCTGCGCCGCGATCTCAATTTCCACGTCAAATCCCTTGGCACGGTAGCGGCAGCCCGCGATGATTTCACGGCGAAAAGCCTTATACCCGTTCAAGACGTCCATTATGTTGACGCCAAAAAGCAGTGAAAAAAGGCATGTAAAGACGGCGTTGCCGAAAAGCCGGATTACATTCTGGTCGTCACTGCCGCCCACCACGCGCGAACCGATGGCGAGTCCCGCGCCTTTTTCAAGGGCATCAATAAATATGCCGATATCTTTCGGATTGTGGGAACCATCCGAATCAAACATGATAATGGCATCGCCTTTGGATTGCTTAAAGCCGCTGGCAAGGGCCGCCCCCTTCCCTTTGCCATATTGGTTAAAGACAATCTGGGCCCCCTTGTTCCCGGCAATCGCACCGGTCGGATCTTCGACGCTGTCAATGACCACAATAACCTCAAATGAATATTGCGGACAGGCGGAAATTGCCCCCTTCAAATCGTCCAGAATTTTGCCGATCGTTGTCTCTTCATTCCGCGCCGGAATAACAATGCTTACTGATTTCATTTTTTCTCCATCCGAATCAATTTTAAGCCAAAACTGAAAATAATTTTACCGCAGAGTCGCAGAGATGAAACCAAATCTCTTTATGTTTTTTCTTGAACATTCAAAACTATCTTTTCTTATTATCTCTGCGCCTCTAGCGAAGCGGGCGGTGAAAAATCTTGTTCATTCGTCCGCCCGGGACTGAACAAACGCAAATCAGCCATGGACCAGGCCCGGCTGTCATCGCCGGCCGTTTGCTTCAATCTGATATAGCGCGCCTTAACCGCCGGAAACAGGACGTTAACATAATGCTCATAAAAAAGAAACCGCGGTTGTCCATTTTCCCAGCAAAGCGTAAAATCATCCTGACGCCATGCCGTCCGCCAGGAAAGAGTATCATCTGAAACCTGAACGGTCAATTCGCATGGATAATCATTCCCCAACGGCACAATCCGAAGTTTGCCGATTACGCTGGTTTGCCCCAAATCAACATCAAAGACCATGCCCGGCGTTTGAATTTTCGGGTCGGATGACCACGCCGTTTCCAGGCTGTCATCAACCGCATAACGGCATTGATCGGGCGAATAATTGCTGTTCACCTTCCAGCCGCTCCGCGGAATTTCCCGCAAGGCGCGGTCATCGCAGGGCGGCTTGAAATCATAATAGACCGTAAAAGGACCGAGTTCCCCCTTTTGACAGCTTCCGCCTATTTTTTGAAAATAAGGCTCAAACCGGCAGGGCGGTAACAGCGTGGGATGGGTAATGAACGCTATTTTTTCAGCCCGGCTCACCTCATCCAGATACTGGACTTTCTTGCCGGGAAAACGCTCGTTGAACGGTTCGGAAACAATTATCCTTTCCCCCGTTTCGCAGGTAATGCGGTAGGAAAGCCAATAATGAGCATAGGCGCGCCGGATGCCGTGCTTTTCCATGGCATCAATCAACGGCCGGGTATCCGGCAACTCAAGCGGACCGGCGACAAGCGCGGCGTCGTTCCAGGCGCGGGCAAGCTGAACGTTGCCCCACAACTGGCAGGTCATGACAAATAACGTTAAAATAATGCCGCCGAAACGAAAGCGTTTATAGACCTGCCAAATTCCAAAAGCGCCGAGAATAGGCAACACGGCCATTAACGGGAGGAGATAACGCGCATCGTCGGCGCCGCTTCGGGAACTATGGGCAAAGACCGCGATACTTACCCCGGCCATCATGACCAGCAGGGGCGCGCCCCCCGAGCCTTTAATTGAAAACCCGAAAAGACGCAGCAGTCCCTTCCAGTTGACGGCCAGCGCCGACAAAATCAATCCGCCCCAGACAAAACCGAGACCATAAAAAAGAGCTTTCGGCAGGACGACATTACGGCAATTGTCGGCATAGAGCATGATGCGCTGGCCCGTGAAGAACTGCGCGGTATAAGTTACTGCGACCCGCGCGCATTCCCATGTCCGCTGCCAGTCGGATGTGCGCCCGACATCCGAGAAGGTGGCAAAATCGTTTCTGACATTCAACAGCCACAACGGCAGGCTGGTGACAATGAACGCAATAACCAGCCCCCAGAAATACCGGCGAAAAAAAAGCAGCTTGTCGTTAAGGAAAAGATACGCAAACGAGCAGGCGATAAAACTGATGACAAGCAAATGAAGCCAAAACGTATACCCCAGCAACGCGCCAAGGAAAATACCGTCGCGGACACGGGGCGGCTCCCGGGCAACCAGCCGAAGCGTCAGCCACAGCGCCATACTCCCCAGGGTGGTTACCGCCAGGTAATTGTCGGGCGGAACCGCCACGCCGCACATGGCCAGATAAGGAACCGGCATCGCCAAAAGGCACAACGCCAGCAAACCGACCGGCCGGTTAAACACCCGGCAGGCCAGGCGATAACTGATGAAAACAAAAAGGAACGAGAAAAAAAGCGGATACAGCCTGACAACCCATTTTGCGGGCCCGAAAAGATAAATCAAAGGGGCGGCAATATACGATTCCTGCGTCCCCATGTAGGTCTGCCCCCAATACACGACCGGGAATTCACCCTTCAAGATATGCATGGCCATAAGGGTCGGCCACGCTTCATCGGAAGACAAGGGGAGCTTGGCCAGGCCGTAAAAATAAAAACCCAACCGGAACAACACCGCCAGGCATATCAACGCAATTACGATTACCGGAACTGTTTTTTTCATCAGGTTTTTTCCAATGTGAAGAATGCTACTTTAAACGCTCATAAAAGCAAATAAATACATTATTTTTAACATTGAAACTCGCCATGAAGCCGCTATTATTTTCCGCCATGAAGTCCAGGGATAAAAAATCAGCCATCGGACGGCCGCCAAAATTTCAAGAACCCCGGCGGCCCGTGACCGTGACATTACCGGAGCGTACTCTTTCGCAACTGGCCGCAATCAACGAGGACCGCGCGCAGGCCATCGTAAAGATCACCGACGCCGTCACCGGCGGCGGCCGGCGCCGCCCCCCGCCCGTTGAACTGGTGGAAATGTCGCCGGGCAAGTCGCTGATCGTCGTCGGTCCCAGTCAGACCTTGAAACGCATCCCATGGTTGAAATTAATTGAGATCGCCCCCGCCCGTTACCTGTTAACGATTCCGCCGGGCACGGCGGTGGAATCGCTGGAGGTCGTCCTGCACGACATGATCAATGACCCCAACGTGCGGCACGATGCACGGGAACACGCCATCCTGCATGAATTGATCACCTTGATCGGGCATCAGCGCCGCAGCAATTGCTTGTCCAAGGCGGAAATCCTGATCATTAATTCGGATTAACCCGCATAGGCGGATTAATGTCCGCCATGATATTTCGGAATCGCTGGTTTTGCCGTTACGAACCGGCTCATGCTTTGCCTTCCCTTTGCGACTGAATTATTTTTATATTTATTCTTGCATTTTTACATAATTATAACATTGTTAGTCTTTGATTTCTCAATTTTAACGTTATAACTATGAACGCGCACGTTTCCGCAATAGATGTCTCGTGCGATATGGCCCGCCAGCAACACTGCGATCTGCTTGACCTGGCCGCGCTCCTCGCCGGACCGGAATGTGATGCCTTTTTTGCCAAAGATGGCGTCCACTATGACTATTACGACAAGGAAGGCGCCATGCCAAGCGATCCAACCAACCAGCCGGGATTGGAACGGATCGCGGAAGAACTGGATAAAAAAATACGGGCGATCGTGAACGGGCCAGCCTGGCAGTCCGCCCAGGCCTATCAATCAGCCCAGCCCCGATCCGGTTCAAATCGCGAAACCGATGTTTCCCATGTCACAAGATAATTTATTTTTGCTCTTATGAATGCTTATTCCATGCCAAATAAACGCGTCATGAACGCCTTGATCAACACCGTCCTGGTCCTGCTCGACGTCGTCTTTCTCGTCGGCCTGCTGGCAGTGCAATTGACTTGGCTGGGCGCTCCTTTCCGGTGTCACATCGGGCCAAGCACTCTGACTATCTCTTGGGACCCCCGGCTTCTAATCGCGCTGATCATTCCCCTTATTGCCCGCGCCTTGATTCGGAACCGCGCGGCGATTACTGGGTTACCGGCAACGGGGTTATGGAAAAACACCATTTTCAAGCGGGCCATATTGACATTGTTATCAATATGCTTGTTTATCGGCCTCCTGGAAACAACATTGGCATTGATAGGATTCAAGGCCAATTTGCCACCCATTATCTTTATCGGTAGAAACCAAGAAGGCAAAACGGTGGTTGATAATTCGACGGATAGCATTCCCGATCCGACCCTGCTATGGAAATTTAATCCCGGGGCCATATTCGCCAATCGCCGAATCAACCGGCTGGGATTCCGGGAGCGCGAAGTGGATCCCGAAAAGAAGCCGGGTACGATCCGCGTCATTTGCATTGGCGATTCGCTTACGGCCCAGGGACGGCCCGGTTATTCACAGTACCTGCATGAACGCCTGACCAATAATCCGCCGACTCACCAGCCATGGGAAGCATTTAACATGGGCGTGCACGGTTATTCGTCCATGCAGGGCCTCAAACTGTTTCAAACCCGCGGAAAATTTTTAAAGCCGGACATTGTCACCATCTGGTTCGGATGGAATGACCATTGGATGAGCGACAAAACAGATCGCGAAAAAATGGCGATTGAAACGGGAGCTTTAAGCGGGCCCATTATGGAAGCCCTCCATCGCAAACGCCTGTATATGTTCCTGGTCTGGGCTCTCAAACCAGTCCGGCATCCATTACAGACCAGCGAACGACCGTTCCGGGTGCCTCCGGCGGAATACCAATCCACCCTGGAACTGCTTGTCCGCGAAGTACGCAAGGCAGGCGCCATCCCCATCCTGATCACGGCGCCCCGCCGCTCCCTTAGCGAGGCTCTGGTTGCCAAGGGATTTGTCAATTCGCCGGAAGAGGGACAGCAAATTCACGACCATTATGCGGACATTACCCGTGATACCGCGCGCAAGACAGATGCCTTCCTGCTTGATCTGGCCGCCATCCTCGCCGGCAAAGAGTGTGATCCGCACTTTGCCGGCGACGGCATTCACTTTGACGACTATGAGGCCGAGCCATATCTTACCGACGATCTGCGCCCGCAACCCGGCCTCCAACGCGTCGCCGCTGAACTGGATATCAAGATTCGGGAGATTGTGCACAACCAGGAGTGGCAAGTCTTCCACACCGCCGCGCCGGGCTCATCAGGATGATACAGAACTCACGCGAGGTCAGTCCTTCCGGCTCAGCATCGGCCGAAGATAAGGCGTCATCAACTCCGCCAATTTCCGATGGCCGGCTTCATTGGGGTGTAGACCGTCATATGTAAATCCATTGCCGTTTTTATTGCTGGCCATGAACGCCGGCAAAAGGTCAATGACGACGAAATCAGGGTAACGGCCGGCCGCTTGTTTAAGCCTGTCATGTATCCCGGTATATTTATATTCCCCGTTCTGCCAATCGAAGGCCGGAATGAGAAAAATAACGACCTTGAAGCCTCGCTCCTGCTGGAGCCGATTCAACAACTCCAGACCGCTTTCCACCGGATTATGCGTCTTAAGCACGTCGCGTTGGTAATTAAAAGCGTGCCCGCGGAATGCCGACTGTAATCCACGGATCCGGTAATACATGAAAAAGAACAGACGCGATTTGCCGAGCAGCCAGTTCTTGATGCGCCATGATGACCGGTTCAACGCATCGCTCAGCACCTGCTGTTCCGCGCGCCCGACCTGATTCATCAGGTTGGCATACACCCCGCCGTCAACGGCCTCGTCAAAATCATTTATGACGAAACCCACGGTCACCAGATCCGGCGTAAACGGCAGACCTGCTTCGCGCAAAGTTTCGATTTCTTGGAGCGTGTGATAACCACCCACCCCCATATTAAAGACTTCCACCGTGCAACTTGAGTTTTCCTGGTTCAGCAAACGCTCCAGCCATTTAGGATAGGTCTTCGTATAATCTTCAACGCCGTTGCCGGCGGTTACGGAATCACCCAGCGCGAGGATGCGGAAGGTATGGGCGGGTTTCGCCAGGACAAATTCATGGTCGCGGAATCCGTCGCGGTTGATTAAAAAATTGCCGTGATCGTCGAACCCGCCGGCGCCAATATCGAAACGACCGGGCGTGTATTCATATTTGCGGATGGGATTGGACGATAACCGGTAGCCGGCGACATTGACGTGACGCAGAACGTGGGGCGGCGGGTTGACAAGGCGCACCGCGATTTCCGCCATTCCAAGAACGGCCGCAAAACTGATCAACGCTAAAATCAGCTTGGGCCCCCAGTGGCCACGCGAAAAAGTTTGTGTTGTTTCCGGTTCCATATCTGATCCTGCTCCAGGGTCAAACCTAACTTTAATACTTAATTATAAGTTTTACAGGCAGCGTAACTGAATTCATCCTGCTAGACAAGGCAGTCTGAATGGGAATGCGGTTCTGATCCGTTCTGGATGAATCGTACAGTCCGATTTTCACCTGATACTCCCCTTCCCGTGCGGCCGGCGGCACAATAAGCGTTCTCGTTTCAACAAAAAGCTCGGGAAACGGCTGATATTCCGACCCCTTGAATTTTTCCAGCGGATGGTCATCCTGGAGAATATTTTTATCGTTTATAAAATGGACAAAAGCCCACGGTTTGCCCGTGGTTCCTGCGGGCGGACATTTCCAGTAATACCGCACGGTTAATTCACCGCCGGCCGGCACGGTATTGGTTGACAAGGAAAGCCCGGCAAACTCTATTCCATTGTTGAATTTTATCTCCGCCCTGATTTCGGGCTGTAATTTTTCATATTCACCTTTCCAATATTCGGCCTGCGTTGAATTTTCCCCCGCCGTCAGCCGCGCCAACCGTTCAACGGCCGGCGGATAGAACTGCCATGCCTGGCATGCCTTTTGGAGAAGCGCAACGGCATCGCCGGGCTCTCCCTTTGCAACCTGAATATCCGAACGGCTGACAAGTTCCGCAGCCCAACGTTTGTTGTTCCTGGTCAAACAGGCAAATCCAGCCCAGTATAACTCAAAATTCCGGCCGTATTCCGGCTTCCATTTGCCAGATTCACCCATGCTTCGCCCAAGCGCTTCGCAGGGCGAGAAATCAAACAGGATCCACGGTCCGATCTTTGTCCGCCGCATCTCAACCAGCCGCCCGGAAAGAACTTGCCGGCATGACCGGGCATCCTCTTCGCGGACAAGGATGCCGGTCCGCGGCGTGAACCATACGCCGTTATCCGACGCCAGGGAATTTTCACCGAAAACATTCGGATTAAGCCAGGTCTCAACCGCGCCCCGGGTCTCACGGAAGACGGCATTGGCCGGCCAGCGATCGCAATAAAGCCGCTTTAAATTGCGCCGGCGAATCAGTTCCACCATGCTTTGCAAGGCCGAAGACTCGCTTTCGGGCGCAACTGCCGGACCGAACAACTGCATTTCAAGCAGTTTATATCCGCCCTGGATGCGGTGGATTCTTAATCCTCTCACTTTTTCCGGCGGGATACTGCATTCCAGGCGGTACCCTTCCAACCCGAAACTCCAGTAAGGCCGCGGACCGGACCAGAGATAACCGGCCGTTTGGATACAGGGCGTCATGGTTTTCCACACGCCGTCATCCCCCAGCCCGGCGATCTGCCATGTTTCGGGATATTCGCGGTAAAGCAAGCGGATCATCCGGACTGTCTGCGGCGCCTTGAAAATAATTTCAAGCCATTCATCATCGCCTTCGGGAATGGCGCCTTCCCAACCGGTATCAATATTGCCATCGGTTATTTCCGCAAGGATATCGCGCCCAAGCGAATCGCGGACAGATTCAAGGGAATCGCCGGCAATGGCGGCCAGGCCTTCATTCGGCGGGATAAAATCCCAGCAGATCGAAGTTTCACCGCTGTAAGTTGTTTTTGCGCTCCCGCAATAATTTGAAATGAAATTGCTTATGTCGCCAAGGTTGTCAAGCACGGCAATCTTGTCGGCCAATTCGGCGCGGCGGACATAAGGCAGATAACGGTCCCGGGGAAGATCGCAAAAGCAGATTTCCTCCCGGAGGGCGAAATTCCAACCGTGCTTGCCATAGGGCGCATAACAGGCGTTGATTTGTTGCGACCGGAGAAATGTTCCGCATTCCTCAATCTGGCGTTGATATTTTTCTTCGCCGGCCCCCCTTTCCGGGAGCCACGCAAGATTCATCGCCTGACCGGCCATCACCACAACCAATGGGACGACACCCAGGAAAAAATATTTGCCTTTTGCCAGTTCAGCCGTCATTACGCCGAAAATAACGGCGATAACCGGGACCAGCGGCAGAAGATAACGGGAAGTGTTCATCCTGGCAAAATGCGAAGTGCTGAAAATCATGACCGAAATGATGATAAAAACAGCCGCCGTGAGCAGATAAATCATTTTTCCATGCCGGGTTTTAAACCCTTTCCACAAAAACAAAATAAAAAACACCACCGCGCCCAGATAAACCGCCGCGCCGGCAATCCGCCAAAGGGTGACGCCCTTGTTCAAATCAAGCAGGTCCGGCAGCCGGTCAATAAAAAATATTTTCACGCCGCTTGCGAAAGGAGTCTGGCCGAGCGACCCGGCAAATTCAAACGACTGCCAGCCATTGGAAAAATTCCACCACCAGAAAGGCAGGCTGCCGATAAAAAATCCGGCTGCCGCTGAAAGCGTATTGAATGAAATTATTTTCCCGCGCAGGAAAACCAACGCCATCAATGCCGCCGTGAAAATTGCCGAGATAATCAATTGATTTGACCACCAGCCGAGCCCGGCCAGCAAGCCCAGGACAAACCACCGGCCCTTGGCCACCCAAGAATCCTCGCGCCCGTTAACTATGAGTTTTGAAACCAGCCAGAGAATCAGGGCGGAAAACAAAATGGTCACCGGATATCCACCGCGGGGCGAGGCCTGATAATGGACAAAACCGGAAGGACCGATCACGCACCAGGCCATGGCCGCCAAACCGGCGGCGGGCGAATGGGCATCCCTGGCCCAGGCAAAAACCGCCAGAAGAACGAGCCAGCCGACAAACGCCGTGCCAAGGGTAACCATAAAGCCGCTGGTCCCGAAGAGCGCGCAAAACAACGCGCTGACCATCGGCTCAAGGCTGCCCATGTAGGCCTGGCCGTAAAAAAACACCGGGAAATCTTTTCCCTCCGCCATGTGCCTGGCCATGAGCGCCACGACGCCGGAATCCGGGTTGAGATTATGCCGCAACTGCCAGGCGCCATATATGCGGACAACAGCGCCCATAAGAAGCAACACGGCAAAGACAACGGTGCCATAAGAAATGCGGAATTTACCGGGCGCTTCTTTTGGTTCCATGTGATTTTGTTTCTTCATTTTGCATTCCGCATTTTCAGTCACATTGACATCAGACATGCGATTTTTCAACCTGCAAAAACAAATCCGCGCTCTTGTTTATCGCGCCCGATTTTTCCAGCACCACCCGGCGGGCGCGCGCGCCGGCAAGCTCGCGTTCGTCTTTATCGGCCAGCAAATCAGAAATTGTTTTTTTCAGGGCGCTTTGATCGGCAATCTGAAACACCGCCTTGGCCTCGAGAAAATCAGCGATGACCGCGGAAAAATTATCCATGTGCGGGCCGACTACAATCGGCTTTGAACATACGGCCGCTTCAATCGGGTTCTGCCCGCCCCTGGCCGTCAGGCTTTTGCCGATAAACACGACATCGGCCACCGAATAAAACGCCTTGAGCTCGCCGGTGGTGTCAACCAGGAGGATATCTGCCCCGTTCTTGATTGCACCGGATTCACGGCATTGACTCCAGAGCCTGAAATCAAGGCCGCTTTTTGCCATTTCCGCCACGACCTGTTTTCTTCGCTCAGCGTGGCGCGGCACAAGCACCAGGCGCAAATCCGGATATTGCCGGCGCAGGCCGATGAACATTTCCAGGAGCGCCGCCTCCTCGCCCGGCCAGGTTGAACCGCCGACCAGCGTCAAATTCGGGGCGCCGATGCCAAGTCTTTGAAGCCGCGGGATAAAATTTTCATCAACTTTGGAAGACAAGTCGGCAATGTCATATTTTGCCGAACCGGTTACCTTGACCCGCCCGGGATCGGCGCCAAGGGCAATCAATCTTTTTCCATCCTCCCCGCTCTGGGCGCAGAAAAGGTTGAAATATGCCAGAACCCGCCGGACCAACGGCCGCACCAACATGTACCTGCGGAAAGAACGGTTTGAAATCCTGGCGTTTAAAAGCATGATTTTTCCTTTCCGGGCGGCCATCTGCCGCACAAGATTCGGCCATAATTCGCTTTCAACCAGGATAAGTCCCGCGGGGTTGATCTGCCGCAAAACGCGCCGGACGACAAAAGGGAAATCCACCGGAAAATAGAGAAGGATATCATCATCACTCATCATCTTTTCAGCAAGCGCATGGGCGGTGGAAGTCGTCGTCGTCAGAACAAACGCTGATCCAGGACGCCTGGCGCGCAGTTCCGCCATGAACCGGAACGCCACTTGAATTTCACCGACGCTTACGGCATGAATCATGAATCGTCCGGGCGAAGCCGAAAGTCTGGCCAGGATTGCCGCGCGGTAAATGCCCAGCCGCTGGCCAAACGCGGGCAAATATCCGCCCCGCCGCCACATCCGGAGCAAAAAACGCGGCAGAATAAGAAAATACCCGATTGCAAAAATAAAATTATAAAAAAACCAGATTATCCGTTCCATTTAATTAACCTGACTTATTCATGAAAACTATGTTTTTCATTCAAGGTTAACAGCTCTTTCATGCCGAAATGCAGAAGGGTAATAAATTCACGGGGTGAATTACAGCATTATTTCATACCCGGTCACAACTTCAGTCTATTGCGTGGGAATCATCCCGACCGCGCGAAAACGGCGGGGCGTCATGCGCATGACCCGCCGAAAAGCGCGCGTAAAATGCGCCGGCACGTTGTACCCCATTTCAACCGCAATCTCCTTTTGCGTCAACCGCGTCTCCTTGAGCAGACGGCAGGCCTCAAGCATTTTTTGCCGCAAAAGATATTGATGGAGATTATGCGCGGTCTGTTTCTTGAAGACCCGGCTTAAATGTTCCCGCGACACGCCCAGCTGATCGGCCAGGAATTTGATATTGCAGAATTGGCGCAGATGCTTCCGGATCAGTTGCCGCGTCTCCTGCGCCAGGATAAATCCGGCGTCAAACCGATCCAGGCTGACTTTGCCCTGCGACAGGGCCGCGAACAGATTGGCGACGATGCGCGCGCCATCCGCCGGTAAAATTCGCGGCTCCTGCCGGTCGTGCCGGCGCCACTCCATGATTTCCGGGATAAAGCCGATGTCCGCCGGCAACTGAAAAACCGGCCCGTGTTGACGCACAAACTCGCGGGTCATGATTGTGGCGGTCGGCCCGGTAAAGGAAAGATACACAAACTCCCAGGGCGTCCGGCCGTCGCGGGGATAATAATAAGAAGTCGCCGGATCGTTTATTTCGCAAAGGAATCCGTTCCCGGCCGGCAGACGATATTCTTTCCGGCCGACCCGGAAACGCCCTTCGCCGGCGAGCGTGAACTTGAACAGACAATGTTTTTCCGCGGAACGGAAACGGCCTTCATAGTGATAGGCGCTACCGGCCTGGCGTTCGGATACGATTGACTGCAAACGCGGAAACGAATTAATGGGCCGTACCGTTTGGAACCGGACACTCCATAATACGGAGGTGGCGCGCCCGGAACAATGCGGCTCCGAAAGACAACCGCCCGCGGACCGATCCGCAACCAATTTATTTTTTTTCGCCATCATTATTTCCTTAAATCATTTCCGCCGGCCCAATCATCACAATATGGTAATTAATATCAACTATTGACCATTGATTTCAAATATACAAGTGATATTTTTACAGACATGCATTTGTTCGGTAAATTATAAAATGGTAATTAAATTACTATAACAAGGAGACATGCATCATGCCTAAAATCACTTTCATGGGCGCCGGGAGCTCGGTTTTCGCAAAAAATATCCTGGGCGACTCGCTCTGCACGGAGTCGTTGCAGGAAGCGCACATCGCCCTCTACGACATAGACCCCCAACGCCTGCACGAATCCAAGATGATGATGGACAACCTCAACGCCAATATAAATTCCGGAAGGGCGCGCATCACCGCGCATTGCGGGCCGCAACAACGCAAAGCGGCCCTGCGCAATGCCGACTATGTGGTCAACGCCATCCAAGTCGGCGGCTACAAGCCGTCCACGGTGATTGACTTTGAGATTCCCCGAAAATACGGATTGCGCCAGACCATCGCCGACACACTGGGGATCGGCGGAATATTTCGCGCCCTGCGCACCGTCCCGGTTCTCCTGGACTTTGCGCGCGACATGGATCAAGTTTGCCCCCGGGCTTTGTTCCTCAACTATACCAATCCGATGTCCATACTTACCGGCGCCCTGTTTCGCGCGGGAATCAAAACCGTCGGCCTCTGCCATTCCGTCCAGGTTTGCGCCGATAGCCTGCTCGCGGGGGTTGGCTTGCCGGCGATAAAAAAACTACAATGGAAAGTCGCCGGCATCAACCATCAGGGCTGGCTGTTGGAAATCACCGATGACGGCAAGGATCTTTATCCTGAAATCAAAAAAAGAACCGCCGCCGCCATGGCACGCGTAATGAAACACGGCGGGGCGCGAAAATATGCCCATACTCTGCTGGAACAATGTAAAAAACAAGGAAAGGATATCCTGAAGACGCCGCTGGCCGCCGATTACTGCGTGACGCAAAACATGACTCGCCTGGCGATCATGATGCGCTTTGGCTATTATCTGACTGAGTCGAGCGAACACAGCGCCGAATACATGCCCTACTGGATCAAGCGCGCGTACCCGGAACTGATTGATCTCTACAATATTCCGCTTGACGAGTATCCCCGGCGCTGCGTGAACCAGATCAAGAGCTGGAAACACCAGCGCGATGACTTGGTTAAAAACAAACAACTCACTCACCAGCGCACCCATGAATACGGATCACAGATCATGGACGCCATGGAAACCGATATTCCCGCGCGCATCGGCGGCAACGTGATGAATACCGGCCTGATCCCCAATCTGCCGCCCAACGCCTGCGTGGAAGTGCCCTGCCTGGTTGACCGCAACGGCATCCAGGGATGTTTTGTCGGCCACCTGCCCGAACAGTGCGCCGCATTGAACCGCACCAACATCAACGTCCAACTGTTGACGCTGGAAGCGGCCTTGACGCTAAAAAAAGACCATATTTACCAGGCCGCCTTGATGGACCCGCACACCGCCGCGGAACTGAGCATTGACAAAATCATCGCGCTTTGCGACGATTTAATCAAGGCACACGGCAACTGCCTGCCGAAATACAGATAAAGCCCATGCCCTGATTGATGAAAATAATTATTGTTGTTTTACAAACATTTTTGTTTCTGCCGCTTCTTTCGCCTTTCGCCAGGGGCGAAATTCAACCGGATATATCCGGCTTGTTCCGGCAGACCTGCGCTGATCTCGCCAAAACCGCCGATGCATCCGGCGCCATTGTTGTCACCGGCAAGGACGATTGGTTTTTTCTTTCCTCCGAACTCCGGCACCTGGGCGCGGGAAAATTCTGGGGCGAGGCGGCTGCGCGCGCCGGCCGGGCTGCAAGCCCCGCCGCCGCCGACCCCCTGCCGGCCATCGTTGATTTCAACGACCAGTTAAAAAAAACCGGCGTGGCCTTGATCATCGTCCCGGTGCCGCCCAAGGCGGTTGTTTATCCTGAAATGCTACCGGGCTTCACCAACCGGGACGAAACGGCAAGGCTTGACAATACGCTTCAGGAATTTTACGGGCTCCTGCGGTCGCAGGGCGTCAAGGTTCTGGACTTGACCGGTTTTTTCATTCAAAACAAAAGCCATTCCCGGGGCCCTTTATACTGCCGGCAGGATTCCCACTGGTCGGGCGGCGGATGCGTGCTCGCCGCGGAAAAAATCGCGGCCGAAGTCCGGCCCCTGATCGGCGGCCATGAAAAAAAATTCAAAAGCGACTGGCAGACGATTGAAATCAACGGCGATTTATGGCAGGCGCTGAAAAACACGAAAATTCTCCGCGAGAAAGTGTCCATTAGAAAAATAACCCAAACCGGCTCCGGCGAACCGGTTGAACCGGATGAGGAAAGCAAAATTATTCTCCTGGGCGACAGCCATAATCTCGTATTTCACGCCGGGGAAGACATGCTCGCCCGCGGCGGCGGCCTGCCCGATCAGCTGGCCTATGAACTCGGCGCCCCCGTTGAACTGGTTGCCGTGCGGGGGTCGGGCGCCACGCCGGCACGGATTAATCTCTTGCGCCGCGCTAGGCAAAAAAATGATTATTGGGAGAATAAAAAATGCGTCATCTGGTGCTTTTCGGCAAGGGAGTTCACTGAAAGCGACGGTTGGCGCAAAGTGCCAATCTCAGCGTTTAACCAAGATACGAGACCAGTCCAATGAATGAATCCGAAGTCAAAGAAATAACCGTCATCTCGTCCGTTGATTCTTCAGCCGAAAAGTCTTTGTTCTATTCTCCCTCCGGACAAACAAACGCCATTCCTCTGCTTGTCGGCCTGCACACCTGGAGCGCGGACCGGAATAATCAGGTCAATGACATGCTCCCTTTCTGCCGGGAACGCGGCTGGGCTTTGCTCCTGCCGGAATTCAGGGGACCGAACCTGACTTCAAATCCAAGGGCAACCCAGGCGTGCGGCGCGCATCCGGCCAAGCAGGATATCATTGACGCCCTTGACCGGGCGTTAAAACAAAATCCAATTGACGAAAAAAATATTTTCCTCCTTGGCGGAAGCGGCGGCGGCCACATGGCGTTGATGATGGCGGCCTACGCCCCCGCGCGCTTCCGGGCAATCAGCGCCTGGTGCCCGATCACCGACCTGGCCGCATGGCACGGAGAAAACAAAAGCTACGCTCCCCATATTGAGGCGTGTTGCGGCGGGAAGCCGGGCGACACCCCCGCCGTTGACCGGGAATACCGCGCACGATCGCCCTTGTTTCAAACCGCCGCCATGGCCAAGGCCAACCTGTCCGTCCACCATGGGCGATTTGACAAGTCGGTTCCATATTCCCATACGATCAATCTGGCGCTGGCGCTTGAAAAAATGGGTGCAAGGAATTTATTTTTTGAAATTTTTGACGGGGGCCATGAGATCCGCCATGACGCCGCCTTCCGCTGGTTTGATAAACTGGCCAAACCGGATGCCGCCGAGAAACAGCTTACCCGCTGACCCGAATGTCTCACAGGCGAAGACCGCCTGTGAGACATTCGCTTTTGCCGCAACGTGTTGCGGCAAAAGTTTCGGCGCGGTGCTGAAGCACCTTGCTCAAGATAGCCCTTCGACGCGCCGAAAGGCAAACCCTGAGCAAGCCCCGGTCTCGGGGCGCGTCGAAACCCATTGGGTGTATTTCTCGCGCAAGGCGTGAGAAATACGGGCTGACCGCCGGGAACGCGTGAAAAAAAAACAGAATGGCGGATTATATCCGCGCGTCCATGCATGCCGCGCGGGTGAGCCTTATCTGTTCAACCAATAAATCCGGGCTATGCCGCGCAAGGTCAACAAAAGATCAATGGTAAATTTTAATCCAGATCCTGACAACACAAACGCGGAATAGCCGCCGGTCGCGCACAGCCGCGCGTTTTTCAGGCCTTTTTCCTGTTTCAGGCGCGAAATAATTTCCTTCACCATCCCGACATAACCGAGCCGCAATCCGACGGTCATCGCCATGTTTGTGTTTTTGCCGATCACCGGCGGATTCCCTTTCATCATCATTGCCTTGCGGATGGTTGCCAGGGACAAGCGCGGCAGCAAAGCGGTCTTTTCCGCCAGATAATCGGCAAAAAGCACCGGACCGGGCGCGATGACTCCACCGACATAGGCGCCGGCGGCCGAAACAACATCAAAGGTCAGGCCCGTGCCAAAGTCGGCGACAATCACCGGCGCGCCGTATTTATCCGCCGCCGCCACGGCATTGGCAAGCCGGTCGGCGCCGAGGGTGGCGGGGCAGGGATAATCTATTTTTATTCCCAAACTCAACTTGTGATTTACCTGCAATATTCTTCCGCCGGCGTTTTCCTTCAATTCTGCCATCCAAACCCGGGCAAGCGCCGGGACCACTGAACATAAAATTGCGCCGTCAATTTTAAAACGGCTTGTGTAGGCCTTTAACAGCCGGCGGATTATCCGGATGGTCGCTTCCCGGGACAGAAAAGAAGGGAAATGTTTCGTCAACAGGAAACGTCCGGCGCGCTCAATGGAAACGCTCGTGCTCGTATTGCCGACATCAATGACAATGACTGAAGGAATTCGCATGAAATTATTTTTTAATACTCCGGCGCGCCCATTCTTCTATAATCGCCTTTTTATCGCCGCGCTGAATCATGTAATAACAAATATCAAACTCGGCCAGCAGGTTGATAATAACGTCTTCGCAGGTAACATCGGCTCCTTCAAGCAGGCATGAGGTGGCCGCATTGGCGCCCAGCGGCTCCAAATCCCCGGCGCCGTGCAGGACGTTTATCCCGACGCCGGCCACGACAAATTCAAGCTGGCCGCGGCTGATTCTGGGTTCTATCAATACCCCGCCGATTTTTTTACCGTTTATCAGCAAATCATTCGGCCATTTCAGTTTTACGGCGCCGACATTGAACCGTTCCAAGGTGCGCGCCGCGGCCAAGGCGGCAAAAAAGGCGATGAAAGGCGATTCCGTCGCCGGCCAGCGCGGACGCAGCAACAGTGAAATATAAACCCCCTTGCCGGGAATGGAAAGCCATTGTTTCCCGCGCCGTCCTCGGCCGGCCGTCTGGGCGCCGGCGATAACCACACTGCCTTCCGGCGCTCCCGCCGCCGCTTTTTCCCTGAGAACATCATTGGTTGATGAAACCTTCTCAAAATAAAAAAGCGGCTTGCCGAGGCGGCAATTGAGCAAACCCGCCCCTATCCTGCGCATTTTTTGTGATATCTGCCGGTTAACGGGACACCTCCAGCGATAAATCGGCCGCCGGGGCGGAATGAGTCAATGCCCCGATGGAAATCGCATCCACGCCGGTTGCGGCAATCAAATTGATATTTTTCAGGGTGATACCGCCGGAGGCCTCCAGCCGGGAGCGCCCGCCGCAAAGCGCCGCGCATTTTTTCATCAACGGGATTGACATATTATCAAGCATGATCCATTCGGGCGCGGCCGAAACGGCGTTCTTGAACTCGGCGACCGATTCAACCTCAACCTCAATCGGCGCCTTCGGATTCTTACGCCGCGCTTCGTCAACGGCATCCGCCAATGAAGCCATTCCGCCCCGTGACGGCCCGCCCGGCCGGCGCGGCCCGGCGAAGGAGGATGAACAATGCTTCCGCCAGAGGAAACGGTGATTATCTTTGATTAAAATCATGTCATAAAGCCCCATGCGATGATTGTGCCCGCCTCCGCAGCGGACCGCGTATTTTTCCAGGAGCCGCATATTCGGCGTTGTTTTGCGGGTATCCAGAATTTTTACCTGCCAAGGCTTGACCGCCGCCACATATTGCGCGGTCAAAGAGGCGATTCCCGTCAGGCGCTGTAAAAAATTGAGCGCCGTGCGCTCAACGGCCAGGATTGACCGCGCCCGGCCGGTCAACACAAGGATTGATTCTCCGGCCTTTACTTTTTGTCCGTCCGGAACCAAGACCCGGCAAACAAGCCGCTTATCCACCAAACGGCCGACAAGCCGGACAATCTCAACTCCGGCAACGACATAATTACGCCGCGCAATGATCGCGGCCTGCATCCGACGCGCAGGACCAATCAACGCGCGCGAAGTAATGTCGCCCGCGCCGATATCCTCTTCCAAGGCCCGGCGCGCGAACGCGCGCACAAGCGGATCAAGCCATGGCTTTTGAACGACCGGGCCGCCCGAAGATAATTTTCGCCTTTTATGCATAACCGTCATTGGGTCAATATACATAACAATTGACATCTCGTCGAGAATCGGTTTTAATTTTTACAAAGGTAAAGGAGGGAAAGAAAATATGGCAGAAGAGATGAAAGCGGTTGTAGAATGGTTGATTAACACATCCCGGGAACTCGGCGGAGCGGTTACCGTCGAGGAAGCCATGCACATCATCCTTGAGAACATAAAAAACCACTGTCCGCACCAGACCCTCGCCGCGCTCGTGGTGGATGAAAACACCAACAACCTGACCATCAGGAATTCGCGCAACTTAAGCTATTCCTACATGAAGCATTTCAGCCGCCTTGCGCGGGGCAGCGTCATTGACCGCCTGTTGATGAAGCACGAATATGTTTTTTTCAATAATTTGGACCGTTCCGACCCGGCCTATGCCGAGCTCAAACTGGAAAACGATTTCAAGCACATCTGCCTCGTGCCGATCATCCAGAACCAGCGGGCGGTCGGATACCTGCACTGCGACCGGGTTGATGAGCCGCTTTTTACGGAGGATGAAGCCAAGGAACTCCTGGTGATCGGTTACCTGATCGGGCAGCAAATCGCCAAGCATGAGCTGCTTTTCCTGACGCGGCACCTGGCCAGGATTGATGAAGCCAGCAAGGCGCTCAAATACCACGCCTTCCTGGAACAATACCATCGTGAAGCGGCCCGGGCCAAAACCTACGGCAACCCCCTGACGCTGATGATCTTCAGCATTGATAACTACACCCAATACGTTACGACCTGCGGCATCGCCGCGGGCCACGCCCTGCTTGAAGAAATATTCCATCTTATTCACTCCAGCGTGCGCGAGATTGACATTGTCGGGCGGTTTGCCGCCGATGAATTTATCGTCTGTCTTGGGGGAATGAACTCGGCGGAAGCCGGCAAGACAATGGAAAACATCCGCGACGTGGTTCAAAAACAAACGGCCTTGTTTTCCGGCTGTCCCATTCTTATCAGCGGCGCCGGCATGACCTTTGAACGGAAAGAAGACTTAAATCTCCCCTTGGAACAAATCCTCGCCAAACTCGGCAGCGGACTTATGCTGGCCCGCAAACAGGGGCACAACCAGGTTGTGGTTGTCAACAGCCGGGGCGCCGTTGACGCGTCATAGAGCACAAACCTAATTCGCCCATTTGCGGCCGTAGCGCTCAATCAACGCATCCGCCGCGGACGGTCCGCGGCTCTGGAACGGATATGGATCCGGGCGAATCTGCCGGTCATCAATTTCATGCAGGACCGGCGTGAACACGTCCCATAACGCCGCCAGTTCCGGCGTGCTGACAAACATGGTCTTTTCGCCCTCCAGCACATCCAGGAGCAGACATTCATAGGCATCGGGAATATCCTTCCCAAATACGGCAGAATACTGCATGTCCAGCATGCACTGGGCCAGCGATACTTTCAGGCCGGGCACTTTATTGATAATTTTAAAGTAGATGGTCTCGTCCGGCTGGATACGGATAACGAGCTCATCCGGCAAGCGGCTGTTCTCGTACCGGCTGAAAATATTGGCTGGCGTTTGCTTGAAACACAAACGCACCTCGCATAATTTCGTCTCCAATGCCTTGCCCGCCCGCATGAAAAACGGGACGCCGTCCCAACGCCAATTGTTGACGCGCAGGACAGCGGCGGCATAGGTGGAGGTCCGGGAACCAGGCGGTATGTTGGGTTCTTCCAAGTAAGCATTCCGGCGTCCCGCCGCGGTAACCGTGCCGGCATATTGCCCCAACACCAGGTCTTCCAGCCGCAACGGCGGAACATCGCGCAACAGTTCCACAGTCTTGCCGCGAATGGCGGCGGCATCCGGACGGCTGGGCGGCTCCATGGCGGTCAACGCCATGATTTGTAACAGGTGGTTTTGCATTACGTCGCGCATTATGCCGTAGTTGTCATAATAACCGCCGCGGTCGCCGACGCCGATATTTTCCTTCCAGGTGATCTGGACGTGGTCAATATAGTTCCGGTTCCAGATGGGCTCAAAAACCAGGTTGGCGAACCGCAAGACCAGCAGGTTGTGAATCAGCTCTTTGCCGAGATAATGATCAATCCGATAGGTCTGGTCCTCCGTGAACACGGCCAGCATGTCGCAAACCAACTGGTCGGAAGAGGCGCGGTCCGACCCGAACGGTTTTTCAACCACCACGCGCGCCCAACGGTCAACAACCGGTTGCGCCAGCCCCGCCCGGCCAATCGCGCGCGCCACGTCAAGGAACACCGCCGGCGGAATGGCCAGATAAAACATGCGGTTGGCTCCCTCCCGCCCTTCCAGCCGGGCAAGAACCTGCCCAAGGCGCTGATAGGATTCGCCCCACGCATAGGAACCCTGACAATACGAGCAACAGGCCAGGAATTCATCACTGTGATCAACATTATCACCCGTGCACCGGCACTTGAGGTTCTCGGCGATTTTCCTGCGAAAAGCATCGTCGCTGAACTCAGTGCGGGCATACCCCACCACGCGCAGGCGTTTGGGCAGATAACCCTGGCAATAAAGCGCGTACAAGGCGGGAATTATTTTTGTCCGCGCCAAATCCCCGGACGCGCCCATGATCACCACGGTTAACGGTTCGGCTAAATGATTGTTTTTTTCTGACATTTAAATTAACTGCCCCTGCCGGTTTGTCGCCTTAAGACCCATCCGTTGATAACACAATTCCGTCGCCTGGCGCCCCTGGGGAGTCCTCTTCAAGTAACCTTCCTGGATAAGATAGGGCTCATAGACCTCTTCAATCGTATCCGGCTCCTCGCTCACCGATACGGCAAGCGAATTCAATCCGACCGGCCCGCCGGCAAATTTATGCACAATGGCGTTGAGAATGCGTTTGTCCATGTCATCCAATCCATACTTGTCAATATCCAGCATCTCCAGAGCCCGGTCAGCTATCGCCTTGACAATCTTATTATCGGCCTTCACCTGGGCATAGTCCCGCACCCGCCGGAGCAGATTGTTGGCAATCCGCGGCGTGCCCCGCGCCCGGCCGGCAATTTCCGCGGCCCCATCCTCATCAACATCAACATTGAGGATACCGGCGGATCTTTTTAAAATAAGCTTTAAATCATCGGCATGGTAATAATCCAGGCGGGAGGTCAAGCCGAATCTTGAACGCAACGGTGAAGATAAAAGTCCGCTGCGGGTTGTCGCGCCAACCAGGGTGAATTTTGGAAGCGAGAGCCGGACCGAACGGGCATTCGGACCCTGGTCAATCATGATGTCAATCGCAAAGTCTTCCATCGCCGAATAAAGGTATTCCTCCACCGACTTCTGCATCCGGTGAATTTCATCAATAAAGACAACATCGCCCGGTTCAACGCTCGTCAACAGGCCCGCAAGATCGGCCGGTTTGTCAATAATCGGGCCGGAAGTGGACTTGATGTTGACGCCCATGGCATCGGCCAGGATATAGGCCAGGGTTGTCTTGCCCAGACCGGGCGGCCCGGAGAGCAGGACATGGTCCAGGACGTCCTTCCGGCCCATCGCCGCCTGAACGGCAAGCTCCAGGCGCTCCTTAACTTTCTGCTGGCCGACAAAATCATCGAATTTATGAGGGCGCAACCCCTGCTCAAATTCAGCGTCGCGTTTGTTCAGTTCGGCTGAATAATTTTCCTTCATGAAAGATCTTTTATCATCTGCCGGATGAAATTACAATCACGAACAAAAATCAGCTTTTCTTCCGCTTTTGCCATTCGGGACCGGCAACAAGCTGTTCCAGGAACTTATATAATTCCACCGCGATTTGCCTCAACCCCGGCTGCTTTTCCGGCGGAAGCATTCTGCCGAGAATGCCTTCGCTGGCATACTGATCAAAGTGGATGCCGTCGGCGGCGAAATAACGATCGCATTCCGGCCCCTTGAAGATCGCCTCCAGGTCAAAAAGCGGCGCATTCATTTTTTTTGCCACTTCGCGCGTGATGTTGACATATTGCTGATGAACGCTGTCGCCCTGCTGTTTTGAACGGATGCGTTGTTTGCCGACCTCGGCGTCCGTCATGGGCCGGCAGGCGGCGGTCATCAGCACCGGGATGGCGCCGGCGGAACGGATTTCAGCCACAAATTGTTTCAACAGCATTTCATACCTTTGCGGCGGCACCCTGAAAACGCGGTCGTTTTCATCGCGTTGCTGGCGGCTGCTGGAATTTATGAGCCGATGAAGCGCCATGAATGTCCTCTTTTCCCGAAGCCGGTCAAATAGTTTCCCGACAACCGGACTGACGCGCACCGCCATCATCATGTCGTCGCTCTGGGCTTCCAGCCAATGATCGTTCCAGCCGAAATAAATCGTGACAATATCAGGCTTCAGTTGCCGGACTTGACGGCGAAACAATATCAACCCCTGGCTGATGCTGTAACCGTGAACCCCCATGTTAAACGCTTCCCAGGGTTGGGCGGTCGGCGGCTTGGCCGCCAAAAGCCCGTTTAAATATTCCGAATAACCCGGCAGGCCCTGGGCGGTCACCGAATCGCCCATGCAAATTACGCGGACCGAACCTTCGTTCTTGACGGGATTCACTTCCCTTTCACGGAAACCCATGGAGTTAATCTGCCGGCCGCTGAAATAATCGCCCGGCTGAAAACGATAAAGAAGCTCGGTGTCGGGGACAGTATGGCTGACCTCAATGCCTCCAAATGCGTTTTTACCCTCAAAAATAATCGCCGGCATTTCAAATTTAAAATCCACGACCGTGAGAATGGATTCAACGGCGGCAAAGAAGGCGATAACCACGGCCAGCGCCAGAACTGTCCGGCGGTACCAGGCCAACGCCCATAAACCACCGGCCGGCGTGTTAAAAAAGTATCTTGCGAGCCGCCATAATCCGGCCCGGACAATCGGCAACAAGATGACGAAAAGCACCGGCTTTAAGCACCAATGGGCGGTAAAATGGGCCGGACCGCAACGGAATTCAAACGGATCATAAAGCCAGACAAGCGGCAGGAAAACTATGCCGGCAAGCCAGGCAATATCCAGGATAGAAAACAAAGCGCCGACGATGAACGCGGAAATTCTTTGAGCATAAGTTTTGGTTTCCTCAACAGGCATCTGATTTTCATCTCAAATTTCAGCGCATAAAACAAGAACTATTATTACATTTTTTCGATCAAGACGCCCCCCTGCCGCCGGCCGGCCATATCTCCGCGGAAACAACCTGAACACTTGTGTTGATTTACCGATGCCATCTGGTATGCTGGGCCAAATTATGAGCATTTTATTGCCTGACGGATTCCAGGTTTACCTTCTTGTGGTTTTTCTTGCGGCGGCATATCTGGCCGCGGTGTTTTTCATCGGCCTTGTGCCGCTGGCGAAAACCTCCAAAACCGCGCTTTTAAAAATATTCCATCCCCTCGTCCTTGTCGGCCTCTGCGAATATTTAAAGCGTTTTATTTTTCCGGAATTCACCCGGCCGATCAACGGGATTGAATTGTTTCTGGCGGCCTGGCTCTGCGTCCACCTGATTGTGAATCTTTACATCGGCCAATTTCTTATGCAACGGCAAAAGATTGCCGTAAGCCGGATTGTGCGCGACACAATCAAGCTCGTCATCATCGGCCTGTTTGTCATCCTTTTCCTGAGGGGTGTTTTGCATTGGAACCTGGCGGCCATTCTCACTCCCTCGGCCATCCTCACCGCGATCATCGGCCTTGCCATGCAGGACACGATCGGCAATTTTATCGCCGGATTGCTTATCCAGGCTGAAAAGCCGTTTGACCTCAACGACTGGATTGAAATTGAAGGCCAGCAGGGACAGGTGCGCGAATTAAACTGGCGCTATACCAAAATCGAGACCCTTGACCGCTATTACATGATCGTCCCCAACAGCAAAATCGCGACGCAAAAAGTGCTTAACTACAGCAAGCCGACCCCGACGGTTAATGAATATTTGTCAATCGGCGTCAGTTATGATGTCCCGCCGCTCAAAGTCAAACGGGCAATTGAAGCCATATTGAATGCAAACCCCAATATCGTCCAAGACGGCCTGGAAGGGGTTTTTCTGCATGAATACGCCGATTCCAGCATCGTTTATAAAATTAAATACGCCATCCGCGATTTTTCAATTCACCGGCAGGTGCGCGACGAAGTTTATTCGGCGATATGGTATCAGTTCAAGAAACAGGCCATTGAAATCCCCTATCCCATCCGCACGGTCATCATGCAAAACCAACCGGCTCCGCAGGACAATGCGCAATTCATCGGCATTTTAGGCGCAACACCTTTCTTCAACGGCGCAAACAAGGACAGTCTCGCCAACCTGCTCCGTTTCGGACTAATCATGAATTTTGAGCCGGAAAAGACGGTTATTGAGAATAATGATGAAGGTGATTCAATGTTCTTCATTCTTGCGGGTGAATTCAACGTCATGCGCGACGGCCGGATCGTGTCGGTACTGGGCACGGGCGACTTTTTCGGCGAAATGAGCCTTCTCACCGGTGAAAAGCGCAACGCGCGCGTTGCGGCCAAGACCCGGGGCACCCTGCTGGAGATTGACCGAAATGCCTTCAAGGTTCTGTTGGAGAGCGAGCCGGCCATCCTGCGCCAGATTGAAAGCGTGTTTAACCAGCGGGCTTTTGCCAACAAGGAAGCATTGCAGGACAAAGCAAAAGGCGAGGAAATCAAACAGACTTTATGGGGCCGCTTTAAACGAATCTTCGGCCTTGCCTGACCAATTTCCCTTTGAATTGCGGAGAACACTTTTGATTGGACAATGGAAAAGTCAAAGATAGAATCTCTCCCGTTATCTCGTTTCGCGCTTCACAACAAAAAAAATGAATGAAAGGCCGGGTATATAATGGAACAAAAAATCAGGGCAAAACTTGAACAAATGCGCGACATGCTGAAGGCCGACGGCGGCGATCTGGAAATCGTCGGCATTAATGGCGGCCAAATCCAACTCCGGCTTACCGGCGCCTGCGGCTGCTGTCCCCATGCCACCATGACAATCAAACAGGGAATTGAACGCGTCCTCAAGGAGGAAATTGATCCGAACATCACCGTCGAACAGGTCAAATGATCGTGTAAAAGACAGACTCGCACTGCTATTAATCACGCCTTAAAGCGTGATTAACAATAACTGGTGATAAGAGAAATTTGGTTGCGGATAAACACCGCCTTATGAGAGAAAAAAAATAATGAAAAGCAAAATCATCCGGGTCGGAATCGCCGGCCAAGGACGCAGTGGTTATAACATTCACGCCAGATGTCTTGTAGACAAAACCGACAAATATAAAATAGTGGCGGCGGCGGATCAACTCGCCGAGCGCCGGCGCGACGCTGAAAAAGAACTGGGCGCGCGCGCCTACCCGGATTATTCCGATCTTATCCGCGCCGGCGGTTTTGATTTGTTTATCAACGCCCTGCCCTCGCCCCTGCATGTGCCCGCCACCATCCAGGCCCTCAAGGCCGGTTATCACGTCGTCTGCGAAAAACCCATGGCCAAAAACGTGGCTGAATTTGATAAAATGACGGATGTTTCCAAACAAACCCGCCGGCTCCTGGCGCCTTTCCAAAACAGCCGGTTACAGCCCTTTTTTGACAAAATCCTTGAAATCGTCAACTCGGGTGTTCTGGGCAAGATCATTTGCATCAGAAGCAACTGGTCGCATTTCAGCCGCAGATGGGATTGGCAGACCTTTCAGAAAAACATGGGCGGCGTGCTCTTTAACACCGGCCCGCATGCGATTGACCAGGCCTTGATGCTTTTTCCATCCAAAGTCACGCCGAAGGTTTTTTGCCGGATGGAGTGCAAAAACAAGCTGGGCGGCGACGCAAATGATTTCTGCGCGCTGACGATTTATGGCCCGCAGGCGCCAACCATTGAAATTAACATTTCCCAGTACCTCGCCTACCCGCAGGAGGCAAGATATAATATTTCCGGAACTCTCGGGGGATTGGCCGGGGGCGAGCTGGAACTGCGCTGGAAATATTATGATCCCAGGCAGGCGCCAAAACAGAAATTCTGGACCAAGTGGTCCGTGAACCGTCAATATCCGCATGAAACACTGCCGTGGGTGGAAAAGAACTGGAAACTTAACCCCGATGAAGCAAAAAAAGCCGTCGGTTATACCCTGCGATCATTTCCCTCCGGGCCGGAACGTTTTTACAACAACGTTTATAACGCCCTGCACGGAAAGGAAAAACTGCTGATCACCCCGCCCCAGGTAAGAAGACAAATCGCAATCCTTGAAGAAGCTCATCGACAGAACAAACTGCCGCGAAAAAAATGAAGCGCCCCGTGGGGTATTCTGGCAAAGGCAAATAGCTTAGGGCATGAAATAAGCAGAAGGCACGCCACGGCTCTGATCCTCGCGCAACGCCATCATGGCGATTACCCGCGGAACATATTTTTGTGTTTCGGAAGGCAAATGCCGGGCAATCTCACGGAAAGTGCGCGCATTATGCGACTTCATCGTCCGGCTGACCCGGCCTTCACCCGCATTATAGGCCGAGATGGCAAGCGCCCATCCGCCAAATTCCTTGTATAATTGACGCAAATAGCAGGCGGCCGCCCGGGCGCTTTTATCCGGCGTTTTGCGGTCATCCACCGGAAACAATTGCAATCCAAATCTCTCGGCCGTGGCCGGCATGAGTTGAAAAAGCCCGACGGCGCCAACTTTGCTTTCGGCATTTGGATTCAAGGAAGACTCCACCTCGGCCAGCCAAACCAGATTATGGGGAACCCCCTCATCCCTGAAAATATCCTTCAAAACAGATATGAGACATGCTTGTTCAGCCTTGGCATCGGATAATTTGCCGCTTTCCATTTCTCCGGAATAATTCTGGTTAGCCGTATAAAATACCGGCAAATTTAAATTGACCGAATAATGCGCGCCGATTAATGCCGACAACTCTTTTTCCGCCTCATTTTCGGTAATAACGCGCCAGTTGACAGAAGGGGCTTTATCGGCAATTGATGACCGGTCTCTTTCCGTCCTCACCGGCAATCCTGTGCCATAATCCTTCAGACAATATGTTCTGGAGTCGGAAGCATGGACCATGCTCGGCCCCGTAACCGGTCTTAGAGCATGTCCATTTAGTTCCGTAACAGCACAGTCCTGTTGCTGGCAAAACATGGAAAAAGACATCAATACTATAAGGATTTGTTGCATAAAATAACCAGGTCTATCTCAAAACAGGCATGGGCATGCTGCAAGCGGTTTCAAACACCATATCTTTCATTCGCGGAATCATAACGGGTACGGTATAAAATGAAAAGCCCAAAGATATGTAAAAAATAATGGTTTTTCGCTTGACCGCCCATAAATATGATATGCCCTGTGGAAAACATTCATGGCGCCCCATGGCAATGCCGGAAAATTAACGAACCCGGTAAATATTCCCCTGCCGCAAAACCGTTTCATACGCGCCCATGTCCACGATGCCGTAACGGATGCGCGCGATGCCGTCCAGGTCAACCGCGTTGGTCATCCAATTTTGATTTATTCCGGCATTAACACAGGGCGAGTTCATACGCAGATGATAATTGCCGCCGGCCAAATCAATCAGGCGGGGATCATTGGTGATATTGCCCGTCCCGCCCACCGCCGGAATCACGCAGGAATAATTCAACCCCGTGGCGCCAACCGTATCATTGGTAAAGTTCGCTCCATTCGCCGCCGTGTTGAAGTAAACAATGTTGTTGGTTCCACCGCTATCTGAACCGGTAATGTAAATGCCGCCGCCGGAAACTGCGGCATAATTGCTCACGATTGTACAGTTTTCAACAACGCCGTTGGTCATCCATATTCCGCCGCCGGTATTCGTCACGGAAATATTGCAGGCAATCAGACAGTTTTGAATTGTAGCGTTTGTCCCCCAAAGACCCCCGCCTTGATTAGTGGCAATGTTCCCGATAATGGAACAATTCCTGACGGTCGTGTTCCCGCCACATCGTATTGCCCCGCCGTATTGCTCCAATGCCCCACCCACTACATTTCCCGTAAACGTACAATCCACAACAATATCATTCGTTGTAGTTGAGCTGAGAAAAAGCGCACCGCCATATACTTTTGCCCTGTTATTTATAAACACGCAATTTGAAATAACATTATTACTGGTGCCTCGGATATCACATGCACCGCCATAATTACCAGCAGAATTACCTTCAAAATGACATCCCGCAACTGTTATCCCGCGAGCGCCCGTCGTATAGATGCCGCCGGCCATTGTTGTCCCAGTATTATTGATAAAAATACAGTTACTAACGGATAGCGGATACCCCAAGCTTCCGCCTTTTACCGTGTTATTGACAAAGAGACAGTTCCTTGCCGATGTGACGGATAACAATCCATAGATTTTAGTATTATAACAATTCGTCACCGTAAAACCGTCGAACACAGCCCCGCTGCCCAAAGCCGCGCAGATGTTTGTATTATTGGCCCCATTAATGATTGTCATATCCCGCCCGTTGACGCTTTGGAGCGTAATCGCGGAAGCGTTGTAGCATCGCTGCGTGGGATAATATACGCCGTTCGTCACCAACACGGTATCGTTTGCTCCGGCCGCGGTGACCGCCCAGGTAATATCTGTAGCCGCGTCAGCCCAATTCAAATACGGTGAATTATTTGTGCCGGACAGTGAAACATAATGGGTGTCGGCCGGGCATTCCCTGCCCGCGACAAGCGCCAGGATCACCAGCATAAATGACAGTTGTCGCCGTTTGAATCTCAGCAAGATAGCAGTCCCTCCCGTTAATTTGAAATCATTTTATGCGTTATGAAATGGAATACAACAAAAATTTAAAATAGATATGGAGACAAGGGCAGGGAAAGCATGCCCCCTCCTTTAGTCGTTTTTCTCCTCCACGACAAATGTTTCCTCTGCCTTTGTGCCGGAGACAACATCCTTTATCCTTAATTTCCACTTTCCGGTAATTTCATTTAATGAAAGGGGGACGCTGCCTTTAACCATGCCCTTTTCAGCGACAAGATTGTCTGAATAATATTTCATTTCTTTACCTTCGGGAGAGATTAAAGAGAGACGAAAAACATGCGACTGCGGATCTCCGCCTTCCGCCATGATATTTGCCGCATACTCCAAATCATCGCCTTGGCATACATGATTGGGAACAATAATTTTCAAACATTTTACTTCATAAGGAAGCAAACCATATAATTCCGCCCGCCCCGGTTCTATCTCTGCTTTTATTTTATCAGAATAGCCCAAATATTTTCCTTTTCTAATATCATAGATATGATTCTTTCCGGAAAGAAAGACGGTTGTAGAAGAAGATGCAAGAGATTTTGCCTTTCCTTGAGCATAGTTGATTTCCGGTTCCGGTAATTTTTGCAAAAGACCAAGGTATTTAAGACTGCCGGCGGTAAAGCTGTATTTTCTTAAACCAGGAATATCCGGGACCAATTCCGCTTCTTCCTTAATTCCGGCAAAACGCAATAGTGTTTTGAAGAAATTTTTAAGGAGGATGTTGTCAGGTGCGGTTTCCGCCTCGCCGACCTCCCAATCTCCCACCTGCCAAAGTTGTAAAGAAGCTTTTGTCACATATTCCGACAGAGAAAAATTAAGCAAAACAGTCCTCCCGCTTCCGTAGTTATTGACAACAAAAGCAGGAGTACCTTCTATTTCCGTCTTTGCCTTGGCTGAATTTAGTTTTAAGGAAGCATCGGTACAGGCAGAAAGCCTTCCCATATCCATGTCCATAAAGTTTTTTAATATAACCGCCCCTTTTTTTGCTTCCGGGCATTTGGTATTTTGGTTTATTCCGAAAATTTCGTCCAAAACCCCCTTCCCATAGGGTTTCCCATGCCCGTCGGAAACCGCAGGCCTTAAATCGGCAAGCACTGTGCCGCCCTGCTCAACAAAGGAACTTATTTCCATTGCTTCTTTTTCAGAGATGGACTGGCAGAAGGGAAGAATGAGAAGTTGAAAATCCTGATTATTTAATATTCCTTCTTCCAGTTGTTTATAAGAAATGAATTGAAATCCCGAAGTGGTATCCTCCAATAGCGTCGCCAGACTATTCAGAACGTTGTTCATGTCCGGGAAAGACGGAGAAAGGGCGGCAGAATGAACGCTACTTGCAGAATAAAGAACCGCTATTTTATTATTGTCCCTTTTTGATGAAATAAGGAGTTTCCCTGTGCCGGATTTTATTTCTTCCATCTCTTTGATATTCGTCTTAAAAAAGTCATAGAAGGAAAAATCGGGCGCTACCACACTGCCCTGAGCCCCCGGACGGGACCACCAGACCCAAAATGAATTTGCCCCCCTAAAAAGATATTGCCAGGAGATATGTCTATTAAAAGGTTCATTACGATGGGGATTATAACCTCCATACCATGCCAGCCCCAACAAAGTTCCTGGCCGGGCAAAGTCAGGCGCCATATGGTTTTTAAAAGGCCTGAAATAGCTATTATTAAGATTCATGGCCTGCCCTAATTTAAAAAAATCAGCCGCCCGAGCGCTCTTAATCGTTGTATCACTCCCGTCGTATCCATACTTTGCCTGTGGAACGATTCTTTGGACAGTCTCTCTGGCAAACTGGTGAAAGCCGGCCCAGACATCTTCCATGCACCTTCTGAAATCAACCCACTGGGGGACAAGTCTGGCATCTTTTTTAACCTCTTCCAGAGTAACTGGCTTGACCTGGGAGAAAGAGGTGTAATTTGATTCATACTCCGTGTTCAACTGCTCCAAATTACCATATTCTTTTTCCAAAAATTGATGAAACCGGGACACGCAATTAGAACAAAAACAAACCTCAGGGTTGCCGTAGACAAAGCAAACTTCATTTCCACTCGAATATTCCAGAGTGGAAAAATTGCTTGGTTTCGCGGTCGTTTGGATAAGTTTGATTGTGACATCTTCCCTGTATTCGGGATCATTAAGACAAGGCATCCTATAATGTCCATCTACTTTTGGACGACTGGTAGCAATGTGTGCCCTTGGCAATTGGTAAAGGTTGGCCAACCAAACTACGTCTGAAAAGAGTTGTTCTTCCCAATAATCATCTTCGTCAGCTCCATATCCATATGGCAGATAACAAGTATCAAAACCTGCCTGGTATATCGCTTCTGCAAGATGATAATACAAGTAACTGGCGCGCGGAAACTCCGCCCATATTATATATCTTATATCATCCTTGGGATAAAGATTGGATATGGAAAAAATAACTCCTTTTTTATCCAAAATTTCTTTTCCCTTTAAAAGTTCAACATCCAAATATTGGATAATTGACAGGGGGGTTGCGGGTTTTAAAGAAAAAGAAAGTTCTTTCTCGTTTTTATCCAAAAAAATTATTTTTCTGTTGGTAATTCTGTTGAAATTATCCCTTTGGCTTATTTGCAATTTCAAATCTCCCGTTTCTTCCCCTGTAACAACGGTTATTTTGCCGGATATGGGTTCTTCCTTCTGATAACTTTTCTTTATATCTACTTTGCCGATGAAATCAGCAGAAGTTATCTCCAGGAAAGAAGAGCCGAAATTGACTACTTTCTCCCCTTCTTTCAGCCATAAGTCGGCAAAGTAATTACCCCTGGTCAATTTGGGAAATTCAAAAGACACATTTTGACTCCCCAAAATTGACAGCATCTTTTCCTCGCTCCTGACAATATGATTATCCTCATCCCTTACGATGAAAAAGGCAGATAATTTTACCTTCTTTTTGACGTTCAAATCAAACGCTATAACAGAAACTTTTCCTCTTTCCACCCTAACGTGATTTTTTCCTTCTATTGTCACCTCCGGCTCTTTATTTGAAGCAAAGAGAATCAAACGGATCAGATAAGCCAAATAATAGTCATACTCAACAATTTTTGTCTCAAAAGGGGTTCCTCTTGGCCTCGGCGTAAAGGCCTGTATAAAATGAGGACGAGCAGGAATTTCATAACCTTTTTTTAATAAAATTATTTTCCCTTTGCCAAACTTACTTATCTCAGCGGTAGAATTAAAAAAAGAATCAAAATCAGCGTATCCAGCAAAGGCCGGAAGCGCCTTATAGGGAAACAGGAACGGAATTGATGGAATCATCTTTTCCTCTGTTGCTATTTTCAAGCATTCGTCCGGAGTTCGGAGATAACCCAGGAGAGGCGTTCCTTCCTTGACCTTTTCCAATATCCGGCCACGGATGGACGGAAGCAATTGAGACCAGTCAATATTCCCCATGATGATCAGGTCATAATCATCCTTTATCTTTTCAGAAAAATCCGCTTCCCACCGGCCGGGATTGGCGGTAAGAGTGGAACGTTCAACAGTGGTCCCCTCATAATACGCAAAAACCTGATAATCCAAGTCCATTCTTTGCGCCAATTCAACTATCTCCCGCATACCAAGCCGGTTGATAATAAAGAGCGCTTTAATCGGTCCCCCGGCATATGGCTTTAACCATTTTATATGGGGCGTCACAAATTCGTCGCCGGGGGAAAGGTATTTGGGTCCGTAATCCACCGGCGGGGCAGCAAAAGAGTTAACGAACAAAATAACAAAGAAAATTAATAAAGATAATTTTTTGCTCACAAGCTATTTATTCTTTCTGTGTTTTCATTGTTCCACAATGACATTTCCCGACACGCCCGGTGTTCAGCAATATATCCGCAAATCGTGACCGAAGCCGGTTTTAGCCATGGATTATCAGGCACTTATCAAGCATTTTGGCGGACGATAGAAAATCGCCGCACATTCCTATCGCACGGAACAGATGGCGCACTCTGGAAAATATTCATGGCGTCCAATGGCAATGCCGTAAAATTAACGAACCCGGTAAATATTCCCCCGCCGCAAAACCGTTTCATACGCGCCCATGTCCACGATGCCGTAACGGATTCGCGCGATGCCGTCCAGGTCAACCGCATTCGTCATCCATGACTGGTTTGTTCCCGCATTTACGCATGGTGAATTCACGCGCAGACGATAATTCCCGCCGGCCAAATCAATCAGGCGGGGATCATTGGTGATGTTGCCCGCCCCACCCACCTCCGGAATCACGCAGGAATAATTCAACCCCGTGTTTCCCGCCGTGTTGGTAAAATTAGCCTCGCTCGTCGCCGTGTTGAAATAAATGATATTATTTGTCCCACCGCTCCCTGGACCGTCAATATAAACCCCGCCGCCGGCAACTTTTGCGTAATTGCTCACGATCGTGCAACTTTCAATATTGCAGTTGGTGTACACATATACCCCGCCAGCAGTATTCGTTACGGAACTATTGCGAGCAATCAGGCAATTTTTTATGATCGTATTCGTGCCGATCGCCCATCCTCCCATATAAATTCCCCCGCCTTTATTCGTGGCAATATTCCCGATGAGGGAACAATTTTTAATTGCCATCCCTGCTTCACTGTATATGCCCCCGCCAAATCCCTCTATTGTTCCTCCGGCCACGACATTGCTTGTAATTGTGCAATTTACAACAAGACTGTTTGTGTTGTGGAAGTCAAAAAAAAGCGCGCCGCCATATGTTTTTGCCCTGTTATTTATAAACACACAATTTGAAATAATATTTTGAGAACTTCGCATATCACATGCCCCGCCATAAGCGTTAGCGTAATTGCCTTCAAAATGACATCCCGCAATTGTCGCTCCAGCACCACTTTGCGAATAAATTGCTCCTGATAATGTTGACCCGCTATTATTTTTAAAAATGCAATTGGTGACGGATACAGGAAAGACACCCACCGTCCCCCCCTTTGTTGTGTTATTAACAAAGAGACAGTTCCTTACCGTGCCGATTGATAATAATCCATAGAACTTAGTGTGATTGCAATTTGTCACCGTGAAGCCGTCAAGCACTGAACTGCCTGCCAAGTCGGCACAATTGTTTGTGTTATTTGCCCCATTTATGATCGTCACATCGCGCCCGTTAACGCTCCGGAGCGTAATCGTGGAAGCGTTGTAGATGCGTTGCGTGGGATAATAAACACCGTTCGTTACCAGCACGATATCGTTTACCCCGGCCGCGGTGACCGCCCAGGTCACGTCCGTGGCAGCATCCGCCCAGTTTGTATACGGTGAATTATTCGTGCCGGACAGCGAAACATAATGGGTATCGGCCTGGCATTCCCTGCCCGCGACAAGCGCCAGGAGCACCAGCATCAATGACAGCTGTTGCCGTTTGAATCTCACCAGGATAGTTTCCTCCGGTTAATTTGATCTGTCATTTATTTTATGCGCAACAAAATAGAACTCAATATAAATCTCAACTAAAAGAAGCTTATCGTCCGGTAAATATCAGATAGGCATTTCTCCATATTCCGCAGGCGCCTCCCATGTCATTAAGCTTAATGGCGAAATTATTGGCGCCATTGCGATCTAATGAGGCGCTAACATCAATTTCAACCGGCTTTTTCCACGCCTCCGGATCTTTTTGAAAGTCATGCTTATGCTCTCCGGCCAGCTTGCCGTTCAGATAAACCACGCAATTTCGGTCAACCGCGCCCAGCCGCAGTTTGCAGGTATCGTTCTTGCGTTCGGCCGGTATCTGCACGCCATTAAGGCGATACCAGGCAACTCCATTGGTTCCGCCGGCTTGTTTATACTTTTCAATGTCATGTCCCTGGTTTTTTAAGTAATCGTCAATGCGGATTGACTGCCAACCGGCATCGTCAAAATCAGGATTTTGCCACCCTTTTTTCTCCCCGATATTCCCGGGATCAACCTGAAATTTCCATGATACCGGCAGGGACACCACCATGTTGTTGGTTGGCTCAAACATCTCTGCATATTCCCGCAGATTGTCTTTCCAGCAATAGCGTTTAGCCCACTCATCTAAAATATCCGGAGAAAAAGCCAACCCCTGTGATTGACTCGCGATAAACGCGCAAAGTTCGTCATATTTTGACCGAGCATCGCCGATCATTTTCACTAATTCATCGCGAGATGGAGTCTTGTCAACAAATCCCTTGTCCCCCTGACAAAGCCAACGCATCGGCAGTCCATTATCGTCAAGCATTTTGATCGCCCGATGAAACGCCGCATACTTGTCGGCATACTTGAGACCGATCCTGACAAAATTTATTCTTGCCTTTTCTTCCTCGTTATCCGCGGCCCTTTCGGCCTTTTCCAAAATTTCATATCCCTGCCTGACAACTTCCGGAGAAAACCATTGATTGCGCGAAAAACTTCCTTGGCTTTGACTTAAGCATTGTTTGCAGTGCTTCTCCATCAATTCAAAAAAATCCCGCATATATTTCCCGGCTTTACCATAGGCGTTTTGATAATAGTCTTCCAGAAACCCGGTTACGTCCTCCTTGGGATTCCAAAGCAACTTCGCGCCCAAATAATAATCCAAATGGCTGGCGGCAAAATCGGATGCGCTTTGGGACATATACCCCCCATCGGCCTCCCGAACGTAAAATTTAAACGCCTCGGCAACATCAAAAGGGGCGGGATGCGGGAGACCTTCCATGGTAATACCCAAATAATCGCGAATTTGCAAATGCCTGCATTTGGTCCTCCAGCCAAGGATCATCTCTTTGTGTCGCCGCACTTCGTCAGGGTTAAACATATTAAAATTCTCGGCAACGCCGACCACCACATTGTCTTCTATTTTCTCAATGCCTTTGGGCGGGATACGATAAGCCGTGTAAGCATACATCCCGAGCAAAACATGCGGCCGCGTCTTTTTCACCTCACGCGCCACGGCGTTCACGAAGGCGAATATCCGATCGCTCATAATCCTGCCCTTGCCATATTTGCCGTATCTATCGGTCTCTTCCGGTGTGTACAATTCCGGATGGTCAAGGGCCCGGCAAGCCGGACATTCGCAATATACCCCACCATCATTCGGCATTATTGAAATTATGGTTTCCAGATCGTCAGGAATAATTTCAGCGATTTTTTTAGCGAACAGGGCAATTACATCCGGATTGCTGGTGCATACCAGCGGCCCGCCGTTGATCGGTTTATCTTCACGCATTTTGGTCCGTTTGCCGCCAATTAATGCATAATATTCCGGGTGCGTGTCGTATAATTTATTACCCATATAAGAAGTCCAACAATGCGTGAAACTGAATAGTGTCCCCAGACCAAATCCTAATTTCTGCCTCATGCTCCAAATCAACACATCCTGTTTCTTGCCGTTGCTATCGCAGAACCAGAAGCACCGCCTTGGCAGGGCCGGCTTGTCATGGATATCAATCTTTTCCGGCAGGACAACGCTTGCCTTATGCGGAACAACTTCGCCGCTTTCGCCCGGCCAGAACCACCGCACGCCATATTCCTTTTCAAGCAAAGTATATACCGCAAACAAACTGCCTTTCCGGGAAGTCTCCGGATTAAACAAAACCCCTTCATCCTTATTCCCTCCTTTCACATCCTGATCATCGCCCGCCAGAACAAGGTTTGGACCGACGGCTTTAATTATAAAGCTCTCCGGGTCAAACTTGGCCGGCAAATTCATTTTTTCCGTATATCGGCTCCGGCCAACATAAACGGCTTTTCCCGGTTGTTGGCCATCATCAGTCAGGATCGGAAAATCTTCTCCGCTGATTTTGCGGAAATAATATTGCAATTCTTTTACCGCGAATTTAACCACTTCCGGAGCATCTTTTGCGACAATGATCGGCGTTACCGTCGAATTCCTCTTTGCCTCCACGCCGGCCACGTCCGTTTTCACCGGCTCATTGGCGGCAACCGCCCTGTGCGTCGCCTGGAAGGCAACCCCCATGAATGCCAAGTTAATTAAAAAGATAAAAATTCCACTCAAGCTGTTCGTTCGTTTGCGCTTCATCTCCGCCTCCTTTGCTTACTTGATTTCCTCAACTTTGATATCGTCAATTTCATATTTACCATTGCCGGACATAAACACCGTCAAATAAATGGATTCCGTTTCATCCGGCAAACAAAATATCCTCCGCAGATCACGCCACTTGCCGTCACGCTCCGGCGTACAACTCGCCCAGATGTACTGACGCGGCGAATACTTGCACTTTCCGGAAACAGGAATGATCCTTAACGACATTTTTTGTTGCATAAGCAAATTAGTCCTATATGCCGTTTCCCTGCCGTCACGCGTCGACAACCGGCAGAATAAACTTACGGAATATACCGCCCCGGTATGCACCGGTATTCTATCAATTGAAAACGCGCATGTATCTGTAATGCCCAACGCCCGTTTCCCGCAATACGCCTCAGTAACAATCGCATGATTAGTCTGGGTAAATGATATGTGCTGTTGCCAAGCATTATCTTCAAAGGATTCATTAAAAATCGTCACATTATTGGATTTATTACAACCAATACACATGGCATTAATCACCACCAACAAGCCGATTATGCCAAACTTGCTCATGAAATTATTTCTCATAATATTCAGATTTCCCGCATGTCCGGCGTTCAACAATGCAGCCGTTGACCGTGGTCAGGTCGTTCTTTTCGCTGATTTCCGGAATGTCATCCGGCGCCGATCACGGGAATATGCTTGCTTCCCATTGCCTGTATGGTTTTTATTTCGTTGTTTGCAGGACTTCCACGTCGTCAATCCACCACTTTCCATTTGGCACGGAAAGTTGAAACATCATTTGATGCGCATTGACGCCTTTGGGAATATTCACCACCCACCGGAGCGGAATCCATTTCTTATCCTTTGAATTAAAACAGTTGGAAATAAAAAGAGGACGACACCCCGGTCCGTCATTGGCGCGAAGCGAGCCCCGATCCTTGCTGATAAACTGAAGCTTCATTGTCGGCCCTTCACTCCAGGTTTCTTCGGCATCGGCCGAAGGCCGGTTTGTTTCGCCCTGATATTGCAGGCTTACAATGTATTGCCGGCCTTCCTCAACGGGCAACATCCGATGTCCAAGGAAAGACGGTTTCTCCTGGTCATTTTGAATATAAAGAGAATGTTCACCGGAAAAGCTTCGTTCAGTCGCAAGAACAGCTTCCTTGGGAAGCTTGCTCCATCCCTTGGGCAGTCCGCTTTCAAATTCCTCGCGGAACACAACCGAGGTGTCTCCTTCGGCCAGCGCGGAATACGCCTCCATGGCCTGGGGATATCCCTCTTCTTCGGCACATGACCAAAGATAGCGGGGATCCAGACCGGGAACGTCACAGGATTCCCTCAAAAACCGGACAAGATCGTCATAGCATCGGCGAGTTTCCCGCATCTGGGTTTGCGCCTCTTCCGGCGAGAGATGCCGTGAAATCTTTTGGAGCCTTTCCGCTCCCCGCATGGGGATGGGATATCCGGCCCAGGTCAATGCGCGAGAATACGCGGCAAACGACCGGAACAGGTCAACAAACCGATGCCCGCGCGCGACAAAATCAATTCGCGCCAGGATTTTATCCGCCCCGCCCGCCGACTGTTTTGCCGCTTCCAGTATCTTGCCTCCATTGGCGATATCTTCCGGGCGCCAGAGATCTGGCACAGTTCCGGCATTCGCGGCGACGTTTGTTTCCCGTTGCCGCCCGGCAAAGGTTTTGTTCATGAAATCAAAATACGCGCGCATCTTGTCGCCGGCGGGACCGTATCCGCGCTCAAAATAGTCCCGCAACAGCGCTTCGGCATCCTGTTTGCCGTTCCAAAGAAAACGCGACAACACGTAATAATCCAAATGACGGCAGGGGATATAACGATGCGTCTCCATGGAAAGGCTGATTATTCCAAGGGATGAGAGGAATTGGGTGTTTTCCACAATCAGGGGAAGAAAATGGGAGACTGGAATCCTAAGAGAGTCGTCATAATGCTCGGAAATAAAGATACCGCCGGCCGCTTTAAGCGACCATTCTTTCAAATTTTTCTCCATTTTCCGGCGATACTCCGGATTACCGTAATATGATTCCGGCATCTCCGAGAATTTTATTCTAACATTGGACTCCAGCTGGTCTATTGTTTTGGGCGGTGTATTGTAAAACGTGTACGCAATGATGCCGATTTTCAGCTTGGGATGCGTCTTTTTCACCTCGCGCGCCACAGCATTGGCAAAGGTAAATATTCGGTCGCTGTAAACAACGCCCTTGTAACCATCGTCTTTTCCATACAATTCGGGATGATCCAACGCCTTGCACGCGGGACATTCGCAAAACCCGCCGCCGTCATTCGGGCTGATGGAAACAATATAATCATCCTCGGGACGACACATCCCGCGGATCTTGTCTGTGAATAACGCAATTACGTCGGGATTGCTCGTGCAAACCTGGGTTTGCGAATTCTCAGGTTTGCCGTCAGCCTTTACCCATGCTTTTTGCCGGCCGCCGTTATAGAATGCATAATACTCCGGGTGCTTCTCATAATATTTATTGCCTTCCAAATACTCTCCCCAGGAATGCGCAAACCCGTTGCGAAAGCCAAGATTGCTCGGCTTTCCCTGGCGCATTCGCATCCGCCAAAGCTGGGATTGCGCATCCGTCCGCTCGGAAACCGGGAACTTTTCATTCGCCGTTTCTGATGAGCGCATCCCCCAAAACCATCTATCGCTGATTGCCGGTCCGTCATAGAGGTTAATCGGAGGAATGATTATTGAACTTTGCGGCTGGATGACCTCGCCGGTTTCCCCGGGAAACAGCCACCGCACTCCGAAAAATCGCTCCAGCACCTCATATACCCCGAAAACAGATCCTTTCCGTGAATAAAAACCGTTAAAAGGAGTTATTGAGTCTCCCGTTTGCTGGGGATCGTCATCGCCGATGATGACCAGCGTGTCTCCCGCTGTTTTAATCAAAAATGATTCCGGAACGGCGCCGGTTCTGAACTGGATGCCGAGCTTGTCGGTGTAAGAACTCTGTCCGATTAAGATAAGTTTTGAATCCGGGGGGATGGACTCGCTGTCCTTTTTAATGACATAATCGGCATCCAGTGTCTTTTTGGCATATGCCTGGAACTCTTTTGCGGCAAAAACAGTGACCTCATTTGCGCCGTCTTTGACGACAATAACATGCCCGGATTTCTTGTCCAAAACAATGTTCGCATATCCCAACGACACGCCCAAAAAGACGTTTAAAAATGCAATCGCGGCTGTTCTGGCGGTAACTTTCATTTTGTTTTCCTTTCAACCTGAATTTGCGGCCTGATTTTCAAACTGAACGAAAGACATGCGGGTTGTTGAATTTTACGAGACTCCGAATCATCCGGCCAATATATTCGCCGACAAGGAAACTGAATCGCAATGCTCACATAACCTATGTTCCGTGGAATCCTATTTTGAATGCGCTTTTTGACATGTCCGGCGCTCCATGATAGATCCGCAAATCGTGACCGAAGCCGGTTTCAGCCCCGGATTATCAAGGCGTTTTTCAAGCATTTTGACGGCTTGCTCGCCCGTTTCGTAAAAAGCGCGGTTGACCGTGGTCAGGCCGTTCTTTTCGCTGATTCCCGGAATATCATCCGCGCCGATCACGGAAACATCCTCGGGCACACGGCATCCGGCCGCGCGCAAGGCCTTGATAACACCCAGGGCTTTATAATCCGTGTCAACGCATACCGCCGTAATTTTTTTCCGCTGTTTCAAAAGCTTTTGGCCAGCGGCGTATCCCTCTTCCTCACCCCCGCCATGCGTGTCAATGATCAGATTTTCATTCAGGGGGAGGTTGAACGCGGAAAGCGCCCGGCGGCATCCGGCCATGAAATCCTGATGATAAAGATGTCCGCCCCAGACAACGGCAATTTTTCGATGCCCAAGCTCGCGTGCCAAATAGGATATGGACTGATACGCCGTTTGCGCGGAATCGTTGTTGATGCTGTTAAAAGACAGAAATTTCGAAGCCAACCGGTTCATGCAAACATAAGGCAAGCCCTTGACCAGGTCCAACATTTCCTGATCCGGATCGGACAAGATAAATCCGCGACGGACGGAAGATTGCCCTGATTGTGGAATTAAGCCTTCGGCAACTATTTTATCTTCTGAAAATTCCAAAGAACGCATCATCTTGACCGGATAGCGGGAATTATTCAGGGCACCCCGAATAAGTTCTTCGCTGACAAACCAGCTAATGGTGTTGGCTTCCAGGAAGGGGGTCAGTCCCACCAGAATTATTTCCGTGTTTGCAGGTGTTTTCCCGGAAATTGGCCGGTCACTGACCACGACCGTGCCGGCGTTCTTCTTGCGCTGGATATAGCCTTCGGCCACCAATGCGCGCATGGCATTGCAAACCGTTGACTGCGACACGTTGAATTGCCCGACCAGGTCGGTTTCTTTGGGAAGGACCGCGCCAACCGGCCATGTTCCATCGCCGATGCTTGCAATGATCTTGTTTTTCAGATCTAAATATTTGTACATTTTTACCACTGCTTACACGGATCATACGGATAGATGCCCTTAATCGGCACCATCAGTGTCATCCGTGGTTAAAATTTCTTTTTCATCTTAAAAATACGAAAACCTACCGATTAAGTCAACAATAAAATGCATTTTGTTTTTAATAACATCGTTTTTATCATTGACAACATCGGCTTGTCTGTTATATTGGCTGTCAGAAAGGAATAAAAACCATGACAAAAATCAATACGGCCATAATCGGTTTTGGATTTCGCGCCCAGGGTATTGTTCAAAACCTGCTCAGCAACGGCTCGTTTAACATCACGAAAGTCTGCGACAAAAGGAAAGAACGCCTCCAGGCAGCCAAAGAACAAATCGGCGCCGGACTGCAAGTGACCTCCGATGCGACCGATGTTTTCCAGGATAAGGAGATCGCGGCCGTGATAGTTGCCACCCCGCAGTTTGCCCACAAGGAACTGGCCGTCAGGGCCTTTAAGGCCGGCAAGCACGTCTATTGCGAAAAGCCCCTGGCCCTTTCTGCAAAAGAATGCAACGAGATGATCGCCGCCGCCAAAAAAGCTAAAAAAGTATTCATGGTTGGCCAACAGATGCGTTATCACGCCCACCTGCAAAAAATGGCATCGCTTCTGGCGGACGGGCAAATCGGCAAGCCGGTCATGGTCTGGCTCAGGGAATTCCGCAATCCATTCCCGGAAACCATGGCCTGGGCCTTTGACAAAAAAAAGAGCGGGGGAATGCTGGTTGAGAAAAGTTGCCATCACTTTGACGTTTTCAACTGGTTTATGAATTCAAAGCCTGTCCGGGTTTTCGCCTCCGGCGCGGCGGATGTCTTTAAAAAACCTTTCGGCATTGCGAGCAACATCGCCGACAACGCCTATGTGACAATTGACTATGAAAACGGCGGCCGGGCGCTCCTGCAGTTGTGCATGTTCATGGGACTGCCCTTCACCTACGAATGCGGGATCGGCCAGCACATGCGCGAGATCGGCGTGGCCGGCTCAAAAGGCATGATGAGGACCGAAGGGTTCGATTTGAAGCGCAACATTGAAATCCTGCCAAATGATTCGCGCAACGCCACCCGGATAAACATTGAGACCAGGGGAAATATTCCCACGGCCTTTAACCAGGAAGGCAATGCCGGCATTTACATTGATTTCGCGGATTGCATCCGCAAGGGCAAAAAACCTTTTGCCGACGCCGAGATAGGGAAAATGGCCGTCGCCGTGGCCTGCGCCGCGGAAAAATCCATGGCGGAAAAACGGATCGTGAAAATCAAGGAAGTTATGGCTTAATCAAAGGAAAAGAGATAGCCTGCTTATCTCACGGGGCGGGTGAGAAATGCGGGATAGCCCGCGAAACACGCGAAAGGACACTAAAAAAAGGAATTTAATGCATAACGCAATTAAAATTTGGCGTAAATTAGCGTGTTTAGCGGGAAATATTTTATGGATATTGAAATCACAACCGGATTTGACGGCAGTTTCTGACAAAGAAGGGTAAAATCATTCCCCGACGCGCAATGATTTTTTCCGCACTTTACCCTGCGCCAGGCCGAGGAATCGCCGCAAATTGCCGCCAAACACATTTTCCATGACCCGCGGGGACACCCCCAGGGATTTCATTATCCGTCGGTCGGATTGAACCCATTTCCGGACCCAGGGGAAATTATATTTGTTCGTTGAGCAGTCGGACCCGAAAATGACGTTGTTTTCAACGTCATACCCGATCTTGAACAGTTTGGTCAACGCCTCCCGACGATATATTTCCGGCGTCCCGGGAGTAACGTCAATAAAAAGCTCAATATCCAACTCCGGATTGCTGGTCTGCGCTTCCAGGAACTTGCCATACACCGCCAGCAGTTCGTCGCACCACGGCCAGGAAATATGCGCCAGCGCAAACTTCAATCCTTTTACATTCAACAGGGCTTCAAAAAGCAAAGGGTGGTTATACCTGGAAGAAGAAGGCTTTCCATCCCATAAAATGCCCGAATGAAATAATATCGGCCGGCGGAACTCGGCAATCGCCTGGAAAGTCTTCAAGGCCCGCTTGTCGCCCGGCTCAAAATAATCGCAAATGACCTTGAATCCGCTGACCCCCTGCTCCACCGCCGCCTGGGCCTGCCGCAAAGCGTTCTTTTCCAGGGGATCAATCCAGAAAAACGGATAAAAACTCCTGGAGAGACGACACCATTCCAAAACATTATCCAGACGTTCCTGCCAGGTTTTGAGCGTTTTTGCGGATGCGGAGCAAGGCGGCGGCTGGGACAACAGAACACCGCCGTCCATTCCGGCCTGGCGCATTCTCCGGACCAAGGTGTCCCGGCCATCATTGCCGGGCCTGATATGGATATGACCATCGAGCATAATTATGCAGAGGAAACGTTCAACTTTCAACATCCAACATTAAACATCGAACGGGAAAAAGTTTCCTATTCTTTAGAGTCAGTTGCAAAAGTCCCGGAAAAGACGGCCACGATGAAACGTGGCCCTCCACCGCCTCGGAAAACAGCCTATTTTTCCGCCTGTAGCGGATGGAGGGACGCGCTCTGTCGCGTCCGCAGGACTTTGCAATTAGCTCTTTATTGAACGTTGAATGTTCTAAGTTTCCCAATAAATAGATACTTACCCCTGCGCTGGCTGTTCCGGGCTAGCCGCCGCCGGCTTGAGTTCGTCCGAACACGGCGGCAGGCCGGCCAGTTTCTGATAAAGGTCGTTGCGCGCCGCAACCAGTTTATCCGCCTCCGCCATCAGGCGCTTGGCATTTTCCGGGTAAGTCTGCGACAGAACGCGGAAACGGTTTTCTTTCATCACGGACTCGCTGTATTTCATCACCGGCGGCTTGCTGTCAAGCGTCAATGGGTTTTTACCCTCCTTGACCAGGTCGGGATTATAACGGTAAAGCGGGAAGTGTCCCGATTGGACGGCGTCTTTCTGGGAAAGCAATCCTTTGGTCATATTGATTCCGTGCGCAATGCAATGCGAGTAGGCAATAATGATGGAAGGCCCCTTATATGCATCGGCTTCGGCAAAAGCCCTGACAGTCTGATTCGGGTTGGCGCCCATGGCAATGGTTGCCACATAAATGTTTCCATAGCTCATGCAAATCATGCCAAGGTCTTTTTTCATCAACGGCTTGCCGGCCATGGCAAACCGCGCCACCGCCCCCATCGGCGTCGCCTTGGAGGCCTGGCCGCCGGTATTTGAATATACTTCCGTGTCCAGGACCAGGATGTTGACGTTCCGGCCCGAGGCAAGGACATGATCCAATCCGCCGTAGCCAATATCATAGGCCCAGCCGTCGCCGCCGACGATCCAGACCGACTTCTTCACCAGATAATCGGCCACGGATATGAGCTGGCGCGCCAGGTCGGAATCACATTTTCCGAGCTTTTCCTTCAGTTTCTCCACCCGGGCCCGCTGTTCCTCAATGGCCGCCGGAGACGATTGATCGGCATTCTTGATTTCCTCCATGAGCGGTTTCGTTTCTCCGCAGGAAGGACAGCCGGATGCCTGTTCCAGCAATTCCAGGGCATAAGATGCAAACTTGTCAACCGCCAGCCGCATGCCATAGCCAAATTCGGCATTATCTTCAAAAAGCGAGTTGGACCAAGCCGGACCGCGCCCGTCTTCACGGGTCGTGTAAGGCGTGGTGGGCAAATTGCCGCCGTAAATTGAAGAACAGCCGGTGGCATTGGCGATCAAGGCGCGATCACCGAAAAGCTGGGTCAGCAACTTGATATACGGCGTCTCGCCGCATCCGGCGCAAGCGCCGGAAAACTCAAACATGGCGCGCACGAACTGGCTGCCCTTGACCGTGGCGCGATTATACAGCTTCGGATCCATGTCCGGGATGCCCATGAAAAAGGCGAAGTTTTTCGCCTCCTGCTCGCGCAACGGGAGTTGCGTGGTCATGTCAATCGCGCGATGGCCGGTCTCCTGTTTCGTATTGGCATCCTTCTCGCGCGCCGGACAATTCTGGACGCAAACGCCGCATCCGGTGCAATCTTCGGGCGCAACCTGCACGGTGTATTTCATGCCGGCATATTCCTTGCCCTTGGCATCCACCGATTTAAATTCCGCCGGAGCGCCGGTCAATTTGGCCGCATCATATACCTTGACGCGAATCGCGGCGTGGGGACAAACCAGCGAGCATTGTCCGCACTGGATGCAAAGATTCTGGTCCCATTTGGGAATGTCAATGGCGATATTGCGCTTCTCGTATTTGGTGGTACCGGTCGGCCAAGTGCCGTCGGTCGGCATTTTGCTTACGGGCAGAGTATTGCCTTTTTGGCTCATGATGGTGGCCGTCACTTGCTTGACGAATTCCGGCGCATCCGCCGCGACGACCGGCGGCATTTTCAGCCGGCGGGCCGGCTTCTCGGGCACCTTCATCTCCTGGAGCGCCGCCACTGCGGAATCAACGGCCTTGAAGTTCATCTGCACCACATCCTCACCCTTGCGGCCGTACGTTTTGCGGATGGCGTTTTTCATCGCCTCAATGGCCTTGTCCGGCGGCAGGACGCCGGAAATCTTGAAGAAGCAGGCCTGCATAATGGTGTTTATCCGCAAGCCGAGTTTAAGTTCCTTGGCAAGCTTGATGGCGTCAATCACGTAAAACTTTATTTTTTTCTTTATGATCTGCTTTTCGATTTCATCCGGCATATGATTCCAGACCTCGTCGGCGCCATAGGGGCTGTTCAGCAGGAACACCGCGCCATCCTTGGCATCGGCCAACAGGTCGTATTTTTCCAGGAACGAGAACTGGTGACAGGCCACAAAATCGGCCTGGGTGCATAAATAAGGGCTCTGGATCGGAGTCGGCCCGAACCGCAGGTGCGAAATGGTGACCGCCCCGGCCTTCTTTGAGTCATACTCGAAATAACCCTGGGCGTAATTATCGGTTTCATCGCCGATAATTTTAATTGAGTTTTTATTGGCGCCGACCGTGCCATCCGAACCAAGACCGTAAAACTTGCATTCAATCCGGCCGGGATGGACAATGTGAAAACGCTGGTCAACCTCCAGGCTGGTTTTGGAAACATCATCGTTGATGCCGACCGAGAAATGATTGATTCCCTTGCGCGACAAATTATCAAAAACCGCCTTGACCATGGCCGGCGTGAATTCCTTGGAACCCAGCCCATAACGTCCGCCAAGAATGCGCGGATAACGGCGGGTTTGCATCATTTTTTCGCTCATCGCCTCGCCGATGGCCGTGCGCACATCCAGATAGAGCGGCTCGCCGATCGCGCCCGGCTCTTTCGTCCGGTCAAGGACGGCAATTGACTTGACCGTCGGCGGCAATGCGGCAATAAATGTTTTAACGTCAAACGGACGGAACAAATGCACCTTGACCAAGCCAACCTTTTTACCCTTGGCGACCAGGTCATTGACCGTCTCGTGCGCGGTTTCGGCGCCGGACCCCATCATAATAATGACCTTTTCCGCATCGGGTGCGCCGACATAATCAAACAGCTTATACTGCCGGCCGGTGAGCTTGGCGAATTTATCCATTTGTTTTTGAACGATGGCCGGCGTGGCCAAATAAAAGGGATTGACCGTTTCGCGGCCCTGGAAATAAACATCGGGATTCTGCGAAGTTCCGCGCAACTTGGGACGGTCGGGCGAAAGCCCGCGCCGGCGGTGTTCAAGAACGAGGTCGTCGCTGATCATGGCGCGCATGGTTTCACGGCTGACTTCCTCGATTTTCTGGACTTCGTGCGAGGTGCGGAAACCGTCAAAGAAATGGATGAACGGCACGCGCGCTTCCAACGTGGCGGCATGGGCAATCAAGGCCAAATCCATGGCTTCCTGGACGCTGTTTGAAGCCAGGAGCGCGAACCCGGTTGAACGGGTCGCCATGATGTCGGAATGGTCGCCGAAAATGGAAAGAGCCTGGCAGGCAATTGAACGGGCGGTCACGTGGAATACCGTCGAGGTGAGTTCGCCGGCAATTTTAAACATATTGGGAATCATCAAGAGCAGCCCCTGGGAAGCGGTGAAGGTTGTGGCCAGCGCCCCGGCAGTCAGCGAACCGTGCACTGCGCCGCTTGCTCCGCCTTCGGATTGAAGTTCCGCGACCTGGGGAACCGTGCCCCAGATGTTTTTCTTGCCGGCGGCGCTCAGCTCATCGGCCAGCTCGCCCATGTTTGAGGAGGGGGTGATCGGATAAATAGCGCATATTTCGCTGACCGCGTAAGCAACCGACCCGGTCGCAGTGTTGCCGTCCATCATTTCTTTATTAGCCATAACAGAATATCTCCTTTTCCTGGTTTCTTGTGATCAAATATTTTTTAATCCGACAAGTCGGATAAAAAGTGCGGATAAAATTAAAATACAAACGAGTGAAAGAAAGATAAGAATATAACAACAACTGAAAGCTGACAAGCTAAAATTCAGGATTTGCAATAAGCAAGTTTACCGCGAAGCGACCATGAACATGGCCAGCGCAAAAAACAACACAGCAAGCGCCGCTTTCGCGACGACCACCGACCGGCGGGAAAATCCGAGAAAGCTCTGCCAGGCAACACCTGCAATGGCAAGCCCCATGATCGCCAGTAAAGGCGCTATGAACATGAAATTATACAACAACAAATACGCCAAACCATGCACCCGGGCGGAAGGATCCTGGATAATTACCATGATCGTCGGCAAACAGATCGGAGGAAGGCGAGATCACCCCGCTGCTGCTGACATCCGTAATCCCGGACATGGAGTCCACCTTGATAAAAAACAAGGCATTTGTATTATTTGCGTCCGAGGTGGCCGTCACAGTGTTGCCGTCCCCATCCGTAAAGACAACGTCCACATTTACGTTGCCCAGGCTCAATCCTTCCAAGTCGTTTTTAATGCGCATATGGGCGTCAAACGCCTGCCGCTCCAGAGTCACCTCCTGACTGATCTCTATCTTGACCGTGGCGCAAGCGGCCATAGCCTGTTGGCATGACAACTGAACAGCAACCATCAGAATGATCAGTAAAGCACCCCGCGGTCCCGACTCGAAGAGGTCGGGACGGGGCATCTTTGCGGAACCCTGCGAAGCCAAGGACGCCATCTTGTCCTGCATAGCTCCTTGAGCGACGCAGGATCCTCCCTGTGGCTTGCCACAGGGCTTCCTGGCGAAGAAGGGTGGAATTGCCCATCGGATCCAACCGAAATATATTTGCCCGTGGTAATAGCTCATTTGTATCCGCTCTCCCTCTTGTCTTCTCCTAATTTATTAAGTTGCCTTTCTGTCCCATCAACTTGTAAAACATTAAGTCCTAATTCAAGGGCTGACCCCTATTCTTCTCTGTTTGAGGAGGGGGCGTCATCAGAATCGGGGACGCGTCTTAACTTATAACATTTGACGCTCATGCCAGCAATTCTACTTTCAGTTTGTCGCGTAATCGGCTCAACTCTTTCTCCCGCTTACAACGATTCTCAAACCTCCGGATTGCCATCGCTACGGCCGCGTAATCCGCCCCGCCTACCCGCTCTCCTATTCCCTTCATCGTCATGCCAGTGGTCCATCGCGCCAGCCATAATATCAAATCGCGACCCCAGTCACCATGCCGATCCCGAAAATCTTCCCACCGCTCTCCCTTTTCCTGCTCCACCTTACGGATCACATCCTCAAATCCCACTCGTTCCCGATACGCCCGTTTCCCAGCCATTTCCCGCCCCATCTTCCCTGCTTGCCGCTTAATCCCTTCCAAAAACGTCGCTGATCCAATTGCCAGTATCCCCTTCATCCGGCTCCAGCCCGGCTCTATCACCCCTTGTCGAACATATCCCTCTATCCTTTCTCGATACGCGCTCCGCACATCATTTTTCCCTATTCTTCCCAGTAGCTTTCCCGTCTCCAACCATCCTGTCTTTTGCCCATACCCGGCATACGCCCAATATGAACTCCAGCGATAGTTACGCAATACCTCCAACCATTTCGCCACTTCCTCCCGGCCAGGCGGGCGCAGTAGTCCGGCCCGCTCTGCCTTCCTCTTCCGTTTCCCTAATCCCATCCCCTTCAGCCTGATCGGATTCAAATGCAGATAGTCCAGCACAGCCAACACCCACCCATCCTCCACCACCTCTGATCGAAATCGTCCCTGAAATAGCGGGCCAACCCGCCGGTATTTCCGGTTATACCAAACACTATACGCCACGTTCAACCAATGCACCGCCGCGCTAAGATTACCTCTCCGTATCTCGACCAATATGTGATAATGATTCGACATCAGCACATACCCATGAACCCTCACCCCATACCGCTCGCTCATCGCCTCAATCAACTCCAACATGTGTTCCCGATCTCGGTCTTCTTGGAATATTTCCAACCGCTCCAAGCCGCGGTTCATCACATGCACCCATCCCGTCTCTATCTTGATCCGCGCTTGTCTGCTCATCCTCTTATCTCACCATATCCCGTCTATCCTTGTCATCCTTGTCAATTGCTAATTTGTTATATGTTAAGACGCGTCCCTTATTCTTTCTCTATTCTTCTGCTATCCTTCTTCACCTGATCGCTCTGAACCACTATACATCCTCCTTGCCTAGCATATTTAACATCACACGTGAATCTAGGCTCATAACTCCAAAAAACGATCACATCATCATGTTTTAAAATTTCTAAAAGATCAGGCCACCTTGAAGAATTTAATTCTAATGTACCAGCAATCAGCTCGTTTGGCATAAGAGTATCACGGCCGGTTAAAGGATCTTCAATATAAGATGTCTCCTTAATGATTTCTTGATTTCGTGCATTCACGAGGATGAGAATCATGCACGGCCTAAAATACCATGGAACATCGTTTCTGCTTAAGCGAACAGACTTGCCACCAGTATTCTCTAGGCTAAAACACAGAACAAGTCGGTTTGTAAGTGATTGTTGCACACTTAAATGAATCGGGCTTTCTGGTCGGGCCTCTTGGGCAACAACTGTTTTAGAAAACCAGCCATTAAACATAACCATGCTATATATCAGCCACAATATAATGTGCTTTTTATTTTGCTTTAAAACTCTCACCATAAATCGTCTCGTCCTTTATTCTAAGACTATATCGCACCGAGGACATTTACTTGATGACGTTAGACCTTTGAGACAACTAATTTCTGGGACGATTAGGGTCAGCCTTGAAATAGAACTTAGCATCATTTTGCCTCTCACCTGTTCCTGTTTTTGCTGCTTCCCCATTGATTGACGCAATTATCGCCCTTGTAAACATTATCACCCGTATTATCGTTCGCTTTTGAAGCCATTCCAGCTTCCGTGTTCTCATTTAATGCTTTTCCAACAGCATTACCAATATTGGACACCGTAAAGTTAGTGTTTCCGCAAGCAGGTGAATCATAGATAGCATAGACCTTATGTGGTCCGCAAGTATTTCCATTTGGGCATTTTGGGGGTAAAATCGGCCTGATATTCAATGTTTGCATTCAATCCGGGTATAATCTAATATTTCTTAAGGCGGCATTTTAGCCGCAACAAAATTTTCACATGAACACTGGCAGCACAACAAGCAGCGCCCCCGCTATCGCAACATTCAGATTCGGCCAACACGCATCGGCCAATTGCATCACGATTAATGCTGGAACGAATATCCCGGCCGGCAGCATCATCCGGAATGAAGCGGAAAAACTCAAGGCGGTCATACTGAACCAGTTTGTTTTTGCAGACAACGACAAGTATTCGGCGTCTTTTAAAAAATTAATTCCGGAAGGCGCGCCGGTTGCCTGTCTTAATCATGTTCCTGACAGTAAGGGAATTTTCTCCGCCCAGGCGATCGCCCTTTCAGGAATACAGAACGTGGAAACGGTCAAAGTCAACGGCCGAAAAATCGGGTTCGTTTTTGAAGATGACAATGCGCGTTACTGCCTGCTCAGCAATGTTTTTGCGCAAAAAATCAACGCATCCCGCCCCGAACAGGCCGAAATGGTCTTTGAGACTTTTGAAAATGCCATGACCCGGCACGGATTCAAATTCACCGAAACCGTGCGCACGTGGTTTTATAATGACCATATCACTGACTGGTACGGCGAGTTCAATAAAGTGCGGTCCAATTTTTTCAATAGAACAGGGGTATTCGAAAAAACAGTCCCCGCCAGCACCGGAATCGGCGCGGGCAATCCTTACGGCGCCGCCTTGGTCGGAAAGGCGTTTGCTGTCCAGCCCAAAAACAGCCGGGTCAAAATCCAGTCCGTCCCCTCGCCCATGCAAGCATCGGCGCTTAACTACAAGAGCTCATTCAGCCGCGCCATAGAACTTGAATTTCCCGCCCACCGCTGGCTGCTTGTTTCCGGCACGGCCAGCATAAGCAAAGACGGGAAAACCGCTTTTCTTGATGACATTGTCGCACAGATTGATCTTACCATGCATGTCGTGGAAGCCCTGCTCCATTCCCGCAGGATGAACTGGGGCGATATCTTCCGGGGAATTATTTATTTTAAACATCCGGATTATCTGAAACATTTTAAAGCGTACTGCCGGAAACATAAAATTTCCGGCTCAAACCTGGCGGTCGCCTTTACCGACATGTGCCGGGACGATCTCCTTTTTGAAATCGAGCTTGACGCTCTTATTTCCAAGGCGCCCGCGCCGTGAACCCCGGCCGGCGGGGAAGACACCGGAACGCCATTTTTCAACGGCCAGTGAAGACATGATAAAAGCAGAAAGGAGCCGGAATGAAACGCGATAGACGCAACGTCATCATGGTTCGGATCGCACTGGGATTGTTTCTTGCCTTGGCCGCGGGCCCCGACGCCCCGGCCGCAGATTTTCCACAAGGGCTTATGCTTCATTTCAACTTCGACCAGATGGAACCCGGCGGGGTTGTTACCGACCGGTCGGGCCGCAACAACAACGGCCGCGCCTTTGGCGCCAAGTGGACATCCGCCGGCAAGCAAGGCGGCGCCTATGAATTCACGACGACCAACGGTTACATCCAGGCAGCCAACACCCCGGCCTTGAACGCGACCCAGGCGACCTTTGCGGTGTGGTTCAAGACCGCGCGCACGAATTCAAGCACGCGCTGCATTTTAGACAAGCTGACGGACCGCGGCTACGCCCTGAACATCGCCGGCCAAGCGCAGGACAAGGATGGAAAGAACAACGGTAAACTATGCGCCGCAGTCAACGGTCATTATTGCCTGAGCGACAGCGTTGTCACGGACGGCGCCTGGCATCATGGGGCGGCAACATTTGACGGCGAGAACCTGAAACTGTATGTGGACGGGCAACTTCAAAAGCAGGTGGTTTCCTGGCACGGCGAGATTGCCGCCAACACCAATGACCTGACCATCGGCATGAACCGATCCAACCCGGGGCCGCAGGAGAAAGACCTATCGTTTGACGGCGTGATTGACGAGGTGATGATTTTCAACCACGCGCTCTCCGATGCTGAAATCAAGGTCGTGATCGCCTCCGTGAAACCCAAGTTCACGAAGGAACAGGTCGCCAGGCGTTTGCTGGACCTCAAGGAACTCTTTGACCGGGGATTGCTCACCAAGGATTTTTACGACCGGAAGGTCAAGGAATGCGAAGTCACGCCTTGACCCGGATGTTTTTTACGCAGCCATGGAGGACCGTGGTCAGGGTTTGACGGTTGCCGGAGAAGTGATTTTTCGTTGTTGTTTCGGCGGTTCGGGTTTTGGAGCTGGCGGGGGATTGAAGACCAATGCCTTCAGTTCTTTTGCGGGGACGAGATGCCGCCAAAGGAAAGCCTGCATTCTGTCTTCCGCCGGCACGGCCTCGTGGACGATCTTCCGGTCCCCATTCGTCGCGCTGCCTTCAATGATCAAGCTGACGGGTTCCTTTGTCTCCGCCAGGCTGGTTTTCAACGTGATCCGCGTCAAGGCCTGGGTTCCAGACAGGGTGCCGCCTTTTATTTCAAAACCACGCGACGCGCCCTTCAAATCAAGCTTGATATTGTTGGTAAACCCGTCCTGCCGGATGGCGTAGACGCTGAGGGAAGCGGCGGAATTACTGCGCATGCTGACACCGGATGGCACAACGCGCAACGCAAAATCGGGTTGGGGCGCGCTTATTCGCACGCGGTAGACATGCTCTTCGCCGCCATTGTGCTGGGCATCGGCCAGGTAAACATAATAGATGCCGTTCGTGGGCAGAGTGGCGCGGATGTAGGAATCCGCGTGGTGCGTGATCAACCCCGATCCAAGGTCTTCATGATCGTCGTTGAACGCCAGACATTTGCCGCCGGCATCGGTCAGTTTGAGCGTGGAATCCAGCGGGGAATCAAGCCGCCGCGCATGGACTTCGGCGACGACCTCGTCGCCGGACTGGCCTTCGAACCGGAACACATCCCGGTCGCCCGGCGGATCAATATGCCCGTTAACAATGATGGGCAGCGTCACTTTCTGCGCGGCCGCCGGTGTGTTGTTCAACTCCTTTTCCAGGCATTCCGGCAATGTATCCATGGCAAAAGGCTTGCAATTGGAAATGAAATCATCCTTGCCGCGCGTGGTGACCGGCCACACTCCCGGCATTGTTTCTTGTGAATCAGGCGTCATCCTGGTCTCCAAAAGATTCCAGCCTTTCATTTCAACTGTTGTGGGCGTGGCCACGCGTCCGCCCAGCGGAAAGATGCTCGTCACAAACGGCAGTTCACCGATGGTGATGCGATAGACAAAATCCTCGCGACCGCGGTAGAGGGCATCGTAGATGGACAACATATATTCGCCATCCCCGGGAACCTCGTAAAAAATGACCGGATCGGGGCTGAAACGGTAGCCGCCACTATACGCCACTTCCTTGCCCTGCGCGTTATAAAGCGCCAGCACCGGCTGGAACCAGCCGGGAACGGCGTCGGCCATATAGGGGATCAAGCCCCGCGCCTGGACAATGATGACCAGGCGTTGCCCCTTGCCGGCCGCGAAACGAAACCGGTCAACGGCTCCGGAAGAGATCTGGCCGTTCATGGTGCATGGCAATTTAATCCGCACCTCATCATCGTCCAAATCGCTTTGCGATCCTTGGCCGTCCATCATCATCGTCATCATCATTTCCGAACCGCCTTGGCCGCCGGCGGAACGTTTCTTCCGGCGGAGACTTTGCTCCTCCCGGCCGAGCACCTGCCGGGGGCTGGTTGGCGCCGGCGGCGCGGAGAATTCAGGAAATTGGCCGATGTTAAAAACGAGCGGGTTTGACAACCCGCGCGGCGTCCCCAGCCTTATTTCCCGTTCACCAGGTTGCGCATCGGGGGCTATCGTGACCTCAAGAATGACAAGGTTGGCAATTGAAACGCTGGCCGGCTGATCAACAAACGTGTTAATAATTTTCTCAATCCTGGCGATCATGTTCGTCAGGCCTGCATCCAGCTTTTGAGCCGACTGGCTTTTTAATTCCCTCAATTGTTCGCCCAACAACGCGACCTCCTGTTGTCCCGTTTTCCGGTTATACTCCACCACCCGGGCTTGAACACCCGCGCCGGAGACAAACGCGCCGTTGACGCCTTCCAAAGCCTGCCCGCCAACCGTGACCTGGAAAACAGCTCCCTGCTGTCCGCCGGCGGGATAAACAAAGCCGATGTACGACGGCGACTGCGCCGGCAAGGCCGGAACAACCGCCAGCGAGGCGATCAGCCACAACCATCGAAATCCGTTCATAAACAATCGCTCCATTATTTTTTTTCCGTCAATGCATTGCTGTCATTGGCAAAAAGCGAGTATTGCGCGGTTTTCGCGCAATACTCAGTACATAATTTCTTTCAGGCGGCCGGCCGATTTCGCGCCATTTTCGCCGGGATCCAACACGCGGGCTTCAACGCCCATGGGATGGGGCAGCCTGACATCGGCGTCTATGCCGGCCAATTCATAAATACTGCCAAGGAGGTCAATCGGATACACCGGCCGTTCCTTGACTTCCTCGCCTTTCTCATCCGACGCGCCGACCACGTGGCCGCCCTTGAACCCGCCGCCGGCAACCAGGACCGAAAAGACATTGCCGTAATGGCCGCGCCCGCCGTTCCAGGGCGGTTGCCAGTCCACCCTTGGGGTTCGGCCGAACTCGCCGCAACACCAGACGATGGTGCTCGCCAACAAACCGCGATCTGACAAATCCTGCAGCAGCATCGCCAGCCCCTGGTCCAACTGCGGACATTGCCGGCGCATGGTCTGGAAGTGGTTGCCGTGCGTATCCCAACCGCCCGGGTAGTTGATCGTGACATAAGGGACGCCGGCTTCGACCAGCCGCCGCGCCACCAGGCAATCCTGCCCAAACGTGTGACGGCCGTAACGATCCCTCAATTCAGCTTTCTCCTTTGAGAGATCGAACACCTCTTTGCCTTTGCCCAAAATCAGGTCATACGCCTGTTTCTCAGCATCCTCCGAAACCGCCAATAACGGATTACCGAGCATTGCATTGCCCATCGTGTTCATCTTGTGGAGGAAATCACGCCGGGCCATCTGGCGCTCATCGGTGATGCCCCGGGCGATAACACCTTCCACTTCGAACCGGGCCGCGTTCGGATCGCCGCCGGTGGCAAAAGGTTTATATTTTGATCCCAAAAAACCAGACTCGGAAAAACGGCCCTGCGGCTGGGTCAGCACCACATAGGGCGGAATCAGCCCCTTGTATCCGGCATTGTAACCTTTGAGCAGCGCGAACACGGCGCCAATGCATGGATAAGCCAACCGCGCGCCGGGCATGTGGCCGGTCTGCATCAGGTAGGCCGCCGTTTCGTGGCCATTGTTATGATGGGTCATGCTGCGGATAATGGAATACTTGTCGGCCTGCTTCGCCAATGCGGGAAACAACTCGCCAAGCTGGATCCCGCTCACATTGGTGGGAATCACGGCCTTTAACTGACCGGTGTAGTCGTAACCCGCATCCGGTTTCGGATCCCAGGTGTCCGTATGCGACATGCCGCCCCACAAGAAAACCTGGATGACCGCCTTGGCCTTGGGTTGGGTTTGGGCTTCGGGCAGCGGCGTGTCGGCCGCCAGCGTTTCAAAACTCAACCGGTCGGCCAGCAGCAACCCGGCCATGCCGATAAGACCGCGGCGCAGGGCCTCACGCCTGGAAATTGGCGCACCGGCCATGCCCGTTAAATCAGAACTCAACAATTGATCCCTTGAGTTGTGTTCGGTGTTCATGTTTTCAGTCTTCCTTCATCCTCTTCCGGTCAATGCCGGTAAAGAAATTCATCGCTGTTGATCAACGCCCATACAAGGTCAATCCATCCCTCGCGCCCTTTTGCCACGCCGGACTTGGCATAGGCTTCCACGTTCTTCACTTCGTCATCCGTCGGAAAACGCGAAAGAATCGTCAGGTAAATATCCTCCGTGATCTCTTGCCGACTGCGCTTGGAACGTAAGATCGCCTTCAGCCGGGGGCCTTCTTCCAGCTTGCGCTGGATGTGGCTTGAATTCAGCATGTGCATCAGCTGGGTGGACTGCGGGCGATTGATGCGTTCGTTTTCCATGCCGGTGGCGCGCGCCGGCCGGCCGAACAATTCCAGAAAAGGACTGGTGATGCTGCCATCCGGCAACGCAATCGCCGGTTTACTATCCGGAATAAAGGTGAACGGCTCCGGAATGGCGCTGGTATACAAATCCGACGTGCCGGTGATCTGGTTGATGGCATCAATTAAGACTTCCGCATCCAGCCGGCGCAACGGATAAAACGCAAAATTGGCCTCGCCCTGGGGAACATCGGGCTTGGGGATGACGGAGGAAACCTGATATGTTCTTGAGGTCAGTATCAACCGGTAGATGTGTTTCAGGTCGTAATGGGCCGCGACCAACTCCTTTCGCAAATAGGCCAACAGCGCGGGATTGCTTGGCGGGTTGTCCGGCCGAATATCGTCCGGCTCATGGATAATGCCGCGCCCCAACAACCAGGACCAGATGCGGTTCACGATATTGGCGGTAAACCAGGCATTCTTCGGGGTAATCAACCAGTCGGCAAAAACCTCCCGAGGATCCCTGTCCGGGGGCAGCTTCTTGATCCTTGTTCCATCCGGAAATACAGCCGCTTGCGCCGCAGTATTAGTAACTTGTTTGGATAAGCTGTTGGTAATCCGCGCCAAATCATCCTTGTCGGGGTCCCAGAAAACGATTTCCTCCTTCCACTCCCTGGTAGGCTTGTAACTGATCCGCGAGAAAAAGACCGCCATGCCCGGCAGACAGTTTTTCGGCCAGGACTCGGCCCGCGATCCCATGAACGTCAAGGCCACGGTTATCGCGATGCCTTCCGGGGTCCTGTCCTGCATGGCGCGATAGAAGTTGACCTGTCCGGCGCGGAAATTACTGCCGTTCGCCGTGAGCAGTTCCCGGACGAATTGGTCATACGGTTTATTGTCCCTGATGGCCGTCCGGATCCAGCGGTGATAGGCCTGTGCCGCATTGGGCCACAGATTGATGGGAAACTCGGCCTTGACCCGCAGCAGGTCGCTCCATTTCATCGCCCAGTAATCCGCAAACTCCTCCCGCTCCAGCAAACGATCAACCAGGGCACGGCGTTTGTCCTGGTCCTGATCCTGGATGAACTCGCGCGCTTCCTTCGCCGTGGGCAGCGTGCCGATCACGTCCAGAAAGGCGCGGCGGACGAACACCGCATCGGAACAAATGACGGGGTGAACACCCAGCTTCGCCAACTTGCGGTAAACGAGCTTATCAATCTGGCTTTCCGGGGGCGTCCCGACCGGGCTTTCAAAAATATTTTGTTCCGGTCCTGATGCCGCCATTCCGCTCAAGACCGCCAAGAAGAACACCATCGAAAGAAATGAAGTCTTCATCCCGGATTGCCGATAAGAAATTAATTTTTTGGGGGACCAATCATGAAGCGCCGGCTTCGGCGCCGTTGTCCCGGTTATTGAGGCAATCTTAATCCGGAAATGGCCTCATGGCAAGTGATTTTAATGTTTTGCGGGCCCACTCAGCCATCTGAGTTAGTCCGTATGGAGCCGGGATGACCTCGTCCCGTTCAGAGCGGCCTGGGGGCAGGCCGTCTCCAATCAAGACTGAGGTATGTTTTGCAAATGGTAATCCGTGCTTCCGGAAATCCGGGTTGAGGATTGACATTCCCGTCCGCTCCATCTACTTTATCCATCATGAAAACCGTTTTCTGTCTGTCATGTCCGGCCCGCAAGGGCAACACACGGCGCATTTCCAGTTCTTTTCGGAAGGGAAATATTTGGGGAAACGGATCGAGGAACGGTTTTGGCGCGCGGGATTATTCAGCGTCAATGAATTCAGCGCCAGCGACTTGTCCGCCGTAGCTTCTTAGCGAAGGCGGATGCAAGCGTGGGGCGAATTTGGTTTCCCGATGAATATCGGGATTCGAAAAAGCAAGACAAGCTTGGGCCGAATGCCGGTGCGCCGAGTGAAGCATCAGACTCGATTCTATGCAAACGCGGGAAACCGGCAGGCGGCCCAAGATCGCCGCCGACTTTTTCGAACAAAATTCGCACCACATTTGGAAGAAAGCATCAATAACATTGGGTATATATCAAACATGTCAATCAACCGGGCAACATTTCTGGCGCTGTTGGCGCTGGCGTTGATCAACGGCGGCCGGGCCGAGGATATTAAAATGAATCAACTTACTCCCCAGGAAGAACGCGTCATCGTGCACAAGGAAACCGAGCCGCCTTTCACGGGTGAATACAACAACTTCCACGGCAAGGGCGCCTATGCATGCAAACGGTGCGGCGCCTTGTTGTACCGGTCGGATTCCAAATTTGATTCGGGTTGCGGATGGCCAAGTTTTGACGCTGAAATCCCCGGCGCGGTGCGGCGTCAGCCGGACGCCGATGGAATGCGGGTGGAAATCATGTGCGCCAAGTGCGGAGCGCACCTGGGTCACGTTTTTTCCGGTGAGCGGCTGACACCAAAAAACACACGCCACTGCGTAAACTCAATTTCACTGAAGTTTGTCCCGGACGATGCGCCGGCCACAACCAATTCCGCAACCGGGCCAACGGCGCCGAGATCGTCCAGGCCGCTGACAGGCTCCGCCCCGGATCCCGCGCCCAGGACAGAGACGGCCATCTTTGCCGGGGGGTGTTTTTGGGGCGTTGAATACTATTTTAAGCAGGCGAAGGGCGTGCTCGCGACGCAAGCGGGCTATGTGGGCGGCCATACGGATAACCCCACCTACAAGCAGGTTTGTGGCGGCATGACCGGCCATGCCGAGGCGGTGCGCGTAACCTATGATCCCGAACAGACAACCTATGAGAACATGGCAAAACTATTCTTTGAGATACACGACCCGACCCAAACGAACCGGCAGGGGCCTGACATTGGCGCACAGTACCGGTCCAGCGTGTTCTACCAGAGCGAACAGCAGAAGGCGACGGCCGAGAAACTCATCGGAATCCTGAAAGCCAAGGGGTATAACGTGGCCACGCAGGTGGCGCCCGCCGGCACCTTCTGGCCGGCCGAGGACTACCACCAGCAGTACTACGAGAAGAACGGCAAGACCCCCTACTGCCATGTCTACAAAAAGCGGTTCTGAAATAGCAACAAGCAATTGGCCTGATCGTAAAAAAGGAAGCGGGTCAACGTTGACGAACAATTCCTGCATGTTATATTATTTGAGATTACGATGAAAATAAGAGGACATCATATCACCTGCACATATTGTTTCCATGGATCCGGCAAAAAAAGAGCGGAAGATTTTTTCGGCATAAAGAATGCGATTCCGGAGCTATTGCGCAAGCTGCGTCAAAATCCGGACATGACAATGACCATGGTGACAAACCTTGACGATGTCTGTGATATATGCCCGCTCAGGAAGCCGGATGGTTGCGGACGCGGTTCTGATGCGTTTGCCCAAAACGAGAAACTGCGCGCGTGGGACAGGGCGATTCTAGAAGAACTGGGGCTCAAAGAAGGCGAAAACATCCGGGCGAGGGAGATTGAAATCCGCCTTAGAGAAAGGATACCGGAGATAAGCAAGTTCTGCACAAATTGCTCGAGCGCTTCCCCGAGCGGATGGAAGGAATATCGCATCGCTGTCCAGAAAGGTCTCTGGCCGGAGAAGGACGAATGAAAGGCGGACAATCCAGCCGGCATGCCAATGCATAATATTTGTAATAATAATTTGAACCTCATGAAACCCCATGAAAATTGCAACATTTAACGTAAACTCCATCCGTTCCCGCCTGCCGGTTGTCATCAACTGGCTGGAGCAGAACAAACCCGATATCATGTGCCTGCAGGAAACCAAGGTGCAGGACCATGAATTCCCGGCGGCGCCCTTCATTGACGCCGGATACCAAATCACATATCGGGGTGAAAAATCATACAACGGTGTTGCGCTGGCAAGCCTGCAGAAACCGACGGAAATTAAATTCGGCTTTGACGATTCGCGGCCCAAGGATGAGAGCCGGCTCCTGATCGCAAAAATCGGCGCCGTTTATGTGGTGAATACTTATGTTCCCCAGGGGCGTGAAATTGACCATGCCATGTATAAATATAAACTGGAGTGGTTTGAGCGCCTGAGAAAATTATTCGAGAAACGGTTTACGCCCGGCGATAATTTAGTCTGGGTCGGCGATTTAAACGTCGCCCCGGAAGCAATTGATATTTACAACGCCCCCATGCAGGAAAACCACGTCTGCTATCACAAATCCATCCGGGCGGCATTTGAAAAAACAAAACAATGGGGATTCGTTGATGTTTTCCGGAAATATCATCCCGAACCCGGGCAATACAGTTACTTTGATTACCGCACGCCGAATGCCGTCCAAAGAAAAATGGGCTGGCGGGTTGATCACATCCTGGCCACGCTCCCGCTCGCCAACAAGTCAAAGGATTGCCATATAGACATGAAACCGCGCCTTGAGCCGAAATGCTCGGATCATACGATCATGACGGCTGAATTTGAAGAACTGCGACGGTAACTATATTCATATTGTTCAGTTGACCTGACAATATGTCTCACATTATCACCAAAGAGAGACAAATAGTCTCAATATTATTAATTATAGAGCATTGCATTATATATCTTAATGCTTTAATTAATAATGAGATATGAATCTTAGCGTAATCTTGGCATGGTAAATGCTTTAATATAATCTGAAAAATAGGAGAATTAAAATATGGCAAAAGTACTTGGAATAGATTTAGGGACAACCAATTCGTGTATGGCCGTCATGGAAGGTGGCCAGCCGGTTGTGATCCCAAACTCGGACGGTGCGCGGACAACGCCATCGGTTGTCGCCTTTACTAAAAGCGGCGAACGCCTGGTCGGCCAGGCGGCCAAACGACAGGCCATCACCAACGCAACCAACACGGTTTATTCGATCAAACGCTTCATGGGCCGAAAATATGACGAAGTCGCCCATGAAATTTCGCTCGTTCCTTACCAGGTGGTCAAGGCCAAAAACGGCGATGCCAACGTCAAGATCGGCGATAAAATCTATTCGCCGCCGGAAATATCATCCATCATCCTCCAAAAAATGAAAACGGATGCTGAAGCCTACCTGGGGGAAAAGATCACCCAGGCGGTAATCACCACCCCGGCCTACTTTAACGACAGCCAGCGGCAGGCCACAAAAGATGCCGGCAAAATTGCGGGGCTTGAAGTTTTGCGCATTATCAACGAACCGACGGCCGCTTCGCTGGCCTACGGGCTTGAAAAGAAAAAAGACGAGAAAATCGCCGTGTATGACCTTGGCGGCGGAACATTTGACATTTCCATCCTTGAAATCGGCGACGGTGTCTTTGAAGTCAAGGCCACCAACGGCGACACGCATCTCGGCGGCGACGATTTTGACCAGATGATAATCAACTGGCTTGTGGCCGAGTTCAAAAAAGACAACGGCATTGATCTTTCCAAGGACACGATGGCCATTCAAAGACTGAAGGAAGCGGCCGAGAAGGCCAAGTGCGAGCTGTCGTCTTCCCAGCAGACCGAAATCAACCTGCCGTTCATTACCGCCGATTCCTCCGGTCCGAAACATTTAAACATCACCTTAACCCGGTCAAAACTTGAACAGCTGGTTGACCAGCTGATTGAAAGAACTTCCGGCCCGGTCCGCGCCTGCGTGAAAGATTCCGGCCTGGAGACTTCCCAGATCAATGAAGCCGTGCTGGTGGGCGGCATGACCCGGATGCCAAAGGTCCAGGAAATGGCCCGTTCGCTGTTCGGCAAGGAGCCGCACAAGGGCGTCAATCCGGATGAAGTTGTCGCCGTTGGCGCGGCAATCCAGGCCGGCGTTCTGAAAGGCGAAGTCCACGACGTCCTGCTTCTTGATGTTACCCCGTTGAGCCTCGGCATTGAAACGCTCGGCGGCGTGTTCACCAACCTCATTGAGCGGAACACCACCATTCCCACAAGAAAAAGCGAAATATTCAGCACCGCGGCCGACAACCAGTCCTCGGTTGAAATCCACGTTCTTCAGGGCGAACGGAAAATGGCCGGTGATAACAAGTCCATCGGGCGTTTTCACCTGGACGGCATCCCGCCGGCGCCGCGCGGCATGCCGCAGATTGAAGTCGGATTTGACATTGACGCCAACGGCATTTTGCATGTCAGCGCCAAGGACCTCGGCACGGGCAAGGAACAGAAAATAACGATCACCGCCTCGAGCGGCCTGGACAAATCGGAAATAGAAAACATGGTCAAGGACGCCGAGCAGCACGCCGATGACGACAAGTCAAAACGCGAGCAGGTTGAAACACGGAACAAAGCCGACGCGCTCGCCTATGAAACTGAAAAACTGCTCAAGGAACACGGCGCCAAAATTGATCCCGCCAAAAAAGCGCGGGTTGAATCGGCCCTGGAAAAGGTAAAATCAACAATCAAGGATGGCGACACGGAAGCCATCAAATCGGCCATGGAAACGCTCAACTCCGAAATGCAGGCGGTTTCATCCGACCTTTATTCCCAGGCCAAGAACCAGCGTCCAGGCGGAGATGGCAAAACCGGCTCCCCGGCCGACGGCGCGGGCAACCGGCCGGAAGGCGGGCAACCGCACGACCAGCCACGCGAAGCGCGTGATAAATCTTCAAAAGGCGATGGCGATGTCATTGATGCCGACTTTGAGATGGTTGATGATAAGGATAAAAAATAATTCATGCCACGCCAAACCAGCCGGTGACGGACATTCTCGGGCAACGCTGACACGTTAACACAAAACAAAAAAAACAAGGAGGAATAAGATACATGAAAATTCAACCGTTGGGTGACCGGGTTTTGGTTGAACCCCAAAAGGAAGACCTGGAAATAAAGAAAGGCGGGATTATTATTCCCGACTCGGCCAAGGAAAAACCCATGCAGGGCAAAATCATTGCAGTCGGCGCCGGCAAACGCGATGACAACGGCAAGCTGATTCCGATGAACGTGAAAAAAGGCGATTTGGTTTTATTGCCGAAGTACGGCGGATCGGAAGTCAAGATTAACGACCAGGAATACCAGATTGTGCGCGAAGACGACATCCTGGGAATAATTGAGAACTAATCAAACGGTTTTGGGCTAATAAACAAAATCGCAGATGATCAAATAAAAAACAAGAAAGGAATGATTATGGCAGATAAAGGCAAACAATTAAAATATGACGCGGACGCGAGACAGTCAATTCTGCGCGGCGTCGAAAAACTCAGCCGGGCGGTCAAGGTGACCCTTGGCCCGTGCGGGCGCAATGTTATTCTCGACAAGAAATTCGGCTCGCCGTTGATCACCAAGGACGGCGTAACCGTTGCCAAGGAAATTGAGTTGTGCGATCCATTTGAAAACATGGGCGCGCAGATGGTTCGTGAAGTTGCCAGCAAAACCAGCGATGTGGCCGGCGACGGCACCACTACCGCCACGTTGCTCAGCGAATCAATTTACCGCGAAGGGCTTAAAAATGTGACCGCCGGGGCTGACCCGATGGCGCTCAAACGCGGGATTGACATTGCCGTGGCCGAAGTTGTGGATACTTTGGCAAAACAGAGCAAGAAGGTCAAGGAACACACTGAAATCTGCCAGGTCGCGACGATTTCCGCCAATGGCGACAAGCAAATCGGCGAAATCATCGCCGACGCCATGGATAAAGTCGGCAAAGACGGCACGGTAACGGTCGAGGAAGCAAAGACGATTGAAACCACGCTGGATGTTGTGGAAGGCATGCAGTTCGACAAGGGCTATCTTTCGCCTTATTTTGTCACCAACGCCGAAAACATGGAAGCTCTTCTTGAAGATCCCTATATCCTGATCTACGAGAAAAAGATATCCAGTCTGCAGGATTTCCTGCCGTTGTTGCAGAACGTTGCCAAGGCCGGGAAACCGTTCATGATCATTGCCGAAGAAGTTGAAGGCGAAGCGCTGGCCACCCTCGTGGTCAACCGCCTGCGCGGAACACTGCAATGCTGCGCGGTGAAGGCGCCCGGATTCGGCGACCGGCGCAAAGCCATGCTGGAAGATATCGCGGTGCTCACCGGCGGAAAATGCATCACCGAGGATCTCGGCATAAAGCTGGAAAACGTCAAAATTGACGACCTGGGCCGGGCGAAACGCATCACCGTGGACAAGGAAAACACGACGATCATTGAAGGCGCCGGCAAAACATCGGCGATTCAAGGCCGCGTCAGCCAGATCCGGAAACAGATTGATGAAACGACCTCCGATTACGACCGCGAAAAACTGCAGGAACGCCTGGCCAAGCTGGCCGGCGGTGTTGCGGTCATTAACGTGGGCGCGGCAACCGAGACGGAAATGAAAGAAAAGAAAGCCCGTGTGGAAGATGCCTTGCATGCCACGCGCGCGGCGGTTGAAGAAGGCGTTGTGGCCGGCGGCGGCGTCGCCCTCTTGCGTTGCCAGGCCGCGCTTGAAAAGCTCAGCGCCAAGGGCGATGAGGCCATCGGCATTCAGATCATCAACCGCGCTTTGGAAGGTCCCATCCGGCAGTTGGTCAACAACGCCGGAATTGACGCCTCCATCGTGATCGCGGAAGTCAAAAAGAACAAAGGCAACCTCGGCTACAATGTCGCCACGCGGGAATATGTTGACCTTGTCAAGGACGGCGTCATTGACCCGACCAAGGTTGCGCGCACGGCCATCCAGAACGCGTCCAGCATTGCCGGCCTTCTGCTGACCACCGAATGCATGGTGACGGACATTCCTGAAAAGGAAAAACCGGCCATGCCGCAAGGCGGTCCCGGCGGAATGGGCGGAATGGGCGGCGGCGGCATGGATATGTATTAAGCCGCGGCTTAAAAATTCAAGGTTATTTAAAAACCGGAATAAAAAAAAGAAATAATATTAATATTAGCTTGCAAACAGAAACGGGGCATATAAACTATGCCCCGTTTCGTTTTTTACGATAAAAACATGAATACTGAATTATTGGAATTGGCTAAACGCAGGGTGCCCAACACTTCGGTCCTGGTCAACATGGTTTCCAAGAGATCCCGGCAGTTGATTGCCGGGAACCATCCGATGGTCAAAATTGAAAACCCGCATGCTGACTTTGAGGATATCGCCCTCCAGGAAATCGCCGAAGGCAAGGTCATGGCTGAAATTGACCTGTCGGGACAGCAATAACGGGACCAGCAATCCTTCATTGGCCGCATGGTCTTTTGGCAAGCGGCGTAGCCATGCCTTAACATAAACAAGGAAAGTGTTGTGCCAAATTATCTCAGCAACAGCAGGCCTGATTTTTCACCATCTACAATTGACTGCGGCCGGATCAACTGCTATTCGTTCAAAAGCAGTTTGAAGGAAGAAATGGCCGCCGGCCGGATTGACCGGAAAATTGCGATCCAGCTGCTTGAAGATATGCTCACCATCCGCGAGTTTGAGGAAATGATCGTCAAACTCCGCTCGGGCGCCTATGATCCCCTGCCCGCTTATAACTACCGCGGCCCCACCCATCTTTCCATCGGCCAGGAAGCGGCCTCAACCGGGGCCTGCCATGCCCTGAAATGGACCGATTACATCACCAGCACCCACCGCGGCCACGGCGACAGCATCGCAAAAGGATGTGTTGCCTTGCGCCTGATGCCGGATGAGATGTTGAAACGGCGCCTGGCTTCATTTAACGGGAATTCGCGCGAGGAACTTCTTGAGGCGGTAATTGAAGACCATGTTTTCCGCACCATTGCCGAACTTTTCGGCAAGGAAAGCGGCTACTGCAAAGGGCGCGGGGGCGGAATGCACATCGCCGATTTCACCATGAATCATCTCGGCGCAAATGCCATCGTCGGCGGCGGAGTTCCGATCGCGACCGGCGCGGCGCTTGGCTGCCGCTACCTGGATAACGGCGGCGTGGTCTGCTGTTTCGCGGGCGACGGCGCCTACGGCAACGGCGTGGTCCTGGAATCATTGAACTGGGCCGGCATGGGCCAATTCACAAACGAAATTGCGAAAAAAAAATTCGGCCTGCCGATTATTTTCGCGGTTCACAACAACCATTACGGAATGACCGGCCGCGCGGACAAAGAAGTGACCGGCATCCGGACAATTGCCCGCCGCGCCGCCGGCTTTGCCGACAACAACATGCACGCCGAGGTGGTCAACGGCATGGATGTCCTCGCGGTCCGCGATGCGATTTTCCGCGCGACGGAGGGTTGCCGCAAAGGACAGGGACCGTACTTCATCGAAATGAACACCTATCGTTACTATGGCCATTCCCTCACCGACCCGCGCAATGAATACCGCACCAAGGACGAAGAAACCGCCTGGAAACAAATTGATCCGATTGCCGTTTATTCCAGCCAATTGAAAGAATGCGGCGTATTGGATGATGATTCCCTGGCCGCCCTTCAAAAGAAAGTCAGCGCAAGAAATGCGCGGGCGGCGGTCCTGGCGGCCGCCGCGCCGGATCCGCAAGCGGCGGACGTCATCAAATACATGTACACCAACACAAGTTGCACGGTCGTTCCGGAAAATTACCGCCAGACCAAGATCGTGAAGGAAAAGCCACAGTTTAAACGGGTTAACGGCGAATTAACTTACAAAGATGCCATTAAAGAAGCGCTCACGGAAGAAATGCTGCGCGACAGCCGGGTCATTATTTACGGCGAAGACGTCGCCGATTATGGCGGCGCATTCAAGGTGACCAAGGGCTTGATGGAAGCGTTCGGGCGCGAACGCATTTTTAACGCTCCTATTTCCGAGGCGGCGATTTGCGGAACAGCCGTCGGAGCGGCCATGATCGGCTTAAGGCCGGTTGTGGAACTCATGTATATGGATTTTGCGCTGATGGCTTCCGATCAAATCAGCAACCAGGCCGCCAAATGGCATTATATGTCCGGCGCAAATGTTGAAATCCCGATGGTTATCCGGGCTTCGGTCGGCGGCGGAAAAGGATACGGCGGCCAGCATTCCCAGACGCTTGAAAGCATGTTTGCCCACATTCCCGGCCTTTACGTCATTTATCCTTCCACGCCTTATGACGTCAAGGGACTGCTGAAGTCGTCAATCCGCGACAACAATCCGATCATGTTTATTGAATCACAATTGCTTTATCCGATGAAGGGCAAAGTCCCGGAAAGCGAATATCTCCTCCCGATCGGGGTGGCCGACGTCAAGCGAACCGGCGATGACGTCACGCTCGTGGCCTGGGGGCCGGCCGTGCATGATGCCCTTAAAGCCGCCGATCTGCTTCTGAAAGAAAACAACATCAGCGCCGAGGTGGTTGACGTGCGCTCTCTGGTGCCGCTTGACATGGAAACCATCCTTCAATCCGTGCGCAAGACCGGCCGTTGCGTCGTTGCCAGCCAGAGCGTGAACATCGGCAGTTTTACGGGAGAAATCGCCGCAAATATCGGCGAACAGGCTTTTAATTATCTGGACGCGCCTATCATGCGGGTTGGCGCAAAAAACGGAATCGCGCCGCAATCCCATATTCTTGAGGCCGCCTTCCTGCCCAATGCCGGCGATATCGTTGCGGCAGTGCGAACGTTGTTTTAATATTGGAGGAAAGGGACAAAGTTCCAAAGGCACAGAGGCACAAAGTTAGAATTCAGAACAGACTGTCTTGAATTTTCCGTTCTTGCTTTGTGCCTTTGTCCCTATGTGCCTTTGTGCCTTCATGAAACATGGCCCATACAGTCATAATGCCGAAACTCGGACAGACGGTTGAGGAATCAACCATCGTCAAATGGCACAAACAGGCCGGCGACCAAGTCAAGAAGGGCGAAATCCTGTTTGAAATTGAAACCGACAAAGCCGTCCTGGAGATTGAAAGTTTTTTTGACGGAACGCTCCTGAAAATTATCGTCAAGGAAGGCGAAACCGTGCCGGTCACGTCGCCGGTGGCCTTCATCGGCCAGGCCGGCGAACCGATACCCGAAGTACCGGCGCTTGTCCGTGAGCCGTCCAAAGAATCAAAACCGGCCGACCTTCCGGCATCCAGCACCCTGACACCGGTCCACCAGCCTGCATCGGTTTCCCCCGTCTCAGCCCCGGCCAACACGCCGATCTTGCCCGCAAGAAAATTGATTTCACCGCGCGCGCGGCAGTTGGCAAAAGAAAAATCCGTCAGTTACGAGCCAATTGCCGGGACCGGCCCTTCCGGACGCGTCACCGAAAAAGACGTCATAAAATATCTTGAGCTTAAAAAATATGATGACTTGCGGATTACCCCGGCCGCCCTGGCGCTGGCCATCAGGGAAGGCATAGATATTTTAAGCGTTGAAACCGAAGATAATGACTCACAGGGAAAAAAGGGGAAAATTGCAACCGGGGACATCGAACGCAAAATCGCCGAAAAACCCAGGGAAATGTCCAAGATCCGCCAGATTATCGCCCAACGGCTCACAAAGAGTTTTACCTCCGCCCCCCATTTTTACGTCACGGCGGCGATTGACATGACCGACCTGCTGGAATTCAGGAAAAAACTGAAAAAGGAAAACAAACCGTATTCAGTCACGGATTTTATTCTCAAAGCCTCGGCCAATGCCCTGAAGGACTTTCCGGACGTCAACAGCACGACGGACGGCAAATCAATCCGCTGGCACGCCCATGTTCATCTCGGCCTGGCCGTTGACGTCAAGGAAGGACTGGTTGTGCCGGTCATTCGCAATGCCGACGCCATCTCTTTTTTGGAACTGCACGAACAAGTCATTGCGCTGGTCGCCAAGGCACGGAACGGGAAACTTAAGCCGAACGAAATGACGGGCAGCACCTTCACCATCTCAAATATGGGCATGCTCGGCGTTGAAAATTTTACGGCCATCATCAATCCCGGCGAAAGCGCAATCCTGGCGATTGCGAGCATTTTTGACGTTCCGACCGTGGTGAAAGATGAAATCAAAATCCGGTCAATAATGAAAGCCACGGTTTCTTCCGACCACCGTATCATTGACGGCGCCATGGCGGCGCGCTTTATTAATCGCATCAAAGACCAGCTTGAGGATGTAAAAATATGGACAAATATGATCTAGCGATAATCGGCGGAGGTCCGGGCGGTTATCCGGCGGCCATCCGCGCCGCCCAACTCGGCGCCAAAGTTGTTCTGATTGAAAAAGAATTTGTCGGCGGCACCTGCCTGAATTGGGGCTGTATCCCGACCAAGACCCTCATCGCCGCCTCGGCTTTTTATGCCCGCGCCGGGAATGAACCGCCGCCCGGCGTAAAATTAGACGGAGTTTCATTTGATTACAAGGAATTGATCGCCAACAAGAACAGGGTTGTCGCAAAACTACGGAACGGGATAACCAATCTGTGCAAGGCCCACGGAGTTGATTTTTTACAGGCCACCGCCTCTTTTGCGGGACGCAACCTGTTGCTCCTGAAAGATTCGGCCGGTAACGAAAGCCGGATTGAAGCAAAATACATCGTGATTGCCGCGGGCTGCGTTTCCGCCGTGCCCGCTTTCCTTCCGCGCAATGAAAAGATCATTGAAAGCAGGGCTTTTCTTGACCTGGACAAACTGCCGTCAAAATTAATCGTCCTGGGCGGCGGAATTATCGGGTGCGAAATCGGATGCCTGGCCGCCCAGCTCGGCGCGGAAGTTACAATTGTTGAAATTCTTGAAGATATCATGACGAATTTGGACAAGGATTTGAGGACCGAAGTCCGCCGGCACATGGAAAAGAACCTGAAAATACGGATATTAACCGGCAAACCGCTTGAAAATATTGCCGGCGACGGCAATACGGTGAAGGGACAATGCGCTGGCAAGGCTATTGAGGCTGACTTGCTGTTATGCGCCGCCGGCCGCATGCCGGCCGGCGCCGGCCTGGCGCTTGAACAATGCGGCCTCAAAACGAATGAAAAAGGCTTTATTGACGCCGATGCGGAATGCCGCACAAAAGCGGCGAATATTTTCGCCATTGGCGATATCAACGGCAAATACCAGCTTGCCCACGCGGCCACTTCCCAGGGCATTATCGCCGTTGAAGCCGCGCTGGGGAAACGGCATCCCGCCAAGGCCCTGGTAGTTCCCTCATGCGTATATACATCGCCGGAAATCGGCGTGGCGGGATTGAGCGAACAGGAAGCGTTAAAAACCAACCGGAAAATTATCACCGGCAAGTTCCCGTTCGCCGCGCTGGGCAAGGCGATATCCTCCGGCGAAACAACCGGTTTTGCCAAATGGATTGCCGATCCGGATACCGGAAGGCTCCTCGGCGCGGGCGTTGTGGGCGCGCATGCCACGGAGCTGATTGCCGAGGCGGCGCTGGCAATTCAATCCGAACAGACTTATGAGGAGCTCGGCCGAACAATCCATGCCCATCCGACCATGTCGGAAGCCTGGATGGAGGCGGCGCATGCGCTGGCGGGCCATTGCATTCACGCGCCACCGAAACATCAGAAAACATAAGAAAAGAATCGTTCTCACAGAGATCACAGAGAAGATGCGAAAGCACGAAAGCGTGGCCGGTAAATTTTGCGCTTGCGCGAAAATTTACCGGCCACATCCTCTCTGTGCTCTCCGTGAACTCTAGCGAACTTTGTGAGCGAGTGAGAGATAATCCTGAAATGAACGACACAATACCAGCATCAATGTTGGCCGTCCGTCTGCACGGCAAGGGATTTGAAAACATCAAGGTTGACACGATCCCCGTCCCGGAACCGAACGACAACCAGGCGCTGGCGCGCGTGGATGCCGCCGGCGTCTGTTCTTCCATCCTTAAACTGGTTGCGCAGGGGAGCGACCACACTTTTATCAACGGCTGGGACTTGGGTAAATATCCGGTCATCCTGGGCGATGAAGGCTCCATTACGATCGTAAAATCCGGCAAAAATGTCGCGGCAAAATATCCGGTCGGCAAAAGATTCGTGGCCCAGCCGGCGGTTGATTCGCCGCCGATAAACTTTCGCGAACGCTATGCGCGCAGCGCGGAAGGAATGGAAAAGGTGGCCATCGGCTACTCATTGCCCGGCCATCTGGCGCAATATATGCTCATTACCGAGGAAACCATCGCCGCCGACTGCCTCCTGCCCCTGCCCTCCGATGATATTCCCTGTTTCGCCGGAGCCCTTTGCGAGCCTTTATCATGCGTAATTTCGGCGCAGGACCGGCATTTGCATATTTCACAGGAAACTCCTGTTTCGCCGCGCATACCAAAACTCGGCATACGTTCGCGTGGAATTTGTGTAATAATCGGCGCCGGGCCGATGGGGCAAATGCACGCTGAAGCGGCGCTCCGTTTTGCGCCCAGCCACCTGATTGTGCTGGATATTATCCCGGAACGGCTTAAACAGGTTAAGGAAAGACTTTCCGGCAAAGCCCGCCGGACGGACACAACCCTGCATGCGGAACTGGCCAAGGATGGGCCGGAACTGATTAAAACCGTCAGCGGCGGCAAGGGCGCCGATGATATTATTGCCGCCGTCGGCAGTCGCAAGGTTCAAACTGAATGCCAGCAATGGCTTGCCAAGGGAGGAGTTTTAAACCTTTTCGGCGGATTAAAACGCGGCGAACATATTATTGATCTTGATACGCTCCGGGTCCATTATGATGAAATCCGTCTTTGCGGCTCCAGCGGGGGCAGTCCGGCCGATGTGGCGGAAGCCTTGCGAATGGTGTCCGGAGGCAAATTTGACGCCGGCGCATACCTGGACATGGTCGGAAGTCTGGATCAATTTCCCAAGGCGATTGAAATGGTAAAGAATACGGTCACCGAGGGTAAAATAGTTCTTTATCCCCAAATAAGGAGCACGGAACTCACGCGGGTTAAATCATGGGACCGCACGCTTGAAAATAAATTTATAAGCCGGAATGTTGGAAAATGATCAAAATCAAACACGTAAAAAGCAATTTTGAACGCAATCCGCTCCTGGCGCCGTTCGGATTCAAGGGCGGGTATGTTACGGAGTTGTGGCAGGCAATCACCTTCATGGAAAACGATCAGGGCCGCCAAGGGCTCGGCTTGGGCACCCAGAGCGTGCTCTGGTCGGACGCCGCCGTGTTCACTGCCCATCCCGAAACCGAAGGCAACAAACTGATGTACCAGATGACCCAATTTGCCCTTCAACAGGCCGCGAAAACAGATTTTGAAACTCCCCTGGACCTGCTCGATCAACTCCTGCCGGTGACCTATGAATACGGAAAAAAAATCACCGGCAACCAGGCCTTGCGGCTGACCTTTGCGCTGAACTCCCTCGTGACAGTTGACAACGCCGCCTGGCAGCTTTATTGCCGCGAAAAGAACATTGCAAACTTTGACGAAATGATCCCGGCCGATTTCCGGCCGGCGCTCGCGCACAAACACCGGGAACTGGCCAGTATCCCGCTGATGAGCTACGGCGTGTCCCTGGATAAAATCACCGAAGCAGTGGATCAAGGTTATTTCTTCCTCAAGGTAAAGATCGGCGCCGACCCGGACAAGGACGGCGACCAGGACAAAATGCTCGCCTGGGACAAGCAACGGCTGGCCGCGATTCATGCCGCGGTCAAGGACTGCCAAATCCCCCATACCGCGAACGGCCATATTCCCTACTATCTCGACGCCAACGGACGTTACGACGGCAAAGAACGGCTTTTAAGACTGCTTGATTACGCCGATAAAATCGGCGCGCTGGAACGGATCATGATTATTGAAGAACCGTTCCCCGAGGAATACAAGGTTGATATGCACGATATTCCGGCCCGGCTTGCGGCCGACGAAAGCGCGCACTCTGAAAAAGACGCGCTGGAACGGATCGAACTGGGTTACGGCGCAATCGCCCTGAAGCCGATCGCAAAAACGATGAGCATGAGCTTGCGCATTGCCAAAGCGGCGCATGCCAAGGGCATCCCCTGTTTTTGCGCGGATTTGACCGTCAACCCGATTCTCGTTGATTGGAACAAGAACGTCGCCGCGCGGCTTGCGCCGCTTCCCGGGATGAAGATCGGCGTGCTTGAGACAAACGGCCACCAGAATTACCGCGACTGGGAACAAATGACGACCTGGCATCCCCGTTTTAATGCTCCCTGGACAAAAACCGTTGACGGCCTTTTCCGCCTCAATGACGACTTTTACGCCCAAAGCGGCGGCATATTTGAGACCAGCCCGCATTACCGGGAAATGGTTTCTTAACCCGGGTTATGCAATCTGATCAAGCCTGGTCAAGTCAACCGGATAGACAAGCGGTTTGCCTTCCGCAAAATTGATGATCTCCCGGGCGGCGAACGCGCCGTTCCGCAAGAGATTCCGGTTCACCGCTCCGGCAACATGCGGCGTAAAGATCACGATAAAAAAGGATTTGTTCTGTCATTCTCACAAGTCAGACAAGTCAGGTGAATGGCGAGAGATAAGTTTCATTCTCTTTTCCATGCCGCTTCCCATTCCGGGATTTTTTCAATCCCGCCCTGGGCGCCGAATAATCGGAAGTGTATTTTTCCGGAAGAAATTCTTTCCTTTAAATCAAAGACTTGATAATTGAAGCCTTTTGTATTCAGCGATATCTTTTTCAGGTCCGGCACATCAAAGAACGTGGCGAGAATATGATGGGAAGCCTTGTCCTCAACCGCCAGCCATGGCTTGACGATTTCATCCGGCTTGTATTGTTTACCGGAATTCTTCCACTCCAGCGCCTGCACTTTGGTCTTTAATGGAATGCTCATAACATTGTTTGTATATACCCCATCAATCCCTATCCGCGACATCAGATAGAAAACATCATTCGTCAAATTTGCCCCCGTGGCGTCATAGCTCACGTCCAGGAATTCCTGCCCGGGTTTCAGGGTTGCCGTCATGCTGATCTCCCCGGAGGAAAGCATAATTTTCCCTGCTTCCATCTTCTTAAGCATCCAGCCCTCTTTCCGGTTATACCAGGTGAACCCAAACGGATAATCATCCGGACTCAGCAGTTCCATTCCCGTCCGGAGCACGATAAAGTTATGCAAAACGCCGCTGGGAATCATAAACCTGGCAATCAACTGCTCGTTTTCCAGACAGGCAAACTCAATATCCGAAACTCCAGGCGAACTATTGGTGATTTTACCTTTTCTAGTTTCACGATAGGCCGCCGTGCCGGTTGTGGCGCGTAACGGCAGCACCCATTCGCGTTTCAGGCCTCCGGCAAAATTTCCGCGCACGATCACTTTCCCCAATTCGGTTATATTTTTGGTTTGCGGAGCCTTGACGGTGAAAACAAATGTATGTTCCCTTGCACCGTCCAGAGTCCATTCCTCCTTGTTTTTTTCAAACGCGAATTTTGTGAATCCTTCAAGTGCAACACTGACCGCACCCTTGGCCTTATCATCGCGCAGGACAGCCTTTACCTCCACTTTTACCGGTGTATCCGGCCTGACATAAAGATGTCCGCTTTCAGGCTTCATTGTGATTACGACCGGCTCAAGCACCCGAGCCTCCAATCCCATTGATTTCGCAACAATCCCGTCCAAGCTGATTGCTTCCGCCTGAAGGCTGTAATAGCCGATTTTAGCATCGGAATCTATCGCCAGTGCCAGGCCAGCGGTTTTGGTCTCGCCCGGTTTAAGTTCATAGGAAACCGGCGCGGGGCACTCCTTACAGAGGCCGTCCTCATCCTTCAGGCTTAATTCACCCTTGATCGCCTTGTCCGAGGCGTTCAGGAGCGTTATTTTCACATTGACGCTCGTTACTCCCTGAACTATTTCCCGGCGTTCAAGTTCAAGCCCGGCAAGCGGCTTGTATCCCGGCGACAGAACCACTGCGACCCAATCGTCAAGCCTGCCAAGCGTAAACCGGGCTGATTTATCCGCACCCGTTTTTATGATTTCCACCGGCAGTTCTTCCGGAATTGCCGTGATCCGCTCTCCTGCAACCTTCATATTCGGCATGAGGAAACATTTTACCCTCTCAGGAAAGTTTTCCGGCAACCTGACGAGCACCACGGCATTCGTTATCGGCACATGCAAGTCAGCCGGCCATACGTCGCCATGTTCGGGCTCTTTTTCCATATCCCATTGCGATCCCGCAAGATTCTGGCCGGGCCTGACCACCCGGTTGGCAATACCTACCCAAATATCAGAACCGGCAGTGAATGATTTGGCATAGACCAGCCCTGGTGTTTCGTATCCTTTTACAATAACACAGGGAGACGCCTGCCGCGCCGCCAGGAAATCCCTGATCCAGATGGCAATCCGGCGTTGCGGCTGGAGACCGACCGCCGTCTCAACTTTTAACAGATTGCCCGCGTCAGACCCAAAAGCATTGTCACGTAGTGCCTCTTCAGCATCAGCGTCTTTCCCAACGTTGTTAAAATCATCTGACCAGGTCTGTTGGTAAGGAACACCGACGTCCCATCCAAGGAAAAGCGTTCTCCCATCCCCGGAAATTACCGCGGCCGCTTCATTGGTCTGCCCCGCCGCTATCCGCGCCAAAACCCTGTCATTTGATTTGAGCTCCACCGGATAGACTTCCTTGGCATTCATCACGGGGATTTCAACTCCATCGGCAATCACCGCATTACAGAAAACCGGGTTGCCAAACCGACCTGAAGCCAGGAAAAGATTTGATGAAACCGGTTCATTCCATTCATTCTTTTCAAATGCCCCCGGCATAACAATTACCGCGCCACCGTCTTGCAGATATTCGTTAACGGCAGTTACCATTCTATCAGATGCCAGCCTCATCTCGGGCCCGACAATGAGGGCTTGGAAACGCTTCAACGGGGCATAATTATGTTCGGACACTATCTCAAAATCAATGCTTAGATCAGTGAGAATTTCCATCATTCCGGCTATGCCGACCCCTTTGCCGCCGACGATTGTAACCTTTTGGGCGCCCACTAAATATCCCACTTGCGGCAACCTGCGTTTTGAGGTTAGATAGGTATCACCCAGATAATGTTCAAGTTGAATGATTGACTTGGCCGGAGTGTATTGCGGCTCGCGGCGGCGGTATCCATCATCGCTATCGGCCGGACCGCGATAATGACCGGCAGAGTTTTTACCCGCCACGCACACATAAGAAAGACCATTGCGGCTTGCGTCCAGAAGATACATAAAGTGAGCGAAAGAGGGACTCGCCAACATGCACAAGGCGGAGCCCGCTTTGCCGGACCATTCTGCAATGTCGCGGAGAACCAAAAAATTATATCCAAGGGAATAGCCGATCCCGTGCCGCTGTAAAACATCCATATAGGGTGACTCATTCCACCATGAAGGGGCGCCGCCCTGATGAGGCCAGAAAGACATGGAGTTGATGACAAGATGATTGGGATCAACCTCCTTGATCGCCTGATAGCATACCCGCAATAGATCGGTGTAGGCCCAGTTCCGAAACAACTCCCAGTCGGCCCAACGACGGCCGGCTTGCTCTCCAGGCTTGGGCGGAATAATGTCTTCCATCTTGACATATTTCGTCCCCCAGGCCGTGTTAAGCTTATCCAGCGTGCCGTATTGAGTCATCATCCTTTCCCGAAAAACATTCACGGAAACCGCCTCATACCCACCCCAGCCGGGATAAGCAAACTCGTCCTGCAACCAATATCCCAGGAAATACGGTTTATCCTTGCAATGCGCGCCCAGTTCCTTGAGCGCCTTCACAAGCGCCGCCCGGTAACCTTCATGCGTGAAACTGGGATATGACCTGTTTACGTCGCTTCCATTCGGTCCTTTCATCAACGCATCGGGATGAGTCCGGGCATAACCGTATTTACCGCCAAAATTTGCAATATCGGGAATGACCACCGAATAAATTCCAAACTTGGCCGCCAGTTCAATTTCCTGGTCAATTTTTTTAAAATCCTGTTTCTCAACGGGGCCAATGGCGGCGCCTTGAATATAATGGCATGTTCCACCCATGCGTGACCAGTAATGAAAGAATTCATCATTCGGCTCGGCGTACCATGTGCAATCCATGATAAGCGGGAACGGCTTGCCGTCGGCATAAATGACGCTGTCTTTTACCTTGAACTCCCGCGCCCAATTCGCCTGGGCGCTCCGGGCGTTTGAATTGAACACCGCAAACATGCCTGCGAGTGTTCCAATCATCAACACCAGTTTCAACCTTTTCATTTTACCCTTCTCTCCCGTTTATTTGCTCATTCATAATCCGCACGGCTTTGATCGTCCTTTCCTGATCACTCCTGTTTCAATCTTTTGTGTCATTCCAAGGTGTTTACACGCTCGGGGGAAACGACCTGTTGGCATTCCGTGCCGGCATTGCAGTTTATCCACCCGTCTGCCTGACACAGAGCGATCATGCCAGCTGGTCAAGCCTGGTCAAGTCAACCGGATAGACAAGCGGTTTGCCTTCCGCAAAATTGACGATCTCCCGGGCGGCGAACGCGCCGTTCCGCAAGAGGTTCCGGTTCACCGCTCCGGCAACATGCGGCGTAAAGATCACGTTCGGCAGATTCCGCAAGGGATGATCGGCAACGGCCGGCTCGGGATCGGTTACGTCAATCATCGCCAGGAACCGGCCGGTCTTCAGTTCAGCAACAAGCGCGGACTCGTCAACAATGGCGCTCCGGGCGGCATTGATGAAAACGGCGTCGTCCCTGATCATGCCGATCAGTTTTTTCGTTATCATCCCCCTGGTCGCGGGAGTTGAAGGCGCGCAAAGGCTGATGTAATCACAGGTTGAAAATATTTCTTCCAGGCTCTTTTTTTCAACGCCGAGCGATGCGGCTTCATCTGCCTTAAGATAAGGATCATGAACCCAGATCCCGGCCAGGTCAAAATTCTTAAGCAGTTTAACCAAATGCCGGCCGACAAAGCCCGCGCCGACAATTCCGACCTTGGCGCGAAACATCTCCAGCGCTCGGCCGTCGGATTCCGGCCGCCAGCCGCCGGAATCAACGGCGCGCATCATGTCTTTCAAGCGCTTGCCCATCATCAATATGGCGCCGAGAATATATTCGGCCACGCCGATGCTGAGCGCCGGCGCGGAAGTGGTGACCTTGATTCCCCGGCGGATAAACTCGTCGCTTACAATCGGCTTGACCGAACCGGCGGCATGGGCAACCAGCTTGAGGTTCGGCGCGGAATCCAAAATGTCTTTTTCCATTTTAACGCTATCCCAGCAAGTAACGGCCACATCAGCGCCGGCGAGAAGATCCCTCGTATTGCCGGGAGTCATGGTCGCGGACGGACGGGATATCAGCTCCACCTTTTGCGAAAAAGCCGCAAGCGTTGCAGAATCAAACACTTTTTTTTGCCATTGACTGTTCACCAGCATCGCGCATTTCATTATTATGTTTTCCTTTTTGTTTGACACTTCAAGCGGCGTCTACCATCCAGCGCTTCATTGAAGCCATTGCGCAAACCAGCACGCAACGTCTTCTTTCATCGGGCCGGTTACGGTATGTGCAACGGGGTAATCCCGTTGCATCAAATTGTCCTCGGCATTATAAAGCCTGTATATTTTACGCATCCGCTCCATGCACTGTTCCGTCCCCCGCGCCGGAACAGCCAAATCCGCAGAACCGTTCAACGCCATAAACCGACGCGGCGCCAACATGGGCAACATGTCATCAAAATCAAGGCACGCCAGCAGTCCGGGAGAATAATTATGCAACCCCTTCAGCAGCTGGCTTTGAAAAATCATTTCCCTCATGGTGGTAACGCTTATTAACGCGGCACACCCCTGAATCCGGTCATCTAAAACAGCGCTCTGGAAAGCATATCGGCCGCCCATGGAAAAACCCGCAATCGCGATCTTCTGCCGGTCAAATTTTGGAAAAAGCGGAATTGCGTCAATCAACCTTAAAACATCGGATACAATCAGGCCGGCCATGGGAAAGCCAAGCAACTGGGAAACCTGCGCCGCCTGATCCGCATCCTCAGCGCGCCTCCCGTGGCAACGCAAATCCAAACCTATTACTCCAAAACCGGCCGGCAAAAGAAAATCGCGCCAATTCAAGACCGCATCGCGGCCATTATTGCCCTTGCCATGCAAAAGCACTATGACCGGCGCCTTGTTTTTTGCGGCTGGCGGCTCGGCAAATCCGCCTGTCAGGCACACATCCTCATCATTGATAAAAAACTCATTAACACCTTCCGGATTCTCCGCCCATTTAAGCTCCAGTTTTGGACTGGTGTTTTTCCGACTGACATTCAAACATTTTTTTAAAATTTTTTTCCTCTTTTTTCGTATCAGCTCCCACTGCCGCATGTCGTCAACAGCAATCAATTGTTTTTTAACCTGCAATTCACGCAAATAACGCTTCATCTGCCCAATGGTCTGCCCATCAATATTGCCCACGATTATCTCCCCCTATTTAAGCGCCTTGATTCGTTCATATAAATCAACATCTTTCATCACTATTTCTTTTTTTTGCACCGCCGACCTGTGCGCGCAAAGCGCCACCAAGGTATCCATCAAAACATCGCCGGCATTTGGCTGGCAAGCAGAACCTTCAATCACCGATTGAAAAAAATCAAAAGCATTAAGCCCCATCGTATTCCCGCTCTGTCCACCCGCATAAATCACTTCGTTATCATTTCTGATGATTTTGAACACCGGACCTTGCGGACCAGCTTCGATCGCCGCCCTTCCTTCGGTACCGTAAATTACAAAAATACATTGCGCGGGTGAATTCACAGGATTCAACCAATCCACCTCCAAACAAGCAACTTTACCATCCGTCAACTTAAGCAACATCATTCCGTAATCCGTAAATTCGGGATACTCACGGCAATATTTGGCGTTTCCTTCCGACGCGGTTACGGCAACCACCTCGGCGCCGCTTAACCACCGAACCAAGTCAATGTCATGAATCCCCAAATCCATCAGCACTCCGCCATACTGCTCTCCATTAAACATCCATTTCGGCCGTCCATGTTTAAACGTTTTGGGGCGAAACAAAGTGTGCGGACGCGACGCCTGGATCGCAATGGGAACGCCAACTTTTCCCTCCTCTATGGCCTTTTTCATTTCTATATATGCCTTGTTTTTACGCTCGTTGAGTTGAAGCGTCAGGATGCCGCCAGTTTTTTCATACATACCGACCACGTTTTCCAACTGCGCAAACGATGCGCACAGCGGCTTATTGATATTGACCGCGATTTTTCTTTTTAAACATTCACAGACTGCCTCGGATTTCCTGTTGTTTATCATGTCCACAAAAACAGCATCCGGCTTCTCTTTTTCCAGCATTTCTTGATAATCCGCATATTGCCTTACATTTTCATACGCTTCCATGTCGCGCAAATACCGCGCTTCTTCCTCGGCCACTGCCACAAACTCAGCGGTTTTGGATTCTTTGACAAGGTAATGGATAAAAACCCCTACATGCGACTCGTGCTGCAATCCGATTATTCCCACCCGCAATTTTCTTTCCGAACCTGTCATATTCATGCGCCATTTACTCCGCAATCACATTATTCCTTAAAAGACCAATCTTTTCGATCTCAACCTCGACAACGTCTCCGTTTTTAAAAAACAATTGCGGCCGTCGGTTATAGCCCACGCCGGACGGCGTTCCGGTCAGAATCAATGTGCCGGGCAACAAGGTCATGCAACGGCTTAAATAACTGATCAATGTGCGGCAATTGAAAATCATGTCGGAAGTTGATGTTTTCTGAACAACTTGACCATTGACACGCGTCTCAAGCAAAAGATTGTCCGGGTCAACGTCTGTTTCAATCCATGGTCCGACCGGACAAAATGTGTCAAAACTTTTCCCGCGTGTCCATTGCCGGTCCAGGCGCATCTGACAATCCCTTGCGGATACATCATTGGCGCATGTTGAACCCAGTAAGTATTCGAAAGCCTTTTCCGGGGTAATGTTCCTGGCGGTCTTCCTGATTACCAAGGCCAGCTCACCTTCATAATCAACTTCACCAGGCGCCATCTTCGGCAGGACAATTGCAGATCCGTTCCCTGCAAGCGAAGTGGTTGTTTTTGAAAACACGATCGGCTCCTTGGGAAAAGGGTGCCCCCCCTCCTGCGCATGCAAACGATAATTCAAGCCAATTGCCAGAATATTAGGCGGAGAGACAGGAGCCAAAAGTCGGCAGGATTCCAAAGGCAAAGCCGCACCAGTTTTTATATTTTCAAGACATCCAAAAGGCGACTCAACCAACTCCCTTATCTTATCCGCTTCCAAAATGCCATATCCAACCTTATTATTCCTTTGATATCTAATAATCCTCATATAACCTCCTGATTTTTCAATGTTTTTTTATCGCGCTTGCCACAAATTCATGTTTTCGGGTTCATGGGTAACGGCAATGCCCGGCCGAATCCCAGCGGATGCGGATAGGGAATGCATTGCGCAAATCGTCGCGGCGGTTTGCCATGAATGCCGTTGCGCGATGGCGCCTCATAACCCGCCAGCCAGGCCGATATATTTTTGACGTCAACTCTTCCGTCATGAATCGTCAACGCGAGCAGGAAACGGCCGCCCGGCGGAACCCGGATGGCGTAATAGGTCTCATCGGGCCGGCAGACGGATTCACGATTGCGGTTTTCCCCGTATCCCGGCTGACTGGGCGTCAACGTCGTTACCGGCAAAGAATAACCGCTAATACCATCCGCATACCGCGAGAAAAACGCCGTCACTCGCGGAACAACACGATGCCGGACGCATAGTTGGACTTCCATGTTGCGCAGGTGATAGGGACTCTCCAAAAACCAATTAAATTGCAGACTGTCGCCTGTTTTTTTCATCTTCACCGACCGGCATTTCAGTTCCGCAAACCGGTGCAGGTCGTGAACCAGCGGCTGAACTTTTGCGTTCACGGCCAGCACGGCGGGGAAATGATATGATATTTTTTTACCTTCGGCGGTCATTATATGGGGATGGCCGAATCGCCATGTTTCCGGCTTTGAACAAAGAATAAATATCCGCACTTCGTGAGCAAGCAGGGTGATTATCTGACCCGGCTGAAAGACTTCATTATGCGGATAAAATTGCAGGATGCGGCGAACGGGATGCAACCCCCCTTCATTAAAATTCAGGCGGAGCGTTTGCGGCACGGGCTTAGGGTTGCGGATAACACACCATGATTCCGTCCGGCCCGGATGTAAAAATCCATAGATTTCCCCGTGGCCGGGGTGACCGAGGATCATTCTCCCGCGCGTCCCATAAATATGGGGCGCATTGGCCCGGCAAAATTGCATGATGGCCTTCAGGCTTTGCACCTGCCAGGGTTCAAGCGTTTCCGGCATCAATGTGTAAGCCAGATAGGTCGTGCCCCGCAGGAATGAAAGCCAGATGGCATTGGTCCACGAATCAGGCGTATCCGCGAACGGATTACGCGGGGCGCTTGGCAATTCATGGTTGTCCCAACAGTCCAAGGGAAAAGGCGTTCCATCCCGGACCAAATGATTATAATACATCAAGTCCCGATGGGTGGCGGCGGCATCCCGCTGGGTTTTGGCCGGAAGCGACGAGAATTCGGAATCGCCCGAATCGGATAAAAACGGATGGTGGCCGGCGGAAAGCCACCAGGGCGACGGCCAGTATCCATCCCGGATTACGATCCGCGGATTGGCTTTCAATATGCGCCGGGCAACGGCAAAATAAGCATTGAGACTCGCCTGGCGCACGTGGTTGACGGTCGGATAGCGCCGGGCAAACTTCGGATTCGATGCGCACTCGTTGTCCCAATCCATTTTAAAATGCCGCGCACCGATCCGACCGGCAAGATCACCCAGCCGTTTGGACAAGATTTGCACCAAGGAAGAATCCATGAGCACCGCATAGTCTTTGCCGCAGTACGCGGAAGAAACACCTTCGCCGACGGCCAAGCCGCGCCGGCGGAGGAATTTGACGTCAAAGGCCATTGGACCGTTGCGGCTTGCCCATAACCCGAGTGAAGCGCCCATGCGGCGGGCAAACCGGTCCATCCGCCGCAGACCGGCATCGCGCCCTACCCCGCGCTTGGCTTCCAACATTGTTTTCCGGTCCAGCCAGCCGGCATCCAAGGTAAAAACATCGGGAATTAAACCGAGCGTCTCAAAGGCTTTCATATAATCCAGATAGGCGCCCAGAGAAACGTCATATTCATACGCGCCAAGATAAGGATCCGACCAGAAGGTGCAGAAGGAGACAAAGGGTTTCTCAAGGGGCGGAAGACGAATTGTGTCCAGATAGCCGGCAAAATTCATGCGCGCCGAATCCGCCCAACCCAGGACCTCATCAACCTCCTCCAGCTGATTGCCCTGCCAGACCGGATAATGTTTCAGGCGAACTTGGTCCCGGCCGGAACGTTGCCGGACGATATTAAAAGCGGCCGGATGTTCCAAGCCCATGAACAGCGTGCGGCCGATCAATGGATATCCGCATCCGCTGGCGCAACCAACACTTTCCTCGTCGCTTTTTTTTGACAAGGAAAGGGTCGTGGGCCGGTAACCGCAAAGACGCATATTATCTGACGGCAAATCCTGGCGGTCCACTTCCACAAAATCGGGTGTGGACAAAGATTTGCGGGCGTGAACCGTCAGACGTTTCTTGAACCAGGACCGGTTGGTCAAGGCAATGCTGACCGTGAATGTCATCTGTCCGGCCGTGAACTGCTGGAAAATAGTCCGGCCGCTGACACGCGGTTCATGATCGGCACGCGAAGGCGCGACAACCTGTCCGTTGAGACCCAGACAAACCGCCGGCCATTTGAGGCGCAGGATTTTGCCGGTATCCCGCCGCCGGACAATCAGTTGCCCGCGCTCTATCCTGATAAGAAAATATTTGTTAGAGATATGCATAGCGCTAAACAAGCCCGAACTATCTATTGTTCCTTAAATAATCCATAAGACAGATAAAGTTTTCGGGGGGAGTATTGCAAACAACCTGATTTGACACTCCAACCACAATGCGTCCATACTGTTTCGCAGCCGACAATGCAGATTCGGCTTCGCGGCGGATGTCATCTTTTGTCCCAATATGCAGAGTTTTTGACGCTATTCCACCCAACAATACCAATGCCGGATATTTCCGCCTGAGAGTCGCCAACTCCATTCCTGCCAGCAAATCTATTTCATAATAACCATCCACCGCAGTTTTCCCGAATAAATCATCAGCAACCGACCAAAGATTGCCATCGCTCGCAAAAAGATGAAACATGCCAAGCGTATGGGCTTTTTCGGTTATTTTGCGGTAACGATTGATAAACATCTTTCTATAAATATCCGGCGAAACAAAAGTCCCCTGCTGACTGGCAATATCGCCCCCGCCGAACATCAATTTAAGTTCTCCCGGGAAAGCGGCATACCCCTCAAGACGTTTAAGGGCAATATGCAGTTGCGCTTCCAGTAAACGTTCAACCAGTTCCGGGCGGGTCAGAACCGCCTCAAGCCAGACGATATCGTATGGCAGGCTTATGCCGATCCCATGACCGTATAATGCCCTGGTTCCGGCGTATCTGGCATCGGCCGCAAGCAGATAATCGTATTCGTCCGGCGGCATTTGATATTCTTCTGCCTCGCGCTCAACACGTCCGGCATAATCATTCAAATCTTCATAAGCCGGGTCCGCATGACCGCTAATGACGGAGAAAAGTTCCTGTTCAGGATCAAACCGCATGATAATCTCGCGGGCATTTTCCTTGAACATGTAAGTCACATCGTCAATTTTAGCGTCAGGCTTGCGGTTCATCCGCCAATACCCCGCCCTGACCAGGTCACAATCAAACATCTCGGCCAGATCAAGCGCGTCTTTTATGGAACGCGCCAGGAATTCAGCATGGACAGCCTGGCCTTCCCAAAGCGCTTTTACTTCCCGATACTGCTGAATTCCCCCGCCCACATAAGCCTCGCGCCCCAGAATCGCCGATGCCACCCGGGAGCTTATGCCTGAAAAATAGATTGGCGTCTTGTCCGGCACTTTCCCCGCAAAGAGTCCATAGACTCTTTCCTGTGACGTCATCATCATATCCTTTCCCGCCACCGGCCCGGTTTTTACAGACAATTAATTTCCTTGTCCGGCTTTCTGAGATTGTATTCCGGCCAGCCCTGGGTGTAACCGTAATATTTTTTCAGGTAATCCCTGTAGACTGTCAGCAAATCGCCGCCGGGCGGAGTGAAATATGACTCCGCAGCTCCATCTTTGGGCGGGATTTTAATTTTATAAGGCGGCGGCAGCTTGAATGGCGGAATACTCTTATATGCACTCACGCCCCGTTTTGCAGCCTCAAATATCATCTCGCATGAAAGCGCGGGAGTTATGGTTTTGATCAGCGACGGACCGGCGGCGACCTTGGTCACCACAAATTCTGCTTTCGGGATAAGATCGGCAACTTCATCCTTTACAGCCGAATCGCCGGAAACCATTACAACGGGCACATTTTTGGAACCGCATTCCAGGATAAACATTCCGACCTCGCCATACGCCCTGCCGTTGACTTCCATCAGAGTATGCGGAACGGTGGCGAATGGCGTTCCGGCCATGGCATGGCCGCCAATGTATATACCGACATCCGTCCCTTCAAAAAAGGGGAGCCAGGGGCCTTTATAGACGTCGCCCGTGATTAACTGCGCTTTCCCGGAAAGCTCCTCAACCAGCAGGGTGTTGCTTGATCCATGCGAATCCCAGACCGCAACCTCATCTGCGCCGGCGGCAAACGCCCCGTCCGCGGCGGCGGATGCTTCGGCCGTTGCAATCTTCATTAAACGGCGCGTGCGATCCAGAACAACCGGTATATTTCTATCCTCAGTGTCCCGGATCACAAAACCGGCGATTCCCTCAAAATCAAATTGAATGTAGACTTTCAACACGACCTCCTTTCTGGTTCCTTGATTGAGCAGGCATATTTATGGCCAATATTGCTGTTTGTTCCCTTTTTTTATAATGAAAAATCCCCGGCACGAACGCGGATTTAATTTGAACTCAAGCGTGTTTCCGTCAAAATCGGGCGTTTTATCCCCGAAAAAAGATTCAATTTTTTGATAATCCTTAATGCCCAGCTCGCCAAGCGCCACGGAAATTGTCGCGGCATTTTCTTCCCAGTTAAACAATCCCAACACCCAAAAATCACCTTCTTCCGCCAATAATACGGACGGCATCCGGTCATGGCCTTTGAATAAATCCAACGGAACGGCCGGCTTGGCAAGCTTAGGCGAATCAATAACCCTTTTTAAAAGACGAATGCCCTTGTCATTCAGTTTCTTGAGGTTGTCCCCGAGCATAATATCCCCGGCCGTAAGATAAACAGAAAGCGCATAGACTTCGGCCTCATTGTAATTCATCTCACGGCCGCTCATCCAGAAATCGCCCCCGGCGAAGGGGCGCGATTCCAATTTCCGGTTGAACAACTTATCAGCGGAAGTCTCCTTGCATCTTACGATAAGAAAATCAGGATCATTGTTCCAAAGATTGCCGTGCATCCACCAACGCGCGAAACTTGAACGCGCATTTGCAATTATATGACTCCAGTAATTGTGGATGTCGCCCGAGGTGCGCGCCGCATCAACGATGCCGGTTACCGATTCAAACGGCGCCCCGCAGGCAAGCAAATAAGACTCTTGGCCGATGGCGCGCCGGATGGTTGCGAACGCTTTCCTGATGATATTGCCTCTTGGAACGGTCGGATCGCCGAACTTATCGCAAAGAAGCACAATCTGGGTAAAATCAACTTTAAAATATTCAAAACCGAATGATTTCAGCCTCCTGAACACCTTTAAAACGTGGGTTTCCACTTCGGGATTGGTTATATCCAGGCAGGCCATCGGACCATATCCCAGCTGCTGGACAAAGATTTCCCCGTTGCTTTTGCGCGCAAACCAGCCGGGATTATTTCTATAGAGGGGATTGTAAGTATTGACCAGCAGGGCGGCGGTCCAGACGCCGGGAATCCCGCCTTTTGTTTTGATATTATTGCAAAATTTCCTTAACCCCTCCGGAAACTTGTGGTTGGCATCCCACACGCCCCACTGCGGCTCATAGCCTTCATCAATGATAAAATATTTAACCCTGCCTCCCGTTTTTTTTGCCGCCCTTTGATTTTCATAAATATCGCCGGAAGTTATGGCGCCGGCATAATAATCCCAGGAATTCCAGCCGATCAGCGTCTTTTTTTGGCGGAGTTTAAGCCCTTCTTTCCATTGTCTTCCCAGTTCCGCAAGCATTTCCCGGGGATTATTCCCTTGTCGGAACTGGATCAATGAACTCGCGATTTTTCTTCCGGGTCTTATCAGGGCTTGAAAGTTTATCCTTATCTCCAGCCCGAAATTTCCCTCCAGGTGCAGGCTGTCGTGGAGCGCCCTGAAAGTCACGAAATCGCCGTTATGCGGGGGAAGGACGGAAAACAGGTAAGAATTGTTATTTTGAATGTTAAAAATAACATAGACAAAACTGCTTTCGGGATTATGTTTTAAATATCTGTCGCTCAACCCGACTTTTTTCACTCCCGGGCATGCGGAAAAATCGGAAGCGTGGACATACTCAAGATAATCCGAGCAAACAAGCCGACGAGAAACATCCGACGGGAGAAATGAAATTGTTATCGTCTTTAAAAAGACGTCTTCGGCGGAATTGTTTTCAACCGAAAGTTTCAGCGTGTTTCCATGCGGGCTTACTTCAAGCTTGCATTTGTTGACAATTGAGCAGCCGAAACCTCCGCGGTTTTTCCATGGCAACGCGCACGAGACGGCTTTAAAGCCTTCAAATTCATAACTGATCACACCGGCGTCAAAGTCGGTGCCGGTAAAATCCAGCAATCCCTTCCGGCAGTTAAAAAAAAGAACCGAAGCTTTATCTTGTTGAACACGCATATAGCTGTTCTTCCTTTTTTTAATCAGTTGTCAAACATATATCTTTTTTGCGGCCGCGGCATAGACCCGCTCAAAATCATTTCCATCATAACCCGGATCATCATCGGAAATATCCGCCAGGCGGCAATCGCCCCCGCCCTGTTCGCGGGAAATACGCCCGGCAAGCATGATCTTGACCGACTCGACCAGCGCCGGGACCGGCGCAAGATGGTTATTTTTCTTTTCCATATAGTCGCAGATTCTGTCCAGGAGCGCCGCATAAATCTTCTTCGTATCCACCCGGAACTGATAGGTCCCCTTGGTAGTCATGATAACAAACTCAAACGGCTGCCAAAGGCCTTGAAACGTGTTGTAGGTTGCGGTGACGCCATTTGCGTATTTCACGAAAAAAGTTTCGCAAATTTTTCCATCAACCTTGCTGCAGCCGGCAAACGCGCATGACAGCGCCCCGGCGCCAACCATGCCTTCAATCCCCTCCACGACGTGGATGGCATAATTGAACTCATCCACTCCGCTGGTTCCAAAGATATTCAATATCCGGCCCCGTTCGGATTCCGGCTGGACGGCAAAATTGACAATTTCCTGCGCATAGCGAACCGAGGAACTGCCCAGAATCACGGCGCCGTCCGCGGCCAGCTTTTCAATTTCCCGGCAATCCCTTATATTGCCGACGATCGGCTTGTCAATGAACACCGGCTTTTTCCTGGCGATAAACGGCCGGGCATACGCCAGGTGTTTATCCCAGTTGCAAGCGTGCACAAATGCAATGTCCACGCAGTCGGCCAGTTCTTCCAGCGTGCGGCAGCGTTTTTCCAGGTCATATTTGCGGATAAACGCCTCCACTTCATCGTCGCCCCGGAACCCGTCATTATAAACCGCCGCGTACCGCGCCCGGCCCGCTGTCTTCAAATATTCCGCAAAGGCCAGCGGATGAGAAATATCAATATTGACCGCACCGATCCTGATCATAGGTTCTCCTTTTCTTGTTATTAGCGCAAGGTTGTTTAGCCTACGGCCTATTTACCTGCTCATTAATCGCCATCGGTTTCCCGGTCTTGATGGAATCCAACACCAGGAAACTGATCGTGGCCGCCCGAAGCGCGTTGTTTATTCCGTTGGGCGGCTCGGTCTTGTCCAAGACCGAGTCCGCAAAAAGATCCAACTCGCGCCGATGGCCCTTGTCGGTCGCCGCAAGGATAATCCGACCCTCTCCGTTCTCAATAAACCCATGATAAGTCAGCTCGCGAAAATCGTTTATGTGGATCGCCTTTCCGCCGCAGTAGATTTCCGTTGACTCCTTCGGGAACTGGGCGCACCCGGCGCTGGCGATAAGCGTGGTTCCGACCGAACCATCCGCAAAGGCGATGGTGATAATGCCGCTATCGGGTATCTTCACTTTTGCGGGGTCCAGAAAAATGCCGCCGGCGGCATAGACGGAGACAGGCGGCGCGGGAACCAATTCGCAAAGCAGGTCAAAAATATGGCAACCTTCCCCCACGAACCGACCCCCGCCCACGTCGGGAATATGCGTCCAGGAATCCGGCGGGAACGGCGCCTGAATGCGATGATAGATGAGGCGCTTGGCCTTTTCGCCGGCCAAAAGCTCCTTTGCCTTTACAACCAGCGGCGCCATGCCGCGGTTATATCCGACCGTGTATTTCACTCCCGCCTTCCGGACAGCCTCGGCCACCCCGGCGCATTCTTCAAAGCTTAATCCCATCGGTTTCTCGCATAAAACATGCTTGTGCGCCTCGGCCGCCTTGATGCTTAAGGAGGCGTGCGTATCATGCCGCGTAGTAATCAGCACGGCTTCAATTGCATCATCGGCAAATATTTTCTCCGGTTCCGCCGTGGAGTATTGGGCGTTGAATTCCTTCTGCACCTCCTCGGCCGCCTGAATATTGACGTCGCAGGCCGCAATCAACTTGTACTTCGGATTTGCCTTGATGATCGGAAGGTGCATTCCCCTGGCAAACCCGCCGCAACCGATCACTCCGATTTTCAATGGTTTCATTTTTATTTTTCTCCCGCTGGCTTCACTTAAATTTGCATACACACTAACAAACCAGGGTTGGATTCACAATGCACGTTCCTGCCGGTTTTTTGCACTTTCTTGCATGGCGCGGCGGAGCCGCCACGCCATCAGCGGGCATTATAAATGAGGCGGGCATAGCGCCGGGGAGATTGATTATAACGCTTCAGGAATAATCGTGAAAAATAATACACGCTTGAAAAACCTGTTTCGGAAGCAATATCCTCCAGTTTTTTATCAGTATTCGCCATCAGATCCAGGGCTTTGGATAAACGATAGTTAATCAAATAACTGACCGGAGAAATGCCCGTATGCCGTTTAAAGGCATGCGCGAAGGTGCTGACGCCACACCCGCCTGCCCCGGCCATTGCCGCCAGGGGTAGCGGTCGCGAATAATTAGCCTGAATATACCGAATGACCTTGGTTATGCGCTCCTCGGTGAGCTTAGCATCATTCAGCGACGACAAATGATATCCGGCGCCTTTCAACAAAGAAAGGCGGCGAACAAGCAATACCAAACGGGCCAGGTCAAGCCGCAAAACTGTTTCACGCTGGGGCCGCTGCATATGGAATTCATTAACGAGCGCATGAAAAACAAACAAGAAATCCGCCGGATATTTGACATGGATATATACCGGCATCGGCAATGGAAGCGTTTGTTTTAATCCGAACTTGACCTGCAACATTTCAAATCGCGCTTGCTTGCCGGCCGGTTCGGACCCGTGCCAGCAATGCGGCGGGATAAAGAACAAATCGCCCTCTTTGGCCGCATAACGGCGCTGGCCGGCAAAAACACGGTCCTGCCCCTTCAGATAATAACTGATCTGATACAAAGCCGGATGCTGATGGCGGTCGCCAAGAGATGTTCCCGCAAAATTATTATGAGTGGCAACCAGAATTTTGGCGGCATGAACGATCTCATAAACAAACCGTTCAATTGATGGATTAAGCACCGGCATAGTGTCCGGATTTTACTGAACGTTGCAGGTCGTTAGATTTACAATCACAGATGGTGCACCCGAGAGGAGTTGAACCTCCACAGCCTTGCGGCCACTAGGACCTGAACCTAGCGTGTATGCCAATTTCACCACGGGTGCGTCCGAAACCAGTAGTCAGCAACCAGAATAAAAAGTAGATGGTTATGAGTCAATGTAATATTGCATGATTTTATTCTGACTTCTGCCTCCTGGCTACCGACTTCTATCTTGTTTACTCCGCTTTCGGCCCGAACAGTCCGCCCCGGCCAAGACGCGCCTTGGCCGGCACGCTTTGGGTTGAGGATGAACCCGACGAAACATTCCCCGCCGCGTTTCCTTGTTCCTGCGGAAGCAAAGGCTCAACCGCGACCTGTCCATTCGGCATATTGACGAGGGCGATCTTATTGCTCTTGTCAGTATAGTTCCGGGAAAATAATTGAACGCCATAAGGCGTGAAAGCGGCATGAACAAACATCATCGCCATCGTCTGGAATAAAACATGCACATTACCGGCTTCATCAACCTTCATCTCCGGTTTTCGGACACGGACAATGTGCCCCAATTTATACATGCCAAAAACAGTTGAAGAATTGGCGTCCTCAATCCGCAGATAAACCTGCTCGCCTCTTTCCTGGGTCAGATATTCAAGGATATATATCCGCATCGTGCCCTGCTCGCCGGCCACGCCGTTAATCACTCTGGCGATTTCAACCCCCTTGAGCATCTCCACCACAACGGGTTGCGATGAAAACAAGAGATTATTCCACTCAACATATGCCCGCACCTTATACAACCCCCGTGATTGCATGGCATACAAGGAGGTCAGGTTAAACACGTTGGTTGTGCTTTCGGCCGGCACCAACTTTTGCCCGAATAAAAGCGGAGTGCGGTCATTCTGTTTGACCGTTTCGTTTTTATTGCGTTCCAACTCAAAAAAAAAGCGGGCCGAATCACGCCCGGCGTCAAAAGGCAATATTCCGCCGGTATTGTTGCGAATAACAACTTTTGCGTAAATCGGCTCATAAAGAAGCGCCCGCACCGGTTCAACGTTCAGGGCAAGCTCAATCTGGCCGGATACCGGCGAACCAAGAAACAGCGCCGCGGCCGCGGCAAACGCGCAACCGGTTTTTTTAAATACGCCTGACAATCGCATCTAATCCTCTTTACAATTATTTTCTTTTCTATTAGTCTATCAACACGTTCAACATAAGCAATCAATTATTTTCGGATAAATGGGCGCGGCAAGGCACACATATCGGAATTGAACCATGAGTAACGAGCAAACGCTCCCTTCCCATAACAAGTGGCTGGAACCGATATTCAAGCAGTCCCCGGATGGAATCGTCGTCCAGGATTCCAACGGAACGATCCTGGAAGCGAACGCAAGTTTCAGCAAGTTGTGCAATCTGCCCTTGTCGGAAATTATCGGCAAAAAATTCAATGACCTGCTTTGCCCGGACAGCAAATCAAAATGGCTTCATTATCTTGAAAAACTCATCAAAGGCGAATGGTCTAATATTGATGAAGCGTGTATTTTCTCCGACGGCCGGAAAATCCCGATAGAAGTTGACCTCATCACGATAATAACGGTCTCCCCGGGACAAAGCCTCGTCATCCTGCATGTCCGCAATGTTTCCGCATATTACACGGTTGAAAACGCCTTGTTGGCATCCCAGAACCAGTGGGAATTGTCGTTCAACTCGATCAGCGATGAAATGTGGATCCTGGACCGGAACGGCCATATTCTGCAGGCAAACCGGGCCGCGCTGAAAAAAATCGCGCCGTTGATGCCGGACCCGATCGGTTCGGTTCTTTTTGACTTTCTTGAGCCAAAGCATCTTAAGGAGGCATTTGATGAGTTCCGCTCAAAAATATTCAACGAACCGCAATCGCTTTCCAAGTTGGAATTTAAAAAATTTACCGGCAAGTACCGGGTATCCTCTTATCCCATCAAAAGCGGCCCGGACGAAACCACCGCATGCATTGTTGTCGTCAGGGATATCACGGAACAATGCCGGCAGGAAGATCTGCTTAAAAAAACAGAAGTTCAGAGACAGCGTAACAGCCATATTGATGCGCTCGGACGCATGGCCGGCGGCATTGCGCACGATTTCAACAATATTCTGACTACTTTGCTCGGTTACGTCTCGCTTGTTTTGCAATCGGATCATCTCGGCCACAGCGAACGCGCTCATCTTGTTGAAATCATGCGGACCGTTGAGCGCGGAACGGCGCTCACCCGTCAGCTTTTTGATTTCAGCTCTGAAAAGAAATCCGATTTAAAGACGCTTAACTTGAACACGGTGATCCAAAACATGCAAAAAATGATCGTTCAGATCCTCGGCCCGAACATCACCATCATCAACCATCTGGACCAGCAGTTATGGAACGTCAACGCCGATGTATCGCGCATTGAAAGAATCATCACCAATTTTGCCGCCAATTCGCGCGACGCCATGCCATCCGGCGGCAAATTTATACTTGAAACCGGCAATACCGTTCTGGACCAAAATTTCTGCAAAAACCACCCGGAAACCAAACCCGGCAACTACGTTCTCTTTCAGGTCAGCGATACCGGCGCCGGCATGACGCAGGAAGTGCTGGAAAGAATTTTCGAGCCTTTTTTCACCACCAAAAGGAAGGGCAAGGGCATGGGCCTCGGCTTGTCATCCGTTTTTGGCATTGTCCGCCAGTTTGGCGGAGAAATAATCTGTTATTCGGTAGCCGGCGAGGGAACCACGTTTAAGATATATCTGCCGCAATCAATGGAAGACGCCATCGAAGAAATGCCGGCAACAACGGTCAGCAATCTGCCCGGCGGATCCGAGACAATCTTCATCGTGGACGATGAAATCCACATCGTCAGCATGCTTAAACAGATTTTATCAAAAATCGGCTACAAGGTGTTATCGGCGACGAATTGTTCCATGGCAATTGCGTGCGCCAAGGAATATCAGGCCACCATTGACGTTATTCTCTCGGATATAATCATGCCCGACATGAACGGTGTTGAACTGTTTGCCATCCTGCGCGAAACCCGGCCGCAGTTGAAGGCGGTCTTTATGTCCGGCTACACGAACAGCATGGCGATTGAATCGGTCGGCATGGACGCCGGCACGGTGTTTCTCCAAAAACCGTTCACATTTGAAGATTTGGCCCGGAAAATAAGGGACGCCTTGGACTCAAAAAAAACTTAAAGCCGGAAAAACTAATTTTTTCAGCGCTCCGCGGAACGCTTGCTTTTAAAGAAAGGGATAAAGACCATGACAAACGCCAGACAGGTTGATTCTTTTTTTAAGACACTGGACAATCTAGGCATTACCTTTGACGACGTTTCCCTGCTCCCCCGCTACGCCGATTTCCTGCCCAAGGACGCCGACATCACCTGCCGGCTGACGCGCCGGATAAAAATCAACATGCCTTTTGTCAGCGCCGCCATGGATACGGTCACTGAAAGCAAAATGGCAATCGCGATGGCCATGATCGGCGGCATCGGCATTGTCCATAAAAACCTTGATGTTGTCCGGCAATGCCGGGAAGTGGAAATCGTCAAGCATTACCTGAACGGATTGATTCTTCATCCGATCATCTTTCGCGCTTCCGACACCTTAAGCCATATCAAGGAGACCAAACAGAAAAAAGGTTACAGCTTTTCAGGGTTCCCTGTCCTGGACGACAAAGACCAACTGGTCGGCATCCTGACGGGAACCGACATGAAATTCGCCCACGACCCAAATGTGCGGGTCAACGAAATCATGACCAAGGAAGTAATCAGCGCCGGTCCCGGCACGACGCTGAAAAAATCCTATGAGATCATGAAACACAATAAAATCGGCAAGCTTCCCCTGCTTGACAAGGGCCGGCTGGTCGGTCTTTACAGTTTTTCCGACGTCAGCACCTTGATTGAAGATGCCCAGCCTTTGTTCAACCGCGATGATCAGCATCGCCTGCGGGTCGGGGCGGCCGTGGGCGCGGGCGATTACGAACGGGCCGAGGCGCTGGCCGACAAGGACGTGGATGTGCTTGTGATTGACACCGCGCACGGCCACAGCCGCAACGTCATTGACATGTGCGCCTGGATCAAGAAAAACATCCCGGACATGGAAGTAATCGCCGGCAATATTGCCACCGGCGAGGCCGCCAAGGCCCTGCTCGATGCCGGGGCGGATGCCGTCAAGGTCGGCATCGGGCCCGGTTCAATCTGCACGACGCGCGTCGTGGCCGGGGTCGGCATACCGCAGCTTTCCGCCATTTACCAGTGCGCAAAGGCGCTGAAATCGGAAATTCCAATCATTGCCGACGGCGGCATCCGGTACACGGGCGATGTTGCCAAGGCCATCGTGGCCGGCACGGATACGGTCATGATGGGCTCCTCCCTGGCCGGAACTGACGAAAGCCCAGGTGAAAAAATCATTCACCAGGGGCGCCAATATGTTATCTACCGCGGCATGGGAAGCCTTGCGGCAATGAAATCCGCGTTGGGCAGCCGGGAGCGTTATGGCCAGGCCGACGTGAAAGAAGACGAACTGATTCCGCAGGGAATTGAAGGAATAGTGCCTTATGCCGGCAGTGTTGAAAAAGTACTTGTTCAGTACTCAGGCGGCCTGAAAGCCTCTTTGGGTTACTGCGGATGCCGGACAATTTCAGAACTCCAGAAAAACGGCTCTTTCACCCGGGTGTCCCCGGCCGGCGTGCGCGAAGCCCATCCGCACGATGTCAAGATCATCAAAGAAGCCCCGAATTACAGCCTGAACGCGCAGTAATTCCGGATTTGTGACTTTGGAAATCCAAAATCATCAGAACGCCCCGAAATAAATACTGGAGAACGTGACAATCGGCGAGGTTTCCCTCAAGTCATCCACCGTCATGCGGACATCCTTTATCATCTTCTTGGCTTCAACGTAAAGAGTGTCATCGTTGACCAGCATCCCGAGCGTGCCTTCGCCGCTGTTGATCTTTTCCGATACCTGGTTCAAGTTTGCCATTGAATTCTCAAGATTTTCCAATAAGTTGCGTTCCTTGACGGCAACTTTCAAATCATGCACGACGTCGCGGGCGTCATTATACAAAGTATCGTCATAAACCAGCTTGCCGAGCGTCCCCTCCCCTTTCCGGATTTTTTCGGTTATATTCTTGACGTCATCGGCAACGGAAGAGACAAGCGTAATAAGATCATTCGGCTTTTCGCCGCGAACAAGCGTGCCGGCCGGCAGCAAGGGCGATCCCGGCTTGCCCTCATAAATCTGCAGATACCTTCCGCCGAGCACCGAGGTGGCAACAACTTCAACCTTATAATCTGTTTTTAAAGCAACGGTATGCTGGAGGGCGGCGATAAGATGGACGCCGTCTTCCTTCATCAGCATGCTTTTGACTTTTCCCATGGTCATGCCGCGCATAACCACGTTGTCGCCGTCCCGCAGTCCCATGATGTCGTCAAAAACAACCTCAAACGGATAGGTTTTCTGGAAGAAATTTTCCCGGCTGAGAACGATGGTGAATATGCACAATGCAAAGAGCACCACGAACATGAACGTTCCCACCATGACTTCCATTGAAAGCTCTCTAATTTTCCTGCGTTTCATTGATTTGCGCCTCCCATTTGCCTCGTTTTGTAATATATTGCGAATCAAGAAAATTTTTGACGACTTCATTCTGCGACCGGATAAAATCAGCCGGAGTTGATATTTCCAGGATATGGCCGTTATGAATCATGGCAATGCGCGTGCCGATCCCCAGCGCGCTGAAAAGATCATGGGTGACAACCACGTTGGTGACTTTCAGCTCGCTCCGCATGCGTTCAATCAGCTGGTCAATGGAACGCGAGGTGACCGGATCAAGCCCGGAGGTGGGCTCATCATATAAAATAATATCCGGATTCATCACCAGCGCCCGGGCCAGGCCGACGCGCTTGCGCATCCCGCCCGACAATTCCGAGGGAGACAAATCATACACATGGTGAAGATTAACCTGTTCCAGGCGTTCGCTGACTCTATGCCGTATCTCCGACTCGCTCATGTCGGTTTTTTCCCGCAGCGGCAGGCCGACATTATCGCCCACGCTCATCCACTCCAGCAGGGCCGCGCCCTGGAAAAGAACGCCGAACCGCTCGCGCAATTTCTGCAGTTCCCGGCCCGTAGCCTGGCTGATGATTTCATCCCCGATATATACCTTGCCGTAATCAGGCGTCAAGAGGCGGATCATATGCTTTAAGGTGATGCTTTTGCCGGCGCCGGAAAAACCGACGATGACAAACGTCTCGCCCGGCGCAACCGTGAAGTCAACGGCGTCCAGCACCTTCTTTTCGCCGAAATATTTCGTAACTCTTTCAAACCTGATCATTCGTAAAACATCCTGGTAATGACATAACCGACAATCAGCAACGAGAGAAATGAAATAATAACACTGCGCCGCGTGGCCCGGCCGACGCCGACCGCGCCCTCGGTCGTGGAGAACCCCTGATGGCATGAAATGATCGTGATCATAATCCCGAAAATAAAAGCCTTGAAAAGGCCGATATATAAATCCTTGTTCACGGCCCAGCGGGTGGCATTGTCAAAATAAGCGGCAAAAGCGACGCCAAGCTGGGTGTTGCCGACGATTGCGCCGCCGATCACGCCGAGCATGCAGGCGTAAAAAGTCAGAATCGGCGTCATGACCATCATCGCCGCCAGGCGCGGCATGACCAGGAAACGGACGGGGGGAATGGACATCACTTCCAGCGCGGCGATTTCCTCCGAGACAACCATCGTTCCCAGCTCGGCCGCCATGGCCGACCCCACGCTGGCCGACAATATCATCGCCGTCATGAAGGGTCCCATTTCCCGGAGCATCGTGATCATGACCGCCGCGCCGATATTGACTTCCTGGCCGAACTTGCGCAGTTCAAGACCGGTCTGCAGGGCAAGGATCATGCCGGTGAACATGCCCACGACGGTAATGACCCCGAGACTCTTTATGCCGGTGATATACAACTGTTCAAGAACCATCATCCGCGAACGCTTGCTGAACACAAACCTCAAGTCCAGCAATGCCTCCCAAAGCACCAGCAGGGCCAGGCCGGCGTTGCGACAGCCGATCAGGACAAACCGGCCGAACTTCCCCCGCGTGTTCAAGGCCGGCGCATAAAACTCTGGCTCACGTGTAATCATTGTTAAAATCTGATGAAATATAATAGCCGAAAAGATCTTTTTGCGCCAGTCTTCTCGCGCGCAATCAGTCCTTTTAAAAAAGACCAGTGAAACTCGCCGCTTTTGTTCTCCCGGCCGACGGAAATCAACGGGAACAGCGAAAATTTCCTTTCCTTTTCCGACTGCTGGTATTTTATCAAGCCCCAGAATAATTCATCCTCCGTTTTATCCTTGAAAGATGAATGGGTATAGATGGTCCAGAGCGCGCCGTAATTGCGCTCAACGGCGTCGTAATCCCGGTACGGGAAAAGGCTCAGCATGGCGAAGCGCGATTCATCCGTGTCGCGGACATAAGAAAACAACGGCCATATTTTGAGCGTTTTGCGCGGCTGATCCATTTTCCGCTCCGCTTTGTCAAAAGACCCCTTGATTGAGGTTGAATATAAAAAGGGGACAAACATGGTCCGGGTGCGTTCGTAAAGCGGAGATTTTTGCTCATAACGCGTCCCCAGCGGCCAGAGCAAAAATGAATATCTGCTCGTGTCCCGTCTCGCCTGGCCCAACAACGGCCAGAAATAAAATTTATTCAACGCGCCGGAATTGTACTGGATAAACGGCCAGGGACAATAGACCCGCCTTTCATCGCCGCCCTGCGCAAAACGGAACAAGGGCGGCACCACCATGAGCGATTTCTGGTTTTCCAGATTAACCCGGCCGTAAAAGGGGAACACAATGTAGGCATAGCCCGGGGATTCAGGACGCTCATAATGGGCGTAGGTCCAGATCGGCCAGAGAATGTAGCGCTTGACGATTTCTTCCCGCAGCTTGGAATAGCCGTACAACGGGAAAACATTCAAACGGTCGTTTCCGCCGCCGGTTGTTTTTGACAAAATCGGCCAGAGAACGGCCGTGGTCCTGACGTCATTGACGCGGGTAAAGAGGGTGAACGGGAAAAGAGCAAAACGCATTTCGTCAAATATCAAAAACTCGCGGATACTGCCGGCCAGCGGGAAGATTGCCAGATAAGGCACGCCCTCCATGTCCCGGCCCTGAAAATAAAACGGGACCAGCCATAAACGATACTTGGAATGAGGATCGTTGATGTCAAAGTCGTGATAGGAACAAAGCAGGACAAAATGCCAGTCACGTTCCGCATCCTTGCCCTTTGCCATCCAGACCGGATACAAAATCTGGCACCGGTAAAGATTTTCGGCGGAATCGAAGAGATAACTGTAGAGCGGCCGCACGGCCAAAAGCGTGTCGCCCTTGCCTGTTTTCCTGGATTCAAGCAAAGGCCCCAGGGCCCGCCAGCGCGCATTGCCGTAAATGTCCGTGCCTTTCTGGAAAAAAGGCGCAAAATCTATTTCATCAGCGGCAAATGAACAGGGGAAAAAGTTGGTTGACAAGAACGCGAGCATTAAACCGAAAAGACGGATTTTCATCTGGATAACTTTACTGCTTTGCCAATTGATTATAAAACCCGGGAAAAACGGATGAAGTAACTGCTTACTCCGTTTTTTCCGGCAATGCAATATTATTTGTCCAAAACCGGCGGCGTGGACTTGCCGGTAAGCTCGTGTTTGGCGACGCTTTCGTAGGCGGAGGTGAATACTGCCAGGACACTATTGGTCGCCACGTTTTTGTAAACCGCCCGCCGCAGGACGGCCGGGGCGGATGGAACAGAGGCGGCATTGTCATCCGGCCGGAGAACGCCGACCGCCATCATCTTCGTTCCCTCCGCGGAAACATGCTTTGGTGAAACCGCCAACACCGCCTGCGACTTGGAGGACGCGGAAGAATCAGCGGAAGGCGCCGGCCCGGCAATAATCCATTCCCGCGCCGAGCCCGACGGGGATGATTTTGAAGTCCACGACAAATGATTTGAGTTTTCCTCAAGGAGCGATTGGACCTGATCATCGGCCAGCACCGTCCCGTCAAGCCTCTTAAACTCCTCGCATTGGCTGGTTCCATTGAGGAAAGTCACGGTGATCGCCATTCCGTTAAAACAATAATACCTTGCCATGAGAGATGGCGATAATTGCCGTTCACCGGCGGGATTGCCATAGACCTGGGATATTTTCAGCTCATTGTCGCCCAGATTGCCAAACACAACGGCCGGCGCCGCCGCCAGGCATAAACAAATGGATTTAATCAATAATTTCATAAGCTCAGATTTTCTCCCAAGCCACGGAGCTTTGTGTTTTGCGACCTACAGGTGCTTGTTGTTTTATATTAAAAATTCATTTTTCCGGCTGGATGGACATGTCGGCCTTGATTTTATCGCCGCCTTCAAGGGCTTCGCAATAAGCGATCTTTTCCTTGACCGTCACGGCCTTGATCTTGCCGACCTGCTTGATTTCGGTGTCAAGCACTTCGCCGGTGTCCTTGTCGGTAATTGACTCGCTGGAGCCGACCACGAAAACGTTGCCTTCCTCCACGCCTTCGCGGCTGCCGCGGTTAATCAGGACTTTATCGCCGGTTTTAATGACCGAGCCTTCCCACGGGATTTTTTCCAACTGCTTTTCAAGAAACTCCACGCCCTGAATCACCGCGTCCTCGCAGGCCTTGCCGACGTTATCCTTCATGAACCCGCCCAGATCGCCGCCGAAATGGGAGCCGCTGTAGCCGATGCTGAGCCCCTTCTTGCCCGCCTTGCCCACGACCTTGGTTGAGGCCTTGACCTGCCCGGTGGTTGAATCAATGATATAAATAGTGGCATTTATTTCCGCGCGGTCCTTGGATCCGCCGACCCTGAAGCCATACAATGAAACCCCTCCGCCACCGCCGGTCGTGCTGTCCTGGACATGGGTAATTTCACCCTTGACCAGCAATTGGGCGGGCGTCAGTTGGCCGGTCTTGGCGGCTTTTTTGCCGCCGGCCACGCGGCCGCTGGTGGCAAGATCCTGCTCGTCCATGGCTTCCTTGCGCATGTCCTTTTCGCCGAGCACGACGAATTTCTTGGAGGCCTGGAGGGCATCGGTCATGATGGAACCGAATCCGTCGCCCACGTCCCACTGGCCGGACCAGCCGGACTTATTCTGGAACTTGGAAACGCTGATGGTGTAGCGCAGGTTGCCGCCGGCCTTATCCGCCGCGGCGCCGGCAACACCCGACCCGCCGATTAAATATACCGCCAATGAAACCGCCGTGACAATCATAACTGCATTCTTCTTCATGAGCTACCGCCTTTCTGGGTTAATTATTTTTAGCATTTTTACCCGGTTTTTTTTGTTTGTCAATGTTTATTTGCCATGGCCTGGCGCGCGCGTTTCTTATCAATAAAAATTAATTTAATTCCACATTTGACTTTTTGCAAGAGACCTGTCATAAAGAGCGGAAATGGGTCAACAACTTCATATCAGAGCAAAACGACAGCGCCGGATAAAATGGATTGATCGCAAGAAAAAAGCGAGCAAGGCCAAGGCCGACAAGGTTAAATCAAAACCGGCCGTCGCCAAAGCAGAAAATCCAGCCGCACCAGTCCAGCCCAAAGCCGGAAATTAACCGGTATTGGCCGGTTTCCATCAAAATTTGCCCGGGCATGTCAATTTTGGGCAGGGTTTCGGGTTACTGATGAACGCTCACGGCGGATTGGATCTGCTCAAATTTCAGCTTGTCGCCTTCAACCAGGACATTAACTTCCGCCTCGGCGCTGACCCGGCCCGCCAGAATTTCTTCCGCCAGCGGATCTTGAATATATTTTTCAACCGTTCGGCGAAGCTGGCGGGCGCCGTATATTTTACTGAACCCCTTGTCAATTAAAAACGCCTTCACCCCGGGATCAAGGCGCAATACAATTTTCTGGCCGGCGACCCGCTTGTGTACCTTGTCCAGTTCAAGCTCCAGGATTTTAACGATGTCTTCGCGCGTCAATTGCCGGAACACGACGCAATCATCCACCCGGTTAAACAACTCCGGCCGGAATGAGCGTTTGGCCTCATCAAGCACACGGGTTTTCATCCGCTCAAAATCGGCCTCCTGGCCGCCCTGCGCGAAGCCCATGCCGTCGGCGCCCTTGGCAAACGATGTTCCGAGGTTGGAAGTCATGATGACAATCGTATTGCGGAAATTGATTTTTCGCCCAAGGCCGTCGGTGAGCATTCCTTCCTCAAGGATTTGGAGAAGAATATGCATCACATCGGGGTGCGCTTTTTCTATCTCGTCAAAGAGCACAACCGAATAAGGCTTGCGGCGCACTTTCTCGGTCAACTGGCCGCCTTCCTCATAACCGACATAGCCGGGCGGGGAACCCACAATGCGCGAGACCATGAATTTATCCATGTATTCGGACATATCCAGCTGGATCAGGGCATCCTGATCGTCAAACATATATTCAGCCAAGACCCTTGCCATAAGAGTCTTGCCGACTCCGGTCGGCCCCAAAAAGATAAAAGAACCAATCGGCCGGCGCGGGTCCTTGAGATCGGCCCGGGAACGCCGAAGCGCCTTGGCAATGGCGGCAACGGCCTCATCCTGGCCGACAACGGTCCGCGCCAGTTCCTGCTCCATGCGCATGAGCCGCGCGCTTCCGTTCTCATCGAGCTTGGTCAGCGGCACTCCCGTCCATTTTGACACAATTGACATTATATCGGTATCGCGCACCGGCTTCATTTTCTTTTCCTGGGCCTTGCGCCATTTCTCCAGGCTTTTTTCCATCTGCTCGCGTCCAATACGCTCCTTATCCCGCCATTGCGCCGCTTCCTCAAAACGCTGGGCACGGATTGCCTCCTCCTTGCTGTGCCGTAAATCGGCCACTTTTTTCTCAACGGCTTTCATCGCCGCCGGCCGCGTCATCAGGCTGAGACGCGCATGGGCGCCCGCTTCATCCAGGACATCAATGGCCTTGTCCGGCAGGAACCGCCCGGTGATATAACGCTGGGAAAGTTGAACGGCGGATTCAATGGCCGAATCGGCATAGCGCACTTTATGATGGGCCTCATAGCGCGGTTTAAGTCCCTTTAGAATTTCAATTGTTTCCGCAACCGTGGGTTCATCAACAATGATGGTTTGAAACCTGCGTTCCAGCGCCGAATCTTTTTCAATGTATTTGCGGTATTCATTCATCGTGGTCGCGCCGACACACTGCAATTCGGCGCGGGAAAGGGCCGGCTTGAATATATTTGACGCGTCCATCGCCCCCTCCGCGGAACCGGCCCCGACGATTGTGTGCAGTTCGTCCATGAAAAGAATCACGTTCTTTGACCGTTTGATTTCCTCCATGACCGCTTTAATCCGCTCCTCAAACTGGCCGCGATATTTGGTGCCCGCCACCAAAAGCGCCATGTCCAAGGCGATCACCTCCCGGTCGGCGAGCAATTCCGGCGCTTCATGGTCGGCGATCATCTGGGCCAGCCCCTCAACAATGGCCGTTTTACCGACGCCCGCCTCGCCGAGCAGGACAGGATTGTTTTTTGTCCGCCGGCACAGAATCTGGATGACCCTTTTAATCTCCTCGGCGCGGCCAATGACCGGGTCAAGCTGGCCTTTGCGCGCCATTTCGGTCAGGTTTCTGCCAAAGGCGTTCAAAGCCGGGGTTTTTGTCGCCGGCTGTTTTTTATTCTGGGCCGCCGCGGCGGCTTCCTCGTTCCCCTCGTAATCGGGATCCAGCAGTTTCATCACTTCCATCCTGGCGCGAACCAGGTCAATGTTGAGATTATTAAGAATCCGGGCGGCAACGCCTTCTTCCTCGCGCAGCAACCCGAGCAGGATATGCTCCGTGCCCACATAATTATGATTAAGCTCCTTGGCCTCCGCCGCGGCCAACGCCAGCACCTTTTTCGCGCGCGGCGTCATCGGCAGGGCGCCGACGGTCTGCGTATCCTGCCCCTGCCCCACGGCTTTTTCCACCTCTAGGCGCAGGGTTTCAAGATCCACGCCCATTCTTTGAAGTACGTTGACGGCCTCGCCCTCGCCGAGCGCAATGAGGCCCAGCAGAAGATGTTCGGTGCCGACATACTGGTGATTAAACCGTTCGGCCTCCTTGCGGGCCAATTGCAGAACCTGTTGCGCTCTTGGCGTAAAATTGCTCATGTTTTATCGTTACTCATGTTGCCAGGTTTAGGTAACACTGAAATTGGAAACTGGAAACTAGAAAATGGCACAAAACCGGAATATTTCTTTCCCTAATTTCAAATTTCCATTTTCAAGCCGTGGGCTAATGCATAACACAATCGCCGAAACAAATCAAATATGTCCGTCAATTAATTTCTGGCGGATCAACCTTGCCCGCGCAAGGTCACGCTTTTCCGATCCAATGACTCGGCCTTCCAGTTTCTGCAAATGACCGGGCTGGGTCAACAAAAAAAGCTCGTCAATCATGGCGCTTTGCCATCCGCCGCCAAGCCCCATCTCCAAGCCCAGCCGCAAGGCGGAAAGCATGTCCAGGGTTTCCTTGGAATTCAGCATATGGGCATGAGTCAAAATGCCGACCGCGCGGCCAAAATGATCGCGAATCTGGTTTTCCTTCTGTTCAAAAAGCCGGGTACGGCCGGATTTTTCATGCTCATCAATTTCAAGCACAATTTTTTCAAGCCTTTCCACAATCGTCTGTTCCGTCTCGCCCAGGGTGGTCTGATTTGAAAGCTGGAACATGTTGCCGGCGGCGTCGGTGCCTTCCCCCCAAAGACCGCGCACGGCCAACCCCATTTTACCAACCGCCTTGATGATGGAATTAATTTCATTCATCAACACCAGGCCGGGCAGGTGGAGCATTACGCTCGCCCGGATTCCGGTGCCCACATTGCTCGGGCAGGCGGTAAGATAGCCCAACTGCGGCGAAAAAGCATATTCCACACTTGATTCAATCTCCGAATCCACGGCATCAATCTGTTTCAATAAATTCCGGAGATTGAGTCCCGGCGACATGGCCTGCATGCGGATATGATCTTCCTCGTTAACCATAATCGCGACCGATTCATCATGTTTTAAAACAACCGCGCTTCCTTTTCCCTTTTCAGCCAGGTCGCGGCTCATCAAATGGCGTTCAATAAGGATTTCTTTTTCCATCCGGTTGAGCGCGCCGATTTCCAGCACAATCGGGTCCCGGCAAGCCTGCAGACGCCCAAGCACCGGCGTTAAATCATGCAACAACCGGACGGACTCCTCTTCGCCGGCCCAGGCGGGAAAACGCCGGCCGCAGATATTGCGCGCCAGGCGCACGCGGCTGCTGACGATAATGCCGGTGTTTCCCCCGACTTTGAGCCAGGAGCCCGGCTGTTTGACAAGTTCATCAACTGCTTTCATCAATGCCGCTCCTTTTTGGATGCGACAGAATTTTCCGCCGCGGCGGATCCCTGGCCGTGCCCGGACAGGCGGCCCGTGGCGCTATTTTCCGCCTCATGGATCTGATCGCGGATCCGCGCGGCTTCCTCGTAATTTTCGGAAGCCACCGCCTCTTCCAGGGCTTTTTTTAATGAAGCCGATGAAGGCGGAACATTCACGGCGCCGGCGTAATGCGCCGGTTTCTTACCCACATGCCGCATCCCCTTCTGCATGCCGTTCAAAAGCGGCTCCAGTTCATCCGCGAACGCCGCATAGCAATTCTGGCACCCCAGCCGGGAGACTTTTTTGAAATCCGAGAAATGCATGCCGCATTGCGGACAGACACGGTCAACGGACTCAGACTTGGCTTTCTTGGGCGCGCCAAGTCCAAGCAAAAAATTGGACATGGACGCCGGAACGTTGACGTCTATGCCGCTCGCCTCGGCGCATTGCTCGCACAGGTGCATTTTGCGGACGGCATCGTTCAGCATCTGCGTCAAATGAACGGTCGCTTCTTTTTTACCGCATATCTGGCAAAGCATAAGCTCGTTCCTCGTGGAGCGTCATTCGCGATTTTAGATTTCAAATCCAAAATCTAAATTCCAAAATTGTTTCATGCATCAGGCGATAGGCGTGCCCGTCGCCGCGGCAAACCGGCGGAATTGCTCCGTGAGTTTCACCGTTTTTTTGCCCGGTAAACCGGAACCGATGGAGCGGCGGTCCATTTCAACCACGCTGATCATTTCAGCCGCCGTTCCGGTCAAAAACATCTCATCCGCATTATAAAGGTCATAACGCGTAAGCATGGCCTCGCACACTTCATAACCGCCTTGGGCGGCCAGTTGCATAACGACATTCCGGGTGACCCCTTCCAGCGCGCCGGCGCTGGTCGGAGGCGTGAGCAGACGGTTGCCCTTGAAAATAAAGACATTGTCGCCGGTCGCCTCGGCCACATAACCCTGCACGTTAAGCATGATTACTTCCTCAACGCCGGAATTAATCGCCTCAATCTTTGCCATGATATTATTAAGATAGTTCAGGCTCTTGATGGCCGGATTGATTGATTCGGTATGATTGCGGATTGTGCCCGCCGTGATGACTTTCAATCCGTGCCGATACAGCATCGGCGAATAGAGCCGGATCTTGCCGGCGATGATGATGATTTCCGGATTTTTGCACGAGTACGGATTCAAGCCCAGCGTGCCTTTCCCGCGGGTCACAACCAGCCGGACATAGCCGTTCATGTTATTGTTCGCCTTGCAGGTCCTGACAACGGCCTGCAGCATTGCCTTTTTTGACATCGGAATCTTCAGGGCAATCGCCTGGGCCGAGCGGTAAAGGCGGTCAATATGCTCTTCCAGCATAAAGACCCGGCCGTTGTATGTCCGGATGCCTTCAAAGACGCCGTCGCCATATAAGAGGCCATGATCAAACACCGAAACCCGCGCGTCTTTTTCCGGCACAAGTTTTCCGCTGAAATAAATCTTCATATTCTTGCTCTCCAAATGTTGAGAAATGCCGACTATTCAGATGGACAGGTTAAAGACCGTTGGCCGGCGGCCTACAGTCTAAACAAGCTGAACACTCGCTTAATATAAATCCTTGCCGGAATAAAAGCAAGCTTTTCAGGCGGAAACCAGATTTCCATCCCGCAGTTTTAAAATACGATCACAACGGGAAGCCACGTCCGCGTCGTGGGTCACCATCAGCAAGGTCCGCTTTTTGTCCCGGACCAGGCCGAAAAGGACGCCCAAGACCTGCGCGCCGGTCGTTGAATCCAGGTTGCCCGTGGGCTCATCGGCCAGCAGCAATTCCGGCTCATTGACCAGCGCCCGCGCCACCGCCGCCCGTTGTTGTTCGCCGCCGGAGAGTTCGGCCGGCAGATGACCGGCCCGTTCCGCCAAGCCAACCGACTGCAACAGGCTTAACGCCCTTTCCCGCGGACTGTTATGCGGTCCGGTCTGTTTCGGCTGGACCGGCGCGCGGGAAAACCCCAATAATCCAAGATTTGAATTCATCGCCGGCAACATGACATTCTCAAGAACGTCCAATTCCGGCAACAAATGATAAAACTGAAACACAAACCCGATACTGCGCGCGCGAACAACCGTCCTCTGCCGCGCGGACATGGCATAGATGTCACGTTCATGGAAGCGGGCCGTTCCCCGCGTCGGCTGGTCCAATCCGCCGATAATGTGCAGCAATGTGCTTTTGCCCGAGCCGCTTGCCCCGACGATCGCCACCGTCTCGCCCGCCGCCACTTGCAACGAGATGTTATTAAGCACCGATAAAACCGTGGATCCCATCCGGTAATCGCGGCCCAAGTTCTCCACTTCAAGAACAGGTTTTTCTTTTTGCGTGTCAATCATAAGACAAATTTCCGACGGGCATTATGCCCGCCATCGCTCTTCCGGACACCGGATGCTGACTTCTGGTTTCGTTCATTCATACCGCAAGGCCTGGGCCGGATCAAGCTTGGCCGCCCGCCAGGCCGGCAACAAACCGGCCAGGGTGCAGATTGCTATTGAAAGCACGGCCACCAAAACCACGTCCGCCAGCGTCGTATGCGCCGGAATTTCGCTGAGAGAATAAATTTCCTTGGGAAACAATTCCATGTTGAATAAAAATGACAGGGCGCGCATAACCGCGTTGCGGTAATGAAGCATAATCAAGCCAAGGCCGATCCCGAACGTCGTGCCGATCATTCCCAGGATCAAGCCTTGCCATAAAAAAACACGCATAACACTGCCGGATGAAAACCCGACTGCCTTCAACAGGCCGATTTCCTTCGTTTTCTGGACGATCACGATGATCAACGAGTTGGTAATGCCGAAGGCCGCCACGAGCACGATGAAAATCAGGAGAAAAAACATCATGTTTTTTTCCGTCCGCAGGGCGTCAAAGAGCTGGCGCTTCAATTCCATCCAGGTCTGGACACTGACATCGTCATATTCGTTCCGGAGCACGGCGGCAATCTGCCGGGCGGTATTGGCGGCCTTGAAGGGATCGGACGTCATCACCCGCAAGGCATGCGCTCCGCTCTCAATGCCATAAAGTTCGCGGGCGGCATCAAGCGGGACAAGAATAAACACGCGATCATAGTCCCACATCCCGATTTCAAAAATGCCGGCAACGGTCATTTCCAGGGGCAGGGTGATTTCGTCGCGCTTGGCAATGAACGTCTGCGGGGAAAACACGAGCATTTTGTCACCAACCTTGAGCCGCAGCCCGCGCGCCACCTCGCGGCCGACAATCACCTCATTTTCACCAAGCGCAAATTCGCCGCTGACCATGCATTGCGGCAGGCGGCTCATGCGCTTTTCGATTTCAACATCAATCCCGCGCATTACGGGCGTGTCAACCAAGTCATTATGCTGGACAAACACCAGCCCCTGCACGCAGGGCGCCACGGCCGTCACGCCGCCGACCAGCCTGACTTTTTCAGCCATTTTCTCAGGCTCATCAATCATTCCCTGCTGGGTAATCATGATGTGCGCGTCAAAACCGAGTATTTTTTCGCGCCACATATTGTCAAACCCGTTCATAACCGACAGCACAATAAGCAGCACGGCCACCCCCAGCATAACGCCGATGATTGAGATAATGGAGATAACCGAAAGAAAAGACCTTTTCGGCTTCAGGTATTTAAAGGCAAGGAATAATGAAAAAGGAACTGACATAAATTAAGCAGGTTCAGGGTTCACCGTTTAGGGTTAGATAATTTGTATTCTTCATATTCAATTATCAACCCCTGAACCTTGAACCTTTTAACCTTGATTCGTTCGCAGTTGCGGGAAAAGAATGACGTCGCGAATCGCCTCGGCACGGGTTAAAACCATAACCAGGCGGTCAACCCCCATCCCCATGCCGCCGGCCGGAGGCATGCCGTGTTCCAGGGCAAGCAGGAAATCATCGTCCGTCTTGGCGGGAAGGCCTTCACCGGATTGGGCCTGCAGGCGCGCGCGCTGTTCGATGGGATCGTTTAATTCCGAGTAACCGGGCGCTATTTCCTTGCCGTCAATGACCAACTCAAAAACATCAACTTCCGAGGGATTATCATCGCAAACTTTGGCCAACGGAACCAGCTCCCGCGGCAGGCGCGTCACGAAAACCGGATTGATCAAAGTGCGTTCTACCGTTTTTTCGTATATTTCATGGGTTATTTGGGCATGATCCCAGGCAGGATCAATTGCCAGGCCGCATTGAACGGCCTTGGCCTTGGCCGCCTCAACCGGCAAATCATACCAGTCTGCGCCCATTTTTTCGACAATCAGTTGCCGGTAAGTTTTTTCCGGCCAGGGCGGGGCAAGATTTATGGCGCCGGCGCCTGAGCCGAATTGAAGCGTGCCGAGCGCTTTTTGCGCCACCGCGCAAATCAGGTCCTGAACGATGGCCTGCATTCCCTTCCGGTCCGAATAGGCCTGATAAGCCTCCAGCATGGTAAATTCGGGATTATGATTCCGGGAAAGGCCCTCGTTGCGGAAATTACGGTTCAGTTCAAAAATCTTTTCAAAGCCCCCCACCAGCAGTCTTTTTAAATATAATTCGGGCGCAATCCGCAGATACATATCGGAATTGAGCGCCTGGTAATGAGTCTTGAACGGGCGGGCCACGGCGCCGCCCGGCTGGGCCTGCATCATCGGTGTTTCCACCTCGGTAAAACCGCGCTCCCAGAAGAAATTTCTTATCTCCCGGATGACCCGGAAGCGCAGGTCAAAAAGTTCCCGCACATCCTTGTTGGCAATCAGGTCAAGATACCTCTGCCGATACCTGATCTCAACATCCCGCAGGCCATGCCATTTTTCCGGCATGGGTTTCAAGGCTTTCGCAAGCAAAGTCCATTTATGAACCCGGACCGTTTTTTCGCCGGCGCGCGTGGTGAACAATTCGCCTTCAACCCCGAGATGGTCGCCGGTATCAAGCATTTTGAACAATTCATAGCCCTCGGTCTGGGACTTGCCGGCAAAGATCTGGAAGCGCTCATTGCCTGAGCGCAGATCGGCAAACAGGCTCTTGCCCATGTCGCGGATGGACATCATCCGGCCGGCCGCGCGCACCGCCGCCCCCTCCTGAAACCGGTCACGGATTTCGCCCAGGGAACCGGTGACCGAAAACGAGGCGCCGAATGGCTTGTGGCCGGCCTCCTTAAGGGCCTGCAGGTTGATCAACCTCTGCCGGCTGTCATCCGATGATGCGTCCGGGAGCGAATTTAAATCCGAATTTGTGCCTGTTGAAATACTCTAACCCTCGGAGATTGCTTCCGTTTCGCATTCATCAACACACTGGCCGCAGCTCACGCAGGTTTCCGCATCAATCTTATAATGCTTTTCGCCCTTGGAAATAGCTTCCACAGGACAGACTTCCTTGCATTTTCCGCAAGCCGTGCATTTTTCAGATATTACATATGCCATGTTTTGTATTTCCTTTCATTTATTAGTTTTATTGGTTTTTTTCTTTCCATCGGGAAAATAATGGCGGAGCGCCGGAAAAGTCAACAACTTTCTTCTCAACGTCCTATCGCCAGTCGGGCCGCAAGACGCTCAGGGAGGCCGGCCTTGCGGATTTTAGCCTGCGTGGCGGCTATATCGTATTCAATGCGCCGCAGCTCAATTTCCTGGGTTTCCAGGTTATAGACCGCATATGACGCCCGCGGATCACCGTCACGCGGCTGGCCGATACTGCCGACATTGATGAAATATTTTTTTTCCAGATCAATTTTCAAGCGCGAATAACTTCCCCCTGAAATATCATTCCCCTTGACAAAGGCCAATGGCACATGCGTGTGCCCGAAAAAGCAGACCGTGGTCATCTGGTAGTTAAAGCTGGCCTCGGCCTCAAGGCTTTCAAACACGTAACCCCACATTTCGGGCATGTCCAGGGTGCTGTGCACGGTGGTAAAGTTCGCAACCCTTTCCACCAGCTTCAGATCGGCAAGAAAAACCTGCTGTTCCGCCGACAGTTGTTTCCTGGTCCAGTCCACGGCATCGGCGGCGATCGGATGAAATCCGGTCAAATCATCGTCAAAAGAGCAGTAATGATCGTGGTTGCCGCTGACAATCACGCATTCCAATTCACGGATTTTGTCCAGGCATTCAGACGGGTTGGCATTATAGCCGACAACGTCTCCCAAGCATACATAATTAGTCACGCCTTGGGAAGCAGCGTCATGAAGCACCGCCTGCAAAGCCTCCCAGTTGCTGTGAATATCGCTGATAACGGCATATATGGGACCGTTTGCCATATGCAAAATCTTATTTTCAGACTTTCAGCTAAAAAAGCCGCATCAAGGCCGCGGCAAGGGTCAAATCATCGGGAGTTGTGATTTTAATATTAGAAGAACTGGCGGCCACGAGCCGAACGCCGCTGGATACAAGTTCCACCGCCGAGGCCTCGTCGGTTACCTTGATCTTTTTCTTCTCAATGAACTCAAATGCTTTTTGCAAGAGACTGTACTTGAAGGCCTGCGGAGTCTGAACCAGCCATAGTTTTGTGCGGTCAACGGTCTCGGAAATGATCATTCCTTTATCCACGCACTTGACGGTATCCGTGATTTTAACGGCGGCAATGCCCGATCCGTGCTGTTTTGCGGAAGCAATCGTCTGGCTTATGAGATCGGCCGTAACACACGGCCGGGCGCCATCATGGACAACCACGACATCAACGTTTTCTTCCTCATTCAATTCATTCATGCCGTTTATGACCGACTGTTGGCGCAGAACGCCGCCGGCCACAACTTTCTTCACCTTATTGCAGCCAAACATCCGCACCGCCTGCCGCGCCGAGTCAACCCGGTCCTTGCGCACCACCAATACAACCTCGTCAATATCCCTGCATTTCTCAAAAGCAAACAGCGAATACACCACAACCGGCTTCGTTCCCAGGCTGAGGAAAGCCTTGTCAATATCCATCCCCATGCGCTCGCTCTTGCCGCCGGCCACAATAATTCCACAGTTCATATTGATTTAATTAATTAGCAATGATAGCTATACAACCAGGATTCTTATTAAGATAGATAAAATAAGAATATTGTCAACACAAAAGCTGGCCAAGATTTTTGGAATGCGAATTGACTCAAGAAAATCCTTGATTTTAAGGGTTAAAAGACACTGCGGGAAGAATGAGGAAAAGAAGGGGAAAACATGCTCTAACCTGCTTATCTCACAACCTAAATCAGGTTGTGAGATAAGCACCGGTCTGCCAATGCCTTGGGAAGGCATTGGCGCCGGCCGAAGCAGACGGAACGTCGCTTCGGGGTGGCCCCGAAGTGAAGCGCAAAGCGCTTCTACTTCGGCCATTCGGGCGCATTTCTCACGGGGCGTGTGAGAAATGCGGGCTAAGCCGGGGCCAGAATGAAGTTTTTCGGGTAATCCCTCTGTCTCACGGGTGGATTTTTGGAGACGGGACCCGACTTCGTCCAAGGGCTACGACGGGCAAGCAGACCTCGTCCCGTTCAGAGCGGCCTGGGGGCAGGCCGGCTCCACCGAAGACTGAGAAGCTGTGAAAAAATTAGAATCATCGCGCCAACGGCCCGCCTGCAACGCTATGCGTAGCATTGCGGGCAGGTGTGGCGCTCCTACAAAAAAGCCCATAATTTTATTAAAAATGTAGGAGCCGAGCCCCGCCTCGGCGATCTTTGCCGATTTTTTCACACGTTCTGAGGTTACTTTTTCGGGCCGTTTTAACGATTATTTCGGCCAAACATGTGATAATAATCCCCTTTTTATCGGTGTTATCCGTGTCATCCGTGGTTAAAATTTCAATTTTGGACGGCTTTTTTCAATTTGATGATTTCGTCCGCGATTTGTCGGCGGCATTCCCCGGCTTTCGCATTATCAAAATTCCCGGGCTGGGAATAAGAGTTGCCGGCGGAATATTCCATACCCCAGGGAACGGAAGCGATAATCCCGTCCAGTTTTTTCCGCGCATCATCAGCATCCTTGCCCAACCCCTTTTCCTGCGCACGTTTCAACCATTGTTCCAGGGTGTAAATGTAGCAATAGTCGTCAATCCCTTCCCGGACGCCTTCCAGCTGGAGCGTGGAAATATTTACTTCGTTTTCAGAGATTTCAGCAGGCGGATAAGCCATGCAAGTTTCTATTTCCAGGCCGTCAAGCTCATCCCATGAGCCTTTTCGCGGGCCGCCGCCCGGCCTCTGCCAGGTCCAGATCGCACACCCCAGCGCGCCGGACTTATACAACTGAAAGCCGGCGCTCAACCGGTCGGGCATCAGGCCGCCTTCGTCTCCCGTATAAGTCCCGCCAAGACCGTATATTTTGAAGTTATATTTCTTGGCAAGCTCGTAATATGTCTCGCGGATCTTGGCGCTGCCGGAATAAAAGCCCATAACGTCAACCGCACCGGAAAGATATGGACAAATCCCTTTCAACGGCGCCAATGGATACAAAGTCAGCCAGAGTTTGACGCCGGCGCGGTTGGCCATTTTAGACACCCAGACCGCCCGTTCAAACCAACCGCCGGTATCATAATTGAGTTCGCCGTAGGCATGCAGATACCAGTCTTCAACGCCGGCATTGCGCACCACCACGTCAAGGGCTTTCAGGTAATCAATGGTATCCTGCTGAAATTTCGGATCTTCCATTTCCGGATACATAGTGCCATATTTCCACTCCTTCCCGCGTTTTCCCATGGCATAGCCGTCGGGCCAATGAAGCAATGCCAACGGGCCTTTGAAGCCGGTTGTTTTGAACAATCTGGCGGTGCGCGCCGTGCTTTCAAAATCATTGTACGTATGGTCAAAAATCGCCGTTATGCCGTAATCTTTCATGTCCTGAAGATATCTGAGCAGTTCTTTCTCGGTATAAACATGATAACCTTTCTCGCCCCGCGCGCGGCGGCTGTCTCTGTATCTTTCCGACAGGTCCGACCATGTTATCCAGTTGATATCCGCCGGTTTTTCAAGCTTGAAAGGCAAAACATCTATCGCAAAATCAAGCGCAGTCGCCGGCGCGTCCCCGCAATTAACCGAGATTTTCGATGAATACTGCCCGGGCTGGGCGTCCTCCGGTATTTTCACCTGGAGCCAGAACCCCTCGTTTTTTCCCGCCGCGATATCCACTGACTTGTTGTTTTCAAGCATTTCCGGAATCATCCGCGCGGAGAGCCCCATGCAATAGCTTTTTCTGAGCCAGAATTTAATATGTTTGATGCTTATATCATTGCGTTTGATTGGATTTCCCCCCGTGCTGCAAACCAGATCGGATGCCATGCCGACCTTGACGGATTTTACATCCTTCAATCCATGCATCATAAACCAAGCGGCGGCATACTGGCCCGGGCAGGCGAATGTTTTCACCGCATTGGTTATTTCCCCGGCCTGCGGGATGCTCGCCGGATAAAACGCCCTGGGATTTTGGCGAGCATAAATAATATATCCGGTCTTTTCAAAAGCGCCCTTAACATCCACTGGGAGCGCGGGATCGGGTTGTTCCGCGCGGGACAGGATTATATAGGTCTTATTATTTTTGGTTATTGTCTGGTATTCGCCTTCCGCAAGTTTTTCCACCCGTACGTCGTCAACCCATGTACCGCCCTGGCCGCCTTTTTTAAAATACAGCCGCAGATTATCGGTTTGAACGGGGGTGATAAAAACAAACTCCATCTTTTGCCAGTCATAGGCGCCGTCCGGCAGGCCGAATACCTCCATTTGTTTTCTGGGCTGGCCGCCAAAATAGATGGTCAAGCTGGATCCTGAACTGTTTTCCGCTTTTGCATAAAACGTTACCCGGTATGCGGTCTTTTCGTTTACCGTTATCCGTTCCTTGTTAAAACAACCGCCCCATGAGACGGTTGATTCCTTACAGACATTGCTTATCGCCAGGGAACGGGCGCCGTTATGTTTGACCTTTGAATCAAAATAAACCTCATAATCCTTTCTCGCCGGATAGTGGGCAAATCCCCAGAATCCTTCCGTTTCAAACCCCATTACCTCGGCTTCGCCCTCCCCGACTTCGGTCGTTGACGATGGAACATTCGTATATACCCTGACCCAGTCCACGACAAAACTGCCGCCCGTGCCGGTGGTATCTATCCTGAGACAGTAGTTTTCGTCCTTGTCCGCCAAAAGTTTTTCAGGCGCAATTTCCAGTTTCGCGGTTTTCCAGACGCCGTCGTTTTTCCCTTCAACCCGGCCGATCTCGCCCCAGCCGTTGGTCTGGTCGTCGCGGCAATAACCGCTTATCACGGCCGCCGCGGGCAAAATATCCTTGTAATGGATTTCCACCAATATCGTTTTCCCGGAACGCTTGTTTGTGTCAAAAAGAAAAGCCTTGCAGTAAATGTAGGCCACCGTCCCATTGGTTTCTATCTTGGTGGACCGGTAAGTTGTCTCGCCTTCAGCGGCGGGCTTTTCCCACGCCGCGGACGGTCCGAGATGGATCGGCATGTACCATTCAAAATCATCGGAACCCCTGGATTCAATGCCGTCATTCGTGCCCAAATCCCTAAAATAACCGGTTTCCTTTTGCGGATTGATTTCATTGGGATTTTTTGAAGCCGCGTTCAAGTTAACCGCCAACGCAATCCACAATAAGATGAAAATAAAACCGGCCTGAAGAATTTTACCTGTGTTTTTCATGGGAACTGTATCCTTTCTTTGTTTTGTTACACGTTTCCAAACTGACGAACGTTGATAAATTTATTCTTTTTCGCCGATTCCTTGGCCGCCAGGCAGGCATACACGCTCTGGATGCCCATCCGGAGCGTGGCCCGGCATGTTTTTCCGCCTTTCATCAGGCCGATAAAATCGCGGATCAATTCGCGGTCGCCGCCGAAATGCGGCTGATAATGCCCGCCGCTGGTTTTACTCGCATACGGACTGAAATTACGCACGAGTTTTACCTCATTGGCGTACCACTCAAAACTAACGCTGCCCTTATAACCGCTGACAGTCGCGCCCCGGGCAGCCGATTCGCGGCTGGAATAAAACACCTGGGTATAAACTCCTTTGGCACCGTTCTTAAATTCAAGCAAGACGCTTGAGGAATCTTCATTCATCCCTTTTTCCGGAGTGCCGCAATCCACGCTGAATGGGCACAAATGATCCTCCAGCCTGGCGGCCGATTGGGCTCTACGGCGATTTCCCGGACTTTCCGGACAAGTTTCCACCGCGCGGCATTGCGAACACTTCAAGCCGGCTGGTTTTTTACCGCCATACACCCGGCCAAATGAAGCCATGGCCGCCACCTTCACAATCGGCGAATCCAGCAAATAACTCATATAATCCAGATCGTGGGTCGCCTTCTGGAGAAACAATCCCTGCGTAACCTCGTAATTCCGGTAATGCTGTTCAAAATATCCCACGCCGTATGGAACATAATTGATCGCCAGGATATGTTCCGGATTACCGATCACGCCGCTGACTATGTGTTCGCGGGTCAAAACGCACAATGGCGAAACCCTCAACGGAAAGCTCACGATGACCGGGCATTTTGATTTTTTAAACGCCTTTTCCAGGGCCACGGCCTGCGCCATGGAAGTCGCCACCGGTTTTTCCAGAAACAACGGAACATCAAACTTGAACGCTTCAATCGCGTAAGGCGTATGCAAATTGCACCGCGGGCCGACAATAACCCCGTCCGGCTTTGCCTTGCGCAGCATTTCCGTCAGGGTGGCATAAAACCCGGCATCAGTCCGGTCGGCTTCCGGCAAACGCGCGCGCACACCCGGTTCATCCGGATCCACAATCCCGACAACCCGGGCATCCGGCTCCGCTTCCAGTATATAATTTTTAACCAACCCGCTTGAACGATGTCCATAACCGACCACTCCTATTCTGAGCATAATAATTCCCTCCTACTAATGGCATTTTAGCCGCAACCAAGTTCCTGTTATGGAGGGCGAACCTGAGGTGAGCCGATCTCAGAAAGGCTCGGCACAGCCTCGCCCTCCAACTTCTCCGCAAATATGTCATATGTCTTAACGGAACGATCTAAGATAATAACGCCGCGATACAATCGCGGGAGTCTATCGTTCACAATTCTATTTTTTCCCATTTATTGATTCTTGCAGACCCATGATCAAATCCGCGATTTGACGGCGGTATTCCTGGGCCTTGGCATTATCAAAATTCCCGGGCTGGGAATAAGAATTGCCGATGGCATATTCCATACCCCAGGGAACGGAAGCGATAATCCCGTCCAGTTTTTTCCGCGCATTTTCCGTATCTTTGACAAGCCCCTTTTCCTGCGCGCGTTTCAGCCATTGTTCCAGGGTGTAAATGTAGCAATAATCGTCAATCCCTTCCCGGACGCCTTCCAGCTGGAGCGTGGAAATATTTACTTCTTTTTCAGAGATTTCAGCAGGCGGATAAGCCATGCAACTTTTTACCTCCAGGCCATCAATCTCATCCCACGATCCTTTCGGCGGACATCTGCCCTGCTTCTGCCACGCCCAGATCGCGCATCCTTGCGCACCGGACTTATATAACTGAAAGCCGGCGCTCGCCCTGTCGGGCATCATGCCGCCCTCCTGCCCCGTGTAAATCCCGCAAAGACCGTATATTTTAAAATTATATTTCTTGGCAAGCCCAAGATATGTCTGGCTGGTTTTAAAACTTCCATCAAACGTGCCCATAATATCAACCGCGCCGGAAAGATGAGGGCACAATCTTTTCAATGGCTCCAACGGATATAAAGTCAGCCAGAGTTTAACACCGGCGCGGCCGGCTATTTTAGATTCCCAAAGCGCCCTTTCCGCCCGCGTGCAGAATTCATTATTGACTTCGCCATAAGCATGCAGATACCAGTCTTCAACGCCGGCATTGCGCACCACCACATCAAGGGCTTTCAAGTAATCAATGGCGTCCTGCTGAAACTTTGGATCTTCCATTTCCGGAGGCATGCTGTCGTATTTAAACGTCAACCCGCGTTTTTTCATGGCATAGGCATCGGGCCAGTGAAGCAATGCCAACGGGCCTTTGAAACCGGTTGTTTTGAACAATCTGGCGGTGCGCGCCGTGGTCTCAAAATTATTATACGTATGGTCAAAAATCGCCGTTATGCCGTAATCCTTCATGTCCTGAAGATATTTGAGCAGTTCTTTATCGGTATAAACATGATTACCAGTGAAAGCGGCTTTGTATCTTTCCGTCAGATCCGACCACGCCACCCAGTTGATATCCGCCGGTTTTTCCAGCTTGAAAGGCAAAACATCTATCGCAAAATCAACCATTGTCTCCGGAGCATCTCCGCACTTGACCGAGATTTTTGACGAATACTGTCCGGGCTGAGCGTCCTCCGGAATTTTCACCTGGAGCCAGAACCCCTCGTTTTTTCCCGCCGCGATATCAACTGACTTATTGGTCTCCAGCATTTCCGGAATCATCCGAGCGGAGAGCCCCAACCCATAACTTGTTCTGAGCCAGAATTTAATGTGTTTGATGTTTATATCATCGCGTTTGATAGGATTCCCCCCAGTACTGCAAACCAGATCGGATGAAGCGCTGACCTTTACAGATTTTAAATCCTTCAATCCATACATCATGAACCAGGCGGCGGCATATTGTCCCGGACAGGCAAATGTTTTCACCGTATTGGTTATTTCGCCTGACTGCGGTATGCTTGTCGGATAAAATGCCCTGGGATTTTTACGCGCATAAATAATGTATCCGGTCTTTTCAAAAGCGCCCTTCACATCCGCTGGAAGCGCGGGATCGGGCTGTTCTGCGCGGGATGTGACCAGGTAGGTCCTATTATCTTGGTTTATGGTTTGATATTCACTTTCCGCTAGTTTTTCCACCCGCACGTCGTCAACCCATGTACAGCCTTGGCCGCCATTTTTGAAATACAGCCGCATGTTTTCGGTTTGAGCGGGGGTGATAAATGTAAATTCCAACTTCTGCCAGTCGTAGTTACCCTCAGCTATGGGAAAAAACTCCATTCGTTTCCCGGTCTGACCGCCGAAATAGATGGTCAAGCTGGATCCTGAATTGTTTTCCGCTTTTACGTAAGCCGTTACCCGGTAAGCAGCCTTTCCGGTTAGCGGTATCCTGCCCTTGTTAAAACAACCACCCCATGACAAGGTTGATTCTTTACAAACATTGCTCATTGCCAATGACCTGGCGCCGTTATGCTTGACCTTTGAATCGAAGTAAACCTTATAATCCTTTCTCGCCGGATAGTAGGCAAACCCCCAGAATCCTTCCGTTTCAAACCCCATTACCTCGGCTTCGCCATCTCCCGTTTCGGTTGTTGACGATGGAACATTCGTGTATATTCTGACCCAGTCCACGACAAAACTGCCGCCCGTGCCGGTGGTATCTATCCTGAGGCAGTAGTTTTCGTCCTTGTCCGCCAGAAGTTTTTCAGGCGCAATTTCCAGTTTTGCGGTTTTCCAGGCGCCGTCATTTTTCCCTTCAACCCGGCAGATCTCGCCCCAGCCGTTGGTCTGGTCGTCGCGGCAATAACCGCTTATCACGGCCGCCGCGGGCAACATGTCCTTGTACCGGATCTCCATAAATACAGATTCCCCGGGATGCTTCTTTGCGTCCATAAAAAAGGCCTTGCAGTAAATGTAGGCCACCGTCCCATTGGCATTGGTTTCTATCTTGGTGGACCGGTAAGTTATCTCGCCTTCAACGGCGGGCTTTTCCCATGCCGCGGACGGTCCGAGATGGATCGGCATGTACCATTCAAAATCATCCTGTGCCGCTTCAAGTTCCGGCCTGCCAAAATCCTCAAAATAACCGGTCTCCTTTTGCGGATTGATTTCATTGGGATTCTTTGAAGCCGCGTTCAAGCCGGCCGCCAACGCAATCCAGAGCGATAAAAAAATGAAACCGTTTTGATAAAATCTACCTGTATCTTTCATGGGAACTGTGTCCTTTCTTTTGTTTTGTTTAGATTCTACTTCATCAGGCTTCGCCAAAGACTACACCGAGGCGAACACGGATTTCACGGATAGATATTCCCTTTTTATCGGCACTATCCGTGTCATCCGTGGTTAAAATTTCCAATTTCGGACATATTTGCTTTCCTTTCAGATAATTCGCAAACGCTTAATAAAATTATCGTCCATGCACGCTGAAAATAGTTCCCTGCCATATACGCGTTTCATACGCGCCCATGTCCACGATGGTCTTCAAGATGCGCGGGTTCCCTTCCAGATCAGCCGCGCCGGTCATCCAGGATTGGTTGGTTCCGGTATTAACGCAGGGCGAGGTCATGCGCAGGCGATAATCACCCCCGGCCAGGTTTTTCAAAACGGGGTTATTCGTGATGTTGCCCATCCCATCCACCGCCGGAATCACGCAGGAATAATTCAAGCCGGTATTACCGGCTGTATTGGTGAAATTGCTGGCGCTCACCCCCGCCATATTGAAATAAATGATATTATTCGTCCCGCTCCCGGAACCGTCAATATAAACACCGCCTCCGGCAACCGCGGCATAATTGCCCACAATCGTGCAACTTTCAACGATACCGTTGGTCAGATATACACCCCCGCCGATATTCGTGGTTGCCTGGTTCAAGGCAATCAGACAATTGCGAATTGCAAGAACATCTCCCTGCACACCGCCGCCTTTATTTGAACAGACATTCCCAATGATGGAACAATCGCGGATTGTTGCCTCCCCGCTACACTTTAATCCTCCGCCGGTTCGGTTGCCCAACGCGTTGACAACATTGCCGGTGATGGAGCAGTTTAAAATCTTATTGTTTGTGCCGGTCAGATATCCGCCGCCGCCGCCGTGACCGGCAATAGTGCCAATGCAGGCATTATTAATAATCGTGCAATTTGAAACCGTGCAATTATTTCCTTCCAGAGCGAAGCCTCCTCCGCCGTAATAGTCACATCGGTTGCCTTCAAAACGGCATCCTGCAATGGTCAGATTTGTAATGCTGGTGGCATAAATGGCGCCGCCGTATCTGTCTGAATAATTGTCTTGAAAAATGCAATTGCTCATCACGCCTGACTTTGCCAGATAAAGCGCTCCACCGGAACCGGTTCCGGTTATCTTGACTCTACTGCTGTTTCCAACAAACAGGCAATTGAATACCGAAAGGTTATCTGCTCCATATATAACGCCGTGACCGTTTGTAACCACATAATTCGTCACGGTAAAGCCGTCAAATATGGATGCCGAAACTGAAAAAAGGGCGCATCTGTTTGTGTTCACCTCTTTATTGCCGTTTAAAATCGTTGCATCACGCCCATTGACGCTTTGCAATGTCAGTTTTGCGGACACATTAATCACGTTGGTGGGATAATAAACGCCGTTCGTCACCCAAACCAGCCTGGGCGCGGAGCTGGTCGCTGCGGCATTTACCACGTCAATGATGCTGGTGCCGGCGGTCGCCCAGTTGGTGTAAGGATCGGCGGGAGTCACGCCGACTGTTCCGGGCGGCACCACATAATGAATTGCGGCCATGCTTTTCCATGCCCAAAACACCATTATTACCGCTACCCCGAGATTTTTAATTTTCACCTGTTACCATCCTTATTTAAAAGACGAACAAGCTTGGCAATCTCTTCGGCAATCGCGTTTCTGCATTCATTGGCCGTCGTATCCGTAAAGTTACCGGGATTCAGGTAATAATCGCCGATATTAAATCCGTTTTCCGCCGAAAGAATACCGGGGATTTTTCCCAAAATTTCATTTAATTTATCCTCCGCGGACTTGGCCTCCTTTTGCAAATTATTCTTTTTTGCCAAGGCGATATAATGATTCAAGGTATGGATATATTTATAATCGGTGGCGCCCTCGCGAATCCCTTCCCATTGGAGCGTTGAAATATATTGCCCGGGCGAATCGGCGTTCCGGGCGGGATAAGCAATCATGCCGTTTTTCCTCTCCCCATAATTATTTTTCTTGAACTCATTGAAAGGATCGCTCTTGATCCTGTGCCAGAGCCAACTCACGTGGGCTTCCCCCTTGGTTTGATTAAAACCAAATCCCGCGCGAAACCGGTTCGGCATAAGCCCGCCTTCCTGTCCCCCATAACATCCACCGCCCAGATACCAAAATTGACGACCAAATTGCGCCAACAGTTTCAAGTCTTTCAAAGTGGGACCGGCGCTGACATCCGCATTCAACAAGGGAATGAACTCCAAAATTTCCTTTTCATCTTTATACGCCATATAGTAGGTAAGGCATGTGTTAATCCCCAGGTCGCGCATGATTTTATAAACCCAGAACGTTCGCCGATAGATATCGCTGTTGAACGGCGGCTCATCCCGGCCATAAAAGTACCATTTTACGCCCGGCGCGCGTTTTTTAATAAAAGCGTCCATCAACGGAACTGCCTGCCGCAGGCCGGCTTCCACCTTGCTTTTCCACGGCTCGCTGAAGTCCGGGTCTTTTATTTCCAAAGCCTTCGCCACGGCGTTTTCAAGAGTAAATTGGAACCAGAAAGCGATAGGCCCTTTCATCCCGGTCATGCTATATATTTTTAAAATATCGTTTAAATAATCCGACTGGAATCCCGATATTTTTCCGTCTTGGACTTCAAAATTAAATTCTGTTTGGGAGGTAAAATTTAGAAGCAGGCCGGAAATTCCATAGTCCTTGAATAACTCCAGCATTTCTTTCTGCTGGTCAAAATTTTTCTCCGGATAACGGTCAATGAACATCAACCAGTATTTCCCTTCCGGCTCAACCAGATTGAACGGCAGGATTGAAACCTCAAACGGAATATCCATGGATTTGCCGTCACCCGTGTTTTCAACAGTTATCACTCCTTTATATTTCCCCTCTTTCGCCGCCGCGCTGGTCTTGAAATCAAGCCAGAACGTGCAGGATTCTTTTTTACGGACCGGCCCGCCGTCATACTGTTCAAGCAATTCGGGGATAATGTAATAAAACCTTGTTGCCGAACCTGCTAATTGCGGCCAACAGTTCGCCTTTTTTATTTGAATCCCCTTGTCCATCCCGATTGCCCGACCGCCTTCAGCAGGCGTTGAAGCCCGGATTTTCACGTTTTCCAGGTCGCGCAATGCATACAGGCTGAAATAAACCGCCTTCCGTTCCCCCGGCGTCGCCGAAATTTTGATTTCATTGATCAGCTCATCTTTCTGGGGGATGCTGTCGGGATAAACCATGCGCGGGTCCCTTTTAAAAACCATGAAACCGGTCTTGAATTCAGGCGCCCATAGCCGCCGGAAAAACGAAACCGGCGGCAATTGCGGATCGGCCGCCTTGTTTCGCGGGCAATAAAAATATTTCTTGCCGTCAACCTCAAAGTTTTTATCCGCCTCGTATATTTTATAACCAAACGCATTTTTTATCCGGACCTCATCCAGGCCGGAATGTGCCAAACGTTTGCCCGCGTCATTAAAATCCTTCCCCTTTCCGAATATCAATTCCCTAGGATTTTTCTTCCACTTGCCGGGGATCTCGGCCGTGCTTCCCATTTCCCCGTTCACCATGATCGCAATGATGTTTGCTTCGCCGCCGAAAAAACAAACCAGGTGAATCCAGTCCCCTTTTTTAAAAGTTTGCCCGGCGCTATTGGCAAAAGCCGCTTTCCCGTCGGCCCGCCAGCAAAAAACAAAATTATGTCCCTGTTTATCGTAAAGCGCATACGCGCAATTTTTATATGCATCCTTCGCCTCATCCGCGGCATCGCAATTAAAGAAAAAACAATATTGTTCCGGCGCCTGGTCATAATCAAAATCGGGCCTGACCCACATTTCAATCGTGCCGCAATTGAAATCAATGTTGCTTTCCGCCGCAATTCTGAGGTAGTTTTGGGGCTTGTCAAAACCGGTCAACGCCTTCCCGAATTTTCCGTCCGTTTGCCTGATTTCCCCGTTTTTTTCCACTTGCGGACATCCCTTGGCAAAATCCGCGTCAAATCCCTTGTTAAAATGCGCCAGGAACAGCGTGTTCGTGTCGGGAACAAATTCATTTTCCCATTCAACGGCGGCCTTTGACGTCAAAACGAAGGACAGTCCGATCAGACAAAAGACGGACATGGCTCGCATAAGGGCATCTCCTTTTTTATTTCATTTTCAGGACACGTTGCGCACGTTTAACACTGACCCGGCGCGGGGTTATTTTACCGCGCACCGCGACCGGGCAGACCGCTTATCTTTTGTTTTTCACAACCGGCCATGGCAAGCTGTTCCCGGGTCCATTGGGTCCAGTAATTGGCATCCGCCGGCGTTTTAATCTCAGGACCGGAAGCGCTGTCAAGAATGCATCCGGTGAGATCACCCTGGCTTAGTCTTGGGATTATATAGTCGCGGTAGATTGTCGCGCTGTCCGGGAACTGGCCCGCCCAGGATACGCTGTTTGTGTCAATTTTGTAAGCAATCCGGCGGCGGGCCCGATTGAACGGACATGGTTCAGTCGCGGCGGCCGGTAAAGAAATTTCGCCCGGGCCGGCATGCGCCTGAATGGACCGGATGTTTTTGATCTGGAGCAGGTTGTCAAGATTATGAAGATAATTACCGCAGGAATGGACGTGAACGCCGCCGAAAGCCTCGCCAATCTGGGAATTATATGGCAAGGCGAACTCGCGGTACATTTCCGGACTCAGCATGATCAACGGCGTGTCATCGGCAATGCAGATGCCGATATTATCAGAAATGCTGGGGAAATTCCGGCCGGGAAAGCCCGGATGTTCCATCTGCGACAGGTGCTGACGCATCCATTCAATGCTGAAGTCAGCGACCATCTGACAGAGATGATGCACGGCCTTGGGTTCGGTGATGCAAGCCGTCAGTAATTCATTGGCATCAACGATTTCCACGGCAACACTGAATGGACTCTGCAAATCACTTGTCCAGAACGGCACTTCAACGCCAAGCAGCCGTTGGGCATAGTCAATCCATTGGCTGAGCCGATGAATCAACTGCGCCTCTGAAAGTTTCATTGGTTTAAGACTCCACACCTGGTTGATGTCCGTGATCACCGGCTTGGTCCAGCCAATCCCATCCGGCGTATATTCAACCCGACAGCCAAACGCCTGCGGCACCATGGGGACAGTGCAATAGGTGTTGATAAGCGGCACAGAGTCATTATCGGCCCCGGCCATGGCGTTGGCGTGCGCCGCTGAAGCCGCAAGCATCTTGTCAAGATCCTCAATGCATTCTTTTTCGGAATAGGTTTGAAATGATGGCGTTGGCCCGACGATCGGAACAATATGGCCGGGCTCACGCCGGTAAGCCGCGGACAAGCGTTGCTCAGCCCGCGCAATACGTTCATTTTTCGGGTTAAATTTCAGCAGGCTCATTATTTAAATCATTTCATAAGCCGCATTAATTCCCTGATCGCTTTGATCGTCCCCGCCCGGTCGCTTCCGCCAGCCAGGATAGCGTCCCGGCCTTTATCAGTGGCGTCATAAGAAAAGTGATTTATGCTTTCAACCAGCTGAATCACGCCGCGTCCTTTCCCGGGATATTTTTCATCTACTATTTCCGGCACCTTGTTGAAAACATAATTCCCGGCCGTCTCCAGATGTTTTACTACGTTATTCTCCGAGGCATTGCCGATCAGAATCAAATTGGCGTCATCATCAATCACTTCATGCCGGTATTTCTCCAGTTCATACCCGTCTTCAACCAGTGTTCCTTCCACCACCCTGGTCTTGATCTCATTATCCTTGACCACCACAACCATTACGCCCTTTTTCGCCAATATCTGACTCAACTCCACTGCCAGCTTCTGTTCCTCCTCAGAACTCCCATGCCCCGTTACAATCTTTAACGGTTTCTTCAATTCCACGTATGAACGCAACGCTTCTTTCGTTGCATTCACCCACACCTCAACCCCCGCCGGACGGATCAGCCAGACCTTGCTTATATATTTTCCCACATCTCCCGCAAATCCATCCTGGCCCAAGTCTTTCCCGCTGATCTTTTCCGTCACGTATTTTACCCGCGCGCTTTCCGGATCGGGTTTCATGTGGCAATTGCCGTCTTTTCCCTTTTCAAACGTGAATCCTTCACCGCTGATATCCACCACCTCATATTTTTTATCTGGTATCCCGTTCACTGTTATTTTAATTTTCTGTTCCTGGCCGTCAAAATTGTTCACTCCGACCAGCCAATATCCATTACCCGCTCCTTCCAGCAGCCCCGGAATTACCTTCCGACGGTCGGCCATCCCTTCAATCTCCACTCGCTTCTCAACCCCGGCTGATTTCAATATGCCCTCAATCAGTTGCGCAAAACTCTCATGTGATGAAAAACTTTGGAAATACGTCAACCCGAGGTAACCTCCAAAATACCAAGCCTTCCCGCCCGACCCCCTCACCAACACCGGTTGACCGTCTTCAGTCGTGGCCACAACCTCGCCTCCCGTTGATTCAAGTTTGACCCCGTAATACCTGTTGGTCATCACCGTTTCCCCGGCCTTGTAACCGCTTATCTCTTTTTTGACCACTATGCCGTTATGCTCAATGATTTTATCATTATTAATCTTTGCAGCAAAAAGCTCACTCAACCCGAATCCGGGTGATATCTCGTTGACGGACTTGTCTTTCTGGAAATTAACACTGTCCCATGTGCCGCCTTCAGGATAGAACAGCACCGTGCCGCCTTTCTTGACATACTCCTTGATCTTTTCCGCCGTCTTCCGGCTCATTACGTTCGCTTGATAACCGACGATCAACACCTTGTATTTGAATATTTCATCAATGATCCGTTCTTCCACGCAGTCAAACTTCAGATGCATGTTGTCAAACAAATCTCCCAACACGTAAAAATCCTGGCCGGCATTATCAACCCATGATTGGATAAACCTTTTAGTGCCGGCCAATTTACCTTGAGGATCTAGGCCGATCATTCTTGACGCGGTTGAAATCAATACGGCAACCTCTGACGCTGGCACGCTTGCCGGCAGAACCAACGAAGCATTTCTCATGACCCACTGCTGGGCCCGGGCAACCTTGAATGTCCGCTCCTCCATCACCACGTCAGCGGCTCCCGCCCTTATAACCTCCCCAAGCCGATCATGTATTCCTGTCCAACGTTTGTTATAATGGATAAAATCTATTAACTTGGCGCCGTAATTTGGGTCCAGATCACGCGCTTCACAATGCATGGCCTTGTTACCGTTGAATACCTGGCACATGACAAATGGATACGTTGCTTTACCTTTCTGATCCAGCAGAGAATGCCATTCGCCCGCATTTTTATATTCTCTGAACTCGCAACCAAAAGAACAATTATCCGCCTGCATCGCCTTGCCGCCAAATGCCCGGCACGATGCCCGGCCGAGATGCGCCATGGCGGTGGATGCGCTGTATTCCCGCGACACATCCGTCCATTCCGTCAAGGCCCAATTATCAACATCGTGTTTCCAATAATAGGAACTCAACCCGACATCCCCATACGTTTTCTGGCCCAGAAGAAGCTGACCCGGCGCCGCGCCCTTGAAGGCCTCGTACATGATTTTTGCGCACTTCACCGTCGCCTCGCTCCGCCATAACTGGAAATTGGCGAAGTTGGCCGTCTGTTCCTTGTATTCCGGAAATTTTACATCTTCAAAACCCTTGTACGCCACACCCCATTCTTCATTAAGCCGTCCGATCGCGCCATATTTCTTACCAAGCCATTCCCGGTATTGTTTCAGGTCTTCCGGCCCCTGCGGAATTAATTTCTTGGGAGACTGATGAATCCGCCACCCCATTTCCTCCCATAAATTCGCGCCAAAAACTCCCGGATGATTCCTGAATTCACGCCCCAGCACCGTATGGCTCTGGCGCAGATACTCCTGATACAGCGGAGCGGCAAAGTCGGGAAATAACAATCCCTGTGCATTTCTCGGCTTTGTACCTTCCGCGGTTTGCGCGGCTACCTCCGGATAATTATCCGGCAGATATGAGCTATAAAACCCAAACGTCTCCAGGCAATACGCCATGGTCAAGATGCCCTGATCATACCCCAAGCGCGTATCGTTCAAAAGCTGCCCGACTTCCCATGGCTGGGGATGATATTTATCCCACCCCTCCCTTAACCAGATCGGCAGGCCGAATATTTCCTGGGATGGAACGCCGCCACCGCTCCCCGATATCCTCACATTGATCAATCCATAATAATTATAAATCTTCAGTACGCTATCGCGGCCGGCCAGCAGTTGGTTCGCATAGGCCATAAAAAACGGCTTGCCGTTCCGGCGGATAAATCCGTCATGGACATCAAACTTCTGCGCCGGGCCGGTTGGAATTTCCAGATTATATTGCTTTTTGGCGATTTTCTCATAACTCATTTCTTCGGGATCAATCTTGCTCTGTTGCTTTTCATAAGCCGCCACGCGCGCTTTCATGTCTTCCAGATTCCCAAATCCAAGCGCCCCCACCATGAATCCATCATAATGTTTGGATTTCCATGCACCTGGCATGACCAACTCAGTCAACATTATCCGATTTTCGCCGTTAGTCGCAATCCCCTTGACATTGAACACATACCAGTGATTGAGATCAAGCGTCGTGCTCGCCCCCCAGGTGCCCTGAGTCCCGCATTGATTATTCATTACGAAATCCACGTCATACTTAAAACTCCATCCTTTTAGTTTCTGGTCGGCGATCGTGTCATATTTCCCCTGCACCTGTTGCCTTGCCATTGGATTCCGACTGAGCGGCATCCGGAAAGTTTCTCCTTGCAAGACCGAGCGATCCGTCCCGATTTCCACCCCGTTGATTTCAATCTTCAACCGCCCGCCGCTGAAATGTTCCCGCGCCCGCTTGTCGCAAGCCCTGGCCATGATCCACAAATACGGCTCGTCCGTCCGATTCGGTAACACAAAGGTTACGGATGGTTGATCCTTTTGCAGATGATAATCGGCAACCTCATTGGTCACGATGACCAGATCGTCCTGCCCCGCACCGGACGCGTGAACAGCCCCAAACACCATATACATGCAGAGAGTCACGCCGACCATCAACATCAGTCTCAGTTTGTTCATTTTGCCATCCTGTAGTGTTTTACATTTCCTGACTTAGAGCTTATCCGTAAATTAACTTGCGCCATGATTGCTACTCGGTTTCGCGCATGGCAAGGCGGTCGCGGAATGGGCATACCTGGAAGGTATGTCCTTCTGCGACCAACGCCGCCACACGCGAAATCCGGCGCAACCCCTTGGGGCATCGTGACTTTTGTGAATCCGCGGCGTTCCTGGCGAGGGGCAAGGCCTTTCAGGCATTGCTCCCTCGCCAGCGTCTGGCGGATTCATCAAAATCCACAATGTCATGGCCAAGGTAATTTACGGATAAGCTCTTAATGACAATTTTACCCGAGATCCTGCCGGCCCAAGTCCGGCCAAGGATTGTTTCGCTATAACCCCTGCCATTAATTATTTACCATTCTCATTATTTAACAGACGGACAAGCTTGGCAATCTCTTCGCCAATCGCGTTTCTGCATTCATTGGCCGCTATATCCGTGAAATTGCCGGGATTCAGATAATAGTCGCCGATTTTGAAGTTATTTTCCGCTTCATGCGAAAAGACGCTGGGAATTTTACCCAAAACCGCATTAAGTTTTTCTTCTGCTGATTCGGCGGCCTGTTGCAGATTATTCTTTTTTGCCAAGGCGATATAATGATTCAAGGTATGGATATATTTATAATCGGTGGCGCCCTCGCGGATTCCCTCCCATTGAAGCGTTGAAATATATTGCCCGGGCGAATCGGCGTTCCGGGCGGGATAGGCAATCATGCTGTTTTTGTTCTCCCCATGATTATTTTTCTTGAACTCATTGAAGGGATCGCACTTGATCCTGTGCCAGATCCAACTCTCATGGGCTTCCCCCCCGGTCTGATAAAAACCGAATCCGGCCTGAAAACGGTTGGGCATGAGCCCGCCTTCCTGGCTCGTGTAACAGCCGCCGCCCGTATACCAGAATTGACACCCAAATCGGGCCAACAGTTTCAAGTCTTTCAAAGCGGGCCCGGCGCTGATATCCGCCTTCAACAAGGGAATGAATTCCAGGATTTCCTTTTCATCCTTATAATTCATATAATAGGAAAGGCAGGTGTTGACCCCCAGATCGCGCAAAATTTTATAAACCCAGAACGTTCTCCGATAGATATCGCTGTTGGGCGGCGGTTCATCCCGGCCATAAAAATACCATTTTACGTCCGGCGCCTGTTTTTTAATAAAAGCGTCAATCAACGGAACCGCCTGCCGCAGGCCGGCTTCCACCTTGCTTTTCCACGGCTCGCTGAAGTCCGGATCTTTTATTTCCAAAGCCTTCGCCACGGCCTGTTCAAGCCTGAACTGAAACCATAAAGCGATCGGGCCTTTCATCCCGGTCATGTTATATATTTTTAAAATATCGTTTAAATAATCCGACTGGAATCCCGATATTTTTCCATTTTGGATTTCAAAATTGAATTTTGTTGCTTCGGCAAAATTTAAAAGCAGGCCGGAAATCCCATAATCCTTGAACAACTCCAGCATTTCCTTCTGCTGGTCAAAACTCTTCTCCGGATAACGGTCAATGAACATCAACCAGTATTTTCCTTCCGGCTCAACCAGCTTGAACGGCAGGATTGAAACCTCAAACGGAATATCCATGGATTTGCTGTCACCCGTGTTTTCAACGGTTATCACGCCTTTATATTTCCCCTCTTTCGCCGCCGCGCTGGTCTTGAAATCAAGCCAGAACGTGCAGGATTCATTTTTACGGACCGGCCCACCGTCAAACTGCTCAAGCAATTCGGGGATAATGTAATAAAACCTTGTCGTCCATCCTGATTTCTGGGGCCAAAAGGTCGCTTTTTTTATTTGAATCCCCTTGTCCATCCCGAGCGCCCGGCCGCCTTCAGCGGGCGCCAAAGCACCGATTTTCACGCTTTGCAGGCCGCGCAAAGCGTACAGGCTGAAATAAACCGCCTTCCGTTCCCCCGGCGTGGCCGAAATTTTGATTTCATTGATCAGTTCCTCTTTCTGGGGAACGCTGTCGGGATAAACCATCCGCGGATCTCGCCTGAAAATTAAAAATCCGGGATCTAATTTCAACGCGCCCAATATGCGGCTGAAAAACGAAACCGGCGGCAATTGCGGGTCAGCCGCCTTGTTTCTCGGGCAATAAAAATATTTCTTGCCGTCAACCTCAAAATTTTTATCCGCCTCATATATTTTATAACCAAACGCATTTTTTATCCGAACCTCATCCAGGTCGGACTGGGCCAAACGCCGGCCGGCGCCATCAAAATCCTTTCCCTTTCCGAATATCAACTCCCCGGGATTTTTCTTCCACTTGCCGGGAATCTCGGCTGTGCTCCCCATTTTCCCGTTCACCATGATCGCAATGACGTTTGCCTCGCCGCCGAAAGAACAAGCCAGATGAATCCATTCGCCTTTTTTAAAACACTGCCTGGTGCTATTGGCAAAAGCGGGCTTGCCATTGGCCCGCCAGCAAAAAACAAAATTACGTCCATGTTTGTCGTAAAACGCATACGCGCAATTTTTATATGCATCCTTCGCCGCATCCGCGGCGTCACAACTAAAGAAATAACAATATTGTTCCGGCGTCTGGTCATAATCAAAATTCGGCTTGATCCACATTTCAATCGTGCCGCAATTGAAGTCAACATTGCTTTCCGCCGCAATTCTGAGGTAGTTTTGGGGCTTGTCAAAACCGGTCAACGCCTTCCCGAATTTTCCGTCCGCTTGCCTGATTTCCCCGTTTTTTTCCACTTGCGGACATCCCTTGGCAAAATCCGCGTCAAATCCATTGTTAAAATGCGCCAGGAACAGAGTGTTCGTGTCGGGAACAAATTCCTTTTCCCATTCAACGGCGGCATTTGACGTCAAAACAAAGGACAGTCCGATCAGACAGAAAACGGATATGGTTCGCATATGAATCCCCCTCTATTTATTCATTTTCAGGATACGCTGGACGCGGCCGACATTGACCCGGCGCAAGGTTACCTTCCCGCGCACCGCGAGCGCCGCGGCTATGCCGGCCGCCTCGCCGGTCGCAATGCAGCAGGGCATATAACGAGTGGAGGCCAGAGCCTCATGCGTCACGGAAATGCATCTTCCCGCAACAAGAATGTTTTCGCGGTCTTTCGGGACCAGGCAGCGATATGGAATGTCATAGGCCTTCTTCAAACTCTTGAACACCTGCCCCTCGGGCGAGTGAATGTCAATCGGCGCCAGGTTGCGGGCAATTACGTCCGGGAATTGTTTTGCCTGCATCACGTCTTCTTCCGTCAACAAATAATCGCCCATGATTCGGCGCGTCTCGCGCACGCCGATTGACGTCCAGCCGCGCCGGTCCATCATTTTTCCCTTCTCAAATCCCGGAATATATTTTTTGGCAAAAGACACCAGCGATTCCAACTGCTTTAATGACTCGGTCTCGGCATATGTCAGGTCCTGCGCGTTGACGCCGCTCCTCCCCGCCACAAAACTGCCGCCGATCTCGGCCCGGTCGGTTCCGAGCCTGCCGTTCAGCCAGATCGTGTCGTAATCGAGATGCAGATCTCCCCTGCCGCGCGCCTTTTCCATCATGCCTTTAAATCCGCTGGCGACAAAAAACGGCAGTTTATCGGTGATAAACTCCAATATTTCCTTCGGATGTTCTTTCCTGTAATGGCGCATAAAATTCCATAATTTGCGCGTATCAACGCCCTCCACGATCGGGCCCACCAGGGTCATGCCCTGCGTCTGGCCGTCGCTCTTTCTGCCGATTTCATAAGCGCACCCGGCACGCGCGGCAACATCGCCGTCGCCGGTGGCGTCTATGACGGTTTTGGCCAGGATCGCCTGCCGGCCGGATTTGTTTTCCACAATAATCCCCTTCAGGGCCCCGTCCTTGACAATGGCATCGGCAATCCAGGTATGCAGGAGCAGCTTGGCGCCCGCTTTTTCCAGCATCCTGACGGCCATCATCTTAAACTGATCCACGGAAAAACCGATCAGCCAGCCGTTGGTTACCGGATTGAAAAATCTCTCCAGGATGGCGTCGCGGCGCTCAAGTTCATCCAGAAATTCCTTCATGATGCCCTTGTGCAAACCGGCCACATAGGCGCCGAACCAGTTCATGGGAACACAGGTCGCAGTCCCGCCCACAAATCCCTGGGATTCAACCAGGAGGGTTTTGGCGCCGTTCCGGGCGGCGGCGATCGCCGCCGCAATGCCCGCCACCCCTGCCCCGGCCACGAGCACGTCCACGGATTCCGCCACCGGCGTTTTGCGTTCGCGTTCAATAACATGTTGCTTTTGCATTATCGTCCTTTCCTGATCAATTTGTTTTCAATTTCAGACCAATAAAAAATAACGAAATGATCTAACAGTCTACAGACTATTTACCTTGAGAGAATTGCGTTTTGCGTCTGCAAATGCCCCGCAATTTTCACCGGCAGTTGCGGCTGTTTGGCGTTAACAATTCGTTTCCACAGGATGTCAAAAAGCGCATTCGCCACGGCGGAAGGGGAATTTTCATACCGCATGACGGGAATGCCATAATGGTGATAAATTCCCTCGTTGGCCATTGTGACCACCAGCAGACGCCCGGGAACTTCAATCCCCTTGCGGACCAGCGCCAGGGCAACGCCTTTCATCGCAATATCGTCCGGAACCAGCAATGCTTCCGGCCAATTCTTGTCCCGCTCCCATTCGGCGATCAGTTCAAGCGTCCTGGCATAGGCGGCGCGTTCCAGCCAATAGCCGCCGGGCGCATCCGGTTGCGCATGATACGATAATATTTTTGGAAGCCCCAGCAAAGCCGCCGTCCGGCGCACACCTTCCAAATCCGGAAAAGGCCGCCGGGTACGGAGTCTTGCGCGAAGATAGGCGATTTTTCTCAACCCTTTCCCGGCAATATATTTCACGCAATCCTCGCCGAACCGGTAAAGATCCATCATCACGTCCGCCGTCGTTCCTTCCAGCGACGGCCCCAGGCGCACGGTGGGCAGGTTGAACTGCAGGGCCGCGACCTGTTTGGCGGTCATGTCGCCGATGATCTGGATTATTCCCTTGAAAGAATAACTTTGGATGTCGCGGACGATATCCTGGTAGCCCTGTGATTCGGCAACGCTTTGGCGTGAATCGCCGCCGGTCACACCGTCGTAGATCCGGCAACTCCAATTGCGGTCGCTCATCCCCCTGAGCGCCGATTGGATCGCGCGGATAATGGCCCGATGAAAGTGGATGCTTTCCTCCGCCAGGTCCGGCCCGATCACCACGCCGATGATCCCCTTGTTGACTTCATTGCGCACAAAAGTGCCTTCATGCCGTTTGCGTTCAATCAACCCGTCGGCGGCAAGCAAAGCCAGCGCGCGATGAGCGGAAACCCGGCCGACCTGCCATTGTTGCACCAAATCATCGGTGGTCGGCAGGCGTTCGCCCGGCTTGAGCGCTCCGGATTGGATTTGACCGCGCAGGAAGCGCGCGATTTGAACGGGGACACGATCCGCGGTTCGGACACAAAATTTAGTATCCTTATTCATTACATGCATAATTAAGCATAAGATATGACAAAAGTCAACCGCTATTTTTATTTTTTTACGGATTTTCGCAGGTGCCCTTCCAGTCATTCAAGGGCTGCTATCGTGATGATACGAGATGCAAGCGTTAATACACTGTTATGAATATATGCAGTTTTCAAGCGGAGCGAGCATCGCGCCCAGGGTCTGCAGGGCGCGAGATGATCCACGCGGCGCATTTCGCTCCCAGAGCTTGTCGAGGGGTTCGAAAAAATCCGGCCAGTCCGGCTCAGCCTGTCCGAGCTCGGCCAGGGATGTGCCGGCGCCGCACGAAGCGCTATACTTGTGTGTGCGCGAGCGCGGCAACGGAACAGATGGGCTGCCGCGTCGCTCCCAAGGGAGCAAGCGGCCACTCGCGAAGCGACGTGGGAATCGCCGGAAATTTTTCGAACGAAATGCGGCGCGCATTCTCTGACCTCAACATACCAGCATCGCGCAAAGATATTACTATCGCATATCTATTCTGCTTGTTCATTTGCAGGAGGATGATTACTATTCCGGCATGACGATAAAACGTATTTGTTTATTTTCATTTGTCATAACCCTCGCCGTCTGGACCTGGTTCTCATGGCCCCTGCCCCGCTATTTCGGCGCCGGCATTCCCGCGGCGGCGCATATTGGACCGGCGGAAGTTCAGCCGCTTATTCCCGGCGATCATCTCCAATTTATGTATTACTGCTGGCTGGCCGGCGACATGGCCACCGGTAAAACGCCCCTTTTTTGCAATCCTTATGAGTTCAATACGGGCGGTGAAAAATCAGGTTACCGTCCGGACGCTTACTATTTTCCCTTCTCTCTAATCTATTCGTTTTTCGCCCTGGCAGGCCAGTCCGCCGGCGCTGCGGCCGGCGGCAGGGCGCTCGCCTGGAACCTGACCGGTTTTCTTTCACTCTGGATGACTTATTTCCTGACCTGGCTTCTGGTCCGGCGTTACGCCAAGCCGGATTGGCTGGCCGGTTGCGCCGCCATTATTGCCATCGCCCTGCCCTTCCGCTGGATCAACCTTTTCGGGGGAAGTCCGGCCGGGTTTGCCTGCATGTGGATCCCGGCCATTCTGCTGGGAATTGACCTTGCCGTGCGCGAAGGTAAAGCCGTCGGCGGCTTCCTGGCCGGGATTTCCATTCTCTTCGCCGCCTGGACCGACCAACATATCTTTTTTTTCGGCTCACTTGCCGTTCCAGTCTGGACATTAATCGCCCTCGCGGCTGAAGTTGATTCTTCGACAGTTATTTCCAATGGCAGGGCGGGACAACTCGCCGCGGCCGCGCAGGCCGTGCGGCCCTACCTGCTTGAGCGGGAATCGTGGCAAAAGATTTTTATCGCCCTGCTTCCGGTGCCGCTTTTTCTGGGCCTGGCGCTCGCCTTCCCGATGATCATTCAGCAAATAACCGGCGCCGCCGCTGACCAGCACCTCGGCTCCTCGGTGGCGGCACGCACTTTCCGCGAGATCGCGCTTTATTCGCCGCATGCGGAGGATTTCTTTGCATGGTTCTCGTCCGGCATAGTCAGCCAGCATATCTACATTGGAATTTCCATATTTGTTTTCCTTATAGCCGGAACGACTTGCATGATAGTTGCCGCTTTCCGCCGCCGGAATGACACCTGGCCCAGGCTGGCGGTCATCATTTTATTGCTCGCCGCCATGGCCGGGATCATGGCGTTGGCGATCGGGACCAACGGCCCTTTCCACGCCATTCTATTTCGAATCTGCCGGAAGGTAATCCCGCCCTATGCCATGATCCGCCAGCCGGCAAAAATATTCTGCCTCATGCCGTCTTTCCTGGCCGTGGCCGCGGGAATAAGCCTGGGCGCTATTTTGATTAACTTAAAAACCCGGTGGATAAAAATTTTCATGGCCTTGATTTTCTGCGCGGCGGTAACCGGCGAATATGTTTTGCGCGTTCGTCCGACCGTTTCCATGCTGGATTCAAAACAGGGCGCTTACGAGGCGGTGGCCCATGACGCCGCGTCCTCCGGCAAATCACCGCACGCCCTGATTGTGCCGCTCTGGCCGGGCGATTCCGCCGATTCCTCAATCTATCAATATTATGTCTCGCTTTACCGGATAAGAATGGTCAATGGTTATAATCCTTTTGTCTCAAAATCATATTTTAAAGACGTCTTCCTCCGTTATGAAAGCGTCAACCAGGGCCGGCTGACGGATGACCAGATTGACGAGCTGTTGCGCCGGAAGATTGAATACATCATCCTGCACGAAGACCTTTTCCCTGAAAAAGTCAGCCCTTTCCCCGTGGGATGGACCTTGAAACAATTTCTCGCCAACAAACGCCTCCGGCTTGTCAAACAGGATGGACGGGTATGGGCCTTCAAGATGCTGGCGGAACCGGGGCAGATGGAAAAATCAGGAGCTGATAATTGGGAAACGTTCGCTTGCGCCCGGAACTGGCAGGCTGAAAACCTGGCCGCCGGGAAAACAAAAATTATCCGCGATGTCCTGAAAATACGCGGCGCTCACGCGGTTTTGAACGAGCCCGGCTCATGGCTGGCAACGCCGGCCGGCCGGCCGGTGGCGCCGGCGCCGCAGTTGCTCTGGATGATCAGACTGCGCGGAGAAGGATCAATCCTGGCCGAAAATTTTGCCGATGGAAAACGCATCGCGGGCGACCTGTTTGATATTTCGGAGGATGAATGGACCTGGGTTTCCGTTCCCGTCCCGAATACCGGGGTTTTTGTTCCGCGCAGTTTAAAACTGGCATGGGAAGACGGCGCCGTGGACTGCGACCAGATTCTTCTGGTCAACGGCGACTGGACGCCGCCGGCCGTCGGCCAGACAATTAATTTGCCGGCGCCATGCATGTTCCATGCCGGCTACACGAGCTTGGGCAATAACGCCGTCGTTTTTGAAACAAAACGTGACCGGACGGGCTGGGTTCTTTACGGTCCGAAACTGCCGCTTGAAAAGGGACGCTACCGGATTGAGCTTGTTTTCAACTCCGACTCTCCGCACGGTGTTCTGCTGGGACAATTTAACGTCAAACGCCATGAGAGTGATTGCATTCTAAACTGCATTCCGGTAGTGGCGGGCACCCGCTCCCTGGCGGATTTTGCACAAATTCAGAATGTCCCGATGTCGCTTGAATTCCTCTTTCTCGGCAGCGGCGGCTTGAAAATCAGCGGCATCAGACTGACTAGGCTGGAATGAAGCATTTTTGTTTTTTGCAACCTGTCTGATTTTTCTTGACGAAGGCCCCTCATTTTAATTTGATTACCTCCGAGTCAGTTGCAAAAGAAAAAGACGGCCACGATGAAACGTGGCCCTCCACCGCCTCGGAAAACGGCCTATTTTTCCGCCTGTGGCGGATGGAGGGACGCGCTCCGTCGCGTCCGCGGGACTTTTGCAATTAGTTCCTCAATTTTCATTTTCCACCGGGAAAAGCATAAATTGAACAAAATCATATCTAAAAAGCAATTGTCGGACGACGTCTTCATGATGCGGATTGAAGCGCCGCTCATTGCCTCCGAGCGAAGTCCCGGCCAGTTCATTATCCTGCAGATTGACACCAACTACGGCGAGCGCATTCCCCTGACCATCGCCAATGCCGATCCGCAAGAAGGTTCCATAACCATTGTTTTCCAGGCCGTGGGCGGAACAACCAACCGGCTGGCGGCGCTCAACGAGGGCGATTTTATTGAAAATCTCGTCGGACCGCTCGGCCGGCCGACCCATATTGAGAAATTCGGGGTCGTGGTATGCGTCGGCGGCGGCATTGGCGTCGCCCCGCTCTACCCCATCGTGCAGGGCATGAAACAGGCCGGCAACCGGATGATTGTCATCATGGGCGCCCGCAACAAATCCCTGTTGATCCTTGAAAACGAAATGCGCGCCCTGGCAGATGAATTGATTGTCTGCACCGATGACGGCTCCTATGGCCGCAAGGCGCTCGTTACCGCGCCGCTGAAGGAATTATGCGAACGCGATCCAAAACCGAACCTGGCGGTGGCAATCGGTCCTCCGATCATGATGAAATTCTGCGCGGAAACCACCAGGCCTTTCGGCGTCCCGACGGTTGTTTCCCTGAACACCATCATGGTTGACGGAACAGGCATGTGCGGCGGATGCCGCGTAACGGTCGGCGGCAAAACCAGGTTCGTCTGCGTGGACGGCCCCGAATTTGACGGTCATCTGGTTGATTTTGACAACATGATGAAGCGCCTGAAAGCTTACAAACAGCAGGAAGACAAGGCGCGCGAAAAATGCAAGCTGGAGTTGGAGATTGAAAAATTAAAAGAAAACGCTCAACATTGAACATTGAATGCCAGAAAGGAACAAAAGCTTCTTTCTTCATCCTTTCTGTTGGAAGTTGGACGTTGAATGTTCAAAGTTTTTTAATTTCTTATTCGATAAAATGAACGCACATGCCACTAAGGAAGAATTGACATCTCGGGCGCACCGTAAACTTGATGAAATTGCCAAGCTGCCCCAGCCGCTCAAGGCAAAGGATCGCCTGCAGATTCCAGTCCAGGAAATGCCCAGCCAGGACCCCGCTGAACGCCGCAAGAATGTGCTTGAGGTGGCGCTGGGTTACTCTCCGGAGCAGGCAAAACTTGAGGCACTGCGCTGTCTGCAATGCAAAAACGCACCTTGTGTTGCGGGTTGTCCGGTCCGGATTGATATTCCCGGCTTCGTCAACGCCATCGCCCGGGGAGATTTTCAAAATGCCATTGATATCATCAAGCGCAACAGTCTCTTGCCCGCCGTCTGCGGAAGGGTCTGCCCGCAGGAAACGCAATGCCAGGAGCCCTGTACCGTCGGCAAATCGCTGAAAGACGTCGGCCAGGCCGTGTCAATCGGCCGGCTGGAACGGTTTGCGGCCGACTGGGAACGGGAACAAGGCAAGGTTGAAACGCCAAAAATAAAACCGGCAACCGGCCGGAAAGTGGCGGTTATCGGAAGCGGTCCGGCCAGCATTACCGTGGCGGCCGATGTCCGGCGCGAGGGCCACGCGGTGACAATGTTTGAGGCTTTTCATAAAACCGGCGGCGTCCTGGTCTATGGCATTCCTGAATTCCGGCTCCCCAAACAAATTGTCCAGCTGGAAATTGACACCCTGAAGGCCATGGGCGTGGAAATTAAAACAAATTTTGTCGTCGGCCGAACCCGCCACCTGGCTGATCTCATGAAAAAGGACGGCTTTGACGCCGTTTTTATCGGAACCGGGGCGGGACTGCCGAAGTTTATGAACATTGAAGGCGAAAACCTGGTGGGGGTTTTTTCGGCCAATGAATATTTGACCCGGGCCAACCTGATGCGCGCTTACGACCGCGAGAAGGCCCAAACACCCATTTACCGGTCGCGCAAAGTGGCCGTGCTCGGCGGCGGCAACGTGGCCATGGATTCCGCGCGGATGGCCGTGCGCCTCGGAGCGGAAGAAGTTCACCTTGTCTACCGGCGCACGGAAATTGAAATGCCGGCGCGGGTGGAGGAAGTTGAGCATGCCAAGGAGGAAGGCGTTATCTTTCATATTCTGCAGAACGCAAAACGCATCATCGGCAACAAAGAGGGTTGCGTAACCGGCATGGAGTGCCTGAAATACCAGCTCGGCGAGCCGGATGAATCCGGCCGCCGCCGGCCGGTTGAAATTAAAGGCAGTGAATTTATGATGGAAGTGGACACGGTTATCGTCGCCATCGGCAATGATTCCAACCCGCTCATTAAACAGACCACGGAAGGACTTGCCACGACAAAGTGGGGAAACATCATTGTTGATGAAACCGGCAAAACCTCCCTGGCCGGCGTTTACGCCGGCGGCGATATTGTGCTCGGCGCCGCCACGGTGATCCTGGCAATGGGCGAAGGCCGCCGCGCGGCGGCCGCGATCAACAAGCTCCTGGCTGAAAAACAAGGCTGAGCCGCATTTCTCGCACGCCCCGTGAGAAACGCGGGCTGAACCCCCACCGCCCGTCCACCTTGTTTATTCAATCACTTTTTGGTAACTAATATCATCTATTGGTCATTGAACCCGCGCAAATAAATGATATATTTCTATCAAGTTTTTAAACAAGCAACGCACAAAAAGGTAATTTTTAAGGGGGAATGACAAAATGACAAAGATTGCTTTCATCGGCGCCGGCAGTTTTGGTTTCACGCGCAATCTGGTAAAAGACGTGCTTACTTTTGCAAACCTAAGCAACGCCACGCTCACCTTGATGGATATTGACCGCGAACGCCTCGGCTTCATTAAACAGGCGGTGGAAAGGATTGTAAAGGAGGGAAAATACCCGGCAAAAGTCGTTGCAACCACGAACCGCCGCGAAGCCTTGCGCGGGGCCGATGCCGTCATCTGCACCATCCTGGCGGGTGACGTGAATACCTGGCAATACGACATTACCATTCCAAAGAAATACGGCGTTGACATGAACGTGGGCGACACGCGCTCCGTGGCGGGCGTTTTCCGGGCGCTGCGCACGATCCCGGTGATGATTTCCATCTGCCGCGACATGGAGGAAATTTGCCCGAACGCTATCCTGCTTAATTACACGAACCCCATGGCCATGCTCTGCCGCGCCATGCAGAAAGCGACAAAAATCAAGGTGACCGGATTGTGCCATAGCGTGCAGGGAACGGCCATGGAACTGGCGCGCTGGATCGGCGCGCCCATGGAAGAAATCACCTATGTCTCCGCCGGCATCAACCACCAGTCATGGCTCGTTAAATTTGAACGCAACGGCAAGGACGCCTACCCCGCCTTGCGCCAGGCGATGAAAAACCCCAAAATCCGCAACGCGGAACTTGTTCGCAATGAAATGTTTCTTCAATTCGGCTATTACGTCACCGAATCAAGCGGGCACAACTCGGAATACAACTGGTGGTTCCGGAAACGTCCGGATTTGATCAAAAAATACTGCACGCACGGCACGGCCTGGAATCCCGGACTGCATGCCTATATCCTGGACCATTACCGCCAGCGAAAGAAAACCTGGAAAAACGATATTACAAAATGGCTGAATGATCCGAAACCGCTTGACCTGAAACGCGGGCTTGAATACGCGGCCAGCATTATCAATGCCTATGCGGGCGGAGAAGTTTTTGAGTTTAACGGCAATGTCCCCAACACGGGCATTATCCCCAACCTGCCCCAAAACGCCTGCGTGGAAGTGCCGGTTTTCGCGAACAGACGCGGATTTAATCCGACTTACGTCGGCCCCCTGCCGCCGCAATTGGCCGCCTTGAACAACATCAGCATCGCAGTCGAGGAAATGGCGGTGGAAGCGGCCCTGACCGGCAACGCGGAAATGGTTTTCCATGCCATCGCCTATGACCCCTTATCGGCGGCCGTGCTTTCGCTGGCGGAAATCAAAAAGATGGTGCAGGAAATGCTGAACCGCAACCGCGCTTACTTGCCGCAGTTTAAAAATATCAAGATTACCTGATAGTAGAGTCAGTTGCAAAACTCCAGAAAGCTTGCCCGACGCTAGCCAGGGAATCGGCTCGTCGGGGCGAGCCTCCTACATTTCTTAGGAAAATCACGATTGTAGGAGCGCCACACCGTTGGCGCGATGAGTTTGCAATTAGCTCACCTGATAACGGGATTTTCTTTACTTTGTATGTTTTTTGTGCATATTGCGGATAAATCTTTGGAGGCAAAAATATGACGACCATAAAACCCTGCCGGCCCAAATGGAAGGGAACAATGTCCGACCGGGAACGGTTCAATAACCAGATGCATTACAAAAGTATTGACCGCTGTTTCAACATGGAATTCGGCTACTGGGCGGAAAATTTTTCAGCCTGGAAACTTTTTATTGATAATCATGTCACCAACAACGAGGAAGCCGACGTCTTTTTCAATTTCGACAGAATTAAAAATGTTGTCGGCAACATATGGCTGTCGCCCGTGTTTGAAAACAAAGTCATCAAAAAAACCGGTGACAGCATCATCATGATGAATGCCGACGGCTTGCTGGCCGAAATTCCGAAGGACGGCCACGATACAATCGCGCATTTTATCAAGGCATCAATCGTAACGCCGGAAGACTGGAAAAAGTGCAAGGAGGAGCGCATGCGCCGTGATGATCCGGCGCGGCGGGTGGACGTCAAACAGCTAAAAAAGGAACACCCGCGGGACCGCGCCTATCCCCTGGGAGTTTACTGCGGCTCAATGATCGGCAAAATCCGCGACATGCTGACCTTTGAAGGCCTGGCTTACGCCGTCTATGATTATCCCGACATGGTTGAAGACATGGTGGAAACCTCCTGCCTGCTGGTTGAAGATTTCCTGGACCAGGTCCTGGGCAAGATTGATTTTGATTTTGCCTCCGGCTGGGAGGATATCTGCTTTAAAAACGGCCCGATCGTCTCGGTTGATTTTTTCAAGAACGTCGTCATGCCGCGCTATAAACGCATCAGCCGCAAACTGCATTCGGCCGGAATTGATCTTTGGTACACGGACTGCGACGGCGATGTGCGCCCCATCCTGCCATACCTGATGGAAGGCGGCATCAACTGCCTTTTCCCGTTTGAGGTCAACGGCTGCGCCCACCCGCGGGAATTGCTGGATCAATACGGCAAGGATTTGCGGATCATGGGCGGAGTTGACAAAATCCAGCTGGGCAAAGGGCCGCAGGCCATCAAAGCTTACCTGGAAACGCTGGCGCCGCTCGTGGAACGCGGCGGTTATATCCCCTTTTGCGACCATCGTTGCCCGCCAAACGTCAAACCGGAAGATTATCTGTATTATCTTGACCTCAAGGAAAAAATGTTCGGAATGAAATAGGAGTAATTCATCGCTCGGCACGGAGTACGCTGAGGTTTTATCTCTGCGGCTCTGCGGTAAATATTTTTCAGGAGATTAAAAATGACAAAACGCGAAATCGTCCGGTGTGTGCTTGAAGGAAAACGTCCGCCTTATGTTCCCTGGTCTTTCGGATTCACGTGCGAGGCCTGGGAAAAACTCGTCCATCATTTCGGTTCCGCCGCCGCCACGGAAGCCGCAATGAACAATCATATGTTTATGACGGGCATTGGCGACAGATTTGAGGATGTTGGCGACGGCTGCGTGCGGGACATTTTCGGAGTGGTCTGGGACCGGAGCGTGGACAAGGATATCGGCGTCGTCAAGGGACATGTTTTGCCGGAACCGACCCTGAAGGGCTACGAATTCCCCGATCCGCTGGACAAACGGTTTTTCACATCATTACCGGAACAAATTGAAAAGAACAACGATTGCTTTCTTGAATTTGCCATCGGCTTTTCCCTGTATGAGCGCGCGTGGACCATGCGCGGAATGGAAAACCTGATGATGGATTTTTACGATCATCCTGACTTTGTCCGGGATCTCTTAAGGACCATCGCCGATTTCAACATCGCCCAAATCCGCGAAGCCGTAAAACATGACATTGACGCCGTTCATTTCGGCGACGACTGGGGCCAGCAAATCGGGCTCCAGATGGGGCCGGCCGTGTGGCGGGAATTCATTTTCCCGGAACTGAAACGCATGTACGGCGAGGCGCACAAGGCCGGGAAATACGTGACCATTCACTCCTGCGGCGACGTGGATGAATTATTTGACGACCTTGTTTCCATCGGCCTCAACTGCTTCAATCCTTTCCAGCCGGAAGTGATGGATGTTGACGCGTTAATCCGGAAGTATCGGGGCCGGCTCGCTTTTTTCGGCGGCCTTTCAACGCAAAAGACGCTTCCCTACGGGACCGCGGAAGACGTCAGGAAAGAAACCAGGCACCTGCTGGATCTCGGCCGCGCGGGCGGTTATATCCTTGCCCCGGCGCACGGCGTGGAAGGCGACGTTCCGCTTGAAAACATGCTGGCCTTTATTGACACCGTCCATGAGCAGCCGGAATTTTTAAAAATCAACCCCCGCCGCGGAAAATGAAAAAGACCGCGCCGCAAAGGCACAAACCGGCCCAGAGAAAATCAAACCGGATTGATTGCTTCATATAAAACACGGCAAAGGGGACGAAAACCGAAAGGGTAATGACTTCCTGCATGATTTTCAACTGCGGCAAAGACAACTCCTTGAAGCCGATCCGGTTGGCAGGTACCTGGAAAAGATATTCAAACAAGGCAATCCCCCAGCTTACAATTGCGGCAATAATCCAGGGCCGGTTGCCGAGATTCTTCAGGTGCGCATACCAGGCAAAAGTCATGAATATATTTGAAGTCATCAAAAGCAGGGCGGTCTTTAAAATAACCGGCATATTTCCTCCATTAAAAAATCTAATCAGTTCTCTGAATATTATTTTCCTGCACGCTGACCCAACCTTCCCGGCCCGGAATCTTTCCTTCTGAAATTATGCCCGCGGGAATTGCGTCAACGTCGCGGACGAATGAACCCAGCGGATAAAACTCATGGCCAAGCGCTTGGGCGTTTTTAATGAATTCAACAAATTCATTTTTAATCGCAATTCCTTCCACCTCGGCGTGAATCGTCAGGACATTGAGTTTATCCGGCCGCAATTGCGAAAGGATATAATTGCCGAATGATTCGGCAGTAATGCCGGCGCATCCGACGACTTCATCATAGGTCGGCAAGGTTACCGGCACCTGCGGCTGGCTGAGGCGTTTGCCGTCAACCACCGGCAAAAAGACCGAATATCCGCGGCAATCGCTGTTATAAACAAAGGGGAACTTTTGTTTCTCAAGAAGGACATTATCCGTGCATTTCCAGCCGGGCACCGCGGAACAGTTTACCGACCGGCCGATAATATCAGAGAGCATTTCAAAAGCGCGCGCAAGTTCCGCCCTGATTGCATGGGAATCCATTTTGTCAATCCACGCCTGCCATTTATGATGATCCCAGGCATGCAGGCCGATTTCATGGCCGGCTTGTGCCGCCGCGCGGATGATTTGGCCGCATTTTTCACCGATGACCGGTCCCGGCCAGAAAGTTCCGCGGAGCAGAATATCCCAGCCGTAAAGTTTGCCCGCCTTGCTGCGCAGCATCTTTGCCAGGAAAGCCGGTCTCAAAAGCCGCCAGAGATGACGGCCCATATTGTCGGGGCCCGCGGAAAAAAAGAATGTCGCGCGGATGCGGTGATCGGCAAATATTTTGCAGAGATTGGGAACGCCGATGCGCGTGCCGCGGAAGGTATCCACGTCAACTCTCAGGCCGATTTTCATTCGTCAGATGCAATATTAAATTCACCCGAAGAAACCGCTTCCCGCAGGAAGAAATCCAACGTGCGGTCAATCGCCGCCTCAAGCCCGACCGTCGGTTTCCAGGCAAGCATTTTCCCGGCCTTGCGAATACTGGGCCGGCGATGGGCCACGTCCTGGTAACCCTTGCCGTAATACCGCCCGCTTTCGATTTCCTGCATGCCGGCGAAAGGCGGGAATTTTCCACGCAGAGGATGCCGGTCAAACTTGCGCACCAGGATTTCAGCCAATTCCTTGATACTGGCTTCATTCTCCGGGCTGCCGATATTAAATATCTGGCCGTCGCAAACCGCGCCGGGATTTTCCACAATCCGGAACAGGCACTCGATGCCGTCACGGACGTCGGTGAAACAGCGCCGCTGGTCGCCGCCATCCACCAGCCGGATGGGACTGCCCTCAACCAGGTTGAGAATAAGCTGGGTAATGGCGCGCGAACTGCCGATGCGCGCGGCGGTAAGACTATCCAGTCGCGGACCGATCCAATTAAACGGACGGAAGAGCGTAAAACGCAATTTCTCGTGCTGGCCGTAAGCCCAGATCACGCGGTCAAGGAGCTGCTTGGAACACGAGTAAATCCAGCGTTGCATGCGGATTGGACCGAGAATCAATCGGGAGTTATCCTCGTCAAATTCAGCGTCATCGCACATCCCGTAGACCTCGGAAGTGGACGGGAAAATGATCCGCTTCTGATATTTGACGCAATAGCGCACCACCCGCAGGTTTTCCTCAAAATCAAGGTTGAAAACCCGCAACGGATTGCGGGTGTATTCAATCGGCGTTGCAATGGCAACCAGCGGAAGGATTATATCGCACTTGCGGACATGATACTCAATCCATTCGCGGTGAATGGAAATATCGCCCTCGTCAAAATGAAATTTTTTATTCTTCAAGAGCCGCGTTATCTTATCCGAGCTCAAGTCCATGCCGTGAATATCGTAGCCGCCGTGTTCCAGCAGCCGCTCGCTGAGCGCGTTGCCGATAAAGCCGTTGACGCCCAAAATCAGCACGGATGTTCTTCGTCCGGTCCTGGCCTTGCGCCGGTTGCCAAGCACGCCGCCCTTGACAATCGCCAGGGTGTTGGCAATCTGTTCGCCCTTCATGAAGACGTCCTTGTCGGCCTGGGCGTATTCAACCTGCAAGGCATCTTTGCCGCAGGCAACAACAAAGGGGTTGGCAGTCAACACCGATCCCGGCCGGGCCCCCTTGGCGCCGGACTTGACCGTTGCCGACCAGATAATGATTTTCCGATCGCCGGAAAAAGTAAACGCGCCCGGATAAGGCTTGGCCACGGCCCGGACAAGATTCCTGATTTGTTCGGCGCTTTTGCCCCAGTCAATTTCACCGTCTTCCGGCCGGCGGCCGCCGAAATAAGAGGCCAGGGCGTTATTTTGTTTTTTGCGCGCCGCCTTGCCGGCCAAAACCTGCGGCAAAGCTTCGTCCAAAACATTTTTGGCGGCATCCGTCATCTTACCAAAGAGAGTAAAAGCCGTGTCATCTTCCGTGATTTTTACCTTCGCCTGGGCAACAATGTCGCCATCGTCCGGGCGGGCGGTCATGTAATGAAGAGTAACACCGGTTTCTTTTTCGCCGTTAACCAGGACCCAGTTGACCGGGCAACGGCCGCGGTATTTGGGCAGGAGGGAGCCGTGCAGGTTCAAGCAACCCTTGGCCGGAATATCAAGGATGGGCTGCTTGACCATCTGGCGGTAATAAAATGAGAAAATAATATCCGGCTTCAACTCCTTGAGTTTGGCAACCCAGAGCGGATGATTGATGTTTTCCGGCGCGTAGATGGGGATGCCGGCGCGCGAAGCGCACTCGGCCACCGAGCGGAACCAGATTGTTTCATTTTGATCATCGCAGTGCGTAAAGACCGCCTGCACCTGACAGCCATGTTTCAGCAAGGCTTCAAGTCCGACACAACCGACATCATGATATGCGAATACAACGGCTTTCATGGTGGGGAACAATAAATGATATTATCCAAGAATGCAATCAATAACTATATAAGTTGTTTAGACTGTAGGCAGTTAGCCTGTAATCCTAACAGCCTACAGCCTATTCACCTGATAGTTACTGCTCCTGGATTTCAAAAACATGGCGAAACACAATCGGCTTGGTTTTGTCGGGCCAGGGAATTGAACAAAATATGGCGACGGCCCGCGACTGCATGTCAACGAACGCATTCGGCTCAATCCAGACAAAGGGTTCTTCCGGCGGCCCCTTGTTACCCGTGCCCCCGGTAACCTGCCAGGCGCGGTCATCATAGTCCAACGCCGTCCAATTGCCGGAAGGGTCAACACAATTCTTCCAGGATGGGTTCGTTATCACCGCGCCCGAATGCGTCCGCAGGCAGGCCTGGACCCAGCCGGGATAAGGATGGTAGCGGGCCTGGATTGCCAGCACATGCCGGCCCGGTCCAAGCTCCAACCCGGCGACCGTTAATTTTGCGGGTTGTGTCGTCTCGGTTACCAGGCGTCCATCCAGAAAGCATCTGGCCGGCGTATTCGCATATAACCCGAGCATGGCATTGCCGGTGCGCTCATGAAACCAAAGGAGGATTTTAGACTGTTCCCGGGCGGCGGGATCTTTCGTTTCCGCCATGATTTTTTCATATAGCGGGCGGGATTGCGCCAGGCCTGATATTCGTTCAACACACGCGGCTTTCCTCAACTTAAGCACATCGGAAAAAGGCGAATCGGCATACTGCTCAAGAAAAGCCTCGATGGATTCCATTTCGCCGCGGTAATCGCCAAAACGCTCATAATTAAAAAGATCCATCATGAAGCCGGCGGTTTGCGGTTCATCAATGGGCGGCTTGCGGTCATTTGGAGCCAACAACTCCGAACCGGCCGCCCGGGGCTGATCCAGATAATAAAACGCCGCGCTTTCCAGCCATCCGCGGCTGTTGTTATCAGGACCGCGCTCAAAAATCATGTTGAAAGATTTTTTAAATAAAACCGGATCCGGCAAATGAACCCGATATTGGACGGTGCGGAAAAACGACTTGAACAACAAGCCATGGAGGGGTCGGCATAAAACATTCTGGTAATACCAGCCGCCGTTAAAATAATCCTCAAGACCCGTCCCGCGCCAAAAGGGCCCAGGCTTCGCCGGGGCGAGCGCTGATTCGCCGTCGCGGGTCATTATTTCATCGCCTTCCAACAGCCAGAAATTCTTATCCAGCGACAGTGCGCTCAATATACAGCCGGCGTAACGCCCCTGCCCGTTGACATTCAAGACACAATGCGGCTGGCCGATATCCTGGGGCGTTGTCCGCCGCCAATCCGCATGAAAAAATCCGTACTGCGGCGGGAACGTGGAAAGCTTTTCACCCTTTACGGTTATATTAAAACCAACCGCATTGGTCATCTGGTTCTCAAGCTCGATTACCGATTGCGCGCGGTAAGGCATGGGGAAACGGCTGGAAAAGGAATCATTGGTCATCCCGAAAAACATGCTGCTGAAGGTTGTTTTCTGCCATACGCTCCCGAAAAAACTGCCGAACGGGACGGCCACGCTCGCCGCCGCCTGGCCATCCCAGTAAATTTTCAAGATCACATCCCGCAACAGACTGGCGCGCTGAGAATAACCCGGCAATTGGTCAATATCCGGCCGGACAACAATCTCGCGGATCATGGCCGGGCCAGCAGGCAGAGCCACCGACTGCTTCCCGCCGGCGGGAATGTTGATGTTTTTTGTAAAAAGCTCACCGTCACCGCATTTGAATTGGCTGATATTTTCCCAACGTTCAACAACACCGCCGAGCGCCTTTTCGTCTGCCGGGGATAACTTGAGGTTAAAGCTGTCAATCCTGCCGGTTGGCGGCAAGGAGACATAGTTGATTTGATGAAACAGTTTTGGCCCCCCATCCGGCTGGTAACCGCCTTTTTGCGTCATTATGACCAGTCTTTTGGCATAAGGCAACGGCACATAATTATAGTAGCAATAATTTTGAAATGCCGCCAGCGGCGGACGGAAGGGCAAGGCGCCGCCGCAGAATTCCTGGACAGTCATATCAATGCGGGGATTTTTTTCGTTGTCAAAAAACAACCGCACGCGATGTTTGCCATCCGATCCGGTGAACCAGAAACGGGCAACATAGCCCGGCCCTTTCAGGTCCGCAAGAACCGCCCACCCATCCGAAGTATAACGCAGGGGATGGTTAAAATCATCATTGCCGCCCGTGGGATCACAAGAAGTTGTAATGGCCGTCCCGGGCATATCAAGCCGGGCAATATAATCCGGGGCGATCCAACTCGAAAGAAGCTCCTTATACGACAGCGTGGCGATTCCTGTTTTTGAGCGGTCACACCCGCATCCGGCCAAATAAAAAGCCAGACAAACAACCGCCATTTCAGATAATTTCCTTAGCACCATAACTGGTAACCGCCCCATGTATTTAACTCGCCTCTTCGTCAAACTTTCTCTCCGGCAACGGGGGAATGACGGGGAACAAGCTTTTGAGCATGGGAATTGCGACACGATCCGCAAAACCCGGACGCGCCGGCATTTTGCATAGTTGCGGAACAACAACGCGCATTAGCCGTCCGCAAGAAGGGCAAGCGTTCACAAACGACACGCCGGCAGGACGAATCATAAACGGCCGCAACAATCCGAAGATCGGATGACGAAAAGATGTCAGAAGATATAGCACGCTTGCCGCCGCCGCTTTCAACCTGAAACGCATCAATCCGCTTGGCACAGAAAAAATGCGAAAAATCTTTCCAAACCAACGATGGTGCTTGATTGCACCATGAGGCGCACCTCCAGGCAATGCCTCGCGGAAAATTGTCTTGTGACCACAATGCGGACAGGCGGCGGTAACATTGTAAAACACCATTCCATCTTGTAATTGCGTATCATATTTCTCTGATTCCGCATCCGGCTCCGCAAAAACAGCATCGCAAGTGCGGAGCCACGGCATTTTTGAAGCAAAATAAAACATAAGGCAAATCCATGGATACCAGACTCTATTCGGCAATCGGGTCATATTCCAGACACGCTCATCAATATGCACATAGAAGTCTTTTTTGTCGCTTATTAAACCGCGATCCATGCATTGCTGAAAAATCAGACTGCCGGGATAGGGATGAATTTGACCGATAAAGCTGTGCATCCGCGTGCAATATTTCCAGAAAAAATCAAGCGACTCACGGGCGGTTGTAAAATCCTCCTCAGGATCCCCGAAAATTAAGTTGCCGCCAAATACAAGCCCAGTGGATTCCGAGAGCGCGATTGCTTCAACAATGCTCTCCAGCTTGATCCGCTTATTCATGCTCTTCAGCACCCGCGGGCTGGCACTTTCAAGCCCATAACTGAAAAAAGCGCACCCGGCCACCTTCGCCAAAGTCAGCATTTCCTGATCAAGCGCCGCATTGGCATGCGTTTGAAACGTCCAATGAAAATTCCATCCGCGTTCATTGCGCGCGGCAATAAGCGACTGGCAGAACTCCCGCATCCGCGACTTGTGCGCCGAGAACATCTCATCGAGAATAATCAAAATATTGAATTGATACCGCTCGTATAATTCATCAATTTCTTTAAGTATATTTGGAATGGAACGTATGCGATAACGGGGCCCATGGTGGTGGACGCAGAATGAACACCGGAAAGGACAGCCGCGCGCGGTAACCAACGTCATTACGCGCGGGCGCGGATTGGGAAACCGATAGGCCAGACGCGTGGCCCATGACCAACGATCCAATCTGTTATCTATGCCAAAAAGCGCATAGTCTGGAAACGCGCGATCATCAAGCTCCCCGTACATCGAATAATCTACACGCGTAAACCTGGGGTTCCCGGCAAACCAGTAACCAAGATTCGGTATTCGTTCATAGTTATGACCTTGTTCTATTTCCCTGAGTAACTCCACAATTACCTCTTCACCTTCTCCAATAACGCAAAAATCCGGTTTCAGGTCGGGGAAAATAAAAGCGGCATCGTGCGTGACAATGCCACCACCGCACACAACCCTGACCGCAGGATCTACCCGCCGGATTATGCCGATCGCATCACAAAGAAAGGCATAATCCGTGCATAGCCCGCCTAGCCCGACCACGTCAGGTCGAAAGCGAGCAATCGCGTCGCGAATTTTAGCTTCAACCATTTCAGCTGCCGATTGATAGGATGTATCATTGTTCGGATTGAGGCCGTAGACGTCATGTCCAGCACGCCGAAGCGCTCCGGCAATATATGCAAAACCGACGGGAAAATCCGAATTAGAAAGAAACGCGGGATATGTCTCTTTATATTTAAATGTGGGCACGATCAGGAGAATTTTCATAAAATATCCCTTAAATTAACTCAGGAAATTACATCTTTGTCGCTGCAGACATTACGCCAATTAAAAATCAGGTGCGTGCCATAGGCGGCGAGGATGCCGGCCGCCAGCTGAAAAACCTGAAGAAACTTGTTCGGATTGCGGATATTTCCCATAACCGGCAATTGATAAAACAATTGATACAAAGGAAAGTACTTGCCGAATGAAAGCAAAAGAGCCAATACCGCCGCGCAGAACCAGAAGATGATTTCCGCCTTGGCATCTGTTAAAGGTATGATCGGACAGCCTTGTCCGACCGAAATTAACGGCGGGACAGGCTGTCCCGCCCTACCCAGCGAAAAATTATTGCCATCTCCGTAGAGCCTAAATCCTGACAACGCAACAAAAACCGCAAAGAGCGCCAACATAACGGGGATTGCGCCAAGATATTGATTTTCCAGCTTAAAATTCATGAATCCCTGGTTGGTCTTTTCCCAGCCGGGCGAACGACCCATCCGCCCCCAGTAGGGACCATCCGCCTCATGCGAACGCCACCCCATATATCCCGGGGCAATAAAGTCAATTGATTCTTCCGGCGGCCAGCTCCATTGGGTCGCAAATTCCCACTTCTGACGCGGATCGTCTTCACGCTGGGCTGTTACCGCGCTGACGTTTTGGGAATAAACCAGCATCAAAGCGGCGCCGCTCATAATCAAGACGACCATGCCCATTGGAATGAAAAGCAAGAGCTTCTTGAGCCGCATTCCTTTTTGAAGCATACTTCGAAATAAGGCATATGCTCCCAAAAACAAGCCAAAGAAAAGCGCCACGTCCTGTTGTTCAAGAAACATAAATCCTACAAAACCGCCCGTTACTATGCTCCAAAGCCAAGGCCGGTCAGATTCAAACGTCTTCCTTATGCCGTATAAACTCGCCGCCGCACACATTAAAACAGCGAATTTCCCCGTATGCCCGGCATAGGTCAGGGTTAAATTACTCCCGACCCAGAAAGCGGTAATTACCCCCAACACTATGGCCGGCCAGTGTAATCCGGCGGCCCGGAGAAACAACGCCAAGGCAACTGATGCCAGGATGAGGTCCAACGCATGGATCCAATTAAAACCAAACCGGGCGGGCGCCAACCATAAAAAGATCGGCGTCCACATGATTGGCACTCGCCCGCCGGGACTGCCCACAAAAGGCGCCTCGCTCCAATAGCTTAAAAAGCCCTGCGGCATCATATTTTTCATGGCAGGTATTATTCCGAGATTGTCATCGGTTGAAAAAAGACAGCGATCAGGGTTCAATAACGGATAAAACAAAAGCAAGGCAAATAATGCCATGCCAGTAATAAAGGCCATGTTCTGAAATCGCCCCGGCACTCTGATTTTGTTGTTAAAGTTCATAAAAACATTTCTGACAAAATTCTTTGCCATTATTAATACCCCTTAACCAATTGTCCAGTTTAATCATCCACTATCATAATAGATTTGTCATCGCCTGGTTTTTTTTGGTATGGTTGGCGAGCAAACAAATTGTTCCTTTTTCAAGAACATGAATACCGTGGCATTATCATTGCAATCAACATGAAAACCGACCGGTCCCTGGCAAATAACATAAATTTTCTCCCGGAAATCGGGCCAAAATTGTTCCGGAGCATGAAGTTTATCCGGGAGGTTGAAGAATCCATCGCATTGAAGTATCCTGATGGAAAGATGCGTTGTCCAACTCATCTTTCCATCGGCCAGGAAGCAATTGCGGCCGGCGTATGTTTGGCGCTTGATCCGGCCGATCAAATATTCAGCACCCATCGCGCGCATGCCCATTATCTGGCCAAGGGCGGCTCGCTAAAAGCAATGCTGGCTGAAATTTACGGCAAGGCGACCGGCTGCTGCGGCGGAAAAGGCGGCTCAATGCACCTCATTGATCTTTCCGCCAATTTTCTGGGAAGCACGGCCATTGTCGGCAATTCTATCCCCATTGCGGTCGGCGCGGCCTTAACCAACCAGATTCTCAATACCGGCAAAGTTACTTGCGTATTCTTCGGCGACGCCGCCATTGAAGAAGGCGTATTCCATGAGGCGGCGAATTTTGCCGCACTGCGCAAGCTGGCCGTCCTGTTTGTCTGCGAAAACAATTTATACTCGGTCTATTCTCCCCTTGAGGTCCGCCAACCGGCCGGACGGGAAATCTGGCGTTTTGTATCCGGATACGGGATGAAAACGGCGCACGGCAACGGCAATAATGCCGCGGAAGTTTTCAACCTGACCAGGGATGCGCTTGAACACATTCGTTCCGGCAACGGGCCTTGTTTCCTTGAATTTGCCACCTATCGCTGGCGGGAGCATTGCGGCCCGAACTACGACAACGAATTAGGCTACCGCACGCTCCAGGAATTTGAGGAATGGAAATCCCGCGATCCGATTGCCGGGCTCCAGCGCGAATTGCAGGCCAACGGCGTTCTTGATGACGCCGCCTTGCTCGCGCTTGAATCCGACATTAAAAATGAAGTCGCGCTGGCCTTTAAATTTGCGGAGGAATCGCCGTTCCCCGGCCGGGAAAGAATGACCGCCGAATTGTTTGCCGAATAAACATGACCCGAACAATTACATTTACCCAAGCCATCAAGGAAGCCCTGGACCAGGCCATGCTGGCCGACAAAAGAGTTATTTGTTTCGGGCTTGGCGTGCCCGACCCAAAAGGCATTTTTGGAACGACACTGGGGCTTCAGGATAAATATGGCAAAGCCCGTGTCTTTGACATGCCGGCTTCCGAAAACGGCATGATGGGAATCGGGGTCGGCGCCGCGCTGACAGGGTTGCGCCCGGTAATGTGCCATCAACGCGCTGATTTTTTCCTTTTAGCCATGGACCAACTGGTCAACTCGGCGGCAAAATGGCATTACATGTTTGACGGCAAAGCGGCCGTGCCGATTACCATTCGCCTGATAGTAGGCCGCGGATGGGGACAAGGACCAACCCATTCGCAAAGCATGCAGGCCTGGTTTGCCCATATTCCGGGATTAAAAGTTGTCATGCCCGCAACTCCAGCCGATGCAAAAGGATTATTGCTTTCAAGCGTTTTTGACGATAATCCGGTCGTATTTATTGAACATCGCTGGCTCCACAACACCCAGGGCGAAGTCCCCGAAGGCGACCTCCGCACCCCCCTCGGCAAGGCCCAGCTGTTGCGCAAAGGAAAAGACGCCAGCATTATCGCAATGTCGTATATGACCATTGAGGCGCTCCATGCGGCTGATTTTCTGCTTACAAAAAATATTTCCTGCGACGTTATTGACCTGCGCACGGTTAACCCCATTGACTGGCAGGTTATTTTCAATTCCGTGGAGCGAACCGGACGGCTCATTGTCCTTGATACGGAATGGAGCAACATTTCCGTCAGCAGTGAAATTATCGCCCGGGTGGCCATGCAAAATAATTTGCGCCTGAAATCCGTCCCAAGAAGATTCGGACTTCCCGATTACCCCACCCCAACCAGTTGCGCCCTGGCAGAAAAATATTACCCGCGGGCCGAGGATTTCGTCCAGGCCGTCGCCGAAATGCTCAATAAGAAAATTGATTCAAGCGAACTTGTCCGGCAACGGACGACCCCGCATGATATCCCGGGCTCATGGTTTAAAGGGCCGTTTTAAGAATTTTCGATTTTGGATTCTATGGAAAACCGGCGTAACATTGCTGTTTTCGGCGCATCCGGATTCATCGGCGGCAATATCGTCCGCTATTTCAAGCACCGGCCCGAATACCGGGTGTTCTCTTTTTCCAGTTCATCCGCCGACCTGACAAAAACCCGGGACTTAAAAATCATATTTTCCAAACTGAAAGAAGCGCCAAAACCGACTCTTATCATTGCGGCCGCGGCATTTAACAAGCCGCCTCTGACGCCCCGGCAGGTTTTACGCGCCAATCGCGCAATTGCGCTGAATTCCGCCAAATTGATCGCCCGGCTGAAATGCGCCCAGGTAATATTCCTGAGCAGTATTGACGTGTACGGACACAACGGCCTCACCCTGCCCTTGTCCGAATCAAGCCCGACAAAGCCGCCGGATGCCTATGCCGCGTCAAAATTATTTTCCGAACGGATTCTTACGCGGGCATGCGCAACCAAAAAGACGCCGTTGGTCATCCTGCGCCTGCCGGGCGTCTACGGTCCCGGCGACAAAAGCGGAAGAATAATCCCATCCATTTTTAAAGCCCTTAAAACCGAGGGGGAATTGACCATCGCCGGCAACGGCAAGCAATGCCGCGACCTGCTGCATGTGAAGGACATTGCGCGGCTGGCCGGGCGGATAATCAGTCATCCGTTGTCCGGCACGTTTAACGCGGTAACCGGCAAATCATATTCGCTCAATGAAATAATCCGGATGGCGGGAAAAATTACAGTGAAAAAACTTAAAATAATTTATCAGCGCGGCGGACAAAAGCAATATGATATTCATTTCAAGCCTTCACTCGTCATGAAACATCTGCGCGCTTTTTCGTTCACACCCTTGCCCAAAGGCCTGCGCTTGGCAGCCCGTGCAATCCTCATCAAGTGCCCCGGCCAGAATAGCTTAGATGTAGATTTCAAACATTATTCTGACTTCTGACTTCTGACTTCTGACTTCAAGGTTACATGTTTATCCACATACACCCGGAAATACGGGGCATTAGTCGGTCCAAACTCGGCGGCCAGCCGCGTATTTGACTGAATATGGTTCCATAATAAGGGAAACATCTCCTTCCATCGTTCAAGGCGATACATAGGACCATCAATCCAAGACCATTTCCCGGCTGATATATGGGACTGAATATTAACTTCCTGACGGCAAAAATCAATAAACACGCAGTCATTCTTTTCGAGTCCCTCTTTTAAATTATCGCTCCATGGCGAACGGTATGATTCCGGCTGAATCGGACCCGGCCATGTAAACGGCGAAGGTCGCCCTCCGATCCAATATTGGATTCCCGAAGTGGGAACAACAACAACCTTGCAGGAAGTCAAATTGTTATTCCTGACAAACGACACCAGTTGAGCAAAGGCCCTGTTCATCGGCTGATCAGGCAAGCGGACGAGGCCCTTGTCGCTCCGCACCACAATCGGACGAAACAATACGTCCCTGGATTCAAAAGCATAGAGCATAAAACTACTCAAAAACATGACAATAACAAAAGCCATCAGATAGTAACGCTTGAAGACGCGCCAAAACGACAGTTTTGGTTTTAAACGCAAAATCATAAAAGGGAGCTTTTCGGTATATATGAAAAATACGGGAAGCACCATCACAAGCGCTCCAATCTCCGACCGTCGGAACAGGAAACGAGCCTGCAAAAACAAAGCCGAGCACAAGAGCAACGCTGAAAAAAGTTGTTTCATTGAAGGGGGTGAAGCAACCCATCTGCCCTGCCGAGCGCGAGAAGCAATTAACACCGCCAACAGCAATATTATGGTTGAAAATACCGGCAGAATACTGCCGAATAAAATCCCACCAAAATAATTGACCACACTCTGCACCAATTGCAATCCATGCGGCGATAAAAAGGCAACGGCCAGCATTGTGCGTGTCATATATATTGTGGCGCTGAAATCTATCTGTTTTACGACGGCAGCCACGCGAATGCTTTCCAATGCCAACAGCAAGGCGCTTATAAAAAATACGCCAGAAACACATTTAAACGCCAAGAATAATTTGCCATTATAATCATCGCCCATGCGCCCCGCCATAACACCCGTAAACACCGCCATGACAAACCCAAAATGCACGGCAATCAGCAAGACTTGCGCGTATAAATCCGTCAAAACCGGAATATTGTGCGTCGCCATATTGCTTATTCCACCAAATTGCATCAATGATGACGAAACATAAAACCAGCCGGAATGAATTACGGCATAGAGATAACCTCCGGCCCCAACCACCAGCATCCCCAGCAGAAGAACGAGAAAGGCAATGAAATATGCCCTGTTCCGCCGCCAAAATAAAAAAATAATGGCAAGAAATGCCAAAACTCCTAATACACCGGCAACCCGCTCGTGTTTGCTTAAAAGGCATAGACCAGCCAAAACACCGCCGAAAAGACATGCCGGCAAATCCGGAGGTTTTTCCCGCAAAAATTTTGCGACAAACCAGACAAACCAGTTGAAAAGCGTGATGCCGACCAACACAAAGCCTGAGACAAAGAAATTTTCGCCGATGACACTGCTGGCGGTGAACACGGCCAAATAAATGATAATGGCAATTTTCAAGGAATCCGATCGGACATGAAAAAGACGGCATATTTTATAGGCACTGATCAAAAATAACAATGCCGTCAGCGCAGAAACGACGCAAACGGCCGCATAAGAATGCGGGAATATTTTCATCACGCCGCCGTAAAGCCAGAAAACAAGCGGAGGATAAGGCGTCTGAAAATCGCGGTAAATCGTCTGCCCAAGGCTCAGCCTTTCAGAGCTGTACAACAGATCCGCAAAATCCCAATATGGGTTTTCAACAACGCACCAAGTCAGAAAAAGACTGACAAGCCAGATAAAAAGCAGGATCACGCCGGAATTATATTTTGTAGACCATTTCATGACCGGGAGAATGTGTGCCGATAAAAAAGCAAACGCCGCAAGTGGCGCAGAAAAATCTGCAACAGGCTGTGAGCGATAGACATGACATTTTGAATGCGAAAGGCCTTGGTCATGCCATATTGCCGGTCCTTGTTTGTAATTTCAATCTCCACATATGACACACCTTCTTCAAGCAAACGCGTTATTGTTTCCGCTTGATAAGCGAAACCATGCGTGTCCGGATGCCAGCGCATTATATTATAACGTTTATGAAGCACGGGGCCGTTATAATAACGAATTTTAAATCCACCGGCAAAATTGACCAGATGCGTGAATAATCGCGAAACATTGCGGCGCCAGAAGACACGCTTGTCGTTGGAACCAAAATAAGGAATGATCATATCAGCCTGTCCGATTTTTGAAAGAATCGCACTGATGGCCTCCTCCGGTTCGGCATTATCGCCGTTGACCAGCATATAGCAATTCCCGTGTCCGACAAAGGCCCCGTCAATATAATTGCGTCCCAAGCCAAGATTAACCTTGTTTTTCTTCAGAATAACCTGAATCAAGGGATTATCACGCTGGAATTTTTCAACGATCTCCGAGGTCCTATCGCCCGAGCAGTCATCCACCACTAAAATTTCATACCGCAAACTGGTTTTTGAAACCGCGCCGATAACGGCGTTAAGCGTATTGAGGATATTTTTCTCTTCATTAAAGCAAGGAATGAAAAAGGTGATATCGCAATCTTTTCCGCTCATTGGTTCCACTGCTGCCCCGCCCTTTCGTTTGGCCATTCGCATGTGGCCATAAAAAATATAACGTGAAATTTAGCTTAGGAAATGAAGAATAACATGTGTTGACAAGCGGGCAAGCGTATTTTGACAAAAAAAACACGACAAAACAAAAAAAACACTTGCATTAATGCATCTGGTAAAGTAGATTACAAAACTGTGACAAAGCAACAAAAAAATAATATTCCAACTCAGCCTTCGCAGCCAGAGGTTTTGCTTCGGCGGAGTAAACAAAGCCCTGTGGCTCTCAGCCTTCGTAGCCAGAGCTTCCTGTTCTTGTCAATTCCGGTGGTTATGATTGCATTTCTCTTACTCAACACCGCGTCCTCAATCCAGCCGACTGAACAAAAGGAACAAGACGCCGATAATGACCTGATCAGCGACGCCTACGAGTTGTTTTTCGGCCTGAATCCCGTTTCCAATGACGCCGGTCTTGATTATGACGGCGATGCACTTTTGAATATCGAAGAAGGCAAAATCTTGACCGACCCATTTGAGCCGGATACTGACCGCGATTTATTTCCAGACGATTTTGATGAGGTTCCAATCAGTCGCGCTTATCTCCAATGGGGAAATCCGCATTTTACGACCGGCGACGAATATGAATATGCCCATCCCAACTGGCTGTTGGGCGCATACAAGAACGGCGGCGAATGGATTTACGATCCGGAGACGACGCAGTCGTGTTGGTATGTATCGGGGCATGGGGGTAAAGGGGTTGATAGTCTGTCCATTGATCTTGACCGGACCATCTTGACCAACAACCTGCGTCATGCAGTCCGTTTAGGTAGGGCCGCACAGCCTGTGTGGCCTTCAGATTCTTTAAATGTTGCTTCGCGGGAATATGGAGACGGGACGACCTCGTCCCGTTCAGTTTGGCCTGAGGTCAGTATTGACCTTCTTGATACCAACGGCATGGTGATTGCCGAAAACCTCTTTGGCAATCTGCTGTCAGTCAGCAATATGACACGTGATGTTGTCATTCCCGCGGAGGCGGGAATCCAGTCCAATAGCGCTATTCTTCTCCTTAATATTCCCACGGAAAAATTTCCCTCTGCCGCCGTCATTCAACTCCGATGCAAAACCGGCGAACTTGCCGTGTACGAAGGCTTATTGTACATAGATGAAGACGGAGACGGGCTTGACGCCGACCAGGAACGCCAGCTTAACACCTCCGACTATTCCATTGACAGCAATAACAACGGCACCAACGACTATGACGAATGTTTTAATTCCGGCAGTTCAACCAATAATCCGGGCGGGGGCGGCGGCGGAGACGATGGAGATGATCATGATGGTGATGGTGATGAGGAAAATAAGAAAAAGGGCGTAATCTACGTTGACCAGGCAAAAGGCAACGATAATCTTACCGGACGCGCTCCGGATGTTTCCGCGAATAAGAAAGGGCCGAAGAAAACGGTTCATGGCGGTCTTTCAATTGCCGAAACAAATGACACGATCATCATCCGGTCCGGCACATATAACGAAAATCTCAATATCCAGGGAAAAGACGTGAAAGTGATTATTGAGGGAAAAGTAAGATTGTAATTAGCGTATAGCGGGTAGTGAGAAACGGATGGAAATATCCTATCCGCTCTACGCTAAACGCTATTCGCTACTTTAAAAAGGAGATTAAAGAACTATGATGAAAATAAAAAAATTAATAATGACAACGGCTGTCCTTTGCCTGCCGGCCATATTAGCTTGGGCGGGAGACGTGACAACTGACAACCTGACGGTCGCAACAAATGCGGCGATCTATGGAAAATTGGACTTTTACTCAAGTGCCGGTACCACTGACACAAATAGCGTGGCGGCCACGGGTGGAACCATCACAATGAATGGGAATTATCGGATACATACATTTACCAACAACGGCACATTTGCGGTTAATAGCGGCTCATTGACTTGCGATGTGCTGGTCGTTGCCGGCGGCGGGGGCGGTGGTGCACAGCATGGTGGAGGGGGCGGGGGCGGGGGATTGATATATGAAACATCACTATTTGTTTCAAATGGCTCTCATTCGGTTACGGTTGGCGCCGGTGGCGCCGGAAGTCCGGGAGGATCAAATGGCAATTCACAAAAAGGTAGAAATGGTAGTAATTCGGTTTTTAGTTCTTTAACTGCTATAGGCGGTGGTGCTGGCGGTTGTTATCGTATAAGCGGTGGGCCAACGGCAAATGGTGGTAATGACGGTGGTTCAGGTGGTGGAGGAGCGCCGGGTGATGCAGGAACTCCCGGGGGGTCGGGTGGATTAGGGACAACTAACCAGGGATATGCTGGCGCCAATGGTATAGCCCCTGCAGTAACATACGGTTATACCGGTAGTGGCGGGGGCGGAGCTGAAGAAGTCGGTCACAGTGCAACAAATGGTGCGGGCGGCAACGGTGGCGACGGATTATCTTATTTCGGCGTCACTTATGCAGGTGGAGGCGGAGGTGGCGGGTATAGCGGCGGCACCACTCCAGGAACTGGCGGGACGGGAGGCGGAGGTAATGGTAGTTTGACCACAGGTGCCAATGGTATACCAAATACGGGCGGCGGTGGTGGCGGTGGCGGTGCATGGGCATATGCCGGTGGCAATGGTGGTTCTGGAATTGTGATTGTAAGGTATCAATTCACTTCCAATAGCATTGTTACTACATTAACGGTATCCTCCAACGGAATCAATCAGTCCAGCACATCAGGCGCCAACACGTTCATGGGTAAAGTCGGCATTGGCACGAATAATCCGGCGGAAAAACTGCACGTGGCGGGGAATATCCGTGTTGACGGCACAAGCATTGTCTCGGTGGTAATTCTGGGCGGAGTGCCGATAACAAACTGGTCCAGCATTGCGTCCGGTGTCCTAGTTGCCTCCAATAATCTCTCGGATGTTGCCAATGCGGCCACAGCCCGGTCAAATCTTGGACTTGGCAGTGCGGCCACAAACAATTCCGGAGTCTTTTTAACGCCTAACGGCGATGGTTCCCAATTAACCGGTATTACGGCAACACAGGTTGGAGCATTAGCGCCGAATGGTAATGGATCCCAATTAACCGGTATTACCGCGACACAGGTTGGAGCATTAACACCGACGGGCAATGGATCCCAATTGACTGGAATTACTGCCGAACAAGTCGGCGCCTTGGGTACGAATGGCGGTGCTATGAACGGTGAATTCACGATTCTCAATCCCGGCGGCGATATTCCGATGGGAGTTTATACGAATCAATAAAAGAAAGAGAAGAATGTTTCTCACAGAGTACACAGAGTTCACTGAGAGAAGAGAGAAAGCAAAGAATGTGCTTATAGATTTTTGTGTTACACGAAAATCTATAAGCGCGGTTCTTCTCTGTGAATCGCAATCTATATGTGGCAACAGGCGAGAGCCGAGCAGGTGTGGCCGGAAAATTTTTGAGTTCAGCAAAAAGTTACCGGCCAATTCTCTCCCTTCGCGTTCTTCTCGCTCTGTGCTCTCTGTGAACTCTAGCGAGCCCGGAGAGCGGGTGAGAAATAGTTTTCGATTTCTGCTCTCTATCCTCTCGCTTCTGACCTCTGTTTTTTTGGCCGGAAGCGCTTTGGCTCAGGGACCAGCATGGTGGTACAACAGGGGAGCGGTGGACACAGGCATGCAAGCCAACGACTATGCCCCCATCACCTGCGGACAACTCAAATGGCTGGCAACCAATGCCTTCTGCGAAATGGAATCCTGCTTCGGCGCAGGTCCAGCCGTCAGCGCCGTTGTCGGCGCCTTCTCCAACACCAAAAACTATTATCCCGCCAACATCGGCCAAATAAAACATGTGGCCCAGCCCTTTTACGACCGTCTGTATGAATTGAACCTGACCAACACATTTCCGGCCAACATTCCGGGTTATTATCCCTGGAGCAATTCTTCGGAAACAAACGACTATGCATTAGCCAACATTGGTCAAGCCAAGTATGTGTTCAGCTTCGATTCGGCAAAGGATTCGGATGGCGATGGATTGTCGGATTGGTGGGAAGTAGCGCATGGCACTGATCCGTATGATCCGGATACGGACGGCGATGGGTTGTCTGATAGCTGGGAGTTGGCGCATGGGTATGATCCATTGGATGAAAATGATGGGAATGTAGCGATAGTGCGGGAGGCGGCAAGGCAGAAGATTATCAGGCATTGGATGCTTTTCTATGGGACTGCACCGGTCTTTACCAACACCCCCGGTTCGCAGGCGGATTTGATTGATATGCGGAACGCATTGAATGCGTTGTCAGGGAAATTTTATAAAAAGGATTAGTTCGCTAATCACGCGAATGGACGCTAAAATGAATAGATTTATAAACCGCTTAATTTGCGTAAATTGGCGCAATTTGCGGGCAATATTCTTTTTCTTTGTGCTCGCCTTTTCTTTGCAGGCCCAGACGCCATATTATTATCTCAACCGATCATTTTCTTCGGTGCAATTTGATCTTCAGGGGATTCCGACGGAATACCAGTTAAACGATGAGGCCGATAAATTGACTGATATTGTGCAAGGTACGATCAAAACCAACAACTGCTATGCAATTGAAAAACAGATGGCCATTCCCATCTGCTATGGATCGGCTTTATCTGCTTGGAATGCGGCGGTGGCTTATAATGGCACGCCATCAAATTATCCCGGCAAGATATTTGATAATGTTGGCTGGGTTCGCGGCACCAAGTCGGTAAATGGCGAATGGGGCGCATATTTATGGGTCTTACAGAATCGGATTGATTTTCAGTCGTCAACCTCGGCCTGGTGGTCAACTACCAACGGAATTCCGGTGGCAATCACAAATGTCATGGTGGGAAGTTTGGGTGATTATCAGGCCATGAGCAATGTGGTTGACATCGGCCCGATCATTCCGACCAATTTTCCTTGGGCTAATCAGAGCGGGATATATCAGGTTGATATTACAAATGTTTATTATGTACTCTCAATCCCGGACATCTGGATTACGCCGCGCGAGGCGGTTGTGGCTGTTGGTGGCAGTAATGTTCAGTTCACAGTGACCGGGACTAATATTCCGCAAGGAGTGGAGTGGTCATTGATTCCCGATTTATCCGGTTCGGGCGGCGCCGCAATCCCATCCAGCGATGCATGGCAAGCGGAAATAATGCCGGGAAATGTAGCGACGAATTACAAAGTCCGGGCAACATCGAAAGACAACACGAATTTTTATGATCAGGTGGATTTGACTGTCCTGAAAGTGGAGATGGTCAACGCTTGGGAAACGGACAATGTTTGCAACCGAGTCCTCAATCCAAAGCAGACGACAAGCACCCGTCTGTTTGTGGCAACGGAAGGTTCAGATCAGGCGGAGATTACGGTCAAATCCAGCATCCAGCCTGCGGGCACTGAAGACAAGGTGCTTTGCGCCGTCTATGATGGATTGACCCATCTGGCTAGCGCCCCGTTCTCATCCACAAGCGAAGCTGATTTGAGCTTTACTCCGACCGGGCCAGCTAAGAATTATTCATGGAAGGTTGGCATTGACGCAGACGGTAGCGGCACCTTGGAGTCATCCGAATTCTGCACGACGGTGACTAATTTCACCGTGACAGCGTTCACATCCGCTCACTACAACGACCAGCATTCATCTTTGGACACCGATGCGTCTTATTCTAAATCGCTTTATCCTTTAGGCGCATCGTTGCTGATTCATTTCCTCAATCGCACGGATATGCCCGAAGCGTTCAATGATATTTCCTCGGTTTCCACCAACTGCTTCACCCAGTCAAATCTCACCCACAACGCAGGTGCAACCTTTGCTTCTAACGGTTCTGGAACGCTTGAGTTGAATATCTGGAACACGAATACTACCGGCACCGCATCCACAAGGATTTCAGAGTCCTATGAGCTCGCAGCTATAATCAACGGAATTATTGACGCCAACAAGGCTGAAGTTACGAACTATTTTGCCGCAAATCCCTCAAATGACACCTATACGACAACTTGGTCTCAAAATAATGTGCCTGTCAACTTTGCCGAGACCAGTTACATCCTTCATCCGATTGAATACGATCTGCACATTGCTTTCGGGCACGCGACGATTACATCGCTGTCAATCACTGTCACCGTAAAGAAGGGTGGCGATCTCTACATTGACAGTTTGGTTGAAACAGGGACGCTCGACGACCTTTACGACTTCAATTATGAAGACGGTGGCTTAGCTGGACAAGCCGCCGTTCTGCAGATCGGATGGGACCCCGACATTACAGGGCGCGATGTTGGGCATATTTATTTTGATCGGGTTAACTTCCAGGAAACTTTCGCCAGTTGGAGTTACAGCTTCTAAAGGAGAATTATATGTGTTGTATGTTAACAATGCGGAACTGCGCCGTAATAATTGCGACAATCGCGTTTATTTCTATCTCTCAAATGAACGGACGGGCTGAGCCCGATGCGCCCGCGCAAGCCCTGGCGATTCTTCAGGAAAAGGGGTTGAAAGGTTTTGTTGATGCCATCAAGGCTGGCACGAATCCGATTCCTCCTCAAGCCATTGTAAGCGACAAGTTATGCGCGAATGTTCCAGTTGCCGAAGAAAAACAACTGGCTCAACAACGCAGAGACTTGGGGCTGGCACTTTTGAAGAAGATGTCTTCGTCAAAAACGAATGCTACAAATGTTCAGTTGTCCGATGTGGACGATGTCTTGACCGTGCGTTCGTGGGAGTTGAAGAAATCGTCCTATGGGAATTTGGTTCTGGATTATGTTGCAGAAGATTCGGCTGTGACATTGTTGCTGCGACTTCTGGCGGACCCAAAAAATGATGTGGCGGCCATTCGCTTGCGCGTTGACGCGTGCCTTCGGGACAGCCCGTCGTCAGCCTTTTGGTTGAGCGCTCTCGACGAGGAAAAGGATTCCGTCCGTGTCGAGACAAAGAAGGGAGACGAGTCGGCGGATTACCTGAAACTCGCCTCTGTTATTGAGGCGATTGCCAAGAAAAAGACGGCTGAGCTGGGGGGAGGCGAGTTTTCATTTGGCTTTGGTGGAGACTATGACAATTGCTACAGCAAGTATAACCCGGCACAAGTGGGCTGGCTTCTCGCCAGGCTTGTCTGTCGCAAGATTGCCCTGGAATCGTGCTTGGTTGTGCGGGAGAAATTAGGGCAAATGCCTACCGAACAGAAGGATTTTATGTTGGCTGTAAAGCAATACGCTTCGCCTATTATAAAGAAAGAAGACAGGCTTGGCGGTCAGATTGACGCCACAATCGTATGGAATGTGTGGCGTGATGCCTTGGGAAAATGATAACAATGAACAGGGTCGTATCTCGTCAAGCGACAAATGAAACGAACAAATAAGACGGTGAAATAAACAGTGAACAGTAAACTTTTTTATATTGCACTAGCGCTCTGGATTTTCGCGGTTGTGCCCATGGTCATGGCCGAATCTTTCCCGGATCGTCCGACGGCATCTGAGATGGAGGGGTTTGTGGTTTCGGGAACGCATTGCGTGCGCGGCGTGAATGAGCGGTGTTGGGCGACGCAATATCAGACCAATCCGGTTGCTTATCAGGTAGCGCCGTTCACAAATATAACGGGATATTATCTTGACCCGAATCTTATGGCGCAAATGGCCTCCAAGATAAAGTCGCTCGTACAATATTATGTTGACCCGGACACGGTATATGAAGGCGCAACAAATATTGTCATGTTGTCGGTGACCGGCGTATGGGCGCAATTGGAGATAGGGGATTATACGAATCAATTTACGAGCACGCCTGCGAGCGGAACAAATCCGCCGACTTATGGCGATTATCCAAGCCAGATGTATCCGGAAAGCTTTGAGGAGCGATGCAAGGCGTTAGCTAAATTGTCTCATCGTGGATTTACGAGAGCATTGAATATGGATTTTTCAATTAGCACCGGTGACCTTCGCCATGCTTTTTCCCAAGCAGCTAATAGTTATGATACAATCGCCTCGGAATTTGAAGATACAAACTGGACGCCTTATTTTGGAGGGCAATATACAGATGCCGGCGGGTATCTGGATAATATAGACAATTGGTGGGATATGATCAGGCTTCGCATCAAATATAAAATTGCTTTTACGTGGACCGCTAATTTTTACGCAACGACGAAACTTTCTTATACTTTTATTAACGGGGCGTCGCCAACACGAGTTGACATCTACCGAAAAGTAATTAACGGAGCCGCATGGAATAGCGGACCTGTGCAAACAAATATTTTCAATTCGACCGAAGCACCGGCGGGAGAAAACACAATTTATCGTTTTTATACAATCTCCCCTGTTCCAGAAGTCAGCACAAATCTTTACCCGCCCACTTTTTATGGTGATGTGCCTGGAAGTGTTCCTTTGCCATCCAGCACCGATGCTTCACCATGGAGTTATGGATGGACTTTCCAAAACGGGATTTCATATTATCAAATACAAGACAGCAATGGCGACGTTCATTACAATGGATTTAGCAAGCCATTGTTTGTATGGTATGGGTTTCAATACTGCACGGACGAATAATGGCTGTGTTGTTCCGCAAACAAACAACTTGCTATGATAATCACAAAAACTCGATCGGGAAACTACACACCAAAATCACCGCTCTAATGTCCCTTTTTTTTCGTTTATTAACCATTCAATTTCTTCGCCCAATCCATACTCAAGCATTCTTTTTGGCTGAAAATTTAAAATTTTTTTTGCTTTGTCAATCCTGTAGGTTGTGGAACGCATAGCTTGAGTAATTAACCACGCTAATATATTCAATTTGCCTTTTTTTCGCAGGCTGAGCGTATGAATCATTTTGCTTAAAGCAAGGCATACCACAACCGGAACATGAAGACAAGATTCCTTCCGATCAAGCAAATGCTGAATAGTGTTAATCAACTCATTAATTGAATACGGAATACCGTCATTGATAAAAAAAATCTGTCCAAACGCTGCGGGATTTCCCATGGCAAGCATAAGTGCGTCCACAAGATTATGAACACATGTCAGATTTTTTTTATTTTCACCACTGCCGAGTGTTATCCAACGATTTTTATAGACTCGATCAATTATGGCGCGCATGCCGCCGCGGTCAAAAGCGCCGTAAATCAACCCCGGACGAAAAATCGTAACAGGCAAACCGGCCGAGCCGGCCTTTAAAACTTCCTTCTCTGCCTCAAATTTGCTCCGACCGTAGTCGTTGTCCGGATTACACGGAGCCGATTCATCCCGTTCACCCTCGTAATTATCGCCCATAACACTGCTGGAGCTTAAATGGAGCATCTGGCTTGCGCCCAGCTGCAACGCCAAATTAGCAACATTATGCGTTCCTTCAATATTTGCCGCCAGCGCCTGCCGGCCGTACAACTGAAACTCGTGCGAAAAAGTTGTTATAGCGGCGCAATGAATTATAACATCAACCCGTCCGATCGCGCCCGCCAAACCATTGAGGTCCATAACATCGCCACGAATAATTTTCAATTTTTCAGCGGCCGCCATGGTAAAAGGAGCGACGGCCCGAATGAGAGTGATTACCTCGTGCCCCTGCAATAGAAGCCGGTCAACAAGATGCCGACCTACCAGCCCCGTAGCGCCTGTAATGAATATTTTCAAAATTATAACCTGAAAATTCGCCGGCTGTTTTCGAAAAAAATCATCGCTTTTTCCCCGTCGGAAACCGGCAGACTTGCAATCCACTGCTTAATCCGCACGATGGAGTCTTCGCGCCCGTAGGGCGCATCAGTCCCGAAAAGAATCCTACGCGCCCCCAGCATTTTCACCGCCAATTGAATAAGGCACGCGTCAACATGATATGTGCTGGCCACATCAAAAAAAACATTCGCCCGGCCCATAAATCTGCGCCACAAATCGGCGTAAAACGGAATACCCAAGTGGGCAAAAATAAAATTAACTTTATTATATTTCTCCGGTAGCCAGGCAAAACGATCAAAATCTTCAAAACCCAAATGAATTAATACCGGCATTTTCAACTCTCCTGCCCTGCGGATAACCGGCTCGGCCTTTACCAAAGAAAAATGATGCCAAAATGGATGGATTTTTATTCCAATCATCCCCCGCACATTGGAATATTGATCAATTGTTTCAAGCGCATCATTCAATCCGGGGTTGACAAATATCCAGCCATTAAAACGGCCCGGATACTGCGCAATGGCATTTACCACAGAAGAGTTATCCGGCTTCAAGATAATGGAAAATTTAGCCGAGTGTGAAGAAATTTTATTCAGCCACAAGTTCCATTCGCCTTTCTTCCGATACATGCTCTTGGTCAAGGCAAAAGCCAGCCGCCGCAATGGACGATGGTAAAACATAAACCTCTGGACCGCCACCGGAAACTCGGCCTTTTTGGTTTCCGGCGGATTGGTTAAGTGTGAAATAAGAAATGTTTTTTTGACACCATCCTGATCCATCCGGCGGATAAGCTCAGGCAACGGCAGGATACGCGGCTCTAAATGGGCATGGATATCAATAATCATTGTGGACGCGACAGTTGATTTTTATATTTCTTTGCCAGCAAACAGTCAAACAACCGCGGCGCCAAATAATTCAAATGGCAGGCAAGGCGGGTACGCAAAGACAACTCCACGTTCATCCTTTGGCCGATGGAGGCCTGAACTATTTTCCGAGCAACATATTCCGGATCGGACATAACCGATTCCGGCACTATCTCGCGCCACCGGCCATAATATTCAGCTCTCTGCTGGAATTTCGTCTTAACCAACCCGGGCGAAACTGATATAATGTCAATATTGTCACCCCGCAATTCCACCCGCAGACTTTCCGTTAAACTGTTAAGCGCGGCTTTGCTTGCACAATAGGCGGAAGAGCCTGGCAATCCCCGTTTTGCCGCCCCGGACAATACATTTATTATCTGGCCGCCCCCTCTTTGTTTCATTCCCGGCAAAACCGCTTTTATCAAAGCCAGGGGGGCATAAAAATTTACCTGAAGATTATTGCCATATTCCTCGACGGGCACATCTTCCACGAGCCCGAGAATCGCCGTGCCGGCGCAGTTAACAAGAACATCAACGCCGTCTGAACAGCGGCTTTCAATCTCGCCAACCAGGGCCGGTATTTTATCAACCTGCGTCAAATCAAAAACAAAATATTTAACCGGCCGTCCCAAATGCTTTATTTTCGCCCCTGTTTCCCTGAGCGCAGTTTCATTTCTTCCGACAAGCGCCAGCGATGCGCCTTTTCGGGCAAATTCAACAGCCGTGATTTTTCCGATACCAGATGAGGCGCCGGTTACCAGAACCAATTTATTTTCTAATTTAAAAGACATACCTGTAAATAGAACTCCACAGACGAAAGTCAAAACAAAGAAATATCCGGATCATTCCGGCTTCCCGGCTTTGGGATTTCGTCTCCCACCATATTATCCGCCCGCTTTAATTCCATAAAATTTTTGGATTACGATCGACATGCGCGCCAACCAAGTCGCTTTTTTGCTACAGTAAAAGCGATTGTCATGTTTTACAAGCCATTTTTTAGCACACATCAGGTCAATGCGGTGCCGTACCATATCTTCGCCGGAATAACGATTTTTTAATTGATCCAAATCAAGGGTTCCATTGGGCGCCCGGCACAATTCGCCGAGAACACGGATTGAAACCGACCGGTCAACGCCGACATACAAATGAAAATAAAGCATCACCAATGCTGAAAATAACGGCAACGTGGCATAATGGCGGATGATAATTTCAGGACAGCAAAGCCAATTAATCAGCAGGGATAAAACATAGGAAATAAAAGCCAGAACAGCCAGCAGTTGAACCCCTTTACGACCGCCGCTGACAAATCTCCATGCAAGAATATGAATAACAAGAAATAAAAAAAAGGCAAAGGTTCCGAATATAACTGGCGGTATCGCCGTAGATAAAATCATTTCAACCCCCTGCCCCCATTCTCAAAACACGTTTCATCAACAAGCATGCCAGTCCGACCAACAATCCAAAAGGACGCATGATCTTCACTGTGCCGCCATCAATATCAACAAGCCGAAGATTGCGAAGGCCAGCTAAACGCTTATGCAACAACCATCCAACACCCCGGCCACCGGCATAATTTTTGTTTATCTCCGCCAGGGACAGTGACTTGTTTTTATAAACATCAGCCATAATATGCAGGGAAAAGCCCCGGCAAATCATTGAAAACGCCTCCATATAACCAAACCAGAAAAAAACTACCAAAGCAGAAACCGCCAGAATATCGGACGCCGTATAACGCCCTAATAAGCCCGCCGCCAAAAAACACAAAAAGCAATAAAGCAAAAAAGCAAGCAACATGGATTTCAGCGAATTGCTCGATTGTTTCATCAACCGGCCCGGGCCGACGTGCAAAAACGGGATAAACAGCGATATGCCTGAAATGATGATAATCAGAACCATAACTAAAACCAAGCCAAAGCTTGACCTTTACGTTGCCATTTGTACGATGTTTGGGAACTATGAACCATTTTATGGCACAAAATCAAATCAAAATTTTACTTTTTAATCCGCCCGGAAAGATATTGATTCGCGGCGAGGGACGTTCGGATTCCGAAACCGACCCTGAAACCTCAACCGCCGCGGCAAAATGGATTTACCCGCCCATGAACCTGGCCTACGGGGCGGCTTATCTGCGCCAGGAAGGTTATAAGACAATTATCCGCGATTATCCGGCGGAACGCACAACCCGTGAAGACTTTATAACTGATTTATCCGTCATAAAGCCTGACATTGCAATTGCCAACATGAATCCTTCTTCCGAGGCAGACGATTTGTGGGCAATGCAACAAATTCGTGTTTCCTTTCCGGCCTGTAAAACAATCGCCTATGCCCCTTATCTTTCATTACGCGACATGCGTGAAATTGCCGCGTTTTGGTTCACTACGCTGGATGTTTTGCTGACCGCCGAACAGATGGAATTGATATTGCCTTTAACCAGGGCATTATTGGCACAAACCCCGGCGGCCCTGGATGATATTCCCGGCATAATTTTCAAACCGGAGGAAAAACCGCCGCAAAAAACTAAGAAACCGCCGCCGGCCGATTTTACCAGGATACCCTTGCCCGCCAGGGATTTACTGAACAATAATCTTTATGTACGCCCGGATAACAGCCGGCCACAAGCCCTTATCCAAGTCGGACGCGGATGCCCCTTCAAGTGCCGATTTTGTCTGACCCCAAAAATGACGGGCGCATTATATTCGTTGCGAACCGTGGACAGCATTCTTGCAGAAATCAAGGACTGTGTTGACAATTACGGCATAACCCAGTTTTTTTTCCGGGCGGATACTTTTACCGTCAACAAAGAATGGAGCGCGCGATTCGCGCAAAGCATTATTGACAATAAACTCCATATTTCCTGGTGTGCCAACAGCCGCAGCAACTGTCTGGATGAAGACCTGGCAAAATTATTCAAACATTCCGGATGCTGGCTGTTGGCGTTTGGTTTTGAATCCGGGTCGCCGGAAACATTACAAAAATGCGGCAAGGGAACAACCGTCGAACAAAACGAACTTGCCCGCAATATCTGCAAACAGAACGGCATTCTCGTCCACGGCCAGTATATCATCGGATTTCCGTGGGAAGGGCAGGAACATATGCGGCGAACCTATCAGCACATAAAAAGAATCAAATGCGATTTCATTGACGTTCAAATTCTCGTGCCTTATTCCGGCACGGATATTTACGATGAAATCAAGGCGGAACACCCCGAACTGATCAGCGCTGAAATCGGCTCAAAAATAACCGGGGGAGTCAAAGGCACGGCTAATGGATTAACCAAGGAAGATTTGCTCCGATATCAAAAACGAATGTTGATGACTAATTATCTTTCTCCCGGCGCAATCCTGCGAAACGCCGCCAGAATAAGGTCATGGGCCGAACTGCGCAATTACAGTCGCTATGGCTGGAAATTTATCACCGGCATGCTGGCGCGCTGACAATTGCCGCTTCTTATCTCACTTCAACAATGATCCGGCCGGCTGAACCGGCCGCCAACAGTACAAAGGCGTCATTTATCTTCTCCAAAGGAAACCGGTGGGTGATTAACGCGGCCAGCGGCAGTTTGCCGCGTAAATATAAATCAGACCAGATCGGCACGTCGCGGTCCGGCTTTGACTCACCGCCCCAACTGCCGCGCAACTGCTTCCCGCAGATCAGGTCAAAGGGATCAATCTTGATTTTCTCGCCATGGGGCGGATGACTGGCAAAAACACAAAGCCCTCCGCCCTTTCTGACGGATTGAAAGGCCTGCTCAATAACCCCCGTTTTGCCGGTGGCTTCAACCGCATAATCCAAGCCCCTACCCGCCGTCAAGGAGCTGATTTTATCACCGACATTTTCGCGCTGCGCGTCAATAACATGGGTCGCGCCCAGTTTCCCGGCCATTTCCAATTTGCAAGGCACCCTGTCCACGGCAATGATTTTTTCACAACCGCAAATTTTCGCCCCAAGCAATGCGCTCAAGCCGATCCCCCCCATGCCGAATATGGCTATGCTTGATTTCGGGGAGGGCTTGATGGAATTCAGCACGATCCCCGCGCCGGTGGGAACGGCGCACCCCAGCAGACTGGCGATATCCAATGGAACCCCCGCCGGCAAAGGTACGCAACGGTTTTCAGACGCTATCGTAAACGTGCTGAAGGTCGTCACGGCGCCGGCATTAATAATCTTGTCACCCAGGCGATATTTTGCCCCCGACACGTCCATTCCGCCGGATTTAATCCAGGAAAGAACAATCGCATCGCCTTTTTTTACCTTGCTTACCCCCGCACCAACATCTTCAACAATTCCCGCCCCTTCGTGGCCCAGCATATGCGGCAGATATTTATCGGCCCCCCTCTGGCCGGATATCTCCATCAATTGGCTGTGGCATATCCCGCTGAATAAAACTTTGACAAGAACCTGGCCGGCTTCAAGCGGGGGAATTTCAAGCTCCATGAGCCGCAAGGGTTCATTATGAGCCACAAGGACAGCGGCGATTGTTTTCATGGCATAAACCAGTAATAATCGCCGGTATATCCGACTTCCTTGAAGAAAGCCTTCCATTCGTCCACGTGCATGACGGTTTTGGCGGTAAGATTCCAGGCAAACATCAGTTCTTTTTCCTCATCATTGCGGTAGGCGTCAACGGTGACAAAGCTTTTCCCCCGGCTGACCCGCTCAATTTCCCGCAGGGCCTTGCCGCACGCCGCGCGTTCAAGATTATGGACGGTGGTGATTGAAATAACCACGTCAAAGGAATGATCGGCAAACGGCAGGATGACGGCATCGGCAACCTGAACATGGGGCTTCATGTCCTCAACGGCGTTTTGAATCGCATACCCGGAAACATCAATCCCCCGGACGGTTATGCCGGGAATCATGGCCGCCATATCATGGAGCATGAATCCCTTGCCGCAGCCCACGTCCAGTACCGAGCTTTTTGAATCAAGCCCGAAATGTTTTTGAAAGGTCGGGATGACCGGCTGCCAGAATCGCGGATGATAGTTATAGCCGCCGTATCCATGCCGGCGGTCGCCGTCAAAAAACTCCCGGCCAAACCGGCGGGCAACCGCCCGGTCTTCCTCGGTTTTTTCAGCCCCGCGCGCCTTGGCGTCACGCTTCGTTTTCGGATAATTCACCAATAAATCAATTTCCTGACCCATGTTTGCCCGCTTTCGATTTTGGATTCCAGATTTTGGACCGGCATTTATTTGCGTTATTACCTGGCGCCTTTTTTCTGCATCATGCGAATGTTATAATATTCGTCCTTGTCCTGCAATTTGCCATCCTCATAAGCCTTTTTTATTTCCCGGACGGCGTCTTCCACGCCATGCCGCGGACGAAACCCGGTCGCCAGCAATTTATCGGAGTTAAGCCGATAAGAACGCGGATCGTTGGTGCCGGTGATTTTTATTTCCGCCGGAATATGGCTGGTCACCAGCCGGGCAATATCCATGATTGACATGTTTTCAAACCCGGCATTGAAAACCCCCGCCGCCTTTGGCCCGAGTTTCAGCAAATGCTGATAAACGCCGACCATGTCCAGGATGTGAATATTAGGCCGCTGCTGCTCCCCGCCAAAAACGGTGATTCTTTTTTTCGCCAGCGCCTGGATCGCCAGCATATTCACCGACAGATCAAGCCGCATGCGCGGAGAATAACCGCAGACCGTGGCCGGCCGAACGCACTGCACGATGATTTTATCCTTATAACTCAACAAGACGCGCTCGCTGATCATCTTGGTCTTGTTGTAATCGGAAATGGGCACCAGGGAAAGCTCCTCAATGACCTGCTGCTCGGATTTCACGCCGTAAACACTGCCCGAACTGGCAAAAATAAACTGTCCCACCCCGTGAGCGATGGCGCTTTCCGCGAGAAACATGGAGGCCAAAACATTGACTTCCCACGAAATTTTCGCATCCAGATCAGCGCAAGGATCATTGGCGACGTTGGCCAAATGCATTACGGCCTCAATCCCATCCATGGGAACCGAGTCAATTTCACGGATATCGCCCTGGACAACTTTCAAATCCGGATGCGGTGCCAGATAATTACCGAACCACATGATGTCAAAAACCGTAACCCGGTGTCCATCGGCCAACAATGCCGGGACAAGCATGGAACCGACATAGCCGCAACCGCCTGTGAGTAAGATTTTCATATAAAAAAACAGAAGTCAGGAGTCAGAGTTAGAAGCAAATGAAGTCCCTTGCTCTTAAGTATTTTATTCTGACTACTGAATTCCGGCTTCTAACTCCTTCTTAATAATTCAGCAACGCTTCACAGCCCTTAAGGAAAACTGATTTCTTGATCGGCTCCGAATTGCCGACGATTTTCACCGCCTGCGCCCCGGCCATTTGCCCCATGAAGGTTGCCAAATCCAGCGGCAGGCCGCTCACGGCCGCCAGTGAAGCAAGCGCGCTGAACGCGTCGCCGGCGCCCACCGTGTCAACAACGTTGACTTCAAGCGGCGGGCAGAAACAGCTGGATGCATCGCTTTTTACGCCGATGGTTTCAACGTCGCCGCGCGTCAGCCATCCGTATTTTGCGTTAAACTGCCGGCGCAGTTCCGACAATTCCGGAAGGCCGTTTATCTCGCGCCGGCCGAAAGCCAGCCGGATTTCGGTCTGGTCAAGCGAAAACGAATCAGCCCGCTGGTATTGGCGGTTGATGATGTTGAATCCGTGGTTGTTGCTGTTGGTCTGGCAATTGAGCGCCAGGAACGGCGCTTTTTCCTGGACCATTTCCCGGATAGCGTCGCCCATGACGCCGTGCCCGAAATCCATCACCACGATCAAATCATGTTTTTTAATTTCTTTTTGAATCCGCTCATAAACTTTTCTTTGAACTTCTTCCCGCGGATGGCGGGGGTCAATGTAATTGACCGCAAACAACTTGGGCAATTCCTTGCCCGCTTTCTGGGGTTCAATAAACCGCTGCTTGATAATCGTGGTAAAATCGCGGACGCGCAAAATGGAATCTTCCCCTTTGGCGATAAACCGGCCCAACGTTTTTTCAACCCAGGGCTCAACCCCGACCAGGCTGATCAATTTAACCCGGGGCGCAAACTCCCTGATATGGCGCAAAACCGCCAGGGCGCCGCCGGCCTGGACTTCCTCGCTCATGAACCGGCCGGATATGATCCTGTTTTTGGAAGTCAGGCCTTGCACGGAAACCGTCGCGTAACGGTCAAAAATAATATCGCCGATAACAAGGACCTTCAGTCGCTTGAAATCATTCGTGATCTTCCGGCATTCCAGGGGCGAAAAATCACGGGCCACCTTCTGGCAAAAACTCTTAACCCCCGGGGAGTGCGCATCAAAATGGAGGTTCAACAGCTTGCTTGAGCTGAAAACAACGGATCCCACGTAACACATCTTGCCGCCCAGACGCTTGACGGCCCGGACGTCATCATGAATGTTTCCGGTAACATCCGCCTTGGCGCATTCATATTCCCTGCCCTTGCAATAAAAATGCGGGCGCACGCATTCAATCGCCTCCACGGCCGCAGGATGAGGAATCAAAACAACATAATCCACGCATTCCATGGCGGCCAGGGATTTAAGCCGCAAATTATCGTTAAAAAACGGCCGACCGGGCCCCTTGTTGACATATTTGGCGCCGGTCACCGTCACGACCAGAACATCGCCGAGCTTTTTTGCCTCTTCAAAATGGATAATGTGGCCCGGATGAAGCAAGTCAAAGGTGCCGTGACATTGCACGATCTTTTTGCCCGCTTTGCGCAATTTCGCAAAAAAAGAAGGCGCCTCGCCGAATGGTATTATTTTATTTGCGGTTCTCATAAGGTTGAAGTCAATAATATTTCGGCGTTTTAATCAATAAGATTATTTATTGACGAAATTTTTCACCGCCGCGATAACCCGCCGGACATCGGCATCCTTCAGCTCCGGATAGAGGGGCAGACTCAAAATTGTTTTTGCCAGCCTTTCGACAACCGGGAAATCTCCGGCCTTGTAACCCAGAAATTTCGCGGCCGGCTGGAGATGAATCGGAACAGGATAATTGACCTTGGTCTCAATACCCTGCCCGGCCAGATAATTTTTCAATTCATCTCTTTCTTCCAGCCTGATCATGTAGCGATGATAACCCGGTTCTTCATGGGGCCGGGTCTCGGGAACACTCACCAAACCGCGCAAACCCGCGGTGTACATGCCAGCCAAACGCCGCATGCGCACATTCCATTTCTCAAGACATCTTAATTTTATCCCGGCAATGGCGGCCTGCACCGCGTCAAGCCGCGAATTGATCCCCACCCGCCGGCAAACATCGCGGTTCACAAGTCCGTGATTTCTGAGCATCAACAGTTCATTATAAACGTCCTTTTTTGAAGTCGTAATAACGCCGCCATCGCCGTGAACATGCAGGTTCTTCAGGGGATGCAGGCTAAAACCGGCACAAACACCGAATGAACCGGCGCTTTTTCCCCGATACCGCGCGCCGACCGCCTGCGCCGCGTCCTCAACAACATAAAGCCGCCGGCGGCCGGCAATCTTCATGATGGCATCCATGTCGGCCACGCGCCCCGTCAGATGCACGGGCATGATCGCCCTGGTCCGCTTGGTGCAGGCTTTTTCAATCAAGGCCGGGTTAATGTTCATGTCTTCGCCGACATCAACAAATACCGGCCGGGCGCCGGCGCGGATAATCGCCCAGGCCGTGGCCAGGAAAGAATTGGGCGCGGTAATGACCTCGTCCCCGGGACCGATTCCAAGGGCAACCAAGGAAAGATATAATGCATCGGAGCCGTTCCCCACCCCAACCGCGTATTTCGTTCCGCAAAATGAAGCAAACTGCCGCTCAAATTCCTCCACCTCTTTTCCCAGGATATATGCGCCTTGTTTGGACACGCGGTCAAACGCGGCCAGTATTTCCCCGCGCAACGAGCGGTATTGAAGCCCCAAGTCAACAAATTTTATTTTATGCATGGCTTACGTTCTTTTTGTCATCCGGCATATGTAAAATTCCCGTATTTTCTTTACGACAAAATCAACCTGCTGGTTTGTGATAAACTCGTGCACCGGCAAGGATATGACCGACTTGCACGTCCGCTCACAAACCGGAAAGTCGCCGGCCCGGTAACCATACTGCCTTGCCGCCGGCTGCAAGTGCATGGGAATGGGGTAATGAATTTTGGCGTCAATGCCGTTTTTCAGCAGGAATTCCTGCAACGCATCGCGTCGCTCCGCCCGGATAACATACAGGTGATAAACCTGAACGGCGTCCGGGCTGCGCGACGGAACAATGATTTCTTTTATATCGCACAACAATTCATCATAACGCCGGGCATGCGCAATCCGCGCGTTGGTAATTGCGTCAATTTTCCGCAAAAGATGGTTGGCCACAACCGCCTGGATTGAATCCAGGCGCGAATTATATCCGAATATTTTGCATTCATTGCGATTCATCAGGCCGTGATTACGAAGCAAAACCAGCTTGGCACGGATTTTTTCCGAATCCGTCACGATATATCCCCCATCCCCCCAGACATTTAGGTTCTTCAAGGGATGCATGCTGAAACACCCGCACAAACCGAACGTGCCAGCCGCCTTGCCCTTATAGTAAGCGCGAACGCCGTGGCAGGAATCCTCCACAACCGCCAATTTGTGTTTGCGGGCAATGCGCATAATGGCATCCATCCGGCAGGGAAGCCCCGACCAGTGGACCGGCACGATTGCTTTTGTCCTTGGACTGATGCCCGGCGCTATTAATTCCGAATCAATATTGTAATCTTCGGCAATATCAACAAAAACCGGCCGGGCGCCCGTGGCGACAATCGCGCCGATCGTCGCCATGAAGGTATAAGGCGTGGTGAGAACCTCGTCACCCGCCCCGATCCCGGCCGCTTTTAAACTCAAGAAGATGGCATCCGTGCCGCTGCCCACGCCGATTGCGAAGCGGCTTCCGGTTAATTTTTTGATATTGTCTTCAAATTCATCAACGCTCGTCCCGAGGGTGTAGTCGCCCTTTTTGACCAGCAGCTTGATTTTCGCAAGGATATCCTCGTAATCCGCAAACTGCTGTTGCAGGTAATTATGATTGATGGCGGGCGCCGCCGTGCGTTTATATTGTTCCGGCAAATAGTTGCGAATAATTTTCATGACAAATTTAACCGCCTGACAAACTTGTTAACTGGCAATATGCTTGTATTCCAGCGGCTGGGTTTTGATAAAATCCCAGTTATCCGAAATCCAGGCTATTGTTTCCTGCAAACCCTCCTCAAACGCAATTTCCTGCTTCCAGCCCAACTCACGCTGGGCCTTTGAAGAATCAAGGCTGTACTGGCTGTCCTGCCCGAAGTTTTCATCAATCATCTCCACTGAATCTTCAAATCCATGACCCATAATATCGCAGATTTTCCGCACGACATCAACAATTCTCATCAATCCTTCCCGGGGCGCCAGATGATAAATTTCATCGGGCGTCCCCCGACCGGCCAGGCGCGCGGTGAAATCCGCGACATCCCGCGCATGAATAAAAGCCCGGCGCGCCGCGCCCCGCCCGTGGAGGGTGATTTTTTTTCCGGCTTTCAAAAAAATGATGGCGCGCGGAATAATCCGATAAAGCTGCTGGTGAATGCCGTAGACATTTGCCGTCCTGGAAAACACGACCGGAAAGCCATAACGCTTATGCAAGGCAAACAGATGCAAATCACCGGCCAGCTTTGAGGCGGCATAAGGCGTGCTCGGATAGTAGCAATGGCTTTCTTTTATATTATCGCCCGTGGCGCCGTAAACTTCGGGCGTGGAACAGGCGATATATTTTTTCAGGTAATCCTTATTTTTAAAATGTTCCGCCACGCGTACCACCGCCAGGCAATTGGTCTGATACCACTGCTCCGGCCAATTCCAACTGCTCCGCACCTCGCCCTGGGCGGCGTAATTCGCCACGACTTCCGGTTGAAAATCATCCGCCAGGGAAGCAAATCTTTTAAAATCATTGTTCAAATCAATCTGGTAAAATTTAAAAAGCGGCGGGGAAGGCTGGCGGTAACGATAAGGCAGAAACACGGGATTGTATTCGGCGGAACGGCTGACGCCGATGATTTCCGCATCCGTTTTTTCAAGCAAATGCCGGATAAAATGCGACCCGGTAAATGAATTGCTCGCCAATACCATCACTCTTTTAAAATTCATCTTTTCCCCGGCGTCCTCCGCGCCTCAGCGGTGCAATTCATCCCGACACCATATCCACCCAATAGTGAAGCAAGGCCGCATGGGCCGATTCCGCAATGCCATAGGTGTCAGCCTTGACGTAAAAATTCAAATCGCCGGACCGGCGCAAGGGATTATCCGGCTTCATGGCGGAAAAAGTGACAACCCTCATGCCGATCTTCCGGGCCGTCTTGACCGCCGCTAAAATATTCGGCGACTTCCCCGAACTGCTGATGGCAACTAATATGTCGTTTTTCCTGCCGCGGCGCTGCAAAGGAACCGAGAAAAGCTGCTCCGCGCCGACATCGTTGGCCACCGCCGTCAGGAGCGAGCAATCCGTGAACACTTCCGTGCTCAAGTGGGCGTTCTTGCAGAGATCAGCCGCAATATGGCTGGCCATGGAAGCGCTCGCACCGTTGCCGATCAAAAACATGCCCCGGTGCTTTTTCCTGGCGGAAAGCGTCACCTGCAACAGATTCTGGAATCCGGCCGCTATGTTCACTTTTGATCCCAGCCGGCTGGTGACTTGCAGTTCGGAAAGGACTTCGTGAAGAACGCCCAATCGTTCGTTGAATGTTTCTCTCATTGTATTTTTCATCCGGTATGTAAAAGGAACATTTAATAAGCCAAAAGGGCTAATAACAAGCAAAATCTTTTTAAGTCCCGCCTTGGCAAATTTTTTCAAAAGTTTTGCAATAAATTTTACCCACGTTCGCCCAACTATACTCCAAGGCCAGTTTCTTGCAGTTGTTTTCAACCTCCGCAAACCATTCATCGGGCTTGCGGACAAATTCCCGCAAACAATCGCGCATGGAGTCAATATCCTCGGGTTGAAACGTCAAACCGAGCCGATAATTGTTTACAAGATAACCAACCTGGTATTGGTCCGAGGCAAGAACCGCCTTGCCAAAGCTGACGGCATCGCACAAGCTGCCGGTGTTTGTATAATAACCTTTGCGATACGGCAAAAGCACCGCATCACACGCCGCAAAATATAGCTCACGCATGTCTTCCGCAATAAAGGCAGACATACGGAAAATATTTCCGCTCCAATGCTCCAACCTCTTTTCCGCTAATCCGTTGCGCGGGCGAAACATCGTATTGATCGTTCCAATAATTAAAAATCCAAAAATCGGCTCTAGACCTTCAAGCGCTTCATGGACCAGATCAGCCCCTTTGTTTTCATTGGCCACCCCAAAAAACAAAAGTAATTTTTTATCCGGCGGCAGTCCAAGACTCTGTCGCGCCGATTGTTTTTCATGTTTTGAAATGCCCTTGAATGCATAACCTTCCGGTATAACATGAATTCGCGTAGAACCCTCGCCAAACATACGCAATACGTGATGTTTATTATCGCAGATCACATCAATCAGACGCGGCAATTTTGGCGCAAACCAATGGTTAAGACGAGCCCGGCAATATGAAAAAAACGGGAGGGAAACTGCCGTTGACTTTTCAAAAAACGGATAGGCAATAAAACCAATAATTTTATCCCGGCGCCGCGCCAAACCGAAAAGCGCCAGCAAATAAATTATCCAGGGTTCCAAGTCCGTAATGAAAACTATGTCCGCCTTGATCCGCCGCGCATATTTTATCGCAAAAAAGTTGACCAGAACGTTTTCCAGAACAACAATTCGGGCAACACCAATATGCCGGCCCACCATTCCCGCGAGCTTGCGCCCGGCCACCGATAAAAATGATTCTTGACTTGCGTATGAGAGATTGTTTTTTTGAAAGTCTGCGCGGAATTCATCCCTGAATGCAACCACCGTCACATCCAATCCGGCATTTTTAATGCAAAGCGCCTTTATCAGAGTTGTCCGGAGAAAATGGCCGGGATACGAGAGCAATGGACTGCAAACGACAACTTTCATTGCTCTTTTTCTCTTTTTATTTTCATCCGCCAATAATCCAGCAAATATTGAACGCTTTCTTCAAATGAATAACGCGGCTTCCATCCGGTCGCTTTCGTGAACTTGCTCACATCGGGTATTTGCAGGGTGACATCGGAAGGACGGAGCAGAACAGGGTCCTGGCGTGAATTAATTTTCACTTTTGCCTGTTTTTTCAGAATGTCAAGGAAATCGCCGACCGATATGGTGGTGGTGCCGCCAATATTATAAACTTCGCCCGGCTCGCATTGCAGAACCGCAAGCCAATAGGCTTCCATGGCGTCCCGCACGTCAATCATCGTCCGGACGGAATCCAGATTGCCGTGTAAAAGTTCCTGTTGAAGACCGGCTTCAATCCGGGCAACCTGCCGGGCAAAGGAGGAGGCGAACAAATCGGCACGACGCGGATTGATGTAGGCAAACATGCGGGTCCGGATCACCTTCATCTGATAACTGCGGAAATACGTTAGCCCCAGCAGATCCTGGGCAACCTTGGACACCGCATAGGGACTTGAAGCCCTGATCGGCTGGCCTTCCTTGATCGGCACTTCCCCGGGAAACACTTGCCCATAAACCTCCGATGTGCTGCACAATTGAAACCAAGGATCAAGACCGCTTAAACGAACCGCTTCAAACAGGTTGGCCGTGCCCATGATGTTGTTTTGCAGGACGGCCAGAGGATTTATAAACGAAGCTCTCACGTTCGCATGCGAGGCAACATGAAAAATCGCATCAGGCTTGACATTACCCAGCACGGAAAATACGGCGCTGAAATCCTGCAGATCGCACTCATGCACCTTGACCTTGCCCGCAATATCCTCAAGATTTGAAGACGATGCGGTGCTGTGCCACCGGGCAATGCCATGCAAGGCAACATCCGGATGATTGTTGATGACATGCTCTGCCAAATAACTTCCGCCGGAGCCGGCAATTCCGGTAATCAGCGCGACCTTGATATTACGCAATTTATTCATTTGTATCTAGCCGATATCGTTTTCAATAAGTCATTTTATGTTCACGTAAATGACGTTGTAACAATCGGATATTCTCAACAATCTGCCGGCGCTTTAAAGTTTTCCCCCAACGGTTAACGGGTTTATATTCAAACGGCAATCCAACCTCTTCATGGTCCGAAAATCTGAACATCAAATGGGCGTGCTTTTCCCAATTTTGGTCAATATACTTGATACCGTAATCGCAATAGTTGTTGTAAATATCCGAACCCGGCACGGGATCCAGACCCGAGACGCTGACATAATTCGGCTGCGTTTCAGCAATAAAATCAAGCGTGAGCGGTAAAATATTATGCGGCTCACCCGGCAGGCCGAAGATAAGACACATTTTGACCGCGATATCAAACTCCTTGCACAGCTTGATAGCCTGCTTGACTTGCGCAATCGTGATTTTTTTGCCAACTATATCCAGCACCCGTTGGGAAACACTTTCCACCCCCAAGGCCAGTTCCACACAACCTGATTTCCGGGCCAACGCGATTTTTTCCCGGGTGAGACTGGTCACAGTCGTTTGCCCCCGCCACTTAACTTTTTGCCGGCCGATGGCCGTCATGATGGATTGCGCACGCTCATTCAAGAGAGGAATGCAAATTTCATCCTTTAAATTGATCGCTTGAACATCATATTCGCTTTTTAAATACGAGATTTCCCGCGTAATTGATGAAACCGAACGATACTGGATATGAGCCGGGACATTATAAACACAAAAGTTACACTTAAAACAGCATCCCCTGGAAAAAAGGACACAGGTGCTGCGGATACCAGAACCGTAATTTTCAAACAACAAAGTGTTGACCACGGCTGTCTCCGGCAGAAAATGCCGCCGGGCAAACGGATAATCGTCGAAAAGAACATTCGCATATTGCGACTTGTAGACCGGCGCCAGTTTTCCGCGGCGACAGTCATTGATAATGGAGACAAACGATTCTTCGCCCGGCCCGATCACAATACAGTCAAAATCCATAGCGCTTTTTTCGGGGAAAATATCAACATGCGTTCCGCCGGCAACATGTTTGGCTCCAGGATAAGCCGCGCGCAGTTCCCGAACAACCTGCTGAATCCGACTGTAATCGCCTGTTTTGGCAATCCAATAAAGATACAAGTCGTGTTCCCGCAAGTGATAAATTTGCTGATCCGGCCTGAGACCGCGCAAATCCTCCAACGCCACCCTGACACCTTTGTTGGCAAAACACCGCTCAATGAGCGTTGCAAAATACATTTCATGGAGCGGTTGAATGCGACAGGGATTAACCCAATAATGCCAACTTGGAATTACTATCCCGACTGAAAACATGCTTGCCTCCCACCCGAAATGCTCATTCATCCCCGGGAATCATTCTTGAACCATTTTATTGTTTGTTCCAGTCCTTTTGCCAGACTGGCAACAGGCTTCCACCCCAGATAACGCCCGGCCTTGGCGCAGTCAACCTGGACTGAATATGATTTTACGCCCTTGTTTTTTTCGTGTATTATGCGTAAATCATCTACCTTTTCAATATCTAAAATAATTTGCACCAATTCGTTCACGCTATACGATTTCCCCATTCCGATATTCAGATCAACGAACCCCGCCCCCCTGCGCAAGGCAGACAAACAGGCGTCCGCCACATCACCGGCATAGATAAAATCGCGGCGGGTTTCGCCGTCGCCCCATATCTCCAGGGGATTGCGCCTTTCCACAATTTTGCGCATCAAAGCCGGTAATACATGACACGTCTTCAAATCACAGTCGCAATATTCACCGTAAATCGCAGTACAACGCAACACGATAATTGTCATGCGATGCGGCATTTTCGCGCTATACATACGGCACAACACCTCCTGGTAACGCGTCATCCATCCGACTCCAAAATTATCATCCGGCGGATCGCCGGCAAACATATAATCTTCTTTGACCGGATGCGCGGCCGGCGGATAAGCAGTTGCACTGCCCAGCCAGACAATCTTTTTTATACCTGCATTATAAGCCGCTGCCAACACATTCAAATGCATGCGCAGGTTGTCGGCCAGATATCCGCCATGCACCCCCCGCCTGTCAATCCTGGCCGCCGACATAACAACACAATCCACGCCTTCCATTATTTTTTTACAGTCCTCAGGTTTCAACAAATCGGCCGGCATCCAGGCAATATTGGGCGCTTTTATCAGGGGTGGGCGGACATGAGAAGTTGCACTGATCCTGAGTGGAAGGTTTTTTAATCGAAGCAGAACATGACTGCCGACCAAACCGGTCGCACCAGTCACCAGCACATTCTTGTTTTGAAGATAATCACTCACGGGAAATTACGCGCCGCAAAAAAAATCATGAGAAGAATAAATCAACCTGATTTCTGCCAATTCTTTCCGTGCCAATGCTCCCATCCGGCCAGCTTCCGCATTTTCTTCCACTTGAACGGAAGTCAACATGCCGGGAATCACCGTTGAAACGGCCTTAAAAGAGAGACAAAAACAGAGAGCCAACTGCGCCTTGGTCAATTTTTTATTCTTGAAAAAACGGACAAACATATCCGAAGCCCTGTGCCAGCTTGCGACCTGCGCTTTTGACCATTTGCGCCGATGATCGGATTCGGCCAATTGCCCGGTATCGGCATATAATCCGGTTAAAAAGCCGAAGCAAAGCGGAGTTCTTGCAATCACACCTACTTCATTTTTAAGGCATAAGTCAAACAACCCATTTAAGCTTGCCCGCTGATCGGCAAGGTTAAAATTGACCTGAACACATCCAACATGACAATACTTTAAGAGGAGCAGACCATCATCGGGCGATTTTAAAGAAACGCCCCAGGAACGGATTAATCCTTCATCCTGGAGTTTCTGCATCGCGCCGATTGTTTCAGGAAATTCCGTCCGGGAAACTCGGCCAGTTCTTGCCACGGCAGGACGAGGCAGACGGCATGATCCCACGCACTTTGTATTCCGATCCGAAGAATCAACAAGCAACTCAATCGGCGGACTGTGCAGTTGATAAACATCAAGGTAATCCGTGCCGAGCCGTTTAAGACTTCCTTCCAGCGATCGGCGGATGTGTTGTTGAGAAAAATCCTGGCGACCCGTTGTGTCCATAAATCCGACTTTGCCGGCGATAACCACTTTGGAACGCCGTCCCTTGAATGCCCTACCCAGCACCGTTTCGCTGTGCCCAAAACCATAAAAATCAGACGTGTCATAAAAATTAATCCCGAGTTCAAAAGCCCGGTTGAGCGCCGACAATGACTCGCGATCATTGACAGGACCATAAGAGCGAGCCCCCCCCTTGTCACCCCCCAACCCCCATGTACCGAACCCGATTTCGGACACCTTTATCCCCGTTTTTCCCAATTGACGATATTTCACAACCACTCACCACTGATTATATTGAAGAATGATACCATGAAAAACACATTAAATAACGCTTTTTTTTTGTCCAGATCTTACCGGATTCAAATATGCTCCTTTTTTATTCTGATACCAGACCACCTGCCGACACCATTCCTGAACAGACTTCCATCCATCCCCGGAACGATCCACCCAATAACTGAATTTTCCTGTTTGAACTTGCGCAACCCGCCCCTCAATCACCGCGCGATAAAGCTCCCAGATATTAAATTTGAGCGTCACGTTTGCATTTTTTGGATGATTTATCAGTTTCAAAGCGCAATGATTAAGAAGAATGGCATCCTTCAAAAACGGCGCTTTTACTTTTTGGCCCGCCACCAGGATGGCAAGCAGACGCTCGGCTTCCGCATAAAATTTATCAAGCTTCCCTTCACGGTAAAGCTTGATCATCCAGTATTCATCCGGCGGCCACCAGATATCCAGCCATTCCCGCGAACGGCAATACTCGGGACCGCCTTTCTGAATCGCCCCGGCCATCTTCTCAAAAAACGTCCGAACTGCGGCGATCAACGGAAAATCATCAGCCTCAAAATTGACAAACGATTCCAATAGTTTTTGGTAGTTGATGCCACAATACTTATGCAGCAAAGCCAGGGGCATTTGCAACAATTTATTAAAATATATCAACGAAATCATCCAAGCGAACACACGCGCGCGCACCCAGTCTTTTTCAGGCATGGCGCGAGTGGCAATCACCAATTTCTGCATCTCCGGCATGTCACCTTTCGCTATTGCTTCACCGTGAACATTGATTATCCGGGATTCTACGGTCTTCATCCCGAATTTTTCCTGATATGCCGGATTCCCCATGATCGAATTTCCAAGAATGGAAAGGTTGATTAATTGAATCCGGTTATGCTGGCCATTGGCAATTACCCGGGCAACTCCCCTGACAAAACTGCGATAGGTTTCGCCGGGCAATCCGATAATCATATCCGTGAATGTAAGGATATCATCACGCTGAAACCTTTTTTGCAGTTCATCAAACGTTTCCATTGAAATATTTTTGCGACAAATGTTATCCAACACTTTCGGCGTCGCCGACTGAAGCGCCAGGAGAACACCTTTGCTAAGCCGCTGATCGTTTAAAAGCTTCTGAATCCGGAAGATGCGCTCTGGCACGTTTTTGCTGCTTTGAACCGAAAAAGCGTGCGGGTATCCGAATTTTTTCCGGGCATCGGCAACCATTTCGGCAATTTCCAAGTCCCGCGGGAAAAGACCAAAATTAGCGTCGCAACAGAATATAAATTCCACTTTATGTTCCACAAACCAACGGATTTCAGCGCGAAGCCGCTCCATCTCAAAACAATACACACGATTGAACGAGCTGTCCCCCCACTCGCAAAATGCACATTGAAAAGGACAGCCGCGGTTTGTTTCCCAGAGTCCCAACCATTTTCGGCTACCGCTCCCGGCCACCAATGAATCAAAGACGCCGGTCAGATACGGCGATGGCATCGCCGACAGGTCCCGGACACGCCCCAGCCGGGCATGTGCGTGAAACGCACCATCCGCATCCAGGTAACTTATTGACTGGATTCCATTCCAATCCCTAGCCCGGAAATTTTCCACAATTTTGGCAAAAACTTGTTCTCCTTCCCCATGGCAAACCAAGTCCACAAAACGATTTTGTCTCAAAAAAATTTCAGCCCGGTTAGGCACCTGCGGTCCGCCAAAGACAATCAAGGCGCGCGGATTTAATTCCCTAAGCCGCCTTGCAGCCGCAAGCGATATGTTCTGATTCCAGACATACGTGCTGAATCCAACAATATCCGCCCGGGCCAGCCGCACTGCAATTTCAGACGGCGGCGCGTGACGACAGACCGGATCGAGAAACACATATTTATGTTCCTTTTCATCCTGTTTCTGCAAGTAAGCCTGCAATAATCCAACCGACAGCGGAAAATAGTCCTGACCGGAAAAACTGGAATTAATCTGGACAAAACCGATGGTTATTTTTAAATTAGACATGTAATTTCAGCGTTGCAGGATTAATGTTTTTTTTCCACCATTTTACCGTCTGAAGTATGCCCTCTCGCGGTGAATACGTTGGTTTCCATCCCAATTCAGTCCACGCAAGACTGCAATCAAGACAAACTTTTGTTTTGATGGTGGGTTTTGAAATATCATGTTCAATTTTAATATCGGCCTTGCCAGCCGAATCCAGTATAATTTTAACAATGGCATTGACCGCGCAGGAATGTCCCATGCCGCAGTTATAAAGCCGAAACCTGTCTTTTTGTTTCCAGAGCAAAAGTTCAACAAAACGAACGAGATCATGGACATACAGAACGTCGCGTTCTTCTTCGCCTGAACCCCAAACCGTCAACCGGTCCTCCGCGACCATCGCCTTGGAAATGGTCGCGCCAATCAAATGCGAACGCTCCAGATCAAATTTATCGTAGGGACCGTAAATATTGCTGTGACGGATTACGGAACACTTCATATTGCCGACCTTGGCATAAAACTCGCACATTTTTTCAACATAAACCTTGGTATTGGCTATTGCAAAATAGGGTGAAGAATCGGACAGATTCCGATCCCATTCATCTTCCCGCAAGGGCTTGGCTGATGAAGGATACATATTGGAGCAGCTGAAGAAAATAAAATGTTTGACTGAGAACTGATGCGCGGCCCTCAGCAGATATGAGTTCATAACGGCATTATCGGTCACGTGGATATAAGGACGGGTGACAATATCCTTCGCGCCGGAAGTCGTGGCTGCGGCTTGAATGACGATATCGGCGCCCTGGACGACCCGTTCCACATCGGCCGGGTTTCTCAAATCCGCCTGTAACCATTTAACCTTGTTTTGATTATAAGGCGGCCGCTGAAAATACACGGCGGAAACGTCAAATGAGCCGTTTTGGGCAAAATGCCCGGTCAGGTTCCGACCAATGAACCCGGTCGCCCCGCAAATTACCAGACTAGTCTTCATAATGTTTTTAAAAATCTTTCCAGAATTTCCCGTGACGTCTGCTTAAACACGGGGCATACCTCCGCAACGCGGGTATTATCAATATCGCCAATGCCGTAATGATAATTTCCGTAGATCGGCTTATGCCCCGTCATTCCCTCAATCTCCCCCAGCGTAATGCAATCCAATGCCGCAACATTATAGATACCCGTTAATCGCCGCATGAATGCAAACTCAATAAAATCCGCAATATCCTGGTAAAGCACCAAATTATAGCGCGAATCGGCAGTCAATGTCAGCCGCGGGTTTTGCTCCAAGATCAGCCGCATGAGATTGTTCGGACGGCTTTCTTTTCCGATTAAGGAACAGGGACGTAAAATTAGAGTTGGTTCCGACCCCTGCTGTATAATGGATTCGGAAATCATCTTCGTCAATGTATAAAGGTTAATGGCCTTTTCCGGCAAAATAATTTCATTTTCAGAATGTTTTACCAATTCGGGTGAATAAACCCAGGCGGTTGAAATATAAACGAAAAAACTCCGGCGGCACTGCAAAACTTTCCTAGTAAGCGACACGTTGTCATCAAAAAGCAAAGGCAGTTGCGTGAACACAGCCGCATGCGGCGCCGAAGCGGCGCAATGAATGACCAAGTCAAAAGTTTGCCTGAGAATATCATCCCACTCCCGCTGACCAGTCTGACGGTTGATTGCCGTCCCGCCGAACCGGTCATGCAAATACTTTCCTAATCCGCTCCTCGTGCCTGTGATAAGAACTTTTTTCATTTTTCCATCCGGGGTGGCAATGATCGACAAGATGCGACACCATCGTTTAAAACGGTCCTTTAAATAGAATATCTTCCGTGTATTTCAGTCTTGCCGGAACCCATTTTTCGGCATCCGGTCTGGCCATTTTATAAGCCGCCGCGGCGATTGAAGACGGATTCGGATAAAAAGCATCCTCCAGCACCGGCGTAGTCGGACAGGGAGTCGGCGCAAAACCAATACATTTAACGGAAAATTTAATCACGGCTGACAATCGTTCCGCAACCGCCGTCGCTATCGTTGTGCCCGCACCGCAATTTGTCCAGCCATTGTCAACTATCAGCAGTCGTTTTGTTTTTTTTACGGACGCAATAATTGTTTCAATGTCAAGTGGCGCGAGCCAGACCGGGTCAATTACTTCCGCCTGAATGCCAACTTGGGCCAGTTCATAGCGCGCGCGCAGGCACTCCAGTTGCATGAACGAAATGCCAACCAGCGTAATATCAGCACCTTCGGCAGTGATTCTTGCGCGACCGGGCAGAACTTCATATTCATTTTCCGGCACCGGTCCTTTCTGAAAATGAAGCATGCGATGTTCAACGTAAAGAACGGGATTATCATCACGAATTGCGGCAATCAAACACCCCTTGGCATCGTACGGCGTAGTGGGAACGGCAATCTTAATGCCGGGAACATGCATAAAAAGCGAATACAAAGACTGGGAATGTTGAGGCCCCTGCCCCCAGCTTTTGCCAATCATGGCCCGCACCACCAACGGCACGTTTAATTTTCCGCCAAACATGTAAAAACTTTTGGCCGCCATGTTAATGAGTTGGTTCGCCGCCAGCAAGATGAAGTCCATACGGATATGAACATGAATCGGCCGCAACCCGGCCCACGCCATGCCAACCCCCACGCCGGTCATGGCATCTTCTGACAAAGGCGTATCAAAAACTCGTTCCGAACCGTATTTCCCGGCCAATCCCCTGGTTGTGCCTTGAATTGCCTTGGGATCATCCACTCCTAAACCGTATAGGATGACGGATTCATCACGCTCCATTTCTTGGTCGGTTGCTTCACAAACGGCATCAATAAATGATATTTCCCGATTCATTGTTATTTAAAAACATGCTCGTAAAGTTCTTTCCGGTCCGGCCAGGGACTTGCCTCGGCAAATGCAATCGCCGCCCTGACTTCCTGATGAACCGCAGCCTCAATAGCCGCGCGCTTCACCGGGTCAAGCATCTCGCCCAGTCTTTTTACCTCGTCATGGTCCTTCCAGTATTGAACCTTGGATTCGTCACGATATTTTAAATGATCGTCCTCGTTCGGACCAACATGCTCCCGCCAGCGGCAGGTGGCAAATTCATAAAAAACAGGCCCATGATGCAGATTTTTCCGCATTTGATCGCAGTTCTTACGGACATGCTTGCTTGCCGCAATAACATCCCATTCCCGGAACTGAAAGACGGGCATGTCATAAACAGCAACTCTCCTGGAAACATCCGGCACAGCCTGCCGTTTATTAATGTGCGCAAAAATCGCATACTCATTATTTTCGCAGACAAAAATGACCGGCAGCTTTCTGAGAACCGCAAAATTGACACTTTCGGAAAAGACCCCTTCCTCCGTCGCCCCATCACCGAAAAAACATACGACAACTTTATCCCTGCGCTGATATTTCAACGCGTAAGCATAACCAACCGCCTCGGGTATGATGGTCGCCACCACCGCGGAAGCCCCCATAACACCATGTGCAACATCAACCAGGTGCATCGATCCTCCCCGGCCGTGCGCACAACCGGTCGCCTTCCCGTACAACTCAGCTATCATGCCATTCAGGTCTCCACCTTTGGCCAGATACATGGCATGTGAACGGTATGTTCCGAAAACGGCATCATCGTCCCGCAATCCCTCGCATACCCCAACGGCGACCGCTTCCTGGCCAATGGATAGATGCACGGGGCTCTTAATGTTGTCTGAGGGATAAAGGCGGACAATTTCCCGCTCAACATGCCGGATACGGTAAATTGCCCGATAGAATCGCTCAATGGTTGCAGAAGGATATTTCATCAGGACATACTTTCTTGACTATGCGGCAAATATGTTGAATATCCTTTTCGTTCAATGTCTGATTATTCGGCAGGAAAAATCCGCCGTGATACAGCCGTTCCGCGACCGGCGCGGAAAAAGCCCTGAACCGGTCGGTCCAAAATGGATGGCGGCCGAGATTACCGGCCGTGAAGATGCGCGTGTCAATCACGTTCTTGACAAGGGCCTGAACGATTCGCTTACGTTCGGAAGCAGACCCCGCAACCGCACAGAAGGAAATACTGCTGATTAAATCGCCGGTCAGCCCCCTGGCAAACCAGCACTTCCCAGCCAATTCCTGCTGATAAACTTTATGGTTGCGCGCTCTGATTTTAATTGTTTTATCAAGCCGTTTCAGCTGGATCTGACCGACTTTTGCGCCAATTTCCGTCGGCCGGAGATTAAATCCCGGCACAACAAACGTGAAGGGTGAATGGAACGGGTCAATTTCATGAGCACGCATATACCGATCAGCCTCCGCATGCGGCAAATCCTTGAGCCATCCGTGACTGCGAAGCATCAGCAGGGCATGATAAATCTTGCGGTTATTCGTTGAAAGGACACCGCCTTCCACCGTTGACATGTGATGACCATAATAAAATGAAAACACTGATACGTCGCCGAATGTGCCCACTTTTTTACCGCGGTGACAGGCGCCATGGGCGCCGCAGGCATCCTCCAGCAAAGCAAATCCATATTTTTTCTTCAGCACCATAATCGCCGTCATATCGGCCGGCACGCCTAAAACGTGAACCACAACAACGACGGATGGCCGCTCGCGTTTTAATATTTTTTCGAGACAATTAGGATCAAGACCGAAAGTCCTTGGATCGGACTCACACATAATCGGCTTCCAACCAAACTGTATGGCGGGGGCAATATCCGTCGGCCAACCAGTGGCCGGAATCACCACTTTGCGATTCCCTGATTTCCCGGCAGCATCCAGAGCCGCATACATGAGCAAATTAGCCGAGGCCCCTGAATTGCACATCACGCTGTATTTAACACCCAGCCATTTTGACCACTTTTCTTCAAAGCGTTTTGTTTCATCGCCCATGGTCAGCTTGGGATATTGGCGCAGCCAAAAAACAATATTTTCAACGTCTGCCGGACTAATTGTATCCACCGCCAGATCGTAACGACAGCTTTTATAATGAACAGGACTCATGTACCTCTCTTGCCATAATTTATTTAGTCACACTTGCAAACTATAACGCCAAACAGCCAAATGTCAACGGGGGTTTAAATGATTATTGGTCGCAACATTCTGCCTGATTATATTTAAATTTTCCGATAAGCACCATGCGAAATCAGGTCGGACCGACACGTTCAAACGTCGGCCCAGAGCCGGACTCGACCGGCTTGACACTTCGCCAATGCAGACCAATCAAAAGAACAGCCAAAGCGGTCAAGTTGCACGCGGCCATGACCGAAATGACCTGAAAGACAGAGTCATGCCAAAACGCCGCGCCGGCCAGGTACAAAACCGCGCACAGCGGCAAGACCATCAGCAACCCGAACCTGCTTTGCGCCATGTGATAATTCATGACAATATACGCCAGGCTGAGCGGACTCATCGCCCAGAGCAGGGAGCGTAAAAGCGCAAGCGTTGATTCCGAAGGCGAAATATGAAATATCCACAAGGGCAGTTGCGGAAGAAGCGAACCGCCGCCCACCGCGGCCATGATGATGCCGCCCGCCAGCAGTGTTCCCCGCAACAATAATATTTTATGCCGGCCGCCGACATCCCCGGCCGCCACGATCTTCGGAAACAATGCGCTGGCAATGGGCATCGGCAAGAAAATGATGGCGCGGCTGACCGTCGCCACCTTCGCAAACAAACCGGTTTCCTCCGGTGAAAAAAAGTGTTTCACGATGAGCACGTCGGCCGACATCATCACCGAAAAACCGACCCAGACAACCAGCGAATCGAAAATGTAACCGGACATTTTTTTGTCGGCATGAACGGGAATCGTGCCCTTGAAAATCCAGATGACGCCCCCCACCCCGATAACTAGGCCGGCCAGGACGCCCAGGCCGTGCCCGACAATCGCCCAATCCGAAATCCGCGCCAGCCAATACACAAACGCCACGCTGATTATGATCCGCGTGCACGCGCCGCTGATGCTTGAAACCACCGACCACCCAAAAGCCTGAATGCCCTGCAATATCCCCCCCACCACCGGCCCAAAAAGCGAAAGGCTCAACACGACAACCGCGATCAGGAAGGTTGCCGGCCTTTGCAATTGAAAAAAAGATACGGTCGCCGGGCACAACGCAATTCCCAGCACAATAATTATAATACCGGCCAGTGTGACCCTTCCGAACCAGCGCCGCATAAACGACCGGATAGCGCCTTCTTTCCCCTCCTCAAGCAGTTTGGCCGAATAAAATGCCAGTGAATTGCTCAAGGCGCTCAACGGCGTTCCGACAATCATCAGCAGGTTAAGCATGGAACTGAGAGAACCATATTCAACCAGCGACAACATCTGCATCATGAAAAACTGGAAAAGATAATTGGCAAAATTAGTCGCCTGCGAGGCCGTCAACAGCAACAAACTGTGCCGGATCAAGTGGTCGGAACGATGTCTCTGCATGTTATCCCTGGTAATTATTCAATGGCAAAGCTGACGGTAACGACGGCCGTAACCTTCTTTTCAAGCGCCGTGGTGTCATTGACTCCCCAGTCCGCCACTTCGGTTGAATTGACCGGCGTAATCTGGAACACGCCCATCCTGGCCGACCGCATGCAGCCGATTTTATTCCCGGTGGCCCGGGTCATGTTCTCCGCCCGCTGTTTTGCATTCTGAGTCGCCTTGGCAAGCATTTCCATTTTTAATTCATCCAGCTTGGTGTAAACATACTCCGGCGCGCCCGAGGAAAACTCCATCCCCTGATCCAGCAGTTCGGTTGATGTCCTTGAAAGCTGCGTGATCTTATCAACCTCGCCCGACATGACTTTGACGCTCTGCGTCAAAATATAACCCTGAAGATCACTGGTGTCGTTGCCTTTTTCATTCTTTTTACAGACCGTTTTTATGGCAATCTGGTCAATGATGATTTCCTTTTCATTGATTTCCCGGGCGGCAAGATATTTCCTGACCTTTTCCAGGTCTTCTTTCAGTTGTTTATAGGCGGTCGCCAAATCGGCGCCGCGCCTTGAGAACGACGCCGTCCAGACGATATAATCGCTTGTTATATTTTTCTGGGCCGAGCCGGTAACGGAAACCTGCTCCCGCGTGAACTTCATGACCCTTAAAAAGCCCTGCGAAAGAATCATGCTTGCCGCAATCGTTGCCACCGCAATGCAAACCCCCAGGATGATAATTTGTGAATTTCCAAGGAACTTTCCGTTTTCCATTATTCCCCTTTTTTGTTTTTGCCCTTTACCAAGGCCAATTTATCGCTGCGCGTCCAGCTCTTGATCCGGGCTTCGCGCTTCAGGGCCGATGATTTATCAGGGCATTGCTCGGAATACAGGATTTTTTCCGCGCCAAAAGCTTTTGTAAAATGGCCGCCCTTGCCGCGCGCGTGTTCTTTAAAACGGCGTTCCAAATTATCGGTTATGCCGGTGTAGAGATTTCCATTCCCGCACTTGAGGATATAAACATGCCACATAGATCATCCCCCGCCCCGTCCAACGGCCATTGACAATCAAATGCCTTGTACTGAGCGTAGTCGAAGCACTGCCGGACTAGGACTCGAACCTAGACAAGCAGATTCAGAGTCTGCTGTGCTACCATTACACCATCCGGCAAAAGAAAAAAGTGGATAGACTATTGGCCTGAGCGCCAACAGTCCAAACAACCCGAACAGCTACCAATATATTCACGCCAGCCCGGCAGTCAAGGCCTTTGATTTATAATCTTTTGTTTTAACCGCAACAGCGCTAACATCATCTTTATGAAATCAGGGCCGAAGCCTGTCCGGAAATGTAATCGCTGCCTGCTGAATCTCGGCGACCACTGCTGGACGTTTGCCTGCCCCCGTCTTCAATGGAACAGGAAAAAGTGCCCGGGATTTGAAAACGAGGAACTATACCGCCAATTCAACAAATGGCAGGAAGAACCGCGCGTTAAAACGCGCAAAGAAATCCGGCGGGAAATATTCCGCTCCGGCAAGGAATCCCGGCATCTGCACTATTCCAACAAAAAAAGCGCAAAACAATGCCGAAAGAAATAACCAATCATGATGCTGAAGAACGGGCCCTGCTCGTGCAGGCCATCATCGGCCGGCAAAATCTCTCCGAGGCCGCCGATTCCATTGCCGAGCTTGAACGCCTGGCCGACACGGCCGGCGCCCGCGTCCTTGGAAGCATAACCCAGCGCCGGGATCATCCGGATGCGGCTTTTTTCATCGGCCAGGGGAAACTGGCCGAAATCCAGCTGGCCGGCCGGGAAAGCGGCGCGAACCTGATAATCTTTGACAACGAGCTCTCCCCCGTCCAGGTGAACAATCTTGACCTGGCCATCGGCGTTAAAGTGATTGACCGCACTGAACTTATCCTGCAGATATTTGCCCGGCGCGCCCGGACAGCCGAAGCCCAGGTTCAGGTTGAACTGGCGCAACTGCAGTATCTGGCATCGCGGATTCCCGTCTCACAGAAGCAACACCGGTTCACGGGCGGCATAGGCATGCGCGGTCCCGGCGAGAGCCCGTTTCAACTGCGCCGCGCACCGATGATAACGCGCATTACCGTGCTTAAAAAGAAACTAAAGGAAATGCAGAAGCGGCGCGAACGTACCCGGGAAAGGCGCCCCTGGCCGCTTGTTTCGCTGGTGGGATATACCAACGCCGGCAAATCAACCCTGCTCAACGCGCTCACCGCTGCCGAAGCCTATGTGGATGACCGCCTGTTTGCCACGCTGGACACAAAAAGCCGCCTGCTTTATATCGTCCCCAACCTGAAGGTCATGTTGACCGATACGGTCGGTTTTATCCGCCACCTGCCCCATGGCCTGGTGGCCTCCTTCCGTTCAACGCTTGAGGAAATCGGCGAATCGGACTTGCTTTTGATCGTGGCGGAATCTTCCCACCCCTACGTCCACGAACATCTGGAGATCGTTCAAAAAACGCTTATGGAAATACAGGCGGACAAAATTCCCCGGTTATTATTGATGAACAAGGCCGATCAGCTCGGCGACCGGGCCAAAATGGCGGGTGATTTTCCGCAGGCGCTTTTCATCTCGGCGCTGAACAAAGACGGTCTGTCTGAGCTGAAAGAACGGATTGGCGCGATGATTCCACCGGTTCAAAATCGGGTAATGCCTCAGAACGTCTTCGGTGGAGCCGGCCTGCCTGCCCAAGCTCGGCCAGGGCCCCCAGGCCGCTCTGAACGGGATGAGGGCTGCTTGCCCGTCGTAGCCCTTGGGCGAAGTCGGGTCCCGTCTCCAAAAATCCACCCGCAAGACTGAGGGGATACAAAATCGGGCGGAATAATCTTGGCAAACGGAATTTGTCCGATTATATTTTAACCAAGCCAAGCGTTTCGCATGGCTTACAACGCCCTTTTGGCATAGGCGGTCATTCCCGGCAAGCCATGCGATCCACGCGGCTGATCGGGAATCCAGGAAAGCAGTTGAGAGTTTAAGACGAAATGATTGCAGTCAAGGTCAGTCAAATATCGTTATCCAACATGGGGTTTGTGGTTTTCCTCAAGGCTGAAAACAGCAACCTCACTTTGCCAATCTTTATCGGCGCGGCGGAAGCGCAGGCCATCGCCTTCGTGCTGGAAAAGGTCGCGCCTCCCAGGCCGCTTACGCATGATCTTTTAAAAAACCTGATGGACAATCTTGAATGCCGGATCAAACGGATTGAAATCTGCGACCTGCAGGACAATACCTTTTTCGCCAAACTGTTCCTTGAATGGAACGGCATGGAGATGGAGCTTGATTCCCGGCCAAGCGATGCGATTGCGCTGGCCATGCGCTTTTCAGCGCCGATTTTTGTGAATGACGAGATCATGGAATCGGCGGGAATGGTCATTAAAAACGAGGAATCAGCGCCCCCAAAAGACGCAAATCCGGGAAAGCAGATTTCACCGGCTGAGGCGCTGAAGCAGAAGCTGGACAAAGCCGTGAGCGAGGAACGTTATGAGGATGCAGCCAAATTCCGGGATGAATTGAAACGGCTTGCCGGCTCAAATTAAATTCAAAACATCATTCCTTGACCGAAACCGGGGTGTTTGAAATCCGCATATGGTAGTCCGCATTAGTGGAAACGACGGCGGGGACGGCAGTAGCTTTGCTTTTCTTGTCCGGCGTATAAGGCTTGATTTCATCCGAAGCCGGTAATACTTCGCGTGTTTTCTTTTCCTGCCTTTTGGTCGCACGGATTTCTTCCGGCGACGGGCTGGCCAGATCACTCGGCGACCAACCCCGAACCCACATGTTTGAGATACTGGCGAGGCTGGCCTGGCGGCGGGCGGTTTCGCCATAAGCTTCCTCGGGGGTGTCAAGCACATAGGGGGTCAGCATAACCATAAGTTCCACGCGCTTTTCCTCAATATCGTCGCTGCGGAAAAGATATCCCAGGAGGGGAATATCGCCCAGGAAGGGAATTTTGGCCCTTGATTTCCGCTTGTCTTCGGACACAATGCCGCCGATGACAATCGTGCGCGTATCATTCACGGAAATGGAGGCATTAAACTCGCGGGTGATAATCACCGGAACCGGGTTGCCGTCAATGGTCACATCTTCGCCCTTGTTATCAACCTTCTGTTTCACATCCATAACCACAAAGCCTTTTTTATTGATATGCGGCGTCACCTGCAAATCAATGCCGATCGGCTGGTACTGATAGGCGGACTGCTGGACGCCGCCGCCGGAAATACTGGTTGAGGTTACAATTGGCCGTTTTTCGCCGACCATGATTTTGGCCTCTTTATTATTCGTGGTTAAAATGACCGGGGTGGCGAGAATTTTTGCCTCGCCGGTTGAAGCGAGCATGTTTAAAACCGCGTCAATATTGTAGTCAAAAAAGGTGAAATAATAAGTCAGCCCAGAACCATCGGCAGTGGTGTTATCACTGATTTTATTGATACTTGCCCCATCTTTTATGGCGCCGTCGGTGCCGGCGCGGCTGGCGCCGGAAAATCCGAGAATTGCGTTCCGACCGCCGCCCTTTTTCTGATTATAAGCAATCATTGAGCGTTGGAGCCAGTCAATCCCCATCTTGAATTTCTCGCTCAAATCAACCTCAATAATTACGACTTCAATCAACACCTGGGAGAGCGCGATATCCACCTTTGAAATAACATCCTCAATTTTTTCCATGTCCGCCTTGCAGGCCATGACTAACAGCGCGTTGATCCGGCTGTCGGAGATAACTTTCACATCGGAAGACAATTTCCCGCTGATTTGAGTTTCCCCTGATTCCGCAGATTTAGAGTCCTTTTGATCCTTTTGTTGATCTTTATTAAGCTGGTCTTTTGGCTGTTCGGCAACGGGCTGGAACGGCTGGACCTGGCCGGTTTTTCCGCTGGAGGATGAAGAAGCCGAAATAAAACTGTTCAAAAGGGACACCACGTCCTTTGCATCAGCGTATTCAAGCGTGACGACCTTGATATTAACATCTGGTTCGACCTGCTGATCCAGAGTTTTGATGATATTTTCAAGGAAAAGAAACTGTTCCTTCCGGGTAATGACGATGAGCGAGTTGATGCGGTCATCCGCCACCATTTTCACCCGGCTTTGAATCAAACCTCGATCCAAGGCTCCGCCGGAAGTTTCCGTTGTTGTGCCGCCGGGCATACCGGGAACCGTCTGCCCAGGCTGGGCCGGTTGAAAAGGCAGACGGGCGGCAGTCAACTGCTGACGGATAACCCTGCTCTTGGCGTCTTTGGACTGGGTATCGGCTATAATTGACTCAATTTTACCCTGGATCTCAGAGGCCTTGGCGTATTTAATCTTGAAGATACGCAAATCCTCCGTGCTGGGAATCGGCTGGTCTATGATTTCCAATATCTCCATTATCCTTTTGAGATTGTTGGCGGTTTCGGTGATGAGCAGGCAGTTGACCCTTTCCATCGGGATGATTTTTGCATAAGGATGAAGAAAAGACTGAATGGCGGCCTGGGCTTCCGCCATTTCAAGGTGCTTTAATTCAACAATGCGGCTCACAAGATGGTCGGTTACGGCAATATCTTTTTCAAGCGGGCCTGACTCCGTTTTCATTCCATGCTGGCGGGCGGTATCAATTTTTACGACTTTTAAGAAATTATCCCCCATCGGCACGAGGGCAATGCCGTTCATCGCAAGAACGCCTTCAATTGCGAGAAGGGCCTCGCGTTTCGGCAGGCGTTTCGGGCATTTGAGCGTAATTTTAACGGAGGGAACATCGGGGGATTTCATGAGGGCCAAGCCGGTCCAGTCGCTGTACTGTTTAATCACCTCTTCCGAATCAATATTTTCATATTTCAGGCCGACCGGCATATCGGCCTGCGCAGTGCCCGGCGTCTGGGGCTTAAGCGCCGGCAGAAGCTGGACCTGATTGGTGCCGCTGCTTTCTTCTTCCTCCTCCTCTTCATCCTGGCCAAAAGACGCCACAGGCGCCAATACCAGCGGCAAAATGAACAGGATTGCCAGCCACAGCAGTTTTTTATTTACAATCATCTTTTTCATTGATTCGCTTTATATTTGTTCATTATTACACGATTATTATCAAATCGGCAATTACTGATTATTTTTTTCTGGGATCGGCCGGGATCGCCTTGGCAGGCACCGTGACGGCGACCGGCGCCGCCGGACTGCCATTCCGGGTATAAAGACAAATCAAGGCAAAATTGCCTTTTAACCTGCCCTTGCCGCCGGCGACGAGCGAAACGCTCAAATCATCAATATCCATGGTCACCTTTTGCTGTTCAAGCGCATGTAAAAAATGGACCAGCGCGCCCAGATCAGACTCCCAGGTGCAATCAACGGTCAGCTCATAAAGTTCATTATGTTTTTTTTCCTTCTGCGGCGTAATTTTGGAATGAGTGACACCGTTCTCATTGAAGATCGTTTCAAGAATCTTCAGGTAATCAGCGATTACATCCTGGTCCGCCGGATATTTTGTCAGTTTTTGGGCGACGTCCTGCAATCGTTTCTCCCACTCGCCGCGCTGGGCGACAAGCCGCTCCGCCAGCTCAATCCGGCTGGCGACCGTCTCCCTTTTATCGGTCAGTTCTTTCCAGACACTAAGTTTCGGCGAACAAATCCAGAAAGAAAGCGCGATCAGCACCGCCAAGCCGGTCATCCAGCCCAGCAGCAATTCTCTTGAGGTAACTTTCATTTTTTCACTTCTGTTCTTTAAATCTGGCCGTCATCTGGAAAGTATTCACGCTCGTGTCCTTGCGCTTGCCGGGCTGAACACTTCCCATATCTATCTTGCTGAACAATTGCGATTTATCCAAAGCCTGTTTGAAATCATAAATTGCGGTAACCGCCAGGGCTTCGCCACGAATAACGACGCTTTTACCTTTTTTGAACTGGAAAGAAGTCAGCGAAACATCCTTCGGCAGGTTCTGGCTGACTTCCCGCAGGCATTCCAGGGCCGAATTTTTCCGGTCAAGATATTGTTCAAAAGACCTTGCCTGGTTTTGCATCATCCGCACGTCCTCGGCCGGTTTATGAAGAGCGGTCAATTTTTTTTCCAGCCGCGCCAGCCGGAAATACTGGTATTGGTAAACGCCAAAAAAAACAGCCATGGCCGCCAGCCAAAAGGCCAGAACCCCTATGGTTGCCGCAATCAGCCGCCGGCGCATACGCCGCGCAATGACCGTTGAACGCCATGCGGCCGGAACAAAATCAAGAACAGCCCGGCCGTTGCCGGCGCGGGTCAGCGACGACAAAAGATTTGTCCCCGTAAAACGCCGCGCCAATCCCTCGCTGATCGGCGCCAACAAGTCCAGGGAATGGACTGCGGCTTCATGCTGGAGTTCTTCGCGCAAGGCGGATGCCAAAACCCCGCTGTCAATCCCCCGGCAGAATATTTCCAGTCCTGCAAGCGGAGCGCTTCCGCGCTCCATGTCTATGGAAAGCAGAAACGCCCCGGCGTCGCGCGCAATTTCCGGGGCAAATTCGCCAAAGGGCACATCCGCGGGCAAAGGCAAGCTCACGGCCCGAAAAGCCAGGGGCGTCTGCCGTTGAACAGCGACCCAGACCCCGCCCCACGGTTCCAAAATAAGGAACAAATAACGGCCTTCATCCGCAGGCAGAACGCCCTGGGCAATCAGACGCCACCACGCCATTGCCTCGGCGTCAATCCGCTGGATATCCAACCCCGCCTTTTTCAGGACGCTTCCGGTCGTTTCAACCAAGTCTTTCTGCACCGCCGCAATCAGGACGCGGACGCCGGCTTCATCCGCCGCCAATATTTCATGGGAAACGTATATCCGGTCGTCCGGGAACGGGGAAAAAGCATCCACCTGGAGTTGAATCATATTGGCCATTTCGGCAGGATCGTTCGTCGGCAATTCGGCCACGCGCATCAGCATTTTATCGGGAGCGATGCCGACGGAAACCGCGCCTTTTATTTCAGCACAATGAATCTTGACCTGCTCTTCGCGACTTTCGGTTTCCTGCGGCTTGGCAGGATCAAAGGAAAGCTCGGCACTGCTTGAAGCCAGGATTTCAACGCCGGCTTTTGACTCGCGCAAGGTGGTCCATTCAACAAAACCGGCGTTAAGTCTTAACCCGGTTACAGGATTGCGTCCCGCCGACGCGCGCCATCCAAACAATTTGTTTGCGGTCAACGCTTTTTTTCGCACTTGCTTCCAGATATCAGCGATTTTTTTCATTTGAGGCAAGCGTTCATGGAACGCCGAAATTTATAAACATCCAACTCATAGACCCGTTTCATTTCTCACCCCAATTTCTAATTTCCAATTTTCCGCCACGGGCGGATCTGACTGTGGCGCGACAAGCTCTGAACAGCTGTTTATTCTGCCTTGTCTCTTCCAATCTGTCAACGGGTTATCAGATCAATTGAAGCTGAATCTCCCTCAATCCAGCTTAAAACGGTTAAATTTTTACCGCTCAGCAAAACAACGCAGGCGCACACCCGTTCCACATCCCCCACCTTGCCGGAGGATTGAATATAAAACCGGCCCTTGGAGGTAAAGGTCACATACGGTCCTAACGACTGGTTAAAAGCCGGCACGCGCGCCAACAGATCGTTCAAATCCTTGAAGGGCGTATCATCTTCCGTGCCGGGTTCGCCGTCCGGGCCGGCGCGCTCGGCAATGATTTCTTCGGCCAACTGGGCGTCAATGCCAAGGCAAGCCATGATCGTATCATGATCAACGGCGTTAATATTAATCGTGCGGTCCTCGGCATAGGTCGTGAGAAACCGGGAAACCGCCTCATAAACCGTCTGGGTGGTATTGGGAATAACCTCGTCAAATCCCTTGATGAGCGCCAGTTCGTCAACGGTGTCTATCGGCGCATTTTTTGACTTATAAGGCGGAGTCAATTTTTCGTAATATTCCGATTCCACCCCGTTCAAATGCGTCAATTCATCCTGGTCAATCCAATCAATCAGGCAGTCAATCAGGGCGTCGCGCTGATCATAAGGAACGCCGGCGGTTTCAAAAAGCGGTTCCCAGAGCTTAACGGTCTCAGCGGCGTTATCGGGACTGATAATGCTGTTCAAATTAATGCGGGCGTTTTCCGGCCGGATGCGGATGGTGACCGTTCCTTCGCCCAGCTGGCGCGTCAGTTCCGCCCCGCTGCCGCGCGACAGGGAAACGGTGGCCGAACGCCGCTCGCTATCGGAACCATTGGCCACATAACCGGATACTTCCGGATTGGTTACCTCCGGGTCGGCCGTTTCCAGCAGGGCCATGCGCGCCAATTCAATACCCGCCCTTGACAGGTATTCCGCCTTTATTTTTTTTCGCCAGGTTGAGACGATGCGCGTTTCAATATGCATATCAAAGGCAAACGCCATCACAAACATGGAAAGCAGCCCGATGACCCAGAGCACGATGATGAGGACTGAACCGCGATTTGATTTATGGTTTTCTCTCACCCGCTCGCAAGACCACGCCTCTGGCGTGGTAAACTCGCTAGCCTGCCCCGCCTTCAGCGGGGAGGTCACAGAGAGCGCTGAGACAGAGAATATGGCCTGCAAATTTTTGCGTAAGCGTAAAAATTTACAGGCCGCATCTGCCGGCTTTCGCCCCTCTCTGTGAACTCTGTGTGCTCTGTGAGAGATAATCTTGCTTTTCCTCTATTTTGTTTGCCCCGCGCTCCAGGAAAGCGGCGCGACGGGAATTTCAACCACCCTTTTGATTTCAACCGGCTCATTGCGCTCATCAATCGGCTCAAGATATAAAATCACTTCCACCGCCAGCGGCAGGCGATTGGTGGCGTCCGGGCCCCATTCGTCTTCCCATTTCCACCCCTCATTTTCGTCCGCCTCCCTGGCAACCCGGCAATTCAACCCCATCACCTTCTCGGAAATAAAAAAGGGCGTTACATCTTCCGGTTTAAAATCAATGGCGTTGCCGTAAGGCCGCCAGGCGCGCGACGCCACCGCGGGGCGGCCGTCTTCATCTTCCTCAACTGAAATATTGACGCGATGCAGGCCGCGCCAGAGCGAGTCTTCCGGCCCGAGCAAGGCGGCGCCGGTTTTCACCCAGCTGATTGAGTCGCGCGCCGTTGAGCCATCGCCGTCATTAACCAGGACAAATCCATAATCGCTGGAGGAGGATGCCGTCACCGTCACATTGGTATTTGTGGACTGAGTATTGGTGGCCGAAGACGACTGCCGGACGGGATAAAAGGCCGAGTGGAGACCGCAGACAATCTGTTCCATGATGAACTCGCCCCGGTTGAGATTTTCCGCCATTGTCTGCCCCCGCTGCCACGCCTTGGAAATGCTGTAAAAAGTGCTGAAAGTTATGCCGAGCGCAATCACCATCAATGCCAGCGCAACCAGCAGTTCAATCAGGGTGAATCCGGAAGGAAAGGCTGAAGGCTGAAGGCTAAAGGCTGAAGTGTTATGCTTTGTTTCCTTCATTTTTTTCTTCCATTTTGCGCCTTATGCCTTTGTGCCTTCTACTCTTCATTCGGACAATAGACATAGCTGACCAGTTCCTCGCCGGAAGCATGACCGGTTTCCGACCAGGCCACTTTGGTGACGACCGTAAAAAGTTTTTTTTCGCCGTCCACCGGCTGAAGATCGCGCGAAAACACATAACCGTCGTAATCAACCGGCTCCACCTTGTTTTCGTCAACGCTGTTGGTGCCGCGCAGGGGATGTTCGCTCTCGCCGCGGTCAAGCACGGCGCGCGCGGTCTGGTAATTGCGCGCCAGGCGCACCACCGCCAGGCATTTGGCCGTGGTCTCCACCAGGATAAAAATGCCGATGCTCAAAATCGCCAGGGCCAGCACGGCTTCCACCAGCGTCATGCCATCTTTCGGTTCAAGGTTCAGGGTTCCGAGTTCGCGGTTCAAACTCGTCCTTGGTATCAGAAGCCTTGAACGTTGCCACGTCGGACCACAGCAGGTCAAGTGGTCGCTTGCCCCAAAGGGGCGACGCGAAACATTGAATATTGCCGCCGCAGACGGCCCCATCCGTGGCGGGGGACATTGAATATTATCTCTCATTTCCATATTCCGTTGTCTTCACGCCGGCCAGGGCGTCAACCTTGACCACCACGTAATTGCCGCGGCGGTCAATAATTTTGACCGCAAAAGGCTGGCAAAGTCCGTTGCGCTTGAAATTAACCGCGCAAAAGCCTTCGGTCGTATCGTCCTTCCCCTCAACCTTCACGGAGGCGACACTGACGCCTTCAATCATGCGCGTAAAACGGGGCAAAGTGGTGTTGGTGGAAGTCAGGTCAATCTGTCCGGTAGCAAAATTGAAACTGAGCGTCAAATCGGTCTGTTTCAAGACCGCCATGGAACGCGCGTAACGGGCAACGGTCACCATCGTGCGCGCGGCCGATTTCAGGCGCTGGCCCTGGATGGAACTCACCATGGACGGCATGGTAATGCCAAGCGCAATGCCGATGATGACGACGACCAGCAGGAGCTCGATCATCGTGAAACCGCGCGGAAAGGCAGAAGGTTTTGAATTCGTTGTTTTCCGCATCTCTTTCTTCCACTTTGGCCTACTCCGCCGAAGTAGCTTCTGCTACGAAGGCTGGATGCCTACTGCCTCTGTGCCTTTGTGCCTTCTTCAGTTCGTGATATCATCCCCGCCGCCGTCGGCGCCGTTGGGTCCGTAGGATTTTATTTCATAGCCGTTATCCTTGACGCCGTAGACAAACTCCTTGCCCCAGGGGTCAACCGGAATTTCTCCTTTTTTCAGGTAAGGCCCTTTCCAGTTCAGCTCTGAACCCTTGGTAAGGAGCGACTGCAAGCTGGATGGATAAGCGCCGTTGTCAACCTCATACACATCCAACGCCAGGCTTATGTTTTCAATGCTGGCCTTGGCGGCCGCAATCTGGGCTTCCTTGCCCCGGCCGGTCATGCGCGGCAGAACCACCGCGGCGAGAATGCCGATGATGACCACAACCAGCAATACCTCAATTAAAGTGAATCCAGCTTTGTGCGATTTTTCATTCTGACGCCATTTCTTAATCATCACTGTATTTCTCCTCTTATTTGACTTTCAGATTTTCTCTCACTCGCTCATAAAACTCGCTAGAGTTCACAGAGGGAAAATATGGCTGGAAGATTTTTGCGCCGCGCAAAAATTTTCCGGCCATGTCCGTGCGGCTTTCGCCCCTCTTCTCTCTGTGTGCTCTGTGGTCTCTGTGAGAACCCCTCTTTTCTTCCTTCAACATCCTACGCGTTCAATCCATTGGTTACCTCAAAGACCGCCAGCAGGATGCTGATGGCCACGAAACCGACCAAGACCGCCATGAGCACGATTAAAACCGGCTCCAGCACGGTCGTGAATATTTTTATGCTCCGGTCAAGATTGTTTTCATACCGGCGGGCGATATGATTCAAGGCGCCGCCCATGTCGCCGGTTTCCTCGCCGATCGCGAGCATATCGGTCAGCATTTGCGGGAACACCTTGCCGGCGGCCAACGGCTTGGAAATGCTCGTGCCGTCGGTTACCCTGTCCCGGGCATTGTGAATTTCGGCGGCAATGACCGAATTCTGCACTGTTTTTTCGCCGATGGAAAGGGCTTCCAGAACCGGCACGCCGTTGGCGATCAGCATGCCGAGCGTGCGCGCAAACTGGCTGAAGGCGCTGGCCATGACGATCTCCTTTATCAGCGGCATTTTTAAATTCAATCCGTCCCACATCGCCCGGCCGGCCGCGGAACGGAGATAACGCCGGAATAAGACAATGAAGATAACCAGGACAATCACGATAAGCCAGCCGTAATGAATCATCAGCGTGCTGGCGCCGATAAGAATCCTGGTCGGCAAAGGCAGCGTACTGCCCAAATCCTTGAAAATCACTGAAAAGCGCGGGATGACAAAAACCATGCTGAAAATGAGCACGCCGATGCCGACCGTAATCACGATCCCGGGATACACCAGGGCCATCACGACCTTTTCCTTGACTTCCTGCAAACGTTCGTAATGGCGGACAATTCTCTGCATGATTTCCGCCAGGTTGCCGGCGGCTTCACCCGCGCGGATGAGACTGGTATAAAGCGTTGGAAATGTTTCCGGGAACTGTTCCATGGCCTGCGACAGGCTTGTGCCGCGGATAATGTCATCCCGAAGCGCCTTGATGATATTATCATAGGACCGGCTGGTGCGGCGATGGGACAAGGTGTTGAGCGCATTGCCGAGTTTCATGCCGGAAGCCAGGAGGTCGCTCAACTCCGTTGTAAAAATGAGCATATCCCGAGCGCCCATTCTTTCTTTGCGGCTTCGCCGGTGAAACAGATTCCGCCAGTCAATTGATATTTGTTTTTCCGCCGCGGCGTTTTTTTCTTCAACCGTAATCGGAACGCACCCCTGGCGTTCTATCTGCAAGAGGGCGGCGCGGCGATCCACCGCCTCAATCGTGCCCTCCACTCTTTCCCCGGCGCGCGACCGGGCAACGTAAATAAAACTAGGCATGTTTCCTTTCAGTAGAATCCAGCAGTCAGGAGCCAGAAGTCAGAATGAAAACACATCATCCTGATATTCCGATTAATTATTATTCTGACTACTGACTTCTGAATTCTGACTTCTCTCCTGCTACTCGTCCTCTTCCGTCACCCGTAAAACTTCTTCAATGGTGGTTGCGCCATTTTTAACCTTGACCCAGCCATCCTCGCGGAGCGTGTGCATGCCCTGCTTGATCGCCGCCTGTTTAATCACGTTGGAAGATTCCCGGCCGATTATCAGCGGCCGGATCGTGTCGTTCACGGTGAGCACTTCAAAAATGCCGTTCCGGCCGAGAAATCCGGTCCGTCGGCATTTTTCACATCCCACCGATTCGTAAACTTTTGTTCTACCCGTTTGACCGATGGGAAAATCAATTTCCTTCAAAAATGATTCTTCCACCCCTTTCTCACGCTTGCAGGCATCGCACAATATCCTCACCAGCCGCTGGGCAATAATGGCTTCAACCGAAGAAGCCACCAGGAACGGTTCAACGCGCATGTCAATCAGGCGCGTTACCGCGCCGGCGGCGTCGTTGGTATGCAGGGTGCTGAAAACAAGATGACCGGTCATGGAGGCGCGGATCGCAATTTCCGCCGTCTCATAGTCGCGAATTTCCCCCACCATGATCACGTCCGGATCCTGGCGCAGGATATGCCGCAGCCCCATGGCAAAAGTCAGCCCGATTTCCGGCCGGACGGCGATCTGGTTGACGCCGGAAATCTCATATTCAATCGGCTCCTCAACGGTGATGATGCGCTGGTCAATGGAGTTGATCGTGTGCAGGCAGGAATAAAGCGTGGTGGACTTGCCCGAGCCGGTCGGACCGGTCACCAGCAAAATACCATGTGGTTTTTCAATTAACTTGCGGATAATGGCCTCGTCGTCCGCCCCCATTCCAATCCCATCCAGTTCAAGCAATCCTTTGCCGCGCATCAGGAGACGCAGGCTGATGCTTTCGCCATAGACGGTCGGAATCGTTGAAACGCGGATATCAATATCCTCCCCATGGATGCTCAGGCCGATGCGGCCATCCTGCGGAAGCCGTTTTTCGGCGATATCCATGGAAGCCATGACCTTGATCCTGGAAATGATCGCCGGCTGAAAACGCTTCAACTGCGGCGGCATGGAGGTCTGATGCAAGACTCCATCCACGCGGTAACGGATGCGCAATTCATCCTCCATCGGCTCAAAATGAATATCCGTGGCGCGGTCCTTGTAGGCCTCCCATATCACCTGGTTGACGAATTTGACGATGGATGCTTCCTGGTCCAGATCGCTTAAATCAACCTTGTCCAGGAGCGATTGGGAAGGATCCTCAATTGTGTTGTCTTCAATAAGTCTTTCAACCGTGTCAGCTCCCACGCCGTAAAACTTGTTGATGGCCTTGGCGATATCGGCCGAGGGGCTCAAAACGATCCGCACCCGCATGCCGGAAACCAGCCGGACGGCATCAACCACGTTGGCGGTGAAAGGATCGCAGGTGGCAATTTTCATGGCGCCGTTTTCAATCGCAACCGGCATGACATTGTATTGAAAAACGACCTTGGCCGGCAGGCGCCCGAGCACATCGTTGCCGATGGCAATATCGTTCAAGCGCTGGAACGGCACGGCCATGGCCGTGCCGATGGCGGCAAGGAAACCGGCTTCGGACGCATACCCCGCCTCCACAATCATCTGGGTTATGGAGAGATTGCCCTCGTTTTTCCGCGTCAAAACGCCGTTAATCTGGTCTTCCGTCAGCAGGCCACTGCGCCGTAACAGTTCGGCCAGGCGTGTTTTGGCCGCCGTTTTACCGGCATTATTTTCCGGAAGCGGTGTTGAATTTGACATGGTTTTAATTTATGGCTTTTGACACCAAATGTCAAGATGCCGATAACTCACCACGGCAATCAATCCCGGTTACGCGCGGCTTGAGCCGCCTTGCTTCGCCAGGCGCGCGGCGGCATACCCATCGCGGCCTTAAACTGACGATTGAAACTGGAAAGCGTGGAATAACCTGCTTCCAATGAAACTTCAAGAATAGTCTTATCCGTGTCGGCCAATAATGCCGCCGCCATTTGAATGCGCACATGAGTCAGATATTCAAACGGCGTTTTTTTTATGGTCTGGCCGAACAGCCGCCGGAAATTGGTCAGACTCATAAAACATGCTCTGGCCAAAACCGTCATACGGAGAGGTTCCATATAACGGGTCGCCATGTATTGCAAAGCCGGCGCCACGCGTTCAATATTCCGGCGACCGGTTTCCACGGCCTCCGTTTTACTCCCGCGAGACAGTCGGCACAGACGGGCCATCAATGTCCATACCAGCCCACGCGCACAGGAACGATAACCAGGTTTTTTATCAGCCATTTCATTTACCAATTCCCTCATAATCTGCGCGATATCAGCATGCTGCCGGCCCGTGAGAATATTCCTGAACAAAGGCCCGCATAGAGACGATGTATCCAGCAGGCCGGGATCATCCACGCAGCCCCCCAGTAGTTTGAAAGGATCCAGAAGAATAAACGTCCATTCACTGAATGTTTTTTTGGAGCTTTGCGCCAGGTGCATTTCGCGATGATTGATTACCGAAACATTACCCTTCCGAAAGGGAAAAACTTTGTCTTCAATGACAAAAATACCCGACCCGGAATGACAATAGCCCACCTCCAGACAATTATGAATATGCAAGCGCGTAATCGGCTTATCAGACTGCTGATATACCCCGCTGAAGTCGGTGATCGAAAAATCTTCGGACAAGGATACCGGCGCATATTCAAGGCAATAAGGTGTTTTTGGTCGTTTTTGCATATATTTTGGTCTTTTCTCGTTAGAAATGATACATAAAATCTGCTTACATTCAATAGTAAAAAACAAATGGCATAAACCGCGCAACGGAAAAACCATGAATCAGAAGGAAAATGCACTGCGTATCATCAGGTTCAATAAACCTGAACGGGTGATTAGCGGATGCCCCGTCCATGGCTTGGGCTATCTTGGTTGTAATCACGAAGGATTCGCGGGGGGCGGGCATCACCTCCCCGTGGGATCAAAGTGGAGCGACATCTGGCGAACCGTCTGGCACAAAGAACACGAAGGTGTCATGGGATTTCCGCGGGGTAACCCCCTGGCTGATCTGCCGAAGGCCCTTTCATCCTTTTCATCCTACCAATGGCCTGACCCGGATGACGAACGCATTATTCAACAAGTTTATCATCAGGTCAAAGGATGGCAAAAGAACGACAATTTCTTATGCGGCTCTCATCGTGACACCCTCTGGGAAAAGAGCTACATGCTTGTCGGCATGGAAGATTTGATGTGCTTTTTTCATACTGAACCATCTGCCGTACGCGAATTGTTCCACCGGATCATTGATTTTCAGATGGGGATCGCGCGGCATTACCTGGCGCTCGGAGTTGAAATGGCGGGAATGACTGACGATTTGGGCCACCAGAACGGATTACTGCTTTCACCGGATATCATCCATGAGTTCCTTGCGCCGGAGTACCGGCGGCTGTTTGAACTCTACAAGCGTCACGGCGTGCTTGTCTCTTTCCACAGTTGCGGGCATATTGAACCTCTCCTGGACATGTTCATGAACCTCGGCGTGGATATCCTCAATCCAATCCAGGCATCGGCCAACAATCTCGCCATCGTGCGCACGTGCACGCAGGGACGAATGGCCCTGCAAGGCGGCATCGGCTCAGGCTTGATCGCAAGCGGACCGGTTGAAGCCATAAGAAATGAAGTCCGATTTCGCATCCGGCAACTCGGCCGGGACGGCGGATACTTCTGCTGTCCCGACCAGGGCATGCCCTGGCCGGAAGAGCACATTCAGGCCTTGCAGGAAGCAGTTGAGGAATTCGGCAAATATCCCCTGCTGTCTTGGCCTTGAGTCGCAAAAATGAACAAAACAACCCGAAAAGGAGATAAAACAATGAACTATCCCAAAACTTCAAATTGCAAGAGCCTCGTTGAGCAAATTGAATATTACAGCCAGCTGAAACATGAATATGGCGCAAGGGGTATTAGCCCATTGTTGACCGGAACCGAACGCATCTTAAAATCCGTGCTGGCCAGGATGCAAAAATTGCCAATTGACCAATCACTGGCGCAACAGGAACCAAATGATTTGCGCGCCATCCGGAGTCTCCGTCCCTCAGGACCACGGCGGTTATGGAAACGCTTTGACCCCGCCGCTTATCGCGACCGGATTGAAGGCGCCCTGCTCGGCCGTTTTGCCGGATGTACATTGGGCGTTTCAGTGGAAAACTGGACAATTGAGAATATGGAAAACCTGGCCAAGGAAAACGGCGAACCCTTTCCTCCGGAGGATTATTGGACGCATGTGCCCTTCCCATATTCAGAACATTGCCGGCGCAGACCAGATGAAAAAAGCCGCCGCAAAGGCTGTCGGTGGGAGTTTTATACCCGCCACAAACTTAACGGCGTGCCGATGGATGATGATACAATTTATACCCTGCTGGGACTGTTGACGGCCGAGCAGTTCGGACTAGGTTTTTCCATTGAAGACAATGGAAAAGCCTGGTTGAAGTTTCTGCCGTTTGGATGTTCGGCGGAGGATATGGCGCTCAAAAACCTGAAGGCCGGCGTGCTGGCCGCAAAAGCAGGCGAAAAAGACAACCCCTATTGCGAATGGATCGGGGCGGATATCCGCGCTGATCCCTGGGGATACATGGCGCCAGGTTGGCCGGAAAAAGCGACGGAAATGGCTTATCGTGACGCATACCTGAGCCATCGCCGGAACGGCATTTACGGGGAAATGTTTTTTGCCGCAACGATTGCCGCCGCATTTGCCGTGAATGATCCGGTGGAAGCCTTAAAGATCGGCCTCACGGAGATTCCACGCGATTGCGCCCTGGCCAAGGCGGTGCGATGGGCTTTTCAGCAGGCGCCCCGCATCAAAAATTACCGCCAGGCCCGGGAAGCCGTGGACCGGCATTTTGCGGGCATGCATGCGGTCCACACGATCAACAATGCCTGCCTGACAATCTGGGGCATCATGATCGGCGGAACGGATTTCACCAAAGTCATCGGTGAAACCGTCGCCATGGGACTGGATAATGACTGTACCGCGGCCACGGCCGGAAGCATCGTGGGCGCCGTGATCGGCAAAAAAGGAATCCCGCAACACTGGTATAGGTCTTTTCATAATACGGTCCATTCCTATCTGATCGGGAAACCGAAGTTCAGGATTGATGACCTGGTGAAACGATTTGAAAAACAGGCGGAAAGGATATATACTTAAATTTAAAAAATAATCGTTATGAAAATACTGAACTACGGTTCGCTGAATATTGACCGAGTTTATCGGGTCCCGCATATCGTCAAACCGGGTGAAACGATTGCAAGTCAATCGTTCCTGACTTTTGCCGGCGGGAAAGGGGCGAACCAGTCCGTGGCGATAGCCCGGGCCGGCGGAATGGTATATCAGGCCGGCAAGGTTGGAAGGGACGGGCGGTGGCTGATAAAAAAAATCGCCGGATCCGGGGTGAATACGCATTTTATCCGGACGGCGGAAGAAAACACCGGCCAAGCCGTGATTCAAGTTGACAAGAACGGCGAGAATGCCATCTTTCTTTATCCGGGCGCAAACCACCGGATAACGCGGGCAGAAATTGACGACGTCCTGCGGAATTTCAAGGCGGGCGATGTCTTGCTGTTGCAAAACGAAATCAACGAGGTTGCGTATCTCATCCATGCGGCCCATGACAGAAAAATGCTGATTTGCCTGAATCCGGCCCCCATGGATCAGCGCGTGGAAAAATATCCCCTACGCAAAGTGAACCTGCTCATCCTTAACGAGACCGAAGGCATAACGCTGTCCGGCAAGACCAAGCCAAAGGCCATCCTGGACGCCCTGGCAAAAAAATTACCGCGCACCGAAATTGTCCTTACCCTCGGCAAACAGGGTGCAATCGCCAGCTCGCCGGACCGACGGATCATTAAAGCTTCTTCCGTCAGGGTCAAATCCGTGGACACCACCGCGGCCGGCGACACATTTATCGGCTATTACCTGGCCGGCCGGGCAGCCGAGAAAAACATGGAAGAATGTCTCCGGCAGGCGTGCACATCGGCAGCCATTTGCGTGACACGTCCGGGCGCCATGGATTCCATTCCGTCCTTCAGGGAGATTGGGGATTTCCGTCCCTGACATGAAAACTTCTTATTTTCATGTGTTTTCACTGGCGTCCCATAGGGACGCCGAGACTGTAGCGGTTTAGACTGTAGGCTGTAGTGCAAAACACAGAAACCGCATCTTTAAAAAACCTGAAATGCAGTTTTAAAATATTGATTTGCCTGATAGTCTACAGCCTATAGCCTAACAACCTGAGCATCCTATGGGATGTTACTGATGTGTTTTTAAAAAAATCTTCTTTTTCATTTGACTAAATCCAAATAATGCTTATCTTTATTGACCTTTACAGCAATCCAAATTTTATCTGGTAATAAAGGGCATTATGAACGCTTATGCGGTAATTCAAACCGGCGGCAAACAATATCTGGTTCATCAGGATGATGTTTTTGAGGTTGAACTCCTGCGCGCCGAGGCCGGGTCTGAAATTGACATAAAACCCGTCCTGGCGGTTTCCGACGGAACCACTTTGACAGTCGGCACGCCTTCCGTTGAAAACGCCTCGGTCAAAGCCATGGTTGTCAAGCATATCCGCGGGCCAAAGGTCATATCTTTCAAAATGAAACGCCGCAAGGGATACCACCGTAAAAAAGGCCACCGGCAGGAATTGACCGTTTTAAAGATCAAGGAAATACAAAAAGGTTGATAGACTGAAGCCAATTAGACCACAGGAAATTAAGGATGCAGGTTTTTCGCAAGACTAAGCGTCTACAGGCTAAATAACCTTACAGGGGAATTATTATGGCGGAAACAAAAAAAGGCGGCCATGCGGTAAACGGACGCGACAGTATCGGCAAGCGTCTTGGAATAAAGTGCTTTGACGGCCAGACCGTCAAAGCCGGTGCAATCATCACCCGCCAGCGCGGAACGAAATTAATGGCAGGAACCAACGTCCAGCGCGGACGCGATGATACTCTTTTCGCCCTCAAGCCAGGCATTGTGCGGTTCATTAAACACAGCAAATTCGTCAGAATAGAAGAAGTTGTCCCCGCGAAGTGAAAGGCCATCGCTTCATTGAAACGGCAAAGGCAACCCTCATGGCCGGCAAAGGCGGCAACGGTTGCTGTAGTTTCCGAAGGGAAAAATATGTGCCGATGGGCGGCCCCGACGGCGGCGACGGCGGCCGCGGCGGAAACATAATCCTCCAAGCCGACAAGAACGTTGATTCACTGCTTGCTTTTTACTATCGGCCCGAACATCGCGCGCCGGATGGCGGACACGGCCGGGGCAAAAAAATGCACGGCAAAAACGGCGCCGACCTTATCCTCACGGTGCCTTGCGGAACGGTTGTTTCCGATCTGGAAACCGGAGAAGTTTTTGCCGACCTGGCAACCGACGGCGATCAAATCATCATTGCCAAGGGCGGTAAGGGCGGCATGGGAAACGTCCATTGGCTTACCAGCACCTACCGCGGCCCGACGGAGCACACCGCCGGCGCGGAAGGCGAAATCAGGAAATTGAAATTGGATTTGAAAATCGTGGCCGATATCGGCCTGATAGGGTTTCCCAACGCCGGCAAATCAACGCTCATCAGCGCAATCAGCCATGCCCATCCGAAAGTCGCCCCCTACCCCTTCACCACAATTTATCCGGTAATCGGGACAGTGAAGGATGATCCTTTCAGCGACACTGAATATAAAGTGGTGGACATACCCGGGCTCATAAAAAACGCCCATCAGGGCGCCGGATTGGGGCACAACTTCCTGCGGCACGTGGAGCGCACCCGCGCGCTGGTGTTCATCGTGGACATGGCCGGAACCGACGGCCGGCATCCGGCGGATGACTTTCTGACCCTGCGCGATGAGATTGGCTGTTACAAGGCGGAGCTTCTTGAGCGGCCGGCGCTGATTGCGGCGAACAAGATGGATGTGCCGGAAAGCGCAAAATTACTTAAAGAATTCATCAAGCGCACCAAAAGCAAACCCATTAAAATCAGCGCGCTCAACGGCGACGGGATTGATGAACTGAAGAAAGCAATGACCAAGCTGGCCGGGAAAAACACGGAAGCTGGCCGATAAATCCGACCTTGCGGAGATGATCGCCTGCTCACCGTTCAATATGCGGGGGTTTGGTTCGATAACTTAGGATGTTTTTCGCACTTTTTGCCGTACGCCTGGAGGGTGAAGCTGTGCTGAACCGCGATTTGGCCGGCATTACATCGGCTCGCCGCAGTCTCGCCCACCATAAAATGTGCCATCTTATTTTCCGCCCGAATCAGGAAATCTGACCTTAATTTCAGCAATCCCGGTCCCGGTGAAAAATGAAATTGCACATTTTATTGATTCCATGGAGGGCTGGGCTGAGCCGCGGGAACGGCTCGCCAAAGGCCGCCCTCCATTGCCATACTCCAACTCATTTTCCGGACCTTATCTGAAATATTCACGCAGGGTCAGGAAGTTCACGGTCATCATTTATTCTTGAACAAACTGCTTTCAACCAGGTCGCAGAGAATATGGCCGATGGTAATGTGCGCTTCCTGAATGCGCGGCGTATCGGCGGACGGAATTGCAAAACAGTAATCACAAAGTCTTTCCATTTCCGCGCTCTTTTCGCTTTTTTCGCCCGTAAAGCCGACGCTGGTGATTTTGAGCTGACGGCATTGTTCCAACGCCTTCAATATATTGGGCGAACCACCCGAAGTTGAGATGCCGATAAACATATCGCCCTTCACACCCAAGGCTTGAACCTGGCGCGCAAAAATATTTTCGTAGCCGCCATCATTGGCGATGGCGGTAATGACCGAAGTATCGGTTGAAAACGCAATCGCCGGCAGGGCCGGCCGGTCAAAACGGAACCGGTTGACCAGCTCGCCCGCCAGATGCTGGGCATCGGCGGCGCTGCCCCCGTTGCCGGCCAGCATGATCTTATGGCCGGAGCGATAAACTTTTACGGCCGCGTTCGCCACGCGCGCAACAAGCGCGACAAACGAACGATCGGCAAGAATTTTCTGTTTGACGTTGATTGATTGCTGGATCGTCTCGCTGATGAATTTATTCATGTTCATTTGTCGGCCGCCTTTCTTTTGGTAATTTTCAGTGTTTCTCCTGTCCCGGCGAGGCCAGGACGAGAAATGAATTGGCAAAAAAATCAAATTTTCTGTTTTCAACAAGGTTGATCAGGGCGAGCTTTTCGCTGAAAATGCGGTAACGATCGCGGTCGTAATTCGGCGCATCCTGGAAAATATGACTCGGCTCCGGCAGGTAATCATCGCTGAAAATTTCTTCCGGCAGTTTGTAGTCGGGATACGGATAAAAATATTTCAGGCCGTTAAATCCGGCGCCGGCCAGAAGTCCCGCCAATTCTTCGCGCGAATAAGTCTCCGCGGGAGCATCGGCGCGGTACCCTTCAATGCCTTCAAACGATCGGCCGGTATGGTCTTCGCGCGCGCCGGCAAAATATTTCAGGCCGAATTTATTTTCAATTGCCACGATGAGAACCCCTTCCGGCTTCAAGAGCGCGCGGCAGAGTTCCAACAGTTTTCCGGCCGGCGCTTCGCCCTTGACAAATGAACGGGCATATTCCAGGACTCCAATCAGGGTTATGTAGTCAAATTGGCCGTCCAACCCGGCGCGCGGCTGCAAATCACAGATATTCCCGGCGATAATTTCCACATTTTCATGCGCGCGGCAGCGTTCATAAATAATCTGGCTGCGCCGGGCGGAAAGCTCTACCGCGGTTACCTTGGCGACCTTTTCGGCAAAGAATCCCGTCAGGGCGCCGCACCCGGCGCCGATTTCAAGCAATTGGCCGTCATTTTTAAAAGGAAACCATTCCAGGAGATTGCGGCGATCGGGGGAAAGATGATATAACACCGGCCAGCGCTTGTCCTGGCGCAGGACGGCGGCCGCATCGCCGCCGGCCTTAAACAGGGCCAGCAGTTCGTCTTCAACCGCGCCGTCTGAATACAGGTCGGCGCCGGGATGATGTTCTGTGATCAGTTTTGCCATGTTATTCTCAGGCACAAAGGGACAAAGGCACATAGGCACAAAGTGAAATCTTTGCCAATCTATCCCTTCTGCCTTTGTGCCTCTGTGCCTTCTGCCATTCTTATGATTTTATCAGACCAACCGTTATCCTGCTCCCCAGATCATACAATCCCACCATGGGCATGGAAGTGGAAACTTCAAATAAAATCGCGTCATAGAGCCGGTGATAAACCGCCAGCCCGTTTTCATCATTCCCGACGCATCCCAGCGACAGCGCATATTTACCCGACTGCATGTTGAGCGTTTGTTCATATTTCACCTCAACCACGTCGCCCTTGCGGAAGGAACTCTTTACCTCTTTTTCGTTTTTTTTAAACTCCGTGTTGGTGCCGGTCACTTCCAGCCCTTTCAAATCCTTGACTGTAAAGGCAAATATCGGGTCGGCGATATCGGCTTCAAATTTCACCTTCATCACAATCATAAATTTTTTTCCATTTTCCAGAAAACACGTTTGCCGGCCGGCATCATCGTATATGCCGCAATCCACAATTTGCGCCTTTTTATTCCCATACGAGAGCGTGTCCGAGCCGGACTGGCGGTCCGAGCCGGACTGGCAGTCCGAGCCGGGCAGGCGCCGGCCTAACCCGGCAACGGAGGATGCGCAACCAGCCATAATCTGCTTGTAGGCATCAACCGCTTCCTTCGGGCCGGATTCGGCAACCAGGCGCCCTTTCTCAAGCACGATGGCTTTGTCGCAATAACGAATGACGGTATCAAGGGCATGGGTCACGAATATGACCGTTTTGCCGTCTTCCCGGAACTTGGCGAGTTTACGAAAACATTTGGCCTGAAAATTCATATCACCCACCGCGAGGGCTTCATCCACGAGGAGAATATCCGGATCAACGCTGATGGCGACGGCAAAAGCCAACCGGACGAACATGCCGCTGGAATAAGTGCGCACCGGCTGGTCCAGATAATCGCCGATGCCGGCGAAATCCACAATTTCATCAAGCCTTTTGTCAATCGCGCGCCTTGTGTAACCCATAATCGTGCCGCTGAAATAAATATTTTCTATCCCGGTCATCAAGGGGTTGAATCCGGCGCCCAACTCAAGCAGCGCCGCCACTTTGCCCCGCACATCCAGGGTTCCGCCGGTCGGCATCAAGATGCCGGCGATTATCTTGAGCAGGGTTGACTTGCCCGACCCGTTGCGGCCGATTACGCCGAGCGTTTCGCCCTGGCCGGCGCGCAAGGAAACATCATGCAACGCGTAAAAATCCTGATGATATTTTTTGTGCGGCCGCAGCACCGCCTTGAACCGGTCCGAGGGACGATGGTAGAGCCGGTAAATTTTATCCAGGTGTTGGACGTTGATCATTTGTAATTATTCAGGCTGCAGGTTGTTGATTCTGCAGACTGATTTTTTATCTCCGTTTCTCCTTCAAGCTATCCGGAGTTACGGTGTTTTCCGGTCATTCCCGATGAGCGGATAAGCATCCGGGATCAGCCGCATTAGTTCGCGCCGCAGGGCGTTTTCATCATGTGTTTCCGCCAACCGGGCCAATGCATCCAAATCCACCGGCGGAACACCGGATGACCCGGTTTTCGTCATTACCCATATTTTATCAAACGGGGTACGCACCACGTTCTCGTTATCCGTCATTAATTCCTCAAACTCCTTCTCGCCGGGACGGATCCCGGTATAGACAATTTCAATATCCTCCCCCACCCGCAGGCCGGAAAGTTCAATGAGACGTTTGGCCATATCGGCCACCCGGACCGGCTGGCCCATTTCCAAGACCATAATATCACGGTCATTGCCGATAACGCCGGCCTGCAATACCAAATCAACCGCTTCGGGAATTGACATGAAAAACCGGGTCATATTGGGAGTTGTGACCGTGACCGGGCCGCCGGCTTCAATCTGCCTGCGGAAAAGCGGAATAACGCTCCCACTGCTGCCGAGGACGTTCCCAAACCTGACGATAATCAGCTTGACGCCGGAAGGAGTCCTTTCATGAATCACACGCTCAGCCAGCCGCTTGCTCGCCCCCATCACGCTGGTCGGGCGAACGGCCTTATCGGAGGAGATCAGCACAAACCGTTCCACGCCGCATTGCTCGGCTTTTTCCACCAACCGGGCCGTGCCAATGATATTGTTTAACATGCAGGCGGACACGTTTTGCTCCATGATCGGCACGTGTTTGTAGGCCGCGGCATGATAAATGATCTGCACGCCGAATTTTCGCAAAACATGCTCAACCTGGAACGCATGACCGATATCGCCCGCCACGGGCGAAAAAGAAAGTTCCGGCATAATTTTGCGGAGCTCCATATCAATGGCATAAAGATTGTATTCACTGTTATCAAAAAGCACCAAATGCTTGGGCGCATAATGGGCCACTTGCCGGGCCAGTTCCGAACCGATACTGCCCCCGGCGCCCGTAATCATAACCACCTTGCCCCCCAAACCTTCCTTGACCGACTGCCGGTTAAAACTGATTTCCGGACGCCCCAGTAAATCTTCAAGCTCCACCTTGCGGGTAGAAGAAAGCTCCACCCGTCCGGAAGTCAGGTCCGCCATGGTTGGAATCATATGGAAGACACAGGCCGCGCTTTCTTTTTCGCAATCGTCCATGATGGCATTGATTTGCTTTGGCCGCGTATAAGGCGGAAGAATCAAAATGCAATTGGCATTGGTTTTTTTGGCAATTTTACCGACACTGTCCACCGGCCCGTAAATGCGCACACCGCGAATCGTGAGATGGCGCGCGCCGATTTCATCGGTTACTATCCCGACAAATTGTTCCACCGAGCTGTCCTGCGATCCCCGGATCACCTGTTCCGCGTCCTCCAACCGGCCCACAACCAAGGCCTGTTTATCGGATGACTTCACTCCCCGCCGGCGTTCCAGCCGGTGCTCGCGAACCCAGCGCATTGTCAGGCGCGACCCCGTCATCCACGCGCCCATCAGCATAAAATACAGGATGAAAACTGAACGGGGAAAACCTATGAAAACAAAACGGGGAAAATCAACATAAGGTCCGGCCCGGATGACCATATAACCCGCAAAAACCAGCAGGGCGGTGATCAAGGCGCCGAAGATCCGCAAAAGATCATCAATGCTAAAAAACGACCACATCCCGGAATAAAGACGGAACACAACAAACACGGCCAGATTGACACACAGCAACACCGGTAAAGTTTTTATAAAACAATCCATGTTCTCCGGCGGGATAGAGCCGTCAAACCGGAGATAAAACGCGAGATAATAGGAAACACTAGTTCCGAGCACATGCCAGCTGAGAATAACGATCCGCCTCAGGATCGGATGCCTTCTGATAAACTGTGTCATAAACATAATCAAATTTTGAATTTTCATGGTTTATTTTTTCCCAAGTTACCCTAAAACACTATCAACGGACGGCATAGACTGCAATCCGATTCTGGGACCAGATTTTTTGAAACTTTTCCGGATGGGATTCAAGATAGTTTTGCACTTCCGGGGAATAATATTGGTTTACTTTTAAAATATCTTCCGGCCAATGCTTGGCAATTTTACCAGTGACGCTTAAGTCGCCATTACGGCGATTAATGACAATCAGCCCGCGATTACGAAGTTTTTTCCATGTATATGGTTCCGGAGGTTCTTTTTCAGGATTTGACAAGTTCACCCATGGTACGTGGTAAGTGTTTTTCGGGGAATAACACCACAAAAACCGGGTGGTCCAGGGGTCAGCCAACACTACTTTATTTTCATACTTCGCCATGATTCTTCCCAAATCATTATACAAATGATAATCGTTTCCGGTCGGAATTTTTCGCAAAGTATAAACTTTACTATAGGGCGCGTAGATACCGGCCGCATTTATCGGAAATATAAACCCAACCAATCCGGCAATAATCAGAATGCATCCGACAAAATTAACCCATGATAATCGCGGCCAGATTAAAAAGGCGGATTTTACCGGAATTACGCACATTTTCTGAAACAATTCCCGCGCCTTGTTCCAAAAATGGACAAACAGATAAGCACCAATAAACGGCAATGGAATCAGGTAATGAAAGCGATAGATCGTCACATCTTGTCCCAACCGGGCCATCATATCAACCGTCAAGGGATTAAAGGCCGTCAAAAACGGTACAATAATCATGCCGGCCATAAGATAAGGAATTTTGACAAAGTGACAGATCATCAGCACAAAAAGCAGATATACAAATAACCCCCATAATCCTATCACCTGATAAAAAACAAAGAGCTGATACACCACCAGCCGGAGCCAGGGGTTGTGCGGTGGACTGATCAGTAGTTTATTGAAAACAAAATTGACCAATTCCAAGGGAATGCCCACGTGCGGCATAATCATATTTGAAGAAATCCACGCCCCGGGCTTAAAATATCTGACGATGGCAAAACCGGCAAAAAATAAGACAAGGAGAGCGGCAACCAGAATTACAGGTTTCCATTCTCTGATGAAGTCAACCCACCCCCACCCCTCCCGGGAGGGGATCAAAATCAGTTCCTCTCCTTTGGACTCGTTCCGAAGTTTCAGAGTGAAGGGGTGGCCAGCGGCCAAGGTTGGTAGAACTTTTATTGTCTCCGCATGTTGCCAAAGGCGACATGTTTGACGGTTGATAATCTTCCGCCAAAAAATCCTGGTCGCTACCACAAGACCCAGCGCCAGTGTCATAAAAAATATAAACAATGCCTCCTGAGTATGAATTACATTTGTCACAATCAGTAAAACCGGCACTATCCAGAGCGCATGCCCAAACCAGCGATCAGACTTCAGCCAGGCAACAACAACGGCCATGGCCGTAAGGAAGAGTACATAATTTAGGATTGTTGGCGCGAAGGCATAATAGCGGATATAGGCAAAAACCATGTTTCCCATGGTGGCACCGGCAATGAGAGAGGCCAAAGCCGCCATCATCATTTTCTTGAGCGTGCTGATACGCAGGCCGGCAAATAAATACAGTCCGAAATAATATATTGCCAGAAGAAAAACCAAGACATTAACCCAGGTCAGAACATGGAGGGAATCCATAATCGCCAGGCCGGAAACCTGACAAAGCCATGCACGAATAAAATGCCAGCGGAAGCCTTGATTTAAAAAAACAGAGTAGAACGTCGGGTCGGCCGGGAAAACGCCATTATCTATGAAGATGATTTTTTGCCATTGAAACCAGAGCACGTGATCCCATGCGTCAGATGGAATTTCAAGATAAATACCGGCATAGGCCAAGTAACCACAAATCACCCCGGCCAGGACAAGGGGAACCATCAAACGGGTGGACAAAAGACGGCGGATTATATTAGCTGCAACTTTCAACGTCCAATATTGAACTTTTCCGCTACCGGCGGATCCGCCCAAGGTGGACAACATTGAATCCAAATCCCCTTTTCCAGAATTGGATATTGGAAGTTGAGTGTTCAACGTTTTGGAACTCATGAACATCTTAATAACAGCCAATACTGCCAAGACCACCCATTCCAACAGCATGCACCACTGCCAGCGGATAATCGGCTGGGCATAATATTCAAACGGCAGGAGCGTAAGCACAAGGAGGGAATAGGAAAGCGCGAAGGAAAGGAGAAAACGGAACTTTTTAATCCCCAGGATTACGGTGATAAAAAATCCCGGCAGGAAAAAGAGGGCAATAAACAATTCAAGATAAATGACACTGGCAAAAAACATCGTTAATCTGATTCAGATTGTTTTACCGCTGAGACGCAGAGATCGCAGAGGTAAGATAAAGTTTTTGTTTTTTTGAACATTAAAAAACCAGTCCTTTTTCATCTCCGCGTTCTCTGTGCCTCTAGCGCCACGTCGTCAAACAAGTGGCCACTTGCCCCGATTTATCGGGGCGACGTGGAAGCGGGCGGTGAAATTATCTTCTCAGAATAGCGCCAACCCATACCGCCGCCAGTAAAGGGCAGTTTTAATAATTTCATTGTTAATCGCCACCAACCCTTCCTCATCTTGCCACCAGTTATCAGGCGTAAAAGGCAAATTGGTTGAACTGCTTATATAAACAACAACATTTCTGTCATTGATACAATGATGAATCACGTTCATAGCTCGCCTGGTATGATACCAGCTTGTCACCATAATGATTGATTTGTTTTTTTTCTCTTTCACAAGCGCCGCAATTGCTTTTCCGTCTTCCAGCGTGCTGGTTGAAGACAAAAGGCTTATTTTTTCCTTCGGAACGCCCCGCCGCACGGCAAAATCTAACGCCTGCTCTGAATCCATGAAAAAGGTTTGCTTTTCAACAGGCTTGTCACCCGTGTACCAAAGTTCAGGAGCCAAACCGCGCTTGAACAATTCAATCCCGTAGCACAAGCGTTCCGGCCCCCCGCCGGCCAAAACAACAATAGCATCGGCATTTGCGATTTTTGTTTGAACAAAAAACCAATGCCCGATTGCCGGGAGCCATGACTTGGCGGTGCTGACAAGCAGGAATACCAGGATAAACACCGCATAAAGCACCGTAAAAAGACTGCGTTTCAAAGTGTTTTCGTTACTTGATGGCTGCGCTTTCATGCAAATTCTTTTAAGGCGTTTTTATTTCAGGGCGCCAATCGTTCGCGCCGGACGGTCAAGCGCCACAATCCCAGCATGCATAGAAGCAAGACTGTCAAAGTAATGATTCCGATATATCGGCAATCCAATACAAACGCAAGCGCCAAAACAACGCCAATCAAAGCCAAGGCAACATACAGCAAGGTGACGGTCTGATGTGAAAGACCAGAAATTACCAACCTTTGATACAGATGCGACCGGTGTGCCGCAAAGACATTCTCGCGTTTGACAAGACGACGCACAAAAGTAAACGCCGCGTCAAAAACAAAAGGCCATACAAAAAGAATACCAATCAACACAAAGCGCGCATCGCCACGTGCGGCAATAACCGGCAGAACGGCAAAAGTGTAGCCAAGAAAAGCACTGCCGACATCACCCATAAATATTTTTGCCGGAGGCCAGTTATGCCCGAGAAATCCCAGGCTGGAAAACGCCAACAATATTCCTGCCGTGCATAAAAAAGGCTGTTGACTGATAATCCCAATAATTGCCCACCCCAGACCGGCAACTGCGGCCTGTCCACCCGCAATGCCGTCAATGCCATCCATAAAATTATAGGCATTTGTCAACCCGACAATCCAGACAAGTGTCAGTGGCCAGCCCCACAAACCCAAAATAAAATTTCCAACACCGGGAAGATTTAATTCATTCCATTCTCCAAAAGCCAGACAGACTAATATGGCGCAAATTAGATGGACAGCGAACCGCACATAAGTTGGCAAGGAACGCAAATCGTCAAGCCAACTCACACCCGCAATAAGCAAAGCTCCGATAGTAAATGCCAGCAATTGCCAAACAGATAATACTGAATGGATAAAAGGAAAAGTTATCCAAATACCCGCCAAGGTAACAACAACAATCGCCAGACCCCCGCCACGCGGCATAGGACGGGCGTGCGAGCTACGCTCATTGGGAATATCCAACAGACGGTTTCCGACCCAGCGGCGCAAGCCGGAAACGGCGAGAAACGTGACAATAAAAGCAATAAATGAGTATAAAATATAATACAGCAACATTTACAAATCTCCCGCTTCCCTCATCGCGCTTACAGTTTCACACCAGCCGGCCGACAAATCATATTCCGGTACAAATCCCAATTCCTGTCTGATCCGCTTGTTTTCCACGGCAATATCTTCGGTATATTTATCAATCGTCGCCCGGCAGATCGGAGATCGACATCCAATCAATCGTAATGTATCTTCAAAAAAACCGGCTACGATACGTGCAGGGCCGACCGGAATAGAAAATTGCGGCGGTTTACGTCCAAGAGCTCCGCTGATTGACGAAATTATATCACGCAATTCATGGAATTGTCCATCGGTGACATTATAAATCCGCCCGGCTGCTGACGAATGTTGAACGGCAAGCACGACCGCACGGGCAAGGTCCTTATCATAGACCAGGGTGCGCCGATTGCAACCATCGCCGATGGGAACAAACCGATTGCGCGCCAAAGCCTTAACCAACCGCTCGTAATTACCCTTGATCAGTGAGCCGTACACGGCCCCGAAACGCAGAACGGTCCCAATCGCTTGTCCGTCCATGCCTCTGGCTTCCAGGACTATTTTTTCGGCGGCCAGCTTTGTCTGGGCATAGAACGTATCGGGATGTGGCGGCGTGTCTTCGGTAACAACGCGTCCATCCGATGGCCCATACACCGCAATTGTGCTGGCCAACACAACACGTTTGACACCCGCTTTAACCGCCGCCGCAATAACCGTCGCTGTTCCGCCGACATTAATCCGTTCATATTTCTCGCGCAGTTCGGAAGTGGGGTTGACGATATGCAAGAGGGCTGCCAAATGAATAACCGCGCCCACGCCATGCATGGCAGACTGAACAGCAACCGGGTCGGTTACATCACCAATCTGCGTTTCCACCCCAAGCGGGAATGCGGCGGATTGCGGTCTGTCCAGAGAAAACGTCCGGACGGGATATCCGGCCTTACGAAAAGCATGTACAAGGCATGGGCCGATAGCACCGGTTGCGCCAGTTACAAGAACAGTCATTTTTTATTTATCCCAAGCAGCATCCATCGCGCTGATCACAACTGGTTTGGTTTATCTTTTTTGAGAAACAATTCATTGATCGTCCCAAAGCATACGCCTGCAAATATGGAAACAGCTCTTGCATACAACATGCAAGGGACAAGATACCCTTTGTGATATTTCATTTTCCTGAATATCTTCAAAAACGCAAGGGATGAAAAAGAAAAAAATGAAATAATAAAAAAGGCGGGGATCCAAAAATACGCGTTCCAACAAGACAAAATTATGAAAAATGGCAAAATCGGGGAAATCAATGTTTCAATTTTTAAGGAATGCGGCGTATATGAATCTTTAAAAGTTTTGGCGAAGTGTTTTTTATGAAGTCTGACCCGCCAGAATCCACGGCGATATTTTGTGCGCAAATATTGCCTTAAGGTAGACGGATGCTGATGATAGACCAACGCCTCTCCGCAGAAAAGCAATTTGCAACCATTTTTGCTCAACCGGTATGAAAACTCAGCATCTTCACCGCAAGCTATCGGAAAGCTTGTGTCAAATCCTCCGTACTTTTGAAAAACATTTGCCCTGTAGGCAGCGGCATAGGTGCCGATGAAATCAATATACCGGTTCTGTTCCATTTTAATATATCGGGTTTCAATTTCAGCCTGACCAAATTGGGCGACAAACTCTTTCTGCCTTGTTTTGTAGCGACCTTGAACTCCGGCTATTTGGGTATTGGCGTCGAATTGAGCGAGAATGCTTTTGATAAAATCAACATGAAGCTCGCAGTCGGAATCAGTGAAAATCAGGATGTCTCCTTTAGCTTCTTTGGCGCCATGATTTCTGGCTGCAGCCGGCCCATGATTGTTCTGCCGGATTAATTTTACTGAACCATGCTTTACAACAATGTTGGCAGTGTTATCAACGGACCCATCATCGACAACAATAACCTCGTACGTATCTCTGGAAACGCTCTGATGTAAAGCCTTATCCAAACAAAATTCGATTATCTTCTCGGAATTATAAGTCGGAATAATAAGAGAACATTTTACCATTTGACTCCTTAAAGCTTGTCAGTCCGATTAATGACCCGCCGCCATTAACCCAGGATTCGCCGAGGCGAGGGCTATGGCGGGTCGCGTTGCCATGCAAAGCCGCAGAGCGCACTGGCAGGCAAGAAGATCAAAAGAGATGCCTGAGCAATGTCCATGCGGCCCTGAAATTTCTTTTAAATTCTCTCGGATGAAAAGCAACCTGGGCGGCCTTGGATAACATATACCTTGGCCTCAGGTAGAATTCGCGTCTGCTTTGATCGCAAAATGCAACGAGTTCTTCGTTTGATATATTCGGAAGCGAAACAACACAGTTATGCAAGCCATCGCGGGTAAGCCAATCACGGTAAGATTTAGCCACGATATACCCCTTGTCTTTATAGGCATTATATGCCCTGGTACCTGGATATACCATAATGGGATAAAATTGCGCGGAATCACAATTAAGCTTCTTTGCCAGATCCAAAGTCGCCCTCATGGTCTCGCGCGTTTCACCTTCATTGCCGTACATAAAGCAACCATGAATCAACAGACCGGCCCGTGCCGCGTCATCTCTGAAATTTAAATATGATTCATGCCCGATGCTTTTCCCCAATTTATCAAGTATATCCTGTGAACAGCTTTCAAACCCCACGCACAAGAGCCGGCAACCGGCCCGGCGCATTATATCCATCGTTTCAAAATCAACGTCGGCGCGCGAATTAGTCGTCCAGGTGATTTTTAATTTGCGATCAATTATTTTCCGGGAAATTGCTTGTGCCCGTTCGCGGTTAACCGTCAGCGTATCGTCTTCAATAAAGACTTCCCGCACTTCCGGGAGCTGCTTATGAATGAATTCAAGCTCATCCACTACATTCTCCACGCTCCGAAGACGATATTGATGGCCGGTCATTGTCTGCGGGTAAACACAATAGGCACACTGGTGTGGACAGCCCCGTCCGGTAAGGATTGCAACAACCGGATACATGGCATTGCCATAGAAATAGGAATTGATATGTGGCCGGAGATGATCCCGATAGACCCGCGACACAAACGGAAGCTCATCAAGATTTTCGATGGCTGCTCGTTCCGGATTATGTCTGATTGCCCCGCCCCGCCGATAAGACAGGCCGTTAATCGAGCTAATATCTGCCACCACACCATCTTCAGCCAGTTTTTGCGCCAAATCTCTAATAGTATATTCGTATTCACGACGCGCCACAGCATCGAGAAAAGAATTTGCCTTCAATACCTCATCCGGCAGCGCGGATACATGCGTTCCAACCGCAACCACAAAAGACACGCCCGCCTTCTTTAGTTCTTGAACAACCTCCATATCATTTTCAATGCTCGGGGTTGATGTTTCGCAGACCACAAGATCAGGAGCAAACTGTTTAATCCTTGCAATGGTTGCCGGTCGGTCAAGTCCTGCGGCAGGGGCGTCAATAAGCGTAACATCAAAACCTTTGTCTTCCAGCACCCCGGTAGCGTAAGCCAGGAAAAACGGGTAATAAAGAGTTGCGCTCTTGGTAACCGCCGGGCTGCGGGAGGCACGCGAATACATCGGAAAATAAGGGGGGTTAAGAAGAAGCACTTTCATGTTTATATCTCCAATCGATTTTTGTCTGTCCTTTGAAATATTATTGATTTTCAGATCGCTTGCGCAAGAGCGAAAGGTAGATATTTTCAATTTGGGAAGTAATCTTTTTGCTGCAAAAAACTTCACGTACCCGAACAGAAGCGCGTTTGCCCATTGTTGTTCTCAAAGATCCATCCTGAAGGCAATGAAGAGCTTCGACCAGTGCATCGATGTCTCCCAGGGGAACAAGAAGGCCAGTAATACCTTCCTGGATCATTTCTGGTATCCCCCCTACTCTGGTGCCAATGACAGGTATCCCCACTGCGCCGGCCTCAAGGACAACGCGGGAAGAAGCTTCCGTATGGGACGGCACCACGACAAGGTCGAGAGCCGCAAGAATACGAGGAAAGTCATTTGCGATGCCAGTGAAAACAACCTCATTGTCAATTCCAAGCTCGCGGGCTAAATCACACAAAAAAGTCCTTTGGGGGCCATCGCCGACAACAATACAACGAAACGGCTGCGAATACTTCGTCTTGAATCGTGCGAGCGCCTGAAACAACTCCGCGTGCCCCTTGATAGGGACAAGCCGACCTATTATGCCTATTGTCAGCTCTTCGTTAGCGATATTGAGTGCCATGCGTGCCGCTGACCGTGAAATAGTATTGGTATAATAGTCAAGATCAATACCGGTATGAACAATAATGATTTTGTGATGTTTGTCATTTTTAAAGAACTCCGCCACCTTCTCAGATACAGGAAAAATATAATCCATTCCCCAAAGGATTAAAGTACGCAACAATTTATTTGCCAACGTATTTTCAAAGTCATCGGTGATATGGCACACAGCAGGAACTCCACATATACGTGCAGCCACTCCCCCGGCAATTCTCGAAACATTGTCGCAGGGATGCACAATATCCACATTGTGATCTTTGACATATCGGGCAACACGCCAGATCACTGAGACCAAGGCATGTCCATATCTGGTTAAACTTATTGGATCATACTTTATCGCAGAGCGATATATAGTGATAATACTGTCAGGAAATGGCAATACATCGACGGCAACGCCATGTTTTCTTGCTTCTTCAGTAAAGACATTTTCCCTGGAACTTACCACCATGGGGGAAAAAACATTCTTATCCAATTCTTTAATCAGAGAAAGGGTGTTAATTTGCCCCCCCCCGATCAGCTTGGCCCCGTGGTCCAGGTACAGTATGTTGTATTTACGTTTCACGGCGCCTATTTCCATCTGATCTCCATTAGGGACAATCCTTTGCTGCCCTTCCAGGAGCTACCCTCTGGAAATGCCTTGTTTTTTCATGTAAATAATAAAAGATAAAGAAAAAGGGAATGAAATCGAATCGGCCGAAAAAAACAAACAAATCGGTTGAAGACCGCAAGATTAAAGCCAGCAATAAAAAGAAAAAGACTTTGTTTGTCCGATAAAACTTAAAAAGGGCAAAGATGATCAGCGCCAGGGTAACTAGACCCATAAAGCCCGTTTGTGAATGGAGATTAATAAACGAATTATGATAATTATATTCGTTAATTTCACCTTCCGGCCACGGATCTTCAACTACATTAACGCCGAATATAACCCGCGATAGATCTAAATTATTAAAGTAGTTCGTCCACATTGCTAAACGCGCAGAATCCCCCCCTTCCACACTTCGCTCGAAATAATGATTAATCGCATTACTAAAAAATAAATAATTGGTGGCAGACGTCAAATAATAAGTAAGAAATAAAAAAATAATCACATAAAATATATATCGCGGTTTAGCTCGAAACATAACAAACAAAAGACCAAGCAAAAGAACAAAACTTGAAGCGATCCCGGAACGACCGATAGCCCAGATTGAAATAACCAAGGTAAACAATGCCGGTTTTAAATCAATTTTTTTGTTCTCATTAATTAATATAATGTACAGGGAGATACAGGCGATTAGCATCACCATTGAGACGCCATTAAAGCTGCAATATTTTAAAGCGGAGTATCCATCAACACCGGTAAGCATTAATATGAAAAAATAGCCGGCTAAGCTATAAAATACTATATATCCACCCCAACTATAAACGTATCCCCTAAGCAGAATCATGGCGGCTCCAAGACTGGATGCCATAAAAAGAATAGGATTAAGCAGCCTCCAACCTGTTCGCCCTACAAAAAACGATGAAACAAAAAAAGACGCAACAAGAAATCCTGCAAACAAATATATCGGAACATACTCGCGTCTAATTCTGGCGCTTAAAAGCATGAAAGCAAACACGCCAAGCAACGCGTTTACTTTAATCAGCACATTAATATCCCAAATTAAGGAGATTAACGATAGGGCAAGGCATAGTGAATAAAGTATAGTAAAAAATGATTTTCTTACATTATACCTTTCAGGCAAGATAGTATCCGAGAGCTTTGCGCAATTTTGTTGATTATGATTTTTAATGTTCATGAATTCTCAAAATTCATGCGCCATGTTGTTGGAGAATAAGATGTTTCATTGTCGGTTCGATATTAAGGCCTTCCTTCATGGTTTCCAGATAATGTTGGAGAGGGTAAAAACAGAGAAAGGGTGGGTATGTTTGCCCTTGAGCCGACGGGACAGAGATAAAAATTCCTTTTCATTCTAAATTTCGGCAGTCAACCTTATACCCGTGATGGCTTGCAATTTTCTTATAGCCCATATGGCGGACGCTATAATCTGTAAATTAATTAAAGTCATTTTTTTAATTTTTCGATTCTTTATTAAATATCCCAACCATATAAAAGGACTGTATAAAACGCGTAAAGGGAAGCAGAAGAGAATCATCAATACGTAATATAAAGCGGTTTGCCTACCTCCCCCATACTCTAAAAAATACAGGTAATCAGTTTCACAATACAGCTTTGTTATATTTGCTATCCATTTAGGGTCTGCCTTTGAACGACTTATTCCTACAAAATGCACTATTTCAACATCTGCCAAATAATAGATTCTAAATCCGGCCTTCTTTATCCTGCAACAATATTCCACATCCTCATAAAACATCGGTATTTTTTCATCTAATCCGCCCAGCTTTTTATAAACAAATCTCGGAAACATCATATAGCCGCCGTGAAGCAAATCCACGTCGCAACTACTATTGTGATCCCAATATCCCATATCTGATGGTTGAATAAACTTCCATTTCGGGAATATTGTGTCAATAAAGAAGATTTGCCAGAACTTACTCCAGAGCGACGGAAATGACCTGGCGCATGAAAGTAAAACTTCACCGTTGCCCTTGAGTGTTTTAACGCCAACGCACCCGACAGAGCCTTCATGTTTTAAAACGCGAAGGGATTGCTGAAGAGTGTTGCTTCTGATCAAGGTGTCAGGGTTAAGCATAAGGAAATATTGGCCCCGCGCAATATTAAAAGCCTGATTATTTGCAGCAGGAAAACCAACATTATTTTTATTTTTAATTAATATCACCTCCGGGAAACAGGCGGCAATATTTTCTGCTGAATTGTCAGACGAACAATTATCCACAACGATTATTTCATAATGTAATTCATCAGCATTTTCCTTGATAGACATAATGCATTTTTGTAAATAGTCCCATGAATTCCAGTTTACGATAACAACCGACAGGCCAATGCATTCGTTATTTGATTTTGAGTGAAATATGCTCATGATAATTATTGGATACTGTGCCTGTTGCCTCTAGCTGCCGTTTACGACGGGTTTCAGACAAATAATATCCGTCCTGTCCATTAGCATCGAATATTATTGCCTTTACTTGATAGGCACCTTTTGCTTTGAAACAATCTCTATCTTGGGAAGTGGGAATATCAGACACGTTCCTCTGTCCAGGATTTCTCGTTCCCTCTTGATGAACTCATCCTTGAAATGCCAGGGCAATACCAGATAATAATCAGGATTCATTGCGCGTGACTCTGCCTCGCTGATAATTGGAATGTCTGTGCCAATAGTGCGGGCACCGTATTTTTCCGGGCTTCTTTCTGCAGCATAGTCGATAATTCTATTATCGATACCGCACCATTGTAAAATAGTGTTACCTTTAGTAGAGGCACCGTATATATGAATTTTCTTGCCTTCCATCTTGAGTTTCTTTAGTAAAGTAATCAATTCATCCCGGTGAACGTTTATTCTATCCTGGAAATTTTTATAGGGTTTGTCGGTATCGAGTTCAAGATCGAACTCGGCATGGTGCATTGCCCGGATATTTTGAAGGTATTTTTCATTCTTATATTTGAAGTTTGTGATATGTGTTGCATAACAACGCAAAGACCCGCCGTTGATGTCGTTGAGCGTCACGTTGAATACTTTCATGCCGCTCTTTTTTAGAATATATTCAATCACCGCAAGGCTGTAGAATTCCAAATGCTCGTGACAGATCGTATCGTATGAGGTCATTTTCAACATCATGGGCATATAGGACATCTCGAAAATCCAAATACCTTCCGGTGCAAGGATGCTTTTTATTCCTTTGGCAAACGCGACGGGATCCTCCAAATCGTAAAACATTGCTATGGAAGTAATGATGTCTATCTTTGTTTCCCGTAAACAGTCCAGAAGTTCATCTGATGGAAATATATCCCGAATGACTGTTGCTACACGTGTATCAATTTCTTGAGCAACATCGGAAGGATCAACCCCGAATTTACGAAATTCCTTCGGGTAGTAATTAAATAATGTCCCATCATTACACCCTATATCCAAGACAGTGCTACTCGACTTATTAAGAATAGCCGTCACACCTTCGGCAATACCCTGCAGGTGTTTTTTCATTGTATCGTTCGTGCCCGAACGATACCAATAAGCAGAATAAAGAATCTCAGGCGGCACCGTATGTTCCATTTGCAGGAGGCCGCAAGCTTTTTCATCTTTAGTGGGATCGCATCGGACAAGCGACAAGGGAATTTTTCTCATGGGAGGTATTTCTTTTCCGGGCTTGACGAATGAACCCTGAAGATGCTGATCACCAAGATTAATTACCGGCGTCAATGCTGTTGATCCGCAGATTCGGCAGCTTTTTCGAAATGTTAAATGCATATTGCCTCCTTTTAATTGTTGTGCGATTATTAAATATTTTTGCGTCTTATCAACTTAATAATGTTATTTTTATTATTCTCAAGTTCATAAATAGCAATCAATTTGTCTTTCTTCATTATTTTTAAATATGATAATAAGACAAAATTTAGACAACTGCTTGGCGCTATTGCTATTAAAAATGCAGCCATCTTCCACCATAACGATGAATCTTTTGAAGCAAACCATTTTTGATATTCCTCAAGAGTATACCCTCCTTTCGCCCGATAAATAATAATCTGCTGTAATCTACGCCAAGGCTTTGACATATTATATTCTCGCTTTATATGTTCCGAAATATGTTTAAAAGAGCAAAGGAGCGCAGGCCATTTGAACATCCCAATCTCAAATGCCCGCTGTGCCCATTGGGCGTTACCATACCTGATCACAATATAAGGTTCTGCAATCACCAATGCCGGGGCAGGTAAAAATGATTGAAAAATAACACCTACGTGAATGAATTCCGTGCCGAAATATCGCTCTTTCTCTCTTTTTAGCCACAAATCGCGATTTATTACGACGCAACCAATAAATGACATGTATGTAATAACTCGCCGAAAAAGCTCTCCCAGCTCTGGCTCTGGGTATATTTCATTTCGCTCTATCTGAAGAAGCCTGTTTTTAATTTCTCTCGAAAAATCTGAGTTCATTAACTGAGCATTTACTACAATCAAGCTGTAACCTTTTTGGGCTTCATTAATCACCGTGCTTATGGCATTGGGTTTCAGCAGATCATCATCAGCAAAAAGCCAGCACATCTTACCTCGGGCATATTCAACGGCCTTGCAGTAATCCTGATCAACCCCTCCCTTGGCAGCAAGACGAATATAGCGAATGACCGAAAATTTTTGTTGATAATCCCTTACAATTTCTTCCGTATTGTCAGTTGAGGCACCATCAACGATGACGATTTCAATCCCCCCCGTTGCCTGTGAAATAATACTATTTAGCGTTTCCGCGATAAACGCCGCACGGTTGAACGTGGCAATGCAAATGGACAGCGTAATGTTGTTATTCATATTCGTTCAATTCCGCCATCTTTAATGCCAACGCTTCGACACGGGCGGCAGCCATACCGTCTGTTCGGTATACATAACGCTTTAAGAAAACCTGACGCGCAGGCTCAAGTCTTACCTTTGTATTGACATATGAGCCGTCCGCAACCGTTCTAAAAATGCTTATAAGTTCCTCGCCTGATTCCGGAACGAGAGTTGCCCCGCCTTTTTTGAAGATATCGCTAAAAACCCAACCAGGAAAGATAGGGCAAATGGTAAGCTTATCGGCAATAAGCGCATCTAAGGTCGCTGTGGAACCAAATGAAACAAAAGCATCGCACATTTTGATCAACTCCCGGATATCCGCCTGCCGTTCAACAAAGATCACGTTTTTAGATTTCCCGAGTAATGCTCGCGTCTCCCGTACATTTTCAAGCGGGTGTGGTTTAACTACAAGAGATATCCCTTGCGTCTTGTCAACAGCTTCTAATATTGCATGCATCATCGCGTGCACAACTTCTATGTTTGAGTATTTGGCATTGGTCTTCAAATAATATGTGGAAGCCAGCAATACCACGGCGTTTTTGTCCGGCACGCCAAGCATTGTGCGTTTTGTTTGCATTTCCAACCTGGACGGATTGACAAGACAGTCGTAGCGCGGCGAACCTGTGATAACAATTCTCTCTTCTGGAACATTTTGTTTCAGCATGGCCTCTTTCGAAACATCGCCCCAAACAGCAACCCGGTCTGCCGCAAGGAAACGCCATTCAACCCCTTCGTCGCCAGTTAGGCCAAACTGAACATCCATGCAGGGAATATTCATGCGCCGACAAAGTAATGTATAAATTCGCGACCGGGGGTCGGCAGTATCGGATGCAATTACCATCGCGGGGCGGTGGCTCTCTAAAATATGTCGAGCCACGACAGCATGAGGAATAATGTTGGGTAAATAGGCTCGAAAAAACCGATTAAAGAGATTTGTGAAGTTAGTTAACAGATGCCGGTCAGCATCGGGTATTATGCGCGCTAATTCATTTGAGAATTGCAGGTTTACTTCGGTCCGGCAAATTGCCTTCTCCAGTTTAGAAACCTGCTTGCCCGCCTGTTCGTTCCAATGCTGCCATACTGTTTGATATTTACAATCCCCGGAGGAAGACGGCTTCGAATCGGGCCAATTTTGATCGTTTAGCGCCACTACATGACAATCTTTACGCATGGCCATCCGGGCAACTACCGGCTGGAGAACGTCCCTGTACATCTGGTGAGTAAATCCGAGAAAAAGAAAAGTCTTTCCGGCTGGCCACGTTGAACAGCCGCGCGTACTGCGTCGATGCCGAACTAAATTGTCGGCCATGTGCTTAAATCGACTCAAGTATGGTCTTATTCGCTGAATTATGCTTTCAGACGAGGCCTCCGATGCTAACACTGTTGTTATATGACTATGTGCAAATACAGCAGAAAACACATCCCAAAAAGGTATGCCTTCCACGGTGAGCGTTTCCGCCAGGGTTTCTCCGTTAGGAAGCCTGGACTTGCCGAATTTCTCGACTAAAGAGGCGGAATAATTAAGCATATCTATGGCGTTTAGTACGGGCTTGTTTTTATTCACGTTAGATAAATCGCGTTGCACCATATGTTTCGTATCCCCTTTAAAATAAGACGGCTAAATCTTCGGAATCAGCGGTCACAATAAATTTTCTATAGAAACAGTTAAATATTAAGCTAAATGAATTTTTCACGATTTCTTTATTTCTTTTTCCAGGTCGGAAATGGTTTTTCTAGCTTCATCCAATTCCATATTCCACCAGCCTGATTGCACGATCTTGTCAATTATTTCAGCCGAAAAACGATATCTTATGACCTTTGCCGGGCATCCTACGGCAATTGCATAATCGGGGACGTCCTTGGTCACCACTGAATTTGCTCCAATAATTGCGCCATTTCCTATTCTCACTCCACGGCACACGACTACATCTGTACCAAGCCATACATCATGGCCAATCACACATTCTTTTCTGGTATATTCATCATATAATTTTATCTTTGGATATAATAAACCACTCAGCGCCACGTTGTCCGTTTTATGTTCACCCAGACCGATTTTTACATGAGGACCAATGGCAACATATCGACCAATATTTGTTTTAGTAATGTAACAATCTTTACCGATTCCAGTATAGGCGCCAATTCTTGAACATTCATCTATGATACTATTTTCCCCAACAGAGATTCTTCTTCCGCTTATTGCTTTAAGGTCAACATTTGTAGAGCAAATTCTACAATTATTAATTTTGTTAAACTCTTTAAGAATGGTTTCAAGCTTTCTTCGCTCATACCAATTATCAGAATCAGGATATATCCACCTCTTCGCAAGCCTTTGACATCTATCAATCAAACCCTTCATATCTCATCCTCCTGTTGATAACATATAACTCATTACATCATAACTTGTTAATCTTGCCAGCAACAAATCCAGCTTTAATTCTCGGCCCACATCCGGTTGGCCGCGTCGAACAGCCACGCGTACTGCATCGACGTCGAATTAAATCGCTAGCCAACAGATTGGGCTGTGGCATATTTTCATTTCCCTGGTTTTCGTTTTCCAGTCTGTGATAATTCAACGCACAATACCGAGACTCACCAGGCTGGCTCGCGAAAAATCCAGTTTTAATTTTTTACCTACAAAATAAATGAGTGGCAAACAACCAAGTAAATACAGAATGACTTTGGCGCCTGCGGTTAATAGCGAGTCAGTGAGCGTAACGGGAGAAGCCAGGTAATCCGCCAGCTTTTCAATTGAGCACAACAATATGAGCATGTAGATAAATGGTGCCCAGAGCTGCGAGAAAAACCGAACCCAATCGCCATACTGCCGTGTGTAATGGGACAGTGCATATCCGATCACAATACATGAATAAAAGAAATAGGTGAGCAGCGTCCCCGCAACGGCTATTCCTTCGATTCCATAACCCATACAGATGAACAAATAATCCAGAACTATATCGAAAATAAGCGCAATACAGCCGAAAAGAGCGTATTGTTTCAATTTGCCGGTAGTCACTAAAAAGGAATCAGTCAAGCCCAGGATGCCGTAAAAAAAAATCCCTACAACAACAATTCTGGCGGCAGCAATGCCGGGAGTATAAGCCGGAAGCAAAGTCTTGACAACAACGGGCAGGATTAGATACAGCGGTCCTATTACCAATGGTAACAATGCACTTAGAATCACGGGGGGCATGAGAACATACGATCGTAGCGCTTCAATGTTCCTTCCTGTGTTTCCAAAGTGAAAGTTGATCCGGGGATACAAAACCTGGCTTGCCATAGCCGGTACCATGGATACCACGCTTATTAACATGAGCGCCAATCCCAGATATCCTAATTGTGTCGCACCCAGAAAAGTGATGACCATAAGGCGGTCAATGGATGTTAACATTGTTATGATAAAACCTGAAACTAAGATGGGTGCGCCTATGCGTACTAATGACCATGAAAAAGATAAATTAAATTTTGGCGCTGGCGGCCAAGGATTACGGTATAAAGCATAGATTACAATTACCGCCTGCGCCAGAACTGCGGCAATCAGTCGCCCTGTTAGCCCGCTAAAATATACAAATAATACCGCCAGTCCTGCAGTGGCTATGGCAAACAAAACTTGCTGCTGACTTAGCTCCTTGAATTGGTTATGAGAACGCAATACGATTCGGTGATAAGTATAAACTTGCTGCAAGATCAGGACAACCGCCATAACCCGCAATCCAAAAGCCATCATTGCTGAATGGGTTGGTGAAAAGGAAAACGCGAGCACAATTATGGACGCGAAAACAGCCCCCCAGATCGTAGTATACCGAGCCGCACCATCAACAGCCGCAGCTTTTTGCCAATCATTTTGTCCTAAATACAAAGGCATATCACGCGCCATCGCAGAAAGCACGCCAAACTCTGCATAAGCTCCATATCCTAAAACTAATAAAACCGCATTAAAAACTCCAAAATCATGCGGTGACAGCAAACGGGCAATCCAAAAACCCGCGACCAGACTTATGGCCTGTGATATATAGGCGCTGGCACTGTAATGGAATACATCTTTTATGATATGGAAGCGATTGCTCAATGGGTAAATTTTCGGGATGAAATTATGGCCCTATATTCTTCTATCGTTTTCTTTATTCCGTCTTCCAGTGATATTTTGGGGATGTAGCCCAAGGCGTTTAACCGTGAAACATCCAAACATTTTCGTGGCATACCATCAGGCTTGGCGGTATCCCAATTGACGGAACCCTTATAACCCGTCATACGGGCAATCAATTCTGCTAAATTGCGAATTGAGATATCGGTGCCCCATCCAACATTAATGAATTCAGGTTCATTATAATTATCCATCAGCAAAAGAATAGCTTCCACGGCGTCATCCACATGCATAAATTCACGTTTTGACGAACCGGTGCCCCAAATTGTCACGTTATTTATTCCGTTGTCGACGGCATCAACAAATTTTTTGATAAGGGCGGCCAGCACATGGGAGTGCAAGGGGTCAAAACTATCGTTCGTGCCATACAAATTGCATGGCATCGCACTGATGCCGTGAAATCCGTATTGCCGGCGGTAATATTCAACCATTTTGAGTCCGGCAATTTTTGCCAGGGCATAGCCTTCATTCGTCGGCTCTAATAAGCCGGTAAGCAAATACTCCTCCCTCATAGGCTGGGAACACTCGCGCGGATAAACACAAGAGGTGCCAAGGAAACAAAACTTTTTAACTTTAGTCAGAAATGATTGATGGATAACATTGTTTTGTATGGCAAGATTATCGTAGAGAAATTCAGCAGGATAACTAAGGTTGGCGTGGATCCCTCCAACCCGGGCGGCTGCAAGAATAACTATTTCCGGTTTTTGCGCTTCGAAAAATTCTCGAACGGCAGACGAATCTCTCAAATCCAATTCGCGACGACTGCATAAGATCAAATTTTCGAACCCGCGTTTTCTAAGCAGGCGCACAATTGCTGATCCCACCATCCCATTATGGCCGGCAACGAACACTTTCTCTGTTTTATTCATTGCATATTCCTTATTTGACCTTGTTGCACGTCACGTCGATTTTATACTTTAATCCATAAATCTGGGACAAGATCCTTTGAACTGCTATGAGCTTTTTCAGTTAACCATTTTTTCGGCGCGAATACCATTTTGTCTGGATTTTTGTTCAGCCAGGCCCCCCACCAACTGAAGGTGCTGTTGGCAATAATATTATGCTTGCACAAACTCATTAAACGCATGTCTTGATAATTTTTATCATCGCCATTGTGGTCAACAAGCGTAACGGGATATGGTAGCTGAAAGTTATCATGTGCCCAGGCCTTGTCATCAGTGAACACAAAGAAATGTGGCCTTTTAATAATATTAGCAATATGTTTAACGGAACATAAGTAATAATTCAAACTACAGGACTCCAATATCTGCTCAGTATATGTATTAGGCAAATAGTCTCCTCTGCGAATATGTACGCTCACCGACTCGCAGGAAGCGATCTGATCGGCTATTTCTTTGTCTTTGCCGGACAATGGTGATTTTACGGATAGTTCATGACAAATGATTTTCGCAATACCCGAAAAGTACTTTTCACTCGCCCAATAGCCCTGCAAGTAAATTCCATCGGGAGAGTTCAACATCTCAGGATCATAGTGGAGATGCTTTTCCCTCACACGCGTCAACGCCGCCACCTCTTTTGAAGAAGCAAAGTTCTCTATAATATTTAAATGGCCCAGGGAATATGCATGGAGTTTGTAAGTTTCAAATTCGGATATGTCAATTTTCAGCTCCACATGGTGGATCTCGGCGAGGTGCCGGCCAACGGCATATTGAAAACACTGGTTTCCAAGTCCTCCGATTAATCTTGCGATAATCATAATCAATATTTCCCAAGGCAACTAATTAAGGTTTCAATATCTATCTTGCTCAATTCCGGATAGTTGCCGCAGTAGAAACCGCATGCATGGATGAAATCCGTATCCGGGAGTTCACATGAGGAAGAAACATATTTTCTATAAAAAGGTTGCTTTTGAATGTTGCCGGCAATCACCGGGCGAATCTCAACACCCGCGCCAGAGAATTGATCCATATATCTATTTTTGAGTTGCGGCGACTTACATAAAACCGGGAATGCAAAATTGGAAAGCACGGAGATGTGCGACCGGTCAAGTTTTATTAAGTCGGGATTATCCTGCACATAGGACTCAAGAGTTAAGTAATTTTTCTCTCTTATCACTACGTTTTCCTTCAGGAATTTGAGTTGATAACGGCCAAGAAACCCGGTTATTTCAGTTGGACGGATATTGTAACCAAGGTCATAAAAGGTATATTTTGCCTCGAATTCTGAATTGATACCATATTTCTTTCGCCACTTTTGCTGTTGATGCGCTCTCAAATTGCGATCCCATCCATTGGCGCGAACAATCCGGAGCATTTCTTCAATTTCTTCGTCGTTTGTACAAATTATCCCTCCCTCAATAGTGGACATATGATGTGCGACGAATAACGAGAATGACGACATCACCCCGAAACTACCCGTCTTGCCGGCAGGCAATTCTGTTCCTAATGCTTCACAGTTATCTTCAATCAGAATAATATCATTTTCATGACATATCTCGTGAATATTGGATAGATCGCCGGCAAATCCAAGCGCATTGGTTATGAATAATGCTTCGAGTTTCGTCTCCTTCAGGCGTTGCTTAAGTTGACGTGACATCGTGTTCAAGGTGTTGCGATCGCAGTCAATAGGTATTGGATGCATGCCCAGTTGTATAATTGGCATGACATTGGTTGACCAAGTTAACGCCGAAAAACCTATCTTGTCACCATCTTTAAGCCTGCCAAGATTTTTAAGTGCTTGGAGCATGGCAAGATTGGCGCTCCCGCCGCTATTCACGAGAATGGCATGCTTTGCTCCTTGAAAAATTGCAAATTCTTCTTCAAAAGCCGCAACTTGTTCACTCATGCTCAATTGTTTTGCCTGCAAAATGAATTTTGCTAATGCCTCTTTTGTTTCTTGCTCATTAAGAAAAGCATTCTTCATCAGTGGAATCATTTACATCCTCCTATATGGAAAAAAACATGTTGCTCAAAAGGATTGATATTCATGCTATACGGTTTGTCGCAAACACTATTTCAGAAACATATCGCGAATCACTCAAACAAATGAAAAGCTATTTACAGATTTAAAAGTCATTATCTATTGAGCGAATAACGCGAGCAGGATTTCCGTAAGCCAAAACTCCGCCGGGTATATCTTTGACAACAACAGAACCTGCACCAATATAACTTCGAGCTCCGATGCTAACATGATCAGAGATACAACTGCCAATTCCAATCCAACTTGCCAAGCCTATAGTGACTTGGCCGGCCACATGGACTCCGGGGCAAATATGTACTGCATCCTGAATAACTGTATCATGACAAATAACTGAATTGTTATTGATAATACAGTAATTGCCTATTCTACAAGCAGGATCAATGATTGCGCCAGCTAGAATAACCGCGCCTTGTCCTATCTCAACGTTACTAGCAACGCTACTCGTCGGATGGCAGACAGTTAAAGGAGAATAAGCATGATCAACCAAGAAATTACCCAACTCATTTCTTGCCGAACAACTGCCAACACCGAGCGCAATATGTTTCACTTTTTTCTCTCTGAGGGAAAGCATCTGTTCTCTACCACCCAGTATTATTTTACCACAAAAGGTCTGCCCTTTTCGCTCCGGATTAACATCATCTAGAAAGCCTACCAGCTCATAAGAGCTATTCATTTCAAGAATGCTGGCAATAACCTTGGCATGCCCAGAAGCTCCCCATATAACAACCTTAATCTTCTCCTGTTTTTTTTTATCCATTCGAAACCCTAACGAGCTTTTACCGGCAGTTTTGCATAACTTAAGCTTGAGTCATGTTTCTAATAATATTACAAATCTTACGGATGTCATCTAAAGCAAGATTATAATAAATTGGCAGGGTTAAAATCCTCTCGGCCACTTTTCTTGCAATCGTTAGAGGATCTTTGCCGGCAATATTTGCGTAACAAGCGAAATCGCAAACGAGCGGATAAAAATACCGTCTTGAATAAATGTTGTATTTTTTCAATTCTTCGTAAAGCCGGTCTCTGCTCATGCCAAATTCTTTTTCATCAACCTCGACAGGCATATAAGAATAATTATAATGGACATCCTTCGGCAATTCAGGCCGCAAAGTAATGCCTGGAATGCCTTCAAGCATTTCGCGGTAGACTGAGGTGATTTGCCTGCGTTTTTCGATAATATCATCAATATGCTTTAGCACTACGCTGCCCATCAAAGCCTGCATTTCGTTCATCTTGGCATTTGTCCCCGGCATAACCACTTCTTCTTCATTTTTAAAGCCAAAATTCTTCAAATAATCAAAAATGCTTTTAACACCAGGATCTTTGAAGGTCAGCATTCCGCCCTCAATGGAGTGGTATAACTTAGTGGCATGAAAACTAAACATACTCATATCACCAAAATGGGCCATTGATTTATTCGCTATCCGTACGCCAAAGGCATGAGCTGCATCGTAAATTAATTTTAGATTATGTCGTCTCGCGATATCGGCCAGGGCATCAAGTTTGCAGGGATGGCCAAAAACATGCACCGCGAGAATAGCAGTAGTTGAGGGCGTTATAGCAGCCTCAACTTTTTCCGGGGCAAGGGTGTAATAATCAGGCTCGATATCGACAAACACTGGGCGAATGTTATTCCAGAACAACGCATGTGTCGTAGCCACAAAAGTGAAGGGCGTGGTGATTACTTCCCCAACAATGCCCATTCCCTGTAGACCAAGCTGAAGCGCCAGAGTTCCATTTGTAAAAAGACAAATATTGCCTGTCTCGAAATAATTGGATAATTCTTTCGTAAAACGCTGCACGACCGGGCCATTGTTCGTAAGCCACTGATTGTCCCAAATAGCCTCAAGCCCCTTAACATATTCATTAAAAGGGGGCATAAATGGACGGGTAACATATATTGGTTCTTTAAAAGCTTCTATCTTCTTTACATCAGTCATACAACAGACCTTTGAGAAAAATTATATCCGCGTGTTATGTAGATTCGACTTTATGAGCAGCAAGGCCTACGGTGTTTGAGCCAGGCCTGGGCAAAACGTACGTTACAATCTGGTCTAAAGCTCCCATCCGCACACCAGCGGCGCGCATGCGCAATTGCAGGTCGATATCGGTAGGACGATTCCAGCTCTTACGCCAACTATGAATGTTATATTTAAAAAGACGAAGATATGATCTGTATAACCATGTGGAGTGACCACCGTATTCCGGGTATTCATCCGATTTGTGCCCTACAACCACTCTCTCGCCGTTTCGTTCCTCTTCATATAACGCTGCGACAAATTCGTATTGCTCCTTTTGCGCAAACCGTAGCAATGTTTCAATATGATCAGGAGTAAATACATCATCATCATCCAACCATGCTATCCACATCCCGCGAATCAACTCCAGCGCCTTATTCGCCGGGTCAACCCCCGCAACAAACCAGCGGCAACTAACATCTTCAGGATATTGCCCCCTTTGGGACAGATTGAAGAATCGGATGCGGGGATCTTTGATCTGAGAGAGTACTTCGGGTGTATTGTCAGGACAAGCATCACCCACGATAACAACCTCCAGATTCTGATACGTCTGTGCAAGGACCGATGGCAACGTTCTGTCTACCAACAACTGCCCCCTGTTATAAGTAGGTATCATGACGCTGACTAGAGGATCCACCGCTGGGGCGGAATAAAGATGCGCGTAACGGGCGCGGGCCATGCGCAGCAGCACAGGCTCCGTTATTGAATATCGGATACTGTTCAATCCGGAAATGAATTTGTCTTGAAAGGTTCGCCGATACACTGGATAGAACCTGCTTGGTCTAAATTATAACTAAAATATCTCCAAACTCCTTGTCACGGTAGCTTTCACGACCCAAAAACTTTAAAATATAGTTTGTTTTTCCATATAGCGCAAGTCATTTCAGGCTTGTTGTCAGGCTTGTATTTGTTCGTAAAATGTTTTGACGGCAGAGATCACGCGCGATTGCTCCGTAGTTGACAAACCCACTGAACAGGGCAGACTGATTGCCATGCAAGTCAAACGCTCCGCGACCGCGCAATCCACCGCAAAAGCCCCGCGATGCGCCGGGCTCAGATGCATGGCCTGCCAGAGAGGACGAGACTGAATGTTCTGCGCCGTCAAGCGCCGCAACAAGTCCCGGCTGGTCATGCCATATTGTTTTTCATCAACCAACATCGTGAACATCCAGAAGATTGAAAATGCCCATTCTGCCTCGCACATCGGCATCAGGCCGGGAATATCTTTAAAAGCCTTGGTATATTTTGCGGCAATCCGGCGTTTGATCGCAATATATTCATCCAGTTTTTCCAACTGCGCACACCCCATTGCCGCCGAGATGTTTGGCAGGCGGTAATTGTATCCGATTGCATTATGCACAAATTCAACCGGATCATCCTTGGCCTGGGTGGTGAGATATTTGGCCTTGTGCGCCCATTCTTTATTGTCCGTGACAATCATTCCTCCGCCACCGGTTGTAATGATTTTATTGCCGTTGAAACTGAAACAGGCAATATCGCCCAGCGTCCCGGTATGACGGCCATTGTATTTTGCGCCAAGTGATTCCGTGGCGTCCTCAATCACCGGCAAATTGTATTTTTTGGCCTGCTCAAGAATCGGAGCCATATCCACCGGATGACCGAGAATATGCACGGGCATGACGGCGGAAACCCGCCGGCCGGTGGCTTTATTCCGCAACTCTCTATTTTTCCAGACACATCCCTTTTCAATGAAATCAGCGACCTTTTGCGGATCCATCTGCCAGTATTTTCCTTCTGCGTCAATAAAGGCCGGCCAGGCGCCGACATAACGAATGGCATTGACCGGGGCAATGAACGTGAGCGTGGAGACGAGGACTTCATCATCGGGTTTGACGCCGGATATCAGCAGTGCGACATGGAGGGCGGATGTGCCGTTAACCGTGGCCACCGCGTATTTTGCGCCGACCCGCGCAGCAAGTTCGCGCTCAAACCGGTCAACAAACGGACCGACGGAAGAGACAAAATTAGTATCAAGACATTCTTTGATGTATTTCCATTCATTGCCCCGGATTTCGGGCACACAAAGCGGGATACTACCGGAAATAGCCGGCGCGCCCGGTTCGAATGAAACTGGTTTTAACATCTTGTATATCCTTTGAAAAGTTTACGGAGAAACAGATGATGGAATCGGCTGAACATGTACCCGGGTTATACCCGCAAGAAAATCTTGCATTCTTTGCGGATGCAAAAATCTGTAATAAAAATAGCGCATGACTAATTTAAAATCAGAAATGGCCGGAGAGGCGGCGCTGCAAATGGAAAGCTCAGCCTGCGGCCCGGCCGGATCATAATCGCGAAGATAACAGGTGACACGGGATACTCCATTCGGTGGCTTGAGAGTCTCAAACAATTTTGGATCGAAGCGCTCGCGTGCATTGCGCGCAATCAAACTGGCTCGCTTTTCGCCTCCCCAGACTTGATGAAACATTGAAGAGTATTCAAAGATACGATAGTTTTCACCGCATACGAGATACTGGTCATCAACCCAATAGGTCGAATATTTTCCCGCGTTCTCCAATCTTGCCAAGTTGACCATAAACGAACGGTCCTTTACCCATCGCGCCTGCCAGGAAATATAACCGTGATTATTCATCAGGATAAAGGCAGTGATGATGAGAGAAAGAAGCATAAACCCGAATCTGTTAAGCGCCCCATCTTTTGTGGAAAATATCAATTTAGATAAACCGGTAATAATGATGGCCATAGGAAGTCCCAATAATAACGCGTGCCTGGTGGTCAAGTTATACATCACCGTGTGCTCCGGGGGGAGCAGTCCGGTTGCCACATAAGGGAAAGTGCCAGCAATAAACATCACAACGCCAAATATAATGAAATACCATGATCTAATTTCTGGGCTAAACCAGCGAAATTTTGATATTCTGAATAAATCATAAATCAAATATGCGAGCAGGATAATCAGCAACATGAACAGAGGAAGAGAGAGCAATCTTTCTGTTGCTTCTATCCATTGATCGCAAAATGCATATTGCAAGAAGCCGATAAAACCTTTCTTTATGGACAACAAATTAAACTTCAACAGTTTATGGCTGTCGCGGGCAAATATTACGCTCAGCGGGAAAAACCACGCATTCCAGATCCAGAACAGAAACGGCAAAATTATATAATCTATATGCCTCGGCAAAAAAATAAGTCCTATCTGCCGCCATGAAAAGCCGTGGCGATGGCGTTCGCGCAGGATTAGAACCAGAATAAATCCTAAGAAAAAGACGAGAAGCGAACTTAACGAGAAACTGATAAAAAATATGATCAACGAAAGCGTGCGCCAGAGATAATGAATGATTCCGGCTGCTTCTTCGGATTTGAAAGTAAAAAATGCGGCCAGAAAAAAAAGCATATAACAAAACAGATAGGACGCTATGTGCATTTCCACCCAGATGTAAAACGTCGGATATGTAAGAACAATGAGTGAAATTAACAAGCTCTCGCCGCGGCTAACCAAATTGAATTTACTGCATATTTTATATATAAGAACAGCCGTGAATATAATTGACAAGAAAGCAACCAGTTTATACTGAAAAATAAGGCCGAAAGGAAAACCGGGGAAACATCCCATGATTTGGTGAAAACAATATTCAATGGGGCGGCCCGCTCCAATAAACCATAACGATAATAAATAGGAGTCTTTATTTACAAGATACCGATAAAGCAGCCAAGCATCCCAATAAATTCCATCATTAAGCAGCAAGAGCCCGTGAGTGACCAGACCCACAAATACAATAACGAGATAATCAATCCATTGTTTCATATTCAAACACACAATCGGACAGGTCATTTATAATCAGATAAGGGCGAGATAATGACTCCTTATCCAAGTCTTTCATAGCAGAACAATTGGTTTAGACCCAAAAGAAAGCGGCGATATTCCACCAGCCGGTACTTACCATGTAGGAGGGCATTTATGGACTCGAGATCGTAATAGTTTTTGTGCTCCTCATCAATATGGGGCGCATAAAATTTAATTAAGCGTTCTGATTGTCTCTTAGGAGTGGTGAGAATGAGATGGCCGCCGGGCTTCAGGACTCGCCACAGGTAAGTGTTGATTACCTGAGGATCAGACAAATGTTCAATTACTGCCAACAGCGAGACGTATGAAAAATAATGTTCTTTGAATTGTGCCAGATCCTCCCATGTATCTGACAATAACTTATCGAAACCGCGAGATTCCGACAACCCTACGTAACGCAGAAAATAGCCATCACCACATCCAACGTCTAGCAATGGCCCCCGATCACTTATGATATAGCGCGCGGCGTTTCTGGCTCTCAGCCATCGCGTCATCGGCAGCACCAGCCTAGCTATAGGGTTCGGGTTAGGAAAATAGGCAAACTCGGGTATTTGTCCATTTTCAATTTGGCCGTTCCTGCAGAGAATCATAAAAAATATATTCCTTTCATATTTCCAGATATAGAAAAATCAGCAATCTCGTTTTATCATCATTCGCCGTCTATTTTTCCATAATAAGCTTTATTTCTTTTGAATATAAAAATCCCTTGCGCTTTTTGATTTTAAATCCAATATCTTTTGCAGTTTTTGTTATTAAAAATCTGGTATATAACGTCCAATGTATGCCTCGTTCTCTTTTAAATGAAAAATTCATCCACCTATGCCACAACCAATCAATATCCATTATTAAATTCACAAAAAGGAGCGGGAACCATTGGCAATTTGGCACAACAAGACGCATCACACCACCCCTTACAAGTACCCTATAACACTCTTTTAAAACAAAATAAGAATTTTTAAAATGTTCCAGAGAATTGTCACTGTTTATAAAGTTTATTGAATTATCATTGAACGGCAACCCTTCGTCGCAGTTATGTAATATGTCCGGATGATAGTTTGAGTTCACATCTATACCGATACAATTCGCGTATTTCTGATGAATCATGCCGCACCCTATATCAATCCGTTTAACATTTTTATTACTAATAATTTCCATTTTTACTCCTTCTCAGCTCCCAATCCAACCGCCACGATCCCCCCGGGCAGGCAGGGGAAAAGAATAAAAAGCACGCAACAAAATTAACTCGCTATCTTGGCCCCCAGAACACTTTAGAGACTACCACTGTTAACCGCGGCAACATGTCATATATCAATCAATCCAGCAAATCTGCAATACCAGTCCTGAAATCAACGGTCACCAGCAATATTAGATCTGTACTTGGCGTTACCACGCAACAACAAAAACTGGTCGCGCATTATTAAAATAAATACCTTGAGAGTAGTGGGAGTAAAAATTTTACGAAGAAGATACAGTAAAACATGGAAGCGGAAATAGAACCGCCTATGTGCTCTGCGTACAGCAGCCATTATCTCATCCCGCGACAGGTTTGGATACTCCACAATAGCGGATGCATTTTGGTCAAAATCCTCATGTTTCCTGGCTTTTAGATAATTGTGCTCCTTTGCCCAAAAATAGAATTCCGTACCCGGATAGGGTGCTCCAATATCAAATTTTGCTATCTTGAGAGGAAGTGCCAATGCAAAATTTATTGTTTTCTCCAAAGTTTGTGGAGTATCGCCAGGTAATCCCAGCACAAAATACCCCCACGCTTCAATGCCTGCGGCATGAATCATGCGAACCACTGATTCTACTTGTTCCGTTGTGGTTTGTTTCTTAATATTCCTAAGAACTTGATCATCACCGGACTCAACACCAATGGCAATCATCCAACATCCCGCCAATTTCATTTTTTTAACCAGATCTGGCTTTCCATAAATACTCTTCACATGGGTATTACACGCCCACCGAAAAGGACTGCCCGCGGCGAGCAATGTGTCGCACAGTTCCTCTACCAAGTTCCTGTCGAGAGTAAATGTGTCGGCATGGAAAAGAATATTATCCACACCTAATGAGTGAACGTATAAAGCTTCTTCCGCAATTGCTTTACCTCTTCGACCACGGTATTTCCACTGCCACATAACAGCTTGTCGGCAAAAAATACATCTGTAAGAACATCCTCGGCTGGCTTCAACGAAGGTGTAATATCCAAGTAACGGAGCCCAATATCGAGTGAGCGGCAAAAGATCATGTCGAGGGCGGGGAAGACTATCAAGATCATTAACAAACGGGCGTTGCGCAGTAATTATTGGTTTCTTGGAAGCGCCAGAAACAAAGCGCCCGGGAATAAATGCTAACCCCCGTATCTCGCTCAACCTCTTAATACTTGGCAACTTATCCTTTTCTAATAGTTCCAGTATTTCTTTTAACGTTATTTCTGCTTCATGACATATTACAAAATCCAGACCTTCGGATTCCTCGATCGAGCGGCCCGGCGAATCGGTAAGATGTGGTCCCATTCCAAAAGTAACAGCTTTTGATATTTCCTTGGAACGGCGTAATGCTTTAACATCATTGCTATATGTTGCCGAGATTACATTGCTTAGACAATAACGCGGCTGGCAGATGCGCAGAATATCTTCAAATGCAGGCCATTTGATGTCTTCCGCAATACAGTCAACAATATCTACGCTCAACCCAAGCTGTTCTGCTATAGCCGCTAAATATGCAAGATTCGTCTGTGGCCAAATCATCCGTTCCCAGGAAGATCGACCATGACGATTGATATCACGAATGTAAACAAATCTATTCGGGGATGGGGGATTAATAAATAAAACATCAACATGTTCTTCATGTTTCCTCATGAGATCATTCACCGTTATTGTTCTTGGCAAGCACTTTTAGAAAAGTGCTGACATGCAACAAACCTAAGTCAATAAGAATATCCCCTTTCATCTTCAATAATCGGCGGGGTATTTCTTATGATTTCATTTTATTGAAGCCTTTTTGTTTATCAAATCGGCCAGCATACCGACGACCAGGACCTGTATAGCGGCCATAAAGAGTATAACACTGACAACCAGAAGACCTTTGCCAACCAGAATGCGATGGATCAGCGCGGCTATGGCAGCAGCAAACAGTATCAGGCTGACAGGCAGAAATACCTTGAGCGGCTCAAAATACATAACCGTGCGGATAATCAACTGGATAAAAACCAACGTATCCCGGATTGGGCGGATTTTAGATCGTCCCCGGCGAACACGATAATTAACCGGTACAAATTGGACCCGGTATCCATTAGTAATCATGGCCAGGGTAATTGTCGTAGTGAATGAAAAGCCATCCGGAAGAATATTGAGATATTTTTCGACCACATCTTTCTTCATTACCCTCAACCCTGAATTCAGATCAGGAATATCTATCCCCGTCAGGTAACTTGCAAGTTTTTTGAGAAACCATTTCGGAAAACGGCGCAAAAAAGAATCTTTCACAACATCTCCCGTCCGGGCGCCTACCACCATTGAATAATCATCGGTTAACATATCTGCTAGTTTAAAAATGTCGCTATTGGGGTATGTTCCATCGGCATCCGTGATACAAATATGTTCTGAGGAAGCGCTACTTATACCGGACTTCAGCGCCGCGCCATATCCTCGATTCCTTTCGTGATGCAAAACTTTATAAGATCGACCGGCAAGACCTTGAAGTATTTTACCGCTTTTGTCTGTCGAGCCATCATTTATAAAAATAACTTCAAGCTCATATTCAGGCTTCTCCAACAATCCATTCATTTCTTGAATCGTTTTTTCCAAACCTTCTTGTTCATTGAAGACAGGAATAATAATTGACATCTTTTTCATTACGTAATTTCTCTCGTATAGACAAACCTAATTATTTCACTTTATTTTCTTGAACAATTACATTAGTTGAGAACGACTCCCGCAGACAGGCGAATATAACGGCCTGATATTTTCGATAATTATCGTATAAAATCATATTTCCAGTCAGCTGCGCATCGCCGTAAAACATTACGGCCACGCCGCTAACGCGAAAAAAATCATCCGCAATTTACTGATGAAAGACCGCGTTCCCATAAACTTCATATTTTTAATAACATCTTCCAGATTAAGCGCTTAAATCCACCACGATTTCTTTGGCCAAACAATCTTGCCAACTTGTCGAGGTCCTGTAATCAAAACCTCCTTCTTGGCCAAATTATGCCGTATTAAATTGTAAAAATAGCGCCTCATTTCAGACTATTGTGACGTACTTTGCATTTTGGTCCAAACTTTTCCGCTATTGAGCGCTAAATAGCAAAAGGACTTACCGCGGGGCACTATGGCAAATGTGAGTAGCATCGGATTTCGAATTTTGGCTACGGACAGAGACTGCTTTGGTAGACTATGCGGAGAGCTTGAAAAAATGATTCGCTCCAAGTTCAGACAACATAAACACCGGAACGATACTTCTTTGAGTTCCACCGCATCCATTTTATGGTGTGTTTTAAGCCATCTTCCAAACTCACGCGCGGCTGCCAGCCAAGGATTTCACGTGCAAGGCGGTTATCGGCCAGTAAGCGTTCAACCTCGCTGCCGTCCGGACGCAGACGTTGTTTTTCGGTTTCAATTTTCAAGGGCTTTTTCATCAATCGTGCGATCATCTGTGCCAAGTCAAGAATGCTGATTTCGCGCCCCGACCCGATATTGATTGTCTTACCGACTGCACCCGAAGCTGAAGCGGCCAGCACAAATCCTTCCACGGTATTGCCCACAAAATTAAGATCGCGGGTCGGGGTCACGTTACCCAGTTTTATTTTCTTGCCGGCAAGCAACTGGGTGATAATGGCGGGAATAACTGCGCGGGCGGACTGGCGCGGACCGAATGTGTTGAAAGGCCGCACCGTGACAACCGGCAAACCAAACGACAAATAAAATGCTTCCGCGATTTTGTCAGCGCCGATCTTGCTGGCCGAGTAAGGCGATTGCCCCTGCAGGGGGTGTTTTTCATCAATGGGGGCATACTGCGCGGTACCGTAGGTTTCGCTCGTTGAAGTATGAATAACACGTTCGACTTTTGAGTCTCGCGCTGCCTGAAGAACATTGAGTGTTCCTTCAACGTTCGTGCGAACGTACGAAAGCGGGGCGTGATATGAATACGGGATTGCGATCAGCGCGGCCAGATGGAACACGATTTCACGTCCTTCCAGCGCGCGGCGGACGCTGTCACGGTCACAAACGTCACCGGCCACAACCTCAATTTTATCTTTAACAGGCGATTGATCCAGCCAACCCCATGTGCCGAGCGCATTGTAATGGACAAAAGCGTGCACATTGGCGCCAAGCCCGACCAGTCGTTCGGTCAAATGACTGCCGATAAAACCACCTGCTCCGGTAACTAATACTTTTTTGTTTTTCCAGTTCACTTTTTTAATCTCCCGGTTTTCGAATCATTTTGCGCCTGCAGGTAATCCGCGTGCTGGCCGATATCCAGCCAGTATTCATGGACGGGGAAACTCACCACTGTCTTTTTTGCCTGCACCAGTTTTTGAATCAGGTCGGTCATGTTAAAATGCTGACGATGCGGAATGAATTTAAACACGGAAGGTTGAAGTAAATATATGCCGGCATTGACAAAAAAACGCATCTGTGGCTTTTCCTGAACCCCGGCAACATGATGACCTTTCATCTCAATCACGCCGTAAGGAACCTGTATATCATAAATGCGCACTGCAACGGTCATGTCGGCATGATGTTCGCGATGATAATTGAGCATGACTTTGAAATCCACCTGGGTAAGAATGTCGCCGTTGATGACCAGCATCGGCTCGGTTGGCTTCGGAATAAGGCCCAGCGCGCCCCCGGTGCCCAGAGGTCGGTCTTCGTTGACGTAGTTCAATTCAACGCCGAATGCTTCCCCGTTGCCGAAATGTTCGGTGATTTTTTCAGGTTTATAATGCGTGGTAACATTCACCTGACGAATCCCGGCCTGCTGGAGCTGGCCGATAATATGTTCCATCACAGGGCGATCGCCAACCTTCAACATTGGTTTGGGAAGGTCTTCGGTGAGCGGACGCAGACGGGTTCCAAAGCCACCCGCCATAATCACCGCCTGGAGAGGCAATTTACCAGAGGGTAACAAGTCATCCATCATCACCAAGTCTACAACCCGTCCTTCGTCATCCAGAACAGGAATGTGACGCAGCGAGTGCCGATGCATTAACGCGAGCAATTCTTCGCGTCCTACTCCAAATGCCGCAGTCACCGGCTTGGAATATTGCGTACTGATCTTGCGCTCCAAGAGAACGCTGACCGACGTTTTCATGTCCAGAGTCGCCAAGATCGCCTGGCGCACGTCGCCATCAGTAATTGTACCAATCAGGCGCCGCTCGTTGTCCGTAACCAAGGCAATGCCTTTTCCATTCAAGGTAATACAGGTTATGGCCTGACGAATGGAAGATGCAGGCTGAATGCATAAAGACTGCATTATTGAGTCAGGTTGTGTTAGTTTTTCCATACAGGATTTTTTAAAACCCACTCACCCATCTGGTTTTTTTCAAATAGTTTGGAATTATAAAACTTGTCAACAATTGTCCAGAATTCCGATTCCATATACTCAAAAAACGCGCAAAAGTCCCGAACAGATTGGACGTCCAGATTGTGATCGTGTTCCTTGACAAGCATTTGGGCTTCTTTTCGTGTAATAAATCCGTAACGCACAAATCTGGCTGCGTAATCCGTAGCTGAGGCATGGCCAAATTTTGGATACTTCATCCAGGAATGAACCAGATACGCCCGACTATCCACTTGGTCAAACTGCTCAACATGGTGCGTTCTCTGCCATTCGTGGGTCAAGTCATGAAATCCCCTGCTTCTGGCAAAAACATAATTAGAATAACTATTCCATGGAACAAAATAACTAAGATAGATGGGATTTAATTTATCCAGATCGGATTTAGCGGGCGGATTAAAGAAATTAAGATCTTTTTCCGTTACTCCATCGCCAAGAATGGACGGCAAAGAAATCCCCGATGCTACCCCATTATCAACCTGCTCCTTGGCCGAATAAGTCTCCTCGCATTGCGCGCCGCCATATTCGTAATTGACGTTTTCACCATAGACCAGCAAGGGAGTATTGAACTTAACCGCCATGTTTAATGGATAGGTATAAATATAGCGGTCAATAAAGTAGGTCGGTTTGCCAGATTGTTCAAAGGTTTTCCTTGAAATGATTTTCTGCGCCCTGATATTGGGCTTCATGCTTATTACGTCACAGCCGAATTCTTCAGATATGTTTTTAAGATTGTGCACCCCGGCCACTGTCATGGGAAAGTTATCTTCCACCGTGACCAACAACGGGTTCATTCCCATTTCTTCCTTCATGACATGGACCTGATAATGACTGTCTTTGCCGCCGCTGACGGCAATCATGCAGTCATAACCGCTCTTGCCGTTCATGCCGCGATACTTACCGCACAATGCTTTCAACTCCAAATATCGCTTCTTGTAATCAATCTTCCGCCTTTTCTCATAAGCCAGGCAGGCTGCGCAAACTCCATGTTTGTCAAAATAAATTCCCGGTCGCGTATCTGGCATAACACAACGTTTACAATATTTCATTTTTTGTTCTCCCTAGCAACAGTTACCTTTATCTGTCGGCAACCGGTTGCGAGCAATTGTCATCCATCCACACAGTATAGCGCAGGTTCCATTTTCCATCGGATTGCTTCTCCCACAAGTGCGGAGAACGAAATTTATCGCAAAGCGCCATGAAATGTTCCGGCTTGATATCCAGATATTCCATAATTTCCGCAAAGTATTTGTCCGGAAATTCCCCATCAAAACGCTTTACCAAGGCCTGTCCCTCTTCGCGCGTTATATGCTTATTGCGTATCTCCTGCGAAGCATCATAGGTGGCGCGGCCTATGCCAAACTTGATAAAGGTGGTATAGTAATGGAGATCGTCGATCTTGTCGTCGATGCTGTTGTACTTGCTGTAAGTGCCCTGCGTGCGGAAAGGTCTGGCCTTAAAACCGGTATTCTCGACGGCGTAGTAATAAACCTCCTGCGGAACCCATTTTAAATAATAGCCTAGATAATGGACCTCTACAGATTTGCCTTTCATCTCCTCAGCTGCGGGAGGCAGGAAAGCCATGAGGTCGTTAAGCTGTAGACCGTACCTTTCTTTAAGGTCACGTATGCTGACCCCGCCGAGATAAACCTCATCCAAGTTATTCATCGTGTAGTAGGACTTGTCGCGCAGAGAGGTCGTAGTATCAGCTATTGGGTTGCCGTATTCAGCCTCATTTTCTCCGTAAAATACCAAGGGAATATTGTAGCGCACCGAAATTTTAGGTGCCAGATTTTTTTGTCCCAGTATAAAGGTCTGGAAAGGATGCAGTAAGTTTTCTATTGAAAGCTTAGTCAGCAGTTTCATGGCCCGGCCGTTCTGCTTGAAGGTCAGGTTGTCGAAACCACCCACCTCTATCCAGTTTTTCCAATTGCGGTAACCGTAATCCGTATAAAGAATAGGCGGCCAGGTTATGGTAAGAGGGTGCATGCCATACTTATATTTTAACACGTGCGACTGGTAAGCACTGTCCTTGCCGCCGCTTCCAGGCACTATGCAGTCGTAGCCGCCGTCGTTTCTGCGGTGTTTGTCCAGCAGTTTAAGCAGTTCCTCCTCGCGCTTTTTCCAATCTATACTCTCCTTGCCCTCGGCTACGCGGCAGGCATCGCAAACCCCCTCGTCGTCTATGGCCAGGGTTCTCTTCTTGCTGTTTATGGTATGCTTAAATTCAGTGGTCGAAGCCGGACGCTGGTTAGACATTACACACCTTTTGCAGAAAATCACTTTTTCCGGTAAACCGTATTTAGCTTCAAGTTTCATAGATCATTCTCCAGTGATGCGCTTTTTAAAATTTCTGTAAATCTTCAGGCCGTTCCAAGCACTTTTCTCGGGATGAAACTGGCAGGCAAACACGCTGCCACTGCTTATGCTGGAGGTATATTCAATACCCGCATAAGAGGTGCTCGTGCAGGCCGTCTTCTTCGAGTCCAGTGCCACATAAAAAGAATGCACAAAATACATGTATTCCCCGTCAGCCAGTCCTTCGAGAACCGTGCCGTCCCAAGAACGGCATTTTTTTATAGCGTTCCAGCCTACCTGCGGCACTTTAGCTCCTTCGCTGTTTGGGGCCGGAAATTTTCGCACAGCACCCTTTATAATGTCCAGCCCGCGGTTCATTCCGAACTCTTCGCTCTCGGTCATTAAAAGTTGGAAACCCAGGCAGATACCCATGAAGGGCCGGCCGGAGGCACAAAAATATTTCAGGGGGTTAACCAGGTCCAACCTGTTCAGGTTTTCCATGGCCGGGCCGAAAGCCCCCACTCCGGGGAGTATCACGGCGGCGGCCCCCTCAAGTTCTTTTCTGTCCGCCGTCAAAACGGCGTCCAGCCCGACGTTGGCACAGGCCCACAATACGCTGAACATGTTCCCCATGCCGTAATCGACTATGATAGTTTTTCTACCTTGCATTTGTCCCGTCCAGTTCATGCCTACAGGATATGGCATGCAACCGTAAATATTTTTTGATGGCACTTATTTCCAGGGGGGTTATGGTCGAGAGGCTCCTGCCGCTACGCAGAAATTCCGTATTACCCTCGCCGGGTATCTTGGAGACGTCGCTCCGCCCCGCTACGGAATAATGCAGCACCGAGGCCATAGAAACAGCGTCCGCCCCACCATTCCGTATTATCCCCGCCACGTGTTCAAGGCTGCCGCAGCCGCCACAGGCTATAACCGGTATCGAAACCGCCTTTGACACCATTATGGTCAGTTCCTCGTCAAAACCTTCACCGGTGCCCTCCCGGTCTATAGAGGTCAGAAGAATTTCTCCCGCACCCAGCTCTTCCGCTTTTTTAGCCCAATCCAGCGCCTCCACCCCGGTGTATTCCCTGCCGTTGTCGGTGTAAACCAGATATTTCCCATTTTCAAGCATGGCCTCGATCGAAACCACTATGGTCGACGAACCGAAAAGTCGCGAAGCTGTCCTAATGAACTCCGGGTTCTGTATGGCGGCAGTGTTGATCGCCACCTTGTCTGCCCCGGCACGCAGTATGTCTTTTATGTTTTCAATCGTCCTGATACCGCCCGCCACAGTCAAGGGGATGAAGATCTCCTGTGCCGTTTTGGAGATTATGTCTTTCATGCTATTGCGCTGGTAGAGACTGGCCACCACGTCAACAAAAATCAGTTCGTCAGCGCCATTTTCGTAATAATATTTCGCAAAACTCTCCGGCTTTCCAAGAACACGCAATCCCTCCAGGTGAATGCCCTTGACAAGATTGGGACCCTTTATGTCCAGGCGCGGAATAATGCGGATATTCATTTCCCTACCTCGCGCATAATACGCGCCGGAACACCGGCAACCACACTGTGTGCCACAACATTTTTAACCACAACCGCTCCCGCGCCAACAATTGCACTTTCAGCAATATTAATACTTTGGCGTATAACTGCGCCCGCGCCGATATGCGCGGCTGTTCCTACCCGCACCCCCCCGCACAGGACAGCCCCGGGAGAAACATGAACATGAGCTTCAATTTTGCAATCATGCTCCACAATGGCACCGGTGCTTATTATCACATTGTCGCCGATCTCGGCGCCAGGATTGATCACGGCACACGCCATGACCGCAATCCCCTGCCCCAGTTTAACCGAATCGGATAAAACTGCCGCGGGATGAATCGCATTCACAAAAGCAAATCCCATCGCCGCAACTCTTTCAAATATTTTCATGCGTGGCGCATTATTACCTGTGCCGCCCACGCCAATAAATGCCAGCATAACCCCATCAGCGCGGAGACGAGGCAACAAGTCGTCTCCGCCCAATACCGAAAATCCGCCAATCTTTTTACCAATCAAAGCAGAATCAAGAAAACCTGCTATCTCGTGTTTGCCGGAAAGACGCAGGATCTCGGCAACTACTTTGGCGTGCCCGCCGGCACCGAGAATAATTACCCGTTTCATGTTTTGATGTCCTGAAATGTCTTGCGGATAAGCCTATCATTTAATTTTATTTCCTTCAACCGCCTGATAATTCGCTCCGCGGCATGGCCGTCGCCGTAGGGATTGACCAACCCTCTCAATCCAGACCGGAATTTATCCGAAACAGCGCACCGGATACCAGCCAGAATTTCTTCGCGCCGGCAATCCACATCAATTACGTTTTTTGCCCGCACCCTGCCGCCTTGGCGCGTTCCGATATTCACGACCGGAAGCCTCAATGACGGCGCTTCAATTATACCGCTTGACGAATTGCCGACCATTGCCGCCGCTAATTTCATCAGGCTGAAATACTTCCGGGTGCCAAGATTATCACAAATTGAGGCCGACTTGTTTTTACCCGCATAATCTTCAATCATTGCCCGAATAATCCGCCCCCCCGTGTCGGCATTCGGCAGGGTAAAAACGACCGGCTGACCAGATGATTTTATTGCCGCCAAAATTTCGCCGGCCTGCCAGGCCACCCGGGTATATTCAAGCGTCACTGGATGAAAAGTCACCAGCAATGGCGGAGGCGTGAGCCTGATTTTCAGCTTCTTCTCCAAATCCGGCTTGTCCAGAAATTTTATGGTTTTAAAATTGTCCAGAGCCGGCGCGCCGGAAACGGTTATCCGCCATTTTTCCTCGCCCAACTGCGCCACACGCCGCGCGTATTCCTTCGTTGAAACAAAATGCAGATGGCTCAACTTGGTCATGGAATGGCGCAAAGCATCGTCAATCGCCCCAAAAGTAAGTTCCCCGCCGTGGATGTGCGCCACCGGGATGTTAAACGGCAACGCCGCCAACGCGGCTGAATGCATTTCAAACCGATCGCCCAAAACAACAAGAATATCCGGACGTGAACGGGCATAGGCATGAGAAAATCCAATCAAACCCATTCCCGTTGATTTGGATATGGCTTCCGGAGTATCGGACAAAGAAAGCATTTTCACCCGTTCGCATATTTTATACCCGTCTGCCTCAATCACTTTTACGGTAAGGCCGAATTCTTTTGATAAATGCATTCCGCCGACAAACAGGCACAGTTTCAGATCGGAATCCGCGGCAATCCGTTGCAGGATCGGCTGATAAATCCCGTAATCCGACCGCCCGACCGTGACTATGCCAATTGTCCTCATTGAATCATGGCCTTGGAAAACAACTTTCCCTGTTTTATCAATTGTTTGGTTTTCCGCCCGACCAGTTCAGGAAGCATCGCCGGCGGCAACCCGGTTCCCGGCCTTTTGACGGCGATATGTTTTTCGGCAAGCAAAGTCCCGGCCGGGATGTCACCGGCCGCCACCAGGCTCCGGCGCACAAGATTTGCCACCGGCTTTTCAGCTTTCACGGGGGTTTTTATTCCGTTGCCCAGGGCCGACTCCACAATACGGATTCCGCTTGTCAATTGTTTCAGCTCGGAAGGCTCCATGGAAAGTCTCTGGTCCGGGCCTGGCAATCCCCGGTCAATCGTAAAATGTTTTTCTATCACACAGGCGCCGAGGGCAACGGCGGCCAGCGCGGTCTCAGAACCAATGGTATGATCAGAATATCCCACCGGCAATTTAAATTGTTCTTGCATGGTTTGAATCGCGCGCAAATTCGTCGACTTCGCATCCGCCGGATAAGATGACACGCAATGCATAAGGACAATCCGCTTGTTTCCAGTTTTACGAATTGCGTTAACGGCCTCCTTTACCTCACAGGCGGTCGCCATCCCGGTTGAGATTATCATCGGCTTTCCCTTGCGCGCCACATGGCTGAGAAAAGGCAGGTTGGTCAGTTCTCCAGACCCGATTTTAAACGCAGGCACATTCAGCGCTTCCAGCAAGTCGGCGCTTTCCTCGTCAAACGGAGTGGAAAGAAAAATAATTTTTTTCTTCCGGCAATAAGTCGCAATTTTCCGGTGAGCTTTTTCATCCAGCTCAAGGCGTTTCAGCATTTCGTATTGCGATTCAACCTTTCCGGTGTTGCGGGCCTGGTATTTAGCCTGCGGCGCATTACGTGTCACCAGTTTTTCGGCCTTAAAAGTCTGGAATTTAACCGCGTCCGCCCCGGATTTCGCCGCCACGTCAACAAGCCGCCGCGCAATGTCTAGCGATCCGTTATGATTCACGCCTGCTTCGGCAATTATAAAACAAGGGTACTTCACCCCAATCTTATGACCGGCTATTTTAATTGCGGCTACCATGCCGTCCAGCCCCCGTCAACAACAAGATTATGCCCGGTAACATAAGCTGACAAATCGCCGGCCAAGTATGCAACCGCGCCTTTCAGGTCTTCTTCGGTCGCCATGCGTTTCAACGGCGCGCGTGTTTCATACCGCCGCCTGAAATCATCCGGCTGATTGCGCCAGACCCCGCCCGGCGAGATGGCGTTAACGCGAATCTTTGGAGCCATTACGGTTGCCAAATAACGTGTCAACTGAAGCACACCTCCCTTGGAAGCATTGTAGCCGGCCGGATTTGCCATTTTTGTGCCCTTATACAAACTCATATCCGGGCCTACCATTCCATAAATGGAAGAGAAAAGAATAATTGAACCGTGGCCGGAGGCAACAAGCGCAGGTTGCGCCTCCTGCGCCATCACAAAAGCCGCAGTGAGGTTCACCTGCATTGCCATGTCCCATGCCGCAACCGACTGCTTTTCAAATGGAACCGCCCAACCGGCAGTTTGAGTAGTTCCAACATAAGCCGCGCAATGGACCAGGATATCCAGACCTCGCATACGTTTGATTGCGGTGCCAAGAACTCGGCGAACCGCCTTTTCATCTGCCAGATCACAGGCAAAAGACAGCGTGTTATGTCCCAAGCATTTTGATTCCACCTTGCAGGTCCTTGCGTCCCGGTCAACCAACGCCACCCGGGCTCCCAATTCCAACAGCGTCGCCGCGGCCACCCGTCCGATATGCCCTGCCCCTCCCGTGACCAGAGCTTTTCGCCCCGCTAAATTCATAAGCTTGGCAATGGTCTTCATGAAGTTTTACCTCCCAGCCACGGCAACTTAATCAATCCGTGGCGAATCATCAGTTCCGCCATTTCGAATTCATTTAAATCATCAATGTGTATGGCGCGTTGTTCCGGAATTTCATAGATGAGGTGTGGAGCATGCCGCCAGCCTTCCGCTTCGCGACGCACAAAATCGGTTTTCCAGATATACAGCGACGCGTTGATTCTATAAACAGACGGAACGTCTTGACGCCGGTTGTATTTTCCCGCAGTATCAATCAAATCGGTCATCCAACCATCGTGTTCAGTCACACAGTGCCAGATCGGATTAAATTCCGGCTGGGAAACACCGATAATACCGGCGGCTTCCGGCTTTGCCATCAGTTTTTTTAACGCTCCGGCAACATCCTCCGGCAGACGCCCCGGCGAGGTCGGATCCAGTAATATTAGAAAATCATATTGTGAATTTTCCGCGTGTTCAATCGCTTCCAGCGCATGGCGCAAAACGGGCCACATGGGAGTATCATCCCGCGCCAAGTCAGCCGGACGCATAAAAGGCGTTTCCGCGCCAAATTGTTCCGCCACGGCAGCAATGTTTTTATCATCGGTTGAAACAATAAGACGATTGATCTGAGGACAGAGTTTTGCCATTTGAATTGAATGGGCAATGAGGGGCAGTCCTGCAAGCGGGCGTATATTCTTGCCGGGCAACCCCTTTGATCCGCCACGCGCTGGTATAACCGCCAGAATTTTTGGAGAGTTATTCACGTTGCATCCTTATTTTAAATAATTGACTTTCACTTCACGGCGCAGGCGGGAAGCCTCCCGGGCGGCATCACAAATTGCCAGGGCACGCACACCGTCTTCACCGGTCGCCAGGCGCAGATCACATTGCCCGCCGGCGGCTCTGACAAACGCCATATCCTGGGCTAGGATGATTTCATTGCGTTCCTGAACAAAACACTGCGTGTCAATGTTCTTGCCGGCCAGTTCCATCTTGACTGTTCCGCCAAATCCATCCCATTCTATTGCACCATGCTCACCATAAGCCCGCAAATACCGGCGATCCGGCCGGGAAAGATAATCCAACCTGACGGATACTATTGTCCCGTTGCCTGTTTCCCATAACATATCGGCGGCGTCTTCCGACTCAATCCCCAATTGGCGAGTGGCCTGAATTTTTGCCTGCACGTTTTCAGGCCAACCAAACAGCCAGCAAGCATAATCAATTTCATGAATCAAATCACGCAGAACGCCACCCTCGTCCGGTCTGGCCGAATACGATTCCCGGTAAGGACGATCCGGGCGCCAATTCGGCAGGTATGACTGGCATTCAATCCGGACGGAATTGATTCTGCCGAGAACGGGAAGTTTTTCGCGGACGTTATTCAAGGCCTTCTGGAAACGATAGTAGCATCCAACCCACATTTTGCGATCAAGCGATCTGATTGCCAAAAGACATGAGCTGGCCGAATCAACGCCATGTGCCATTGGCTTTTCAACGAGCACATTCAACCCGGCTTTCCCTGCGTCAATGACATCCAGATGGTGCCGACTGGTATCGGTTGCAATGATAGCGTACTCAGCACCCGCAGATACCGCTTCTTTCCACTCACAAATCACGTCATACCCTGCCGCCTTTAATTCGGCGCGGCGTTGCGGGCGGACAGGAAAAGCAAGCGGATAAACGGCCCCGCTCTTCTGTAAAATAGATAAATGGCGCTGGCCAATTGATCCTGTTCCCCTGACCACACATATCGGCTTAACCGGCATTATTATGTTACCACACAATATCCGCTTCATAGCAACCTATAAGCGCAATATTTTCATAATGAATTAATCATATATTTGAACCGCCATATTTACTGGAATGCAGTTCTCGCTGAGCTTGGTCAAGATCATAATCCACCATGATGCGCACCATGTTCTGAAAAGTCGTTTTAGGTTTCCACCCCAACTTCTGGCCAACCTTGGTCGCATCACCCAAAAGGTAGTCCACTTCCGCGGGTCGGAAGAAACGGAGGTCCGTCTCGACGAAATCATGCCAGTCCAAATTCAACCGGCCGAACGCTACGTCGAGAAACTCCGCTACACTGTGTGCTTCACCAGTGGCAACCACATAATCATCCGGCTTATCCTGTTGAAGCATCATCCACATGGCTTCAACAAAATCCGGCGCATATCCCCAATCGCGCTTGGCATCCAGGTTTCCTAAATAAATCTTTTTCTGCAGGCCGACTTTAATCCGGCCCGCGCCGCGTGTGATCTTGCGAGTGACGAAATTCTCCCCACGGCGTTCGCTTTCGTGGTTAAAGAGTATACCGTTGCTGCAATGAAGACCGTATGCCTCTCGATAATTCACAGTGGTCCAGAAGGCCGCCACCTTTGCCACGGCATAGGGACTGCGAGGATGGAAAGGAGTTGTTTCCGATTGTGGCGGTGGTGTCGCGCCGAACATTTCCGAGGATGATGCCTGATAGAAACGGACAGCTTTGCCGGATGTTTGCGAAAAATCACGCAAAGCTTCCAATAATCGCAATACGCCCATGCCGGTTACGTCCATCGTGTATTCCGGCTGATCAAAGGAAATGCGGACGTGCGATTGCGCGGCCAAGTTGTAGACCTCATCAGGCTGAACATGCGATAGCAACTTCCGCAGGGCAAGTCCTTCTGCCATGTCCCCGTATTCTAAAAACAAACGTGCATTCTTCTCGTGCGATTCAACGTACAAGTGCTCCAAACGACTCCTGACAATCGCACTGCTGCGTCGGACCATACCATATACCGTATACCCCTTCGCAAGCAGCAATTCCGCCAAATAAGACCCATCTTGTCCCGTAATACCAGTTATCAAAGCCTTTTTCATGGATTCTCCCATTCTTGATTTAATCTGACATGAGCAAATCAGTGTCAGACTTAAATATTTATTAAACTACACTCCGTCCCCGTCAATTATGCATCGAACATTTTCCACACAACAATATCTGCGCCGTACCAGTCTACAGCCCCAGCATTTTCATGACAGGGTTATTTAATATCCGCGTGGCACGATGGCGCAGTTGCCGGGCGCGACTCAGGCGGGCCTGCAGGAACTTTATCTCGCCGTTGGTTCCATTGCCCGCCTGCAGCAGCAATTCTTCGGCGTGGTCAAGTTCGGCACCGGCGGCGCGAATTTTACCCCGCACTAATTCCAGGACCCCCTGCCGCAAAGCCACCCCAAGATGATCCACAATCCGGTAATAATTTTTCCGGTCATCCTTCTTCCAGATTCTCTGCAGCAGTCCCAGGCTCTCCAGCTGCCGGGCCGCAATGCTGATCGCGGCCTTGCTGAGCCCCAGATGCCGCCCGATATCGTCCAGGGAGCTGTCGCCTTCGGTCATATAAATGTCGCCCAGCACCTGCCCGATAATCCGGCCCATGCCAAGATCCTGGGTGGTCCGGCCGGCCATCTCGATCAGGCGCGTCCGGACCTCCTGAATGATTATATTTTGTTTTTTTTCCATCTTTTACAATTTTGTAAAACTTGTAAAAAGGATAACAAATTCCGCCTGCGCGTCAACGTCTTTATGATATTTATTTTGCGCTCAGGATTCCCGGGGAGGAGACCACTGATATCCTGAGATAATCCGGATAAAAGGCCCGGATTAATTTCCCAAATTTAAAGCCGGCAAGGGAACCCCTACCGCTGAAGCCGCAAGTCTTCGTCAAGACTAGAATCCGGTCTTAAACACTATTGCCATTGATCGCGTTCCTTTTGGATATATGCCTCAACACTATTAACCCGACGCCATACTGACTTCCCTAAACCTCTCGCCTTGCGCCAATCCAGTTTTCCGGGCGAACGAGGCGATGCGAACTCATCCACGGAAGTCAAGCGGGCAATTTGTTTTCCGGCACGCTCTATGATAATATCAGTATGGGTCAACGATACGATATTCAGGATACGACCCAGGTTAGCGCGCGCTTCCACGGCGGATATTGTCTTCATATTGATTTCCTCGCGTTATTATATTTTGCGATCGCAGAATCAAATTTGAAATTGACATTCGCGGGCCCGGCTGTTACCCTGTGACTTAAATTTTTATTTGGGATCACATTATGAAAATCAAAAAAATATCATGTTCGGTTTTGGCAGTTGTTGCCGCGGTTATCATTTCGGCCGTGACAGTGGCGTCCGGCGAAACAATGAGTGTGCAGGTTAAAACCACGCCGCTGCGAGACACCCCGTCGTTCGTCGGCAAAGCGGGCGCCATTCTCGCTTATGGCGACCGGGTGGAAGTCCTGAACACCCAGGGAACATGGAAAAAGGTAAACACCCCCGGCGGATTAACCGGCTGGGTGCATGCTTCGGCGCTGTCTTCCAAACGGATCGTGCTCAAATCTGGACAGGAAACGGCCCAAACCAGGGCCTCCGGCGACGAGCTGGCCCTCGCCGGCAAGGGTTTCAACTCCGATGTTGAAGGTGAATTCAAAAAACAGCACGGCAATATTGATTTCAGCTGGATTGATAAAATGGAAAAAATGCGCGTCTCATCCGGGGAAATGCAGGTTTTCCTCAAAGAAGGCAGCGTAGTCTCCCGGGAAGGAGGCGCACGATGAGCAGTTATAGGACAACTTTCAACATTCAACTTTCAACATTCAACTTTTCCGCCATAGGCGGACCCGCCAAGGGCGGGCGATTGCCGATTTTGGATTGCCGCCTCGCCTGCAACGCTATGCGCGCAGCCATTACAGGCAGGTTTTGGATTTTGGGATTTTGCTTCCTTTTTGCCTTTCAAACTGCAACCCCCCAGATTCTTGACGCGATTTCGGATATTGGCGCGGAAATAGGCAAACAGACCGGCGCCCTGACTCCGGAACAGGCCCAATCAATCAAGAAGGCCGGCAAAGCCGTCAATAAGACGTTTGAGGCAATAACCCCTGAACAGGAATATTATATCGGCCGGACGGTCGGCGCAGTGATCATCAATAAATACCGCGCCTATGACAACGAAGCAGCAAACCATTACCTGAATGTTCTTGGCCAGACCCTCGCCCAATTTTCCGATCAGCCGGAAACTTTCGGCGGCTATCATTTTCTGCTCATGGACTCAAATGAAATTAACGCCTTTTCCGCGCCGGGCGGACTCATATTTATTTCGCGCGGCATGCTGAATTGCTGCAAGAACGAGGATGCCCTCGCCGCCGTGCTCGCCCATGAAATCGGGCACGTAGAGCATCAGCACGGCTTACAGGCGATAAAAAAGAGCCGACTCAACTCGGCCTTCACGATCCTCGCCACGGAAAGCGCCAAGCAATTCGGCGGCCAGGACCTGAAGGACCTGACCACGGCCTTTGAAGGATCAATCAACGATATCACCTCCACCATGATGAATTCCGGCTATGCGCGCAGTTGTGAAAAGGAAGCGGATAAATCCGCGGTGGAAATCATGAAGCGCGCCGGTTATGATCCGAACGGATTGACCGCGATGCTGATGGAAATGAAAAAACAGCTCAAGCCCGATGGGCTTGACTTTGCCAAGACCCACCCCTCGCCGGATTCGCGCATCAGCGACATAACCCAGTGGATCGGCCCCTACCGGCAGGTTACGATGCCGGTCAAGCGGCAAGCGCGCTTTATCCGCGAAACAGGCAATGCCCAGCAGTGAAGCGTTTAAAATAGCCACAAATAGGAAAAAGCGATAGCCCGCTAAATATGCTAAAGGTCGCTAAAAAAATAAAATCGAACAGTTTTCGCGTTATTTCGCGTGTTTAGCGGGAAAAATTAAACTTTATCTTCTCGTGTGCTTTCTTGCCTACCCAAAATACTGCGCATAACATTGCAGACGGGTGGCAAATATAGTTTTAAAACCGGTTACATGGTTTTATTTTCCCGATAATTTTTCGGGGTTGCGCCGATCAACTTATGGAATATGCGGTAGAAAAACGGCTCATCCGCGAACCCACAGGCCGCTCCTATCTGTTTAATGGATTGATCGGTCTGGCGCAGCAAGATACAGGCTTGTTCAATACGGCGTCGGTGGATATAGCTTACCGGGCTTAAGCCCGTAAACCGCTTGAATATCGCGCGGAAACGCGTGCCGCTCAAACTCGCTGTCCGGGCCAATTCCCGCACAGACAAACCCGGGTCGCTTATGCGTTCATCAATCATTTTGATCAAAGGAAAAATGCGGGGTGCATCATGCCGGATATTGTTATCCGGTGCCGGTTGAAATTCCGAAGTGTTGTGGCGCACAATGTGCAAAAGCGCCAACCGAATATCCGCGGCCATGGCGCTGTTCCAACCCGGCGGTTTCAAGGCAAACTCCCGCGCAAGACGTTTTGCCGCCTCGCCCAATCTATCGGATTGTTTATCGCGGAAACGAACCGGGAATCCCGTCAAGGCAAGAAAATCAATACTGCCAAAAAGATAGGCGAAAAAATGAATGGCAACGGAACTCCAGCCGCGGCGGGAGGGAAAATACTCAATATGCCGCGTGTTGGGACGGATAAAAACACTGTCGCCGGCTTTGACCGCTATTGCCTTTTCATCCTCCCCCAGAATAATTTCCCCGCGGCCTTCCATGATCCACAACCAATTAACATCTGTGGTTATCCGCGGTCCCTCCCTGAAAAAAGGATCCAGATGCCATTCAATGGCGGAAACCGGCTTGATACAAAGCTCTTCCAGCCATTCATTATATGATCCATCCGGATCAGGCAGTTGATTTTTAAATGGAGGAAACTTGCGCCGGGCCCAGCCCCCCTCCGTCAGTTTTGTTTGCCGCTTGGCCATTTGCCCTTTCATTTTGCCGCAAGAACGGGACGGTTTATTACTTAAGGGCGGTCAGCTTGCCTTTTATTTCTGTTCTGATTCCAAAAAGCGCAAATCATCGAGGTCTTTTGGGCGACCTGATGCCCGCTTGTTCCGGATGAGATCCTCGCGCCCAAGATAGAATATGAACGCATCATCCAAGCCGGCCCCTTTTATTCGAACAATTAACCTGTTGCGCCATGCCTCTTTGAAGTTTACTCCGTCAATTTGATTTACCAAGTCAATCCGGTTAGGCGGTAAACCAAATTGAACTACCAACCCAACCTGAAGAAGTTCCTTCGCTGCAGCAATTCCCGGCACGTTGCCCTTCCAGAACTCTCGCAGCGCCTCATACAGCAATCGGACATTTTTTGGGGTTGCCTCATAAAAAAAATCCATGTCTCCCGTCAGCCGCGCATAACCGTGAAATATAACGGCTTCGCCGCCAACAATCAGGTATTTGACGTCCTGTTTATGCAAAAGCAACAGGAAATCAAGGACATCCCTGGAAAACGAATCGGCAGTTAGGTGCTCTTTAGACATGCGCGGATTGCCTTGGGCGGACCAAATACCCTTTGTTGTAAAACTCTTGCGACCCTGATTCTTTCCTGGGGGGGCATGCTCGATTGCTGCCGACGATCCCATGCGTCTGCTTCTTTAAACGACTTCGCTTTATGAACTACGCGTTCCATATTTTTATTATGCATCACACGCATAATGTATGTAAAGCATATAAAACAAACAAATTCAAAATAAGACTTTGAATTTGCTTGTTGTTGATTTTAGCCCCCCTTTCAAAAAATGCAATAAAACAGTCGTTTTGACAAGTGGACAAAATCAGGCCACATGAGGTATTCTAGCGTCATTAAAAGGGCGCATTATGACACGAAGACGATGTTATTTTCATGAGGGGACGGACCGGCCCGCGGTCTACAGCCGCGCGGGGTTCCCGCCGCAGGATAGCCGTTAGAATTTTCGATTTCCGATTTTCGATTAAAAATATTCCAATAACGTATCAAGCGACAAGAATTTCTATATCGCACAATCGTTGCGGTTGTGCGAGGTGGTCGCAGGGCGAATTTTGCTTCCCGCGCAAGCGAGATTGGAAAAAGCAAGGTAAGTCCGGCTCAGATGTGCCGGCGCCGCGCGAAGCGCCATACTTGCGTATGCGCAAGCGCGGCAACGGGACAGATGAGCCGGAATCTCCGCCGCCTTTTTCAAACGAAATTCGCACTGCTATTAATCACGCCTTAAAGCGTGATTAACGATGATAAGCAATAGGAAAAAATTGGTGGCTAAACGCGCCATGGGAGGAAACAAAATGAACAATAAACTGATCGCGCATTGGCCGCTAAAAGGCAACACAAACGATATCGCCGGTAACAATCATGGAAAAGGACTTCATGTCAGCTTCTGCGAAGGCCCGGATGGCGTTTCTGAAAGCGCCGTCAAAATGGACACACCGCAAAGCGTCATCGAGGTCCCGGATAATCCCGCCCTGCGGCCGGGCATGAAGGATTTTACCATGGCGCTATGGGTGAAATGCGCCAAGCCCGTTCGCGGGCCATTCGGGGACCTTGTTTCAAAATTCGACCCGGCGGCGCGCTGTGGATTCAATTTCTCCATCGCCGGAACCACGCCGGCTTACAGCGGTATGACCGATACGCGCCATGTGCAATTCGGCATTGACGATGGATTTACCGGCGAGTGGGAAAATCTTGGCCGGCCACATGCGTCAAATCCGTTGATTACCAATCTTGTCGCTTTCGAGAACGAATTGTATTGCGGCATTGCGGATGCTGATAATCCCCGGGATGCGGCCCATGTCTTCCGCTGGGCCGACGGACAGGAATGGATTGACTGCGGAAGGCTCGGCAATGATCCCGGCCATCTCTCGGCCCAGGCCATGTTTGTCCATCAGGGAAAACTCTATGCCGGAACCGGCGTCTGGGACTGGGTACGGGCCGGCGGCAAGGATTTCAAGCCGGGGCTCACGCATGTTTTTGTGTATGAGGGCGGAAATCAATGGCGTGACTTGGGACAGGTCGGAAAAAGCGCGCGCGTGCTTTGCATGGCAAGTTTTGACGGGGTGTTGTACGTCGGACTTGACCGCGCCGGCGGAGGTCATTGCTTCCGCCTTGACGGGGAAAATGGGGGAAAATGGGTGGATTGCGGGGCGCTCAACGGCGACAACGTTGAAGACCTGCTGGCGTTCAATAATAATCTTTACGGAACAACCCACGGCATGATTTACCACTATGAAGGCGATCAAAAATGGACGTGCATCGGCGATCATCCCCACAAAATAACGCAGATTCACTCCGTTGAAGTTTTCGGCGGTAAAATGATCATCGGCACGTGGCCACAGGGATACGTCCTGCGTCATGAAGGCGGCGAGAATTGGACGATTATGGGCCGGCTGGGAATCGCCGAGGGATTGCAAGAAATCAACGAAATCAATGATCTGGCGGTCCATAACGGCAAGCTGTATGCCGGCGTTTTACCCAAGGCACAGGTATATCGTCATGAATCCGACGGACACTGGACGCTTTTGCGGAGTCTGGCCAACCGGCCGGAATATGACGAACAAATTCTTCCAACCTGGAACCGGGTTACCTGCCTGGCATCATTCCGCGGAAAATTGCTGGCCGGAACCGGCGCATGCCAGGCGCGCGCCGGCGACATTGACAAGGACCGGACCGTAGGGACTGTTTATGCCCTGCAAGCCGGCCAGATGGCGAGTTATGAAAAGGACATCGGCCATGAGTGGACACATCTGGCCGTTACGCGCCGGGGCAATCAATTGGAATTGTTTGTCAATGGAAAAAGCGGGAGCAAATCATCCTTGCCGAAAGGAGTTCATCTTGATTTAAGCACCCCCTGCCCGCTCCTGATCGGTAATGGAACGCAATCGGCGTTCAGCGGCGCCATGGCGGACTTGCGGATATATGAAGGCGCGTTGTCCGCCAGCCAGGTTCAGGAGTTGACAAATACAAATTAGAGCTTACTCGAAAAAGTAATGCGGCATGTGAGCTAATTGCAAAACTCATCGCGCCAACCCAGGCTTCGCCAAAGGCTCCGCCGAGGCGAGCGGTGTGGCGCTCCTACAATCGTGATTTTCCTAAGAAATGTAGGAGGCTCGCCCTCCAAAAACATTTTCGAACGGGATCTGGTCAGGCTCAATTCTCAGCCTTTTCCCGCCCAGTGTTTCTTGGTCACCAGCGGACGGAGAAGCATCTGCCTGGCTTCTTTGGCATTTAACTTGCGGACGACTTTTTCCGGCACACCCAACACGAGGAGACGTTTGCGGTGGATTTTAATGCGGCGTTTTTTTTCCCGCAGTTTCTTTCCCGAATGAGTAAGTTCTGTATTTGCGCGACCTGAACCCATATTTTCCCCTTTCAAAAAATGATCTTCTTCTCTTCTTTTCAATCGGCGCGGTCAATGGTAGCGAAATGCGCCGGGCAGGCAATCATTTTTTAATGAAAAGTTATAACCACGGATTTCACGGATGGCACGGATATGCTCAGACTGTTGACAGACAACAGTCAGTATCAGTGTTATCAGTGTAATCCGTGGTTCCGCCCGTGCGGATCCGCCGGGGCGGAAAAAACATCAGTCTGACATGATACAAACTGGGCTAAAAACTCCGGCAGTAAAATCTTTCTCTGCCAATTCCTGATGCGATCAGCGACGAACTGAGGCGGAGTGCGGTCCGGATTGCGCGCGCTCCATTCAAGGACGTCGGCATCAAGCACCAGGTGCTGTTCCAGCTTGAGTTCAAGAGATTTTTCCAGCCGCCACTGGCGCATTTCTTTCAGCCTTTTTTCCCAACCCGCCGCCGGCGGATGCAGAATACGCCGGGGATGTCGCGGCGGATTAACCTGGGGCGCAGTCAAGCCGGACTGGATCGCCTGCATCAGGCCGCCCAAGCCTTCCTTCCGGTAAAGCGCGGGATGAAGTCCGCGGATAGACTTGATTTTTTCTTCGTCCGCCGGCGGCCGGCGCGCCATCTCAACCAGAATGGCGTCCCGGGCAATGAACTGCGGCGGCATGTCAAAACGACGGGCAAGCGTCTCCCGGTAATCAGCGATTGCATTCAGGACGGTAAATTGCCGCGGAGAAAGGCCTGATGAATGTTTTATGCGGCAATGCGCGGACGCCGGGTAATCGGATGTCAGCGCTTTTTCCGCCCGCGCAAATTCTTCTTTTGCCCACTCAAGTCTTCCCAGTTCAATGAGCCGGGCAATCAAAAGATCCCGGACCGAATGAAGCATGTTGACGTCCCGCGCCGCGTACTCCAAGGCCGGCTTGGTCAAGGGACGCTTCAACCAGTCCTGCTTCTGGTAACGCTTGTCAATTTTCAAACCGAACAATTCATCAAGCAGATTGGCAAGTCCGGGCTGTTTAAAGCCGCAGAACATGGCGGCAATCTGCGTGTCAAAAGTCGGCCCCAGAATCCAGCCGTAAAGCTGGAAACAGGTCCGGCGGTCAAAATCGGCGCCGTGCATGATCAACTCATGGCAACCGCCGGTCAGCAGGGCGCCGAGCGGCTTTAGGTCGGAGAGAGCGAGCGGGTCAATGACAAAGACGGCATTCGTCGGCGTGGCGATTTGAATCAAAGCCAGATGAAGGCCGTAATGATGGAAATTGTTTTCCATCTCCATATCCACCGCCAGGGGACTCATGGCCTCAATCTGCGTCAACGCTTCCGCAAGATCGGATTGACCGGCAATCAACTTATAATTCATGCCCCCTATCCTACAGGAAACATGATGCGCAAGCAAGCTTGCCGTCGCCCCATGGGAACAGCCAATTTCAATACTTTCCCGCCGCAGTCACGGATCAAGACTTGGAACTGACTCCGGCCGGCAGCGGCCTGATGGGAATTACTTTGCCGCCCGAACGCAGTGACTTGGTCGCCGCGCAGCCCACCGCCACGCTCATCCGCCCCGCGACGGCGTTGGCCACGGGTTCCTTGCCGGTCAAAATCATGTCCACGAAATCACCGCAAATGAGCGGATCGGATCCGCCATGGCCGCCGGAAGCCGTTTTGACGTCATAAGTGCGATCAGCCAGGTTCTTCCATTTTTTCGTCTGTGAGCGGGTCTTGAGGATGACCTTGCTGCTGTCATCCATGTTTTCAATCCGGCCTTCCGTGCCGATAAAGGTGTAATTGCGGAAATAGTCCGGCGTAAAATGACACTGGGTGTAAACGGCCTTGACACCGTTTTCCAGCTCCATCATCACCATGGAATTATCCTCCACATCCACTTCCTTGCGGAAACAACAGGACTGATGATAAGGCCACTCATAATATTCGGTGCAAGTTTCTTTTTCCGGACAGGTCGGGCACTCGCGATCATTGGGTTTGTTGCCCCCATAGAAATCCAGACTGCCGAAAGCGGCCACTTTCCGGGTATATTGCCCGGAAATCCAATGGATCATGTCAATATCATGCGACGCTTTTTGCAATAAAAGCCCGGTGGATTTTTTACGGTTGGCATGCCAGTCATGAAAATACCATACCCCGCCCCACCCGACAAAATGACGCACCCAGACGGCCTTTATTTCGCCAATCGTGCCGGCATCCACGATCTCCTTCATGGTGCGGAAGATGTTCATGTAGCGCATGCAGAATCCGACCATGAGCCGTTTTCCGGAAGACTTCCAGGTCTTGAGGATGTGATCGCATCCCTCGGTGGTGATGGCCAGGGGCTTTTCACAAAAAACGTGCTTGCCGGCCTGAAGAGCGGCCACGGCCTGTTCCTCATGGCAAAAATCAGGGGTCGTGACCGCAATGGCATCAATGTCCTTGCGGTCCAGCAAACGGCGGTAGTCCCTGGTGGTAAAGACTGATTCACCGTATTTTTTACGGAAATCCGCCAGAAGATTCTCATGCAGGTCGGCACCGGCCACCACGATGGATTTGCCGCCGGGTTGATGCCAATGTTGCGCCAGACCTCCGCGGCCGGCAACCCCGATCATGCCAATCCGAAGTTGTTCCGAAGGCTTTCTCATGGAAGATTCTCCTTAAATATTGAGTCAATTACAAAAACATTCGTTTAATCGTCGAAACTACCGCATCGTCAATTTTGAGTCAATGTTTATGTTCATTTAAGGTTGCATGCAACGGACGCTTTGGCTATTTTTACCTTTCTTTAAAACAAAAAGGCTAAAACAATGATTGACTTGCATCTCCATTCAACGTTTTCCGACGGCAGTCTTTCGCCGGAGCAACTGGTCCGCGAGGCAAAGAAAGCGAATCTTTCGGCGATTGCCCTGACCGATCACGACAGCGTCAGCGGGGTGACTTTGTTTCTTGAAGCCTGCGCCCGTGAAAACATTCGCGGCGTACCGGGCGTTGAGATCAGCGTGGATTATCCGCACGGCACCATCCATATTCTCGGCTATTTTATTGATTATAATTCCAAGGAATTAAACGTCCATGTGGAAAAACTGAAGGCCGGCCGCGCGGCGCGCAACATGGACATCCTGAAAAAGATCAACAACCTCGGCATAACGCTGACTTTTGCGGAGGTGGCCTCGTTCGCCGGAGAGGGCAACGTCGGACGACTGCATTTTGCGCAGGCCCTCGTGGCGCGCGGATATGTCAGGAGCAACCAGGAAGCATTTGACCGCTATCTGGCCAAAGGCAAGTCGGGTTATGCTGAACGTCAGCGCTTGCAGCCCCAGGGCGGAGTGGAAATGATCCTTAATGCCGGCGGACTGCCCGTCCTTTCGCATCCCTTCACGATTGAACTGGCACCCCCCGCCCTTGAAAAGCTCGTCGGGGAACTTGCATCCGCCGGACTGCAGGGCATTGAGGTATATTATCCCCAGCACAAGCCAAACCTTGTCAAAAGATATCTTGAGCTCGCGCAAAAATTCAACCTGGTTGCCACCGGCGGAACCGATTTCCACGGCAAGGCAATGCCGGACATAAAAATCGGGCGCGGATTCGGCGGGCTTAATGTCCCGGACAGCGTTTTGACTGAGCTCGACAATCGAAGGCAAACCAATCATTCGCGGACTAACCACTGATCACACGGATAACACTGATGCTAATTGTCCGAGCATCTAACCGGCTGACAATATCCGTGCCATCCGTGAAATCCGTGGTATGATTTTAAAATTACCATGCATCAAATCAAAGGGCTTTATGTCCACGTTCCCTTCTGCGACGGCAAATGCTTCTACTGCGCTTTTTATTCCCTGCCTTATGAAAAAGGACTGGCCCGGAGATATCTCCGGGCATTGGAACTGGAATTAAAGCAATATCCTCCCCTTAACGCGGCAACGATTTATGTCGGCGGCGGGACGCCTTCTTTGCTCCCGCTTGCAGAACTCCAGGATTTATGCAATCTGATAAAAGAACATATTTCCACCGCCACCTTGAAGGAGTGGACGGTTGAATGTAACCCGCGCTCGTTGACCGCCGAAAAACTTCTCTGCCTGGCAAAGGCCGGCGTCAACCGCATCAGCCTGGGAGCGCAGTCGTTTGACGATGCCGCGCTCAAGTGGCTGGGCCGCCGCCACACCGCGGCCGATATTTACGACACGGTCCAAATGATTAAATCAGCGGGATTTGACAATTTCGGCATTGATTTAATCGCCTGCATTCCGGGATTCGGACTGGATCTCTGGCGCGACACACTGCAGTCCGCCGTTGCACTGAATCCAAAGCATATATCCGTGTACGCACTGACCAGCGAAGAAGGGTCGCGCCTCGCGCGGCGGATCGCTATAGGTAGGGCGAACCCTCCGGGTGAGCCTGCCAGCATGCCCAAGCTCGACCAGGACAGATATTCATCGGACGGCTCGGCATCCGCCGTCGCGCAAGGCGCTATGGCGGACAAGGGGACGCCTTGCCCTACCAACTTTGCAGCAATTCCCAAGCGCCAAATCAATCTTCTCTCCGACGACGAGGAACTTGAAGCCCTTGATCTTGCCGAAAAGATTCTCGCCGACGATGGTTATCAGCGCTATGAAATTTCAAACTACGCCCAAGCAGGGTTTGCATGTCTTCATAATCTATCCTGCTGGCGCGGGGAGGAATATATCGGGCTGGGGCCCGCGGCCGCCTCCCACGCCGGGCTTAAACGCTGGACAAATCTTCCCGATCTTGAAAAATATCTTGCGGCCGTTGAAAACGGCAAAAAACCGCCGCACACAATTGATGCATTAAATGAAAATCTTAAACAACTGGAAAAAATTGTTTTCGGCCTGCGGATGACCGAAGGCATAAGCGAAGCCACGGGAAAAATCCGCGAAAAGACGCTCCATGATTTGAGCAAAGAGGGACTTGTCTTAAACGCCGGCGGATGCTGGCGACTGACGGAGCGCGGATTTCATCTGGCCGATTACGTCGGCGCCGAATTGCTGGCAGGGGCGGATTGACAAAATACTCCTGGCAGATAGAATAGACCGAGGTTTTTTTTCGCCAGTGGCGAACCCGCCAAGTGCGAGACCTCAGCGACCGGCGCCTGTCCGCCATAGCCGTCTGGGCGACGGCGGACGCCTCTGCGGTGAAAATCCTCTTTGGAATTTGGGGGTGAGATAATGAGAATAATATTCATGGGATCGGCCGAATTTGCCTGCCCGGCATTGGAATTGCTCTTGAAAACCGGGCGCGATGAAATTGCCGGCGTTGTCAGCCAGCCGGAACGCCCGAGCGGCCGGCATCAAAAAAACAAAAAATGCCCGGTTGATGAATTTGCCTCGGCCAGATCATTGCCGGTACTGACCCCGGAAAACATCAATACGCCGGAAAGCGTTGAAGCCCTGCGCGCCCGGCAACCGGAGATGATCATCGTCGTGGCTTATGGCCAGATATTGAAGGCAGATATCCTGGCGCTCGCGCCGAAAGGTTGTGTCAACCTTCACGGCTCGCTCCTGCCCAAATACCGGGGCGCGGCGCCAATCCAATGGGCCATTGCCAACGGCGAAGAAAAAACCGGCGTGACCACCATGTTCATCAACGAAAAAATGGATGCCGGCGACATTATTTTCCAGGACGAGGAATTGATCCTGCCGGATGACACGGCCGCTTCTCTCGGCCGGCGCCTGGCCGACAAGGGGGCGAAATTGCTGATACAAACGGTTGAAACAATCCGGCTCGGAGATCTTCTCCGGGCAAAACAAGATGCGGCGAGCGCAACTTATGCCCCACGTTTGAAAAAAACCGACGGATTGATTGACTGGACCAGGCCGGCCCAAGAACTTTCAAACCGGATCAGGGGTTTTCAGCCCTGGCCGTGCTGTTATTTTGCGTTAAATGACAAAACCGCGGTGAAAGTTTTACGCGCACGCGTTGAACCTGACAGGGCAAAAGGGCCCGGCACCGCGCTTGAAACGCGCGGCGACGGGCCCTTGATCCAGACCGGCGCCGGCGCTTTGCGTCTTCTGGAAGTCCAGCCCGAGGGACGGAAACCGATGAGCGGCGGCGCATTTTTATGCGGGAATAAAATTACCGCCGGAGAACGGTTCGGGAATTAAAATCAGCTTTTCGCACGGAGCACGAGGGCGGTGCGGGAAGGCAGATAGACTTTGACAAAAGCGCGTTCACCCCGGTTAATTTTGGCGATATAAGTCTGATTGGGTATAACACGGTTGTGGCCGCCGAAACAGGCCGAATCGGTGTCCAGCACCAGGCGATATTCATTTGCGAAAGCCTCAACGGCATAATCGGTGTAGGATTTATCCGGGTGAAAATTAAAGATAAAAATGAGTCCCGCCCGCTGAAAAGCGAGCACTTTGTCGTCGCAATGTTCAACCGTCAATCGCAGGTTGCCATCCTCAAGCAGGCCGGTCAGGCGGGCCAATTCAATCATGGCCTTGTCAAAATCGGCGAGGAAATGATAAATGAGGTTTTGATCATCGCGCAGATGCCACTGGCGGCGGGCGTAATGGTATGACCAGTTATTGCCCGTGCGCGGGAAGTCAATCCATTCCGGATGGCCGAACTCGTTGCCCATGAAATTCAGGTAACCGTAACCGGCCGTCGCAAGCGTCGCCAGGCGGATCATCTTGTGAAGGGCGAGTCCGCGATCCACCCGCAGATTGCGCCGGTCCACCGCCATGTGATCATACATATCGCGTTCAATGAGCCGGAAAATGAGCGTCTGGTCGCCGACCAGGGCCTGGTCGTGCGATTCGGCGTAGGAGATTGTTTTTTCGTCGCGCCGCCGGTTGGTTAATTCATGCCACAGGGCGCCGACATGCCAGTCCTCATCGCGGATATCCTTGGTGAGCTTAATCCAGTAATCCGGAACGCCCATCGCCAGCCGGTAGTCAAAGCCGATCCCGCCGGCGACGCGCGGGGCGGCAAGACCGGGCATGCCGCTGACATCCTCGGCAACCGTCATCGCATCCGGCCGCACTTCATGAATCACCTTGTTGGCCAGAGTTAAATAAACCAGCGATTGCTCGTCAACACTGCCGTCAAAATAATCGGCATAGGAGGTGAATGCTTTCCCGAGACCATGGTGGTAATAGAGCATGCTGGTAATGCCGTCAAAACGAAAGCCGTCAAATTTATACTCGTCCAGCCAGAACCGGCAATTGGAGAGCAGGAAATGGAGCACCTGCGGTTTGCCGTAATCAAAACAGCGCGAATCCCACAGATCATGAACGCCGCGGGGACCGTCGTGGAAATACTGGTAAAGCGTGCCGTCAAACCGGCTCAAGCCTTCAACCTCGTTCCGCGCGGCATGGGAATGAATCAAATCCATGATCACGCTGATTCCGGCGGAATGACAGGCATCAACCAACTCCTTGAGTTCTTCCGGCGTGCCGAAACGCGACGAGGCGGCGAAGAAATTGGTCAGGTGATACCCGAACGAGCCGTAATAAGGATGCTCCTGAATCGCCATGAACTGGATCGTATTGTAACCGGCGGCAATAATACGCGGTAAAATTTTTCCCCGGAATTCGCCATAGGTGCCGACTTTGCCCTCCTCCTGCGCCATGCCGACATGGGCTTCATAAACCAGCGGCGCCCGGGGCGGGCGGCGATAGTTGCTGTTTTGCCACGTGTGCGGGGCAAGCGGCGCCCAGACCTGGGCGTTGAATATCTTGGTGGTATTATCCTGCACAACCCGGCGGGCATAAGCGGGAATACGGTCGCCCTCCCCGCCCGGCCAATGCAGGTGCAGACGATAGAGATCGCCATGATTGAGCGCCGCGGGCGGCAGGCGCAGTTCCCAGACGCCTTCCGCGCCGATTGGAGAGAACGAATAATCGTCCCTTTCCTTCCAGTCGGAAAAAGCTCCTATCAGGCGCATTTTCCGGGCGTTCGGCGCCCACTCCCGCAGAACCCATTCATTGTCCCTGAAATGGAGGCCGAAATATTCATGCCCGGAGGCAAAATCCGCCAGGGACATTCTGCCGCCGGTGAGCCGTTGTTCGGTTGCGGCGCAACCGGCAATACGCGAAAGTATTTTTTCAGAATATGACTGCAGATAAGGATCATTGCGAATAATCGCCGGCACAGAATCGGCCGGCGAAAAACGGTCTTTTTTCAGGACATTTGTCATGTCATCAGCTTACGATTACACAAGCGGTCTGGCAAGCATCCGTTCATAGAGATTAATATAAGCCAAAGCGGTGGCGGAATGCGTGAAGCGTCCGGAACTTTCCCGCATGATCCGCGCCAGGTGCTTTTCGCGTTCCGGTTGCGGCAGTTTATAAAACGCCAGCGCCTGGTCAATCGCCCAGGAAAGGCCGCCAGTGTCATAGTCTTTAAATAAAAACCCATTGCCCGTGCCGGCCTTCAGGTCAAGGTTTGCAATAGTGTCGTGAATCCCGCCGGTATCGCGGGCCACGGGCAGACTGCCGTATTTACAGCTGATCATCTGCGGCAAACCGCAGGGCTCAAAGAGCGAAGGCATCAGCACAAAATCGGAAGCCGCGTAAGCCAGACGCGATAATTCCTCGTTGAAATTGCATACCGCCACGTTTCTTTGAAGCTTGTGCCGGGCGACAATCTCATGGAAACGCGGCTGATATTCGCCATTGGCCACAAAAACCGCCTGCAGACCGTCATGGCCGTAACGTTCAATTAATTGCGGCAATATATCCGCCAGCAGAGAACATCCTTTCTGGTGCGGATCCAGCCGGGAAGGCCAGAAGAAGAGCGGGCCAGACACCGGCTTCAGGTTGAGCCTCCTTTGCAAGGCCTTCTTGTTGAGAGCCTTGCCGGCCAGGCAATTTTCCGCCGTAAAACCCCGGACAAGGGCCGGATCCGAGGCGGGATTGTAGGATGGATTCGGGGCATTCAGGATACCCGCGGCACAGCCGGAATTATTTTTGCCGGCGATTTCCCGGCACAAGTTCGGATCGATAAAACCAAAACGGCCTTCAGTCATTTCCCGCAAAAACTCCGGGCTGACGGTATTGATGAAATGGGCCGCGAAAATTCCGCTGATAAGGAAATTGACGGGATTGGTCGCGCGGATTTCCGCATAGGCGGCGGGGAATCGTTGATAATAGAGATGTTGCCAAAACTCGGCCGCGTCAATACCGCTGTCTTCAATCTGCGCGAGCGTGGTCTGCAGGGAATGGATGTTATGCACAGTGAACAGGCAGGGAATCTGAAGCCGCCGGGCAAAGGCGGGAATGAGGCCGGTCATCCAGTCATTGCAATGAATAATGTCCGGCCGGACGCGCGGAATGATGTTATTGATCACTTCGCGCTGGAAAGCCAGGGCCAGCTTCGGCGTTTCCTCCTCGTGCGGGCTGTAGACATTGGAGCGGTAATAAAATATCCGGTCCTCGGCAAGGTGAATCCGTTCATCGGGCAGTTTTGTCTTGTAGGCGCGCAATTCCTCGCTGATGAACCGGCCGATGTTGAAATTAAACATCTGGCGGTAATGGGGCAACGCCACATGGATATCCGCGCCTTGCTCAAAGAGAGCGCTGATGAGCGCGGAAGTTACATCGGCCAAACCGCCCGCCTTGGCGGCAAGGTAATTGGCCATGTTGCCCATACCGGGCGGCAGGTAGGTGATTTCCGGCGTGACAATCAAAACGCGCGGAAGAATCGTCTTATTCAACTTTTTTCACGCTATTGAGCGTGCCGAAGGAATTGCGGGTCCAGTCCTGGCATTCCGGATCAACAACCCAATTGCCGTTGATGACGAATTTATATTCGTAGTCGCCCTTGGGAAGCATGAGCGTGATGGTGTACTTGCCGTTGCCGCGGGTGTCTTTCAGCTGGTGCCGTTGCGGATCCCAGTTATTGAAAGAACCGGCCAGATAAATTTCGCTCTTGGGATTGGCCGAAACTCCAAAAGTGATTCTTTTGGATATCGGTCCGGTTTTGGTTAATTTCATTCCTTTTTTCATAACTACCTCCAGTATTTGTCTTATCTATAACATGTTCTTTTTTCATTGCAAGCTATTTATGTGAAGAATTTTTCGCCCGGAGCGAATTGACTTTAAATGCCAGCATGGTGAGGTCATCAACCGATTCCGGACCGCCCGCAAATTTCTGCAAATCAGTTTCAAGCGCGGCGCATAAATCCTTGACCTGGCCGGTGCGGACATGATCGGCCAGGGCGGAAAGCAGTCTTTCATCGCCATAAAATTCGCCTTCGGCGGTCTGCGACTCGGTCACCCCGTCGGTGTACAGAAAAAGCACATCCCCTTCCGCAAGGGCCATTGAATACTCGGAATATTGACGCCGGAAACCCGTTCCAATCGGGATATTGGGGGGAATGACCAGATACGCGGGAATGCCGTTCCGGACAAGCACCGGCCGGTTATGGCCGGCATTTGCCAGGACAACATTCCCGTTATTCAAATCATATTCGCCATAAATGGCGGTAACGAACATTCTTGCCTCGTTTTCCAGCGCCAGCGCTTCGCCGGTGCGCGCCATTATTTCCGCCGGCGGAAGACGGCTCAAGGCAAAAAAACGGAGCAAAGTGCTGGTGATTGCCATGAAAAGCGCCGCCGGAACGCCCTTGCCGGAAACATCGCCAATGACAAACGCCAGCCGGTCGGGGGCAACAAAAAAGAAGTCATAAAAATCGCCGCCCACTTCCTTGGCGGGAATCATGGCCGCATATATGTCAAACTCTCCGATTTGAGGGAAGGGCGGAAAATCATGCGGCAGGATTGACTGCTGGATGCTGTGGGCCGCGTTCAGTTCGCCTTCCATTCTCTCCTTGACGGCCGTTGTTTTCCTGAGATTCGCAATATAATCCTTGAGGTCGGAGCTCATTTTATTCAGGACTCCGGCCAGCTCGCCCACCTCATCCCGGCTCCGGATTGAAATCGTGGCCCCCAGATTACCCTGCCCGATGCTTTGTGCATGACGGGCCAACTGCCGTATTGGTCCGGATACTTTCCGGGCAAGGAAAATTGAAACCAGCACCATAATCGCGGTAATCGCGAGAGCGGATCCCAGCAACAGGTGCGTGGTAACAAGCAGTTCTTGGCGGATGGAATTTTCGGCGGCGCGCAAAGGCCCGTAAAACTCGTCAACATAAACGGTGGCAAAAAGGATGCAGTCCGTGCCCTTCACCGGAACACCGACAAAAAACTTTTCGCGGAATACGCCGGGGAGGTCTTCCCAGAGATAATAACTGCATGTTTCCCATCCATTCAGGCTGACTGCAATGGCTTGCCAGAGGACCGGCAATTTTGATTTTAATTCGGAAAGGGATTTGCCCTCCATGGCGCGGTTCATGTGAAAAACGTAACGCCCGTCGCTCTTGCCGATGCCGTCATGAAGGCCGCTATAGCCGGTATTGAGAATTTTTTGAACCGCTATGTTGCGCAAGTTTTCGTCATGCCGGTCAAAGGGATGGGCTTCAAGGTAAATTTCAATCTCCCGGGCGATATCGCGGGCTTTGCCCCAGATTTCGCGCTCGAGATTTTGCCTGATCGTCAGCTTGATGTCGGCCGTGTTATGTTCCGCATTCTGATAAATCCGCCGCAAGGCGAGCGCCGAATAAAGCAGGGAAATGAGCAGGGTCAGGGCGCCGAAAATAATTATTAATTTCGCTTGAATTTTCATGTAAAATTCATCACGGTCATAATTTAATGGTTTCACTAGCATCCCTATGGGATGCTTAGGCTTTAGGCTATAGACTGTAGACTATTAGTAAACACATCGGAAAACAACAAATTCTTGCATACATTTACAAAACTACAGTTCTGATTTTTGTCAATGTTTTTTTGTATTTCACCCTACAGTCTACAGGCTAAATCCCTACAGCCTCGGCGTCCATTTGGGACGCCCGTGTAATGGTTTTTAAATTTCTTGACAATTGAAAACAACATGAACAAGATATTGGCGTTTTGAATACAGAAACGGGCCGTTAACTCAGTGGAAGAGTGCTATCCTCACACGGTAGAAGCCACTGGTTCAAATCCAGTACGGCCCATTTCATTATGTCGGTAGCGAGATTGCTGACGGGGTAGAGGCCACTGGTTCTCCTCCTGAGGCGGATCTGCCTCTGGCAGAAAATCCAGTACGGCCCACCATATTATCATGCTTTCCGACAAGCACTTATACAAACATCCTGTACTTCCTCGTTTTTGACTTTTGAGTTACTGGCCATTTTTTACTGGATTCATCATTTGCTATATCCACGAACCGCTTTGCCAGTTCTTCCACCATCTACCGGTGGTGCTCGGAATTATTGGCAAGGTAACGTTGGGTTGAAGCTCCTGTAACATTTTGTAATTATTTAGGCATTATTAAACGCTTTGTGAAGAGTTTGGCTTCATGTCATAATCAAGATGATCAAAATCAACCGTTATACAAAAATCCCGTATGCGTCTAACGATAGCCACTGCTGTTGTTTGTAATTCGGGATACTTTGAGACAAACTTTTGAATTAAATCATCTCCGGCCAGCTGTGACGTTAACAGAATCGGCTTGCCATGTAGTGCGCGCTGTTCAACAGGAACACGCTCATCAATATATTCCTTGTGTTTACGCCTGCAAGCGTCGGGAAGATTATCATTGAAATAACCGCAACTTTATTATATTGATTAGGTATTCACTAGGCACAAGGAAAGGAAATAAGAATGAAAAATGAAGCAATAAAAAATGCCGGCAAAAAATATGCCGAGGCAATCAAAAACAACCCGGGTAAGGAAAAAGGTGCTGTAAAGGCTCGCGGAAATGCTTTTGCGGAATATAAAGCGGCATTGGTTGAAACAGACAAAAAACCTGCTTAATATTAATAGTTAAGGAAAAGATGAACAACATGGTTGCCTGCACTCCGGTTTCCGGAGTTCTGCGGCCGTTGTCAAGCAGCGTTGCGCTCGACCAGCACCCGATCAAATGCCTTACCCGGCAGGTCGAATGTGAGTGCGCACCTGACACCGGGTGATCGGGCTGGGTCATAAGTCTGTATTGCGAGAAATGACACGTATGACCGGCCGTCAGGATTCAAATAGGCCAAGCACGCTTGCACCACTTGGATTGTGCCTTCAAGGATCATCTCCGGTTTGTCCGGAAGGTTGAGCCTTCGCAGATGCTCCCGCATAGCCGCCAACTTGTCAGCCTTTGCATATCTTCGGAACTCCCGCTCCCAACTTTGCAGTGTCAGTTCGGACATCCTGTCCCTCGCGGATCGAATCGCTGTAAGCATGAAACAGGTCTTTACCGCCGACCGACAATCGAGTAGAGTGGCCATTATATGTACCAAATGATCAAAGATATTACCGGACATGGGGACCTGCTATGGAACCTGGTGGCGCGCGATCTCAAGATCCGCTATCGGGGTTCTATTCTGGGATTCCTGTGGACTATTCTGACGCCGCTTTTTATGGCGGTCATTTACATTGTCTTCCTGCGCCTTCTGGCGGGACGGGGCGTCGCCAGCCAATACGAGGATATCATCATCGGGGTCTTCGCCTGGACCTTCACCGTACAATGCGTCAACGCCGGGATGTTTTGCGTAACGGGTAATGCGTCGCTGGTAAAAAAGGTTTATTTTCCACGCATTATCCTGCCGCTCTCGGTCAGCGTATCCGGTCTGGTCAATTTCCTATTGATGCTGGTGGTGCAATGGGCCCTGGTGGGCGGATTGCTGATGATGAAAGGAATGGGCCTGGAAACCGCCACGGTTTGGACGCCGCTCCTGAGCCTGTATCACCTCCTCTTTAATTTTTCACTGGCCCTGCTGGTGGCGGCGGCCAACGTCTATTTCCGCGATACCCAGCATATCGTGAATCTGCTGCTGAGCGCCTGGTTCTTTATGAGCCCGGTGATGTATCCGTTGTCGCTGGTGGAATCCGTGTCGCGCGCCCATCCCTGGATCGGCCATCTATACCTCTTGAATCCCATGACCGTCATCATTACCGGCTACCGAGCCCTGCAGTTGCCGGGCGTCTCGTTTCCATGGACGGCGGCCAGCATCGCTGGTTTGCTTCTGCCGCTGGCGCTCCTGGTAATCGCCTATGCCGTATTTCAGCGCGCCCAACGTTATTTTTCGGACATCCTATGATCGCCATCGAGGCCATACATTTGGGAAAATGGTTCCGCCGCCAGGGGGTGGGAACGCCGACCTTCCTCGACGCCATACCGCATTGGCTGCGCGGCGTGAAGTCCGAAGGATTCTGGGCTCTGCGCGATATTAATTTCAAAATCCATCGGGGAAGGACTGTGGGCGTCATCGGCCCTAACGGCTCGGGCAAAAGCTCGATGCTCGGCCTGATCGCGCAGACCATGGTACCGACGGAGGGTCAGGTGCGGACCGAGGGTCGAATCTCCGCCCTCCTGGAGCTGGGGGCGGGGTTTCATCCCGATCTGTCCGGACGGGAAAATATTTTCCTCAACGCGGCCATTCTGGGCATTCCGCGGGAAGATGTCCGGCGGCGATTCGACCATATCGTGGATTTCGCCGAATTGCGCGAGTTCATCGACATGCCCGTGAAGCATTATTCCAGCGGCATGTATGTGCGCCTGGCATTTTCCGTGGCCGTGGAAATGGACCCGGATATCATGCTGATTGACGAAGTCCTGGCCGTCGGAGATATTTCCTTCCAGATGAAATGCCTGGATCGGATCCGTCAATTCCAGCAAAAAGGGAAAACAATCCTCTTCGTCTCCCATGCCCTGGAAACGGTCGAGGAATTCTGCGACGAGGTCCTGTTGATTCATGAAGGCCGGCTCATCATGGAAGGGAATCCGTCCCAGGTCATTTTCACCTACCTCAAGCAATACATGGTCCGGATCGGCATGCTCAACGTCGAGGAACACGGAACCCGCGAGGTCGAGATGCGCTCCGTGCGGCTTTTGGACGAGACCGGGGCAGAAACTTCCACGTTTTATACCGGCCACTCCCTGATCGTCGAGATCGGCTATCATACGGCCCAGCGGATCGAAAAACCGGTTTTCGGCTTCAACATCAAAACCGGCAACGGATTTTATGTCTTCGGGTCCAATACGCAAATCGCCAATGTCCCCATCAACGCCATCGAAGGCGATGGCCGAGTGCGCCTGCGAATCGAACCGCTGACGCTGAAACAGGGCAAGTTCTTCCTGTCCCTTTCCATCCACTCGTGGGATCATGCAATACAATATCATCGGCAGGAGGACCTGCACCCCTTCCTGGTCAAGGACGTCAGCAACGACAAGGGCGTCTTCCAATTGCAATGCGCATGGGAACATCAGCCAAAGCCATGAAACTCATTATCGCCGGCCGGGACAGAACGATGGATATTGGTGAAACGCTTCGCCGTGCGGCCGAGCTTCTGCACCAGGGGGATTCCAGCCGGAAACCGGCCTGGATTCCCGACGGCATCAGCGCCTTGACCTTGCAACAGGTCGCCTCCGACGCCGATTACCTTAACGAACTGATCCGGCTTATGCGTTACCGGGATGGGGTCGATACCCTGGATTTCAAGATTCCGGGCCGGCCCGGCTGGCGAGGGCGATGGATGAGCCGGATAAAGCTCGTGTTGTGGCGGCTGTTGCGTTATCAGCACGACCGGATCGCGTTCCGGCAAAACCTGATCAATACCCTGCTGACCAGCGCGCTGGAATTCGAAGTCGCGGCGCGGCAGAAGGAAGTCGCCGAGTTGAAACAACGGATGGCCGAACTGGAAAAGACCGGCGGCCGGGGCGAAGTCAAAATCCAACAACTTCCTGGCGGAGAGCATTGATAATGGACATCCATCAAATCCTGGCGGGGTTCGCCGAGGGCGACGCCATCTCGCGCGAGGCGACGCAACTGCGGGACATCTTCCGGCGCTGGGGCTACATCTCGGATTTGTTTGTGGACACGGATCACGTGGCGCCCGATCTGCGAACGGCGTGCCGTCCGCTCGGTGAGTATATCGGACGGCCCGGCGATATTTGCCTGCATCATTATGGCCTGGCCTCGCCGGCCGCCGACCTCTTCTTCGCCTCGCCGGCCCGTAAAATTATCGTCTATCATAATGTTACACCCGCCAAATATTTCGTCGGGATCGACGACGCCGTCGCCGCCCAACTGCGAACCGCCCGCGCCACATTACCCGAGCTCGGGCGCAAAACGGACGCCATTTGGGCCGTATCGCAATTCGACGCCAACGATTTGCAGGCCGCCGGACTGCGCGCGGTGAAGGTGTTTCCGCTCCTCTACAACCCGCCCCCCGCAACCCTCAAGCCGGACTGGCGCATCCTGGCGCAATTCGCCGGCAGCCTCAAGACGATCCTGTTCGTGGGCCGGATCGCGCCCAACAAACGGATCGAAGACCTGATCCAAGCCTTTGCCTGGTATCACCGGGCCTTGAATCCTTACAGCCGTCTCTTGATTGTCGGATCGCCTCGGAGCGCGCCCCGTTATTTCACGTTATTGCGGATGTTAGCCGGCGATTTGGATCTGCCCAACGTGTGTTTCGAAGGCTTCGCCTCGCCCGCCGGACTGGAAGCTTATTATCAGGTGGCGGACCTGTACGTTTCCGCCAGCGAGCATGAAGGCTATTGCCTGCCACTGGTCGAGGCCATGGATCATGATATCCCCGTCATCGCCCGCGCCGTCGGCGGCACGCCCGAAGCAATGGGCAGCGGCGGCATCCTGTACGAGGACTTGAAAGCAGAGGAACTCGGCGTGTTGATGCACCGGGTGTTGACCGATTCCGCATTGCGGAACGAAACGCTGCGTTCCCAACGCGAGCGAATCCGGAAACTACGCGAGCGGTCGGTGGAGTCCGAGCTGAAGGCCCTGCTCGCCGGCTTTCTAACGTAGAATGCTAAAATTCGGCTTGACAGCATTTGGGCAAAATTTACCTCACACCTGCCCGCCCTCCTACGCCCAAAGTGGCTACGAAAAATCAGCCCGACTTCGGCAAGCGTGTCACTCAATGTTGGCGGGTATTTTTCAAGTATCAGCGCCGGTCTCAAACAATAGATATTTTTTCTAACCGACAATTTTATTCAAACGGAATCGTCAGAGACACCGGCGTGTAATTGTCTGATGAGAACATCACGATCCATTCATTGCTGGTTTGGCTCATGACGGCCGGATCGGCTTTGGCATCGCCGTCGTAATCGGCCGGGACAGGAATATAACCTGTTCCGCCTAAGGTTTGGGTCAAAACAATCGTAATATAATTCGCGCTTGATAATTTAAATATCCAATAGCCGTTGTTCTCGCCGTAGATCGCCGGATCGGCCTTGTTGTCCCCGTCATAATCCGCCGCCACAGCGATATTGCCCGTTCCGCCCAGCAGGCCCGGCACTTCCACCGGGTTATAATTAGCCGAGGACATCAGAACTTTCCAGTCGCCGCGCTCACGCTGATAGACGCCGGGATCGGCCTTGCCATCGCCGTCATAATCGGCTGGCATGCCGCTGTAGCCCGCCCCGCCCAGTGTTTGCGACAGGACGACCACCACGGCGTAATTGGCCGAAGAGAGCATGATGGCCCAGTGCCCGGTTAGTTCATCATAGACCGCAGGATCGGCTTTTCGGTCGCCGTCATAATCAGCAGAAACCGAGGCATAACCCGGTCCGCCAAGTCCGTTGAGGGTCGTGACAATCATACTATAACCGGCCGATGATAATTTTACTTTCCATGTTCCTGTGGCTTCATCATAGACAGCCGGATCAGCGAGCCGATCCCCGTCGTAATCGGCACAGACACCAGGCGAGACATTGGTCGGTGGGGCGGCGATTGTGTATGCAAACACGTCGTTCGTGGTCCACGTGGTCAGGTTGGTGGTGGTTTTATAAATCATTTCCACATGGTTGCCGCTCACGTGCACGAGCGTATAGCCATAGGTATTGGCCGGAGTATGATTCGTCTCCGGAACAATCAGGGCGCCGCTGCCGGCGGGTTCGCTGTATTCTCCGTTCCACCAGGACTCGAGCGGGGCTCCGCCTGCGCCGACGATGATCTGGCGCAAGGCCGGACCGTTGCTGATGGAGGCGAAGCAGCGTCCGTACACGTGGCTATGGCCCGTGAGGTAGGCGCGGGCATTGGCATTTCCGATCGAGTCCCAGAACCGGTTACGTTCCGGAAGGTTTTCGGACAGGCACGTGCTGCTGGCGTGGGCTTGGAAGGCGGGTTCATGGCCGAAGACGAACACATGGGTCTGGGTGTTGGCGCTGAGCTGGGCGTCGAGCCAAGCCTGGTTGATCATGTGGTAATTCTGGTTGTCGTTGGTTCCGGCATAGGTATCCAAACCGATGAAGAGTGCGTTGACGAAGGGAATGCTATAGGTCATGCCGAGCTCGCCCTCCGGGCCGTTCGTGGGCATATAGCGACCGATTTGTTTCGTCCAATCCGCATGGGCCGGACGGTTGGTTTCGTCAGCGCTATGGATCTCGTGGTTACCGCGCACGGCATAATAGGGAATGCCGGCCCGGCCTAGGGCGGAGACGGCATTGGTCCAGAGCGCAAGCTGGTAGTCGAGCGTGTTGGTGACGCCGTCTTCCTGGCCAAGTACGATGTCGCCCGGCACGAGTGCGCACAAGGCGCCGTCATTGGTTATGGCCGCGCAGATGGCCTGGATCACGGGTGTGTTGAGGATTGGCTCGGACGGAGTAAAGATGACATCGCCGCGCGTATCGCCGAACACGGCGAACGACCAGTTCGATCCGGGATCGGCAGTGCAGGCAAACGAATCCATGTTCGTCCAATATACCTGGTCCAGGGCATTAGTGTAAAAACAGCGGCGGGTCACGGAGACGTTCAGGCCATCCACATCCACCAGCACATAGCCGCGCATCGTGTCGTCGGAGCATAGATACTCAACCGCGATCGGATTGCCGGCTCCCCACCACGGCGGGCCGTTCGAGTTGATGACATCCATCCCGGAGCCGTCCATGACCTCATGGATATATCCCGCGCCGCTCGGGGCGCGCGTGAGCGTGCGCTGGTAGCTGTGCTTATGCCCGCAAAAATAGGCGTAGCAGCGGGCATCGGCCAGCAGGTTCCAGAAATCGACGGTGGTCTGGACGGTCGCATCGTTGCTGGCGATCATGGTCTGGGGCACATGGCCGAACGCAAACACGTGGGGTTTCGTGTTGCCGACCAGTTGGGTTTGGACCCAGTTCGTGTCCGCGCCCTTGTAGGACCAACCCGTTGGATCGTTGGTATACATGTTCACGCCCAGGAACAGGGCACTCTTGTGATTGAAGCTATAGGTCATGCCGCGTTCGGGGCAGGGACTGGTGGGCCCGTTCTGCGGCAGGAACTGGCCGAACGCCTGCCACCATGCGTCCGTGGCTTGCGACCAGGACGAGTTTTCGGACCAGAACTCGTGGTTGCCGGGAATGGCGTAGTAGGGAATGCCCGCGTTGGTCAGCGGCACCAGGCAGCTTTTGAATGTATTGTACTGGTCGATCAGGCCGCTCGTCGGCTGGTTGTCGCCATGGATCAGGTCGCCGCCAATGAGGACCAAGTCAATGCGGTTGGTGAGCATGTCCGCCACCAGACGGCTGACCGTCTGCGTGCTCACCCCCGGATGGTGCCCAAGGGACGAGCGGTGGTCGGACATGTAGACAAAACGCCAAGGCTGGGCCTGGGCGGAAATGCCCAACAGGGTGGCGAACAGGACGATTAGAACGGCCTTCCGGTTATGGATCATGGAAATGTTCGATATCATGGGAATATCCTCTTTTTTGCTGCTCCGCGTCTTGGCGTACGCCTTGTTTTTTGAACAATTAAGCCAGTTATGAAACAATAACACTACAGTAATCGCTTGATCCCGTTACTATCTATGCCTACCCCCACCCTCCGCGGCAACTTTCGTATCGGTTTTGCATTCTACGCCCGCGGATTCCTTGGGATTGCCCGGTTCGGACGCCTGGATGCCAATTTTGAGACAGGTTCTATTCAAAGATTAATTTTCAAATTGATATTGTCATTTATCCGGATATTTTCCAACTGCTGACGCAATTTTTGCCAATAAGCATGACCAGATGAAAAAACAATCTCCCTGAATCTCTTGATAATCCCGGGGAAATGCTGTTGAAGAATTGGTTCAATTTTCTTCCAATTTACATCTTCTTCATATTTCATTTCCAACGGGTAAACCCATATCGCATCCGCCACGGGACGTGTTTCAGCTATCAGCGTTTCTACCTCGGTAATATATGGCATCACAGGACATATCAACGCGTAGGTTTCAATGCCATTTTTCTTTAACTCTGCTATTGCCTGTATTCTATCCTTATTTGGCAGAGTATTTGCTTCAAGCAGACTTCTGATATCATCATCTTGAAATGCAACTGATATTCCCACCGAAGCGCCGGCCATCCCTCTCAACAAGTCTATATCCCGTAGCACTAAGCTTGACTTTGTCAGTATACAAACCGAAAAACCGCGTTCCTTTAACAACTTAAGCACCTCTCTCGTCTGTTTATATTCTTTTTCCAGAGGCTGATATGGATCAGTTTTCATCCCAATATAAATTTTTTGAGGCGTGAGCGGCGCAAGCTCCTTCGCTAATTTCTTTATGTCGGAGCAAATTCCTATTTCATTTTCCCAATCAAGACCAGGTTGATTCTGGGCATAACAATAATGGCAATTATGTTCGCATCCGACATAGGGATCAATTTGATAATTAAAACCCAAACTTTTGAGCGCACAAGATTCTATGATCGGTTTGCGCTTTAAATTTATGATTTTCATTGTCATATCCATCCTGATCTTAAACAATGCGAGCGGGCTGCGACCGGGCCGCCACTTTCCGAACCAGGGAGAGAATTGTCATCATGATGCCTAATCCCAAACGCCTTTCAATATAAAAACGGCAATTCTTATTATGGCGCCGCCTGCCGGACGCACAATAAAAAGGGCAGGCATTTGCACGCCTGCCCTTTTGTCACAATCATCACGACAGAGATTAATTATTCGCCGCTCAAAAAGCCGTTCAATTCAAGCAGGCTGTAATTGCCGCCGGAAAGTTTTATTTTCCAGTTGCCAGTGGATGTTTGCGCGACGGTCGGATCGGCTAATCTATCGCCGTCAAAATCAGCCGCCATGCCGATATAACCGGTGCTGCCAAGGAATCCCGTCTCAAGCACGGCAAGCGCATAATTTACCTTGGATAACATCACAATCCATGAGCCGGTTGAAGCCTTATAAATCGCCGGATCAACCTTGCCGTCCCCGTCAAAATCCGCGGCAATCGCTGTCCAGTCGGCAAAACCCAGAAGACCAACACTGGTTATGGTCTGGTAACCGGCCGTTGACAGTTTGACTTTCCATGTCCCGTTCGTGTTATACAGCGCCGGATCGGCCAGTCGGTCCCCATCAAAATCACCGGTAATCGCCTGCCACCCGCTCCCGCCGAACGATGTCAGAACGGTCGGAGCCAAATAATTGATTGAAGAAAGTTTCACGGCCCACAACTCAAGGTCGGCGCTATATATGGCAGGATCCGCCTTGGCGTCGCCATCAAAGTCGGCCGCCAATGCCGTATAACCACTGCCGCCGAGGAAGCCGGTCAAAGGAAGCAGCGCATAGCCGCCGCCGGAAAGTTTGATTTTCCAGGTGCCGTTCGTGTTATACACCGCCGGATCGGCCAAACGATCGCCGTCAAAATCAGCGCTGAGCGCCGTGAGAACGGAAGACGAAGGAGATGGAGGTACGGCAGTCCCGGCTCCACGGATAACCAGGGCATAAGGTTGTGGCGCATTGGGCACGTTGTATCCGCTGACTATGATCTGAATCGCCCCGGTACTAGCGCAGGAAACATCAACACCTTCTGTATTATTGAGCCGATCGGCGCTTGTTAAGTTATTGGGATAATGGGTGACTCCATCGGGCGTGATAACGATCAAATCCAAATCATTGACCAGCTGTTTTGCGGCCGAGAGTGTGGCCGGATAATCGGACCAACACAAGGTGATGTTGATCATATTGGTGCTGGAAACAATGAACGAATATGTTCTGGAACCTCCCGTGACCAATGCGTCGGACGAGCTCGTCATGTCATAATACACATTGGTCCCGCTCAATGGAGGAAACAGGGTATTGGCCAAGTCAACCTGACCCCACCCTTCGACATTGTTCGGACGCGTGGCAGGTATCTCGCGATACTGGCCCACGCCGTACTGGCCTGGCGACAGGGAACGGGCGCCATTGACCAAGATCGCTTTCATCAAGGCTGCGCTGGGCGCGGCAAAGCCGCGATACTCACAGAGATACTGGCGCATCAACGTGGCCGCTCCGGTCGTCAGCGGCGTGGACATGCTCGTGCCGCCGCTAAACGTATAATAATTACTCGCAGTATTGTCCAACACACCGGATCCTGTTCCCCATTCAACGCCAGCTCCCGGCATACGGGAACGACAGGAAATAATATCGGTGCCCGGCGCCACGATATCGGGCTTGAAACGTCCATCAACGCACGGACCGCGGCTGGAAAATGCCGCCATGCCCTGATACGTGTCAAAGGCGGTGGAGATCAAATCGCCCTTTATCGGATCGGCCGAATAATCGCCAGGCCAAGCGTTAAAATACGTATAAGCCGAATATCCGCCCGATCCGGAAGGCCGTTTGGACTCGGATGCGCCCACGGTCAACACATTCTTGGCCGTGGCGGGCGAACCAAGCGATGTTGGGTCAATCACGCCCCTGCTACGGGCGTCGGTACCGTCATTGCCGGCAGCAAAGAGGAGGAGCATATCCTTGACATCCCACATGAACTGATCGGCGCTCTGGGAAGCGGAATCATATTGACCGGCAACGGCAGATCCCCAACTGTTGTTATGCAGACGGGCGCCACTGGTATAAGCTTGAGAAAAAAGATTAGTCAATGCATCGGGAATACCACCCAGCGTTCCGTTAGTATCCATGATGCTTTGAATCACCAGCGCTGCTTCATAGGCCGCCCCCCGGAACAAGCCGTTGCTCCAGGCCGCGCCGCTACCCAACACGGATCCGGACACATGCGTACCGTGGCCGCCTTTTTTGATTGGGTTTAAGCTTGAATCGGACCAGTCATCCGGCCGTCCAAGGGCAAAGGCGGCGACGACGCGGTTGCTGAAATCCGGGTGAATGGCGTTGGTATTGCCGGAGTCCAGGCCCGTATCCGCCACGCACACGATTTGTCCCGCCCCCGTAAGATTAGAGTTGGTCCACAGGCTCTGCACATTCATGTATTCACTGTCCGTGGCCACATTGTTATACAGTTGCGGCGCGACATAGACCTCGATGAATTCGATTTCGGGCAGACCCAGGAGTTCGGACACGCTCGCCACGGACATCCGGACGCGCAGTAATCCGCGGCGGCCGCTGGACGCAACGGATAAGACCCGGCCATTACCTTTCAGGACTGCATCCCGCACCACGGAAACCGTTTCAAAAGAAAAAGTCTGGATCGTAAAAGTCTCATCCGATATTGCGACCGGCCCGAAGGTGTTCCGCGCCCCGGCGACCCGGCGGCTTAGAGCGGAATCAGTTTTGTAATCCGGCTTAAATGGTCCCACCCACCGCACGGATTCCAGCGCCGCCACCTGGCCGAGCTGGTTGGACGTCATTTCCACGATAAAGGCGTTATCAGGCAGGTAACCGCCCAGCCGCGCACCGGTTTGCTCCACCGCCTGTTTCCACGCCTGTTGGACGGGGCCGATGAATTGGATGATGAACGGCAAACGCCTGTCCGCATCGCCATATTGAGCAAATATGGATTTGGAATCAGCGGATATTTTGCCTTGCGCGTTCAGCACGCCACCCTGAGCCTGTTGTGCAGCGGACGAAGTATCAACTACAGCGTTCCGCAGCCGGACACATGATTCCGTGTCCGGCGAGCCAGCCAACGCCAACAACGGCAGAAGTGCCGCCCAAAGCGCTCCAACCGATACCCACAAAATACCGCATTGCTTCATACCACCTCCCAGGTTATTACCACTTGAATATTGCACAAACATCAACGTGTCCGATTGTCTTTTACTTGAACCAGTGACGGCGAATGCCGTCACGGAACTTTTTATCCGGCGTGTTGTTATGGCACGGACCAACGCCGGATCCCGCCAAACGCGGGACAAGTTTTCTGATGACCACATCTTTTTATGCCATTTTGGTTTCCTAAACAACACAAAATATTATTAAAGCGTAACCTGTATTTCTCGCACAAGGCGTGAGAAATGCGGATTAACAGCGGCTTGGCCGTTTATTCCTTCACCGGTTCATACTCCGGCCCGCCGAAGCCGCCCCAGACTGACTGATAACCATTAGCCGAGAGGAATAATTCCCACAAGCCCGCCTGCCCTGAGCCAGTCGAAGTGGTGTCCTGATGATACACGGCCACATCCGCTTTCCCGTCACCATCGTAATCCGCCGGAACAGGTATGCCATTTACGCTTCCAGCAAAACCGCCCCACCATGTATAATATCCTTTGGTGCTAAATGTGCCGGACATTAACACCTGCCAATAGGCCGTGGAAGGGTTATATATTGCCGGATCCACCAATCCATCGCCGTCATAATCCGCGTTGACCGGCAGATAACCCGTTCCTCCAAACGATCCTGTTATAAGCTGATATCCTACACTCGATAAGCCAATTACCCAGAGACCGGTTCTCCGGTTATAAACCGCCGGATCCGCCAACCCATCGCCATCATAATCCGCCATCACCGGCTGGTATCCGGTCTCACCAAGAGAAGCATAATAAGAAATATACTCTCTTGACGATGCGGCTCCCATCCAGTATCCATCCGTTTCGCGATACACGACCGGATCAGTTATGGCGTCACCGTCAAAATCGCATTGCACCGGTGTGAACTCCGGGCCGCCCAGCCAGCATTCAGTCAACAGTCCGCTGGATGATAATAACGCCAGCCAATGCCCGCTTGAACGCTCATAGAGTGCCACATCGGTGATTCCATCACCGTCGTAATCACCAGGCACCGGCGCCAAACCGGCCAAACCCGTTTCAAAAACCAGCCATTTTTGAAAACCATATCCCGCGAGCGCCACCAACCACAAACCGTCAGAACCGCGATAGATGGCGGCATCCGCCTTGCCGTCGCCGTCATAGTCCGCGGCCGCTCCCCGCCAGGACGCCCGCAATTTGTAAGCATTGCCGCCATCCGCTCCGCGGGTCACCGCCACGAACACGGCGCCGGTTGGCGCAACCAGGATGCGGCCCGCCACCGGCTGGAGGGTTTCCATCAAACTGAAGTCGGCATTGAGCACGCGCAGTTGCGGCATGGGCGTGCCCGTCAGGTTAAGTTCCAGCCAGCCGCTCCCAGACCGCGCGATGCGATACCACCCGATCGTGTCGCCAGCCAGGACGGCATTGGTGACCCCCGGCGCCGTCAGTGCCGGCAGGTTGTCAACCGAACGATAATGACTGCCCATCAACCGCAGCCACTCTTCGCCATTGACACTGACCACCTTGAGCGTGCCGGCATCATTGCGACCGGCGATAAACGGAAACGCCAGGTTGTCGTTCGTGGGCGCGAACGCAACGTTATTGAAAAACAGGAAATCGTTTGAACCTGATAATACCACAGGTTTTACGGCATTCATCGCCCAATTTAAATTGAATGGGTCGAGATCCGCGTAAATCCAGGCCGACAGTGTTCGATTCGACCAGGCCGCCGATACCGGCTCCGGTGTAATCCGTTCGCCGATCATTGAAGTATTCCAATATTGCCCTTTGTTGTTGCGCGACATTAGCAACAGGTGTCCCGGCACATTACTGAATGCGACCTGGGCATTCGTGTTCCCCGCTTCCCAAAACCAGCCATTCATATGCGGCGCAAGGTTGGTATAGACGGAACCCGTGGGATCAAGGGCATTCAGGTATAATGTGAGGTATCCGTTATTGGTCGTGACGCGGATCACGCCGCCTTCGCGCGCGTAATAACCTGTTATTTCCTCCCAAGGCAAGGGCGGGGTATTTGTCACCGGACTGTCGGGAAACGGCGCGGCGTTGGTCGGCAAAGGTGTTCCAAATTTATCGCGAAGGGCCAGCATCAGCGCATATTGGCCAACGTTCTCGGCTGGCGCTCCGCCGTTGCAAATTACGGCCACGCCCAAACCATGCTCCGGCATAATCTCGAGATGGCTGTGAAAGCAGGCGGAATCCCCGCCTTTATAGCAGGCCCGGCCCGCATACGCCAGCTTCGGATCGGCCACATTGTCCCAGCCCAGGCCAGACTGGAAGTTGGGATTTGAAGCCGACACCGTTACATTCGTACCCTGGAAAGTCAACATTTCAGCCAAGACATTGGTGCTCATAAAACGTTGACCCCGGATCTCACCGCCGCCCAACAGCATCTCGATCACCCGCCCCATATCGTTGGCCGATGAATAAATTCCGCCGCTGGCATGGACGTTAACGATATCATTCGGATACGCGTTGGTGCCGATCATGGATCGGGCAAGTTTGCCGTTGAACTGGTTCGTAATCAATTGAAACCCCGTGTTGGTCATGCCCAGGGGCTGAAAAACATCGGCGGTCACCTGCGCCACAAATGTTGTTCCGCTGAGCGCCGCTATCACGCTCTCCATGAGCGTAAAACCATTGTTATTATAAGTGTCCGAGAAGTCCGGGGGATAAACGGGGTATTCATCCGCCAGGCCCTCCAGCACTTCCACCCCGAAGCGCAAATCTGGGACCGTCGTCTCTGCATACGGGACATAATCGCCCTGCAATCCGCTCTGATGATTCATCAGCATTCGCGGGGTAATGGGCGCAGTGCCGGAAAAGCGGGAATGGAAAGCAAACGTCGGCACGTAGTTCGTGACCGGCGCATCCAAGTCCAGCGCCGTCCAATCCACCCAGCGCATGGCAGCCAAGGCGGTGAAGGTTTTCGAGACACTTGCAATGCCATAAACGGTGTCCGCGCCGGCGGCTTGGCCGGCAATTGGATCCGCCAGGCCGAACCCCGTGGCCCACACGACCTGGTTGCCGTCCACCAGGACCAACGCCAGGCTTGAGGCGCCGGTCGCCTGGAGCTGATTAGTGATATAAGGCGACAGGTCCCGAATGGTGGCGCTGTAGTCCGTGGCGGCCACCGACAGGGTGGACGCCATCCAAAGTGCCAAGCCGAAGAACGCCGGCCTCAAGGCCGCCCCAACCGCATTGGCCGCTCCGGACCGACCCGCAGTGTCAGGGGTAACATTACCGACGGATATTACGTGTTGCATAGCAATCATGTGTATGCTCATGTCCCGGTTACATGTTATTATAATCAATAAACCTTATGTCAGGTTTATAGGGTGAAAGTCAAGGTTGATTAGGGAAATTCAATTTGGTTTTTGACGAAATTGGCGTATTTTGAAAGGCTGCATAAGATACTGAATATTATGTATCAGAATCGTCGTTTCCATTGGAACGCTCCGGCAAAGTGATAACTTTCTCCAAGCTGGATATCTTCCACATGTTCGTATATCGGCAGCCCGAACAATCCACGGAAATTTAAATTTCCACCCCAGAAATAGGCCAACCGCTGTTCCAAAACCATGTTGCCGGTTGCGGTCTCACGACCGGTGTTGAAAACGGCCTTGTTGTTGTCCTGGTTCTTGGCAACAATGGTATAATCAAACTCCAGGCCGAGCATTGTCTTTGTGGAAGGCGTGAAATGAACGGCGAATCCTCCCTTTGACTGTTCGCCAAACCGGTAATCGAAACGATTCTCAAAGGGGTAGAAATATTCCAGGCTGGCGTGCAGCCAGAACAAGCCGAGATGCTGGCTGAAAAGCAGGCCGCCGCCGGTGCCGAGCATCCCGGTGCCCAGTTGCATGGTCGGGCGGGAACGGTTCGCGTCGGAGAAATATCCGCTGGGTATGCTGACCCGGAGCAGCGCGGCCAGGTGCTGGTCAAATTTCTCGTCGTGGTAAAACCGGTAGCGAAGATCGGTGGCAATATCGCCCGGCCCCTCTTCGTAAAAACTTTTTTCACCGGTGCGGGTCTGAGACTTCATGCTCTTCCATAGATAAGGCATTCCCAACTGAAGCGACAAATCATCGGTCAGCGCATAGCCGGCGGCAATCGTTGCGGCGTTGCCTTCCATCTTTGCGGGAACCATAGCGCGATTTTTCAACACGTCATCCGCACTCACGCGAGTGTTGCCTCGAAGCGTTTTGTCGCTGACCATGCGACTGCCGACAACGCCAATGGTCAACACCCTCGCCGGCGGGGTTGCCGCCGGTGTAATCCGGAAAGGAACGGTCAGCCCATAATAGGAAATGGACGCGAGGGCTTCTTCCAGCTTGATGTGGCGTCCGCCATGTGTTTTCCGGTATGTCTCTGCCGCCGCTTCAGTTTGAAAAGCGATCAGATTGGGAATCATGTCGGGAATAATGTCGCTTCCGATTACCAGACAAGCCTCCTTGAGCGGCATGGCTTGCTGCGTGTTCCAATCCGTCACATAGGCCGACTTGACATGCGGCATCCCCAAATACTCGTTGATGCGCCGGAGGGCGCACACGACGCCGCAAAAATGTTCCCGATGGCCGTTTTCAAAGACGACTTCACTGGCGGTTTTCCGGAACAACTCGATATACATGCCGCACACTTCGCATATCTCGCCTTTCGACACATGAATTTCCGGCTTCTCCGTGACCGCACCGGCAGTCGGCCAGACCTGAGCGAGGATACAAGCACTGATCAGCACCGTGCTCACAATACCTCTTGTTCCTTTAACCCCTGATTCTCTGACTTGTGCGCATTTTTTTGCTATCTCTCGCCGCATGTTATTTCCTTTCTCATGTAAAGAATAATATTCCCTGATTTTTCGCCAACATTCCTAACACACTATTTTATTTGTTTTTTTGTTCAGCTTCCAATTGACCAAGGGCCTCGCTAAAAGTCAGCGCCTTGCCTCCGTAGCGTTCCTTGAAAGCGTCGGCTTCTTGGCGGGACCCAAAGGCAAAGACATACGGCATCATGGACCCCCGGGGAACGCGTTTGCTGCCGAGCACATAGAACGCTCCAGTTGCCGGCACATGCTTTCGCGTGCGGTAATCCAAGACGGTAATCTGCTTAACTTCCGTGTCCAGTTTCTTCATCAACCGGCGCGCACAATTGATGCAACAGGCATGCATTTCCGGATCAGACTTAAGGTATAAAATGAATTCCGTTTCACTTTTCGCCGCATCCATGCCGCACAGTTGACAAATGGCCTGGTTATTGGAGTCATTTCCATACGCCCATACCGAAGCATCCAGAAGCGCAACAATCGCCACGACCGTCCTGACAAGGTATTTCATTGTTTTACATCCTCCATCATCATGAGTTTCAATTTCGCTCTCTCGTATTCTCCCGACATTGCCGGCATCCTCAAACATTCCGTTCAAGACCCACGTTGTTTTATCCGTTAAGGCGAAACAATCTCGGCAATCAGGCGGATTGCGAGGAGACCATTCCCCAGCAGCAGTATCCCGACAGCCCATTTCAGGAGCGTCCGCGCGTACGTTCCGGCAACGATCGCCGCGCCGGGAATGCAGCCCATATTGCGGGTCGCCGCGTAAATCAGGATCGCCCAGCAGCCGACACAAATTGCCGCCGTGGCCACGATCATGTCCGGCAGTTTCTGCCACACACAGAACAGGCAGTGGTGATATTCGGCATGCAGGAACATCGGCGACAACCTGGTATGTATGGCCAAAATAAACGCACAAAGGGACAAAGGGCTCAACACCCACAGCAGGACGCCCACCCGGCTTCCTGCCCTTCGCAGAAGAAAGGCGGAGACTGCCACGAGCGAGAAGACGGCGATGAAATACACAATGACCCAACCCCATCCGCTGTAGGTCATTGTCTGGAGAACCGCCGAAGAGGAATCATCAAAGAGCGAACTGCAGCAGTTCACGAATCGTGGCCGGACGGCAAACAGAAAGCGCAAGTCGGAATACGACTCAAAAAACATCAAGACGCCCAGGGGAACCAGGCAATACAATTTCCGTTTCATGAACGGCTGGGTTTCGATCTTCCGGTCGAACGCGTTGAGCACCAGCCAGTAACCATAAGCCATCGGCACGATAAACTTCAACGCCGTTGAGATAAATGAATATGGCGTTTTCAGTAAATGAACTCCACATAAACACATTGCACCGGGTATTGAAGGCACGAAACTCTGGAGCATGAAAAACCAAAGCGGCGCCAGCGCCAGGCGCATGTAAAACCCGAGCATGACAAGAGTAATGCTCAGGTATACTTTCTTTTCAAGCTGGTATTGTTGATCGGATGGACTTCCCTGATCCCATTTTCGCGCCATCGAAACACCAACAATCAACGCCACCCAGCCTACTATCAAGGACAGAAACGACAACAATAAATATATCACCACATAGGTATTCAGAATCATATAGTCTCTCCCATCGGCAGGACGTCGTCCACCAGGTCATCGCCTCCGAAATAAGGATCATGCGACGATATAACCAGCGTCCGGCCCTCGTGCTTGAGTTCGCGTAACATTTTTACAATCAACCGGGCGTTATGCCGGTCAATGTTTGAATTCGGCTCATCGGCAATGATGATGGCAGGGTCGTTGACCATGGCCCGCGCCACGGCCACCCTTTGTTGTTCACCGCCGCTCAAGTCATTCACCCGGAAGTGGGCTCGATGCTCCAAGTTCAGCCGGCGCAGAAGGGGAATTGATTTCTGTCTGCGCAATTCGTGATGCAGGCCGAGCGGCATCAGCGGCATTTCGATATTGTCCAGCACCGTGCGGTCCGGCAGGAGATTGAACATCTGAAAGATGAACCCGATTTTTCTGCGGCGAATCTCAGTTAAAAACTGATCGGGCAGACGCGATACTTCCCGTCCGTCAATGAACAGTCGCCCGCTGGTGGGGTGCGAGAGACAACCAACAAGATTTAGCAGAGTGGATTTTCCGCTCCCGGAAGGCCCCTGCAAAAGCAGGCATTTTCCTTTCTCAACCATGATGCTGAGATTGGAAATGGCGTTGACAACGCCCGCTTTTGATCTATAGATTTTGCAGATATTTTCTGTTCTGATCATGACATCCTTTTATCCGCGAATGGCTTCGTCCGGATCGACGATTCCCGCGGTCCACGCCGGGATGATCGTGGCGACCAAAAACGGGAATATCCCGACAGCCGCGATCAGCCCCACGGTGCCGGCAGTGACCAGAATGGGAATCTCCATCTCGGGGTAGATCACCGCCCATCCCAGAAAATAAGTCTTGATCCCCGGGGCGCCCACCAACAGATACCCCAATCCCAGGAACATGCCACCCACGGTGGCCACGCCGGCAATAATCACATTCTCAAACACCCTCATTTCAATGATATTCATCGTGCTCCATCCCGTCGCCTTCAAGATACCGATTTCGCGATTCAGGCGCACATTTGTCCCGCTGGCCTCAATCCACGCTGCCATCATGACCGTCAAAAGCAGAATGATCCACATCGCTTGAAACACCCCCGCCCGGCGTCCATACGCTTGCCGAACCAATTTTATTATGGTGTCCTTGCCCAGCACCCTCGTGCCTTTCATCAAAGCCTGGATGCCGGCGACAACCGGGCCCGTGTCCGATGGATCTGTCAGATACACACACAGGTCGGTAGCCTCTCCTTCACGGTATCCGAAGAAATCCCGCGCTGCCGGCAGGGGAACAATAATCAAGTCAGCCGCGTGGATCTGGACATCGCCGGTAAACAGGCCCACGACCTTGAACTGTCCGGCGTTGCCCAGTTCATCCTTGAGGATGAGCGTGTCACCCATAACAACATTAAGGCCTTCCGCCACGGCCTTGCCAATCACGGCGCCGTTGGTATCGCCCTTGTTCAGGAAGCGGCCGCTCTCCATGGCCAGCCCGATCGCATCCGGCCGGGGCATGTTTCGCATGTCAATCCCCATCAGCGTATATGTAAACACTCCGCCCCCGATCGCAACCGGCACATAACCCCAGACCCTCGGCGCCACTCGGTCCACATTCTCCAATTTTGCCACGCGCGCACCCATAGCCAGCGGCAGACGTTCAGTTCTCCCGCCAATCATTGCCTGGACCGTCAGATCCGGCATAACGCCGGCTGCGAGCAAGGCATCCTTTAACATGCCGTCGCCCACAAAACTGAGCGCCGAAAACACCGTCACCGCGACCAGCAATGGTATCAATACAGCCACCGTTTTTGCCGGGTGTCGCCATAAATTTTCCGCCGCAACATGCCACAGATTGACGTGGATGGCTGCCCTCATCGAACCCCCCGCACAATGTTTATGATAAACGGCCTGCCGATTGAGCCCGGACACGCGACCACGTCATAGACATCGTAAAGGCAATAGCCGCCGGGAACATCTTCCATACAAGCCGCAGGACCTTCCAGGGGATCACGAGTATAGGCCCCTTCGCAAGACAGCGCCAGCGTACACATCCCGACGCTTTCCGCCACCGCGCGTCGAACAACCGTGCGCCTGGCATCCATGTCGTGACGCTCTCGGACTGCTGATGCCGCCACTACAAAGCCCGCGGTCAGCCCCGTCAAAATAACAATCGCCGCGTGCCCGCTCTTCACCGGGTTACCCCCTTCATCTCCCGCTCGCGCAGCCATGCAAAGAGAACGGGGGTAACGATCATGATGTGGATAAAACTGCTGAGCATGCCGCCGATGACCGGCGCGGCCAGCGGGCGCATCACTTCCGAGCCGGTGCTGGTGCTCCACATGATCGGGAGCAAACCGGCCACCGTGGTGGCAACCGTCATCACCTTGGGCCGCAGACGCAGTTTTGCGCCTTCCTTGACCGCCCGGATCAAATCATCGTGATCAAAAGCTGCGCCGCGTTCGGCATATTTCTTTTGTAGAGCCTCCTGGAGGTAAACCACCATCACGATGCCGGTTTCGATGGCCGTGCCGAAGAGCGCGATATAACCCACCCACACCGCAACGCTGAAGTTGAAGCCCAGCAGATATTGCAGAAAAACACCACCGGTCAGCGCAAAGGGCACCGCCAGGATAACGTGCGCGGCCTCTTTCGCGGACCGATAGACGATGTAGAGCAGCAGAAAAATAATGCCAAGCACGGTGGGGACAATGATTGCAAGCATGTGTTGAGCGCGGAGCTGGTTCTCGTACTGGCCGGCCCATTCGATCGTCATGCCCTGGTCCAGATTGATCTCGCGCGCAATCCGCCCGCGCGCCTCATTTACGAAGCTGCCAAGATCGCGACCCTGCACGTTGGCTTGCACGAATGCCCGCAGCCGCCCGTTTTCACTGTTGATCTCGCTGGGACCGATCACGCGCCGTATTTTTGCGACCTGGCCGAGCGGAATCACTTTTCCATCGGGCGTGAACACGAGCATATCACCCAGGCGTTCGATCTCGTCGCGGTCGTCCTGCTGGTAGCGCACCTGGACCGGAAACCTTTGCCGGCCCTCGATGGTGGTGGTCACGTTCTTGCCGCCCAGGCCGGTTTCCACCACGTCGAGCACTGTCCTTGCCCGCAAGCCAAAACGGGCCATGGCCACGCGGTCCAACTCGATATTGATGTAAGGTTTGCCCTGAAGGCGCGAGGGAGCAACGCCGACGGCGCCAGGGATATTACGAATGACCTTCTCCACCTCGAAAGCTTTCTTCTGCAACGCATCGAGATTATCGCCAAATATCTTGACGCCCACCTGGGCGCGGATGCCGGTACTCAACATCAGGATCCGGCCCTCGATAGGATGCAGGAAACCCGGCACATAGCCCGGCGCCCGGCTGATCTTCTCGGTCAACTCGGCGATCAACTTCTCCTGCGTCATGCCCGGCCGCCACAGCGACTGCGGCTTCAATTCAATGGTGGTCTCAATCATCTCGACTGGCGCGGGATCGGTGGCCGTCTCGGCGCGCCCCAATTTACCCGCCGCCGACTGCACTTCCGGCACCTGTTTCATCATCTGGTCCTGCCAGGCGATAAGCCGTTTTATTTCGGTGAGTGACGTGCTCGGGAGCAGGACCGGCATGAAGAGCAGGCTACCCTCGTTCAAAGTCGGCATGAACTCGCTTCCCATACCGCGCGCGAATTTTGCGGCCCCGGACCAGTGCCATGCATCCAACGCGCGCGCCACCGGGCGCGGCAACCCGAAGGCCAGCGTCATCGCCAGAACCAGCAGCCCGGCGGCGACACCGATAACAATCCGGCGATGCGTCAAAGCCCAGTCAAGCGCCGGATTGTAGATCCTCAACAGCTGTTTCATTATCCAGTTCTGTGCCTCCGGCCGGAACGGGCCGCGCACGAGGAAGGTGCAGAGCACCGGCACAATCGTGACCGCCAGCAGCGTGGCGCCGATCATGGCAAAGGTCTTGGTGAAAGCCAGCGGACGAAAAAGTTTGCCTTCCTCGCCCACCAGCGTGAACACCGGGATAAAAGCGAGAATGATTATGATCATCGCAAAGAAAATGGGCCGGCCAACCTGCCGGGCCGCCTCCAGCGTCGTCGCCCATGTTTCCTCCGGCGTGAGGCGCACAGCGCCGCCTTGCTTTTCCTCCCGCCGTTCGCAGTGCCGGATCACGTTTTCGGTCATCACGATGCCGGCATCCACGAGCACGCCGATGGCGATGGCAATGCCGCTGAGCGACATGATGTTCGAGCTGATGCCAAACTGGCGCATGAGGATGAATGAAATCAGGATGGAGACCGGCAGGGGAATGGTCACGATCAGGATACTGCGAAAGTGCCAGAGGAACAAGATGTGGGCAAGCACCACCAGGATGATTTCCTCAGCCAGCGCATTCTTCAACGTGGCAATCGTCCGCGCGATAAGCGTGCTGCGATCATAGAACGGCTTGATACTGACGCCCGGCGGGAGGCTTGGCATAATCTGGGCAATCTTGTCCTTGACGTGGCGAATGAGGGCCATGCTGTTTTCGCCATTGCGCATGACCACGACCCCGCCGACCACTTCCTTGCCGTCCACATCCAGCGCGCCGCGCCGGAAATCGCCGCCGAGCTGGATCTTCGCCACATCGTGGAGGTAAACCGGCGTCCCGGCGCTCTGCCTCAGAACGATGTTCTCCAGGTCAACGATGGATTTGATCAGGCCGATTCCGCGCACCACAAACTCCATGCCGTTCTCTTCTATGACTTTGCCGCCGACGTTGAGGTTGCTTTGCTCAACGGCCTCCAGCACTTCCTGGAGCGAAACCTGCAATGTCCGCATGCGCGCGGGCGAGACCTCTATTTGATACTGGCGCACAAAACCGCCGACACTGCCCACCTCGGCCACTCCGGGCAGCGCGTTGAGTTGATAACGGATAAACCAGTCTTGAAGCGCACGGAGTTGCGAAAGGTCATAGCCGCCCCGGGGCGCCTTCCGCGGATCCACGTCCAGGTAATACTCATAAACCCAACCCAGGCCCGTGGCATCCGGGCCCAGCTTGGGCACAACGCCGTCGGGGAGATTATCGCCCAGGTAGTTCAACCGTTCAAGCACGCGGGAGCGCGCAAAATAGTTGTCAATGTTCTCATCGAAAATGACGGTGATAAATGTGAAGCCGAACATCGAGGAGGCGCGAATCGTCTTAACGCCCGTCAGGCCCTGCAAGCTGACCGACAGTGGATATGTCACTTGGTCCTCAACTTCCTGCGGGCTGCGTCCCGGCCAGTCGGCAAATACGATAACCTGGTTCTCGCTTAAGTCGGGAATGGCATCCACCGGGGTATGATACAGGGAGCTGATCCCCCAGCCGATCATGAATAACACAGCGCAAATGACCAGGAAGCGGTTACGGAGAGACCATTCGATGAGGCTGTTGATCATGGGGCTAAGGCTTAACCTCCTCGCCGCAAGTCAACATCTCCTTCCCGTAAAATGGATTGCGCAACTCACCTTTCTCTTGGAACCAGAGTCCCGGCTTGGGAGCCATCGGACAGTGATAAATTTTCAATTCAGCGAATGACGGGTCTTCCTTTCTCAGCTGGCCGACCAACTCCACCACCGTTGCACTGAAAGGAAGAAATTGCTTGCGGGCTTCGGTCAGATCTTTCGCCGGCTGCCTTTGACTCGCGGCCGTCAAGCGCTGAATCAAGCCTTCCCACCGGTGCGGCGCGGCCAGCTCCTTCTGCAAAGGCGGCAACACGGTGGATAACCGCGCAAAGTGCTCGTTGAATTGGCCAATATCATCCGCCGCAAGGGCCCGACCGATGCCGTCGGCCTCTGTCAGCATAGCCTGGAGCGCCTGGCGCTGGCTCGTAGTGAGCGGGCTAAGATTTGTTGTTTGCTTGCCATGGGTCCCGGCGACGGCAGCATTCCGTATCGTCCGCATCTCAGAGCTGATGGCCATGCGGGCTTTGTCAGCATTGCGGTAGCTTTGAACTGCGTTACCGGAAGTCTGCGCAACTACAGGCGCCGGAACCTGCTTTGGGGGATCGGAAAATGTTACGTTGGTTCCCTGCGCTGGTGTTGCGGCAGTCGGGAGCGTCCCCGCTGATTTTTCCCCGCCGACCCCATTGATCATGTCATTACGCCTAGTCCACATTTTATCCCTCAAGGCCATGCGGGCCTTGTCCATCTCAACGTGGGAAAGCATCTTGTTTTGGGAAGGCTGAGCACCCGTCGGTCCCGGAATATTTTTGGCGGAATCAACCGCCGGCGACAGGTCGCCCGGCGCAGGAATTTCATTAATCGTTTCTTCGGCGCCCGTCGCGTCCGACTTTCCCCCCAGGTTGAACTGGGCCTGGGCATCAATGAGGACGTTGCCGGCGATTACCACCCGCTCGCCTTCCTCCAGACCGCGTAGAACCTCCCAAAGTTCATCACCCTGGCGCCCGAGCGTGATGCGGCGCCGCTCATAAGCGCCATTGCCTTTGTCTACATAAGCATAGGCGGCGCCGGGAAAAAGAACCGCCGTGCGCGAAACGGCCAGCACGTCTGGAATCTCTGCCCGTACATACCCCTCGGCATACATTCCAAACTTCAGCAGGCGTTGAGGATTACCATTCGCGGACACCACGGGATTATTAATGTCGGCCCGCGCTTTTACCGCGCGCGTCGCATCATCCAGCGACGGCTCGACAAACGAGATGACCGCCTGGAATTTCTTGCCGGGAACCGCCGTCGTCGTAACATCAATTGACTGCCCCGGCGTAATCCATGATAATTGCCGCTCATAAACGTCGAAGCGGAACGAGAGAATCGACGGATCCGCGATCGTGATGAGCTTTTCGCCTTCCGCGACGTACTGACCAACGGAGACCGGACGTTCGACCACCGTCCCGGACCAAGGCGCAACGAGACTGCCGGAATAAAGATCAACCGGCGACGGTGATTGGGAATTGGCCGTCCCGGCGCGAAAATATCCGCGTTTTTGGATCAGCTCGGGACTGAACAGCGTGATCAGGGTTTGTCCTTCCGTGACTTCCACGCCAACATGCGCAACGTTCATCGTTTCAATCCGGGCGGGCGCCGGCGCGGCGATAATTATTTTATGATTTTCGTTCGCTTCCAGCGTTCCGGCCACACGCAGGGTACGGTTCAACGGCCAGCGTTTTACTTCCTCCGTCTGTACGTTGAGCACGGTAATGCTGTTGGAACTGAGCACGACCAGGTTGCCGCTGTCCCTAAACTCCTTTTCGCCCTCGCAAATGGGAGTCAAGTCCATGCCACAGATCGTGCATTTGCCGGGCTGTTTTGATTTGACCCAGGGATGCATTGAATCCTGGTAGAACCGCACTTTAGCATCGCGCATTTGCGAGCGTACGGAAAGATTCCGCCAAATAACATAAACGCCTGCTCCAAGGACCGCTGCGACCAGAAGAAGCAATATGAATTTATGATGGTTCACTTTAAAAATTGCACTGCATTATGCCCGCTCAGTAGCCAGCCGCGCGAATTTGCAAGTCAGTCGCATATGGATAGAGCAACATGATGGATTTGACCGTGCCGGTTATTTTCATGAACACGCAAATGACATGGCCGTCCGGCGCCTGCACGATCAGGTCGGCTATGCCGTCTCCATTGATGTCGCCGGCCGCGCGAACCTGCCAGAGCGTTGAATCAGGGGTGATGATCGTTACGGACCTGGCGGTGCCGCTCGCATTCATAAACACGCAAATGACCTGGCCGTCCGGCGCCTGTGCGATCAGGTCGGCGATACCGTCCCGGTTAATATCACCGGCCGCGCGAACCTGCCAGAGCGTTGAATCCAGGTTGATGATCGTTGAGGATCTGGCCGTGCCGTTCGCATTCATGAACACGCAAACAACCTGGCCGTCCGGCGCCTGCACGATCAGGTCGGCTATGCCGTCTCCATTGATGTCGCCGGCCGCGCAAATTTGCCAGAGCGTTGAATCCAGGTTGATGATCGTTACGGACCTGGCGGTGCCGTCCGCCTTCATGAATCCGCAAATGGCCTGGCCGTCCGGCGCCTGCGCAATCAGGTCCGCAACGCCGTCCCGGTCAATATCGCCGGAAGCCCGAACCTGCCAGTAAGTTGGATCAGAATTGACTACTGTTATGGATATGAATGAACCGTCTGTATTCATGAGCGAGCCCAGAATCTGTCCGGACGACTGTTGCCAGAAGAGTCGCACCAATGGAGGGGCAAAATTAGCCGTCACGCTCTTGAACGTGTCCATCGTCACCTGCATGGTGGCGTTTGTTCCCGAGGCGTCTCCGCTAAAGGACATAAACCGGAATGGAACATTCGGAACAGCAGTCACCGTAACGACCGTTCCGGAAGTGTAAGGGCCGGCCCCCGCCGCCGGATCGGCAACAATATAGCCACGCTCGACATCGGGCTGAACATTCAAACTTAGATAACCGGGCGCAACATAGTTTGTTGTGCCGACGTAGTTTGAGACGCTGGTCATGCTCAGAGGACGCATCATATCGTTCTCCTCATGCCCCAGCAGGTGGCAATGCCAGACATATTCCCAGGCAAAATCAGTCACGACGTTGGAAACGGCCATGGGGTTGCCGGTTGCCGGGTCAATGCCAGTGAAGCCCATCGTGGAGCCCAGCGGCAACGCCGGGGCTAGAGGACGGACACTGTTGGTGATTGCAAAGGGAAGCCTAGGCGCCGACGGCTGGAGCGCCACAATCGCATCCTCCAGAGGATTCATCTTGACGGTTTCCTTCCAACCCAGTTCTTCAGGATCGGGCAGTCTTATGGCGCCATCCCAGCCGACACGATTGACCACCTGTACATTCACCAAGTGAAAATGGATGGCATGTGTATCAACGCCATTATGGGTGATCTTCCAGAGTTGGGTCTCATCCATCGGGACAACCTCGGTGGACGGATCGATGTAACCCAAGGGAATTGTGGTCTGGATAGTGGCCGTGGAAAACGGCAGTTCGACCCCCAGCGTGGCATTCATCCTTCCATGAGTATCAAAAAGTTCCTGGATTGCTTTCGACTGCATCGGTGTTGCCCCGACAAGTCGCGCAAACGCAACGGCGTTGACGCCGCCCCCACCGATGAAACCAAGGTCAGGGGCAAACGAATAACCGGATCCAGGATTCGTCAGCAGGACATCCGTCACGGCGCCTCGAGATATCGTTGATGTCGCGGTGGCGTTGGTGCCGTCGCCGCCCGTGATGGCGACACTGGGAGCAGAAGTATATCCGGAACCTCCGAACGTCAAGTTGATGGCCGTGACGGAACCAGTTGTGATGGTTGCGGTAGCCGTGGCGCCCGAGCCGCCGCCACCGGTAATATTGACTGCCGGGGCAGAAACATAATTGCTGCCTCCAGCCGTAAGCGTGAGGGCGGAAACTCCTGATATATAAGCTTGGGCAGCAGCACCTGAGCCGCCACCGCTCGTTATGGAGACCGCTGGCGCAGAAGTATACGCGGAACCATTGGCCGTCAGAATGATACTCCCAATCGGCTGAGGAGTTCCAGACAAGTTCAAGGCGTTGTCCTGGATTCTCGAATAAACCCCTATTGGCACAATAGGTTGAGGCTGCGATGCGTCAAAGGCCAGCGCCAAGGCATTGGTCAAAGCTTCCAGATTGTAAGGCGGGGTCCAATCTCCCTCCACCCGGAATTGCATAAGAGTCCGGGTGTTGGGACCATAACCCGCCACGGTTGTGGGGGCGCCGCCGTTCGCGGTTAGATCCGGATCATCCGTGTAGTAATCATTGCGCGGGTCAAACGCCGGAACCGGCGCGGGTGCGTCGTTATAGAGAATGAGCTTGGAACCGGATGGAACCTGGGAAAAATCAATGATGACGTCCGCGCGTTCCGCCGGCCCAAGATAGAGCGTGTGAGTGGAGACATTTAACACCACGATGTTCCTGCGGTCATATACATAATTAATCGGCTGGTTAGGGAGCAGCACCGGATCGGGCAAAATGCCGCCTTCACTGCCGATCTGGATCATTACGGGCCCCGCCAGGGCCGGGTCGGGCACTCCGCCTACCCTGTAATCCGTCGGCCAATTTTCGGGAAAGCCATCAGTCGGGGCGGCGGGAACCATTTTAACTTCTGTTCCGTTATTGTTGGTAGGATCGGCATAATACAACTGCAGGTTGATAAACCGGTCATTACAGCCGTTTAGAATTCGGAACCGGTAGGCCTTGGGTTGCACCGTCAGATAGGGATAGGCGGTGCCGTTGATCACCGGCGTATCCATGAAGCCTTCCGGCACGATGGAGATGGCGGGTAATGACTCGGAAGCGGGGAAAATCGGCCAGAACCAGGGACCATAGTCCCACCGGCCAAGCGGATTGGCTCCATCGGACATCGTTGGATCCTGATTCGGCATGTACACATGCGGAAACCAGAGACTGCCCATTCCACCCCAACGTTCCTTATCCCAGAGCGGGTCCTTGGCAGCCAACGTGACGGCATCGGGCACAAAGGTCTTATCTTGGATGATCAATGGAATCTGCTCGGCGGGAATGATTCCGGAATTAACCAGGGATTGTTCCACCTTATCTTGGATCAAGTAACCCGCGACCTCGCCGGCATAGACATTAAGCCGCGTCATACCAAGCGCATGGTCATGATAAAACTGCAGCCGGCAACTCTGCTGGTTGGGATAATAAAAAGTCATTGCCCCATCACCGGGATCAGGCATGTCGGGAACATTCTGGGTGCTGACACCCTTCTTATATGAGGTTGTTTCGCCGGCCGGGGCGGTCCACTGATGCGGCGTTCCGTCGCTGATCCACGGAGTGAAGCCGCCATGGAGATGCAGGGTGGCGCGGTTCTGCGTATAATTCTCCACCAAGTTACTGGGACCGATCCCGGCCCCCATGACGGTGGTGTCCACCGGAATGAACAGGTTGCCCTCTTCGCCATTGGCAACCATGTTGGTAAACAAAATACGCACGGGCCGGTCACGTTGGGCAATAATTAAAGGTCCCAGGTAATGAGCTCGTCCGTCGGCCCCGGGAGCGAGATCCCTGTAACCCCGCAGCTTGGTGGCGGGCAGGTCCGAATGCATCTGCTCGGTATAATCAACCAGTCCGATCTTGTAATAATCGGATCCCGGGTAAGTAGTCGTATCCGGAATGGCAACCGGGATATACTGTCCGAGATTGTTTGTATTGGCGGCCCCCAGGCCCGGCAGTGAGTCAACAAATTTCCTGAGAATCGGGCTGTTGGCGTAATTCGGCTTTGAGTAATCAACGTCCGGATTCGGTCCCGTTTGCGCACAGGCTTGATCAGGCTTCATGAAAAGAACGATTACAAGCAGGCTCATGGCTGTTAATAATTTTTTCGTTTTCATTTTGTTTCTCCGGTTAATACCGCATTCTTTGAAAATTCAAGGTTTTTATTTTAAGAAAAAAATATAACTTTTAAAAAAAAACCCAATCGGGAAATACCTGATTATTGTTTCGAAATTCCTGAGAATTACAAAACGCATCTTTAAAAAACCGGAAATGCAGTTTTATAAATAGGCCTGAAAAATATTGATTTACCTGATAGTCTACAGCCTATAGCCTACAACCTGAGCATCCTATGGGATGCTACTGATTAGACATCACAAGTTTTGGAAAAGAAGTACCAGACTTTCAATTTTAAGTCAATTTCTTCTTTCCCAAAACGAGTATTGCTGCATTTAGCATCAGGATTTGAGCCCGGCTTACTGAATGTTTACGTTCACCGAATCAAGCCAAATAATCTGTCCATCTTTTAAAATACCATCCATCGGATAATCAACGGCAAACCAGATCGTATATGATCCTGTTGATAAATCAGTCGTGTTCAACACGTCCGTGGCCGGCAGATTGAACAATGGTCCTTGGTTTACCGGACGCCAATTAAGCCAGTTGTCCTCCTGCGTCCACTGAACTGAATTATTCAAGTAATACCAGGACGATCCCGCAAGGGCAACAACCCACCAGTCAACTTCAACCCCGAGATAAGGTTCTATATTCATCATCTGAATGGCAATCGCAACGGCATCGCCGCTGTTAAGCCGCACATCTCCCGTCAGGCCGTTAGCGGTGATCAGCGGACCGGTTGTCGCGGGCGGGGCGGGAACACCGGCCAAATGCGCAACCGTACCGACGGACGCCCGGATAAAGTCCGTGAAATACTCCATATTTATATTCGCCAGCACGTCAGAGTCCTTGTGGTAGTTGGGATTAAAATTGGTGTCACACTCTATGACCAGCACACCGGGATAGCCCTTCTGCCAGAAGCTGTAATGGTCGCTCCATTCGACACCGTCAGACTGGATCGCCAGGGTTAGCCGGTCATCCAGGCCGTAGGTGGAGAGCACGTTCTGGAACGTGGTCGCAACGGCCATATCCGCCGCATATCCGGGCGCCGTCGCCAGGCGCGTATGGAGGCTCAGCTCGCGGGAAGCGATCGTGCTATAGGAGATCATGTCCATGTTGAACACGGTGACGTTGGTCTCGCCCGCATCCTGGATGGACCGGGCATACGCATCGGAGCCCAACAGCCCTTGCTCCTCACCGCCGAAACAGATGAACCGGATGGTTCGCTCCGAGGAACACCCCTTCAGGACACTCGCCGCAACCATGACGCCCACGCAGCCGCTGGCATTGTCGTCCGCACCGGGGGCGCGGGTCCCGTCATTGGGCATATTGTCAATATGGGCCGTGACAAGCACAACCTCGTTGGACAGGGTGGCGCCCCGCTTCACACCCACCACGTTCTGTCCGCTGTAGGCCGCATTACTCCAACTCCAATCCCAATTCTGGTACGAAACCTCCAGGCCCGCCGCCTGCATCTGCTCGTAAACGAACTGGTTCGCCTTCTGGATCGGCGTGCCCGACGAAGTGCCGCGGGTCAGGATGGTGTAGGGTTCGCCGCCGATCATGGCCGGGGTCTCGCCGGAGAGTTTCGCCGCAAGATTGGATACCGTATCCTGATATACCTGGTGCATCAGGTTGGAGATTGTAGGGTTCGCTGTTATAGCGCTGCATGCTCGCAGAGAGGACCATCCCGCCTGGTCCGATGGCCATACCATCGGCGTGCTGATCCGAATGATCGCCAGGCCCATGTCCATGAGTTCCGCCTTTTGCTCAGCGGTGGGCGTTACGATTAGCCGGCAGCCGTCGTCATGTAAGACATCAATTTGCTTCCGTCCCCGCGCCAGCGCGCCAGGCAGCCGCTCGATGGCTATCGAAAGCGCGGCAATATCCGGGTCGAGCGCCAGCACTTCGAAAGGCCATCCGGCCTGCTCCAGTTCGGCTTCTGTCGCCACGACAATGGCATACGCCTGGCCGCCGGCGTCGAGCAGATGGGCATAGACAGGCAGTCCCAGGCGGTCCACCCGGTCCACAGCTTCCACTCGCGCCAGCACGGGCGCCTGCCCCCGGCCCATGGCCGGGACAACAGCCAGCATGACGGAAATACAAGCCAACAGCGAATACAGAGGGACGTTTTTCATAATGACTCCAATGATGATGGTCAACGCGCACTTTGCCAGTCCTGACCCGCTCTTTGCTTATTATGTCAGCGCCGGCAATTTTATTCAAACGGAATCGTCAGACGGGCGTGTCAATGCCATTTTGGTTTCCTCGCATAATCGCAAACAAATAAAAAGGGCAGGCATTTGCACGCCTGCCCTTTTGTCACAATCATCGGACAGAGATTAATTACTCGCCGCTCAAAAAGCCGTTCAATTCAAGCAGGCTGTAATTGCCGCCGGAAAGTTTTATTTTCCAGTTACCAGAGGATGTTTGCGCGACGGTCGGATCGGCTAATCTATCCCCGTCAAAATCAGCCGCCATGCCGATATAACCGGTGCTGCCAAGGAATCCCGTCTCAAGCACGGCAAGCGCATAATTAGCCTTGGATAACATCACAATCCATGAGCCGGTTGAAGCCTTATAAATCGCCGGATCAACCTTGCCGTCCCCGTCAAAGTCCGCGGCAATCGCCGTCCAGTCGGCAAAACCCAAAAGACCAACACAGCGTATAGTCTGGTAACCGGCCGTTGACAGTTTGACTTTCCATGTCCCGTTCGTGTTATACAGCGCCGGATCGGCCAATCGGTCCCCATCAAAATCACCGGCAAGCGCCTGCCACCCGCTTCCGCCAAATCCAGCGAGAACGGTCGGGGCCATGTAATTGATTGAAGAAAGCTTCACCGCCCATAATTCCAAGTCGCCATTATATATGACAGGATCCGCCTTGGCGTCGCCATCAAAGTCAGCCGCCAATGCCGTATAACCACTGCCGCCGAGGAAACCGCTCAAAGGAAGAAGCGCATAGCCGCCGCTGGAAAGTTTGATTTTCCAGGTGCCGTTCGTGTTATACACCGCCGGATCGGCCAAACGATCGCCGTCAAAATCAGCCACCAAGGCGGACAACGCGGCCTGTTCTGCATTGCTGGTCAGGACAAAATCAACACCGTCATTATTGCCGCAGATTGATTCGGTTGATTGGCTGACAGTAACATTGGTCGCGGACGACACGTAGCCGGTGAGCACCGCCGTAACCGGGCAAGTTGAATTAGGCGTTATCCCGACAACGCCGTAATAACCTTTTGCATCGCTGATTGCCGTGACGGTTCCGCCGGCGAGTTGGACGGAGATCGTGGCATTGGCAAGGCCATGACCACTCGTATCGGTAATCCGGCCGCTGATGATTTGGCCGGTCCCGTTGGTGAAAATATTATAAACCGTCTCGTCGATCGTATTGAAGGAGGGACTGGAGTCAATTGTCGGCAGGTTATACCAGGCATCATCGGAACCGGCCCAACCCATGTTCAAGTGATGATAAAGCGCAGAGGCTGAATACCCGAGCCCGTCGCAGATAATCGCATGTCCGCCGCCGCCATTCTGGAGGACTCCCAGGCCAACCGGCAGATGGGCCTTGAGACTGGAATTAATGGCCGGCAGATAGTCGCCGGAGTTGGTTGAACCGCAGAAAGAGGCATTACCGTAATAGAACCTGTTTGTCAGGGCAATCCCCGCGGTGGCGACAAGCGCACCGCTCTCGCCGCCAATCGTGTATTGCATTGAAACCGCCACACCTAAATCGGCCGTCAACCTGCTGATCATCTGCCAATTGGCCTCAACATAGGCGTTTGAAGCCGGGAGCAGCGTCATCATGATCCAGTCGTAAGCGCCGCCCAGGCCATCGCTGCCACGGGTTGTGGCAGATACAGTATTGGTTATGTTGTCCTGAACGATATAAATATTATTGGTCTGAATGCCGATGCCGCGCGTGGGATACTGAAAATACCGCAGGATCTGCGCGAAGGCCGTGGCCACGCATCCGCAAACGGCATTACTCGGAGTGTAAATGTTGTAGCAATTCGTGACAAAGCCATCCGAATTCGTCGAAGTGGACTGGCTCCATTGGCTTTGAATAAGCGGGGCAATCCTGACATCCGAAATTTCATTGGCGCCTTTCGGGGCAAGCGCGCCTCTTTGTCCGAGATAACCGGCCCATTTTTCCCGGTTACCGTCAACAAGACTTTCAATGGCGCTGAGTTCAGCCTCGTCCATGGGCATGGCGCCGGCCCTGTGCAGGGCCAGCTTTTGCTGTAAATTCCCCGTCACTTGCCGCCGGTTTTCAAGGTCGCGCCGCAATAAATGCGCCAAAGGACTGTTTTCCGAGGAATTGAATTTCCCACTGCCGGCAAAGGCGATCACCGGTTCCAAGGTGGTATCGGACGAGACAATAAGAAATCCTTCCGGATTAAGCGCCACGGCATAATATAACACCGCTCCGCTGCCCTGGGAACAGGCCGTAATCGCGCCGATATCGGCGGCAAGGTCATATCCCAACCGCGCGCGTCCCTCGGTCAACCAGCCCTGTGCCGCGCGCCGGGCATCGTCTTGCGAAACCGGTTCGGCCGGCGCAACAGCCGCCCACATCAAGGAAACAACCGCCGTTAAAATCATTACCGCCGCACGCCCAGTTCTTCTGTCTGATTTCATCCTTTTTCCTCCTCAATTATTTTGCCAATTTTACTTTAAATTAGGCCCCGATGCGCGTAGCGCGATCGAGGCAACTATTCTGGCAATACGTATATTACGGAATAACGTCATCCTGAGCGGAGCGAAGGATCTCGTCAGCGGCCAGATCCCAAACGAGATTCCCTGGCCGACGCTCCCTGGCCGGCCCGAGTCCGGCTCGGGCACAGGCGGGCAGGCCTCGCCTCGGCTCGGAATGACAATAGCGACGATGCAATATTGAAATTCCTAGACTTTTAATTAATTATTTATTGAATCTTTTTTTTCATTATTTGTCAAGCATCCGTTGAATATTTTTGTCTTGATAACACGCGCCGTTGGCGTAGTCTTTTCTTATGAACTTGACCGGGAACAACCTATGGAACCAACGATATTCCTGGCTCATCATGGCGGCTCTCGCCGGCCTGTGCAGTTGCGGTAAAAAAGCGACCGCACCGCCTCCGCCTGTCCCGGTCGCGACAGCCCAGGCTGTCACCAAGACCATGCCTTTGGCTGTGGAAGCGATGGGATCAGTCGAGGCCTATAACGTCCTGGAGATCATTCCGCAGGTGTCGGGTCAGATTCTGAAGCTTCATTTCCGGGACGGGGATGAAGTCCAGAAGGACTCGCTTCTGGTGACCATTGATCCGGCCCCCTTCACGGAGGCGCTGCGCGAGGCGGAGGCGCGGCTGGCCAGCGACGAGGCAACACTGGTTTTCAAGACCAGCGAGGCTGAACGGAAAAGCCGGCTTATTGAAGAGGGCGGCGTCTCGCGTTCGGAATTCGAAAAAGCCCGCGCTGAAGCCGGCGCCCAGAAAGACATCGTGCAGGCTGATCGGGCGGTTGTCCAACAAGCCCGCCTGAACGTCGGATATTGTTCGATTCGCAGCCCGATTCCGGGTCGGGCCGGGGCGTATGTGGTCAACCAGGGCGCCGTGGTCGAGGCCAACAAGACGACCTTGCTGGTGGTCAACCAGGTCAAGCCGGTTTACGTGACTTTTTCGGTTCCCGAAAAAAACCTGCCTGGAATCCGGGCGGCCCAGGAGAAAGCCGTTCTAACCGTGGAAGCACGCGTGCCGGGCGCCGAGGCCCAACCCCGACCGGGTCAGTTGACTTTTATTGATAACACCGTGGACCCGGCCACAGGAATGATTCGCTTGAAGGGGACGTTTGCCAACACGGACGCATTTCTCTGGCCTGGCCTGTATGTCCAAGTCGCGCTCATGATCGGGGAAGAGCCGGGGGTTGTTGTGATTCCGGCCAGCGCTGTTACAAAGGGGCCAAAGGGCGACTTGGTGTTCGTGGTCAAGGCCGGCGGGACCGCGGAGTTGCGTGCGGTGCAGGTGCGCCGCATGGCCGGGGATGAAGTGGTTCTGAACGGCGGAGTGTCGTCCGGGGAAATCGTGGTTACCGACGGATTGAACAAGCTGAAAGACGGAGCGGCAATTGTTATCGCCAATACACCGGCTTCCGCCGCGACGAACGCGGCACCCGGGGCCCGGTGAAGCACCCCGCAGAATCCTGCGTAGCTTGTTGAGAGCGAAGAAGGATGAAATGTCATGAACTTTTCGGAACAATGGATCCGGCGCCCGGTCATGACCATTCTGGTCATGTTCGGTCTTTTTTTCTTTGGGCTCCTCAGCTACCGCAATCTATCAATCAACAACCTGCCCGACGTTGATTTTCCGACCATCAGCGTCACCGCGTTCCTTCCGGGGGCGAGTCCGGAGACCATGGCCGCAACGGTGGCCACACCGCTTGAAAAACAGTTTTCGTCAATCGCCGGCATTGACTCGATGTCATCCTCGAGCTCGCTGGGGGCCACGACCATTAACATCCAATTTTCCCTGGATCGAAATATTGATGCCGCGGCCGTTGACGTAAACTCGGCCATCACGGCCGCCATGGGGGTGCTCCCCCAAAACATGCCCAATCCGCCCACGTTCAAGAAGGTGAACCCGGCCGACATGCCAATCATGTTCATCGCCCTGACTTCCGACTCCCTGCCGATATCGGCGCTGAACGACGTTGGGGATACGATCCTGATACCGAACCTGGCGACCATCAATGGCATCGCCGAGATTGACATCCTGCCGCTCCAGAAATACGCCGTGCGGGTCCAGGTCAATCCCTATTCCCTGGCCAATAAAAAGATCGGCATCAACGAAGTCTCCGACGCCCTCGCGGCAGGAAACGTCAATCTGCCCGGGGGCAAGATTGACAATGAAGTGATCGCCTACACCATTGAATCCAACGGACAGTTGCCCGACGCCAAGTCATTCGAATCGCTGGTGGTGACGTACCAGAACGGCTATCCAGTGCGGATTCGGGACATCGGCCGGACCGTGGATGGCATCGAGAACGACCGCACCACGGGTTGGTTCATAGACCGCGGGAAAACCAAGGGAACAGTCATACTGCGGGTGCGCAAGCAGCCGGGCGCCAACACCGTGGACTTGGCCACCGCAATCAAAGCCCGTCTTCCACACCTGAGAGCGATGCTGCCCGGGGCGATGGCTCTCCACGTGTTCTACGACCAATCGGAGTTCATCCGGGCATCGATCACGGACGTGCAGATCACGATGGTGCTGACAATCTTTCTGGTCATCGCTGTCATCTTCCTTTTCCTTCGCTCGATGAAGACCACGCTCATCCCCAGCCTGGTGGTCCCCCTGTCGCTGATTGCCACCTTCATAGTGATGAACCTTCTTGGATTCACCCTGAACACCCTGTCCCTGATGGCCATCACCCTCTCCATCGGCTTTGTGGTTGATGACGCCATTGTGGTTCTGGAAAACATCATCCGCCGGATCGAATCCGGTGAAAACGCCCTGGAAGCGTCAATCAAAGGATCCCGTGAGATCGGTTTCACCGTGCTCTCGATGACCATCTCGCTGGCGGTGGTGTTCATTCCGATCATGTTCATGGGCGGACTGCTGGGCCGGTTGTTCCGGGAATTCGCCGTCTGCATTACCGCGGCGATCCTGTTTTCGGGAATAATCTCCCTGACCTTGACGCCCATGCTGAGCAGCCGTTTCCTGGGCCGCTTCTCAAAAAATAACCCGGGGCGGTTCCATACCTCGTCCGAGCGCGTGTTCAACGCCTGGCAGGCGGCTTACGGTCGCAGCCTGAGCTGGGTGCTGCGCCACCGGCTTATGACTCTGGCTGTGACACTGCTGATCACCCTGGCCATGGTGCACCTTTTCATTTCTGTCCCCAAAGGATTCATTCCCACCCAGGACCAGAATTTTTTCCGGATTTTCACGCTCCTGCATGACCGGGCGTCTTTCGCCGACATGGCGCGGCACCAGGAAGCCCTGAACGAGGAGTTGTTGAAAAACCCCGATTGCCGTGAGGCGCAGGTGGTCTCAATCGCCGGTTTTTCGGGCGACAACAACGGGCTGGCGTTTGTGAGCCTGAAAGATCGCGCCGACCGGACAAAATCGGTGGATGAAATCATCAACGACCTCCGTCCGAAACTCAACCGGATTCCGGGGCTGATTGTGTCCCTGGTTAATCCTCCCTTGATTGCCATTGGTTCGCGGCTTTCAAGCGCCCAATGGCAGTTCACGCTGCAGAGCAGCGACCTGGACAGCCTTTATCATTACGGGGCCATCATGGAAGAGAAGATACGCACCATCCCGGCCCTGGTGGACGTCAAATCCGACCTGCAGCCCCGCAAGCCGAAGCTCGAGATCACCGTGGACCGTGACAAGGCCTCCGCCCTGGGACTGACTTTGAAACAGATCCAGGAGGCGTTTTACTCCGCCTATGGTTCGCGCCAAGTCTCCACCATCTATACCGCGTCCACGTTCTATTATGTGATCCTGGAGTTAATGCCTGAATTCCGCCAGAACCCTTCGTCCTTGGAGGCGCTGTATATCAAGTCCGATCGCGGTCAACTGGTTCCCCTGACCACCGTCGCCTCGATTCGCGAGACGGTGTCCCCCCTTACCGTCAATCACTCAGGGCAAGTCCCCTCAGCCACGATTTCTTTCAACCTCAAGCCGGGCTGCTCGATTGGCACGGCCATTGATGAGATCAACCGGTTCAGCCACGCCACTCTGCCGGCATCGGTGTCCACCGCCTTCCAGGGATCAGCGCAGGCCTTCCAGTCATCATTAGCCAGCATGGGGTTCCTGCTTCTGGTGACTATCCTGGTGATTTACCTGGTTCTGGGAATTCTCTACGAAAGCTTCATCCATCCCCTGACCATCCTATCCTCGCTGCCCCTGGCCGGTTTCGGCGCCCTGGCGGCCCTGGCCATTTTACACATGGAACTCAACATGTATGCCTACGTCGGCATCATCATGCTGGTCGGGATTGTCAAAAAGAACGGCATCATGATGGTTGATTTCGCCTTGGAGGCCGAGAAAACCCAGGGGCTCGATTCGGTGGCATCCATTCACCATGCTTCTTTGATCCGGTTCCGCCCGATCATGATGACAACCATGGCCGCCCTGTTCGGCTGTCTCCCGATCGCCCTGGGGCTGGGGGCGGGCGGCGAAGCGCGGCAACCCCTCGGGGTCGCCGTGGTGGGCGGGCTCTTCTTTTCCCAGGTGTTAACCCTCTACGTCACGCCGGTCTTTTATGTTTACATGGACCGGCTCAACCGGCGGTTCCAGCATAGCCCGGAAAGGATAAAAGGCAGCGCATGAACACAAACCTCTTTAATAACGCGTTTCCGTTCTTCAGGCTGTTTCAAAAACAGGCTCTCACCCTGGGTGACGCGGTCAAAAAACTTGATAACCTTTTCCATGATTTCAAGTCCGTCCCTGATCAATGCCGGCACATTGACGCCCTGGTAGCGGCGGGCGACATGACCTGCCGTGAGATTGAACGCGAGCTCTCCCTGACTTTCATTGAATCCATTGATCGCGAGGATATCCGCGATTTGAACCGCGCCTTTGAACAGACATTCCAGGCGGTGCGCGTCGTATCCAGTCGTATCGGTCTCTATGGATTCCGCAGCATTGAAAAAGGGGCGGGCGAACTGTCATTTTGCCTGGCCGAGATGGCCGCCGAGCTCGGGCCCTTGCTCGAAATCGTGGTGCGGAACGGGAACGGCGCCGCCAGCCGCGAACGGATACGAAAGCTCAAGGAGGAAGCCGGCATGTTCCTCCTGGTCGGGCTTGGGGCGGTTTACGAATCGGCCGGCGGCAGCGTGGACCACTTGCTCGAAGCCATGAAATGGAGCCAGATTTACGACCGCCTTGAAGACGCCGTATCCTGCCTGGAGCATACCGCTAACGTGATCGAAAGGATGATCCTGAAAAAGGTGTGATCCGAGATCATGGTTTTCAAGTAGTGCCGACCGTGTTCGGCGGTCTTATCCGGAACCGCGTCACGCTTTAAGACGTGGCGCGCTACATTTTATGCTTGCTTCATCCGCCGCCCAGGACCTTGTAGAGCGTTACCAGGTTGGCAAGACGGGCAAGGCGGATGGCGATCAGGCCCTGCTGTGCGCCATAGAGCGCGCGTTGCGAGTCCAGAACCGACAGGTAACTGTCATTTCCATTGCGGTACCGTGAGTCGGAAAGATTATAAGTCTTGGTGGATGACTTCACGAGCGATTCCTGCGCCTTGAGCTGGCCAAGGAGAGTGTCGTGCTGGGCAAGCGCATCGGCCACCTCCCTGAATGCCGCCTGGATCGCCTTTTCGTATTGCGCCACGTAAATATCGCGATCAGCCTTGGCCGCATCCAACCTGGCTATGTTTCTCCCGGTGTCGAAGATCGGCATCGTGATTTGCGGCGTAACCGCCCAGACCCACGAGCCGCCCTTGAAGAGCCCGGACAACTGGTCGTCCATTGTGCCATAACTGCCGGTCAGGAGAATGGACGGGAAAAAAGCCGCCCGCGCCACGCCGATGTTGGCATTGGCGGCCTTGAGCTGGTTTTCGGCCTGGAGGATATCGGGACGTCGCTGCAAAACCTCCGACGGCAATCCGGCGGGTATATCCTTCAGCACCGTAACCGTTCCCAACTCTCCGGGCAGGAGTTCCTGCGGCACCGGTTTCCCGGCAAGAAGATTAAGCATATTTTCGTCCAAGGCTGTCAACCCGGTGTATTTGGCAATATCAACCTGCGCGGAATCAACGCGGGTTTGGGCCTGGCTCAATTCCAAGTCGGATGCGTCGCCAAACTCAAAACGTCTTTGGATCAAATCATAAGTTGCCTCCTGGCTGTCAAGAGTATCCTGGGCAAGCCGCAATCGTTCGCGGTCGGCGGCGAGGTTCAGGTAAGCGCCGGCAATCTCGGCCACCAGGGATATCTGCATGCTGCGCCGGGCATGTTCCGTGGCAAGGTATTGCTCCAGCGCGCGCGCCTTGAGACTGCGGACACGCCCGAACAAGTCCAACTCATAGGAACTGAACCCGACATTAACGGTATAATAGTGGATTTTTACCGCATCATCAAAATTATCCGCCTTGGCATATATTTGCTGCCTGGTTTCAAAGCCCGTGGCATTGACCGTCGGCAGGAGATCGGCGCGTTGAATGCGATACGCCGCCCTTGTCTTTTCAATCGTCAGGGCTGCAACCCGCAGGTCGCGGTTGTTGGCCAGCGCCAGGCCGATTATTTTTTGAAGTTTATCGTCAACATAAAAATCGCGCCAGGGAATGTCGGCGGCGGCCGGACCGTTTGTGTTGGCGGTGATGGCCTTGCAGGCGGGACCGCTTGGCCAGACAGCGGGCGTCGGCGCCGACGGCCGAGTATAATCAGGCGCCAGGGTTGTTGAGCATCCCGCCAAACCGAGGATCGTTATGGCAATGAATAAAACTGTGCGTGTCATGTTGAGACTTTTAGTCCGGATCTTTCATCAGCTTTATGAAAGATCCGGACTTGAGCCATGGTAATTTACGGATAAGCTCTTACTCAAATGAAAGCGTCAGAGGCACCGGCGTGTAATTGCCGGACGAAAACATGACGATCCATTCGTTGCCGATTGTGCTTTTTACGGCCGGATCGGCCAAGCCGTCGCCATCGTAATCGGCCGGGAATGGAATGTAACCGCTTCCGCCCAGGAAATTGGACAAAGTCAGGGTTGAATAATTGGAGCCGGAAAGCTTGATCTTCCAGGTATCCGACTGCTCTGAGCCAGTCGAAGAAATGTCACCATAAACCGCCGGATCGGCCTTGCCGTCGCCGTCATAATCCGCCGCCACAGGTCTATAGCCGGTCCCGCCCAGCAGGCCCGGCAGTTCCACCGGGTTATAATTGGCGGAGGACATCAGCACTTTCCAATCGCCGCGCTCACGCTGATATACGCACGGATCGGCCAAGCCATCGCCGTCGTAGTCGGCGGGCATGGCGCCGTAACCCGTCCCGCCCAGAGTTTGCACCAGGACAACCACCACTGCGTAATTGAGCGAAGAAGGCATAATGACCCAACGCCCACTCTGTTCATAATAGACCGCAGGATCAGCCTTGCCATCACCGTCATAATCGGCGCCGACTGAAACGGCCCCGGGACCACCCAAGCCGTCCATGGTGGTATTAATTTGATAATAATTGGCGCCGGAAAGTTTGACGTGCCAGATACCGGTGTTTTCATCGTAGAACGTTGGGTCGGCCTTGCCATCGCCGTCGTAGTCCGACTGCGTCTGCCGGCTTCCACTCAATTTTGCCTGCATGTCCGGAGTCAATTGCTTGACCAGCTCCGCATTATAAGTATGCGACGACGTATCCGTGAGGGAGAAGTTGCCGAATATCCGCCCAGCGCCAATGGCATATCCGAGCGACTTCCAGGCGGGCGAATTGGTCTCGAACTGGGGATCTACATCGGTCGTCACGATGGAGATGCTGTTGTCGCCGTTGCGGCGGATATCCCAGGTGCGGAACTGTTGGGGAAAGTCCCGCAGCGAGGCGGTTTCAACCTCCCAGAAACCGTATTCCGGATGGGCCGGGTCAGGTGATGGAAATGGCGTCACCACATTCTTATGGCGATGCCCCGCCATCACCATGAGAAGATTCGGATAACGGTGGAGCGTGGCGATCAAGTTCGTTTCGGTTTGATAATCGAAGAACATCGGGGCGCTGTTGGTATCGAAGAGATCCGCTTGCGGAAGGATGGGAATATGGCAGGCGATGATCATGAGCTGCTCCGCGTCCTGCCCTTTTTGAAGTTCGTTGGTGAGCCAGGCATAGCGCGCCGCGTCAAGCCAGCCGTCGCCATAAAACGCCGCGCTTTGGCCCGGTTCGTTCGACTTGCAGGTATCGTCGAGCACGATCATCTTGATCGGCATGTTCGTCAGCGGCTCGAACGTATAGCAGGCCGCCAAACTCCCGGTGATGGTTTGGTTGAATCCGTGTCCCGCCGGTAACGATGCTGTATTAAAGAACTCGTTAATGTAGTTAGTGGGCGAAGAGATATCGATCGTAAGCGAGTGGCGGTTCGTGTCGGCGACGACGGTCGGCGGCGTAACGAAAAGGTTCGTCAAGCCCCACTCGATCACGGCGCCGTAGGGCGTGGTCCCATCAACCGTGCCCACATACATACCGGTCCCCTCTGTGCCCCCCGGCGTTAACAACGGACCGTTGGTTGAAATGTTGAGGATGTTGCTGCCGACCAAGGCTTGCTGAATTTTGGGGGTCGTCGGACAACCGATGCCCATCCACATCTGATCGTGGTTGCCGATGGCATCATACCAGGGGATGGAATGATCGAGCCCGGCGGCCTGGAAGGGCATTTGATAGTCTATGTTGGTGGCGCCGGCGTGAGCGCCGGAACTGGGCGTAATATACTGCCCGTCCATGACATCAATAAACCAGCGCAGCTCGTTAAATTGCGAGGCATTGGCATCATCACCGAGACTAATGCCAAAATTGAAAGGGGTCACCTGGTGCAGGGCGTTGATGGTCCTGACGGCCGCATCGAGGCGGTAGGTCGTGGCGAACATGACCGGCGAATAAGCCGCGTGATTAAGCCCTGCCAGACCATCGTCAAGAAAACCCGCGCTCCAACCCAGATAGGGCACCTCGGCCGGGGATTCCTTGTCGGTGATATGGATGTCGCTCATGGAAAAGAAAGACAAAAGCTGGATCGAATTGGTTGCTCCGGTATAGCCGGCGGGCATCAAGTCAAACTTCCGGCCCTCGTTCGTGCCGGCCCCAAATTGCCATGCGCTGTAGCCATAGACCGCGTACATGGGCACGTTTGACGGGGCAACCTGCGGCGTGCCATTAGATATGGCGATCGGCAAGATCGTCTGTTGGCGTGTCGTCGGCACGTCCGCCCCGCTTCCGGAAACCGGACACAATAGCAGAATTGAAACACTGATGATCGGGATGAGCGCTAGTTTCATAATTTCTTGCCTCTGTTATTTATTAATAATGTATTGCATCTAAACGAAATATGTTCGCAGGATTGTTTTTTATTGTCAAGGATATTGCAGAAACGCATCACCAATCACTTTGTTTTACTTACCAAATTTTTATTGGTCATTTTTTTGCCCCCATTAAGACTTGACGTTTGTTGCTTTGTACGCTTAATTAAGGTTGGGTTGACACGGGAAATAATTTTTTTATGACATCAAAAACAGACGAATTGATGACCACGATGCGGATTGACATCATGCCGGATACCGCATCTGAATTAACCAAGCGACCGACGCCGCGGCTGGTGCCCCGGGTCAAGAAGGCTGAAAAAGAACAGGCGCCGTCCGGGCATGTGACAGGATCCAAGTATGAAACCTTCATCGAGAGCATATACGATGCCGTACTGGTCACTGATTTAAACGGCAAAATACTGCATTCCAACTCACGCGCGACAGAGTTTTTCTCCTATACCCGGGAGGAATTATGCGGGCAGAATGTGGTTGCTTTTATCTCCGGCGCCGACCTGGCCCTGTTGAAATCATTGCTGCCTGACCTGACCAACCAGCGCTTCGTGTTCATCAAGGCATGTTGCATCCGCAAGGACAACACCATTTTCCCGGCGGAAATAGCTGTCAGTCTTTTGGAGATGGCGGAAAAGCAATTGTGCCTGTTTGTTCGCGACATAACCGTGCGTGAACAGACAGAAGTAATGCTCCGGACGCAACACAATGCCATGGAACATGCCGGCAACGGCATTGCAATTGTCAACAAGGCCGGCATATTGAAATATGTAAATCCTGCCATGGTTCAACTGTGGCGATACGATCAGCCCTCGGACATTTTGGGGCTTGACGTGCGGAATCTGTGGGTAGATGCCCGGTCGGCGAATGATACCATGGAAACCGTGCTGCATAATCAGGAAACTTGGGCCGGAGAATTGGCGGCCAAGCGGAAAGATGGCACCATCTTCGACGTGCAGATATCGATCGGAAGGAATCGGGATAATGACGGCAATATCGCCGGTCTCGTATTCTCATTTGCCGACATCAGCGACCGCATGGAGGCCTTCCATCGCCTGCAGGAACTGAGCGAGACAAAATCGCGGTTTGTTGCGGAAGCAACGCATGAACTGCGCACACCTTTGGCCATTATCACCGAGTTTATTGCCCTTGTGCAGGATGAAACATTGGGGCCGGTGAACAGCAAGCAGAAAGAATCCCTGCAGGCGGCAAGCCGAAATTGCGCCCGGCTTACCCAGCTCATCAACAAGATGCTCGATCTGGCAAAGATAGAAGCCGGGAAGATGGAGCTCCATCGCACCAGATCCGACATTGCCCAGTTGTTGAAACAATGTTACAGCGATTTTCTGCCCACATGCCGGTTGAAAAAACAGGCATTGTTGCTGGATGTTCCCGACCAATTGCCGGCGGCCTATTGCGATGCGAACAGCATCCAAAACGTCATAATCAATCTTATTGGCAATGCCCAAAAATTTACCCCCGAAGGAGGCACAATCACCATGGGCTGCCGGCAAGAAGGCCACTTTCTCTGCGTTGCCGTTGAAGACACCGGCCGCGGCATTCCCCTGGAAGCACAGCAAAAAATATTTGAAGCTTTTACACAAATTAACAATGAAGCCGGCCCCGCTCCCAAAGGGACGGGACTGGGGCTGACCATCACCAAACAACTCGTCGTGTTGAACGGCGGATGCATTTCGGTCAACAGCATATCCGGCAAAGGCAGTCGTTTTTGGTTTACGCTCCCGCTCTACGACAAAGCGGCTCCGGCCCGCGTGCTGCTCGTGGACGACGAGGAGAGTGTCGTCAAGACAATTATATACATACTGCAAAAGACTGACTTGAACCTGGAAATCAAATCCACCTTGAACGGTCCGGAAGCATTGACCATTGCCGCAGACTTTAAACCGAACCTGATCATCCTCGACATGGTCATGCCGGATATCAAGGCCGGCGAGATTCTGCCTTCATTGAAACGAGAAACGGCCGATGGTTCCGGCACAATACTGGCCATGTCAGACAAAGAAATGGCGGTGAATGAATTGAGGGAACATGGGGCCGACGACTTCCTGACAAAGCCCTTCTTGCCGAATGAGTTGGTCCGCAAGGTGAAGTTATTGTTGAGAATAGAGCCGGAAACAAATGATCAGAAATCGTTGCTTGGACTGAGGGCCAATGAACAATCTGAAAAAACGGCTTGATAGCTCCTCAACCATGAGGAACCGCACCACACAGTCCGTAGTCGCCACGCGCGGGCGGATGCGCAGCATTGCCGGCCTATCCGGTATTTTCATTGAAAATCACGATCCACAATTTTCTTAAATATGCCGGATGGAGTTGCGCGATTCTGTTCCTTGCCCTGACCGGCGGATGCGCATCCATCCGCCCGCCCGCGGGCGCCAAGCCGACTGAAAAGAAACTTCTGACAACCGCCTACTGCAAATGCCAGTCCTGTTGCGGCTGGGAAAGAACATGGTTCAGCGGTCCGGTTTACGCGTACGGCCCGCTGAAAGGAAAGCGGAAAAAAGTGGGCATCACCGCCAGCGGCACAAGAGCAAAAAAAGGAACAATTGCCGCCGATCTATCCATCTACCCGTTCAATACGATCATGTATATTCCCGGCTACGGCTATGGACGGGTGGAAGACTGCGGAAGCGGCGTCAAGGGCAGTCACATTGAATTATTCTTCAGCTCTCACAAGCAGGCGCTGAAATGGGGCAAAGAGACCATGAAAGTAAAAATCTGGCGGCCGTAAAGACGGCAGTCAGGAGCCAGCATAAAATACTGCAAAATGATTCATCAATAATTCCGAACTGTATGACTATTGAATACTGACTTCCGGCTTCTTCATATAAGTTGCGCTTGTTGCCTGGGAGTCAGAAATCTCGGCTCGCCGACCGCGGACGCCGCCATGAGCGATATGGCCGCATTTTCCACCACCCGGCAGCGGTAAAAAGCCTGATTCATCACCCGCCCCAAAGCCAGGACGCCATGATTGACCATAAAGATCGTGTCATGGTTTTTGGCCGCATTCGCCATAACATTGGCAAGATCAACCGTGGTCGGGGTAACATAAGGAATGGTCGTTACCCGGCCGAGATCATTGATAAATTCGGCAGACATCGGCTTGAGTTTCACCCCGGAACTTATCACGCCGGAGGCCCAGGGCGAATGAGTATGAAACACGGCGGTTACTTCCGGCCGGACACGGTAGATGGCAAGATGCATATTGAATTCCGACGTCGGCTTGTTCTTTCCGGCCACTTGCTCCCCGCTTTCCAAGTTCAAACCGCATAAATCATCCGGGCCCATCTCATCCATGGCAAACCCGCTCGGTTTCATCCAGACCAGGTGGCCGTCCCGGGCGCTGATGTTGCCGCCGGCGCCGGCCACCAGGCCGAACTGCGCGATTTTTCTGCCATATTTGACCAACTCAACGCGAACATTCGCCATGAAAACATCTCCTTTTTTAACCTGCACCAATGCGTCTTGATAATAAACGTAATCATTCTTATCAAATATTTTTGATTAGGCAAGCGCCGTTTCCAAGGGCAGAAAGAAGGTTTTTTTTATTGGCAATTGCCGGATTATCCATTAAGTTTTCACAATATTTGGAATATCAACCAAGGAGGCATTTTTTTTATGGCAACCGAAGCAAACCGACCGAATCAAACCGGCAATCAAAATCCGGACTACCGGGAAGATTTTATCTCATTTGCCGAGATTCTCGGCATGATCCTCAGGCACCGGCGAAAAATTGCCGTGATTGTCATGCTGGTTACGATAGTTTCGGCGGTTTTTTTCCTGTTGTCGCCCAGGCAATATCAAGCCGAAGGCTTCCTGCAGGTGATTTCCCCCACGAAACCGGATTCATCCGCATTTGAAACAACCATTATTTCCCATCTTCAGGCGATCCAGTCCGCCTTTATCGCCAAGGAAGTTGCCGACACTGTCAACGCGCAATCGGCCGGCACGGCCGGCGCCGCCATCACACCGCTGGAATTGCAAGGCAGGGTAAAAATCGCCCGGCCGCCGAAATCATACCTGATAACGGTGACGGGGACTTTTTCATCGCCGGACCAGGCAATATTAATCGTACGGACCTGGATTCAAAAATATCTCGTGAACATGCGCAAAAACAACATCAACACGACCCTCTGCCAGGTGCGCGAGCTTCTTAAGCTTGCCCAATCCGGATTAATGGAGACCCAGGCAAAGGCCAACCAGTTAAAAATGAGCGCGGAACAGACAAAACCGCTGGTTGACCTTGCGCGTGGAATAAACAACAACCAGCTCTGGCGCGAGGTGGCCGAGAACGTCCCCGCCGAAAAGTTAAAAAATCTTTCCAATATTTCCTTCAACAGCCAGGAACAGAACTCGGATTATCTGACGATCAAAGCGATGCTGCATAACGCGGAACAATCACTCGCGGCCGTCGCGGCCAACTGCAATTTTCTCCGGGATGTGGAAAAATACCTGGAATACAAGACCCTCCACTTTGAAACCAACGCCACCGGCACGGTCAATTTTTCCTCAAATGCCGTTGAAGCCGTTGAAACGATGCTGAAAATATCCGATGTGATTGAAATGGGCGAGCCGGCGCTGAAAAGCGCCGCCCGGGGCGCCTTGCGCAAGACGGCGATTGCTTTTTTTATCACTCTTATCGCGGCGTCCCTCGGCGCCTATCTTTGTGAATGGTGCAAAACCATTAAATTTTGATGATCAGGCCGGAAATTTTCAGCAATCAAACTGAAAGAATCGCGCTGATTTTTTCCGCCAAAACGCGCATTGACGAAATCCGCACGTCGGCTTTTGAATCATCGGCCCGGCCGGACACCAGGATGGTCCTGCATCCGGCCCGGCGGCCGGCCTCAACATCCGTTTCCGAATCGCCGACCATCCACGACCCGGCAAGATCAAGATGGTGCTTGCCGGCGACGGCCAAAATCATGCCGGGATTCGGCTTGCGGCAGGAACATTCGTTTTTATCGTGAGGACAATAGGCAATATCAAGGAGCGCCAACCCGTAGCGGCGCATCAAAAGCTGTTTCAACCGCCGGTGGATATCCTCCAAATCATCCAGGGTCATCAGCCCCCGCGCCACCGCCCTTTGATTGGTCACAATCGCCGCCTCATAACCCATTTTCAGGACGGACCGCAAACAGGCCGGAAATTCAGGAATAAGATGAAAGTCATCCCAGCGCGTCACATAGCGGCCCGGCCCCGGGGATTCATTGACGATCCCGTCGCGGTCAAAAAAAACGCATTTTTGTTTCTTTTTTTTTGTCATGGCCAATTTCAAGTTTTTATTTCAGCTTGCCCAGGTTACAGGCATTCAAGGATATCTTCGTCCGCCTCTATCGCCACCCCCTGCCCGATCATGTCCACATTAATAATCACGCGGGCGACCCCCTTGGACTTGATGACGATCCCCTCCAATCCCTGGAAAGGACCTTCGGTAATTCTCACCGTCATCCCGGCGGTTATGGCCGGGCAAGCCTGCAGGGCCGGGTCGGCGCCAAGCGCCTTCCGGATTTGTTCTATTTCGCCGGCAAACCTTGCCTGGTCCTTCACTTCCAAAATCCGGGCGATCTGGCCGCTTTGCAGGAGGGCTACCCGATCTTCCTTCCGGAACCGGACAAAAACATAACCCGGAAACAGCGGCTTCCACACTTCAACCTGCCGCCGCTGATATTTTTTCCTTTCCATCCTCAGCGGAAGGTAATGTTGCAACGGCAACGTGGAGCAATAGGCCGCCATTTTCTTCTCACATCTTGGCCGCACGTGCAGGACATGCCAGCAAGCGTCATCCTGACCGGGAAGATTGCTTTCGTTCATAACGGCATCAATCTACATGTTCTTGATTATTTCATCGCCGAACTCGGAACATTTCAAAAGCTTGGCGCCAACCCCGGCCGGGCTCGGCCCCTTCGCCAAGTCGCCGGAAGGCAGGCCGGTCATCAGGCGATGAAAATCATAGGTTACCGTGCGGTTGCCGATCGCCTTGCTTATGCCCGACAGGATCAAATCGGCGGCTTCCGGCCAGCCCATATAGCGGAACATCATTTCGCCCGAAAGAATGACGGAGCCGGGATTGACCTTGTCCTGGTTGGCGTATTTGGGAGCCGTGCCGTGCGTTGCCTCAAAGACCGCGTGCCCCGTTTCATAATTGATGTTTCCCCCCGGGGCAATGCCGATCCCGCCGACCTGGGCCGCGAGCGCGTCGGACATATAATCGCCGTTGAGGTTCATGGTGGCAATCACGTCAAATTCCTCCGGCCGGGTCAACGCCTGCTGAAAGAATATGTCGGCAATGACGTCCTTGACGGCCATTTTACCTTCATATTCCCGCGCCACCTCATAACCCCACGCCTTGAACGCCCCTTCCGTGAATTTTTGAATGTTGCCCTTGTGCACCAGCGTAACACTGCGGCGTTTATTTTTAACGGCATATTCAAAGGCCGCGCGCACAAGGCGCTTGCTTCCCGTTTCGCTGATCGGTTTTATCCCTATGCCGGAATCCGCCCGTATCTGCCAGCCGAATTCTTTCCTGAGAAAACCAATAAGCCGCTCCGCCTCCTTGCCGCCCGCCGGCACTTCCAACCCGGCGTAAACATCCTCGGTGTTCTCGCGAAAGACAACCATGTCAACTTTTTCGGGATGCTTGACCGGACTCGGCACGCCCTCAAACCAACGCACCGGACGGAGACAGACAAAAAGATCAAGTTTCTGGCGCAAAGCCACGTTCAAACTGCGGTGACCGCCGCCGATCGGGGTGGTAAGCGGCCCCTTTATGCCGATCAAATATTCGGAAAAGGCTTTTACAGTTTCATCCGGCAGCCAATTGCCGGTGGCCTTGAAAGCTTTCTCGCCGGCCAGAACCTCCTGCCAGGCAATTTGCCGCCGGCCGCCATAGGCTTTTTCCACGGCCGCGTCAAAAACCCGCACGGAAGCCCTCCAGATATCAGGGCCAATTCCGTCGCCCTCAATGAAGGGGATAATCGGCCGGTCAGGGACGCTGCATTCTTTTTTAATTTTATCAAATGTTATTTTTTTATTCATGTTTTTATTTCCTGGCATGGTTCAACACTCCTCCATCCAGCAGGATTTCCCGCTGCCGGGCGCTCAATGAAATCAAGACCTCCAGCTTCACGTTCTTTGTTTTGTTCAAGACTTGCATCCCGGCGCCTTCCTTTACCGCGCGCAACAAGCCGCCGATCTCAATTTCATCCGCCTGGTTGATCAGTTCATAATCATCCGGCCGGGCAAAAACGAGCGGAATTATGCCGTAGTTGACAAGATTGGCAAAATGAATTCGTTCAAATGATTTCGCGATCACCGCCTTGACGCCGAGATACCGCGGACAAATGGCGGCATGTTCCCGCGACGATCCCTGGCCGTAACTGGCTCCGCCGACTATGATTGAGTCAATATTTTTCCCCTTGTTTTCAAGACAACGGCGGCTGAAAGCCGAATCAACCTGCTCAAAAACAAACTGCGCGTACTTTTCTATGTTTGACCGGTATTTTAAACGCGCGCCCGCCGGCATAATGTCGTCGGTGGTGATTTTATCGCCGACCTTCAACTCAACCCTTCCCTTGATGCTGTCGGCCAAGGACTCCAGGGAAAGCGGCTTGCCGATATTGGGCCCGCGCACTATTTCCACTTTTTCCCGCTCCTTTTCCGGAAGCGGCGGAATGATCATGCTGTCGTCAATAATAATTTTCCCCTTCAGGCGGCCGGCCGTTGCATATTCAAATCCGGACGCCGCCGGATCGGTGATTTTCCCCGCGATCGCCGAAACGGCGGCCGTTTCGGGACTGACCAGATAAACACCGGCGGATTTTGTCCCCGATCTTCCCTTGAAATTCCGGTTGGTCGTCCGCAGGCTCACGCCGCCCGTCCGCGGGGCATGACAATTACCGATGCAAAACCCGCAAACCGGCTCAAGGATCCTCGCGCCGGCCGCCAGGAAAACAGCCACGGCGCCGTTGGCCGCCAGCATGGAAAACACCTGGCGCGAGGCCGGCGCGATGACCAGGCTTACGTCGGGATGCGTTTTGCGGCCCTTGAGAATTGCGGCGACTTTCATCAAATCCTGGAAGGACGCGTTGGTGCAACTGCCGATCGCCACTTGGTCAACCTTTGTGCCGGCTATTTCCCTGACCGGGACAACATTGTCCGGGCTGTCGGGCTTGGCGGCCATTGGCCTGATCGTCTCAAGATCAATATCTATTGTGCGATCATACCGCGCGCCCGCCTCCGGCGATATTTCCCGCCAGCAATTTTCGCGGCCCTGCTCTTTTAAAAATTCGCGCGTAACGGCGTCGCTTGGAAAAACCGACGTTGTCACGCCAAGCTCCGCGCCCATGTTCGTCATGGTCGCCCGCTCCTGGACCGAGAGCGAGGCAACGCCCGGCCCGCTATACTCAATGATCGTGCCGGTGTTGCCCTTGGTGGTAAGCTGCTGCAGGATGGCCAGGATGACGTCCTTGGCCGAAGACCATTCTTTTAATCCGCCCTCCAGGTTGATCCGGATGATCCTTGGGCACTCAAGGTAAAACGGTTCCCCGGCCATGGCGAGCGCCACGTCAATGCCGCCGGCGCCGATGGCCAGCATGCCCAATCCGCCGCCGGTCGGCGTATGCGAATCGGAACCCAGAAGAGTTTTGCCGGGCGCGCCGAATCTTTCCAGATGCAACTGGTGGCAGATGCCGTTGCCCGCCCTTGAAAAATAAATGCCGTATTTCGCAGCGACGGTTTGCAGATACTTATGGTCGTCCGCGTTTTCAAATCCGTCCTGGATCGTGTTATGGTCAACATAACTGACCGAAAGCTCCGTTTTCAACTCCGCCAGTCCAAGGCTTTCAAGCTGCAGATAAACCATCGTGCCAGTGGCGTCCTGGGTGAGGGTCTGGTCCATTTTCAGCCCGATTTCGCGGCCGGCACCGTATTGCCCCTTGACCAGATGTTGTTTGATAATTCTTTCTGCAATTCCTTCGCTCATTTTCAAAACTCCTTGGAAACTTCCCGGCACACCGGAAGCGTTAATTTTTCATGGTTAATTAATTACACAAAAATAATCCAAGACCGGCCACGACGGAGCGTGGCCCTCCAGTTCCATTTATCAGTCGTGGAGGGACGCGCTTCGTCGCGTCCGTTCCATCATATCCGGCCTCCAATTTTAAACCGTGGGGGGCCGCACTGAGCTTGCCTACGGTGAACCGGCCGAACCCGTCGAATGGTCATCAAGTTTCTCTCATAACGAAGCACCGCGCATCCGGAAATAATTTACTTCGTTTATTCATGCCGGAAGTATAGAATTACTTTTCTAAATGTCAATTCGCGGAATTTGCGATAAATTACTGATTCAGCATTGAAGGGAGGCCATGAAACCAGACCCATTCCGGCAATTTGAGGCGTTTGCCTGGACCGACAACCGTAACCAGGAGAAAAAATTCCGCCTGCACCGGCATCAGGGCTTTGAGATTATTTATTATGTGCGCGGCAGCAGCACGGTGCATGCTAAAAACAAATACTATACGGCCGTGCAGGGAAATTTAGTGGTTCATTTTCCGGGGGTTATCCATGAAGAATGGTATCATCCCGGCGACTGCCACATGCTGGTGCTCCGGTTTCCGCGGGCCTGCCTGCGGCGCCTGCCGCCGATACCGGGCACGGACCAAATCCAGCCTGTCATGCGCCTGCCCTGGCCAAACAGGTTCGGCTACCTGTTTGAACAAATCGTGCTGGAACACGGCCAGGCGGATCACTGGAGCCGCGCGCTGATATCAGCCTACCTTGCCCAATTTATTCTGCTCTTGCAACGGGCGCTGGCCCATCACTTGCCGGCGCCTTCCGGCCAGGATAATTCCCGGCGCTTGAGCCATGTAATGGACATCATTCACCAGGCCGCCGCCAAGTCCCTGCCCCTTCATGACATGGCCCGGGCGGCGGGACTGAGCGCAAGCCATTTCAGCCACCTCTTCAAGCAATGGATCAAAATACCGCCCCGGCAATACGCCATCCAGGTCAAGCTGGCGGAGGCCAAGACCCTCCTGGCCACCACCACGCAATCCGTGGCCGAAATAGCCCGGACGCTGGGATATGATAATCCGTATTATTTTTCCCGCCTGTTTAAGACCAAATGCGGCCGTACTCCTTCGGCCTTCCGCAAAAAAGCAGGAAAGTGCATTATTTTGAGCAAGTTAGTGCATTGATAATGCCGGCCGATTTGTGTATCTTGTCTTTCATAAAGTCCGAAATCTGCACCGAAATATTATTGGCCGAAATCACTTGAAAGGCGTGAATTATGACGGGAAGAGATCGCTTTTTGTGCGCAATTAACAAGGAAATGCCCGACCGGTTGCCGGCCCAGGTTCACGGCTGGATGAAATATTACCTGGACACATATCTTGACGGCAAGGACCAGTATGCCGCCTACGAATATTTTCAAGCCGATTTAAGCATTTATTCCGGGCCAATATTTACCTATGACAAAATGGATTATGGAAACTGGCGTTGCACCACGACGGACATGGGTTCGGATGGGAACAGCGACCGGCTTGCTTCAACGGTCGTGGAAACACCGGCGGGATCCTTATCGGAATCATTCGGATCAAACCAGTTCACATCATGGAACACGGAACATATCATAAAAAACGAAAGCGATTTTGAAATCTGGCGGAAGCATGTGCCCCTGCCGACCGGCGTTGACTGGACCCCGGCAAAAAAGGCGCTGGCCAGGGTGGGCAACAGGGGCATTGTGCGGTCCGGATTATTCGCCTTCGGCCAGTATTCCCCCTGGCAGGGTTTTTGCACGTTGTTCGGCACCGAGCAGGCGATCATGGCCTGTTACGACAGCCCGGACTGGGTGCATCATGCGTTAAAGAGTATCCTTGACAAATATTTGCTTGTCCTGGAAAGAGGCGGACGCATTCCCGGCGACCTGGTTGAGACCGGCGGCGGCGCGGGTTCCAGCACGGTAATCAGCCCGGCCCTGTTCCGTGAATTTTGCCTGCCATACGACCGCGCGCTGCATGACATGATCCACAGCTTGGGAACCAAGGTGGTCTATCATCTCTGCGGCGGCCTTATGCCGCTGCTTGACCTGGTTGTTGAAAACGGCGCCGATGGACTTGAAACCATGACGCCGCCTTCCATGGGGGGCGACTGCGACTTGGCGGAAGCATACCGCAAAGTTGCCGGCAAACTTTTTCTCATCGGCGGTTTTGACCAGAATGCCGGTTTTGAAAAAGGCCGGCCGGAAACGGTCCGGAAAATGGTCTTTTCGCTGCATGAGTCCTGTCCTCGCGGCGGATATATTGTCTCGCCTTCCGATCACTTTTTTTTCGGGAATCCTGGAAACCTCAGGGCTTTTTTTGATGCGGCCAGGGAGTGTGGATACAAGGCCGGAAAAGCATGATTAACGAGGAAAACCATGAACAGCAGAGAGCGAATAAAAGCCATTATCGCCGGAAAACCCGCTGACCGATGCGGCCTGTGGATCGGGAATCCCCTTCCCGAAACGTGGCCTTTACTCCATGCGCACTTCGGCACGTCAGCCGAGGAAGCACTGCGCCAACAGCTTCATGACGATTTCCGCTGGTTCCATGCGGGTCCGGCCTACAAACACCCCGAAGGAAAACCGATCTTTAATATGCAGAGGAAAGGGGAATGTCACGGGGAAGCCGGCCCGTTTGCGGAATGCAATGATGTGCGCCAGGTAGAAGATTTTGAGTGGCCCAACCCTGATTACCTGGACTTTAGCGGAGTGCTGAAGCAACTGGCAAACACGGGCGACGTGTACCGGGCCGGCGGGTTATGGTCCCCGTTCTTCCATGAAGTCGCCAATTTTTTCGGCATGGAAAACTATTTTGTCAAGATGCACACGCACCCGGAAATTGTGCATGCCGTTACCCGGCATGTTGTGGATTTCTATCTGGAAGCCAACAACCGCTTCTTTGGCCAGGCCGGCAACGTGGTGGATGCGTTTTTTTTCGGCAATGACTTCGGGACGCAACTTGACCTGCTCATCAGTCCGGATGCGTTCAATGAGTTTATCTTTCCCTATTTCCGACAGCTCACCGACTTGGGACATCGGCACGGTCTTCAGGTGATCTTGCATTCCTGCGGCGCCATCCACAAAGTTATTCCCAGCCTGATTCGTCTCGGCGTTGACGCCCTGCATCCCCTGCAGGCCAGGGCCGTTAACATGGATGCGAACACGCTTGCCCGTGATTTCCGGGAACGCATCGCATTCATCGGCGGCATTGACACGCAAGACCTGCTGATCCATGCCACACCGGAGGCCGTGAAAGCCGAAGTGCGGAGGGTCAAGAACCTGCTCGGACCGCGTTTTGTGGTCAGCCCCAGCCATGAGGCTATTCTTCCCAATGTGCCTCCCGGGAATTTGCAAGCAATGGCTGAGGCGGCCATTGAGCCGGAAGCTTGAAACAAGGAGCGGCATCTGTATGCGTAAATGGAAAATATTCATCATCCAGCATTCTCATGTTGACATCGGTTACACCGAACGCCAGGAACTGATAGGAGATTATCACCGCCAATTTCTGGAACAGGCAGTATCGTTTGCATTGTCCCCCCGCCAAAACGGACGAGGCGAAGACACAAAATTTCGCTTTACTTGTGAAGGATTCTGGGCGGTGGAGCAATTCCTGGCCCGGGCTTCCGAGGCGCAAGTTGCCGATTTCCTCAAAGCCGTCAAACTGGGTTATATTGAACTGACCGCCTTTTATGCGCATTTCACCGAATTGATGGACGAAGAAACGACCCGCCACATGCTGGACTACGCGGTCAATTATGCAAAGTCCATTGATTATCATCTGGATACGGCCATGGCCTGCGATATCAATGGCTTTTGCTGGGGAATGGCGGATATGTTGCATGATGCGGGCGTGCGCTACCTGATGACCAACATCAACGACCATCATGGCGGCTATCCCTTTGACAAACCGTTTGTCCCGTTTTACTGGGAATCGCCTTCCGGGAAAAAAATCCTGGTTTGGAACGGAATTGCCTATCACAAAGCCAACCTCATGGGACTTGTTCCCGGCCTGAATCTCGACGGCAACCTCGGAATCCCGGGCTTGGATATCAAGGGCAGCGGACGGTTTATAAACATTCAGGACTTGTCCATCGCCGAACATAAAGTATTCCCGTTTCTGGAAGGATTGGAAAAGCAGGGATATGAAAATGATTTTATCGTTTTATGCGGCTCGGGGCTCTGGACGGACAACAGTCCGCCGACCGACGCCATTTGCGAACATCTCAACCAATGGAATGCCAAACACGGCGATAGCGTCCACATCAGGACATCCACGGTAAAAGACTTCTTTAAACATCTTGCGGCACATTCAATCAACCTGCCGACATGGAAAGGCGATTGGAATGACTGGTGGTCGGACGGAGTCGCTTCCACGCCGGCGGAAACCATGATTTTCCGCGACGCCCAGCGCACCAAGAAAATCGTGCGCATGCTTGACCCGCAGTATGCGGTTGTTCCTGAAAAAGACGTCCGACAGATTGAAAATAAATTGATTTTATTCGCGGAGCACACCTGGGGCTATGCTTATTCCGTCCGGTTGCCATGGGAATTAAAGAGCCGGCAAATATTATCAAGAAAAAGTGAATATGCGTATTCAGCCGATAGCTTGGCCCATACGGCGCTTGACCGGATCCTCACAAAAATGGGAATGGGGCAATTCAAGATAGACCAGCCCCTGCGCTACCGGGTGCTCAACCCCCAGAACGAGAACATTACCGCCCCGGTGGACTTGACGGTTAATTACTGGGAAGCCGCATGCCTGAACGCCGATTTGAAGGTTGTGGATGAAAACGGCGCAATTTATCCGTGCCAGGTTCAGATGTGCGGAAGGGATTACCGGGTTTGCTTTATTGCCGACATGAAGGCGGTGGAAACGAGGGAATTTTCCCTGGATTGCAGTGGAAAGCCGAAAGATGAATCCGCAAAACATGAACTCAGTGAAGCACCCCGCGGTCCCGACTCGAAGAGGTCGGGACGGGGCAACTTTGCGGAACCCTGCGAAGCCAGGAACGCCATTTCTCCCTGTGGCTTGCCACAGGGCTTGCTGGCGAAGAAGGGCCGGTCGTATGAAAACACCTGTTTCAGAATGCAATGGGAGCTCGGAAAAGGAATATATTCGCTGATGGATAAAACAACCGGCTCTGAATTGCTGGGCAAGGATGGTCCCGGTCTTTGCACGCCGGTGTATCAGATATTTCCCGCGTCCGGCGATAATCAACTCGATAGCATCCGCAGCACGGCGGGAAGAAAAAAAATCAAGCCGCAGGACAGCATCACTGCCGGAGAATTAATGGAAGCGGCCTTGATCAGCTCCGGCACGGTTTATACGACCCTGGAATTTAAATATAAAATTCCTGGCGCCTCGTTATTTAATGTCCAGGCGACATTTTATAACGAACTGCCCATCCTGAAAATATCCGTGTGCGTCAACAAGAAAAACGTCTGGACGCCGGAAGGCTTGTATGTCTGTTTCCCCTTTGAAATAGAGGGCGGCGTCTGGCACATTGACAAGGCGGTGAAGGCCATCAGGCCGGGCCTTGACCAGTTGCCCAAGACATGTTGCGATTATTATTTATGCCGGGAAGGGGCCGTTTTAGCCGGAACCAACGCGGGCATAGCCGTGTCATTGCCGGATGCGCCCCTGATCCAGCTGGGGCATCTCAGGTTGTGGGAATATAACAAGGAAATCAAACCTGCCGGCGCCTTATATTCATGGCTTACCAATAATAAATGGGAGACCAATTTCAAGGCCTCCTGCGGCGGCTTCTATGGCTTCTCCTACACCGTGGAAACCGGGAAGATGTTAAAAGACCCCCGCGCGGGACTAAGACGCTGTGAACTTAACAATTACCCGCTTTTGTCTTTCAGAATGTAAGAAAATTAGATCGTTCCGTTAAAACATATGAAATATTTGCGGAGAAGATGCACTGTATTAAGCAACAATAATTTCCACCCCGTCCAACCGTCACGGTTGGACGGCATGGGCGCAGGGTGAATTTTGCTTCCGCCGGAAGGCGGATTGGGAAAAGCAAGGCCAGGCCGGTTCAGATGCGGGCGCGCCTCGCAAAGCGCAATACTTGTGTATGCGCGAGCGCGGAAAACCCGCAGATGATACCGGCATCGCCGCCGCCTTTTTCCAACGAAATTCACACTGCTATTATCACGCCTTAAAACGTGATTAACGATGACAGGTGATAGGACAATTTGGTTGCGGCTAAAAAGCCGCCTTGGATCAAAAAACGAAAGGATAACGAAAAATGAGTGATCCGCGTTATCAAAGCATCATGGGGCTCGGACCGAAGAGAATCGCGCACTGGGAGCACTGGTCCAATCCCGATGCGGCCACAGTCATCACCGGGATTGATTTCTATGAGAAGCCGCGGAGTTGCATAATGCGCCTGAAGGAAATGTATCCGTTCCTGGGGATTGCCACGCCGGGAACCGACGATCCCCTTCCGCGACTTGACGAGCAAAAGGACCAGGGCAAGGGCCGCTGGGGCCATACTTTCCGCGATCACTGGCAACAGGAAGAGGCGGCAAAAAAATTTAACTCTGACGAGGAGGCGTTGCGTTTCAGCCCCCTGGAACACGCCGATTTCACGGGCTGGAAGATTCCGGAAGCCGGAGATTACCGGAACGAGCAGAATATCTACGACCGGTACCGGAAAGGGTATCCAAAGGAATGGGAAAATAAAGCCCCGGAAGGTTCTTCTGACGCCAAAGTCGGTTTTTATAACACCATGTTCATGTGGCCGATGCTGGTTTTCGGTTATGAGCGTTTTTTATCCATATGCCTTGAGCCGGAGTTTGAACGCATCATGAATGAGTTCGCGGAAATCAACCGGCGCGTCTTCCGGGCCTTTGCCCGCCTGCCCGTTAACTTTGTACTTTGTCACGATGATATTGTTCTCGCCAATGGACCGGTCTGCAGTCCGCAATGGATGCATAAATATATTTTCCCGCGTTACGAAGAATACTGGGGCATATTGAAGAACGCCGGCAAGGAGATTATTTTTGTGGTGGATGGCTGCGTGAACGCGTTCGTGGATGACGTCATGGCCTGCGGGGCGCGGGGAATAATCAGCGAACCTTACACCGATTACAAAGCCATTGCGCGCAAGCATAAGGACTGTTTCATAGCCGGCGAGGGAGACTGCCGGATACTCCTGCGGAATAATCCCGCCGAGATCCGCGCCATGGTTGAAAGCATGGCGGCAACCGGCCGGATGTCCGGCGGATATATGATGTGCATCGGCAATCATATTCCCTGGAACGTGCCACCGGAGGCGGTAAAACGCTATTTTGACTTATCCGCCGAACTCGGATATCGCTGATCCAAAACAATTGCACTGCCGGAAAATCTGCAGGAAAAAGGACCATGGCCGATACTGAACAAAAGATATGATCCTGGAGAAGATAAATTATGCAAACAGAACGCGGTAAAAATTATCCAGCCACGCCGGAAATTGTTCCCCAGGAGACGCGGGTTTCCAGTTATCAAATCGAAGGAGCGTTTGGCAAAGTTGAAGTGGATGTTACGGCGCCATCCATCACGCGATTATACCTGCGGGGACCACGCGGATTGAGCAGAGAATCCGTGCTTGCTTCAATATCTCCGCGACCACCTTCTCCTCGCGAAAGACCATGGGCGACGGAAGGCTACAGCTATGTGGTTGACCAGGACAACCGGCGCTATGAAAGCCGGCTGGGCAAGCCGGATAAGGTTGATATCAGCGGAAAAGGCGCGCGGGCGGTTTTACGGATCCAGGGGGTGAAATTGACGTCCGGTAACGGCGAGAAGCCGGTGGCCACCGAGGATTGGGTTCTTTCAGCGCCCGGCGACGGAACCCGGCTGGTCTGGAAAATCACCCGGCAATGGCAGGGGGATATAACCGCAATAATGTCGGGCAGTCCGGGATTGTTCTTCGGTTTCAATGCCCGCATCATGAAAAACTCGGTTACCAGCACCATCTGGTACGATCCCCTGCGCCTGACAGCCTGCGCGAACGATCTGTATGTTTTTAGGACAAATAATGGAACCACCTCAAGGAATCTTGTCCAAACAATCAGGGATAGGGATACCTGGGCCATTTATAAATTGTGGACCAACTATCACGAACCCGCGGATCTTGGCTTGGAAGTTCAGGGTGGACATCTTTATCGCCGCGGGGGTTACGCTTTTCTGAGCGAGGCAGGCGCCGTTGCGAGTAACGGCGCTGTCCAAACATATCGCAAGGGACAGACCGAGGAGATTACGCTGAATATCTTCTCCGCGGATAAGCAAGCCACCGGGTACCAATTGGATGTCACATTGCCGGACAAGACGATGGAAGCCTCGCTCAAGGATTTTTACGGATCGGTGCTTAACGGCGGGGCGATCAACGATCAAAAAAGCTTTGACTTTGGCAACGAGACCGACGGCTACTACTATGCCGGATCAAGCTGGATGTACGGCATGGCTTTATCCGCTGGCATTCCGGGGGATGGACAATTGTCTTCACATCCCTATGACGTCTGCCGTGCTTTTCGGGAGCATTTGGCGAACGTTCTTAGCGTTGTGGACGACCAGGGGCGCGAGCATTTTGGCTTCGATCAAACCGGCGAGTTTGTGGACTGCAACCTGCAGACGATTATCGGCATGTGTGCTTATATGCTGCACAGCGGCAATATAATGTTTGTGCGGCAAAATCTGCCGATATTGGAACGGATGATGGAGTATTTTATCCAACGCCGTGACGATCGCGGCTTGTTCAAGTTGGGGAAGGAAAGTTCTGGCGATCCTGCGCATGGGGGTGTTGGCGTTCACGCTCACTGGTACTATGACAGCATTAATACCAGCGGAATCAACGGTTATTACAACGCTTTCTTCTACAAAGCCGCCAGTGACCTGGCGGAAATGGAAACTGCGGCGGATTGCCCGGAGAAGGCGGAAAAATATCGCGCCATCGCGCGACAGATCAAGCAGTCATTTAACAAGGTCCTGTGGAAGGAGAATGCTTCCGGCGGTCCGCGTTATATAGACTGGATTGATACCGAAGGAAATGAGATCACTTACTTCTGCGACATATGCCAGTGGCCGGCGGTGGCCTTTGGAATCGCTTCGCCCGAACAGGCGCGGAAAATTGTGGCGACCGCCGACGCGCGGATTGCCCAACTTGAAAAGGAATACGGTTATCAGGGTTTTGCGTCGCTATCCGCCCTTTGGCCGCAACCGGCTTCCATTCAGTCCACCCCCTTGGGTAAGTCGCCTTTTGGACGGTATATGAACGGGGGCAGTCTGCTGGCCCAAACGTACTGGGAGATCGTGGCCCGCACAAAGGCCGGCGACCACGAGGGCGCTGTCCGTCGCCTGCAACTTTTCGCCCGGCGTTTTGCCGAAATCAGTTGGGCTGGAGATAATGCCTGCGACATTTGTGGTGACATGAAATATGGAGACACCGAGGCGTACTTGGCCGATATGGTTGTCACAGCCGCATCCGTTATCCATGGCATCATGGGCATCACACCCAACTGGGACCGCCTGGAGGTGGAACCGCATTTACCGGCAAGTTGGCCCCGGGCGGAAGCAAAAATTCTCTACAAGGGACGGAAACATTCCGTGGTTATTGAAAACGGCCAGGCTCATGTCCAGGCATTGGAACAAGTCATCAATCCGTCGTTTCTCTGGAACATGGATTTCAATCTCCGGACTGTCCAAGGCCGGGAGGCGGTGATATCCAACACAGAGTTTTGCGGACAATATCATGATTCGGTTGCCCTTAAAAAGTCCGTCGCATCGGGAACCTACCAGAGTCCATGGTACGACTGGGCAACGCCCGTTAAACTTGCCGACTTGACGGTGGCCGCCGACCTTCATGGCGGAGAGGCGACCGTGATTATAGAAACATCGAACGACGGATTTAAGACTGTTGTGGCTGGACATTCAATTAAACTGCTTGACGGGGTGAACACCTACCCGCCCGGCGCCTTGACGACTCCGATGCAGATGGTGCGTTTGCGTTTTGATTTGACGCGCGGTTTGGATGCCGCGACGAGTCCCGTCATTGACGGCTTCCGGGTCTTGGCCACACCATGAAAAAAAGTTCTGAAAATAAACCCGGCGTGGCGGGCCAGTTACAACGGCGAAAAAAAGGAGATGGTATAAAAAACAACATAAAAAATCACTTACGTATTGAAACGGACTTTTTGGCCTTGGAACTGGAGGCGGACAAGGAATTGAAAGCCCTGAAATGGCATAACCGCCTTGCTGGAAAAATCCTGGAGTTAGGCGGTGGATCGGAACTGGAGGTTGAAATTGACAACGCCGGCCGCCGCGTATGGATTGAAGGCTGGCATGTGCAAAGCCAGGCGCAGAAGCCCTGCTCCGCCGATGAGGAAAGCGGATTCAAGGCGGGCTATCACCGGCCCGATTATCCTGACATTGACGAACATCTCAAAGACGCGAAACAATGGCAGCCATTCGCCGTGTTGACCAGGTTATCCGGCGCAAAGTCAACCTCAACGGTTCAATACTGGCACTGGGCCCGTTCGCGGGTGTTCCTGGCCGAATCGCTCAAGGGAGAGCGCCTGACCCTGACCCTGGGCGGTTTTGGGGTTGGCGACTTCCGCCAAACACGCGTCTTTATGAATGGGGTTCTGGTCGGCACGCGGGAAGTCAAAGGATCGTGGTTTGAGCCTGGAAAATTTGAGATCAAACCCGGAACACCGGCGTATGACACGCTCCGTTTCGGCCAGGTGAATATTCTCGCGCTTCAACTTGGAGAAGGCATCAATCGCACCCGATACATGGATGAGTTGGATACTGACCATGCCCATGCCTGGCCTTACATGTCAATGCTGATTCCACCCTACTTTCAACATATTGCGACCGGTGATCAACCTGAGCGGCATCTTAAGTTTGCCATGGAATCAGCAACGACCGGCAACAGCCCTGATGGCAAAACGCTTAAGCTCGTCCTGCGCGCCCGGAAGGAGGGGATAAAAGCGGAAGTGACCTACCGGCCCTGCGACAAGGGCAGAAGCATTGTCAAGTCGGTCACCTTGACGAACAACGGCAAACAAGCTGTGCGTCTCATGAGTCTGTGTCTTGGCGATTACCAGACTGGAACGACGGTGGAGAGTAACGGCAATATGGGATTTCCTGTCTATGCCGCCGATTCATTTTTCATCTCGCTTGACCATCCCGCCGGCTGGGCCATGGGAGAAAACGGCCGCATCCAGTTGCGGCAGTTCCCCGGCAAGCTCCTGGAGCCGGGACAAACATTCACGGGCATGAACACGGTTTTGGGAGTGGCGGAATCCGGCAAGGCACGGGAGGCCTTTCTCAACCACCTGACCCCGCGAACCCGGCGCGTGAAGCGCGGGCATGACAAACCCTACGCCATCCTGGAAATGTTCGGCGGCTGGCCAATACCCAAAGATAAAAAATTAGATGAGCAGCTATCCGAAGAGACCTGCTTAAAATATGCGGAATGGCTCCGTGAATTTCACTCATGCACCGGCGAAAACTTTGACTTGGTTTCTATGGAATTCTGGCATGATCCGACCGCCGATCTCATTCGGTTCAATCGCCGCTTTCCCAATGGTTTTGCCGGGGTGCACGCGGCATTTGCGCAAGCCGCTGTTGATTATGGATTATGGATTGACTCTTCGTATCTGGCCAAATGGCATATCGGGGAGAACCCCCTGGCGCTTAATGCGGTCGCCGCCCAGCCATCCTATCCATGTTTTCCGTCCTCCGCCGTATGCCGGGCCGCTGAGCCTATCCGTTCAATCTTCAAAAATGCATTTCTCCATCATGTCAAAGAGGGTGGCGCCCGACTGCTCAAATTTGACAATTTTGTGTCAATCTGTCACAGCCAGCATCACGGTCATTGGCCGGGCGTTTATTCCACCGAGACCATCTATGACAGCGTGATTGATTTTTTTGCGGCGCTGGACCAGGCGTGTCCCGACGTTTTCCTCATGCTCTATTGGGGTTATCGCTCGCCGTGGTGGTTGCTCCATGCCGACATGCTCTCTGAGAGCGGACTTCTGATGGAAGCGGCTTCGCCCTCGCCGACCCCGTCTTTATATATCCGTGACGGCGTGACGGTCACGCTGGATCAAAGCACGCTGTTCGCCGCCGATGTTCCACGGTTTGGCAAAGACTCCCTTGGCGTCTGGCTTTCACAATGGCCATGGAATAGTTCCATCGGCACGGAACGCTGGCGCGAGGGAATCATTATGGATCTCTGCCGCGGCAATTTGCTCTTCCAGCCATGGATGGGGGAAGACAAATTAAGCGATGACGATCTCCGGGATATGGCGAGGTTCCTCCGGCTCCTGCGGCAACACCCGGCATGTTTTGCTCATCCCCTGATCATCCTCGGCAATCCATGGCGCAACGAGCCTTATGGTTATGCTTGTTCCGATGGCAAACGCGCGTTCGTGGCCGTCAATAACTTCTCCTGGAATGACTATTCAATCCCATTTGAAAACCTGGATGTTTTCGGGCTGAATGCAGGGGAAAAAGAAAAAAGATTTACGGTATTCCGTCATTATCCCGAACCGGCAAAATTGACCGCGTCACAAGATCGCCGTCCGATGGACTGTTTGCGTCCATTCCAGGTCGCTTTATACGAAATTGTGCCCGATGGAGAAGCGCCGTCCTTGAAGGAAAGCTTCCCGGCAAATTCTCCGCTTCCGGCCTTCAAAGAGCCAACCGTTGAGGTCGCGCTGGAAGTCAAGGATAGTATCACCGGCATTGACGGAACCGGGAAAACAGCCGTCCCGGATACCGGGGCAACCACGGCAAATGAACCGGTTAAAGAACCCGCCGTTGAATGGCGTGGATTCTCGGTTACCGGCATGACACCGATTTCATCCTCAGGCGGAATCCTGGTCGTCACCGTAATCGCGTCCCGGGAAGGCAAGGCCTGCGTCGCGGAAAATATGGGATCATATTTCAAAGCGAGCGTAAAAGTGGATGGGCTGGACACGGCACTGGTTCCGGTGCTTCCCGACAAAACCTATCCTGCAACCTGGCAGGCATGGCGGATAACACTGCCCGAAAATGCAAGGGAGAGTTCATTCAAACTTGATGTCGCCTCAAAACTGGATAAGGACGTGAAGCTGGCATTCCGCGGGCACTTTGTGCCCCGGGAAATCCGGCGTGTCTCATAAATAATCGGCGAAATGGTTTTATATCAGTGCTACACAGCAAAGACAATAAACAGAAGCAATGCAGGAAGGAAAAATATGATAAAAATCATCCGGTGGTTTGGAATCAGTTCAATAATATTCATGGCGGCGGCGGGATGGGGCGCGAACTTGACGCCTTTCGGTGATTTTGAGCGCGGCGGGTGCGGCGACCGGCCCGCGGAGTTCTGGTATCGCGCGGGCAACGAGTATCTGAGCGCCTGGCCGGATTGGAAATTGACGGAGGAGCAAAAAGTCTCCGGCCGTTACAGCGTGATGACCGACACGATCCGTGAATTCATCGTATGCGGCGAGACAATGCCGGGATGGATCACGGGCAGCGTGTCATTGCGGGCGGACAAGCCCGGGACGAAAATCATTATTCGAATGAGTTGGTGTGGCCCAAATTTGAACCGCATTGACAAAACGGAAACCGTGGATGTTGGAACAGCGTGGGAAAAACATACGATCAAGGTTGAAGCCATTAAGGGCCAATCCGTGGACTTGGCCGTGCGTGCTGAAAAAGCCGGCATACGTATCTGGGCCGATGATTTTATCATTGACGGAAATCCGGTGTCAGACCAGTTCACGAACAACGTGACGGTGTATGACCAGTGCAAGACGCAGACCAATGCGCCAACCACAGGCATTCCCAAACCTTCATATAACAAAGCGCAGGTTAAGAGCACGCCCATGGATGTTGTCCGGGCCAAGCCGGTTGATATTGCAAAGTTGCAGGAGTATACGGGCGAAGGCCGGGATGGACAGGGACGGGTGGGACTGACAATTGATGCGCCGGAAAGCGCGGTGGAGATGCCGTATGTGACCGGTGGAGTTCCGTTTCCACGAGGAAAGCTGTTTCACCGCGATCGCGTGCGTCTGGTGGATGAGGACGGACGCGAGGTCGCGGCGCAGTTTGACATATTGAGCCGCTGGCCGGCCGATGGTTCCATCATGGCATTACTGGTGACAACCCCGCTGCCGGTTAAAGGGAACCGCTTGTTCCTGGAGTTCGGCCCTGCGATGCGGCCTGCGGAAATTACGGAACAGTTGGATCCCAAGGCAGGAGAACGTCTGCCGATATTGACGCCCTGGGTGATCGGTGCCGAGGGAGAAGTGTATGAACCGGCCAACCGGACCACGCGCGCCGAGTTGGCCGGACCTTTGCGCATGATCTGGACGGTAGAAGGGCGATTGAAATGGCCGGGTGGAAAGTCAGTGGGACGATATGTGACGCGTGCCACGTTGTGGCGCGGATCAAAACGATATGCCGTGGCGCACAGCTGGATTAATGACGAGAAGGATACATCCATTCCCATCCACGGCGCCGGCCTGAAAGGCTTCCCTTTGGGCTCATCCAAGGCGCCGTCACTGTTGACCCAGGTGGCGTTGAACAAGGTATTTTTCAGCAGTACGGCCACAGATGTTGTCCTGCCGGTTGCACCGCCGGCTTCCACGAACGTGATCAACCGCGAGAATGGACTTTTCGGCGGAGCGTTGGCCGTGCGCGACTTCTGGCAGAATCATCCCATGGCAGTGGAAAGCAAGGCGGATGGGCAAGTGGTGTGGCTGTGGCCGGAGACCGTGCGCGGCGTGTTCATCCCGCAGGGTTTTGCCAGGCAATGGGATTTCCTGGTGGACCCGGATGGCGGGTTGAAACGTCCGTATGCGACCGTGGCCATGCCGATCTTGCGGCCGGACCCGCAATGGATGTGCGATTCGGGCGTGTTTGAATTCATCATGCCGCCGGACCCCGAGCGGTTTCCTATCTTTGAGGAGCGGGTGAACGTGATGAAAGTGCTGGGACGCTTTGCCCTCAGCGAAAAAGAATCGCGCAACCTGTACGGTGTCTTTAACTATGGCGACGCAACCGGTGACGGCTGGTCAAACCTGGAATCCATGGCCGACCACGAGTTGTTCCTTCATTGGATGCGCGGCAGGGACCGTGAACATTATGACATGGCCCGCCTGGCGGCGGAGCACTATCGGGACATGGACATCCATCACGGAGCGGGCTTCGCGCATTACCATTGCTTCAACCACGTGGCCGCAGGAGAGAACTGGTCGCATGCCTGGATCCAGGGCTTGCGCGATCTTTACTTCCTCCAGGGCGACTTGGGATCATTGGAGGTTCTGGCGCAAATGGGCGAACGCCTGGTACAGAAACCGGCGGGTTTTGAGAGCGGACGTGACTGGACACGGGCGCTGGACAACATGGTTGATATTTATAGCGTCACGGGCGACCAGCGATGCCTAACCGCGCTGAAGGAACAGTTCGCCGAGTTGCGGCGGAGGCAATTGCCCGAGACCGCCGTGACAGGCGCGGAACGGTTTTCATGGTACGAGGATCTCTACTGGGCCGGGTGCGCGTTTACCTGGTATGGATGCCAGGCCATGGCCAAACTGCATCTGCTGACAAACGATGCCGATATCCTGAACACCCTGCGCCGTGAGATGGATTTATCAATTGACGTTCAGACCAAGTCATTGCAGTCCAGGTATATTCTGCCCGGAGAAAAATTGACCCAGGACCACCAAGCCATGGAACTGGGCAATTTCGCATTCGGACGCGGAAGCACTTTATTTCCGCCGTTGGGCTACCTGTCAAGCACCACCGGCGACCGGCACTATCTGGATCTGGGCATGAAGATTCTGGCGCATTACATGCTTAATCTGCGGAGCGGAAGCGATAACCCGGCGACGGCTTACGCAACAATATTCTTGCGCTATGCCCGTGATGCGGGGTTGGGCGCAACGGACGAAGCAAAGGCCTTCCGGCAAGCCCGCGACTTCAGCTACGAACGATGGCCGAAGGGAGTGGCCAATGGCGGGTTTGAAGAGAATAATTTCGCTTATTGGAGGGGAGAGGGCGCCAAAAAAGTGCCGGGCCTTAACTACTATTACTCAGATCTTCTCAAGGTGGGCTCTTATCTTGATGAAAATGTCAAGCGTTCCGGCCGCCGATCCCTTCGGGTGCATTCGGACGACCGCATGCGGAGCATGAGCGTGTACGGGAGTTTTGCGCTGGAACCGGAACGACGGTATCGGGCGTCGTTCTGGTATCGGGCCGACGAAACAATACAGCCATCATGGGGTTTGGCCCTGCGGGAATACGATACGGACAATTATTCGGGCGTCAATCTCGCGCCCACGGGCCGCGAGGATCGCGGCTGGAAGGAAGTGGCTGGAAATTTCATGACCGGCGCCCGTACCGTGGCGGAATTTTCGCTTGGCCACCGCAGCGGCACGGGCGACGCGTGGTTTGACGACGTGGCCATTGAGGACAAAGGCAAGGCGCTCGTGTTGTTGACCGCCAATGGCCTGGGCCGGGAATCGGATAAAAAGCCCCCCTACCCGGCCTTGACGCTTGACACGGGCGGATCTTATGTCGCCGACAAGCCAATGTCCGAGACCGCGGCAAAGGAAGGCGAGCCGATCCTCTTCACCAAGGGAGAGCTGACGGATGGAGCAAACGGCGGCTATGCATTCTGGCTGAAACAGGACAGCGGCAGCATTCTTTTCGACCTGAAAAAGCCTTTCCCCGTGAGGCAAGTGCGGGTGAACGTTATGATTGACGAAGGGAGGAAAGCGCATGGCGTCCGGCGGATTGAGTTACACCTGAATGACGCCGCCGGCAAACTGCTGGGCGCCATCGAACCGGCGAAAAACGGCTGGAATGAATTTGACGGCTTGGACGTGGAGGCGCAAAAACTGGCCGTGGTCGTGACAAAGCTGGAGGGACGCACGTACCTGACTCTCTCCGAGGTGGAAATCTGGGGTGAGAAGCCATCTTCCTCTTCTTCCAAAGCCGCTGATCTACAACAAATCAGAAAGATAAAATGAAATGAAAGAGTTCAAACTAATATTGACGGTCGGAATGATCGCGTGCATGCATATGGTATTTACTGCAAATGCCCAGGACACCCAGGCAAATTGGGCACGGGAGTTCAAGGTGAAAGACAGCGTCATTTATGCCGACGGCAAGCCGTTCCCGCTCATCATGGATTGTACGTGGACCGGCGCCGACCAGTATGATGAATATCTTCATTACTGGGCGCGCATGGGCGGAACGTGTCATTATATCGGCGCCACCGCCATTCATCCCGTTGAAAAACAGGATTTTACAAAACTTGACAAGGAACTTGAACGGACGGCCAAATTTGGACTTTATTCAGTGGTTTCTCCCAATATCACAACATTTGGCGGTAATTGGGGTTATGCCAAGACCAATCCCTCTGCGGCGATGAAAGGCCCGGATGGAGGCGACGTGCACCGGCCATATCCCAGTTTCACGCATGAGGGGTACCGCACTGCGTTGGTAAAGGCACTCAGTGACCTGGGAAAACATTGCAAAGACAAACCGTATTTCCTGGGATATTATTTGCAGGATGAATTTTCTTATCCCGGATTTGGAGGGTATGAGGCGGCTTCCGTAAATGTTTTCCGAAATAGGATGATAATTCAATACGGCACTCTGGATAAACTCAACGCGGCCTGGGGAACTAAATACGCCAACAAGGAAGATGTTGTCCCTCCCAAGCCTGAAGAGCAAACCGGCCGTCGCTGGGCCGACTGGCAGTTATTCCGGCGCTGGGCCTACGTTGATCTGTTGCGAGTATGCTATCAGGCGATCAAGGAAGTTGATCCCAACCATATCATTATCAACTCCATGTCTTTCTGGCCATACCAGGGTTCTGCTGCTTCCTGGTGGAACGAGACACCCTATATGGACGTTCTAATGCGGCATGGCGCCGGCCATTCTCTTGGATTTAATCTTATGGTTCTCCGCGACATTGCGCAATGGTCCGGCAAGGCCGGCGCCGCCTTGTCAGTACTGTCATGCACTTCTTACAGCCAGTTTTTGCGTCTATTAGACGCAAGCCGCAGTGGTCTTTCTTATGTGTGCGTGGCGGGAGAAAAAAACGCCGCTGAATATCGTGGCACGGCCGATAGTAGTGATGGATTCCGCCGGCGCGAACCGCAATACACTCCGGCCAAGTCACTCATTCAGCTTGAGCATTATCTGGGCGATACTTATCTCACCTCAAAACGCCGGGTGCCGCAGGTCGGATATCTTATCGGCGATCAAAAGGTTACCATTGCCGGCGGCAATGCGGATGGCATAGCCGGAATGATGGAGAGTCTCACTGATTTCAGCATGGATTTTGAGATAGTATCCGAACATAATTATGCCCCGTTGAAACGTTTCCAGGCCCTCATTATCGGGCCCGAGATGCAACTGGCATCGGATGAAATGGCGGCGGCGGTCAATAAATATGTCCAGGACGGCGGCGCGGTCATTCTTATGCCCGGGGCGTTTGAAAAGAATGAATGGAATGAACCCGTTTCAACAAATCTTTTCCCGGCTTCAGGCCGTTTTGGCAAACCGGTTCCGTGTAAAGCTGTTATTGCCGATGGGGTTGAAATCGCCGTATTGAGCACTTGGAATAAGGCCAAGAGCGTCAGCCCGGTGGAGGTCAAATCAGGCGACAAGGTTTTGGCGCGGATAGCGGCGGGCCAGACCAACGAGGCGGCCGCGGTAATTTCCGGAGACGGAAAGATTCTTTTCCTGGGATGGGACGTCGGCATTGGCTACCAGCAGACCTGGTCCGAAGATTTTGCCAACGTGGGGAAAGACGATTCTGCCCAAGCATCGTTGCGCACTTTTGCTTTTGGCGGTGACGCGGGCGATCTGTTGAAAGTTGAGACGGCGGTCGGCCTCCAGCCGCAACGCCGGATTGCCGCCTGGATGAAGGATTTTCTGGCGGCGCGGCAGGCGTCTCCCTATGTCATAGTAAAAGGACACGAAACGCCGGCATTGGTCCATGCCAAATCATTCACAGCCGGATCTGACATTTGGGTGGGCATCGCCAATCGGTTGGTCAAAGAGGGACAGAATCTTGCGGGATGGCAATGGGATATGGAAAAAGAGCCCGAACATGGCGGCGCCTGGCCGGCTGATTTTCATGTGCCGATAACGAATGCCGTGGTATGCGTCAGGTTGCCGGAAAACTTGCCTGAAAGGATAAAATGTTTTCTTATGCCGAACATGAAAGTGGAAGGAGAACGGATAACGGCAATACCGGAAGAACTGCCGGTGGAAATCGTAAAAACGGGGACGGGGAAATATGCCCAGTTCACAATTGGCAGGATTGACGACTGGGCCACGGTCGTGCTGTCGCCGGGATACAAGCCGCTTGCCGGGCTTGAGATTGAACGCCGGGAAATAGTCCAGGGAACAACAAACGTCAATGTAAAAATGACTCTCCTGAACGCTTCGGACAAGACGATCAAGGGCGAATTAAGCCTGAAGGATGAGGATGGCCTCTGCAAGGAGCGGCCCGCGCCGGTCGCCTATGAGCTTCGTCCGGGAGAGACAAAAACTGCTGATCTTTTTATTTCGGTGCCATCCGATGTTAAAGTCGGTTATTACAGCCTGAAGGCAACGGCGCTTGGCTCGGACGGGACAGTTACGGAATCCATGGGATTGGAGATACGGATACTTGAGCCGGTCACAATCACAATGAAGCCTGGAAACGGATGTCTTTATGTAAAACCGGATGCGCCGGTAAAAGTGGAGGTAAAGGCCGTTCTGCGCGATGATAAGGCAAAGGGTACGGTCAGCGTTGAACTTGAAGGATTTACTAACTTTGCATTTGACAAGAACACGGATCAATTGACATTGGACGGCACAAAAGAGCATACATTTATATTCACCGTCAAGACTCCCCAGGCTGACAATATAAGCGAAGCCGGGAAGGTGATCGTCCGGGGAAGTTTTGCCGGAGGCCTGAAACGGGAATGGACGCAACAAATGCGCATCACCGCCGGAACGACGGCGTACCGTGAAACCAGGAAAGGAAAGATCACCAATAGCTCGGGGGAAATTACGGATATTGAGTTTGCCTGCCTGGAAAACGAGCATTTGATTGCCAGGTTTATGATTGCCAACGGCGTTCTGCATAACCTGATCGTGCGCCGGACAGGGATGGAACTCTTGAGCCCTGATCAATATCCGTTCGGATTGGTCTGGTATAACCGGGCGGGAGGATGGATCCTTAAGAATATTGAAGCGGATCAAATTACGCTTTCATCCGGGAAGATCAACATGACGGCAACTCTGAAACCCGGGCAGGAATGCGTGGACGTTAGTTATAACACCGCCGGGGTAAAACTGACCAAGGAAGATTCGTTTTTTCTTATGTCGCGGATAGGAATTGATGGAGTATATAAACAAAATGTCATGCATGTTCCCTTAACGAACGATGTGCGGGAGATGAAATGGGGAAGGAGCAGTAAGGAGCACAAGCCGGATGAAATCGCCAAGCCGTGGCTGGCGATTGAGGACAAGGCTTCCCGTCATATTCTTGCCACATTCTTTGATGTGCCGGGCTTGGGGAAAATATCACTGGCACCCGGACAAAGTGGATTCAATTATGAAGTGTTTTGTTTAAAGGACGGGGCAACCGCCGGCAAGATACATTTCTGTCTGTTCGGCGCCCAGGGCGGAATTGAAAAAATCCCGGAATGGGAAAAGGAATGGAAAGAAGGACAATGAGATGAACATCCATTCCGGCAGATACATGAATAAGAGATAAATTGAAATGCGCAATTCATTTATGGCGAGGAATTATTTATATGTGCCGGGGATTTTTATGCTGCTGATGTTTGCCGACTGTTATGCCCAGGCATCCGGTCAATTTATGAAAAATCTGCAATCCGGGCGGAAACAGACCATTGTGACCTATGGCACCAGCCTGACGGAACATGGCGGCTGGGTAAAACAGCTCCAGCAGGCCTTGCAGGAACGATTCCCGGGCTTGACCACCCTGGTCAACAGCGGCAAGGCCGCCATGTGGTCGCAATGGGGCGTGGAAAACCTGGACGAACGGGTTGTCAGCAAAAAACCGGACGCGGTCTTTATTGAATTCGCAATTAACGACGCTTACCTCCCCTACAAAACATCCGTTGAACAGGCGCGGGCAAATTTAACGACGATGATCAATCGGATTTCAGCCGGCAATGCCGATTGCGAGGTAATTTTGATGGTGATGAATCCCCCGACCGGCATTCATCTCGAGCAGCGACCTCAGATCAAGCTTTACAACCAGATGTACCGGAACGTTGCCCGGGAACGCGGCTTGATGCTGATTGACTGCTATCCGGAATGGGAGGCTATCCTCAACACCTCCCCCGCTCTTTTTCAACGTTACGTTCCGGACGGCATTCATCCCGGAAACGAGGGATCTGAAAAGATAACCACGCCCGCAATTTTCAAGGCGCTCGGGCTGAATTAAAAAAAAGGAAAGACACCATGAACCATGTAAATGATCTGAAGGCCGCGTTTGAATGCCGCCGGCCGGATAATGCCGTGCCAATCTGGGAGATTGAATTTCACGCCTGGGATAAAGCCTCCGGACGACACGTTGTCCTGGGCCGTGAATTTGAAAACTTGTCATCGGCCGGGCAGGAACGCGCGATGCACGTCAACGCGGAAATCATGATTTCCGTCAGCCGCGATCTTTGTTTCGCCGGCCTGACCGTTCCGAACTCGTATTGGGATCAATCACCCGGCGTGCTGGCCTACAACGTGATGCCGGGCGAGACAAGATTCAGGCAGTTTGAGATTCTAAAAGAGATAGCCGGCGACGAGTTGATGCTGATCGCGATAACCAGCGGGGTGATGGGCGCAAATTACAGCGCGGAATTCTGCGAAAAGCTGTTCACGGCGCCGGATGAGATAATTGCATTGGCAAACAAGACGCTTGCCAATGGAATTGAGAACGCCAAACGCTACCGTGACCTGGGCGCCGGCGCGGTGGTCACCGCCTCGGATATTGCCGACAACTCCGGCCCATTTTTCCCTCCAAAACAGATGGCGCAATTCATTTTACCCTACTTGCGGCAATGGGCCGAACAGGTCAGGGCCATGGGTATGTACGCCATCTTGCATACCGACGGCAACATCATGCCATGCCTTGACCTCATTGCCGATAGCGGCATCAATGCCCTCCAAGCCATTGACCCGACGGCGGGCATGGATATCTCGGCGGTCAAAAAGCGCGTCGGCCGGCGCATCAGTCTTTGCGGCAACATTGACTGCGGAATGCTTGTCATGGGCACGCCAGACACGATCTACCAGGCCACGCGCAAACTGTTGCAGGAATGCAAGGCCGATGGCGGCCTGGTCCTCGGCGCCAGTAATGCCGTGCAACCGGTAATTCCCATTGAGAATTACCGGGCGATAATCAACGCCTGGAAGGACCATGGCCAATACTGAACAAAAGATATGATTCTGGAAAAAATAAATTATGCAAACAAAACGCGGTAAAAATCATCCAGCCACACCGGAAATTGTTCCCCGGGAAATGCGGGTTTCCTGTTATCAAATCGAAGGAGCGTTTGGTAAAATTGAGGTAGATGTTACGGCGCCATCCATCGCGCGACTATACCTGCGCGGGCCGGACGGATTAAGCAAAAAATCAGTGCTTGCTTCAATGCCTTCGCAACCGCCTTGCTGGCGTACCGGCTGCAGCATCGTTGATTGTGAAAGACCATGGGCGACGGGAGGCTACAGCTATGTGGTTGACCAGAACAACCGGCGCTATGAAAGCCGGCTGGGCAAGCCGGATAAGGTTGATGCCAGCGGAGAAGGAGCGCGGGCGGTTTTACGGATTCAGGGGGTGAAATTGACGGCCGATAACGGCGAGATGCCGGTGGCCACCGAGGATTGGGTTCTTTCAGCGCCCGGCGACGGAACCCGGTTGGTCTGGAAAATCACCCGGCAATGGCAGAGGGATATAACCGCGATAATGTCGGGCAGTCCGGGATTGTTCTTCGGTTTCAATGCCCGAATCATGAAAAACTCGGTTACCAGCACCATCTGGTACGATCCCCTGCGCCTGACAGCCTGTGCGAATGATCTGTATGCTTTGAGATCAAATAGACCAAGCGTCTCAAGGAATCTTGTTCAGACAATCAGGGATAGGGATACCTGGGCCATCTACAAATTATGGACCAACTATCACGAACCCGCGGATCTTGGCCTGAAAGTGCAGGGCGGACATCTTTATAGGCGCGGGGGATACGCGCTTTTGAGCGAGGCAGGCGCCGTTGCGAGTGACGGCGCTGTCCAAACGTATCTCAAGGGACAGACCGAGGAGATTACGCTGAATATCTTCTCCGTGGATAAGCAAACTACCGGGTACCAACTGGCCATTACAATACCGGACAAGGACACTGAATCTTCGCTCAGGGATTTTTACGGATCACTGCTTAACGGCGGGGCGGTCAACGATCAAAAAAGCTTTGACTTTGGCAACGAGACCGACGGCTACTATCTTGCCGGATCCAGCTGGATGTTCGGGATGGCTTTATCCGCCGGCATTCCGGGGAATGGACAACTGTCTTCATATCCCTATGACGCCTGCCGTGCTTTTCGGGAGCATTTGGCGAATATCTTCAGTTGTGTAAATAATGAAGGCCGGGTTTGTTTTGGCTGCACTATTCTCGGCCTTGCCCCGGAGACCGGCCTGCAGGTAATCATCGGAACATATTACTATCTGTTGCATAGCGGCGATATGGCCTTCGTAAGGCGGAATTTGCCGATATTGGAAAAAATGATTGAGTATCATATCCAACGCCGTAATGATAACGGTCTATTTGTGAAGAAGGAGGTTAACAACCAAGTCTATTACGACAGCCTTAACCACAGCGGGATACATGGTTACCTCAATGCTTTCTTCTACAAAGCCGCCAATGACCTGGCGGAAATGGAAACTGCGGCGGATTGCCCGGAGAAGGCGGGAAAATATCAGGACATCGCACGACAGATCAAGCAGGCATTTAATAAGGTCCTGTGGAAGGAGGATGCTCCCGATGGTCCGCGTTATATAGACTGGATTGATGTCGAAGGAAAAGAAATCACTTACTTCTGCGACATATGCCAGTGGCCGGCGGTGGCCTTTGGGATCGCCTCGCCTGAACAGGCGCAGAAAATTGTGGCGACCGCCGACGCACGGATTGCCCAGCTTGAAAAGGAACACGGTTACCAGGGTTTTGCGTCGCTATCCGCCCTTTGGCCGCAACCGGCTTCCATTCAGATCGCCGGGGACGGATTTAAACGGTCTTTTGGACAGTACCAGAACGGGGGCAGTCTGTTGGCCCAAACGTACTGGGAAATCGTGGCCCGCACAAAAGCCGGCGACCACGAGGGCGCCGCCCGGCGTCTAAAGCTTTTTGCCCGGCGTTTTGCCGAAATCAGTTGGGCTGGAGACAATGCATGCGACATTTGTGGTGACATGAAATATGGAGACACCGAGGCGTATTTGGCCGATATGGTTGTCACAGCGGCGTCCGTTATCCATGGCATCATGGGCATCACACCCACCTGGGACCGCCTGGAGGTGGAACCGCATTTACCGGCAAACTGGCCGCGGACGGAAGCGAAAATTCTCTACAAGGGGCGGAAACATTCCGTGGTTATTGAAAACGGCCAGGCTCATGTCCAGGCATTGGAACAAGTCATTAAGCCCTCGTTTGTCTGGAACATGGATTTCAATCTCCGCACAGTCCAAGGCCGGGAGGCGGTGATATCCAACACGGAGTTTTGCGGACATTACAATGATTCGGTTGCATTGATGAATTCCGTCTCTTCGGGAACCTACCAAAGTCCGTGGTACGACTGGGCAACGCCCGTTAAACTCGCCGAATTGACGGTGGCCGCCGACCTTCATGGCGGCGCGGCAACGGTGACCATGGAAACATCAAACGATGGCTTTCAGACTGTTGTGTCCGGCAATAAGATTAAGTTGCGCGACGGGGTGAACACCTGCCCGATCGGGGTCTTGATGACTCCAATGCAGATGGTGCGCCTGCGTTTTGAATTGACGCGCGGCTTGGATGCCGCGGCGAGTCCCGTCATTGACGGCTTCCGGCTCCTGGCCACACCATGAAAAAAAATTCTGAAAATAAACCCGGCATGACGGGCCAGTGTTACAACAGCGAAAAAAAGGAGATGGTATAAAAAACAGCATGAAAAATTCTTTACGTGTTGAAACTGACTCACCTGTTCGGACAATACAAAGGACGACCATGAACAAGAACGCAATATCACTTCATCCGGCCAATCCCCACTATTTCATATTCCGGGGAAAGCCGACGGTGTTAATCACTTCCGGGGAGCACTACGGTTCCGTGCTGAATCTGGATTTCAACTACCGCAAGTATCTCGACACGCTGCGCAACGAGAACTTCAACCACACGCGCCTGTTCGTAGGCGTATATCGTGAACAACCTGACGAATGGTGGCCCAAGAACTCTTTGGGACCCAAGCTCAACCGATTCGTTTGCCCCTTCGGGCGAAGCCACGTTTCCGGATCACGTGATGGAGGCAACAAGTTCGACTTGAACAGGTGGGACGAAGTGTTTTTCAGTCGTTTGAGGGATTTCTGTCAACTTGCGGACGAGCGCGGGATTGTGGTAGAAATCAATTTATTTTGCCCTCACTATGTAGGCCATGACGGGAAGGACGAGAAGGGTTTGGTGCGTTGGAATCTCTCGCCCTTCCACCCGGATAACAATGTCAATGACCTTGGAGAAATTCCTCCGACAGAGTTATTCACACTGAAACATATGACACTGCTGAAGTACCAGGACGCCATGGTCAAGAAGATCATTCAAGAGGTAAACGGCCATGACAATTTGTATTACGAGATCTGCAACGAACCCTACTTCGGTTGTGTGACCATCGAGTGGCAGCATTACATTGCGGAACTGATCCTCAATGTGGAAATGAGATTACCCTTGCAGCATCTCGTAAGCCGCAATGTGGCCCATGAATGGGCGGAGGTCACAGAATCGCATCCTGCTATCTCGATCCTGAACTTTCACTATCCACGGCCTGAACCGAAATGCGTGACACTCAACTACCACCTGGATCGGCTCATTGGCTGTAACGAGACGGGATTCGACGGATCATCCGACGAACCATATCGCATTCAAGCTTGGCAGTTCATGCTGGCCGGCGGAGGCCTGTTCAGCCATCTGGATGTGTCGTTCTGTGTGGGGGATGAAGGAGGTGCCCGGCGTCTCAGAGAGGTGAACTTCGGCGGGGGAGCGCGGATCCGAAAGCAACTGCGTATTTTGAAGGACTTCATGGAAGGCTTTGACTTCGTTCACATGGCGCCGAACAATGCTGCAATTGCGGATCGCGGTGGCGCCTCTGCGGTGTATGTTCTGGCCGAGCAAGGCCGGCAGTATGCCGTCTATATCCGTTGCGAGGATAGCGAGGAATGCGGTTCAGTCACGTTGAACGTGCCTGATGGGCAGTACACAGTGGAATGGGTTGACACGCGTGAGGGTTTCATCGGTTCGCCCGAGGTTCTTGCATCTGTGGAGGAAAAGCTGGTGCTACGACCTCACAAGTTCCACTCTGATATCGGAGCCAAGATTCTAAATGTCTTGCAGAACAAGCGCGTACAGGCGACGCAGTAACCCGTGCGCCGGCCCCGTGAGTTCGGATGAAGAAAGAACTGAGAAGCCGTGAAAAAATTAGAATCATCGCGCCAACCCAGGCTTCGCCAAAGGCTCCGCCGAGGCGAGCGGTGTGGTCCTTCGACTCTGCTCAGGACACTGAGCCTGCCGAAGTGCGCTCCTACAAAAAAGCCCATAATTTCATGAAAAATGTATGAGCCGAGCCCCGCCTCGGCGATCTTTGCCGATTTTTTCACACGTTCTGAGGGATTACGAAAAAAACAGGAGAAAATGACATATGATTCAGCATCTTGATGGAAACAAATGGAAGGCGCAGTATTTCCGGGTCAAGCGGCCCAAAATTGAAAGGGAAACGGAAATCCATAATCTGCTCATGAAGGATGGCCTGGATGCTGGGTGCGCATCCAATGACTATGACGATGAAGGCTGGTTCAAGACATCGGCGCCGTCGGACGTCCGCGATATCCTGTTCAGGAACAAAATCATTCCCGACCCTTATTTTGGAAGGAATTCCGATGCAACCGCCTGGGTGGTGGATTATGAATGGTGGTATCGCACGCGATTTAAAATTCCCGCCAGACAAAAGGGCAAAAGAGTTCTGCTGGTTTTTCAGGGGGTGGATCTTTTGGCGGATTACTACCTGAACGGTGAACAAATCGGATCATCAAATGACATGTTTATACCAAATATTTTTGAGGTGACCGATCTGGCCGCATTCGGGAAGGAAAACATTCTCGCCGTCCGTTTGCATCCCCAACCCAAGAGCACTGCCAACCATTTCTGGAAGGGGGAAATTCCCCCGAAAGCGTATTATCACAAAGCCCAGGTTTCCTGGGGCTGGGATTGGTCGCGGGAAATGGTTTCCATGGGGATTTGGGACAGCGTATACCTGGAGTTTGCCGATACGGTCTTTATCAAAGACCTGTTCGTTGAAGGCCGGCCGAAGGGTGAAAATGAGGCGGCCGTGCGCGTGGAACTCACATTTAACAGCGTGGCGGATTTTGATGGCGAAGTGCGCGTTGATTGCCTTGATGAACGCACCGGCCGGAAAGTCGGATCGGAAACAAAAACCGTTCCGTTTAAACGGGGTGATCAACAACAAGTCCTGATAATATCGCTCAAAGACGCGCGTTTTTGGCATCCCAATGGATACGGCGCCCAACCGTTATACCGGTGCAACGTAACGGTCCTGCGGAACGGAAAGATGCTTGCTTCAGAGGAAACCAAGTTTGGCGTTCGGGAGATCAAGATGCTGGCCAATACCGAAAAGCCGGCCGATGCTTACAACCTGGTGTTCAGCCTTAATGGAACCCGTATTTTTGCGATGGGCGCCAACTGGGTTCCGACCGATTTGCTTTTTGCCCGCTCGAATGGCAAACAGTATGAATACCTTGTCAAAAAAGCGGCTGAAATGGGTTTCAACATGTTCCGCGTCTGGGGCGGCGGACTGATTGAAAAGGAAGCGTTTTACGATTGTTGCGACCGGCATGGCATCCTTGTCTGGCAGGAATTCCCCCTCGCCTGCGCCAATTACCCAAAAACACCGCAATATGTCCTTGAAAAGGAAAAGGAAGCGGATGCGGTCATTAAAAAACTGCGCAATCATCCCTGCCTGGCCCTTTATTGCGGCGGCAACGAGCTTTTTTACTACGGAGAAACCTCAAAGAGCCCGGTTTTGCATGCCTTTAAAAGAAAGGTTGCCGAATTGCATCCGGCGCTTGATTATCATTTTTCCTCCCCGGACAAGGAGCGGGAGGGGGAACGTGATCATGGCCCCTGGACCTATATTGAGAAGCATCACGCCTTTTGGAACAAGCATTTTCGGAATTTTGCGTCGGAATTGGGTTGCAACGCCAGCCTGGGCCTTGAGAGCATGAAAAAATTCCTGCCGCCCGGGGATATCCGGAAACGATTGCCGGCGTTGAAACACCACTTTATAAACCTTGAGGATTTCGCACAAACTCATGCTTATGCCGGCGTTAAACTTTTCAATTGCCGGACTGATGAAGACATGATTTTTGCATCGCAATTTGTGCAGGCGGACACCCTCGCCTACATCATGGGTAAATACCGCGCTTGCGCCTGGAAGTCATCCGGAGTTTTGTTCTGGCAGTATAATTCCGCCTGGCCCGAGGGGATGTGGTCCATTATTGATTATTACGGCGTCCCCAAGCTGGCTTGTTATTTTTTAAGGGAGACATGCCTCCGGAATGCCCTGCATATTGAGGACCAGGATTGGGAACTCCGCCGGACAAATCGCCTGAATTTGAAAGTTCATTTCCTGGATGATCGTCTCCGGCAAGACCAAAAATACGAAGTTGTATTTTCAATGATTGACAAAACCGGCAGGATTTGTCACCAGGAAAGCCGTGTTTTGGCAAGCGGCGCAGAAGTCACGCTCCCCCTGGGGAAGAAAATCCTGGGTTTAAAAGACAAATTTTTCAGGCTGAACGTGGCGGTTCCCCTTGATTCATCAGGAGTGGTTGAAAGAAACCAATTTTATGCCCTCAACCTGTGGAAGGATGCGGCGGTTGAAGATATCCGGGCATCCGTTTCAAAATTTGTGAAAAAACAATTTTAACCCATGGGTGATGCTCAGATAGTTGCTCGCCGGCCGGATCATCACGGAACGGATTTAATTCGCAAAATTACGAACAGATAATATTTTATTGTATTGTGCGGATTATTCTGATAAATTGATAGCTTAAATTCTGAGGACTACTATGGCAAGATTCAGGCGGCAACGACTGTCGTTTATGCTGGTGATCCTGGCGCTCCTTGCGGGCATGGCATGCCCGGCCGCCACCCATTATGTCGTTCCGCCCGGAACGGCCGGCGCGAATCCAACCGATCCATACACAAACTGGGCGACTGCCGGCACGAACCTGATTGAAGTGGTCAATGCCGCCCTGACCAATTCCGCCTCAAGACTGGTCTGGGTGACAAACGGAACGTATTATCTGACAAATCAGATTTATCTAAACGCGGCGATTACGATCCGGAGCGTCAACGGGCGCGATTTGACAATTTTGGACGGGGCCGATGCTTCCACGAACCGCTGCGCGTATTACGAGTGGTCAAGCGCCAGCGGCTCCGTGCTTGATGGTTTCACGGTAACAAATTATAATGCGCGAGGCCAGGCGGGCACAATATATGCAAACTGCATCGCCACGATTATCAATTGCAGTTTCCTGAACAACACCAATACTTACTTTGCAATAGGCGGCTCAGGCTCAGGCGGAGGAATTCACGTCGGCGGCAGCGGCGTCACCATAACAAATTGTATTTTCAAAAACAACTGGGTCTCGTCTTATGGCGGGGCGATTTATGGAAATAATATGAAAATATATGGATGTCATATTGAAGGCAACTTTGTTCAGAATTATTATGGCGCGGGCATCAGCATCTCGGCGGACAGAAATAACGTGATTTCAAATTGTGTTATCATTAATAACTCGGCCCTCACGGGGGGAGCGGGCATTACGGCTTTGGGGGCCACCAATAACATTCTAAACTGCATAATTACCGGGAATGTCACCAGGGCCGCTGCCTCAGGCGGGGCGGGAATATATGCCGAGAAACAAACGACCATCAGGAATTGTTCCATCATCGGAAATATTACCCCGAATCAAGGCGGGGGAATTCTTGGGGGAATTTATGTTACAACCATTACAATTCAGAATTGCCTGATTGCGCGGAACCAGTCCACAACAAATACCGGCGGGGGGGTATGGATGACCAACGGAACCATTGAGAGCTGCACGGTGGTGAGTAATTACGCCGCTGTTTCCGGCGGCGGGGTCTATATTGATGGCCCAAGCAGCAGCGGGACAAACAACATCATTTATTTCAACACGGCCGCCAGCGCGGCCAACTTTACCAACACGGCCGGAAACACGGGATTGAAATATTCCTGCGTGATTCCGGCGGTGAATGGAGCCGGCAACATCACCAATAATCCCGTCTTGAAAGATCCGGCCGGGGGTGATTATCGTCTGCGCATGACCTCCCCCTGCGTTAATACCGGGACAAACCAACCATGGATGACGAACGCGGTTGACCTGCAAGGGAACGCGCGCATCCTGAAAACCATCGTTGACATGGGCGCATATGAAACACGTTTATGGCAGGGAACTATTTACAGCGCTCGTTAGAGGCTCAACATATCACTCCGCAACGCCACCCAAACGGAACTCGCGCGGCGAGATCCCCGCGTGTTTTTTGAAACTCTTGGAAAAGACATAGGGGTCGCCGAAGTTCAGGCGAAAGGCTATTTCCTTTACCGACATTCCCGTAAACTGCAGAAGATGCCTGGCCATCCGCATTTTCTGATTGAGAAGATACTGATGCGGGGGGCATCCCATTTCCTTCCTGAACACACGACTGATCTGCGACGGGGATTTTCCCGCGAACCGTCCCAGCGCCTCCATGGTCACGACCGCGGCCAAATTACTGTCAAGATAGGTTTTGACCTTCTGGACCAGGGGCGGGCGCTCGCGGATCCCGACAGAATGGACCCTGGCGGCCATTCCGGCCAGAAGCACATGGGCAATCACCGCCCCGTCTTGAACACACGACTTTCGGCCGTTTTTGGCCAGCCTGAGCAACGCGTCAAAATGCCCCAGCAAATCCGGTCCGTGGACATGCCGGGTATTGCCCAGATTATAGGCGGCCACCAATGCTTCCGCCAGCATGCCGTCAAAGGCAAAGTGCATTACCGACCATTTTTCAGGCCCGACCAGTTCGGACTCAACCTTGTCGCCTTTATGCTCAAAGTAGACGTCTCCCTTCCTGAAATTATAAACACGACCATTAATGACACACTTTGACCGGCCGCTCAAAACATACTGCAACCGGTATGATTTGCTTGCGACAATCCGGAAGATGCGCTGGTCGGCCTGGATAAAAACACCGACCGATGAAAGCGCGAAAGGGAACCCTTCCAGGGGCTCCGGACAGTACAAACAGAAAGGATAAATGGCGCGTTTTTTTGACATCACAATGCGCGTTTCTGACATTGCTAATAATGTTTCTGGAATGATAATGAGGGGTAGAAATAAAACAAGGAGGATTTTACGGCATGAAAAATTCTTTACGGGTTGAAACGGACTTTTTGGCCTTGGAACTGGAGGCGGACAAGGAATTGAAAGCCCTGAAATGGCATAACCGCCTTGCTGGAAAAACCCTGGAGTTAGGCTGCGGGTCGGAGCTGGAGGTTGAAATTGACAACGCCGGCCGCCGCATATGGATCGAAGGCTGGCATGTGCAAAGCCAGGCGCAGAAGCCCTGCTCCGCCGATGAGGAAAGCGGATTCAAGGCCGGTTATCACTTGCCCGATTATCCTGACATTGACGAACATCTCAAAGACGCGAAACAATGGCAGCCATTCGCCGTGTTGACCAGGTTATCCGGCGCAAACTCAACCTCAACGGTTCAGTACTGGCACTGGGCCCGGTCACGGGTGTTCCTGGCCGAATCGCTCAAGGGAGAGCGCCTGACCCTGACCCTGGGCGGTTTTGGGGTTGGCGACTTCCGGCAAACACGCGTCTTTATGAATGGGGTCTTAATCGGCACGCGGGAAGTCAAAGGATCGTGGTTTGAGCCTGGAAAATTTGAGATCAAACCCGGAACACCGGCGTATGACACGCTCCGTTTCGGCCAGGTGAATATTCTCGCGCTTCAACTTGGAGAAGGCATCAATCGCACCCGATACATGGATGAGTTGGATACCGGCCATGCCCATGCCTGGCCTTATCTTTCAATCCTGATTCCACCCTACTTTCAGCATATTGCAACCGGCGATCAACCTGAGCGGCATCTTGAGTTTGCCATGGAATCAGCAACGACCGGCAACAGCCCTGACGGCAAAACGCTTAAGCTCGTCCTGCGCGCCCGGAAGGAAGGGATAAAAGCGGAAGTGACCTACCGGCCCTGCGACAAGGGCAGAAGCCTGGTCAAGTCGGTCACCTTGACGAACAACGGCAAACAACCTGTGCGCCTCATGAGTCTGTGTCTTGGCGATTACCAGACTGGAACGACGGTGGAGAGTAACGGCAATATGGGATTTCCTGTCTATGCCGCCGATTCATTTTTCCTCTCGCTTGACCATCCCGCCGGCTGGGCCATGGGAGAAAACGGCCGCATCCAGTTGCGGCAGTTCCCCGGCAAGCTCCTGGAGCCGGGACAAACCTTCACGGGCATGGACACGGTTTTGGGTGTGGCGGAATCCGGCAAGGCCCGGGAGGCCTTTCTCAACCACCTGACCCCCAGAACCCGGCGCGTGAAGCGCGGGCACGACAAACCCTATGCCATCCTGGAAATGTTCGGCGGTTGGCCAATATCCAAGGATAAAATGAACGATGAGGAAATATCCGGGGATATCTGCTTGAAATATGCGGAATGGCTCCGCGAATTTCACGCATGCACCGGCGAAAAATTTGACCTGGTTTCCGTTGATTTCTGGCAGGATCCCACCGCCGATCTCATTCGGTTCAATCGCCGCTTTCCCAATGGTTTTGCCGGCGCGCGAGCGGCATTTGAGCAAGCCGCTGTTGATTATGGATTGTGGATTGACTCTTCGTATCTACCAAAATGGCATATCGGGGAGAACCCCCTGGCGCTTAATGCGGTCGCCGCGCAGCCATCCTATCCATGTTTTCCGTCCTCCGCAGTATGCCGGGCCGCCGAGCCTATCCGCTCAATCTTCAAGAATGCGTTTCTCCATCATGTCAAAGAGGGTGGCGCCCGACTGCTCAAATTTGACAACTTGATATCAGTCTGTCACAACCAGCATCATGGTCATTGGCCGGGCGTTTATTCCACCGAGGCCATCTACGACAGCGTGATTGATTTTCTTGCGGCGCTGGACCAGGCGTGTCCCGATGTTTTCCTCATGCTCTATTGGGGTTATCGCTCGCCGTGGTGGTTGCTCCATGCCGACATGCTCTTTGAGAGCGGACTCCTGATGGAAGCGGCTTCGCCCTCGCCGACCCCGTCTTTATATATCCGCGACGGCGTGGCGGTAACGCTGGATCAGGGCACGCTGTTCGCCGCCGATGTTCCGCGCTTTGGCAAAGACTCCCTTGGCGTCTGGCTTGCACAATGGCCGTGGAACAGTTCCATCGGCACGGAACGCTGGCGCGAGGGAATCATCATGGACCTCTGCCGCGGCAATTTGCTCTTCCAGCCATGGATGGGGGAAGACAAATTAAGCGATGACGATCTCCGGGATATGGCGGGGTTCCTCCGCCTTTTGCGGCAACACCCGGCATGTTTCGCCCATCCCCTGCTCATCCTCGGCGATCCATGGCGCAACGAGCCTTATGGTTACGCTTGTTCCGATGGCAAACGCGCGTTCGTGGCCGTCAACAACTTCTCCTGGAATGACTATTCAATCCCATTTGAAAACCTGGATACTTTCGGGCTGAATGCCGAAAAAAGAGAAAAAAGATTTACGGTATTCCGTCATTATCCCGAACCGGCAAAATTGACTACGCCACAAGATCGCTGGTCGATGGACTGTTTGCGTCCATTCCAGGTCGCTTTATACGAAATTGTGCCCGATGGAGAAGCGCCGTCCTTGAAGAAAAGCTTCCCGGCAACTTCCCCGCTGCCGGCCTTCAAAGAGCCAACCGTTGAAGTCGCGCTGGAAGTCAAGGATAGTATCACCGGCATTGACGGAACCGGGAAACCACCCGCCCCGAATACCGGGGCAACCACGGCAAATGAACCTGTTAAAGAACCCGCCGTTGAATGGCGCGGATTCTCGGTTGCCGGCATGACCCCGATTTCATCCTCAGGCGGAATCCTGGTCGTCACCGCAACCGCATCCCGGGAGGGCAAGGCCTTTTCGCCGAGAAACATGGGGACACATTTCAAAGCGAGCGTAAAAGCGGATGGACTGGACACGGCGTTGGTTCCGGTGCTTCCCGACAAAACCTATCCTGCAACCTGGCAGGCATGGCGGATAACACTGCCCGAAAATGCAAGGGAGAGTTCATTCAAACTTGATGTCGCCTCAAGACTGGATAAGGACGTGAATCTGGCCTTCCGCGGGCACTTTGTACCCCGGGAAGGTCTTCCTGAGGCGCCTGGTAATTAAAGAGAAAAGACGGCCACGATGAAACGTGGCCCTCCACCGCCTCGGAAAACAGCCTATTTTTCCGCCTGTGGCGGATGGAGGGACGCGCTCTGTCGCGTCCGCAGGACTTTTGCAAGCAATTCTAAAGGAAGATTGTTTATTAAAACAACACGGAGGGAAAAAATCATGCCTGCGCGACTTTACTTTGTTAACCGTATTGACTGCGAGGATGAACAGGAAAAAAACACGCCGCTTGAACAGCTTGTGCCGAAATTCATCGCGATGAAAGAAAGCGGCTGCGCAATGCCGACTCTGTTGATAAGGTGCGCGGGCAAGAATGCCGATGGCGTTGTCAACAGCCCCTCGTCAATGAAAGCCATTCGCATACTGCACAAGGAAGGGGCGCCGCTGGGAATTCATGTGCATACCAGGCCTTCTGATGACGGCCGCCCGAAAGACCTTGATGCTTATTACAATCCGGACAAAATGAGAACACAATTGCAGGAAGCTTGCGACCGGTTCGGAAATGTTTTCGGTTTCAGACCGGAGATATTTGGCTGCGGCGATTGCGCAATAAGTCATGAGGATTGCGCCCGTCTCTTGAAGGAGTTTTATATTAAAATGTCGTTGGGCGATGTTGTTTCTCCCTGGCGCTATCAGGTTACACCGGCACAAAAACAGTTTACCGCGAGTAACAAAGCAAATTGTTGGTTTGATTACAGCACGCCAAATTGGCGGACTGATTTCCCCCTGTATAAACATGATTTGTGGTGGATTCCGGCCGGGACCAACGGCTTGGGGAATAACACGACCATTAAATCTCTGAATATTAATCCAGCCTTGAGCGATCATTATGGAAGTATCTTTTCGCGGTATTATGAAATCAGCAAATTACGCCCCGATAAAATCATCATCATCAGTTCCCTGTCCCACCCCCCGGAAACCCTTGAACACTGGCAATGCTGGCTGGACATGCATAATAGCGCGCAAAAATACGGCTTTAAAAACATAACATCGGCAGAAGCCCTGGATATTTTAAAAACCGAAAAACAAGTAAACTGTTACAAGAAACTCTAAAATTGGAGGTTACCCATGCCGGAAAATATGAATAAAATTAAAATTTTCAAAGATGACAATATCAGGGCGCCGCAAATAGAGACCAGGGCTGAATTCGGGGCTGGCGACGTCATCCCCGTGTTTTTGGCAACCAGGGGTTGGGCGGGGGAAATGAAGGTTTTCCTCAAGGCGCCGGCTTCGGTTAAAGTCAGTCCGTGCCTGCCCGGCAACACGCTCAAGGTGAAAGAGTGTCCGGCCAGCACGCTTTGCTGGGAAATTTCGGTTGATAAGCCGATGAGTTTTGAACTTACCGTCACGGCCGTGCACAAGCGGTGGACGTGGGAAATAAAGAAAAAAGTGACGGCTTATCGCCTGCACCGGCTCGGTATTGATCCGACCATCGGCTTTTTCATGATTCGTTATCACGAAGACGAGGCAGGGTATCTTGCCAGGGAAAATTGGCCGAAGGTGTGCGCGTACCGGGATGAATATCCATTGGAACGGGCATTGCAGGATTTCAAGGCTTCAAAAATCAACGCCCTGATTATGACCGGCTCCAGCGGCAGCATGCTGAAGGAGGATTACATAGAAACGGAATGGTTTACCAAATATGTCCGCGGATGCCACGCCGGGGGCATGCGGGTGGGCATTTGCGTGCCGTTTGCCGATACGTATGACAATTACATCACAACCCGCGACCCGGACGCGCAGGACCGGACCCACAAAGTTTATTCCAAACCGGGATATTTGGTGGACGGAATGTGCGTCATTGAAGGCCGGGTGGCTTCCCCTGAAATGGATGCGCCGGCGTTTGTTGATTATGTTGACAAATTGACCGCGAAATCCCGCAATGTTGGCGTGGATATCATTGATTATGCCGAGCCGGAATACAGGCCCAATCCAACAACGGGACATAGTCCTTATCTTAAAAGGCGCTGGCGCCTGAATTTCATGTCGCCATTCCCGCAAGAAACGAGCCCGGAGCACAGGTTGTTCATGGAAGACTGCCGGGTGGAGGCACTGGTTAATTTTTCCCGGCATATTCATGCGCTGGGCATGGCGGACCACCTTACGGCGAGTCCGTTCGCCCATCAGCCACCGTTAAAATGCCAGAATTACGGCAAGTATTCCCTGACTCCCATAACCGAACTTTCCAACACGTATCACAACGCCTTTGGCACCGCGGTCAACCGGAGACTGCAGGCGGCAAACATACCGGTTTCCTCCCCTCTCAAACCGGACAGCATCGGATGTATTGAGACCCGTTTCATGGGCCAATGGGAAAAACGGCACGGGGTTTATATCAATCACGACCAGGTATCCGTGATCCGGGACAGAATCAATCTGTGCGCTTTTTTGCACAATATGGATATATTTTTATGGGTGTATCCCGCAGTAACCGGCAAAAACGTAGAGGGCATAACCTCCCCGGCACCGGCCCCTATTCCCGCGGAACGACAAAAACGGTGGGACGATACCAAGAAAATGTTCAGCGAGAGATTCGGCGCTTATCTGGGATTGATCCCCGAATATCACTCTGCCGAGCCTTATCCGCATATCTTCATGGGAGTTTCCAAGCGGCTCGCCTATTTCACGAAGGAACCTTGGATTTTTGATTCCACGATGTACAGGAACGGACTGAGACTGATCAATGCCCACCTGCCATTCGGCATCATCTGGCCCGAGTTCACGGCGCCGTTGCTGAAGAAAGATACGCCCATCAAGGTTCTCATGCTGGGTGAAGACGTGCCGGTATCGGACGAGTTTTTACGGGCGGCGAAAAAATGGCACGGCAACGGCAAGGCACTGCTTTATTTCGGCGGTCCTTCTTACGATTGGGAAAACGGCCGGCGCCTGAAGACCTGGCCGGCGATTTTGGAGGGCATATTGAAACCAGCCGCAAAACAAAAAAGTTTTGTAAAAGAAACCTCCCTGAAAGAATTACTGCTGGAATATGGAAACGCCAAGTTGCCCGGGCATGAGTCTAATCCGATTGTTACCGTGGCCGGCGACCGCCGGACGGGGTTCGGCATCCGGGTGGATTCAACCGCCTCGGCCATGACCGAGACCGCTTATGCCATGCTTGTGGAAACGGTCGCCAAACTGGTTGACACGAAAACGCTGGACGTGAAAACGTCCGGAAATGTGGAAGTTTATGTTCAGCGAAACAAGAAGACTATGTTTATTTCCGTATTCAACCATGGCACCCAGGAGACCGGCTTCCAGATTGATTATAACCTGAGACGTCCTCACACCCGGATGAAAGAAATCATTTCCGGGCGGCGGATTCCGTTTGAAATGAACGCCGGCCGGGTAACTTTTGACGGCAGTTTGAAAGGCAGGGAGGCCGCCATTTATCGCCTAGGCTGAATTATGGAGCCGGGGTGACCTCACCCCGGTTTTATCGGCCTGTGGTCTCGTACTTTGCAGAGTAGTACAGGCCGTCTCCACCTAAAATTGAGGTGCCGATTTTATGCCTGAGGGTATGATTTTCAACATTCAAAGGTTCTCCATTCATGATGGTCCGGGCATACGCACCACGGTATTCCTGAAAGGTTGTTCGTTGCGCTGTTTCTGGTGTCATAATCCCGAAGGTATCCATCGCACTCTGGAGATCCAGTTCTTTCCCGGGCGTTGTATCGGCGATGGCGAATGCGCAAAGGTTTGTCCGCGGGGCGCCCTGCAATTTGTCAAAGGGAAGCGTCTTTACCGGCGCGACCGCTGCAAGGTTTGCGGGAAATGCCTGGAGGCCTGTTGCGCCGCGGCCCTGGAGTTGACCGGGAAAAACATGACCGTGGAACAAGTGATGGATGAAGTGCTGCGCGATCGTTCTTTTTATGAAACTTCCGGCGGCGGTGTGACGCTTTCCGGGGGGGATCCGTTGTTCCAACGCGATTTTTCGCTGGCAATCCTGAAACAATGCAAGGCTGAAAAACTGCATACGGCCGTTGAAACCGCCGCTAACTGCGGCTGGAACGATATTGAGCCAATGCTCATGTTTATTGACCTGATCATGATTGATCTGAAACACATGGATGACGAGAAACACCGCCGGGTCACGGGAGTCGCCAACAAGGCTATCCTGGGAAATGCCCGCCGGCTGGCGGGGACTGGCAAACCGCTTGTCTTCCGCACGCCGGTGGTCCCCGGCGTAAACGACACCCCGGCAGATATAATTGCCATCGCCAGTTTTGTGCGCGAATTGGCAGATATTCGGGAAAGAACAGGCGGCGTTCATGCCGGCATGCTTACCCTTGAATTGCTTCCGTTCCATAAGTTGGCCGCTGATAAATATCGGAGCCTGGGGATGGAATCGGATGTTCGGAATATTGAGCCGCCGGCCCGCGAAAAGATGGATGAACTGGTTGCCGCAGCTGGGACATGCGGTATTGCCGTAAAACGACGTTAATTTTGTGATTTTAAAATAATAACACAGGAGTAACAAAATGAGTTCCACTTCTCAAAAAACATCAACATACCAAGAGCGCATTAATTCGCTTCGTGAAACTAAAATGCTTCATACCCGCGAGAAACAGGAATTGATCGGTTCCATGGATTACGACGATTGGGGCCTGATCCTGCCTCCGCCCGAGCGCAGAAAGATGGTCAAAACGATCAGCGCTTCGGGTGTGCCCATTACCGACTGCCTTCTGGAAGGATTTGAGATTCGGAGCAACCATCCCAGCGGGGGATTCTTCGGTCCGAAATCATGCGGTGAAAATTTCGGCCGATTGCTCAAGTGTCATCCGGTCTACATTGATCCGGCAAGTTCCCTGGCGGGGGCTTATATGATTAATTTCTTTTCCTGCCGAAATCCGCATTGGAATCCGGATTTTGACCTCACTCCGTTCAACCCGGATATCGCCAAGTACAAGTTGTTACCCGGGATCGGGGCGCCCCAGCATTTCTGCCAGGACCTGAAAATCGGCCTTGACCTGGGATTTGGCGGTTTGTTGCAAAAAATCCGCCGCTATCGGCAGGAAAACACCCCTGATGGCGCGGATTTCTACGATGGACTGGAGGCGATCGTGATCGGCCTCCAGGATTGGATCGGCCGTACTGTCGTGGAAGCCCGGCGCCTGGCCGGGGCAGCGACAAGTTCCCACCTCAAAGAAAATCTGCTCCAGATCGCCGATATGAACGAGAAGCTGATCACGGAACCGCCGGCAACCTTTTGCGAGGCATGTCAATGGATTTTATGGTATCAAATCTGTTCCCGCATGTATAACGGCAGCGGCTCGCTCGGGCGGCTGGATGTGATGCTTACCCCCTGCTATTGCCGGGACCTGGCGGCCGGGATTCTTACCGATGAGGAGGCCGTTTTCCACATTGCCTGCCTGCTTATCCGGGATACAGCCTATCTTCAACTGGGCGGTCCGGACGAGAAAGGGCATGACGTGACCAACCGGGTCTCATATCTTGTCCTGGAGGCCGCGCATCGCTTGAAAATACCGGCCAACATCGGAGTATGCGTCGGCGAAGGCGTGGATCCAAAATTGTTGCGGCGCGGCGTGGAGATTATGTTTGAGGATAAAACCGGCATGCCGAAGTTCCTGGGCGTCAATCGGACGACCGAGGGATTTGTCCGCAACGGTTACCCGCTGGAGACGGCGCGCGCAAGGGCATATTCAGGTTGCCACTGGTCGGCAATCCCCGGCCGGGAATATACACTGAACGATTGTGTCAGAATTAATTTTGCCGCGGTCTTTGAGGTTGCGTGGAAAGAAATGATGTCAGACCCGGCGGCCGCGCCGGGCCTGGACAATCTGTGGAACCGGTTTGCCGATCATCTGGGCCGGGCGGTCGCCGCAACCGCCCGCTGTCTGGATTTTCACATGGAACATTACCACCAGGTGTGTCCGGAACTGATGTTGGATTTGCTCTGCCATGGCCCGATTGAAAAAGGCAAAGATGCCTCGCACGGCGGGGTGGAGTTCGTCAATCTATGCCTGGATGGCGCGGCCCTGGCCACGGTGGCGGATTCTTTCGCGGCGCTGGAACAGCGCGTGGAAAAAGAAGGCCGTTTAACCTGGCAGAAATTACAAGCCTTGCTGGACGCCGACTGGGCCGGCGCCGAAGGCGAACGGGCCCGTTTGCTGCTGAAAAATATCCCCCATTATGGGCACGGCGGCGCCCAGGCCGACGAATGGGCTGTCCGAATCGCGCAGTTATTTACCCGCCTGGTAAAAGAAAATCAGACCCCGGCCGGCTTCAACATGATTCCCGGTCTGTTTTCGTGGGCCGGCACCATTCCCATGGGTAAAGAATTGGGCGCTACGCTGAACGGCCGGCATGCCGGAGCGCCCATTTCGCACGGCGCAAATCCAAACCCGGGATTCCGCAAGGATGGGGCTCCCACGGCGATGGCCATAGCCATCGCCAGTGTCCAACCCGCGTACGGCAACAGCGCTCCCATGCAGATGGAACTGGATCCCATGATCGCTGCGGATGCGGGTGGCATTGATAATATCGCCGGTTTGATCCGGACCCATTTTGACCTTGGCGGGACCCAGATTAACCTGAACATCATGGATGCGAAGAAGGTCCTGGAGGCCCATAAGGATCCCGGCAAGTATCCGGACTTGGTCGTGCGCGTAACCGGTTTCAGCGCCTACTTCGCCAGCCTGTCGCCTGAATTCCGCCAGTTGGTCGTTGACCGGATTATCACGGAACGGATTTGACTCAAAATTACGGATGGAGTATCCCCTCAGTCTCGCGGGTGGATTTTTGGAGACGGGATGACCTCATCCCGTTCAGAGCGGCCTGGTGGCAGGCCGGCTCCACCGAAGACTGAGAAGCTGTGAAAAAATTGATTTATCCGATACGAAGACGGTCGCGATCCATTCGACAGGCTCAGGACAGGTGAAACGCCACGTCGCTTCGCAAGTGGCCACTTGGCCCCTCCAAGGTGGGGCTGACGTGGCGACCCTCCACTTTACGAGGAAAAACGCATGATTTCAGCAGTGGAGGGACACGCTCCCTGCTTCGCCAAGGCTACGCAGGGCGAGCCGTCGTGTCCGAACAATTTTTTCACAGCTTCTAGGTTTACCGGATGGATAACATTTTTATTGTATTGCGCTGATTTTTATGCATGAATGAGTGGCTTAAAGCTAAGAGACTATCATGGTAAGATTCAGACGGCGACGACTGTCATTTATGCTGGTGATCCTGGTGCTCATTGCGGGCATGGAATGCCCGGCTGCCATCCATTACGTGGTGCCGCCCGGAACGGCCGGCGCAACTCCAACCGACCCATTCACAAACTGGGCTATTGCCGGCACAAACCTTATTGAAGTGGTCAATGCCGCCCTGACCAATACCGGCTCAAGATTGATCTGGGTGACAAACGGAACGTATTATCCGACAAACCAGATTTATGCCACCTCTGCGATGACGATCCAAAGCGTCAACGGGCGTGATCTGACCATTTTGAACGGGGTCAATGCTTCCACGAACCGCTGCGCGTATTTCAGCGCCAACGGCTCTGTGTTTGATGGTTTTACGGTAACAAAATATCATGCGTACGGCCAGGCAGGCACAATATTCATGAATAGCAGATCCACGATTATCAATTGTAGTTTTCTGAACAACAGCAACACTCACTTTGGCGCAGGTTCAGGCTCAGGCTCAGGCGGAGGAGCTAATGTCGGTTCCGGCGGCATCACCATAACAAATTGTATTTTCAGAGATAATTGGGTTTCAACTTATGGCGGGGCGATTTATGGAAACAACATGAAAATATATGGATGCCATTTTGAAGGCAACTTTGTTAGGGATTATTATGGCGCGGCTATCAGCATCTCATCGGCGAATGAAAACACGATTTCCAATTGTGTAATCATTAATAACTCGGCCCTCACCGGGGGAACGGGCATCATGGCTTTAGGGGACACCAATAATATTTTAAACTGCATAATTACGGGTAATGTCGCCAGGGCCGCTGGCTCATACGGCGCAGGCATCGTTGGTTCCGGAAAAACGACAATCAAGAATTGCTCAATAATCGGAAACCTTGCCACAAACCAAGGCGGGGGAATTTATGGGACAAACATGACCATTCAAAATTGCCTGGTTGCGTTGAACCGCGCATTAACGAATACCGGCGGCGGGTTATGGATGACCAACGCTAATCTTGTTGAAAGCTGCACGATCGTGAGCAATTACGCCGCACTTTCCGGCGGCGGGGTTTATATTGATGGTCCGGGAAGCAGCGGGACAAATAACATCATTTATTTCAATACTGCGGGAGTAAGCGCCAACAATTTTACTAATACTGCCGGTAATACCGGCTTGAATTATTCCTGCGTGATTCCGGCGGTGAATGGAGCCGGCAACATCACCAATGATCCCCGCCTGGTTGATTTGGCCGGCGGCAATTATCGTCTGCGCGTGAACTCGCCCTGCGTTAATGCCGGAACAAATAAGAACTGGATGACTAATGCGGTTGACCTGGACGGCAGCGCGCGCATCCGTTACGGCATCGTTGACATGGGCGCGTATGAAACGGTTTTACGGCAGGGAAATCTTTACCGGGTTCGTTAGTTCCCACCATCTCCCGATCAGCCCCCATCTTCTCCCAATGACTCCGCCATATTGAAAATTTAAGTATCCCCTCAGTCTCGCGGGTGGATTTTTGGAGACGGGACGACCTCGTCCCGTTCAGAACGGCCTGGGGGCAGGCCGGCTCCACCGAGACTGAGGCATTACAAATTTAATCATTTAATCATTGACGCACCGCAAAGTTTTTTATACAAGCATGCAATACGTCGGGAGCCGGAAGACAAGAATAAATACTTGCGCTTCCGGATGTCTGGCTGTTTATTTTTTATCGCAAAAAGTAACAATAGAAGGAGAAATACAACATGGCAGTCAAAATCGGAATTAACGGATTCGGCAGAATCGGCAGGCTTGTTTATCGCGCGGCCCATGAAATGAAAGTCCTGGATCAACTGGAATTTGTGGCGGCGAATGACCTGACCGATACCAAGACCCTGGCTTATTTGCTGAAATATGATTCAACTTTCGGAAAATTTCCGGGCGTTGTCAGCCACGATGACCAGAGCATAATCGTTGACGGCAAGAAAATCAAGGTGCTGACCATCAAGGATGGCCCCGGCAAAATGCCCTGGAAAGATCTCGGCGTCCAGGTTGTCCTGGAAAGCACCGGCCGATTTACCGATAACACCGAAAAGGCAAAGGAAAATGACCGGCCGGGACTGCATATCACCGCCTCGGGCGCCAGGAAAGTTCTGATCAGCGCTCCGGCCAAGGGGCATGATGTCACCCTGGTCATGGGCGTCAATGACGACGTTTATGACCCGGCCAAGCATCACGTTATTTCAAACGCCTCCTGCACCACCAACTGCCTGGCGCCGATGGTTAAGGTTTTGAATGACAATTTCGGGATTGAAAAGGGATTGATGACCACGATCCATTCCTACACCAATGACCAGCGCATCCTTGACTTTCCCCACAAGGACCTGCGGCGCGCCCGTTCGGCCGCGGTGTCAATCATCCCCACCACGACCGGCGCGGCCAAAGCCATCTCGGAAGTCATCCCCGAAATGAAAGGCAAACTGCACGGCTATGCCCTGCGCGTGCCGACTTCGGATGGTTCGGTGACCGATTTTACGGTTACCCTCAAAAAAGCGGCCACCCCCGAACAGATTAACGAAGTGTTCAAAAAGGCGGCCAACAGCGGCTCCTTGAAAGGATATCTCGCTTATTCTGAAGACGATATCGTGCTGGCTGACATCGTCGGCGACAATCACAGCTGTATTTTTGACAGCAAGCTGACCATAACCATCGGCGATAACATGGCCAAGGTTGTCGGCTGGTATGATAATGAATGGGGTTATTCCTGCCGGTGCGTTGACCTGATCAAGAAGCTGGCAATGACCTTGAAATAGAAGGAAGGCAGAAGGCACAGAGGGACAAAGGCAGAAGTGAACAAGCAATAAAGATTGAATGATCGGCTTTGTGCCTATGTGCCTTTGCCACTTTGTGCCTGATTAAAAAATGAACAAAAAAACTGTCCGCGATGTTGATCTTAAAAATAAACGCGTTTTGATGCGCGTGGATTTTAATGTGCCCTTGGAAGGCAACAAAGCCCAGGCTTCGCCGGAGGCTCCGCCGAGGCGAGTTGATGATGACACGCGCATCCGCGCCGCCCTTCCGACCATTCAATACGTCCTCAATCAGGGCTCCAGTCTTGTCCTCATGAGCCATCTGGGCAGGCCCGACGGCAAAGCCAATGCCAAATTCAGCCTGAAACCCGCAGCCGACCAGCTTGCCGTGTTGTTGGGCAAGCCGGTTCAATTTGCACCGGACTGCATTGGCCCGGCGACAATCGCCATGGCCAAGGCGCTTAAACCGGGCGAGGTGCTCCTCCTGGAAAACCTGAGATTTTACCCGGAAGAAGAAGGCAAAATTGACCTGCCCAAGACGGCCCCGGAAGATCAACGGAAGGCGGCCAAAGCCGAAATGAAGGCCAGGCAAAAAGCGTTCGCCGCAAAGATTGCGCAAATGGGCGATGTTTATGTCAACGACGCCTTCGGCACGGCGCACCGGGCCCATGCTTCCATTGTCGCGGTGGCGGAATGTTTCCAGGAACGCCTGGCCGGTTTCCTGATGGAAAAGGAAATTGAATATCTGGGCAAGGCCACCTCCAACCCGACCAAACCGTTTGTGGCCATAATCGGTGGGGCAAAGATCAGCGACAAGATCAATGTCTTGACGAACCTGTTAACCAAGGTAGATGCCCTGCTTATCGGCGGCGGCATGGCCTACACGTTTTACCGCGCAAAAAATATCCCGGTTGGCAAATCCCTTGTTGAAATTGAAAAGGTTGACTTGGCAAAAGCGCTCCTGCTCCAGGCCAAAAAGGCCAACGTCAAGCTCCTCCTGCCGGTTGACAACGTCATCGCGGACGCATTCAGCGCCGACGCCAACACCAGGGTTGTCGCCGAAGGCGGCATTGATGAAGGCTGGATGGCGCTTGATATCGGCCCCAAGACGGCCCAATTGTTCGCCGCGGAAATCGCCACTGCCAAAACAATCGTCTGGAACGGACCGATGGGTTGTTTTGAAATGGCGCCATTTGAGGATGGCACTTTTGCCGTTGCCAAAGCCATTGCCGCCAACCGTTCCTGCATCAGCATCATCGGCGGAGGCGACAGCGTCAGCGCCGTGAACAAAAGCGGCCTGGCGGACAAGATGAGCCATATCAGCACCGGCGGCGGGGCAAGCCTGGAATTTCTTGAAGGAAAAGAACTGCCCGGAATCGCGGTATTGAGTAACAAGTAACATTAGGACAAGATGTCTCTCACAGAGAACACAGAGTACACAGAGAGGGGCGAAAGCCGGAGCAGACATGGACTGTAAATTTTTATGTGAATATAAAAATTTACAGTCCATAATATTTTCTCTCTGTGCTCTCCGTGAACTCTAGCGAACGCAGTGAGCGGGTGAGAGATAATTCTGAAAGAAAGTGACTCAAATGACAGATAAAATAACACCTATAAAACGCAAGCCGATGGTCGCCGGAAACTGGAAAATGAACAATACAACCGCCGAGGCGGCCGCCCTTGCCAAGGATTTGATTCGTCTCCTGGTGAACATCAAGGGCGTTGACGTTGTCATCTGCCCGCCTTTCACCGCGTTGGCCACCGTGGGCGCCGGCATCTCCGGAACAAACATCGGCCTTGGCGCGCAAAACATGCATTGGGAAAAATCGGGCGCATTCACCGGCGAAGTCTCGGCCGCGATGCTCCGGGACTTATATTGTCATTATGTCATCCTCGGGCACAGCGAACGCAGGACCTTGTTCGGCGAAACCGACGAAGTCGTCAACCGCAAGACCAAGGCCGCCCTGGCAAGCAATCTGCATCCGATCGTCTGCATCGGCGAGACGCTTGCCCAGCGCAAAGACGGCAAAACGGAAGAAATAATCGGATCGCAATGCCGGAACAGTTTCAAGGAACTGGATGCCGCCAATTTCAGCAACATGATCCTGGCCTACGAACCGGTCTGGGCCATCGGCACCGGCATGACCGCCACCCCGCAACAGGCCCAGGACGTCCACCGCCTGATCCGTCAGCTTGTCCAGGAGCAAACCGATGAAAAAACCGCCTTGTCAGTCCGCATTCTTTACGGCGGGAGCGTCAAGGCCAACAATGCCGTCGAGCTGTTCCGCCAGCCTGACATTGACGGCGGACTCATCGGCGGCGCGGCGCTTGACGCCGATTCATTCGCTGCAATCGTCAACGCCGCTTTGCCGTCAACAATATAATCGGAAATAAAACCATGCTTGCCTTAAAAATATTATTGGTTGCCGTTGAAACAATCTGCAGTTTTTTAATGATCGTCCTGATTCTCCTGCAAAAGGCCAAGGGCGAAGGACTGGGCCTGGCATTCGGCGCCGAAATGGGCGAATCTATCTTCGGAGCGCGCGCCAGCAACGTGCTTGTAAAAGCCACCATGTGGCTCGGGACCATTTTTATCTTGAACACGGTGATCCTTGCCACGATTTATTCCAATGCCCCCAAAAAGTCCATCTTGGGCGGACGATCACTCCCACCGCTGGAACAATCCGCCACCCCCACTCCCTTGCCCGCGTCCACGCCGGTTGTGCCAACGTTGCCAGCGCCGCAAGCGCCGGCCGCTCCATGAGAGCCACGTAACGGCAGGGTTAAAAATATCTGAAAAACTGAGCGTTGAATTACTTTCAAAAATATCTTTCTATCGCCAGGAATTTGTTCCTTTTCTCAATATTTTTCACCTTCATTTATTTTTCCCCGGCCGCCGATATTAACAGCGCAGAAAACCCGAACACGCTTTACAGCATTGCCGAACGGATCCGCGGATTTGACCCGGTCATGGCCGGCGACGTTGCCTCGGCCCTGGCCATAAGCAGGATCTACGAGGGACTTCTGCAATATTCATACCTCGCGCGCCCCTACCGGGTGGAACCATGCCTGTGCGAAAAAATGCCCGAGGTTTCAGCTGATGGATTGGTCTATGTTTTTTCCATCAGAAAAGGCATTTATTTTCAGGATGATCCGTGCTTTACCGCAACTGGCGGCAAAGGCCGCGAATTGACGGCTGACGATTTTGTTTATGCAATAAAACGCGTGGCCGATATCAAGACCGGTTCAACCGGTTATTGGGCCTTTAATGACCGCATTGCCGGATTGGACGAGTTTCGCGACAAATCATCCGGGGAGCAGGCGACGGATTACACAAAAGCGGTTGAAGGCCTCACCGCTCCCGACCGTTATACGTTGCGCATCCGGCTGAAACAACCTTACCCGCAACTGCTCTGGATTCTTACCATGCATTACACCTTTGCTGTCCCCCGCGAGGCGGTTGAATATTACGGCCGCGATTTTGTCAATCATCCGGTCGGTACCGGCCCCTACTGCCTGAAATCATGGGCCAGGAATTACCGGATTGAATACACCCGCAACCCGAAATGGACGGAAACCGGGCGGATTGAAAGCTACCCCGGAAACGGCAATGAATTGGATAAAAAAACCGGACTGCTGGCCGATACCGGCAAGCTTGCCACGCGCTCCGAGTGGCAGATTCCGTTCATTGACCGGATCGTGCAGTACGTCGTCGGCGACTCCACGACCATGTGGTTCATGTTCCTGAAAGGACAGATGGAATCATCCGGCATTTCGCGCGACAACTGGGATGCGGTCATCACTTCCGATAAAACACTGAAAAACGAGCTGGCCGCAATGGGCATTAACATGTTCAGCACCCCCGTCATGGAAACTTATTATATCGGGTTTAACATGGATGACGCGACCGTCGGCGGCAATCTGTTTCTTCGCAAGGCCCTGGCCTGCGCATTTAACTCGGAACAATACGTCCGTTTCTACAACAACCGCGTTATCCGCGCTTCCGGGCCCATTCCGCCGGGCATCGCCGGTTTTGAGAAGCAGGATAACCCCTATCCGTTTGATCTTGAGCGCGCCAAGGACCTGCTTGCCAAAGCCGGTTATCCGGAAGGCAAGGACCCGAAAACCGGGCGCCGGTTAAAGCTGAACCTGGATATCGGCAACCCCAACGACCCGGAAGTCAGGGCTTCGGTGGAGTTGTTTTCATCATTCATGGACAAAATCGGAGTCCAGATCGCGCCGGTCTACAATAACTGGCCGACTTTTCTCGCGCGGCTTGAACGCCGCCAGGCGCAATTATTCCGCCTGGGATGGGTGGCGGATTACCCGGACGCCGAAAATTTTCTTCAGCTTTTCTACGGCCCGAACGGTTCGCCGGGACCGAATCACTGCAATTACAGCAACAAATCATTTGATGCGCTTTATGAAAAAGTGCGGGTAATGGCCGACAGCCCCGAACGCACCGCGCTCTACCGGCAAATGGCCGAAATCGTCAGCAGGGATTGCCCCTGGATTTTCGAACAACATCCCCTCTCCTACGGCCTTTATCATCACTGGCTGAAAAACTATCAACCCCATGATTTCCCATACGGCATGAATAAATATCATGCGGTGGATTATATTGAACGCGAGCGGTGGAAAAAGGAACACGGGGCAAAGTGAAGCGCCTTATGGCATGTATCCGGCATAGTCGCCAGACGAGACGAAAGCCAGAGGGTATCCTGGCAAAGTCAGGTGTTTCGCGGGCTATATATTAACGGCTTATCCTAATCCCTATTGTTTAGGTTGTTAAGTATTAAAGTTAGGTTTGACCCCGTCCCCTTACGGCTTTGGCCAAAACTCCGGATGGGCAGGTTCAACCCAGCCTTTGTGTTGGGCGATGGCCAGAAGCACATGAAAATCGTGGACCAGTGTTCCCTCATAGCCACATGGCGTTCCGTCCCAGGTAAAAAACTCGACGCCGTTTTTATGGCCATCGAATCGCATCCGGTCAAAACTGTCCAACAAATCATCGCATATCCGATCGGCCAGCGCCTTAAAGCCATGTTGGGAAAGAGCCTTGAGAAAATAAAAACCACAATTCGGGCTGACACAACCATTCAGGTATACCCCAAAGGTATCGGCGCCATCCCGCCGAAAGGGAAAGAGATAGTTCCGGCCGCCAAGACGTCGAAAAGCCCAATCCTTCTGCGGCATGGGGATTAACTGGAAGGGAATACCATAGCGATAATCGCTAAGCCCCATCTTCCCGATTCGATTGACCAAGGCGTCGAGGATGCCTTTCGCTCGAGCTCCCTCAATGAGCCCAAAACACACGGCCATCGCGTTGATGCATATCAATCCATAGTCATGTAGCTCGCCGTCCTGGCTGCGCCACGCCCCCAACCAACCGGTTTCTGGATTAAACAACACCTTTTCATAGGTGTTCTTCAAGCCTGTCGCCGCGGTCAGACACCGTTCTTGAAGTTCCTTGCGCCCTACGGCACCGGCCAACGCGGCGGCGCAATGGAACGCCGGGTAAGCCAGCGCGGCAGTATACCCATCATAATGGCCAAAACTAAGAGTATCATAGGCAATGGTCCAGCTTCCGTACGAATAGGCATTGCCGCTATGCGTAAAACAGGTGTACATACCCGTTTCGTCGATGTTACCCAACATGTGGGTGATTAGCCTTTCCAGAAACGGCCAGCGTGACTCAACCCACTGACGGTCATGGGTCGTCCTGTAAATCTGCCCGGCGGAATAGACAAGCGATGGCGGTGCATCGGGTGCCCGTTCATGGCGACAGCCATAGCCCGGACCTCCCCGCAGGGCCAGATCGATGTTGTACTTAAAAAGGTCCGTCAAGGAGAAAAGATCATTCTTAACGCTATAAGTCATCATATCCGCGACCAGATGCTGAACGTTCTGGCAATTTGTGGAGAAAGAATTGTTCGAAAATCCGCCGTGTTCAGGACGGAACGCGAAGATCGTGCCCCACGCTCTCCTCAGGCCACGATGAACTTTTTCTGGTTGAGTGTCCTGCGCATACACCGGCTCCAGGTTGCCTACCCGCAGGGAGAGGGCCGCCCGGTAGTGGCCCGGCTTCAGGGTGACAGGGCCGTACGGATCCCGTTCCACCCCCATTTGAAATCCGCAGAACAGCTTGGGGTCGGAAAACCCGTAGTTATCTACTTGCATGGACAACCCTTCATCCTGGGATTCGAACCGTAACGTTCCCTGTCCCGTGCAATGCCATCCTCCTTTCGCCTCGACCAAACCATTTCGATGGTTTCCCCGGATCGGCCGCGCCAGCGTGCCGATCGAGTAAGCCTGACTGCCATCAAAGACCAGCCGCCAGAGTTCCGCCTCGAGAAATTTCTGCTTCTGTTTAACCTCCAAGTCGAAAACAATGTCCATACCGTCAGGCCGAACATGAAATTCAACCCCGACAAAAAAACTCCGGTCGTACGTAAGAGACGAGTAACGAACGACATTGTCTTCAACCTCCACCTTGCCCCCCCAGAGAAAGGGGGACCCTGGGCCGGCAAGATTCAAACACCAGGGGCCACTGCAATATTGAGTGTGCAGATCCGCAAGAAGATTCTTGGCCGCCAGACCGGATCCGAAAAAGTCCCATCCCAGGTGGGAAATACGCGGCCGTAACACATTGAACCCCACTTGGAAAGCCGGACTTTCATAATGAACGCACCGACCATCAAACCGGGCCTTCAGCCTCTCTTGGCCGCGCGGCGCAATCGTTCCTTGTTCCAGAAACGGATTGACTTCAGGTCCCGGAAGCCACTCGCGATCATTGCCCCGCTCTGCCCACCAGCTCGTTTCGTCAAATATGGAAAAAGGAACGCACCAAGGGTCAACATGATACTCCGAAAGATCCGTCACCCTGCTTGGGGTGGTCCAGTCACAGAGCTGGGATACGGCGAAAGTTTGAAGATCCTTGAATTGGACCTCGCATAGATCGTCCTTCCATTCCACTGGCCCGTCATAGATGACGGTCCCCTGCGGTTCCTTGTCCTGGTAGGCAAAAAGCTTCATCCGCTCAGGACGACCTCCGCGTGCGTCGGCCGGGCGGCGGATTGTCATCTTATGCAAAGGCACGCGATTATAGAACCGATAAAACCGATGCGAACCGACCCCCGGTACGGGCAGGCCGGTACCCGGCTCGAGCGCATCGAACCAGAACGCATAAGGCATCACGTATGAAAAATTGTGGTCTTGAAGGCGGATTATTGCATTCATGTGGTTTTACCCGGGCAAATAAAAATTGGATTCACAATCATCCCATAGGATTTTGAAAAAGTGTTGGATTTCGGCGGTCGTTCTGCCAAACGGCAGACCGGCGCCTGCCAGATCGGCGATAGTGCGTGACACGCCCAATAACACCGCGCCCATTCACCCTCGCTTCATTAACCAATTAATCATATCGCTCCTTTTTTATACGATTAACCCCACCCCAACATGTCAACATTTTTTTCAGCCCGGAATAAAACTTTCCCGACCGGACATGGCCAGAATAGTTTCGGCAATCAGTGCGACCGTCGCCTCCAGGTCATTGAGCGCGACCACTTCCACTGAAGTATGCATATAACGGTTGGGAATGCTGACCAGCGCCGCGGCGCTGCCGCCCCGCGCCAATTGCATCGCATTCGCATCAGTCCCCGTCGCCCGCGGTTCAGCCTGCATCTGATACTTGATCCTTTTTTCCTTGGCCGTATTGCAAAGCATTTTGCCGAGGACCGGGTTGATGTTCGCGCCGGCATGGAGAATGGGACCCTTGCCGAGGCTTATTTCGCCGCTTTTTTTCGGCTCGCCCGCCGGAAAGTCGGAGGAAAACCCCACGTCCACCGCAATACCCACGTCCGGCTTGACGTTATATGAACTGGTTACCGCCCCGCGCAGGCCAAGCTCTTCCTGGACGGTTGAAACAGCATACACCGCCACCTTGATCTTTTTGCCGGAAAGCGCGCGCAAGACCTCGGTCACCACCCATGCCCCCACCCGGTCGTCAAAAGCGCGCGAAGACACAAGCCCGTTGCGCAGTTCAATAAAATCCGGATCAATCACGAGCGGGTCGCCAATCCCCACGGCCTTGAGGGCGTCCTTCTTGTTTTTCGCGCCGATATCAATCCACAAGTCATCCAGCTTGATCTCCTTGCCGCGTTCAGCCTGATCCATCATGTGAATCGGCTTGCGCCCCACCACGCCGCGCACAACGCCCCGGGCGGCAAGGATGCACACCCGCTGGCTGATCAGCACCGCCGGATCACAGCCGCCGATGGCCGCGAAATATAAAAATCCATTGCCGTCAATATGCGTGATCATAAAGCCGATTTCGTCGGCGTGCCCCGCCAGCATCACTTTCAGGGAAGCCTTTTCGTTTAAAACGCCGGTGACGTTGCCATGCACGTCGGTTGAGACCCTATCGGCAAACAATTTCATCCGCTGCCTGATGACCTTTTGCGCCGGGATTTCAAAGCCCGAGGGCGACGGCTGGAGCATAAGATTTTTTAAAAACAGAAACGATTCCTTGTTCATTAATTTTCCTTTTTTTTCCTTCAATTAACAGAACTACTTGCAAAAGAAAAGACGGCCACGATAAAACGTGGCCCTCCACCACCTTGGAAAACTGTCTATTTTCAACAGTGGAGGGACGCGCTTCGTCGCGTCCGCGGGCCTTTTGCAATTAGCTCAATTAACCCTCATATCGCATGTTTACCGTGAAATATCCAGACTAAAAGAGAACCATATTTTCGCAGGCCGCCCTTGTTTTCGGGAAACGGCGGCGGGCAGTTTTCACGATGGCATCAATTTCATCATCCCGCCGCTTGTAATCATGATGGGTTAAGATCAACTCGCCCGCTTCGGCCGCGCGCGCGAGCGCAACGCCTTCTTCCCAGGTGCCATGGCCCCAGCCGTGATGCGCCTTTATTTCATCCGGCAAATATTGGGCGTCGTAAATCAGATGATCGCAGCCCGCGCATAATTTTTGCAGAACCTGCTCGCGTTTACGGTCACCGTGTTCATGGTCGGTCACGATCGCAACCGACCCGGCCGGCGTATCAAGGCGATACGCCAGGCAACCTTGCGGATGCGAGACGCCGCACCAGGAAACGCGGATCCCGTTCAAGTTCATGAAATTTGTCCGCCGCGGCAAATCTTTCATTTCAATCGCGGCCGGCAACCGGTTCCATTTGAGCGGCCAGTACGGCGGCCTGACAAAATCCTTCAAGGTGGAACGCCAATTATCCGCGCGGGCGGGATCAGCCATAATGCACAGAAACGATCCCGGATTATAAAGCCGCTTGAAAAAAGGCAGCCCGATCACATGGTCAAGATGGAAATGAGTGAACAAGAGCGTCGCCGGCCTCAGCTCGTCATCCCGGTCCTCGCCAAGCAATGTTATCCCCAGCCCGGCATCAATGATGATCTTTCCCCCGGCTGTTTTAAGGCAGAAACAGGTGGTGTTGCCGCCATATTTCAGGAATTGCCGGCCCGAAACGGGCATCGTGCCGCGTGCGCCAAGAATGATGAAAGATTCCTTCATGCAAAAATTCAGGCACAAAGGAACAAAGGCACAAAGTGCGCGAGGAAAGCAGGGTCAAATCCATCAGAATATTTTTTATTCTGTATTCTGCGCTTTTTCATCTTCCACTTTGTGCCTTCTGCCTATGTGCCTTTGCCACTTGCTGTTATCTTATTCCTTTTTCATTTCGCCAGCCAGTTTTTCCAGCGCGTCAATCCGGTCAATCAGGTCAAAAATAAGCGCCATTGAATCAAAACTTATCTGGAGATGACGCCGCATGCGCAGAATCCTGCGGACCTGCCCGACGTCTTCCACCCGGAACAAAGGCGTTTCTGACCGGGCGCTCGCCTCGCTGAGCTCGCCTTGCGAAGTCTCGCCAAGGGCGGATCGGCGAAGCGGGCAGGGAACGATCAAATCCAAATCAGCCAACTGGGCAATGATCTCGTCGGTTGTGCCGGCGAGAAAGGCCAGTTCGTGGGGAGTAAGGCTGTTTTCCGAAACATCGGGACTTGATTCCTTAAACGCATCCGGCGCAAATTGTTCTTTTGTGCTCATACTTATTACACCGGCGTTTAGCGTAGGGCGGATAGCGTTTAGTTTTTCCATACGCTATGCACTATCTTTTCTATCCGCTCTACGCTAAACGCTATTCTTCTCCCGCGGCCTGAATGAGGAAGTTTTCGCCAATTCCTCAAACAGTTTTTTTTCATTGGCCGACACGGAACTTGGAACGGCAATTTGAACCGTCACAAACAAATCCCCCGGGGTTTGCCCGGGAAACCCCTTGCCACGCAGACGGAACTTCTGGCCGGACTGCGTCCCCGGCACAACCGTCAAGGAAGCCTTGCCTTCCATGGTCGGCACGTGTATTTTCGCGCCCAGCACTGCTTCCCAGGGCGCAATGGGCACAATAATTTCCAAATTTTTACCGCTCCATTTAAATACGGGATGGGGAGCGATAGAAACACGTAAATACAGATCACCGGCTGAACTTTCGGAATGGCCCGACCCGCCCTGTCCGGCCAGCCTGATTCTCATTCCGTCAGTGGTGCCCGGCGGAATCCGGACATTATACTTTTTGGTCTGGCGTTGAACACGGCCATGTTCATCAATTCCGGCCGTCTGCAATGCAATGGTTTTTTTCCCTCCCCGGAAGGCGTCTTCAAGAGTGATTGTTATTCCGGCCTCATGATCCTGTCCCCGCGCTTGGCGAAATGATTGCCCCTCACCCCGGCCGCCAAAAAGGGTTTCAAAAAAATCGCTGAAACCGCCAAGATCATCGTGATTAAAACCGGAGGCGGACGGCTCGCCATAAAACTGATATGAGGATTCCTCCCATCCGGGCGGTGGATGGAACTCGTCGCCCGAGTGGTAATTTGCACCGTATTCATCGTACTTTGCGCGCTTTTGCGGATCGCTTAGCACTTCATAGGCCTCGGCAATTTCCTTGAATTTATTTTCAGCCTCCGGATTCTTGTTCACATCCGGATGAAACTTGCGCGCCAACCTGCGATAGGTTTTGCGGAGTTCATCCTGGGATGCGCCCCGCGCAACGCCGAGCGTCTCATAATAATCCTTGAATTTTACCGGCATTTAAATTACCTGGCCCTTTACTCTGACTTCTGTCTACTGGCTTCTGACTTCTTGCCCGCCTCCCTGAGCATTTCCGCCGCATTCTTATGCCCCTTCAGCTCGGCCCATTGAAGCGCCGTCTGCCCGTAGTTATCCGCCGCGGCGACGGAGGCGCCGTTGGCTACAAGCAATTCAACGGTTTTATCCTGTCCTTTCATTGCGGCCAAATGCAAAGGAGTCAGTCCCAGGTCGTTCTTTATATCAAGCGCCGCGCCCTTGCGCACAAGCAGATCAACCGCGTCATGTTGCTCAAATTGAACGGCAATGCTCAGCGCCGGGTTGCCGCTGTTATCGCGTTCGTTCAATCCGGCGCCGTTTTTGGCGAGCAATTCAATCGCTTGGCACCGGCCATACATGGCCGCCGTGTGCAAAGGCGTCATGCCCATGTTATCGCGCGCATTTACATCGGACTTGGCGCGCACAAGTTTTACGGCAATTTCATCAAATCCCCTGCTGGCGGCATTATGCAAGGGAATTCTCAACCGCACGTTCCGGATGTTAACATCCGCTCCCCTGGCAATGAGCGTTTCCACGACCTTCAAATGACCGTTAAACGCCGCCAAATGCAAGGGCGTGGCGCCGGCATCATCCCGCGCATTCACATCCGCGCCATGCACCAACAATATTTCAACCATCCGGACCTGTCCCGCGCCGGCGGCCCAATGCAAGGGCGTATAACCGGCGCCGCCCCGGGCCTTGACCAAGCCCGGATCCTTTTCCAAAAGCATCTTGACCAGTTTTGCGTCGCCCTGCTCAGCCGCCTGAAAAATGGGATTCACCATTGTATCAGCCGCGCGCGCCGCCATCCAAACACCGCTCATAAAACACATCAGCAGGACAAGTATCGTTCGCATAGTTCCTCCCCATTTGTTTTTAAAGAATGGTACACTATATCAAGACATGATTCAAATAACAATCATAACGGCAAATCAAGATTAAAGCTCAGTCTTCGGTGGAGCCGGCCTGCCCCCAGGCCGCTCTGAACGGGACGTGGTCTGCTTGCCCGTCGTAGCCCTTGGGCGAAGTCGGGTCCCGTCTCCAAAAATCCACCCGCGAGACTGAGGGGATACAATCAAGGTTAACTCGCACAACGAGTTTGAGCATCAGGGGCCGGGAGGCGGAGGGCAAGAATAGCGGCAAACTTCGTAACCGGTTCCATTGTAAAGAAGCGGAAGCGAACTTGATTTTCCCTTTACGACAAAACCGGGAAACGGATTTTCCCCTTTTTCACTTTTTTCCATTTTTTCCTTGCCCGGCACGGGAACCAGGCGGAAGGGGTGAGCCAGCGCTTCCCGCAGAACGGGATCCAACTCGTCCGGGGCATTTATCGTCTTCAAGAGCTTGTTGGCCCGATATTCATCAAGCCGATCCGCATTCAAAACGTTTGCCCGCAAAAATGCCCCGGCAAGCTTTGAAGCATCCGTTAACTTCAGTGCAAGCGCCGATGATTCCTGGACAATTTTTTTCAACGCGGCCGGAATTTTATCGGCATCCCCTTCCCACAGATGCTCCGCGCCGGCCGATTGCCTGACCATGACGCGCGCGTGGCCGGGAAGGGCTTGCGAAGGCGGCAGATTGGGATCCGCCCCGGGCGGACCGCGAAGGCCGGATAATGAAATTGCAGATAATGTCTTGAATACATCGGCAACGGGAAGAGAACCTTCCTGCAGCTCCAGCTTATCATCCTCGCCGGCATAGCGTTGGACAAGACCTTTTTCGTCCAGATAAATGGCCGTGAATTTGGCGGTGCCATCCTCGCTGGTGGCAGGGGGCCGCTGTTCAATGAAAATGAACGCGCCGCCCTCACCCCACCCGTTTAAGGCAAACAGCGCCAGCGTGATGATGACCAAGAATCGCATTATCATACAATATTTATCGTTACTGGAGATACAGGATGGCCATATTGTAACAGACGGAGTCGGCATCCAAATATCCGTTCACGTTCGGATCCACGCCGAAGAAGAACTTCCAAGTCCCCGCCGGCAAGCCATTCCAATTTAACAACGTCAAGGGAGTGGTGATATCAAAGAGCGGTCCCTGATAAACCGGCCGCATATCCGCCAAACCGGCTGCCGGCTGCCACGATCCGTTGCTGTCCAGGTAGTAGAAAACCCCCGCGGTTTCGCCATAGGCCACCACCCACCAGTCACAGGGCACACCGGCAAATTCGCCGGCCCTGATCAGCGCGGTTACATTCACATAGTTTCCGGCGTCAAGTGTAATTGTGCTTGCGTCATCCACCCGGATAGCAGGACCAAAGAGAGGCCAGCCCTGATGGGCAGAACTGAACCCGCTCGCGCCCTTGAAGTTGACGGCCTTGACCCAGTAATAATACCGGTAAGCAAAACTGTTGCGAACGGTCACTGCCGTATCCATGTAACTATCGTAAGCGCGGTCAACCTGGGCAATCAGGACGGCATCGCTTTCGCTGGAGCTATTGTCACTGCGCCAAATTTGGTAACATGACGCATCCGCGGCGGCATTCCATGACACCTTGACATAATCAAGGCAGAAACCTTCCGTGGCCGTCACGCCGGAGGGGATCGCCGGCAGAGACGAATATTCCGTGCCCGTCATGGTAACCTGCAACGAAGTGGTGCGGGTAAAGGATTCATTCACCGCCGTATCCGGCGTTACCGTCCCGACCTCGCCGCTATCCGTCGCGGAAGGCAGGATATCAGCATAGGTATAAGTCGCCGTGTTGGCGCTGTTATCCGCCGAGACCACGATGCTGAAGATGGAATCATTGGTCGGCATAAAAGTGCCGGAATAAGTGCCGTTGGCCGTGTTATCAAGCGTCAGGCTGGTCGTGTTGGTCTGCTGGTCGGTGATGGTCGCCTTTACCACGGCGCCATTTACGGCCGGACCGCGGTTCAGCCGGGCAACAATCTGAATTGGATTCGGGTAAGCGACATCATCGCCGCCCATGGAGACCGCCGTCAGATAATAGGAGAATCCGTTCACGCCGCCGTTGACCTGGTAACGCAACGAAGCGCCGGCTGATGCGGTGCCGCCGATCACCCACTGGCCATTCGTCGGCGAGGAAGCGGAGAATGACAGTAAACGGTCCGTTCCGCTCTGATTGGTGGACACGGCCGGATGAGCGACCCCGTTCGGATCCGTCAAATTCAACGCGACCGTATTGGTGGCATTATAACCGACGGTAACGTCTATATCGGCAATCGTGGAATCAACCTGGAACGGAATGCTGATCGCAACCGCTCCCTTGGCGGAGGTGGCCGACGCCATAAAAGTGCCGTCCGCCAGGTTTTGGCGGGCGGAAATTGCCGTGAAAGCATCCTGGAAAGCCGCCGAAATCGCGGCAAGTGAAGCGGGTGAATAGTAATAATTACCGCCGGTCATGTCGGCCATTGTGACCAGGTCAGAGTTAACATACCCGTATCCGAAGGTCATGATGGGAATTTGCGCGCTCTGGTAACTGGCCGCCGCCTCCAGCGGGTCTGAGCCGGTGTTTGATTCGCCATCGCTCAACAGGAAGGCAACCCGCGTGAAATTGGTGCGGCCAAACGCCTGGAGCTGGCTCAATCCTTCCAGGGCCGCATCGCCGATGGCCGTCCATCCGCCGCCGGAACTGGCGTCAATGGCCGTCTTGATGCTGGTGCGCATGGTGGCGCTGGTCACCACCGTTATGCCCGATATCGTGTAGACGGAATCATCAAATCCTATTACTCCGACCGCCGAATTGTCAGGGATCTGATCCACAAGAAGCTTGGCCGCCGCCTTGGCGCTGGTGAGCGGGCTCCCGCCCATGCTGCCGGACTCGTCAATGATAATTTCAACAACCACGTTTGTTCCCATCCAGATGATGTTTAGGTCTTGACGGGAGGCAAGATCACTGAGCGCGGTCGCGCTGGACAAGTCAATCCGGGGCGGATTCACCCCGGTCGGCGCCACGGCGGCAAGTTCCGGATAATACATGCGCATGCCGCGGTTGGTGCGGAGCCATTGCCGCCGCGCAGTATCCAGCGGATCCCCGGCCGGGTCGCGGCTCAAGACCGGCCAGGAGCCATCGCCGTAATGCTGGTACTGGGCCCCATCCGTATGACACTCGTAATTCGCATAGGCCGCGGAATTGGTATTAACCATAATGGAATGGTTCAGCCAGGTATAAACGCGGCCGGCCGCGCTCCATTGGTCGTTCATGATGCAGGGACTCGCCCGATTGGCGGCCGCCAGAGTTACCCAGCCGTTGTTCCAGACGCAATATTCATCCAGCATTCCATAAAAATAATGTCCGAATTCATGGGCAAGAGTGTAACCGCCGACTTCATGTTCCGCCACGTTGTTGGTAAAGTTATGCCCGCTGAAATTGTCATACATGTGAATTGTGGCGTCAATGCCCTGCTGGTTCATGTACCAGGCGCCGGGATGCCCGGAAGCCTGCCAGGTCACATCAGCATCCTGGCGCAACCCGCCCCGGTAAACACGCACATTGCGGATCTTATGCGCGCCTTCGGTTGCCTCATACACGCCGTCTGCAAAGTATTGGATGATTTTTTCATAGGCATCCTGGCTTATGCTGGCCGGGTCAACATCCTGCGTATTGCCGTTATCATCGCCCTTCGGATCATTATAGAGAGAAATAACAAGGTCAATCAGTCCGCCGGATACCGTGGCCGAATTGATTCCGACCGTGCGCCCGTCGGGCATGGTGATTGTCTGGGTCCCGGCCGAAAGAGGCTGGGTCCGACCGTTGACCGTCCGTGCTGTGTACCATTTACTGGCGGCCGAGGCATCCGAAAGCGTCATTGCTAAAAAAACACCCGTAATTACCAACACCGCATTCTTTGCGAACCTGCCCATTTTATTCCTTGTCATGGCAATCCTTTCTGTAAGCTGAGAACCATTCCCAGTTTTTTACAACGTTACCAATTTTTTATTTTCAAGTCCATCTTAATTTTTGCATATTTTCTGCAACCCATCAGAAGCTGTGAAAAAATCGGCAAAGATCGCCGAGGCGGGGGCTCGGTGCCTTCCATTTTTAATAAAATTATGGGATTTTTTGTAGGAGCGCACTTCGGCAGGCTCAGTGTCCTGAACAGAGTCGAAGGACCACACCGCTCGCCTCGGCGGAGCCTTTGGCGAAGCCTGGGTTGGCGCGATGATTCTAATTTTTTCACACGTTCTCAGCCATCTGGGGACAAAACGATGGCAGATTTCAAGATATAAACTTGCGGCGGTATTGGAGCGGTGTTATTCCCTGCAAGCCCTTAAATGCGCGGGAAAAATGATAGCGGTCGCAAAAGCCGGTTTCCTCGGCGACCTGCTTGATGTTCCGGTCGGGATCACGAAGCAGGGCGCAGGCGCCCTCAATCCGTTTCTGCCGCAAGTAAGCCTGCGGCGTCAGCCCCAGCTCGCGCTGATACTGCCGCAACATGGTGCTCACGCTTGAACCCATATGCCGCGCGATTTCTGAATTCGACACCGCTTGCCGGATATGGGACTCAACAAAGGCCATATTGAGGGCCAATCGCGCCGAAATTCGCAACGGTCGCAGCTCATCCGCCGGAATCTGGGACAATAAATAATGAATCAACCCGCGCATGGCAAGCGCCAAGCCGGGATTTTCGACCAGCCCTTCCTTGGATCCGGATTTTGCCGCCGGGACAAGTTTTATCCTTTCCACCAGGCACTCCTCCGCCTTGAACACATAAATCTTCGCAGGCAAACGGGCTCCCGGCATATCGGTTGAAAAATGAATATAGAAATGATTCACCCGGTTGCGGGTTAATCGCCGGTCAATGGCCGTGCCCGGCGGCACGAGAATAATCCGCTCCGGTGTCAGGGCAACGGTTTGGCCCCGCAAACGAATTACCGCTCCCGGCGCGCTGTTCCAATAAAGCCGCCAATAAGAAACAGGAACATTATGATAATCGTTGTCGTTGCGCCATTGCCGCTGCCAAAGAGAAACCGGCGCCTGGCCGCTCCATGGCTCCACCACGCGCCGTTGTATCACCAGGATCCGCACATTGGGATTGTAATATAATTCCATATTCAACCACCCGCCAAAATTCGCAATGACAAAATAATACACAAAAATGATGTTCTTGTCCATTGCAGGAAAGTGTTATTCTTAATATATTAACGGCAGAAAATCATATTGTAAATTCAGGAGAAAAACATGCAAAAAACATTACAGACGGCAATGATCGGATTGATGCTGCTAATCGGACATGGCGTGTTGACCGCCAGGGGAACCACAAATGAGTCGGGCGTCAATGTGCTCCCCAACCTTCCTTTCACTGAGGAATTTAAAGGCTGGTCACGCAATGCGCCGAAAGGCGATGAAAGTAACGTGGTCTTCAAGGTCCAGCAGACGGACCAAGGAATGGCGTTATGCGTGGAAAACAAGGAGGGGAAAAATGCCGCCGGAAACACATTGATTACCCATGTTGCCAATCAGTCCCGTATTCCGCTCCGTGCCGGGGCGATTTACTCATTGCAGGCCTTTTATGCGTTATCGAAAAAAACGGACGCATCTATTTCCGTGCGCATTACGCCTGTTGACGCGACCGGCAAGGCAATCCTTGGTCATTATTTTTGGGTCAGCAGCGAAAAACCGACAACGGACTTGAAACCCATGACCGGCGAATGGGTGCCGCCCACCAATGCAGTTTCCGCTTCATTGACTGTCTTTTTCAATGGTAAAGGGGTCTTTCAAATTACCGGCATTGAGCTGAATGAACGGTCAGCCGAAAAGACCATAACATTCAACGGCCAAACTTTCTTGCTTACCCCGCGCAACAAGGAAAAAGACCTGCCTTTGGGCAAGGTGAGCCGGCGAGACAAAAAGTCGGGATTATTGATCTACCAGCGTGATCCGCGCATGGTTTATCCTGATAGCGTGCCTCAACCGCATGAGGTGATCAAGGAAGTGGCCGGGTTCGGCACGCGCGGCGAGCGGAAAGGATTGTTTTTCACGGTCTACGCCTTACGGAATGTGGATTTGCTGGGGGTGAAGCTGGAGAATCCATTGGTGAACGAAAAAGGCGAAACAATCCCGGCGTCAGAGGTAACAATCAAGGAAATCAAGTTCTGGCCGCAACGAACCGCAACGAAGTCTCTGTCGTATTATATTATCCCGGAACTGCTGGAAGAAAGCTCGGCCCGGACCCTGCCGGCCGAAACGAGCCGCGGATTTTGGCTGGATATAAAAACACCCTCCGGCATTGGTCCCGGCGACTATAAAAGCGAGCTCACGGTCAACACGGGAAACGACAAGACGATAAAATTGCCGTTGCGCATCAAAATCATGTCGTTTGACTTGATGGCGCCGGAGGGAATTGATTGGATCATGTATGCTGATATTAAATCCAAACATTCGGATGGCCAAATGAAACGATATTTACTGGATTTGAAGGAATACGGCATAAATGGTCTTATCTACTTTGGCAAAAACAAGCGCTGTATTGATCTGATCAACGAGATCGGATTCACAGGGCCGATGGTGGATATGATTCTGCCATGGAAAGTTGATCCCGAAAAAGCAGGCGACAAAGAGTTCCGGAAAGCCAGTATTGAAAAAGCCGTGAGCCGAGTCAGGGAACTCCGTGATTTGGGGTTGACGAACGCTTTTTATGCGCATATTGGCGACGAACCGGCTGGTAACCCGGAACGGATGAAAGCCGCTTTGTTTAATGCTGAATGTTATAAAGAGGCTGGAGTTAAGACGTGTTGCACCGTGTATGCATATGATTCTGCGAAGCAGTTGGCGCCATTCCTGGATGCCGATGTAAATAGCTTGCTCTGCGGATCGGAAGAAACTAACCGGCGTTATCGTGACCTGGCGGCGCAATATAACATGCAGTTATGGTATCTTGGCGCCGGTTGTTATGGCGGCGAGGAAGGTGGACTGATGCCTGACAGGTGGAAGGGTGGTTTGCTGTTCTATAAAAGCGGCGCGACAGCGCATATAAGTTGGACATATCAAAGGCCGAAAGATGATCCGTTCACTGATTTTGACGGAGAAAAAGAAAATCCGGCCGAGCCCAAGGATCACTGCATCACTTATCCGGCCCGGACTCTTTCCGACCAGCAAGTGACCATTTCCACCATGCAGTGGGAGGGCATCCGGGAAGGAATAATAGACTACAAGTATCTATACACATTAAAACGCCGCGCAGAACAGGCACGCGCCAAGGGGCTTGGGGAATTGGCCGGTGAAAGCGACAAGGTCATTAAAACCATCCTTGATTCAGTGCCATGGACTAGCGATTTTCAACCGGGCAACAGTTATCTGGCGCCGGGCAACTTTAATAACAATGCGGCGGATGCGTTGCGCTGGATGGCAGCCCGCCAGATAGAAAAAATCGTAACGGCGCTGAATGGTCCGTAACTAAAAGTAAGTAATCTGTCATTCCGAGTGGAACGAGGAATCTCCGCCGCAGTGATCAATATAGCAAAGATCCTTCGCTCCGCTCTGGATGACAAAATGTGTTGTCATGTACAGTTGCCCGTTCTGCGGGACCAAATTCTACCAGAATCGCATAAATGAGGAGACAAAAAATGGACAGCAAACCAATGATAATGGCCTCGCGTATTATGTTCTGCCTTTTAATTACGGCATTGATGGCCGCCAAGGTTGACGGTGCGGAAATTTCAATGCGTTTTTTGGAAGGCAATGAGGCGAAAAAAAACATGCCCGGCCGCCAGGCGGCGATTGGGGAATCTTCCGGCGCACCGGTAATTGACGGCAAAGGCAATGATGAATTCTGGAAAAACGCGGCGGTTTTGACCGGATTTGCCCTCACCACCGGCGGAAACCCGCAAGCCCGGACGGAAGCGAAGCTGGCCCGTGACGCGACGAATCTCTATGTATTGATTGAATGCGAAGAACCGCAGATGGACAAAATCAAGGCGGAATGTAAGGAACATGATGGCGAGGTCTGGCGTGATGACGTTGCGGAATTATTTTTGGCGCCGAAAAACGACCCGGCGGAATATTACCAGATCATGATCAACTCGCTGGGCACGGTGGCGGAAAGCCGATGTTGTGTATTGGTCAATGGCGAACAAAATTACGATCCCCGCTGGAACCCGGAAATGGACGTGGCGGTCGTGCGCGGGGAAAAGCAATGGAGCGTGGAAATACGCATCCCGTTCCGGGAACTGACGTCGCCCCAGGAAAGCGCGTTGTGGGGGTTGAACATATGCCGGGAGCGCAGGGCGGGAAATACAGAAAACAGCACATGGTCGCAGTTGATCGGTCCGTTTCATCAACCGGAATTATTCGGATGCCTGGCATTCGTGTCTTCAAATTCGCCGATGATAAACAAATGCGAATATGGGACCGATTGGGGATGGAATCGGCTGGCAATGGAAACGAGGGAAGGCGCAGGATTAAATTTGACCGCCAAACTCGCCAACGAAACAGCGCCGGATTGGTATGAGGCCAAGTCCGCCGTGGCAGCCGATGGCCGCGTGGAAACATTGATTCGCGTCGGAACCGGGCGGCATCGGATGCAGATTGACATATGCGATACGGAAAACAAGCGTTTATTGAGAATGTATCAAACATTCAAGCCGCGGGAGTTGATGACTTGCACGGCCAAACGCCTGTTGTTTTGCGGCGAGCCATTGAACGGATCGGTGAACTTGGGTATATCGCCTTTGTCTTTGAACGAGGTTGCGCTGACGATCCGCCTGACAGACAGTCAGAACAGGATTGTCGGGGAGAAGAAAACAGGAGGGATTGACTCGGGACGGATATGGTTTGAGTGCGGAACCGAAGGATTGCCTGAAGGGATTTATGATCTGACGATAATATTGCATGACCAGACCGGCCGACTGCCGCTGATGCAGTGGCGCGAACCGGTAAGCATTGCGAGCGGTTATTAGTCCTCTGTTTGATGGAAAAATAATACACAAAAATGATATTTCTATCCATTGCCGGAAATTATTTTTTCAAAAAAGGAACTACCATGAATAAAAAAGAGTTTTTGAAACGTTCCGGACATGTGCTGATCGCCAGTTTCTGTTTCCTCGGAGCCACGGTTTTCGCCGGGGAATCAAGCATTGATCAGTCCGCCTTCCGGATCGGGCGGAAAGCGAAAAACGTGATCGTGGTCTGTCCGGATGAAAAAGGGAGCGTGGCGGCCTTCAATCGGCGGTATG